>Ga0209257_1000017_pt1 | contig 866287 bp, 801 predicted proteins | sample AraplaCvi_mCL_r2_FD_184277 | JGI IMG/M metagenome (GOLD analysis project Ga0209257, IMG submission 184277) | Arabidopsis root microbial communities from North Carolina, USA - plate scrape MF_Cvi_mCL_r2 (SPAdes) (version 2) | ecosystem: Host-associated > Plants > Roots > Endosphere | place... | reverse complement strand
GGTGCAGCAGGCAGGGCCGGCTGCGGTTGTTGAAGACGCTGTCCTCGCAGGTGCGCAGCTTGAACACCTTCTGCATCAGCTGGATGGACTCCTTCACCGCCCAGGCGCTCGGGAAGGGGCCGAAGTACTGGTGCCGCTTGTCCACCGCGCCGCGGTAGTACGCCATGCGCGGGTAGACGTGCGAGGTGATCTTCAGGTAGGGGTAGCTCTTGTCGTCCCTGAACAGGATGTTGAAGCGCGGGTTCAGCGTCTTGATCAGGTTGTTTTCCAGCAGCAAGGCCTCGGCCTCGGTGCGCACCACGGTCGTTTCCAGCCGCGCGATGCGCGCGACCATCATGCCGATGCGGGTGCCGCCATGGTTCTTCTGGAAGTAGCTGGAGACGCGGCGCTTCAGGTCCTTGGCCTTGCCGACGTAAAGCACCTCGTTCCTGGCATCGAAATAGCGGTAGACGCCCGGCAGCGCCGGCAGCGCATTGACTTCGGCCACCAGTTGCTCGCGCACGTCGCGGGCGGCGGCCTCCATCTCGGCGGCACGTTTCTTCTCGGCCGCCTCGACGGCGGCACGCTCGTTGGACCACTCGGATTGCTGTTGCTCGCCGAGTTCGGTGTTGGACGGGGTCGGGTTCGACATGGCGCGCGATTTTGGCCTGGGACAATCCAACCATGCTCTGGGACATCTTTTGCCGCGTTATCGACAACCATGGCGACCTGGGGGTCTGCTGGCGGTTGGCGCGTGACCTGGTCACGCGTGGCGAGCAGGCCAGGCTCTGGGTGGACGACGCTTCCGCGCTGGCCTGGATGGCCCCCGAGCGGCCCGATCGGCGCTACGGCGTCGAGGTCCGTCCCTGGCCCGAAGCCGACGTGGGGGCAGCGGCGGGTGACGTGGTCATCGAGGCCTTTGGCTGCGAGCCGCCGGAGTTCTTCATCGCCCTCATGGCCTCACGTTTGGCCGCCCGCCAGCCCGCACCGCGCTGGATCAACCTCGAATACCTCAGCGCCGAGGACTACGTGGAGCGCAGCCACGGCCTCGCGTCGCCGCAGTTCAGCGGCCCCGGCGCGGGGCTGACCAAGCATTTCTTCTACCCCGGCTTCACGCCCCGCACCGGCGGCCTGCTGCGCGAGGCGGGCCTGCTGGACCGCATCTCGGCCTTCGACGGCCACGCCTGGCTGGCCGCGCGTGGCTGGGCGCCTGAAGAGGGCGAGCGCGTCGTCAGCCTGTTCGCCTACGCCAACGCCCACCTACCGGCCCTGCTGGCCGCGCTGGCCGAGCAGCCGACGCTCGTGCTGGCCTGCCCCGGGCCGCTGCAGCACCTGATCACCGCCCGCCCCGGCCTGCGCACCATCGCCCTGCCCTACCTGCCCCAGGACGACTACGACCGGCTGCTGTGGGCCTGCGACCTGAACTTCGCGCGCGGCGAGGACTCCTTCGTGCGTGCCCAGTGGGCCGGCAAGCCCTTCGTCTGGCAAATCTATCCCCAGCACGATGACGCCCACCACGCCAAGCTGGAGGCCTTCATGGCCCGCGCGGCGCTGCCCGAGGCCTGGCGCGCGGTATGGCGCGGCTGGAATGGCTTGACGCCGCTTCCCGCATCACTGACCGGCCTGGGCGAGGCGACGACCCACGCGCTGGACTGGCGTGCGCAATTGGCAAGCCAGCCCGATTTGCTGACGCAGTTGCGGAGATTCTTAGGGGTTTCCAGCTAGAATAGCTGGCTTTGCCGCGCCAAACCGAGACGGAGTCTGCTGGGATCTGGTGCGCATTTCCGGTCAACTGCGGCCGGAATTTCCAGCCTCTCTAATCGCAATACACCATGAAACTCGCTCAAGAAATCCGCGCCGGCAACGTGATCATGCAGGGCAAGGACCCGATGGTCGTGCTGAAGACCGAATACAGCCGCGGTGGCCGCGGCGCCGCCACCGTGCGCATGAAGATGAAGAACCTGCTGAACGGCGCTGGCGCCGAGCTGGTCTTCAAGGCCGACGACAAGATGGAGCAGATCATCCTCGACAAGAAGGAGTGCACCTACACCTACTTCGCCGACCCGATGTATGTCTTCATGGACACCGAGTACAACCAGTACGAGGTCGAGTCCGAGAACATGGGTGATGCCATCTCCTACCTGCAAGACAGCATGCCCGTGGAAGTGACCTTCTACGACGGCAAGGCCATCTCCGTCGAACTGCCCACCAGCGTGGTGCGCGAGATCGAGACCGAGCCGGCTGTCAAGGGCGACACCTCGGGCAAGGTCATGAAGCCCGCCCGCCTCGTGGGCACCGGCTTCGAAATCGCCGTGCCGCTGTTCGTCGAGAACGGCGACAAGATCGAAATCGACACCCGCACGCACGAGTACCGCAAGCGCGTGTAATTCACGCTCCGGCCTCGCCAGCAAAAAGCCCGCTTCGATGAGCGGGCTTTTTTGTTTATTCGTCGGAGAGATCGGGCACGTCGACTTCGGGTTCCGCGTCGATCTGGCTGTCGAAGTCAGCCTGCGAACCCTTCATCGGGATCCAGGGGCGGTCCAGCGGGCGGTAGACGCGGCGCTGCAGGCGGGCCAGGCGGTCGGAGCGCTCGATGGCGTTCATCACCTGCTCGGGGGCGATCAGCATCGCGAAGGGATCGGCCAGGTTGGTGGTGTTGGACAGCATGGTGAGCCTCGGGTGGGGAAGTCGATGGCTTCACTGTAGGCAGCTGCGTCAAAGCGCAACAGTCGGCACAGCGCCCTAGGTGCTGTAAGACTTTTCCCTACACGGCCCTGCTGGCGCCAACTATTTGGCAGTCCTGGCGGCTTCCGCAGCGCGCTGGCGTTCCTTGATGATGCGGCGCAGCTCGGCCGCGATCAGATTGCGGCCGCCGCGGTCGGCGAAATCGGCCGCCGTCAGCTCCTGCTCGTTGGCCGCGCGCGGCTCGGCGCCGGCGTTCAGCAGCACCTGCACCAGGTCGGTGGCACCGTAGCGCGCTGCCATCATCAGCGGCGTCGTGCCGTTCTCCGAGCGAGCGTTGATCTCGGCGCCCTGGGCGAGAAGCCAGGCCGTGACGCCGTTGTCCGGCCCGCTGCAGGCGTAGTGCAGTGGCGTCCAGCCCTCGCGGTTGACGGCCGCGCCACGCTTCACCAGCATCTGCACGGCCGGCAGCGAGCCGCGGATGGCAGCGATCATCAGCGGCGTCTCGCCCTTGGCGTTGGCTTCGTCGACCTGCGTCTGCGGTGACGCGAGCAAGCTGTCCAGTGCGCGCAACGACTCCTCGCGCACGGCCATGAAGATGGCCTTGCGGCCGCGCGAGTCGGCCTGGTTGGGGTCCACGCCCTTGAGCAGCAGGCCCAGCACGGCCCGGCCGTCATTCATCTCAGAAGCGATGACCAGCTCGTCGACGGGCGCAGCATGGACCGCAGCCGCGGCCACCAGCGTCAGTGCTGCGAGCCAGCGCTTCATGCCATCTCGGGCAGGCCAAACAGCCGCCGCGTGTTCGCCGTTGTCCGCGCGGCCAGCTCAGGCACCGGCAGGCCCACCGCGTCGGCCACAGCCTTGGCCACGTGGGGCACATAGGCGGGCGAGTTCGTCTTGCCACGGAACGGTACGGGGGCGAGATAAGGGCTGTCGGTCTCGATGAGCACGCGGTCCAGCGGCAGCAGCTTCAGCAGGTCGCGCAGGTCCTGAGCGTTCTTGAAGCTGACGATGCCCGAGAACGAGATGTAGTAGCCGCGCTCCACGGCCGCCAACGCCACCTCGGCCGTCTCGGTGAAGCAGTGGAAGACGCCGCCGGCCGCCTCGCCGCCCTCCTCGTCCAGCACGCGCAAGGTGTCCGCCGCGCTGGAACGGGTGTGGATGACGAGGGGCTTGCGGGCTTGCTTCGCAGCGCGGATGTGGGTGCGAAAGCGCTCGCGCTGCCACTCCATGTCCTCGATGCTGCGGCCGTTGAGCCGGTAGTAGTCCAGCCCCGTCTCGCCGATGGCGACGACGCGCGGCAACGCGGCCAGGCGCACCAGCTCGGCCACTTCAGGCTCGCGCATGTCCTCGGTGTCGGGGTGCACGCCCACCGTGGCCCAGAGCTGGTCGTGTTCCAGCGCAAGCGCATGCACGGCCTCGAACTCTTCCATCTGCGTGCAGATGCAGATGGCCTGCTCGACCTGCGCCGAGCGCATGTCGGCCAGGATGTCGGGAAGCCGCTGCTTCAGCTCCGGGAAGCTGAGGTGGCAATGAGAATCAACGAACATCAGGAATCAAAGTGTCTGGGTCGGCTTGCTCGACGAAACGGCCGTGCCCAGGATTTCCTCGATCCTCGCGCGGATCAGGCGCGTCTTCTCGTCGCCGGGAAAGCGCACGCCCACGCCCTGGGTGCGGCCGCCAGAGGCATTGGCCGGTGTCAGCCAGGCCACCTTGCCGGCGACCGGGTAGCGCTGGTTGTCCTCGGGCAGGGCCAGCAGCAGGTAGACGTCCTCGCCGAGCTTGTAGTCGCGCGTCGTCGGCACGAAGAGGCCGCCCTCGGTGAAGGCAGGGATGTAGGCCGCATAGAGCGCCGACTTCTCGCGGAAGACGAGCTGGATGACGCTGGGCCGCGCGCCCCCCGCTCCTGTGCCGGCGCCAGCCACCGTGGGCAATGGCAGCGAGCCTCCCATCTTGCTGGGCTGGAACTGCGAGGCTTGGCCGGGCTTGGAGTTGTCGTCGCTCATGGCCTGAGTGTATTCAGCGCGAAGCGATCGCGATCGCAGACTGGGCCTGGGCCACCAGAGCCTCTATCCACAAGCCGGCGTTCAGCGGGTGCTCGGCATGGCGGGAGGCACGGCGCAAGTCGGCATCCCAGGCCAGCAACGGCGCGGCGCGTTTCGGGGCTGGCAAGGCGGTTGCCGCAAAAAACTGGCCCGCCTGGCCGTGGCTGCGGCGCACCAGGTCGTGGCACAGGCGCTGCAGCGCGTCTATGGCACGCGGCGGCGCCCAGTCGGACAGGGCGGCAACCTCGCCACGCGCGACCCGCTTGGGCAGCGCCTGCCAGGCCGCGTCCGTCAGGCCGGCCTCGAACCACGCCAGCGCCTGCTGCGGCCGCCCGCCTGTGGCGGCCAGCAGCCCTTCGGCGCCCTCGACACCTTTGCTGGCCAGCCAGGCCAGGGCGGCATCGCGCGCCGGCAAGGCCAGTGGCACCGGCTGGCAGCGGCTGCGGATGGTGGGCAACAGGCTGGCGCTGTCGTGGCTGGCGAGCGCAAAGCGCAGCAGGCCCGAGGGCTCCTCCAGCGTCTTGAGCAGCGCATTGGCCGCCACGCCATTGAGCGCCTCAGCCGGGAAGATGACCGCCACCTTGGCCTTGCCGCGGGCCGACGTCGCCTGCGCAAACGCCAGCAGGTTACGCACGGCCTCAACCTTGATCTCGCGGCTGGGCTTGGCCTTGCCGGCCTTGGCGTCGGGCTCCTCATAGGGCAGGCCCAGCGACTCGCGCGCCGAGCCTTCGAGCGCCTCCGGCACCAGCAGCTGGAAGTCCGGATGGGTGCCGCTGGCAAACAGCTTGCAGCTGGCGCAGTGGCCGCAGGCCGGCTGGCCCCGTGCAGCGGTCTCGCACAGCCAGCTCTGAGCGAGCTTGACGGCGAGTTCCAGCTGGCCCACACCGGCCGGCCCCTGCACCAGCAACGCATGCGAGCGCGCGCGCTCCAGCGCATCGGCCAGTGGCGCCTGCAGCCATGGGAGGTCAGCGCTCAGCATGTTGGATATCGCTCCGCCAGCACGGCCAGCACTTGCGCGCCCACCTGCTCCACGGTGCCGCTAGCGTCGATGCGCACGATGCGCTGCGGCGCCTTGGCGGCGCGGGCCGCGTAGGCGGCGCGCACGCGCTCGAAGAAATCCAGGTCCTGCTGCTCGATGCGGTCGGCCTCGCGGGCGTCGGCGCGGCGTGCGGCGGCCTGTGCCGAGGGCAGGTCAAACCACAGCGTCAGCTCGGGCTCGGTGCCTTCCTGCACCCAGTCGGCCAGCGGGTTCAGCACCGACAGCGGCAGTCCGCGGCCGCCGCCCTGGTAGGCAAAGCTGGCGTCCGTGAAGCGGTCGCACAGCAGCGTCTTGCCGGCGGCCAGCGCCGGGCGGATGACGGTCTCCACGTGGTCGCGCCGGCCGGCGAACATCAGCAGCAGCTCGGTCAGCGAACCCATGGGCTCGTTCAGCACGATGCCGCGCAGCGTCTCGGCCAGCGGCGTACCGCCGGGCTCGCGGCTCATCTGCACGTCGGCGCCGCGGGCGCGGAACCAGTCGGCCACGGCCTGGATGTGGGTGGACTTGCCGGCACCGTCGATGCCTTCAAACGAAATGAATCTTCCCGTCACTTGCCGCCGCGTTGATATTTGTTGACCGCGCGATTGTGCGCGTCGAGGTCGTCGCTGAAGGCGCTGCTGCCGTCCCCGCGGGCGACGAAGTACAGCGCCTTGATCGCAGCCGGGTTCAGGGCGGCCTGCAACGAGGCGGCACCCGGCATGGAGATGGGCGTGGGCGGCAGGCCGCCCCGGGTGTAGGTGTTGTAGGGCGTGTCGGTGGTGAGGTCGCGCTTCCTCAGGTTGCCGTCGAAGGCCTCGCCCAGGCCGTAGATGACCGTCGGGTCGGTCTGCAGCGGCATGCCCACGCGCAAGCGGTTCACAAAGACAGCGGCCACCTTGCTGCGATCGGAGGCCGTGCCGGTCTCCTTCTCGACGATGGAGGCCAGGATCAGTGCCTCGTCGGCCGACTTCAGCGGCAGGTCCGAAGCGCGCTTGCCCCAGGCGGCGGCCAGGCGGTGTTGCATGGCGGCGCGGGCGCGCTTGAGCACGGTCAGGTCGCTGACGCCGCGGCTGTAGGCATAGGTGTCGGGGAAGAAGCGCCCTTCCGGCGACACGCCGGGCTCGCCCAGCGCGGCCATGACCTCGGCATCGCTCATCTGCGCCGTCTTGACCTTGAGCGCCGGCGCCGCGGCTAGCGCCGCCCTCACCTGGCGCCAGTTCCAGCCTTCGATGAGGCGCAACTGCTCCAGCACCTGGTCGCCGCGCACCATCTTGTCCAGCAGATCGCGCGGCGTGATGCCGGCATGCACCTCGTAGCTGCCGGCGCGGATCTGCTTGGCCTGGCCCGACCACTGGAACCACCGGTACAGGTAACGGGCATCGGTTTGCACGCCGGCCGCCACCCAGGCGCGCGCAACCTCGGCCGGGTTTGTGCCGGGTTCGATGGACAGTTCCACCGAGGGCGTGGCCAGGCTCAACGGGCTTCGCAGCCACTGCCACACGGCGCCCGCAGCCAGGCCGGCGATCAACAACAAGGCGAGCACAGCTCGCAACAACCACTTCATGCCCTTGCTCAGGCTCCGTCAAAAGGGCGCCGATGATAATTCCCGTCTATGCCAGAAGCCCTCCAAGCCTCCCAACTCCGCCTCAGCGACTGGGGCGTGATCCGCGCCCAGGGCGCCGACGCCGCCAACTTCCTGCACAGCCAACTGACGCAAGACTTCGCGCTGCTCGACCGCGAGCACGCCCGCCTGGCCGGTTTCTGCACCGCCAAGGGCCGCCTGCTGGCCACCATGGTGGGCTGGCGACAGGGGGAAGACGAGGTGCTGCTCGCCCTGCCCGCAGAGACGCTGGCCGCCACGCTAAAGCGCCTATCCATGTTCGTGCTGCGGGCCAAGTGCAAGCTCAGCGACGCGAGCGCCGAGTTCGCGGTCTACGGGCTGCTGGGCACGCCCACGGCCGACGCCTGGGCGCTGGCGCGTGACGGCGACGCGGTGCAGATCGCCCTCCCCGGCTCGGGCCGCGCCTTGCGCGTGCAGCCCATAGATGCTCCCGCTCCGGCTGGAGCTGAGTTGTCGGCCGACGACTGGGCCTGGGCCGAAGCCGAGGCTGGCATGGCCTGGGTGCGCGGCGCCACCGTCGAGGCCTTCGTGCCGCAGATGGTCAATTTCGAGGTGCTGGGCGGCGTGAACTTCAAGAAGGGCTGCTACCCGGGCCAGGAGATCGTCGCGCGCAGCCAGTACCGCGGCACGCTCAAGCGCCGGCTCCAGGTCTTCGAGACCGATGGCGCCGCAACGATCGGCCAGGAGATCTTCCACAGCGCCGATGCCGAGCAGCCGGCCGGCATCGTGGCTGGCAGCGGTACAAAAGGCGGTCGCACGCTGATCGCCGCCGAGATCAAGCTGGCCGTGCTTGAGAGCGGCAGCCTGCATCTGGGCAGCGCCAGCGGCGCGACGCTCAGCCCGCGCGCCCTGCCCTACGAGATCCCGCCGCAGGAGTGAGCGTGCAGCTCTACGTCTACTACCGCGTCGCGGCAGAGAACGTCGACGAGGCCCTCATCGCCTTTCGCAAGGCGCGCGTGGAGGCGCCCATCGAGTTGCTGCAACGCCCCGAGCCCAACGCCGACGGGCAATGGACGTGGATGGAGATTTATCCCGAGGGCTGGGGTCACCGCGAGCCGCAGGTCGCTGCTGCCATGGCTGTATGGCTGGTGAGCGAACGCAAGATCGAGCGGTTCGAAATGCTGGGCTAAAGCGCCCTGACCATCTCCACGTGGCCGATGCCAGCCTCTTCAAAGGGCTGGCCGCGCCGCTGAAAGCCAGCGCGCAGATAGAAATTTTCAGCTGCAAGCTGCGCATGCAGCAGCACCTCGCGGTAGCCCTGCTTTCTGGCCTCGGCCATCAGCGCATCCAGCACCTGACGACCGATCTGCGTGCCGCGCATGGGGCGCAGCACGGCCATGCGGCCGATCTTGGCCACACCGGGCACGTGCTCCAGCATGCGGCCGGTGGCCAACGGCCTGCCGAAGCGGTTGCGCGCCAGCGCGTGCAGGCAGCTCGCGTCCGCCGCGTCCCATTCCATGTCGGCCGGGATGCCCTGCTCCTCGATGAAGACTTCACGCCGTATCGCCTCGGCCGCGCCGCCCAGCTCGCTCCACGGTCCCAGCTCCACGCTGACGACCGGCTGCCCGGCCTCGAAGCCGTGGATGATGTCGCGCAGCGCATCCGGCAAGCGCTGTGGTGTCTGCGCGATGGCATCGGCGAACACGTAGACCATGTCGGACTGCACGAGCAATTGGTCGCCGCGGAAGACGGCGCCATCGACCTTCATGGAGCTGTTGCCGAACTCGCGGCAGCGGATGCCGATGTCCAGGCGGTCGTCGTAGCGGGCCGAGCCGAGATAGTCCAGCGTCGCGCGGCGCACGAAGAGGTCGCCGCCGAGCTGCTTCATCGTGTCGGCATAGGGCAGCGCCAGCGCCCGCCAATAGCCGCTGATGGCCGTGTCCAGGTAGGTCAGGTAGTGGCCGTTGAAGACGATGCCCTGGGCGTCGATCTCGGCCCAGCGCACGCGCAGCGGCTCCAGGTGGCGAAATTCTTGGCGTTTCATGGGTTCAGGTGCTCCCGAAGAGCGGTGGCGCAGAAGTCCAGGGCCACGATGGCCTCGGGCAGGCTGCGGCCCATCTTGATGAAGTCGTGCGTCACGCCGCGGGTCAGTTCGAGCTGCACCGGCACGCCGGCGGCGCGCAGCACGTCCGCATAGGCCAGGCCTTCGTCCACCAGTGGGTCGGCCTCGGCGAGCAGCACGGCGGCGGGGGCAAGGTCGGCATGGTCTTCAGCCTCCAGCGGCGCAAAGCGCCAGTCGTCGCGCTGGGCCTTGTCGATGTAGTGGTTGAAGAACCACTCTATCGATGCAGCGTCGAGCAGGAAGCCCTCGGCAAAGCGGCAGTGCGAGTCGTGGCTCATGTGCGCCGCCGTGCCGGGCGTGATGAGGAGTTGCAGGGCCAGCGGCAGGCCCTGCTCGCGGGCATGGAAGGCGCAGCTTGCGGCCAGCGTGCCGCCGGCGCTGTCGCCGCCCACGGCCAGGCGCGTGCCGTCCAGACCCAGGCGGGTGCCGGCTTGCTCGTGCAGCCAGTCCAGCGCGGCCCAGGCATCGTCGACGGCGGCCGGGAAGCGGTGCTCCGGTGCCAGGCGGTAGTCCAGCGCCAAAACGGCCGCGCCACTCCTCAGCGCCAGTTGCCGGCACAGGCTGTCGTGGGTTTCGAGGTCGCCGATCGTGAAGCCGCCGCCGTGCAGGTAGAGCAGCACCGGCAGCTTGTCGTGGCTAAGCGCGTAGAGGCGCGCGGGCCGGCCGGCGGCTTCCAGGTCCTCCACGCGGGCGAGCGGCGCGCGGGGCAGGTCCAGGATCTCGGCGCCCATGCGGTAGGCAATGCGCGCCTCACGCGGCGTCAATGAGTGAAACGGCGGCCGCTTGGCGCGCTGTATGCGCGTCAACAGTTCGGCCATGCGGGGAGTGAGAGGAGCGTTTTTCTCGATCATCGAACCCGCATTGTCTGCGGGGGCACCCACGGATCACGCAGCGGGGCCTGCATGGCAGCCTCGTTCGTTGGGGCAACGCTGCCCGGTACCTGCAGAGTGCCGGCGCGGTCCACCGCGACGACCGGCTTGGCCGCCGCCAGCGCGCGCCGCTCGGGGCCCAGGTCGGCGGTGGCACGCAACGCCAGCGTGTTCGCATAGAAGGCCTTCAGGTCCGCGAGCTGCGCGGGACGTGAGGTGTCGTCCAGGTAGCTCATGTGCCCGCCCGCGTAGTTGCGGATCTTCACGCGGCTCGCGTCGACGCGGGCGAGGTCGCTCTCGGTCAGGTGGAAGGGCGTGGCGAGGTCGTGATAGCCGCTGATGGCGAAGACACGCAGGCGCGCGTTCTGCGACAACGCAACGGTCAGGTCGGGCAGCGTGTCGGGCAGCGTGCGGCCGCCATGGCTGAAGTCCCAGAAGTTGATCGCGTTGCTCAGCAGCACATAGGTCGACGAGTTGCGGTAGCCAAGCTGGTCGCGCAGGTGGGTCGCGATGCCGGTCGCGAAGCTGTCGGTGATCCAGGTGCTGGAGACGTCGCCCTCGGAGGCGAGCTGGCTGCCCAGCGCCGCCTTCATGCGGCCGTCGTAGCGGCCAATCTGCTGACCTTGCAACAGCCAGAGGCGGAAGTTGTCCGACGACACGCTGAGGCTGGCCTGCCACTGTGAGGCCGGCAGGCCGGTCAGATCGGCCAGGGGCTGCCAGATGGTGGGCGTGGGCGTGTGCGCGAACCAGGCCTGCAAGGCTGGCGTGTAGACGCTGTCGGCATAGGTGCGCGCCTGCGCGGCCCAGGCATTGAGATCGGTGGGCACGGGCTGGGTCAGGCGATGCCAGGCGCCTACCGTCGCAAAGGTCGGCAGATAGCCGCCGCAGCCCTGGCCGTTCGTGATGCCGCAGTTGCTGTTGTAGTCCATGGCCGGGGACTGCAGCACCACGCCGTCGAGCATGACGCCGGCCTCCTGCAGCCGGCGTGCCAGCACGGCCGTGCGCGGGCCGCCGTAGCTTTCGCCGTAGAGGTATTTGGGCGAGGCGCCGCGGTTGTTGACGGCGAGGTAACGCTGGATGAAGTCGCGGAACAGCGCCGCATCGCTGTCCACGCCCCAGAAGCTGCGGTTCGTGAACGGCGCGATGGCCTGGGAATAGCCGCAGCCCACGGCGTTGATGAAGACGAGGTCGGTCTGGCCCAGCAGGTGGTCGGGGTTGTCCACCATGGGGAAGGGCCGCACGGCCGTCGTCTCGGGCACGCCGGCGACGAGCCGCTTGGGGCCGAAGCTGCCGAGTTGCAGCCACACCGAGGCCGAGCCCGGGCCGCCGTTGTAGAAGAAGGTGACCGGCCGCGTTGCCGCATCGGCGCCGGGCAGCGTGTAGGCCACGTAGAACATCGACGCCTCGGCCGCCCCCGTCGCGTCCCGCGCGATCAGGTGGCCGGCCGTGGCCGTGTAGTTCAGCGTCTGGCCGTTGACCGTCAGCGTCTGGGTACTGACGGCGGCGGCCTCCTGGGCCCCTGACAGCGAAGCGTCCGCCGCAGAGGAATAGACCGTGGAGTCGGTCAGCCCCGGCTGGTTGTCGACCGGCGGCGTGGGCGTGGTGCCGGACGAGCCTCCTCCCCCGCCACAGGCCACGAGGAAGAGCGTGAGCAGCAGGGTCGAGCAGGTCGTGCGCATGGCCTGAGTCTACGGAGCCTGAGCGCCGTGCCATTGGTCATGCGTTGGGCCCAGGCGACTGGGCCGTGCTGGGATTGCGCCAGCTCTAGGAGAAGGCGATCGACGCGAGAACCACCTGGTTGCCGCCGCGGCGCTGGGCCTCGTGCACGGCTGCCTCGCTGGCGGCCATCAGCTCGTCCTGGCGCGAGGCCGTGTGCGGGAAGCTGGACACGCCCATGGAGATGGACAGGCCCAGGTCCTGGCCGTTCAGCACGACGATCTGCGCCGCACACTGGCGGCGCAACTGCTCCATGCGGGCATGCGCCGTCGCCAGGCCCACGCCCGACAGCAGCACGGCAAAGCGCTGCGGCCCGATGCGGCAGGCCGAGTCCATGGCGCGCGTGTTGGCGCGCAGCATGCGGCCAATGCCTTCGAGCAGTCGCTGCTGGGCATCGTCTCCCAGGGCAGCAATGCTGGCCGACGCGTCCAGCGCGATGACGACGAGGGCGAACTCGCGGTGCTCGCGCGAGGACAGGTCGATTTCGCGCAGCAACTGGTCGTCGAACTGCGCGCGCATGTAAAGGCCCGAGACCTCGTCGCGGCCGGAACCCTGCTGCAGCTCGCGGCGGATCTGCTCGATGGAACTCTGCTGCTGCTCGATCTGGGCCAGCGCGCGCTGCAGGTGCGCTTCGCGGTGGCGCTCCTCGGTGCGCTCGTGCCAGACCGCCAGCAGGAAATCCTGGCCCAGGGCCAGGCGCGTCACGCTGAACTCGCGGCGGCGGCCGTTGATCTCCAGCTTGTGCTCGCTGACGACCGGATGGCGCTGAGCCATGACGGTCTGCTCGACACGGCGCAGCGCCGTCGTCTCGTCGGGCTTGAGCAACTCGGCGTCGGTATGGCCGACGACCTCCTCGCGCTCGAACATCTGCGCAAGGCCGGTGCTCGCGAACACATAGCGGCCGTTGCTGGTCGACTTGATCGCCGCCTGGCTGCCCAGCGGTTCGATCAGCGCCACCAGGCCGGCCAGCGTCTCACTGCCCAGCTCGGCATGACCGGCCAGCCAATGCGCCAGGCTGCCGGGTGGCGGCTGCATTGCGGTCGGATCGGTCATGTCCATGAAATCGTTTTGATGCGATCGTGCACTCGCGCTGAAAAACCGCGATGCGTCCAGGGTGTCGGGGACTGTAGTGGGGGCAAACCATGGCCAGCAAGGCCGGCCTCCCCCACGAATCGGGCCTCCCCCCTAGAAGACCCGTCGGCTACCACACCCGGATCGTAACGAGTTTCGCCCGGACCACCCGCGACAATGCGGCCCGATTCAGGGGAGGTTCATGCAGGTTTTCGACGTAGTAGTGGTGGGCGCGGGCGCCGCAGGCCTGTTCTGTGCGGGGCTCGCGGGGCAAGGCGGCCTCAAGGTGCTGCTGACCGACCACGCGCCCAAGCTGGCTGAAAAGATCCGTATTTCGGGCGGCGGCCGGTGTAATTTCACGAATCGCGAAGCCACTCCGGCCAATTTCCTGTCCGAAAACCCCGCCTTCTGCCGCTCAGCCCTGGCCCGCTACACCCCGCAGGACTTCATCAAGCTCGTGCAGAGCCATGGCATTGCCTTCCACGAGAAGCACAAGGGCCAGTTGTTCTGCGACGGCTCCAGCGAGCAGATCATCCAGATGCTGGTGAAGGAATGCGAAGCCGGTGGCGTGACCCGCTGGCAGCCCTGCACCGTGGCCGATGTGCGACAGGCGGCTGACGGCGGGTTCGAGCTGGACACCAGCCAGGGGCCGGTGCGGGCGCAGCGTGTTGTCGTCGCCACCGGCGGGTTACCCGTGCCCAAGATTGGTGCCAGCGACTGGGGCATGCGGCTGGCGACCCGCTTTGGCCACGCCCTCGTGGAGCCCCGCCCGGCCCTGGTGCCGCTGACCTTCGATGCTGACGACTGGGCGCCTTTCGCCGCGCTGGCGGGCCTGTCCCTGCCGGTGGAGGTGAGCTGCGGCAGCGGCAAGGCGCGCATGCGCTTCCTGGAGGACTTGCTGTTCACCCACCGGGGCCTGAGCGGCCCGGCCATCCTGCAGATCTCCAGCTACCGGGCTGCCGGCCAGGCGCTGCAGATCAATCTGGCGCCGGACCTGCAACTGGACAAGGACCTCGTCGAGGCCAAGTCCGCCTCGCGCCGCCAGCTCGGCAACGAACTCGCCGCCCGCCTGCCCCAGCGCCTGGCCGCCGCCTGGCTGGAACGGGCCAGGCTGGACGCCGCCCGCTCTCTGCCGGATTGCCGCGACGCCGACCTGCAGCGCCTGGGGCGCAGCGTGCACGAGTGGCAACTCATGCCCAGCGGCGACGAAGGCTGGCGCAAGGCCGAAGTCATGCGTGGCGGCGTCAGCACCCAGGACTTGAGCTCCCAGACGCTTGAAAGCAAGCGGGTGCCGGGGCTGTATTTCATCGGCGAAGTGGTGGATGTGACCGGCTGGCTGGGGGGTTACAACTTCCAGTGGGCCTGGGCCAGCGCGGCCGCCTGCGCACGGGCAATGACGGGCAGTTAGATCGCTACCTGATCAAATCTTGGCAAGTCCTTGATTTTCTGGCTACAATCCTCGGCTTTGCTGGCAAACCCGCGCGTCGATTCGCTTGCCTAATCCAGGCGACGCAGTCATCCGGAACCTGCTGCTGAGCCTCAGCCGCGAACACCGAGCGCACTTTGAAGGAAATACATGACCACCATTCGCGTCAAGGAAAACGAGCCGTTCGACGTCGCCCTGCGCCGTTTCAAGCGCACCATCGAGAAGCTGGGCCTGCTCACCGAGCTGCGTGCTCGCGAGTTCTACGAGAAGCCCACTGCTGAGCGCAAGCGCAAGAAGGCCGCCGCCGTGAAGCGCCACTACAAGCGTGTGCGCAGCATGCAGCTGCCCAAGAAGCTGTACTGATCGGCTTTGACGCGAGCCGGAGCCCCGCTCCGGTTTGACCCCGAAACCCGCCACAGGACGCTGTCGCGGGTTTTTGTTCTTTTAGTACCCTCTAGCCATGAGCCTCAAAGACCGCATCACCGAAGACATGAAGGCCGCGATGCGCGCCAAGGAAGCCGACCGCCTGCTGACCATCCGCGGGCTGCTGGCCGCCGTCAAGCAAAAGGAAGTCGACGAGCGCGTCGTCGTGGACGACACGGCCCTGGTCGCCATCGTCGACAAGCTGATCAAGCAGCGCAAGGATTCCATCAGCCAGTTCGCCGCCGCCGGCCGTGACGACCTCGTCGCCAAGGAAACCGCCGAGCTGACCGTGCTGCAAGCCTACCTGCCCGAGCGCCTGTCCGCCGAAGCCGTGGCCGAGAAGGTCGCCGCCATTGTGGCCGAGCTGGGCGCCAGCGGCCCGGGCGACATGGGCAAGGTCATGGCTGCCGCCAAGGCCCAGCTCGGCAACAGCGCTGAGATGAGCGCCGTGTCTGCCGCCGTCAAGGCTGCCTTGGCCAAGTAACGGGAACATCATGAGCCTGCCCCTGCAAGCCATCGCATCCGACATCTGCGCTGCCCCGCAACTGCAGCCCGAGGCCATGGCCGAAGCCGCGGCCATGGGCTTCAAGAGCGTCGTCAACAACCGCCCCGACTTCGAGCACGGCCCCGACCAGCCGACCTCGGCCGCCATCCAGGCCGCGGCTGAAGCCGCTGGCCTGCAGTACCGCCATCTGCCCGTGGCCGGCGGTTATCAGTCGCCCGAGGAGATCGCCGCCTTCGCCAAGCTGCTCGATGAACTGCCGCGCCCGCTGCTGGTCTTCTGCCGCTCGGGTGCGCGCTCCACGCGCCTGTTCCTTCAGGCCCAGCAACTCGGCTGATCCAGGGGCTTTCCCCATGGCGCCGCGCCCTTGCCGGGGCCGGCGCCTCGCTACATTGACGGGTTGCTACCTCACAGCCCGATCCCCATGGACGCCCTGCTCGCCCTCGCGCGGCGCATCGACAGCCTCAACGACCGCTTCGGCAAGCTTGCCGCCTGGGCCGTGCTGCTGTCCTGCTTCATCAGCGCCGCCAACGCCGTCGTCCGCTACGGCCTGGACTACAGCTCCAACGCCTTCCTCGAAATCCAGTGGTACTTGTTCGCCGCCTGCGTGATGCTGGGCGCGGCCCAGGTGCTCAGGCTCAATGAGCATGTGCGGGTGGACCTGGTCTACAGCCGCCTCTCGGGCCACGGCAAGGTCTATGTCGACCTCTTCGGCCTCGTCGTCTTCCTGCTGCCGGTCATGGCCTACATGGGCTGGCTGTCCTGGGACTTGTTCATCGTCAAGTTCACCAGCGGCATGGGTACCGGTGACTCGATCGCGAGCCTCGGCTTCACCGGCTACGTCGCCAAGCTGCTGACGACGGGCGAGGTGTCCAGCAACTCGGGCGGCCTGATCCGCTGGCCCGCGGCGCTGATGTTGCCGCTGGGCTTCGCCCTCGTGGTGCTGCAAGGCCTGGCCGAGGTCATCAAGCGCGCCGCCTGGCTGGCCCATCGCTTCGACATGGACACGCACTACGAGAGGCCGCTGCAATGATCGCGATGGAGAGCTTCCCGCCGCTGATGTTCGCGGGGCTGATCGCGATCATGCTGATCGGCTTCCCCGTCGCCTTCTCGCTAGCCGCGCTGGGCTTGGCCTGCGGCTTCTTCGCGGTGTCGCAGGGCTGGCTTCCGCAGGCCTTCATGGGCAATCTGCCCAGCAACGTCTTCGGCATCCTGTCCAACGACCTGCTGCTGGCCATCCCCTTCTTCACGCTGATGGGGTCGCTGCTGGAGAAATGCGGCCTCGCGGAGGACATGCTCGACTCCATGGGCCAGCTCTTCGGCCCGGTGCGCGGCGGCCTCGGCTACTCGGTCATCATCGTCGGCTTCATCCTGGGCGCCATCACGGGCACGGTGGCCGGCCAGGTCATCGCCATGGCCATGATCTCGCTGCCCGTCATGATGCGCTATGGCTACAACATGCGCTACGCGACCGGCGTGCTGGCAGCCTCCGGCACCATCACGCAGCTGGTGCCGCCGTCCCTGGTGCTGGTGGTGCTGGCCGACCAGCTCGGTCGCTCGGTCGGCGACATGTACAAGGGCGCGTGGGGTCCATCCATCCTGCAGGTGTTGATCTTTGCGCTCTACACCTTTGTTCTCGGCCGCGTGAAGCCTCACCATGTGCCGGGCGTGCCCAAGGAGGCCCGCACGCTGCAGGGCTGGGCGCTGTGGAAGAAGTGCCTGCGCGGCATCATCCCGTCGGCCATCCTGATCTTCGCGGTACTGGGCTCCATGGGTGGCCTGCCCGGCATCGACACGGCCATCTGCACGCCCACCGAAGCCGGCGCGATGGGCGCCGTGGGCGCCTTCATCCTGGCCGCCATGCACCGGCGGCTGACATGGCCGCTCGTCAAGGAAACCATGCTGGGCACCATGCGCATCACGGCCATGGTGGTGTTCATCCTGATCGGCTCGCGCACCTTCTCGCTGGTCTTCCAGGGTGTGGAGGGCGGCCGCTGGATCGAGCACATGCTCAGCACGCTGCCAGGCGGCCAGATCGGCTTCCTGATCGCCGTCAACATCTTCATCTTCTTCCTGGCGTTCTTCCTCGACTTCTTCGAGATCGCCTTCATCATCCTGCCGCTGCTAGGCCCCGTGGCCGACAAGATGGGCATCGATCTCGTCTGGTTCGGCGTCATGCTGTGCGTGAACATGCAGACCAGCTTCATGCACCCGCCCTTCGGCTTCGCCCTCTTCTACCTGCGCGGCATCGCCGACACGCTGTTCAAGAACGGCTCCATCCCCAAGAAGGTCGAGTCCAACGACATCTACCTCGGCTCCATCCCCTGGGTGGGCATGCAGCTCATCCTGGTGGCCATCGTCATCTTCTTCCCGCAGACGGTGACGGCCTTCCTCGACAAGGCCAAGCCCGTGGACCTGGACAAGGCCTCGGAGATGCTGCAGCAGATGGGCGGCCGCAGCGACAAGGACATGAGCGCCGACGACGCGGCCAAGCTGTTCGAGACCGCACCTCCCGCAAGTGCAGCGAGCGCCGCCAGCGGGCCGCGCTGAAATGAAAAAGCCCCGCCAGGCGGGGCTTGATCAGGTGCGGAAGCTGGGCCGTCGGCTCAGAACTTCTGCCCTTGCATGAAGTCGTCGAAGCCGAACTCGGCGAAGCGGAACCACAGGTTCTGGTCCTTGCGGAAGGCCACGAAGTCGTCGTAGACCTTCTTCCAGTTCGGGTTCTTGGCCGAGATCTCGGCGTAGACGGCATGCGACTCCTTGAAGGCCGCGTCCATCACGTCCCGTGGGAACTTAAACAGCTTGGAGCCCGAGCCAACGAGCTGCTTGAGCGCCACCGGGTTCTTGGCGTCGTACTTGGCCTGCATGTCCACGTGGGCCATCGCGCAGGCGGCCTCCAGGATGGTCTTGTGCTCGGCCGACAGCGCGTCATAGGCCTTGGTGTTGACGTAGAAGTCCACCTGGGCGCCACCCTCCCACCAGCTCGGGTAGTAATAGTTGGGTGCCACCTTGTTGAAGCCCAGCTTCTGGTCGTCATAAGGGCCTACCCACTCGGCCGCGTCGATGGTGCCCTTCTCCAACGCCGAATAGATCTCGCCGCCAGCAATCTGCTGCGGCACGGCGCCCATGCGCTCGATGACGCGGCCCGCGAAGCCGCCGATGCGGATCTTCAGGCCCTTGATGTCGGCGACGCTCTTGATCTCCTTGCGGTACCAGCCGCCCATCTGGGCGCCGGTGTTGCCGCCCAGGAAGTTGATGATGTTGTAGTTGCGATAGAAATCGCGCATCAGCTTCAGGCCGTTGCCCTCCAGCATCCAGGCCGTCATCTGGCGGCTGTTCAGGCCGAAGGGGATGGCGCAGCCCAGCGCAAAGGTCTCGTCCTTGCCAAAGAAGTAGTACGGCGCCGTGTGCGCCATCTCCACCGAGGCGCTCTGCACCGCGTCCACGACCTGCAGCGCCGGCACGATCTCGCCGCCGGCATGCGCCGAGATCTGGAACTTGCCGCCACTCATCTCGCCAACCTTCTTGGCCATCAGCTCGGCGGCGCCAAACAGCGTGTCCAGCGACTTCGGGAAGCTAGACGCCAGGCGCCAGCGCACCTGGGCTTGGGCGTTCACGACGGCCGGCGCAACGCCTGCGGCCAGCACGCCCGCGAGGCCCGCCTGTCGAACAAAGGAACGGCGCTCCATGGATGTCTCCTGTTGGTTCTGATCGTGGAAGGGTGAAGCCATTGTCTTCAGTTATTCATACCGCATTCGCGACACCCAGGGTATTTCCGGGCCGAGCGCTGGGCCGCTCCCGAGCCGGCCCGCTCTGGCGATGTGCTTGCGGCTCAATGCCGCAAGCATCGCCGCCCCCTCGGGGGACCGGCTGGGCACGCCCGCGTTCAGCGGGGCGAGACCAGACGAGGGGCTTCAATTTCCGGCGAGCTTCATGCCTGTGACAAGCACGGAGCCAATGGTTTTGGTACCCATGGTGTATTCGTCGGCGCCGATGCCGACGATGTTCATCAGCATGTCGCGAAGGTTGCCGGCGATGGTCACCTCATGGACCGGGTAGGCGATCTCGCCGTTCTCGACCCAGTACCCGCTCGCGCCGCGCGAATAGTCGCCGGTCACGTAGTTGACGCCCTGCCCCATCAGTTCGGTGACCAGCAGCCCCCGGCCCAGGCGCCGCACCATGGTGGCGAGGTCGTCGCCGGGCGCCGTGGCGCGGCTGCTCATGCGCAGGTTGTGCGAGCCGCCGGCATGGCCGGTCGTCTTCATGCCCAGCTTGCGCGCCGAGTAGCTGGATAGGAAGTAGCCTTGCAGCACACCGCCCTGCACGACCGAGCGTGCCCGCGTGATGACGCCTTCGTCGTCGAAGGGCGAGCTGCCCTTGCCCTTGCGCACGTGCGGGTCCTCGGCGATGTCGATGTGTGCCGCCATGACCGGCTTGTCCAGGCTGTCGAGCAGGAAGCTGGTGCGCCGGTACAGCGCGCCGCCGCTGGTCGCCTGCACCAGCGCCCCCAGCAGCCCGATGGCCACCGTGCTCTCGAACAGCACCGGCACCTCGCTGGTGGCGACCTTGCGCGCCTTCAGGCGCGACAGCGCGCGCTCGGCGGCATAGCGGCCCACCGCCTCGGGAGAGGACAGGTCGGCCGCATCGCGCATGGAGCTGTACCAGGCATCGCGCTGCATGCCGGCACCACGGCCGGCGATGGGCGCAACCGACAGCGAATGCCGCGAGCTGGCATAGCCACCGCGAAAGCCGCTGGTATTGCCCATCCAGAAGTGCGACTGCTGGGCCGACACGGCCGCGCCTTCGCTGTTGGTGATGCGCTTGTCCACGCCCAACGCCGCGGCCTCACAGCGCAGCGCAATGTCAGCCGCCTGGGCCGCGTCGATGGCCCAGGGGTGGAAGAGGTCCAGCTCGGGGCGCTGCGAGGCGTCCAGCGCCAGGTCCTCCGCGCTCGGCAGGCCGGCGAATTCGTCCTCGGCCGTGAAGCGCGCGATGTCGTAGGCGGCGCGCACCGTGTCGCGGATGGCCTGGGGCGAAAAGTCCGACGTGCTGGCATTGCCGCGGCGCTGGCCCAGGTAAACCGAGATGCCCAGCGACTTGTCGCGGTTGCGCTCCACGTTCTCCAGCTTGCCCAGCCGGGCGGACACCGACAGGCCGCAGCCTTCCGACACCTCGGCGCCGGCATCGCTGGCGCCAATCTTCTTCGCTTCTGCCAGGGCATCCTCGATCCACTGCTGAAACTGCTCGGGGCTGTAGGCGAAACCTTCTTGGGCTTGGGACATGAACGGCGGTCAAATCGAGGGTGGTAGGCCATCATAGGCCTCGGGAAATCATGGCAACTTCAGGCGCTCAAGGCTTGGCGTCCGGCTCCCGCACACCCTCGTCGCCATAAAGCTGCAGCGTGACGGCGCCGTCAGCGCCCCGCCGGAAACCCGCGCGAACGCCACTGGCCGCATGGATGAACTGCAATGGCTCGGGCGCCTCGATGGGCGTGAGCGCGTAGCGGTCACCGTTGGGAAAGATCAGCGTCAACCCGGCCTGCACCCGCTCGACGAGCACCCGTGGCCCGGATGCGCCGAAAGCGTAACGCCCGCCCAAGCCGTCGAAGGCCGCGGCATCGACGCTGGCGCGGCGCACGCGCGTCTCCCGGAACTGCTTCCAGCCGTAGGTGCGCGACACCGAAATCAGCACCTCCTGGCCCAATGCACGACCGCTTTCTGCATTGGCCAGGTAGACAGCGCCGTCACCTGTTCGCAGGTTCAAGGCCATGCCGGCGTTGTAGCCGGTGGTGCCGCCGTAATGCACCAGGATCTGGTCCTCTCCCTCGCCCACGAGGCGGAAACCATAGGCATGCCCCTGGATGGGCGGCGCGTCGAACAGCGCGCGCAGGCTGGCCCGGCGGAACACGGCGCTACGGCCCTGGTAGCCCTTCCAGACCTCGGTGAGCAGCAGCCCCAGGTCGCCCGCGTTGGACCACAGTCCCGCCGCGGCGCTCTCCGGCAGGTGCAGCCATCCGCCCGGCACGAGTGCACCGCTGTCGGCATGCCCCTCGGCGATGTCGCCGCCTGCGCGAGCCTGCTGTAGCTTGAAGGTGGCCACGCGGAGCTTGGCGGGCCCGAACAGCCAGCGCTGCATCAATGGCTCGAAGGCCGTGTCCTGTGTGTCCTGCAGTGCGAGCTGCGCCAGCGAATAGCCACCACCGGAATACCGCAGGCGCGCGCCGGGGGTGTCCAACACCTCGGCCCGCTGTGTGTTGGCGCCGGCGGCACCGGCAACGATGTCGGCCAGCGACGGCACCGCCGCATCCTGCGCATAGCCGGGGTAACCACCCGGCGTGATGCCGGCCGTGTGGGTGAAGAGGTTGCGCAGGGTCACCGGGTGTTCGAGACTTTGCTTACCGGCCGGCAGGTGCGCACTACGCAGCAGGCTGTCGACATCGCGGTCCCAATCCAGCCGGCCGGCGTCTGCAATGCGCAGCGCCGCAAGCACAGTGACGGGCTTGGCCAGCGAGCCGGCCTGGAACAGCGTGCCGCAGGACACCGGCTGCCTACCGGCCGCGCGCACGCCATAGACCGCCGACCAGTCCAGCCGGCCGCCCCGAAGCACCGCCACGGCCAGGCCCGGTACGTGCTGCTCCGCCATGCGCGCGCTCAGCGGCTGTGCCTGTGTCTCGCCCTCGAACACGACGCTGGGCATCATGCCCTGCTCGAACGCCGCGCGCCGCGCCGCGGCCCCGGCCTGCTGCGAACAGACGTGGCCTTCCACCGCTGGCGAGGTCGCGTGGGCTGCGCCAGAGAGTACGGCGCAGGCGAGCAAAAGGCGTGCAGCTTGGGACATGAGGGTCCTGGAGCGAGGGTGGGCGACAATGTTAGGTCTCGCCCGCAAACGGCCCCAGATGCAAGAAAACACTCCCGAATTCGAAGACGACGACGACTTCGACCGTCCCAGCAAGTCCCAGCTCAAGCGTGACATGACCGCGCTGCAGAAGCTCGGCGAGGATTTGCTCGCCCTGCCCGAGACCCGTTGGCCGCCGCTGAACCTGCCCGAAATCCTGTACGACGCGCTGCGTGCAGCCAAGAAGATCACCAACTTCGAGGGCCGCCGCCGGCAGATGCAGTACATCGGCAAGCTGATGCGCAAGATCGACCCCGAGCCCATCCGGGAAGCCGTCGCCGCCTTCAAGCTGGGTCACGCCCAGGACAGCCTGAAGCTGCACCAGTCCGAGCGCTGGCGCGAGCGCCTGCTGACCGACGACGCGGCACTGCAGGAGTTCCTGGCCGCCCACGCTGACGTTGACATCCAGCAACTGCGCAACCTCGTGCGCGCGGCGCGCAAGGATGCCGCCAATGAGCCGGAGAAACGCAGCGGCCGCGCCTTCCGCGAGCTGTTCCAGTTCATCAAGGCCAGCGAAGAAGCAGGTGGCGATGAGTGACATGGGCTTTGAGCCGGTGCGCATCGGCATCGTGTCCATCAGCGACCGTGCCTCCACGGGCGTCTATGAGGACAAGGGCCTGCCTGCACTGAAGGACTGGCTCACGAGCGCGCTGCACAACCCCGTCGAGTTCGTGCCCCGCCTTATCCCCGATGAGCAGGCCGGCATCTCGGCCGCGCTGATCGAACTCGTCGACACCGAGGGCTGCGACCTCGTGCTGACCACCGGCGGCACCGGCCCGGCACCGCGCGACGTGACGCCCGAGGCAACGATCGCCATCGCCGACCGCGTGATGCCGGGCTTTGGTGAGCAGATGCGCCAGATCTCGCTGCATTTCGTGCCGACGGCCATCCTGTCGCGCCAGGTCGCCGTCATCCGCGGCAAGGCGCTGGTCATCAACCTGCCAGGCCAGCCCAAGGCCATCGCCGAGACGCTGGCCGGCCACGAGAAGGCCAGCGGCATCTTCGCCGCCGTGCCCTATTGCATTGACCTGATCGGTGGCCCCTACCTCGAAACGCGGGACGAGGTCTGCAAGGCCTTCAGGCCCAAGAGCGCGCAGCGGCAGCCGAAAGCCTGACTCAGCCCAGCTGCGCGACCATTGAAGACGCCGTAGCGAGCGCCGCGGCGATCTCATCCAGCGGCTTGTTGCTGCTCGCCTGCAGCTTGCCGCCTTCAGCCGCCCGCAGGCCCACCCAGGCATTGCGTCCGCAGTGCTTGCCGGCATAGAGCGCCAGGTCGGCCAGGTGGACGACCTGCTGCCAGCTGCGCGCCGCCGGCCGTTCGGGCTCGAAGGGCATGCAGGCAAAGCCGATGGAGCAGCTCACGCTCAGCAGCCGCCCGTCGTCCAGCACGAAGGGGCTGTCGGCGATGACGGCGCGCATGCGCTCGGCCAGTTCCTCGGCCTGCACGCGGTTGGTGTCGCGGGCCACGGCCAGGAACTCCTCCCCGCCCCAGCGCACCAGATAGTCCGACTCGCGCAACACCGAGCGCAGCCGACGCCCGAACTGCACCAGCACCGTGTCGCCGGCCGCATGGCCATATTGGTCGTTGACGCGCTTGAAGGCATCGATGTCCAGCAGCAGGAAGACGTTGTCCGTGTCCTGCGGCTGCCCACCGGCTGCCCGCGTCTCCTGGGCACGGCGTGCGCTCGCTGCCAGATCGTGCTCGATGTGCTCGCTCAGGAAGCGGCGGTTGTGCAGGCCGGTCAGCGGGTCGGTCACGCTGCTCATTTCCAGCAGGGCCGACTTCTCCTCCAGCGTCCGGTGCAACTGCTCCAGCTCGGCCGTGCGCTCGCGCACCTTGCAGGCCAGCTCGTGCTGGCGGTGGCGCAACAGCCTCGTCCGGGCTCGCACGGCGCCCACCAGGAAGAGGCAGATGCCCAGCACCGCACCCAAGCCGAACCACCACGTCTGGTGCCATGCCGGCAGCACGCGGATGGGCAGCGCCAGCTCGCGCTCGACCCAAAGGCCGTCGCGGTTGGAGGCCCGCAGCATCAACCGGTAGTCGCCCGGCGGCAGGTTGGTGTAGGCCGCCAGGCGCCGGGAGGGGTCGGTATCCACCCAATCCAGGTCGAAGCCCGCCAGCTTGAAGGCATAGCGGTTGCGCTCGGGCGCCGAGAAGTCGGTGGACGAGAACTCCACGGCCAGGCTGTTGGCATCGGCCGGCACCGTCAGGGGCGCGGCGCTCGACGCCACTGGCAGTGCCCGCCCGCCGACCTTGACGTCCGTCAGCAGCACGCCGGGCTTGAAGGACCAGGCCTGCAGCTTCTCGGGCTTCACCAGCGTCATGCCACCCGCACCGCCAAAGAGCAGCTCACCCTGCTCGGTGCGGGCCGCCGCGCCGGTCCAGTAGGTCGGGAACAGGACGCCCTCGGCCCGGCGCAACGAGCGCACGGTCAGCTTCGCGGGATCGATGCGCGCCAGGCCATCATCGGTGCTGGCCCAGACTTGGCCCTGCAGGTCCTGCAGCAGCGCGTTGACCGTGCCGTCGGGCATGCCCTGGGCCACGCCGACACGAACGATGGCCGCTTTGCGGCCGGACGGCGGCAGCAGGTCGATGCCGCCACCATAGCTGCCGACCCACAGGCGGCCGCCCTCGTCCGTCATCAGCGCCGTGACGAAGGCAGCCGAAAGCCCATTCATGTCGCCCGAGCCCGGCAGGTACTGCTCGATGCGGCCATCCGCCAGCTCCACCCGGTTCAGGCCGTAGCGCGTCCCCACCCACAGGCTGCCGGCCTCGCGTCCGGGGGCCAGCACCGTGATCCGCTGGTCGCTGAGGCCGGGTGCCGCCAGCTTGGGCACGCTGGCGCGGCCGGTGCGCAGGTCCATCTTCCACAGGCCGTCGAACTGGCCGCCCACCCACAGCGTGTCGCCATCGGCCAGCAGGGCCCAGGTGGAGGCGGCAGGATCACGCCCATTCAGCACGACGCGGGTGACGCGCCGCCCCTCGGCGTCCGTGCGGTACAGGCCGCGCTTGGTGGCGATGAAGAGGCCGCCGTCGGGCACGCGCGCCATGGCGAGCACGATGTCCTGCGGCAGGGCGCTGTCGGGCCGGTCGGCATCGGGCTTGAGGCCGGCAACGCGGGCGCCCGTTGCGTCCAGGATGTCGATGCCGCTCTTGTGCGTGCCCAGCCACAGCCGCCCGCCGGGCATGGGCAGGATCCAGCTGACCTCGGTGCTGACGTAGCTTGCGTCCATCGCGTCGCCGCCCTCGGGGCCGGCGCCAAAGCGCGTCAGCACCGCCTGCTGTTGCGGGTCGCAGCGGCTCAGGCCCCTGTTGGAGGCCACCCAGACCATGCCGGCACGGTCACGGTACAGCGAGCGCAGTGCGTTGTCGGCCAAGCTCATGGGCCAGGCCGGCACGTGGCGGATGCGCCGCGTCTGGCCGTGCTCCAGGTCGACCGACACCAGGCCCTGGCCCAGCGTCGTGATCCACATTTCGCCGGGCTGGACCTCCATCAGGTCGGTGACCTGGCTGCTGCGCAGCAGGTCCTGGCCATCGGGCGGCGCAATCTCGCGCACGACCTCGGCCACCGCCCTGCCCTCATCGGCAAGCACGAAGACGCCGTCATGCAGGCTGCCCACCCACAGGCGGCCGGCGCGGTCCTGGGTCAGGGCCTCGGGCTGTATGGCAACGCCGGGCCGCAGCGGTACGGCCTCGGGCCGCTTCGCGCCGGGTTCCAGCCGAAACAGGCCGGCCGAGCTGCCCAGCCACAACGCTCCGCGGCGGTCGCGCATCAGCACACGCGGCTGCGTGCCGGCGGCCTCGGCCCAAGCGCCCGCCACGCTCAAGTGCTCGACGCGGCCAGTGGCGGGGTCCAGACGGTCCAGGCCGCCTTCGGTCACCACCCACAGGCCGCCCGCGCCGTCGTCCATGATCTGGCGCACGCTGACATGGCTGAGACCCTGGGCGCCGCCCACGGGGTAGCGCACGAAGCGGTCCGTCTGGGGGTCATGACGCAGCAGGCCGGCCGAGGTCGTGCCTATCCAGAGCCTGCCCTTGGCGTCGCCATGCAAGGCCTGCACATAGTTGTCGGGCAATGCACCCTCGCCGCGAGGGTCACCCTTGTAGACGCGGAATCGGTAGCCGTCCCAGCGCGCCAGGCCGCCCAGCGTGCCCACCCACAGGAAGCCCTGGCCGTCCTCGGCCACGACGGTGGCGATCGCGTTGGGCAGCCCTTGCTCCTGCGTGATGTGCTGGAAGGCGATGTCGGCCAGCCGCGACCAGCGCTTGTCCGCTGATGCGGCGGCTGCCGGTGCGCAGAGCCACACGGACAACACCACGCCCAGCGCCAGGCGCCAGGCACGGGAAAGCCGCAACCCCAACTCGCTCACGAGCACCGCAGGCCCTCACAGGGCGGGCCGTACGGCCCGGAACCTGCGATTCTTATCCACGAAAGTGAGCGATCCGGTGTGAAGGAGTGCCCACCAGGGGGCCGAATTCGTGACCGACGGCTCAATCGGCGTGCTGCTACTTCACGAGCCGGTTCATCTCCGCCGCGTCGAAGGTCTCGTCGCGCTGGGCGTCGTCGGGCACGCAGTCGCCGACGGGCTTGCCCATCTGCGTCGACAGCTTGCACATCGCCTCCCACAGCAGCGCGATCTGGTGCTCATGGCCCGAGGCGCTGTCGATGAGGCCGCGCATGGCCATGGCCACCGGGTCGTCGCCCTGGGTCACGCCATAGGCCGAGAAGCCCATGCGCGCGGCCGCTTCCTCGCGGGCCTGCTCACTCTCGGCCTCGATGATGCGGGCCGGGTTGCCCACGGCCGTGGCACCTGCGGGCACGGCCTTGGTGACGACGGCGCCTGAGCCGATGCGCGCGCCCGCACCGACCGTGAAGCCGCCCAGCACACAGGCGTTGGCACCCACGATGACGCCGGGGCCCAGTGTCGGGTGGCGCTTGGCGCCCTTCACGAGCGAGGTGCCGCCCAGCGTGACGCCCTGGTAGATGGTGCAGCCCTCGCCGATCTCGGCCATCTCGCCGATGACGATGCCCATGCCGTGGTCGATGAAGACCTTGCGGCCAATCTTGGCGCCCGGATGAATCTCGATGCCGGTCAGCCAGCGGTTCCAGTGCGACACCCAGCGGGCGAGCCATTTCCAGCCGCGCGTCCAGAACCAGTGCGCGCGGCGGTGCATCCACAGGGCGTGCAGTCCCGGGTAACAGGTCAGCACTTCCCACGTCGACCTTGCGGCCGGGTCGCGTTCGAGGATCAGGGCGATGTCTTCGCGCAGGCGCTGGAACATGGTGCTGCCAAGGAGAAAGGCTGGCCAGTTTAGGTGGCCTGGTTTGGGCCTGCTGCGGATGCGGTCTTGCTCATCTGCCGGGCAATGCCGCGCAGGATGTGCACTTCCTCATTCGTGAGGCCGGCGCGGTTGAAGAGCTGGTTCAGCCGCGGCATCAGCTTCTTGGGTGCGGCCGGGTCCAGATAACCGATCTCGGTCAGCGCGGTTTGTAGGTGTTCCAGCAGGCCCTGAACGGCGCGCGCGTCCGCCAGCTCCGGGTCGGGCGTGCGCGGCTGCACGCCAAAGCCACCCAGGGCCTGGCGCAGGTCGTAGGCCAGCAGTTGCACGGCCTGGGCGAGGTTCAAAGAGCCGTAATCGGGGTGGGTCGGGATGCTGAGCACCGCATGGCAGCGGTACACATCCTCGTTGCTCATGCCGTAGCGCTCGGAGCCGAAGACGAGCGCCAGGCGCGGCGGGGCCTCGCGGGCGGCCAGTTCGGCAAACAACGCGCGCGGCTCGCGCGTGGGCGGGCCAAAGTCGCGCGGCGTCATGGCCGTGGCACAGGCGTAGTCCACGCCGTCCAGCGCCTCGGCGAGCGTCTCGACAACGCGGGCACGGGCCAGGATGTCCGCCGCGCCGCTGGCCATGGCCACAGCCTCCTCGTGGCACAACACGTCCCGGAAGCGTGGCGCCACGAGCACCAGGTCGCCAAATCCCATCACCTTCATCGCCCGCGCCGTCGCCCCGACGTTGCCGGCATGGCTGGTGTTGATGAGGATGAAGCGTGTGGATTCCACGGGTTTGTACGGGGTGAGCGGCTAGAATGGCGGATTATCCGGGTCGGCTTCCGTCGACCCGTCGCTCTTTCCCCCTGTCAGCCCCTTCTTTCCAGCGAGTGCCACGCATGCTGCAAACGTCTCACCATCCCATGCTCAATGTCGCCATCAAGGCGGCGCGTGCGGCTGGCGCCATCATCAACCGCGCCTCGTTGGACCTCGAAGCTCTGCGCATCAACACCAAGAGCCCGAACGACTTCGTCACCGAAGTCGACCACGCCGCAGAAGGGGTGATCATCGAGACGCTGCTGGGCGCCTACCCGGACCACGGCATCCTGGCCGAAGAGTCCGGCCGCACCCACGGCGCCAAGCATTCCGAGTACGTCTGGATCATCGATCCGCTGGACGGCACCACCAATTTCATCCACGGCCTGCCCGTGTACTGCGTCTCCATCGCGCTGACGCACCGCGGCGTCGTGCAGCAGGCCGTCGTCTACGACCCGACCCGCAACGACCTCTTCTATGCCACCAAGGGCCGTGGCGCCTTCCTGAACGACCGCCGCCTGCGCGTGTCCAAGCGCACCCGCATGAGCGACGCGCTGATCGGCACCGGCTTCCCCTTCCGCCGCGGCGACAACTTCAAGCGCTACGTGAAGATGTTCGAGGAGGTCATGCAGCACTGTGCCGGCCTGCGCCGCCCGGGTGCCGCGGCCCTGGACCTGTGCTACGTCGCTGCCGGCTACTACGACGCCTTCTTCGAGACCGGCCTGCAGCCCTGGGACCTGGCGGCCGGCTCCCTCATCATCACCGAGGCCGGCGGCCTGATCGGCAACTTCACCGGCGAGTCCGACTTCCTGCACCAGCGCGAAGTCGTGGCCGGCAACCCCAAGATCTACGGCCAGCTCGTCACCATCCTGGCGCCCTACACCCGCGTCATCAAGGAAGAAGACGCCGTGGCGGCAGCTCCCGAGGCCGAGCCGGTGGCCGCCCCGGCACCTGTGGCGAAGAAGCGCGCCCCGGTGCGCATCAAGAAGGACGAGAGCGGCGAAGCGCCCCTCTGACCCTTCCAGGCCCTTGTTCCGAAGCCCTCCTCGCGAGGGCTTTGTTATTTCAGGTGTGAAAGAGTTGGCAAGGGACGCGCTTGCGGGCTAACCCGACCATCGAAGTGTGACTTGTGCACGGCCTACCCCCTTACCCGTGGGGGTCGCCCTGGCCAAAATGCGTTCAGCAACACGGTCACAAGCCGTAAGCCCCGCAACCAGTTCACTCCAATCAACCAGCACGAAAGACCTTGATGTTCGCCCGTTCCGCTATCGCCCTCGCCCTCGTCGCCGCTGCTTCCCTGGCTCACGCTGATGCCAAGGTCCTGAAGAAGGTCGCCCCCGAGTACCCCGGCGAAGCCGTGAAGAAGAACATCACCGCCGGCAGCGTGCGCGCCAAGATGAGCATTGCCGGTGACGGCAAGGTTGCCAACGTCGAAGTCGTTGAAGCCGAACCCAAGCGCGTCTTCGACCGCGCTGCCGTCGACGCCCTGAGCCAGTGGAAGTTCGAAGGCACGGGCGCTCCCCAGACGCACGAAGTCAAGCTGGTGTTCAAGTCGGAAGACTGAGCAGGCACCGAAGACAGGCCCTGCGGCCTGTCTGACGGCCTGCGAAGGACAGGCGGCTTGCAAGCCGCCTGGCATGAGTGAGGACCGTCCCAGAATCTCGAAAGGCCCGCTCTGCGGGCCTTTCGCTTTTCTAAGACTGTCCGCGCTTGGGCACCCTCGTCTCCAGCGCCTTGGGCTGATAGCCCGGCTCGAACTTGCAGGTCGACCCGAGCGCCGCCTTGGCTTTCTCGCATCCAGCAGCCACGGCCTCCGGCGTCGGTTTCTTCCCCTGCGTCGCCCAGGCCGACAGCGCCTCCAGCAACGCGGCATAGCTCGGGTCGCTCAGGTAGCTGTGATCCCGGTCACCGGTATAGGTCTGCACGAGGGTGCCCTCGTGCCCGGCCGCCGCCATCGTGCGACCAAAACGATCCTGCAACTCCACCATGGCCGTCGGGTCATGGATGGCATGCACGGTCAGCACGGGCACCGAGATGTTGCCGGCCAGGTCCGCGTCCGCGGCCAGGATGGCCACCGCCTTCGGGTCGGCGGCGTAGCGCAGCACGCCGGCATTGAGCGCAACGTCGTCGGCCGAGCCCGTGTACTTCACGCCCACGTTACCGAACGGGCTCACGCCTCCGGTGCGCTTCTGCACCACGTCCTGGAAATGCCAGGTCGCCCAGTTCAAGTGCGAGGGGATGCTGCGCTCGGGGATGTGGATCACGTCGACGATGGTCTTGACCTTGGCGGCCTGCTCCGGCGTGCGCTCCGCCGCGGGCTTGTCCAGGCCCAGGCACTCGTCCACGCGCCGCCCCAGTTCCGCCTGCGTCAGCTTCGCATCAGCAGGCAGCCCGATGTTCAACGGGTACTGCGGCTCGCCGGGCAGTGGGTGGTTGCGGCACAGGTACTGGTAGACGACGCGCAGGTCCAGGCGAAAGTCGTAGCTGCGCGTGCCGCCGCCCAGCACGCCGGCCGTCAGCAGCACGGCGTCATACGGTTTGCCGTCGGCGAACAGCTCCGCGCCCTTGGCCGCCACGCTCGCACCCCAGGACTGGCCGTGCAGGTAGACATGCCTGGGCTTGGCCACCTTGTCGATGAACAGGCGCCGCAACCGCTCGGTGTCCTCCGCGGCCGCCGTCACCGCCACGCCGCCCTGGCGGTAGCTCGAAGCCACCCAGGCATAGCCCAGCCTGGGCATGACGGACCAGCGCTCCAGATCCTCCGCGACGCGCTTGGCCGTGGGCGCGCCGAGGAAGGGCCCGCCGTGCGCGTGCACGATGAGGTCGCCGTTCCAGTCCTTGGGCATCGCGATCAGGTAGAACGCACCGGCGCTGTCGCGACCGCCCAGGCATCGGGTGCCGTCGCCGACGCCCGATGGACAGGCCACCGGCGCCGGCGCCGGCTCGGCCGCCATGTCGAAGGTCGCTGCCTGGGGCACCGCAGCCATCAAAGACAGCGCCATGAACGCGCTGGCCCGCACAAGGGTCATGCCCATCTCCCGCTCAGTTGTGGAATCCGGGGCGGACCTTAGTGACCGCACTTCATAGCGTCAAATACACTAAGAATCAATTTTCAAGATGTTTTGAATATGGCTTGCTGCCCTGACGGCGAGCCAAATCCGGAGACAACAAGACATGGACCTGCGGCACCTGCGCTATTTCGTGACGGTGGCCGAGACCGGCCACATGACGCGCGCCGCCGCCCTGCTGGGCATGCAGCAACCGCCGCTGAGCCAGCAGATCAAGGCGCTGGAGCAGGAGCTGGGCCTCACGCTGCTGCATCGACACCCCAAGGGCGTGAGCCTCACCGACAGCGGCCGGCAATTCCTGGACGAAGCGCGGCGGCTGCTGCGCGACTACGCCGACATGCGCGACCGCATGGACCGCCTAGCCAGTGGCCAGTACGGGCTGCTGACCATAGGCTTCACCAGCTCGGCCGCGGCCCACGCCTTCACGCCGGCGGTACTGCGCGCCTGCCGCGGCGAGCACCCGGGCATTGCGTTGACGATGACCGAGGACAACGCCGCCGGCTTGATCGACGCGATCGCCAAGGCCAGGCTGCACTGCGGCCTGCTGCGCGTGCCAGTGGCACAGCCCGAGGGCCTGAGCTTCGAAACGCTGCTGAGCGAGCCCGCGCTGCTGGCGCTGCCGCTGGACCACCGGCTGGCGTCGGTGGCGCGCGCATCGACCACGCCCGTGCCGCTGGCCGAGCTGGAGGCCGAAGATCTCATCCTCGTGCGCAACCCTGGCGCGCCGGGCCTCTACGCCAACCTGCTGGCGCTGTGCGAGCGCGACGGCGTCAAGCCGCGCAGCACCATCGAGGTCGACCGCATGATGATGAACCTCAACCTCGTGGCAGCCGGCGCCGGCATCTCGGTGGTGCCGGCATCGATGCGCGGCGTGCACGCGCACTCCATCGTCTTCAGGCCGCTGGAGAAGCATGCCCAGCTCGAAGCGCCGCTGACGCTGGCCTACCGCACGCATGACCAGGAGGGGCCGACGGCGACCTTCCTCACCCTTGCCCGCCGCGTCGCCATGGAACACCGCGATGCGTAGACGCGCGCTGCTGACGCTGGCCGGCGCTGGCTTGCTGCCGGCCGCAAGCGCGCAGGCCGCGCAGGAGCCGTGGCCTGCGCGCCCCATCCATCTGGTCGTGGCCTACCCGCCCGGTGGCGTCAGCGACGAAACCGCGCGCCGCCTTGCCACCTTCATGGGCGCGCGGCTCAAGGTGCCCGTCATCGTCGAGAGCCGCCCGGGTGCCGGCGGGTTGACGGCGCTGGAGTTCCTTGCCCATGCCGCTCCCGACGGCTACACGCTGGCGTATTGCGCGATCTCGCCACTCGTCTTCGCTCCCGCCACGCATTCGCCGAGTGGTAGCGAATTCCCGCTGCGCGACGTCGTGCCCGTGGTGAGCATCATGGACACGCCCGTTCTGGTGCTCGCGCATCCGTCATTCAAGCCGGCGACCTTCGCCGCAACACTCGCCGCCGCGCGGGCCACGCCCGGCCGGTTGCGCTGGGCCACGTCCGGCCATGCGACGGTGGGGCACATGGTGCTGGCACAGATCCGCGCCGCGGCGGGCGTGGACATCATCCACATCCCCTACAAGGGCGGCGGCCAGCAGTTGACCGACGCCCTGGGCGGGCAGTTCGAGTTGCTGTCGTCCAACGTGGCCGCGCAGCAGCTCCAGTTCGTGCGCCAGGGCCGGCTGAAGGCGCTGGCCATCGGCTCGCCGATGCGGCTGCCCGTGCTGCCGGACGTTCCGACGCTGGCCGAGCTGGGCTTCCCCGAGGCCAACCTGGTGTCCACCTTCGGCCTGTTCGCGACCCGTGGTGTGCCGCAGGAGCGACTGCAGCTGATCAACACCGTCGTCAACGAGGCGCTGCGCCAGCCCGACATACGTTCCCGCATCCTGGACGTCAGCAATCTGCCGACGGGTGGCAGCGCCGCCGATTTCGCGGCGCGCATCGCGAAAGAACGCGAGCGAGCGCTGCAGGTCCCTGCTGACTGAGGTGATCCGGCATCGCCCAGATAATGCCGGCCCCGATGAAAGCCGACGCCAAACCCGACCTCTCCGCCCACACGCCCATGATGGCCCAGTACCTGGGCCTGAAGGCGGACTTCCCGGACACGCTGCTGCTGTACCGGATGGGCGACTTCTACGAAGTCTTCTATGACGACGCGCGCAAGGCCAATGCGCTGCTGGACATCACGCTGACCCAGCGCGGCCAGAGCGGTGGCCAGCCCGTCATCATGGCCGGCGTGCCGGTGCACGCGCTGGAGAGCTATCTCGCCAAGCTGATCCGCCTGGGCGAGGCCGTCGCCATCGCCGAGCAGGTGGGCGAGGTCGGTGCGAACAAGGGCCCGGTGGAGCGCAAGGTCGTGCGCGTGGTCACGCCCGGCACGGTCACCGACACCGAGCTGCTGGCCGACAAGCAGGACGCCGTGCTGCTGGCCGTCTCCATGCATGGCCGCCGCAATGGCCTGGCCTGGCTGTCGCTGACGCAGGGCGAGATCGGCCTGGCCGAATGCAGCGACGCCGAACTGCCGGCCTGGCTGGCGCGCCTGTCGCCCGCCGAGGTGTTGGTGAACCGTGAGCAGCAGCCGGCCGGCGTCATGCGTGCCCGCTTCCCCGTCACGAACCGGCCGAGCTGGCAGTTCGACGCCGCCTTGGGCCAGCGCAAGCTTTGCGAGCAGCTCAACGTGGCCAGCCTGCAAGGCTTCAACGCCCATGAACTGGGCACCGCCCATGCGGCCGCAAGCGCCCTGCTGGCCTTTGCCGAACACACCCAGGGCCGGGCGCTGGCCCATGTGCGCTCGCTGCGCGTGCAGCGCAGCAGCGAGCTGCTGGACCTGCCGCCCGCGACGCAGCGCAACCTGGAGCTGACGCAGACGCTGCGCGGCGAATCCAGCCCCACCCTCTTCTCGCTGATCGACACCTGCAAGAGCGGCATGGGCAGCCGCATGCTGCGCCAATGGCTGCTGCATCCCAAGCGCGAACGCGCCGAGGCCGTCTCGCGCCATGAAGCCATCGCGGCCCTGCATGCCGAAGGTTTCGAGCCACTGCGCGAGGCGCTGAAGTCGGTCAGCGACGTGGAGCGCATCTCCGCCCGCATCGCGCTGCGCCAGGCGCGCCCGCGCGAGCTGACCGGCCTGCGCGCGACGCTGCAGGCTTTGCCGCAGTTGCGCGCGACCACGCCGGCCGCATTGCGGGACGTGGCCATGACGCCGCCCGCCGACATCCTGGAGCTGCTGGAGCGCGCCATCGCGCTTGAGCCTGCTGTGCTGACGCGCGACGGCGGCGTCATCGCCGACGGCTTCGACGCCGACCTGGACGAGTTGCGCGGCATCCAGCAGAACTGCGACGGCTTCCTGCTGGACCTGGAAACCCGCGAGCGCGCCCGCACCGGCATTGCCAACCTGCGCGTGCAGTTCAACCGCGTGCATGGCTTCTACATCGAGGTGACGCAGGGCCAGGTCGACAAGGTGCCCATGGACTACCAGCGCCGCCAGACGCTGAAGAACGCCGAGCGCTACATCACGCCGGAGCTCAAGGCCTTCGAGGACAAGGCCTTGTCCGCCAATGAACGTGCGCTGGCGCGTGAGAAGCTGCTCTACGAGCAGGTCGTCGACGCGCTGATCACCCGCCTGGAGCCGCTGACCGCACTGGGCCGCACGCTGGCCGGCCTGGATGCGCTGGCAGCTCTCGCCGAGCGCGCCGTCACGCTGAACTGGTGCCGGCCGGAGTTCGTGTCCCAGCCCTGCCTGGAGATCGAGGCCGGCCGCCATCCCGTCGTGCAGGCCCGCCTGGCCGAGACCGGTGGCGCCGAGTTCATGCCCAACGACTGCCGGCTGGACGCACGCACCCGCCTGCTGGTCATCACCGGCCCCAACATGGGCGGCAAGAGCACCTTCATGCGCCAGGTGGCGCTGATCGCACTGCTGGGCTCCATCGGCAGCTACGTGCCCGCCACGAGCTGCCGCCTGGGGCCCATGGACGCCATCCACACCCGCATCGGCGCAGCGGACGACCTCGCCAACGCCCAGTCCACCTTCATGCTGGAGATGACCGAGGGCGCGGCCATCCTGCATTCGGCCACCGATCAATCCTTGGTGCTGATGGATGAGATAGGCCGAGGCACGTCCACCTTCGACGGCCTGGCCCTGGCCTCCGCCATCGCCAGCCACCTGCACGACAAGACGCGCGCCTTCACGCTGTTCGCGACGCACTACTTCGAGCTGACCGAGTTCCCGGCCAAGCACCAGCTCGCACAGAACTGGCATGTTTCGGCCGTGGAGAGCGGCGAGGACATCGTCTTCCTGCACGAGTTGCAGCCCGGCCCGGCCAGCCGCAGCTATGGCGTGCAGGTCGCCAGGCTGGCCGGCATGCCTGCCAGCCTGGTGCGCCAGGCGCGCGCCACGCTGGAGGCGCTGGAAGCACGGCAGAACGCGGCCGACGACCAGTTCGACCTCTTCGCCGCGCCGCCCGCACCGCCGCCTTTGCCCGAGCCCAGCGAGCTGCTGCAGGAGCTGGCGAAGGTGGACCCCGACGCGCTGTCGCCCCGCGAGGCGCTGGAGGCGCTGTATCGCCTCAAGCGCCTGGCAAACGGCTGAACGCGATGACGCGGCGCCGCAGCGCACTGGTGCTGTTGTCCGCGGCGGGCCTGCCCGCCCTGCCCTCGGCCCGCGCTGCAGAGCCGTTGCGCATCACCATCCCGCAGCTGCCGCCCAGCGCGCATGAGCACGCGAGCTATTTCCCGCAGCTGCTGCGCCTGGCCCTGGAGAAGACGCGCGCCAGCGACGGCCCCTTCGAGATCCGGGACTACGAGCAGCCCATGAGCGGCCCGCGCCAGCTCGCCGAGCTCAAGAACGACGGCGCCATCAACCTGATCTGGGACGGCACCGACCCCAAGCGCGAGGCCGAGTTGCTGCCGGTGCGCATCTCGCTGCTGCGCGATCTCAACGACTACCGCGTCTTCCTGATCCGCAAGGGCGACCAGGCACGCTTCCGGGATGTGCACACCCTGGCCGACCTGCGCCGCTTCACGGCCGGGGCCGGCGAAGGTTGGCCGTCGACGGCCGTGCTGCGCGCCAACGGCCTGCCGGTGGTCACGTCCGTCACCTACGAGCAGCTTTTCGCGATGCTGGCCGCCAGCCGCTTCGACTACATGCCACGCGGCGTCTACGAGGCCTGGTTCGAGCAGCGCCAGCACAGCGACCTGGCCATCGAGCAGAGCCTGTTCCTGCACTACAGCGTGCCCTTCTACTTCTTCACCAGCCGCAAGAACCCGGCACTGGCCGATCGCGTCGAGCGCGGCTTGCACGCAGCGCTGGCGGACGGCAGCTTCGACCGGCTGTTCCACAGCGTTCCAAGCTTCAAGCGCAGCCTCGACGAGATCCACGCCGGCAAGCGCCGCGTGATCGAGCTCCAGCTACCGCACGATTGACGGCTGCGTCTGGACTCGGCACTCCAGAATGTCCGCCAAACCCGGCAGCATGCGCAGGCACACTGCGGGCCCATGACGACAACGCCCATGCTGATCTTTTCGCACGCCAACAGCTACCCCGCGGGCTGCTACCGCGTGCTGTTCGAGCGCTGGCGCGCGGCCGGCTGGCGCGTCGAGGCGCTGGACCGCTTCGGCCACGACCCGCGCTACCCCGTCACGGGCGACTGGCGCCGCCTGCGCGACCAACTGCTGAATTTCATCGACACCGAGGTCAAGCCCAGGGGCCAGGTCGCCCTCGTGGGCCACTCGCTGGGCGGCATGGTGAGCCTGCTCGCCGCCTGCCGCCGGCCGGAGCTTGTCAACCACCTCGTCATGCTGGACTCGCCGGTCGTCACCGGCTGGAAGGCCGCCGCCATCGCCATGGCCAAGACGACCGGGCTGATCCACCGCTACGGCCCGTCCAAGATCGCCCGCGAGCGCCGCCACAGCTGGCCCGACCGCGAAGCCGTGCACGCGCATTTCGCAGGCAAGAAGGCCTTCGCCCGCTGGGACCCGCGCGTGCTGGCCGACTATGTGGATGCCGGCTTCGAGGAGGCCGATGGCCAGGTGCGCCTGCGCTTCACCCGCGAGGTCGAGGCCCACATCTACCGCACGCTGCCCCACCACCTGCCACTGCTGCTGCGCCTGCGGCCCCCGCAGTGCCCGGTGGCCTTCGTCGGCGGCACACGCTCGGCCGAGCTGCGCCAAGCGGGTGCTGCCGCTTCCAAGAAGCTGGTTGGCGAGAACTGGCGTTGGATGGAAGGCAGCCACCTGTTCCCCTTCGAGAAACCGGAAGAAACGGCCGATCTGGTGCTGGAACTGCTTGCCTGAGCACGCGCAACAGCGCGCGGGCCGAGCGCAGGGCCGCTCCCAAGCCGGCCCGCGGGCGATGTGCTTGTGGCTCAATGCCACAAGCATCGCCGTCCCCTCGGGGGACCGGCTAGGCGCGTTCGCGTTCAGCGAAACGCGACTGGACGAGGGGCTCCATTACAATCGCAATTTCCCACCACAGCATGCTGTTCTGGCGTGCTGCACGACATGACCAAATACGTCTTCGTCACCGGCGGTGTGGTGTCCTCCTTGGGCAAGGGCATCGCGTCGGCCTCTCTGGCTGCCATCCTCGAATCGCGCGGCCTCAAAGTCACCCTCATCAAGCTGGACCCCTACATCAACGTCGACCCCGGCACGATGTCGCCGTTCCAGCACGGCGAGGTTTTCGTCACCGACGACGGTGCCGAAACCGACCTGGACCTGGGCCACTATGAACGCTTCGTCACCACGCGGATGAAGCGCTCCAACAACTTCACGACCGGCCAGATCTACAAGACCGTGCTTGAGAAGGAACGCCGTGGCGACTACCTCGGCAAGACGGTGCAGGTGATCCCGCACATCACCAACGAGATCCAGGAATACATCAAGCGCGGCGCCGAAGGCGTCGACGTGGCCATCGTCGAGATCGGCGGCACGGTGGGCGACATCGAGTCCCTGCCCTTCCTGGAAGCCGTTCGCCAGATGAGCCTGCGCGCGGGCCCCACGAACACGGCCTATGTGCACCTGACCTACGTGCCCTGGATCGCCGCCGCCGGCGAGCTCAAGACCAAGCCCACCCAGCACACGGTGCAGAAGCTGCGCGAGATCGGCATCCAGCCCGACGCGCTGCTATGCCGCGCCGACCGCCGCATCCCCGACGACGAGCGCGAGAAGATCTCGCTGTTCACCAACGTCGCCGAGTACGGCGTGATCTCGATGTGGGACGTGAACACCATCTACAAGGTGCCGCGCATGCTGCACGAGCAGGGGCTGGACCAGCTCATCTGCACCAAGCTCCAGCTCAACACCAAGAGCACCGACCTGAAGCGCTGGGACAACCTCGTCTACGAGGTCGAGAACCCCAAGGAGCAGGTCACCATTGCCATGTGTGGCAAGTACACCGACCTGTCGGACTCGTACAAGTCGCTCAACGAGGCGCTGCGCCACGCCGGCATCCACAACCACTCCGGCGTGAAGATCGAATACGTCGACAGCGAGACGCTGACGCCCGAGACCATCGGCGAGCTCGGCAAGTTCGACGCCATCCTCGTGCCCGGCGGCTTCGGCAAGCGCGGCGTGGAAGGCAAGATCCTGGCCGCCCAGTACGCCCGCGAGCACAAACTGCCGTATCTCGGCATCTGCCTGGGCATGCAGGTCGCGACCATCGAGTACGCCCGCCACATGGCCGGCCTGGACAACGCCAACTCCACCGAGTTCGACCCCGAGACGCCCCACCCCGTCATCGCGCTGATCGACGAGTGGCAGGACCGCGACGGCTCCATCCAGAAGCGCGACGCCAACTCCGACCTCGGCGGCACCATGCGCCTGGGCGCCCAGAGCTCCGACGTCAAGGACGGCACGCTGGCCCGCGACATCTACGGCGCGGTCGTCACCGAGCGCCATCGCCACCGCTACGAGGCCAACGAGCACTACCTCGACCGCCTGCAGAAGGCCGGCCTCGTCATCTCGGCCATCACCCAGCGTGAGAAGCTGACCGAGATGGTGGAGTTGCCGCGCGAGGTGCACCCCTGGTTCGTCGGCGTGCAGTTCCACCCGGAGTTCAAGTCCACGCCCTGGGGCGGCCACCCGCTGTTCATTGCCTTCATCAAGGCCGCGCTGGACCACAAGCACCAAGGCTGACAGCATCGCCACATGCCTAGTGCCTACATCCTCGCCAACATTACCGTCACCAACCCGGTCCAGTACGAGGAGTACCGCAGGTTCTCCAGCTTGGCGATGCAGGCACATGGGGCCGAGGTCTGCGTGAGGGGTGGCGCGGTGACGGTGCTGGAGGGCGACTGGACGCCCGAGCGCGTCGTGCTGCTGAAGTTCCCCACCCGTGAAGCGGCGCAAGCGTTCTACGACTCGCCGGAATACAGCCGTGCCCGCCAGGCCCGCGAGGGCGCGGCGGTCATGCGCATGGTGTTGATCGACGGCGTCTGACCCGGTGGCCATCCTCGCCTTGCTGATCGGCGCGCTGTTCGGCGGCTTGGCGTTGGAAAGCCTGGGTGGCGCCGGCCTGGGCGCCTTGGTGGGCTGGCTGTGCTGGAACCAGCTGCAGCAGTCGCGGCGCATCGCCAGTCTTGAACAGCAGTTGGTGAAGCGCGTCCCCGCGCAGGTCTCGGCACCGGCGCCCGCGGCGGCACCAAGCCAGGAGCCTGAAGCGCCCGGTGCGCCGCCGCGGATCGAAACACCCGTCTTCGTGCCGCCGCCAATTCAGGTGGCACCTGCCGTTGCGGTGCCGGCCGTGGCCACTGCCACGCCCAAGCCACCACCACCGCCCCCTGCTCCGCGCCGTGCGCTGCCCATGCCGGCCTGGGCGCGCCGCATCGCCGAGGCCAACACCATCGTCAAGGTCGGCCTGGCCATGCTCTTCCTGGGCCTGGTTTTCCTGGCCCGCTTTGCAGCCGAGCATGTCACCGTGCCGCTGGAAGTGCGCCTGGCCGGCATCGGGCTCACCGGCGTGGTGCTGCTGGTGGTCGGCTGGCGGCTGCGCACCCGCGCACGCGGCTACGGCCTGCTGCTGCAGGGCGGCGGCGTCGCCATCGTCTACCTGACACTGTTCGCCGCGGTGAAGCTGGCCGGCCTGCAGCCCATGGCGCTCGTGTTCGCGTTGATGCTGGCCACCTCGCTGCTCGCGGCGCTGCTGGCCGTGCGCCAGGATGCGCAGGCGCTGGCCGTCGTCGCGGCGCTGGGCGGCTATGCAACGCCGCTGCTGCTGTCCAGCGGCGGCGGTGCCATCGCCATGCTGCTGGCGTACGACTTTGTGCTGGGCCTGGGCGTTGCGTTGGTCGCCTGGTTCAAGCACTGGCCGCGCCTGAACCTGATCGCCTTCGGCTTCACCGCTCTCATCGCGAGTGCCTGGGGCTTGCATGGCTACACGCCGGCCGACTACGCCGTCGCCCAGGGCTTCCTGGTCGCGTTCTGGCTGCTGTTCACCGCCGTGCTGTTGATGCCCGGCCGTCAGGCGCAGACGACCGAGCGCTGGCTGCAATCCACGCTGTTGTTCGGCGTGCCGGTGTTCGGTGCGTCGCTGCAATACGCGCTGCTCAAGCCCGATGCCATGGCCGTCGCGCTCGCCGCGCTGCTGATTGGCGCGGCGTACGTGGGCCTGGCCGCCTGGGCGCGCCGCCGCCTGGCCCATGCCCTCGTGTTCGAGGCCTTCATTGCGCTGGGCGCCGTGTTCGGCACGCTGGTGATCCCCTTCGCGCTCAGCGCCGAGGCCACCGCCGGCGCCTGGGCGCTGGAAGGCCTGGGCGCGCTCTGGCTGGGCCTGCGCCAGCAATGCCTGCGCGTGCTCGCCTGCGGCCTGGCGCTGATGCTGCTGGGTGGCTTCACGCTGATGGGCTCTATGTCGCTGCGCGATTTCGCGGGGCCTCACGCACCGTCGCAGTTGCTGAACGCTTTGCTGATCGCGGCGGCCGGGTTGGTTGGCGCGCGTTTCCTGGGCCGTGACGACAACCGGCCGTGGCATGCCGGGGGCGGGTTCGCCCTGGTGGGCTGGGGCACGGCGTGGCTGGGCGTGGCCGCTGCCGTCGTGCTGGACCGCTGGGTGCCTGAAGAACATGCCTGGGCCGCCAGCATCGCGCTGATCGCCGCGGCCAGCGCCGTGCTGCTGAGCCTGCAAGCCCTGTGGCGCTGGCCCACCATTGCCTGGCCCACGGCGTTGCTGCTGCCGGCCTGGGGCCTGCTGGGCATTGCCGGGGCCGCATTGCACGGCGCGCCACTGTCGGCAGGCGGCGTCTGGGCACTGCCGCTGGCTTGGGCAGCTCAGGCGCTGGTGCTGCAACGCACGGCGCCGCACTGGCCTGCATCGTTGCGCGATGCGACGCATGCCGTCACGCTGATGGCGCTGGCACTGCTCGGTGCCTTGCAAGGCCGCTATTGGACCGCCGAACTCGGCGACGCCGGCAGCGCCTGGGGCTGGCTGGGCTGGCTGGTAGCGCCCGCTCTGCTGCTGGGCGCCGTGCTGCGCCAGCAGCGACGCGAGCCGGCTCTGCAGGCCTGGCCGCTGCGCCTGGCGCCGCTGGCCTATGCCCGCTCTGGCGCGGCAGCGCTGAGCCTGGGGCTCGCGGCCTGGGTGCTGATTGCCAACTGGGGCAGCGACGGCGGCGCCCAGCCCCTGCCCTACATCCCGGTACTGAACCCGCTGGACCTGGGTATCGCAGCAGCGCTGCTCGCCGTCATCGCCTGGCTGCGCAGCCCCGCGGCCGCAGCGCTCGGGCTGCCACCCCAAACGCTGGCCGTGCCGGCAGGCCTGGCCTTCCTGTGGCTCAACGGCATGCTGATCCGCTGCTTCCACCATTGGGGCGACGTGCCCTATCACGTGGATGGCTGGCTGGAATCGCGTGGCGTTCAGACGGGCCTGGCGCTGCTGTGGAGCGCATTGGCGCTCGTGCTGATGCTGTTGGGCACACGCAAGCAGCAGCGCGCGCCCTGGCTGGCCGGCGCCGTGCTGCTGGGCGGCGTCGTGCTGAAGCTGATGCTCTTCGACCTGCAAGGCAGCGGCACCGTGCTGCGCATCGTGTCCTTCATCGGCGTGGGCGTGCTGATGCTGGTGATCGGCTATGTCGCCCCGCTACCTGGAAGCTCTGGAAGTGCGCGCAATGACGACACGCCCCGTTGAGTTGCTGCTGGCGCTGAGCCTTGCTGCCGCATCGGCCATCGCGGCGCCGCACAAGGCGCCCGTGCAGATCACGCAACCTGCGCCCTTTCTGGTGCTGGACGCCAACGCCGAGGCCTGGCAGCACAGCCTGGCCAGCGACCTGCGCGACTGGCAGTTGCTAGACGCGCAGGGCCGGCGCGTGCCCTTCGCGCTGCTGCCCGATAGCGCCGTCACCACGCCCGAGCGCGAGCTGAAGCTGTTCGCGCTGCCGCCTGCACCCACACCGGCCTCGGCACCACCCAATCGCGCGCCGGCCGGCTGGATGCTGGACCTGGGTGAGCCCGACCGCTGGCCGGCCGAGCCCAGCCAATTGCGGCTGCGCTGGCCCACCGATGCAGCGCCCTTCCAGGCGGGTTACCGGCTCGAAACCAGCCCCGACCTGCAGGCCTGGCGGCTGCTGGGTACCGGCCAGTTGTTGGGCCTTCGCGCCGCGGACGGCGCGCCGCTGGGCCAGCGGGTGGTGGCCCTGCCAGGCCGCCCGCAGCGCTACCTGCGCCTCATCTGGGACGACGCCACCCGCGCCGTGCAGCCCGACGCCGCCACGCTGCTGGCGCAGCCTTCCGGCCAGGCACCGCAGCAGCTCTCGCGCACGGCTTCTCTGCCGGCGCCGGACGCCGACGGCGGCTGGGTCGTGCCACTGGGCGGCCCGCAGCCGCTGCTCAGCCTCACCCTTTCCGGCAACCAGGGCACCTGGGTGCTGCCCGTGCAGGTGCAGACCCGCTCGGGCCCGAAGGCCGCCTGGACCACCGTCGCCCGCAGCGTGTTCTACCGGGTCGACCGCGGCGAAGCGCCGGCCGACATGGCTCCCGCTCTGCCGTTGGCGCTGGGTGTGAGCGAGCTGCGCCTGCTACCGCCGCGCGGCGCCGCGTTGCCACCCGCCGGCAGCCTGCAATTGAGCTGGACGGCGCGCACGCCTCGCATCGTCTGGGCCGCACAGGGCGAGCCGCCGTTCAGTCTGCAGGTGGGCCTGAGCGCACCGGAGGCCGGCCCGCGGCCCTTGGCCGACGTGGTGCCGGACTGGCCGCGCGAGCAGCAGCGCCTGGGCCGCGCCAGCCTGGGCGCATTCACGGCGCAGGCCGCGCCACCGGCCGAACCCTCATTGCCGCCACGGCGCCTCTTGCTGTGGGCGGTGCTGGGCCTGGGCGTCATCGCGTTGGCCGTGGCCACTTGGCGACTGTGGCGGCAAGGTCCGGTCGACCGCAGCACTTAAACTCGCGCACAACGCACTGGTCGCTTGTTCTGACACGGTAACGCCCGCTTGGCACACTGCGCCCCCGCCCCGATTTTTCACTTCCTGGAGACATTGAATGAGCGCCATCGTTGACATCGTCGGCCGAGAGATCCTCGACAGCCGCGGCAACCCCACCGTGGAATGCGACGTGCTGCTGGAGTCCGGCGTCATGGGCCGGGCGGCCGTGCCGTCCGGCGCATCCACCGGCAGCCGCGAAGCCATCGAGCTGCGTGACGGCGACAAGGGCCGCTACCTGGGCAAGGGCGTGCTCAAGGCCGTCGAGCACATCAACACCGAGATCTCCGAGGCCGTGCTGGGCCTGGACGCCTCCGAGCAGGCTTTCCTGGACAAGACGCTGATCGACCTGGACGGCACCGAGAACAAGAGCCGCCTGGGCGCCAACGCCATGCTGGCCGTGTCCATGGCCGTGGCCCGCGCCGCCGCCGAGGAATCGGGCCTGCCGCTGTACCGCTACTTCGGCGGCATGGGCGGCATGCAACTGCCGGTGCCGATGATGAACGTCATCAACGGCGGCGCGCATGCCAACAACTCGCTGGACCTGCAGGAGCTGATGATCATCCCCGTGGGCGCACCGAGCTTCCGTGAAGCGCTGCGCTGGGGTGCCGAGGTCTTCCACGCGCTGAAGAAGATCCTGAACGACAAGCACATCTCCACCGCCGTCGGCGACGAAGGCGGCTTCGCACCCAACGTCGAAAGCCACGAAGCCGCGATCCAGATGATCCTGCAGGCCATCGACAAGGCCGGCTACCGCGCCGGCGACCAGATCGCCATCGGCCTGGACTGCGCCGCCAGCGAGTTCTACAAGGACGGCAAGTACGTGCTCGAAGGCGAAGGCGGCATCCAGCTGACCTCGGCCGAGTGGACCGACATGCTGGCCACCTGGGTCGACAAGTACCCCATCATCTCCATCGAAGACGGCATGGCCGAAGGCGACTGGGACGGCTGGAAGCTGCTGACCGACCGCCTGGGCAAGAACGTGCAGATCGTGGGCGACGACCTCTTCGTCACCAACACCAAGATCCTGCAGGAAGGCATCGAGAAGGGCATCGCCAACTCCATCCTGATCAAGATCAACCAGATCGGCACGCTGACCGAGACCTTCGCCGCCATCGAGATGGCCAAGCGCGCGGGCTACACGGCCGTCATCTCGCACCGCTCGGGCGAGACCGAGGACAGCACCATCGCCGACATCGCGGTGGGCACCAACGCCGGCCAGATCAAGACCGGCTCGCTGTCGCGCTCGGACCGCATGGCCAAGTACAACCAGCTGCTGCGCATCGAGGAAGACCTCGGCGACGTCGCAACCTACCCCGGCCGCGCTGCGTTTTACAACCTCCGCTAAGCCTTGAAGGCGCTCGCTCTGGTCCTGGCCGTGTTCCTCGCGGCCATCCAAGCCCAGCTCTGGGTGGGCCGGGGCAGCATTCCGCATGTGGCCCAGCTCCGGGAGGAACTGGCCAAGGCCCAGGCCGAGAACGACAAGGCCCGGGCCCGCAACAACCAGCTCCAGGCCGAACTGCGCGACCTGCGCGAAGGCCTGGAGATGGTGGAAGAGAAGGCCCGCTTCGAGCTTGGCATGATCAAGTCGGACGAGGTTTTCGTCCCCCTCGCTGCCTCGGCCGGCGTCAAACGCTGATGCTGGCCACGTTCTGGGCGGCGCTGATCGCGCCGGCCTTCACCGCTTTCGGCAGCCCCATCTCCTGGCTGGAGCTGGTGGCCTTTGTGCTGGCCGTCTGGATGGTCGTCTGCAACATTCGGGTGAACATGCTGGCCTGGCCGCTGGCCCTCGTCAGCTCGCTGATGTACTTCGCCCTCTTCCTGGACGGCAAGCTCTACGGTGAGGCCGGGTTGCAGCTGCTGTTCGCCGCGCTCGCCCTGTGGGGCTGGTGGCAATGGCGCTTCGGCCGCACACGCGACGGTGACAAGCTGACCGTGCGCCGCCTGGGCCTGCAAGGCCTCGTCAAGCCCGCGCTGCTGACGCTGGCCGCCTGGCCGCTGCTGGGCCTCTTCCTCGCCAAGCAGACCGACAGCCCCCTGCCCTACTGGGACGCCTTCCCGACCGTCGCAAGCCTGCTGGGCCAATGGCTGCTGGCGCGCAAGTACGAGGAGAACTGGCCGACCTGGATCGTCGTCAACGTCGTCAGCGTCGTGCTGTTCGGCCTCAAGGGCTACTGGCTCACCGTCATCCTCTACGCGGGCTTCATCCCGATGAGTGTCATCGGCTGGCGCGCCTGGCGACGGGTATGACCGGCCGGCTTGTCGCGCTACTGGGTGCGGAATGCACCGGCAAATCCACGCTCGCTCATGCACTGGCTGCCCATTTCAAGGCCGGGCTGGTAGCCGAATACCTGCGCGAATGGTGCGCCACTCACGGCCGCACGCCGCAGAGGCACGAGCAGGCCCACATCGCTCAGGTGCAGGCCACACGCATAGCGGCCGCGGCCCGCGAGCATGAGCTGGTCATCTGCGACACGACACCGCTGATCACGGCGCTGTTCAGCGAGCACTACTTCGGCGACGCCTCGCTGACCGCGCAGGCGCTGGACTTCCAGCGCCGCTGTGCGCTGAACCTCGTCTGCGATCCCGACCTGCCCTGGCAGGCCGACGGCTTCCTGCGTGATGGGCCGCAGGCGCGCACCGATGTCGACACAAGGCTCAGGGCCGTGCTCGGCGACGCCGGCCTGCCCTACGCGGATATCGACGGCGACTGGCCGCAGCGGCAGGAACTGGCACGCCGCGCAGTGCAGGACTTACTGCAGACCTGAGGCGGCTCAACCCGCCAGTTTGCGCACGACCTCGTCCAGCGTCACGCGCCCCTTGCGTGACGTCGCTGCGTCGAAGTCAATCCAGCCCTCGTTGAAGCCATCCAGCATGCGCATGCGCGGCATGGGGTTGTGCATGCCGTCGCGGCAAAACCGCGCCTCCCAGGCCTCGCGTGGCACGGCCTCGGCGCGCACCGGACGGCCCAATGCGCGTGCCAAAGCATCGGCAAGATCCAAGGGCGCGATACGGCGCGGGCCTTCGAGATTCACGATGCGCCGGCCTGTCCAGCTCTCCTGCAACAGCGCCGCCGCCGCCTCGGCCACGTCGGCCGTCCCGACCATCGCCACCGGCCTGTCCAGCGGCTGCAGATAAGAGGCCATCAAGCCTGCCTCGCGAGCCGGAGCAACATCCCAGGCCAGGTTCTCGATGAACCAGGCTGCACGCAGGAAGGTCACCGGCAGGCTCAGCCGCTGCAACGCCTCCTCCATCAGGCCGAGCTGGCTCAGCAGGTTGGTCTCGGTGGCCTCGGCGCCTATCGTGGACAGCGCCACAACCCGGCCCGGCCGGGCAACCGACAGCGCTTCAGCCAGTGCCGCAATGTTTCGGCGCGACTCGACGAAACCCGGTGTGGGGTCGAACGTGGGCGGCAGCAGCACGAACACCGCCGTCGCGCCACGAAAAGCCGGGGTCAGCGCCGCCGCATCGTCCATGCTGGCTAGCGCGACCTCACAGCCGCGCGCGCGCCAGGCCTCGCCCTTGGCCGCATCGCGCACGACAGCGCGAACCGGCAGCCCTGCCTCCAGCAGCCGGTGCGCCAGTTGGCCGCCGACCTGCCCTGTGATTCCCGTGATTGCAAACATTGCCACTCTCCTTGTGCCACCCACCATGGGCGACGTTCGGAGCGCATTCTTGGGATTTGAGGCCCGCAAAGCGATAGCATGAATGTCATTTGATTCATGACCCACAAGCATCCATGAATGCATTGACGCCGCAACTGCTGGACGGCTTTCGGGTCATGGTGGCGGTCGTGGACGCCCGCAGCTTCGGCCGCGCCGGCGAGGCGCTGGACATGTCGCAATCGGGCGTCAGCCGCGCCGTCGCCCGGCTGGAGCAGCGCCTTGGCATACGCCTGTTTGACCGCACGACACGCAGCGTGCGCCTGACCGACGAGGGCCGGCGCTTCTATGAGCGCGTGCTGCCACTGCTGGGAGAGTTGGCGGAGGCCGCCGAGACCGCCGGCGGTGCCGCGGCCGCCGTGCGCGGCAAGCTGCGCGTGAACATCGACCCCTTCTTCTCCCGCCTCATCCTCGGTCCGCGCCTGGGCGCCTTCCTCGATGCCCACCCTGAGCTGGAGCTGGAGCTGCGCACCCGCGACAACCTGGGCGACCTCGTGGCCGAAGGCTTCGACCTCGCGATCCGTTTCGGCCACCCGCAACCCTCATCGCTGGTCGCACGCAAGCTGCTGGACGCGCGCGTGCTCACGGTCGCCTCGCCGGCCTATCTGCGCCGCTTCGGCCGGCCTGAACACCCGCGGGACTTGCAGCAAGGTCACCGCTGCATCCTGTTTCGCGACCCAGCCAGCGGCCGCCCGTTTCCCTGGGAGTTCCACCAGCGCCGCCGCAGCATCGTCGTGCCGGTCGAAGGCGCCTTGACGGTCAACGACGCCGGCACGCTGCAGAGCGCCTGCCTGGCCGGCTACGGCATCGCGCAGATGTTCGAGCTGGCCGAGGACGAACTGCTGTCAGGCGGCGCCCTCGTCAACCTCTTCCCGGACTGGGCGGACGAGCGCTTCCCGCTCTACGCCTACCACCCGTCGCGCCGCCATATGCCGGCGAAGACGCGCGCCATGCTGGACTTTGTCGCCGGGCTTGTCGCGCCACCCGACTGACGCCTACTGCAGCGTGGCGTCGTTGCCTGCAGGCAGATTGCCCGCAGCGGTGAACATGGCCCCCACGTCCACCGCATCGAAGCGGTAGTGCCGCCCGCAGAAGTCACAGCCGATCTCGATGTCGCCGCGCTCGGCCAGCACGCTGTCGGCCTCGTCGCGGCCCAGGCCGCGCAGCATCTGCGTGACGCGTTCGCGCGAGCAGGTGCAGGCGAAGCGCGGTGCCTGCGGCTCGTAGCGGGTCACGGTTTCTTCCCAGAACAGGCGGCGCAGCACGGTGTCGGCATCCAGCGTCAGCAGTTCCTCGGCGGTTAGCGTGGACGCCAGGATGCTGATGCGGTTGTAGGCGTCCGACAGGCCGATGTCGTCCTCGTTGCGCTTGCCTTCCAGATTGCCCTCACCCTGCATGGGCAGCCGCTGGATGAGCAGGCCCGCAGCGATCTCGCCGTTGGCCGCCAGCACCAGCTTGGTGTCGAGCTGCTCGGACTGCAGCATGTAGTGCTCCAGCACCTCGGAGAGCTTTTGCAGCGGCTCGCGCTGGTCGCCGTGCAGCGGCACGACACCCTGGTAGGGCTGCTGGCCGGGGAACTTGTCCTTGGGGTCCAGCGTGATCGCGCAGCGGCCCTGGCCGTGCACGTTCAGCATCGCCTCCAGGCGAGCGCCAGGCGGCACCTCGCCCACGCACTTGGCCGTCGCCCGGAACGTCAGGTCATGCTGGGCCTCGGCCACGGCCAGCTTGACCGGCCCGTCGCCAAAGACCTGCAGGATGAGCGCGCCGTTGAACTTGATGTTGGCCTGCATCAGCACGGCCGCGGCGCTCATCTCGCCGAGCAGGTCGCGCAGTTCGACCGGGTACTCGCTGCCGGGCTCGCGGCGAGACAGCAGTTCCTGCCAGGAGTCGGTCAGGCGCACCAGCATGCCGCGCACCGGCAGGCCTTCGAACAAAAACTTGTGCAACTCGCTCATTTAATTCTTTTCAGGCCACCCGCATAGCGGCGGCCGTTGTTGACATAGTGGGCGGCGCTGGCCTTGAGGCCGGCGATCTGGGCCTCGCTCAGTGGACGCACCACCTTGGCCGGCGCGCCCACGATGAGGCTGCCGTCCGGGAACTCCTTGCCCTCGGTGACGAGGGCGCCGGCGCCGACCACGCAGTTGCGGCCGATCCGGGCACCATTCAAGACCACGGCGCCGATGCCGATGAGGCTTTCGTCACCCACCGTGCAGCCATGCAGCATGACCTGGTGGCCCACGGTCACGCGTTCGCCGATGACGAGGGGGAAGCCATGGTCGGCATGCAGCACCGAGCCGTCCTGGATGTTGCTGCCGGCGCCCACCGTCAGGTGATCGCTGTCACCGCGCAGCACGGCGTTGAACCAGATGCTGACGTCCTCGCTCAACGTCACGCGGCCAATGACCTCGGCACTGTCGGCCACCCAGGCCGTGTCCGCGACGTCGGGCGTGAATTCATCCAGTTGGTAGATGGCCATCTCGGCGCCGTCGAAAGTGGCCGCGCGGGCCGGGGCGGGGATTCTAGGTGGGGTGGCCGCCGCAGCGCTTTCGCAGGATCGCGACGTGCTGAGAGTGGCAAGCCGATTCCGCGAAAACCCTGCCGGGTTTTCATGCCCCGCGAACGGGGTGCTTGCAGAAACCTGTCAGCCTCGTGATCATCATTTCAAACTTGTGAAATTCGTCACGGTTGATTGCCAAGTCTCTCCCTCTTTCAAGAAAGCGCACATGAAGTTGAAGAGTCTCCTGACCCAGATCGCGGCCGCCGCTGCGCTGGCCGCTTCGGCCACCGCAGCGCAAGCTGACACCTACCAGTTCACGCTGACGGGCGACTACGCCGCCAGCTGGCAGTTGCAGTCGACCGTCGTTCCGGACGACTACACCGACGGCGAGGGCTTTGCCCTCTATGACGTGGTGGGCAACTTCCCAGGCTCGGCCCTTGGGATGGTGGACGTCTATCTTTACCACTTCGACGTCGGCGGCGGCATTGCGCTCGACGACTACTACGGCGGCAACACGCTGCTGATCACGGACGGGCCGCAGCTGTACACCGGTTCGGAAGGCAGCCCCACCTTCAGCCTGGGCACGTTCGCGCTGACCGAATTCGGCGGCTCGGGCACCTACTCGCTCACCATCACCAACATCACCGCCGCCGTGCCGGAACCCGCCTCCATCGCACTGATGCTGGGCGGCCTGGGCCTGGTGGGCGCCGCAGCGGCGCGCCGCCGCAAGACCGAAGAGACCGAGACGGTCTAAGACCTCGCGGCGCCTCACAAGGCCGCACGGCGCTTGGCGCCGATGCGGCCTTTTCTCTCGATCGCCGACAATCCGGGGATGGACCTCCGGCGCCGCGCCCTCGACATCCTTGCCATTGCCGCGGCGCCCGACAAGGCCGCCGCGACCATCGCGCTCGCGCAGGCGGCCGGTGCCGGTGAAACCACGCTGGACGAAACCGAGGCCCTTGTCCCCGAGCCCTCGCTGGCGATTCCCGGCCGGCCCGTCCGCCCGCTACTGGTGGAGGCGGTCAAGGTCCCCAAGCGCTCCCCTTTCACACCCGCCGGCCGCGCCGCGCTGGTGCACGCCATCGCCCACATCGAGTTCAACGCCATCAACCTGGCGCTGGACGCCATCTGGCGCTTCCCCGGCATGCCGCGCGCCTTCTACCTGGACTGGCTGAAGGTGGCTGCGGAAGAAGCCTTGCACTTTAGCCTCTTGGCCGAGCACCTGCGGACCCTGGGCGCCAACTACGGCGATTTCGAAGCCCATGATGGCTTGTGGACCATGGCCGAGCGTACGGCCGGCGACGTGCTGGCCCGCATGGCCCTGGTGCCGCGCACGCTGGAGGCACGCGGCCTGGACGCCACGCCGCCGCTGCAGGCCAAGTTCGCCAAGGCTGGCGACCAGCGCGCCGTGGACATCCTGGCCATCATCCTGCGCGACGAAGTCGGGCATGTGGAGATCGGCAACCGCTGGTACCGCTTCCTGTGCGAGCAGCGCGGGCTGGACCCTATCGCCCTTTACCCCAGCCTCGTGGAGCGCTATCAGGCGCCGCGGCTGCGCGCGCCCTTCAACCTTGAAGCCCGCCGCGCCGCGGGCTTCGACGAAGCGGAACTCGCTGCCCTGAATTCCGCGTCCTGATGTCTCGCTTCCAAGCCAACCTGCTCCTCACCTTCGTCGCGCTGATCTGGGGCTCGGCCTTCGTCGCCCAGAACCGCGCGATGGCCGACGTCGGGCCGCTGCTCTTCACCGGTGTGCGCTTCCTGATCGGCTCGGCTGTCGTGCTGCCGCTGGCCATCATGGAGTGGCGCAGGCTCGGCCGTGAGGGCCAGCCGCTGTCACGCCTGGACGGCTGGCACATCCTGGGCCTGGGCCTCCTGATGACGCTGGGCGCCGTCATGCAGCAGATCGGCATCCAGACCACCAGCGTCACGAACGCCGGGTTCCTGACGGCCATCTACGTGCCTCTCGTGCCGGTGCTGGCCTGGCTGCTGCTGCGCCACGTGGCGCACTGGTCGGTCTGGCCGGCGGCGGGTGGCTGCCTGGTGGGCGCCTTCCTGCTGTCTGGCGCGCATGAGCTGAACGTCGGCCTTGGCGACCTCTGGGTCGCCGGCTCGGCCATTCCCTGGGCCGTGCACGTGCTGATGGTGGGCCGCTGGGCCGACCGCATGGGCGCGCCCTTCCTCGTTGCCAGTGGCCAGTTCGCCGTCTGCGGGCTGCTGTCCCTGGCTGCCGCCGGCGTCATGGAGCCGATGAGCTGGACGGGCCTGCAGGCGGCCTGGGTGCCCATCGTCTACGGCGGCGTGCTGTCGGTCGGCGTTGCCTTCACAGCCCAGGTCATCGCGCAGCGCTATGCGCACGCGGCGGATGCGGCCATCATCCTGTCCGCCGAGACGCTGTTCGCCGCGGCCTTCGGCTATCTGCTGCTTGGCGAACGCCTCAACACGACTGGGCTGATCGGCTGCGGCCTGATGCTCGCCTGCATCCTGCTCGTTCAGCTGATGCCGCTGGTGAGAACCCTGAGAGTTCGCCAAATTCTGACCAACCAGTCAAATTAGCTTTTAGACTCTGCCATCCCCTTCCGAGGAGCCCCGCATGAGCGCTGATGTTTCCAAGCTTGACGCCTATTGGATGCCCTTCACTGCCAACCGGCAGTTCAAGCAGTCGCCGCGCCTGCTGACGCAGGCCGATGGCATGTTCTTCCGCGACGACAAGGGCCGCGAGGTGCTGGACGGCATCGCGGGCCTGTGGTGCGTGAACGCGGGCCACAACCGCGCCAAGATCGTCAAGGCCATCCAGGACCAGGCTGCGGAACTGGACTTCGCGCCGCCCTTCCAGATGGGCCACCCCAAGGCCTTCGAACTGGCGGAGCGCCTGGCCCAGATCGCGCCCACGGGCATGAACCGCGTGTTCTTCACCAACTCGGGCTCCGAGTCGGTGGACACGGCGCTGAAGATGGCCATCGCCTACCACCGCGTGCGCGGCGAAGGCGCCCGCACCCGCCTCATCGGCCGCGAGCGTGGCTACCACGGCGTCAACTTCGGCGGCATCTCGGTGGGCGGCATGGTCGCCAACCGCAAGATGTTCGGCAGCCTGCTGGCCGGCGTGGACCACATCCGCCACACGCACGACCCGGCGCGCAACGCCTTCTCAGTCGGCATCCCGCCGCATGGCGCCGAGTTCGCCGACGAGCTGGAGCGTCTGGTCGCGCTGCACGACGCATCCACCATCGCGGCCGTCATCGTCGAGCCCGTGGCCGGCTCCACCGGCGTGCTGATCCCGCCGCAGGGCTACCTGCAGCGGCTGCGCGACATCTGCGACAAGCACGGCATCCTGCTGATCTTCGACGAGGTCATCACCGGCTTTGGCCGCACCGGCCAGCCTTTCGGCGCCCAGACCTTCGGCGTCACGCCTGACCTGATGACGGTGGCCAAGGGCATCACCAACGGCTGCGTGCCCATGGGCGCGGTCTTCGCGCAGCAGAAGATCCACGACGCCTTCATGACGGGCCCCGAGCACCTCATCGAGTTCTTCCACGGCTACACCTACTCGGCCCACCCGCTGGCCTGCGCCGCCGGCATCGCGACGCTGGACACCTATGCCGACGACGGCCTGCTGACCCGCGCCGGCGCCATGCAGGCCGAGTTCGCCGAGGCCCTGCATTCGCTGCGCGACGAACCCAACGTCATCGACGTGCGCAACATCGGCCTGGTGGGCGGCGTGGAGCTCAAGCCCCTGCCCGGCGAGCCCGCCAAGCGCGCCTTCAACGTCTTCCTGGACTGCTGGGACAAGGGCCTGCTGATCCGCACGACGGGCGACACCATTGCCCTCTCCCCGCCGCTGATCATCGAGAGCCAGCACATCGCGCGCATCATCGACACGCTGCGCGGGGCGCTGCGACGGGCGGCCTGAACTGACAGGCCGGTGCGCAGTCCGACTAGACTGCGCGCCGCTGCCTGAGCCGCCCAAAGAAATCCGATGAAGTTGTTCGCCCGTTGCGCCGCGATCGCGGCCTTGTCACTGCTTGCCCTGCCCGGCGTCGCCCAGACGCTGCACTACGTCGGCCAGCAGATCGTGCCGACGGGCGCCACGTTCCGCGACGTGCCGGTGGGTGGCCTGTCCAGCATCGACTACGTGCCCGCCACGGGCCGCTACCTGGCCATCAGCGACGACCGCAGCGACCGCGCGCCGGCCCGCTTCTACGAGCTGTCGCTGGACATCTCCAAGTTCCGCCGCAGCGCCAGCCCCGGCGAGGCCGGCGTGAGCTGGGTCAACATGACCACCATCCTCGACCTCGACGGCCGCCCCTTCGGCCGCAACATGGTCGACCCCGAGAGCCTGCGCCTGGACACGCGGCGCAACCTCATCTACTGGGCCAACGAAGGCCAGCGCGTCTCCGGCGCGATGCAGAACCCGACCGTGCGCCGCATGGCGCTGGACGGCAAGCCGGCCGGTGAGTTCCCGGTGCCCAGCTACTACAACCCCTCGGGCAGCGCCGCCGGCATCGCAGCGGGCGACATGGGCGTCTACAACAACCTCGCCTTCGAGAGCATCGCCATCACGCCCGACGGCAAGACGCTGTGGACCATGTCCGAGAACGGTCTCGCCCAGGACGCCCTGCCCACCGCTGTGGGCCGTGGCAGCCGCGCGCGCATGCTGTCCTTCGACCTGGACAGCGGCAAGGCCGGCGCCGAATACATCTACGACGTCGGTCCCCTGCCCTTCCCGCCGGCCCGCCAGGGCGATTTCGCCACCAACGGCGTGCCGGACATGCTGGCCTTGTCGGCCCACGAGTTCATCGTCATCGAGCGCGCCTTCGCCGTGGGCGCCGTGACGCCCGGCCGCGCGGCCCACACGCAGCAGCCCACCAGCAACACCATCAAGCTCTACCTGATCGACACCCGCGGCGCGACGGACGTGTCGGGCTGGACCACCATCAAGGGCCGCGAGGTCGTGCCCGTCAAGCGCGCGATGCTGCTGGACCTCTCCTCGCTGAAGAACGACGACGGCAGCGTGCTCGCGGTGGACAACATCGAGGGCATCACCTTCGGGCCGATGTTCGAGGGCAAGCGCACGCTGATCCTGGTGTCCGACAACAACTTCAACCCGGCCCAGTTCACGCAGTTCATTGCGCTTTCAATCGACGGTCCCTTGCCCTGATGCATCCCGTGCCTTGGCGCGCCTACGCGCTGCTGGCTGCCAGCACCAGCCTGGTTGGCAGCTACGTAGGCCTGTCCAAGCTGCTCGTCGCGGTCTTTCCAGTCTTCCTGCTCGCCGGGCTGCGTTTCGGCTTTGCGGCCGTGCTGATGCTTCCCTGGCTGAAGAAGCCGGACCATGAGGCACCGCTGGATGCGCGCTCGCGCTGGCTGCTGTTCCTGGAATCCTTCCTCGGCAACTTCCTGTTCTCCATCTGCATGCTGTTCGGCCTGCGGCAGAGTTCGGCCATGGTCGCCGGGGTCATCATGGCTGGCATTCCGGCTGCGGTGGCGCTGTTGAGCTGGCTCTTCTTGCGCGAACGCCTGAGTGGCCGGGTGTTGACTGGCATCGCCTGCGCGGTGGGCGGCATTGCGCTGGTTGCAACCGGCAAGCAGGGTGGCGCCGAGACGACGCCTGTCGGCGCATTGCTGCTGCTTGCGGCCGTGTTCTGCGAGGGCTGCTATGTGGTCATCGGCAAGAAGCTGACGGCCGGCCTGGGCCCGAAGCGCATCAGCGCGCTGATCAACCTGTGGGGCTTGGTGCTGGTGTCGCCATTGGCCCTTTGGCAAGCCCTGAGCTTCGATTTCAGCGCGCCGCGGGCCTTCGACTGGGCGCTGCTGGGCTACTACGCCGCCACGGCCAGCGTCATCACCGTGTGGTTGTGGATGGCCGGCCTGCGAGGCTTGCCTGCGGCCAAGGCCGGCGTCTTCATGGTGTTCCTGCCCATCAGCACTGCGCTGATCGGCCTGCTGCTCGGCGAGACCCTGTCCGTGATCCAGGCCCTGGCCTATGGCCTGGCCTTATTGGGTGTGCTGCTGGCGACATGGCCTGGCCGGCCCAATCCGGCCTCGGCCTCGCTAGGATGACGGGATGTCCCTGGAAGCCGATCTCGCGCGCTGGCGCGAGCACCTGAACCGTTTTGCCGCCCTGCTGGGCAACCCGCCCGACAGCCGCGCCGCGCCCGGCCGCGAGGCCACGCCTGGCCACTGCCTGATCTTCGCCCCCCACCCCGACGATGAATGCATCGTCGGCGCGCTGCCATTGCGGCTGCAGCAGGAGGCCGGCTGGCGCGTCAGCAACGTCGCGGTCACGCTGGGCAGCAACCCCGAGCGCCGCGAATCGCGCTGGGCCGAACTCGTCGACGCTTGCGGGGTGCTGGGCTTCGACTGCATCCGCGTCGGCGAAGACGGGCTGTCGGACGTGCGCAGCGACACCGCCGAGCGCGAGCCCGCGTTGTGGCAAGCCCATGTCGACGCCATCGCCGCGCTGCTTCGGCAGCACCGCCCTGCCCTCGTGCTGGCGCCCCATGTGCTGGACGACAACCCCAGCCACCGCGGCGTGCACCACCTCGTCGCCAACGCCATCGCCGTCGCGCGCAGCGACACGGTGCTGGCCCAGACCGAGTTCTGGTCCACCCAGAACCAGCCCAATGCCCTGGTGCAGACCGGCATTGCCGACACGGCCCGCCTCATCGCCGCGCTGGAGCGCCACACCGGCGAGATCGCGCGCAACCCCTACCACCTGCGCCTGCCGGCCTTCCTGGCCGATGCCGTGCGCCGCGGCGGCGAGCTGGTGCTGGGCGCCGGCGAGGAGCCGCCCAACTTCGCCTTCGCGACCCTCTACCGCCTCGTCGTCTATCGCGCCGGCCAGCCCGAGGCCGAATTGCCGCCCCGCGTCTTCCCCGCCGACCAGGCCCTGACTTCCGCCATGCTCAAGCCATGAACGCACCCTCACATATCCGCATCCACCAGTTCGCCGGCCTGCAGCCCGGCCCGCGCTTCCTCGTGACTGGTGCGGTGCATGGCAACGAAGTCCACGGCAGCAAGGCCATGGCCGAGATCATTCGCCAGCTCGACGCCGGCGAGCTCACGCTCAAGCGCGGCACGCTGACGCTCGTGCCCATCGTCAACCCGCTGGCCCACCAGCTCAACCGCCGCGAGGGCGATCGCAACCTCAACCGCAACCTGCGCCCGCCGGCGGTGGTGCACGACTTCGAGGACCGCATCGCCCGCGTGCTGTGCCCGCTGATCGCACAGCATGACGGCATCCTGGATTTGCACAGCTTCCAGGGCAACGGCCCGGCCTTCGCCATGATCGGCCCGCGCAACAACAGCGGCGACCTGGAGCCCTTCTCGCAGGAAGCCACCGAATCGGGCCTGGCCGCGGTGCTCGGCGTGGGCCGCATCGTGGAGGGCTGGCTGTCCACCTACGCGCTGGGCCTGCAGCGCCGCCAGCAGCGCGCCCATGACGGCTCGCGCCGCGCGACGCTGATCTCCGACCCGCACTACGGCGTCGGCACCACCGAATACATGCGCTCCACGGGCGGCTGGGCCATCACGCTGGAATGCGGCCAGCACCTGGACCCCAACGGCCCCGAGGTCGCACGCCTGGCCATCCTGCGCGCGCTGGTGTTCCTTGGCATGCTGGACGAGAACGCCGTCGAGCCGCACCGCCCCACGCAGGCTCCTGAGCTGCTGCAGCTCTACGACGTCATCGACCGCGAGGACATGGGCGACGCCTTCGAGCGCGAATGGGCCAGCTTCGACGCCATCGAAATGGGCCAGCGCATCGGCACCCGCGCCAGCGGCGAAGCCGTGCTGGCGCCCAGCGAGGGCCGCATCGTGTTCCCCAACGTCAAGTCGACGCCGGGCACGGAATGGTTCTACCTGGCCCGCCCCAGCGACCGCAAGCTGGCTTGAGGCCTCGCAGCCGCCCCTTGTATGCCGTGCTGGTGCTGGCGGTCATCGCCGCCGGCCTGGCATCGCGCCGCTTTCCCTTCCTGCTGCCCGTGCAGCTTGGCAAATATCCGGGCGATGCGCTGTGGGCGCTGATGGTGATGCTGTTGTTCGGATTCGCCAGGCCCGGCTGGCCCGTCGCCCGCACGGCCGCCGCAGCGCTGGCCACTTCGTTCGCCGTCGAGTTCAGCCAGCTCTACCAGGCGGACTGGATCAACGCGATCCGGCACACCACGCTGGGGCATCTGGTGCTGGGCTCGGGCTTTCATGCACTGGACCTGCTCGCCTACACGGTGGGCGTGGCCGTGGGCGCATGCTCTGAACTGCTTGCGCAAGCGACACTCGCTTCACCGCAATCCGACAAGCGAGGCCCGTCATGATCCGCGGCATGCATGCGATGTTCTATTCATCGGAGGCCCAGGCGTTGCGGGCCTTCCTCAAGGACAAGCTGGGCCTGCCGGCCAACGACGTGGGTGAAGGCTGGCTGATCTTCGACGCGCCGGAGGCCGACCTCGGCGTGCATCCCACCGAAGGCGGCGACCCGCCCTCGGGCACGGCCGACATCTCGTTCTACTGCGACGACATCGCAGCGACCGTCGAGGAGCTCAAGCGCCGCGGCGTCGAGTTCACGCAAGACGTCGCAGACCACGGCTATGGCCTCGTCACCTACATGAACGTGCCCGGCGGCTTCAAGGTGCAGCTCTACCAGCCGCGGTACCGGAAGTAAGGTCAACCGCCTGCCGCGGCCAGCTTGTCCTGCGTGCGGGTGTCGAAATCGCTGGCTTCATGGCGCTCGTGGAGCTGACCGGCCGGGTCGCCATGCGTGCGGTTCACCTTGCGCCCCCGCTGCACCGCAGGCCGCTGCGCGACGTCGTCGGCCCAGCGATTCACGTGGGTGTAGTCGTGCACCGACAGGAACTCGCCCGCGCCATAGATCTGCCCCTTGGCCAGCACGCCGTACCAGGGCCACACGGCCATGTCGGCGATGGTGTAGGTGTCGCCGGCCAGGTAAGCATGTTCGGCCAGATGGCGGTCCAGCACGTCCATCTGGCGCTTGACCTCCATGGCGTAGCGGTTGATCGGGTACTCCAGCTTCTGCGGCGCGTAGGCATAGAAGTGGCCGAAGCCCCCACCGAGGAAGGGTGCGCTGCCCATCTGCCAGAACAGCCAGCTCAGGGTTTCGGCGCGGACGCGGCCGCCATTCACGCTGGAGTCCGGCAGGAAGGCACCGAACTTCTCGGCCAGGTACAGCAGGATGGCGCCGGACTCGAACACGCGCACCGGCTCCGGCCCGCTGCGATCCAGCAGTGCCGGGATCTTGGAGTTGGGGTTGACCTCGACAAAGCCGCTGCCGAACTGCTGGCCCTCGTTGATGCGGATCAGCCAGGCGTCGTACTCCGCGCCCGCATGGCCCAGCGCCAGCAACTCCTCCAGCATCACCGTCACTTTCACACCGTTGGGCGTGCCCAGCGAATAGAGCTGCAAGGGATGGCGCCCTATCGGTAGTACCTGCTCGTGCGTCGCGCCGGCCACCGGCCGGTTGATGCTGGCGAACTGCCCGCCGCTGGCCTGGTCCCACGTCCAGACCTTGGGCGGGGTGTAGTCGGTCGAGTCGGTCACGGGTGGGGCTCCTGGGCACGCAAAGGGGCCACGGTAGCCATGCCCGTATGGCCTGGCTGGCGTACGGCCTTCCCGGAACCTCAATCCGTCAAAGCCGGCGCATAGGACTGCTTGCCGCTGCGCTTGACGTGGTACAGCGCCTTTTCGGCAGCCCGCAAGAGGCGCAACGGCTCGGTGCCGTGCTGTAACAGGCCGAACGCCTGGAAACACAAACCGATCACGTTCGCGCCAACCTTGCAAGCCATGGGGGCAGCCTCTCGCCGGGACAATGGCTGCCCATGCGTATCGACTTCATCTCCGACATCGTCTGCCCCTGGTGCGCCATCGGCCTGTATTCGCTGGAGGCCGCCGCGGCGCGCATCCCCGGGCTGGAGCTGGACCTGCACTTCCACCCATTCGAGCTCAACCCCGGCATGGGGCCCGAAGGCCAGGACATCGAGGAGCATCTCGCCCAGAAATACGGCGCCAGCCCCGCGGCGCTGGCTGGCACGCGCGCGGCCATCCGCGAGCGCGGTGCTGCTCTCGGCTTCGAGTTCAGCATGGAAGCCCGCAGCCGCATCTACAACACCCGTGACGCCCACCGCCTGCTGCACTGGGCCGACGAGGCCTTCGGCCCGGCCGTGCAGCGCACGCTGAAAGTGGCGATGCTGAAGGCTTATTTCACGCACGGCCGCGACGTGTCCAACCACGCCGTGCTGCTGGAGCTGGCCATGGCCGCCGGCCTGCCGGAGCGCGAGGCGAGCGAGCTGCTGGCCGGCAAGCGCTATGCCGAAGAAGTGGCCGCCGCCGAAGCCGAGGTACATGCCCAGGGCATTCACGCCGTACCGGCCATCGTCGTCAACCAGCGCCATCTGATCCAGGGCGGCCAGTCCGTCGAGGTGTTCGAGAAGCTGCTGCGCCAGGTCATGACCGAGCCGGCCACGGCGTAACTCCTGACGGCCGGAGACAGTCCGAGCCTGCGACAATCACCCCGTCCCAAGAAGCCCGCCGCTGGCGGGCTTCGCGTTTGTCTGGAGTACCGTTTCCCGTGTTCAAGAACCTGATCGCCTATCGCATCGGCGAAGGCTGGGCCACCGAGGCCAACCAGCTCGCCGAGCAACTCGCCAAGGAACCCTTCCTGGCCTGCGCCCCCACCCAACCCCTGGCCATCGGCTGGGCACCGCCGCGCGGCGTCGAGCACGCCCCCCTCGTCGAGGTCGTCGACGGCCACTGGCTGCTCAAGCTCAAGCGCGAGCAGCGCCTGCTGCCCTCCTCCGTCGTGCAGGAGCGCGTGGACGAGCTGTGCGAGCAGATCGAGGAGCAGACCGGCCGCAAGCCCGGCAAGAAGGCCCGCAAGGACTTGAAGGAGCAGGCCGCCCACGAGCTGCTGCCGCGCGCCTTCACCAAAACCTCGGCCACCCAGGTCTGGGTCGCGCCCAAGGAACGCCTGCTCTTCGTCGACGCCGGCTCCAGCAGCCGCGCCGACGAGGTCGTGACGCTGCTGATCCAGGCCAGCCCAGGCCTGAACCTGCAGCTCGTGCAAACGGCAGAGAGCCCCGCCGCCTGCATGGCCGCCTGGCTGCAGGACGGCCAGACGCCCGAGGGCTTCCAGGTCGAGCGCGAATGCGAGCTCAAGGGCAGCGACGAGCAAAAACCCGTCGTGCGTTACGCCCGCCACCCGCTGGACATCGACGAGGTGCGTGCCCACCTGACCAGCGGCAAGATGCCCACCCGCCTGGCCCTGAGCTGGCGCGACCGCGTCGCCTTCACGCTGACCGAAGGCCTGGCCATCAAGAAGATCAGCTTCCTGGAGCTGGCCTTCGAAGGCCGTCCCGACGCCAGCGGCGACGAGGCGTTTGATGCCGACCTGGCGCTGGCCACCGGCGAGCTGAGCCGGCTGATCCCGGCCCTCATCGAAGGTCTGGGCGGCGAGCATGACTTTGCCGCGGCAGCGACTGGGACCGCGCCCGTGCTGGCGGCCTTGTCGACGGAGCCTCTCGCCGAGGAAGCCGCCCCTTGGTAAGCCGCTAGAAGCCGAGCTTCAGCGCTACCCGCACCGTGCGCGGCTCGGCCGGGTGGACGTGCCTGTCCGCCACCGGCCCGGCCTCGCCGAACAGCTGCGACTCGTAGAAATACTCGATGTCGTTGAGCTTGCGATCCAGCAGGTTGAACACATCGAAAGTGAGCTCACTGTTCTTCCATAGCTTGCGGCTGACGCGCAGGTTGGTCGTCAGCGACGACCGCGAGCGCACGCTGTTGTCCTCGATCAGCGAGCCAGAGCCCAGGTAGCGCCACTGCACGCTGGCCGACCAGGGGCCCAGGTCTTTCAGCGTCACGGCGATGGAGCCCACCTTGTCCACCGCGTTCGGGATGCGGTTGCCCGCGGGATCGAAGTCGGCGAAGCGCGCATGCGTCCAGGCCAGATCGGCATCCACCAGCAGCCACGGCACGGGCACATAGCGGTTGTTCCACTCGATGCCGTGGCGTTTGCTGGGCCGGTTGGCCTCGGTCGCGCCAGCATCGCCCACGTAAACCAGCTCGGAGTCGAAGTTGAGCTTCCACAGCGCGACGGAGCTCTGCAGGCCGGGAATCCACTCCGTGCGCGCACCCAGCTCCATGCCGCGGGCCGCGACGAGGCCGGGGACCTTGTCGACGGCGTCGCCGGTCTTGGGGTCCACGGTGGCCGTCGTGCCGCGCGCGTCGTTGCTGTGAAAGCCCCGGCCGGCGCTGAAGAAGAACTCCGTCTTGGCCCAGGGCCCAAGGATCAGGGCGAACTTGGGCGAAACCAGATGGGCCGAGGCATTGCCCGAGTTGGCGGCATTGCTCAGGCTGTTGACCTTGAAGCGGGCTTCATCGGCGCGCAGGCCCACGATGGTGCGCAGCCAGGGCGCCAGTTCCACGGACGTCTGGCCGTAAATACCTCCCAGCGTCTCGCGCACCTCGTCGTCGCGCGTCGTCGCCGTGATGCGGCGCTCGACCGTGTCGAACAGGCCCACGCGGATGCGGTCATGGCGCAACTGGATGCCGAGCTCCGACTTGGCCGGCCAGTCGCCTACGCGATGCTCGACCGCGTGGCTGGCGTTCAGGCCGTAGACGTTGCGGCGATCCTGCTGCGAGAACTGGTCGCCATCATCGGGACGCTCCAGCGCATAGGTGAAGTTGGAGAACAGCTTCAGCCGGTAGTTCATCGCATAGGCCGCAACACGGGTGGCCTGGCTGTCCGTCACGCTGTGCCACTCGCCGGAGAGGCTGCTGCGGCGCGTCTCGCCGCCGTCGCTGGGGTCCACGGCATCGAAGCGGCCAAAGGGCTTGCCGTTGTAGGTGCCGGCGGCTATCAGCCGCTCGGGCACCTGATCGGTGGAGTTCCATTTGGCGTCATAGCCCATCAGGCTGGCGCTCCAGCCTTCCATGCGTGAGCCGCCGGACAGCGTCAGCACGCCATTGGTCTTGCGCAGGTGTTCGGGCAACTTCCAGGGGCCGTCGTTGTGCTGCACCTCGATGGCACCGAGCAGGTTCAAGCCGCTGCCCAGGGCCGTGGAGCCCGCGCCGACGAAGCGCTGAAACTGACGCTGGCCCACAGTCAGCGCGGCGAAGCTCTCGTCCAGCGTGTTGCGATAGGCAATGTCGGCCGAGCCGGCGGCGGAGAAGTCGCCGTTCTTGGCGAAGTAAGGCCCCTTGCGGTATTCGATGCGGTCCACCAGTTCGGGGATGAGGAAGTTCAGGTCTGAGTAGCCCTGGCCATGGCCGTGCGTGGGCATGTTGACCGGCAAGCCGTTGACGGTGGTGGCGAAGTCGGTGCCATGGTCGAGGTTGAAGCCGCGCAGGAAGTACTGGTTGGCCTTGCCGTCGCCCGAATGCTGCGTGACGATGAGCCCGGGGACGAACTCCAGCACCTCACCGGGGCGCAGCGCGGGCCGGCTCTTCAACAGCTCGGCGCGGATGGTGCCCTGGGAGGCGGCATCGGAGCTCCCCACCGCGTTGTCGTAGTGGCGGCCGGCGACCTCCACGCGCTCCAGCGCGGCGATGGCAACCCCACCCGGGGGCTCGGACTGGCTTTGGGCAGTCGCCGCGGCGAGCAGGCAGGCGACGGCCAGCAGCGTTGGCTTGAAACGATTCTGGGGCATTGGAGTTCTCGAAAGCGGTGGCCTGCAGGCGAGCGCAAGCTCCACCTGTCGCAACAGGACAGGCGGAAGGCAGGAGACGTGGGGCAGGCGCTGCAAGCGCCTCGAGGGCTCAGCCGCGCGGCGGTGTCAGCGGCGGAGCAACGACCCGGTCACGCCACGCGTAGTCGACGGCGGTAGGGTGGTCACCCCCCTCACCTGCCGGTAAGGCCAGGGCCGCAGGCAGCCAGGCCAGGAAGGCGGTTGCGCCGGCCTGGAAGGAGTCATCGGCCGGGTCACCGACGTCGAGCACGTCGGCCGTGTCATGCGAGTGCTTGTGAAAGACGCCGCCGTGCTCGTGCAGCCCGGCGGCGGATCCTTTGCTCGCCGTCCAGGTGAACTTAGGCCCCTGGAGCCGCGGGTCCTGGGCGGCATGCAGGTGATCCAGCAGCGCGCGCAGCGGCTGGGTCAGGCCCGACAGCGCGGACGCGTGGGCACCGGTGTGTACATGGCGATGCCCTTGGAGCCCGGCAACAAGCTGCACCACGCCTTGCAGCGGCAACACGACGAGCAGCAGCACCAGGACGGCGGCGCGCGTTCGTTGCAGCAGCGATGACAGGGCGTAGGGCACGGATTGAATGCTAGGGACGCGCAGGCTGCCAAGCTTTGCAAAAACTGCGCCCGGACGCCCAAGTGGGGCATCGTCGGTGGCTGGCATTGCCCGCGTATGACAGTGCCTTACGCACCGAATCCGCGAACGGACGCACGGCTGCGGATTCAATCGTGGGGGCGTCGCCTCACCAGCTCGTGAACGGGTGCACCGCCAGGTTCGCGTTGACGTAGCGGGCGTCGCCGGTGACCTCTTCGCTCAGCCAGCCTGGGCGGGCGAAGGGCTGATCCTCGGCTTCCAGCTCGATCTCGGCCACCACCAACCCGGCATTGGCGCCCAGGAACTCGTCGACTTCCCAGGTCATGCCGGCGTACTCACACAGGTGCCGGACCTTCTCGACCACCGGCCCGTCGCACATCTTCAACAGCGCCAGCGCATCGGCTGGCGGAATGGCGTACTCGAACTCTGCCCGCGTGGCCCCTTGCGTCGCACCCTTGATGGTCAGGAAGGCCCGCTCGCCGGCCAGGCGCACCCGCACCGTACGCGCCGCGTCGCTGCTCAAGTAGCCCTGGCTGAAGCGGGTCTGTCGCTCGGGCGGCTGGCGCCAGCCGTCGCCGGTGACAAGGAACTTGCGCTCGATCTCAACGCCCACGGCTCTGGGCCTCGGCAGTAGCCGCGGCTTCACGCAGCTTGTCTTTCTTGCTCTTGCGCGTCGTGCTCTTGATGCCACCCGTCGCCTGCGCTTCGGTGGCCACGGCCTTGGGCTCAAAGCCGTCCAGGCGCTCGCGCGGCACGCGCTGGCCTTGGCGCTTCTCGATGAGGCGGAAATGCGACTCGGCGTTCTCGGGGCTGTCTGCGCAGATGAAGCTGACGGCCACACCGCTCGCGCCTGCGCGTCCGGTGCGGCCGATGCGGTGGGTGTAGTCGGCCGCCGAGCGCGGCAGTTCGTAGTTGACGACGGCGTCCAGCGCCTCGACGTGCAGGCCGCGCGCAGCCACGTCTGTTGCCACCAGCACCTTGACCTCGCCGGCCTTGAGAGCGGCCAGCACGTCGCGCCGCGCGCCCTGGCTCAGCTCGCCATGCAGCACGCCAGCCTTGAAGCCGTGGGCGAAGAGCTTGTCGGACACCAGATCGGCCGTGTATCGGCTGGCGACGAAGACGAGAGCACGCTGCCAGCCTTGCTCCGTAAGCAAGGCCCGCAGCGCAGGCAGGCGCTGCGCGCGGTCGAGCTGGATGGCCCGCTGCGTGATCTGGGGCGGCGCCTCCTCGATGTCGATCCGGACAGGATCGCGCAGCAACTGCTCGGCCAGCCCTTGCACGGCCGGTGGGCAGGTGGCGGAGAACAGCATCGTCTGGCGCTTTGCAGGCACCAGCGCCAGCACACGCTGCAGTTCGTCGGCAAAGCCGGCGGCCAGCAGGCGATCGGCCTCGTCGAGCACCAGGCATTCCACGCCGGCCAGTGTCAGGCCGTTGTGGTCGATGAGGTCGAGCAGCCGCCCCGGTGTGGCGACCATCACATCACAGCCACCGCGCAGTGCCATCAGTTGCGGGTTGATGGAAACACCGCCAAACGCCAAGGCAACCTTGGGTCTGTGCAACAACAGCGCTGCGAGTTCACGCAACAGCTCGGCCGTTTGCGCCGCCAGCTCGCGGGTGGGTGCCAACACAAGCGCTCGCGGGCCAGGTCGCGGCGGCGAAGCGACCAGCCGCTGCAGCAGCGGCAGCGCAAAGGCGGCGGTCTTGCCGGAGCCGGTCTGGGCCAGGGCCAGCAGGTCGCGGCCGGCCAGCGCAGGTGGCAGCGCCGTGGATTGGACGGCCGTGGGCGCGTGATAGCCCTGGTCGCGGACGGCGCGCAGCAGGGCGGGCGCAAGGCCCAAAGAAGCGAAGGACATCCGCCGATTGTCGGGGTCAGAACAGTTTTTGCTGGTCTCCCGCCAATTGCCCGGCAGCACGGGCTTCGATAAGCAGCATGCGGCGCTTGGTCTCCACGCCACCGGGTGCAGAAAAGCCCGTCGGCTCGCCACCCGCGCCCATCACGCGGTGACACGGCACGATGGGTGGGAAGGGGTTGTCGCCCTCTGCGCGGCCCACGGCGCGCGCGGCGCCGGGCTGGCCCAGGGCGGCGGCGATCTCGCCATAGGTGCGCGTCTGGCCGGGTGGGATGGCGCGGGTCAGCGCATGCACCTGGCGGCGGAACTCGGGGATGCCGCGCTCGTCGAGCTGGATGTCCGTGAGGTCCCTCACCTCACCGCCTAGCAACGCACGAATGCCCTCCACGGCATGGGCGATGTGAGCCGGCAGTTCCGCGGCCGGCTGGGCCGTCGGATGGCGACGCTTGAGCCTCTCAAGACTGGCGTCAGGCAGCAGGGACGCGACGATGCCGCGCTCGCTCCACACCAGGCCACAGCGCCCCAGGGCCGTGTCGAAGCTATGGCTCCACAGCGACTCGTCGGGCGGCAGGACCGGGCCGATGTCAGGATCGTCGACAAAATCTCTCACGTTGCTCCGGTGCGGCTTGCAGCAGGGATTTGAAATAGTAGCCAACCATGCCGTTCACGCGCGCACGGCCGGCATCGTCCAGCCAGGCGTCAACCCGGCTGCGCCAGATGGCGGCGCATGCGGCCGGGTGCAGGCCCTGGTCGGCACAGTTCAGCAAGGCCTCGAATCCGCCACGCCAGCGCTCGAAGTCGGCGCGGCTCATCACGGGGCCATGGCCCGGCACCAGGCGGCTGAAGGGCTGCGCGGAGATGCGGGCCAAGGCCTCGCGCCAGGCCGGAGGGCAGGCGGTGTCCATGAAGGGCACGGGCAGCGTGACGAGGTCGCCGGCGGCCAGCGTGCCGCTGGCCGTGTCCAGCACCCACAGGTCGCCGCCACTGACCGCCGTCTCAACACCCACTTGCAGGCGGCGCCCGGCCACGGTCAGCGCTGAAGCAGCTTTCACCTCATGGTCCGGCCGCAAGGCCTCGGCCCGGTTCAGCAGGTCCAGGTCCACACGCATGACGGCCGCCTGCTCGGGCTGAGCCGTTGGGATGGCCTCCACGAGTTGGCGGCGGTAGCGGTCCAGCCAGCCATCGGCTGCCAAAGCCTTGGCGACAGCCGGCGAGGCCCAGACCTCAAGACCGGGGCGCTGCGTGCGTAGCCAGGCATTGCCGCCAAGGTGGTCCAGATGCCAGTGCGTGTTGACTACGGCACTCACCTCGCCACCGGCCGCCTTGAGTGCGGCCTCGGTATGGGCGCGGTGGCGGCCGCTGTCGATCAGCAGCCAGCCCTTGTCGCCTTTCAGAAGCAGGCTGTTTCCGTCAGGCTGGCGACCTGTCTCGAAGCCGCCGGACACGAGCACGACGCCAGGCGCCAGCGTCTGCTGGGCTTGGGCCAAGCCGCAGGTGAGAACCAGCCCGAGAAGAAGTGAACGCATCGCACGATGCTCGCGGACACCGGCGCGGCGGCCGGTCGTCATGGCTCAGGCAGCGATGGCGGCGCCCGACAAGCGGGCGGCGGTTGCCTGCTTGGCCACCTCGCGCGGCGCCAAGGTCTTGAGGCGATGATCGCTCCAGACCTGGCGCCAGCGACGCGCACCCGGCGTGCCGTTCCACAGGCCCAGCGCATGGCGCATCGCATAGGACCAGGAGCGGCCATTGGCGTGCACGCGCTCGAGGTAGTCCAGCCAAGCCTCCTCGACCTGTTCGCGCGACGCGGCGGGGTCGGGTTGGCCGAAGAAGCGCGAGTCCCACTGCGCCATGCTCCAGGGCTCGTGATAGGCCTCGCGGCCGATCATGACGCCGTCCAGCACGTCCAGTTGGCCGGCGATCTGATCGGGCGTCTTCAGGCCGCCATTGATGGCGATGGTGAGCTGCGGGAACTCGCGCTTGAGCTGCTCCACGAGCTCGTAGCGCAGCGGCGGGATCTCGCGGTTCTCCTTGGGCGACAGGCCTTGCAGCCAGGCATTGCGGGCATGGACGATGAAGACCTCGCAGCCAGCTTCGGCCACGGTGGCGACGAAGTCGCGCACGAAGTCGTAGCTCTCGATCTTGTCGATGCCGATGCGGTGCTTGACCGTGACGGGCAAAGTCGTCGCGTCACGCATGGCCTTCACGCAGTCAGCCACGAGTTGGGGCTCGGCCATCAGGCAGGCGCCGAAGGCGCCGCGCTGCACTCGCTCGCTGGGGCAGCCGCAGTTGAGGTTGACCTCGTCATAGCCCCAGCGCTCGGCCAGCTTCGCGCAGGCGGCCAGGTCCTCGGGCTCGCTGCCGCCCAGCTGCAGCGCGACGGGGTGCTCCTCGGCGTTGAAGTCGAGGTGGCGCGGCTGGTCGCCATGCAGCAGCGCGCCCGTCGTCACCATCTCGGTGTAGAGCAGCGTGCGGCGGGTGATGAGCCGGTGGAAAAAGCGGCAGTGGCGGTCGGTCCAGTCCATCATGGGCGCGACGGACAGGCGCCAGGGAGAAAAAGCAGTCACGGGGCCAATTATCCCGGGCCTCAAAAGACAACGCCCGCGTCGGCCCGACGCGGGCGTTGAGAAATGCTGAACCGCAGGACTTAGCGATTGCGGCGGCGGGCCACGCCCACGCCGGCCAGCGCGGCCGCCATGACCAGGGCCAGGCTGGCCGGCTCGGGCAGCGTGCCGCCGGGGGCCGCGCTGTACTCGACCAGGTAGCCGTTGGCCTGGCCGGCGTTGCCGCCAGGGCCGCCGTGGTCGTTCCAGCCGCCGCTGTTGTTGGCCCAGTTGGTCTGCAGGTAGTTTTCGCCACCGTTGACGTTGTTGGGCTCGCCCAGGTTCCAGTTGAAGAAAGTCAGCGCTTGGCCGATCTCGGGGCCGGCGCGCCACGTCCAGGTGCCTTCGTGGCCGTCGTCCGAGCCACTCAGCCAAGCCAGTTGGCCGCCGGCCACGGTGACGGAGGCAAAGCGGTTTTCCTCGGCGCTGGTGACCGTGGCCAGGTAGCCGGTCATGCCCAGGAAGCTCATCGTCTGGGCCGTGGCCAGCGCAACGTCCCAGGTCACGGCCGTGCTGACGAACTCGTAGTAGTGGCCATTGCCGCCGGAGGAAACGTCCCACAACACGGGAGCTGCCGTGGCGGCTTGGCCGATGAGGCCGGCAGCCAGCAGGGCGGTGTTCAGGATTTTGCGCATGCGGTGTGTCCGTTAATTTTTGTGAACCTACGCGCAGTGTCCGGTCAGCACCCCGGCAACGCCTACCCCTCGACTTCGGGGTCCGCCTTCGCCGACAGGCTCAGGACAGGTCGCGCAGCGGATGTTCGGCCGCTCCCCAGGGGCTGACGAAGAAGGCCGCGACCTCGGCCGGGTCGACCTCGGCCACGGTGGCCGGGCTCCAGCGCGGGTGATGGTCCTTGTCGATGGCCAGCGCGCGTATGCCCTCCACCGTCTCGCTGCGCGCGGCGCCGCGCATGTGAAAGCTGTGATGCACGAGGTCGCGCTCCAGGCGCAGGTCGTCGGCCAGGCTGAGCTTGCGGCCGCGGCGCACCAGCTCCAGCGTGACGGCCATCATCGTCGGCGAGCGCTTCAGCAGGCCGGCGCGGGTCTGCAGGGCCCAGTCGTCACCCGCCGCGGCCAGCGAATCCAGGATGGCAGCGACAGTCGGCAGGCCGAAATGGCGGTCGATGCGCTCGGCGGCGGCCTTGGGGTCGGAAGCCGGCGCCAGGTCGGCGCGCTCCATGACGGTCGCGACGACATGCTCGGCACTGGGCTGTGCGCCATGGCGCAGGTCCTCGATCAGCGCGGGCCACTGCTCCGAGCGCACGAAGACGTCGCCCAGGCCCCATTCAAGCGCGTCGCCAGCGGCAATGGCCTGGCCGGTCAGCGCCAGCCATTCGCCCACATAACCGGGGCACTGCGCCAGGAAGTAGCCGCCGCCCACGTCCGGGAACAGGCCGATGCCGGTCTCGGGCATCGCCAGCTTGGAGTGCTCGCTCAGCACGCGCAGCTTGGCGCCCTGGCTGATGCCCATGCCGCCGCCCATGACAACGCCATCCATCAACGCGATGTAGGGCTTGGGGTAGCCGTGGATCAGGTGGTTGAGGCGGTATTCCTCAGTGAAGAAGTCGCCCAGGGCCGGGTCGCCCGCGTGCGCGGCCTGGTGGAAGAAGCGGATGTCGCCGCCCGCACAGAAGGCCGGCGCCTTGCCTTCGCGGCCGGCGCCAAGCACCGCCACGGCCTCGATCTCCGGGCGGGCTGCCCAATGGTTCAACAGCGTGGTCATGTCGCGGATCATGGCCAGCGACAGCGCATTCAGCGCTTGCGGGCGGTTCAGCGTGATCAGGCCGAGGCAGCCATTGACCTCGGCCAGGATCAGGCCATCGGACACCAGTTGCGGAATCAGGTCGTTCATGCGTTCTTCAGGACGGATTTGACGGAAGGAGGAGCGAGGGCTTCGTTGGCGACCAGCGCGGCGAGCACAAGGCTACCGCCGATCAGGGCCGCGCTGCCTGGGTGTTCGCCCGCAAACAACCAGGCCCACAGCACGCCGAGCAGCGTCTCGGCCTGGCCCAGCAGTGCCAATTCATGGCTGGGCAGCTCGCGCGCCAGACGAACCGCGAGCAGGCAGGGTACGGCAAGCTGGAAGAACCCGAGGAAGGCGAGCAGCTCCAGGTCATGAACGCCCGCTTGCAGCGGCCAGGCCAGCGGCAGCGTGACGGCCATGGAGATCAGGGCGCCGATCAGCACAGCAGGGAGCATGTCTCCCCGCTGACCGACTTTCTGCAGCAGACACCAGTTGCTGGCAGCAGCCAGGGGCACGCCGAGGGCGACAACGACGCCAAGCAAGGGCCCGCCAAGCTGGCCGCCGAACATCCAGGCGATGCCGGCGCCTGCCACGGCAATCGCAAACCAGGTGCGGGCCGCAATAGGCTGGCGCAGGAACACCCGAGCAAACACGGCCGTGAACAACGGCGACAACGACATCGTCACCAGCACATTGGCCACCGTCGTCAACGACAACGCCACCATGAAGGCCGTGAACATGACGGCCCAGCAAACGCCAGAAGCCCACACCGCGCCGCCACGCATCGCAGCCCAAAGCGCCCTGCCCCGCATGAACCCGAGGATGACCACTAGCGCCAGCGCATTGAACGCACTGCGCCAAAAAGTGATCTCGAAGCCCCTCGCCGCCTCCAGATGCCGCGTGACCACACCCGCCGAACTCCACATCAGCGTGACCAGCAGCATCAGCAAAACAGCAGATCGGTGACTCACAGCAGAGCGCCCCTTACGGGGCGCGGTCAATCAACTGACTAGAGCCCCCTCTCGGAGGGGGCTGGGGGAGCTCAAGGTGCCGCGCCAGCGCGTGGCGCGAGCCCTTAGGCTCGTGCCGCGCGCTTGCGGTCGTTTTCAGAGAGGTGACGCTTGCGCAGGCGGACCGACTTCGGCGTGATCTCGACCAGCTCATCGTCCTCGATGAACTCGACACCGTATTCCAGCGTCAGCTCGATGGGCGGCGTGATCTTGATCGCGTCTTCCTTGCCGGACACGCGGAAGTTCGTCAGCTGCTTGGTGCGCGTCGCGTTGACGACCAGGTCGTTATCGCGGCTGTGGATGCCGACGATCATGCCCTCGTAGACGGGATCGTTGGGCTTGACGAACATGCGGCCGCGGTCGTCCAGCTTGCCCAGGGCGTAGGTGAAGATCTCACCGGCGTCCATGGAGATCAGCACGCCGTTCTTGCGGCTGGCGATGTCGCCCTTGTGCGGCTCGTAGCCGTCGAAGATGTTGCTGATCAGGCCCGAGCCACGGGTCAGGTTCAGGAACTCGTTGGTGAAACCGATCAGGCCACGAGCCGGGATGCGGTATTCCAGGCGCACGCGGCCACGGCCGTCGGACTCCATGTTCACCAGCTCGCCCTTGCGCTCGCCCAAGGCCTGCATGACGCCGCCCTGGTGGGTTTCTTCCACGTCGGCCGTCACCAGCTCGATAGGCTCGTGCTTCACGCCGTCGATGTCCTTGAACACCACGCGCGGCTTGGAAACAGCCAGCTCGTAGCCTTCGCGGCGCATGTTCTCCAGCAGGATGGTCAGGTGGAGTTCGCCACGACCCATCACTTCGAAGATGCCGTCTTCGTCAGTTTCCGAGACGCGCAGCGCGACGTTGCTTTGCAGTTCCTTCTGCAGGCGGTCCCAGATCTGGCGGCTGGTGACGTACTTGCCTTCGCGGCCGGCCAGCGGGCTGGTGTTGACGCAGAAGTTCATCGTCAGCGTCGGCTCGTCGACCTTGAGCATGGGCAGCGGGGCCGGGTCGGTCAGGCTGGTCACGGTGACGCCGATGCTGATGTCGTCGATGCCGTTGATCAGCACGATGTCGCCCGGGCCGGCTTCAGGGGCCTGCACGCGGTCCAGGCCCTGGAAGGTCAGCACGTTGTTGACGCGACCCTTGTAGGTCTTGCCATCCGGGCCTTCCATGACGGCCACGTCCATGCCGGGCTTGATCGTGCCCTGGCTGATGCGGCCGACGCCAATGCGGCCAACGAAGGTGGAGTAGTCCAGCGCGGAGATCTGCAGCTGCAGCGGCGCGGCAGGGTCACCCTTTTGCGCCGGCACGTGCTTCAGCACGGTGTTGAACAGGGCCGACATGTCGGGACCCCACTGCTCACCGGGCGCGCCTTCTTCCAGCGAGGTCCAGCCGTTGATGCCCGAGGCGTAGACGACGGGGAAGTCGAGCTGCTCGTCGTTGGCGCCCAGCTTGTCGAACAGGTCGAACGCGGCGTTGATGACGGCGTCGGGCTTGGCGCCCGGCTTGTCGACCTTGTTGACGACGACGATGGGCTTGAGGCCCAGGGCCAGCGCCTTCTTGGTCACGAAGCGCGTCTGCGGCATCGGGCCTTCCTGGGCGTCGATCAGCAGCACCACGCCGTCCACCATGGACAGGGCGCGCTCGACTTCGCCGCCGAAGTCCGCGTGTCCGGGGGTGTCGACGATGTTGATGTGCGTACCTTCCCAACTGACCGCGCAGTTCTTGGCCAGGATGGTGATGCCGCGCTCTCGCTCGATGGCGTTGCTGTCCATGACGGTGTCGACGACCTTCTCGTGCTCGGCGAAGGTGCCGCTCTGGCGCAGCAGCTGGTCAACCATGGTGGTTTTGCCATGGTCGACGTGGGCAATGATGGCGATGTTGCGGATCGGGGTATTCATGGGACTTCTCGGTGGGAACGTGGTGTTCAGTCAGCCAGCAGCGCCTGCACTTCGGGCGGCGTCAGCAAGCGGTCGGCGATCAGCTCGCCGGCGGTGATGTGGGCGCTGCCGAGGAAGGCGCGCGGCTCGGGGCCGTAGACGCGAACGCGCTCGGCATCGGGTGCGTTCACACGGCGGCGCAGGCCCGACAGGAAGCGGGCCGCATCGGCGGCGTCCAGGCGCAGCTCGGGCGCTTCAGCCAGCAGGCGGTCGGGCGAGGTCAGCAGGGCGGCGCGCTGCTCGTCGGGCAGGGCTTCCAGCGCGGCCAGCGTGATGCTCCCGTCCAGCGTCAGGCTACCTGATCCAGTACGCCGCAACGCAGCCAGCGACGCGCCACAGCCCAGCCGGGCGCCGATGTCTTCGGCCAGCGTGCGGATGTAGGTGCCTTTGCTGCAGCGGACGTCCAGGGTCACGGTGGCAGCATGCATGGCGACGATTTCTATCGCATGAATCGTCACGCGGCGGGCCTTGCGCTCGATCTCGACGCCTTCGCGGGCGTACTCGTACAGCGCCTTGCCCTCGTGCTTCAGCGCCGAATACATGGGCGGCGTCTGGTCGATCTCGCCGGTGAAGGCCACGCAGGCGGCGGCGATCTGCTCGGGCGTGATGCCGTCGGCGTCGCGGCGCTCCAGCACCTCGCCTTCGGCGTCGCCGGTCGTCGTGCGGATGCCCAGGGCCAGCGTGGCGAGGTAGCGCTTGTCGGCATCCAGGCTGACCTGGCTGAATTTGGTGGCGGCGCCGAAGCACAGCGGCAGCAAGCCGGTCGCGAGCGGGTCCAGCGTGCCAGTATGGCCCGCCTTCTCGGCACGCAGCAGCCACTTGGCCTTCTGCAACGCGTCGTTGCTCGACAGGCCCAGCGGCTTGTCGAGCAACAACACGCCGTGCAGCGGGCGGCGCTGGATGCGCACCCGTGCAGCAGGCTTCGCGGCGACGGCGGCCTCAGTCATTCGGTTCCTCGTCGTCCACCGCGCGCATCGCGTTGGCCTTGTGGATCAGCGCGGTCATTTCGGCGGCGCGCTCGGTCGTGCGGTCGAACTGGAAGTGCAGCGTCGGCACGGTGTGGATCTGCAGGCGCTTGAAGAGGCCATTGCGCAGGAAGCCGGCGGCCTCGTTCAGCGCTTCCTGGCTGGCCTTGGCGTCGCCGATCAGCACCGAGAAGAAGACCTTGGCATGCGCGTAGTCGGGCGTGACCTCGACGGCACTGATCGTGACCATGCCGATGCGCGGATCTTTCAGCTCACGGATCAGCTCGGCCAGATCACGCTGGATCTGGTCGGCGACTCGGAAGCTGCGGTTGGGGATAGCGCGTTTGTGTCTCATGGCGGTTTCCTGATCAGGCTGTTTGCGCGGTTCACGCGTGAACAGCCAACAAAGAACAAACCCCGCCCCGAGGGGCGGGGTTAACCCTCAGAGCTGAAGATCAGAGCGTGCGGGCCACTTCCTTGATTTCGAAGAATTCGAGCTGATCACCTTCCTTGATGTCGCTGTAGTTCTTGAGCTTGATACCGCACTCGAAGCCTTCCTTGACCTCGCGCACGTCGTCCTTCTCGCGGCGCACCGACTCGACCTCGCCCGTGTAGACGACGGTGTTGTCGCGCAGCAGGCGGAAGCGCGCGCCACGGCGCACCAGGCCGCTGGTGACCATGGAGCCGGCCACCGTACCGATCTTGGACGCGACGAACACCACGCGGATCTCGGCCGTACCCAGCGCCTCTTCGCGCTGTTCGGGGGCCAGCATGCCGGACATCGCCTTGGTCACATCGTCCACGGCGTCGTAGATGATGCTGTAGTAGCGCAGGTCGACCGCGTTGCCCTCGGCCAGCTTGCGAGCACCCGCATCGGCGCGCACGTTGAAGCCGATGATGACGGCCTTGGAGGCGATGGCGAGGTTGATGTCGCTTTCGCTGATGCCGCCGACCGCCGCGTGGACGATCTGCACCTTGACCTCGGCATTGCTGAGCTTGAGCAGCGAGGAGGCCAGCGCTTCCTGCGAGCCCTGCACGTCGCTCTTGATGATCAGCGGCAGCGTCTGCACGTCGCCGGCGCCCATCTCGCTGAACATGTTCTCGAGCTTGGCGGCCTGCTGCTTGGCCAGCTTCACGTCGCGGTACTTGCCCGAACGGAAGGTGGCCACTTCGCGGGCACGGCGCTCGTCGCTCAGCACCATGAACTCGTCACCGGCCTGCGGCACTTCGGTCAGGCCCTGGATTTCAACCGGGATGGACGGGCCGGCCTCGGTGGAGGCCTTGCCGTCTTCGTCCAGCATGGCGCGCACGCGGCCGTAGGTGGAGCCCGCCAGCACGACGTCGCCACGCTTGAGCGTGCCGCTTTGCACCAGCACCGTCGCGACCGGGCCGCGGCCCTTGTCCAGCTTGGCTTCGATGACCAGGCCCTTGGCCATGGACTCGACCGGCGACTTCAGTTCCAGCACTTCAGCCTGCAGCAGCACCTGCTCCAGCAGCTCGTCGATGCCCTGGCCGGTCTTGGACGACACGCCGATGAACGGCGACTCGCCACCGAATTCTTCCGGCACGACCTGTTCGGCCACGAGCTCGCTCTTCACACGCTCGGCGTTGGCATCCGGCTTGTCGATCTTGGTCATGGCGACCACGATGGGCACGCCAGCCGCCTTCGCGTGGTGGATGGCTTCCTTGGTCTGCGGCATGACGCCGTCATCGGCCGCGCAAACCAGGATGACGATGTCCGTCGCCTTGGCGCCGCGGGCACGCATGGCCGTGAAGGCCGCGTGACCCGGGGTGTCCAGGAAGGTGATCATGCCGCGCGGCGTCTCGACGTGGTACGCGCCGATGTGCTGCGTGATGCCGCCGGCTTCGCCTGCGGCCACGCGGCTGCGGCGGATGTAGTCCAGCAGCGAAGTCTTGCCGTGGTCGACGTGACCCATGACGGTGACGACCGGTGCGCGCGGCAGCGACTCGTGCTGCTGCTCGGCGGCCGAACCCTCTTCTTCCAGGAAGGCGTCCGGATCGTCCAGCTTGGCGGTGACCGCCTTGTGGCCCATTTCCTCGACCACGATCATGGCCGTTTCCTGGTCCAGCTGCTGGTTGATGGTGACCATCTGGCCCAGCTGCATCAGCTTCTTGATGACCTCGGCAGCCTTGACCGACATCTTGTGCGCCAAGTCAGCGACCGAGATGGTCTCGGGCACGTGGACCTCGATGATCTGCTGCTCGACCGGCGGCTGGAAGTTCGAGCCACCATCGCCACCACGGTCGCCACGGCGGCCACCGCGCGCCGGAGCGCGCCAGTTGCTGCCGCCACCCGGGCGGTTGGCACCGGCAGGGCCGGAACCGATGGTCTTGAGGCCGCGCTTCTTGGCGGCGTCATCGGCCCAGCTGGACGACAGCTTCTCGGACTTGACCGACTTCTTGTCGCCCGGCTTGCCGGCACCTGCACCAGCGCCTGCGGTGGTCGTCGGTGCGCCCGGCGCGCCGGCCTTCTTGTGAATGGTGCCCTTGATGCCTGCGGCTTCGGCCGGCTTGGGCTCTTCCTTCTTGGCCGCGACGAGCACCTTCTTGGGTGCATTCATCATGGCGCGGATCTTGGCGGCCTCGTCCTCGGCGGCCTTGCGGCGGCGGGCCAGGTCGTCCTGCTTCTGCTTCTCTTCGGCAGCAGCATCGACGGCCTTGACGACGCGCAGCGCCGGCTTGGCCACCTCGGGGGCGGGTGGCGGCGGAGCGACCACTTCGGGGGCAGGCGCGGGCGGCGGCGGGGCCACGACTTCGGGCTCGGGCGCCGGGGCGGCTGCCTTGGAGCCGCGCTTGGAGGCGGCCTTGTTGATCGCGGCCGCTTCCGCGGCGGCGGCAGCAGCGTTGCGGGCGCGGGCTTCGGCTTGTTCCTCGGACTTGGCGTCGGTCTTCTCTTCCGCCTTGGCGGCGGCCGCAGCGGCAGCGGCCTCGGCGGCAGCCTTGGCAGCGGCTTCAGCAGCGGCGGCCTCGGCAGCGGCCTTGGCGGCGGCGGCTTCGCGCGCGGCGCGCTCGGCTTCCTCGCGGGCCTTCACCTTGGCGGCGAGTTCCTCTTCCTGCACGCGCAGGGCCTCGGCCTGGGCCTGGGCTTCTTCCTCGCGGCGGCGCAGGTCGGCCTCGTCGGGGCCGGCAGAGGCCTCGTCGGCGGCGTCGTCACGCTTTACGAAGGTGCGCTTCTTGCGCACTTCGACCTGGATGGTGCGGGCCTTGCCACTGGCATCGGCTTGCTTGATCTCGGTGGTCGACTTCTTGACGAGCGTGATCTTCTTGCGCTCGGTACCGGCGGTACCGTGGGAGGAGCGCAGGTGGTCGAGCAGGCGTTCCTTGTCGGTCTCGCTCAGCGAGTCCTCGACGGAAGACTTCTTGACGCCCGCGGCTTGCAGCTGCTCCAGCAGCGTGCCCGCCGGCTTGCTCAGCTCGGCGGCAAATTGGGCGACGGTAGTCACGGCCATGTGGGGATCCTTCAGATTGCTTACGGTGCGGCGCGGCGTTTAGTGATCAGGCGTTGAACCAGTGTTCACGGGCCTTCATGATCAGCGCGCGTGCGGCCGCCTCGTCCATGCCGGACAGTTCGACCAATTCGTCCACGGCCAGGTCGGCCAGATCGTCGCGGGTGTTGATATTGCCTTCGGCGAGCTTGCTCAGCAGCTCGGGCGTGACGCCTTCGAGGTCGCGCAGGTCTTGCGAGACTTCCTCGACCTTCTCTTCGCGGGCGATTTCCATCGTCAGCAGCGCGTCCTTGGCACGGGTGCGCAGCTCGTTGACGGTGTCCTCGTCAAAGGCCTCGATCTCGAGCATTTCCTGCATCGGGACGTAGGCGACTTCTTCCAGGCTGGTGAAACCTTCGGAGATCAGGATGTCGGCGACCTCGGCGTCCACGTCGAGCTTGTCGACGAAGAGCTTGCGAACGCTCTCGGCCTCCAGCTCGTGCTTGGCGGCGGATTCCTCGGCGGACATGATGTTGATGCGCCAGCCGGTCAGCTCGGACGCCAGGCGCACGTTCTGGCCGCCACGGCCGATCGCGATCGCGAGGTTTTCCTCGTCGACGACGACGTCCATCGCATGGCGCTCCTCGTCCACGACGATGGACTGCACATTGGCCGGGGCCAGCGCGCCGATGACGAACTGGGCGGGGTCTTCGCTCCACAGCACGATGTCCACGCGCTCGCCGGCGAGCTCGTTGGTCACGCCGTTCACGCGCGAACCGCGCACGCCGACGCAGGTGCCGATGGGGTCGACACGGCGGTCATGGCTGATGACGGCGATCTTGGCGCGGCTGCCGCTGTCGCGGGCGCAGCTCTTGATCTCCAGCAGGCCTTGCTCGATCTCGGGCACTTCCTGCGCGAAGAGTTCCTTCATGAACTCCGGGCTGGAACGCGACAGCATGATCTGCGGGCCGCGCTGGGTCGGGTCCACGCCGAGGATGACGGCACGCACGCGGTCGCCGGTGCGCAGGTTCTCCTTGGAGATCATCTCGCTGCGCTTCAGGCGGCCTTCCACGCGACCGCTCTCGACAATGATGTCGCCCTTGTCCAGGCGCTTGACGGTGCCGACGAAGATCTTCTCGCCGCGCGACATGAAGTCGTTCAGCAGTTGTTCGCGCTCGGCGTCGCGGATCTTCTGCAGGATGACCTGCTTGGCGGCCTGGGCGCCGATACGGCCGATCGGCACGGACTCGACGGGCTCCTCGATGTGGTCGTCCACCTCGATGTCGGCGATTTGTTCCTGGGCTTCGAACAGCAGGATCTCAGCGTCGGCGTTCTGCAGGCCGGCTTCGTTGGGCACGACGTGCCAGCGGCGGAAGGTCTCGTACTCGCCGGATTCGCGGTCGACGCTGACGCGGATGTCGGCCTCAGCGCCATAAATCTTCTTGGTGGCCGAGGCCAGCGCGGCTTCCACCGCACCGAACACGACATCGCGCTCCACGCTCTTCTCGCGCGAGATTGCGTCCACCAGCATCAACATTTCGCGGTTCATTGCTTGAGACCTCCGTCAACCTTGTCTTGGCCGGGCGCCGCCTCGTTGGGCTCGCCCGCTTGTTTCTTAGCCGGTGCTTTCTTCGGCTTGATGACGCCCCGCTGGCCGGGCTTGCGATCGGGTGCCGGCTCGCCGCCGCGCCCCTTGAAACTGATCAGCGGCACCAGGCGCGCCTCGCGGACTTCATCCAGCGTGAAGTCCAGTGCCTGCTCGGCTTCGCCGTCGTCAAACACCAGGCGCCAGGCCTGGTCGCTCGTTGCGTCCGGTTGGGCACTGACGACGCCGCGGTATTTCTTGCGTCCCTGGAAGGGCAGCTTCAGCGTGATGTCGATTTCCTGACCGGCGAAACGCGCGTAATGCGCGGCATTGCGCAGAGGCCTGTCCAGGCCCGGCGAGGAAACCTCGAGCCGGCCATAGTCGAAAGCCTCGACTTCCAGCACATACTGCAGCTGGCGCGTCACCTTCTCGCAATCGTCCACCGTGATCAACTCGCCGGCGTCGGCCTGGGCCGGCAGCTTGTCGATCGTCACGCGCAGCAAACCACCGGCACTGCGTTCGCAGTCCACGAGTTCGTAACCGAGGCCGGTCACAGTCGTTTCTACAGTGGTTTGCCAACTCATGCGTGCTGGGGTTTTGGAGCGTCAAAAATCGAAAAAGCAAAAAAAATGGGCTGGATGAATCCGCCCACACGTTCACCGGATATCGCGCACCGGGGGATGTCGTCCGGTACTCGCTGAAAGACTCTTGTACAGAGTTCTCATTTCCAGTGAAGCTCGGATTGTACTGTGCAAGTCCCGTGCCGGCAAGCCGCTACCCCCTGCGCATGCCAGAATCCGAGGCTGTTTGAGACCTCACAGGAGACAAGAATGGGCTTTCTCGCCGGCAAGCGGCTGCTGATCACGGGCGTCCTGTCCAACCGCTCCATCGCCTACGGCATTGCCCGCGCCTGCCATCGCGAGGGGGCCGAACTGGCCTTCAGCTACCAGGGCGAGCGCTTCAAGGACCGCATCAGCGAGTTCGCCGCCGAATTCGGCTCCAAGCTGATTTATGACTGCGACGTCACCAGCGACGAGCAGATGGAAGCCCTGTTCAACCAGTTGGGCGAGGTGTGGCCGGAGTTCGATGGCTTCGTCCATTCCATCGGTTTTGCGCCGCGCGAGGCCATCGCCGGCGACTTTCTCGAGGGCATGACGCGCGAGAACTTCCGCATCGCCCACGACATCTCGGCCTACAGCTTCCCAGCCATGGCCAAGCTGGCCGCCCCGCGACTGCGCCAGGGCTCGGCCCTGCTGACGCTGAGCTACCTGGGCGCCCTGCGCATCGTGCCCAACTACAACACCATGGGCTTGGCCAAGGCCAGCCTGGAAGCCAGCGTGCGCTACCTGGCCCAGGCCCTGGGCCCCAAGGGCGTTCGGGTCAACGGCATCTCGGCCGGTCCCATCAAGACGCTGGCCGCCTCGGGCATCAAGGACTTCGGCAAGCTGCTGGGTCAATTCGCAGCCCAGGCCCCCATCCGCCGCAACGTGACCATCGACGACGTCGGCAACACCGCCGCCTTCCTGCTGTCGGACCTGTCGGCCGGCATCAGCGCCGAGATCACTTACGTGGACGGCGGCTTCAGCCACACCGCGATGGCCGGGGAGTGAGCCCCTCGTCCAGCCGCACACCGCTGAACGCGGTGCGTCTGGCCGGTCCCCCGCGGGGCCGGCGATGCTTGCGGCATTGAGCCGATGCATCGCCAAGTGGGCCGGCTCGGGAGCGGCCCAGCGCTCGGCCCAAATGCCGAAATACCCGGTGATTTCAGCGGCGGCTACGACGCAGCGTTGCAGCTCCGGCGGCCAATAAGCCAAACAAGGCCATACCGGTCGGCTCGGGCAGCGACGTCACGTCGCGCACGATGATGGAGCCCGCGGCAACCTCGCCGTTATCGCCCACCTCACCGATGTAGAGGAAGAGGCCGGTCGTGGACGTGGCGGCCGTCAGGTTGAAATCGATGGCGCCGTTGTCGCCCATGCTCAGAAAGCCGAAGGCGCCTGGGCCGGCGATGGATTCGGCGTCGAAGAGGCCTAGTGACGCGACCGCGTCGTCAACGGCCGTGCCGCTGGCGTCGGTACCGAAGAGCTTGGGATCGGCCGGTGCGCGCTGCGTGCCGGCCGTGAAGACGATACCCGCCAGGAAGTCGAACACCGACAGGCCCGCCGCGGCCTTGGCACAGGCGGCGTCGGCGCAATCCGTCGTCGACAGCTTGATCGCATCCAGATCGAAGCCCGAGAACTGGCCCGCGGCGCCGCCCAGGCCGCTGCTGTTGTCGCGTATGCCGATGGACAGGATGGTGGCCAGACCGATGGTGGACAGGTCGGCCTTGTAGACGGCCGTGTTGCCGACGACGCCGCCCGTCAGGCCCGTCAGCTTGGTCAGCGAGACCGGCACCGCATGTGCGGCCGAAGCCAGGGCCAGCGCCGCCGCAGCGGCCAGCGATTTGTAAGTCGATTTCATGATGCGTTCCTGAGCAGTGGTTGAGCCCCCTCAGGGATCGCATCGGCCATGCCAGGCCGTCCCCCTAGCTTGCGCAAGCCACTGATGCGTCACGGCTTTTTCATGCGCCTACACGTCGGCGCAGAGGCGGCGATCAGAAATGACTTTGCCAACTGTCATTCTTCTCGACACCCTAGTTCTAGGCGGGCCGAAAAACGCCGGTTACGCCCTGTACAAGTCGTGACATTTGCAGGAATCGGCCACGCAAGTCCTTACAAGGCTGACATCCTTGGTCAGCGACGAACAGAAATCGTCAACTAGTGTGAAGAGGCCTCGGACAGAAACGACGCACGGCGTCAGTTTTGACGCGTTTTAGCCATGGCATGGGCGTTGCACCGGGGAATCATCCATTTCCGGAGCAATTCCATGATTTGCCCTCCCCCGCCGCGCCTCGTCCGCGTCGCCGCGCTGGCTTTTGCCGGCAGCTTCAGCGCCGGCCCGCTGCTCGCGCAGACGATCACCGTCTACAGCAGCGGCAACCTGCCCATCGCCACGACGCGCCAGCTCACCGCCTATGTACCGCTGTCCCCGAACACCGTCACCTGGACGGTGAATGGCATTCCGGGTGGCAACGCGACCATAGGCACCGTCACCGACCGCGGCCTCTACAGCGCACCGGCCGCTGTGCCCATGCAAAGCGACGTCACGGTCACGGCGACGAGCACGGCCTATCCGGCCAAGTCCGGCAGCATCACGCTGAGCATCACCCAGGTCCAGCCACGGCTGTGGAGCATCAGCCCGGCCTCCGTGCCGACCGGCGCCTTCACGCTCAGGCTCAACGGCGCCTACTTCCCCACCAACGTTGCCGTGAAGATCGGCGACGTCCAGGCCACCGTGACGCGGGTCTCGGCCTCGCAGTTGCTGGCCTCGGCGACCGCGCCCAGCACCTGGCTGGGCAAGACGCAGCCGGTGCAGGTCTGGGCCACAGGCCTGGGCACCATAGGCTCGGACGTCGTCAACTTGACGGTCTCGGCTTCGGCGCCCGCTCCCGCGCCTTCACCCGCACCGGCGCCTGAACCCGCGCCCTCGCCTTCTCCGGCACCGTCCCCTGCGCCGGCTCCCAGTCCCGCTCCCGGTCCCGGTCAGGGCACGACCAACCTCGCCGCCGCACGCTTCCTGGAGCAGGCCACGTTCGGCCCCAACCTCACGACGGTTGCTCGCGTGCAAAGCCTGGGCCAGGACGGCTGGCTGACCGAGCAGTTCGGCCTGGCCGAGACGGCCGTCGCGACGCCTTCCGACGGCAGCACGTCCACCGTGGCGGCCCAGATGCTGAACCGGCTCACCGACGCGCCCGACCAGTTGCGCCAGCGCGTGGCCTATGCGCTGGCCCAGGTCATCGTCATCTCGGCCAACAAGAACATCTATGCCGAGGAAATTGCGCCGCACCTGCGCGTGCTCAGCAAAAACGCCTTCGGCAACTACCGCAGCCTGCTGGAGGAGGTGGCCCGCAGCCCGCAGATGGGCAAGTACCTGGACCTGGCCAACAGCAACAAGCCGCTGGGCGGCTCGGCGGCGAACGAGAACTTCGCTCGCGAGTTGATGCAGCTCTTCACCATCGGCCTCGTCAAGCTCAATGCCGACGGCAGTCCGCAGCTGGACCTGTCGGGCCGCACGCAGCCGACCTACGACCAGTCCACCATCCAGCAGGTGGCGCTCGCGCTGACCGGCTGGACCTATGTCGGCACCGGCACCAACAACTGGGAGAACTTCAGCGGCCCCATGGTGGCGCGTGAGGTCAACCACGACCAGCGCGCCAAGAGCTTCCTGGGCTGCTCGCTGCCAGCCAGCCAGGGCGTCGACGCCGACCTGAAGGCCACGCTGGACTGCCTGTTCCAGCATCCCAACACGCCGCCCTTCGTGTCGCAGCGGCTGATCCGCCAGCTCGTCAAGAGCAACCCCAGCCCCGCCTACGTGCAGCGCGTGGCCGCCGTGTTCACGAACAACGGCAGCGGCGTGCGCGGCGACCTGCGCGCCGTCGTGCGGGCTATCCTGCTCGACAGCGAGGCCCGCAACGACACGGCCAGCACCAACGACGGCCGGTTGCGCGACCCGATGCAGCACATCGCGGCCACCTTGCGGGCACTCAACGGCGGCTTCCAGCCGGGCAACAACCTCTCGTGGGAGATAGGCCGCACGGGCCAGACGCCGCTGACGCCGCCCTCGGTGTTCGGCCACTACTCGCAGCTCTTCCGGTTGCCGCAGACGACGCTGTCCGCGCCCGAGTTCCAGATCTACACCCCCACCGAGGCGACGCTGCGCGGCAACTTCATGTGGGCCTTGCTGACCCAGCCGGGCAGCAACATGCGCATCAACCTGCAGCCGTTCACGAGCGTGGCCAACGACACCACGGCCCTGATCAACGCGGTGGACCAGCAACTGCTATGGGGCCGCATGTCCAGCGCCATGCGCCAGAGCCTCGCGAACGCGATCAATGCCCAGCCCGACCCCACGCAGCGCGTGCAGACCGCGCTGTACCTGACGCTGCTGTCCGGCCAGCACGCCATCCAACATTGAAGGAGCGCACACCATGACGCCCCCGATCAAGACGACCCGCCGCGCCCTGCTGCGCGCCGCCTGCGCCCTCACCGCCGCACCGGCTCTTCCCAGCTTTGCGCAGACCACGGAGGACTACCGCGCCCTGGTCTGCATCTACCTGGCCGGTGGCTGCGATGGCCACAACGTGCTCGTGCCGCAAGGCGCCGCCGCCTATGCGGCCTACCGCCAACTGCGCGGCGGCCTGGCCCTGCCCGACCAGTCGGCCAGCCTGCTGCCCATCACGACCACCGACGGCGTGGCCTATGCGCTGAACTCCGGCCTGCAGACCGTCCACCCGCTGTGGGCGCAAGGCAAGCTCGCGGCCATCGCCAACGTGGGCCCGCTGCTGGTGCCAACGACGCGCGCCCAGATCGTGGGCGGCACGGCCACGCTGCCCGCCAACCTGTTCTCGCACTCCGACCAGATGCAGCTCGCCCAGGCCGGCAACGGCAATGGCGGCGGCACGGGCTGGGGTGGCCGCACGGCGGATGCGCTGGTGGCCCGCAATGGCACGTCGCGCTTCCCGGCCGCCGTGTCCATGGCCGGCGGCGCGCTGTTCACGGCCGGCCAGCAGGTGCCCAGCGCCAGCCTGGTGCCGGGCTTCAACCTCGACGTCAGCGGCATGAGCACCTGGCCAGCCTCGGCCACGGCGGCGCGCAGCAATGCTTTGAACGAAATCCTGGCGCTGGACGGTGGCGTGCGCCTCATCCAGGCCGCCAACCAGGTGCGACGCGACGCGCTGAGCCTTGGCACGCTGCTGCGCACCAGCGGCGCGGGCACAGTCAACACCGTCTTCCCCGGCACCGACCTCGGCCGCCAGCTGCAGCAGGTGGCGCGCGTCATCGCGCTGCGCAACACGGTCGGCATGCGCCGCCAGGTCTTCTTCGTGCAACTGGGCGGCTTCGACACCCACAGCGGCCAAAGCTGGCAGCAGTGGGACCTGCTGCGCCAGCTGGGCGACGCGATGGGCGCCTTCTACAACGCGACGGTCGAACTGGGCGTCTCGCAGATGGTCACGAGCTTCACGCAGAGCGAGTTCGGCCGTTCGCTGCAGCCCAGCGGCTCGGGTACCGACCATGGCTGGGGCAACCACCACCTCATCCTGGGTGGCGCGGTCAAGGGTGGCCAGGTCTACGGCCGCTTCCCCTACCCGGCGCTGGGTGGCGCAGACGACGCCAACAGCCGCGGCGTGCTGATCCCGTCGACATCCCTGGAGCAGTTTGGAGCGACATTCGGGCGCTGGTTCGGGCTGGACAATGCCGCCTTGGCCACAGCCTTCCCGGCCCTGTCCGCCTTTGCGCCGCAGGACCTCGGCTTCATGACTGCATGACCGCACCCGCCAGCCGCACCCAGCTCCTGCCCCCAAGTTCCGCGCTGGCGCCTTACGTCCAGGCCATCGCCGTGCGCCGCCCGGCCGACCAGGGGCCGGCGCTGCCGGCGGTGCAATGCTTCCCCGCCAACGTGCAGGGGGCTCTCACCGTGCTGCACCGTGGCGACTGGGTGGATGCCGACACCGGCCGCTCACTCGCCGACCTGGAGCTGGCCGGCCCGCGCCTCACACCAGCAAGGCGGGCCTATGCGAACGACCCGGCCATCACGACCGTGCTGCTGCGCCCGGGCGTGCTGAGCTGGCTGTTCGATCAACCTGCTGCGCAATGGGTCAACCGCCGCAGCCCGGCGGCCGAGGTCATAGGCTGGCCCAGCGCCGAGGTGCTCTTGTCGCAACTGCGCCGCGCCAGCAGCACGGCGGCCCAGGTCTGGATCATCGAGCAGCAGTTGCACTGCTGGGTGGAAAAAGCCCAGGCGCGCCGCCCCTGGCAGCCGCCGCCCCGCGTGCCCGCCGCAGCCGCAAGCGTGGGCGATTGGGCCGACGTGACCACCTCCAGCGCGCGCCAGTTGCAGCGCCGCGTGGGCGACGCGCTGGGCCTGTCGCCCAAGGCGCTGCTGCGCGTTGAGCGCCTGCACGAGGGGCTGCGCCGGCTGGCCAACGGCGAGCCGCTGTCCGACGTGGCCGCGCAATGCGGCTTCAGCCATGCGGCCCACATGGTGCGTGAGTTCCGCGCGCTGACGGGCCTGAGCCCGGCTGGCGTGCGCCGCGACCTGGCCCGGCACGAAGGCTTCCCCTGGCGGATGGGCTCTTAAGGGAGCCCATCGCACCACGCCGCCTGGGTATTCCGGGCCGAGCGCTGGGCCGCTCCCGAGCCGGCCCGCTATGGCGATGTGCTTGCGGCTTGATGCCGCAAGCATCGCCGTCCCCTCGGGGGACCGACCAGGGGCGCCCGCGTTCAGCGGCGCGGCACTGGGCGAGGGGCTAGGCTTTTACGCAATCCACGTAGTAGTGGCCGCGGTTGGTCTCCTCGTCCACCTCGTGGACCAGGCCGTGCACGTCGGTCGCGAAGCCCGGGAACTTGGCGTTGAAGTTGCGCGTGAACTTCAGGTAGTCGACGATCTTCTTGTTGAAGCGCTCGCCCGGGATCAGCAGCGGGATGCCGGGCGGGTAAGGCGTCAGCAGCGAGGTCGTGATGCGGCCTTCCAGCTCGTCGATGCCCACGCGCTCGGTCTTGCGCTGCGCGATGTGGGCGTAGGCGTCGGTGGGCGTCATGGCCGGCTGCAGGTTGGACAAATACATGTCCGTCGTCAGGCGTGCGATGTCGCCCTCGGCATAGGCCTGGTGGATGCTCTGGCAGAGGTCGCGCAGGCCCATGCGCTCGTACTTGGGAAACTTGGCACAGAACTCCGGCAGGATGCGCCACAGCGGCGCGTTCTTGTCGTAGTCGTCCTTGAACTGCTGCAGCGCAGTCAGCAGCGTGTTCCAGCGGCCCTTGGTGATGCCGATGGTGAACATGATGAAGAAGGAGTACAGGCCCGTCTTCTCGACGACGACGCCGTGCTCCACGAGGAACTTCGTGACGACCGATGCCGGGATGCCGGTCGCAGCGAAGCGGCCTTCCATGTCCAGCCCGGGCGTGATGATGGTGGACTTGATCGGGTCCAGCATGTTGAAGCCTTCGGCCATCGCACCGAAGCCGTGCCAGTCCTCGTCGGCGTGCAGCATCCAGTCGGCCGCCACGGGTTCGCTGCCCTCTTCGGCACGCAGGAAGTCCGGTCCCCAGACCTTGAACCACCAGTCTTCGTCGTAGTCCTTCTCGACCTTGCGCATCGCGCGGCGGAAGTCCAGCGACTCGCGGATGCTCTCCTCCACCAGCGCGGTGCCGCCGGGAGGTTCCATCATCGCGGCGGCCACGTCGCAGCTCGCAATGATGGAGTACTGCGGCGAGGTCGACGTGTGCATCAGGTAGGCCTCGTTGAAGAGGTGCTTGTCCAGCTTCACCGTTTGCGAGTCCTGCACCAGCACCTGGGAGGCCTGCGAGATGCCGGCCAGCAGCTTGTGCGTGGATTGCGTCGCGTAGACCATGGCCTCCTTGGGGCGCGGGCGGTTCTTGCCCATCGCGTGGAACTGGCCGTAGAAGTCGTGGAAGGCGGCGTGCGGCAGCCAGGCCTCGTCGAAGTGCAGTGTCGGGATGAAGCCGTCGAGCTTCTTCTTGATGGTCTCGGTGTTGTAGAGCACGCCGTCATAGGTGCTCTGCGTCAGCGTGACGATGGAGGGGATGGCGGTGGCCGGGTCCACATGCGACAGCAGCGGGTTGGCGGCGATCTTGGCGCGGATGGTCTCGGGGCTGAACTCGCTCTCCGGGATGGGGCCGATGATGCCGTAGTGGTTGCGCGTGGGCGTCAGGAACACGGGGATCGCGCCGCACATGATGATGGCGTGCAGGTTGCTCTTGTGGCAGTTGCGGTCGATGACCACCACGTCGCCCGGCGCCACCGTGTGGTGCCACACCATCTTGTTGGACGTGGACGTGCCGTTGGTGACGAAGAAGCAGTGGTCGGCATTGAAGATGCGCGCCGCGTTCTTCTCGCTGGCGGCCACGGGGCCGGTGTGGTCCAGCAGCTGGCCCAGTTCCTCCACGGCGTTGCAGACGTCGGCGCGCAGCATGTTCTCGCCGAAGAACTGGTGGAACATCTGGCCCACGGGGCTCTTCAGGAAGGCCACGCCGCCGGAGTGGCCCGGGCAGTGCCAGGAGTAGGAGCCGTCGGCCGCATAGTCCATCAGCGCCTTGAAGAAGGGCGGCGCCAGGCCGTCCAGGTAGCTCTTGGCCTCACGGATGATGTGGCGGGCAACGAACTCCGGCGTGTCCTCGAACATGTGGATGAAGCCATGCAGCTCGCGCAGCACGTCGTTGGGCAAGTGCTGGCTGGTGCGCGTCTCGCCGTAGACGTAGATCGGGATGTCCGGGTTGCGCAGGCGGATCTCGCCGATGAACTTGCGCAGGTTCAGCACGGCGGGGTCCAGGTCCGGGCCGGGCGTGAACTCCTCGTCGTCGATGGACAGGATGAACGCCGAGGCACGGCTTTGCTGCTGGGCGAACTGCGACAGGTCGCCGTAGCTCGTCACGCCCAGGACCTCCATGCCCTCCTTCTGTATGGCTTCGGCCAGCGCGCGGATGCCCAGGCCCGAGGTGTTCTCGGAGCGGTAGTCCTCGTCGATGATGACGACGGGAAAGTGAAAACGGATCATGGGCGGCCTCCAGCGGGCGGGCATCAAAAAACGAAGCGGCGAAGTGTAGGGCCGTAGCGTGTCCCGGCCATGTCCTTCACGCAGTTCCTGAGGTCTACACTGGATCATCAACGCTGGGAGGCGAGATGGACTGGAATTTGGCCACCCTGTGGTGGATTGCAGCGGGCGTGCTGGTCGCGGCCGAGTTGGCCAGCGGCACGTTCTACCTGCTGATGCTCGCTCTAGGGGCTGTCGCGGGTGCGCTGGCCGCCCACCTGGGCCTGGGCCTGACGGGCCAGATGCTGGTGGCGGCCGTGCTGGGCGGGCTGGCCGTCGTGGCATGGCATCTGCTACGCGGCAAGGCGCCCCAGCCCGCACCAGCCTCGCACAACCCCGACGTCAACCTGGACATTGGCCAGAGCGTGCAGGTCGACGCCTGGGGCGCTGACGGCCGGGCCCAGGTGCAGTACCGCGGCGCGGCCTGGCAGGCCCGCTTCATCGGCAGCCCGCCGCTATCGGGTGGGCGGTACGTGATCCGCGCCGTCGAAGGCAGTTGCCTGCTGCTGGACCGCTGAAACCCTTCCCCAAGACCCTCCAGAGATCTTCATGGAAATAGTCGCACTCGTCGCTCTTGTCGTCGTCACCATCTTCGTGATCCGCTCCATCAAGGTCGTGCCGCAGCAGCACGCCTGGATCGTCGAGCGCCTGGGCCGGTATCACAGGACGCTAACGCCAGGGCTGAACTTCCTGGCCCCCCTGATAGACCGGCTGGCCTATCGGCACTCGCTGAAGGAGATTCCTCTCGACGTACCCAGCCAGGTCTGCATCACCAAGGACAACACCCAGCTCACCGTCGACGGCATCCTGTACTTCCAGGTCACCGACCCCATGCGCGCCAGCTACGGCGCCAGCAACTACGTCGTCGCCATCACCCAGCTGGCGCAGACCACGCTGCGCTCGGTCATCGGCCGCATGGAACTGGACCGCACCTTCGAGGAGCGCGCCGTCATCAACACCTCGGTGGTGGAGGCGCTCGACGAGGCTGCGCTGAACTGGGGCGTCAAGGTGCTGCGCTATGAGATCAAGGACCTGACGCCGCCGCCTGCCATCCTGCATTCCATGCAGGCCCAGATCACGGCCGAGCGCGAAAAGCGCGCGCTGATCGCCGCATCGGAAGGCCGGCGCCAGGAGCAGATCAACATCGCCACCGGCGAACGCGAGGCGGCCATTGCCAGGTCAGAGGGCCAGAAGCAGGCCGAGATCAACAAGGCGCAGGGCGAGGCCGCGGCCATCACAGCCGTGGCGGACGCCACGTCGGACGCCATCCGCAAGATCGCTGCGGCCATTCAGCAGCCGGGCGGCGAGCAGGCCGTGCAACTCAAGGTCGCTGAGCGAGCCATCGAGGCCTATGCTCATCTCGCGCAGAAGAACAACACGATGATCGTGCCAGGCAACATGACCGAAGTGGGCGGCCTGATTGGCACTGCCATGGCGCTGATGAAGGCCGGCAGCAAAGTCTGAAGCCCAAATGCAAAAAAGCCCGCGAGGGCCCCTAACGGGGCGGTCGCGGGCATGAGGCGTTCGGGGGGCGCCGAACGAAAGCGATGGAGGTGTCGCTTTACCTGATGAACCTCCGAGATCAGCTGCTCAACCGCCGGTGTAGGGCAAGCCCAGCAGGCTGAAGACGATTTCCCACAACGACAGGTTTTCCATTTGCGCCATCCGTACAGCGGTTGATATGGCGCGCAGTTTGTAGGTTTAGGGGGGTCCAGGGAACTACAAACCCTGGTAGTGGCACTGGCAGCCCCAACGGGCTATCAGAGCAGGCCCAGCTCCATCGCCTTCAGCACCGCCTGGTGCTTGGTGGACACGTCCAGCACCTTGAACAGCTGCTTCATGTGGTAGTTCACCGTGTTCTCGCTGATGCCCAGCAGGCTGCCGACGACCCAGGCGCTCTTGCCTTCCATCGTCAGCTTGAGGATTTCCAGTTGCCTGGGCTGCAGGCGCGGTGCCTTCGCAGTCACGAGCAGGCGCGCCGCTGCGTCCTGGGCGTGCACCGCCAGCAGTTGCAGGTCGGCAATCATGCGATTGAGCTTGATTGAATCGCTGGGCAGCGATTCGTGGCGGTCAATGCCCAGCAGGAAGCGCCGGTAGCCCGGCATGTGCACGCTGACCGCGAGGCCCGTGCGGTACCCGAAAGGCGCCTGCATCTCCCATAGATCGCCGGCCTTGGCATCCGCGTAGAGCCTCTGGTCGTAGATCAAGGGCGCCGCGTTGCTCATCACGTGGCGGTGAACAGGATCCCGCTTGGCGTTCTCGGGGTCCACCTGGGCCGCCAGGAACTCTGCGGGCGTATTGCCAATCGAGAAGTACTCGGTCTTGGAGCCCGGCCCGAGGCGCTCGACGGCAAGTACACCTGAAACGAGGCCGAAGTCCAAATCATTGGCGAAGTCGATCAGCCCCTGTCGAAAAGACGTGAGATCTGCCGCTTGACTGACTTGTTCGTACCGCTGGAGGTTCATGCGCTACTAGGGTTGGTAGGAGCAAGGCGCCTTCGACGAAAGCACACTGCAGCCATCCAAATGACGGGAGCTCCGAATGCAGATGGCAGCTTGGCAACTGATGGCCTGCGAAACGGTCGTTAAGACTGTAAACGAGTTTGAAAAGGTGACCCCCGAACTGCGGCAGATCGGAAGCAGTGTCAAAGTGCACGATTCACGCTCTGGCTTGCGTTCGGGCCAGGAAGTGTGGGCAGCGCTGGCCGACGGCGAGGCCATACAGATCGCCTGGGAGTGGACCGAGATCCAGCGCGACGTCGTGGCACTGTTCGATCCGATGAACATCCTGTGCAACGTGGCGCTGATCGATGGCGAGGGGCATGAACTGGCGCGTTCGCGGCGCATGCTGCACCTGAACAATGTCGTCCACCAGCTCGACTGGCGCGGCGCGCTGGATTGGCGCCAAACGAACTGACGCAATCATTCCCCTGCAGGGCCTCGCAATGGGTTATGATAGCGGGCTTGCAGGAGAGGTGGATGAGCGGTTTAAGTCGCACGCCTGGAAAGCGTGTGTGGGTTAACAGCCCACCGCGGGTTCGAATCCCGCCCTCTCCGCCAAGTCAGCATCAACGGGCCTCATAGGCCCGTTTTGCTTTCTGGCCGCCGCTTCGTCCAACAGGCCAACCCATTGCACACCGCTCGGCTGCAGTTCACCCCCCGGAAAGCGCAATTCGTCGCTCCGCGCTGGATTGGTGCCTGCACTTGCTGAACACTGCAAAGCGTGCCTCGCCGTCTGCGAGGCTGGAGGCGGTGATGTCGAGACAAACAACGGGATGGATGAGCTTGTGCCTGGCATTGGGCCTGCTGGCTGGCGGCCTGCCGGCCGAGGCCAGCGAGGTCGTCAAGCTGGCACGTCTCGTCGTCAGCGGCAAGCGAGGCGCCACCGACGCACCCCGCACCACGCCCGCCGAACCGACCCGCTCTTCCGCATCCAGCGGTGGCAGCCAGACGCATGCCAGCAGCGGCGGCAATGACGACACCGGCACGGCCCCTGCCCCCGCACGGGGCGCCATGTTCTGATCGCCAACGCTCAAGACTAGAACGCGCAGTACCAAAACAAAATGCGCCGAACCCGCGAGGGATTCGGCGCATTGCTATTTTTGGCGGAGTGGACGGGGCTCGAACCCGCGACCCCCGGCGTGACAGGCCGGTATTCTAACCAACTGAACTACCACTCCGCGTGGGATGAATTCGATACCGTCTTTCGACAACATCCAAGCTCATCAAACTCGCCTGTCTTGCGACAGGATATCAACAAACCCCGTCTTGCGACGAGACTGCCAATCTGGCGTCCCCTAGGGGATTCGAACCCCTGTAATCACCGTGAAAGGGTGGTGTCCTAGGCCTCTAGACGAAGGGGACATTATCTTTCAAAACCAACTGCGACCCACTGAATATCACAAGGATATTTGGTGGAGGTAAGCGGGATCGAACCGCTGACCTCTTGCATGCCATGCAAGCGCTCTCCCAGCTGAGCTATACCCCCGTTGTATCAACGGTCGCAAAAAATAAACGGCCAACAAAGGCCGTTCATTTTATCGGGCGGACCCGATGGAATCCTTGGCGGAGTGGACGGGGCTCGAACCCGCGACCCCCGGCGTGACAGGCCGGTATTCTAACCAACTGAACTACCACTCCGCGTGGGATGAATTCGATACCGTCTTTCGACAACATCCAAGCTCATCAAACTCGCCCGTCTTGCGACGGGATTTCCGTCTTGCGACGGCATTGGCAATTCCTGTCTTTCGACAGGGATTGCCAATTTGGCGTCCCCTAGGGGATTCGAACCCCTGTAATCACCGTGAAAGGGTGGTGTCCTAGGCCTCTAGACGAAGGGGACTAAATCCTTCACAACTTGAACTGCGCGCCACTGATACCCCTGAGGATATTTGGTGGAGGTAAGCGGGATCGAACCGCTGACCTCTTGCATGCCATGCAAGCGCTCTCCCAGCTGAGCTATACCCCCGTTTTGAATCTCGACTCGGTTGTTGCCAACCTCATCTTGAATCGCTTCGTTTGCAGCGCTGTTCAAGCGAGACCAAGAGTATATGACGAAAATCAGACGCTTTGCAAGCGCTCGACAACTTTTTTCTGATCGAAGAGCTCGAGCACGGCATCCAGCGACGGCGTCTGTGCACGACCGCACACGATGACGCGCACCGGCACAGCCAGTTGCGGCATCTTCATACCCGTCGCGGCCAGCGTTTCCTTCAGGGCTTGCTGGATGGCGGCCTTGTTCCATTCCGCCAGTGCCGCCAGGCGCTCGGCCAGCGCTGCAACTGCGGGGCGAATCGCATCGGTCACGTGCGTGGCGAGTTCTTCTGCCGTCGCCTGGACGGGTTGGAAGTACATGGCCAGCCAGTCGGCCAGTGCGGCCACCGTCGCGCAGCGGTCCTTGAAGAGGCCCACCTTGGGCTGGATCTGCCCGACGGTCACGGTGATGCCCTTGGCGGCAAACTGCTCCACGACGAGACCAGCCAGGCGGCCTTCGTCGATCTGCTTCACGTAGTGGCCGTTGACCCAGTCCAGCTTGGCCGGGTCCCACTGGGCCGGGCTCTTGGACAGGTGGGAGCCGTCGAACCAGCTCACCATCTGCTCGGCCGAGAACAGCTCGTCGTCGCCATGGCTCCAGCCCAGGCGGGCGAGATAGTTCAGCATGCCCTCGGGCAGGTAGCCGTTGGCGGCGTAGTCCATCACGCTGACGGCACCACGGCGCTTGGACAGCTTCAAGCCATCGTCGCCCAGGATGATGGGCAGGTGACCAAACCGCGGCAGCGGCGCGCCGAGCGCGTTGAAGATGTTGATCTGCCAGGGCGTGTTGTTGACGTGCTCGTCGCCGCGGAAGACATGGCTGATGCGCATGTCCCAGTCGTCCACCACAACGGCAAAGTTATAGGTCGGCACACCGTCCGTGCGGGCAATGATCAGATCGTCGATCTCACGGTTGTTGATCGTGATCGGGCCTTTGACCACGTCGTCCCAAGTCACGTCGCCTTCGACGGGGTTGGCGAAGCGGATGACGGGCTTCACGCCTTCGGGCGGCGTGGGCAGCGTCTTGCCGGGCTCAGGGCGCCAGCGGCGGTCGTAGAGGGTCTTCTCGCCGCGGGCCTTCTGGGCATCGCGCATCGCGGTCAGCTCTTCAGGCGTCGCGTAGCAGCGGTAGGCTTTGCCGTCGGCAATCATCTGGTCGATGACGGCCTGGTAGCGGTCCAGGCGCTGCATCTGGTAGATCGGGCCCTCGTCATAGGTGAGGCCCAGCCAGTTCATGGCGGCGATGATCTGGTCCACCGAGTCCTGCGTGGAGCGGGCCACGTCGGTGTCCTCGATGCGCAGCACGAACTCGCCGCCGTGGTGGCGGGCATAGGCCCAGGAGTACAGGGCCGTGCGGGCCGTGCCCAGGTGCAGGAAGCCGGTCGGCGACGGCGCGATGCGCGTGCGGACCTTGTCGAAATTGGAGCTCATCAGGTTCTAAGAGTGGAAAGGCCAATCAACCCACGTTGCAGGTCGTCGCAGATGTCGTCGACATGCTCCAGGCCGACGGCCAGGCGGATCAGGCCCTGGCCGATGCCCGCCGCCTGGCGCTGCGCCTCGGTGAGGCGACCGTGCGAGGTCGTGGCGGGGTGGGTGATGATGGACTTGGTGTCGCCCAGGTTGGTGGCGATGGACACGACGCGCGTGCTGTCGATGACGTGGAAGGCCGCGGCACGCGCGGCTTCCGGCGTGTCCGCCTTCAGCTCGAAGGACAGCACAGCCCCGCCCTGCCCGTTCTGCTGGCGCATGGCCAGCTCATGCTGCGGGTGGGAGGCCAGCGACGGGTAGTAGACGCGGGCCACCTCGGGCCGCGCCTCCAGCCAGCGCGCCACGGCCAGCGCCTGCTCGCTTTGCGACTTCATGCGCAGGCTCAGCGTTTCCAGGCCCTTGAGGATGACCCAGGCGTTGAAGGGTGCCAGCGTCATGCCCACGGTGCGCAGGATGGGGCCGAAGACGTCGCGGATGAGCTTGTTGGGGCCGCACAGCGCGCCCGCCATCACACGGCCCTGGCCGTCCATGTACTTGGTGGCCGAGTGCATGACGATGTCGGCACCCATCTCGACCGGGCGCTGCAAGGCCGGCGTGGAATAGGTGTTGTCCACGGCCAGGATGGCGCCCGCACCATGGGCGATGTCGGCCAGCGCGCGGATGTCGCAGACGTCCGTCAGCGGGTTGGTGGGTGTCTCGGCGAACAGCAGCTTCGTCGCCGGCTTGAGGGCCGCGCGCCATTCGGCCAGGTCGGTCTGCGACACGAACGTCGTCTCGACGCCGAACTTGCCGAACTCCTTGGCGAACAGGTTGATCGTGGAGCCGAACACCGAGCGCGAGCAGACGACGTGGTCGCCGGCCTTGAGCACGCCCATGCCCAGCAGCAGGATGGCGCTCATGCCAGTGGACGTGGCAATCGCGGCCTCCGTACCCTCCATCGCCGCCAGGCGCGCCTCCAGGCTGCGCACCGTGGGGTTGCTGGTGCGCGAGTAGGTGAAGTCCTCGGAGTTGGAGAACTTGCGCGCCGAGGTCTCGGCATCGGGCTGCACGTAGGCCGTTGTCAGGAACAAGGCCTCGGAGTTCTCGCCGTGCTGGCTGGGGGCCAGCGCAATGCGTACGGCCAGCGTCTCGGGGCGCAGGCCGTCGGGCAAGGGGCGGCGGGTGTCGTCGCCCATGCTCAGCTTTCGCCGCCGCCTTGCAGCGCCAGGCGGCCGCGGGTGTCGGCCTCTTCCTCGCTGGGCTGGCTGGTGCGTTGCTCGCGCATGGCCTCGAAGTCGGCCAGGCTGACATCGCCGGTCACATAGTGGCCGTCGAAGCAACTCGCCTCGAAGCTGGCCAGGCCCGGGCGCAGCGCCGCGACGACACGCTTCATCGCGTCCACGTCCTGGTAGATCAGCGCATCGGCGCCGATGTACTGGCGGATCTCCTCGACGGAGCGGTTGTGTGCGATCAGTTCCTCCGCCGTCGGCATGTCGATGCCGTAGACGTTGGGGTAGCGCACCGGCGGCGCGGCCGAGGCCATGTAGACCTTGCGGGCTCCCGCCTCGCGGGCCATCTGCACGATCTCCTTGGAGGTCGTGCCGCGCACGATGGAGTCATCCACCAGCAGCACGTTGCGGTTCTTGAACTCCACGCCGATGGCGTTGAGCTTCTGGCGCACGCTCTTCTTGCGGGCGCCCTGCCCCGGCATGATGAAGGTGCGGCCCACATAGCGGTTCTTCACGAAGCCCTCGCGATAGGGCTTGCCGATGCGGTGGGCGAGCTGCATGGCCGACGGGCGGCTGCTCTCGGGGATGGGGATGACCACGTCGATGTCGCTGGGCGGCATCGTCGAGATGACGCGCTGGGCCAGGGTCTCGCCCATGTTCAACCGCGCCTGGTAGACGGAGATACCGTCCAGCACCGAGTCCGGCCGGGCCAGGTAGACGAACTCGAACATGCAGGGGTTGAGCGTCGGGTTGTCGTTGCACTGCTCGGTGTGCAACTGGCCCGCCATGTCGATGAAGAGGGCCTCGCCGGGCGCCACGTCGCGCTCCAGCTGGTGGCCCGTGCCTTCGAGGGCCACGCTTTCGCTGGCCACCATGAACTCGCCGTTGGCTGCGCGGCCGAAGCACAGGGGGCGGATGCCGAAGGGGTCGCGGAAGGCCAGCAGGCCATGGCCGGCGATCAGCGCGATGACGGCATAGCTGCCCTTGATGCGCTTTTGCACGGCGCGCACGGCGGCAAAGATCTCCTTGGGCGTCACCGGCAGGTTGCGCGCGGCCAGCTCCAGCTCGTGCGCCAGCACGTTGATCAGCACCTCGGTGTCGCTCTCGGTGTTGATGTGGCGGCGGTCGATGGCGAAGAGTTCGTCCTTCAGCGCCAGCGCATTCGTCAGGTTGCCGTTGTGCACCAGCACGACGCCGAAAGGCGCGTTCACGTAGAAGGGCTGGGCCTCTTCCTCGCTGTAGGCGTTGCCGGCCGTCGGGTAGCGCACCTGGCCCAGGCCGATGTTGCCCGGCAGGGCCCGCATGTTGCGGGTGCGGAAGACGTCGCGCACCATGCCGCGCGCCTTGTGCATGAAGCACTTGGAGCCCTGCATCGTGACGATGCCGGCGGCGTCCTGGCCGCGGTGCTGCAAGAGCAGCAGCGCGTCATAGAGAAGCTGGTTGACGGGGGAGGCCGAGAGGGCGCCAACGATGCCACACATGGCGAGAGTCCTTATTGGGTCGAATCCGCCTCAGATGGGGTCATCGAGCGGGAAACAAAGCGAGCAACGGGTTCGGGGAGCACGGGCTCCAGGTCATGCAGCACGCCCACCAGCACCGGCGCGGCGCGCGAGGCCCGCCAGGTGCTGGATTCGGCCAGCGGCGAGGCGCCGATGACCAGCACCAGCAGCAGCGCGATGAAGACACCGCGCAGCGCGCCAAAACCGGCGCCGCCCAGGCGGTCGATCACCGACAGCGGCGTGGCGTGGATCAGCGTCTTGACGAGCCGCGACGCCAGCCCCCAGACGAGCAGCACGAAGAAGAAGGCGATGGCCAGCGTCACGACGTGCAGTACGGCCGGGCCGAACTTGCTCGTCACCGAGTCGGGCAGCAACTCCTCCACGACCGGCGCCAGCGGCGACGCGGCGAAATAGGCGACCACCCAGCCGGCCAGCGACAGCACCTCGAAGACGAGGCCGCGCCACAGGCCGATGCCGATGGAGATCAGCAGCACCATCAGCAGCGCAAGGTCGACCCAGCTCAGCTCGGCGTCCATGTTGTTCCCTAGAGCGTCAGGATGGCGCCCGGCAGGCCGGCGCCCTTGAGCTTGGCGGCGGCGCGCTCGGCCTCGTCGCGGCTTGCGAACGGGCCCAGGCGCACGCGCACCCGGCGGCCGTCGGCCGTGTCCACGGCCTGGGCATAGGTCTTGAGGCCCAGCTTCTCGACCTTGGTGCGCACGTCCTGGGCGGTCTTGTTCTCGCCATAGGCGCCCACCTGCACGATGAAGCGCGCCGCCGCGGTGGCCGCGCTGGCGGGCTCCTTGCCCTCCAGCAAGGCCTGGGCGCGTGCGCCGTCGTTGCCGTGGGGCTTGGGCTTGTCGGCGGGCTTCTCGGCCGGCTTTTCAGCGGGTTTCTCGGCGACCTTGACCGTCGGCTTCTCGGCAACGGGCTTGTCCGCCGGCTTTTCGGCCGGCTTGTCCGCAACCTTGGGCTCGACCGGCGCAGGAGCGCTGGCGACTGGCGTTGCCACCGGTGCCGAGGCCTGCTCCACCTGGGCCAGCGGCTCGCGCGTGGGCACAGCCAGCGGTGGCGCGGTCTCCTTGCGCGGGATGTCTATGGGCAGGTCGACCGGAATCGGCCGTGGCTGGGTTTCGAAGATCAGCGGGAAGCCCACGACGCCGGCAGCCACCAGGACGGCCGCACCGATGAGGCGGCGGCGGGCGCGCACGCGCAGCACCTGGACGTCATCGGCTTCGGCCGCCTTGGCGCCGGATTTGGCCGACTTCTTGGGCGCCGCTGCTTGGGGCGCGTCATCGCGCTTGAGGAAGGAAAACAGGCCCATCGACGCGGGTGCTCAGTGAAGGGTGGGAGGTTTGGGCTCGGCAGCGCCGGCCGTCACGCGAGGCAGGCCCTGCTGAAGCACCCCACCCACGGTGTAGAAGGAACCGAAGACCAGGATTCTATCGGCCGCGGTCGCCCCGGCCGCCGCTGCATGCAGGGCATCCAGGGGATTGGCATGGGTGTGGGTCTGCACGTCCGGGGGCGTCTTCAGCCCGGCGACGCGAAAGGCAGCCTCCAGCGCTTTCGCCGTCGCGGCGCGCGGCAGCGGGAGGTCGGTGAAATGCCAGACATCCACCAGCGGCGCCACGCGCGCCAGAATGCCGCCCAGGTCCTTGTCGGCCATGGCGCCGAAGACCGCGTGGGTGCGGGGGAAAAAACCCATCTGGTCGAGGTTCTGGGCCAGGGCTGCCACAGCATGGGGGTTGTGGGCGACATCCAGCACCACGGTCGGCTGGCCGGCCAGCACCTGGAAGCGGCCGGGCAGTTCGACGAGAGCCAGGCCCGTGCGTACAGCTTGGGCGCTGATGGGCAGGCGGTCCGAGAGCGCCTCGAAGGCGGCCAGCACGCCGGAGGCGTTCAGCAACTGGTTCACCCCGCGCAGGGCCGGGTAGGCCATGCCGGAGAAGCGCTTGTCGCGGCCGGCCCATTGCCATTGGGTGCGGTCGCCGCTGAAGGTGAAGTCGCGGCCCAGTTGGCGCAGGTCGGCGCCAACCTCGGCCGCGTGCGCGGCTAGAGATGCCGGCGGCATGGGGTCGCTGACGACGACCGGGCGTCCGGCGCGCATGATGCCGGCCTTCTCGCGGCCCACGCTTTCGCGGTCCGTGCCCAGGAACTCGGTGTGGTCCAGGTCGATGCTGGTGATGACCGCGCAGTCGGAGTCGATGACGTTGACGGCATCCAGGCGACCACCCATACCAACCTCAAGGATGACGAGATCCAGCGGCTCCTGCTGCATGCGGCGCAGGATGGCCAGCATGGTGAACTCGAAGTAGGTCAGCGTGATGTCGCCGCGTGCGGCCTCCACGGCCTCGAAATGCGGCACCAGCGACTCGGCCGCCACGGGGGCACCGCCCACGCGGCAACGCTCCTGGAAGTGCACCAGATGCGGCTTGATGTACAGGCCCACCCGGTAGCCGGCGTGCAGCGCGATGGACTCCAGCATCGCGCAGGTCGAGCCTTTGCCGTTGGTGCCGGCAACGACGATGGTCGGGCAGTCGAAGGCGATGCCCAACCGCTTGCGCACCGTCGCAACGCGCTCCAGCGTCATGTCAATGGTCTTGGGATGGAGTCGCTCGCAGTGGGCGAGCCAGTCATCAAGCGTCATGGCGTGTTCTAAAAACAAAAGCCAGGCACTGGGCCTGGCTCGGGATCACGGGGACGACGCTCAGGCGACGGCGTCCGCGCTCTGGCGTTGCAGCATGGCGAGTTGACGCGCGATGGTCTCGCGCAGTTGGCGGCGGTCCACGATCATGTCGATGGCACCCTTCTCCATCAGGAACTCGGCGCGCTGGAAGCCCGCAGGGAGCTTTTCACGCACGGTGTTCTCGATGACGCGCGGACCGGCAAAGCCGATCAGCGCCTTGGGCTCGGCCAGCACGATGTCACCCACGAAGGCGAAGCTCGCGGAGACGCCGCCCATGGTCGGGTCGGTCAGCACGCTGATGTAGGGCAGCTTGGCTTTGGCCAGGCGCGTCAGCGACGCGTTCGTCTTGGCCATCTGCATCAGCGACAGCAGGCCTTCCTGCATGCGCGCGCCGCCGGTGGCGGTGAAGCAGATGAAGGGCGTCTTCTGCTCGATGGCCGTCTCGACGCCGCGCACGAAGCGCTCGCCGACGACGGAGCCCATGGAGCCGCCCATGAAGTCGAACTCGAAGCAGGCCGTCACGACCGGCACGCTCATGACGGCACCGCCCATGACGATCAGCGCGTCGGTCTCGCCGGTGTTCTCCAGCGCTTCCTTCAGGCGGTCGGGGTACTTCTTGCTGTCCTTGAACTTCAGCGCGTCGACCGGCAGCACCTCCTGGCCGATCTCGTAGCGGCCTTCGCCGTCGAGGAAGGCGTCCAGGCGCGCACGCGCGCCGATGCGGTGGTGGTGCGAGCACTTGGGGCAGACATTGATGTTCTGCTCCAGGTCGGTCTTGTAGAGCACCGTCTCGCAGCTCGGGCACTTGATCCACAGTCCTTCCGGCACCGTGCGGCGGTCGGCGGGGTCGCCCTGCTGGATCTTGGGGGGCAGCAGTTTGTCGAGCCAGCTCATGCGTTTGTCATCCTCTGAGGGTATCGAGGGCGGCGCGGATCTCGCGGATGAAGGCCGCACCGGTGGAAGCCACATTATCGACTGGCTCGCGCTCGAGCAGTTCAACGAGCTTGGAACCGATGACGACCGCGTCGGAAACTTCTGCAACCGCCTTCGCTGTCGCCGCGTCCCGGATGCCGAAACCCACGCCCACCGGCACGCTGACATGCTGGCGGATGCGCGGTACAGCTTCGGCCACGGCGGCCGTGTTCAGGTGGCCGGCACCGGTCACGCCCTTGAGCGACACGTAGTAGACGTAGCCGCTCGCGAGCTTGCCGACCTGCGCCATGCGCGCCTCCGTGGACGTGGGCGCGAGCAGGAAGATCGCGTCCATGCCGACGGCGCGCAGCTTGGCGGCGAACTCCTCGCACTCCTCCGGCGGGTAGTCGACGATGAGCACGCCGTCGACGCCGGCTTCCTTGGCGTCGGCGACAAAGGCGTCCAGGCCGTAACGCTCGACCGGGTTGGCATAGCCCATCAGCACCAGCGGCGTGGCGTCGTTGCGGGCACGGAACTCGCGCACATAGGCCAGCACCTTGCGCAGGCCGATGCCGGCCTTCAGCGCCCGCTCGCCAGCGCGCTGGATGACGGGGCCGTCGGCCATGGGGTCGGAGAACGGCACGCCCAGCTCGATGACGTCGGCGCCAGCCTCGGCCATCGCGAGCAGAAGGTCGACGGTGGCACTCGGATAGGGGTCGCCAGCGGTGACGAAGGGGATCAGCGCCTTGCGGCCGTCGGCCTTGAGTTTGGCAAGGGTGGCGTCGATGCGGCTCATTGCACACCTCCCTTGACCTTTTCGCCGGCCTGCGAGGGCCGGTCGAAGTAGGATGCGCCGGACAGGTCGGCTACCGTGCCGATGTCCTTGTCCCCACGGCCCGAGAGGTTGACGAGCAGGATCTTGTCCTTGGGCAGCGTCGGCGCCAGCTTCATCGCGTGGGCCACCGCGTGGCTGGACTCCAGCGCCGGGATGATCCCCTCGGTGCGGCACAGGCGGTGGAAGGCCGCCAGCGCCTCGGCGTCGGTGATGCCTACGTACTCGGCGCGGCCGATGTCCTTCAGGTGGGCGTGCTCGGGGCCCACGCCGGGGTAGTCCAGGCCGGCCGAGATGGAGTGCGTCTCGATGATCTGGCCGTCCTCGTCCTGCAGCAGGTAGGTGCGGTTGCCGTGCAGCACGCCGGGGCTGCCGGCGCACAGCGTCGCCGCATGCTTGCCGCTGGCAATGCCCTGCCCTTCCGCCTCCACGCCGATGAGGCGAACAGCCTCGTGCGGGATGTAGGGGTGGAAGATGCCGATGGCGTTGGAGCCACCGCCCACGCAGGCGATGACGGCGTCAGGCTGGCGGCCGGCCAGCTCGGGCATCTGCACCAGGCACTCCTCGCCAATGATGCGCTGGAAGTCGCGCACCATCATCGGGTAGGGATGCGGGCCGGCCACGGTGCCGATGATGTAGAAGGTGTTCTCGACATTGGTGACCCAGTCGCGCATGGCCTCGTTGAGCGCGTCCTTCAGCGTCTTGCTGCCGGACTCCACCGGCACCACGGTCGCGCCCAGCAGCTTCATGCGGTAGACGTTGGGCGACTGGCGCTTCACGTCCTCGCTGCCCATGTAGACCACGCATTCCAGGCCGTAGCGCGCACAGATCGTGGCGGTGGCCACGCCATGCTGGCCCGCGCCAGTCTCGGCGATGACGCGGGGCTTGCCCATGCGCTTGGCCAGCAGCGCCTGGCCGATGACGTTGTTGATCTTGTGCGCGCCGGTGTGGTTGAGGTCCTCGCGCTTCAGGTAGATCTGCGCGCCGCCCAGTTCGTGGCTCAGCCGATCGGCGTGATAGATCGGGCTCGGACGGCCGACAAAGTGCTTGAGCTCCTTGCGGTACTCGGCCAGGAAGTCGGCGTCATCGCGGTAGTGCGCGTAGGCGTCCTTGAGCTGGTCCAGCGCATGGACAAGGGTTTCGGAAACGAAGCTGCCGCCATAGGTGGGCGAGCCGCCATGGCGGAAATGCCCGGTTGCATCGGGCTGGTCGTACTGGAACATGGTCTTCCCCTAGCGGGAGAGTGCTGCATCGGCGCGCTTCACGGCGCGGCAGAACTCGTGGATCAGGTCGGCGCTCTTGATGCCCTTGGACACCTCGACGCCGGAGCTCACATCAACGGCCCATGGCCGTACCTGAGCGATTCCATCGCCCACGTTTGCTGCATTCAACCCACCAGACAAAACGAGGCGAGAGATTGCGTTTCGTGGAATGAGTGACCAATCGAAAACCTTGCCGCCACCGCCATAGCCTTCGACAGGGGCGTCGAGCAGGATGGCCTGAGCGTTGGAAAAACGAGAGCTGAAGTCTACCAAGTCAAAGCCCGGTGCCATGGCGGCGGCTCGCAGATAGGGGCGCTTGATGCGATCGCAGTCGGACGGCGCCTCGTCCCCATGGAACTGGACAAGCATGTTGGGCAGCGCGTCAAAGCCCGCTTGCAGTTCTGCATCCGTCGCGTTGACGAACAAGCCTACCGGTGTCACGAAAGGGGGCAAAAGCCGGGCAAGCGCCCTCGCCCGCTCCGGCGTCACGGCGCGCGGGCTCTTGGCGTAGAAGACAAAGCCGATGGCATCGGCGCCGGCTTCAACGGCCGCTTCTACATGGGCCTCTTGAGTCAGCCCACAGATCTTGATTCGCGTCATGGCAGCCAGTCGAGTGCGGCCACATGCCGCGGAATGTCCAGCTCGGCATCGTAGATCGGGCCGAGAAAGTACAGGCCGTCGGGGGAAAAGGTCGGCGCGGCCACCTTGCGGTCGCGTGCGGCCAGCACCTCGCCCACCCAGCCCGCCGGCCGCGTGCCGGTGCCTACGGCGATCAGGCAACCCATCAGGTTGCGCACCATGTGGTGCAGGAAGGCGCTGGCCTCGAACTCCAGCCGCCAGTAGGCGCCACGGCGTTGAATGCGGATCTCGCGCAGCGTCTTCACCGGCGACGCGGCCTGGCATTCGGCCGAGCGGAAGGACGAAAAATCGTGCTCGCCCACCAGCAGCACCGCGGCGGCCTCCATGGCGGCCTGCTCCAGCGGGCGGAACACCCAGCCGGCCTGGCCGGACTCGATGGCCGGGCGCACGGCCGATTCCAGCAGCAGGTAGGCATAGCGCCTGCCGCGCGCCGAGTTGCGCGCATGGAAGGCGTCGCCGGGGAAACGGCTCCACTGGATGGCGATGTCGGGCGGCAGGTAGCGGTTGACACCGCGCACCCAGGAGAAAGGCTCGCGCTCGATCTCGGTGTCGAAGTGCACGACCTGGTTGATGCCATGCACGCCGGTGTCCGTGCGGCCGGCGCAGAGGGTGCGGATGGGCTCGGCGGCGAAGGCCGACAAACCCTTTTCCAGCGCGTCCTGCACGGTGCGGCCATTGGGCTGGCTTTGCCAGCCGTTGTAGCCGCCGCCGCGGTAACTCACGCCGAGTGCAATTCTCATGGGCTCAGAAGTAAAAACGCCCGGCCATGGCCGGGCGTCGAGTATCGCGGTTGAAGCAACGTCAGGTGCCCGCTCCAGAGTATTCCGGGCCGAGCGCTGGGCCGCTCCCGAGCCGGCCCGCCTGACGGCGATTGCGGCTCAATGCCGCAAGCGTCGTCGTCCCCTCGGGGGACCGGCCAGACGCACCGCGTTCAGCGGCGTGCGGCTGGACGAGGGGCTTCATCTCAACTCGTTCAGCATTGCCTGCGCACGGTCGCGCAGCGAACCGCTGGCGCGCTGGATCAGCTCCTGCAGCACCTCGCGGGCACCTTCGGTGTCGCCGATCTGGCGGAACTCGTCGGCCAGCTCAAGCTGGCGCAGCAGCGGGTCGCCTTCGTCGTCACCCAGCGCGTCCAGGGCTTCGGCGAGCTTGTCCGGGTTCGTCTCGCCGGGCTGCGTGGGCTCGCCCAGGTCAAAGTCCAGGTCGGTCGATGCGCTGGCCGGGGCCGCGGGTGCGGGCGTCGGGCTCAACGGCAGGCCGCCCATGCCGCTCAGGTCGAAGTTCAGGTCCGGTGCGGGCGGCGCGGTGCGCGTGCCTCGGGCCGAGATGTCGAAGTCCATCGTCAGCGGCGCCTGCTCCACCGACGCAGGCAGGGCTTGCGTGGCGGCCATGGCGTTCGGGGAGACGGGCTCGGGCGCGTCCAGGTCCAGGTCCAGCGCCAGGTCGAAACCGCTGACCGGGCCGGTGTCCGGGCCGCTGCGCATTGCATCGGTGCTCAGGTGCGCAGCCGCTGCGGCCGCTGCGCTCGCGCCGCTGGGCAGCGCCGTCTGCGGCAGCGTGCTGGCGTTCATGGGCTCGGGACGCAGTTCGGGGCCGTCGTCGTGCAGGGCCGGCGCGCCGCCGGGCTGGTAGAGCGGGTTGTCCGGGTCGATGCCGCGGCCCAGTTCCTGGGCCTTGGCCCAGTCTTCGCCCGCGCCCTTGGTTTCGGCATAGAGCTGCACGGCAAGCTGCTCGAAGCCCTTGGTGTCGCGGCGCTTGGCGTAGACCTCCAGCAACTTCAGGCGGATGGCCAGGCGCGTCGGATTGGCACGCAGGGCTTCCTTGAGGATTTCCTCGGCCTGCAGGTCGCGGCCATAGGCCAGGTAGACGTCGGCCTCGGCGACCGGGTCCACGTCGCCGATGGCGTCGAGCTGGCTGAGCGAGTAGCTCATGGACGACTGGCCGCTGTTCTGCGCGTCGCGGGTGTCCACGCGCTGGCCACCGGTGCCGCCGAAGAACGAGTCCGGTTGCAGGCGGCTTTCGTGGAAGCCAGTCTCGGCCGCATTGACCGGGCGGCGCGAACGCAAGCGGTACAGGCCCAGGCCGCCCAGCACGGCGACGAGCACGCCCACCAGCGGCAGCACGATGGGGCTGTCCAGCATCTGCTCGATGAAGCTTGGCGGCTCGGCAGCCGGCGGCGGTGCCAGCGGCGCGCTGGCGCGGGCAGCCGGCTTGGAAGCAGCGGCGCTGGCGGCAAAGACGACGGGCGCCGGGGCGGAGGCCGCGACGGCCGCAGAAGCAGCCTCGACGGCAGCCACCACCGGTGCCGGGGCCGGCAGGGCCGGTGCGGCAGCGACCGGAGCCGGTGCGGCGGAGGCCACCGGCGCAGCAGGCTTGGCCGCGCTCGACAGCTTCTTCAGCTCTTCGACGTTGCGGGTCAGCTCGGCGACGCGGGCGGCGGCGTCCTTCTTCTCGGTTTCCTTGGACAGCTTGGCCTCGGCCGCGCTGGCAGGCGTGCCGGCCTTGCTGAGCGTGAGCTTGTCCGGCGTGGGCGCGGCGGCGGGCTTGCGGTCCTCGACGGCGGCCTGCACCTGGCCCTTGGACTGGCGCTCGCTCTCGGTGTTCTGCAGCGTGGGCGCGGCGGAGGCGAGGCGCTGGCGGTAGGCCGAGAAGTCGGCGCTCTGGGCCAGGATGACGCGGCGCGCCTCGGGTGCGGGCACCGATGCCAGGGAATCGCTGGACGGCACCTGCAACACGGCACCTGACTTCAGCAGGTTCATGTTGCCGTCGATGAAGGCATCCGGGTTGTTGCGGAACAGGCCCACGAGCATCTGGTCCAGCGAGATGCCGCTGACCTGGGTGCGCGACGCAACCTTGGACAGCGAATCGCCCGGGCGCACCGTGTACTCGGAAGCGGCAGTGGCCGGCGGGCGGGTCTGCACCTGGGCCGGCGCGGGGGCCGGCGTACGGGCGACGGCCGGAGCCGGGGCCTGCGTCGTGCCATTGCCGTTGCGCGGCAGTGCCGTCGTCACGGCGGGAGCCGGTGCGGGCACGGCTTCGCTGGAAACAGCCGGGGCCGGCGCGGGCGCGGCGGCTATCGCCGGCGGCGCGGTGACGACAGGCGCGGGCTTGGGGAGGCTTGGCGGGTCGAACAGCAGCGTGTATTCACGCACCAGGCGGCCGCTGGACCAGGTCAACTCAAGGATGACGTCGACGAAGGGCTCCTGCACCGCGCGGTCGCTGACGACGCGCAGCACGGTGCGGCCGTCGCGGCGGGTCACCTGCACCTGGGCCGAGGTCAGCACCGGGTTGTACTCAACGCCGGATGTCCGGTAGGTGTCGGGCGGCGCGACGCGCACCTTCAGCGTGGCGGCCTCCTCGGGCGTCAGGCTGGTGACGTCGATTTCGGCACGCATGGTCTCGCCGAGGGCCGACTGCACATTCAACCGGCCCAGGCCCAGCGCATGCGCGCCACTGCTGGCCACAAGCAGCGCAGCGGCAAGTGCCAGGTGGTGGCGGGTGAAGCCCGCCGGGCGGAGTCCCTCGAATGCGTCTCGGATGTGGTCTTTCAAGGCATTCCCCAAAGCAACAAGGCGGGGCTGATGAGGGCCCCGCCTGTCTCGATCTTCAGCACGCGCTGCACGAACCTAATCTGCACTGTGTGACCTGCGTCGAGTTTCGAATCAAAAACACAACGGCATCAAGCATATACGCGGAAATGCTCACGCGATACCTCATGTGTCGCTTCGTTTCCATATCGACGCTCGGGTGAACCCTAGTTTGCCTAGTAAGAGCGTGTAAGTGGAATATGCCTTAATCAAACGTCGAACAGGCCCGAAGGCCCGTTCTTGACGTTGTTTAGCGTTCCAGCAGGATGCGCAGCATGCGGCGCAGCGGCTCGGCGGCGCCCCACAGCAACTGGTCGCCGATGGTGAAGGCGCCCAGGTACTCCGGGCCCATGGCCAGCTTGCGCAGGCGGCCCACCGGGATGGTCATGGTGCCGGTGACGGCCACGGGCGTCAGGTCACGGATGGTGGCCTCGCGCGTGTTGGGCACGACCTTCACCCAGGCGTTGTCGGCGGCGATCATGGCCTCGATGTCAGCCAGCGGCACGTCCTTCTTGAGCTTGAAGGTCAGCGCCTGGCTGTGGCAGCGCATGGCGCCCACGCGCACGCAGAAGCCGTCGACGGGGATGCTCTGAGCCGATCCATTGCCGAGGATCTTGTTGGTCTCGGCCATGCCCTTCCACTCTTCCTTGGACATGCCATTGCCCAGGTCCTTGTCGATCCACGGGATCAACGAGCCACCCAGCGGCACGCCGAAGTTGGCCGTTTCCTCGGCGGAAAGCGAACGCTGCTTGGCGATGACCTGGCGGTCGATCTCGAGGATGGCGCTCTTGGGGTCGTCCAGCAGCGACTTGACCGACGCGTTCAGCGTGCCGTACTGCGTCAGCAGTTCGCGCATGTGTTGGGCGCCGCCGCCGGAAGCGGCTTGGTAGGTCTGCGTGGACATCCACTCCACGAGGCCGGCCTTGTACAGCGCGCCCACGCCCATCAGCATGCAGCTGACCGTGCAGTTGCCGCCGATCCAGTTCTTGCCGCCGTTGGCCAGCGCCTTGTCGATGACCGGGCGGTTGACGGGGTCCAGGATGATGACGGCGTCGTCCGCCATGCGCAGCGTGGAGGCCGCGTCGATCCAGTGGCCCGTCCAGCCCGCGGCGCGCAGCTTGGGGTAGACCTCGGTCGTGTAGTCGCCGCCCTGGGCGGTGATGACGATGTCGCAGCGCTTGAGCTGCTCGATGTCGAAGGCGTTCTGCAGCGACTTCTCGTTCTTGGCCTGCGCCGGGGCTGTGCCGCCGGCGTTGGAGGTCGAGAAAAACAGCGGCTCGATCAGGTCGAAATCGCGCTCGGCGGTCATGCGCTCCATGAGCACGGAGCCCACCATGCCACGCCAGCCTACGAGGCCTACCAAGGTCGTCATCATCAATCCTTTCGTCTGTCGTTCACCAAACCCCATCTCACTTTGGGCCCCGGCTCGTTCGCCGGGTTTGGTCGGGGCGAGACGAGACGGAGCGGTTAGCTCTTGATGGTTTTCGTGGTCGTGATGGCGCGAACGACCGCATCGCCCATGTCACGGGTCGAGACCTTGGTCGTGCCTTCACTCCAGATGTCGGCAGTGCGCAAGCCTTCGGCCAGCACCGACTGCACCGCGGCTTCAATGCGCGCGGCGGCTTCGGGCAGGTTGAGGGAGAACTTGAGCATCATGGCAGCGGAGAGGATTGTAGCCAGAGGGTTGGCAATTCCCTTGCCCGCGATGTCCGGCGCGCTGCCGTGGCTGGGTTCGTACAGGCCCTTGTTGTTGGCGTCCAACGAGGCGGAGGGCAGCATGCCGATGGAGCCGGTCAGCATCGCGGCTTCGTCGGACAGGATGTCGCCGAACATGTTGCCGGTCACGACCACGTCGAACTTCTTCGGCGCCTTGACGAGTTGCATGGCCGCGTTGTCCACATACATGTGGTCCAGCTCGACGTCGGGGTACTCAGCGTGGACCGCGGTGACAACGTCCTTCCACAGCTGGGAGGTCTCCAGCACATTGGCCTTGTCGACGCTGGTCAGCCGCTTGTTGCGCTTGCGGGCAGCCTGGAAGGCCACGTGGGCGATGCGCTCGATCTCGGGGCGCGAATAGCGCATCGTGTCGAAGGCCTCTTCACTGCCGGGGAAATGGCCGTCCACCGCCGTGCGGCGGCCTCGCGGCTGGCCGAAGTAGATGTCGCCGGTCAGCTCGCGGATGATGAGGATGTCCAGGCCCGCCACCAACTCAGGCTTCAGCGACGAAGCATGCGTGAGCTGCTCGTAGCAGATGGCCGGTCGAAAGTTTGCGAACAGGCCCAGGGCCTTGCGCAGGCCCAGGATGGCCTGCTCGGGGCGCAATGCGCGCTCCAACTTGTCGTACTTCCAGTCGCCCACGGCGCCGAACAGCACGGCGTCGGCTTCTTGTGCCAGCTTCAGCGTGGCGGGAGGCAGCGGGTGGCCCGCGGTCTCGTACGCCTTGCCGCCCACGTCGGCCCATTCCAGCGTCAGCGGCAGGTCCAAGGCGTTCAGCACCTTGACGGCCTCGGCCATGATCTCCGGGCCAATACCGTCGCCCGGCAGTACTGCAATCTTCTTCATCTCAGATCACTCGATTGTTGAGCCAGGGCTTGGCCGCGATGCGGGCCGCCTCATACGCGCGGATCTTGTCGGCGTGCTGCAGCGTCAGGCCGATCTCGTCCAGGCCGCCCAGCAGGCATTCCTTGCGGAAGGGCTCGATGTCGAAAGGCAGTTCGGCGCCGTCAGGCTTGACGACCACCTGGCGGGCCAGGTCGATCGTGAGCTGGTAGCCCGGGAAGGCCGCGACCTCGTCGAACAGGCGCGCGATGGCGCTCTCCGGCAGCACGATGGGCAGCAGGCCGTTCTTGAAGCAGTTGTTGAAGAAGATGTCGGCAAAGCTCGGCGCCAGGATGGCGCGAAAGCCGTACTGCTGCAGCGCCCAGGGCGCGTGCTCGCGGCTGGAGCCGCAGCCGAAGTTGCTGCGCGCAATCAGCACGCTGGCACCGGCATAGCGTGGCTGGTTCAGCACGAAGTCCGGGTTGGGCCTGCGGCTGGCGGGGTCTTGCCCGGGCTCGCCATGGTCCAGGTAGCGCCACTCGTCGAACAGGTTGGGGCCGAAGCCCGAGCGCTTGATCGACTTCAGGAACTGCTTGGGGATGATCGCGTCGGTGTCGACGTTGTCGCGGTCCATGGGCGCGACCAGGCCCTTGTGGAGGGTGAACTTGTCCATGGGCTCAGCTCAGTGTGCGGACGTCAACGAAATGCCCCGTCATCGCGGCGGCCGCGGCCATCGCCGGGCTGACGAGGTGGGTGCGGCCACCGGCGCCCTGGCGGCCTTCGAAGTTGCGGTTGCTGGTCGATGCGCAGCGCTCGCCCGGCTCCAGCCGGTCGGCGTTCATCGCCAGGCACATGGAGCAGCCCGGCTCGCGCCATTCGAAGCCGGCGGCCTTGAAGACCTGGTCCAGCCCCTCGGCCTCGGCCTGCGCCTTGACCAGCCCGGAGCCCGGCACGACCAGGGCCAGCTTGATGTTGCGGGCCACGCGGCCGCCCACGCGGCGCACGATGGCCGCGGCCTCGCGCATGTCCTCGATGCGGCTGTTGGTGCAGGAGCCGATGAAGACCTTGTCGACGTGGATGTCGCTGATGGCCTTGTTGGGCTCCAGCGCCATATAGGTCAGCGCGCGCTCGATGGCACCACGCTTGACGGCGTCGCGTTCCTTGTCGGGGTCGGGCACGCGGTCGTCGATGGACAGCACCATCTCCGGCGACGTGCCCCAGGTGACCTGCGGGCGGATCTGCGCGGCATCGATCTCGACGACCTTGTCGAAGTTCGCGCCGGCGTCGGAGTGCAGCGTGCGCCAGTAGGTGACAGCCTGGTCCCACTCCACGCCCTGCGGCGAGAAGGGGCGGCCCTTGACGTAGTTGATGGTCGTGTCGTCCACGCCGATGAGGCCGGCGCGGGCACCGGCTTCGATGGCCATGTTGCAGACCGTCATGCGGCCTTCCATGCTGAGCGCGCGGATGGCCGAGCCGGCGAACTCGATGGTGTAGCCCGTGCCGCCGGCCGTACCGATGCGGCCGATGATGGCCAGCACGATGTCCTTGGCGCCGCAGCCGCGGGGCAGCGTGCCCTCTACCTTGACGAGCAGGTTCTTGGCCTTCTTGGCGGACAGCGTCTGCGTGGCCAGCACATGCTCGACTTCGCTGGTGCCGATGCCATGCGCCAACGCGCCAAAGGCACCGTGGGTAGAGGTGTGGCTGTCGCCGCAGACGACGGTCATGCCGGGCAGCGTGGCGCCCTGCTCCGGGCCGATGACGTGCACGATGCCCTGGCGGCGGTCGCTCATCTTGAACTGCGTGATGCCCAAGCGGTCGCAGTTGGCGTCCAGCGTGTCCACCTGCAAGCGCGACACGGGGTCGGCGATGCCTTGGGAGCGGTCCGTCGTCGGCACGTTGTGGTCGCTGACGGCCAGGTTGGCCGACAGGCGCCAGACCTTGCGGCCGGCGATGTCCAGGCCTTCGAAAGCCTGGGGGCTGGTCACTTCGTGCACGAGATGGCGGTCGATGTAGAGCAGCGCCGTGCCATCGGGCTCGGTGTGCACGACGTGCTCATCCCAGAGCTTGTCGTAGAGGGTTCTGGAGGTTGTCATGTCTGCCTCTCGTCTGGCGAGTACGCCAGCCGATCTCCCGAGGAGATTCGGGCCGGCTCGGGAGCGGCCCAGCGCTCGGCCCGGCGTGCGTCGCAAGCGACGTTGAATGAAATCATTGCTTGTCTCGGGGAATCAGCGTGTCGACAAAGCGCTGCACAACCGTCGGCAGCCGCTGCTGGCGCAGCACGCCCAATACATATTCGCGCTCAGCCCACGGCTCTTCAAGGCGCAGGCAGCGCACGCCGAAAACGCGGGTGAAGCGCTCGGCCGGCTGCTCGGGCAGCACGGCCACGCCCAGCCCCGCCTCGACGAGCTGGGCGATGGCATCGAAGCCGCGCACCTGCCAGCGGGCGTTCAACGTCTTGCCGCGGGCTGCGGCCTGCTCGCGCATCAGCTCCTGAGCGCTGGCGCCGGCATGCAGGCCGATGAGGTCATAGGCCAGCAGGTCGTCGAAGCTGACTTCCTCGCGCTGGGCCAACGGATGCTTCAGCGGCACAAGGGCCGCCAGGCGGCCATGGCCGACGATCCAGGTCTGCAGCCGGTTGTCCACCAGCGGATGCGTAAAGACGCCCACGTCCGCGCGCCCTTCAGCCACCGCAGCTTGCACTTCAGCGCTGGTCAGGTCTTCCAGGCTGATGCGGATCTGCGCGTGCGCCTGCGAGAAACCCACCAGATGCGGCGGCAGCGCCTCGGTGATGGCGCTGCTGTTGGCCGCGATGCGCAGATGGCCTTTGATGCCGCGCGAAAACTCCATGACCTCGGTTTCGAGGGCATAGAGCGACGCATGCAGCGATCGAATGTGGCGCACCAGCGCACGGCCGGCCTCCGTCGGCTCGACGCCCCGCGCGCGCCGCTCGAAGAGCTGCACGCCGAGGCGGCTTTCCAGGTCGGACAGGCGCTTGCTCGCCGCGGCCAGGGCCAGGTGTTCCTGGGCCGCACCGCGGGTGATCGAGCGGGTCTGCTCGATGGCAAGTACGAGATTGAGGGTGGTGAGGTCGTGGCGCATCTTCGTCTGCCTCCAGCATAGCCTTCGTGATTTAGGCGATTCTGCGCCAAAAAACTAGGTTGCTTTCGTATTCTGCGAACTTCAATGCGCCGCGGCCACCTGCTTCAGCAGCCCCCTCAGCGCATTGCGGCTGTGGGCGCCGAAATGGCTTAGCAACTCGGCCATCTGCCCCTGCAGCGCGACGCGTTGGCTCTGCATGTCGCGGGCGAGTTCCGGGCCCAACTGAGCCTCGTTGGCAGCGAAATCGAAATTGGGGTCAGTGACGAATTTTGCCGGCGCGCCCACCACCACCGCTGCGTCCGTCGCCGGCCCGGCCGCGAAGGCTTCCGCCGCGACGACGTCACGCACATAGCCAAAGCTCCAAGCTGGATAAAGCGCATCGCGAGCCACGTCGCGCAGCGCCGCCTCCAGCGCGCCGTCGCGGCGCTGGCGGGCGTTCTCGATGATCCAGCGCGTCTGGAACTGCTCCAGCACGAAATGGCGGTTGCTCTGCAGCACGACCAAGCCTTGCCGGTCGGCCGGCGCGCCGAGCTGGGCCTTGAGGTTGACCCACATCATGTGGGAGAGCGTCGCACCTGGCGCAGCGCTGGCGTGATATGGCTGGGTCAGGTCCTCGACATGGTGCAAGGCCATGCCGGCAAAGCGCCAGCCCCAGTAGGCATGGCCGGTCTGCCAGGCCAGCACCGCCAGGCCGGCGTATTGCTGCACGCGCAGCTCGGTGAAGGTGCGGGCAAAGCTGGGCGCCAGCGTGTTGAAGATGGCGCCCTGATGGAAGAAGCCCATGTGGAAAGGCGCCTGCGAGCCGATGGCGACGGCCGGGTTGCCGAAGGGTTGGTTGCCGAAGCCGTAGGCGGGGTGGCCCGGGTTGTCGTAGAAGAGGTTGATGTCGTGGCCATAGTCGGGCTCGTCACAGGCCGAGGCCAGCACGGCGAGCGGCGCGACGGCCTCGCCCGGCTGCAAGGCGACAAAGCGCTGCGTCGCGCCCTTGCTGTTCGCGACGGCGCTGACCTGACTGGCCTCCAGCGCTGGGCGGCTGGTGTCGGGCTCGCGCGGGTCCACCTGCAAGTAGAGGGCCAACTTGGATTGGGGCGAAAGGCGCAGCGCACGCAGGAAGGCGGCGCGCCGGTCGGCGTCGCTGCGCTTGGGGTCGACGACAAATCGCAATACCTCGGGCCGCGGCGCATGGCCCTTCAAGCGCTCGCGCAGCAAGGCTTCCTGGCCGTCGAGCTTGCCCGCAATGGCTACTTCCTGGTCGCGCAGGAAATCAACGAGCGGCTCGGCCTTGACTGGTGCCGCGTTCGCGACCTCGGGCATGCGCTCGAAGGCGCGATAGCACATGGGGCTGTGGTTGCCCCAGGCCTGCGCGAGGGTGGGCAGCAGCAGGGCGAGCAGTGCAAGTAAAGGGCGCATCGGACGGCTGGAGAGACGAAGGCGCCGATTCTGGCCCGAGCAAAGCCTTGCGACCGAATCCACGGAGCGGCTCGTGGCCACCCCGCCTCCCGGTGTGCCATGGACCGGTCAGTCCCAACAGCACGCGCAAGTCTTGCTGGTACGCAGGTTACGCAGAGGTACGGTCTTGCAGAAGCGGCGATTGCTGAAGCTGTGCTTCGCGGGCGTTCAAGGCAGCGGCGCCGCGAGCTGCTTCATGAAAGCCCCATGTGCCGCGTGAAGGCACGGCTTCTACGATGCGGCATCACAGCGGAGATCGCCATGAATCTGGTTCAGCGCATCCAAGACATCCTGCTCAAGCCCAAAGACACCTGGCCGCAGATCGCCCAGGAGCCCGCCACGACGCAGTCCCTGTACAAGGACTGGCTGCTCATCCTGGCGGCGATACCGGCGGTGGCAGGCTTCATCGGCATGTCGGTGGTGGGGGTGGGCGCCTTCGGTCTCAGCTACCGCCTGCCCATCGTGACCGGCCTGGTGCACATGGTGGTGGGCTATGGGGTGTCGCTGGGCATGTGCTACCTGCTTGCGCTGCTGGTGAACGCGCTGGCGCCCACCTTTGGGGGCACGCCTGACCGCCTGGCCGCGCTCAAGCTGGTGGCCTATGGCAGCACGGCCGGCTTCGTGGGCGGGGTGTTCCAGCTTCTGCCCTCGCTGGGCATGGTGGGCTTGTTGTTCGGGCTCTACTCGATCTACCTCATCTACCTCGGGCTGCCGGTGCTGATGCGCAACCCGCCGGAGAAGTCCGCCGGCTATACCGCCGTGGTGGTGGTGGCGGGCATCGTGGCCGGGCTGGTGGTGGGAGCAGTGACCGGCGCGGTGCTCGGCGCCTCGCAGCGCGTCGGCAGTTGGGGCGGCGGGCATCCGGATGGCGGCGCGGTGACGATCAAGGGCCCGAACGGCGACGTCACCCTGGACACCGCCAAGATGGAAGCGGCCGCCAAGCGCATGGAAGCGCTGGGCAAGCAGATGGAAGCGGCTCAAGCCAAGGGGGACAGCGCTGCGGCAGGCAAGGCGATGAGCGAGATGATGGGCGCGGTGACAGGCGCCACCGGCGGAGCCAAGCCCATGCCGGCCGCCGACCTCAAGGCGCTGCTGCCCGAGTCTCTTGGCGACTTCAAGCGCAACAGCATCGAGGCACAGAGCGGCAGTGCGATGGGCATCACCACGTCTTCCGCCAAGGCCCGCTACGGCAACGGCGACAAATCCATCAGCGTGGACATCACCGACATGGGCAGCCTCGCCGGCATGGCCAGCCTCGCCGGCTGGGCCAACATGACGCTGGACAAGGAGGCGGACGGCCGCATCGAGCGCGTGTTCAAGCAGGGCGACCGCACGGTGCGCGAGGACTATCGCAAGGATGGCTCGCACGCCGAGGTGTCGGTGGTGCTGCCCAACGGCGTCATCGTCGAGGCCAAGGGCGACCAGGTCGGCATCGACCAGTTGCGCGGCGCCATCGGCAGCGTCGACCTCAACAAGCTCGCCACCACACCGCGCCAGCCTGGCTGAGCGCAAAAAAGCCGGGCAGTGCCCGGCTCAGGTTTCGTTTCCGAAAGATCAGGCCTTGCGACGACGGGCCAGGCCCAGCGCGCCCAGCGCCACAGCCGTCAGCAGCATGCTTGCCGGCTCGGGCAGTGCGGCAACGTTGACGTCGGCCGTCACGGTGCCGATGTTGCCGCCGCGGTCGGAATCCACGTAGAAGAACTTCAGCGCGCCAGAAGCGTTGGCGACACCGTCGAAGGCGGTGCCCACGTTGAAGAAGTTGCCCGTGCCGATCTGGCCGATGAGCGCCCCGAAGTGCGCCTGCAGCACGGAGCCGTCCGGATTGCCGATGTTCATGATCCAGCCCATGCCGTCGGCATTGGTCTCGTAGGCCGGGTTGCCGCCACCGAAGTTCCAGGTGTCGTTCGCCGCCGCCGACACGGTGAAGTGCTGGCCCGCAGCCAGCGTGAAGCCGCTGACCTTGGGCGCGCCATCGGCGATGTTGTTGTCGTAGGCCGAAACGATGACCGGCGTGGCGCTGACCAGCGCGGATGCGAGCAGCAGGGTCGCGCCCACCAGGGCGGCAATGGACTTCTTGGACGGGGTCAGGGACACGGGAGCTTCCTTGTTTTGGGGTGAGCGTCGGGCACAGGCTGCGGCCTGGCGCTCTGACGACAAACTCATTGTTTCAGCGGTGTTCGCCGTGTTCTGCCATTCCCACCCCCTTGGCCTCGGGGCCAGCACACATCGTTCGTGAGCAATTACCGCCCTTTCCGGCGAGCCGAATGTGCGTTGCCGGCGACAAGCAAGCCTCGGGGCCTGTGCGACGATGCCGCATCTCAGCCGACCCACTGCTTCCATGCGACGACTGCCGGCCCGTTTCGCCACTCTCCTCGCGACGCTGTTGCTGCCGGCAGCCACCCTCTCAGCGCGGGCCGACCAATTCGTCATCGGCGTCGAGGACGTCGACTACGCGCCCATCATGAGCGCAGGCGCCAGCGGCGAGTTCCGCGGCTATGTGCGCGAGATGCTGAACCTCTTCGCCCGCCGCCAGGGGCATAGCTTCAACTACGTGCCGCTGCCTACCAAGCGGCTGACGGCCGAGCATGTGGCCGGCCGCCTGGACGGCGTGTTCCCCGACAACCCGAGCTGGGAGGCCGAGGCCAAGCGTGGCCGCACACTCGCCTATTCGGAGCCCGCCGTACCTTTCCAGGACGTGGTCATGGTGCCTGCCGCCCAGCGCGACCAGCCCGTGCGCAACCTGGGCATCGTCCGCGGCTACACGCCCAAGCGCTTCCTGCCGCTGATCCAGTCCGGCAACCTGACCGTGACCGAAGCCGGCGACCCGTCACGACTGATCCGCATGGCGCTGGCGGGCCGCGTCGACGGCGTGCAGGTCGCATTACCGGTGGCGCTGTACCAGCTCGAACAACTGGGCCGCAAAGACGCCCTTGTGCCTTCCAGCGTGCTGCAGCCCACGGCCTACAGCTACCACTACCGGCTCTCGAGCATCCGGCATGCCGGCCTCGTCGCGCAGTTCGACCGCTTCCTGCGCGAAGAGCAGCCCGCGCTCGCTGCACTGCAGCGCCGCTATGGCTTGGAAGACAAGCTCACGACAGCGCCGCGATGACCTCGGGCGGCGCCTGCACCAGCTCGATCAGCACGCCCTCGCCACCGAAGGGGAACTGCTCGTTGCCCTTGGGGTGGACAAAGCAGATGTCGTGACCGGCCGCGCCGCGGCGAATGCCGCCCGGCGCGAAGCGCAGGCCCTGGGACTCCAGCCACTGCACAGCCACGGGCAGGTCGTCCACCCACAGGCCGATGTGGTTCAGCGGCGTCGCGTGCACGGCGGGCTTCTTCTCGGGGTCCAGCGGCTGCATCAGGTCCACTTCCACCGCATGGGCGCCCTGCCCCAGCGTGCAGATGTCCTCGTCGACGTTCTCGCGCTCGCTCCTGAAGTTGCCGGTCACGGGCACGCCCAGCAGATCCACCCACAGGTTGCGCAGCTTGCCTTTGTCGAGGCCGCCGATGGCGATCTGCTGCAGGCCCAGGACTTTGAAGGGACGGGTGGTGCTCATGGTCGTCGTCACAGTTTGAGTTGCCCCCACAGCCAGCCGGTCTTGACGCCGGCCAGCGTTGCGATGGATTGTTGGTGGATGTAAGGCAGCTTGCCACCCCAGCCGAAGAAGCGGTCGCGCAGCCAGGGCGCGACGACGGCATGGGACTGGAACATCGGCGTCAGCCCGCGGCTGGCCTGGCCGTAGAAGCGCAGGTGGGCGCGGCGCTGCTGGCTCCAGTTGGCAAAGGCCTGCGGCCAGTCCGTGCGCCCGGAATCCATTTGCGCCGCCAGCACATGCGCGTCGATCAGCGCCATGTTGGCGCCCTGCCCCAGTTGCGGGCTCATGCCATGCGCGCAGTCGCCGATGGCCAGCACGCGGCCGTCATGCCAGCGCGACATCCACACGTCGGCATAGCGCGCTTCGCGCAACTGCGCAGGCTCTTGCAGGCCGGCCAGCAGTGGTGTGACGTCGGGGAAGAGGCCGCCCATCTGCTGCTTGAGCTGGTCCAGCCCCGTGCGCGCGGCCCAGCCGTCCAACTCGGCCAGCGGCAGGCTCCAGTAGAGGTTGATGCCGCGCTCGGTGTCGTCGACCCCGGCCTTGCCGACCGGCATGAGGCCGATCATCTGCGAGGCCGAGCGAAAGCGCTGGCGCAACTCGATCTGCGGAAAGCCTTCAGGTGCCGGCAGCACAGTCCAGATGGCGCCCCAGGGGAAGGTGCGCACGCGCTGCTCCACCTTCATGCCCTCGCGCAGCCTGGAGAAGCTGCCATTGGCCAGGATGAGCGCCGCATGCCGCGCCGGCTCACGCCCAGCCAGCCGCAGCGTGACGCCATTGCCATCCTGCTCGAAGCCCTCCACCGCGGTACCGCAATGCCAGCGAATGCCCAGCTCGCGCACACGCCCCCACAGCAGCCCCATCAGCGCACCGCGCTGCAGGCCCAGGCCGTAGGCCTCGGGGTGATAGCGGCGGTAGCTCATGTCCAGCACCGCCCGGCCCTCCGGCGTGTCGCCGAACAGCCCGTCCACTCGCACGCCCAGCGCCAGCGCTTCGTTCAAGAGGCCCATGGCCGCTAGTACACGCTGGCCGGTAGGCTGCAACAGCAGGCCCGCGCCTATGGGCTGCGGCTCGGGTACGGCCTCGTAGAGGTCGACGTCGACGCCGCGCTCGGCCAGGCGTATCGCCGTCGCGGCACCGGCGACACCCGAGCCGACGATGGCGACGCTGGTGTCAGGCAAAGCGCAGGATGGGCTGATCGACGGAGAGGCTTTCGCCCGGCTTGGCCAGAACCTCCGCGACGGTCACGTCCTGCGTGGCGCTGAGGATGTTCTCCATCTTCATCGCCTCGATGACGGCGAGCCGCTCGCCGGCCTGCACGGTCTGGCCCACCTGGGCCGCCAGGTGCACCAGCAAGCCCGGCATGGGCGACAGCAGCAGCTTGGACGTGTCCGGTGGTGCCTTGTAGGGCATCAGCGCCTGCAACTCGGCCGCGCGCGGGTTCAGCACGGTCAGCTCGACGGAGCGGCCGCCGTGCTGGATGCGGTAGGCCAACGGATTCTTCGCCGTGCCGCGCTCGGCCTGGGCCGTGAAGGGCTGACCGTTGACCGTGCCGCTGATGCGCACATCGTTCAGCCGTGAGCGCGAGACGATGCGGTAGTCCTTGCAGCCCACTTGCACCTTGGCCTCGCCCAGCGCACCGGCGAACTCGCTGATGTGCAGCGTGTGGCGCTCGCTCTTGCCGGCGCCCAGGTTCACGACAGCGACGTAGTCGTGCTCGATCTGCACCTCGTGGCCGCGCATCTGGCCGCTGATGCCGGCCTCGCGCTCGCGCGCCTTGCGGCGGATGAAGCCGGCCAGCGCAATGAGGAACAGCGGGTCGGCGTGGGGCACATCCTCGGCCTTGAATCCACCGGCGTAGTGCTGTGCGATGAAGCCGGTGTTGAAGTTGCCGGTCGCGAAGTCCGGGTGGGCCAGCAGCGCGGCCTGGAAGGGGATGTTGCTGGACACGCCGCGGATGACGAAGCCGTTCAGCGCCTCGCGCATCTTGGCGATCGCCTCGGTCCGGTCCTTGCCGTGCACGATGAGCTTGGCGATCATCGAGTCGTAGAACATCGGGATCTCGCCGCCCTCGTAGACGCCGGTGTCCACGCGCACGCCGTAGCGCTCGGGCTCGGCCTGCGTCATGGTCGTCTCGGGCGGCTGGTAGCGCACCAGGCGGCCGGTGGAGGGCAGGAAGTTGCGGAAGGGGTCTTCCGCGTTGATGCGGCATTCAATGGCCCAGCCGTCGCGCTTGATCTGCTCCTGCGTGAAAGTCAGCGGCTCGCCAGCGGCCACGCGGATCATCTGCTCCACGAGGTCCAGCCCCGTGATGCATTCGGTGACCGGATGCTCCACCTGCAGCCGGGTGTTCATCTCCAGGAAGTAGAAGTCCTGGTCCTTGCCGACGACGAACTCCACCGTGCCGGCACTCTGGTACTTCACGGCCTTGGCCAGGGCCACGGCCTGCTCGCCCATGGCCTTGCGCGTGGCCTCGCTGATGAAGGGCGACGGCGCCTCCTCGATGACCTTCTGGTGGCGTCGCTGGATGGAGCACTCGCGCTCATGCAGGTAGACCACGTTGCCCTGGCTGTCGCCCAGCACCTGGATCTCGATGTGCCGCGGCTGCTCGACGAACTTCTCCATGAAGACACGGTCGTCGCCGAAGCTGTTGCGCGCCTCGTTGCGGCAGGACGTGAAGCCCTCGAAGCATTCCTTGTCGTTGAACGCCACGCGCAGGCCCTTGCCACCACCACCGGCGCTGGCCTTGATCATCACGGGGTAGCCGATGCGCTTGGCAATCTCCACCGCCTCTTCGGCCGACAGGATGGGCTCGTTGTGGCCGGGGATGGTGCTGACCTTGGCCTCGTTGGCCAGCTTCTTGGAGGCGATCTTGTCGCCCATGGCCGCGATGCTGTAGTGCTTGGGGCCGATGAAGGCGATGCCTTCTTCCTCCACGCGGCGCGCGAAGTCCTCGTTCTCGGACAGGAAGCCATAGCCCGGGTGGATGGCCTGGGCGCCGGTCTGCTTGGCGGCCGCAATGATCTTGTCGGCCACGAGATAGCTCTCGCGCGAGGGTGCGGGGCCCAGCAACACGGACTCGTCGGCCAGCTCGACGTGGCGGGCGTCCTTGTCGGCTTCGGAGTAGACGGCGACGGTCTTGATGCCCATCCTGCGGGCAGTCGCGATGACGCGGCACGCGATTTCACCCCGGTTGGCGATCAGAATTTTGGTGAACATGCTTTGCCTCAATTACTTGGTCTTGCCGAGCAGCTTCTTGCGTTTCTCGGTGAAGTTCCACCACGGCTGGGCGGGCCCGCCGTTCATGAAGTCGTGCGCGGCCATGAAGGTGTCCAGCACGCAGGGGTCGTGCAACCTGCCCTGGGCGTCGCGCAGGCGGTCATAGGTCTTGAAGGGGTCCATGGCCTTCACATGCGCGGGCGTCGGCAGGCCCAGGCCGATCAGGTCGGCCTCCATGGCCTTGCCGATGTTGGGGATGTCGGTGAGCCGCTTCGCCTCGGCGGCACAGGTGGCCTTGCTCATGGCATCACAGCGGGATATTGCCGTGCTTGCGCCACGGGTTTTCCAGCTTCTTGTCCTTGAGCATCGCCAGCGACCGGCAGATTCGCTTTCTCGTCTCGTGCGGCTGGATGACGTCGTCGATGAAGCCACGCGCACCAGCGATGAAGGGGTTGGCGAAGCGGGCCTTGTACTCGGCCTCGCGGGCGGCCAGCTTCTCGGGGTCGCCCTTGTCCTCGCGGAAGATGATCTCCACCGCGCCCTTGGCGCCCATGACCGCAATCTCGGCGTTGGGCCAGGCGAAGTTCACGTCGCCACGCAGGTGCTTGGAGGCCATCACGTCATAGGCGCCGCCATAGGCCTTGCGCGTGATGACGGTGATCTTGGGCACCGTGGCCTCGGCATAGGCGTACAGCAGCTTGGCGCCGTGCTTGATGATGCCGCCGTACTCCTGCGAGGTGCCGGGCATGAAGCCGGGCACGTCGACGAAGGTGAGGACCGGGATGTGGAAGGCGTCGCAGAAGCGCACGAAGCGTGCGGCCTTGATGCTGCTCTTGATGTCCAGGCAACCGGCCAGAACCAGCGGCTGGTTGGCGACGATGCCCACCGTCTGGCCTTCCATGCGCGCAAAGCCGGTGACGATGTTCTTGGCGTAGTCGGGCTGCAGCTCGAAGAAGTCACCGTCGTCCACGACCTTGAGGATCAGCTCCTTGATGTCATAGGGCTTGTTGGGGTTCTCGGGCACCAGCGTGTCGAGAGACAGGTCCAGCCGGCTGGCCGGGTCGCCGCTGGGGCGGCAAGGCGCCTTCTCGCGGTTGGACAGCGGCAGGTAGTTGAAGAAGCGGCGCAGCATCAGCAGCGCCTCCACGTCGTTCTCGAACGACAGGTCGGCAACGCCACTGCGGGTGTTGTGCGTGGTGGCGCCGCCCAGCTCCTCGGCCGTCACCTCCTCGTGCGTCACGGTCTTCACGACCTCGGGGCCGGTGACGAACATGTAGCTGCTGTCCTTCACCATGAAGATGAAGTCCGTCATCGCGGGCGAGTACACCGCGCCGCCGGCGCAGGGGCCCATGATCATGCTGATCTGCGGGATGACGCCCGAGGCCAGCACATTCTTCTGGAACACGTCGGCATAGCCGCCCAGGGACGCCACGCCCTCCTGGATGCGCGCACCGCCCGAGTCGTTGAGGCCGATGACCGGGGCACCGACCTTCATCGCCTGGTCCATGACCTTGCAGATCTTCTCGGCATGGGCTTCGGACAGCGCACCGCCGAAGACGGTGAAGTCCTGGCTGAAGGCGAAGGCCAGGCGGCCGTTGATCATGCCGTAGCCGGTCACGACACCGTCGCCGGGGATCTTGTTGTCGGCCATGCCGAAGTCCACGCAGCGGTGCTCGACGAACATGTCCCATTCCTCGAAGCTGCCCTCGTCGAACAGCAGTTCCAGCCGTTCGCGGGCCGTCAGCTTGCCCTTGGCGTGCTGGGCGGCGATGCGCTTCTCGCCACCGCCGAGCCGTGCTCGTGCGCGCTTGGCTTCAAGTGCTTGCAGGATGTCATGCATAGGTTCTAGCCCTCAAACGGGAAATTGATCTCCACGCCGTTGCCGGCGGGGTCTTGAAGAAAGAACTGGTGCTGGCCCGTCGCCTCCGAACGCGATTCGCGGAAGGACACGCCCTTGTCGGCCAGGCGGGCAGCCATGGCGACAGGATCGGTGCCTGCAAAGGCCGTGTGGTCGTAGGTGCTGGCCGCAGCCGGGTTCACCGGGCCGCGTGGTGGCTCGTGCGGCAATTGCTCGGACAGGTGCAATACCGGATGGCCGCCGGCATACAGCCAATAGCCGCGGCTGCCGAAGCCGGGCCGTGGGCCTTGTTCGAGGCCCATCACGTCGCGGTAGAAGTCGCGCAACACGACCAGCAACTCGGCGGGTGCGCGCAGGTTGATGTGGTGCAGGCCGGTGATCATGTGGCGTTCCTGGACTCAAAGGCGGCCAGCAACTGGCGTGCCGCCGTGGACGCGGGCGTGCGGCCCTCGCGCACTGCAATAGTCGCAGCTTCCAGGCGCGCGGCCATGCCGGGGTGGGTGGTGAAGGCCTGGCGCAGCCCGGCCTGGATGCGCTCCCACATCCACGCCAGCGACTGCTCGCGGCGCTTGGCCGCCCAGGCGCCGCTGGCCTCGCGGGAGGTCCGCTGCGCCGTGATCGCGTCCCACAGCGGCGCGATGCCGTCGGGCTTCAGCGCGCTGACCTGCAGCACACGCTGCAGGGCCGTCACATGCTCGCTGTGCGCGATGCGGCCCGATCCCAGCAGCCGCAGCGCCGACGCGATCTGGGCCTGGGCGCGCATGGCGGCGGCGGGGTCGATGTCGGCCTTGTTGATGACGATGAGGTCGGCCAGCTCCATGACGCCCTTCTTGATGGCCTGCAGGTCGTCGCCCGCGTTGGGCAGTTGCAGCAGCAGGTAGAGGTCGGTCATGCCGGCCACGGCCGTTTCGCTCTGGCCCACGCCCACGGTCTCGACGATGACCACGTCATAGCCCGCCGCCTCGCACAGCAGCATGGCCTCGCGCGTCTTCTCGGCCACGCCGCCCAGCGTGCCGCTGCTGGGGCTGGGGCGGATGAAGGCGCGCGTGTCCATGGAGAGCTTCTCCATGCGCGTCTTGTCGCCCAGGATGGCGCCGCCGGACACCGTGCTGGACGGGTCCACCGTCAGCACCGCCACGCGATGGCCACGCTCCAGCAGCAGCAGGCCGAAGGCCTCGATGAAGGTGCTCTTGCCCACGCCCGGCACGCCGGAGATACCGAGGCGCAGCGCGCCGCCGGTGGACGGCATCAGCTCGGTCAGCAGCGCATCGGCCTGCTCGCGATGGTCGGGCCGCGTGGACTCGATCAGCGTGATGGCCTTGGCCAGCGCGCGGCGCTCACCGGCCTTGACGCCTTGGGCCAGGTTCATGCGGCGCCCTCCCAGCGGTATTCGATGTCGAAGGCCTGCTCTTCCACGACCTTGAAACCGTGGCGGCGGTAGAAGTCGTTGGCACGGCTCTCGCGCAGGGCGGCCAGTGTGATGGGCAGGCCTCGCAATTTCACGTGATCCAGAACCCAGGCGCCCAGACCCTGCCCTTGTGCCTTGGGCAGCACATAGAGGTGGTGCAGCCGCAACTCGCTCTCGCGCGGCTCCACGGTGAAATAGCCCACGCGCTCGCCGTCCACGACGAGATGCTGCATCCACTCCGGCCGGAATTGGCTCTGCAGCCGCGCACGCGCCATGTCGGGATTGAAGCGACCCAATCGCTCCAGGCTTTCGCGCAGCGCCTCGATGCGCAGGCTCAGCATGGCCTCGAAGTCCGCGTCGGCGACTGGCGCCAGCTCAGGGCTCAAGCAGCCACTCCCGCGATTTGCGCGCGGATCGCCTCCAGCACGCCCTTGGCGCTGGCCGGGATGGGGGTGCCGGGGCCGTAGACGCCCTTGACGCCGGCCTCATAGAGGAACTCGTAGTCCTGCGCCGGGATCACGCCACCGACGAACACGATGATGTCGTCGGCGCCCTGCTTCTTCAGCTCCTCGATGATGGCCGGCACCAGCGTCTTGTGGCCTGCCGCCAGCGTGGACACGCCCACGGCGTGCACGTCGTTCTCGATGGCCTGGCGGGCACATTCCTCAGGGGTCTGGAACAGCGGGCCGATGTCCACGTCGAAGCCCAGGTCGGCAAACGCCGTGGCCACCACCTTGGCGCCGCGGTCATGGCCGTCCTGGCCCAGCTTGGCGATCATCACGCGCGGGCGGCGGCCGTGCTCGTCGCCGAAGGCGGCAATCTCGCCCTGCAGCTTGGCCCAGCCCTCGGCCGAGTCGTAGGCGGCCGCGTAGACGCCGCTGACCTTGTGCGTGTCGGCGCGGTGGCGGCCGAAAACCGTTTCCAATGCGTCAGACACCTCGCCCACCGTCGCACGCAGGCGTACGGCCTGGATGGCGAGGTCCAGCAGGTTGCCCGTACCGGTCTTGGCGCTCTCGGTCAGCGCGGCGAGCGCCGCCTGCACCTTGGCGCGGTCGCGGCTGGCCTTGATGCGGTTCAACCGCTCGATCTGCGCATCGCGCACCTTGACGTTGTCCACGTCCAGGATCTCGATGGGGTCTTCCTTGGCCAGCTTGTACTTGTTGACGCCCACGATGACATCGGCGCCGGAGTCGATGCGGGCCTGCTTCTCGGCGGCGCTCGCCTCGATCTTGAGCTTGGCCCAGCCGGAGTCCACGGCCTGGACCATGCCGCCCATGGCGTCCACTTCCTGGATCAGCGCCCACGCCTTGTCGGCCATGTCCTGGGTGAGCTTCTCCATCATGTAGCTGCCGGCCCAGGGGTCCACCACGTTGGTGATGTGGGTCTCTTCCTGGATGATGAGCTGGGTGTTGCGGGCGATGCGGCTGCTGAACTCTGTGGGCAGCGCGATGGCCTCGTCCAGCGAGTTGGTGTGCAGGCTCTGCGTGCCGCCGAACACCGCGGCCATGGCCTCGATGGTGGTGCGCACGACGTTGTTGTACGGGTCCTGCTCGGTCAGGCTCCAGCCCGAGGTCTGGCAGTGCGTGCGCAGCATCAGGCTCTTGGGACTGGTGGCGCCAAAGTCTTTCATGATGCGGCACCACAGCAGGCGGGCCGCGCGCATCTTGGCGATCTCGAGATAGAAGTTCATCCCGATGGCCCAGAAGAAGGACAGGCGCGGCGCGAAGTCGTCTACTCCAAGGCCCTTGGCCATGGCCGTCTTCACATACTCCTTGCCGTCGGCCAGCGTGAAGGCCAGCTCGATCGCCTGGTTTGCCCCCGCCTCCTGCATGTGATAGCCGGAGATGGAGATCGAGTTGAACTTGGGCATCTTCTGCGCCGTGTACTCGATGATGTCGCCCACGATGCGCATGCTGGGCGCCGGCGGGTAGATGTAGGTGTTGCGGACCATGAACTCCTTGAGGATGTCGTTCTGTATGGTCCCGGCCAGCAATTCCTGGCCCACGCCCTGCTCTTCCGCCGCGACGACGTAGCCGGCCAGCACCGGCAGCACGGCGCCGTTCATCGTCATCGAGACGGAGACCTTGTCCAGCGGGATGCCGTCGAACAGGATCTTCATGTCCTCCACCGAGTCGATGGCCACGCCCGCCTTGCCGACGTCGCCCGTCACGCGCGGGTGGTCGCTGTCGTAGCCGCGGTGGGTGGCTAGGTCGAAGGCCACGGACACGCCCTGGCCGCCGGCGGCGAGCGCCTTTCTATAGAAGGCATTGCTCTCCTCGGCGGTCGAGAAGCCGGCGTACTGGCGGATCGTCCAGGGCCGCACCGCGTACATGGTCGCTTGCGGGCCGCGCAGGAAGGGCTCGAACCCCGGCAGTGTGTCGGCGTGCGGCAGGCCGGCCGTGTCGGCGGCCGTGTACAGCGGCTTCACGGTCAGCCCCTCGGGCGTGATCCAGTCCAGCGCGGCCACATCGCCGCCCGGCGCGGCCTTGGCGGCCGACTTGGCCCATTGCTCCAGCGTGGCGGCTTTGAACTCCGGGGCGTCCCCGGCGCGGCTGGCGTCCGACATCGAAACTCTCCTGTAACTGGGCCGGCATCATAGCCGGCCATCATTCATAATTATGAATTCAGATTCATTACACTCGGCTTATGCCCGACACCTCCACCGCCGCTCCGCTCACGGCCCCCGCTCTTTACGAGCAGGTCGCCGGCCGGCTGCGCGAGCGCATCCTGGCGCGGGAGCTGGAGCCCGGCGCCTGGATCGACGAGCTCAAGCTCTGCGGCGAGCTGGGCATCAGCCGCACGCCGCTGCGCGAGGCGCTGAAGGTGCTGGCCGCCGAGGGCCTGGTGACGATGAAGCTGCGCCGCGGCGCCTACGTGACCGAGATGAGCGAGCGGGACGTCCGGGAAGCCTATCAACTGCTGTCCCTTCTAGAAAGTGACGCCGCGGCGGAAGTCGCCAACCGGGCGACCGACGCGGAGCTAGCCGAGCTGGCTGCCCTGCACCAGGCGCTGGAAGCCGCCCTGCCCCAGCGGGACGCTTTTTTCGCCGCCAACGAGCGCTTCCACCTGCGGGTGTTGGAGATCGACGGCAACCGCTGGCGGTTACAAATCGTCGGCGACCTGCGCCGGCTGATGAAGCTCAACCGCCACCATTCGCTGTTCCGGGAGGGACGGCTGGCGGAATCGCTGGACGAGCACCGGGCCATCGTTAGCGCCTTGCTGGCGCGCGACGCCGAGGCCTGCCGGCGCCTTGTTAGCGCTCATTTTTGTAACGGCCTGAGCGCGACGCGGACAGTTCCCTGAAGGCAAACGGGGCGGGCGTGAACTGCCACCGAAAGCGGTTCCTTATCGAAGTGTGAAGCAGCCGGTGGCTGACTAGCATCCTTGTACCTGGATAAACCAGCCCCGGACTGAGTGTCTCAGCCCCGGCCGGAATGCCCAATTTCGCACCGTTTTGGCCCGTCTTGACCGTTTTCCCCTCAAGTCAAGCCCGGACGGCCCGATAACCGATTGAATCTCAAAAAACTAGGGGTTACAGGTGCGTCCGCATTGCGGGATGCCTGTGCCCCGGCCAACGAGACAACCCCTGTGGGTGCCAGCCGAGTGGTGCGGCAGTGCCTGCAGGACAGCAATGAGGCCCTCGGCGTCGGGGTCGGTTGGATTCGACGCACGGTCGCTGCCTGCTCGCAGGTGGCGGTCTTCAGCACAACAGCAGGTGAGAAGCCATGTCAACAGTCGTCCCCTTTATCAATGTGACCGCGATTCCGGGTCTGACGTCAGACACCATCCGCGGATTCACGACGGAAGACTGGGCCGCTTTCAGCACCGACCAGCTCGTCGCGCTGACCACGTCGCAGATGGGCTTCATCACGTCCACCGGCCTGTCCGCGTTCAAGACCGACCAGATCCGCGCCCTGCAGACCGAGGACATCAAGTCCCTGGCCACGGGTGCGCTGGCCGGCTTCAACTCTGACCAGATCGGTGCCATCACCACCGATCAGTTCCAGGGTCTCACCACGGCCCAGATCGCTGCGCTGAGCTCGGGCCAGGTGCGCGGCCTCAATGCCGCCGACATGGTGGCCCTGACCACGGCCCAGGTCGCCGCGTTGACGACCGGCCAGATGAATGGCCTGAACACCGACCAGCTCTCCGCGCTGGAAGCGGCCGACATCAAGTTCCTGACGACCAACGCGCTGCGCGCGCTGACCAGCACCCAGCTTGACGGCCTCACCAGCGACCAGCTGCGCTCGCTGACCTCCGCTCAGGTCGTTGCGCTGACGACGGCGCAGATCCACACGCTGAACACGGACGACCTGAACGTCCTGACCAGCGACCAGATCGGCAAGCTCACCACGGCCCAGGTCGCCTCGCTGACCAACGCCCAACTCTCCAACCTGGTCACCGACAGCCTGAACGCGATGGGCTCGGCCCAGTTCAGCGTGCTGACGTCTGGCCAGTTCGGAGCCCTGACGACCGACCAGCTCTCCAAGATGGAGACGGCGGACCTGCGCTCCGTGACGACGGCCGCCCTGGGCGGCCTTTCTTCCGATCAGATCAACAGCCTGACGACCGATGAGGTCGCCAACATGACGACGGCGCAGATCGCGTCGCTGTCGTCCAGCCAGGTCAAGGGCCTGACGGCCGGCGACATGACGGCCCTTGGCACGGCCCAGGTCGGCGTGCTGTCCTCCGCGCAGGCGCAGGCACTGAACACCGATCAGCTGTCGGCCATCGATGCCGCCGACATGAAGTCGCTGACGACGAACGCGTTGCGTGCGCTGTCCAACGCGCAGATCGACGGCCTCACCAGCGACCAGTTGCGTGCGCTGACGACGGCTCAGGTCAACTCGATGACCACGGGCCAGATCTTCGGCATGAACACCGACGATCTGAACGTGCTGACCAGCGACCAGTTCAACAAGCTGGCCACGGCCCAGGTCGCCGCGCTGAGCAACAGCCAGCTCAGCCACCTCGCCACCGACAACCTGAACGCCCTGGGCACGGCCCAGTTCGGCGTGCTGACGTCCGGCCAGTTCGGCGCCCTGACGACCGACCAGCTCTCCAAGCTGGAGACGGCCGACCTGCGCGCCGTCACGACGACCGCGCTTCGCGCGCTGTCCTCCGACCAGATCAACAGCCTGACGACCGATGAGGTCGCCAACCTGACGACCAACCAGATCGCGGCGCTGACCAGCACGCAGATGAAGGGCCTCACGGCCGGCGACATGACTGCCCTGGGCACCGCCCAGGTCGGTGTGCTGTCGTCCACCCAGGTCCAGGGCCTGAACACCGACCAGTTGGCCGCCATCGACGCCGCCGACATGAAGGTGATGAGCACCCTCGCCCTGCGCGCGCTGACCAACGCCCAGCTCGACGGCCTCACCAGCGATCAGCTGCGTGCGCTGACCACCGGCCAGATCAACTCGCTGACGACCGGCCAGATCTTCGGCCTGAACACCGACGACCTGAACGTCCTGACGACCGACCAGTTCAACAAGCTGGCCACGGCCCAGGTCGCCGCGCTGAGCAACAGCCAGCTTGCTGCCCTCGCCAGCGACAACCTGAACGCCATGGGCTCGGCCCAGTTCGCGGTGCTGACCTCCGGCCAGTTCGGCGCGCTGACGACCGACCAGCTGTCCAAGATGGAGACCGCCGACCTGCGCGCCGTCACGACGACCGCCCTGCGCGGCCTGTCCAGCGACCAGGTCAACAGCCTGTCGACCGACGAGGTCGCCAACCTGACAACCAACCAGATCGCGGCGCTGACCAGCACGCAGATGAAGGGCCTCTCGGCCGGCGACATGACCGCTCTGGGTACCGCCCAGGTCGCCGTGCTGTCGTCCGCCCAGGTCCAGGGCTTGAACACCGACCAGCTCTCGGCCATCGACGCCGCGGACATGAAGTCGCTGAGCACGACCGCCCTGCGCGCCTTGTCCAATGCCCAGCTCGACGGCCTCACCAGCGACCAACTGCGTGCGCTGACCAGCGGCCAGATCAACGCCCTCACCACCGCCCAGGTCAACGGTCTGAACACCGATGACCTGAACGTGCTGAGCAGCGACCAGTTCAACAAGCTGTCCACCGGCCAGGTCGCCGCGCTGAGCAACAGCCAGCTCAGCCACCTCGCCACCGACAACCTGAACGCCATGGGCTCGGCCCAGTTTGCCGCGCTCAGCTCCAGCCAGTTCGGCGCGCTGACGACCGACCAGCTGTCCAAGATGGAGACGGCCGACCTGCGCGCCGTCACGACCGGCGCCCTGGGCGGCCTGTCCAGCGACCAGATCAACAGCCTGACCAGCGATGAAGTCGGCAACCTGACGACCAACCAGGTCGCCTCGCTGACGGCCAACCAGGTCAAGGGCCTGACGGCCGGCGACATGGTCGCCCTGACCTCGGCCCAGGTCGGCGTGCTGTCCACGACGCAAGTCCAGGCGATGAACACCGACCAGCTGTCGGCCATCGAAGCCGGCGACATGAAGTCGCTGACCACCGCCGCACTGCGCGCACTGTCCAACGCCCAGCTGGACGGCCTCACCAGCGACCAGCTGCGCGCCCTGAGCTCCTCGCAAGTCAACTCGCTGACGACGGGCCAGGTCAACGCGATGAACACGGACGACCTGAACGTCCTGACCAGCGACCAGTTCAACAAGCTGTCCACCGGCCAGGTTGCCGCATTGACCGGCAGCCAGCTCAGCCATCTCGCCACCGACAACCTCAACGCGATGGGCTCGGCCCAGTTCGCGGTGCTGACGTCCACGCAGTTCGGCGCTCTGACGACCGACCAGCTGTCCAAGATGGAGACGGCCGACTTGCGTGCCGTCACGACCGGCGCCCTGGGCGGCCTGTCGAGCGACCAGATCAACTCGCTGACGACCGACGAGGTCGCGAACCTCGGCACCAACCAGGTCGCTGCGCTGACAGCCAACCAGGTCAAGGGTCTGAACGCCGCCGACATGGTGGCCCTGACCTCCGCCCAGGTCGGCGTGCTGACCTCGGCCCAGGTGCAGGCGCTGTCGACCGACCAGGTCGCCGCCATCGAGGCCGGCGACATCAAGTCGCTGTCGACCACCGCCATCCGTGCGCTGTCCGTCGCCCAGATCGACGCGATGACCAGCGACCAGCTGCGCGCGCTGAGCAGCGCCCAGCTGAACGCGATGACGACGACGCCGCAGGTCGTGGGCATCACGACCGATGACCTGAACGTGCTGACGACGGACCAGATCGCCCGCCTGTCCACGGGCCAGATCCAGGCGCTGACGGCCAGCCAGCTGTCCAACCTCGGCACCGACAACCTCAACGCGATGACCACCGGTCAGTACGCGGTGCTGAGCTCCACGCAGTTCGGCGCGCTGACGACCGACCAGCTCTCCAAGCTCGAGACCGCCGACCTGCGTGCCGTCACGACCGGCGCGCTGTCCGCGCTGAGCTCGGACAAGATCAACAGCCTGACGACCGACGAGGTCTCGGCCCTGACGACCAGCCAGCTGGCCTCGCTGTCCAGCGTGCAGGTCAAGGGTCTCACCGCCGGCGACATGACGGCGCTGGGCACCGCCCAGGTCGGCGTGCTGACCTCGGGCCAGGTGCAGGCCCTGAATACCGACCAGCTCTCGGCCATCGACGCCGGCGACATGAAGTCGCTGACGACGACCGCCCTGCGCGCGCTGTCCAATGCCCAGCTCGACGGGCTTACCAGCGACCAGCTGCGTGCGCTGACCACGGGCCAGGTCAATTCGCTGACGACCGCCCAGATCAACGGCCTGAACACCGATGACCTGAACGTCCTGACGACCGACCAGTTCAACAAGCTGGCCACGGCCCAGGTCGCCGCGCTGAGCGGCAGCCAGCTCAGCAACCTCGCCACCGACAATCTGAACGCCCTGGGCACGGCCCAGTTCGGCGTCCTGACGTCCACCCAGTTCGGCGCGCTGACGACAGACCAGCTCTCCAAGATGGAGACGGCCGACCTGCGCTCGGTCACGACGACCGCCCTGCGCGGCCTCTCCTCCGACCAGGTCCAGGGCCTGACGACCGACGAGGTCGCCAACCTGACGACCGCCCAGGTCGGCACGCTGACCAGCGTGCAGGTCAAGGGCCTGACGGCCGGCGACATGACGGCCCTGGGCACCGCCCAGGTCGCCGTGCTGTCGTCCACGCAAGCCCAGGCGCTGAACACCGACCAGCTGTCCGCCATCGACGCTGGCGACATGAAGGCGCTGAACACGGCGACGCTGCGCGCGCTGTCCAACGCCCAGATCGACGGCCTCACCAGCGACCAGCTGCGTGCACTGACGACCGGCCAGGTCAATTCGATGACCACGGCTCAGATCAACGGCATGAACACCGATGACCTGAACGTGCTGACGACCGACCAGTTCAACAAGCTGGCCACGGCCCAGGTTGCCGCACTGACCGGCAGCCAGCTCAGCCACCTGGCGACGGACAGCCTCAACGCGATGGGCTCCAGCCAGTTCGCGGTGCTGACGTCCACCCAGTTCGGCGCGCTGACGACCGACCAGCTCTCCAAGATGGAGACGGCCGACCTGCGTGCCGTCACCACCGGTGCCCTCGCCGGCCTGTCTTCGGACCAGATCAATAGCCTGACGACCGACGAAGTCGCCAACCTCGGCACCAACCAGGTCGCCGCGCTGTCGTCCAGCCAGATCAAGGGCCTGACGGCCGCCGACATGACGGCGCTGACGACGGCCCAAGTCGCAGTGCTGAGCTCGACTCAGGTGCAGGCGATGTCGACGGACCAGATCGCCGCCATCGAGGCCGGCGACGTCAAGTCGCTGACGACCAGCGCCATCCGTGCGCTGTCCGTCGCCCAGATCGACGCGATGACCAGCGACCAGTTGCGCGCCCTGACGAGCGCCCAGCTGAACGCACTGACGACCAGCCCGCAAGTTGTTGGCATCACCACCGATGACCTGAACGTGCTGACGAGCGACCAGATCGCCCGCCTGTCCACCGGCCAGGTTGCGGCCCTGACGACCGACCAACTCAGCCACCTCGGCACCGACAGCCTGAACGCGCTGGCGACCAACCAGTTCTCCGTGCTGAGCTCCGGCCAGTTCGGTGCGCTGACGACCGACCAGCTCTCCAAGCTGGAGACCGCCGACCTGCGCGCCGTCACGACGACCGCCCTGCGCGCGCTCACCTCCGACCAGATCGGTTCGCTGACGACCGATGAGGTCGCGAGCCTGACGACCGGCCAGGTCGCCACGCTGTCCAGCGTGCAGATCAAGGGCCTGAACGCCGCCGACATGGTGGCGCTGGGCTCGGCCCAGGTCGCCGTGCTGACCTCCACCCAGGTCCAAGGCCTGTCGACCGACCAGGTCGCCGCCATCGAGGCCGGCGACATCAAGTCGCTGTCGACCACCGCCATCCGTGCGCTGTCCGTCGCCCAGATTGACGCGATGACCAGCGACCAGCTGCGTGCCCTGACCAGCGCCCAGCTGAACGCGCTGACGACCAGCCCGCAGGTCGTGGGTATCACCACCGATGACCTGAACGTGCTGACGAGCGACCAGATCGCCCGCCTGTCCACCGGCCAGGTTGCCGCCCTGACGACCGACCAGCTCAGCCACCTCGGCACCGACAGCCTGAACGCCCTGGGCACCGGCCAGTTCGCCGTGCTGAGCTCCGGCCAGTTCGGTGCGCTGACGACCGACCAGCTGTCCAAGCTGGAGACGGCCGACCTGCGCTCGGTGACGACGACCGCCCTGCGCGCCTTGTCCTCCGACCAGATCAACAGCCTGACGACTGATGAGGTCGGCAACCTGTCGACAGCCCAAGTCGCCTCGCTGACCAGCGTGCAGGTCAAGGGCCTGACGGCCGGCGACATGACGGCTCTGGGCACCGCCCAGGTCGCCGTGCTGTCGTCCACCCAGGTCCAGGGCCTGAACACCGACCAGCTCTCCGCCATCGACGCCGGCGACATGAAGTCGCTGAACACGGCGACGCTGCGCGCGCTGTCCAACGCCCAGCTCGACGGCCTCACCAGCGACCAGCTGCGTGCGCTGACGACCGGCCAGATCAACTCGCTGACCACGGCACAGATCAACGGCATGAACACCGATGACCTGAACGTGCTGACGAGCGACCAGTTCAACAAGCTCTCCACCGGTCAGGTTGCTGCGCTGACCGCCAGCCAGCTCAACCACCTGACGACGGACAACCTCAACGCGATGGGCTCCGGCCAGTTCGCGGTGCTGACGTCCAGCCAGTTCGGTGGCCTGACGACCGACCAGCTGTCCAAGATGGAAACGGCCGACCTGCGCGCCGTCACCACCACGGCCCTGGCTGGCCTGTCCAGCGACCAGATCAACAGCCTGACGACGGACGAAGTCGCGAACCTGGGTACCAACCAGATCGCCGCGCTGTCGTCCAGCCAGGTCAAGGGTCTGACCGCCGCCGACATGACGGCACTGACGACCGGCCAAGTCGCCGTGCTGAGCTCCACGCAGGTGCAGGCGCTGTCGACCGACCAGGTGGCCGCCATCGAAGCGGGCGACATCAAGTCGCTGACGACCAACGCGATCCGCGCACTGTCCGTCGCCCAGATCGACGCGATGACCAGCGACCAGCTGCGTGCCCTCACCAGCGCCCAGCTGAACGCGCTGACGACCAGCCCGCAGCTCGTCGGCATCACGACCGATGACCTGAACGTGCTGTCGAGCGACCAGATCGCCCGCCTGTCCACGGCCCAGGTCTCGTCGCTGACGACCGATCAGCTCAGCCACCTCGTCACCGACAGCCTGAACGCACTGGCCACCAACCAGTTCGCGGTCTTCAGCTCCAGCCAGTTCGGCGCACTGACGACCGATCAGCTCTCCAAGCTGGAGACGGCCGACCTGCGCTCGGTGACGACGGGCGCCCTGCGCGGCCTGAATTCCGACCAGATCAACAGCCTCACCACCGACGAAGTCGCCAACCTGACGACCGCCCAGGTCTCGGTGCTGACCAGCGTGCAGGTCAAGGGCCTGACCGCCGCCGACATGACGGCTTTGGGCTCCGCCCAGGTCGCCGTGCTGAGCTCGGCCCAGGCCCAGGCGCTGACGACCGATCAACTGGCCGCCATCGACGCCGCCGACATGAAGTCGCTGAGCACGGCGACGCTGCGTGCGCTGTCCAACGCCCAGCTCGACGGCCTCACCAGCGACCAGCTGCGTGCGCTGACGACGGCCCAGGTCAACTCGCTGACCACGGCACAGATCAACGGCCTGAACACCGATGACCTGAACGTGCTGACGAGCGACCAGTTCGGCAAGCTGTCCACCGCCCAGGTCGCTGCGCTGAGCAACAGCCAGCTCAACCACCTGACGACTGACAACCTGAACGCCTTCGGCACCGGCCAGTTCGCCGTGCTGACGTCCAGCCAGTTCGGTGCGCTGACGACCGACCAGCTCTCCAAGCTGGAAACGGCCGACCTGCGCGCGGTGACGACGGGTGCCCTCTCCGGCCTGTCTTCGGACCAGATCAACAGCCTGACGACCGACGAAGTCGCCAACATGACGACGGCGCAGATCGCGTCGCTGAGCAGCGCGCAGATCAAGGGCCTCACGGTCGGCGACATGACGGCTCTGGGCACCGCCCAGGTCGCCGTGCTGTCGTCCGCCCAGGTCCAGGGCCTGAACACCGACCAGCTCTCGGCCATCGACGCCACCGACATGAAGTCGCTGACGACGGGTGCCCTGCGTGCGCTGTCCAACGCCCAGCTCGACGGCCTCACCAGCGACCAGCTGCGTGCGCTGACGACCGGCCAGGTCAACTCGCTCACCACCGCCCAGATCAACGGCCTCAACACCGATGACCTGAACGTGCTGACGAGCGACCAGTTCGGCAAGCTGTCCACTGGCCAGGTTGCCGCACTGAGCAACAGCCAGCTCAGCCACCTGGCGACGGACAACCTGAACGCAATGGGTTCCGGCCAGTTCGCGGTGCTGACGTCCAGCCAGTTCGGTGCCCTGACGACCGACCAGCTGTCCAAGCTGGAGACGGCCGACCTGCGCGCCGTCACCACGGGCGCCCTGGCCGGCCTGTCCAGCGACCAGATCAACAGCTTGACGACGGACGAAGTCGCGAACCTGGGCACCAACCAGATCGCCACGCTGAGTTCCAGCCAAGTCAAGGGTCTGACCGCCGCCGACATGACGGCTCTGGGCTCCGCCCAGGTCGCCGTGTTGACCTCGGCCCAGGTCCAGGCGCTGAACACCGACCAGCTCTCGGCCATCGATGCCGCCGACATGAAGTCGCTGAGCACGGCTGCCCTGCGCAACCTGTCCAACGCCCAGATCGACGGTCTCACCAGCGATCAGCTGCGTGCGCTGACGACGGCCCAGGTCAACTCGCTGACCACGGCGCAGATCAACGGCATGAACACCGATGATCTGAACGTGCTGACCAGCGACCAGTTCGGCAAGCTGTCCACCGCCCAGGTTGCGGCGCTGAGCAACAGCCAGCTCAACCACCTGACGACGGACAACCTGAACTCCATGGGTTCGGGCCAGTTCGCGGTGCTGACGTCCAGCCAGTTCGGTGCCCTGACGACCGACCAGCTGTCCAAGATGGAAACGGCCGACCTGCGTGCCGTCACCACGGGCGCCCTGGCCGGCCTGTCCAGCGACCAGATCAACTCGCTGACGACCGATGAAGTCGCCAACCTGTCGACGGGTCAGATCGCCTCGCTGTCCAGCGTGCAGGTCAAGGGCCTGACCGCAGCCGACATGACGGCACTGGGTTCCGCCCAGGTCGCGGTGCTGAGCTCGGCCCAGGTCCAGGCGATGAACACCGACCAGTTGTCGGCCATCGACGCCGGTGACATGAAGTCGCTGAGCACGGCCTCCCTGCGTGCACTGTCCAACGCGCAGATCGACGGCCTGACCAGCGACCAGCTGCAGGCACTGTCGACGACGCAAGTCAACTCGCTGACGACGTCCCAGCTGCAAGGCATGAACTCGGACGACCTGAACGCGTTCACGACCGACCAGTTCGCTCGCATGAGCACCGGCCAGGTCTCGGCGCTGACGGCCAGCCAGCTCGGCCACATGACGACGGACGACCTGAACGCCTTCGGTACCGGCCAGTTCGCCGTGCTGAGCTCGGTGCAGATCGGTGCGCTGACGACCGACCAGCTCCACGTGCTGGAAACGGCCGACCTGCGTGCGGTCCAGGCCGCCTCGCTGGGCCAGCTGAGCTCGGATCAGTTCGCTTCCCTGACGACCGACCACATCGCAGCGCTCACCACGGCCCAGGTCGTGTCCCTGAGTGCCGGCCAGCTCGACGGCTTCAGCGCCGCCGACATGACCGCGATGACGTCCAGCCAGGTTGCGGTGCTGACCACGGCCCAGGTGGTGTCGCTGTCGACCGACCAGATCTCGGCGATCGACTCCGACGACCTGCGCGCACTGACGACGGGCTCCATCCAGGCCATCACCAACGCGCAGCTCGCCGCGCTGACGACCGACCAGCTCACGGGCCTCGGCGGACGCGTCTCGGTGCTGACGACTAGCCAGATCGCCAACCTGTCGACGGATGACCTGGACACCTTCACGGCATCGCAGTTCGCCGTGATGTCGTCCAACCAGGTGCGCGCCTTCACGAACACCCAGGTGGCGGCGCTGGAGACCGACGACCTGCGTGCCCTCACCACGGCGAACTTCTCGTCGATGACGAACGCGCAGATCCAGGCCATCACGACCGACCAGTTCGTGACGCTGAAGGACACGCAGATCACGGCCCTCACGACGGCCCAGGCCGCGGCGCTGACGACCGACCAGATCCATGCGATCACGACCGACCAGATCCACGGCCTGGAGACCCGCGACATCGCCGCCATGAGCATGGCCCAGCTTGACGCGCTGAGCAACGCCGCCGTCGGCGAGTTCAACGCGGCACAGCTGAACGCCTACTTCGCGGTCACGCCTATCGTGCTGGACCTGGACGGCCACGGCGTCAACACGCTGGCAGCCTCCAGCGGCGTCAACTTCGACCTGCTGGGCACTGGCCAGACCAACAAGGTCGGCTGGGTCGCTGGCGGCGATGGCCTGCTGGTCATGGACCGCAACCATGACGGCGTCATCAACAACGGCAACGAGCTGTTCGGCATGGGCACCGTCCTGGCCAACGGCAAGCACGCCAAGGATGGCTACGCGGCCATGGCCGAGCAGGACAGCAACCACGACGGCAGGCTCGACGCGCACGACGCCAACTGGAAGGAGATGAAGGTCTGGGTCGACGCCAACCACGACGGCAAGACCGACGCGGGCGAGCTGAAGTCGCTCGACGAGCTGGGCGTCGTCTCGCTGGACCTGAACGCCGCCAAGGGCTCGGGCACCGACAACGGCAACCTCGTGGGGCTGGTCTCCAGCTACACGACGGCCGACGGCGCCAAGCACGACATGGCCGACGTCTGGTTCACGAAGGACGTGCAGCCGCAGAAGCCCCACGACGACAAGGAGGCCTCGGTCAGCCTGCACGACGTGCTGGCCCCGCCGACCGCCCCGCTGCTTGGCGCCGAGCACGTCGACCTCGCCAAGGCGGCCCTGGTGCCGACCTCGCCTGACGCCCATCTCGCGGCCATCGACCGCAAGCTGGCCGAGGACGACGAGCACCGTCGCAACAACGGCGGCAACTGGATCTGATCCGGCTAGCCGACTGATCATCTGCCGGCACGGCGGTGCCGGCCTACCAGGCCCAGCGGAGCAATCCCCTGGGCCTGCTTCTTTTTGAAGCGACGCGGGTCATCGCCGGCCAGACTGAGCTGGCAGCGTGCTTGCAATGATGGGAAAGGGCGGCCGCAGACGCGCGGCCGTCAAATGCCTAGGGGCGGTCGTTCAGCAGCTCTTCGCACTCGACCTGGGCGGCCGCGGCCGCCTGGGCCGCGATGCTGGGCGCCGCTTGGGCGATGCGCTCGCCAGCCTCGACGAAGGCCGCCGAGAACTGCCGCATGACATGGTCCACGCCCCGCGGCGACACTTCGCGCAGGTCGCCCTCCAGGTACTGCCCGAAGCTCTGCGCCGACGAGATGATCTCGAAGGACGGGAAGTACTCCACGCCCTCGTGCGAGTCAGCGAAACGCCCCGCTACCGCGCGCAGCACGGCCTTGGAATAGCTGGACGCGACGATGACCGGGTGGTGCGTGGCCGTGGCCACCAGCGGCACCGGCGACACGGTGACGATCCAGCGCATGCCGGGGTTCACGCCGGCCACGAACTCGCGCACCCATTCCAGGTCGGCCAGGATCTCGGGGTATTCGAAGTTCACGAAGCCGTGGCGCGACGGGTCGAACTCGCCCGCCGCCGTGCCCGGGCAGACCGGGAAGACGATGCCGCTGCCCTGCTCCACCCAGGCCTCGGTCAGGCCCAACGTGAAGACAAAGACATCGCACTCGGTGAAGAGGCGCCGCACCTGCGACAGGTGCCAGGCGCGGTCGGCGCGCAGGTCGGCCAGCGTGTCGTAGCCGCCGGCCTGGATGCGCGGGCGCAGGCCGTCGAAGAAGCGGCCCTTCTCGGTCAGCACGGGGCTTTCATCGGTGCGCAGGCCGAAGGCGAACTCGATGAGCTGGCGCAGTTGCCGCACCGTGTAGACGTTGGCATAGCGGGCCGAGAACACGCCGTACTGCAGCTCCCGCGCACGCTCGGCCGTGATGCCGGCGGGTGCCTGCTCCACGACCCAGTGGCTGAGGCCGAAGCTCTCCAGCCGCTTGGCCATGTGCTGGGCAAAGCAGGAGCCGGCCGTCGCGATCTTCAGCGCGGGCGTCAGCTTGAACTTGGTGGTCGGCTTGAAGGCCAGTTGCCCCCAGGCCTGGGCGCTGACGGTCTTGCGCCAGAAGGCCTGGGCGGGCAGGTTTTCATAGGGATGCGACATGCGTGAGCACCTCCTGGATCTGGGCCGCCAAGCCTTGGGCGTAGAGCGTATTGCCGTGCAGGCAACCGCGCGCGTGGTCGGCCTTCAGCCCGCCCGCCGGCGTCAACGACCCGGGCGGTGGCGCCAGGCTGGCAATGCCATGCTCGGCGAGCTGGCGGTTCAACTCGCCGTACATGAGCCGGTATACGCGTAGCCGCATCGCAAAGGGCTTGACGCCATGCTGGGCGAACAGCGGCGCGAAGCCCTCGGCGTTGGCGAGGATGTGGGCCTCGTCTTCAATAGGCGGCGGCGCAGGCAGGTGCACGATGCGGGCACGCGGAAACTGCTGCCGCAGCGCGAGGTGGGTGGTCAGCAGCGGCTGGGCGACGTCGCGCACCCAGGCCACGGCATCGGCGCGCGACATCCAGCGGCGCCCGGGCTCGAAGCCGCCATCGTCGGCGATGAAGTCGGCCTGCGCCGGGTCGTCCACCAGCGTCGCCACGGCGAACTCCTGGCCGCGCATGACCGAGAAGATCACGTCGGCCTCAGCCGGCACGTGGCCCAGCACGGCAGTGAGCTGCGGCGGGATGTAGAGCACGCGCTCCTGCAGCACCGGCGGCGGGCCGCCGACGGGCGTGTTGTAGAGCACCACCTCGCCCTGCCAGCCCGGTGTGTCCAGCGGCAGCCCGGCCGTCATGGGTGTGCCGGCATCCCAGACGGGCTGGAAGCGGCCCGACTCCATGGGCTCGACGTAGTGCTGGATCAGCCCGAACAGGTGCGAGCTGCCGATGACGGCATAGCGGCGCATCACTTCAGTTATCCATGGTGTTGCCCAACACCCGCCGGCCATGAAGCCGAGTATTTCGGGCCGAGCGCTGGGCCGCTCCCGAGCCGGCCCGCGCTGGCGATGTGCTCGCGGCTCAAGGCCGCGAGCATCGCCGTCCCCGCGGGGGACCGGTCAGACGCACCGCGTTCAGCGGTGTGTGGCTGGACGAGGGGCCTCATCTCAGCGTCGCTCGCGCAGCGGCTCGGGGACGAGACGTTTCTCGAAGGCGATGATGGAGTCGTAGAAGGAGATGTTGAAGATCTGCTCCGCCGCGAAGTTGCCCATGCTGCGGGTGCCCTGGCGCTGCTCGCGCGGCTGCTGGGCGCGGCCGTCGGCCATGCGCCGATCAAAATGCCACATGGCCATCTTGTCGGTCAGGCCCTTGGCGAAGTCGTAGAAGTTGATGCCAAAGCGCGAGGCGCCATAGCCTTCCCAGTAGTTGCAGTGCAAGTCCTCGACGATGTAGACACCGCCAAACTTCAGCCGCGGGAACAGCGTGAAGAAGGACACCAGTTGCTGGTCCGGCGTGTGGCCGCCATCGTCGATGACGATGTCCAGCGGCCCGACCTGGTCGCCCACGCTGCTCAGGAAGCCGGCATCGGACTGGTCGCCGATGAAGACCTTGTGGTTGGGGTTGTTGGCACAAGCAGGGTCGATATCGATGCCGAAGACCTTGGCCTGGGCGCCGAGGTATTCCTGCATCAGCGTCAGCGAGCCACCGCGCTGCACGCCGATCTCGAGATAGGTGCAGTCCTTGCCCTTGAAGCGGGCCATGTGCCGCTCATAGACTTCGAAGTAGTGACGCCACTTGTCCGACGTGCCGCCCAGGCCTTGCACGAAGCGTTGTTCGAGTTCTCCCGTCACCATGATGGTCTCCTTGTCGAATCTGCAATCAGGCCGGTGCGCCCAGCCGCGCGGCCAGGTCCCGCTCGGCCAGCCGGTGACCCGGCAGCCAGGCCGCAACCAGCCGGTTCATGTCCAACCCCAGCCCTTGGGCGGCCGCGCCAATGGCAGCGCAGGCCTGCGGGCCGCGCTCGCGGAACTCCTGCAGCAGCGCTTCGCCCGCGATGCCGGCCGCGCGGGCCAGGTGGCCGGCATAGGCCTGCACGAAGGCCTGCTGGGCCTGCACGCCGGCCAGCACCTCGGGCGTGAACTCCATGGGCTCGCGCAGCGGCGCATAGCCGCCAGGCACGGCCTTCACGCCACGCACCATGCCTTCGGGCACGTAGTTCAGCAACTCCAGCACCTCGTTGGGCACCAGCGTCTTGTCCGTCCACAGCGCCGCGGGCGGCTGCCAGGACTTCAGGCCGTAGCGCTGCATCAGGCCCGCCGTCTGCTGCGGCGAGTCAATGAATTCGCAGACAAAGAGCTGAGCCTGCTCGGGCGCCAGGCCCAGGCGATCACGCAGCGCCAGCACCGAGGCACCGGTGCCGCACAGGTCGATGAGCCAGGCCGCCGGGCCGATGAGGCCGCGGCAGTAGGCGAGGTAGTCGGCATCGCCACCGGTACGCGCCAGCCGCGAGCTGTACCAGTAATGGCTGCTGGGATGCCCTCCAGGCAGGCCGCCAGCCAGCGCGTCGTAGACGGCCTGCAGGTAGCGTGCATCGCGGGCCGAGAACAGCAGGCGCAGTTGCGGCAGGTCGCCGGCCGTGACCAGCAGATGCAGCGCGCTGGCGGCCAGCACCGGCAGGTTGAGCTCGGTCTGCAGGCGCAGCAGTTCATCCGGAAGGCCACCGCGCGGCGTGGCCAGGCGCGCCTCGCGCAGCACCTGGGCCAAGCGCGGCAGGCCGGCGCCCAGCAGGGCGGCTTCGGTGCGCGTGGGCTGGGTCTGCAGCGTCAGCTCCGCCAGCATGCCGGCGGCGCGCGGCTGCTCGATGTCGGCACGCGGGTTGTCGCCCAGGTGCAGCAGCTTGTAGCCGCCCTCGGCCAAAGCCGCCCAGACCTTGCCGCTGCGCTTGCCGTGCGCGCTGCGCAGCAGCGCGAGGTGGCCGGGTAGTCCTGCACGCTGCAGCAACTGCCGTATGACCGTCTCGGGCAGGTACATGTCGGTGATGAGCAGGCTGTCGGCCTCGACACGCGCAATGGAATCAGCCACCGGTATGACGTTGTCGAGTTCGATCTCGATCTCCAACGCAAGCAGCGCATTGGCCTCGTCCAGGCCCAAGCCCAGTGCACGCGCCAGCACGGCGTAGATGTCGGCCAGCACGTATTCCTGGTCGCCCAGGGCCTGCTCGGCCCAGCGGCGTGTCGCGGCGAAGCCGGCGCGGCCGCTGCGCTGCTCGACTGCTTCGAACACCGCGCCGGGCCAGATGCAGCGGCGGGCGATCAGCGTGTCGAAGATGTCGAAGCTGCGTTGCAACGACCGCTCGGAAGCAGTCATGCAAGCGCCTTGGTCGGCTGCCCCACGAAGGGCAGGCTACCGCCGAACTTCTGGCGGATGGCCGCGTTCTCGCGCGTCAGCAGCTCCACCACCTTGGGTTGCAAGTCCTCGCGCGTACGGTAGTCCACCGTGAACGCGCCCGAGCAGCCGAAGTTGGGGAAGAGCTGGGACAGCGCCGCGTAGAACACCCGGTCCTGGCCCCAGCCACCGTGGAAGTAGCTCGCCACCTTGTGGGCCACATCGGTCTTGAGCAGGTAGCAGTTGGTGTCCACCAGCGGGTAAGGCTTGGCCGAGCCCCAGGGGCCCACGCTTTGCGATTCGTCGTCCATCAACGGCGCGCCTTCAGGCGTCACGACACGGCGCAGCGCGAAGCCCCAGTCCCAGTGGCCGGCGGTCAGCGCGGCGGACAGGTGGGCCAGGTGCTCGGGGTGGAAGCGGTTGTCCTGGTCGAGGTAGGCGATCAGGTCGGTGTTCACGAGGTGGGAGAAGGCCGCGTAGACGCGGTGGCCGTAGAAGCCGTTGGCGCCCACGTTGACCGGCAGCGTGACGACGTGGCAGCGCGACAGGTCCAGGCCCGCCGTCGCGGCCTCGAAGGCGGGCACGAAGCGCGGGCCGTCGATGACGATGAAGGGCGTCACGTCCGGCGCAGTCTGCGCCAGCACGGAGGCAATCGCCTCGCGCACGAGGGCGTCGCCGGTCGTTGGGATGATGACGGCAATGGAAGCCACGGCCTCTCTCCAGGAAGTTGGCGGGATGTTACGAGCCCGTTCGGGTCGCAATGTGTCGAACTGAACCCCATCTGTAGCCCAACATTGCTGGGCATGCCTCAGGTGCCGGGCTAGCATCGCCGCCCATGAGCGCCCCCTTCTTCTCGATCGTCATGGCCACGCACAACCGGCCCGCGACGCTGGCGCGCGCGATTGCCTCGCTGCGTGCGCAGACCTGCGCGGACTTCGAGATCCTGCTCGTCGCCGACGCGCTGGACGCCGAGACCGCCACCGTCGTCGCACGCGACCTGGGGCCCACCGACAGCTTTTTGAAGCGCACCGGCTCCAACGGCCCCGCCGAAAGCCGCAACGGCGGCCTGGCGATGGCGAAGGGCGAATGGGTCATCTTCCTGGACGACGACGACACTTTCGAGTCCCACCACCTGGCCACGCTCAAGCCCCACTGCGAGCGCGCCGACGCGAAGGTGCTGTTCACCGACATCACCATCGTCACCGAGGACCGCGAGAAGCCCGGCATCCCGGAGATCGGCCGCCAGCCGACACCGCTGGGCACGGGCGACATCAGCACGGTCTGGGTCAAGAACTTCATCCCCCTGCACTGCCTGGCCTACCGGCGCAGCCTGCTGCAGGGGCTCACGTTCGACGCCCATCTGGCCTCGCAGGAGGACTGGGACTTCCTGCTGGGCGTGTGCTCCCGCGCCACGCCCACCTACGTACCCGGCGGCGGCGCCGTCATGCACAAGGACTACGTGAACCCCGGCGCGCGGCGCGGCCAGCAGGAGGCGTCCAACAACACGACCGTGGTGCTGGACTTCCTGCACGTCTACCGCCGCTGGCCGGCGCCGACGGCCGAACTCAAGGCGGCGCGGGCCGGGTTGCTGCAGGGGGTGGGACTCGCCCTGCCGGTCGACTGGTTCTAGTCACCCCACTTGCCGATGTATTTCTTGTAGGTCTCTATCCACGCATTGGAGCCAAACCCGCCTTCGCTCTGGTGCGTGATTGCAATGGGCCAGGTCGACAGACGCAGCCCGGCGGCGCGGGCCGTGCGGCAGAAGTCCATGTCGTAGAAGTGGAAGTCAAAGCGCTCGTCAAAGCCCAGTTGCTTCTCGCGCAGCAGGTCGCGGCGTGTTGCGATCATCACGCCGTCCAGCAGTTCGCATTCGCCGGGCACCGGGCCGAAGGCCGAGATCTGGCCGAAGGGGTTGGGGCCGTGCGAGACGACGCCGCTCAGGTTGGCCGGTTCGTCCCACTCGAACTTGGTGGTCGGGAAGGCCCAGGACGGCTGCATGGGGATGCGGCGGCGGTTGCCGGCCACGCCGATGATGTCGGCGGCCTGCACGCCGGCCATGACGTGCTCGAAGAAGAAGTAGTCGTCCAGCCACACGTCGTCATGGATGAAGGCGATCACCGGCGATGCGTCTTCAGCCGCGATGCGCTCGTTGTAGAGGCCGGGCAGGCCGCGGCGGTTCTCGAAGAAGACGCGCGCGATGAGCCGCGTCTCGTGCGCCATGCGGCGCAGCGACAGGCCCAGGGCTGAACGGCCCCAGAACTCCTCGGCGGTGAGGCGGGTGGCGCAGACCAGGTCGATGGTGCTCAACGGGTGGCTCCAAAATCGTGCCAGAGGGCGAGAAAGGCGTCGTCTGCCGTACCGTCCGTGGCCAGGGACGGCAGCATTGCGATGAAGGGCTGGACGTCGGCCTCGGCGGCGTAGAGGTTGAGCACGCCTTGCCCGGCCTTCGCGATAGCCGCACGCGTCAGCGGTTCAGTCAGCAACCCGGCGCGCAATGCGCCCAGGGCAAAGGCGATCCAGCCGATGACGCCCAGCTTGAAGGCCCGGCCCTGCGGCTGGCGGGAATTCTGCTCCGGGCTGGTGCGGAAGTAGCCCAGGTGCTCGTTGATGTAGGCCAGCGGCGCACGCTGGGCGCAGGCCAGCATCGCGCCCACATCCTCCAGGCCATGCAGCTTGACGCCGCCGACCTGGGGGTGCATCAGGTCCTCGACGCGATCCGCCGCAAAGGTGGTGTTGGACAGCTCGCCCAGCCAGTTGTTGCCGGTACCCACGATGTGCTCGAACAGCACCTGCGCCGTCAGGTGCAGCAGGCGCTGCGGCATGGCCTCCACCGCCGCCGGCACGGGCAGGCTGCTCAGCGGCTGGCCGGCCTCGTTGGCATACCAGCGCCGGCTCACCGCGCAGCCGCTGGCCGTCCGGGCCTGGGCCTCGGCGTGGCGGGCGTAGAAATGCGGATAGGGAATGTCGTCGTCCATCAGCAGATGGAAGTACGGCGTCGCACCGCCATAGAGCTTCAGCAGTTGCTGGCAATTGGCCCAGCCACCCTTGCGCGGCCCGGGCACGACGCTGAGGTTGAGCCTTTGCACGACGTGGGCCAGCGCGGGGTCGGCCAGCGTGCGCAGGAAGGCGCCGTCCGGGCTGTCGTCCGACACGATGACGCGCGCCGGCAGCAGCGTCTGCACCTGCAGCGCACGCAGCAGTTCGGCCAGATAGGCCGGCTTGAAGGCGGGAATCAGCGTCGTGAAGCTCATCGCGCACGCAGTCTAGGGGTGCTCCACGCCGGGCAAACCGAGAAATGCGGGTCATCTCCAGGGCTGGGGCACCCCGGCCAACCCGCAAAATCGCCGGATGACAGCATCGCCCACCCTGCTCATCACCGCGGCCGGCACCGGCGTGGGCTGGGCCTATGCCCTCACGCTGAGCCAGCGCTTCCCCGAGGTGCGCCTCATCACGGCCGACACCAACGCGGCCGCCTGGTGCAGCGCGGCGCGCTTGTCGGCCCTGCACCTGCAATGGCCGCTGTTCGAGGCGGGCGACGCGTATCTGCAACGGCTGCAGGCGTTGATCCAGGCCGAGGGCGTGACTCACTACCTGCCCATCATCGACCCCGAGATCGAATGGGCAGCGCGCGAGCGCCCGCGCCTGGGCGTAGAGCTGCTGGGCCCCAACGTCGATTTCGCCACGCTGGCCCTGGCCAAGGACCACTACGCCGAGCGCCTGGGCCAGCTCGGCATCGACAGTCCACGCACGCTGAGCCGCGCCGACGTCGAGGCCGGCGCGCCGGGCTTTGCCAAGCTGCCCGGCAGCTTTGGCGGCCGTGGCACCTGGCGCATCGAGCGCGCAGAGCAACTGGACGCCCTGCCCGCCCATGCCTTCGTACAGGAGTCGCTGGGCGGCCCCGAGTTCACGGCCGACTGCTTCCCCACCGGCGAGACGGACATCGTCGTCTGCTCGGTGCGCGAGCGCGTCGAGACCAAGAGTGGCGTCTGCACCAAGGCCCGCATCGCGCCCCAGCCTGTCATGGAGGCCTATGCGCGCCGGCTGGTCGAAGGCCTGGGGCTGGCAACGCCCTTCTGCTTCCAGGCCATGGCCAGCGCCGACGGCAGGCGCCTGGCCGTGACCGACATCAACCCGCGCCTGGGCGCCGGCACGCTGATGAGCGCGGCCAACGGCACGGACTTCTTCGCCGCCCACCTGGCCCGGGCCCTCGGCCGGCCCTGGCGCGAGCATCTGCGCCACCACCACCTGCGGTGTGCGGTGACGCGACAGTATTTCGAGCTGCTGGCCCCCGAGGCCGAGTAAGCGCATGACCACACTGGCCCTGGACCTCGACGGCACGCTGATCTCCTGCGAGCAGCGCCATTGCGCGCTGATGCGCCAGCTCTGCCGCGACGATCGCCTGTCCGACGACTTCATCCCGCGCTACTGGGCCGCCAAGCGCGAAGGCGCATCCAACCTGACCGCACTGAAAACCCTGGGCCACCCCGCGCCCGAGGCTCGCGCGGCGGCCTGGAACCGCAGCATCGAGCATTGGCCGTGGCTGGGCTTCGACCGGCTGCTGCCGGGCGTCCCCAACGCGCTCGCGGCGCTGGCGCGCGACGAATTCCGCGTCGTCGTGCTGACGGCGCGTGGCCAGCCGGCCTTTCTGCACCAGCAACTCGACCGGCTGGGCCTGGCCCAGCATCTGGACGCCCTCATCGTGGTACCGCCTTCCAATGCGGCCGCGGCCAAGGCCCGATCGCTTCGCGAGTTCAAGGCCCTGGCCTTCGTCGGCGACACCGAGAGCGACGCCGAGGCCGCGCAGCTCGCCGGCACGCCCTTCGTCGCACTGAACTGCGGCATGCGCTCCCAAGCTTTCTGGCAGGCGCGCGCCATCCCTTCTCACCTCGATCTTTGTGCCGCGCTCGCGGCGCTGCCAAGACCATGAGCCAAACTGACCAACTCGACGCCATCGCCCGCGACTCGATCTACGCCACGGGCTGCAACGGCGCCATGATCCGCTACAGCTGGTCCATCGCCCGCCGCCACCTGCCGGCAGGCCGCCTGCTGGAGATGGGCCCCGCCGAGGGCGTCATGACGGCGCTGATCGCACCCGAGCGGACCGAGCTGCACGTGCTGGAGGGCTCGGCCGTCTACTGCCAAGGGCTGCGCGAGCGCTTCCCCGGCGCCGTCGTGCACGAGTCCATGTTCGAGGATTTCAATCCCGACGAGGCTTACAACGCCATCGTGCTGGGCCATGTGCTGGAGCATGTGAGCGACCCGGTCGCCGTGCTCAAGCTAGTGCGCGGCTGGCTGGCACCGGGCGGGCGCATCTTCGCGGCCGTGCCCAATGCGCGCTCGCTGCACCGCCAGGCCGCCGTCATCATGGGCCTGCTGCCGCAGGAGGACGCCATGAGCGAGCTGGACCACCGCCACGGCCACCAGCGCGTGTTCAACCCCGAGTCCTTCCGCGCCTGCTTCACGCAGGCCGGGCTGGACATCGAGGTGTTCGGCGGCTACTGGATGAAGCCGGTGTCCAACGCGCAGATCGACCGCGACTGGACGCCGGCCATGCTCGAGGCCTTCATGAAGCTGGGCGAGCGCTACCCCGACACGGCGGCCGAGATCTACGTCGTCGCCTCAGTCGGCTGAGCGAATGACCTCGGCGACCCGGACCACGTCGTCCCGCGTCATGTAGGGCGCCATCGGCAGGCTCAGCACCTCGTGCTGGAAGGCCTCGGCAATGGGAAGGCTGGGCCAGTCCTGGTCGGCATAGGCCGGCTGCTGATGGCAGGCCAGCGGGTAGTGCACCAGGTGGCCGATGCCGGCTGCAGTGAGCGCGGCCTGCACGGCGGCGCGGCGCGGCGTGCGGATCACGTACAGATGCCAGACCGGCTCCACACCCGGCGCCACCTCGGGCCGCACCACGTCGGCGCCCGCCAGCGCCTCATCGTACCACGCGGCGACCCGCGCGCGGGCGGCGTTGTCGGCGTCCAGGACCGGCAGCTTGGCGCGCAGCACCGCTGCCTGCATCTCGTCCAGGCGCGAGTTCACGCCCCGCACCTCGTGGCGGTACTTCTGTGTGGAGCCGTAGTTGCGCAATAGGCGCAGCCGCTCGGCCAGCGCGTCGTCGCTGGTGGTGATGGCGCCGCCATCGCCCAGCGCGCCCAGGTTCTTGCCCGGGTAGAAACTGAAGCCGGCCGCCAGGCCCAGCGAGCCCGCGCGGCGGCCATTGCAGCGCGCGCCATGGGCTTGCGCCGCGTCCTCGATGACCTTGAGGCCATGCTGCGCCGCCACCGCGTTGATCGCGTCCATCTCGCAGGGCTGACCGTAGAGGTGCACCGGCATGATGGCCTTGGTACGCGGCGTGATGGCGCCGGCGATGCGCCCGGGGTCCATGTTGTGCGTGCCGGGCCGGGGCTCCACGGGCACAGGCGTCGCGCCCACCGATGACACGGCCAGCCAGGTCGCGATGAAGGTATTGGACGGCACCAGCACCTCGTCGCCTGCGCCTATGCCCAGCCCGCGCAGGATGAGCGCCAGCGCGTCCAGCCCGTCGGCGACGGCGATGCAGTGCTTCGCGTCGCAATAGGCCGCGAACTCGCGCTCGAAGGCGTGAACCTCTGCCCCCAGGATGTACCAGCCCGAGGCCAGCACACGGTCAATCCCCGCGCGGATGGCTTCGTCGTGCGCGGCGTTGAGCCGCTTCAGGTCCAGGAACGGGATGTTCATTGTCCGGCGCCCCAGCGCTGGCGCATGAACTCCGCGTAGTCGCGCAGGTAGTCGCTCTCGTCGTACTTCGTCGAGGCCAGCACCATGCAGACCGAGGCTGAGGAGAAGTTGTCCAGCTCGCGCCAGATCATGGGGCAGATGTAGAGGCCCTGGTAGCTGCGGTTCAGGTGCACGCGTTTCTTGTCCTTGCCGTCGTCCAGCACCACGTCGAAGCTGCCGGACATCGCGATGATGAACTGGTGCAGGTTCTTGTGCGCATGGCCGCCACGCTCGCTACCGCCAGGCACGTCGTACAGGTAGTAGACGCGCTGGATGTCGAAGGGCACGTGCACCCCACCTTCGATGAAGGTCAGGTTGCCGCGGGGGTCGTGGATCTTGGGCAGGTCGAAGATCTGGCAGCGGTCGATGGACATGCGACGAATCAGGCGAGTGAGTGTTTCGAAGTATCTCGTGCTATCCGCAGCTCATGAAAGCGGCGTCTTCCGGGCCGAGCGCTGGGCCGCTCCCGAGCCGGCCCGCCTGAGGCTGCTTGCGGCTCAATGCCGCAGGCAGCCTCGTCCCCCCGGGGGGCCGACCAGGCTTGCGCGCGTTCAGCGCCGCAAGACTGGGCGAGGGGCTTCATCTCAACGGTGCCGACACGCCGCGGCCCATGCTCCAGATCAGCGCAACGATCTGCTGGGCATCGAACATCGCATTCACATGGGCCACGCGCATGGAGTAGTAGTCACCCTCGGCGGCCATCACGTCGAAGAGGGAGCGGCGGCCGAGCTGCTGCCACTGCTGCAGCGTGGAGGCACGCACGCGGTCGCTGTTGCGCAGGATCTCGACGATGCGCCGGGCACGGTCCAGCGTGGAGGTACCGATCTCGTGCATCTCCAGCAGGCGGTAGCGCTTGGACTCGATGGCCTCGTCGCGCTGCAGCACCGTGGCTCGGTAGCGCTGCACCGCCGCCGTCGCCTGCGCCTCGGCGCCCGGCTGCAGCAGCGGGATGGTGACGCTGACGCCGCCGATGTACTCGGTCGCGTTGGACGCACCCGCCTGGCGCACGACGTTGCCGCTGACGCTGACCGAGGGCTTCTGGCCGGCGATGACCGACTCGGCCAGGCTGCGCTGCGAGCGCGCCTGGGCCTCCGCCTGGGCCACGTCGGGGCCCAGCAGGATGTCGGTCTGCATTTGCTCCAGGTCGGGCAGCACGGACAGCGTGGGCGTCATGCCAATGCTGGGCGGCAATGGCTCGCCCACCAGGCGCTTCATGCGCACCTCGGTCTGGCGCAGGGCCGACATGGTCTGCTCCAGCGACAGGTCGGCCTGCTGCAGGCTCTTCTGGGCCTGCACCAGCTCGCTGGCGCGCCCCTTGTCGGCCTTGGTGATGATCTCCAGCGCGTCGACCAGGCAGGCCATCTTGCGCACGTATTGCATGTAGACCTGGCCCTGCAGCACGTAGCGGCTGCGGTCCAGCGCTAGCGTCACGGCGTTCAGTGACAGCTGCTCCTCGGCGCTGCGCTGGCCCTGCACGGCCACCTCGGCGAGCTCCTTGCGCCATTCGGTCAGCTTGGCGATGCGGCCGAAATCCCACACCGGCATGCTGGTGCTCAGCGTGCCGGTGTACTGGCCGCCGCGGCCGGCGTCCAGGCCGTTGACGGTGTTGTGCACGCCATTGGCCGCGATGTTCAGCGTCGCCGTCGGCAGGCGCAGCGCGCGGGTCTCGTCGACGTCGGAGCGGGCAGCGTCGGTCAGCAGGCGCACGGCGCCTATGGCCTTGCTGCGCGACAGCGTGCGGTCGATCAGCACCTGCAGCGAGGCGCGCGGGTCACCGTTGTCGGTGGTGAGCGCATTGGCGTCGCGGCCGTACTTGGACAGGCCGGCGTCCTCTTCGTTGCAACGCCCCTGCGATGCCGGCGCCTCGGTTGGCGCGGGCGGCGGCGTGGGCTGGGCCTTGGGCGGGCGCGACTGCGCCAGCGCAAAGGGCCAGAGCGCGGCAAGGGCTACGACGAGGAGGCGGCGGACGAGGTACAGCATGGCCCCGTCACTAGACCATCCCACCCCACAAACCAAAGCCCGAAAAAAAGGCCCCTGACGGGGCCTTGTTACGGCGCTGGGCTCACCTTTCGCTCAGCGCTTCCCGCGACTTCATCATCGGCCGCAGCAGATAGCTCAGCACCGAGCGCTCGCCGGTCTTGATCTCGACGGTGGACGTCATGCCCGGGATGACGGGCAGCTTGTCGCCCTTGTACTTGAGGTTGTTGCGGTCGGCGGTCACGATGACGCGGTAGTGGCCCTCGCCGGTCTTGTCGCCCTCGGTGACGGCATCGGGGCTGATGTAGGTGACCTTGCCTTCCAGGCCGCCATAGGTGTTGAAGTCGTAGCCGGTGAGCTTGACCTCGGCCGTCTGCCCCAGGCGCACGAAACCGATGTCCTTGGGCTTGATCTTGGCCTCCACCAGCACCTGCGGGCCTATGGGCGCAATCTCCAGGATAGGCCCGCCGCTGCCGACGACGCCACCGATGGTGCCGGCCTTGACCGCCTTGACGACGCCGTGCACCGGCGACTTCAGCACCGTGCGCGTCAGCGCGTCCTGGCGCACCACCATCTGCTCGTCGAGCTGGGACATTTCGCTTTGCACGCGCACCAGCTCCTGGCTGGCCTCCTGGCGGTAGCGCGAGATGCGCTCGGCGCGCTGCTGCTGGATCTCGTTGACCTGGCGATTCAGCCGCATCACTTCCACGTCGCTCATCAGGCCGCTCCTGGACATGTCCTGGGCCAGCTTGAGCTCCTTGGAGATCAGCCCCAGGCTGCGGTTGATGGCGGCGACGGACTCGTCCAGCAGGTGGCGGCGTGCCTCGAAGGATTCGGCCTCGCCCTGGGCGTAGCGGGCCTTGGGATCGACGTCCTTGGGCCACTGGATGGCGGTGCGGCTGTTGGCCTCGGCGCTCAGTCGCGCGGCCGCGGCCTTCAGCGCCAGCAGCTTGGCCTGGCCTTCGGCCTGCTGGGCCTCGACGCGGGTGGGGTCCAGGTAGGCAAGTTCCTGGCCGACCTGCACCTCCTGGCCCTCGCGGACCTTGAGTTCGCGCAGGATGCCGGCGTCCAGGCTGGCGATGACCTGCTCGCGGCCGTCCGGCACGATGCGGCCGTCGCTGCGCGTGATCTCGTCCACCTTGGCCAGCGCCGACCACGTGATGGCCACCGTGACGACCACGCACAGCAGGTACAGCGCCCACGTCGCGCGCGGCAGCGGCTCGTCGATGCTGGCCGCATGGATGGCGCTGACGAACAGGCCTTCTTCCTTGGTAAGCGCCTTGGCCGTCATACGCTGGCGCTACGTTGCACGGGCTGGGCCGATGGGTGCATGTGCACGCCTTCGCTCGGCGCCGCCGCCGGCCGCACGCCGGACAGCGCCGCCAGCACCTGGTCGCGCGGACCGTCCATGACGACGCGGCCGCCGTCCACGACGATGATGCGCTGCACCAGCTCCAGCACAGCCGGGCGGTGCGTCACGACGACCAGCGTGGCCGTGCCGGCCGCATCACGCAGCTGGCGCAGGAAGGCCATTTCGCTTTGCGCGTCCATGGAACTGGTGGGTTCGTCCATCAGCAGCACCTGCGGCTTGGTGACGAGGGCCCGACCGAGTGCCACGAGCTGGCGCTGGCCGCCCGACAGCAGCTGGCCCATTTCGCCGACCGGCAGGTCCCAACCCATGGGGTGGCCGGCGACGACACGGTCCAGGCCGGTCAGCTTGGCCACCTCAACGAGGCGGCCGGCGTCGAGGTGGGCGCGGCCCATCAGCACGTTGTCGCGCAGCGTGCCCAGGAACAGGCGCGGCTCCTGGCTGACGAAGCCCACGCGCGAGCGGTACTCGGCCGGGTCGACCTGGCGCAGGTCGATGCCGTCGACCTCCACCATGCCCTCAGTGGGCTGATACAGGCCGCCCAGCAGCCGCAGGATGGTGGACTTGCCGCTGCCGATGCGGCCCAGGATGGCGACGCGCTCGCCGGCCTCCAGGCGCAGCGTCACGTTGCGCAGCACCTTGGGCGCCGTACTCTCGGGCGCCTGCTGCCCGCCATGGGTGGCGGAGGGCGGGTAGGCGAAGCCGACGTCGTGCAGGCCCACCTTGCCGCTGACCTGCGACAGCGGCACGTAGTTGCGTGTGCCGTCGCGCTCCACCGGCGCGTTCATCATCTGGTTGAGCGACAGCATGGCCGCGCGCGCGCCCTGGTAGCGCGTGGCCAGGCTCACAAGGCTGCCCAGCGGCGCGACGGCGCGGCTGGCGAACATGACCGAGCCGATCAGCGCGCCGGACGAGATGACGCCGTCGTGGATCAGGTAGACACCCCAGATGAGGATGATCAGGTTGACCGCCTGCTGCAGGGTGCTGGAGAGGTTCATGCTCCAGCTCGACAGCGCCCGCGCCGTCAGCGCGGATTCGGCGACGACGGCCGTCGTGTGCTCGTAGCGGCGCAGGAAGCGCCCTTCCGCGCCCGACGCCTTCAGATCTTCCAGCCCTTCGAGCGACTCGACCAGCGTGCCGTGCAGGTCGGCCGTCTCCTGCATGTTGGTGCGCATTGCGCGGCGCAGCGCGCCCTGGATGACCCAGGACAGGCCCATGATGACCGGCACCGCCAGCACCAGCACCCAGCCCAGTGGCCCGCCCATCACAAAGGTCATGCCGATGAAGATGACCAGGAACGGCAGGTCCGACAGCGCCGACAGCGTGGCCGACGTGAAGAACTCGCGCACCATCTCCACCTGGGCCAGGTAGTGGGCATAGGAGCCGGCCGACGCGGGCTTGTGCTCCATGCGCACGCCCAGCGTCTGGCGGTAGAGCTTGGCGCCGATGATGAGGTCGGCCTTGCGGCCGGCCAGATCGATCAGGTGCGAGCGCAGCTGGCGCGCGAACAGGTCGAACAGCAGCGCCACGCCGGCACCCACGGCCAGCGTCCACAGCGTCACCATGGCCTGGTGCGGGATGACCTTGTCGTAGATGACCGACGTGACCAGGCCCGACACCAGCATCAGCACGTTGGACAGCAGGGCCGCCAGCATGGAGGCGCGGTAATAGGGTGTGAAGCGCTTGAGCGTGCCCCACAGCCAATGCGCGGACAGGCCCTTGTCACCCAGCTTCAGCAGCGGCGACTCGGCCCGCGGCCCTTGCGACGACTCCTGCGGCGACACGGCCAACATGAAGCCGCTGTACTCGGGCTCCAGTTCGGCCGTCGTGGCCGGCACGGCCGCCGCCTCGGGGCCGGGGAAGACGACCTCGTAGCGGCAGGCGCCGACCGCCGCCGTGGACGGGTCGTCCAGCCGGCGCACCAGCACGCAGGCGTCACCGCCATTGAGCAACAGCACGGCCGGCAGCAGCAGGCCGTTGATCTCGTCGATGGACTTGCGCAGCAGGCCGGCGTTGTAGCCCGCCTCGCGCATGACGCGAATGGCGCTGTCCGGCGCCAGCAGGCCGTCGACCGGCGCACCGGCACGCAGCGACTCGGGCGAGCGCGGCTTGCCGTGGTGGCGCGTCAGCCAGGCCAGGGCCTGCAGCAGCGGGTCGCCGGCGGGCTGGTTGGCCAAGTTCTCCAACGGATCCGGCGGCGGTGCCGGCTCGCCGTTCGCGGCCAGGCGCAAGCCCGGCGCCTGGGGCTGGCCGTCGAAGAAGGGATCGTGGCGCTGCGGCATTTAGGCTTTCGCGCGGGCCTCTAGGGCCAGTTTTTCGAACTCGTGCTCTATATCGCGCACCATGGTCGGGATGTCAAACAGCGGCGAGCTGTGACCGTGCTCGGCCAGGTAACGCTTGTAAGAGGCTGAACGGGCCGGCTGGTTGCCGATCTGCACCGCCCGCTGTTCGTACTCCTGGATGGTCGTCGTCACCAGGTCGGGCAAGCCCACGGCCGTCAGCAGGCTGCCGGCCATGCGCGAGATGTAGGTACGCCCGGAGCGGGTCAGGATGGGGGTGCCCATCCACAGGCAGTCGCTGGCGGTGGTGCCGGCGTTGTAGGGGAAGGTGTCCAGGAACAGGTCGGCCAGCGTGAAGCGGGCCAGGTAGTCGGCCGGCTGGGCACGCGGCGCGAAGACGAGGCGCTCGGGCGTGATGCCCTCCTCCGCCGCGACGCGGGTGAGGTTTTCCTGAGCAAAAGGGTTGTCCGCCAGCAGCCACAGCACGCTGTTCGGCACCTGGCGCAGGATGCGCATCCAGCAGCGCCACACCTCTTCGCTCATCTTGTGGTTGTTGTTGAAGGCGCAGAAGACGAAGCCGTCCTCCGGCAGCCCGGCCTCGGTACGGCTGGGCGCCGGGTTGGCGACGCGCTTGCGGTCGCTGACCTGGTAGCAATGCGGCAGGTAGATGGGCTTTTCGGTGTGGTACGGCAGCACCTCGGGCGTCATCACGAAGCGGTCGGCCAGGATCCAGTCCACGCCCGGCAGCGCCGACGTGGCCGGCAGGCCCAGGTAGCCGACCTGCACCGGGGCCGGCCGATAGGCCAGGATGCCCGGTCGAGCGCCGCTGGTGAGGCCTTGCAGGTCTACCAGCACGTCGATGCCGGCCTCGGCGATCATCTCGGCGGCGCGGCGCTCGCTGACGCCGTGCAGGGAGTGATGCTGGTCCATGCCGGCCAGGATGCGGGCGCGCAGCTGCGAGCCGTCCTCGCGGCTCCAGCAGAAGGCGTGGATCTCGTACTTGTCGTGGTCGTGCAGCTCGTAGAGCTCGGCCGTCAGCAGGCCCACGGCGTGCATGCACAGGTCGCCGGACAGGTAGCCGATCTTGATCTTGCCCTCGCGCTTTTTGCCCTTGTGCATGGGCGGCTCGGTGACCTTGACGACCTTCTCGTGCACAAAGCGCTGCGCCGTCAGCAGTTGCAGCGCCGGGTCGTCGCTCTCGTCCAGCATGCCCAGCAGCGAGGTGCTCATGAGCAGGTGGTTGTGCGTGATCTCGCCAAAGGTCTGGTAGACCGGCCAGGCGCATTGCTTCTGGCGGATGTGCACGTAGTGCTGGGCCACGTCGCTCTGGCGCGGGTCCAGCTCCAGCGAGCGGCGCATCAGCGCCTCGGCCTCGTCATAGCGCTTTTGCTGCTCCAGCAGCCGCGCGGCGTTGTTGAAGGCGTGCAGGCGCAGGCTCAGCGGGTCGGTGCCCAGGCCGTTGGGGTTCTCGTCCTCGTAGACGAGGCGCCACTCGTCCAGGGCCTCGGTCTCGCGGCCCTGGTGTTCCAGCTGGTGACCCAGGTTCAGCCGCGCCTGGGCGAAGTCGGGCGCCAGCGCCAGGGCCATGCGGTAGACGCCCTCGGCCTCCGGGTGGCGGCGCATCTCGCCCAGGATGGCGCCCCAGTTGAAGCAGGCGACGTAGCGCAGCGGCGTGGGTGTGGCGTCCACCCAGGTCTGGTAGAGCAGCGCGGCGGCCTCCGCGGCGCCGGCGGCCTGCAGCCGCGAGGCGGCGTCCATCACCTGCGGGAGCGGCCACTGGCCCGTGCGGGCCAAAGCCAGCCACTGCTCGACGAGGGCGAGACCTTGAGGCGGGGCGGCGGGTGGCGTCGACATGTCCATGCAGCAGGCGGCTTGAGCGGATGTTCCCTCGATTTTCAAGCCGCCCCGCCCCGGCAGGTGCAGGGAACTGGCCGCGGATTGCGCAGCATTTCCCGGCTGGGGCGGCCGAAACCGCTTATCCGCTCCGCATTCAGCCCCCTCGGCGAATGAAACCGCGTATTTCGGGCCGAGCGCTGGGCCGCTCCCGAGCCGGCCCGCCAGGGCGATGTGCTTGCCGGTCGATCCGGCAAGCATCGCTGTCCCCTCGGGGGACCGACCAGGCCTGCCGGCGTTCAGCCGGAGCAGGACTGGGCGAGGGGCTTCAAGTTTCAGCCGCCGAGGTAGTCGTTCTTGCCCAGCGGCACGCCGGCATGGCGCAACAAGGCGTAAGTGGTCGTCGCGTGGAAATAGAAGTTGGGCGTGGCGAAATGGCGCAGATAGGTCAGGCCATCGAACTTCAGCGGGTCGCCCGAGCGGCGCGGAATGACGATTTCGCGGTCCTCGCTGCCTTCGAAGGCAGATTCCGGCACCGACAGCACGTAGTCGCGCGTCTTCTTGATGCGCTCGATCAGGTCGTCCAGCGTCGCCTCGTTGTCCTCATACTTGGGGATCTCCTGTCCGGCCAGGCGGGCCACGCAGCCCTTGGCGGCGTCGCTGGCGATCTGGATCTGCTTCAGGAAGGGCAGCATGTCGGGGGCCAGGCGTAGCGTCAGGTAGACGTCGGTCGAGAACTTCTTGGCCTCGGCGTGCGCCTTGGCGGCTTCGATCCAGTTCAGCATGTTGCCGAACATCTTGGCGAACACGGGGGCGCTTGCGGCTTGCATGGAAATCTTGGACATCGGGTTGTCTCCTGTGAGGGAAAACATCGTAGCCAGCACGGCCAGACCTTGCTGCGCCCCGGGGCAAAATGCCCCAAAACATGAAGTTGCCACGCTACCGTCGTTCGCGGCCCTCCTCGGGGGTCTCGGTGCCACACGGGCGACCGCGCGGGCCCCGACCATGAACGTCATCATCCTCGACGACTACCAAGACGCCGTTCGCAAGCTGCGCTGCGCCTCCAAGCTGGAGCCGCTGAACGCCAAGGTGTTCACCAACACGGTGAAGGGCATTGGCCAGTTGTCCGTGCGGTTGCGCGACGTCGAGGTGCTGGTGCTGATCCGCGAACGCACGGCCTTCCCGCGCCAACTGCTGGAAAAGCTGCCCAAGCTCAAGCTGATCTCACAGACTGGCCGCATCGGCAGCCACATCGACATCGAGGCGTGCACGCGGCTGGGCATCGCCGTCTCCGAGGGCGTGGGCAGCCCGGTCGCCCCAGCCGAGCTGACCTGGGCCCTCATCATGGCCTCGATGCGCCGGCTGCCGCAGTACATCGGCAACCTCAAGCACGGCGCCTGGCAGCAGGCGGGGCTGAAGGCGGCCTCCATGCCAGCCAACTTCGGCGTCGGCATGGTGCTGCGCGGCAAGACGCTGGGCATCTGGGGCTACGGCAAGATCGGCCAGCTCGTGGCCGGCTACGGCCGCGCCTTCGGCATGAAAGTCATGATCTGGGGCAGCGAGGGCTCGCGCCTGAAGGCGGAGGCCGACGGCCACCAGGCGGCGCCCACTCGCGAGGCCTTCTTCGCCGAGGCCGATGTGTTGACCGTGCACCTGCGCCTGAACGACGCCACGCGCGGCATCGTGACGCCCGACGATCTGGCCCACATGAAGCCGACTGCGCTGTTCGTGAACACTTCGCGCGCCGAACTGGTGGCCGAAGGAGCGCTGGTGTCGGCGCTGAACCGCGGCCGGCCCGGCATGGCCGCCATCGACGTCTTCGAGAGCGAGCCCATCCTGCAGGGCCACCCGCTGCTGCGGCTGGAGAACGCGGTCTGCACGCCCCACATCGGCTATGTCGAGCAGGACAGCTACGAGCTCTATTTCGACGCCGCCTTCGACAACGTGCTGAACTTCATCAACCACCAGCCCACCAACATCGTCAACCCCGACGCGCTGAAAGTGCTGCGCTGAAGGGTTTGCGTTGAACCGGCCGGAGTCCCTCACCCAGCTCTTCCTGGCGTTCTCGCGCCTGGCGCTGCAGGGCTTCGGCGGTGTGCTGGCCGTCGCGCAGCGTGAGCTCGTCGAGCGGCTGCAGTGGATGAGCAAGGAGGAGTTCGTCGAGACGCTGGCCATCGCCCAGGTGCTGCCGGGGCCCAACGTCGTCAACCTGTCGATGATGATCGGCGACCGCTTCTTCGGCCTGCGTGGTGCCATCGTGGCGCTGTCCGGCATGCTGGCCGCGCCGGCCGTCATCGTGCTGGTGCTGGCCGCCGTATATGGCCAGCTCGCCAAGCATCCGATGGCAGTCAATGCACTGCGCGGCATGGGCGCGGTGTCGGCGGGGCTCATCCTCGCCACCGGCATCAAGCTGCTGCCGGCGCTCAAGAAAAGCCCCATGGGCCGTCCCGTGGCCCTAGGTCTGGCGCTGGCGGCCTTCGTGCTGATCGCGTTGCTGCGCTGGCCCTTGGTCTACGTCCTCGCCCTTCTCGGCGGCGGCGGCATGGCCATTGCATGGTGGCGGATGAAGTCATGACGACGCCGGTCGATCTATTCAGCCTGTTCCTGCACTTCCTGACGCTGTCGCTGCTGTCCATCGGCGGTGCGATCACGACCGTGCCGGAAATGCATCGCTACCTCGTCGACAAGATGGGCTGGCTGACGGACACGTCCTTCACCTCGTCCATCGCGCTGGCCCAAGCCGCGCCGGGGCCCAACATCCTCTTCGTCGCCGTGCTGGGCTACAACGTCGCCGGCATGTCCGGCGCGGGCGCAGCCATGGCCGGCATCATGCTGCCGTCCACCGTGCTGACGCTGACGGCCACCCGCTGGGCACGCAGCAACCGCGAGCACATCGGCGTGCGCGCCTTCTCGGCCGGCATGATGCCGCTGACGCTGGGCCTCATCATCGCGACCGGCTGGCTGCTGGCCCTGCCCTTCCTGAAGGCCGACGAGCACCGCTGGGGCACCCTGGCCCTGATCGCCGTCACCGTCCTGCTGACGCTGAAGACCCGCCTGGGCCTGGTGTGGATGGTGCTGGCCGGCGGCGTGCTGGGCGCGCTCGGCGTCGTCTGAGCGTTTTCGGGCCGAGCGCTGGGCCGCTCCCGAGCCGGCCCCAATGGCGATGTGCTCCGCGGCTCAATGCCGCGGGCATCGCCGTCCCCTCGGGGGACCGGCTGGGCACGCCCGCGTTCAGCGGCGCGAGACCAGACGAGGGGCTTCAGTTAGTGCCAAAAATCTTGTCCCCCGCATCACCCAGCCCCGGGATGATGTAGCCGATGTCATTCAGATGGCTGTCGATGGCCGCCGTCCAGCAGCGCACGTCGGGGTGGGCCGTCTCCAGGGCTTTCACGCCCTCGGGCGCCGCCACCAGCACCAGCGCGCGCACGTCCTTGCAGCCGCGGGCCTTGAGAAGGTCGACAGTGGCGATCATGCTGCCGGCCGTGGCCAGCATGGGGTCGATGATGAGGGCCGTGCGGGCTTCGAGGTTGCCGACGAACTTGTCAAAGTAGTTCACCGGCTTGAGCGTCTCGTGGTCGCGGGCCAGGCCCACGACGGACACCTTGGCGTTGGGCAGGATGTCCAGCACGCCGTCCAGCATGCCGAGGCCCGCGCGCAGGATGGGCACCACGGTGACCTTCTTGCCGGCGATCTGGTCCACCTCGGCGGGGCCGCTCCAGCACTCGATGCTGACCTTCTCGGTCGGGAAATCGGCCGTCGCCTCATAGGCCAGCAGGCGGGCGACTTCGCCGGTCAGCTCGCGAAACTTCTTCGTCGAGATCTCGGCCTCGCGCATCAGGCCGATCTTGTGCTTGACGAGAGGATGCTTGACTTCGATGACGGCCATGGCGAGGGTCCTTTTTTTCTAGATAGTCAGAATTATCGACTGTCCGGTCATTTGCTCGTGGACGAACGCTGCCGCAGCGCCTCGTACAGGCACACGCCTGAGGCCACGGACACGTTCAGGCTCTCGACGGCGCCGGCCATCGGGATGCGCACGAGCTCATCACAGGTCTTGGCCGTCAGCTGGCGCATGCCCTCGCCTTCGGCACCCAGCACGAAGGCGATGGGACGCTTGAAGTCGAGGTCGTAGATGGAGCGTTCGGCCTGGTCGGACGTGCCGACGACCCAGATGTCGCGCTCCTTCAACTCGTTCAGCGTGCGGGCGAGGTTGGTCACCATCAGGTAGGGCACGGTCTCGGCCGCACCGCTGGCCACCTTGGCCACCGTCGCGTTCAGGCCCACGGCGCGGTCCTTGGGGGCGACGACGGCATGCGCGCCGGCGCCATCGGCCACGCGCAGGCAGGCGCCCAGGTTGTGCGGGTCCGTCACGCCGTCCAGCACCAGCACGAGGGGCGGGCCTTCGACAGCGTCCAGCACGTCGTCCAGCGAATGCGGCTGGGCGAGAGCTTGCACACGCGCCACGACGCCCTGGTGGCGCGGGCTGCCGGCCAGTTGGCTCAGGCGCTCGTCATTGCTCTCCACCAGCTTGGCGCCGGCCTCCTTGGCCCGCTCGATGAAGGCCCGCATGCGCTGGTCGCGCCGGGCGGGGTCGAAATGGACCTCGGCGACGGAGGCGGGGTGGGTCTTGAGGCGGACGGTGACGGCGTGGAAGCCGAACAGGACGGACTTTGCGGAACTCATGGCCGCATTGTCGTCGGCCCCATGCCAGTTCAGTGATCCATCCCGCATTCACGGCACCCGTGACGTGAAACCGGGTATTCCGGGCCGAGCGCTGGGCCTGCCTTGGGCCAGAGGCCCAAGGCGTTCCGTAGGCACAAGCAGTCCGCAGGGACTGCCTGTGTCCGACTCCACCTCGCCAAGCCGGCCCCCTGGGGGCTGAGGCGGGACACAAAGAGTCCTGAGGACTCTTTGTGCCTGCCGAAGCGCTGCGGCCTCTGGCCGCGGCGCGGTCCCGACCAGGCCTGCCGGCGTTCAGCCGGAGCAGGACTGGGCGAGGGGCTTCATTTCACCGCCTGCTTCTGCCTCACACAGCCCATGATGTGGACGAAGCTGTCGGTCCAGAAACGGTCCTTGTTCTTCGCGAGATGGTCCAGCAGCTTGTCATGCGCCTCCCGCGTGACGCTGAGATGCTCGGCACCCACGCCATGGAACACCATGGCGACCAGGGCATGCTTGGCGGCTGCCTGCTCGACGAGGGCGATCAGTTGCTCTCCCGTCCAGCCCTGCACGTCGTAGACCGGCACGGCGTACGGGTCCACCGTGGCCGGATCGGCCATGGCACCCCAGGCAGCGCGGAAGGCGACGAACTGAGGCTTCAGCGCGGCCAGGTAGTCCTTGCCGCTGGCCAGGTTGTCCAGACAGGGCGGCGTGTAGGTGCGGCGCGTCTCGCCGTCCAGCGCCTGCAGCCAGGTGTTGGCCGCCACGACCTGCTCCTGCACCTGGGCCGGCTGGGTGGTTTCCAGGTCTCGGCTGGGCTGCACCCACTCGCGGCCCGGCCCCTTGCTGGAGCAGGCGTGGAAGAGGCTGTGATTGCCCAGCTCATGCCCGGCCGCCGCGGCGTCGCGCCATTCGCTCTGGCGCTTGGGCAGCGTGGGGCCGTTGATGGGCACGTAGAAGCTGGCCTTCAGGCCGCGCTTGTTCAGCGCCGGCACGACATGGTCCAGCTGGCTGTCCAGGCCATCGTCATAGCCCAGGCTGACGGCCGCTTGGGCACCATTCGGCCACACAAAGGGCGCGGCCTGGGCGCTCCAGGTCATCAGCAGGCCAGCAGTGGCCAGCAGCAGTGCACGCATCACGATCCTCTCAGCAGTTGAACGGCCATCAGCAAACCGATGAGTACCGGCTGGTGGACCATGTAAAAACTCAGCGACCAGCGCCCCAGCACCGCCAGCGGACGCGGCGCGGAGCCCTGCCAAAGCGCAGGCCAAGCGCGCGTGACGACGAAGCCCACGAGCATGACGCCCAGCCAGGGCAGCACGGGCACGTAGTCTTCGGTGATGGGCTTGTGGGTGACGAGTCCCACCCAGTTGGTCCAGCGCGTGTCGAAGAACGGCAACTGAACCAGCCTCGGTGCCGCAATCGCCAGCCCGGCCAGCACGAGCAGCACCACATTGGGCAGCCGGGACAGCCCCATGCGCAACAGCAGCAGCATGACTGCAATGCCATGCAGCACGCCAAAGCTGATCCAGCTGTTCGGGAACATGAACGCCGAGCCCACCGACACCAGCAGCGCGCAGCCTGCGACCTGGCCCCAGCGCTTCCAGAAGCGGCCAGCGCCCTGCCCCGCGAGCACCGCGAAGGCCTGGCCGCCGCCGGCGCAGAACATGAACAGGCTGACGATGCAGGTGCGCTGCCAGGTCCAGACCGGGTCGCGGTAGAAGTCCTGCCGTATCCAGCCGAAGTGGTTCAGGTCGAAGCCGAAATGAAAGGCCGCCATCCAGACGATGGCCAGGCCTCGCAGCGCGTCGAGGCGGTCGGAGCGGGCGGTGGTGTCGGCGGGGGCCGCGGGCATGAAGACAGGGTCAAGGCGTCGGGACGGACGCCGGATTCTGGGCCCTCTGCAGGTTCAGCTGTTGGCGTTGCCGCAAACGGTCCTCGGCGATGTGGCGGCGGGCGATGCGGTCACCCTCGTCCGGGTCGGCCGCGGAGTGCATGGCCTCGGCACGCAGCCGGGCGTCGCGGCGGTCGCGGCCGCTGAGGTTGGTCTGGGCAGCCTGGGCCTGGCGGCTGATGCCCCAGTCGGCATCGGTGTAGCGGCCCTGGCCCTTGCGGCACTGCCAGGCGCGGCGCACCTCGTCCTGCAGGAACTGACGCTCGTCGTCACCCAGCGTCGTCGAGTTGCCGCGTGTCTCCATGCCGCGGATCTCGGCGTCGTTCGGACAGGCATTGCTTGGCGGCGCCGGTGGGGCGGCAACTGGCGCGCTGGGTGCGGCAAGCGCGGCGCGCACCACCTCGGGCTTGAGGCTGTCGACCACATTGGGCTGCAGGCTGCGCTCCGACAGCGGTTTTCCAGTGTCCTGGCAAGGTCGGTCGCTGTAGCGCACCTGCCCCGCGACTTCACACTTCCAGACCTGCTGGGCCCACGCGCTCGAAAGCCCCATCCCCAGCGCCAACCCGCACAAAAACCACTTCATTCATCACCCCCTTTTGCCGTCGATTCTGCATAACGCGGCAACTGGGGGCTGCGCTGACACGGCGACTCAGGGGGGCGACACGACAGCCACGTTCTGAGCGGGCGGGTCCTGCTGCGCAAGAGCCTGGGCCGCACGGTTTTGCGCGGCCAGCATTTGTGCTCGTGGATTGCCCCGCTGCACAAAGCCTGGTGGCATGGGCGCCAGCGGATCACGCGGCTGCCGTTTGTCCGAGGTGTGGCGGCGCGCGCTCTGGTTGATCGGCGCCGCGGCGAGCGACCACACGACGCCCGATGCTGCAGCCTTTGGGGTCGATGCCGCCGACGCTGCGGATGGCGCGGATGCCGCCATCACCGGGTGGCCCTGCCCTTCGCAAGGCTGGTCGGTGTAGCGGACCACACCGTTCTCTTCGCACTTCCACACCTGTTGCGCTGCCGCACTGCCCAGCAGCGCGCACAGGCCCATTCCAAAAAACCACTGCTTCATGATGTGCCCCTTGTCCCGGCAAGGTGGCAATCACCGCTCCCACGGCGTGCAATCCCTATCCGCGCCGCTGTGTCAGCCTGCGCTGACAGCGGCAGACACGGTTGAAACCGTGGCCCACACCGCAAAATGGCACGGTCATCACACGTTGCCGTACCCATGGCCTTTCGTCCCACGCGCCTCTGCCTCACGGCCCTGCTGCTCACTGCCCTGACTGGGCCGGTGCCGGCCAAGACGCCCGCCCAGCCCCGGCCGGTCAACACCCGTGGCGCGCTGGATGCCGAGGAGATGAACAACATCGGCGTCTTCAAGCGCGTGTCGCCCTCGGTCGTGCACATCACGACGCTGGCCCAGCAGCGCGACATCTTCTCGCTGCGCACCAGCGAACAGCCGCGCGGCACGGGCACCGGCTTTGTCTGGGACGACAGCGGCCACATCGTCACCAACTTCCACGTCATCCAGGACGGCGACCGCGCCACCGTCACGCTGGCGGACCAGAGCAGCTACCCGGCCAAGCTCGTGGGCGCCTTCCCCGACCGCGACCTCGCCGTGCTGCGCATCGAGGCGCCGCGCGACAAGCTGCCGGCCATCGCCATCGGCGCCAGCCGCGACCTGCAGGTGGGCCAGAAGGTCTACGCCATCGGCAACCCCTTCGGACTGGACCAGACGCTCACCACCGGCATCGTGTCGGCGCTGAACCGCGAGATCGAGTCCGTCACGCGGCGCACCATACGCGGCGCCATCCAGACCGACGCGGCCATCAACCCCGGCAACTCGGGCGGCCCGCTGCTGGACTCCGCCGGGCGGCTGATCGGCGTCAACACCGCCATCTATAGCCCCAGCGGCGCCAGTGCTGGGATCGGTTTCGCCATTCCCGTGGACGAGGTCAACCGCATCGTGCCGCGGTTGATCCGCGACGGCCGCTTCATACGCCCCGCGCTGGGCGTCACCTCCGGCCCCGCCAACCTGGCACAGGCCCTGGGCGCGCCCAAGGGCGTGCTGCTGGTCAACGTGGCCCCCAACAGCCCGGCCGCCGCCGCCGGCCTGCAACCCTACAGCCGCGAACGCTCGGGCCGCATCGTGCCGGGCGACGTCATCACGGCTGTCGACGGGCAGGCTGTGGCCGACCTGGACGACATGCTGTCGCTGCTGGAGACCCGGCAGATCGGGGACAAGGTGACGCTGACGGTGTGGCGCAACGGGCAGACGCGCAAGGTGGCGGCGACCCTGGGCAGCTCGGACTAGGTGCCGGCACTGTGCCAATCGGGCTGATTCCTGAATCCTGATCCCCTCTCCCCCTCGGCAACGCCTCGGGTGGGGTGGCGGCTGGGTTCCCGGCTAACACTTGCCTAATGGTGGCCAGAGACATTGCGGCAGCGGGCCGCGGTGGCCCGAAGTCAGGAGGTCACCATGCCCGCCCATCACCTGATCCTTCATCCGCTGGCCCTGATGGCCCTGTCCCTGCCCCTGCTGGCCCAGGCGCAGAACTTCGACGCGCTGATCCAGCAGCAGATGGCGGCGATGAACGCCAACATCCAGCGCGGCCAGAACCAGGTCAACCAGATGGTGCAGCAGCGCATGCAGGACCCGGCCGTGCAGCGCGCCTGGCAGAGCTACCTGCAGCAGACCGGCGGCCGCCCGGCGATGGACTACCCCACCTTCACCTACAACTACATCTACACCAACGGCTTCAGCGCCCAGGGCATCGCCCATGCGCGCGCCAACGAGCAGCGCAACCAAGGGCTGGAGCAGGCCGCCGTGCAGCGCCTGCGCCAGGCCGAGCAGGAGCGCAGCAACGCGCAGCAGCAACAGCGCGACGGCTACTTCGCCAACCAGCAGGAGGCCGGGCGCCAGTTGCAGGGCAACAGCACCTACATCGCGCCCAACGGCCAGCCGCTGGTGCTGCCGCACACGTGGCAGCGCAACGGCACCTACCAGCACCAGGGCGCCACGTATCACGTCGACGGCAACGGCCAGTACCACGTGCTGGCGGCCAACGGCTGGTGGTATCCGCTCGCCGCGGGCCGCTGACCTCGTACAGTAGCGCCCCCGACAGACGACAGGACACCCCATGGGCGCGCAATGGAAGGCAAAACACAAGGACATCGCGGCCAACGCCAAAGGGCAGCTCTTCGGCAAGCTGGCCAAGGACATCATGATTGCCGCGCGCGGCGGCGCTGACCCCAAGGACAACGCCAAGCTGCGCCTTGTGGTGGAGCAGGCCCGCAAGGTGTCCATGCCCAAGGACACGCTGGACCGCGCCATCAAGAAAGGCGCCGGCCTGACCGGCGAAACCGTGCACTTCGAGCAGGCCATCTACGAGGGCTTTGCCCCGCACCGCGTGCCGGTGATGGTGGAGGTGCTGACCGACAACACCAACCGCGCGGCGTCGGACATGCGCGTGCTGTTCCGCAAGGGCCAGCTAGGCACCAGCGGCTCGGTGAGCTGGGACTTCGACCACCTGGGCCTGATCGAGGCCGAGCCCGCCGCGCCCGGCGCCGACGCCGACATGGCCGCCATCGAGGCCGGCGCGCAGGACCTGCTGCCGCCGGATGAAGACAGTGTGGTGCTGTTCCTCACGGCGCCTACCGATCTGGACCTGGTCAGCCGCGCCCTGCCCACCCATGGCTTCACGGTGCTGAGCGCCAAGCTGGGCTATCGCCCCAAGAACCCTATCGACCCGGCGAGCCTGAGCGCGGAGCAGCTTGAAGAGGTGGAAAGCTTTCTGGCTGCCATCGACGCCAATGACGACGTGCAGAACGTCTACGCCGGCTTGGCCGGCTAAGCCGCGCACTGCGCCAAAAGCCACTGCTCGAACGCCTTGACCGCCGGCCGTGACTTGGCTGCCGGGTCCACGATGAGGCGATAAGCCCGCGCCGACGCGATGCCGGCATCGAAGGGCGTGACGAGCTGGCCGCTGGCCAGCAGCGCATCCACCAGCGGCCGCCGGCCCAGCGCCACGCCCTGCCCCGCCACGGCAGCGGCAATGGCCTCGGAGTAGGTCGAGAAGCTCAACCTTGCGGCCGGCCGCAGGTCGGCCAGGCCCCATGCCGTCAGCCAGGGCTCCCATTCGGCCGGCATGCCGCTGCTGTCGCCGTCCATGGCCAGGTGCAGCAAGGTGTGGCGGCACAGGTCCGCCGGCTCGCGCAGCGGCAGGCCCACCTCGCCCACCAGGCGCGGGCTGCAGACTGGCAGCATGGACTCGGCGAACAGCTGCTGCCCCTGGGCCGCGCCGACGGGGCTGTAGCGGATGGCGAGATCGAACCCCTCGCTGGCGAGGTTGCGGTTGCCCAGGCCCGCGTCCAGCCGCACGTCGATGCCCGGGTGGGCACGGGTGAAGGCGGTCAGCCGCGGGATCAGCCACAGCGAGGCGAAACCCGGCGTTGTCGTCAGCGCCAGCACCTGGCGCTGGTGCGGTTCGCGCAGAGTACGGACCGCCACCCGCAGTGTGTTGAACGAGGCCGAACAGGCCGCCAGCAGGCGCTGGCCGTCCTCGGTCAGCGCCAGGGACCGGTGGCGGCGCTCGAACAGCTGCACGCCCAGCTCGTCCTCCAGCGCGCGGATCTGCCGGCTCATGGCCGACTGCGTGACAAAACGCTCCTCCGCCGCCTGCGTGAAGCTGAGGTGGCGCGCGGCGGCCTCGAAGGCGGCCAGTAGCTGCAGCGGCGGGAGACGGTCCAGGGGTTTGGTTGACATGCGCTGGAGGAATGCGAAACCTTCCAAATCATCGTTTGTCGGCAAGGTGCGCAACCCTCACTATCCGCGCCAGACGGCCCCGACGCAAGCATGCCAACCCTGCATGCAAGCCCGCCGTCCGAGGAGCTCACCATGCTGATCGACGTCCCCCGCACCCGCCTGCTGCTGCAACGCGGCCAGATCTCCCGCCTGCCCGAGGCCCGCGCCACGAACCTGTGCAGCGCCGCCGGCACGCTGTGGGTCACCATCGACCACGACGCCCGCGACATCGTGCTGGAACCCGGCCAGTGCTTCACCGTGCAGAGCGACGAGGGCGTCACCATCAGCGCGCTGAGCGGCCCCGCCGTGCTGGACCTGCGGCCCGCTGAAGCCGGAGCGGCGGCGTGAACACCCTGCTCGAGCGGGCTCTGCTGCTCGCCGATGAACCGGTTGCCGACTCGGTCTGGTCGCCGGTCTGGAGCCTGCCCGGCGAGCGCGCCGTTCACCTGCGCCCCATCGCCGTGGACGACGCCTGTGCCGAGCAGGCCTTCTTTCGCAGCCTGTCGCTGGACTCGCGCCACAAGCGCTTTCACGTGGGCCTGCGCGAACTCAGCCCCACGCTCTTGAAGCTGCTGACCGATGTGGACCAGCATCAGCACGTCGCCTGGGTCGCCGAGTCGCTGGAGCCGGCGCAACCCGTCGTCGCCGATGCGCGCTATGTGCGTGAGACCGACCGGCCCGAGCGCGCCGAGTTCGCCCTCGCCGTGTCCGACGACTGGCAGGGCCGCGGCCTGGGCCGCCGCCTCATCGCCCACCTGGCTGCGCATGCGAAGCATCATGGCGTGCGCACGCTGTATGGCGACGTGCTGTCCGACAACCGCCGCATGCTGGCCCTGATGCGCGACCAGGGCGCCCGCCTCACCAGCCATCCCGACGGCCCGCAACTCGTACGCGCGGTGCTGGACCTCTGACCCCACGAACACCGGCGATCATGCCGGCATGCGACGACTCCTCATTGCCGGCCTTGCACTGGCCGCCGGCACGCTGCTCTTCAGCCTCATCGCGGGCGAACTGCTGACGCGCCCGGCCCGCGCCCGCATCGGCCCGCCACCGCCCGGCCTGAGCGCTGAGACGGTCCACATCCAGTACGGGGACGGCCAGCAGGTCACGGGCTGGTTCCTGCCCGGCCGCGCCGGCGAAGGCGCCATGCTGCTGTTGCACGGCGTGCGCGGCAACCGGCTGCAGATGCTGGAACGCGCCCGCTGGCTGCAGCGCGAAGGCATCGCCTGCCTGTTGATCGATCTGCCCTCGCATGGCGAGAGCAGTGGCGCACGCATCACCTTCGGTCGACACGAGGCGCTGGGCGTGCATGCCGCGCTGGGCTGGCTGCGCGCGAAGCTGCCGGGCGAAAAGCTGGGCGGCCTCGGCGTGTCGCTGGGCGGCGCCTCGCTGCTGTTCGCCGACCGCCAGCCGGAGCTGGATGCGCTGGTGCTGGAATCGGTCTACCCCACCATCACCGACGCGGTACAGGATCGGCTGACGACCCGCTTCGGCCCGGCCGGCGCCTGGGCCGCGCCGCTGCTGCTGGTGCAGATCCCCTTGCGGCTGGACTTCGGCGTGCAGGACCTGCGGCCCATACAGGCCATTGCCAGCGTGCGCGCGCCACTGCTGGTGGCTTCGGGCACCGAGGACCGCTCCACACGCTGGCCCGAGACGGAACAGCTGTTCGCCGCAGCCCCCGAACCCAAGGCACTGTGGCCGGTGCCGGGCGCGGGCCACGTGGACTTACATGACCACGACGCATCCGCCTACCGGGCCCGGCTGTTGCCGTGGCTGCAAACACATCTACGCAAAGCCCCAGGCTGACGGGGCCAAGCACGGAGCGGCAAGATGCCGCCATGCCTGCCCTGCCCCCGCTCTCCATCCTCGATCTCGCGCCCGTTGTCGAGGGCGCCACCACCCGCGAAGCGCTGCTAAACAGCCTGGACCTGGTGCGCCTGGCCGACGAGCTGGGTTACACGCGCTACTGGGTGGCCGAGCACCACAACATGGAGGGCGTGGCCAGCTCGGCCACGGCCGTGCTGATCGGCCAGCTCGCGGCGACCTCCAAGCGCATCCGCGTGGGTGCCGGCGGCATCATGCTGCCCAACCATGCACCGCTGACCATCGCCGAGCAGTTCGGCACGCTGGCCGAACTCTTCCCCGGCCGCATCGACCTGGGGCTGGGCCGCGCGCCGGGCACCGACCGACCCACCATGCGCGCGCTGCGCCGCAGCCTGGAGAGCACGGGTGAAGACGGCTTCCCCAATGACGTGCTGGAGTTGCAAAGCTATCTCGCGCCGCTGGAGGCTGACGCCGTCGTGCGCGCCGTGCCGGGCCAGGGCACCGAGGTGCCGATCTGGCTGCTGGGCTCCAGCCTTTACAGCGCCCAGCTCGCGGCCTACCTGGGCCTGCCCTTCGCGTTCGCATCCCACTTCGCGCCCGAGATGCTGATGCAGGCGCTGCAGATCTACCGCACAACCTACCGGCCCAGCGTTCGCCACGCGAAGCCGCATGCGATGGTGGGCTTGAACGTCATCGTCGCGCCGACCGACGAGGAGGCGCGCTTCCTCTTCACGTCGGCCCAGCAGCGCTTCCTGGGCATGGTGCGAGGCCGGCGCGGCAAGCTGCCGCCGCCGGTGGCGAGCATGGACACGCTGTGGTCGCCGGCCGAGGCCATGCAGGTCGAGCGCATGCTGTCCGAGTCCATCGTCGGTTCGCCCGACACGGTGCGCGCGGGCCTGGCCGCAACCAAGGAGCGCACCCAGGCCGACGAGTTCATCGTCGCCTGCGCGGTGCATGACCACGCCTTGCGGCGGCGCAGTTACGAGCTGTTGTCAGGCCTCTCACAGGCTTGAGCCACACCGCCTCATATCATGGGGCAATGCCCCGACGCCCGCTTCCCGCGCCCCCAGAACTGAGCGAACCGGCGACGCGCGTGCTGCGGCGCTTTCGCTTCGTCTTCAACACCGTGAAGACGCATTTCCAGCAGGTCGAGAAGCAGACCGGCGTGGGCGGCGCGCAGCTGTGGGCGCTCAGCGTGATCGCATCAAGCCCAGGCGTTGGGACGGGGGATTTGGCGCGCGCGATGGACATCCATCAGTCCACGGCGAGCAACCTCGTAAGGTCGCTGGTGGCACGCGGCTATGTGCAGACCGACAAGGGCGGCACAGACAAGCGCGCGGTGCAGCTCACGCTGCTGCCGGCGGGGCGGGAGGTGCTTCACAAGGCGCCGGGGCCGCTCACGGGCGTGCTGCATCAGGCCTTGACGACGCTGGATGCAGAGACCCTGGCCCGTTTGGATACGGACCTGGCACGTCTCATTGATGCGCTGGGCGGGGATGAGCGCGCGGCGAACATCCCCTTGGGGCAATAGCCCCAAGCCCAGCCTGACGCCTTACTTCTGGGGGTAGGCGATGTCGGCGCGGCGGTTTTGCGCCCAGGACGCTTCGTCGTGGCCGGTGGCCTTGGGGTGCTCGCGGCCCAGGCTGACGGCTTCGACCTGGCCATCACGCACGCCATAGGCCTTCAGGGCCTTGGCAACGGCGTCGGCACGCTTCTGGCCCAGGGCCAGGTTGTATTCGGCACCGCCGCGCTCGTCGGCATTGCCTTCGACCTTGACGTTGAGCTGGGCGTTCTTGCCCAGGTACTGGGCCTGGCGCTGCAACAGGGCGTCGTACTCGGACTTGACGGAGAAGTTGTCGAAGTCGAAGTAGACGCTGCGCTCCTTGGAGATCAGGCTGTTGGGATTGAGGTAGTCGGGCACTTCGACCTTGGCCACCTGGGTCTGCGGCACGGGGGCCGGAGCAGGCGTCGGCGCAGGGGCCTGGGCCACGGGCGCGGGAGCAGCCGGCGCGGGGGGCGGCGTCAGGGGCGTGCTGGAGCAGCCCGCCAGGATCAGGCCAGCGGCCAGGAGAGCGCCTTGAGTCGAAATCAGCTTCATTTGAATGGAGTCCTTGCATGCGCAACCAGCGCGCACGGTCTCGGATGATACCAAATTACATTTGCACAAATCTATTTCAAGGGTCTAGCTGGCCGTACGCCCGCAGCTACATTGCCGCCCATGAAAACGGAGACGTACTACGCCGCCACGGCACCTGACGTGACGTTCCCGCCCCTGGCCGGCCCCGCCCTCGACGTGGAGGTGGCCGTGCTGGGCGGCGGTTTTGCCGGCCTGGCGACCGCGCGCGGGCTGCAGGAGCGCGGCATCACCAGCGTGGCCGTGCTGGAGGCGCACACCATCGGGCACGGGGCCTCGGGTCGCAACGGCGGCTTCGTGTTCGGCGGTTTCAGCCGCGATGCCGTCGATCTGGTGAGCGACCTGGGGCTGGAGACGGCACGCGAGTTCTACGCCCAGAGCCGGGACGCCGTCGCGCTGATCCGCTCGCGCATCGAGCGCCACGCCATCACCTGCGACCGGCAGGAAGGCGGCGCCCTGCTCGTCAACTGGTTCAGGAACAGCCCGCAAGCCGAGCGCCGGCTGCGCGACCAGGCGCGCTGGCTGCGAGAGAACTTCGGCGTGGTCTGGGAGGAGGTCGACGCCACGCAGGTCAGCCAGTGGCTGGCCACCAACCGCTACGGCAGCGCCCTGCTGGAACGCGACGCCTTCCACTTTCACCCCCTCAAGTATTCGCTGGGCCTGGCTCGCGTCATCGAGCAAGCCGGTGGCCGGGTGCACGAGCACAGCCCCGTGACGGCCATCGACGAAAACCCGGGAGGCGGCTTCGTGTTGCGCACGGCCGAGGAAGCCACGGTCCGCGCGGCCCAGGTCGTCGTGGCGGGTGGCGCCTACCTGAACACGCTGCTGCCGGCCTTGACCGGTGCGCGCCTGCCGATCGCGACCTACGTCATCGCGACCGAGCCCCTGCCCGCCGAACTGCGGCCCATACAAACGCCCGCGGCCATCTACGACAACCGCTTCGCCTTCGACTACTACCGCATGCTGAGCGACCACAGGCTGCTGTGGGGCGGCCGCATCTCCATCCAGGAGCGCGAGCCGGAGCGCATCGCCGAGCTGCTGCGCGCGGACATGCTCAAGGTCTTCCCCCAGTTGGCCAAGGTGCGCATCGAGCACGCCTGGGGCGGGCTGATGAGCTATGCCCGCCACAAGATGCCGCAAGTCGGGCGGTTGGCGCCGGGTCTGTGGTTCGCCCAGGCCTTTGGCGGTCATGGCGTGGCACCCACGACCGCCGCCGGCGAATGGCTTGCCGACGCCATCAGCGGCCGCTCAGACCTGCCCGCGGGCCTGCAGCGCTATGGCCTGACGCCGGTCTTCGGCCAGGCCGGGCTGCTGGCGGCGCAGGCCACCTACAGCTGGGCTGAGCTGCAGGACGCGCTCAGAGAATTGATCACTACTTGATCCGCTGCTTCTCGAGCTTGCGCGCCAGCGTGCGCCGGTGCATGCCCAGGCGGCGTGCGGTCTCGCTGATGTTGAAGCCGGTCTCTGCCAGCACCTCGTGGATGCGCTCCCATTCCAGCGTCTTGATGGACGCGGTCTGGCGCTCCGTCACCTCCACGTCGGCGTCGCCCTGGGTGCGCGCGAAGGCGGCCTCGATGTCGTCCGTATTGGCGGGCTTGGCGAGGTAGTGGCAGGCGCCCAGCTTGATGGCCTCCACGGCCGTCGCGATGCTGGCGTAGCCGGTCAGCACGACGATGAGCACCTCCGGGTCCCAGGCATGCAAGGCCTGCACGCAGGCCAGGCCCGAGGCGCCGCCGGCGAGCTTGAGGTCCACGACGGCATGGCCCAGCTCTTCGTCCTCGGGCAGGTCGTCAAGCAGGTTCTTCATGTCGTCCAGGCTACTGGCCCGCATGACGCGCCAGCCGCGCCGCTCGAAGGAGCGCGACAGCGTGCGCGCAAAGGCATCGTCGTCTTCGACGATCAGCAGCAGGCGGTCTTCAAACGGAGAGGGCATCAGGATCTGGATTCTCGCGGCAGGAGGGAAGCGAGCGGCAGCGTGAGGACGACCTCGGCGCCTCCCTCCTCTGGGTTGCGAGCCTCCAGCCGGCCGCCCAGCGTGCGCGCGACGTTGACGGACAGGAACAAGCCCATGCCGCGGCCGGGCTGGCCCTTGCTGCTCTGGTAGGGCTCGCCGAAGTGCTTGAGGCGCTCGGTGTCGAAGCCCGGGCCTTGGTCCAGCACACTCAGGCGCAGCGTCTCGCCGTCCGCGCAGTCGGCGGTGAGCAGCAGCCGCTTGGCCGGCGCAGCCTCGGCGGCGTTGTCCAGCAGGTTGGCGATGACCTGCTGCAAGGCGCTGTCCGACACGATCTCCACGTCGGGCAGGCCGTCGCGCACGACGACCAGCTCGGACTGCGGCCGCGTGGGCCGCCAGCGCGCGGCCAGCTCGTCGATGAAGGCATGGAGCGTCGTCAGCCGCGGGGCCTCGCCGCGCATCTCGCCGGCTGACATCAGGATGCCGGTGACGATGGCCTTGCAGCGCAGGATCTGCTGCTGCATCTCCTCGATCTCCTCGCGCAGCTCGGGCTCGCCGGCAAAGGGTGCCATGTGGGCCCAGTCGCCGAGGATGACGCTGAGCGTCGCCAGCGGCGTGCCCAGTTCGTGCGCCGCCCCGCTGGCCAGCAGCCCCATGCGCACGATGTGCACCTCCTCGGCGGCGCGCTGGCGCAGGTCGGCCAGTTCGGCGTCGCGCTGGCGCAGGTTGCGGTTGATGCGCACGATGAAGACGCTCAGCAGCCCCACATTGAGCACAAAACACAGCAGCAACCCACCCAGGTAGTTGGGCGACAGCAGCGTGGGCGACACCGGGTCCAGCTGCAGCGGACGGTGCCATTGCATCAGCAGCACGAAGCCGGTCACCGCGCTCAGCACTACGGCCCACAGGTAGGCCGGCCGCAGCAGCACGGAGGCCACGGCCACCTGCAGCAGGTAGAGGTAGATGAACGGGTTGTCGCTGCCGCCGGCGAGATAGAGCTGGCCAGTCAGCACGCCCACGTCGACCAGCAGGCCGATGCACAGCTCCAACTGCGACACCGGCTGCGCAAGCCGGTTGCGCCACAGGCTGAACAGGTTGAAAGCGATGAGGATGGCCAGCAGGCTCGCCATCTCGGCCCAGGGCAGCGAGATGCCCAAGGCGACGTGCACCACCAGCACGGTGGCCAGTTGACCAACCACGGCCAGCCAGCGCAGCTCGATGAGCTGGCTCAGGTTGGCGCGGCCGGCGCGGCGTTCGGGCGCAACGGCAACGGGTTCGACGACAGGCTGCAGGGGTGTATTCAAGACGGGGTCCGCCGGCGCTCTTCGCGGACCAGGAAGCCGGCCGCAGCGGCGGCCATCACCGCGAGCGCCAGCCAGGTGGCGGCGTAGACGGCGTGATTGTTGGTGAAGTGCAGCACGGTGAGTCCCGGGCGCGGCCAGCGGCGTGACTGGGTGGGGTCGGCGGACTCGTCGACGAAGAAGGGAGCAACCTGGCCCTTGAGCCCCCAACGCGCGGCAATGCCGGCCACGTCACGCGAGTACCAGCGGTCCTGCTCAGGCTCATTGCGGCGCAGCGGGCCGCCGTTCGGCTCGGTCAGGCGCAGCAGGCCAACCAGCTCCACCGGGCCTTCGGGGGCGGCATGCTGTTCAGGCGCGCGCTGCTCGGGCGGCACAAAGCCGCGATTGACAAGGACAAGGCTGCCGTCATCCAGGCGCAGTGGCGCCAGCACCCAGTACCCGCCACCCAGCTCGGTGATGGCCTGCGCCAGGGTTTCGCGAGGCTCGAAGCGGCCGCGCAGCTTCACGCGACGGTATTCATCGGGCTTGCCGACGGTGACCCAAGCGTCGGGCGCCGGCGCTGCCACGGGTGCAGCCTGCAGCTGCCGCTCAACTCGGGCGATGAGGTCCAGCTTCCACGAGAGACGCTGGATCTGCCAGGCGGCCAGCGCAGCGAAGCCCAGGCTGGCCAGGGCCGCCGCGACGATCAATGCGACGCGTGCGGCCCGTTCCATCAGGGCATGTTGCGCATCGCCGCGGGATCGGGCGTGGACATCATGTTGGCGTTCATGTGATACATGACCCAGATCGAGCCGGCCAGCATGATGACGACCAGGGCCACCGTGAACAGCAGGGCCAGCATGGACCAGCCGCCCTCGACCTTGGCGTTCATGTGCAGGAAATAGATCATGTGCACGACCATCTGCACCGCGGCGAAGCCGAGGATGACGAAGCCGGTGATCTTGGGGCTGGGCAGCACCTTGGCCATGACCAGCCAGAACGGGATGGCCGTCAGGATGACCGACAGGATGAAACCGGTCGCGTAGCCCTTGTAGCTGACGTGGAAGTCTTCTTCGCCGGGCAGGTGGTCGTCGTGATCGTGATGATCGTGGTTGTGGTCGGCTGCCATCACATCGATCCCATCAGATAAACGAAAGTGAAGACGCCGATCCACACGACGTCCAGGAAGTGCCAGAACATGGACAGGCACATCAGGCGGCGGCGGTTGGCGGGCGTGAGGCCCAGCTTTTGCACCTGCACCATCAGCGTGATGAGCCAGATGGAGCCGAAGGTGACGTGCAGGCCGTGCGTGCCCACCAGCGTGAAGAAGCTGGACAGGAAGGCGCTGCGCTGCGGGCCGGCGCCCTCGTGGATGAGGTGGTGGAACTCGAACAGCTCGATGCCCAGGAACCCCAGGCCGAACAAGCCCGTGATGGCCAGCCAGGCCAGCAGCGCGCCCTTCTTGCGGGCCTGCATCGCGATCATCGCGAAGCCGTAAGTGATGGACGAGAACAGCAGCAGCGCGGTGTTGATGGCCACCAGCGGCAGGTCGAACAGGTCGGCGCCCGACGGGCCGGCCGCGTAGTTGCGGCCCAGCACGGCGTAGACGGCGAACAGCACCGCGAAGAGCAGGCAGTCGCTCATCAGGTAGAGCCAGAAACCCAGCATGGTGCTGGGCTGCGGGTGGTGCTCGCCGCTGTGGTCGTAATAGACCGGAGCGCCGTTCACGTGCGTGGCAACGGTTGCAGTCATGTCAGGGTCTCCCGATCAGGCCGCCGCGCCAAGCGCATGGGTGCGCTCGTCTTCGGTGCGGGTCACGGCGTCTGCCGGGATGTGGTAATCGCGGTCGTAGTTGAAGGTGTGCACGATGGCCGAGATGACGGTGGCCGCAAAGCTCAGGCCGGCGATCAGCCACATGTGCCAGATCAACGCGAAGCCCATGGCCGTGGCCAGCATGCCGATGATGAAGCCGGCGCCGGTGTTCCTGGGCATGTGGATGGCCACAAAGCCGGTCTTCGGGCGCTCGGCGCCACGCTGCTTCATGTCGTGCCAGGCGTCCAGCTCGTGGGCGATGGGCGTGAAGGCGAAGTTGTAGTCCGGCGGCGGCGAGGAGGTGGACCATTCCAGCGTGCGGCCACCCCAGACGTCGCCGGTCGTGTCGGCCAGTTCCTTGCGGCGCAGGATGCTGACGGCGATCTGGATCAGGAAGGCGCCTATGCCCAGCGCGACGATGCCCGCGCCGATGGCGGCGATGACGAACCAGATCTGCAGGGACGGGTCGTCGAAGTGGCTCACGCGGCGCGTGATGCCCATCAGGCCCAGCACGTACAGCGGCGTGAACGCGACCCAGAAGCCGATGAACCAGCACCAAAACGAGACCTTGCCCCAGAAGGCATCCAGGCGGAAGCCGAAGGCCTTGGGGAACCAGTAGTTGATGCCGGCGAATGCGCCGAACACCACGCCGCCGATGATGACGTTGTGGAAGTGGGCGATCAGGAACAGGCTGTTGTGCAGCACGAAGTCGGCCGCGGGGACGGCCAGCAGCACGCCGGTCATGCCGCCGATGGTGAAGGTGACCATGAAGCCCACGGTCCACAGCATCGGCACCTCGAACTTGATGCGGCCGCGGTACATCGTGAACAGCCAGTTGAAGATCTTCGCCCCGGTCGGGATGGAGATGATCATCGTCGTGATGCCGAAGAAGCTGTTCACGCTGGCGCCCGAGCCCATCGTGAAGAAGTGGTGCAGCCACACGAGGTAGGACAGGATGGTGATGACCACCGTCGCATAGACCATGGACGCGTAGCCGAACAGCTTCTTGCGGCTGAAGGTGGACACGACCTCCGAGAAGATGCCGAACACCGGCAGCACCAGGATGTAGACCTCGGGGTGGCCCCAGATCCAGATCAGGTTCACGTACAGCATGGCGTTGCCGCCGAGGTCGTTCGTGAAGAAGTTGGTGCCGAGGTAACGGTCGGCCGTCAGCAGCGCCAGCGTGGCGGCCAGGATGGGAAAGGTCGCGACGATGAGCACGTTGGTGCACAGCGACGTCCACGTGAAGACGGGCATCTTCATCATGGTCATGCCGGGGGCGCGCATCTTGATGATGGTCGCGATCAGGTTGATGCCTGACAGCGTCGTGCCCACCCCCGCGATCTGCAGCGCCCAGACGTAGTAGTCCACTCCCACGTCGGGGCTCGCGAGCAGGCCCGACATCGGCGGATAGGCCAGCCAGCCGGTCTTGGCGAACTCGCCGACGAACAGCGACAGCATGACGAGGATGGCGCCACCGGCGGTCATCCAGAAGCTGAAGTTGTTCAGGAAGGGGAAGGCCACGTCGCGCGCGCCGATCTGCAGCGGCACGACGTAGTTCATGAAGCCCGTCACGAACGGCATCGCGACGAAGAAGATCATGATGACGCCGTGCGCCGTGAAGACCTGGTCGTAGTGGTGCGGCGGCAGGAAGCCGGCGCTGTCGCCGAAGGCCATGGCCTGGTGGGCGCGCATCATCAGCGCGTCCGCGAAGCCGCGCAGCAGCATCACGACACCCAGGATGATGTACATGATGCCGATCTTCTTGTGGTCGATGCTGGTGATCCAGTCGCGCCACAGATGGCCCCAGAGGCGGAACTTGGTGATCAGCCCCAGCATCAGCGCGCCGCCCAGGGCGACCGCGATGAAGGTGGCGACGAGGATGGGCTCATGCAGCGGCAGCGAGTCCCAGCCGAGCCGGCCGAGGATGGGGTGCAGCTGGTCAGCAGCGTGCTGCTGCGCAACGACAGGATTGGACATCGGTCGGACTCAGTTCTTCTGTGCGACGGCCGAGGCGTCGGCAGTCGCTATGGGAAGGCCCAGCGGATTGGTCGGCGTGCACAGGCCGGCGACGACGGTGCGCTCGCGCTGAACACCGTCGAAGCCGCGCCAGGCGGTGCGCATCGTGCTGGCCACGCCGCCCTTGCCGGCGCCGCCGGCGGCATCGATGGCCATCATCTGGCTGGAGCACATCTTCTTGCCGTCGACGCAGCGGTCGACGATGGCGCTCCACAGGCCCGCCTCGACGCTGGCGTAGCGGCGGATGGGTTCCTTGGTGCTGGGCTGCTCGAGCTGCAGGTAGCCCTCGCGGGTCAGCTTGTTGCCGTCGGCCTTGTTGGACTCGACCCAGCGGGCGAAGGCCTCGTCGGAGACGCCGTGGAACTTGAAGCGCATGTCCGAGAAGCCCGCGCCGCTGTACTGGGCCGACAGGCCGTCATAGACGCCGGCCTTGTTGATGACGGCGTGCAGTTGCGTCTGCATGCCCGGCATCGCGTAGATCATGCCGGCCAGCGCCGGCACGTAGAAGGTGTTCATCACCGACGTGGACGTGAAGCGGAAGTGGATGGGGCGGTCCACCGGCGCTGCCAGTTCGTTGACGGTCGCAATGCCCTGCTCGGGGTAGATGAACAGCCACTTCCAGTCCATCGCGACGGCGTAGACCTCCAGCGGCTTCATATCGACGCTGACGGGCCTGCCCTCGGCGATACGGTCCAGCGGGCGGAACGGGTCCAGCTTGTGGGTGCTGATCCAGGTCACCGCGCCCAGCGCGATGATGATGAGCAGCGGCGCGCCCCAGATGACCAGCTCCAGGCGGGTGGAATGGTCCCAGTCCGGTTCGTAGGTCGCCTCGGCGTTGGACTGCCGGTAGCGGTATGCAAAGAGCAGCGTCAGCGCGATCACCGGGACGATGATCAGCAGCATGAGCAGCGTGGAAGTGACGATGAGGCTGGCCTGTTGCTGCGCGATGTCGCCATGCGGCTTCATCACGATCAGGTCGCAACCGCTCAGCGCGAGGCTGGCCGCGAGCGCGGCGACCCAGGCGATGGCACGAGACGGGAGAGTAGGTTTGTGGTACATCCGGACTAACGCGCGCGAGGGTTAACGATCTTGCACGTACTGCGGAAATGTAAGTTGATTGACCCAAATCAACGATTGGACATTTTGTCCTAGGCACAGACGGAGACAAGCCCAGACATGGCATTCGCTAGCAGTACCGTTCATACGACCCAATCCGGCCCGGCAGGTGGCCACACGGATGAAGACCTGGCACCCGGCGACATCGCCGTCGGCGTGATCATCGGCCGGGCGTCCGAGTATTTCGACTTTTTTGTTTTCGGCATCGCCTCGGTCCTGGTCTTCCCGCAGATCTTCTTTTCCTTCACTGACCAGCTGACCGGCACGCTGTATTCCTTCCTGGTGTTTGCGCTGGCCTTCGTGGTGCGCCCCATCGGCACGCTGATCGGCATGTCCATCCAGCGCCATTTCGGCCGCTCCACCAAGCTGACGGCCGCCCTGTTCCTGCTGGGCTGCTCCACGGTGGCCATGGGCCTGCTGCCCAGCTACGACGACGTAGGAACGACGGCCATCGTGCTGCTGACGCTGTGCCGCGTGGGCCAGGGCCTGGCACTGGGCGGCTCCTGGGACGGCCTGCCCTCGCTGCTGGCCCTGAACGCACCGCCGCACCGCCGTGGCTGGTACGCCATGCTGGGCCAGCTGGGCGCACCGCTGGGCTTCATCGTTGCGTCGAGCGTGTTCCTGTACGTCTACGGCAGCCTGGACGCCAGGGACTTCCTGTCCTGGGGCTGGCGCTTCCCGTTCTTCACGGCCTTTGCGATCAATGTCGTGGCGCTGTTCGCGCGACTGCGCCTCGTGGTCACGCATGAGTACGAGAAGCGCATGGAGGAACATGAGCTGGACCCGGCTCTTCTGCGCGAGCTGCTGCCGGCCCAGGGCCACCATATCGTCATCGGCGCCTTCGCGGCCCTGGCCAGCTACGCCCTCTTCCACCTGGTGACGGTGTTCCCGCTGTCCTGGGTGGCGCTCTACGGCGACCAGGGCGTCGAGGACTTCATGAAGATGGAGTTGCTGGGCGCCTTCTTCGCGGCGGCGGCCATGCCCATGTCGGGCCTCATCGCCGACAACATCGGCCGGCGCAGCTACCTGGGCACGCTGGCGGTGGGCATTGGCATCTTCGCGCTGTTCGCCCCGCTGATGCTGGGCGGCGGCAAGCCGGGCCAGGCGGCCTTCATCCTGATCGGCTTCGTGTTGCTGGGACTGTCCTATGGCCAGTCCGCCGGTTCGGTGACGTCCAACTTCCTGCCGCACTTCCGCTACACGGGCGCAGCGCTGACGGCCGACATGGCCTGGCTGCTGGGCGCTGCGTTCGCGCCGGTCGTGGCCTTGTTCCTGTCCTCGCGCTTCGGCCTGGTGTCGCTCAGCGTCTACCTGCTGTCTGGTGTTGTCTGCACGCTGGTGGCGTTGCGGGTGAACAAGAAGCTGCAGACGGCTGCGGTGGTGCAGGACTAGAAAACACGTTGCCCAGAAGCAACAAAGGCGGGCCGAGGCCCGCCTTTGTCTTGGACGACAAGGCTTAACCGAGCGCCTTGCGGGCGTTGCGGAACATCTGCATCCACGGGCTGTGGGCCGCGCGGTCGCCACGGGTCCAGCTCATCTGCACGTTGCGGAACACGCGCTCAGGGTGGGGCATCAGGGCGGTGAAGCGGCCGTCCAGCGTCGTCACCGAGGTCAAGCCGCCCGGGCTGCCGTTGGGGTTGAACGGGTAGGCCTCGGTGGCCTGGCCATGATGGTCCACAAAGCGCATGGCCGGGATGACCTTGGCCGCATCGCCCTGGCGCGCGAAATTGGCAAAGCCTTCGCCATGGGCCACGGCGATGGGCAGGCGGCTGCCGGCCATGCCCTGCAAGAAGACGCTGGGCGACTCCAGCACCTCCACGAGCGACAGGCGGGCCTCGAACTGCTCGCTCTGGTTGCGCGTGAAGCGCGGCCAAGCGTCGGCGCCCGGGATGATGGGGGCCAGGGCCGCCAGCATCTGGCAGCCGTTGCACACGCCCAGGGCCAGCGTGTCGGGCCGCGCGAAGAAAGCGCGGAACTGCTCGGCCAGCACCGGGTTGAACATGATGGAGCGGGCCCAGCCCTCGCCGGCACCCAGCGTGTCGCCGTAGCTGAAGCCGCCGCAGGCAACAAACGCCGCAAAGCCGTCCAGCTTCACTGCGCCGCTCTGCAGGTCGCTCATGTGCACGTCGAAGCTGTCGAAGCCGCCCTGGGCCATCGCGTAGGACATCTCGACGTGGGAGTTCACGCCCTGCTCGCGCAGGATGGCGACCTTGGGTTTCGCACCGGTGGCGATCATCGGCGCCTGCGCGGGGTCGAAGGTCAGATGCACGTGCAGGCCCGGGTCGTCGGCCTTGCCGGCGGCGGCATGCTCGGACTCGGCACACGCCGGGTTGTCGCGCAGCATGGCGATGCGCCAGCTCACCTCGTCCCAGGTCTGCTGCAGCGTGGTGAGTTCGGCACCGAAGACCTTCTTCGCGTCGCGCCAGACTTCCATCTGCCGCGTCGCATTGGGCTTGGCCACGACATGTGAGTGGCGCGACAGGCCATGGGCGCGCAGCACCTGCATGACCGCGTCGCGGTCGGCGGCACGCACCTGGATCAACGCACCCAGCTCCTCGGAGAACAGCGCGCGCAGCGTCAACTCCTCGCGGCGGCCGCTGACCTGGCCGGCCCAGTTCTTGGAGTCGCCATGGTCGGCACGGCTGTCGCTGATGCCGTCACCCTCGGTGACCAGCATGTCCACGTTCAGGCTCAGGCCCTGCTGGCCGGCAAAGGCCATCTCGCAGGCGGCAGCCCACAGACCGCCGTCGCTGCGGTCGTGATAGGCCAGCAGCTTGCCGCCAGCGCGCAACTCGTTGATCGCATTGACCAGCGAAACCAGCAATTGGGCATCATCCAGGTCCGGCACGTCAGCGCCAAACTGGTTCAGTGCCTGCGCCAGGATGGAGCCTCCCATGCGGTGCTTGCCCTGGCCCAGATCCACGAGGATGAGGGCCGAGTCTTCGCGCTGCAGTTCGGGCGTCAGCGTGCCGCGCACGTCGGCCACGCTGGCAAAGGCGGTGACGATGAGAGACACCGGCGCGGTGACCTGCTTGTCATCCCACTTGGTGCGCATCGACAGGGAGTCCTTGCCCACCGGGATGGAGATGCCCAACGCCGGGCACAGCTCCATGCCCACGGCCTTGACCGTGTCGAACAGGGCGGCGTCTTCACCGGCCTCGCCGCAGGCGGCCATCCAGTTGGCGCTGAGCTTCACGCGCGGCAGCTCGATGGGGGCGGCCAGCAGGTTGGTGATGGCCTCGGCCACCGCCATGCGGCCCGACGCCGGCGCGTTGACGGACGCCAGCGGCGTGCGCTCGCCCATGCTCATGGCCTCGCCGGCAAAGCCCTTGAAGTCGGCCAGCGTGACGGCGCAGTCCGCCACCGGCACCTGCCAGGGGCCCACCATCTGGTCGCGGTGGTTGAGGCCGCCGACCGTGCGGTCGCCGATGGTGACGAGGAAGCGCTTGCTGGCCACGGTGGGGTGGCGCAGCACGTCAAACGCCGCCTGCTCCAGCTTCACGCCGGTCAGGTCCAGCGTGCCGCCGCTGCGGGCCACGCGCTTCACGTCTCTAACCATCTTGGGCGGCTTGCCCAGCAGCACGTCCATGGGCATGTCGATGGGGTGGCCGGTCACCTCGGTGTCGCCGTCCACCAGCTTGAGCTCGCGCTCCTCGGTCGTCACGCCGACGACGGCGAAGGGGCAGCGCTCGCGCTCGCACAGCGCCGTGAACTGCGCCAGGCTCTCCGGCGCGATGGCCAGCACATAGCGCTCCTGGCTCTCGTTGCACCAGATTTCCTTCGGCGCCAGGCCCGACTCCTCCAGCGGCACCTTGCGCAGGTCGAAGCGCGCACCGCGGCCAGCGTCGTTCACCAGTTCGGGGAAGGCATTGGAGATGCCGCCCGCGCCGACGTCGTGGATGGCCAGCACCGGGTTCTCGGTGCCCAGGCCCCAGCAGTGGTTGATGACTTCCTGCGCACGGCGCTCGATCTCGGGGTTGCCGCGCTGCACGGAGTCGAAGTCCAGGTCGGCCGTGTTGGTGCCCGCAGCCATGGAGCTGGCAGCACCACCGCCCATGCCGATGCGCATGCCGGGGCCGCCCAGCTGGATCAGCAGCGAGCCGGCGGGGAACTCGATCTTCTTCGTCAGGTCGCTGCGGATGGTGCCCAGGCCGCCGGCGATCATGATGGGCTTGTGATAGCCGCGACGAACGCCGTCCACGGTCTGCTCGAAGACGCGGAAGTAGCCGGCCAGGTTGGGACGGCCGAATTCGTTGTTGAAGGCCGCGCCGCCCAGCGGGCCTTCGATCATGATCTGCAGCGCGCTGGCGATGTGGGCGGGCTTGCCAACCGGGCTCTGCTCCCAGGGCTCGGCCAGGCCGGGCAGGTGCAGGTTGGAGACCGAGAAGCCCGTCAGGCCCGCCTTGGGCTTGGAGCCGCGGCCGGTGGCACCTTCGTCGCGGATTTCGCCGCCCGCGCCGGTCGAGGCGCCCGGATGCGGCGAAATGGCCGTCGGGTGGTTGTGCGTCTCCACCTTCATCAGCACATGGGCCTGCTCTTCGCGGGCCGCATAGGCGGCGCCGGGCCGGGGCGCTGGCATCCAACGCTCGATGGCGTGGCCTTCCATGATGGCCGCGTTGTCCGAGTAGGCGATGACCGTGTGCTGCGAGTTCAGCTTCTCGGTGTTGCGGATCATGCCGAACAGCGACAGTGGCTGCGCCTCGCCGTCCACCGTGAAGCTCGCATTGAAGATCTTGTGCCGGCAGTGCTCGCTGTTGGCCTGCGCGAACATCATCAGCTCCACGTCGCTGGGGTTGCGGCCCAGCTTCTTGAAGTTGGTCTCGAGATACTCGATCTCGTCGCCCGACAGCGCCAGGCCGAACTCGACGTTGGCCTTCTCCAGCGCCGCCCTGCCCTGGCCCAGCACGTCCACGTGCGCCATGGGCTCGGCAGTGCGCTCGTCGAAGAGGTGCTTCGTGTCCTCGCGGCTGAAGCAGGCCGACTCGGTCATGCGGTCGTGCAGCAGCACCGCGCAGGCGTTCAGCTCGTCTTGACTCAGCGGCTTGGCGCCACCGAGCAGGCCGCTCTTGGTGGCGATGCGGTATTCGACGACGCGCTCCACGCGCTTCAGTGCCAGGCCGCAGTTGTGGGCGATGTCGGTGGCCTTGGAGGCCCAGGGGCTGACCGTGCCGAAGCGCGGCGTGACGACGACGAGGTCGCCGTCCGCACCGGCTGCGGCCGGCTCGCCGTAGGTCAGCAGCGCAGCGAAGCGCTCACGGGCTTCGGCGTCGAGTGCCGTATCCGTCCAGACCCAGTGCACCGCGCGGGCGCTGATGCCGGTAATGCGGCCACTGACCTCTTGCAGCCGGGCCAACAGGGCCTGGGCGCGGAAATCGGAAAGGGCGTTGCCGCCCTCGAAATGGGTCAGTTGCGGGGTCAGGGCCATGGAATCCGGGGAGGCTGGGCGCGAGGCGGGGCTCGCGGTTCTCGTGAGGCACCGTCCCCCGAGCAAGGGACGGCGTGCGGCGCCAGGGATTCTACTGAGGCTCGGCGGCGCAGGCCCCGCGTCCGGGCAAGTCCGGGTCGAATGGTTGCGATACCAACCTACGATGCCGGCCATGAGCACAAAGCCGCTAACCCGGCGCGAGATCGTCGGCTACGGGCTCGGCGACATGGGGTTCAACTTCTATTGGACCAACATCGCCACATTCCTGCTGATCTTCTACACCGATGTCTTCGGCATCAGCGCGGCGGCCGCAGCCACCATGCTGTTCGCCGTCAAGCTGGTCAATGCCGTCACCGACCCGCTGATCGGCGCCCTGGCCGACCGCACCCAGACGCGCTGGGGCAAGTTTCGACCCTATCTGCTCTTCATGGCGTTGCCACTGGCCGGTATGGGCGTGTTGACCTACAGCAGCCCGCCGCTGAGCGGCAGCGGCAAGCTGGCCTGGGCCTATGTCAGCTATCTGCTGCTGATGACCTGCTACACGGCCGTCAACCTGCCGTACAACGCTCTCTCCGGCGTGCTGTCCAGCGATGCTAGCGACCGCAATGCCATCAATGCGTCGCGCTTCATCGCGGCGTTTGCCGGCGGCACGCTGGTGACGGCCACGACACCGGCACTGGTGCGCCTGCTCGGTGGTGGCGACGACCGCCTGGGCTGGCCGCTGGCCATGGCCTGCTGGGGCGCGGCAGCCCTGGTGATGTTCCTCATCACCTTCCTGACCACGACCGAGCGTGTCGCACCGGCTCAAGCGCAGCCGTCCAGCGTGAGGCAGGACCTGATCGATCTTCGCGACAACCGCCCATGGATCCTGCTCTTCGTGCTGGCGCTGATCATCATGATCAGTATCACGCTGCGCACCACCAGTTCGGCCTACTACTTCAAATACGTCGTGCAGCGCCCCGAACTGCTGGCCTCCTTCGTGCCGGCCTATCTGCTGGCGGCGGCCACCGGCGCCGCGCTGACGCCGCTGTTCACGCGCTTCTTCGACAAGCGCAAGCTGCTCATCGCGCTGATGACGCTGACCACCTTGCTGTCGGCGGCCTTCTTCTTCGTGCGGCCCGACCAGACCGTGCCGATGTATGTGCTGCAGATCGCGCTGGGCCTGGTGCTAGGCCCCAAGTCGCCGCTGGCCTATTCGATGTGCGCTGACGCGGCCGACTACAACGAATGGCGCACCGGCCGCCGCGCGACGGCCATGACCTTCGCGGCCAGCTCCTTCGCGCAGAAGCTCGGCACCGCGGTGGCCGTGGCCGTCATCGGCGCCCTCTTCTCGACCCTGGGCTATGTGCCCAATGCAGCGCAGTCGGCCGAGTCGCAGGCCGGCATCGTCTGGCTGATGTCGGTCATCCCGGCCGGCTTCGCGGCCTTGGCCGCGGTGCTGATGGTCTTCTACACGCTGGACAACGCGACCATGGCGCGCATTCAGGCGGACCTGGCGGCGCGCAAGGCTGCTGCGTAGAAAGGGCCTGTTCACACTACGGCAACGGGTCGCGTTGTGGCCAGAACAGCCGCAGGCACGACAGCAGACCGCAAGCTGGGTTCATACCCAGCGAGGATCTGCAACACAGCATGCGGTTGTTCTGGTCACAACCCTTCGGGAAGGCCCGTCACAAGGGGCCACTCGGCGTTGCATCGCTGGCCCGCACGCGAGTGCGGGCTGCACGCTGCGCCTTGATTGGCCCCTTGTGACGGGCCTTCGCGACCCATTGCCGTAGCGTGAACAGGCCCTAGCCCGCCTGCATGCGGCCCACGACGTCACGCACTTCGGCCATCAACGCGGGCACGTCGATGGTGGTCGGCTGGCGGTCGCGCAGCACCTGGCGGCCGCCCACCCAGACGTTGCTGACGTGCTCGCGTCCGGCGACGTAGACGAGCTGTGCCGCGGCGTTGTAGACCGGCTGGCACTCGATGCTGTCCAGCGACACGGCCACGCAGTCGGCCAGCTTGCCGACTTCCAGCGAACCCAGGTCGTCGGCACGGCCCATGGCCTTGGCGGCGCGGATGGTGGCCATCTCCAATGCCGTGCGCGCCGAGGCCACGGTCGGGTCGCCGGTGATGCCCTTGGCCAGCAGCGCGGCCGAGCGGATCTCGCCGAACATGTCCAGGCGGTTGTTGGATGCGGCGCCGTCGGTGCCCAGGATGGTGTTCACGCCGGCGGCTTCCAGCGCCTTCAGAGGCATCACGCCCGAGGCCAGCTTGAGGTTGGAGTTGGGGTTGTGCACGAGGTGCACACCCTTCCTGGCCATCAGCTCGATCTCGGCGTCATTGAGATGCACCATGTGCACGGCGATCATGCGCTCGCTGAACAGGCCCAGCTTGTCCAGGCGCTCGATAGGGCGCACGCCATGGGCCTTCACGCCGTCGCTCACCTCGCCCGCCGTCTCGTGGATATGGCAGTGCATCTGGATGTCCAGCTTCTCGGCCAGGTCGCGCAGCTTGATGAAGGTCTCGTCGGACACCGTGTAGGGCGCATGCGGCGCGCTGGTCCAGTCCAGCAGCTTTTCGCCCTTGTACTGCTCGTAGGCGGCGATGCCCTTGGCGATGTAGTCGTCGGGGCCGCTGGCATAGCCGGTGGGGAAGTCGATGACGTTCATCGACACGGCGGCACGCACGCCCGAGTCCACGGCGGCGCGGGCCATCGCGGTCGGGAAGAAGTACATGTCGTTGATGTAGGTCGTGCCGCTGCGCAGGCCTTCGGCGGCCGCGAGCTTGGAGCCCAGGTAGGTCCACTCCTCACTGACCCAGCGCTTCTCCAGCGGCCAGATATGGTTCTGCAGCCAGTCCATCAGCGGCACGTCGTCGGCGACGCCGCGCAGCAGTGTCATGGCCGAGTGGGCATGGGCGTTGATGAGGCCAGGGATGAGGACCTGCTCGGGCAGCTCGACGCGCGCCGCCTGCGGGTATCGGGCCAGCAACGTTTCACGCGGGCCGATGGCGGCGATGCGCTCGCCATCGATCAGCAGCGCGTGGTTTTCCAGCGTGTCTTCACCGGGCTTCATGGACAGCAGCCAACGGGGCAGCAGCAGGGTCTGGGACATCTTGTTCTCCTTGAGGTTCTTCAGTGCTGTGCGAGCAGTCGCTCGACTTCTTCGCGGCGCGGCATCGCGTCCTGCACGCCGGCGCGGGACACGGCCAGGGCCGCGGCGGCCTGGGCAAAGCTCAGTGCCTTTTCTATGGGCTGGCCTTCAGCCATGGCAGTGACGAGGGCGCCGACGAGGGTGTCGCCGGCACCGACGGTGTCCACGGCCTTCACGGGCCGCGCCGGCACACGGCGAGCGCCTTCGGCGTCGACCCAGCACAGGCCATCGGCACCCAGGGACACGAGGACGGCCGACGGGCCCTTGGCGCGCAGGGCCTGGGCCAGCGCTTCGGGCTCGGCGGCGGCACCGCCCAGCGTCGTGACGAGGGCCTGGGCTTCCAGTGCGTTGACGACCAGCACGTCGACGAGGTGCAGCAGGTTCTCGCAGCCGGTGCGGTAAGGCGCGGCGTTCAGCAGCGTCTTCACGCCCGCGGCACGAGCACGCGCAAAGGCGCGGGCAATGCTTTCCAGCGGCAGCTCCTGCTGGGCCACCAGCCAGCGCAGGCCGGCCAGCTCCAGCGCTTCGACCTGTTCCAGCGGCAGCGTGCCGTTGGAGCCCGCGACGGTGACGATCTGGTTCTCGGCGTCGGCGGCACCGACGACGATCAAGGCCACGCCGGGCACCTCGTCGGCGGGCTGGGCGACGGCTCGCGTGTCGACGCCTTCGCCTGCCAGCTGAGCCACCATGGCCGCACCGTTTTCCAGCAGGCCCACGCGCGCTGCGAGCGCGACACGGGCGCCCAGGCGTGCCGCGGCCACCGCCTGGTTGGCACCCTTGCCGCCCAGGCACGAGCCGAACCGCTGGCCGCGCAGCGTCTCGCCCGGCAGGGGCAGGCGCGGCGCATGCACGATGAGGTCACGGTTGACGCTGCCGAGGACGAGGATCTCAGGTGCAGTGGTCATGAACGGTTAGAGCCCTCAAACGAAAGAACCCCTCGGGTAGCCGAGGGGTTCGCGGTGCGAAGCGGCCGATCAGCGCTGGCCGATGGGCTGGACGTCGCGCGGCGTGGCGCCGACGAAGAGCTGGCGCGGACGGCCGATCTTGTACTCGGGGTCGCCGATCATCTCATTGAGCTGGGCGATCCAGCCCACCGTGCGAGCCAGCGCGAAGATGGCCGTGAACAGCGGCACCGGGATGCCGATGGCGCGCTGCACGATGCCCGAGTAGAAGTCCACGTTCGGGTAGAGCTTGCGGGCGACGAAGTATTCGTCTTCCAGCGCGATCTGTTCCAGCTTCATGGCCAGCTCGAACAGCGGGTCGTTCTGCAGGCCCAGCTCGGCCAGCACTTCGTGGCAGGTCTCGCGCATCAGCTTGGCGCGCGGGTCGTAGTTCTTGTAGACGCGGTGGCCAAAGCCCATCAGCTTGACGCCGGAGTTCTTGTCCTTGACCTTGCTGATGAAGTCGCCGATGCGAGCAACGCCGCCCTGCTTCTGGATGTCGCCCAGCATGTTCAGGCAGGCCTCGTTGGCACCACCGTGAGCGGGGCCCCACAGGCAGGCCACGCCGGCAGCGATGGCCGCGAACGGGTTGGTGCCCGACGAGCCGCACAGGCGCACGGTCGACGTGGAGGCGTTCTGCTCGTGGTCGGCGTGCAGCGTGAAGATGCGGTCCATCGCGCGCACCAGCACGTCGTTGGGCTTGTAGTCCTCGCAGGGCGTGGCAAACATCATGCGCATGAAGTTGCCGGCGTAGCTGAGGTCGTTCTTCGGATAGATGAACGGCTGGCCGATCGTGTACTTGTAGGCCATGGACACCAGCGTGGGCATCTTGGCGATCAGGCGGATCGCCGAGATTTCGCGGTGCTCGGGGTTATTGATGTCGGTGCTGTCGTGATAGAACGAGGACATCGCACCCACCAGGCCCGTCATGACGGCCATCGGGTGGGCGTCACGGCGGAAACCCCGCAGGAAGAACTGCATCTGCTCATTCACCATCGTGTGGTGCATGACCTTGAACTCGAAGTCGGCCTTCTGGCTTTCGTTCGGCAGCTCTCCGTACAGCAGCAGGTAGCAGGTCTCGAGGTAGTCGCAGTTCACCGCGAGCTGCTCGATGGGGTAGCCGCGGTACAGCAGCTCGCCCTTGTCGCCGTCGATGTAGGTGATGGTCGAGTTGCACGACGCCGTCGACAGGAAGCCGGGGTCGTAGGTGAACTTGCCGGTCTGGCCGTACAGCTTGCGGATGTCGATGACATCCGGACCGATCGTGCCCTTGTACAGGGGCAGGTCCATCGAGGGGCTGCCGTCGGAGAACGACAGGGTGGCTTTGACGTCGGACGGGGTCATGGTTCGGTCCTTGGGGTTTTGAAAAGCATCAGGTGCGCAGTTCGGCGAGAACTTCGCGCACGGCAGCGGTGTCGATTTCACCACTGGGTTCCTTGCGGCGCAGTAACAAGTCCAATAGGTCGTTGTCAGCCAGGTCCATCAGCATCGTCAGCCCTTCGGCTTTCGTGACGCTGATGCCCGACTCGGCATGCCGCGTAAAGAATCGTTCGATCAGGAGGTCGTTCTCCAGCAGGCCCCGACGGCAACGCCAGCGCAGCTTGGACAGCGCGCGTTCGTCGATCAGGGCCTCGGAGACTTCATTCATTGGGGTCAGACAGCCCTGCGGACCATCAGTTCCTTGATCTTGCCGATGGCCTTGGTGGGGTTCAGGCCCTTCGGGCAGACGTCCACGCAGTTCATGATGGTGTGGCAGCGGAACAGGCGGTACGGGTCTTCGAGGTTGTCCAGGCGCTCGGCGGTGGCTTCGTCGCGGCTGTCGGCGATGAAGCGGTAGGCCTGCAGCAGGCCGGCGGGGCCCACGAACTTGTCGGGGTTCCACCAGAAGCTGGGGCAGCTCGTGGAGCAGCTGGCGCACAGGATGCACTCGTACAAGCCGTTGAGCTCGTCACGCTCCTCGGGCGACTGCAGCCGCTCGGTCTCGGGCGGCGGGTTGTCGTTGACGAGGTAGGGCTTGATCGAGTGGTACTGCTTGAAGAACTGCGTCATGTCGACGATCAGGTCGCGCACGACGGGCAGGCCCGGCAGCGGCTTGAGCACCACGGTGCCCGGCAGCGTGCGCATGTTCGTCAGGCACGCCAGGCCGTTCTTGCCGTTGATGTTCATCGCGTCCGAGCCGCAGACGCCTTCGCGGCAGGAGCGGCGGAAGGACAGGCTGGGGTCCACGGCCTTGAGCTTGTTCAAGGCGTCCAGCAGCATGCGCTCCGAGCCGTCCAGCTCGACCTCGAGGGTCTGCATGTAGGGCTTGGCGTCCTTGTCCGGGTCGTAGCGGTAAATCTGGAAGGTGCGCTTCATCAATCAGTTCCTAGTCAGTTGGGGACAGAGCTACTCGCTTCGCTCGGGCGGTCTGTCCCGCAAGGTCATCAGAAAGTCGTCAGAAGGTCCGGACCTTCGGGGGGATCGAGTCAACGGTCAGCGGCTTGAGGTTGACCGGCTTGTAGTCCAGGCGGTTGCCCTCGGAGTACCACAGCGTGTGCTTCATCCACTGCTCGTCGTTGCGGCCGTTGGGGTGGGCCGGCGTGTCGCCGTAGTCGTTCACCGTGTGGGCGCCGCGGCTTTCGGTACGGGCCGCCGCCGACACGATGGTGGCCTGCGCCGCCTCGATGAGGTTCTCGACTTCCAGCGCCTCGATGCGGGCCGTGTTGAAGACCTTGGACTTGTCCTTCAGCGTGATGTTCTTCACCCGCTCGGCGATGGCCGCAACCTGGGCCACGCCCTCGTTGAGCATGGCCTGGGTGCGGAACACGCCGGCGTGCTGCTGCATCGTGGCGCGCAGGTCGTTGGCCACGTCCTGGGCGTATTCGCCACTGGTGCTGTTGTCCAGGCGCGCCAGGCGGGCCAGCGAACGGTCGGCCGCGTCGGCAGGCAGCGCCTTGTGCGATTGCTTGTCCAGGCCCGCGGCCACCAGGTGGTTGCCGGCCGCACGGCCGAACACCAGCAGGTCCAGCAGCGAGTTGGTGCCCAACCGGTTGGCACCGTGCACGCTGACGCAGGCGCATTCGCCCACGGCGTACAAGCCCTTGATGATCTCGTTGGGCTTGCCGTCCTTGGGCACCACCACCTGACCGTGGATGTTGGTCGGGATGCCGCCCATCTGGTAGTGGATGGTCGGCACCACGGGGATGGGTTCCTTGGTGATGTCGACGTTGGCGAAGTTGTGGCCGATCTCCAGCACCGAGGGCAGGCGCTTGGCGATGGTGTCGCCACCCAGGTGGGTCATGTCCAGGTTGATGTAGTCCTTGTTGGGACCACAGCCTCGGCCTTCCTTGATCTCCTGGTCCATGCAACGCGACACGAAGTCGCGCGGCGCCAGGTCCTTCAGCGTGGGCGCATAGCGCTCCATGAAGCGCTCACCGTTGGCGTTGCGCAGGATGGCGCCTTCGCCGCGGCAGCCTTCGGTCAGCAGCACGCCGGCGTTGTGCACACCGGTGGGGTGGAACTGCCAGAACTCCATGTCTTCCAGCGGGATGCCGGCGCGCGCCGCCATGCCCAGGCCGTCACCGGTGTTGATGAAGGCGTTGGTGCTCGCCGCGAAGATGCGGCCGGCGCCGCCGGTGGCCAGCAGCACGGTCTTGCCTTGCAGGATATGGACCTCGCCGGTCTCCATCTCCAGCGCGGTCACGCCGACCACGTCGCCTTCGGCGTCGCGGATCAGGTCCAGTGCCATCCACTCGACGAAGAACTGCGTGCGCGCCTGGACGTTCTGCTGGTACAGCGTGTGCAGCATCGCGTGGCCGGTGCGGTCGGCCGCGGCGCAGGCGCGCTGCACGGGCTTCTCGCCGTAGTTGGCCGTGTGGCCGCCGAAGGGGCGCTGGTAGATGGTGCCGTCGGCGTTGCGGTCGAACGGCATGCCGAAGTGCTCGAGCTCGTAGACGACCTTGGGCGCCTCGCGGCACATGAACTCGATGGCGTCCTGGTCACCCAGCCAGTCCGAACCCTTGACGGTGTCGAAGAAGTGATAGTGCCAATTGTCCTCGGACATGTTGCCCAGGGACGCGCCGATGCCGCCTTGCGCGGCCACGGTGTGCGAGCGGGTCGGGAAGACCTTGGACAGCACGGCCACGTTCAAGCCGGCCAGCGCCAGCTGCAGCGAAGCACGCATGCCGGAGCCACCGGCCCCGACGATGACCACGTCGAACTTGCGGGTCGAAATCTTTGCCGTCATCACAGTCTCCACAGCACCTGGATTGCCCAGCCGGCACAGCCGAGCAGCCACACGATCGAAAACACTTGCAGGGCCAGCCGGATACCGACCGGCTTGATGTAGTCCATCCAGATGTCACGTACGCCCACCCAGGCGTGGTACGCCAGCGCGACGATGGTCACGAAGGTCAACGTCTTCATCCATTGCGAGGAGAAGATCGCCGCCCAGCGGTCGTAGCCCAGCTCATAGCCGGGCCACAGCACCTGCACCAGCAGGACGACCGTGAAGAGGGCCATCAGCACGGCCGTGATGCGCTGCGCAAGCCAGTCGCGCAGCCCGTAATGCGCGCCAACGACGATGCGCTTGGAGCCGAAAGTGCTCATTGTTGTTGTCCTTCGGTTGGGGAATCAGTACAGGCCGAACAGCTTCGCGCCCAATACAAGAGTCAGCAGCGTGCTGAGGATCAGCGTGACCAGAGCCGAGCTGTGGCCCTGCGCCTTGCTGACACTGTGCGTCGCGTCCATCCACAGGTGGCGCACGCCGGCGATGAAATGGAACAGGTAGCCCCAGATCAGGCCCAGCGCCACCAGCTTGACGAACCAGCCGGGAATGCCCGCCACGCCCGCGACGAACACGTTGGTGAACGCCTGGAAGGAGATTTCCGTACTGAGGCTGTTGTCCAGCATCCAGACCACGAAGGGCAGCAGCAGAAACATCAGCAGGCCGCTGATGCGATGCAGGATGGAGACGAAGCCGGCGGGCGGAAGGCGGTAACTGACGATCTGCGTAACGTGGATGTTGCGGAATTCCGGTCTTGCCTTGGCGCTGTCCGTCATGATCGAGCCTGGGTAATCTGAATGAAACCGAAAGATTCTAGGGCCAAGTATTAACCCGAGTTGCCCGGATGCTGCACCGCGCCATCGTCAGCTTCAGTTCAAGTCATTGCGGTAAAAGTCGGCCTCCGTGTGGTATAGCCCGCGCCGCAATTCGACCGGTCGGTCGCCATAGGTGTAGGCCACCCGCTCCACGCTGAGCAGCGGCGCACCGTCAGCCACGCGCAGCAGTTCGGCCACCGCCGGCCCGGCGGCCACGGCCCTGAGCTTCTCCTCCGCCCTCACCATGTGCACGTCAAAACGCTCCTCGAAGAGCGCGTACAACGTGCCCGGGTAGGCGTTGATGAGCTCGGCGGTCAGGCCCAGGAAATGCCGCTCTGGCAGCCACAGATCGTCCAGCACGACGGCGCGGGTCCCGCGCAGCAGCAGCCGGCGCACCTCGATGACCGGCTCGGCCGTGCGCACCTGCAGCGCTCGCGCCGTCTCGGCCGAGGCCCGGGCACGGCGGCAGTGCAGCAACTCGCGCGTGAAACCGGTCGTACCGTCGTCGGCCACCAGGCGCAAGAAGCGGTAGGAGTTGCGCGGCGCCGTGTGCGTGGCCACGAACGTGCCCTTGCCCTGGCGGCGCTCCACGACGTGCTCGGCCGTCAGCTCGTCCAGCGCCCGGCGCACCGTGCCGGGGCTGGCGGCGAAGCGCTGCGCCAGGGCCGCCTCGCTGGGCAGCGCGTCGCCCGGCTTCCACTCGCCGGAGGCCAGCGCGCTGACGATGAGCTGACGGATCTGGGCATACAGCGGGGCGGGTGACTTGGGCATGCGTGCATTGCAGCACAGGGTATGCCCGTACACTCGACGGGATTCGCCCCAAGGTTTTTTTACTGTCCCTCGGAGACCCCCATGAGCAAGAAACCCGTTCGCGTCGCCGTCACCGGCGCTGCCGGCCAGATCGGCTATGCCCTGCTGTTCCGCATCGCCTCCGGCGAGATGCTGGGCAAGGACCAGCCCGTCATCCTGCAGCTGCTGGAGATCCCGGACGAAAAGGCCCAGAACGCGCTGAAGGGCGTGATCATGGAGCTGGAAGACTGCGCCTTCCCGCTGCTGGCTGGCATCGAAGCCCACAGCGACCCGATGACCGCCTTCAAGGACACCGACTACGCCCTGCTCGTCGGCGCCCGCCCGCGCGGCCCCGGCATGGAGCGTGCCGACCTGCTGGCCGCCAACGCCCAGATCTTCACGGTGCAAGGCAAGGCCCTGAACGCCGTGGCATCTCGCAACGTGCGCGTGCTGGTGGTCGGCAACCCGGCCAACACCAACGCCTACATCGCGATGAAGTCGGCGCCTGACCTGCCGGCCAAGAACTTCACCGCCATGCTGCGCCTGGACCACAACCGCGCCGCCTCGCAGATCGCCGCCAAGACGGGCAAGGCTGTCGCCGGCATCGAGAAGCTGGCCGTGTGGGGCAATCACTCGCCCACGATGTACGCCGACTACCGCAACGCCACCATCGACGGCCAGTCGGTCAAGGCGCTGATCAACGACGAAGACTGGAACCGCAACACCTTCCTGCCCACCGTCGGCAAGCGCGGCGCGGCCATCATCGCGGCCCGTGGCCTGTCGTCGGCCGCCTCGGCCGCCAACGCCGCCATCGACCACATGCGCGACTGGGCCCTGGGCACCAACGGCAAGTGGGTCACGATGGGCATCCCGTCGAACGGCGAATACGGCATCCCCAAGGAAGTCATGTTCGGCTACCCGGTCACCTGCGAAGGCGGCGAGTACAAGATCGTCCAGGGCATCGCCATCGACGAGTTCTCGCAGGAGTGCATCAACAAGACGCTGAAGGAACTGACGGACGAGCAGGAAGGCGTGAAGCACCTGCTGTAATTCAGCACTCGCAGCTTGCGATAAGACGAAGGCCTCCCTCGGGAGGCCTTTTTAGTTGGCGAAGTCAGCGTGTCGCGGGCAGGCGGAAGGTCGACACCGTCTCCACCAGCTGCTGCGCCTGCACCTTGAGCCCATCGGCGGCGGCGGCCATCTCTTCCACCATGGCGGCGTTCTGCTGGGTGGCCTGATCCATCTGCGTGACGGCCGTGCCGACCTGGGACACGCCCGCGCTCTGCTCGGCGCTGGACGAGCTGATCTCGCCCATGATGTCGGTCACGCGCTGGATGCTGGCCACGACCTTGTCCATGGTCGCACCAGCCTGGTCCACCAGCGTGTTGCCGCGGTCCACGCGCTCCATGCTCTGGGTGATGAGGCTCTTGATCTCACGCGCTGCCTCGGCGCTGCGGCCAGCCAGCGAGCGCACCTCGCCGGCCACGACGGCAAAGCCGCGGCCCTGCTCGCCCGCCCGGGCGGCCTCCACGGCAGCGTTCAGCGCCAGGATGTTGGTCTGGAAGGCGATCGCATCGATGGTGCCAATGATGTCGCCGATGCGGCGCGAGCTGTCGTTGATGCCACGCATGGTGTCGACGACCTGCTTGACGACCTGGCCGCCCTCGGCCGCGACCGCCGAGGCGCTCTGCGCGAGCTGGTTGGCCTGCATGGCGTTGTCGACGTTGTTGCGCACCGTGGCGCCGAGCTCGTCCATGGACGCCGCCGTCTGCTGCAACGCGCTGGCTTGGCTCTCGGTACGGGCGCTGAGGTCCTGGTTGCCAGTCGCGATCTCGGAGCTGGCTGTCGCGACGGATTCCGAGCCCTCGCGCACCTGCTTGACGATGTCGGCCATGCTGTCGCGCATGGCTTTCACGCCGCGCATGACGCTCTCGTGGTTGCCGGGCGGCAGGTCGATGTCGACGCTGAGGTCGCCCTCGGCGAGCTGGCGCGTGATCGCGTTGACCTGGGTGGGCTCACCGCCGAGCTGACGGGTGATGCTGCGCGTGATCGCCAGGCCCAGCACCGCCAGCACGACGATGAGGGCCACCACGCCCAGGCCCACCTGCCAGACGCGCTGCATGATGGCGTCGTTGACGGTGTCCACATAGACGCCCGAGCCGATGATCCAGCCCCAGGGCGCGAAGCCCTTCACATAGGACACCTTGGGCACCGGCTGGTCGCTGCCGGGCTTGGGCCAGAGGTAGGGCACAAAGCCTGCGCCGCTGGCCTTGACGATGTCCACCATCACGACGAACAAGGGCTTGCCGCTGGGGTCCTTGTTGCCCGAGAGCGACTTGCCTTCCAGCTCCGGCTTCATGGGGTGCATCACCATGACCGGCGTGTTGTCGTTGATCCAGAAATACTCGTTGCCGCTGTACCTCAAGGCTCTGACCGCCGCGAGGGCCATCTTCTTTGCATCGGCCTCGGCCAGCTTGCCTTCGCCGGTGCCAACCTGCGAATGGAAATGCGCGACGACACCATGCGCCGCCTCCACCGCCTGTCGCACCGCCTGCTGGCGCTCGTTCATGATGAGCGCGCGCTCAGAGAGCAGGAAGAAGGCCGCCAGCAGCAGCACCCCGAGCACGGCGCCCAGTGTCTGCAAGGCCAAACGGCGGGAACAGCTGAGCGACTCCAATCGAATCATGGCTTGTCTCCTGGCGTTGTTGTGCGCCGATCCTGACACGCCATGCTTGGGCGCGACAGTGCGAAATCACACCAGTCGTGCCCAGAGTCGTCACTATTTCGCGACGAAGATCACCAATGACCTCGGGTTGACGCCGTAGTTGGTGTTCTCGCCACCCACGCAGGCGGTGGCGTTCAGGTCCACCTGGTTGGGGCCTTCGGCCCAGGAGGCGGTGTCGGTCACGCGGCACCAGGTGGATTTGCTGGGGCCGGTCCAGGGCAGCGTGAAGTTGCGCAAGCTCGGCTCGGCGTTGTAGATGACGAGCACCGTGTCGCCGCCGCCCAGTTCGCTGCCGTCGTAGCGCCAGGCGAGGGTGCGGTTCTGGCCAGCCGCATCGGGGCTCGCCACCGTGGCCTGCCACCAGCCGTTGTCACCGGAGGTGGTGCGGTAGCTCTTGTCCGAGCCGAACCAGTCCAGCGGCGCCATGAAGTTGCCGTTGCCGTCGCTGCCGGCATAGAAGTTCTCGGGCCGCAGCGCCGGCTGGTTCTTGCGGAACTGGATCATGGCCTTGGCGAAGGCGCGGAAGTTGGCTTGGTCGTTGCTGAGGCTCCAGTTCAGCCAGTTGCCGGACGAGTCGACGTTGTAGGCGTTGTTGTTGCAGTTCAGCGACCGCAGGAACTCGTCGCCCGCATTGAAGATGGGCACGCCGGCCGACAGCATCAGCAGCGCAAAGCCGGTGCGGGCCTGCTGGCGCTGGGCCGTGCCGCCACCGCCGTTGTCCCAGGAGTCCTCGTCAGCCGTGCCGCCATCGCTGGGGCCCATGGGCCAGGCCTGGGTCACGTTCTGGCCGTTGCAGGAGTAGAGGTCCTTGAGCGTGAAGCCGTCGTGCACATTCAGGAAGTTGATCGCATAGGCCGGCTTGTTGCGCCCGTCACCCGCGTCGCCGAACAGGTCGGGCGAGCCGGCGATGCGCGAGGCGAGCTTGCCGCGCGTCGCGTCCACGTCCTTCACGCCGTACTTGTTCTGCGCACGGCGGATGGTGTCGCGAAAGCCACCGTTCCATTCGCTGATGCCCACCGGCATCTGGCCCAGCTGGTAGCCCTGCCCGCCCGGAGCCAGGCCCCAGGGCTCGCTGGCCATGAAGACGCCCGGGTTGGCCGCCACGGCACGGGCCATGGCCGTGTCGGGGTTGTTTCGGTCGAAGTAGAAGCGCTGCGGGTCGCTGGGGTTGGTGTCGTTGTCGTAGGTGTTGACGAGGGCGATGCCCAGGTCGAAGCGGAAGCCGTCCACCCCCAGGCGCTGGCGCTGGTAGGCCAGCGAGTTCAGCACCAGGTCGCGGGCGCGCGGGTTCTTGCTGTTGAGCGTGTTGCCGGTGCCGGTGATGTCGTAGTAGTAGGCGCGGTCGGTGGCCGTGCCGGGCGCGCGCGTCAGCAGGTAGTAGGTCGCGTTGTCCAGGCCGCGCAGGCTCCAGACGCTGGCCTTGCTCGGGTCGCTGCCGCTCCAGGTGCCGCCTTCGGCCGTGTGGTTGTAGACCACGTCGGTCAGCACCTTGATGCCGTTGTCGTGGAAGGCCTTCACCATGGCCGCGAACTCTTTCGTCGGGCCGCCGATGCTCTTGTCGCAGGCATAGCGGCGGTCCGGCGCGAAGTAGTTGCTCGTCATGTAGCCCCAGTAGTTGTCGCCATTGGTGCTGGTGGACGAGCGGTTGGTGGCCGCGTCGTTGAGGTCGTTGGCCTCGTTGTCGGTCTCCTGAATGGGCATGAACTCGATGGCCGTGATGCCCAGGTCCTTGAGCTGGGCGATTTTGGCCACCGCGCCGGCGTACGTGCCCTTGCAGGCGCCCACGCTGGCGTCACCCTGCGTGAGGCCGCGCACATGGGCCTCGTAGACGACGTCGTCCTTGGCCGCGCGCGTCGGCTTGGTGCCCGTGTTCAGCGCCGTGAAGCCCGAGCCGAATGGCATGGAGACGATGCCCTTGGGCGCCACGTTGCCGCTGTCGCGGTTGCGGTCGGTGGCGCCAGAGGCGTAGACCGTGGAATCGGTCTGGGCCGGCGACACGGCGGCGGACAGGTAGTCGTGCGTGACCTCCAGCGAGTACGGGTCCAGCAGCAGCTTGTTGGGGTTGAAACGGTTGCCGGCCATGTCCACGTCGCTGACGAAGCCGGCCGCGCTGCCGGGTGTCCAGCTCGCGTTGTAGGGCCAGTTCGGGCCCCAGGCGCGGTAGCCGTAGTAGACGTCGGTGAAGAGCTTGTTCGGGTTGCTGGGATCGACATCGAAGCCCAGGCCCTTCAGCGTGCTGACCGCCACCAGCACCTGCCAGATGGACGTGCCGGCGATCTTGGCCATGGTGTAGCGGGCCACGGGCGCGGCGCCATAGCTCTGGCGGTAGACGTTGACCTCCACCCGGGTGGCGTTCTGCGAGAACACGCGAAAACTCACCGACGTGCCGTTGGAGGCGAGCTGGCCACCGAGCTGGTCGGTGCCGCCGGGGGACTGGGCGTAGGCCGGCATGGCGGCGCTGAGCGCCGCGGTGAGAACGCTGACGGCGCACCAATGCGCCGCGCGAAGCGGGAAGGTCTGCATGTCTTGTCTCCGGTGTTTTGGTTTTGCAAAAGTAGTTTAGGTACATGAAAGTCGACCAACAGCCTGGAAATCACGTACTCGAAATCCCGTCCCTGCATCAAGCTTCATTGGCGATTTGCCCTATTTCTAGGGATGTTGACTTCTGCAAGACTTCGCACACACAGCAAACAAAATCATCTAGTCAAACTACAGGAGACACCATGAAGCTGCTGCTTCGCCCCATGCTGCTGGCACTCGCCCTGCTCACAGCCCAAGCCCACGCCACGCTCGTCAGCGGGTTGAGCGGCGCCACCGCTGCGCAGGCGCCCATGGGCTGGGAGGCGTTCAGCCGCTTCTCCACCGATGCGGTCGACGACGGCCTGCTCGCCGCGCTGGCGGGCGGCAGCAGCGGCGCGCTCTACGCTGCCAGCGGCAACGTCGGCATCCAGTACCTGGGCACCAGCGCCGCCCGCGGCGCCACGCTGTCCTTCGGCGGCGCCGAGCTCTTCCAGACTCGCAGCGGTTGCGACTACGCGACCGCGCTGGTCGACGACTTCTGCATCGTGGACAGCATCGGCATGTCGCGCAGCATCAGTGGCCTGGCTGCCGGCGACGCGCTGCACTTCGACCTGCTGGCATTCGCGCAACTCATTGGCGACCCGGCCGAGCAGCGCGCCAGCGACGCCAACTTCGACAGCTTCACGGCCGCGCGCCTGCTGGACCTGGGCGGCGGCAGCTTCGTGCTGGGCTTCGAAGAGGGCCGCGACGGTGACTTCAACGACATGCTCTTCCTCGTCAGCGGCGCGACGACGCAGGCGCCCGCCGCCGCCAACGGCCTACCCGAACCCGGCAGCTTGGCCCTCGTAGCAGGTGCGCTCGCGCTGGCCCTGCGCCGCCGTCGCATCTGAGTAAAGTGGCGCGATGAGCGCCACCCCTCTGCACCCCCGCCAGGCCTTGTTCGGCCACGAAGCCGCCCGCCCTGCCCTGCCCGTTGTCGACCACTACTGCGGCGTCGAGGCGCGCATGCGCAAGAGCCTCGCGCTGCAGGCCGAGTTGGGCCCCGTCTTCGACATCACGCTGGACGCCGAAGACGGCGCGCCGGTCGGCGGCGAGGCCGAGCACGCACTCTTGATCGCCGAGCTGGCGACGAGCGCGGCCAACCGCTTCGGCCGTGTCGGTGCACGCGTCCACCCCTGGGGCCATGCGGCCTTCGAAGCCGACGTGGACACGCTGATCGCCAAGGCCGGCTCGCGCTTGGCCTACCTGATGATCCCCAAACCCGAGAGCGCTGATGACGTGGACCGCGCCGCTGCCGCCATCGACGCCGCCTGCGAGCGCCACCGCGCGCCCAAGCTGCCGCTGCAGGTGCTCGTCGAGACGCATGGCGCGCTGCGCGAGGTGTTCCGCATCGCCGCCCACCCGCGCATCGAGTCGCTGTCCTTCGGGCTGATGGATTTCGTCTCTGCCCACGGCGGCGCCATTCCCAAGACGGCCATGGAGCTGCCGGGGCAGTTCGAGCATCCGCTGGTGGTGCGCGCCAAGCTGGAGGTCGCCGCCGCGGCGCACGCGTTCGGCAAGACGCCGTCGCACTGCGTCGTCACCGAGTTCCGCGATGCCGAACGCCTGGCCACCGCCGCCCGCCGCGCCGCGCGAGAGTTGGGCTACACGCGCATGTGGAGCATCCACCCCGACCAGATCCGACCCATCGTCGAAGCCTTCGCGCCAGCGGCGGACGAGATTGCGGAGGCAGCCGACATCCTGCTCGCGGCCCAAGCCGCCGACTGGGCCCCCACGGCCTTCCGCGACCGCCTGCACGACCGCGCCAGCTACCGTTTTTTCTGGACCGTGCTGGAGCGCGCCGAGCGCACGGGCCGGGAGCTGCCAGCTGCAGCGCGGCAGGCCTTCTTCCCCGCAGCCATCGGGTAAAGCACGGACCTGGGCGCCTTTGGTGCCGCCGGACAATCCCATACATCTGCTCACCCACCCGCGGCCGCGTTGCGGCCATGATGCGCGGCCCTTTTTCCACCCCTCTCTTCCGCACCCACTCCAGATGCCGCTCTCCCCGCTCCGCGCCAGTGCCGCCGCTGCCCTGATCCTCTGCGCCGCCCTCCCCGCCCTGGCCCAGACCGCCCCCGCCAAACCCATCCCCAAGGCCGCCGCCAGGCCTGCTCCGGCCAAGAAGGCCCCGCCGCCCCCGCCGGAGCCCGTGCTGCCTGACGCCAACGAGGCCCAGCTCGCCGCTGCCGAGCGCGCTTATCTGGGCGACTACGCCTGCGAGTTCAAGGAAACCGTCAATATCGAGAAGCACCCCAAGGCGGCTGGCTATATCAACGTGGCCTGGAAGAAGCAGGTCTTCACGATGAAGCCGGTGCTGTCTTCCACCGGCGCCCTGCGCCTGGAAGATGTGACCGGCCGCACGCTGATGATCCAGATCGCCAACAAGTCCATGCTGCTGGACACCAAGATTGGCCAGCGCCTCATCGACGACTGCATCCACCCCGAGCAGATCAAGCTGATGGAGGCCGCCAAGGCCGCCAAGATCAACGACCCCGAGGCCGAAGCCGCCGAGGCTGCACGCAGCGGCCTCGGTATCACGCCCACGGCGGCAGAGGCGGCCGCCGAGCAGACGGCGCCTGCAAGACCCGCGAAGCCGGCCAAACCGGTCGCCAAGGCCAAGTGAGCCATCTCGGTTGAAACCCCAGGCTCTGGTATGTAGAATGAATACATACTTTTCGATGCATACCTGAGCCACCATGCCCTCCGGCAGCGGTTCAGGCCGTGCTGGAGGCGCCATGGAAGCCACTGTTGCCGAACGCGGGCAGATCACCCTGCCCAAAGCCGTCCGAGATGCCCTGGGGCTGACCAAGGGCAGCGTGCTCAAGGTCGAACTGGACGGCGGCCGCATCATCCTGCGCAAGAACGTCGATGACGCGCTGGCGAAGCTGCGTGGCCGCTTCAAGCTGGCCGAGGGCTTCACCAGCACGGACGACGCCATGCGTGCCCTGCGCGGCCGCGCCCCGGGCGACCCCTACCCCGCACCGAGCGACGAGGAATGATCGCTGTCGACGCGTCCGTTCTTGTTGACGTGCTGACCGGCGATGCCGTCTATGGCGACGCCTCGGCCGAGGCCTTGGCGCTCGCGCTGAGCGAGGGCGAGGTCGTCATCTGCGAAGCCGTCGCAGCCGAAGTCCAGACCTTGTTGGACACGCGCGAGACCGTCATGGACGCGCTCAACGAATTCGGCATCCGCTTCGACCCCATCCAGGAAGCCGCCGCCGTGCGCGCCGGCCACATGCAACGCCGCTACCGCGACCGCGGGGGCCGGCGCGAGCGCGTCGTGGCCGATTTCCTGATCGGCGCGCACGCGCTGCTGCAATGCAAGGCCCTCATCACGCGCGATGACGGCTTCTTTCGAGACTATTTCAAAGGTCTGAGGCTCATCGTGCCCCAGGCCGGATCCTGACCTGCACCACGGAGAACCCCATGCTTACCGCCTACCGCCAACACGCCGCCGAACGCGCCGCCCTCGGCATCCCGCCCCTGCCGCTGGATGCCAAGCAGGTCGCCGAACTGATCGAGCTGATCAAGGCCCCGCCGGCCGGTGAAGATGCCTTCCTGCTGGACCTGCTGACGCACCGCGTGCCTCCGGGCGTGGACGACGCCGCCAAGGTCAAGGCCTCGTTCCTGGCCGCCGTGGCGCACGGTGACCTCCGGGTGGGCCTGATCTCCAAGTCCAAGGCCACCGAGCTGCTGGGCACCATGGTGGGCGGCTACAACGTGCATCCGCTGATCGAGCTGCTGGACGACACCGAAGTCGCCAGCGTGGCGGCTGCAGGGCTGAAGAAGACCCTGCTGATGTTCGACTACTTCAACGACGTGGCCGCCAAGGCCAAGGCCGGCAACGCCAAGGCCCAGGAAGTCATGAAGAGCTGGGCCGACGGCGAGTGGTTCACCAGCCGTCCGGAAGTCGAGAAGAAGATCACCGTCAGCGTCTTCAAGGTGCCCGGCGAGACCAACACCGACGACCTCTCGCCCGCCCCCGACGCCTGGAGCCGCCCGGACATCCCGCTGCACTACCTGGCCATGCTGAAGAACACCCGCGGGGACTTTGGAGCTCCAGGCGGTGCAGCCTTCAAGCCCGAGGAAGACGGCAAGCGCGGCCCGATGCAGTTCATCGAGGACCTGAAGAAGAAGGGCCACCTGGTGGCCTACGTGGGCGACGTGGTGGGCACGGGCTCCAGCCGCAAGTCAGCCACCAACTCGGTCATCTGGGCCACGGGCCAGGACATCCCCTTCGTGCCGAACAAGCGCTTCGGCGGCGTGACGCTGGGCGGCAAGATCGCCCCCATCTTCTTCAACACGCAGGAAGACTCGGGCTCGCTGCCCATCGAGGTGGACGTGGGCAAGCTGGAGATGGGCGACGTCATAGACGTGCTGCCCTATGACGGCAAGCTGGTGAAGAACGGCGAGACGGTCGCCGAGTTCAAGCTCAAGAGCGACGTGCTGTTCGACGAAGTGCGCGCCGGCGGCCGCATCAACCTCATCATCGGTCGCTCGCTGACCGCCAAGGCTCGCGAGTTCCTGGGCCTGCCCGCCTCCACGCTGTTCCGCCTGCCGTCGCCTCCCGCTGAAACCAAGGCCGGCTTCACGCTGGCCCAGAAGATGGTGGGCCGCGCCGTCGGCCTGCCCGAGGGCCAAGGCGTTCGCCCGGGCACCTACTGCGAGCCCAAGATGACGACGGTCGGCTCGCAGGACACCACCGGCCCTATGACCCGCGACGAGCTGAAGGACCTGGCCTGCCTGGGCTTCTCGGCCGACCTGGTGATGCAGTCCTTCTGCCACACCGCGGCCTACCCCAAGCCCGTGGACGTGAAGACCCACCGCGAGCTGCCCGCCTTCATCAGCAACCGCGGCGGCGTGTCCCTGCGCCCGGGTGACGGCGTCATCCACAGCTGGCTGAACCGCCTGCTGCTGCCCGACACGGTGGGCACCGGCGGCGACTCGCACACCCGTTTCCCCATCGGCATCAGCTTCCCCGCAGGCTCGGGCCTCGTGGCCTTCGGCGCCGCCACCGGCGTCATGCCGCTGGACATGCCCGAGTCGGTGCTGGTGCGTTTCAAGGGCCAGATGCAGCCGGGCGTGACGCTGCGCGACCTGGTGCACGCCATTCCGCTGTACGCCATCAAGGCGGGCCTGCTGACCGTTGCCAAGGCCGGCAAGAAGAACGTCTTCTCGGGCCGCATCCTGGAGATCGAAGGCCTGCCGGACCTGAAGGTGGAGCAAGCCTTCGAGCTGTCCGACGCCTCCGCCGAGCGCTCGGCCGCCGGCTGCACCATCAAGCTCAACCCCGCGCCGATCAAGGAGTACCTCACCAGCAACGTCGTGCTGATGAAGAACATGATCGCCGACGGCTATGCCGACGCGAAGACGTTGCAGCGCCGCATCGAGAAGGTCGAGGCCTGGCTGGCCAACCCCGAGTTGCTGGAAGCCGACAAGGACGCCGAATACGCCGCCGTCATCGAGATCGACCTGGCCGACATCCACGAGCCCATCCTCTGCTGCCCCAACGACCCGGACGACGCCAAGACGCTGTCCGACGTGGCCGGCACGAAGATCGATGAAGCCTTCATCGGCTCGTGCATGACCAACATCGGCCACTTCCGCGCCGCAGCCAAGCTGCTGGGCGGCCAGCGCGACATCCCGGTCAAGCTGTGGGTGGCCCCGCCCACCAAGATGGACCAGAGCGAGCTCATCAAGGAAGGCCACTACGCCGCGTTCGGCACGGCCGGTGCCCGTACCGAAATGCCGGGCTGCAGCCTGTGCATGGGCAACCAGGCCCAGGTGCGCGAAGGCGCGACCGTGGTGTCCACGTCCACCCGCAACTTCCCCAACCGCCTGGGCAAGAACACCAACGTGTTCCTGGCATCTGCCGAACTGGCCGCTATCGCATCCAAGCTGGGCCACATCCCGTCGGTGGCCGAGTACCACGAGGCCATGGGCATCATCAACAAGGACACGGCCAGCGTCTACAAGTACCTGAACTTCGACCAGATCGAAGAGTACGCAGACACCGCCAAGACCGTGGCCGCCTGAGCCTGACTGAAAGCTTCAAAGCCAGCCCGCCGCGCGCAAGCCCGGCGGGCTTTTTCTTGCGGATCAGCGCAGGCGTTCGGCCAGTTCGCGGTGGCCCTGGGCCTGGGCATGGTCGGCTGCGGTCCAGCCCTGAGGGTCGCGGTCAGCCTTGCGGGCACCGGCGCCGAGCAGCAGGTCCACCACCTCACGCGATCCGGTACGTGCGGCGAGCATCAGCGCCGTGCGGCCTTGCGGGTCACGCAGATGGGGCGAGGCGCCCGCCTGCAATGCGGCGCGCGTTGCCACCGCGTCCGACTGGTTGACGGCAGCCAGCAGGGGCGAGGCTGTCTCTGGGGCTGCCAGATTGCCGGCGCTCTGCGCGGCCATCCGCGAGCGATCCGCCACGCTATCAACCGCGGCGCCAGCCCGGGCCGGCACTTCTACCCGCTGCTCGGCCATGACCTTGGGCGCCATCGCAGGTGCCGCTGGGGGGGGCGCCATGACGGGCGCTGGCAGCGGCGCTGCCAGCGCCGCTGGGGCAGCTGGCGCGACTGCCATGGGAGGCGGCGTCGGCCGCGCCTCCTCGACCGCAGACCGGCCCGCCTCGATCGCCGAGGCCACGACCACGGCCCTTTCCGATTTCGCGTCCGCCACCACGGCGGGCGCTGGCTCCGTGACGCTTGGTAGCTTCTGCAGGCTGGCTTTGGCTGCAGCGCGCGGCGGAGGCGGCGGCGACGCCACGACAGCAGGTGCGTGTACGGGTACAGACTCGCGCGCTTGTTCGGCCTGCGCCACAACGATGGCTGCCGAAGCCGCCTTGGCGGCCGCCAGTCGCGGGTCGGCATGAGGCGGCACCTCGGAAGATGGCCTTCTCAGGGCCAGCACGGCGGCCACCAGCAGCCCCGTCGCCAGCACGCCCCAGGCATAGGGTTGCCAACGCCAGGCCAGTTGGCCCTGGGACACCGGCACCGCGGCGGGCTCCGGCCGAGGCAATGCCGCCATCAACCTCGCCCGGCGCTGCTCGCGCCCAGCCTCGTCGCCGAGCATGGCGTCGCGGTACGCGGCCTCGGTCGCGTCCGGCGGGTTCAGGGGGTCGAACTCAGCCATCGCGCCACTCGCTCAATCGGTGCCGCAGATTCTCCCGGGCATAGCGCAGCCGGGTCTTGGCAGTTTCGGGGTGGGCCTGGGTCACGTCGGCAATCTCGGCGAGGCTGAGCTCGACCACGGTGAAGAGCAAGAAAGCCTCCCGCTGCTCGACCGACAGGCCCAGCAGGCCGCCCTCCACGGCTTCCACCAGGCGCTTTTCGGCCAGCAGTTGATCGGGCCCGGCGGTGGCCGTGGGCAGCATGTCCAGGTCGGCCTCGTCGTCGCCCGCCTGGGGTCGGCGTGCCCGCAGGTGATCCAGCACCTGGTTGCGCAGCACGGTGTAGAGCCAGGTCGAGAATCTGGCCTTGGCCGGCGCGAAGCTCGCGGCCTTGCTGGCCACGGCCAGCCAGCCGTCCTGGTGCAGGTCTTCCACCGTGGCGCGGTCCGTGGGGTGCAGCATCTGGCGCACGAAGGCGAAGGTCTTGCGGTCGTGCCGGCGGTAGAGGCGGTCGAACGCACCCATGTCGCCGCGCAGATAGCTGGCGATGAGTTCTTCATCGGCGGGTTCACTCGCGGCCATTCGGCGCGGATGCTATGCCATCGCGCCCCGGCTCACCATCGTGCCGGCGGGTCGGGCACATAGCCGCCGCTGCCGGGGAAGGAGCGCGGCAGCCCCGGTAACACTGCGACAGGCCGCGGCATGATGCCCGCGGCGATGAGGTTAGCCTGGCTGTCGTAGTGAATCTCCAGCAGTTGCTCGGGCTGGGCGGTGCGCCGCTGGAAGCCGGTGTGCTGGATGGGCGACCACTCCGAGGCACCATGCCCCGTGCCCAGCTTGGCCTGCGCCCGGCGATCGGCCTCCGCACGCCCTGCGCTTTCGCGCGCCGGTGCGGCCTGGGCTGCGTCGGCCGCTGCGCCGCTCAGGCTGTTCAAGCGACCCGCGGGGCCGGGCGCCTCAGGTCCCGGCATGGCCTTGGCGGTCGGCGCCACGGGGCTCTCAAAGGCCACCGGAGGAGGCGGCGGTGGCACCTCGCGGAACACCGCCGCGCCGACCACGCCCACATTGGCCGGCCGCCCGGTGCGCGCCGCGTACGAGTCGCCCAGCGAGGTGAACTCGAAGGCCGCAATGCGGTCGTCGCTCTTGCGCCAGCCGGTGATGTCATAGCTTTCGCCCGGGCTCAGCACATAGCCCGACTGCCCCCAGGCCGCCGTGTCGCCGGTGATGGCGTTCACACCATCGACCGACAACACCACCAGCACCCGCTCGCCACTGCGGTTGCTGAGCCGGATGGCGTAACGCGCGCCCGGCGTGCCGGGGCTGAAGCTGCGCCCCCGGCTGGCGTAGCGGGCCAGCAAGGCGCCGCTGTCGCGGTCCACCAGTTGCATGTCCAGCAGGGACGGCTGCACGACGGCGGCGCAGCTGGCGTGCAGGCCAGCCAGGCCGGCAAGAGCGGCCAGTTGGAACAAGGCGGTGCGGCGGCGCAGGGGAGGCAGCGGGCTCATGGCAGATCCTTCGCGGGAGTGGGGACCTCTGCTTGTACGGAGCGGTTCGCCAAACGGGGTGAAGTTACGGGTGTTTCAGCATCCCGCCCGGCAAGACCTGCCCCTGGCCGTGAACTCCACACAAAGCCCTTCGGCGAGCCTTGAGTGACTTCCCTAAATGCGAGTTATTGACCTATGCAAGCGTTTGCATGATCGTAAGAATTCGTATCAGCCGCGCCATCGGGCCGGCTGAAGAACTCCATCTGCTCAGGGCAAGCTCGCGCGAAAGCCGGGCACGCAAAGCCACCGGTCTAACGGCCGTGCACTCCTCGCACGGCCCATGGCGGCGGGGCTGCTAGATACCGTCCCGCGCCTCGCCGAGGTGCGCCGGAGCCGGCAAGCGCCCTGGGCACAACCATTGCATGTGCCCACCCATGATCGCTCTGCTGACCCGCTTCAAGATCGGCCCCCGCCTGGCCGCCAGCTTCTTCGCGCTGTTGCTCGCGATGGGCGCCCTGTGCGCCCTGGCCCTGTCGGGCCTGCATGAGCTGGCCGACCAGCTCCGCTTCATCCGCGACGACCGCCTGCCCAAGGTGGAGCGCCTGGTGTCTGTGGCCGACAACGTCAACGTCATCGCACGCCAGACACGCAACATCCTGCTGTTCGATGACGCCGCCAAGCGCGCCGACTGGCTGGCCTCCATCGACAAGGCACGCACCGACAACATGGCGCTCTGGGCCCTGGTAGACCCCAGCATCCGCTCCCCCGAAGGCCGCAAGATGGTGGCCGAGGCCAAGACGCTGGGCCAGGCCTTCGACAACAGCCTCGCGAGCTTCATCGCCCATGTGAAGGCCAACGAGATCAACGAAGCGAGCGAGCTGCTGCAGACCGGCCTGCGCGATTCGCAGCTGGCTTACATGAAGCAGGTGGACCTCATCAAGTCGCGCGAGATCGCCCGGATCGGCAAGACGGCCGACGACGCCGAGGCTCTGTACGACCGCTCCCGCGTCCTCGTGCTGGCTGGCGGCGTTGCGCTGCTGGCTCTGGGCGCCCTGCTCTGCTGGACCATCACGCGCTCCATCGTCGCCCCGCTGCGCCGCGCTGTGCGCGACGCCCAGCGCATCGCTGCCGGCGACCTGAGCACACCCGTCAAGGCGCGTGGCCGAGACGAGGCCGCCGAGATGCTGAAGGCGCTGGGCGAGATGCAGCAAGGCCTGCGCAGCATCGTGCACGAGGTGCGCGAGGGCGTGGCTTCCGTGGCCACGGCCAGCCAGCAGATCGCGCAGGGCAACCAGGACCTGAGCGCCCGCACCGAGGAGCAGGCCTCATCGCTGCAGCAAACGGCCGCCAGCGTCGAGCAGATCAGCGGCAACGTGCGCGACGGCGCTGACCATGCGCATGAAGCCAACGAGCTGGCCGGCCAGGCCCGCAAGGTTGCCGAGCGCGGCGGCGCGCTGGTGGAGCGCGCCGTGGGCCAGATCGGCCAATTGGAAGCCTCCAGCCAGCGCATCGCCGACATCGTGGGCGTCATCGACGGCATCGCCTTCCAGACCAATCTGCTGGCGCTGAACGCCGCCGTCGAGGCCGCACGGGCCGGCGAGCAGGGCCGGGGCTTTGCCGTCGTGGCCAGCGAGGTGCGGCTGCTGTCGCAGCGCTGCGCCGAGGCGGCCCGCGAGATCAAGGGCTTGGTGCAAGGCTCGGTCGAACAGGTGCAGGGCAGCAGCCAGTTGGTGCGCGGCACCGGCGAGGTGATGGGCGAGATCGTCCAGCAGATCCAGCGCGTGTCGGCCATGGTGGGCCACATCTCCTCCAACTCACGCGAGCAGGACCAAGGCATTGGCGAGATCCATGCCTCCATGGGCCAGCTCGACGACATGACCCAGCGAAACGCCGCACTGGCCGAGGAGAGCACAGCCGCCGCCGAGAGCCTGCGCTTGCAGGCTGAGCGGCTGACGCGCGCGGTCGCGAGCTTCCGGCTGGAAGGCTGAGCAGCCTCAAAACGAAAAAGCGGCCCCTGAGGGCCGCTTTGTCTTTGCGCGGTGGGCTGCTTACTTGGAAGCGAGAGCCGTGGCGCGGCGCACGATGGGAGCCGGGAAGTCGCCCAGTTCGCGGGCAGCGTTCTCGCCATGGTCGGCAGCCAGGGCAGCCGTCGTTTCAGTGCGCAGCTCGGTCGGCTTGACCGTCAGGATGGCCTGGCGGGGCAGCTTGGTCGTCGCGACAGCGGAGGCCTTGGCAGAAACCGGGGTCGTCACTTCGACACCCTTTTCGCCTTGCAGGGCGGCCAGTTCGCCGCTGTTGCGGGCAGCGACCAGGTCGGCGATGACGGCTTCACGGGTGGTTTGGGCGGAGGCGGCGCCGGCGGCGATCAGCAGGGTGGCGGCGACGATGTTGGACAGCTTGCTCATGATGTTTTCCTTCAAGTTCCTTGGCGGTTCGTTCCGCCTGGTTTGCTTGGGCATCGCGACCGCGGTGTCCATGGGTTGAACTGTAGGCAGGGCCTCTCAGTAGAAACACTAGGCGCGGAGCAATGAGTCATTGAGAAAAAGGAAACAATGACTGGCGGCTGCGCACTATCAATGCCATAGGAAAGCGCAATCAACCTTCGGGCATGGCATCGCCGGCGACGCCACGTAAAGTCGCGCCGCCATGAAAGCCCTGCGCCTGCTTGCCGCCCTCTGCATTGCCGCCTTGCCTGTGCTGGCTGCCGCCGGACCCGAGTTGCCGGGCGTCCAGCAATGGCCGCTGCGACCACCGCCCGAGCACCCAGCCGACGTCGACGACGACTTTGCCGATCTCGCGCCCTTTGGCGAGAAGCTGGCCGCGGCCCAGGTCGTGGCGCTTGGCGAGCAAAGCCATGGCAGCAGCGAGGAGTTCCGCTACCGGCTGCGCCTGGTGCGCTACCTGCACGAGAAGCTGGGCTTTGACGTGCTGCTGCTGGAGAGCGGCTTCTACGACATGGGCCGGCTCAGCCACGCCGTCATGTCGCGCGGCCGTCAGCTGGACGAGCAGGCACCGGGCAATGTCTTCTACATGTATGCCAACTCGGCAGAAGGGCGTGAGCTGCTGCGCTACATCCAGAAGCAACGGCTGACACCCAATCGGCTGGCCTTCGCCGGCATTGACAGCCAGCACACCGGAAACCTGGCTCGCACCGAGTTGCTGAGCGACCTTCGCACGGCGCTGGAGCCTGCTGCACCCGAACTGCTGAAGGACGAGACGGCCTGGGCCGCATACAAGCAGCGCGTGCTGGCGCTGGTGGCGCTGGACCGCCAGGCGCCCGAATCCACCGAGCAGGCCACCTTCCTGGCCTACAACCGGCGCCTGCAGGACGCCCTCTGCGGCGATCGCGCCAGCCCGGTCACGCTGGGCAGCCCGGCCTGGTGGTGCCGCGTCACCGCCAGCCTCGAAGCCCAGGCCCGCAGCCTTTGGAGCCAGGACCGCGACTACCAGCGCGACAACGCGATGGGCGCCAACGCGATCTGGCTGGTCGACCAACTCTTCAAGGGCCGCAAGGTCATCATCTGGGCCCACACCATCCACATCGCCAAGGGCCTGCAGCGCGACGCCGAGCATTTGCAGGCCGGCGAGGTGATGTACCGGGAATGGGCCAATCGCTACCAGGTTGTGAACTTCACGACGACGACGGGCAGCTATCTCGACTTCATCGACATGAAGCCCAAGACGCTGCAGCCGCCACCCGCCGGCAGCCTGGAGGCCCGCCTGCCGGCCGGGCAAACGCTGCTGCTACGCGCAGTCGACAAGCCACTACCACTGCCCCAATATGGCATCGACTACCGCGTAGACGCGTGGCCCGTGGCCATGCAGCTCGGTCGGAACTGGGACTGGCTGATCGCCCTGCCCCAGGTCACGCCGGTCCAGATGACGCGTTAACGAAAAAGCGGCCCTCGGGCCGCTTCGTCTTTGCGCTCTGAAGCCTCAGGCTTTGATGTCCAACAGCGCGCCGGTCGTGTTGAGCTGGGTTTGCAGCACCTTCAGGTTGGCGACGAAGGCATAGGCCGCCGACTGCTGCTCCACGATCTCGGTGGCCGGGTTGATCTCGCGCTGGGGCACCTTGTCGACGTTGGTCGGCTCGGCGCTGGGGCGGCTCTGGTTCGTGGCCGCCAGGTTGGCGATGTTGGCCGCAGACGCGCGCAGCCGCTCGTTCGCAGACGAGATGCCGGACAGGGCGGTGGACAGGGCGACGTTCATCGGGTTCAGTTTTACAGAGCTCTGGCCGCTACATCGGCCGCTCTGAGGCGAACTTTAGAACAAAAGGCGAAAAACCCCTCATTTCCGGGGATCGCCGGGCCGGCAAGCGTGAAATCGGCCCGTCAGCCAGCTAACTCTTCGTAACCGCCGGTGGAAACGAACACCCGGACGCTATCCCCGCCGGCCGCCTTGGCCTCGGTGCAGGCCAAAGCGCCAGCGCCCAGCACGGCGTCCACGGTCACCAGCGTCTGCTGGATCTGCACGACGCCCACCGACGCCTTCACCCGCGTGCGGTGCATGCCCCAACGCAGCCGGTAGGCGGCCACGGCGGAGCGGATCTTCTCGGCAATGATCTGGGCGTAGTGCTGGTCGCAGTCGGGCAGCAGGATGGCGAAATGGTCTTCCTCCAGCCGGGAGACGAGGTCGGAGGCACGCACCTTGCTGATCAGCATCTGGCCCAGGCCATAGAGGAAATGGTCGCCCACCTCGGTGCCCATGCCCTTGATGACTTCGCCGAACTTGTCCACGTCCACCCACAGCACCGACACCGGCTCGTTGCGGCGGCTGCCGACATGCTCGGCCAGGCGACGCTCGAACTCGCGGCGGTTGGCCAGTTCGGTGACGGTGTCGTGCTTGGCCGTCCAGGTCGGCTGCAGGCGCAGCGCGCGAGCGGTGGTCACGTCCTCGACGATCCACAGCGACTCGCCCGCCGGGTTGTCCCAATGCACCGGCGTCGCCTGCAGGCGGCCCCAGAAGCGGTGGCCGTCGCGCTTCACGTACTCGATCTCTTCGTCCAGCGGCCGGCCGGCGGCAAAGGCGGCGGCGGCGCGCTCGTGCAGCGCCGTATGGGCCAGGTCCGTCGTGTGCACTGCGCGCGTGCCCTGGCCGTTCAGATCGCTGTCGTCGCCAAAGCCGAACAGGTGGTTGAACTCCTCGCTGACGACCTCGAAACGCTGGCCGCTGACGAAGGCGATCGCCGTTGGCGCCCGCACCAGCAGGGCCCGCAGGCGTGCGGCGGTGGCGTCGTCGGCAGTGGCGGGTGCGGCGCTGGTCATGAGGTCTCCTAAGGGTCTTGGGCCTGTTGGCACTACGGCAATGGGTCGCGAAGGCCCGCCGCCAGAGGCCAATCAAGGCGCAGCGTACAGCCCGCACTCGCGTGCGGGCCAGCGATGCAACGCCGAGTGGCCCCTGGCGACGGGCCTTCCCGAAGGGTTGTGACCAGAAAGGCCGGATGCTGCGTCGCAAATCCTCGCTGGGTATGGACCCAGCTTGCGGTTTGCGACTTGCCTGCAGCCTTTCTGGTCACAACGCGACCCATTGCCGTAGCGCCAACAGGCCCCGGGCCCAACTATCGCAGGACTGCTGGCTTTCGACCATGACGCCGATCACGCGGTTAGAGTCCGTGGCTTCGCCGCGATGCGGTGCCACGACAAGACGCTCCGATGCGCTCGTTCCCCGCTTGTCTCCTCGCCTTGTTGACCGGCGCCGCCCAGGCCCAGCAACTCAGTGAAATCCCTCAGGGCCTGCGCGATGCGACGCCGCGCTGGCATGCATTGACCGGCGCCCGCCTCGTGCTCGCGCCAGGCCAGGTCGTCGAGAACGGCACGCTGGTCATGAAGGACGGCGTCATCGTCGCCGTCGGCGCCGACGTGAAGCCGCCGGCTGGCGCCAAGGTCTGGCAACTCCATGGGCGCACGGTGTACGCCGGCTTCATCGATGCGGCCAGCAGCCTGGGCCAGGGCCGCATGGAGCCACCCAAGGCCAAGGGCCAGACGCCAGGCCAGCGTTGGGTGCGCGCCGAGTTCCGCCAGGCTGCGGCCGTGGAGCTCAAGCCCGAAGACGTGCGCGCTGCACGCGAGCAGGGCTTCACGACGGCGCTGTCGCTGCCACCGACGGGTGCGGTATTCCGCGGCCAGAGCGCACTGATCAGCCTACGCGACGGCGCGGATGCTCGCAGCCTCGTGCTCGCCGCTGACGTGGCCCAGCACCTGACTCACGAATACACGTCCTTCGACTTCGAGGGCGGCGGCCGGCCCGCCAACCTGAGCTATCCGACCTCGCTGATGGGCAGCATCGCGCTGGAACGCCAGACGCTGCTGAACGCGCGCTGGGCCGCCGGCCCTGCACACGGTGGCGAACGGCGCGAGTTCAACGCCAGCCTGGCCGCCCTGGCCCCGGCACTGGCCGGCAAGCAGACGGTCGTGCATGAAGCACTGGATGAGGAAGACCTGGCCCGCATCGCCAAGTTGCGCGACGAGTTCGGCCTCAAGGTCATCGCCCAGGGCACGGGTTACGAGTACCGCAAGGCCGCCCAGCTCAAGGCCCTCAACCTGCCCGTCATCCTGCCGCTGGCCTACCCGGCCGCACCGGAGGTGGAGCAGCCCGAGAGTGCGCTGGACGTGCCGCTGCAACTGCTGCAGCACTGGGAGCGCGCGCCCGGCAATGCCGCGGCGCTGCAGGCGGCCGGCGTGGAGTTCGCGATCTCCACTCAAGGCCTGCGGGACGTGAGGCGCGACTTCTGGCCCCGCCTGCGCCAGGCCGTGCAGCGCGGCCTCAAGCCCGAGGCGGCCCTGGCCGCGCTGACGACCACCCCTGCGAAGCTGCTCAACCAGCCGCGCCTGGGGCGGCTCGCCCCAGGGCAGTTGGCCGACGTCATCGTCGCCAGCGGCGACCTCTTCACCAGCGAGCAGGCCGAAGTGGAACTGGCCTTCGTGGATGGCCAGCCGCTGCCGACCGAGGCCTGGGAGCGTTTCGACGCGCGTGGCCGCTGGACGGTGAAAGCCGGCAACACCGAGCTGAGCTGGCAGATCGCCGGCACGCGCGCCCGGCCCACGCTGCAGGTGGACGGCAAGGCCTGCGAGCTGCAGCAGCGCGGCCGTGAACTGCTGCTGCGCTGGCCTTGCGAAGGTGGCACCAGCCTGCGCCTGGAAGGCCGCGGCACGACGCTGACCGGCGCGCTGACGCTGGCCGACGGTAGAACGCAAGCCTGGACGGCGACGCGCACCGCCCCCTTCGAGCCGCCTGCACCCAAGCCACCGGTGGCCGTAGCGCCCTCGCCTGCCACCTTCCCCGCAGGCGTGTTCGGCCGCACCGCGCCCCCCGAGCGGCCGGCCGCCGTGCTGGTGCGCAACGCGACGATCTGGACCAGTGCCGCCGCCGGCAACCTGGAGGCCAGCGACCTGCTGGTGCGCGACGGCCGCATCGCCGCCGTAGGCAAGGGCCTGGCAGCACCGGCCGGAGCCGTCGTCATCGACGCCCAAGGCAAGCACCTGACGCCCGGCCTCATCGACGCGCACTCGCACACCGCCATCAACCGCGGCATCAACGAGTTCGCGCATTCGGTGACGGCCGAGGTGCGCATCGGCGACGTGGTCGACGCGACCGACATCAGCCTCTACCGCCAGCTCGCCGGCGGCGTGACGAGCTCCAACCTGCTGCATGGCTCGGCCAACGCCATCGGCGGCCAGAACCAGGTCATCAAGCTGCGCTGGGGGCTGGACGCCGAGGCGCTGAAGTTCGAGGGCGCCCGGCCCGGCATCAAGTTCGCGCTGGGCGAGAACGTCAAGCGCGCCAACTTCCCGGCACTCGACGGCGATGCGCGCTACCCGACCACGCGCATGGGCGTGGAGCAGGTCATGCGCGACGCCTTCCTGGCCGCCAAGGCCTACCGCGAACAGCGCAAGGCCGACCCCAACACGCGCCGCGACCTGCAGATGGAGACCCTCGTCGAGCTGCTGGAGAAGAACCGCGTCATCCACATCCACAGCTACCGCGCCGACGAGATCCTGATGTTCGCGGCGCTCGCCAAGGAGTTCGGCCTAGAGGTCGCGACCTTCCAGCACGTGCTGGAGGCCTACAAGGTGGCGCCCGAGATCGCGGCACTAGGCGCCGGCGCCTCGGGCTTCTCGGACTGGTGGGGCTACAAGGTCGAGGTGCAGGACGCCATTCCCTACAGCGGCGCGATGACGCACCGCCTGGGCGTGCTGACCAGCTTCAACTCCGACAGCGACGAACTGGCCCGCCGACTCAACACCGAGGCGGCCAAAGCGCTGCGCTACGGCGGCAAGGCCTGGGGCATGACCGAGGCCGACGCGCTGAAGTTCGTCACCATCAACTCCGCCAGGCAACTGCGCATCGACAACCGCGTGGGCTCGCTGGAGGTGGGCAAGGACGCCGACTTCGTCATCTGGAGCGCCAGCCCCCTGTCCAGCGCCGCCCGCGCCGAGCAGACCTGGATAGACGGCCGCCGCTACTTCGACCGCGGCGAGGATGCGCAGTTGCGCGAGCGTGATCGCGCCGAACGCGCCCGCCTTGTGGCGCTGGTGCTGCCCGAACGCGCCAAGGCCACGGCGCCACCCGAGGGCCGACCGGCCACACCGCTTTCGGCCGCGCTGGACCAGTTGCAGCTCGAACGCTGGATGCACGACATGAATCGCGACCGTCAAAGCTATTTCGGCGGCGACGCCTGGCACGAATGCACTCAGGACGCGTACTGACATGAAGCTCGCCCTCATCACCACGCTGCTGGCCGCCGCCTTCACCGCCCAGGCCACGCCCAACACGCCCCCACCGCCTCAGCGCGAACCGCTGTTGCTGCGCAACGCCACGCTGCACCCGGTCAGCGGCCCGATCATCGTGGGCGGCAGCCTGCTCATCGAAGCCGGCAAGGTGCGCGCCATCGGCGGCGCCGACCTCGTCGCGCCCGCCGGTGCGAAGACCGTGGACCTGGGCGGCCGCCACGTTTACCCCGGCATGGTCGCGGCCAACACCAGCCTGGGCTTGGCCGAGATCCGCTCGGTCAACGCCAGCATGGACAGCAACGAGACCGGCCCGCTGAACCCCAATGCGCGCGCCATGGTCGCCTTCAATGCCGACAGCGAGCTGCTGCCCATCACGCGGGCGGGCGGCGTGCTGGCGGCGCTCTCGGTGCCAGATGCAGGACGCACAGGGCTCATTGCCGGCACCTCGGCCCTGCTGCAACTGGAAGGCTGGAACTGGCAGGACATGGCTCTGGTGCCCGAGGTGGGCCTGCACATCGCCGTGCCGCGGCTGCGGCTGAACAGTGCCCTCTTCCCCAACCAGCCCGAAGCCCGCCTGGCCGAGATCCGCCGCTCCACCGAGGCGCGGCTCAAGCTGCTGGACGAGGCCTTCGATTCGGCAAAAGCCTACGCGCTGGCCCGTGCCGCCGATCCGGCCACGCCGGTGGACACACGCTGGGAGGCCATGCGACCTGTGCTGCCGGCAACGCCCGGCGCCGCGCCGGCCCGGCCGGTCTTCATGCAGGCCGACGACATCGCGCAGATCCGCTTCGCGCTGGACTTCGCCGCCCGCCACGGCCTGAAGCTCGTCATCATCGGCGGGGCCGATTCATGGCGCGTGGCCGACACGCTGCGCGAGCGCAATGTGCCGGTCATCATCGGCGGCCTCTTGCGGCTGCCCATGCGCCGCGACGACCCACCGGACGCCCTCTTCGCCCTGCCCGCCAAGCTGGCCGCGGCCGGCGTGCGCTACTGCATCGCCGAGGGCGGCCGCGACTCGACGAACGAGCGCAACCTGCCCTTCGAGGCCGCGCACGCGCGCGCCTTCGGCCTCAGCGACGACGAGGCGCTGAAGGCCGTGACGCTGTACCCGGCACAGATCCTGGGTGTTGCCGACAAGCTGGGCTCCATCGAGGTGGGCAAGCTGGCCAACCTCTTCGTCGCCGACGGCGACCCGCTGGAGCCGACGACGCGCATCGAACGCGTCTTCATGCAGGGCCGCGAGATCGAGCTGAGCGACCGGCAGACGGCGCTGAGGGACAAGTACCTGAAGCGGCAATGATGCTTTTGTCCATCGGGCGCATCATCTACTGTGTTGATGTCTTCCGCGTACTCCCTAGTTCGAGGACTACAGGGCCGCAGTAGACTCTTGAATAGTAACAATTTGACACTAAAACTAAGGGCAGGCATGGCGGCGACCTACAGAAGCGGTGATCACGGTGCGTCTACATTTTGGTGGGTACTATTTGATTTTTTGACACCGGTCATGTGCGTCGTGATGTTTTGGCCGATTACGGAACTCCTATTAGATCTATCGCATCCCTTTGAAAGAACTTTTCATGGCGCAGATCTACTGCCCTTAGCGAGCGTACTTATTCTTGGCTCTATTCGTGAACTTGAAAGTACGTGCAAATCCGCACCCGATTTCCCCCAACACGAAAAGAAACGGCATTTAGGCCTCTTTTTCGCGATAGCACTATTATGCGGATATGCGATATTGCATTATTACGCACTAACCCATGAAATTCCAAAAGAGACCGACCATCATATTAGCAAAGGGCTCACCGGCATATCGCAGATTTCTTTAAGCGCTGCGCTGCTTTCGGGAGCATTTTGTTTCTGGCTTAAATCTCTAAAGCCATTGCCATAAGGGACATGCAATGTCAGCAGAATTACTGCCACTAATTCTCAACGCAGGCACTGCCATACTAAGCGTCTCAGCAGCTGGTTTTTTTGTCGCGGGTGTCGCAAATATTAAACAACGACAGCAAAAAAGCGCTAGAGGTCTTCAAGGATTCTTGTTCGGAAAACTAAATATTGAAGGCCCGTCAGAGCCAACAATACGCACCCTACGCCCGCGCCGATTAATTGAAGACGCAGTACTCACGCAGACTGCCGCCGATATTGGGGTTGCCGACTTAGAGGTGCTGCTTCGATCTTTCATCTCCGCCGCCCATAAACCACCTCATTTATTTGGCATCAACAAAGGCGGCTCATTAGTTGCGAACCACATTGCTCATCGATTAAATTTGCACGAAAAGTATCTAGTTAAATGCGACTTTCGCCCCGAATTTGAGAAAATGTATTGCGAAGAGCGGGAGCAAGATCAAGTCGACAATATATTTATATTAGACGATGTAGTTCGCACTGGCAAAACAATCAACTTCGTAAAGCGGGCGCTGATCCAAAAATATCCTTCCTCAAGAATATACACGATTTGCCTGGTTTACGTCGCCAACAATGAAAATGAGTTCGACCTGAGCGCCGTCGATTATTGCGCATGGCTAGCCACTTCAAAACATATTAAAATGCCGTGGTCGTCCAGATCTGATACAGACGTAGCTCCGGCGTTTAAAGACATTGCGATTTCTCAAATGGTAGGCAATATTCAAAATAGCCAACCATCGGACAGCGAAAATCAGCCTAAGAAGTAGCCGAACAAGAAACTATGGGGCGATCTGCTCGGCATAGTCGTAAAGTGCCGACAGGATGTCCTCACCGCGTTCGTCGGCCTCTTCACCGAGCTGATCGATGCGCTCCATGAAGGCCGCCAGCGTCTGCGCGCCGCCCTCGCCCTGGTGCAGCCGCGCGCTGCAGTGCGAATGCCAGCGCTCGGCCTCGTCGGCCGACAGGCTGGCGGGGAAGTTGCGCGCGCGCCAGCGGAACACCAGCTCGTCCAGCCGGCCATCCTGGAAGGCCAGCTTGCCCTGGGCGGCGCGCTCGGCGAGCTGCTCGGGCGTCATGGTGCGCACGCGGTTCAGCGCGCGGCGATCCTCGTTGCCGATGAAGCCGCCGTAGAGGTCTTCATCCACGTCGGCCGGCGCAAAGGGATCGCGCTGGAACACGTCGCCCCACAGGCCGTCCAGCGCCCGGCCCTTCTCGGCCAGCAGGCGGGCTGCTGCGAGCTGGGCCTCGACGTCATGGCCCCAACGCTCGGCCATTGCCGGGCTGAGCGTCTTCAGGTTGCTGATGACTATGGGGCTCTTGTTGACGTGGATGGTCTTGATGGGCAGCCGCGTGACGCCCTCGGGCAGAGCCTCCTGCTTGGTGAACATGCGCTCCTTGATGGCGGCGGCGTTCAGCGTCAGCAGCTCGCTCGGGTCTACCGAGCAGTCCCAGACGATAAGTTCATTCTTGTTCGTCGGGTGCGGCGCTAGCGGCCAGACCACGGCGATGCAGCCGCGCTCGGGGCCGTACATGCCCGAGACGTGCAGGAAGGGCTTGCCGATGCCGATTTCGTCCCACACGGCCTGCTTGGTGCACAGCTTCAGGCAGAAGTCCCACAGCTTGGGCTGGGCCTGGCGCAGCTTGCGCGCCAGCGCCACCGTGGCGCGCACATCCGACAGCGCATCGTGGGCCGCCTCGTGGGTCACGCCATTGGCGACGGTCAGGTTCTCCAGCTTGAAGCTGGGGCGGCCATCCTCGTGCTTGGGCCACTCGAAGCCCTCGGGTCGCAGCGCATAGGCGCAGCGCACGACGTCCAGCAGGTCCCAGCGGCCGCAGCCGTTCTGCCATTCGCGGCCATAGGGGTCGATGAGGTTGCGCCAGAACAGGTGGCGGGTGACCTCGTCGTCGAAGCGGATGCTGTTGTAGCCCACGCCCACGGTGCCGGGCAGCGCCAGCACGGTCTCGATGCTGGCCGCGAACTCATGCTCGGGTACGCCCTGCTCCTGGCATTGCTGGGGCAGGATGCCGGTCAGCAGGCAGGATTCGGGGTCGGGCAGGTAGTCCGGCGCCGGCTGGCAGAACAGCATCAGCGGCTCGCCGATCTCGTTGAGCTCGGCATCGGTGCGCAGGCCGGCGAACTGGGCCGGGCGGTCGCGGCGCGGCACGCGGCCGAAGGTCTCGTAGTCGTGCCAGAAGAAGGTCGTGTCGCTCATGCCGGCACGATAGCCGATGGCGCGGCCTCCCTTAGAGCCCGGCGATCTGCATCTTCAGCACGTACTGCATGTTGCAGGGCCGGCCGGCGCAGAAGCCGGGCTTGAAGGGCGTGGCCGCCAGCACGCGGGCCGCATAGCGCGCGAACTCGGCATCGACCTTGCCGAAGGTGTCCACGTGCCGCACCGTGCCGCTGGCGTCCACATCGGCCACCAGCGTGAGGTTGCCCAGCGAGGGCTGCTTGCCGGAGCCAGTCTGAACGGCCATGAAGACAGGCATCAGGCCTTCCGCGGGAAACGGCGGCTCGTCAGCAGCCGGCATGCCGTCGTAGCCGGCCCGCACCAGCGCCTTCTCGTTGGCTTCGAGCTCGGCATAGCGGCGGTTCAGCGGCAAGCCCTCGGCGCGGCCGGCCGTGCCGGAGATGTGAGAGCCGACCTCCTCGACGCGCAACTCGAACTGCTTGCGCGGCAGCGTCTGGGCCTGAGCAGCGCACGCCGCCAGGGCGAGCAAGGCAGCAAGGGATTGGCGGGCATTCATCGAGGTCCCCCGGAGCATCGGTGTTGCAAAGATAACCGAACCCGGGGGCTTAGATTCCGGCGCCGGTGAAGCTCATCCTCAGCACGAACTGCATGTTGCAGGGCTTGCCGGCGCAGACGGCAGGTTTGAACGTGGTGGCCGCGAGCACGCGAGAGGCGAAGCGGGCGAAGTCGGGGTCCACCTTGCCGTAGGAGTCCACATGCCGGACCTTGCCCTCGCTGTCCACGTCGGCCACCAGCGTCATGGCGCCCAGGGCGCCCAGCCTGTCCATGCCCTCCTTGATGGCGTGGAACACCGGCAGCAAGCCCTGGGCGGGGAACGGCGGCTCGTCGCCAGCCGGCATGCCTTCGTAGTCGGCCCGCAGCGCGGTCTTCTCGGTGTCGTCCAGTTCGGCGTAGCGACGGTTCAGCGGCAGCGTGGAGCGCATCGCCGTGCGACCCAGGCGGGTGCCGGTTTCGTCGACACGCAGTTCAAACTGCTTGCGCGGCAGATCCTGGGCGACGGCACCCTGAATGACCGTAGCAAGCAGACAGCAAGCCGCGATTCGGCCAAAACTCAAAGACATGAAGACACTCCCGGATTGAAATCGATATTGCGCCCAGCGCTCTACAGTGCTGATGATTCACCTTGATGCAGCGTCCGATGAAAGTCATGTGCCTTGCCCTCCTGCTCGCCGCTGGCGCAGCAGCCCATGCCGACGACGCGATCTCGCCCGACCGGCCCGACTTCACCAACGGCCCCGACGTGATGGCCAAGGGCCGCTTCCAGATCGAGACCAGCGGCGCCTGGCAGCGCGACAAGGCCGATGGCCTGACAACGCGGCTGCGCTCCACGCCCACGCTGCTGCGCCTGGGTGTGGGCAGTGACCTGGAACTGCGCCTGGACACCGCCGGCGCGCTGCGCCAGAGCAACCCCAGCGCCAGCGGCCGCGGTGACTTCGGCGTCGGCGCCAAGTGGCAGTTGCAGGATGGCGACGAGTCCAAGCCGGGTCTCGGCTTGCTGCTGGAGGTGCTGACGCCCAGTGGCAGCGGCGCGTTCAAGGGTCATGGCTTGCGGCCGGGCTTGAGCTTCCTGGCGCAATGGCAACTGCCGGCGGGCTGGTCGCTGGGCACCATGACCGGCGTCTTCGTCGACCGCAACGACGCCGACCAGCGCTACACGGCCGCCCTCGCCTCGGCGAGCCTGGGCATCCCGCTGGGCGACAAGCTGCACGCCTTTGCCGAGATTGCCGCCCAGCAGATCGCGTCCAGCCGCAACGGCGGCAATGTCGTGACGGCCGGCACGGGACTGGCCTGGCAGGTCACGGACGACGCGCAACTCGACACGGCCGTGTTCCGCGGCATGAACCACAACACGCCCGACTGGGCGTGGACGGTGGGGCTCTCTCTGCGCTTTTAGCGCTTCTTGACGACCACGCTGCCGATGGAATAACCGGCACCGAACGAGCAGATGACGCCGGCATCGCCGGCCTTCAGATCGCCGCGATGGTGGTGGAAGGCGATGATGGAGCCGGCCGATGCGGTGTTGGCGTACTCGTTCAGGATCAGCGGCGCCACGTCGTCGCCGGCATCCGCCCCCACCAGCTTCTTGATGACGAGCTGGTTCATGCCCTGGTTGGCCTGGTGCAGCCAGAAGCGGCGCATCTGCGTGGGCTCCAGGCCCAGCTTTCCCAGGTGGGCCTCGATGTGGGCGGCGGCCATGGGCACCACTTCCTTGAAGACCTTGCGGCCCTCCTGGTAGAAGGTCAGGTCGCGGTCACTGGGGTCGCGGTCCTCGGCGCGGTTCATGAAGCCGAAGTTGTTGCGGATGTTGCTGCTGAACTGCGTGGCGAGCTGGGTGCCGAGGATCTCCCACTGGTCGGCACTGGTGGCGTCTTCCGCCCGCTCGATGACGAGGGCCGTGCAGACGTCGCCGAAGATGAAGTGGCAGTCACGGTCGCGCCACTCCAGGTGGGCCGACGTGATCTCGGGGTTCACGACCAGCACGCACTTGGACGCGCCCGAGCGCACGGCATTGAAGGCCTGCTCCAGCGCGAAGGTAGCCGACGAGCAGGCCACGTTCATGTCGAAACCGTAGCCGCCCGCGCCCAGCGCCTGCTGGATCTCGACGGCCATGGCCGGGTAGGCGCGCTGCATGTTGGCGCTCGAGCACAGCACGGCGTCGACGTCCGCACCGGTCTTGCCGGCTGCGCTGAGCGCCTTGCGGGCCGCGTCGGCGGCGATCTCGGCCATCAGCGAGATCTCGTCGTCGCCGCGCGGCGTGAAGCGCGGGTACATACGGGTGGGGTCCAGCACGCCGTCCTTCTCGATGACGTAGCGCTGCTTGATGCCCGACGCCTTCTCGATGAATTCGACGCTGGAATGCGTCACCGCGGTACGCTCGCCCGCGGTGATGGCCTCGGCGTGCTCGGCGTTGTGCAGGTCGGCGTAACGGTTGAAGGCCTCGACGAGCTCGGCGTTGGTGATGACGTGCGGCGGCTGGTAGAGGCCGGTGCCGCTGATGACCACGGCCGGGAATGAAGCTTGCATAAGTTAGACGGAACCCGCCGCTGCTGATGTACGAAGGCTCAAATTTTACTGAGCCATGCTGGTGCCAGCACTCCGCACTACCCTGGGGCCCCATGCACGAAGACAGTCTGCTCCCGCCCGATGACAGCCTGCGCCTGGCGCTGCACAACGAGGTGCACGCCCGGCCGCCGCCGCGCATCCGGCTGCCGGCCGTCATCGTGCACGTGGCCGTGCTGAACGATGGCATCAGCCGCGCCGATGAGCACGCCCACCTGTGCCTGCTGCCCGGCCAGCATGCGCTGCCCGAGGAGGCGCTGAACGCCAATTTCCTGCGTTTGCGCTGTGGCGAGTTCTCGCTGAAGTGGGAGCGCCACGCCGAATTCACGCGCTACGCGCTGGTGCAGCCGCTGCCGGCGGATGCCGAGCCCGGCGCCCAGACGCTGGACGGCCTGGCGCTGCGTGTCGCCGGTGACTGGCTGGGCCGCATCCCGGGGCGCACCATCGCGGCCATTAAGCTCATCATGATCGAGCGAACGTTGACCTTCGCGCCCAGTGCGCTGACCGAGGCCCAGGCCTGGTTCGGCCCGCACGCCGTCGTCGCGTCGACCATGGGTGGGCATTCGCTGGTGGTGACGGACTTCTGCCTGCGCGCCAGCGGCTTCGAGCACATGGTGGTGCTGGCCGAACCCGGCACGTCCCAGACCCGCGCCGGCCGCGTCTGCCAGCGCCTGCTGGAGTTGGAGACCTACCGGTTGATGGCCTTGCGCGGCCTGCCCGCGGCCAAGGCGCTGGGCGCCACGCTGGCCGAGGTGGAAACGTCGCTGGCCGACATCACGGCGCGGCTGGAACATCGCAGCGCATCCGAGGCCGAACTGCTGGATGACCTGATCTCCACCGCCGCCCGCATCGAGCACGCCACCGCCGAGCACCAGTACCGTTTTGCGGCCACCGAGGCTTATCACGCCATCGTCCAGACCCGCATCGACGAGCTGCACGAGGGCAAGGTCGCCGGCACGCAGTCCCTGGGCGAGTTCATGCAGCGCCGCCTGTCACCGGCCATCGCGACCGTCACCGCCACGGCCCAGCGGCTGGCGGCGCTGTCTCAGCGCATAGAGCGCGCAAGCGCCCTGCTGCGCACGCGTGTGGATATCGCAACAGAAGCCCAGAACCAGCAGTTGCTGGCCCAGTTGGGCGAAGGCCAGCGCACCCAGCTGCGCATGCAGGCCACCGTGGAGGGCCTGTCGCTGGCCGCCATCACCTATTACGTCGTCAGCCTGCTGGCCTACGGCTTCAAGGCGCTGCATCACGAGGGCTGGCTGCCGGTCAGCCTGGAGCTGGCAATCGGCGCGGCGATTCCCGTCGTGCTGCTGGCCGTATGGCAGACCACGCGGCGCATCCACCGCAAGATCTTCAACCACCACTGACGAGAATCTCCAGGCCCGGCATGCGCAGGGCCTGAATCTCGGCGGGGTCCGCCTCGCGCGTGACGATCAGCGTCGACAGGGCCGACAGCGGCGCAATGCGATAGGGCGAGACCTTGCCCAGCTTGTCGCTGCTGGCCATCAGCACCGTCTCAGCGGCGCTGGCCATCAGCAATGCCTTGACCTGGGCCTCCTCGGCGTCGCCCGTGGACAGGCCAAAGCCGGCCTCGACGCCAGTGGCACCCAGGAAGAAGCAGTCGGCCCGCAGCGACTGGATGGCCTGGGCCACGCCGGCACCCACGGCCACGCCGGAGTGCTTGAATAAACGCCCGCCCAGCATCAGCACCTCCACATTCGGGTGCTCGATCAATGCAGCAGCGATGACGGGGCTGTGCGTGGCCACCGTCGCGCGCAGCGTGGGCGGCAGCTGCTGCACCATGGCCAGCGTGCTGGTACCGCCGTCGATGAAGACGAGCTGGCCCTCGGCCAGCAGCGACGCCGCCATGCGGCCCAGCGCCCGCTTCTCATCCATGGCGATGTCACTGCGCCGGGCCAGGTTGGCCAGCGCCGGCGACACCGGCAGCGCGCCGCCGTGCACACGCTGTAGCGCGCCACGCGTGGACAGCTCGCGCAGGTCGCGGCGGACGGTGTCCTCCGACACCTGCAACCGCTCAGCCAGCTCGCGGGCCAGCACGCGGCCGCTGCGCTGCAACTCTTCCAGGATCGCCAGGTGGCGTTGTTCGGTCAGCATCTGCGGGATTGCATGAGTTTGCGTTATTTTGCATGATTCATGAGAAATACAGGAAACATCATGCAAACACCGGCTGAAAAACGCATCGCCAACCTGCCGCTGCACGAGCGCGTGCGGGTGCAGCAGGAGCGGTTGCTCTCCGACAACTGGTACACGCTGAAGACCACCCGCTTCGACTTCCTGCGCAGCGACGGCCAGTGGCAGACCCAGGATCGGGAGACTTATGACCGCGGCAACGGCGCGGCCATCCTGCTCTACCAGCGGGCGCGCCGCCGTGTGCTGCTGACGCGGCAGTTCCGCTACCCGGTCTTCGTGAATGGCTGGCGGGAGCTGATGGTGGAGGCCGTGGCCGGCTTGCTGGACGAGGCCGACCCGGTCAGCTGCATACGCGCCGAGGCCGAACAGGAGGCCGGCGTGCGGGTGCGTGAGCCGCAGCCGCTGTTCGAGGCCTACATGAGCCCCGGCTCGGTGACGGAGAAGCTGCACTTCTTTGCCGCCGAATACGAGGACGCCGACCTGGTGGGCGCCGGTGGCGGCCTCGTGGACGAAGGCGAGGACATTGCCCGCTTCGAGCTGGATTTCGACGAGGCGATGCGCCAGGTCGAGGCCGGCGAGATTGTCGATGCCAAGACCCTCATGCTGCTGCGCTGGGCCGAGCGGCACGTCTTCGGGCCTGCGCCCAGGACGGGTGGGCCGCTGCTGGTCTTCATCGCCGGGCCGTACCGCAGCGGCACGGGCGACCGGGAAGAGGCCATTGCCGCCAACGTGCAGGCCATGCAGGACGCCGCCGTGCAGGTCGCTGCCCTGGGCCACGTACCGCTGCTGGGCGAGTGGGTCACATTGCCGCTCATCGAGGCCGCGGGCAGCCAGCAGCGTGGCGACGCCATCTGGGAGCGCTTCTTCCACCCGCATGCCCAGGCGCTGCTGGAGCGCTGCGATCTCGTGCTCCGCATCGGCGGAGAATCGACCGGCGCTGATGCGATGGTGACCGCCGCACTAGCCCGTGACATCCCGGTGCATTACGGTCTTGAATCCCTGCCGCGCGCCAATGCCGCGCCGGTTGCGTAGAATCAATCACCGGGCCCAAATTTTGGCGTCCGGTTTTTTTTGCCCGCTTCTTTTGCGGGCACGAAGCCGGCAGAGCCAAGTCAAGCGCTCGCAGCGAGGCCGCGCACTGCATCAACGCGCGGCGATTGATGCGACTTGAACCATGGAAATCTTCGACTACGACAACATCCTGCTGCTGCCGCGCAAATGCCGCGTGGAAAGCCGCTCCGACTGCGACACCTCCGTGCAGTTCGGCCCGCACCGCTTCAAGCTGCCGGTCGTGCCGGCCAACATGAAGACGGTGGTGGACGAACCCATCACCGAGATGCTGGCCCGTGAGGGCTACTTCTACGTGATGCACCGCTTCGACCTGGACAGCCTGGCCTATGCCCGCTCCATGCGCGACAAGGGCCTGATCGTCAGCTTGAGCGTGGGCGTGAAGCAGGCCGACTATGAGCTCGTGGACAAGCTGGCCGCCGAGGGCATTGGCGCCGACTACCTGACGATCGACATCGCGCACGGCCACGCCGAGAGCGTGCAGCGCATGATCGCCCACATCAAGCAAAAGCTGCCGGACGCCTTCGTCATCGCCGGCAACGTGGGCACGCCCGAGGGCGTCATCGACCTGGAGAACTGGGGCGCCGACGCGACCAAGGTGGGCGTCGGCCCGGGCAAGGTCTGCATCACGCGACTCAAGACCGGCTTCGGCACGGGCGGCTGGCAGCTCTCGGCGCTGAAGTGGTGCGCCCGCGTGGCCACCAAGCCCATCGTGGCCGACGGCGGCATCCGCCACCACGGCGACATCGCCAAGAGCGTGCGCTTCGGCGCCTCCATGGTGATGGTCGGCTCCCTCTTCGCCGGCCACGAGGACTCCCCCGGCAAGACGGTCGAGGTCGACGGCAAGCTCTTCAAGGAGTACTACGGCTCGGCCAGCGACTTCAATAAGGGCGAGTACCGCCACGTCGAGGGCAAGCGCATCCTGGAGCCGGTCAAGGGCAAGCTCTCGGACACGCTGCGCGAGATGCAGGAGGACCTGCAGAGCTCGATCTCCTATGCAGGCGGCACGCAGTTGACGGATCTGAAGAAGGTCAATTACGTGATCCTGGGTGGTGAGAACGCGGGCGAACACCTGTTCATGTAGCAGGCCATAGGTTCACCCGCGTTCCGGCGAGCCCGCGAGGGCTCGTCAAAACGCCGGCGAGCACCTCTTCATGTAGCCAGAATGCGGCGAATATCTGCCCAGGTATTCGCCCCATGGACTTCGCCAGCTATCGCCGTCACGACGCCACATCACTCGCCGCTGAAGTAGCAGCAGGCCGGGCCGATGCGGCAACTCTGCTTGACTTGGCCCTAACCCGGCTGGCCGAAGTCCAACCCAAGCTCAACCCCGTCTGCCGCCTGATGGAAGCCGAAGCCCGCGCCCAGTTGGCACGCGGCGTCGGTGATGGCCTGCTGGCCGGCGTGCCCTTCCTCATCAAGGACTGTGCCCAGGACTATGCGGGCCTGCCCACCAGCGTGGGCAGCCGGGCGCTCGCCGGCCTGCCGCCGGCACGTCAGCATGCGCACGCGGTGCGGCGCTACCTGGACACCGGCCTCGTCGTCTTCGGCAAGACCAACACGCCGGAGCTGGCGCTCAAGGGCGTGACCGACCCTCTGCACTTCGGCCACAGCAGCAACCCCTGGGATGCGAAGCGCACACCGGGCGGCAGCAGCGGGGGCGCGGCCGCGGCCGTGGCGGCCGGTGTCGTGCCGATGGCGGCGGGCAATGATGGTGGCGGCTCCATCCGCATCCCGGCGGGCTGCTGCGGGCTCGTAGGCCTCAAGCCCTCGCGCAGCCGCGTGTCGGTCGGGCCGGGCCAGGGCGAGGTCTGGTTTGGCGCCAGCAGCGAGGGCGTCATCTCGCGCAGCGTGCGCGACACGGCTCTCGCGCTGGACATCCTCAGCGAGCCCGAAGCGGGCGATCCGATCGCCCTGCCCGCACCCGTCACGCCATTCCTCACGCAGATGCGCGCACCGCTGCGCCGCCTGCGCATCGCCTGGTGCGCGGATTCGCCCATCGGCGAGCCGGTGCACGACGAGGCCCGGCTCGCGGTCGAGCGCACGGTGACCCTGCTGCGCGGCCTGGGCCACGAAGTGGAGCTGGCCCAACCCGACCTCGACGGCAAAGCCTTGGCCAACAGCTTCCTGCACATCTATTTCGGCCAGGTGCCGGCCGTGCTGAGCCGCGCCGTGGCACTGGGCGGGCGCGAGGCAGATTTCGAGCCACTGACCCGGCTGATCGCAACCCTGGGCCGCGCCACCAGTGCTGAACGGCTGACGCTGGAGCTGCTGCGCTGGAACGACTATGCCCGCGCGCTGGGCGCTCTGCACGCCCGCTACGACCTCTACCTGACACCGACGCTGGCCTCGCCACCCGTGCTGCACGGCACCGGCGACCCGCCACCACTGCAGCTCGCTGTGCTGGGAGCACTGCGCACCTCGGGCCTGCTAGGCCTGCTCAAACGGGCCGGCCTGCTCGATGGCGTCGTGCGGCAGATGGCCACCGACAGCCTGCGCCATGTGCCGTTCACCCAGCTCGCCAACCTGACCGGCACGCCGGCCATCTCGCTGCCGCTGCACTGGACGGCCGATGGCCTGCCACTGGGCGTGCAGTTCGTGGCCGCGCCGGGCGAGGACGCGCTGCTGCTGCAACTGGCGACCGAGCTGGAAGTCGCGCAGCCGTGGTTCGACCGCCTCCCGCCTAGCTGAAGCGGACAGCCACCTCGAACCCCGGCTCCGCGTTGCGCAGCTCCAGCCGGCTCCCATGGGCCTCGGCCACGAGCCGGCACAGGCACAGGCCCAGGCCCACGCCACCTTCGACGCGCGTGCGAGCGGCGTCGGGCCGGTAGAAGGGCTGGCCCAGTTGGGCCAAGGACTCGGGCGGCACGCCGGGGCCGTGATCGCGGACCGTGAGCCGGATGCCGTTGCCGGCGCCGGCCAGCGTCAGTTGCACGGGGCCGCGGGCCGGATCGTTGTGGCGCAGCGCGTTGTGCACGAGGTTGCGCAGCAGCAGTTGCACGCGCAGCCGGTCGAGCTGCAGCATCGGCAGGCCGGGCTCGATGAGCAGGTCCACGCCGGGCTGGGCCTGCTCCCTGGCTAGCTCAGCGAGATCGCATTCAGCCAGCTGCAGCGCGCGGTGGCCGGAACCCAGGCGCTCGCTCTCCAGCAGCGCCGTGATGAGGTCGCGCATCTGGGCCAACTCGTCCAGCAACGCGTCACGCGAGGGGCCCTCGCCCACCAGTTCGGCATGCAGGCGGGCGCGCGTCAGCGGGCTGCGCAACTCGTGGCTGATGGCCAGCAGCAGCGCGCGCTTGCCGTCCAGCATGGCCTGGATGTCGGAGGCCATCTGGTTGAAGCGCAGCGCGAGGTCTCCAATCTCGTCGTCATGGACGACGGGCACACGGTGCTCGAACTCGCCGCGGCCAAAAGCTTCGGCGCCAATGGCCAGCGCATGCATGGGCTCCACCATGTGGCGGATCATGCCGAAGGCGAAGCCCGTGACCAGCAGCAGGGTCGGCACGGCCCACAGCAGGCCATAAGGGCTGCCCATGCAGGCCCACAGGATGGTGCTGCTGACGCAGGCCAGCACGATGAAGATCGCGATCAGCCGTGCACCCAGCGAGTGCTTGAAATGGGCCCGCTGGTGGCGCCAGCGTTGGTGCCAGCGATGGCGGGCGCGCCAATGCCAGTGCAGGTCCCGCTTGATGGCCAGTTCCAGCTTGCGCTTCTTGCGGCGCTTGCGCTCGCGCCAGTGGTGGTCGTAGGGGTGGTGGGGCCTCATGCCGACTTCTCGGGGAGGGCGAAGCAATAGCCGGCGTTGCGTAACGTCTTCAGCACGGCCAGCGGCTCCAGCTTGCGGCGCAGGCGGCTGACGAGGATGTCCACGGCGCGCGTGAAGAGCTCGGCCTCCTGGCCGCGCAGCCGGTTCAGGATGTCGTCACGCGAGAACACGCGGCCGGGCTCGCGGGCCAGCATCACGAGCAACTCGTACTCGGTGCCGGTCAGCTCGACGAGGCCGTGCCCGCACTTCACCTCGCGACGGCTGGTGTCGATCTCCAGGCCCTCGAAGCACAGGCGCGTCGCCGGCTGGGCCGCCACGGGCGCGGCCGGCGCCGGCTTCACGCGGCGCAGGATGGTCTGCAGCCGTGCAGCCAGCTCGCGCGGCTCGAAAGGCTTGGGCAGGTAGTCGTCGGCGCCCAGCTCCAGGCCCACGACGCGGTCCGTCAGGTCGCCACGGGCCGTCAGCATCAGGATGGGCATGTCGCACCAGGCGTCGCTGCCCGCGCGCAGGCGCTTGCAGAACTCGAAGCCATCCATCTCGGGCAGCATGCCGTCGAGGATGAGCGCGTCGAAGCGCTCGGCGGCCAGACGCGAGAGGGCCGCACTCGGGCGGGTGACGGACTCGAGCTGGAAGTCAAAGCGCGCCAGGTATTGCGCCAGCGGCCCGGCCAGGGCCTCGTCGTCGTCAATCAGCAGCAGTCGGTGCATGTCGCGTCAATTCTGCCCGGAGCGAACCAACGTGATCGCCTTCTCCGGACAGGCGCTGACGCAGTGGCCGCATGCTGCGCAGGCCGCGGCGTTGGGCGTGAAGGCCTGCTTCCAGTCATGGGCCCAGCCTTTGAGCTGGCCGGTGAGGCTGAGCGAGCGGCGCTCGAACAACGCCAGCGTGCCCACGGTGAAGACGCCATAGGGGCAGACGGCGACGCAGTCGCCCTTGCCCTCGCAGCGGTTGCGGTCGATGTGCGGTGCGAAACGACCTTGCGGCTGCTCGCCGCAATGAACGTCCATCATGCGTCGCCGTGGCGGCGCGCATGGCTGGCGCGCCGCATCATGAAGCGCAACGCCTGGCGTTGCTCCGCATCCAGCGAATCGAAGAAGTCGGCAAAGGTCGTGACCAGGCCCGGGCCGGCGGCGCGCAGCGAATCCAGCTTCGCGTCCAGCAGTTGCTGGGCCGGCTCGCGGGCGAACTGCTCGCCGGCGATCAGGCCGGCCAATTCGGGCCCGCGGGCCAGGTCCTTCATCGTGTCGCGCTGGTGCTGGAGCTGTTCGAGCCAGGCGCCGAGCCGGCGCTGCTGCTCGTCGTCCAGGTCCAGCTTGGCGCCCACTCGGGCGAGGAGGAGGTGGGCGAAGCCATCAGCACGGCGGCCGAGAGGATGGCCGTGATGGCCGTGGCCAAAGTGGTGATGGAACTCATGGTGGGCGTGCCAGCGACGAAAAAAGTTCATGGCGGTGCTCCGTGGGCCGCTCGGCCCGGTGGTTGGGATGGCACTCATGATTCCGGGCGCCCCTCTGGAGAGCATCTCGGTGCCGTATCGCCGGGTTTCGTTTTGTATCGGGGCCAACCCCTAAAATCACCCCTCCCCCCATGGACGACCCCGCTCCGAGTGCACGGAGCGTCAGCCGAGACTTTCCCGTGACCGAACTTGCCAAGTCCTTCGAACCCGCCGCCCTGGAAGCCCACTGGGGCCCCAAGTGGGAGGCCAGCGGCCTCTATGAGCCGACGCTGGACCCGGCCAAGCCGTCCTTCTCCATCCAGCTGCCGCCGCCCAATGTGACCGGCACGCTGCACATGGGCCATGCCTTCAACCAGACGGTGATGGACTCGCTGACGCGCTACCACCGCATGCAAGGCCACAACACGCTGTGGGTGCCGGGCACGGACCACGCCGGCATCGCCACGCAGATCGTCGTGGAGCGCCAGTTGCAGGGCGCCGGCCAGAGCCGCCACGACCTGGGCCGCAAGAACTTCGTCGCCCGTGTCTGGGAGTGGAAGCAGGAGTCCGGCAACACCATCACCAGCCAGATGCGCCGCCTGGGCGACTCGGTGTCCTGGAACCATGAGTACTTCACGATGGACGAGAAGCTCTCGACCGTCGTCGTCGAGACCTTTGTGCGCCTCTTCGAGGAGGGCCTGATCTACCGCGGCAAGCGCCTGGTGTCCTGGGACCCGGTGCTGCAGTCGGCCGTGTCCGACCTGGAAGTGACGAGCGAAGAGGAAGACGGCTCGCTCTGGCACATCCGCTACCCGCTGGCAGACGGTTCGGGTTCGGTCGTCGTGGCCACCACCCGCCCCGAGACCATGCTGGGCGACGTGGCCGTCATGGTGCACCCCGAGGACGAGCGCTACCTGCCCCTGATCGGCAAGCTGGTGAAACTGCCGCTGACGGACCGCGAGATCCCCGTCATCGCCGACGACTACGTGGACCGCGAGTTCGGTACCGGCGTCGTCAAGGTCACGCCGGCCCATGACACCAACGACTACGCGGTGGGCCAGCGCCACAACCTGCCAATGATCTCGGTGCTGGACCTGCAGGCCAAGATCAACGACAACGCCCCCGTGGCCTACCGTGGCCTGGACCGCTTTGTCGCGCGCAAGCGCGTCGTGGCCGATCTGGAGGCCCTGGGCTTGCTCGTGGAGGTCAAGAAGCACAAGCTGCAGGTGCCGCGCTGCGAGCGCACGGGCCAGGTCATCGAGCCCATGCTGACCGACCAGTGGTTCGTTGCCACCACCAAGGCGGGTAGCGACGGCAAGAGCATTGCCGACAAGGCCATCGACGCCGTGGAGAGCGGTGCGGTGAAGTTCCATCCCGAGCAGTGGGTCAACACCTACAACCACTGGATGAACAACCTGCAGGACTGGTGCATCTCGCGCCAGCTCTGGTGGGGCCACCAGATCCCGGCCTGGTACGGCTCGGGTGGTGAGCTCTTCGTTGCGCGCAGCGAGGAAGAAGCCCAGGCCCGCGCCAAGGCCGCCGGCTACCTGGGCGAGCTGACTCGCGACCCCGACGTGCTGGACACCTGGTACTCCTCGGCCCTGGTGCCCTTCTCGACGCTGGGCTGGCCGCAGAAGACGCTGGAGCAGGAGCTCTTCCTGCCCTCCTCCGTGCTCGTGACCGGCTACGACATCATCTTCTTCTGGGTCGCCCGGATGATCATGATGACGACGCACTTCACCGGCCAGGTGCCCTTCAAGGACGTCTACATCCACGGCCTGGTGCGCGACTCACAGGGCCAGAAGATGAGCAAGAGCGAGGGCAATGTGCTGGACCCGGTGGACCTGATCCAGGGTTGCGACCTCGACACGCTGACGAAGAAGTCCACCACCGGCCTGCGCAAGCCCGAGACGGCGCCCAAGGTCGCTGCCCGCGTGAAGAAGGAGTTCCCCGAAGGCATGCCGGCCTATGGCGCCGATGCGCTGCGCTTCACGATGGCCAGCTACGCTTCGCTCGGCCGCAACATCAACTTCGACACCAAGCGCTGCGAGGGCTACCGCAACTTCTGCAACAAGCTCTGGAACGCGACCCGCTTCGTGCTGATGAACACCGAAGGCCAGGACTGCGGCCTCGCGCACGAGCAGGGCGCCTGCCCGCCCGGCTACAACACCTTCAGCCAGGCGGACCGCTGGATCACCAGCGAGTTGCAGCGCGTGGAGGCCGCCGTGGCCCAGGGCTTTGCCGAGTACCGCCTGGACAACGTCGCCAACAGCATCTACAGCTTCGTCTGGGACGAGTACTGCGACTGGTACCTGGAAATCGCCAAGGTGCAGATCCAGACCGGCAACGAATCCCAGCAGCGCGCCACCCGCCGCACGCTGATCCGCGTGCTGGAGACGACGCTGCGCCTGTTGCACCCCATCGCGCCCTTCATCACCGAGGAGCTGTGGCAGGCCGTGGCCCCAATAGCCGGCCGCAAGGCGACGGACTTCATCAGCCAGGCGCCCTACCCCGTCAGCCAGCCCGAGCGCATCGACGCCGATGCCGACGCCTGGATGGCCCAGCTCAAGGCCGTCGTGGGCACCACGCGCAGCCTGCGCAGCGAGATGAACCTCAGCCCCAGCGACCGCGTGCCGCTGCTGGTGGGCGGTGACCTGGGCTTCCTCAGCGAAGCCGCTGCGGTGCTCAAGGTGCTGGCCAAGCTCGCCGCTGTGGAACTGATCGCCGACGAGGCCGAGTTCGCGAAGCAGAGCGCCACCTCGCCCGTGCTGGTGCATGGCGCGGCCAAGCTGGCGCTGAAGGTCGAGATTGACGTCGAGGCCGAGCGCGCCCGCCTGACCAAGGAAAAGACCCGTCTGGAAGGCGAAATCGTCAAGATCGAGGCCAAGCTCGGCAACGAGGGCTTCGTCGCCCGCGCGCCAGCCGCCGTCGTCGAGCAGGAGCGTGCGCGCCTGGCTGACTACAAGGCTACCGTTGAGCGACTGAGCGAGCAGCTCAAGCGTCTGCCAAGAAACGTCGAATGAGTCCTCGCGAGGCAGCGCGCCCTGATTTGGGATGCACTGTCAGGCGCAAAGCACAGCCATAGCTCGGGCTATGGCGAGCATTTGCAACGCCGCAGGGCGCCCAAAGCAGGGATGCGCTGCCCGCGGGGGACTCGTTCGGCGTTTCTCTAGTAATAGTCGGCGACCTGGGGCTCAGTGCCCCGGCCCTTGGCCGGCGGCGCCAGCAACTGGTCGATGGCACGCGCCACGGCCCAGGCGGCGCGCACGCGGGACTCGCGCGTGGTGCCGGCCAGGCGCGGCGTGACCTGCAGCGTGCTGAGGCCGTTCAGCGGCCGGCCGGATTCCAGCCAGCCCGGCTCCATGCTGTCCAACCAAGCGGCGCGCAGCTTGCCGCTACGCAGCGCGCGCGCCAGTCCCGTCTCCACCAGCAGGCCCGAATGGCCCAGGTTGACCAGCACCTGGCCGGCGCGGGCGCTCTCCAGCTGGCGCTCGCCGATCAGGCCTCGATAGCGCTCGAAGTACGGCAGCAGCAGCACCAGGCCGTCGCCCTGCTCCATCAGGTCGTTCAGGCTCACGGCCTCGATGCCCCAGCGGCCCCAGGTGCCGTCGCTGGGGTGCACGGCCGGGTCGTAACCGATGACCCGCGAGCCAAAGGCCTGCAGCAGTTGCGTCAGCACCCGCGCTGTAGGCGTGAGGCCCAGCACGCCGATGGTGGAGCAGCCCAACTCGCGGCCCACCTTGAGGCCGTCGCTGCCCTCCACGGGCAGGCGGCGCAGCAGGCTCAGCAGCGCGCCGATGGCGAACTCGGCTTCGGCGCTGGCCGTGGAGGCCTGGGAGCGCACCACCTCCACGTCCGCCTTGCGGCAGGCCTCGACATCGATATTCTCGGCCCCGCCGCTGGCGCGGCCAATGGCGCGCAGCGTGGGCGCACCACGCAGCAACTCGGCATCGATGCGGACCTCGGGCGGCGCGATCAGCGCACGCGAGTCCTGAAGGGCGTCCAGCAAACCCTCCAGGTCACCGACCAGCTCGGGCGCAAAGCGCGCATCGTGGCGCTCGGCGAGCCACTGCACGACGTCGGCTTCCAGCGGTTCCAGGATCAGGATGGTCATGTTGTGGAATGGTCAGGCGTCCTACGCGGATCGTCACAGCTCACATGACAGAATCCTCGCGCCTCACCAACGAGTTTAAGTTCATGGCCTCTTCGACCCTATCGCCGATCACCAAAGCCATTTTTCCGGTTGCTGGCCTCGGCACGCGCTTCCTGCCGGCCACCAAGGCCCAGCCCAAGGAGATGCTGCCGGTCGTCGACAAGCCGCTGATCCAGTACGCCGTCGAGGAGGCCTATGCCGCCGGGGTGCGCGAGATGATCTTCGTGACGGGCCGCCACAAGCGCCCCATCGAAGACCATTTCGACATGACCTTCGAGCTTGAGGTGGCGCTGGAGCAGGCCGGCAAGCAGGATCTGCTGGACGTGGTGCGCTCGGTCAAGCCCGACGACATGGAGTGCATCTACGTACGCCAGGCCCAGGCCCTGGGCCTTGGACACGCCGTGCTGTGCGGCCAGCGGCTGATCGGCAACGAGCCCTTCGCCGTGCTGCTGGCCGACGACCTCATGGTGGGCGAGACGCCTATCCTGAAGCAGATGGTGGAGCAGTTCCGCGAGTGGCGCGCCTCCATCCTGGCCGTGCAGGAAGTGCCTGCCGAGCACACCCGGCGCTACGGCATCGTCGCCGGCACGCAGGTCAACGACCACGTGATGGACGTGAACCGCATCGTCGAGAAGCCCGCCCCTGAGGTGGCACCGTCGCGCCTGGGCGTGGCCGGCCGCTACATCCTGACGCCGGGCGTCTTCCACGAAATCGCCAACCAGCCGCGCGGCGTGGGCGGCGAGATCCAGCTCACCGACGGCATCGCCGGCCTGCTGCGCCGCGAAAAGGTGTTTGCCTACCGCTACGAGGGCAAGCGCTATGACTGCGGCAGCAAGGAAGGTTTCCTGCAGGCCAACGTGGAGCTGGCGCTGGCCCACCCGCAACTGGGCCCGGGCTTCAAGGAATTCCTGAGAGGCCTCGAACTCTGATCAGCGGCGGCGAAGGACGTGGATGAACTCGTCGCCTGCCGAGTCCTGAGCCACCAGTTCGTTGCCCGTCTGGCGCGCGAAAGCCTGGAAGTCGCGCATCGACCCCGGATCGGTGGCGACGACGCGCAGCAGCTCGCCGCTGAGCATCTCGGCCAGCGCCTTCTTGGCCTTCAGGATGGGCAGGGGGCAGTTCAGGCCCCGGGTGTCGAGTTCTCTTTGAACGTCCATCGGATCAGTCTCGTTTGATGTCCATCATTTGCGGCTCGATCCCTTTCGAGCGCAGCCAAGTCGCCAGCGCCTGGCCCGTGCCCTGGGGCCAGTAGCGCACATCCTCCGGCGCCATCAGCTTGTACTCGGCCAGCTCCGGCGACAAGCGGATTTCCCCGTGCGCCGCCGCATGGTAGGCAATGATGATCTGGTTCATGCGCTGGAAGTCCCAGACACCCAGCAGCGTCAGCGAATCAACCTCCAGCGCCGTCTCCTCGGCGATCTCGCGGCGGATGCCGTCCTCCGGCGTCTCGCCGGCTTCCATGAAGCCCGTGATCAGCCCGAAGAAGCGCCCCGGCCAGGCCGCATTGCGCGCCAGCAGCACCTGGCCGTCGCGGTCGGTGCATTCAATGACGGCGGCCAGCACGGGTGTCGGGTTGTTCCAGTGCGTGAAGCCACAAGCCGGGCAGCGCAGCCGCTCCTTGTCGCCGCCGTCCTCGGCCGCCGTGATCAGCGCAAGTTCCGTCGCGCAGACTGGGCAAAACTTGTAGGCCACCGTCATGCGGGGAAGACACCGGTGGACAGGTAGCGGTCGCCGCGGTCGCAGACGATGAAGACGATGGTGGCGTTCTCCACCGTCTTGGCGATCTGCAGCGCCACCCAGCAGGCGCCTGCCGACGAGATGCCCGCGAACAAGCCCTCCTCGCGTGCCAGGCGCCGCGCCATGTCCTCGGCATCGTCCTGGCTCACCAGCACCAGTTCGTCCACGCCGCTGGGGTCGTAGATCTTGGGCAGGTAGGCCTCAGGCCATTTGCGTATGCCGGGGATGCGCGAGCCCTCCTCCGGCTGGGCACCGACGATGCGCACGCCGGCGTTCTGCTCCTTCAGGAAGCGCGACACGCCGGTGATGGTGCCGGTGGTGCCCATGGCGCTGACGAAGTGGGTGATGCGCCCGCCGGTGTCGCGCCAGATCTCGGGGCCGGTGTTCTCGTAATGCGCACGAGGGTTGTCGGCATTGGCGAACTGGTCCAGCACGCGGCCCTTGCCTTCACGCGCCATCTGTTCGGCCAGGTCACGGGCGTACTCCATGCCGCCGGTCTTGGGCGTGAGGATGAGCTCGGCGCCGAAGGCCTTCATCGTCTGCGCACGCTCGATGGACAAGTCCTCCGGCATGATGAGCACCATGCGGTAGCCGCGGATGGCCGCCGCCATCGCGAGCGCAATGCCGGTGTTGCCCGAGGTCGCCTCGATCAGCGTGTCACCCGGCTTGATCTCGCCGCGCTCCTCAGCCCGCTTGATCATGCTGATGGCCGGCCTGTCCTTCACGGAGCCGGCCGGGTTGTTGCCTTCCAGCTTGGCCAGGATCACGTTGCCGCGCGGGTCGGGCCCGAGCAGGCGTTGCAGGCGCACCATGGGCGTCGCGCCGATGACGTCTTCGAGGGTCGGGTAGCTCATGGCGGCGATTGTGGCAGCCGACGCAAGGCCCGACGCTTGGCCAGTGCATAATCCAGCCCCTCGCCGCAATGGCGGGAATGCTTTGTCCGACGGGCCCGGGTGGCGAAATCGGTAGACGCAGGGGACTCAAAATCCCCCGCCGCAAGGTGTGCCGGTTCGAGTCCGGCCCCGGGCACCATGAGGACAAGCAGTTGGGCAGCAGGCCAGCACCCCTGGCATACACTGATCCGGTAAGCGTCGGCGGCCCCGATGCAGCGCCCACTAAAGGGCACCGCACCCGATCCCATGCGTTTGCTGCCACCGATCACCAAAGCCTTCCTGCTCGCCTGCGTAGGCATGTTCTGCCTGCTGGTCCTGGCGCCACAGTTCGCCCCGCCGCTGGAGCTGTGGCCGCTGGATTCGGAGTTCTTCCGCCCGTGGCAGGTGCTCAGCTACGCGCTGCTGCACGTCAATTTCCAGCACCTTTTCTTCAACATGCTGGGCATCTGGATGTTTGGCATCGAGCTGGAGCAGTTGCTGGGTCCCAAGCGCTTCGCCATGCTGCTGCTGGCCAGCATCCTGTCGGCCGCGGCCGGCCACATGCTGCTCAACCTGGTGATCGCCAACCCCACTCGCATCGTGGGGGCGTCGGGCGCGACCTTCGGGCTGCTGCTGGCTTACGGCATGTTCTTCGCCGAACGCATCGTGGAGCCCGTGTTCCCGCCCATCCCGATGAAGACCAAGTACCTGGTCGCCATCTTCGGCCTGATCGAACTGGTCACCGGCATGAGCAGCAACAACGGCCTGTCCCACGTCGCCCACCTGGGCGGCATGGTGGGCGCGTTTGTGCTGATCCGCCACTGGCGCTCGCCCAAGCGCAGGAAATGACACTGCGGCCGGCGGGAGTCGCTACAGGCCTTCTCGTGGCGTCGGGTAGCGCAGCCGCAGGCGCAGTTCGCGCTTGAGCCTGTCGTTGGCCAGGCGCCGCGATTCGCTCCAGAAGCTCAGCTGCATGGGGCTCATTCGCTCTGCTGCCTGCGCGCGCGTGATGCGCTCGGGCCGCGGCAGGCCGGCCAGGTCGGCGGCCAGGTCGAAGTAGTCGCCCATCAGCAGCTCGCTGTCGTCGCAGGCATGCACGGCGCGCTGCGGCAGGCCACGCAGCAGCGCGAGCAGGCAGGCGCGCGCCAGGTCATCGGCCTGGATGTGGTTGGTGAAGACGTCGTCCTCGCGCCGCAACACCGGCGTACCACGCGCCAGCCGCTCGCGCGGGTGGCCACCTTCGCGGTCGCGGGCGTAGATGCCCGGCACGCGCAAGATGGCGACGCGCGCGCCATGGCGGCGGCCGAAGGCGCGCAACTGGGCCTCGGCATCGACGCGCCGGCGCGCGCGGTCGGTTGCCGGATTGAGTGCTTTCGTCTCGTCGATGCGGGCACCACCGCAGTCGCCATAGACGCCGGTCGTGCTGGCGTAGACCAGGGCCTCTGGGGGTCTGCGGGCCAATGCCGACAGCAGGTTGCGTGTGCGCCCGTCCGTGTCGCCCTGAGCTGCGGGCGGCGCGAGGTGCAGCACAAGGTCGGCGAGCCCCGCCAGCCGCGCCAGAGTGCGGGGATCATCCAGGTTGCCGACGAGCGGCACCGCCCCCGCCTGGCGCAGCGCGGCCGAGCGCTCCGGCGACGACGTCAACGCGAACACGCGCCAGCGGCCGGCCAGCAGCTTGAGCACACGCAGGCCAACGTCGCCACAGCCGATGATCAATAGCCTTGGGGTCATTCAGGTGTCGGGCAAAATGGCGGGCAGTCTACGGCCCACCCCCTGGGCCGCTCGCTTTTTGAGCCCATGTCCCATCAGATCACCATCCAGCCCGCCGGCCGCGTCTACCAGACCGAGGGCGACGACACCTTGCTCGCCGCGGCCATCCGCAACGGCGTGGGCTTGCCCTATGGCTGCAAGGACGGCGCCTGCGGCTCCTGCAAGAGCAAACTGCTCGAAGGCGCCGTCGTGCACGGCAACCACCAGCCCAAGGCGCTATCGGCCGAAGAGGAAGCCGCCGGCTTCATCCTGACCTGCTGCGCACGGCCACAGACGGACTGCGTCGTCGAGGCCCGTACGGTGCCGGGCGCCGGCGAGTTCCCGGTGCTGAAGCTGCCCAGCCGCGTGACGACCATCACCCGCCCTGCTCCGGACGTGGCCGTGCTGACGATGCAGCTCGCGGCCAACCAGAACTTCCAGTTCCGCGCCGGCCAGTACGTCGAGTTCATCCTGCGCGACGGCGCGCGCCGTAGCTACTCCATGGCCAATGCGCCGCACAGCCTGCCCGGCCAGGTCGAGCTGCACATCCGCCACATGCCCGGCGGCAAGTTCACCGACCATGTCTTCGGTGCGCTCAAGGAGAAGGACATTCTGCGCATGGAGGGGCCCTTCGGCAGCTTCTTCCTGCGCGAGGATGCGACCAAGCCCATCGTGCTGCTGGCCAGCGGCACGGGCTTCGCACCCATCAAGGCCATCATCGAGCGCGCCCGCCACATCGAGTCCACGCGCCCCATGGTGCTGTACTGGGGTGCGCGCAAGCAGGCCGACCTGTACCTGAACGACTGGGCCGTCCAGGCCGCAGCGGAGTGGCCGCAGCTGACCTACGTGCCCGTGCTGTCCGAGCCCGACGCCGGCTGGACGGGCCGCACCGGCTTCGTGCACCAGGCCGTCATGGCCGACCTGCCGGACATGTCTGGCCACCAGATCTATGCCTGCGGCGCGCCCATCATGGTGGAGTCGGCCCACAAGGACTTCGTCGAGCAGTGCAAGCTGCCGGACGAGGAGTTCTACGCGGACGCCTTCACCTCTGAAGCGGACAAGCACTGATGTTCGAACCGCCGTGGACCGATCCAGCCGACCTGGTCGGCTCGCTCAAGCGTGACGGCGAGGCGGTGCTCGCGCCGGCAGCGCTAGGGGCGTTGGGCGCATCCGCGGCAGACCTTGATGCGCTCAAGCCCTGCTGGGACGACCTGCCGCCCGATGGCTACCTGCGCGACGGCGGCCGCTACCGCTTCCGCCGACACGGCTGCTTTGTCGCCGACGGCGACACACTGACGCTGAGCGCTCACCGCGCCCACTGGCAGCCGGTCGACTACAACGCGCTGCACGGCGGCATCCAGCGCTGGTTCGTGCCGCTGGCGCCGGAAATGAGCGAGTCACCGGCCTGGAAGGCACTGCTGCTGGGCCTGGCCGGGGTTGCCTCGGCCCTCAAGGGCGAGCAGCCCTGGTTCATCGAGGCCCACCCGTTTCGCATCGACACCAGCGACGGCATCGGCCGCCCGACGCCCGAGGGCGCCCACCGCGACGGCGTGGACCTCGTGGCCGTGCTGTTCGTGGGCCGCCATGGCATCAAGGGCGGCGAGTCGCGCGTGTTCGACGCCGATGGCCCGGCCGGCCAGCGCTTCACGATGACCCAGCCCTGGACGACGCTGCTGCTGGACGACGAGCGCGTCATCCACGAAACCACGCCCATCCAGCCGCTGGCGAGTGGCGAGCGCGGCTGGCGCGACACGTTGGTCATCACGCTCAGAAGCGGCGGATTCCAGGGGCCGTAAGCCAGATCCGTAGAATCCCGAACAGTCGCGCCAAAAGCGCGGCTGTTTTTCCATCTACTGCCGCGCCACAAGCGCTGACCGTCATGACCCCGACCTCCATCTTCGGCCTGCCCGAACAGGCTGCCCACGAGCGCGTGCTGCTCGCCACCGACCCGGCCACCGGCCTCAAGGCCATCCTCGCCGTGCACAGCACCGCCCGCGGCCCCGCTTTCGGCGGCTGCCGCCTGTGGCACTACGACTCCGAACTCGCAGGCCTGAACGACGCGCTGCGCCTGTCCCAGGGCATGAGCCTGAAGAACGCGCTGGCCGACCTGCCCTTCGGCGGTGGCAAGGCCGTCATCCTGAAGCCCGAGGGCCAGTTCGACCGCCCCGCCCTGTTCGCCGCCTTCGGCCGCGCCGTGCAGTCCCTGCAAGGCGCCTACATCACCGCCGAGGACGTGGGCACCACCACCGCCGACATGCGCGGCATGCTGGCCCACACGTCGTTCGTCAGCGGCATCCCGCGCGAAGGCGCCTTCGGTGGCGACCCCAGCCCCAAGACCGCCTGGGGCGTGTTCGTCTCCATCCAGGCCGGCGCCCGCCTCGTGCTGGGCCGCTCGTCGCTGGAAGGCGTGCGCGTCGCGCTGCAGGGCCTGGGCGCCGTGGGCTGGCACTTGGCCGAGTTCCTGCACAAGGCCGGCGCCAAGCTGGTGGTGGCGGACGTTGACGCAGCCAAGGTCGAGCGCGCCGTGGCGCAGTTCGGCGCCGTGGCCGCCCACGTGGGCGAGATCCTGTCCGCCGACGTCGACGTGCTGGCGCCCTGCGCGCTGGGCGCCTCGCTGAACGAGCAGACCGTGCCCGCCATCCGCGCCAAGCTGATCGCCGGCGCCGCCAACAACCAGCTCGCCACGGCCGATGACGGTGACGCGCTGCAGCGCCGCGGCATCTGCTACCTGCCCGACTACCTGGTCAACGCTGGCGGCATCATCAGCGTCGCCCGCGAGTACCGCGGCGAAGGCGAAGAGGCCAAGGTGATGGCCGAGGTCAGCAAGATCGCCGAGCGCGTCGAGGAGCTGCTGCAGCGCGTGCAGTCGGCGGACTCTACGCCGGCCCGCGTCGCCGACGACTGGGCGCGCTCCAAGCTCGTGCGCCCTTGAGGGTACGGGCGACGCTGAACAAGTCCCTCGCGCGCAGCGCATCCCTGCTTGGGGCGGTCTGCGGTGTTGCAAATCCTCGTCGGGTGTTCAACCCGACTCCGGTTTGCGCCTTGCAGCCCATCCCCAATCAGGGCGCGCTGCATCGCGGGGACTCATTCAACGCCGCCTAACGCTAGAGTCGGCTGGGCGGTGCCCGCCGACTTCTAGAGTGCCCTCCCCAATTTGGGGTTTTCCCAGGGGTGGTGTGACGTCATGGCGACACCCCGGCTGCGCACAATCGCCGCCGGTTCCGCACGATTACCGGAGACAAACCCCATGCCAAGAACACCACGCCCCCTGGGCGCATTGCGCCCGCTGCTGGCCGCGATCGCCCTCATGCCCCTGGCCCTGTCGGCACAGGCCGCTGGTTACCGCTTCGGTACGCAGAGCGCGGCCGCCGAAGGCACGGCCAACGCCAACGCCGCCGAGGCATCCGACGCGAGCACCATCTTCGCCAACCCGGCGGGCATCACCCGCCTGTCGGGCTGGAACTTCTCCGGCGTCATCGACTATGTGGACCCCAGGGCCCGCTTTACGGACCAGGGCTCCTACATCTCCCTGCCCGGCTCCGGCTTCGCGCCAAAAGCCATTGGCCAGGTGGGCAACACGGTGGAATTCGCCAAGCCGGTCTTCGTGCCCCACGCCTACCTGAGCTACAAGGCCTCGGACACCGTGTCCTACGGCCTGGGCGTCTTCGTGCCCTGGGGCACCAAGCTGAACTACCCCGCGGACTGGGGCGGCCGCTACAACCTGCAAAGCGTCCAGCTGCAGTCGCTCTCGTTCAATCCCAACGTCGCCTGGAAGACTTCCCCCGAGCTGTCACTGGCCGCCGGCCTGAACGTGCAGTACATGGACGGCAAGCTGAAGCGCGCCGTGCCCTATGCCTCCGTCTATGCAGCTGGCCTGCTGAACGCCGCCCACCAGGCGGCTGCCGGCGGCGCGCCGGGCCTGGCGCTGCAACTTCAGCAGCAGGCGGCACAGATCTTCGGCAGCTCGGCCTATGACGGCTCCATCGCCATCGAAGGCAAGGACTGGGGCCTGGGCTTCAACCTCGCCCTGCTGTGGGAGCCAGCGCCCGGCACGCGCATCGGCGCGAGCTACCGCAGCAGCGTCAGCCACCGCCTGCGCGGCACGGCCGACTGGACGCAGCCGACCAACCTGCCCGCCGAAGTGTTGGCCGCCATCAAGGCCGCGCCCTACAACGGCGTCTCTGCGCTGGACCACAACGATTCCGACGCCTCCCTCTCGGTGCGCACGCCCGAGTCGCTGTCCGTCCACGGCTTCCAGCAGCTGACGTCGACCGTCGCCGTGATGGCCGACTTCACGATCACGCGTGACTCGCGCCTGAAACAGCTTCGCATCGACTTCGCGAACACCACCGCCGACTCCGTCACCGCGGAGCACTGGAAGGACAGCACCAAGGTCTCCATCGGCGCCCAATGGCAGGTCCTGCCGTCGCTGCTGCTGCGTACCGGCTACAGCCGGGACATGTCGCCCGTGCCGTCCGAGACGCGCAGCCCGGCCCTGCCCGACGCGCAGCGCACCTGGTACGCCCTGGGCGCCAACTGGGCGCTGATGCCCAACGCCAGCGTCGACTTCTCCTTTGGCCACGTGAAGCTGAAGGACGCCGCTATGAACGCCACCGACGACGGCGACGGCAGTTCGCCGTGCAACTGCGCGTTCTCGACCGCGCGCGGCAACTACAACTCCAAGGCCACCATCTTCGGTGTCCAGTTCAACTACAAGTTCTGAGGAGGCGACACATCATGGATCGCCGCAGTTTTCTTCGCCGCAGTGCCGCCCAGGCCGGCGCACTGATCACCGCCTCCACTGCCCTGTCCAGCCTCGTTGGCTGCGGCGGCGGCGGTGACGCCGGCACCCCCATCCAACCCCTGCCCGAGACCTTCCCGGGCAGCAGCACGCCGCTGCCATCGACCTCTGCAGCGAGCGGTGCCTACAAGTTCCCGCAGTCGGTCGCCTCGGGCGACCCGAAACCGGACGGTGCCGTGCTGTGGGCCCGCGTGGTGCCCACCGCCGCCGACGACGTGACCAGCGCCGCCGGCGCGGGCAGCTACAACGTCACGCTGCGCGTCAGCAGCGCCGCGGGCAACGCCGCACTGCTGGGCACGACGACGGCGCTGACGGGCACCATCGACGCCACCGCCGACGTGCCGGTCTACGAGTTCTATGACCACACGCTGCGCCACCGCATCGGCGGCCTGCAGGCCAACACGGTCTACTACTACCAGTTCACCGCCGGCAGCGGCACGTCGCGCGTGGGCCGCTTCAAGACCGCCCCCGCCGCCGACGCCGACAACAGCACGCTGAACTTCGCCTACATCTCCTGCCAGGACTGGAGCGTGAACCACTGGGCCGGCATGGACACGCTGGCCCAGGAGAACATCGATTTCGTCGTGCACCTGGGCGACTACATCTACGAAGCGGTGGGTGCCGACTACCAGGCCGGTGGCGTCGAGAGCGGCCACGCCGCGCTGGCCCTGCCCAACGGCACGGCCCTGCCCACCGGCGGCAAGTACGCGACGACGCTGGCCGACTACCGCTACCTGTACAAGCGCTACCGCACCGACCGCCGCCTGCAGAACCTGCACGAGCGCTTCGCCTTCGTGGCCATCTGGGACGACCACGAGTTCAGCGACGACTGCTGGCAGGACCGCGAGACCTACGACAACGGCACGTTCAACGCGACCACCCAGGTGGGCGACAACACGGCCCAGACCTCGCGCCGCCTCAGCGCCAACCAGGCCTGGTTCGAGAACATGCCGGCCGACATCTCGTTCACGTTGGACCCGGGCGCCGGCATCACCGGCATCCGCATCTATCGCGACCTGAAGTTCGGAAAGCTGATGCACCTGGTCATGACCGACCAGCGCCTGTACCGCGCCGACCACCTCATCCCCGAGGCCGCTCCCAGTCCGCTGACGGGCCAGCCCGTGGGCTCCATCGGCGCGCGCTACATGGTGCCGCAAGCCACACTGGCCGGCGTCGAGACCGCCAAGCTCGCGGCCGGCGCGGCGCTGCCCGACCCGCTGGCTCTCGTCAGCGTGCTGGGCGGTGCGCAGCGCCAGTGGTGGGTGCAGACGATGACGACCTCCACGGCGCAGTGGAAGATCTGGGGCAACGAGGTCTCGCTGCTGCGCATGGGCATCGACGGCAACAAGATCCCCACCGCGCCGGCCGCCTTCAAGGCCAAGTTCGTGCTGAACGCCGACCAATGGGACGGCTTCAACGCCGAGCGCAAATACCTGATGGGCCAGCTGCTGAGCAAGGGCGTGAAGAACGTGGTCGCCGTCACCGGTGACATCCACGCCTTCTATGCCGGTGTGGTCATGGCCGACTATGACGCGACCACGCAGGTCCCGGCCATGGTGGACTTGGTCACGGCCGGCGTGTCCAGCAACTCCAACTTCAGCTACTTCTACGGTGCGGCCACCCAACCCACCTTCGCTGCACTGAAGCCGCTGGTCGCGACGAGCGAGGCCGAGGCCGAGGGCATCGCCATCCAGATGCTGAGCGCCGCCATCGCCATCGCCTCCGGCGTGACGGACCTGAGCAACACGGCTGCCATCCAGGCCGCCGTGCAGGCCGCCATCCTTGCCGGCAGGGTGCCGGCCGCGGCGTTCGCGCCGACGGCCACGCTGTCGCGCGCCATCGTCAACACCTTCGACGAGTCGCAGGCGGGCACGATGGGCACGCTGATCGCGGGCCTCATCACCAGCATGGCCGTCGCCGGCAAGTCGGTCGCCGCGATGACGCTCTACGGCCTGATCCAGCAGTCGCTGGCCGCAGCCCTGGGCATCCCGCCCGCCAACGTGCCGGCGTCGGAGATCGTCAAGCGCCTGAACCCGTTCGCCAACTCGACGACGGGCGTGCCGCCCACGGTCAACAACCCGTGGATCAAGCACGTCGACAGCGACGCCCAGGGCTATGCCGTCGTCACGCTGAGCAAGACCGAGCTGCTGTGCGACTTCAAGAAGATGGCGCGCCAGGTCGGCGGCACGGCGCCGACGACGCCGGTCGCGAGCGTCAAGCGCGTGCGCGTGGCGGCAGGCGTGACCGACGTCACCATCGTCTGAGCATCACTGCCCCAAACAAAAACGCCCGGCGGTGCCGGGCGTTTTTTCTGGTGGGTACCGTTTATTCACCGAGGTAGGCAGCACGGACCTTGGGATCGTTCAGCAGCGCCTTGCCTTCGCCATCCATCGTCACCTCGCCGGACTCCATCACGTAGCCGCGATTGGCGAGCTCCAGCGCGCGGCTGGCGTTCTGCTCCACGAGCAGGATGGTCACGCCCTGCTGGTGGATGTCGTTCACGACCTCGAAGATCTTGTCCACCATGATGGGCGACAGGCCCATGGACGGCTCGTCCAGCAGCAGCACCTTGGGGCGGGCCATCAGCGCGCGGCCCATGGCCAGCATCTGCTGCTCGCCGCCGGACATGGTGCCGGCCAGCTGCTTGGCGCGTTCCTTGAGCCGCGGGAACAGGCCGAAGACCTTGTCCATGTCGGCCTGTATCTCGCCGTCCTTGCGGTTGTAGGCGCCCATCTGCAGGTTCTCGGTGATGGTCATGCGCGTGAACGTGCCGCGGCCCTCGGGCACCATGACAAGGCCTTGCTTGGCCAGGTCCCAGGCGCCCTGGCCCTTGATGGCCTTGCCCAGGTATTCCACGCTGCCGGCCATCACGGGCTGCAGGCCGGTGATGGCCTTCAGCGTGGTCGTCTTGCCGGCGCCGTTGGCGCCGATCAGCGACACCAGTTCGCCCTCGCGCACCTCGAAGCTGACGCCCTTGACGGCCTGGATGCCGCCGTAGGCGACCTTCAGGCCGCTGACCTTGAGCAGGGTTTGCTTTGCTTCTGCCATTTTCTTCTTCCCTGCTTCAGTGGGCCTTGTGACCAGCGCCCAGATAGGCCTCGATCACCTTCTCGTTGTTCTGGACTTCCGCCGGCGTGCCTTCGGCGATCTGCTTGCCGTAGTCCAGCACCGTCACGCGGTCGCACAGGCCCATGACCAGCTTCACGTCGTGCTCGATGAGCAGGATGGTGCGGCCGTCGTTGCGGATGCGGTCGATCAGCTCGCGCAGCACGACCTTCTCGGTCGCATTCATGCCGGCCGCGGGCTCGTCCAGCGCGATGAGCTGGGGGTCGGTGGCGAGAGCCCGGGCGATCTCCAGGCGGCGCTGGTCGCCGTAGCTCAGCGTGCGGGCCTTGTACTCGGCGTACTTGCCGATGCCGACATAGTCCAGCAGCTCCTGCGCACGCGCCGCGATCGCGGCCTCCTCAGCCTTGAACTTGGGCGTGCGCAGCACGGCGCCGAGCAGACCCGACTTGGTGCGGATGTGGCGGCCCACCATCACGTTCTCCAGCGCCGTCATGTCGGCGAAGAGGCGGATGTTCTGGAACGTGCGCGCGATGCCGGCCTTGGCGACCTGGTGCACGGCCTGCGGCGTGTAGGGCGTGCCGCCCAGCGCGAAGCTGCCGCCGTCCGGCACGTACAGGCCCGTGATGACGTTGAAGAAGGTCGTCTTGCCGGCGCCGTTGGGGCCGATGAGGCCGTAGACCTGGCCGCGCTGGATCTGGATGCCGACGTCGGACAGGGCTTGCACGCCGCCGAAGCGCTTGGACGCGCCGCTGACGTTGAGAACGATGTTGTCGTGGATGCTCATGATGTCCCCTCCCCTCACTTCGCGGCCGGCGGTGCGACCTTGCCGTGCTCGGGCGAAGGCCACAGGCCGCGCGGGCGGATCAGCATGATGGTGATCATGGCCAGAGCGACGAGCAACTGGCGCAGGATGGACGCGTCGATGCGGCCGCCCGTCATGTTCTGGATGTCGCCGGCCACGTAGCGCAGCACCTCGGGCAGGGCCGACAGCATCAGCGCGCCGAGGATGACGCCGGGGATGTGGCCGATGCCACCCAGCACCACCATCGCGACGATCATGATCGACTCCTGCAGGCTGAAGGATTCGGGCGACACGAAGCCCTGGAAGCTCGCGAACATCGCGCCCGACACGCCGCCGAAAGTGGCGCCCATGCCGAAGGCCAGCAGCTTGAGGTTACGGGTGTTGATGCCCATGGCCTTGGCGGCAATCTCGTCCTCGCGAATGGCCATCCAGGCGCGGCCGATGCGCGAGTTCTCCAGGCGGTAGCAAATCACCACGCCCGCCACGACGAGGGCCAGGAAGAGGTAGTAGTACAGCGTCACCGACGGCAGCACGAAATCACCGATCTGCAAAGACTTGCCGAGGTTGATGCCAAAGATGTGGAAGGAGTCGATCTGGCCAATGCCGCGCGGGCCGTTGGTCACGTTGACCGGGTACTCCAGGTTGTTCAGGAACACGCGGATGATTTCGCCGAAGCCCAGCGTCACGATGGCGAGGTAGTCGCCGCGCAGCTTCAGCGTCGGCGCGCCCAGCACCACGCCGAAGAAGGCCGCGAGCGCCGCACCGGCAGGTATCACCAGCCAGATCGGCGAGTGCAAGCCCTCGGGGAACGCGGCTTTGATGGCCTCGAAGTTGTCGCTCAGGTGCGGGCTCGCCATCAGGCCGAACATGTAGGCACCGACCGCGTAGAACGCGACGTAGCCCAGGTCCAGCAGGCCGGCGTAGCCCACGACGATGTTCAGGCCCAGCGCCAGCAGCACGTACAGCAGGGCCAGGTCGATGATGCGCACCGGGCCGTTGCCGAGCTGCTGCGCGAACAGCGGCACGACCAGCAGCGCGACGGCGGCAGCGAGGAAGGTAATGAGTTTCTTGGCTTGCATGTCTTGGCTCCTCAGGCGCGGTCGGCCACACGTTCACCGAGCAGGCCGGAGGGCCGCAGCGTCAGCACGAGGATCAGGGAGATGAAGGCAAAGATGTCGGCGTAGTGGCTGCCCAGCACGCCACCGGTCAGGTCACCGAGGTAGCCGGCACCGATGGCCTCGATGAGGCCCAGCAACACGCCACCAACGACCGCGCCGGCGAGGTTGCCGATACCACCCAGCACCGCGGCCGTGAAGGCCTTCAAGCCGGGCATGAAGCCCATGGTGTGCTGCACGGTGCCGTAGTTGGCGGCCCACATCAGGCCGGCCACGGCGGCCAGCGCCGCGCCGATGACGAACGTGGTGGAGATGATGAAGTCCGGCTTCACGCCCATCAGGCCAGCCACGCGCGGGTTCTCGGCGGTGGCACGCATCGCACGGCCCAGCCGCGTGTAGTTCACCAAGTACATCAGGCCCGCCAGGATGGCGACCGTGAGGCCCAGGATCAGGCATTGAGTGACCGTGATGACGGGGCCGCCCAGGTCGAACGGCGTGGTCGGCAGCAGCAGCGGGAAGGGCTTGGGATTCGGCTTCCAGATGATCATCGCGAGCACCTGCAGCAGCAGCGACATGCCCATGGCCGTGATCAGCGGCGCCAGGCGCGGTGCATTGCGCAGTGGCCGGTAGGCGATCTTCTCGACCGAGTAGTTCAGCACCGCACAGACGGCGATGGCACAAGCCAGGCCGATCAGCATCAACAGCCAGCCGGGGATGCCTGTATCGGCCAGGGCGGTGACCAGCGTCCAGCTGACCATCGCGCCGACCATCAGGATCTCACCGTGCGCGAAGTTGATGAGGTTGATGATGCCGTAGACCATCGTGTAGCCCAGGGCGACGAGGGCATACATGCTCCCCAGCACCAGGCCGTTGATGATCTGCTGAATAAGAGTCTCCATAGGGGCCCCTGCAACTTTGTTGGGCGCAGCATGCGCCACGCGACCTAGGTCGAATCGCAACCCTCGTGCCAATCACGGCGTTTCAAGGGTATTCACCGACGGTCTGAAACGGCCGACCGTCCGATCCAACCCACTTGGAAGGTCAAGGTCGGATTTCACGAGTGTGGGGCCGCCAAAGCTGGGCGGAAATCCGCACAAACCGCACCGAGGCTGAGCGGTTCTTCGCCAGGGCCTAAAAAACCGCCGCGAGCCCTGCCAAGGTGGGCCCGCGATGGGCAAACTACGCAGCCCGTTCGCCATGCTTGTGCCTGAATCCCTTCGCCCACGCGCGCTGCGCGTCATCCGGCTGCTCAGTCGGCCGGGCTTCCATCTGTTCCTGACCGGCCTGCTGATGGTGCTGGGCTTCGTGCTCGCGCACCGCTTGAGTGAACGCAGCGGCCGCGAGCAGTTGTCAGCCCTCAGCACGGAGCGGCTGGAGCTCTACGCCTCCAACCTTTCCGCCGAACTGGGCCGCCATGCGTCCCTTCCCAGCCTGCTCGCCATCGACCCGACGTTGCAGGCCCTGATGCAGCAGCCCCAGGACGCCGAGCGCCGCCGCATTGCGAGCCAGGCGCTGGCCCGCGTCAACGTGCGCGCGGGCACCAACCAGATCTTCATTGCCGACGCCCAGGGTCAGGTCTTGTCTGCCAGCGAGGCGCTGACGCCACCTGCCCGCCTCGCCGAAGCCCTGGCCCAGGGCCGCAGCCACTTCTTCGCCGCCGACGCCAACACCGGCAGCACCGACTTCTACCTGCTGCACCCGCTGCGCCAGGCCAGCCAGGCGGTGGGCGTCATCGTCGTGCGCTTCAACCTCGCGCCGCTGGAGGCCACCTGGGTGGACCTGGGCCTGCGCTCCCAGGGCGAACGCATCCTCGTCGCCGACGACCAGGACGTCGTCATCATGAGTTCCGTGCAAGCCTGGAAATACGCCGTGCTGGACCATGCCGACCCCTCGCGCCGCAAGGCCTTGCAGGCCAGTGCGCGCTACCCCCAGGCCATAGGCCCCGACCTGGACCTACCGGCATCGCTGGAGGTGCATCAAGGCCAGCAGGTGCTGCTGCCCCTGCCCGGCGCCAAGCCCATGCTGGCCCAGCAGCGCCAGCTCGTGCCGCTGGGCCTTCGCTTGGTGGCCTTGTCCGACCTGGTCGAAGTGAAGCAGCGCGCCCAGCTCGCGGCCTGGGGCGGCGCGGCCTTTGGTGCCAGCGTGGGCCTGCTGGTGCTCTACCTGTCCTCGCGCCGGCGCGCGCTGCGCCAGCTCACCAGGGCACAGACCGAGTTGAAGCAGGCCCATGGCCAGCTCGAACAACTGGTGGACAGCCGCACGGCCGAGCTGCGCCAGACCAACGACGCGCTGAAGACCCAGATCGCCCAGCGGCTGCAGACCGAGGGCGAGCTGCTGCAGGCCAGCAAGCTGGCCGTGCTGGGCCAGATGTCAGCCGGCCTGTCGCACGAGGTCAACCAGCCGCTGACCGCCTTGCGGGCGCTGGCGCGCAATTCCATGCGCCTGCTGGAAAGCGGCCGGCAGGACGCCGTGGCCGCCAACCTGCAGATCATGGACGACATGGTCGAGCGCATGAGCCAGATCACGCGCCAGCTCAAGAGCTTTGCGCGCAAGGCCGACGAGCAGGTCACCGGCACCGTCTCGCTGCTGGACAGCGTGCGCAACGCCCAGGTGCTGCTGGAGCACCGCAGCCGGGTGATGGGCGTGCAGGCCGACATCGACATCCCGCCAAGCCTGCGCGTGCGCGCCGAGGCCAACCGGCTGGAGCAGGTGCTCGTCAACCTGCTCGGCAACGCGCTGGACGCGATGCAGCATGAGACCCAGCGCCAATTGCATGTGCTGGCTCAGCCTCAGGACGAAGGCCGGCGCGTGCTGGTCAAGGTGCAGGACAGCGGCGCCGGCGTCAGCGAGGCCGAGTTGCTACGCCTCTTCGAGCCCTTCTTCACCACCAAGCCGGCGGGCGAAGGCCTGGGCCTGGGCCTGGTGATTTCGGCCAAGATCGTGCATGAGTTCGGCGGCACGCTGCGCGCCGTGCGCCTGCCGCAAGGCATGAGTTTCGAGTTCGACCTCGCGGTCGAAACATGGACGGAGACAAGCGATGTTTGAGGGCTACAAGGTCGTGTTCGTCGAGGACGACCTGCCGGTGCGGGTGAGCCTCACGCAGACGCTGGAGCTGGAAGGCCTGGCCGTCGTCCCCTGCCGCAGCGCCGAGGAGGCCCTGCCCCACATCCAGCCCGGCGCGCCCATCATCGTCATCACCGACGTGCGCCTGCCCGGCATGGACGGCCGCGCGCTGCTGGCCCACGTGCAGGCCACCGACCCGGCCATCCCCACCATCCTGATCACTGCCCATGGCGACGTGGCGATGGCCGTCAAGGCCATGCGCGCCGGCGCCTACGACTTCATCGAGAAGCCTTTTGCGCCGGAGCGGCTGCTGGACGTGGCCAACCGGGCCCTGGACCTGCGCACGCTGCGTCACTCGGCCGATGAGCTGCGCGCCCAGTTGCAGCGCTCCAGCGGCATCGAGGCTGCGCTACTGGGCCAGTCGCCGGCCATGCAGCAGTTGCGCCGCCAGGTGCTCAACCTGGCCGGCACCTCGGCCGACGTGCTCATCGTCGGCGAGACCGGCACCGGCAAGGAGCTGGTGGCGCGCTGCCTGCACGACCAGAGCCAGCGCCGCGACCGCCATTTCGTCGCCATCAACTGCGGCGGCCTGCCCGAGGCGCTGTTCGAGAGCGAGCTGTTCGGCCACGAGCCCGGCTCCTTCACCTCGGCCGCCAAACGCCGCATCGGCAAGATCGAGCATGCCAACGGCGGCACGCTGCTGCTGGACGAGATCGAGACCATGCCCATCGCGCTGCAGATCAAGCTGCTGCGCGTGCTGCAGGAGCGCCGTGTCGAGCGCCTGGGTTCCAACGAGGAGCTGCCCATCAACGTGCGCTTCATCGCCGCGAGCAAGTCCGACCTGCGCGAGCAGGCCGCCCGCGGCGAGTTCCGCAGCGACCTCTACTACCGCCTCAACATCGCGACGCTGCAACTGCCGCCGCTGCGCGATCGCCGCGAGGACGTGCCCTTGCTCTTCGAGCACTTCGTGGCGCAAGCCTGCGCCCGCTACGAGCGCGCCGCACCCGAGCTGACGCCCGAGAAGCTACGCGAACTGATGGCGCACGACTGGCCCGGCAACGTGCGCGAGATCCGCAACGCAGCCGACCGCTTCGTGCTGGCCCTGGACGACCTGGACCCCCAAGCCGCCCTGCAGGCCGTGCCCAACCTGCCGCTGGCCAAGCAGATGGACGTCGTCGAGAAGGCCCTCATCGAGCAGGCCCTGCGCCGCGCCCAGGGCAAGGTGCCCGCCGCGATGGAGTTGCTGGGCACGCCGCGCAAGACGCTGTATGACAAGCTGCATCGGCACGGCATCGTGCTGGAGAACTTCCGCTAACGATACTTGTCAGGATCAGGAGAGTCGGTGGGTTGCGCGATGACGCGGCGGAAGGCAGCGCTCATCGGCAGCTTCAGGTTCAGGCCCTGCGAAGGCAGCGGCGACTCGAACCAGCGCCGGTAGATGGCGTGGATTTCGCCGCTGCGGTAGAGCCCCGCCAGCACCTCGTCCACCAGCGCCTTGAACTGCGGGTCGCCCTTGCGCAGGCCGATGGCATAGGGCTCCACCGTCAGCGCCTGGTCAGAGATGCGGTAGTCGTCGGCGCTGGGCCCCTGCTGAGCCAGGATGCTGCGCAGCAGCACGTCGTCCATCAGGAAGGCCGAGGCGCGGCCGCTGCGCAGCAGCTGGAAGCCCTCGGGGTCGTCCAGGCCGCCGAGGATGCGGATGTCCAGGCCTTGCTGCTCGTTGACCTTGGCGAGGTGCTGGATGCTGGTGGTGCCTATGGTGGACGCCACAGGCCTGCCGCGCAGGTCCGCCAGGCCTTGCACGCGCTCGGAGGCGCGGGTCAGCAACCGCGTCTCGGCGATGAAGATGGTCAGCGAGAAGGCCTGGCTGCGCGCACGCTCCGCCGTGTTGGTCGTGATGCCGCACTCCAGGTCCAGCGTGCCGTTGATGACCAGCGGCATGCGCGTGGCCGACGCGACCTCCACGCGGCGCACCTCCAGGTCGGGCAGTTGCAGCTTGCTGCGCACGGCGGCCACGATGCGCTCACACAACTCCACGGTGTAACCGGTGGGCCGCAGTTGCGCATCCAGGTAGGAGAACGGCAGCGAGGCCGGCCGATAGCCGATGACGATGACGCCGGTCTCACGCACCCGCGTGAGCGTGGGGCCGTCGGCCGCGTTGGCGACACCGAAGGCGAACAGCAGCGCGGCCAGCGCCGCGCTAACCCTGCCCAGCGGCCTCATCGTCCAGCCGGCGCAGTTCGGCCAGCTTGTCGGCGATGCGCAGCTCCAGGCCGCGCGGCACGGGCTCGTACCAGCGCTGATCCTCCAGCCCGTCGGGCAGGTATTGCTCGCCGGCCGCATAGGCATTGGGCTCGTCGTGCGCGTAGCGGTAGGTCTTGCCGTAGCCCAGCTCCTTCATGAGCCGGGTCGGCGCGTTGCGCAGGTGCTCGGGCACGGGGCGGGTCTGATCCTGCTTGATGAAGCTGCGCACGGCGCCAAACGCCTTGTAGACGGCGTTGGACTTGGGTGCGATGGCCAGGTACACGACGGCCTCGGCCAGCGCCAGCTCGCCCTCGGGCGAGCCCAGACGCTCGTAGGTCTCCGCGGCGTCCAGCGTGATGCGCAACGCGCGCGGGTCGGCCAGGCCAATGTCCTCGCTGGCCATGCGGATCAGGCGGCGCGAGATGTAGCGCGCGTCCACGCCGCCGTCCAGCATGCGCGCGAACCAGTACAGCGCGCCATCCGGGCTGCTGCCGCGCACGGACTTGTGCAGGGCCGAGATGACGTCGTAGAACTGGTCGCCGCCCTTGTCGTATCGGCGCAGTTGCTCGCCCAGCGTGCGCTCCAGCAAGGGCTCGTCGATGCGGTCGCCGTTGGCGAGCGACGCGGCCGACTCAAGCGCGTTCAGCAGGCGGCGTGCATCGCCGTCCGCATAGCCGATGAGGCGGTCGGCGGCTTCCTGCGTGGGGGGCTGTATGCCCAGCTCCTTGGCACCGCGCTCTACGAGCTCCTGCAGGTCGCTGGCATCCAGACTCTTGAGCACCTGGACCTGGGCGCGCGACAGCAGCGCCGAGTTGACCTCGAAGCTGGGGTTCTCCGTCGTCGCGCCGATGAAGGTGAACAGGCCCGACTCCACGTGCGGCAGGAAAGCATCCTGCTGGGCCTTGTTGAAGCGGTGCACCTCGTCGACGAACAACACCGTGCGCCGGCCCTGCTGCGCCGCGATCTGCGCCCGGTCCACGGCCTCACGGATGTCCTTGACGCCGCCGAGCACGGCCGAAATCGGTATGAACTGCGCATCGAACGCGCCCGCCATCAAGCGCGCCAGCGTCGTCTTGCCGACGCCCGGCGGCCCCCACAGGATCATGCTCTGCAACCGGCCCGCATCGAAGGCCGCGCGCAGCGGCATGCCGGGGCCCAGCAGGTGGCGCTGGCCGATGACCTCGTCCAGCGTCTTGGGGCGCAGGCGCTCGGCCAGCGGTGGCGCCGGCGGGTCGGCGTCGAAGAGGGACCCGGTGCTCACAAGCTGTGAATGGATCCCGCGCGGCCGAGCAGGCCGCTGCGGCGTTGCCAATCAAGGCGCAAAGCACAGCCGTAGTTCACACTACGGCGCGCATTTGCAACGCCGAGTGGCGACGTTGCAGCGGAATGAGCGGGCGTGCGGGGTTCGTTCACAGCTTGTTATTGCTCGATCAGGTCGGCCCCGGCCGGCAGCTTGAACTGGAAGCGCTCGGCCGACACGGCCACATTGGTTTGCACCGCGCTGAAGTCCAGCCGCGAACGCTGGCCAAAGCCGTCAACGATCTCCATCGCGGCCAGTTCCTTGCCCTTGAAGCCGAGCTTGAGCGACTGCAGCGTCGATTCGGACTGCTTGGCCACCGCCTGCACCCAGTCCAGGCCGCCTTCGGTCGACAGCGCCTTCAGCGTGAAGTCGCGTTCGAGATTGGTGCCGGCCAGCAGGGCAGCGGGCGTGGCGCCGAGGGCGTCGCCCAGCTTGCGCGAGCTGGCCTGGTTGAGGTCGGCGTCGTAGATCCAGACCTTGTGGCCATCGGCCACGATGACCTGCTCGAAGGGCTTGGCGTAGGCAAAACGAAACTGGTTGGGGCGCTGGAACTCGAAGCTGCCGCTGGACACCTTCTTGCGCTTGCCATCCGGCGACGTGACGGTCTGCGTGAAGTTGGCCTTGCCGCTCTTGGCGTCGCGGGCGAAATCGCGCAGTGCATCGACGGCATCGGCGCGGGCCAGGCCGGCGGCGCACAGGGCCAGGGTGATGAGAAATTTCTTCATTTGTCGCGGGTTATTCGTCGCGTTTTGGGATGATCAGCTCACGGCTGCCATTGGCCGCGAGCGCGCCCACGAGGCCCGACTTTTCCATCTGCTCCAGCAGCCGCGCGGCACGGTTGTAGCCTATGCGCAAGTGGCGCTGCACCAGCGAGATGGACGCCTTGCGATGTTGTAGGACGATGGCCACGGCCTGGTCGTACATGGGGTCGGCCTCACCGGAGGATTCGCCCGGCGCGGGCGCTTCGCCGCCCATGTCGTCGAGCACGCCGCCTTCGAGGATGCCTTCGATGTAATTGGGTTCACCTTGGGACTTGATGTACTCCACAACGCGGTGGACCTCGTCGTCGCTGACAAAGGCGCCGTGCACGCGGATGGGCAGGCCGGTGCCCGAGGGCATGTAGAGCATGTCGCCCATGCCCAGCAGCGCCTCGGCGCCCATCTGGTCGAGGATGGTGCGGCTGTCGATCTTGGAGCTGACCTGGAAGGACAGGCGCGTCGGGATGTTGGCCTTGATGAGGCCGGTGATGACGTCCACCGACGGCCGCTGCGTCGCCAGGATGAGGTGGATGCCGGCTGCGCGCGCCTTTTGCGCCAGTCGGGCGATCAGCTCCTCGATCTTCTTGCCCACCACCATCATCAGGTCGGCCAGCTCGTCGATGACCACCACGATGAAGGGCAGGCGTTCCAGCGGCTCGGGCTCCTCCGGCGTCAGGCTGAAGGGGTTGGGAAGGCTGACGCCGTTGGCCTTGGCCTCATCCAGCTTCTTGTTGTAGCCAGCGAGGTTGCGCACGCCCATCTTGGACATGAGCTTGTAGCGCCGTTCCATCTCGCCGACGCACCAGTTCAGGGCGTTGCCGGCCTGCTTCATGTCCGTCACGACGGGCGCCAGCAGGTGCGGGATGCCCTCGTAGACGCTCATTTCCAGCATCTTGGGGTCGATGAGGATGAGGCGCACGTCGCGGGCCTCGGCCTTGTAGAGCAGGCTGAGGATCATCGCGTTGATGCCCACGGACTTGCCCGAGCCGGTCGTGCCGGCGACCAGGCAGTGCGGCATCTTGGCGAGGTCGGCGACGATGGGCGCGCCGATGATGTCCTTGCCCAGGCCCATGGTCAGCTGCGAGGCGGCATCGGCATACACCTGGGAGCCGAGGATCTCGGACAGCCGGATGGTCTGGCGCCGCGCGTTGGGCAGCTCCAGGGCCATGTAGTTCTTGCCCGGGATGGTCTCGACGACGCGGATGGACACGAGGCTCAAAGACCGGGCCAGATCCTTGGCCAGCCCGACGATCTGCGAGCCCTTCACGCCCGTGGCCGGCTCGATCTCGTAGCGCGTGATGACCGGGCCCGGCGACGCGGCGACCACGTGCACCTCCACGCCGAAGTCGCGCAGCTTCTTCTCGATGAGACGGCTGGTCATCTCCAGCGATTCGGGCGTCACGGTTTCCTGGCGGCCGGGCGCGGCGTCCAGCAGGTCCACCTGCGGCAGCTTGGCATCGCCCGCGTCGACGAACAGCGTGGCCTGGCGCTCCTTGGCGACACGCGTGGATTGCGGCACCTCGATGACCGGCGCCTCGATGACCAGCGGCACGTCCTCGGCGCCCAGGTCGCGCTCCAGCTGGCGCTCGGCCTCCCGTTCGACCTCGACCTCCTGCTCGCGTTCCTTGACGGCCTGCTGGCCAGCCTTCTGGTCGGCCTTGAACTCGCGCTGCTCGATGCGCTTCTCGCGCAACTGCTCGATGCGCTCACCGATGCGCTCGGCCAGATGCCCCCAGGAGAAACGCAACGCCCAGGACATGCCCGTCAGCAGCAGCACGATCCAAACGACGCCCGAGCCGGCAAAGCCCAGGCCCTTCATGCCCAGCGGCCCGAGCAGATAGCCCAGCATGCCGCCGGCATGGCCGGGCAGGCGCGGCTCCAGCGCGTAGAGGCGGCTCCATTCGAGCGCGGAGCTGGCGGCCAGCAGCAGCGCGACGCCGGCCCACCAGCGCGCGCGCCGGCTCCAGCGCATGGGCTCGGGCACGTCGTGGCGCAACAGGCCTGCCAGGCTGCGCAGCCAGGCGCGCACGGCCAGCAGCGGCAGCCACCAGGCCGAGAAGCCGAAGAGGAAGAGCAGGCCATCCGACGCCCAGGCACCGAACGAGCCTACGCGGTTGCTGACCTGCGCCTGCTGGCCGCTGGTGCTGAAGGCAGCATCGCGCAGGTCATGCGTGGCCATCGCCAGCACGAGCAGCGCCAGCGCAAAGGCGGTCAGGGCCAGCCACAGCGGCGTGCGCAGCAGCCGCGATGCGGTGGACGGCGGGGCCGCTTCGCGCTTGGGCGGCTGGCGGCGGGTAGGTTTGACAGGAGTGGCGGCTTCGCTGGCGGCAGTGTCGCCACCCAGCAGGGAACCCAGGGGAAAACTCATGCCGCCATTGTCGCCCTCAATCGTGGGTCAGGCGTTCCTTGATGACCACCGATCCGTTCTCAAGCGTTTCAATGACGCCGCGCTCTTCCAGGTCCTTCATGACGCGGCTGACCATCTCGCGCGACGCGCCGACGACCTTGGCCATGTCCTGGCGCGAGACCTTGCCGCGGATGAGCTTGATGCCCTTCTCATCCTCGGCCATGTCCAGCAGCGTGCGCGCCACGCGGCCATAGACGTCCAGCAGCGCGAGCGACTCGATCTGGCGGTCGGCGTTGCGCAGGCGCGCCACCAGGCCGCGCAGGATGCCGTAGGACAGGCTGCTGCTCTCGGGCAGGCAGCGTGCGAACTCCATGCGGCCCAGCACCAGCATGTCGGTCTGCACCTCGGCGCGCACCGTGGCCGAGTGGGGCTCGTTGTCGATGAGGCTCATCTCGCCGACGTAGTCGCCCGACTGCAGCACCGCGAGGATGACCTCGCGGCCGCGATGGTCGGCCGTCAGCACACGGGCGCGGCCGTTGAGCAGGATGAAGAGCGCGTTGGACTTGGTGCCCTGCTCCACGATGAGCTCACCGCGCTTGAAGCGGCGCTTGACGACGCTGTCAGCGATGGACTGGGCCTGATCGGTGGTCAGCATCGAGAACAGCGGAACCCGGCGGATCAGGTCCAGGTTGGAAATCATCGCCATATGCAATCTCCAGGTTTGGGTCTCAGGCCAACGCCCGAAAAGACGCTTGCCTAAAATGGCGTGCATTTTGCACACGCAGCAGCGCTTGCCTCAATGGTTGGCGTCGGGGTTTTCACCCCGGAACCAACTTGCAAGCCTAAACACTGCCCTTATTTCCCCGTCATGACCGCACCCACACAACACCACGGCCTGCTCATCCTCGGTTCCGGCCCGGCCGGTTACACCGCCGCCATCTACGCCGCCCGCGCCAACCTGAAGCCCACGCTGATCACCGGCATGGCCCAGGGCGGCCAGCTGATGACGACGACCGAGGTGGACAACTGGCCGGCCGACGTGATGGGGGTGCAGGGCCCCGAGCTGATGCAGCGCTTCCAGCAGCACGCCGAGCGTTTCCAGACGCAGATCGTCTTCGACCACATCAACGCGGTCGACTTCTCCAAGCGCCCGTTCACGCTGACCGGCGACAGCGGCACCTACACCTGCGACGCCCTCATCATCGCTACCGGCGCCTCGGCCAAGTACCTGGGCCTGGACTCCGAGCAGGCCTTCATGGGCCGCGGGGTCAGTGGTTGCGCCACCTGCGACGGCTTTTTCTACCGCGGCCAGGAAGTCTGCGTCGTGGGCGGTGGCAACACGGCCGTCGAGGAAGCGCTTTACCTGTCCAACATCGCCAGCACCGTCCACCTGATCCACCGCCGCGACAAGTTCCGCGCCGAGCCCATCCTGGTGGACAAGCTCATGGAGAAGGCCGCCGCCGGCAAGATCAAGCTGCACCTGTTCCAGCAGCTCGACGAGGTGCTGGGCGATGCCTCCGGCGTGACCGGCGTGCGCACGCACAACGTCAAGGACGACAGCAAGGCCGAGATTCCCGTGCACGGCTGCTTCATCGCCATCGGCCACCACCCCAACACCGACATCTTCCAGGGCCAGCTGGAGATGAAGGACGGCTACATCATCACCAAGAGCGGCCTGGCCGGCTTCGCGACGATGACCAGCGTGCCCGGCGTGTTCGCTGCAGGCGACGTGCAAGACCACGTCTACCGCCAGGCCATCACCAGCGCCGGCACAGGCTGCATGGCGGCCCTGGACGCGCAGCGCTTCTTGGAGAACGATTGACCCCTCGCCTGGCCTGCACCGGCTGAACGCCGGCAGGTCCAGTCGGTCCCCCGAGGGGACGCCGACACTTGCGGCATCGAGCCACAAGTGTCGACAGGCGGGCCGGCTCGGGAGCGGCCCAGCGCTCGGCCCGAAAGGCGGCCAACCAGCGCCCGTCGCACAAGCCCCTTCCTGGCTCACGGGTTTTCCGCTATACTCGCGGGCTTGCCTGCCGGATGGATCGCGCTTTGGTCCTTTGCCAACCTCGTTTGAGGGTGCGGAGGACCGGGTTTAGCAGGCATTTGCGGTCAATGGGTTGCTCGGGAAATCCCAAGCAACTGGTCAATCGTCAGAGTGGAGAAGCGTCATGGCACGCGTCTGTCAAGTCACGGGCAAGAAGCCCATGGTCGGGAACAATGTTTCCCATGCCAACAACAAAACCAAGCGCCGGTTCCTGCCGAACCTGCAATACCGCCGTTTCTGGGTGGAGTCCGAGAACCGTTGGGTGCGCCTGCGCATCACCAACGCCGCTCTGCGTTTGATCGACAAGGTCGGCATCGACCAAGTCGTCGCCGATCTGCGCGCCAAGGGCGCGCTCTGATCGACGCCCACTGACCTACTGAAGGAACACGACCATGGCATCCAAAGGCGGCCGCGAAAAGATCAAGCTGGAGTCCACCGCGGGCACCGGCCACTTTTACACGACGAACAAGAACAAGAAGACCACGCCCGAAAAGCTCGAATTCATGAAGTTCGACCCCAAGGCGCGCAAGCACGTCCTGTACAAGGAAATCAAGCTGAAGTGATGTAACGGCTGCGCAGGCAGCCGGCTCACGCAGCCAAAACAAAACCCACCAAGCGGCAACGCTGGCGGGTTTGTTCTTTTAGGGCCTTTATGCGCCCCTGAGGCGTGTCAGTTGGCCGGCGCCACTGCCACCTTCGGCGTGAATTCGCGCTGCACCCAGCGGTCGATCATGCGCTTCTCGTAGCGCAGCGGGTCGCCACTGGAATAGCTGTTGAAGCTGTTCTGGTAGTCCATGTCGCGCATCTTGGCCTGCCCCTGGGCGACGACCTTGCCGCCTTCGCGGATCTCGTACTTCAGCTCCATGGCGGGCGACGTGACGGCGCGCATCACGCGCATCCACTCGACGCGGCGGCCAAAGGGCTCGACCTCCCCGGCCAGGTCCACGTCCGTCACATCGACGGTGATGTCGCGCCCCGGCAAGGCCTTGCCCAACTGGGTCACGAGGTGGGCCTCGATGTCCTTGAGCGCGTCCGGCTTGGTGAAACCCCAGTTGTCCTTGGTGTCGGAGAACTTCTCGGGGTGGACGAAATTGATCTTCACGTCCGCCTGGGCGGCGGCGGCAAAGGCCAACAGGGACAGGGCAATCCAACGGGTCTTCATGGCAGGTCTCCTAATTCAGCGACTGCATGCTGCAAGTCTAGGACCTATCCGCACGGCAGCAACGGGCCGCAGCGGCCTACCACGCGAGGCGCGTGGCCTTCCGGCCGGAACGCCGACCACCACCCCGAGGTTGACAGACCCAATGCAAAAGGGCGCCCGTTCGGGCGCCCTTTACACAGAGAAACTCAGCGAACGCTCAGGCGTGGGCCGCGCGCAGGCGCATGGAGAAGGCCTGCAGCTCGGCAATGCCACTTTCCTCGGCGCGGCGGCACCAGGCTTGCAAGTCGGCGACGAGCTGCTCGGCGGACACATTGGTGCGCGTCCACATCTGGCGCAGCTCCTCGCGCATGGTCACGAGCTTGTCGATGACGGGGCTGGCGGCACGGGCGTGAGCCAGGTCACCATGCACAGCGACCGGGATGCGGTCCTCGTCACGGTGCAGCCAGCGCTTGGCCTGCTTGAACTGGGCAAAGCGCTCCGTGTGCTTGCCACCCTCGGCCTTGATCCGGGCCAGTTCGGCAGCGCAGGCCGCCTTCAGGTCACGGGCATAGCTGGCCATGACTTCGTAGCGGTTGGCGATCAGCGCCTCCAGCGTACGGGCGTCGGCCGGCTTGATCTCGCCCAGGCTCAGCTTGGGCGCCGTCTTGCGCACCTTGGCCCAACCCAGCATCTCCAGGCCGCGGATGTACATCCAGCCGATGTCGAACTCGTAGGGCTTGACCGAGAACTTGGCCGAGGTCGGGTAGGTGTGGTGGTTGTTGTGCAGCTCTTCGCCGCCCACGATCAGCGTCCAGGGCGTCAGGTTGGTCGACGCATCGGGCGCTTCGAAGTTGCGATAGCCCCAGAAATGGCCCAGGCCGTTGATGACGCCGGCGGCCCAGAAGGGGATCCAGGCCATCTGGATGGCCCAGATGGTGGCGCCGATGGCACCGAACAGGGCGACGTTGATGATGAGCATCAGCGCCACGCCCTGCCAGCTGTACTTGGTGTACAGGTTGTTCTCGATCCAGTCCTCGGGCGTGCCGCGGCTGTACTTGGCAATCGTCTCGGCGTTCTTGGCCTCGGTGCGATAGAGCTCGGCGCCTTCGGCCATGACCTTCTTCAGGCCGCGGGTCTGCGGGCTGTGGGGGTCTTCCTCGGTTTCGCACTTGGCGTGGTGCTTGCGGTGGATGGCAACCCACTCGCGGGTGACCATGCCGGTCGTCAGCCACAGCCAGAAGCGGAAGAAGTGCGACGGGATGGGCCCGAGGTCCAGCGCGCGGTGAGCTTGAGCACGATGCAGGAAGATCGTGACAGATGCGATCGTGATGTGGGTCACCACGAGCGTATAGATCACCAGTTGCCAGGCGCTGAGGTTCAGCAGGCCATCGGCCAGCCAGGTCAGCAGCGCATTCAGGATGTCGTTCATTCGTCCAAGACCTCGGCCAAGGCGGCCATGCAAAGGAACGTCAATTGTAGGGGATGGCCCCCAAAAACAAGGGGTCTGGCGCACCGCATTCGGGCGATGGCGTGCGAATCAGCGCGTTCTTTGACCCGAATCAAGCCTTCCGTTCCCACGCGACGGCGAAAAACCCGTCGGTGGCGTGTCGGTGGGGCCACAGCCGCAGTGCGCCGTTTTCCACAAGTTCGCCCGCTCGGTCGACTTGCGCCTTGACCAGCGCTTCGTCGGCTGCCAGGGGCTGGAAGTCGGGATGGGCGGCGGCGAATTCGGCCGCAATGACCTCGTTTTCGGCGTCCAGCAGGCTGCAGGTGGCATAGACCAGCCGGCCGCCGGGCTTCACGAGGCGAGCAGCGCTGGCCAGGATGGCACGCTGCTTGGCCTGCAGTTCGGTCACGGACTGGGGCGACTGGCGCCATTTCAGGTCGGGGTTGCGGCGCAGCGTGCCCAGGCCCGAGCAGGGGGCGTCCACCAGCACACGGTCGATCTTGCCGGCCAGGCGCTTGATGCGGTCGTCGCGCTCGTGGGCGATCTGGGCCGGGTAGACGTTGGACAGGCCGCTGCGCGCCAGGCGCGGCTTGAGCGCGTCCAGGCGGTGGCCGGAGACGTCGAAGGCGTAGAGGCGGCCGGTGTTGCGCATGGCCGCGCCCAGGGCCAGCGTCTTGCCGCCGGCGCCGGCGCAGAAGTCCACCACCATCTCGCCGCGCTTGGGGGCCAGCAGCAGGGCCAGCAGCTGGCTGCCCTCGTCCTGCACCTCGACCGAGCCGTTGGTGAAGATCTCCAGCTTGTTCAGCGCCGGCTTTCCGTCGATGCGCAGACCCGTGGGCGAGTACGGCGTGGGCGTCGCTTCGATACCTGCCGCGGCCAGTTGCGCCTGGGCTTCCTCGCGCTTGAGCTTGAGCGTGTTGACGCGCAAGTCCAAAGGCGCCGGCTCGTTCATCGCCTTGGCGATCTGCCAGAACTCCTCCTCGCCCAGGCGGGCCTGCAGCGGCTCGGCCAGCCAGTCGGGCAGGTTGTGGCGCAACTTGGCCGCCAGGCTCTGCGGGGCGATGGCCTGGACCTGCTCCAGCCAATGCTGCTCGGCGGGGCTGAGCGCCCCGCGCAGGAAGCTCGGGTTGCCGCGCCATGCCAGCATGGCCAGGCGGCGCGGCATGGGGCCGCTGCCGCTCTGGGCCAGGTTCTGGAACTTCAGCCGCTCGCGCAGCAGCGCGTAGACGGTCTCGGCCAGGCTGGCGCGTTCGCGCTGGCCGAGGTTCTTGTGTTGGCGGAAAAAGGCCGAGACGGTGGCGTCGGCCGGCGCGTCGAGCTTGTTGACGGCGGCGATCAGCTCGGCGCACAGCTCCAGCAGGGCATTAGGATGCATCGCCCCATTATCCCAACCTGTGCGAATGAAGCTCTGGACCCAGTTGCGCCTGCGCCCTCGCCTGCTGACGGCACTCCTTGTGGGCAGCGCAATGGCCGCGGCTTGGCCCGGAACGATGAGCCTGCAGACCCGCCTGCTGATCGGCTGGAACCTGGTGGTCTGGATCTACCTGCCGCTGGCGTTCTGGATGATGCTGGGCCGCAAGGGCTCGGTGGATGTGCAGGCCAGAGCGCAGCGGCTGAACGAAGGCGTCATCCCCATGCTGGCGCTGGCCGTGCTGGGTGCGCTGGCCAGCCTGGCCGCCATCACGCTGGAGCTGCAGGCGGCGAAACAGCAGCACGACTCGCGCTATGTGCTGCTTGCGCTGACCACCGTGGCCGGCTCCTGGCTGCTGCTGCCGGTGGAGTTCGGCATCGCCTACGCCAGCCTTTATCACGGCGGCGGCAACGCCTCGCACGGGTTGGAGTTCCCAGGCGACGAGAAGGAGCCGCCGGACTATGGCGACTTCCTCTACTTCTCGATCACGGTCGCCGCGACCTCCCAGACCTCGGATGTCTGCGTCAGCTCGCGCTCGATGCGGCGCCTGGTGCTCTTCCAGTCGCTGCTCGCCTTCGTCTTCAACACCGGCGTGCTGGCGCTGTCGATCAATATCCTGGCGGGGCTGATCAGTTAGCCCCTCGCCCAAACTTGCCGCGCTGAACGCGGGCAAGTCTGGTCGGTCTTGCAGACCGCGCTGCGGCAATGCCGCAGCCCTTCGGCAGGCACATGCCGCCCACTGGGCGCCATGTGTCCGGCCGAAGCCCCCGGGGGGGACGGCGATGCTTGCGGCATTGAGCCGCAAGCACATCGCCAGACGGGCCGGCTCGGTGAACTGGAGTCGGACACAAGCAGTCCCTGCGGACTACTTGTGCCTACGGAAGGCCATGGGCCTCTGGCCCATGGCAGGCCCAGCGCTCGGCCCGCAAGCCCGTCGTCTAAGTGAGAAAAAGATGCTGGGGCGCGGCGTCGCGGTGGCGAACAACTTCGCCTTCCCACACCAGCGCGTCCTCCACAAACCAGCGCACCGACTGAGGGTAAATGCGGTGCTCAGCCGTCAGCACGCGGGCGGCCAGCGCCTTGGCGTCGTCACCGGCCAGCACGGGCACGGCGGCCTGCATGACGATGGCGCCATGGTCCAGCTCGGCGGTCACGAAGTGCACCGTGGCACCCGCCAGCTTGCAGCCCATCTCGATAGCCCTTTCGTGCGTGTGCAAGCCCGTGAAGGCCGGTAGCAGCGAAGGATGGATGTTCAGCATGCGCCGGGCATAGCGCGCCGTGAAGCCGGGCGTCAGGATGCGCATGAAGCCAGCCAACACGACGAGGTCGGGCGCAAAGCTGTCGATGACCCGGGCCAGTTCGGCGTCAAAGTCTTCGCGGCTCTTGTAGGCCTTGTGGTCGACAACAGCCGTCGCAATGCCATGTTCGGCGGCAAACGCCAAGCCGCCGGCATCGGGCCGGTTGCTGATGACGGCGGCCACTTCCGCCGGCCAGCCTTCGGCCTTGCAGGCCTTCACGATGGCCTCCATGTTGGAGCCCCGCCCGGAAATCAGAATCACCAGCCTCTTCATGGGGCGGCAGTTTAGGGGGCGGCCGCCTGGTCGCCCCTTGAACGACAATCCGCCCCCCATGTCGACCCCTGCCCTCACCCGCCAACGCGTGCTCTCTGGCATGCGCCCGACCGGCGCCCTGCATCTTGGCCATTTCCATGGCGCGATCAAGAACTGGGTGCGCCTGCAAGACAGCCACGACTGCTTCTTCTTCGTCGCCGACTGGCATGCGCTCACCACCCAGCGCCCCAGCGGCGAGACGCTGACGCGCCACGTCTACGAGATGGTGACCGACTGGCTGGCCGCCGGCATCGATCCCGAGCGCTGCACCCTCTTCCTGCAAAGCCGTATGCCCGAGCATGCCGAACTGTTCACGCTGCTGGCTATGTGCACACCCTCTTCGTGGCTGGCGCGCATGCCCAGCTACAAGGACCAGGTTGCCGCCGACCCGGAGCTGGCCACCTACGGTTTCCTGGGCTACCCGCTGCTGCAGGCGGCCGACATCCTGCTCTACAAGCCCGCCGGCGTGCCGGTCGGCGAGGACCAGGCCGCCCATGTGGAAGTCACGCGCGAAGTGGCGCGCCGCTTCAACCGGCTCTACGCGGAGACGGCGCCCGTCTTCGTCGAACCGCAGGCCCTGCTGACCGAAACCGCCCGCGTGCCCGGGCTGGACGGCCAGAAGATGAGCAAAAGCCTGGACAACGCCATCGCGATGCGTGAGGCGCCCGAGGGCACCGCCGCCAAGATCCGGACCATGCCGACCGACCCGCAGCGCGTGCGCCGCACCGATGCCGGCGACCCGGCACGCTGCCCCGTCTGGCCGCTGCATCAGATCTACACCGACGAGGCCACGCGCGCCGCCTGCGACACCGGCTGCCGCACCGCCAGCATCGGTTGCCTGGACTGCAAACAGCCGCTCATCGAGGCCATCCAGAAGGAGCAAGCCCCCTGGCGCGAGCGCGCCGCGGCGCTGGACCCGCAACAGGTGCAGTGGACGCTGGAGGTGGGCACCGAGCGCGCCCGCGCGGTCGCGCGCAAGACGCTGCGCGAAGTGCGTTCCGCAATGGGGCTGGTGGCTTGAGTTCGACGATTCACGTGACCGACCTTGAGTCCGCCATCAACTGGTGGCGCGATCGTTCGCCCTCGCCCGACGGCATCAGTGCCGCGCCCGAGGTGCGCGCGCTGGCCGAGGCCTACGCGCTGCTGGCCCTGAGCCGGGCGACCGAGCTGGACGCCGCCACGCTGAGCCCCAAGGCCCTGGACGCCTGGCTGGCCTGGTATGCGACGACGCCGGACTCGCCCTGCATCGCCATCTGCTCCACCGCCCAGGGCGACCCCATCTGCAAGGGCTGTGGCCGCACATTCGACGAGGTGCAGGGCTGGCCGGGCATGAGCCCGACGGACAAGCGCGCCGTCTGGCACCGCATCACCCTGGAGGGCACGGCCTGGCGCTTCAACCGCTACGCCGAACGGGGAGCGCGATCCTGAGTCAGCGTATTCGTTTCGCCGACAGCGTCCGCCGCCTCGTCCCGCTGGCCTGGCCCGTCCTCGTGGGCCAGCTCGCCGTGATGATGTTCAGCACGGTGGACACGCTGATGATGGGCCGCGTGGGCCCACAGGACCTGGCGGGCTTGGCGGTCGGCTCAGCGGCCTATGTGTCCATCTTCGTGGGCCTGATGGGCATCGTGCTCGCAGTCGGGCCCATCGCCGGCCGGCAGTTCGGCGCCGAGGACCTGCCCGGCTCGGGCCGCAGCTTCGTGCAGGCGCAGTGGCTGGCCGTGCTGCTGTGCGTGCCGGGGAGCCTGGCGCTGTGGTTCCCCGACCCCTTCATCTGGCTGGCCCAGCTCGACGCGACGCAGGCCGATAAGGTGCGCGCCTACACGCGGCCCGAGGCCTTCGCCCTGCCCGCCGGCCTGCTGTTTGCGGCGTTCCGCGGTTTCTCGACGGCAGTGAGCCGGCCCAAGGCCGTCATGGCCATGCAGTTGACGGGCCTGGCGGCCAAGGTGCCGCTGAATGCCGTGCTGGTGTTCGGCTGGGGCCCCATTCCTGCCATGGGCGTGGCCGGCTGCGGCTGGGCCACGGCCATCGCGATGACGGCCCAGTTGCTGGCGGCGCAACTGCTGCTGCGCCGCGACACCTTCTACAAGCCCTTCCAGATCCCCCATCTTTGGCAGACGCGACCTCATTGGGCCGACCTCTGGGGCCTGGTGCGCCTCGGCCTGCCCATGGGTGGCTCCATCCTTGTGGAGGTGACAGGCTTCACCTTCATGGCCTTCTTCATCGCCCGGCTGGGCGCCACGCCGGTGGCCGGCCACCAGATCGCGGTCAACCTCGTGGCCATGATGTTCATGATTGCGCTGGCCCTGGCCACCGCGGCCGGCACGCTGGTGGCCCAGCACCTGGGCGCGGAGCAAAAGCGCGAGGCGCGCATCGTCGGCCGGCATGCCATGACGCTGGGCGCGCTGGTGGCCGCCAGCGTGGGCGCCGTCGTTGGGTTGGCGCGCGAGCCCATCATTGCCCTGTACACCTCCAACCCCGAGACGGCCGCGGCGGCACTGCCGCTGCTGGTGTGGGTGTGGTTCTTCCACCTGGGCGACGCGCTGCAGACCATCGCCGCCTATGTGCTGCGCGCCTACCAGGTCGCGACGTTGCCCATGATCATCTACGTCGTGGCGCTGTGGGGCTTGGGCATAGGTGGCGGCCACTTCCTGGCCTTTGGCAAGGAAGGTGTCGGTGCGGTGGGCTTCTGGCAAGCGGCCACCGCCGGCCTGCTGATGGCAGCGCTGCTCTTGAGCCTGCTGCTCAAGCGCGTCTTCGACGAGAACCGCTGAGGAGACCAGCGTCTTTGGGGCCGAGCGCTGGGCCGCTCCCGAGCCGGCCTATCTGGCGATGTGCTTGCGGCTCAATGCCGCAAGCATCGCCGTCCCCTTGGGGGACCGACCAGGCTCGCCCGCGTTCAGCGCGGCGAGACTGGGCGAGGGGCCGTAGACGCCGGCAGGAAGATCACAAAGCGGCTACCGCCACCATCGCGCGGCAGGCAGCGCACGCTGCCGCCATGGCGCTCGGCGATCTGCTTGACGAGGCTCAGGCCCAGGCCCACGCCGCCCGCCATCTCCGCGTGGCCGGGCAGGCGGTAGAAGGGCTCGAAGATGCGCTCACGCAGGTCGGCCGGCACCCCGGGGCCGCGGTCGGCCACGACGAACTCGTAGCCGCCAGCCACGGAGTGCAGGCCCAGTTCGACGTGCGGCCCGCCGTAGCGGCGCGCGTTGTCCAGCAGGTTGCGCAGCGCGCGGCGCAGCAGCCGCTCCTGGCCGTCGATGCGGGCCGAATCGGTCTCGGGCTCGAAGCTCGCCTCGGCGCGGGCTGCCTCCTCGGCGCCCAGGGCCAGCAGGTCGACCGGGTGCGTGTCGCCAATGGCGCTGCCCGCCTCCAGCCGGCTGGCGAGCAGCACTTCCTCGACGAGGGCGTCCAGTTCGCCGATGTTGACGTCGATCTCGTGGCCCAGGCGCTCGCGCTGGGCGGGGCCGGCGTCCTCCAGCATCGCGAAAGCCATCTTCAGCCGCGCCAGCGGCGAGCGCAGCTCGTGGCTGGCATTGGCCAGTAGCGTCTGGTGCGAGCGCAGCAGCGTCTCGATGCGGTCGGCGGCTTGATTGAAACTCGTCGCCAGGGCGGCAACCTCGTCGCGGCCGGCGTCGTCCACGCGGTAGCCCAACTGACCGGCGCCGAACTGCTCGACACCGCGCTTGAGCGCCTCCAGCCGGCGCGTCAGGCGCCGCACCACAGGGTAGGCGCCCGCCGCCACGCCGATGAACAACAGCACCAGCACGATAGCCAGCGTCGACACGGCCGGCGCACCCGGCGACACGGGCCGATGGATCCACGGTCCCGACCAGGGACCATCATCCAGCCGCGGCGGCCGACCTGCACCCTGGCTGCCACCCGGCCCTGCCCCCGGCCCCGAGCTTCGTGGATCGGGCGCGCCGGGAGGGCGCACGCCTCGTATGAAGGCCAGGCTGCGCCCGTCGCCCAGTTCGGCATTGACGACGATGGCACCGGGTTCGTCCATGCGGCGCTGGAACAGTGCGGTCGTCGCGATCCGCTTGCCTTCGGCGTCGTCGAGCGCCAACCCCATGCGCAGGCGCTGGCCCCAGTCGGCAAAGGCCGCAGCCTGCTCCTCGCGCGGTGCCGTGGCCGGCGGCAGCGCAAGCTTGAGCAGCCCGGCCATCGCATTGAGTCGCTCACCAGCCGCACTCTCGACGCTGCCGCGCTCCTGCTCGATATGGCGCTGGAACAGCCAGGCCGAGCCGAAGGCGAACGCCAGCAGCAGCGCCACCAGCGTCAGGTAGATGCGAACGTAGAGGCTTTTCAAGTCAGGGGACGTGGAACTTAGTGCATTTACGGGCCGAGCGCTGGGCCGCTCCCGAGCCGGCCCGCCATGGCGATGTGCTTGCCGGTCAATCCGGCAAGCATCGCCGTCCCCTCGGGGGACCGGCCAATGTACTCATTGGACGAGGGGCTCCATTCAAGCTGCGTCGGCGTCCGCGTCCTGCTTGCGGGCAAAGACGTAGCCGGCCCCGCGCACGGTCAGCACGCGGCGCGGGTTCTTGGGATCTTCCTCGATGACAGCTCGGATGCGCGAGATGTGCACGTCAATGGAGCGGTCGAAGGCCTCCAGCGGATGGCCTTTGAGCGCGTCCATGATCTGGTCGCGGCTCAGCACGCGGCCCGGGCTCTGCGCCAGCACGACGAGCAGGTCGAACTGGTGGCTGGTCAGGTCGCAGATCTTGCCGTCCAGGCGCGCCACGCGGGCCGCCAGGTCGATTTCCAGGCGGCCGAAGCGCAGCACTTCGTCGCCGTCGAGCTTGGGCTCCAGCCGGCGCAGCAGTGCCTTGATGCGGGCCTGCAGCTCGCGCGGCTCGAAGGGCTTGGAGAGGTAATCGTCAGCACCCAGCTCCAGGCCCAGGATGCGGTCCATGGGCTCGCCGCGGGCCGACAGCATCAGCACCGGCTGGTGGCGCCAGCGCGGGTCGCCCCGCAGCCAGCGGCAGAAGTCCAGGCCATCGCCGTCGGGCAGCATGATGTCCAGCACGATCAGCTCGAAGCGGCCCTGGGCCAGGGCCTCGCGGGCCTGGGCCAAGTTGCCGGCCGTGCTGACTTCGAAGCCGGCAGAGCGCAGGTAGTCACCCACCATGCCGGTCAGGCGGGCGTCGTCGTCGATCAACAGCAGTCGTGCACTCATCACCGGGGCGAGCGAAAGAAAGGGAGCCCGGCGCGCTTCGGCGCCGGTGGAACGGGGCTCAAGCATCGCAGAACTCCTGACGTTGAGGCAATCAGCTCGCGTGGCGGGTTGCCATGCGGGCCTGGCGTTTCTTCATCAGGTCGGCGATCTTGGCACGCTGCTCGGGCGTCAGCACTCGGGCGGCGTCGATGCTGGCCTGGCTCAAGCGCTTGGAGGCAACCTCGTGCTGAGCGCTGATCTGCACGCGCAGCGCCTCGATGGCGGCGGCGTCGATGTTGGTGGCCGTGTACAGGGCCAGCATCTGCTGGTGCGCCTGCTTGCCGGCTTCGCGCTGGCCGGCCAGGTCCTGGCGGGCGGCCTTGAAGATGGCTTCGATCTGGCTGCGCTGGGAATCGGTCGCGTTGACCAGGTCCAGCAGGTGGTCCATGTGGCCGCCAAACAGGCCGCCGGGAGCCATCATGGCGGGGCCGCCGTGGTGGCCGGGACCGGGTTGAGCCTGGGCGGCAACGCCGCCCATGGCCAGCGCCGCAGCGACGGCGCCGATACGCAACAGGTTTTGGAGGCGGGGGGCTTTCATCTGGAACTCCGGGAAGAAGAGTAGGTGACTGAATCTTCATCCCCCCCTGTGTGGCATCCATGGGCCCCCGGTAAAGAACTGTGTCGCGTTGTCGTCCGCAACCTTACCGTGGCAGGGGACTTGAAATGGGGCGCAACCGCCCCACCCCAACGCCCGCCGTCGTCACTTGATCGGCTTGAAGCGCATGCGCTTCGGGCGCGCGCCTTCCTCGCCCAGGCGCTTCTTCTTGTCGGCCTCGTACTCGTGGAAGTTGCCGTCGAAGAAGAACCACTGCGAGTCGCCCTCGCAGGCCAGGATGTGGGTGCAGATGCGGTCCAGGAACCAGCGGTCGTGGCTGATGACCATGGCCGAGCCGGCAAACTCCAGCAGCGCTTCTTCAAGCGCGCGTAGCGTTTCGACGTCGAGGTCGTTGGACGGTTCGTCAAGCATCAGCACATTGCCGCCCTGGGCCAGCGTCTTGGCCAGGTGCAGGCGGCCGCGCTCGCCGCCGGAGAGTTGGCCGACGAGCTTTTGCTGGTCGTTGCCCTTGAAGTTGAAGCGGCCCAGGTAGGCGCGGCTGGGCATGATGAACTTGCCGACGATGATGTTGTCCAGGCCGCCAGAGACGTCCTGCCAGACGGTCTTGTCGGCTTCCAGGCTGGCGCGGCTCTGGTCGACAAAGGCCAGCTTGGCCGTCTTGCCGATCTTGACCGTGCCGCTGTCCGGCTGCTCCACGCCCTGCAGCATGCGGAACAGCGTCGACTTGCCGGCGCCGTTGGGGCCGATGATGCCCACGATGGCGCCAGCCGGCACCTTGAAGCTGAGGTTGTCGATCAGCACGCGGTCGCCGAAGCTCTTGCTGACGTTCTCGAACTCGATGACCTCATTGCCCAGGCGCTCGGCCACGGGGATGAAGATCTCGTTCGTCACGTTGCGCTGCTGGTACTCGACGTCGCTCAGCTCCTCGAAGCGGGCCAGGCGCGCCTTGCTCTTGGCCTGGCGGCCCTTGGCGTTGGAGCGAACCCACTTGAGTTCCTCCTTCATCGCCTTCATGCGGGCGTCTTCGCTCTTCTGCTCCGTCTCCAGGCGGCGTTCCTTCTGGTCCAGCCATTCGGAGTAGTTGCCCTTCCAGGGAATGCCGTGGCCGCGGTCCAGTTCCAGGATCCACTCTGCCGCGTTGTCCAGGAAGTAGCGATCGTGGGTGATGGCCACGACGGTGCCGGGGAAGCGTTGCAGGAACTGCTCCAGCCATTCCACGGACTCGGCGTCCAAGTGGTTGGTGGGCTCGTCCAGCAGCAGCATGTCGGGCTTGGACAGCAGCAGGCGGCACAGCGCCACGCGGCGCTTCTCGCCACCGGACAGCACGCCGATCTGGGCGTCCCAGGGCGGCAGGTTCAGCGCGTCGGCGGCAAGTTCGAGCTGCAGGTCGGTGTTCTCGGAGCCCGCAGCGGCGATGACGGCCTCCAGCTCACCCTGCTCCGCGGCCAGCGCGTCGAAATCGGCGTCCGGCTCGGCATAAGCGGCGTAGACCTCGTCCAGGCGCTTCTTGGCGGCCAGCACGCCACCGATGCCCTCTTCCACCGCCTCACGCACGGTCTGGTCGGCGTCCAGGCGCGGCTCCTGCTCCAGGTAGCCGATCTTGATGCCCGGCATCGGGATGGCCTCGCCCTCGTACTCCTTGTCGACGCCCGCCATGATCTTCAGGATGGTCGACTTGCCCGAGCCGTTCACGCCCAGCACACCGATCTTGGCGCCGGGGAAGAAGGACAGCGAGATGTCCTTCAGGATGTGGCGCTTGGGGGGAACCGTCTTGTTGACGCGGTTCATTGAAAAGACGTACTGAGCCATGGCGAATCCTTGAGGCAGAAATGGCGGCAGGCCCCCGGGAGAGGGCCTGCGTTACCCCTATTGTCGCCGAGGACGGCTGCCGACTCCTGGGGTTTGCCCCCAACGGTCCCAAACCATGCTGCGCCGAGACTGCGTCCACCGCTTCACCTGGAAAAAAGATGCGTCGCCTTGCAGTTCTCGCGCTCGCCCTGTTCGCTGGGCTGACCCAAGCCCAAACCCTGCGCTGGACCAGCCAGGGCGACATGCAGACCACCGACCCGCACTCCCAGAACGAAGTCCTGACCAACTCGCTGAACAACCAGGTCTACGAGGCCCTGACCCGGCGCGGCAAGGACATGAGCATGATCCCCGCCCTGGCCACCGAGTGGACGCAGGTCACGCCGCTGATCTGGCGCTTCAAGCTGCGCCCGGGCGTCAAGTTCCACGACGGCACGCCCTTCACGGCCGATGACGTCGTGTTCTCGATGCAGCGCCTGCGCGACGCCAACGCGCCACAGCGCGTCTACGCCAACGCGGTGGGCATCCCCAAGGCCGTGGACCCGCTGACCGTCGTCTTCGCGCTGGACAAGCCCAACCCCATCGTGCCGGAGCTGATGGGGAACCTCTACATCATGAGCCGGCGCTGGTGCGAGGAGCACCGCGTCACCCGGCCGTTGGACTTCAAGAAGCAGGAGGAGTCGTACGCCAGCCAGAACGCCAACGGCACGGGCCCCTTCATCCTCGTGAGCCGCCAGCCGGGCGTGAAGACGGTGTTCAAGCGCAACCCGAACTGGTGGAACAAGTTCGAGGGCAACCTGCAGGAATTCGTCTACATGCCCATCGCCAATGACGCGACGCGCACGGCGGCGCTGATTTCCGGCGAGGTTGACCTCGTGCTGGACCCGCCCCCGCGCGACGTCGCCCGGCTGCGCAGCCAGCCCGGCCTCAAGGTGCTGGACGGCCAGGAGAACCGCATCGTCTACGTCGGCATGGACCAGACGCGCGACAAGCTGCTCTACGGCCAGGCCCCGGGTGACAAGAACCCGCTGAAGGACCTGCGCGTGCGCAAGGCGCTCTACCAGGCCATAGACATCGAGGCCATCAAAACCAAGCTGATGAACGGCTATTCGCTGCCCACGGGCGGCCTGACGCCCTCGCCCCGGGGCGGCTACAACGACCCCAAACTCGAAACCCGCCTGCCTTACGACGTCGCGGCGGCCAGGAAGCTGATGGCCGACGCCGGCTATGCCGACGGCTTCGAGATCACGATGGACTGCCCCAACAACCGCTACATCAACGACGAGCGCATCTGCGTGGCCCTGGCCAGCATGTGGGCGCAGTTGAAGGTCAAGGTCAAGGTCAACGCGATGCCTCGGGCGCTGTTCTTCCCCAAGGCCGAGAAGTTCGACACCAGCCTGTACCTGGCCGGCTGGGGCGGCGGTTCGACCGATGCCGAGGTCATGCTGACGCCCGTGCTGCGCAACCGCGGTGAGCAGGGCGTGGGCGTGGCCAACTACGGCGGCTCCATCAACAACGAGGCCGACGCGCTGGCCGCGCAGTCAACGACCGAGACGGACCCTGCCAAGCGCGAACCCCTGGTCAAGGCCGCGCTCCAGTCTTTTCGCGAGCAGGTCAACCTGATCCCGCTGCACCGCCAGGTCATCCCCTGGGCCATGCGCAGCAACGTCAACATCCCGCATTCACCCAATAACCTTGCAAGTATGGATTGGGTCACGCTATCGAAATAGTCCAGCAGGTAGAATGGCATCCATGACGCCGCGCTGACAGTCTTGCGCGGCGTTTCACTTTCTGCAGCCCCCGCACGCGGCCTGGCTTGCCCGAAGACTGTTGTCGCCGCCCGGCGGCACGGCAAGCCGCGGTGATTGTTGGCGTGCATCCCCTGATTTGGATTCGATGAGTTTCGACACCCTCGGCCTTGCAGCTCCGCTGCTGAAGGCCATCGCCGACGCCGGCTACACCTCCCCCACCCCCATCCAGGCCCAAGCCATCCCCGCCGTCTTGAACGGTGGCGACCTGATGGCTGGTGCCCAGACCGGTACCGGCAAGACCGCCGGCTTCACGCTGCCCATGCTGCACCGTCTCGCCACCGGCGAGAAGCTGCTGAACAAGCGCGGCAAGATCGCCATCCGCGCGCTCGTGCTGACCCCCACCCGCGAACTCGCCGCCCAGGTCGAGGAAAGCGTGCAGACCTATGGCAAATACCTGCCGCTGAAGAGCATGGTCATGTTCGGCGGCGTTGGCATGCAGCCGCAGATCAACAAGCTGCGCGACGGCGTCGACATCCTCGTCGCCACGCCCGGCCGCCTGCTCGACCACGCCCAGCAGGGCACGCTGGACCTGTCCCAGGTACAGATCCTGGTGCTGGACGAAGCCGACCGCATGCTCGACATGGGCTTCGTGCACGACATCAAGAAGGTGCTGGCACTGCTGCCCGCCAAGAAGCAGAGCCTGCTGTTCTCGGCCACCTTCAGTGACGACATCAAGAACCTCGCCGACCGCCTGCTGAACCAGCCGGCCCTCATCGAGGTGGCACGCCGCAACCAGACCAACGACGCCATTGCGCAGAAGGTCCACCCCGTGGGCCGTGAACGCAAGAAGGATCTGCTGGCCCACCTCATCAAGAGCGGCGACTGGCACCAGGTGCTGGTCTTCACGCGCATGAAGCACGGTGCCAACCGCCTGACCGATTACCTGAATGACCAGGGCATCAGCGCCATGGCCATCCACGGCAACAAGAGCCAGGGCGCCCGCACCAAGGCGTTGGCCGACTTCAAGAGCGGCGACCTGACCTGCCTGGTCGCGACCGACATCGCCGCCCGCGGCATCGACATCGACCAGCTCCCCCACGTCGTCAACTTCGAGCTGCCCAACGTGCCCGAAGACTACGTGCACCGCATCGGCCGCACGGGCCGCGCGGGCGCCCAGGGCGAGGCGGTGAGCCTGGTCTGCGTGGACGAGAACGGCTTCCTGCGTGACATCGAGCGCCTCATCAAGCGCGAGATCCCGAAGGAGATCGTGCCCGGCTTCGCCCCCGACCCCAACGAGAAGGCCGAGCCCATCGTGCTGGGCCGCACCGTGCTGAACCCCAACGGCAGCCGGGGCCGAAACCCCAACCCGCCGGCCGGTGCCAGCCGCGGTGGACGTGGCGGCAACGGTGGTGGTGGTGGCCGCGGTGGCGACAGCCGTGGCAGCTCGCGTGACGGTGGCCGCCCCGCCGGCAAGCCGGGTGGCGCGCACGCCGGCCACGGCGGCGCCAAGCCCGCAGCCCACACGGGCCATGGTGGTGCCAAGCCCGCCCACACGGGCCACGGTGGCGCCAAGCCTGCATCTCAACCGCATGGCCAGCACGCACCGCGTCCGGCCTCGGCCCAGCCGCGCCGCGACGGCAGCGCGCCGCGCCACAATAACGGCCCACGCCTGACGCAACCCAAGCGATAACGATGCCCCCATCCCGCCCCGATTGGATCGCCGGTGCCACCGGCCTCGTCGGGCGGGCACTGTGCACCGAGCTGCCCGGGGGCCTGGCCCTCGTGCGCAAGCCCACACCGGGCCTGCCTGTACCGACGGCCATCGTCGACTACGGCAGGCCCGAATCATTTGCGGCCCTGCCCGCGCCGGGCCGCGTCTTCGTCGCGCTGGGCACGACCATGGCCCAGGCTGGCTCCCAAGCCGCCTTCCGTGCGGCCGACTTCGACGCGGTCATCACCGTCGCCCGCGCCGCGCGCGCCGCTGGCGCCACGCACTGCGGCCTCGTGTCGGCCCTGGGTGCAAATGCGAGCTCCTCGGTCTTCTACAACCGCGTCAAGGGCGAGGCCGAGGATGCAATCAAGGCCCTGGGCTTCGAGCGCCTCGTCATCGCCCGGCCCTCGCTGCTGGACGGCGAACGCGAAAAGCTGGACCAACCCCGTCGCGGCGCCGAGGCCTGGACGCTGAAGCTCACGCGCCCGCTGGCCGGCCTCATCCCCGCCGTCTGGCGCCCCATCTCTCCACAACGCATTGCCCGCGCGATGCGTCTCGCCCTCGAAGCGCCCGGCCCTGCCGTGCGCGTCATCGAGTCCGGTGAGATGCAGCGCCTGGGCCAATGAGATCACCGGCGGTCCCGCCGGCCGAGGTCGACTTCTCCGACCCCGCCGCGCCGGCCTCGCCCGCCTACCAGGACGTCTACTACTCGCGCGCCGGGGCGCTGGCCCAGTCACTGCATGTCTTCGTCGGCGGCAACGGGTTGCCGGGGCGTTGGCAGGGCCGCGAGCGTTTCGTGGTGCTGGAAACGGGCTTTGGGCTGGGCAACAACTTTCTCGCCACTTGGGATTCCTGGCGGCAGGATCCGGCGCGCTGCCAGCGGCTCGTCTTCGTCAGCGTCGAGAAGCACCCGTTGCATCGCGATGACCTGGCGCTCGCTCATGCGACCAGCCCACTCCCTGACCTGACCCGCCAACTCGTCGAGCATTGGCCGCCGCTGACCGTGGGCCTGCACACGCTGAGCTTCGAGGGCGGCCGCGTGGAGCTGTTGCTGGGCCTGGGCGATGCACGCGGGTTGCTGCGGGAACTGGTGCTGGAGGCCGACGCCCTCTACCTCGACGGCTTTGCGCCTCAGCACAACCCCGAGCTGTGGGACGAATGGCTGCTGAAGAGCCTGTCCCGGCACGCCGTGCCGGGCACGACGGCGGCGACCTGGAGCATCCACCGACCGATGCGCCGGGCGCTGACGTCGCTCGGTTTCGAGGTCGAACTCGCGCCGGGCTTTGCCAACAAGCCTGAGATGACGGTCGCCCGCTTTGCGCCCCGCCACACGCCACAGCGGCCGATCGGCCGGGAAGCGCTGGCGCCCGACGCGCGCCGCGCCATCATCCTTGGCGCGGGCCTCGCAGGCGCAGCCTGCGCGCTGGCCCTCTCCCGCGAAGGCGTCGCCTGCACCGTCATCGACGCGCTGCCGGCGCCGGCTCAGGCCAGCTCGGGCAACCCGGCCGGGCTCTTCCACGGCACGTTGAACCCCGACGACGGGCCCCATGCCCGCTTCAATCGCGCAGCCGCCCTGGCGACGCAGGCGCTGCTGGCCGAGTTGGGCCTGCCGCACCAGCAGGGGCTGCTCAGGCTGGAGACGCGGCTGGCGCTTGCCGGCATGCGGGACGTGCCGGGCTATGTCCAGGCGCTGTCGGCCGAGCAGGCCTCCGCGCTCGCCGGCACTTCCCTGGGCTACCCCGCCTGGTTCTACACCGGTGGTGGCGCCGTAGACCCTGCCGCCTACACGCGGGCCATGCTGGCCGCCAGCGGCACCGAACTGCGCATGGACTGCGCCGTCGCCGCGCTACGGGAAGCGGACGGCGGCTGGCAATTGCTGGACGCCGCCGGCGGACTCATCGCCGAAGCGCCCCTCGTCGTGCTGGCCGGCGGGCATGCGCAACTGCCATTGCTGGGCGACACCGGCACCGGCCTCGTCGTGCAACGCGGGCAACTCACTCACCTGCCCCAGGCTCCCTGGTGCCCTGCCCTGCCCGTGGCCGGCGAGGGCTATGCGATCGCGGATGGCCAGGGTGGCCTGTGGTGTGGCGCCACGACGCAGGACGGCGACCTTGGCCCCGAGTTGCGCGAGGCTGACCAGGCCGACAACCTCGCCCGTTATGCCCGCTTGGGCCGACTGGCGCAGCCGCCCGATGCCCCGCTGGCCGGCCGCGTCGCCTGGCGCCTCATCGCGCCGGACCGCCTGCCACTGATCGGCGGCCTGTCGGCCGATGGCCCGGGTGCCGATGCCGACCAGTTGCGCCTGCGCCCACGCCGCCCCGGCCTCGTCGTCTGCACGGCTTTCGCATCGCGCGGCATCACCTGGGCGGCCCTGGCCGGCCGCCTCGTCGCCTCGATGGCCCTGGGGTCGCCCCGGCCGCTGGAGGCCGAGTTGCTGGACGCCGTCGACCCGCTGCGCTTCTCACTCAGGCGCTCGCGCCGTGCAATAGCGGCGCAATAGCCTGAATTTCACACCCCTGACGCGCTGTTCAGCGCCTGGACGGCGAGGCAAACTGGTTGGCTGCCGCAAAGGCTCAACGAGGAGATGCCATGTTCAACGGTTTGCTGGGATCGCGCAGCATCGCGCAACGCCTGACCCTCGTGCTCGGGCTGGTGCTGCTGATTTCCTTCATCGGCTCGGCCATCGGCTACGTCGCGCTGAGCCGCGTCGCGGCGCAATCGGCCGTGATGTACACCGACTATCTGTCGGCCGAGCGCAACGCGACCGAGTACTACCGGCTCGTCAGCGGTGGCGAGGTTCGCTCGATGGCCATCGCGTTGTCCAGCGACCTGACGCTGGGCGACCAGATGGCCCCGCATGCGGCGAAGTCCACCGAGATTGCCGGCGAGATCTTCAAGAAGATCGAGCCGCAGATGGACACCGACGAAGAGAAGGCCTTGATGAAGGCTCTGGACCAGGCGCGCGGGACCTACCGCGCCGCACGCGAGTCGCTGACGAAAACCAAGAAGTCCGGTGACGAAGCCGCCGCAAAGCAGGCCTACGAGAACGAGTTCCGGCCCGCCGTCTCCAAGCTCACGGAGGCCACGCTGGCCATCGTGAAATCACAGCGCGACCAGCTCGACGCCTCGGCCAAGGCGCTGGAAAGTGCCAATACGAACGCGCGCACCAGCCTCATCATCTTCGCCCTCATTGCCCTGGCCCTGGCCGGCTGGCTGTCGCTGGCCCTGGGCCGCTCCATCACCGGGCCGCTGGGCCGCGCGGCGGAGGTGGCCGAGGCCATTGCGCACTTTGACCTGACCAAGGACATCCCGGCCGGCGGCAAGGACGAGGTGGGCCGCCTGCTCAATGCGCTGCAGGAGATGCAGAGCTCGCTGCAGAAGCTCATCGGCGAAGTGCGCGGTGCGGCCGACAGCATTGGCACGGCCAGCGCCGAGATCGCGACCGGCAACCTGGACCTGAGCCAGCGCACCGAGCAGACTGCCAGCAACCTGCAGAACGCAGCGTCATCCATGGCTGAGCTGACCGGCACGGTCAAGCAGACGGCCGACTCGGCGATGACCGCCAACCAGCTCGCCAGCTCCGCGGCCGCGGTGGCCCAGCGCGGTGGTGAGGCCGTGTCACAGGTCGTCGCCACGATGGATGAGATCAGCCACAGCTCGCGCAAGATCAACGAGATCATCGGCACCATCGACGGCATCGCCTTCCAGACCAACATCCTGGCGCTGAACGCCGCGGTGGAAGCCGCGCGCGCCGGCGAACAGGGCCGCGGCTTCGCCGTCGTGGCCGGCGAGGTGCGCCTGCTGGCCCAGCGCAGCGCCGAGGCGGCCAAGGAGATCAAGAGCCTCATCAGCGCCAGCGTCGAGCGCGTGGACTCCGGCACCGCGCAGGTGCAGGCCGCCGGCAGCACCATGACCGAGATCGTCGCCAGCGTGCAGCGCGTGACCGACATCATTGGCGAGATCAGCGCTGCGGCGCGCGAGCAGAGCGAGGGCATAGGCGTCGTCAACGGCTCCGTCGTGCAGCTCGACCAGATGACCCAGCAGAACGCCGCCCTGGTGGAAGAGTCTGCCGCCGCCGCGGAGAGCCTGCGCGAGCAGTCGGCCCGCATGGCGGAGGCCATCGGCGTGTTCAAGCTCAGCGGCGCGGCGCAGCGCTCACACGCGGGCAAGGCGCCGATGCCCAAGCCCATGGCGAGCAAGCCCGCGGCCAAACCCGCGCCCAAGGCACCTGCCGTCAAACCGGCTGTGGCGACCTCGGCGCCCAAGGCTGCCCCCGCAGCGCCACGCAAGGTGCAGGCCGCCACGCCGGCGCCCGCACCCAAGGCCGCAGCCCCCGCCCCGGCCAACGACGGCGACTGGGAAACCTTCTGAAAGCTGCGGCCGCACGCCGCACCTGACCAGGAACCAAGCCGGGCTCGCCCGGCTTTTCTTTTTTGGGGCGCCGTTGGGAATCCGGGTCAACCCGTCACCGCCGCGGGCGACAGGGCAGTCCTCTGTCAGCGCAAGGGGGGCGGCACGCATAGTCCCGCCCGGCACCGTGAGTCTCACCCGACGACGCGGGCCGCCGCTGTCGCAGTACTCCAGCAGCAACAACCCATACCGGAGTCCCCACCATGTTCCAAACCAGCCACAAGCTGTCCGCCGTCGTCCTGGCCGTCCTGGCCGCGACCGCCCAGGCGCAAAACGCGCCTCGCCCTGAAGCCGAAGCCCAGATGCGCGCCGCCGCCGAAGGCTTTGCGCGACAGTTCCCGGGCCTGAGCCTGGATGCCAAGGACCACACCTACGAGGTGCGCAGCATCGCCGTCGACGACGACGGCTCCAGCCACGTGCACCTGGACCGCCGTATCGGCGGCCTGCGCGCCATCGGTGCCGACCTCATCGTGCAGACCGACCGCTTCGGCAACCTGAACGCGATGCACCGCAGCGTGAACATGCTGCCCGCGGTGGCCACGTCGGGCCGCCCCGCCTTCTCGCAGCTCAAGGCCATGCGCGTCGTGGCGGACGCCTTCCCCGGCGGCACGGTGCAGAAGAACGTCGAACGCGTCGTCTGGGCCCGTGAAGACCAGCCCCGCATCGCCTGGGAGGTGCTGGTAAGCGGCGAGGCCGAGGACGGCACGCCCTATGAGAAACACATCATCCTGGACGCCGACAGCGGCCAGCAACTCGACGCCTGGGACGACATCCAGACAGCGGCCGCCAGCGGCACCGGCAAGACGCTGTACAGCGGCAACGTCGCACTGACCACCAACAGCATTAGCGGCGGCTACGAGCTGCGCGATCCGACCCGCGGCAATACCTACACCATCAACCTGAAGAACAGGACCAGCGGCGGCAGCATCGCCACCGACACGGACAACGTTTGGGGCAACAACGCCACCAGCGACACCAACTCCGCCGCCGCCGACGCCCAGTACGGCACCGCCAAGACCTGGGACTACTACAAGAACGTCCATGGCCGCAATGGCATCGCCAACAACGGCCAGGGCGCTTACAACCGCGTTCACTACAGCCGCAACTACAACAACGCCTACTGGTCGGACTCGTGCTTCTGCATGACCTATGGCGACGGCGACGGCAGCCAGCTGAAGCCGCTGGTGGCACTGGACGTGGCCGGCCACGAGATGACGCACGGCGTCACGAGCCGCACAGCCGGCCTGATCTACTCCGGCGAGTCCGGTGGCCTGAACGAGGCCACGTCGGACATCTTCGGCAGCATGGTGGAGTTCTACGCCGCCAACAGCAACGACGCGGGCGACTACCTGATCGGCGAGAAGATCATGGTGGGCGGCGGTTCGCTGCGCACCATGGTCAAGCCCAGCAGCGATGGCGGCTCGTCCGACTGCTGGTATTCCGGCGTGGGCAACCTCGACGTGCACTACAGCTCGGGCGTGGCCAACCACTTCTTCTTCCTGCTGGCCGAGGGCACCAACAGCAGCTTCGGCAAGAGCCCCACCTGCGTGGCCGGCAACACTCGCGTCGCAACGGGCTCGGGCACGCTGACCGGTATCGGCCGGGACAAGGCCGCCAAGATCTGGTACCGCGCGCTGACGACGAAATTCACGACATCCACCAACTACGCCAGCGCCCGTTCCGGCACCATCGCCGCTGCCAATGAGCTGTATGGCGCTGGCAGTGCCGAGTCGAATGCGGTGGCCGCCGCCTGGAGCGCAGTCGGCCGCAACTGAGGCCAGCCTTCAGTCTTCCGGGGCGCCAGTCTGCGGGGCTGGCGCCCCTTTTTCCTTGTAGCTGGCCTTGCGGCCACGTGCGGGGTACCAGACCTCGCGCTCCACCCACTGCGCCAGGCGCCCGGCACGGTCGCTGCGCTGCGTGCGCAGCCAGTCCAGCACGGCCTCGTCCAGCACATAGGTGCCGTCCCGCTGAGTGCGCAACACCTGGGGCTGGCGGCGCCCGATGACGCTCGCCGGCATGGGTGATCCCAGCGCGCGAGCCAGGTCGTCCAGCGCGATCCAGCGCTGCGACAGCAACTCGTCATCCGCGACGCGGATGTGATCGCCCTTGAACTGGTAGAAGCGCCCCTGCACCGGCCGGAAGGCCAGGTGGCGCAGGGCCCGCCACACCACTGCGCTCAGGTCCATCACGTCGCTGGCAAAGACGCGGCCCCACAGAAACAAGCTGACGAGCAAGCCGGCCCAACCACTGGCCCACCAGGCGAGGGCCGTCACGCCGCTGCACACAGCCAGCCGCAGCAGCAGGCTGCGCCACCAGTGGTGCCGCTCATGGGCGGCCGCGTCGAACCCGTGCGGGTCTTGCGGCATCCGATGGCTCAAAACTTCAGTGTCTTCACGCCCGCGGCGCCGCCCAGCAGGCAGACCTGGGCCTTGTGGCGCGCGAACACGCCCACGGTGACAACGCCGGGCCACTGGTTGACCTCGGCCTCGAAGGCCAGCGGGTCGGTGATGGACAGGCCGCGCACGTCCAGGATGTGGCCGCCGTTGTCGGTGACGACGCCTTCGCGCAACTTTGCTTCGCCGCCGATCTTGGCGAAGCGCCGCGTGAGCTGGGCCGCGGCCATGGGGATGATCTCCACCGGCAGCGGGAACTTGCCCAGCGCCTGAACGAGCTTGGACTCGTCGGCGATGCAGACAAAGCGCTCGGCCAGGTCGGCAACGATCTTTTCGCGCGTCAGCGCCGCGCCGCCGCCCTTGATCATGTGGCCCTGGCCGTCGATCTCGTCGGCGCCGTCGATGTAGACGGCCAGGCCCGTCACTTCGGCTGCGTCCAGCACCTTGATGCCATGCTTGAGCAGGCGCTGCGTGGAGCGCTCGGAGCTGGACACGGCGCCGGGGATGGCGATGCCGCTGGCTGCCAATGCGTCGATGAAGCAGTCCACCGTGGAGCCGGTGCCGACGCCGAGGATCTGGCCGGCGGGGACATAGTCCAGGGCCGCGCGGCCGACGAGTTGCTTGAGCTGGTCTTGGTTCATAGCCCGGATTTTGCGGGATAGACGCGGGCAAACCCGCACCTATCCCACCGGGGCTACTTCATGACGACCTTCGCGGGTGCGGAGTCGACGGCGACCTGCCGCTTGCCGTCCCAGTTGGTGAAGCGGTATTCGACGACGTCACCCTGCTTCAGCCCGCCGGCCGTGTAGCGGCTGCCCTTGCCGTCCTGGCGCATGCGCACGGTCTGGGTGTCGCCGCCGTTGACCGTGTAGTGCACGTCCACCCAGCCCGATGTCGTCGCGGCAAAGCTCAGCGTCGTGGCGCTGGCTTGCACCGCGTCGGTGGACGCGGGGGCCGCAGGCTGCGCCACCTCGGGCGTGGGCTTCACGAGCACGCGGCCACCGCTGCCCGAGTCCCAGATGATGTCGTCGAAGGCCATCTGGAACGGCGCGGTGGGATTGGAGCCGTCCACGCTGAGGAACTCGAACAGCGAGTTCATGGACTGCAGCGCGACCAGCGGCCCGGCGATCTCGGCCACCGGGATGGTGGCCGTGCCCCATTCACCGTTGCGTACCAGGCCGTAGGCCGTGGTGTTGGCGGGGAACGTCACCCAGCTGTGGTTGGTGTAGGTGTCCAGGATGCCGATCTTGAACGCGACATTGGCGGGCACCTTGATCTTCAGCTTGATGTTGCCGTTGCGGAAACCGCTCATGTCATGCACCTGGCGCGACTGGACGGCACCGCCGAACCACTGCCCCGGCGCGAAGTAGTTCAACGCCAGCACGTTGGCCCCCTCGAACGGCGGAATGTTGCCGCCACCCATGGAGCCGGTGTTCCAGATGAAGAAGTCCGCCGACGACCCGAGCGCCTGGCCGTTGTCGACCGGCGTGGTGTCGGTGAACACACCGAACTTTCCGGCCTCGGGCGTGATGCCCACACCGAGCTTGACCTCGCCCTTGCCGTCCAGCTCGTACACGCGCACATAGTCCACATACATCGTGGCGGGTAGCGGCGCAGTGACCTGTGCGGGCGTGGCGGCTGGCGTGAAGTTGCCGCCCACGGCCATGTTCATCAGCAGGTAGAACGGCGCCTGCAGCGCGGGCGAGCCGACCGTGGAGATGGGCGCCTTGTACATGTCCAGCTCACGGCCGTTGTCGACCATGGTGAAGCGGATCTGCGTGTCGGTCCAGTACAGGCGGTACAGCACGAAGCGGTTGGCCAGCGAGCGCGTGGGCGTGACCCAGTTCTTGGTCTGCCACGCGGTGGAGGCCGCGCAGCTTTCGTTGCCCGGCACGCAGGCAGCCTCGTTGAAGGTGATGACGTTTGAGCCGACGAACTGGTCCGGCGACACGGCCGGCAGCCCGGCGGGTTGGCGGCCGCCCTGCTCCATGATGTCGATCTCGCCCTTGCGCGGCCAGGCCTGCGGGCTGGTGCCCAGCAGCCACAGCGCCGGCCACAGGCCCACGCCCACCGACGGGGTGGCCGCGCGGATTTCGATCATCCCGTACTGGACTTGCACCTTGCCGGCCGAGTCGAGCTTGCCGGAGGTGAACTGATTGCTCCCGATCACCTCGCGCTTGGCGGTGATGGCCAGCGCACGCGTGCCGGGTTCGAACGGCACGTTGACGATGCTGAGGTTGTTGGGGCGGTAGTACTCCAGCTCCTGGTTGCCGTAGCCGCACAGGCCGATCTGGCAGCCGTTGCCGTCATAGGTCGTCCAGAGCGTGCCGTCGAGGCTGGCACCGTTGAATTCCTCCGACCACAGCAGCTTGCCAATGACAGGACTTGTGACGCTGGCGGATGCGACGGCGCTGGCCGCAAGCAGCAGGCCGCCGATGAGAGTTTTGCGGTTCATGGCATTCATCCTTGTTGGCGGTTGCGACGCAGGCGGGCCCCGATGACGAGGGCGCCCAGGGCCATCAGGCCGTAGGTGGAGGGCTCGGGCACCGCACTGGTGACCGCGATGCGCGTGGCCGGTGCGCCGATGAAGCCCGTGTTGACCTGCTGCCAGTTGCCGGACGACGAGAACGCCCAGGCGGCACTGGGCGTGTCGGTGCCGCTCTGCCATTGCCCGGCGAAACCGGCGTCGGCCTGGGTCACCAGCCAGTAGCTGCCGGCGGCCAGGTTCCAGCCGGTGGGGGTCAGCAGCGTGTTGGCCCAGGGGTCGGTCAGATGGGTGCTGTAGAGCCAGCTGGTGCCGGTGGGCACATTGCCCTGGCGGGCCAATATGCCGACAGTGATGCCGCCCACGCCATCGATGGAGGTGAGGATGGACTGGATGGTGGTGGCGCTGCCGATGTCGAAGGCGACAGCGATGTCCTGGCCTTGGCCCAGCAACGAGGCCCAGCCGCTGACGTCATCGCCGGGGCCATAGGTGTCGAGCACGATGGTGCCGGCGGCACTGGCATGGGCGGCCAGGCCGCACAGCAGCAGCGCGGCCGCGGTCTTGGAGAGTGTGTGAATCTGGAATTGCATGAGGGTCTCCCGGGTTTCAGGCGCGGCGGCGACGCGCGATGGCGCCGACGGCAGAGATGGCGACCAGGCCCGCCAGCAGCAGCGCATAGCTGCCCGGCTCCGGCACGGCGGCCGTGGTCAGCGTGAACTGGATGTCGTCGATGTAGACGGCGTTGGGGCGGCCATCCAGCAAGGGGCCGACGGCCGTGTTCATCTCCAGGAAGATGGAGGTGGCGCCCGCTGGGATGGCAGCGGCCTGGAAGTTGATCTGCGTCCAGCCGCTGGCGTTGATGGCGCCCTGGAAGAACTGGTTGCCGCTGTCGGCCAGGATGCCGCCCGCGCCCAGGTAGCGCACGGCGAACAGGATGTTGCCGGTCGTGCTGACGTCGCCCTTGGCCCAGAAGCTCAGCACAGGCGTATCGCCCACGTTGGCGCTAGTGAGTTGCCCGGCGGCGCCCAGCCACGCGGTGTCCTGGAACAGCGTGGACGCGCCAAAACCATTGGGCACCGTCAGCAACGCCGAGTGCGCACCCGTGTGGGCCTCGTTGGACAGCAGGGCGGGATTGCCGGTGGGCGCGGCCTGCCAGTAGGCCGCGAAGTAGCCCGCGTCGCCGTTCGGGGGCGTTTCGAAGCCGCCGTTGCCAATGCCGTTGGCCGTGGTGGCGCCAGCCGCGCCGGCCAGGCCGGCAAGCAAGAAGGTGGCGAGAGTCGCCTTGAGGTGGTGCATGTCGTCTCCGTGGTTTGAATGGGGCGGTATTGCCCCGGAACGCGGCGACGACGAACTGCAAGCCGATCGCCCAAAACTGAAAGCGCTTTCTGAAAGCGCTTTCAAAATCAGGTGGACCATAGCCGCGGGAAGGGGAAGCGTCAATGCGGCGTCCCCTGGTACCGGTTCAGCCGGTTTCAGCTGGCATAGAACTTCCCGTGGAAACCGTAGGGCACCCAGTAAGGTAGCCAGGCCCTGGCGAGCGGGCCGTCGGCCAGGTGCATGGCATCGAAGACGCTCAGGAAGCTGCGCTGGCGCTTCACGTCGTAGCCCATGCCCACCAGCCAGCCCTCCCCTTCGCGCGTGCTGCCGGGCCGCGGCACCATGACGTGCTCCTCGACGACGACGTCCGCACCGAAGCTGAAGCGCTCCCGCGCGCCACCGTCGATGTCCAGCCGCATCAGCCCGTTGAAGCCCCAGCGGGCACCGGTATCGATGGCCGTGGGGTACCAGACGAAGCGATGGCGCTGCGCGACGACGCGCGGGTCGACGACAGGGAACTCGACGGACTCATCGCGTGCCGTGACGCTCAGCTTGCCGGTGTCCAAGGCGATCTCCAGCACACGCGGCGTGGACGTATCGCGCGTGGAGCGCTGGCCGCGCATGACGAGGTTGGACGCGGCGTTGAAGTCCGGCAGCGCCACGCTCTGTACATAGTCCACGCGCAGCATGTGGCCGTCGTCCCAGGCGTTGCCGAAGTGGAAGACCTGGCAGGCCGGCATCTCGAAGACGCGCTGGCGCGAGAAGTCGGCCTTGTCGACGACCAGCACGCGCGTGGGCTGGTCGGTGCCCCAGCGCATCGCGCCCAGCATGGACGCGCCCGAGCGCACTGCGGCCCAGTCCATCGTGATGGGCGCGAGCAGGAAGACGAGGTGGCGCTGCGACACGGCGAAGTCGTGCAGCATGGCCGGCGCCACCGTGTCGATCAGGCCGTGGCGCAGCACGCGGCCCTGGGCCGAGAGCTGGTAGACCACGAGACGCCCGTTGGCACTGCCGAAGTTCCAGACCGTGCCGTCGGGCTCCACCTTGGGGTGGGCCGAGAAGGGCATGCCGCGAAGCTCCTCCGACCAGATCTTGGGCTTGCGGGTGTGCAGTGTCTGTGGGTCCAGCTCATAGGCGCTGCCGCCTTCCCACAACGCGTAGAGCGCATCGCCCTGCAGCAGCACGCTGGTGTTGGCCGCGTTGACGCTGTCGGGGCCACGCACCGGCCGCTCGGCCTTGATGGCGGTGCCGAAGGCCGGCAGCAGGAAGCGGCCGGCCTGCTGCTCGGCGCGGAACTTCTCGGTCTGCACGAAGCGGGCGCGGTGCGAGATGTGCCCGGGCTCCACCTGCCAGGCCTGCACGAGACCGTCGCCGTCGAACCAGTGCTCGTAGCGCTGGCCGGCACGCTGCATCAGGCCCGGGCCGTTGCGGTAGTAGCGGCCGCGCAGTTCGGCGGGCCAGCGGCCTTCGATGGGCAACGCATCGGCCGTGAGATCCTGGCCGTCCAGGCCGCGGAAGGGCCGCAGCTCTGGCGCATCGGTGGAGAAGCCATCCAGGCCCAGGGCCAACACCTCGGGTGCCAGGCTGGCGGACGCCAGCGCGCCGAGCAGGCTGCGACGGGATATGAGGGCGGTGCTCATGGCCTGCCCCTCAGTTGAGCGTGATGCGGACAACGCCACCGGCCGGCGTCAGCAGGGCCTGCTCGAAGCGCGGCGGACCGAACTGGCCCGTGGCGTTGTTCGAGAAGCCATAGGGCTCGGTCGGGATGCCGATGGCGTTGCGGTCCAGCTTGCCATTGCCATTGGTGTCGTGGAAGGCGCTGATGGCGAGAGCCCCTTCAGGCAGGTCGTTCAGCGTGACCGTCATGCGGCCACCGGCCTTGGCGTCAACGGCGAATCGCTTACCGACCGCCGGCTTGGCCATCCACTGGCCGGCCTCGGTGTAGACGGCCACGAACAGGGATGAGCCTTCGAGGCGGCTGGCGTCCAGCCCATCAACTTCGAGCGTCAGCTCGGCGGCCTGGGCGAACAACGGCGCCGCGAGAGCGGCAAGCAACAGCAGACGGGTCTTCATGGCGATCTCCAGAAGTGCAGTGGGGATGGCTGCATTCTGGAAATCGCCTCGCCGCGGCGCGACCGCGCTGCGACGGGTGGGCGCCGGGCGGCGCGACTGGTTTTAGCTAAGCGTCAGCCGCGGCGCTTCTGGACGGCGGCGGCCAGTTCGCGCAGCAGCGGCTCGGTCTGGCTCCAGCCCAGGCAGGCGTCGGTGATGGACACGCCGGGCTTGAGGTCGGCCTTGGTCTGGCCTTCAGCCAGGTCCTGGCGGCCGGGTTGCAGGTGGCTCTCGATCATGACGCCGGTGATGCGGGCGTCCCCGCCTGCGATCTGGCCGGCCACGTCGTGGCCCACGTCGACCTGGCGCTCGTACTTCTTGCTGGAGTTGGCGTGCGAGAAGTCGATCATGACCTGCTCGCGCAGGCCCGAGGTCTTGAGCGCATCGCAGGCCGCGTTGACCGAAGGCGCGTCGTAGTTGGGCGCCTTGCCGCCGCGCAGGATGACGTGGCAGTCCTCATTGCCGCGGGTCTCGAAGATGGCGGCCGTGCCCATCTTGGTCATGCCCATGAAGGCATGAGCCGAGCGCGCGGCCAGCACGGCATCGCTGGCGACCTTGATGCCGCCGTCGGTGCCGTTCTTGAAGCCGACCGGACAGCTCAGGCCCGAGGCCAGTTGGCGGTGGCTCTGGCTCTCGGTCGTGCGCGCGCCGATGGCGCCCCAGGCGATGAGGTCGGAGATGTACTGCGGCGACAGCAGGTCCAGGAACTCGGTGCCGGCGGGCAGGCCCAGGCCGTTGACGTCCAGCAGCAGTTGGCGGGCCAGGCGCAGGCCCTCGTTCATGTGGAAGCTGCCATCCAGGCGCGGGTCGTTGATGTAGCCCTTCCAGCCCACGGTCGTGCGCGGCTTCTCGAAGTAGACGCGCATGACGATGAGCAGGTCGCGGCTCAGCTCGTCGCGCGCGGCTTTCAGCAGCCGCGCGTAGTCCATCGCCTGGTCGTGGTCGTGGATGGAGCAAGGGCCCACGATGACCAGCAGGCGGTCATCGCGGCCATGCAGGATGGCGCTGATCTCCTTGCGCGCCTGCTCCACGAGCTCCAGCGTCGGGTCGGGGATGGGCAGCTCTTCCAGCAGCAGGGCCGGGCTGATCAGCGCGCGCACAGCGCCGATGCGGGTGTCGTCGGTGCGCGTGGTGTCGCGCGTTTCGTCGCGGGAGCCCGCTTCGCGGTCGTGTTGAGGGTCGTCCAAAGGTTTCATGATGCGGGGCTCCAACTTAGCCCCGCATTTTCACCTCTTGGCCGCAGCCACGCACACGGCCAGCGCAGAGAGCCCAAAACCGGCCAGCGCCAGCGGCTCCAGCCGCTCGCCCAGCACGACAAAACCCATCAGCGCCGACACGCCCGGGATCAGGAAGAACAGCCGCGCCACCTGCCCCGCCTGGCCACGGCGGATCATGATGAACATCAGGCTGAAGGCGCCGATGGAGTTCACCAGGCCCAGCCACAGCCAGGAGCCGATCAGTTCGGGCGCCCAGTCAATGGCGAAGTGCTCGGTGGGCCAGGCCACTGCCGCCACGGCGAGGGCCGACACCGCCATCTGTACGCCGGCGCCGCTGCGCAGGTCCATGTGGGCGCAAAAGCGCTTCTGGTACAGCGTGCCGGCCACGAGGCCCAAGAGGCCGATGCCCGCGACCACATAGGCCGGCCAGGCACCTTCCAGCGGCTTGTCCGCCACGACCAGCGCAACACCAATGAGCCCGCCCAGCAGGCCCAGCCCCTGGCGCAGGCTCAGCCGCTCAGCCAGCCACAGGTGGGCGCCCAGGGCGGTGGCCAGCGGCATCAGGCCGATCATGAGGCCCGCCACGCCGGCGCTCAGGCCCCAGCGCAGCGCGAAGTAGATGCCCGAGAAGTGCAGCACCTGCATCAAGAGGCCCACGACGGCCAGGTGCCCCCAGCCGCGCGCGCGGTGCGGCCAGGGCGCGCCGGTGGCTGCGGCCACGGCCAGCAGTACGACGGCGGCGAGGCCAAAACGCAACGTCAAGAGCGTCAGTGGGCCTGTGTGCGGCAAGGCGAGCTTGCCGGCCACATAGCCGCTGCTCCACAACAGGATGAAGAGCATCGGCAGGCTGGAAGCGACAGCGGCGCCGAGCAGCCGGTCGAACAGGCTGGGCCGGAAGGACCGGGCCATGCAGGCAGACATCGCGGTGGTGGTGGACATGGCAACTCCATGGAAGAGGCATGTCGAGACTCTAGAAACGAACCAAACAAGACACAATCCGCCTTGAAGTCGATTCAGAGTTTCCAAACGGAGCACAGTCACCATGGGCCGCCTCGAAGACCTGCAAGCCTTTGCCCGCGTCGTGGACGCCCGCGGCTTCTCGGGCGCCGCGCGCCTGCTGGGCACCACCAAGTCGGCCGTCAGCAAGCAGGTGAGCCGGCTGGAAGACCAACTCGGCACCCGGCTGCTGCACCGCACGACGCGCAGCGTCAGCGCCACGGCCGAGGGCCGGGCCGTCTACGAACGCGCGCTGCGGCTGCTGGATGAGTCGCTGGCACTGGAAACCGAGCTGGCCGGCCGCCGCGACGAGCCGCGTGGCGTGCTGCGGCTGTCGGTGTCCACGGCCTTCGGCAACCTGCAGTTCACGGCGCTGCTCGGCGAGTTCTGCGCCCGCCACCCTCAGCTGGACGTGGTGCTGGGCCTGAACGACCGCTACGTGGACCTGGCCGAGGAAGGCTTCGACGTGGTGCTGCGGCTGACGCACAAACCGTCCGAAGGGCTGGTGGCGCGGCGGCTGGCGAGCATCCGCTTCGTGCTGTGCGCGTCGCCGGCCTACCTCGCCAGCCATGGTGAACCGCAACAGGTGGCCGACATCGCCGCCCACCGCTGCCTGCGCTTTGGCTACCTGCAGTCGCCCGACCGCTGGCGCTTTCAGCATGCGGAGCTGGGCGAGGCCGAGGTGGAGACGCGCGGCGCACTGCGCTTCGAGAGCGGCCTGACGGCCAACAGCAGCGAATCGCTGCGTGTCGCCGCGCTGGCCGGCATGGGCCTGGCCGTGCTGCCCACCTATGCCGTCGGCAACGACCTGCGCGCCGGCCGGCTGCGCACGGTGCTGCCCGATTGGCGGCCCGTGGGCGGACTGGCCGATGCCGACACGCTCTACGCCGTCTACCTGCCCAATCGCCACGCCGCGCCCAAGGTGCGTGCGCTGATCGACTTCATGCTGGAGAAGATGGGTGATGTGCCCCCTTGGGACCGAGGGCCTACTCTCACTGCGGCAATGGGCCGCGAAGGCCCGCCATAAGGGGCCAATCTAGACGCAGCGTGCAGCCCGCACTCGCGTGCGGGCCAGCGATGCAACAACGAGTGGCCCCTTATGGCGGGCCTTCCCTTCGGGTTGTGGCCAGAAAGGCCGCATGCTGTGTTGCAGATCCTCGCTGGGTATGAACCCAGCTTGCGGTCTGCTGTCGTGCCTGCGGCCTTTCTGGCCACAACGCGACCCATTGCCGCAGTGAGAGTAGGCCCACTGAGACAATATAGGGATGCCCCTGATCCCCTACGCCCTCACCCGCCCCTTCCTGTTCGGCCTGGACCCCGAGCACGCCCACGAACTGACGCTGGACAGCATCGCGAAGCTGCAGAACACCCCCGCCCAATGGCTGTGGTGCGGCGAGCGCATCAGCGACCCGGTGACCGTCGCGGGCCTGCGCTTCCCCAACCGCGTGGGCCTGGCCGCGGGCCTGGACAAGAACGGCCGCTGCATCGACGGCCTGGGCGCGATGGGCTTCGGCTTCATCGAGGTGGGCACCGTGACGCCCAAGGGCCAGCCCGGCAACGACAAGCCGCGCATGTTCCGCCTGCCCGAGGCCAATGCGCTGATCAATCGCCTGGGTTTCAACAACGAGGGCTTGCAGAGCTTCATCGCCAACGTGAAGCGGGCGCACAGCTTTCGCAAGGCCGGTGGCATCCTGGGCCTGAACATCGGCAAGAACGCCGCGACGCCGATCGAGAACGCGGCCGACGACTACCTGCTGGGCCTGGAGGGGGTGCACTCGCATGCCGACTACATCACCGTCAACATCTCCAGCCCCAACACCAAGAACCTGCGCGCGCTGCAGAGCGACGCGGCGCTGGACGCGCTGCTGGACGCGTTGCAGCAACGTAAACAGCAGCTCGACGCACAAAGCGGCCGGCGCGTGCCCATGTTCGTGAAGATCGCGCCTGACCTGGAGGAGGATCAGGTCGCCGTCATCGCGCAGACGCTGACCGCCAACGGCATCGACGGCGTCATTGCGACCAACACCACCATCGCCCGTGACAAGGTGCAGGGCCTGGCCCACGCCAACGAAACAGGCGGCCTCTCAGGCGCGCCGGTCTTCGAGGCCAGCAACCGGGTCATCCGGCTGCTGCGTGCGACCTTGCCGGCCGGCTATCCCATCATCGGCGTGGGGGGCATCTTGAGCGGCGCCGATGCACGCGCGAAGATTGAAGCCGGTGCCGACCTTGTGCAGGTCTATACGGGCCTCATCTACAAAGGCCCCGCCCTGGTGGGCGACTGCGCACGAGCGCTGGCCCGCCGCTGAAACCATGCGCATTGCCGCCCTCCTCCTCTGCACCGCACTGCTCGCGGGCTGCGCAACGCCCATCCGCGACGCACGCCTGCAGCCCGGCACCAGCCACGAGGCGGACGTCGTCGCGATCTACGGCCCGCCCAAGCGCGTGTGGCCCGAGGCGGACGGCGGGCGCACGCTGGAGTACTCGACCCAGCCCAGGGGGGAGCATTGCTACATGGTGCACCTGGCCGCCGATGGTCGGCTGCTGGCCGTCGAGGACACGCTGTCCCCCGCCGGCCGCGCGCGCGTCGAAGCGGGCATGACGCCCGAGCAGGTCAGCCGCATCCTGGGCACCGAGCGCAGCCGCGTGTTCTTCCGCCTGAGCGGCGAGGACGTCTGGGACTGGACCATAGAGCCCGACCAGGTGGGCTATGGCATGCGCTTCAACGTGTATTTCAAGGACGGCCGCGTCGTGCGCACGGGGCAGAGCATGGTTTTCCCGAGCCGCTTCCCGGGGATGGATGACTAGCAGGATCGATTAGGCTTCGCCCCGTTTTTCAGGGAGAAGTCATGAGATCCATGTCCAAGGCCGGCATCGCACTGGCCCTGTTGTCGTCTACCTGTGCCTGGGCCCAGGCACCCAAGCTGCCCATCGAGACCTTCATGCGGCCGCCGATGTTCTCGGGCCCGCAACTGTCGCCCGACCTGAGCAAGGTTGCTGTGCTGGTGAACCGACCTGGCGAGCGGACGCAGCTGGCCATGGTGGACCTCGACGACAAGAGCAGTACCCGCATCGTCGCCGCCGTGAGCAAGCGCGACGTCATCAACGTTCGCTGGCTGACGCCCACGCGGCTGGTCTTCCACGTCGGGCAGGCCAACCAGTTGCGCGACGAGCCCATCACCAACGGCTTCTGGCTGCTCGACCTGCCCAGCGGCGACGTCAAGCCCCTCATCGACGACCAGTACAACCAGGGCCCCGACCGGGCGGGCTCGCGCCTCAAGGCCGAGGTCGACCGCGTGCTGCCCTGGGAATGGAGCGTTGTCCGCGTGCTGGACGACGGCAGCGAAGACGTGATGGTGCAGCGCATCCAGTGGGAGTCCACCGGCGAGGTCAGCAACATGGTGCTGGGCCGGCTGAACACGCGCTCCGGCCGGCTCAAGCTCGAAACCGAGAACGTGCCTGCGCACGTGCGCCACTGGTCCGTCGACCGCAACGGCAAGGCCTACGCCTGCATCAGCGTTGACGGCCCCAACTTCGGCGTGCATCTCTTCGACGAGGAGACCCGCACCTGGAAACTCTGGCGCACCGGCAAGCGCAACATCGACGAATGGCCGACCCCGCTGGCCCGCCTGGCGGGCGGTGACCTGCTCGTCAGCGCCTACGACAAGGGCAGTTCCAACGGTGACGTCGAAGTGGTGCGCCGCCTCAAGACAACCGAACAAGGCGGTGGCGACACGCTCATCAGCATTCCCGGCTACGACTGGGACGGCGAGGCCATCCTGGACCCCAAAACCGGCCGGCTGCTGGGCCTGACCTATGAAGCCGATGCAGCCGACACGGCCTGGTTCGACCGCGACATGAAGGCGCTGCAGGACGAGATCGACAAGAAGCTCCCCAACACCTCCAACCGCATCCAGTGCCGCGACTGCCGCAACGACAAGCGCGTGCTCGTGAAGGCCAACTCCGATCGGCAGCCAGAGGTCATCTACCTCTACGACCGCGGTGACGCCAGCCTCAAGATGCTGTTCCGTTCGCAGCCCGGCATCAACCCGGTCGAGATGGCGCCCGCCGAGGTGCTGCGCATCAAGACTCGCGATGGTCTTGCCATGCCGGTCCAGGTAACCAAGCCATTGGGTGCCACTGGGCCTCGCCCCGCCGTCGTGCTGGTGCATGGCGGGCCGCGCGTGCGCGGCAACCACTGGTTCTGGGAGGGGCAGGCCCAGTTCCTCGCCAACCGGGGCTATCTGGTCATCGAGCCCGAGTTCCGCGGCAGCACGGGCTATGGCGCTCATCACGAGAACATGGGCCGCAAGCAATGGGGCCAAGCCATGCAGGCCGACCTTGCGGACGCCGCCAAGTGGGCCGTCGAGAAGGGGCTGGCCGATCCCAAGCGCATCTGCATCGCCGGTGCCAGCTACGGCGGCTACGCCACCTTGATGGGGCTGATACGCGACCCGGACGTCTTTGCCTGCGGCTTCGAGTGGGCCGGCGTCACCGGGCTGGAGTTCCTCTACAGCCGCAGCGGCACCGACATCGGCGACCTCTACCAGAGCTATGACCTGCCGCTGCTGGTCGGCGACCCCGTGAAGGATGCGCAGATGCTGGTGGACAACTCGCCCGTCAAGCAGGCCGCCAAGCTCAAGCGTCCGCTGTTGATGGCCTACGGCGCGGAGGACACGCGCGTCGCCATCAAGCAGGGCTTCGCGATGAAGGACGCCCTCAGCTCGGCGGGCTACCAGGGCCTGGAGTGGGTCGTCTACTCCAACGAAGGCCATGGCTGGCGCTCGCTGGAGACGAACAACGACTTCTGGGGGCGCGTGGAGCGTTTCCTGGAGCGCCATATTGGCGGCACGCCGGCGGCCAAACCCTGATCGGGGCGAACGGACCGACCCAGCCCAGCAAGGCTTCGACATGAAGAAGGCCCTGGAAGCTGCGGGCTACCAGGGCCTGGAGTGGGTCGCCTACCCCAACGAGAGCCACGGCTGGCGCTCGCTGGAGACGAACGTGGACTTCTGGGGACGCGTGGAGCGCTTCCTTGAACGCCACATCGGCGGCGCTCCCGCGTCCAAGCCCTGATCAGCGATCGCGGCGGCGGCGCGAAACGAGGAAGCCGATGACGCCCAGGCCCGCGCCCAGCAGGGCGTAGGTTTCGGGCTCGGGTACTGGCGCAGCCGATGCCGCCGAGTTGATGGAATAGGCAGCAACACCCTGCGCGGTGCCGAAGACCGAGTAGTAGTAGTTGCCGGCTGCCAGCGACACGTTGTGCACCGTCGGCGCGCCGGCAAAGGTCCAGGCGCCGAAGCCCACGTCGTCCGAGGTGCCGACCAGTCCGTCGCCCCCCACCGAGAACAGGCTGTAGGTACCTGCACCGATGCTGCCCAAAGCACTCACACTGCTCGCGACGTCGGACTGCACGCCCAGCGAGAAGGAAAAGGTGTCGAAGATGATGCCGCCGGCCGTGAGGCCGAGGGCGCTTTCGAGCAGATCATGCTGCCCCCATGCCGTGTCGGCAGCATGGCTGCTCAACGCGGTCAATGCCACTGCGGATGCGGCGGCTAAGGTTTTCAACTTCATTTGCGTAGCTCCTGACTTGGACGGTCAAGTACAACCGCCGAAAATCATTGTGCGGTGCAGCGAAGTGCTGAAAAGGGGGCGCCACCCTTCGTGCTAGGGAGGCGGGCACGCCTTGTTGTAGCTGCCTGTAAACAGCTCGCTAGGCTTTGTGAGAATCGCACCAAGACGGGTTGCGCTGACACGTTTGTCGAGCGCAGTCCAGCTTGGTGCAAGCCGAGTCGAGGCCCCCTCAGGCTCTCACTCGGTGGAAAGCCGTGCGACCTTCTGCAGGCCGTCGACGGCCTTGCCCTTGCGCGCGCGCTTGCCCGCGTGCGCCGCCAGCGACTGGTTCTTCAGCAGCTCTTCGCGTGGCTTGCCACCGCGGCCGCTGCCATGCACGCGCAGCTGCGTCGTGAAGCAGGCCACCGATGCGACCTGGTCCTTGGCCTCCAGGTCCATCAGCATCAGGCCCTTGCCGCCCTTGGGCTGGTGCTTGAGCTCGTCAAGCGGGAAGCTCAGCAAACGGCCTTGCGCGCTCAGCACACCGAGCTGCAAGGCGACGGCATCGCCCTGCACAACGGCAAGCAGCGGCGTTTCGCCTTCATCCAGCGCCAGGAAGGTCTTGCCGGCCTTCTGGCGGCCCACCAGGTCGCCGATCTGGGCGATGAGGCCATAGCCCGTGCTGCCCGCCATGACCAGGCGCTGCGTCGGTGTGCCGGCCACGTAGTGGGCGATCTGGCTGCCGGATTCGAGTTCGATCATGGTCGTGATCGGCTGGCCGTCGCCACGCCCACCGGGCAGGGCCGACACCGGCACCGAGTACACGCGGCCATTGCTGCCCACGACGGCCAGCGGGTCGACGCTGCGGCAGCGGAAAGCCCCCCACAGCGCGTCGCCAGCCTTGAAGGTCTGCGCGGCGACGTCCACCTCGTGGCCCTTGAGCGCCCTCACCCAGCCCTTCTGGCTGACGATGACGGTGACCGGCTCGTCGACGATCTTGACCTCGGCGGTGACGCGCTTCTCGGCCTGGATCAGCGTGCGGCGGTCGTCGCCGTACTGCTTGGCATCGGCCTCGATTTCCTTGATGACGGTACGGCGCAACGCGCTGTTGCTGCCGAGGATGTCCTCGAGCTTCTTGCGCTCGTCACGCAGGTTGGAAAGCTCCTGCTCGATCTTGATGGCTTCCAGCCGCGCCAACTGGCGCAGGCGGATTTCGAGGATGTCCTCCGCCTGGCGATCGCTGAGATTGAAGCGCGCGATCAGTGCGGCCTTGGGCTCGTCGGACTCGCGGATGATGCGGATCACCTCGTCGATGTTCAGCAGCACGAGCTGCCGGCCCTCGAGGACGTGGATGCGGTCGTTGACCTTGGCGAGACGGTGCTCCGTGCGGCGCCGCACCGTCGTTTGACGGAAGGCGATCCACTCGGTCAGCACCTCGCGCAGGCTCTTCTGCGTCGGCCGGCCGTCGGCGCCGATCATGGTGAGGTTGACCGGCGCGCTGCTTTCCAGGCTGGTGTGGGCCAGCAGCGTGTTGATGAGGTCCTGCTGCTCGACCGTACGGCTCTTGGGTTCGAAGACGATGCGCACGGCGGCGTCCTTGCTGGACTCGTCGCGCACGCCGTCCAGCACCGCCAGCAGGCCAGCCTTGAGCTGCATCTGCTCGGCCGTCAGCGTCTTCTTGCCGGCCTTGACCTTGGGGTTGGATAGCTCTTCGATCTCCTCCAGCACCTTCTGCGCACTGGTGCCGTGCGGCAGCTCGGTGACGACGAGTTGCCACTGCCCACGGGCCAGGTCCTCGATCTTCCAGCGGGCGCGCAGCTTCAGGCTGCCTCGGCCCGTTGTATAGGCGGCACGGATCTCCTCGGGCGCGCTGATGAGCTGGCCACCGCCGGGGAAGTCCGGGCCGGGCACCAATTCGTGGAACTCGTCGTCCGAAAGCTTGTCGTCCTTCAGCAGCGCCACGGCGGCCGCGGCAACCTCGCGCAGGTTGTGGCTGGGGATCTCGGTCGCCAGGCCCACCGCGATGCCGCTGGCACCGTTGAGCAGCACGAAGGGCAGCCGCGCCGGCAGCTCGACGGGCTCCTGCGTCGTGCCGTCGTAGTTGGGGCGGAAGTCCACCGTGCCTTCGTCGATCTCGTCCAGCACCAGGCGGGCGATGGGGGCCAGACGCGCTTCCGTGTAGCGCATCGCCGCCGCGCCGTCGCCGTCGCGGCTGCCGAAGTTGCCGTGGCCATCGATCAGCGGGTAGCGCAGCGAGAAGTCCTGAGCCATCCGCACGAGGGCGTCATAGACGGACTGGTCGCCATGGGGGTGGAAGCTGCCGAGCACGTCGCCCACCACCTTGGCGCCCTTGACGGGCTTGGCGCCGGAGTTGCCGCTCCAGCCCAGACCCAGACGGTGCATGGAATAGAGGATGCGGCGCTGCACGGGCTTTTGGCCGTCGGCATAGGACGGCAGCGCCCGGCCCTTGACGACGCTGAGCGCGTATTCGAGATAGGCCTGCTGGGCGTAGGCGGCCAGCGTCAGCGCGTTGTCGTCGCCACCACCGCTGTCGGTGGGGCCGGAAAAGTCGATCGTGGTCTGGGAACTCATGGATGCAAGGTCAAACGCTGCGCACGGGCCGGTTGGCTCTGCTGCAGCAGGGCCCAGTACAACTCGAGGACGAGGTGCACATGGGCCTGGGTTTCGTCAATGTCGGGCACGCGGTTGCCGGCGCGGCGCACGGCGCCCTCGCCGGCATTCCAGGCCGCCAGCGCCGCGTCGATGTGGCCGAAGCGGCGGATCAGGTCGGCCAGCATGCGCGCGCCGGTGTGGATGTTGATGCGCGGCTCGATGAGCCGCGCGGCTTCGGACGGCGTCGCGTAGCGCGTGGCCGTCTCGGGGGTGATCTGCATGAGGCCCATGGCGCCGCGCGGTGAAACGGCCCCCTTCTGGTAGCCGGACTCGACAGCGATGACGGCCTTCAGCAGCTCGGCGTCGACGCCGTTCTTCTCGGCCGCCTCGCGCACCCAGGGCTGCACGGCCTTGACCTCGGGGGCGATGTCCAGCCAGGTCAGCATGGCCGTGCCAGCGTCCGTCTTGCCGGGCACGCGCTGCGTGGACGCGCGGCCCAGCACAGGATTGAAGCGCGCATCGATCTGCGTGGACGCGAAGTGCGCCATGCCGGTCGCGTCCACATAGCCCCACAGCTCGGCCCGGGCGGGCAAAGCGATGGCGGCCAGCAGCAGCGACAGGACGGCAAATCTCATGCGGCCTCCAGCCCCAGCGCCAGGCGGGCCCGGTACTCGCGGTCCAGCAGGGACATGACGATCAGCGAGTCATAGCCGTCGGCGCCGTCGATGGTGACGCGCACGCTCTCGCGCAGCCGGCCTTCCTCGACGAAGCCCTCGCCCTGGTAGAGCTTGAGCGCCCGCGTGTTCAGCGCCTTCACGTCCAGCCAGAAGCGATGCGCCTTCAGCTGCGTGAAGGCCATGGCCTTGAGCAGACGCACCGACGCGCGGCCCAGGCCCCGGCCTTTGGTTTGCAGCACCAGGCGCTTCAGTTCGACCGAACCGTTCGGGTTGCGACAACCCTGCAGGATGACGAAGCCGATGCGTTCCAGTTCGTCCCCTTCCTCGACGATGAAGTGGCGCGAATCCGGGAAGCGGATCGCCCCTTCATGCTGCGGACGCTCCCACGGCGTGATGAAGGGCAGGTTCGCACCGTCGCGCTCGACCGAGACCACCCAGTCGAGGTCGGACAGCATGGTGGGGCGCAGGCGAAGGCTCATGAACCCTCAAAGCCCGCCAGCACGGCGACGACGTTGCGGCCAATGGCCTCGGTGGCGTAGCCGCCTTCTTGCACAAAAAGCGTCGGCGCGCCAAAGGCCGCCAATCGCTGGCCCAGCGCGCCGAACTCGGGCTCGTCCAGCTTGAAGTGCGAGATCGGGTCGCCGCCATAGGTGTCCACGCCCAGGGACACGATGAGCAACTCGGGCTGGTAGGCAGTGAGCCGGGCCAGCGCCCAGTCCAGCGCCGCAAACCAGTCTTCGTTGGCCACGCCCACGGGCAGCGGGAAGTTGGCGTTGAACCCCACGCCCGCGCCGCTGCCGGTTTCATCGGCATGGCCCAGGAAGAACGGGAACTCGGTGCGCGGGTCGCCGTGCAGGCTGGCGTAGAAGACGTCGGCACGGTCGTAGAAGATGGCCTGGGTGCCGTTGCCGTGGTGGTAGTCCACGTCCAGGATGGCCACGCGCGCCAGGCCCGCGTCGCGCGCGGCTTGTGCGGCGACGGCGGCGTTGTTGATGAAGCAGTAGCCGCCAAAGAAATCGGCGCCGGCATGGTGGCCGGGCGGGCGGGTCAGACAGTAGGCCGCGCGCTGGCCGGCCAGCACCAGGTCCAGCGCCGTGAGGCTGGCCTGGGCGCCGGCATAGGCCGCCGCCCAACTGCCAGCCGTCAGCGGCGTGCCGCTGTCCATGGAATACAGGCCCATGCGGGCCGCGAAGCTGGCGGGCTCCACGTCGCTGCGCAGCGTGCGCACAGGCCAGACGGCCGGGAAGGCATCGCCCTCGCCGCCGGTGGCGAGCCACTCGGCATGAGCACCTTCGATGAAGCGCAGGTAGCGCGGCGCATGCACGCGCTCCAGCGGCGCGCGGCCATGGTCCACAGGCTCAAGCACGTCGCCCAGGCCGGCCGCCTGCAGCGCCTGCAGGATGTAGTCGGCCCGCGCCGGGATCTCGAACGCCGGCACGAGACGGCCGCGGAAGAACTCATGCGTTGCCGCATGGACCGCGTGTGCAGCGTTGTAGACCGTATGCATGTCAGCTATCCATCCCGCGTTCGCCGCATTCCGGGCCGAGCGCTGGGCCGCTCCCGAGCCGGCCCGCCTGACGGCGCTTGCGGCTCAATGCCGCAGGCGCCGGCGTCCCCTCGGGGGCTGAGGCCGGACGCATGGCGCCCAGTGGGCGGCATGTGCCTGCCGAAGAGCTGCGGCCCATGCCGCGGCGCGGTCTGCAAGACCGGTCAGACGCACCGCGTTCAGCGGTGTGCGGCTGGACGAGGGGCCTCATCATCAGATGTCGATCTCCACGGAGTCGCCGTGCAGTTCCATCAGCTCGCGGCGCGAGGCGGCTTCGCCCTTGCCCATCAGCTTGTTGAAGGCTTCCACCGTCGCGCCGAAATCGAGCTGACCGTATGCGACGCACGAAAGACGCCGCGTCTCGGGGTTGAGCGTGGTGTCCCAGAGCTGCTCGGCGTTCATCTCGCCCAGGCCCTTGAAGCGGCTGATGCTCCAGGAGCCTTCGCGGGCGCCTTCCTTGCGCAGCTTGTCCAGCGTGGCGGTCAGCTCGCCATCATCCAGCGCATAGAGCTTGGCGGCGGGCTTCTTGCCGCGGGCCGGCGCGTCCACGCGGTACAGCGGCGGGCGGGCGACGTAGACGTGGCCGGTCTCGATGAGCTTGGGGAAGTGGCGGAAGAACAGCGTCAGCAGCAGCACCTGGATGTGCGAGCCGTCCACGTCGGCGTCCGACAGGATGCAAACCTTGCCGTAGCGCAGTCCGGACAGGTCCGGCGTGTCGTTGGGGCCGTGCGGGTCCACGCCCAGGGCCACCGAGATGTCGTGGATCTCGTTGTTCTTGAACAGCAGGTCGCGCTCGACTTCCCAGGCGTTCAACACCTTGCCGCGCAGCGGCAAGATGGCCTGGGTCTCCTTGTCGCGGCCCATCTTGGCGCTGCCGCCGGCCGAGTCGCCCTCGACGAGGAAGACTTCGTTGAGCGTCAGGTCGCGGCTTTCGCAATCGGTCAGCTTGCCGGGCAGCACGGCCACGCCGGAGCCCTTGCGCTTCTCGACCTTCTGGCTGGCGCGCTGGCGCGTCTGGGCCTGCTTGATGACCAGTTCGGCCAGCTTCTTGCCGTGCTCCACATGGTGGTTGAGCCACAGCTCCAGCGCCGGCTTCACGTAAGCCGACACCAGCCGCAGCGCGTCGCGCGAGTTCAGTCGCTCCTTGGTCTGGCCCTGGAACTGCGGGTCCAGCACCTTGGCCGACAAGACGAAGCTGGCGCGCGAGAACACGTCGTCGGGCATCAGCTTCACGCCCTTGGGCAGCAGCGAATGCATCTCGATGAAGCCCTTGACCGCGCCAAAGAGGCCGTCCTTCAGGCCCGACTCGTGCGTGCCACCGGCCACCGTGGGGATGAGGTTCACATAGCTCTCGCGCAGCGGCGCGCCTTCCTCCGTGAAGGCCACGCACCAGGAGGCGCCCTCGCCTTCGGCGAAGTTCTCGCTCTCGCCGGCGGTGGCGAAGCCCTCGCCCTCGAATAGCGGGATCAGCGGGTCGGCCTGCAGCGACTGCGCCAGGTAGTCGCGCAGCCCGGCCTTGTAGAGCCAGGTGGTGGTTTCGTTGGTCTTCTCGACCTTGAGCGTGACCGTCACACCCGGCATCAGCACGGCCTTGGAGCGCAGCAGGTGCACCAGCTCGTGGCGCGGCAGCTCGGCGCTCTCGAAATACTTGGCCTCGGGCCAGACACGCACCGTGGTGCCCTGCTTGCGGTCACCGCTCGCAAACGGGCGGGTGACAACCTGCTGCACCACGTCGCCATGCTCGAAGGCGATGCCGGCCACCTGCTTGTCACGCCAGACGGCCACTTCCAGCCGCTTGGCCAGCGCATTGGTGACGGACACGCCGACGCCGTGCAGGCCGCCCGAGAAGCTGTAGGCACCGCCCGAGCCCTTGTCGAACTTGCCGCCGGCATGCAGGCGGGTGAAGACGATCTCGACGACCGGCACGCCCTCTTCCGGGTGCAGGCCGAACGGAATGCCACGGCCGTCGTCGGCCACGGACACCGAGCCATCGGCATGCAAAGTCACGTCGATGCGCTTGCCGAAGCCACCCAACGCCTCGTCGGCGGCGTTGTCGATGACCTCCTGGATGATGTGCAACGGGTTGTCGGTGCGGGTGTACATGCCCGGCCGCTGCTTGACGGGCTCCAGGCCCTTCAGAACGCGGATGGAGGCTTCGCCATATGCGGCAGATGAAGCGGCAGGTGAAACGGCGGGAGAGGAAGGCGGACGACTCGACATAGGGGCGCGATTCTATGAAGCCCCGGGGAGGGGCCGGTTTCCCTGGGGGTTGATCGCCTTCGCCTGCAAGCAAAAGCAACTGAATTAGCATGCCGCGCCCAGCCCCCCGCTGTCATCTCTCTTGCCCTCGTCTTGATCCGTCTCCTTCTCGCACTCACGCTGCTCGCGCCTGCCCTGGGGCAGGCCCAGCCAGCGCCCTACCAGGCCAGCGCCCCGCTGACCTGGGAGCTGAAGAACGCCCGCTGGTTCGACGGCCAGAAGATCCAGCGCGGCAACCTCTACGTCGAGAACGGCGTCTTCGTCGCCAAGAAGCCGGCCAAGGTCAACCGCAAGATGGACATCCACGGGCAGCAGGTGCTGGTGAACCCGCTGGCCGAGGCGCACAACCACAACCTGCAGACGGCCTGGGGCTGGGGGCAGTTCGCCGAGAAATACATCGACGACGGCGTGTTCTACGCCGCCATGCTGTGCGGCGACCCGGCCGGCGTGGCCGAGGTGAAGCCGCTGGCCGCCACGCCGGCCGCGCCCGACGTGAGCTTCGTGACCGCCTGCATCACCTCGCCCGACGGCTATCCGCTGGCCGCCGTGCTGCCCGAACCCAGCGCCGAGGCGGCCGCCGCGCAAAACCTCATCGTCCTGGTCGACAGCCCCGAGCAGGCCGTGGAGCATTGGCCGGCCATCAAGGCGCGCGGCGGCAGTTGGCTGCGCATCGTGCTGGCCCACAGCGAGCGGCCCGAGTTGCGCGGCCGACCCGAGGCTTTCGGGCGGCTGGGCCTGCGGCCCGACACCGCCAGTGCGCTCACGCGCCTGGCCCATGCCGACGGCCGCAAGGTCGTGGCCCATGTGGAGAGTGCGGCCGACTTCGACGCGGCGCTGGCGGCCGGCGTGGACGCCATCGCCCACCTGCCAGGCTATGCCAACACGCTGGACGAGGCGCCCGAGCGCTTCGTGATCAGCGACGCGGCCGCCGCGCTGGCCGCGCGCCAGCACACCGCCGTCATCACGACCACGGCCGCGACGGGCCTCTTCAAGCTGGATGCCGCTCCACTGGCCGCCCTGCGCGAGGTGCAGCGCGCCAACCTGGCGAAGCTGCAGGCAGCGGGCGTGCAGCTGCTCATAGGCTCGGACGTCTTCATCGGCACGACGCGCGCCGAGCTGCATGCGCTGGCCGAGCTGGGCCTGGACCGCGCAACGCTGTTGCGCCTGGCCACGCGCGATACGCCTCGCGCCCTGTTCCCGGGGCGCAAGCTGGGCTGCTTCGACCCTGGCTGCGAAGCCAGCTTCCTGGTGCTGGGCGAAGACCCGCTGGCCGACCTGTCCACGCTGGACATGCCGCTGCTGCGCGTCAAGCAGGGCCGGCTGCTGACCCGCCTGGCCGACGTGGCCGCAGCGAGCTCGCAGGCCAGCACGTCCACCGCCGACCCGCCCAAGAAGGCAGCCGCGAAAAAGAAGGGCGGCAAGGCCAAGGCCCCCGCCAAGACCGCAGCCGGCAAGGGGAAGGCGCGCTGAGTACAGTCGCCGGATGAACTCGCCCCGCCCCACCTCCCCCGCGCTGACCGTCCAGCAGGTGCTGATCTGCGGCGCCCTCATCGTCACGCTGTCGATGGGCATACGCCACGGCTTCGGCTTCTGGCTGCAGCCCGTCATCACGGAACGGGGCTGGACACGCGAGACCTTCTCCTTCGCGATGGCGATTCAGAACCTGGCTTGGGGCATTGCCGGGCCGTTCGCCGGCATGCTGGCCGATCGCTTCGGCACCTGGAAGGTGTTGATCGCCGGTGGCCTGGCCTATGCGGCGGGCCTGCTGCTGATGGCGGTCACCAGCCACCCGCTGAGCTTCACACTGGGTGCGGGCGTGCTGATCGGCATTGCACAGTCGGGCTCGACCTATGCCGTCATCTACGGCGTGCTGGGCCGCACCGTGGCGCCGGAGAAGCGCTCCTGGGCCTTCGGCGTCGCCGCAGCGGCGGGCTCGTTCGGCCAGTTCGTCATGATCCCGGTGGAGACTTGGCTGATCAGCCACCTGGGTTGGCAGGGGGCGCTGTACCTGCTGGCCGGCGCGGCCCTGCTCATCCTGCCGCTGGCCCTGGGCGTGCGCGAGCGCAACGTGGCGGCCTCGAGCGGCGGCCACCAGAGCATCGCCCAGGCGCTGAAGGAGGCCTTCGGCTACCGCAGCTTCCAATTGCTGATGCTGGGCTACTTCGTCTGCGGCTTCCAGGTTGTCTTCATCGGCGTGCACCTGCCGAGCTACCTGCGCGACCACGGCCTGGGGCTGGAGGTCTCGACCGGCGCGCTGATGCTGATCGGCCTGTTCAACATCTTCGGCACCTATGCGGCCGGCATGCTGGGCCAGCGCTTCCCGAAGAAATACCTGCTATCGGCCATCTACGGCCTGCGCGCGGTGGCCATCGTGGCCTTCATCGAAGCACCGCTGACGCCGCTGAGTGTGTACGTCTTCGCCGCCGTCATCGGTTTCCTGTGGCTGTCCACGGTGCCGCCGACGAACGCGGTCGTCGCGCAGATCTTCGGCGCCCAGCATCTGTCCATGCTGGGTGGCTTCGTGTTCTTCAGCCACCAGATCGGCAGCTTCCTGGGCGTCTGGCTGGGCGGCAAGCTCTATGACGCCACCGGCAGCTACGACGTCGTCTGGTGGCTGGCCGTGGCGTTGGGCGTCATGGCCATGCTGGCCAACCTGCCGGTGCGCGAGACGCCCATCCTGAGGGCGCAGCCGGCATGAAGCCGCGGCGCTGGATCTGGCCCACGTTGGCCGTCGCCGTACTGGCGGCCACGGTGACGGCCTACCGCCACCCGGCGGTGATGATCCAGCTCAGCGAGCAGATCTGGGCTTGCTTCGGATGAGCCCGGCCCCCTCCTCCTGGCTGCAGCGCTTCGCCCCGCGGCCGCCCGGCACGGCGCTGGACGTCGCCTGCGGCTCGGGCCGCAACCTTGACTGGTTGGTGGCCGCCGGCTGGCGTGTCACCGGTGTGGACCGCGACACGGCGGCCACGGCTCCGCTTAGGGATCGCGCCGAGATCGTGGACGCCGACATCGAGAACGGGCCTTGGCCGCTTCAAGGGCGAGAGTTCGACCTGGTCGTCGTCTGCAACTACCTCTGGCGGCCGCTGTTCGAAACAATCAAGGGCGCTGTGAAGCCCGGCGGCTGGCTGGTCTGGGAAACCTTTGCCGACGGCCAGCAGACCATAGGCCGGCCGTCGCGGCCTGATTTCCTGCTGCGCCGGGGCGAGTTGCTGCAGGTTTGCCAAGGCTGGCGCATCGTGGCTTACGAAGACTTGTTCGAGGATGGCGTCAACCCGCGCTTCGTCCAGCGCGTTGCGGCCATTCGGCCCTGAACCTGAGCCCCTCGCCCAGTCTTGCGGCGCTAAACGCGCGCAAGCCTGGTCGGTCCCCCGCGGGGACGCCGGTGCTCGCGGCATCGAGCCGCAAGCATCGCCAAGCGGGCCGGCTCGGTGAGGTGTAGTCGGACTCAAGCAGTCCCTGCGGACTGCTTGTGCCTACGCAACGCCATGAGCCTCTGGCCCATGGCAGGCCCAGCGCTCGGCCCGAAAGGCGGAATGGGCACCTAAAATGAGCATATTCATCAAGACATTCCCACCATGAAGCCCATCCTCGGCAGCATCGTCGCCCTCGTCACGCCCATGAACGAGGACGGCAGCATCGACTACCCCGCCCTGCGCCGCCTGATCGACTGGCACGTCGAGGCCGGCACGGCGTGCGTGGGCGTCGTCGGCACCACGGGCGAGTCGCCCACGGTCAGCATGGAAGAAAACCGCGAAATCATCCGTGTCGCGGTGGAGCACGCCAAGGGCCGCATCCCCATCCTGGCCGGCACCGGTGCCAATTCCACGGCCGAGGCCATCGAGTTGAGCCGCTACGCCAAGGAAGTCGGCGCGGACTGCACGCTGTCCGTCGTGCCCTACTACAACAAGCCGTCGCAGGAAGGCATCTACCAGCACTTCAAGGCGATCGCCGAGGCCGTGGACATCCCCATGATGCTCTACAACGTGCCCGGCCGCACCGTGGCGGACATGCTGCCCGAGACGACGCTGCGCTGCGCGACGCTGCCCGGCGTGTTCGGCGTCAAGGAGGCCACCGGCAACATCGAGCGCGCGGCCACCCTGATCAAGCACGCTCCGCAGGGCTTTCACGTCTACTCCGGTGATGACGGCACGGCGGTGGCGCTGATGCTGCTGGGCGGCCATGGCAACGTCAGCGTGACGGCCAACGTGGCGCCGGCCGAGATGGCCGAGATGTGCCGGCTGGCGCTGGCCGGCAATGCCGTCGAGGCGCGCAAGATCCACATGAAGCTGCTGGGTCTGCACAAGCAGCTGTTCTGCGAGCCCAGCCCGGGCCCGGCCAAGTGGGCGCTGTCGCGCCTGGGCCGCTGCGGGGGCGCTCTGCGCCTGCCGATTACGCCGCTGACGGCTGCCGGACAGGCCAGCGTGGGCCAGGCGATGGTCGAGGCGGGCCTGCTCTAATCAGAATCTGCCGCGGCCTCTGGTCTAATGCGCGGCTGCGCCGGCTTGCCCGGCGTCTTTGTTCCCCGGAGATTTCCAGCGTGATGTCTGTTTCCTCGCTCCGCCCCACGGCGACCCGTCTGGCCTGCACGGCCTTCGTCCTGTCGCTCGCCGGCTGCAGCACCATCGACAGCCTGTTCTCGACCGACAAGGTCGACTACCGCGCTGCCTCGCGTCAGACCCAGGGCCTGGACGTTCCGCCCGACCTGACCCAGCTCGCCAAGGACAACCGCGCCCAGGTGCAGGGTGGCTCGATCACCGCCTCGGCCCTGGCGGGCGTGAAGCCGGCGAACTCGACCAACGCCCAGTCCCTGGTGCCCGGCAGCGTGGCCGCCAACGTGGCCGGCGACGTGCGCCTGGAGCGCGCCGGCGGTGACCGCTGGCTGCACACCTCGGCCTCGCCCGAGCAGCTCTGGCCCCAGTTGCGCAACTTCTGGCAGGAGCGCGGCCTGGAGGTCATCAAGGAGCAGCCCGAGATCGGCGTCATGGAGACCAACTGGGGCGAGAACCGCGCCAAGCTGCCGCAGGACTTCATCCGCTCCACCATCGGCAAAGTCTTCGATGGCCTGTACTCGACCGGCGAGCGCGACATGTACCGCACCCGCGTGGAGCGCAGCGCCACCGGCACCGACATCTTCATCAGCCACCGCGGCATGCAGGAGGTCTACACCTCCCAGGGCCGCGAGTCGACCGCCTGGCAGGTCCGCCCGACCGACCCGTACCTCGAAGCCGAGATGCTGTCGCGTCTGATGCTCAAGCTCGGCGGCAAGGAAGACTCGGCCAAGGCCATCATGGCCCAGGCCGGTTCGCCCGCCCCCGCCACGACGCCCAGTTCGATGAAGGTCGGCGGCGAAACGACGACCGGCCCGCGCCGCGCGCTGTCCGAAGTGCCCGACAGCCTCAACGTCAACGACGGCTTCGACCGCGCCTGGCGCCGTGTGGGCCTGTCGCTGGACCGCCATGGCTTCACCATCGAAGACCGCGACCGCGCGGCGGGCCTGTTCTTCCTACGCTATGCCGACCCCGAGCAGGCCGGCAAGGACGAGCCCAACTTCTTCCAGCGCCTCTTCGGCGCCAAGTCGGTCACGCCGGTGCGCTACCGCGTCTCGGTCAAGGCCGATGGCGTCAAGAGCACGGTGCGCATCCTGGACGACCGCGGCCAGCCGATCGCGGACGACAACGCGAAGCGCATCCTCAGCCTGCTCATGGACGACCTGAAGTAATCAGGCCTTTCCAGACCCAGGTCGTGCTGCCGTGATGCGCTTCAGCAGCCTCGGTAGCGGCAGCGGCGGCAATTCGACGCTGGTCGAGGCCAGCCAAGGCATCACGAGCACGCGGCTGCTCGTGGATGCCGGCTTCAGCGTGCGCGAGCTCGTCAAGCGGCTGGCGCGCGCCGGTTGTGCGCCCGAAGAGGTGGACGCCGTCTTCATCACTCACGAGCACGGCGATCACATCGGCTGCTCGCTGCAGTTCGCGATGAAGTACCGGCGGCCGCTGATCATGAGCAGGGGCACTTGGCGGGCGGTCGGCAACGCCGAATTCGACCCTGCGCTGCTGCGCATCGCCAAGGACGCCGAGGCTATCGTCCTGGGCGATATGGAGTTGCGGCCCTTCGCGGTGCCGCACGACGCCAACGAGCCGCTGCAGCTCACGCTGACCGACGGCGTGGTGCGTCTTGGCATCGTCACCGACCTGGGCTGCGCACCGGCCGACGTGGCCACAGCGTTGGCGGGCTGCCAGGCCCTGCTGCTGGAGTGCAACCACGACGAGGGCATGCTGCGCTCCGGCCCCTATCACGCGTCGCTGAAGAAGCGCATCTTGGGCAGTCACGGCCACCTGTCCAACGCCGCCGCCGCCGACCTGCTGGCACGTTGCCAGCACGAAGGCCTGCGTCTGGTGGCTGCCGCCCATTTGAGCGAGCAGAACAACTCGCCTGCCCTGGCCCGGGCGGCACTCGCGCCAATCCTCGGTGGCGATGAATCAGATATTCGCGTCGCTCATCCGACCCAGGGTTTGGACTGGCTGACGCTGAACTGAGCCGCGAGCCCAAACCGACCCGAGCAAAGTTTTGTAACCAGACCAGAAAGCCCGGCCAAACTGTCGCAAAAAAGAAAAAAGCCGCTGCTGCTTGCGCAGCGGCGGCTCTTTCCGCGGGGACGAAGTGATTACTTCGAAGCGGCCGAAGCGGCAGCGTCAACAGCCACCGAAGCAGCCGAAGCAGCGGCTTCAGCGGAGCTGGCAGCAGCAGAAGCGGAAGCGTCAGCAGCCGAAGCCGCCACGACCGGGGCCGGGGCCTCAACCTTGGGTTCTTCCTTCTTGCTGCAAGCGCTCAGCGCCACAGCAGCCAGCAGGGAAGCCAACAGGATCGACTTTTTCATACTTGTCCTCAAACGTTTAAACGACGGTGCACACCATAACTTTGGGGTCGTGCGCCTGTGCTTTTGCACCGACTGCCGACCCCGACAGAACAAGACGCGGAAAACCTCGAGCGCTTCCCTCGCCTAGCCACTGATTATAGGGGTTTGCATGTCACAAACACTCATAGCCCCAAAGTCGTGGGCGCAAATGCATCGCCGGACCGTTGCGCCAGGGCATCAAACCATTCCAGGCAGCGCAGGCGCTCGCCCGCGTCCATGCTCACCTCGCCGCGCCACAAATGGCGGTCGAACAAGCGCAGGCTCAGGCAGCCCTCTGGGCCGACAGCCAGCAGCAAGCTTTCCGGCGCGGACTCCAGCCTGACCTCGGGCTCGACCGCACGGGCCGTCACGCAATGCGCGTAGTCGCGCCGCCAGCGCACGAAGCGCGGGTGGCGGCGCACCACGTCGTCGTACTGCAGCGCCAGCAGGTGCAACTGTCGGCCCTGCCTGGCCCAGGTGGCCAGCGCCTCCAGTGCTGCCGCATCGGACAATGGCCAGTCGACAAAGCTCGCATCCCAGGCATGCAGTTCGCGACAGCCCTGCTCGGCTGCCCAGGCCAGAGTCTCAACAAGCAGGCGCTGGAAGTCCGCGCGGCCGGCAAAGGTTTGTGCATTCATGGCGTGTTCGGCTGCACCCAGCCGTCTTCGGTCCACTGATCGAGCAGTTCGCGGGCATCGTCCGACAGGCGCTCCACCTCGGCGGCCGTCAGCGCTCGCGAATCGGCCAGCCGGCGCATCAGCACCGCGTCACGGCCACCGGCGAGGAAGCTCTCGCCGTTGAGGAAGACATGGGCCTCGTCATAGAGCATGCGGCTGCGGCGGTCGAGCTGCGCGCCCTGCCCCGGCGGCAACTGCTCGCCTGGTTCGAACCAGACCGTGGCCTTGGGTTCGGTCAACGCCTCGCCCAGGGCCCGCTCCAGGGCCAGCGGGCGCTGCACGGCGGCCTCGACGGCGCGGCGCGCGAAGTCCAGCAGGGCTGCAGGCACGCGGCCGGGCTCGGTGCAAGCCTCCTGGCGCGGATCGGCGTAGAGCTTGCCGGCGCTGTCGACGTCATCCAGCAGCCGCGGCAGCAGCTCGGCCGCGAGGCACTCCGCCGTGGACGCCCGAAAGCCCACCGAGCCCGTCATGCAGCCCGGGCCGACGGCCACGCCGTCATGCGCCCAACCGGGCGGCAGGTAGAGCATGTCGCCGGGTTCCAGCACGAACTCCTCCTCGGGCTGGAAGTTCGCGATGATCTTCAGCGGCACGTCGTCGCGCAGCACGGCGTCGCGCTGCGCGCCTATGCGCCAGCGGCGCTGGCCGGCAAGCTGGATCAGGAAGACGTCGTAGGAGTCGAAATGCGGGCCCACGCCGCCGCCGTCGCTGGCGACGGACAGCATCAGGTCGTCCAGCCGCGCATCGGGGATGAAACGGAACAGGTCCAGCAACTCGCGGGCCTCGGCCAGATGTTGATCCAGCCCTTGCACCAACAACGTCCAGCCGGGCTTGCTCATGGCGGGCAGGCGGGCGATGGGGCCTTGCTTGAGCTTCCACTCGCCATCGAAGGCGGTCACGAGACGGGATTCGACGTCATCGCGCGCGGCCAGCGCGGCCAGGTCCTTCAGCGAAGCCAGCGGCGTGACGGGGTCGAACGCCTGGCGCACCACCAGTGGTTTTTTCTGCCAGTGCGTGCGCATGAACTGCGCCGGGCTGAGGCCGGCGAGCATGGGAGTGGGGAGGGCAATCTGCATCCGGATATTGTGCCGAGGGTGGTGTGGGAAAATCACTTCCATGCAAGTGACCCGCCCCTGTGTCGTCTCCCTGCGCTGGAGACTCGAAGATGCCCAGGGCCAGCTCATCGACGAGCTGGCCGAGCCCATGGAATTCCTGCACGGCGGGGAGGATTTGTTCGCCAAGGTCGAAGCGGCGCTGGAAGGCCAGGAGGTCGGTTTCGAGACCGATATCGCCCTGCAGCCCGAAGAGGCCTTCGGCGACTACGACTCCGGCCTCGTCTGCTTCGAGGCGCGTGCCCTGTTCCCGTCGGACGTGGAGCCCGGCATGCAGTTCGAAGGCCTGCCCGAGGGCGCCGTCACCGAGGGCATGCCCGAGAACGCGGTCTACACGGTCACCGAGGTCTACCCCGAGCACGTGGTGCTCGACGGCAACCACCCACTCGCCGGCATCGGCCTGCGCATGCACCTGACATTGCTGGATGTGCGCGAGGCTACAGAGGCAGAGGCGCAGGCTGGCTCGGTGGGCGAGCCCCTCTTCATGGTGCAGACCGGCGCGCCGCCGGACGAGCCGCTGCACTGACGAAAAGGGCGCCAGAGGCGCCCTTTGTTTTTCAACCTTTGCCAGTGGAGCCGAAACCCCCGGCGCCTCGGTCCGAGGCATCGAAACTGTCCACGCGGCGGAAGGTCGCCTGCACCACCGGCACGATGACAAGCTGGGCAATGCGCTCGAACGGCTGGATCGTGAACTCGGCCTGGCCGCGGTTCCAGCAGCTCACCATGAGCTGGCCCTGGTAGTCGCTGTCGATGAGGCCCACGAGGTTGCCCAGCACGATGCCGTGCTTGTGACCCAGGCCCGAGCGCGGCAGGATGATGGCGGCGAGGCCCGGGTCGGCGATGTGGATGGCCAGGCCGGTGGGGATGAGCGTCGTCTGGCCGGGAGCCAGCGTGATGGCCTCGTCCAGGCAGGCGCGCAGGTCCAGGCCGGCGCTGCCGGGCGTGGCGTAGGCGGGGATTTGCTCGGCCATGCGGGCGTCGAGCACTTGCAAATCAATGGCGTGCATCAGAGTCGTTTGGAAAGTTCGGCAATCAGCTCGCGCGCGAGGCTGAGCTTGTCAGCTCGGGGCAATTCGCGCTGACCTTGCTCGTCGATGAGCAGCAGCGCGTTGTCGTCACGGCCGAAGGTGGCCGGCCCCAGGTTGGCGACGATGAGGGGAATGCCCTTGCGGCGGCGCTTGGCGTCGGCATGCTCGGCCAGCTTCTCGCTCTCGGCGGCGAAGCCCACGCAATAGGGTGGCTTGGGCAGCTTGGCCACAGCGGCAAGGATGTCAGGGTTCTCGGCCATCGCGATGGTGGGCGCGGTTGCACCGCCCTCGGCCTTCTTGAGCTTGTGCTCATGCGCCGTTTCCGGCCGCCAGTCGGCCACGGCGGCCGTTGCGATGAAGGCATGCTGGTGCGCGGCCAGCGGCAGCACGGCATCAAACATCTGACGGGCCGTCTGCACATCGATGCGCTGCACGCCGCGCGGCGTGGCCAGGTGCACCGGGCCGGCCACCAGGGTGACCTCGGCGCCGGCCTCGGCGGCGGCGCGGGCGATGGCGAAGCCCATCTTGCCGCTGCTGTGGTTGGTGATGCCGCGCACCGGGTCGATGGGTTCGAAGGTCGGGCCGGCCGTGATGAGCAGCTTCTTGCCGCGCAAGGTCTTGGGCGCCAGGAAGGCTTCGACGTCGTCGAAGATCTCCTGGGCCTCCAGCATGCGGCCGTCGCCGATTTCGCCGCAGGCCTGGTCGCCATTGGCGGGGCCGATGACGGTCGCGCCGTCGGCCTGGATCTGCGCCACGTTGCGCTGCGTGGCCGGGTGGGCCCACATCTCGCGGTTCATGGCCGGCACCACCAGCAGCGGGCACTCGTGGATGCGGCGTGCCAGCGCGGTGAGGCTCACCAGATCATCCGCCCTGCCCTGCGCCAGCGCAGCGATGGCGTCGGCGCTGGCGGGCGCCACCAGCATCAGGTCGGCCTCGCGGCTGAGGTTGATGTGGGCCATGTTGTTGTCCGGCCGGACGTCCCACTGATCGGTATAGACCGGGCGGTTGGACAAGGCCTGCATGGTCACCGGCGTGATGAACTGCCGGGCGCCCTCGGTCATCATGACCTGCACGGTGGCGCCGCCCTTCACGAACAGGCGCGTCAGCTCGGCGATCTTGTAGCCGGCGATGCCGCCGGTCATCGCCAGAAGGATGTGTTTGCCGTGAAGAGGACGTGTCATCAACGCTTCCTGAATACCAGGTCCCAGACCCCATGCCCCAGCTTCAGCCCTCGGGCCTCGAACTTGGTCAGAGGCCGGTAGGCGGGCTTGTCAGCATAGCCGGCCGCGGTATTCAGGAGATGGGGGTCGGCCGACAGCACTTCAAGCATCTGCTCGGCATAGGGCTGCCAGTCGGTCGCGCAATGCAGGTAGCCGCCGGGTGCCAGGTGCTGCACCAGCTTGGCGACGAACTCGGGCTGGATGAGACGGCGCTTGTGATGACGCTTCTTGTGCCAGGGGTCGGGGAAGAAGATGTGCACGCCGGAAAGTAGCTCCGGGCCGATCATGTCGCGCAGCACTTCCACCGCGTCGTGCTGGACGATGCGAATGTTGGAGAGCTGCTTTTCGTCGATGAGTTTCAGCAGCGCGCCGACGCCAGGCTCGTGCACCTCGCAGCCGATGAAGTCGTGGTCGGGCAGCGTGGCCGCGATCTCGGCCGTGGCGCCGCCCATGCCGAAGCCAATCTCCAGCACCAGCGGTGCCTTGCGGCCGAAGACGGCCTCGACGTCCAACCGCTCGGCCTTGTAGGGCAGCACGAACTTCGGGCCCAGCTCGGCCAGCGCCTTGATCTGGCCCGTGCCCATGCGGCCGGCACGGGTCACAAAGCTTTTGATCCCGCGGCGCGGGTGCTGCTGGCTGTCTTCCTCGGACATCAACCCACCTCGGCCATCACCATGGGGGTGGCAGCCACATCGGCATCGCCCAGCGTGCAGGCAGCCAAGTAGGAGGCCACGGCGCGGTCCGCGGCAGCCTCGTCGGCGGCATGCACCAGGGCCAGTGGCTCGCCGGCGGCGAAGCGGGTGCCCAGGGGCTTCACTTCGGAGAAGCCCACGCGCATGTCGATGCCGTCGCTGGCCTTGCGGCGGCCACCACCCAGCTCGACGATGGCGATGCCCAGGTCGCGCGTGGACATGGTGGTCAGCACGCCGGCACGCGGCGCGGCCACAGCCTTCACGACCGGCGCGGCCGTCAGGTAGGTCTCGGGACGCTCCATCAGGTCGGCGGGGCCGCCCAGGGCGGTCACCATCTTGGCGAACTTCTCGGCGGCGGCGCCGGAGTCCAGCGCGGCCTGCAGCTTCACGCGCGCGCCGGCCGTGTCGGCAGCCAGGCCGCCCAGCACCAGCATCTCGGCGCACAGCGCCAGCGTCACCTCGTGCAGGCGCGGCTCGCGGGCCTCGCCCTTCAGGTAGCGGATGGTCTCCACCACTTCCAGCGCATTGCCCACGTCGGTGCCCAGCACCTGGTTCATGTCGGTGATCAGCGCGCGCGTCTTCAGGCCCGCGCCGGTCGCGACGGCGACGATGCTCTCGGCCAGTTCCTTGGCGAACTGAGGCGTGGAAGCGAAGGCGCCATTGCCGCACTTGATGTCCATGGCCAGGCCTTCGAGGCCGGCGGCCAGCTTCTTGGACAGGATGCTGGCGGTGATCAGCGGCACGCTCTCCACCGTGGCGGTCACGTCGCGGGTGGCGTAGAAGCGCTTGTCTGCCGGGGCCAGGTCGGCCGTCTGGCCGATGATGGCGCAGCCCAGCGAGCGCACGAGCTGGTCGAACTTGGCCGGGTCGGGCGTGGTCGAGTAGCCGGGAATGGCTTCGAGCTTGTCGACCGTGCCGCCGGTGTGGCCCAGGCCGCGGCCGGCGATCATGGGCACATAGCCACCGCAGGCTGCCACCATGGGTGCCAGCATCAGGCTGACCTTGTCGCCCACGCCGCCGCTGCTGTGCTTGTCCAGCACCGGGCCGGGCATGTCGGGCCAGCGCATCACGCGGCCGGAATTCATCATGGCGCGCGTCAGCAGCACGGCCTCGTCGCGGCCCATGCCCTTGAGGAACACGGCCATGCCGAGGGCGGCCACCTGGCCTTCGCTCCAGGAGTTGTCCACGAGGCCGCGGACGAAGTGGTTGATCTGCGCTTCGTTGAGCGCGAGGCCGTCGCGCTTGGCGCGGATGATTTCTTGGGCAAGCATGTCAGTAGGCCGAGGTCGTGGGGGCGGACTCGGCGCCAGAGAGAACGGATTCAATGTCGGTGAGCAGGCCGCTGGCGCCGAAGCGCAGGCGCTGCGGGCTGAGCGCACCGGGGCCAAGGGCCGCTTCGGTCTGCGCGATGTAGCCGGCGGCATCCGCCACCGAGCGCACGCCGCCCGAGGCCTTGAAGCCGGCGGCGGACAGGCCGCTGGCCTTGATTTCTTTGAGCATGGTCGCGGCCGCTTCTGGCGTCGCACCGACCTTGGTCTTGCCGGTGCTGGTCTTCACGAAGTCGGCGCCGGCCGCCAGCGCCAGGCGCGTGGCTTGGGCGATGCGCTCAGAAGAGCCCAACTCGCCCGACTCGATGATGACCTTGAGCGTCAGCGGCCGGCTCGCAAAGCGCACCTCGGACAGGAACTCGCCCACCTCGCTCGTCTTGCCGGCCAGCAGTGCACGCCAAGGCAGCACCACATCGACCTCGTCGCCGCCGGCCTGAGCGATCTCGGCCACATCGGCCAGTGCACGCTGCAGGTCCAGCGAACCATCCGGGAAGTTGGCCACTGCCGCGACCTTGATGGTCGGCGGCAGCGCGGCGCGGGCCTGGGCGACGAAGCGCGGCCAGACGCACACCGCCGCCACGTCGCCATGGACCGTGCTCGCACGGCGGCACAGCGCATCGATGTCGGCCGCCGTGTCGGCGTCGTTCAGGCTCGTCAGGTCCAGGCAGGCCAGCGCCATGCGGGCAGTGGCCCTGAGGTCCTGATGACTGTCAGTGCTCACAACGCCACGTCCTTGAAGCTGCTCACCAGCGCAGCCAGGAAGGCGGCGGCGCGCTCGCCGGACATCTGCGCCTGTTTCAGCGTCAGGTCGTGCGTCAGCGCCTCGGCGGACAGGCCGGCGGCCATGTTGGTCATCAGCGCCAGGCCCATGACCTTGAGGCCGGCGTGGCGGGCCAGGATGGTCTCGGGCACGGTACTCATGCCCACGGCGTCAGCGCCCCAGGCCGCGAACATGCGGATCTCGGCCGCCGTCTCGAACTGCGGGCCCAGTGCCCAGCAATAGGTGCCCTCGCCCAGCATCAGGTTCTCGCGCTTGGCCAGGGCCAGCGCGTGCTTGCGCAGTTCGGGGTCATAGGCGCCTACCATGTCGACGAAGCGGCTGCTGCCGGGCTCGCCCACCAGCGGGCTGCGCTGCGGTGCGTTGATGTGGTCGGCAATCAGCATCAGGCTGCCGGGCGGCATGTGGCCGCGGAGCGACCCGGAGGCATTGGTCTGCAGCAGCAGCTTCACGCCCCAGCGTTTGAGGGTGCGCAGGGCGCCCGCCATGCCGGTGCATTCGCCGCTCTCGTAGGTGTGGGCGCGGCCGCGCAGCATGATGACCCGCTGGCCATGGATGTCGCCGACGACGACTTCATTGACGTGCCCCTCGACCTTGGGTTGCGGGAAGGCCGGCAGCTCGGTATAGGGCAGGTTCTTGGCGTCCTGCACATGGCTGACGGCGCCGGCCCAGCCGGAGCCGAGCACGACGGCCACTTCGGGCGCGTTGCCGAACAGGGATTGCAGCTTTTCGACGCTCGCGGTGATCGCGACGTCGAGCTTTTGGTTATCGATCATGGGAAACCTCAGAAGTTCAGATGACTGGGCCCGAAGCTGTGGGGGAGCAGTTCGGCCAGGGTCCAGCGCTGGCGCATGCCGCCAGGATCGCCGGCGATGATGACGAGCTCTTCGGGCACGGAGAACTCCCGGAGCTTCTGGCGGCAGCCGCCGCAGGGGGTGATGATGCCCGGGCCAGGGCCGGTCACGAGCGCCACCTTCGCCTGTTTGCCGCCAGCCATGATCATGGCCGTCAGCGCCGAGGGCTCGGCGCACCAGCCTTGCGGGTAGGAGGCGTTCTCCATGTTGGCACCGATGTGGATGCGGCCCTGCTCGTCCAGAATGGCCACGCCCACCTTGTACTTGGAGTACGGCGAGTGCGAGAACTCGCGCGCGCGCAGCGACTCGGCGAGCAGCTTGTTCAGCAGGTCTTGGCTCAGTTCCATCTCAGCGCTCCTTCACGTACGGGCGCCCCAGCGCCTTGGGCGCAATGGCCGAGCCGATGAACCCGGCCAGCAACACGACGGTCAGGATGTAAGGCAGTGCCTGGATCAACTGCACAGGCACCTCACCGATACCGGGCAATTGGACACCTTGCATGCGGATCGCGACAGCATCCAGGAAGCCGAACAGCAGGCAGGCGCCCATGGTGGGCAGCGGCTTCCACTTGCCGAAGATCATCGCGGCCAGCGCGATGAAGCCGCGGCCGGCCGTCATGTTGGGGGAGAAGGACGCGTTCTGCGCCAGCGTCAGGTAGGAGCCCGCCAGGCCGCACAGCACGCCGTTCATCAGCAGCGCCTGGTAGCGCAGGCCTTGCACCGACATGCCGGCTGCTTCAACCATGGCGGGGTTCTCGCCCACGGCGCGGAACCTGAGGCCCGGGCGCGTGCGCTCCAGGAAGAACCACACCGCCGCCACCATCAGGAAGGCGACGTAGACCAGGATGTTGTGGCTCAGCAGGCCATGGCCAAAGACCGAAGCGAACCAGTTGCCGGGCTGCGGCTCGGCAAAGCCCTTGGCCAGCGCGGTCAGCCGCACGTCCGGCTCGATGGGCGGCGTCTGGCCACCCTGCTGGAACCAGGCAATGCCCAGTACCACCGTCAGGCCCGCGGCGATCATGTTCAGCGCGACGCCGGAGACGACCTGGTCACCGCGGTTGGTCACGCAGGCAAAGCCGTGCAGCAGGGACGCCACGCAGGCCACCGCGATCGCGGCCAGCACGCCGTAGGCGGTGGAATGCGTGACCGAGGCCGCAGCCGCCGCGGCGAAGGCGGCGAACAGCATCTTGCCTTCCAGGCCCAGGTCCACGACGCCGGAGCGCTCGGACAGCACACCCGCCATCGCGCACAACAGCAGCGGCGTGCTGACGCGCAGCGTGGACGCCAGCACCGAGGCGATCAGGACTTCATCCATCAGCGGCCTCCCTTCACAGCGGCATAGATGCGCGCAAACAGCGGCGCGCTGACGGTGGCCATGGCGCCCGAGAACAGCACGATCAGGCCCTGGGCCGTGACCACCATCTCGCGGCTGAAGCCTTGCAGCTCGAAGCTGACCTCGACACCGCCCTGATAGAGCACGCCGAACAGCAGCGACGCCAGCACGATGCCGAAGGGATGGTTGCGGCCCATCAGCGACACGGCGATGCCGGTGAAGCCTGCGCCGGCGACGAAGTCCAGCGTCAGCTTGCCCTGCACGCCCGAGATCTCGTTGATGCCCACCATGCCGGCCAGCGCGCCGGAGATGGCCATGGCCAGCAGCACCTGGGCGCGGGGACGGATGCCGGCGTAGTGGGCCGCGCGCGGCGCGCTGCCCACGGCACGCACCGCATAGCCGGCGGCGCTCTTCCACAGGAACCAGGCGACGAAGACGCAGGCCACCAGCGCGATGACCAGGCTGAAGTTCAGCGGCGACGACGGCAACTCCACGCCCAAGGCCGCGGCCATCTGGTGCAGGGCCGGCATGCGGGCACTGTCGGCGAACTCGGCGGACTCGACCGACATGCTGCCGGCCGGGCGCAGCCAGTTCACGAGCAGGTAGCCGTTCAGGCCAGCAGCGAGGAAGTTGAACATGATCGTCGTGATGACGATGTGGCTGCCGCGCCAGGCCTGCAGATAGGCCGGCAGCGCCGCCCACAGCATGCCGAAGACGGCCGAGGCGATGACCAGCAGCGGCAGCATGACGACTGCCGGCAGCTTGGCACCCAGCCACAACGCCACCAGCGCCACGCCCACGCCGCCCAGCGTCGCCTGGCCTTCACCGCCGATGTTGAACAGGCCGGCGTGGATGGCCACCGCCACCGCCAGGCCCGTGAAGATGAAGGTCGTCGCGTAGTACAGCGAATAGCCCAGCCCGCGCACGCTGCCCAGCGCGCCGTTGAGCAGCACGGTCAGCGCCTGCCAGGGGCTGTGACCGATGACCATGACGACCAGGCCCGCCACCAGCAGCGCGATGGCCAGGTTCCACAGCGGCAGCAGGCCGAGGTCGATCCAGCGGGGGAGTTGAATGGGTTGGCTCACGTCTGCCCCTCGCCTGCGGTGTACCGCAGTCGATCCCCCGAGGGGATGCGAGCCGACTCGGGAGCGGCCCAGCGTTCGGCTCGCTTCATGCGGCGGCCCTTTCTTCTTGCGCAGCCATCAGGAGGCCCAGGCGCTTTTCATCGCATTCCTCGATGGCCAGTTCACCGGTGATGCGGCCACAGTTCATGACGACCACGCGATCCGCCAGCGCCAGGATCTCGTCCAGCTCACTGCTGACCAGCAGCACCGCGCAGCCGGCATCGCGCAAGGCGCGGAGCTGGCCGTGGATGAATTCGATGGCGCCGATGTCGACGCCGCGCGTGGGCTGGCCCACCAGCAGCACGGTGGGCTGCTCGCCGATCTCGCGAGCCAGGATGAGCTTTTGCTGGTTGCCGCCGGAGAACTTGCTGGAACCCAGGCTCTCGTCGCGCGGACGCACGTCGAAGCGCTCCTGCATCTGGCGGGTGGCGTCGCGCATCGCGGCGTGGTTCATCGCCGCGCCCTTGCGGTACTTGGGCAGGCCCTGGTAGCCCAGCACGGCCGATTCCCAGGCCGGAAAGCTCATCACCAAGCCCACCGCATGCCTGTCCTCGGGCACGTGGGCCAGGCGCAGCGGGCGGGCGCGGGCCGTGTCCAGCCAGGCCTCGGGCGTGAACGACGCGCCGCCCAACTCCATGCGGCCGCCCTCGGGTGCGCGCAGGCCGGACAACACCTCCAGCAGCTCACTCTGGCCGTTGCCCGACACGCCGGCCACGCCGACGATCTCGCCGGCCCTCAGCGTGAGGCTTACGCCCTTCAGCGCCGGCACGCCATTGGCATGCTTGAGGCTCAGGCCGGTGGCCTGCAGGCGCACTTCGCCGGCATGCACTTCCAGACCTTCCGGCCGGCCCAGCGTGACCTTGCGGCCCACCATGGACTCGGCCAACGTCTCTTCACTCCACTGCGCGATGGGACGGGTCTCGACGACCTGGCCGGCCCGCATCACGGTAACGGCGCCACACAGGCTCATGACTTCCTTGAGCTTGTGGGTGATGAGGATGAGCGTCGTGCCGCGTTCCTTCAGCTTGCGCAGCGTCACGAAGAGCTGGTCGGTCTCCTGGGGCGTCAGCACGGCAGTCGGCTCGTCCAGGATCAGGATCTTGGCGCCGCGGTACAAGGCCTTCAGGATCTCCAGGCGCTGCAGTTCACCCACCGGCAGGTCGGACACCAGCGCGTCGAGCTGCACCGTGAGGCCGGTCTCCTGCATCAGCGCTTGCAGCTTTGCGCGCACCTTGGCCTTGGACGGCGTCAGGAAGAAGCCATCCTCGGCGCCCAGCATGATGTTTTCCAGGCAGGTCAGCGTGTCGACCAGCATGAAGTGCTGGTGCACCATGCCAATGCCCAGCGCAATCGCCTGCTGCGAGTTCGCGATGTGGACCTGCTGGCCGTTGACCTCGATGGACCCTGAGTCGGCGTGGTAGTAGCCGTACAGGATGGCCATCAGCGTGCTCTTGCCCGCGCCGTTCTCGCCGACGAGGCCATGCACGCTGCCCGCCGCGATGTCAAAGGAGACTTCGCGGTTGGCCTGGACCGCGCCGAAGCGCTTGGAGATCGCCTGCAGGCGAACGGCGGGAATGGCTTGCTCTGGCATGTCGGGGCGTGAGCGCTCTTTAGTCAGTTGAGGACGGAGCTGCCGGCGGGGTCGCCGTCAGGTCCATCCCGCAAAGCCATCAATATTTGCAGGCGTTGTCCGCCATGTAGTCGGCCACCTTGACCTTGCCGGCAATGATGTCGGCCTTGATTGCCTCGACCTTGGCCTTCAGCGGCGGGTTGACGAGCTTGGCGTTGTTGTCGTCCAGCGCGTAGTCCACGCCGCCTTCCTTCAGGCCCAGCACGCTGACGCCTTGCTTCCAGCCCTTGAGCACGTTGTAGACGGCCACGTCCACGTGCTTGACCATGGAGGTCAGCATGGTGCCGGGCTGCAGGTGGTTCTGGTTGCTGTCCACGCCGATGGCGAGCTTGCCGGCGTCCTTGGCAGCCTGGTAGACGCCCACGCCGGTGCCGCCGGCGGCGGCAAAGACGACGTCCGAGCCCTTGGCGAACTGGCTCTTGGCCAGCTCACCGCCGCGCGTCGGGTCGTTCCAGGCGGTGGACGTGGTGCCCGTCATGTTCGAGAAGACCTCGATCTTGGGGTTGGTCGTCTTGGCGCCCTGCTCGTAGCCGCATTGGAACTTGCGGATCAACGGAATGTCCATGCCGCCCACGAAGCCGACCTTGCCGGTCTTGGTGACCAGGGCCGCCATGGCGCCGACCAGATAGCTGCCCTCATGCTCCTTGAAGAGCACGGACTGCACGTTGGGCAGCTCGACCTTGGCGTCGATGATGGCGAACTGGGTCTTGGGGAAGTCCTTGGCGACCTGCTGCAGGGCCGAAGCCTGGGCAAAGCCGATGCTGATGATGGGGCTGGCGCCCCGCTCGGCCATGCGGCGGATGGCCTGCACGCGCTGGGTGTCGTTGCTGATCTCGAACTCGAGATAGTTCTTGCCCGTCTCTTTCTTCCATTGCTCGGCACCTTGGTAGCCGGCCTGGTTGAAGGACTTGTCGAACTTGCCCCCCATGTCGAAGATCACCGCGGGCTGCTGGGCCTGGGCCAGGGCCGAAGCGGCCAGCAGCGTCAAGGCTGCAAAACGAGGCAGAGAAGACTTCATGGGATTGATGTGGGCAGGGCGAAAGGGGCGCATTGTAGAAAACATCCCTCAAGTTTTACTAACCTGAAAAATACGGATTCACCCCAGCTTGGCACGGCGCAGTTTGCGGTGTGCCGAACGGGCATGGGGCAACCAGCCCAGTGTCGCCCAACGCCGCCACATCAAAAGCCCGCGAATCCACTCATCCGCCGCGTAGGCGATCCAGACCCCCACCAGCCCCCAACCCAGGTGGACGCCCAGGAACCAGCTCCCCCCGGCCAGCACGATGGCCATGGAGGCGGCGCCAGCGATGACGGGGTAGCGGGCGTCCCCGGCGGCGCGCAGGGCGTTGATGACGACCAGGTTGAATGTGCGCCCGGGCTCCAGCAGCACCGTCCACCACAGCAGCGTGCAGCCCAGGGCAATGATGTCCGGATCAGACGTGAACTGCCTCAGCAGCCAGGGCCCGGCCAGCGCAAAGCCGCCCGCCACGACCAGGGAGACGCCAAAACCCAGGGCGAGCGAGCGCCGCACCAGCTTGTGGGCCGCATGCAACTCCCCCGCTCCCACCATGTGTCCCACCAGGATCTCGACCGCAAAGCCGATGGCCAGGCTGAACATCAGGATCACATGCAGAAACTGCGTCGTGTAGGCATGGGTGGCCAGCGCGTGGGCGCCAAGCTGGGCCACGGCCGCGATGCTGGTCATGAAGGCCATGCGCCAAGCGATGTTCTCGGCTGCGCCAGGGATGCCGATGTGCAGCACGGTGGCCAGCGGCGCGCGCGCGAAGCGCCACCAGTCGGCCGCGCGCAGCCGCAGGTCCAGCCGCCACCGCCACAGCAGGACGTGCAGGACGAGGCCCACGCCGCGCCCGCAGGCGCAGGCCAGTGCATAGCCCATCAGCCCCATGGACGGCATGGCCACCAGCGCGACAGTCAGCGTGACGAGCTGGATGGCGATGACCACGCCCAGCGCGTCGCGGCTGCGCAGATGGGCGCGCATGACGCTGGCCATGCTGGCGTTCCAGGCGTCCATCAGCAGTGCCGGGGCCAGGGCTTGCAGCAGCGCGCGCGCCAGCGGCACCACCTCGGGCGGCGCGTTGACGAAGCCCAGCAGCGGCCCGGCCGCCACCAGCGCCACGACCGCGCCGGCCGCGCCCAGCCAGCCGCTGGCGCCCACGACCGCCCGGGCCACGGCGTCGGCCTGGTCGCGCCGGCCCGCACCCAGGGCCTGGGTCACGGCCACGCTGACGCCGGCGCCGATGATGCGAAACAGGACGAAAAGCGTGGCGAACACCTGGTTCGCGAGGCCGAAGGCGGCACCGCTGTCGTCCGACAGCCGGGCGGCCAGGGCCGTGGCGATGACGCCAATGCCTATGCCCAGCAACAGTTCCAGCAGCAGCGGCCAGGTCAGCGGAAAAAGCCGGGGGCGAGCCGACACAGCCGTCATGGCCGAGTCCTAAAGGCGGATATCACACAAGTCACAACAAGCTCGCCACAATGGCTTGAATCCTAAAGGAGTAACCATGGTGAAACCCGCTGCACATGCCTTTGCCAACACCCAGGCCGAGTTCAAGACCGCCTCCGGCAAAACCGGCAAGCTGTTCTCGCTGCCCAAACTGGCCAAGGCCTTCCCCAACGTGAGCCGCATGCCCGTGTCCATGCGCATCGTGCTGGAGAGCGTGCTGCGCAACTGCGACGGCAAGAAGGTGACGGCGGAGCATGTGGAGCAGCTCGCCAACTGGAAGCCCGTCGCCGAGCGCATCGATGAGATCCCCTTCGTCGTGGCGCGCGTCGTGCTGCAGGACTTCACCGGCGTGCCGCTGCTGGCCGACCTGGCCGCGATGCGCAACGTGGCGGCCGCCATGGGCAAGAACCCCAAGGCCATCGAGCCGCTGGTGCCGGTGGACCTGGTGGTGGACCACTCGGTCATGATCGACCACTACGGCAACAAGAAGGCGCTGGACCTGAACATGAAGCTGGAATTCGAGCGCAACCGCGAGCGCTACGAGTTCATGAAGTGGGGCATGCAGGCCTTCGACACCTTCGGCGTCGTGCCCCCGGGCTTCGGCATCGTGCACCAGGTGAACCTGGAATACCTGGCCCGCGGTGTGCACAAGGCCAAGGACGGCACCTACTACCCTGACAGCCTCGTCGGCACCGACAGCCACACGACGATGATCAACGGCATCGGCGTCGTCGGCTGGGGCGTGGGCGGCATCGAGGCCGAGGCCGGCATGCTGGGCCAGCCGGTGTACTTCCTGACGCCGGACGTGGTGGGCTTCGAGCTGACGGGCAAGCTGCGCGAGGGCGTCACGGCGACCGACCTGGTGCTGACCGTCACCGAGATCCTGCGCAAGCACAAGGTCGTCGGCAAGTTCGTCGAGTTCTTCGGCGAGGGCACGGCCAGCCTCGCCCTGCCCGACCGCGCCACCATCGCCAACATGGCGCCCGAGTACGGCGCGACCATGGGCTTCTTCCCGGTGGACGACAAGACCGTCGACTACTTCAAGGGCACGGGCCGCACCAAGGCCGAGATCGAGGCCTTCGAAGCCTACTGGAAGGCACAGAAGATGTTCGGCATCCCCAAGAAGGGCGAGCTGGACTACACCTCGGTCGTCTCGCTGGATCTCGGCACGGTCGCGCCCAGCCTGGCCGGGCCGAAGCGCCCGCAGGACCGCATCGAGATCACGAACCTGTCCAGCGCCTTCGCCGAGCTTTTCAGCAAGCCCGTGGCCGAGAACGGCTTCAACCAGCCGGCCGAGAAGCTCGCCCAACCCTTCGTGACCGAGTCCGGCATCCCGGTGAAGAACGGCGACGTGCTGATCGCCGCGATCACCTCCTGCACCAACACCAGCAACCCCGGCGTGCTGCTGGCCGCAGGCCTGTTGGCCAAGAAGGCGGTGGAGGCCGGCCTCACCGTGAAGCCGCACATCAAGACGTCGCTGGCCCCCGGCTCGCGCATCGTCACCGAGTACCTGGAGAAAGCGGGCCTGCTGCCCTACCTCGAGAAGCTGGGCTTCAACGTGGCCGCCTACGGCTGCACCACCTGCATCGGCAATGCGGGCGACCTGACGCCCGAACTGAACAAGCTCATCCAGGACAACGACCTCGTCTGCGCGGCCGTGCTGTCGGGCAACCGCAACTTCGAGGCCCGCATCCACCCCAACCTCAAGGCCAACTTCCTGGCCAGCCCGCCGCTGGTGGTGGCCTACGCCATCGCCGGCAACGTGACCCAGGACTTGATGACCCAGCCAGTGGGCTACAGCAAGAAGGGCAAGCCGGTTTACCTGGGTGACATCTGGCCCAGCAGTGACGAGGTCTACAAGCTGATGAAGTTCGCCATGAACGCCAAGGCCTTCAAGGAGAACTACGACAAGGTCGCCACCAAGCCCGGCAAGCTGTGGGACGCGATCAAGGGCGTCAAGGGCCAGGTCTACGACTGGCCCAAGAGCACCTACATCGCCCAGCCGCCCTTCTTCGAGGGCTTCGCGATGGAGCCCAAGGCACTGGAGGCCGGCGTCAAGGGCGCCAAGGTCATGGCGCTCTTCGGCGATTCGATCACGACCGACCACATCAGCCCCGCAGGCTCCTTCAAGGAGACGACGCCGGCCGGCAAGTTCCTGGTCGAGAACGGCGTGCTCAAGGCCGACTTCAACTCCTACGGCGCACGGCGCGGCAACCACGACGTGATGATGCGTGGCACCTTCGCCAATGTGCGCGTGAAGAACCTGATGCTGCCGGCGCGGGAAGACGGCTCGCGCGAGGAAGGCGGCTACACGCTCAAGGGCGGGGCCAAGACCACCATCTACGACGCCGCGATGGAGTACATCAAGGAGGGCACGCCCACGGTCGTCTTCGCCGGCGAGGAGTACGGCACCGGCTCCAGTCGCGACTGGGCGGCCAAGGGCACCCAATTGCTGGGCATCAAGGCCGTCGTCGCCAAGAGCTTCGAGCGCATCCACCGCTCCAACCTCATCGGCATGGGCGTGCTGCCGCTGCAGTTCAAGCCCGGTGACTCCTGGGAGAGCCTGGGCCTGACCGGCGCCGAAACCATAGACATCACGCTGGCGGCCGACATCAAGCCCCAGGGTGACGCGACGATGACCATCACGCGCGCCGACGGCTCGGTCAAGGAGGTGCCGCTCACGCTGCGCATCGACACGGCCATCGAGGTGGACTACTACCGCCACGGCGGCATCCTCCCCTTCGTGCTGCGTCAATTGCTCGCCGCCTGAACCCGCCCGTCCCGGCAAAGGGCGCCCCGCGGGGCGCTTTTTTGCGCGCGAAATATCGCGGCGCCCGTCACTTGTCTAGACGAGCGCCTGCAACTTTCAGGGGACAGGTTTGTCCCACGACACGCGCACGATCCGGCTCACCAGAATCCGCGACTTCTTCAACCCAGCGCCCCGATTTGGGGCCCACAGGAGCTTGCATGAAGACGTGGTTCAAGTTGTCCGCTGCCGCCTTTGCCGTGTTCGCCGCGACCAGCAGCTATGCCGCCGAGAGGCAATGCCTGGATGTGCGCGTCAGCAACGCCGCCCCAATAGTCAACGGTGACGTGGACGTGCAGGTGGATGTCGCCATCACCAACCAGTGCCGCACGGCCGTGCAAGTGCTGCGCTGGCAGCTGCCCAGCGACGCGATGAGCGGCGCCCTCTTCCGCGTGACCCGCGACGACCAGCCCGTGCGCTACACCGGCGCCATCGTCAAGCGCGCTGCGCCCACGGCCAAGGACTACGTCGAGATCGCCGCCGGCGCGACGCTGAACTACAAGGTCGAGCTCACCGGCCACTACGACTTCAGCAAGAACGGCCGCTACGCCATCGAGTTCTACAGCGACCGTGGCACGCATGGCTCCGGCGCGCAGAGCATGGCCAGCGCCGCCGCCACCTACCTGTGGGCGCAAGGCCGCAGCGAGCGCCAGGACGCCCGCCTGGACGAAGCACCTGCCCGCGCCGAGGCCAGCAACCTCACTGCGGCAGCCGCCAGCATCTCCTACACCGGCTCCTGCACCAGCACCCAGAAGACCCAGCTGTCGCAGGCCGTCACGGCCGCCACGAACTACGCCTCGGCTTCCAAGACCTACCTCAGCGGCACGCCCTCCGCCACGGCCCGCTACACGACCTGGTTCGGCGCCTTCACGCAAGCGCGCTGGAACACCGCCAAGGACCACTACACCAAGGCCACCACCGCCTTCCAGAGCGCCGCGCTGACGCTGGACTGCAGCTGCAAGGACAGCGGCACCTATGCCTACGTGTACCCGACGCAGCCGTACAAGATCTACGTCTGCGGCGCCTTCTGGAGCGCCCCGATGACCGGCACCGACAGCAAGGGCGGCACGCTGGTGCACGAGATGATGCACTTCAATGTCATCGCCGGCACCGACGACTGGGCCTACGGCCAGAGCGCCGCGAAGAGCCTGGCCAAGTCCAACCCCACCAAGGCGCTGGACAACTCGGACAACCACGAATACTTCGCCGAGAACACCCCCTTCCAGAACTGACCCCACCCCAACGATGGACAGCGCCGCCTCCGGGCGGCGCTTTTCATGGGGAGTGGCTATTGCAGTCTCCTCATATAGGCTCACCGCTATGAGAACCCTCCTGCATCGCGCAGCGGCACTCGCGCTGCTCGCCACCAGCCCGCTGACCATGGCCGCACCCGCTTCGCCCTTGCTACCCGATGAGCTGAGCTGCCAGTTCCAGGCCAGCACGAAGGCTGACGGCCAGGTGGTGCTGGGCTTCACGCTGCGCAATGCTGGCAAGCGCGACTTGCATCTGCTGCGCTGGGGCAGCCCTTTCGAGGGCGCCTGGTTCGGCCCCTTCGTGCACGCCAGCACGGCCCAGGGCGAACTGCCCTTCCAGGGCGCCATGCGCAAGCGCGGCGACCCTTCGGCCCAGGACTACCTGCTGCTGCGCGCCGGCCAGACGCTCAGCGCCGAGCTGACGCTGAACGACGCCTTCGCAGTGCCGCCCAGCGGCCCGCTGCGGCTCAAGGCCAGTTGGCACTGGCACGACGTCGTCGTGCAAGGCGCTGGCAAACCACCGCGCCCGCGTGCCCAGCACCATGGCGTGGACCAGGATTGCGGCGAGGTGACGCTGGGCCGCTAAGCTGCGCGGACCTCTCGCCATTGCCGTTCATGCACCGTCTTCCCGGCCTCGACCTCCTGCGCAGTATCGCCATCACCTGGGTGATGTTCTTCCACTCCTTCCTGGTCGACGGCCTGGGGCCTGACTTCGCGTGGCTGTCGCGCTTCGGCTGGGCAGGGGTGGACATCTTCTTCGTGCTCAGCGGTTTCCTGATCGGCTCGCAGTTGCTGCGCAGGCTGCAGCGCGGCGAACCGCTGGCCCTGCCCGCCTTCTACGCGCGCCGGGCCTGGCGCATCCTGCCGGCCTTCGCCATCGTGCTGGCGGTCTACGTGGCCTTCCCCGTGCTGCGCGAGGCGCCAGGCCTGCAGGCCTGGTGGCAGTTCGTGAGCTTCACGCTGAACCTGCTGATCGACTACGGCCACAACCAGGCCTTCTCGCATGCCTGGTCGCTGTGCGTGGAGGAGCACTTCTATCTGCTGTTCCCGTTGCTGGCCTGGTGGACGACTCGCCGCCCCTCGGCCACACGTTTCCTGGGCCTTTGCGCCATCCTGATCCTGGGTGGCATCGCGCTGCGCACCGGCATCTGGCTGCACGACGATGCCACGCAGCCGCAGCGACCCTGGTTCGTCGAGGACATCTACTACCCCACCTGGGCGCGGCTGGATGGCTTGCTGGTGGGCGTCATGCTGGCCGCGCTGCGCGTCTACCGGCCGCTCTGGTGGGACAAGCTGCAGGCCCGCTCTACGCTGCTGATGCTGGCCGGCCTGGCCCTGGCGACCCTCGCGTTCCTGCTGTTCCGTGACCGCACGGGCCTGGTCGCCAACGTCATCGGCTGGCCCATGCTGTCACTGGGCTTCGGGCTGCTGGTGTTGTCGGCCAGCTCCGCGCGCGGGCTGCTGGGCCGCTGGGCGGTGCCCGGCGCGGGCTGGATCGCGGCGGTCTCATACAGCCTGTACCTGAGCCACAAGCTGGCCATGCACGCCGTCCACGAATGGCTGGTGCCGGTGCTGCCGCTGCAGGGCCTGGCCCTGTTCCCGGTCTATGCCGTGGCCATCTTGGCCGTCGGTGCCGCGTTGCACTACGTCGTCGAAAAACCCTGCCTGCGGCTGCGCGACCGGCTGGACAAGCGGCCCGCCGCCAACCCGCTAGGCGCGGCAACCGCCTGAATCAAGGCGACTGCGGCTCGACGATAGGCACGCTGATCTCGAACCAGAACCGGCTGCCCAGGCCCAGGCGGCTCTCCAGCCTCACCTCGCCGCCCATCATGCGCACGAGCTGCCGGCTGATGGCCAGGCCCAGGCCCGTGCCGGCCACGCGCTGCTCGGCATTGCCGGCCTGTTCGAAGGGCTCGAACAGGCGGTCGACCTGGTCCTCGGCAATGCCCACGCCCGTGTCCTGCACCTCGAAGCGCAGCAGCACGTGGCCCGCCGGCACATCCGCCGCCAGCACCCGGCGAGCGCGCAGCTTCACGCCGCCGACATGGGTGAACTTCACCGCGTTGCCCAGCAGGTTGATGAGGATCTGGCTGAGTCGCTTTTCGTCGGCCTGCACGACGGCGGGGAGTAGCGGGTCGAGGTCCAGGTCCAGCGCGATGTGCTTGTTCTCGGCCGTGAGGCGCACGATGTCGATGACCGAATGCAGCCGGGCGACCAGTTCGACCGGACCGAGCCGCAACTCGGCCTTGCCGGCTTCGATGCGCGACAGGTCCAGGATGTCGACGATCAGCGTCAGCAGGTGCTGGCCGCTGCTGTGGATGATGTCCAGGCCGCTGCGCTGCTTGGGGCTAAGCGTCTCGTCGAGCTTGAGCAGTTGCGCATAGCCCATGACGGCGTTCAGCGGCGTGCGCAGCTCGTGGCTCATGCGGGCGAGGAATTGGCTCTTTGCCCGGCTCGCGACCTCGGCGCGCTCCTTGGCCTCGCTGAGCTCCTGCGTGCGCTCCTCCACCAGTTCCTCCAGGTGGTCGCGGTGGGCCTCCAGCTCCGTCTCGCGCTCCTGCAGCGCGTCGATCATGCGGTTGAAGGTGTGGGCCATGGCGGCGATGTCCTTGGGGCCGCCGGCCGGCGCGCGGGCACCGACGTCGCCCTGCTCCACCCGCTCCATGGCATGCGACAGCGCGGCCAACGGCCGCGTCAGGCGCAGCGCCAGGTAGCGCACGGCCAGCAGGAACAGGAAAGCCGCGATCAACGCGACGACCAGGTTGGACAGGAAGAGCGAGGTCTGGGTGCGATGCAGCGTGGCCTTGCTGAGCACCACACGCACCTGGCCCAGCAGTTGCTCGGGCCGCACGGTCGCATCGAAAGGCGAGGCTTCGCGGCGCGTCCATACCGGCGCGGCGAACGCCCAGCTGTCCTCGGTCTCGTGGTCCAGCCAGGGGCCTGAGGCCGGCTGCACGGGCGCCGGCTGGCCGGTGTCGGCCAGCGCGCCCTTGGGACCCAGGGCCAGCAGCACGCGGCCGGCCTTGTCGCGGATCTCGATGGCGATGACGTCCGGGAAGGCCAGCGAGGCGCGCACGGCCTCGTCGGCGTTGTCGGCCGAGGCATAGAGCAGGGCCAGCGAGCTGTCGGAGGCGAGGTTGGCGGCCACGCGGCCGCCCTGATCCACCAGCATCTCGCGCACCTGGCGGCCACCCTGCCAGGCGTTGACGACGGCCAGCAGCAGGGACAGGCACAGCACGCCGAAGGCGACACCCAGGCTCACCTGGCGGCGGAACGACGCCTCGAGCACATAGCGGGTATAGGCCCGCGCCAGCCCGGAGGGCTGCGCGGCCGACGTGCCGGCTTCGGCGCCCGGCGACGGGACGACGTGGTGGCGGCTGAGTGGGGCGGGTGGCAAATCCAGGTCCTCAGTTGGTGGGGTACACCAGGTCGAATCCGGCCTGCGCGGTGGTCACGTCCAGTCCCAGGTGCGCGGCTGTGCGGATGTTGATGGCGGCGCGAGTCTCGCGCAAAGGCAGCACGGCCGGCGGAACCGAGCGTGGATTGGCCAGCAGGCGCTGGGCCGATACCGCCAACGCGCGGCCGAGCTCCACGTTATCGGGATAAAGCGAGAACAGTGCGCCGCGCTTCACATGGTTGACGTTGCTGGAGAACACGGCGATGGAGCGGTTCCAGCCGTCCTTCAGCACCATGGACAGCACGACGTTGTCGTCCACGGTGGTGGGGTCCTGCGGCAGCCATAGCGCGTCTCGGGTCGGGTCGGCCGAGGCGAGCAGTTGCGAATACAGGCGCAGCGCGCCTGGCTGGTCGGTGGCTTCCTGGGCCAGCAGCTCCATCCCTTCCGCCCGCGCGGCGTCGCGAGCCAGCTTCACCAGCCAGCTGTTGGCACGCGGGTCGAACACGAGATGCACGCGCTTGATGCTGGGCGCCAGCTTCTTCAGCCGGGCCAGCATGAGCGCCGGGTCGGGGGCCAGCGTGTGGATGGGGAAGGCCTTGGCCTCGGACTCCTGCACCGACACGACGCAGCCCACCAGCACCGGCAATTCACCAGCCATGGCCGCCGCGATACGCATGCCGCCGCGGCCCAGGCCGATGACGACCTTGGCCTCGCGCTTGCGGATGCCATCGGCCACCTCGGCCGGCGGCGTCGCATTGCCCACCGCCACGCTCGCCACGCCGCGCAGCTTGTCCTCGATGCCCTCCAGAATGGACGTGAAGACCTGGCGGTAAGGCTCGCCGAGGTCCGGATAGACCACGGCGACGCTGCGCCCCGGCTCGGCCGCAACAGCCCCTCCGCCCACCAGCAGCGCGACGGCACCCAGGCCCTGCTGCAGCAGGGCCCGGCGCGTGGTGTCCAAGGAAGAACCGGGATCAGTCAAGTGGGCTCAGAAGCGATATTGGGCCTGCACATAGGCCGCCCTGGGCGCCACCGGCAGATCGTTGATGATGCCGCCATTGGACAGGCTGGGCTCGCGCGCATCGGCGTCCAGCACGTTGCGCAGCATGGCGGAGATCTCCCAGGCCGTGCCGGCCAGCCGCGTACGCAAGGCCAGGTCCAGTGTCGTGTAGTCGCGGATGGCGGCGCGCGTGTCGCCGGCCGGGCGCTTGCGGCCGGCCACGTGGTTGACCTGGCCGCTCAGCGTCAGGCCATGTGCGAACACCCAGTCGGCCTGCACGAAGGCATGCCGGTGCGGCGCATAACCGGCATCGACGTGCGTGGTTTCGTCCACCGATTTCTGCACGGACAGATTGCCGGTGAGGCGCAAGCTGCGTGTCGCATCCCAGACGAGCTCAAGCTCAGCGCCATGCCCCGTCTGCTCGCCGCGGTTCTGCGTCAGTTGGGCCGGTGGTGCCGCCGGGTTGGGCACATTGCGGATGATGTCGCGCATCGAGTAGCGGTACAGGCTCACGTTGAGCTGCAGGCTTTCCTGCGGCGTCCAGGCGAATGAAGCCTCGGTGGTGTGGATGGTCTCGGGCTTGAGGTTGGGGTTGCCGCCGATCACCGGGTTGTTGATGCTGTGCTGCTCGTTGAAGGAAGGCGCCCGGAAGGCCTGGCCGTACAGCAGCTTGGCCGTCAGGTCATAAGCCGCGCTCCAGACCAGCGCAAGGCGCGGGTTGGTCGTGGAGCCGAAGTCGGAGTAGTGGTCGCGGCGCACGCCGGCCGTCAGCATCCAGTCGGGCTGGAAACGCCATTCGTCCTGGGCGTAGACATAGCCCACGCGGCGGCGCTGCGGCAGCATGAACTTCAGCAGCGTGTTGGAGAAGTCGGTCACGTCGGCCCAGGAGCCCGTGCCGATGCGGCTGTAGTTGGGGTTGAAGTTCTTGAACTCGGTGGTCTTGTACAGGTCGAGGTCGTCGTAGCCCAGGCCCAGGCGGACGCTGTGGCCGCTGAAGCCCGAGTAGGTGGCAAAGCCCGACAGCCGTGTCTGGCGCTCCCATTTGTTGGGCCCGCCGATCAGGCCGTCGGTGAAGACGTTGCCCGGCCCCAGCGTCGTGCCGGGTGGCAGCAGCACGTAGTTGGTGGTGGCTTGCTCGACATAGCGCATGAAGCTGGCCTGCAGGCCCATGCCCCAGTCGGCGCTGACCTTGGGCTCCGTCCAGGAGATGTCGCCCTCGGTACGTTCGCTGCGGCCCTTGCCGACCGGATCGAGGGCGGATGCCACGCCGGCACCGCTGCCCACGTTGCTGCGCAGCTTGTAGCCCACACGGGCGCGCCAGGGGCCCTGGCTGATGTCCAGATTGCCGTCGACCGAGTCGTGGCCGAGGTTCACCGGCCCGGGCGCACGCGTGACGGCGGGCTGGGCCGCGTCCTTCTCGATGATGCTGCGCGCGCCGTCGGTGCTGCCCACGCGCAGGTAGGCCGAGACGTCCAGCGTGCCCAGCTTGCCTCCGTGGAGAACCCAGGCATCACGAGTGCCGAAGGAGCCGCCACGTACGCCCACGCGCGTGCCGGGCGTGTCGGCGGCGGTCTTGGTGATGATGTTGATGACGCCGGCAAAGGCGTCGGCGCCGTAGAGGGCCGAGCCCGGGCCGCGGATGACCTCGATGCGGGCGATGTGCTCCACCGGGTAGCCGGCCCAGACATTGCCCTTGTTGCCGACGAACAGCGTCGTCATCGGCACGCCGTTTTGCAGCACCAGCACCTGGGGCGTCAATTGGCTGTAGATGCCGCGGAAGATGTACAGCGGCGTGTACTGGTTGGCCGCGCGGCCCACGTGCAGCCCAGCCACCGACTCCAGCACCTCGTCCAGGTCGACGGCCCCCATCGCGCTGATGGCTTCGGCCGTGATCACGCTGGCAACCGCCGGCGCCTGGTGCAGCGGCTGGCGGCTGCCGGCGGCAATGCTCACGGAGCGCTGGTCGCCATAGGCGAGGGCCAGTTCGTCTTCATCACTCTGCGCCGCTGCAAGGCCTGGCACCACGGCCAAGACCGCAGCGAGGCCAAGGAGGCCTGGCAGGCCTGCAGAACCACGTGACATACCGCACCTGCCTGAGGGGTTTCGGGGCCGCGATTATCAAGCGGCCACGGACCCTCTTTCGGCCCAACTGCGGGGTGCTGGCCCCCCATACGTCACGTTCTCGCAGGACATGGGCATCAGGGTGCCCTCGGGTTTCTCCGCAGCCTCGACGATGCAGGGCGGCATGCCGGCCAGTGTCTTGAGGATGTTGTAGAGCTGGTACTGCCGCGCCGTGAAGCCGAGGTCGGCCGCCAGCGCCGCGGTGAGGCCCGCGAAATTGAGCTTCAGGAAGGGCTTGCGGCGCAGCAGCGCCTGCTCCACCTCGAAGGCCATCCGGTAGTGCAGGCCCTGGTCCAGCCCTTCGCGCTCGACCAACCTCATCAGGGGCGGCAGGCGCTCGTCGGTCGCGTTGATGGGGCGGCCAAAGCCGAGGATGCGCCGCTCGGCCAACTCGGTCGAGACAATGGCCTCGACCGTTTCACCCGCGCGCAGCTTTTCGCCAGCGCGCAGGAAGAAGTCGATGGACTGCAGGCCCGGCCCGCCGCCGAACACGCCGGCCTCGGTCGACGCGATGGCGGCCGACAGGCCCAGCACCGAGGCGCTGCGCGCATTCGCCGCCAGCGCCGCGACGCGGTTGTTCCACAGCCGCGTGTCGGGGTAGCTGGTCATCGTCCAGATGCCTTCCAGCACCTTCAGCTCGTTGGCCGCGAAGCGCCGCCCGGTGATGCCGAAGACGTACAGGCCCATCCAGCCGATGCCATCGAGGTCTTGGTGCAAGTCCTGGCCACGGAAGACGGCTCGCGTGCCGGGCCAGCAGGCACCGACGCGCGTGCGCAGCAACTCGGCGTTCGCGGCAAGCATTTCGGGACCGCTCATACGACAGCCTCCGTGACCGCAGGGTCGTCTTCCAGTTGCACGGCCGGGAACGGGAAGCGCTTGTAGCCGAGAGCGCGCTGCTCCAGCGCATGGGCCGCGGCACCGGGCAGGCGCAGCAGCAGGTAGAGCATCTCGCCCTGCTCGGGGTCCAGCCCCAGGTCCGTGAAGGCCGCGGCGGCGATGCTGGTCATGGCCAGTGGCAGGCCGGCAGCGGCTTCCAGCGCGGCGCGGTGCTCGGCCAGCCAGTTCAGACGCCGGGCCCAACCGCCGGTCGCGAGCCGAGCCAGCGCCTGCAGCACGATGCCGGGCGTCTTCACGCCGTGCGGATCAAAGCCTGCAGCGCGCTCGCGCGACGGCCAGATGTCCAGGCGCTGCGCGCTCATGTCGCCAAGCCGCATCAGCCAGGCGTCCAGGTCGGTGCCGCACTCGGCCCAGCCCGTCATGGCGTCGAAGACGTCGCGTGCGCCGCCGTGGCGGCCGGCACCCACCGACAGTGCCGCCATCAGCGCGGCGGCCGCCGGCGCGCCGCCCGTGCTGCTGGCCATGGCCGCCTGCACGGCCTGGTCGCGCGGGCCGGCGTTGGCCAGGGCCACGGCCAGGTTCTCCAGCAACTCGGCCTGCTCGGGCCAGGGCGCTTCGCCGCGCACCAACAGGAACAGCATCTCGGCCCAACTCGCCCGACCCAGCATTTCGCCGTAGACGTCGTAGCCATGGCAATAGGCGGCTCGGGTCGAGAAGCTGTCGCCGGACTCCGGTTCCTCCAGCCAGATGCGCGTCGTCAGCGTCGGCGCCTGCGTCATCGCGCCGTTCCCAGCGTCTTCATTCGCACGTTCATCGGCGGCACTTCCTCGCCGTCGATGCGGATGTCCAGCAGCGTCGGCCCACGGCGGTTAAGCAGGACGTTGAAGTCCAGCTCGTCCAGGTCCTTGTGCGAGCGGATGACGTGGCCCGGGATGCCCATGGCGGCCGCCATCGCGGCGAAATCGACCCGGGGCAGCTCGAAGCCGATGGGTTCGGCACCGGCCAGACGCTGGCCGTGCTTGACCATGCCCAGCGCGCCGTCGTTGAGCACGACATAGAGCACCGGCAAGCCGAGCTCGGCCGCCACGGTGATCTCCTGGCCGTTCATCAGGTAGCTGCCATCGCCCGTCAGGCAGACGACCGGGCAGCGGCGGTTGGCCAGGGCAATGCCCACGGCCGAGCCTATGGCCCAGCCCATGGGCGCGAAGTCCATGGTCACGCGCAGCCAGCTCGAATGGCGGGTACGCCTTTCCTGCCCGGCCGGCAGGTAGGCGCCGCCCGGCATGCGGCCGCTGCGCTTGTCATGCGGCGCGAGGTAGTGCACGGCCCAAACGGCACTGTTGCCGGCGTCGGCGACGAAGCGCGTCTGCGGCGGGCAGCGCTCGCCCAGGGCGGCCACCAGCCGCTGGGGTTTGACGGGAGAGGCCTCGCCATGCAGGGCCTCGGGGCTGTCGACCATGGCTTCGTAGGCTTGCCGTGCGACCTGCGGGTGCAGGAAGGGCAGCAGCGCCGCATCTTGCGGCGACGCCAGCAGCGTCAGCAGCTGTTCGCACACGGACCGGATGTGCCCGCGAACGTGCAGCCGCGCCATCGGCGAGCGCATCAGGTTCTCGTCGCTGTCGTCGACGTGCACGAGACGGCTGTTCAGCAGCGACGCGGACCAGCCACCGCTGTTGAGCTCGCCAAAACCCGTGCCCACCGCGATGACCAGATCGGGTTCGCTCGAGAGCAGCTCCGCGGCGCTGGCATGGCCGCCGAAGCCGAACACGCCGCGAAAGCGAGGGTGGCGCGGGTTGATGAAGCCTTTGCCATCGGGCGTCGTGATGAAGTTGCCGTCGGTGCGCTGCACCAACTGCATCAGGTCGGTGGCGGCTTCGCCGCAGCCATCGCCAATGAGCCAGACGGGCTGGCGGGCCGAGAACAACAGGCGGGCCAGCTGCCTCACGGCGGGCAGGTCCACCAGTGCGGGCGCGCGGCGCAGCAGGCCGGCGAAGTCGGGCATGTCCACGTCGTCGGACAAGGGCTCGCGCAGGATGTCCACAGGGATGGACAGGTGGCTGGGGCCGCTGGGCGCCCGGTGCGCCTGCATCAGCGCATTGAAGAGCTTGTTGGGCAGTTGCTCGGCGTGCGAGACCAGCGAGTTGTAACGCGTGCAGGGGCGGAACATCGCCATCGTGTTGATGCCCGTGCAGCTGGACTCCTGCAATGCGCCCTTGCCGAAATTCTTGATTGGCGGCTGGCCCGTGATGACCAGCATGGGGATGTTGTTGTCATAGGCGCAGGCCACGCCCGTGATCAGGTTGGTGGCACCGGGGCCCGATGTGGCGATGCACACGCCCAGGCGACCGGTCTCGCGGGCATAGCCGTCGGCCATGTAGGCCGCGCCCTGCTCGTTGCGGGCCACGATGGCCTGCGGGCCGCCGCGGCGGGCACTGCGGGCCAACGCGTTGTACAGCGGCTCGATGGCGCCGCCCGGCACGCCGAAGACGAACTCCACGCCCAGCGCGGCCAGCGCATCGACGATCAGGTCGGCAGCGTCACGTACCGTGCTTTCGCGCGGTAGGTCGGTTTCCCCGGCGTAGAAGGGGGCGAGAGCGGTGTTGGATTCCACGTTGCGGCAGGCGATAGGACGCCGTGCAACGGGCTGGGACCTGGCGCCGCGCAGGCGCCCGGCACCGGCTTGCTCGCACGGCATCGGGGTTGGGACAAGTCCACCGGAATGGACTCACGCGGGCCGCCGAACTCGACGTTCAAACGACCTACCCCACCCTGCGTGCGCAGTGGCTCATTGGCCCCGCGACATCTGTTTTATGCGAATGAATGCGTTTACATCCAGCGCGTCGCAACTGTATCCATTTGATACTTTTGATACATCCCCGCAAATGCGGGCAACCGATTCAGGGCCTGATCTTGACACCTGTAAGTTGCGCGACAGCCGCCAGTGTTGTCTGTGCCGCGTTCAGCCCGAGCAGGAAATCCTTGTCCGAGTAGCTGGAGAACAGATCGGTGGGCTGGTGCCAGTGCGGGTTCCAGCCGGCGCCAATCTGCTGCCCCCGCTCGTTCTCGCGCAGCGAGATCGCCGGCACCTCGTCCATGAAGGGCGTGGAGTCGGTGTTGGTCATGTGAAAGCCCACCGCCGCCGGGTAGTTCTTGGCGTACTTGTCGTTGGCCGCACGGAAGTGCCAGGCCAGCTTGGCCGCACCGTCTGCATGCTTGGCCGTGGACTGGTACTCGATGTTCACGTCGGCCTCGGCGCGCTGCTCCTTGGGCGCCACATAGACGGGCTGGCCCTTGGCGTCCAGCACCGGCTTGCCGTTGGCGTCCAGCTTCGGGATGGGCATGCCGTGGTCGAACATCATCATGTCGTGCTGGATCATGCCCAGCCACTTAGGCTCCGGGTACTTGCCCGAGCCCTTGGGCGACTCGATGCCTTGCAGGCCCTTGCGCTGCTCGACATAGGCATAGGCGCCGTTCAGGCCCGTCTCCTCGTTGTTCCACAGCACGAAGCGGATGGAACGCTCCGTCTCCACGCCGGGCATGCTGAAGATGCGCGCCAGCTCCATCACCAGCGCCGTGCCCGAGCCGTTGTCGTTGGCGGCCTCGCCCCAGCCTATGCCATCCATGTGGGCACCGACGATGTACATCTCGTCCGGCCGCGTCTTGCCAACCTTGGTGCAGTAGACGTTCTCGCGCAGCGAGGTGCCCTCGGGCGTGGGCTCGGCGTTGAGCTTGCGCAGGCGCTCATCCGGCTGGGCCATGGCATCGGTGTTGACGCCTATGGGCGCACGGTTGCCGAACAGCGTGCTGCCGCCCTGCCCTGGCGGGCCGCCGGCCAGCGCGGGTCGGGGCGCGGCGGGCGTGCGCTTGGCGGGCTCGGTGAACTGGTACTGCAGCCGCTCGGTGTTCGTGCAGCCATAGGACTTGAGCTGGGCCTCGATCCAGTCCAGCGCCTTGCGGTTGCGCTCGGTCCCCTGGCGGCGGTCGCCGAACTGCGTCAGGCCCTTGATCGTCGCCTTGTACTTCTCCAGGTCGAGATGGTTGACGAGGGTGGCAACGGGGTCGGCGGCGTCTTGCGCGCAGGTGGTGCCGGCAGCACATGCCGCAATGAGGAAGGCGATTGCAATCTTGAGGGCCATGGATCGCTCGGGTAGTGAAGCCGAGCATCCTAACGATCAACTCAATGCGCCAAGGACGCCGCCGCCAGCAGCATCCAGGCCGAGTGCGGCAGCCACTGCTCCACCCAGCGCCATTGCGCGTCATCGGGTCCAGGCGCGAAGGTGATGCCTTCGCCCGTGTCGCTGTCAGTCGCACCGGTGATGCCGTTCGAGATGCCGCCCTTGAACATGTCACCGGCGCTCGACGGCACGGCCGGCGGGTTGCGCTGGCCAAAGCCGTAGAGCATGGAGATGCCATAAGGGTTGCGGCCCAGCGTCCAGTCGATCTGGCCCTGTGCGAAGCTGGCCCAGTCGCCTGGGATGCCAAAGGCGCCAGGCGAAGGCGCCACCTTGCGGCCAGCCACGACCATGGCCGTGGACAGCGAAGCCAGGCGCGCGCTCTCGCCCTGCCACCAGTAGCCCGTCTCGTTGCGGTGCGGGATGAAGAAGCCCTCCATGGCCTCGCCCTCGGGCTTGCCGTCCTTGCCGGCGAGGCGGAAGGCTTGGCGCGCATAGCCGTAGGGGTTGGCGACGCTGCCGGTGATGGCGATCTCGTGCCGCAGCGCTGCGGTGATGGCCGCGCTCGCACGGCCGCGCCGGGCCTCGTCCGTCTCGATGTCGACATAGTGGGCCAGGCTCAGCATCGGCAGGCCGGCCTCGACCGCGTGGTAGTAGGGCCGCGCCTTGCCGTCGCTCAGGAAGCCGCCGGACGCCGCTTGCCGGGCGATCAGGCTGTCGGCCCGCGCACGCGCTGCGTCCAGAAAGCGTGGCTCGCGCGTCGCGACGAACAGCTCGGTTGCGGCCATCAACGCCGTGTAGTCGTCGATGATGTTCTCGGCGCCGTCGGCACCGTACTGCGCATTGAACTTCTGCAGATGGTCGAAGGCACGCACCGCGTCTGCCAGATAGGTGGCGCCATCGAACTCGCCATGTCGGCCCGACTGCTTCGCAAGCAGCGAGGCCCGCGCCAGCGCCGCGATGGCCATGCCGCCACCCGCCCGGTAGGCCGAGCGGTACAGCTTGGTGTAGGTCCCGTCCTCACCCTCGTAGCCGACGACCATGCGCTCGGCCGCCTTGTCGCCCCATTTGTCGAACACCGTCGTGTAGAAATAGCCTTCGGCGTCGAGGATGCGATGCAGATAGTCGGCGCCCCAGAAGGCCTCGTCCTCGGCGCGCTTGATCAGCCCCGCGCGGCGGTAGAGCTCGCCCGAGGTATGCACCGTGTAAGCCAGCACCCAGGCCACCATGGAGGTCTGCTGTGGGTTGAAGTGGTTGGCGTAGCCGAGGTGGGACAGGTACTTGCCCGCGTCGCCGCCGGCATCCTTCCAGCCGCCCCAGACGTTCACATAACGGTCGGTCTCGAAGATGCGGATGCGCCGGTCCCCCTTGCCCGTGTGGCGGCTGCGCTTGAAGTAGTCCAGCGTCTTGTCGGCGATGGTGGTGAACAGGGCCTGGTCCCGCACGGCCACGGGCGCGGACAGCACGCGCTGCTTGCCGACGGTCACTTCGACGCGATATTTGCCCGGCGCCTGCAGCGACGAGAAATCCACCTCGAAGTAGCGCTTGCCGCTGCCCCAGGCCGAAAAGTCCGGCAAGGGCGTCAGGTCGCCCTGGGCAACCGCCGCGCCGCCCATCAGCACGCGGTAGCGGCCTGAAGGTGCCTGCCCCGTGTATTCGACGACCGCGCGTTTGGGGCCAACCCGCTCCAGCGCCACCTGGTTGACCTCCACCAGCAGCGGCGCGGTCGGCAGCTTGACCGACACCGTCGTCACCGGCGCAGGGGCCTGGGCTTGCAAGCCGGCAGGGAAGAAAGCGGCGGCAGCCGCCAGGGCGATGGCATGCCGCCTGCTCATGTGAACTCGATTCATTCCCAGGCCATGTTCTTGGACCACTTGATACCCGACGCCGGGCACTTGCCGCTGTTGTCCGGGTAGCTGCTGTTGATGACCTGGTTCACGACGCTGACGCTGTTCATGGCTGGATTCTTCTTGTAGATGTCCAGCGCCATGCTCGCGCGCCAGCAGTTGCCTGCATCGTCGCCGAGGCTGGAGGACTTGAGCCAGCGGATGTACTGGTCGGTCAGGTAGGTCGCGAAGCAGGTCTCGGCGCTCATGCTGCCGCAGTTGCCCGCCTGGCGGACCGAGGCGAACGACGAGACGCTGGCGATGGAGCCGGTGTTGACCTGCACCTGGAAGGCCAGGCCGACGAGGTTGTACTTGTCGAAGGCCGTGAACCCAACACCCTTCAGCGCGTTGAGCACCGGCACCAGTTTGTCGCCGTGGATGTGCGCATAGTGGCTCATCACGTATTGGTCCTGCTGGTTGTCGAAGGCCGACTGCAAGGCTTTGCAGATCTTGGTGAGCGCGGCGCGTTTGGTGGAGTTGGAGCGGCTCTTGGTGGGGTACGGGTCCAGCGCACCGTCGTCGGCCTGGAAGTTGCCGGCCGAAACACCGGTGACCTGCACGCCCCAGTTGCGCATGTCGGTGTTGGTCGCGCCGGTCTTGCCCAGCACGTAGGGGGCGAAGGCCTTCTTGAAGTAGTCGGGAAAGTCGCCCACCGTCGTCACGCCCACCGGGCCGAAGGTGTCGCCACGGTAGTCCGAGATGCCCTGGCTGGCCTCGTAGTCCACCTCGCAATAGCGCCAGGGGCCGGGGTCCTGGTAGTTGGTGGTGCCGTTCTCGGGGTAGGCGTCCATGCTGAGCACCGCCTGCCACTGCGCGACGGTCAGCTTGCGCCCGGTGTCGAAGACCTTGCCGTACACGCGTGAGTCCCCCACCGGGATGACGCCGCTGGCGGCCGCCGGCTGCACGGCCGTCACCAGCGGCTGCCCGCTGGCGGTCTCGGTCCTTGTATAGAGCCAGCCATCCTGAACATAGGCCGTCGCCTTTTCGGCGCTCTGCTGGCCGGCTGCGAAAGCGAGCGACGAGGCGCCGAGCAGCGCCAACGCTGCACAGGACCCGATCCGAAGTGATTGCATGTTTGCCTCAACAGGATTCATGTGGCTCTCGCCACGGTTGTTGATGCCCACGAGCGGCGCCCAGGCGCCGCCGGCGAGGAGCGCGACTTCATTGCTGGATGCGCCGGGCCGGACCTCGTCCCTCCAACGGGACTTCACGTCTCATGACCGGCGAATGTAGGTTCGCTCACTCGTCTCGTCAATATTTAAATCCAATGGTTGTATAAATATGTTTCACTGACGAAGGCGGCAAACCCAAGCGCAGTCAGACAGAATGGCTGGCGCCATTGGCGACACCGCCCGCCCACCTATCATCGGCGCCACGAAAGGCGCCGCCAGCACGCATGAGAACCACCGGCCGAGGAGCCACCCAGCAGTCCAGCGCCCCGTACAACCGCCGCGTTGTGCTGGACTTCATCCGCCAGCAAGGGGCCGCCTCGCGCAAGGACATCGCCGACATGGTGTCCCTGAGCCCGCAGACGGTCGCCAACATCACCAACGACCTGGAGGCCATCGGCCTCATCGTGTCGCGGCGCCAGAAGGTCGACAAGTCGCGCGGCCAGCCGCCCATCGCCTTCGAGCTCAACCCGCAGGCCGGCAACGCCATCGGCATCAGCCTGGAGCCGGGTCGCGCATCGGCCGCCCTCGTCAACCTCGTCGGCGAGATCCGCAGCCGCTGCGAGGTCGAGATGGACACCAGCGACCGCCAGCAGATGCTGGCCGCGATGCTGCAGCTCGTCGCCCGGCTGCGGCGCGAGTCCACCGAGCGGCTCTGGGGCATAGGCGTGGCCCTGCCCGGCCCACTGGGCCATACGGACATCAGCTTCGTGGGCCCCACGGCGCTGGAGGGCTGGAGCGACCTGTCGGTGCTGGACGAGCTGCGTGAGACCACCGGCCTGCCTCTCTTCTACCGCGTCGACAGCGTTGCCGGCGCTTTAGGCGAGACGCTGTTCGGCGTGGCTCGGCACCTGGACGACTTCTTCTACCTGCACTTGGGCCTCGGCCTGGGCGGCGCGCTGGTCATCGGCCGTGCGGCCTACCCTGGCGCGGACGGCAACGCGACCGAGATCGGCCACGTGCCCATCGTGCCGGGCGGCACGCCCTGCTACTGCGGCAACCGCGGCTGCCTGGAGCGCTACGTGTCCATGCACTCGCTGGCCGAAGCCCTGGGCGTGTCGGACCACGACGTCTGGACCGTGGATCTGGCCGGCCGCCTGCAGGACCCCACCGACGCGGCCCTGCACGGCTGGTGCCGCCAGGCGGCCGACCGGCTGCGCGACGCCGTCTGCATGATCGAGAACATGCTGGACCCGCGCTCCATCGTCATCGGCGGCTCCGCGCCCAAGGTGCTGGTGGAGCACCTCGTCAAGCTCGCCGAGCCCTGGCACCGCTCGGTGCGTGGCGGCATGGCCGAGCCCGGCACGCGCCTGGTGTTGTCGGACCGCCAGGACGACAGCTCCATCCTTGGCGCAGCCGTGCTGCCCATCTACGAGATGCTGTCGCCGCGCCTGGAGGTGCTGCAGCAGGAGCGGCGCCCGGACGTGAACGTGGCTGAACTGCTGGGCCATCGCGCCCCGCCCAAGCGAGCCGGATAAATATTTCAATCCACTGGATTTATTTATTGACAGGCCGTTTGGCGCGCTCCTATAGTCGGCGCCCATGGACACGGCACGACCTCTTGCGCACCCTCAGCTCAGCATCGTCGGAGACGTCGGCGTCGATCTCGTTCTTGGCACGCTAGACGGCTGGCCGCGCATCGGCACCGAGTTGCTGATGCCACGCAGCGAGCTGCGCGCCGGCGGCTCTGGCGCCAACGCCGCACTCGCTGCCCGCCACATCGGCCTGCCCACCCACCTCATCTCGGCCGTGGGCCACGACCACTTCGGCCACTGGCTGGCCGAGCAGTTCGCCGGCATCCGCACAAGCCTGGAGGCCTGCGACCGCGAGACCACCATCTCGGTGGGTCTCATGCACGCCTGCGGCGACCGCAACTTCTTCACCACCCACGGCCACCTGCAGCAACTGTCGGCGCAGCACGTGCTCAAGCACCTGCGCCCCACCGAGGCGCCGGCCATCGCCCTCTTCACCGCGCCCTTCCTGCTGACCGACCTGCGCGGCCGCTACGCCGAGGTGCTGGCCGAGGCCGCCGCGCGCGGCTACGCAATAGCGCTGGACACCGGCTGGCCGCCCGAGGGCTGGGAGGCCTGCCGCGCCGAGGTGCTGGCCTGGCTGCCGCACTGCGACCATCTGCTCGTCAACGACCTGGAGACGCAAAGCATTGCCGGCACGGACGACCTGGACGCCGCCGTGGCGGTGATCTCCCGTGCGCTCAAACCCGGCGCCAGCCTCGTCGTGAAGACCGGCGCACGCGGCGCGCTGGGCTTCGAGGCGGGCCACCGCGCCGAAGCCCAGGCCGAGCCCGCCGACATCTTCGACACCATCGGTGCCGGCGACGCCTTCAACGCCGGCTATCTCGCAGCGCGCTTGAGCGGAGCAGGCATGGCCCAAGGCCTTGCGGCCGGCTGCCGCACAGCCCGCGCCATCTTGTCGCGCTTCCCCCGCAAAACCATCCGCGCTGGCGAATTCGCCGACTGCGTGGCATGACCAGGCGACCTATGAAACATCGCGCCCTGATCGTCGGCTACATCCTGGTGATCTGGTTCGCGATCTCCTTCGTGACCAACCTGATCGGCCCGCTGATGCCGATCATCATCCAGGACTTCAAGCTCAGCCTGGCGATGGCAGGCTTCCTGCCCTTCTCCTTCTTCCTGGCCTACGGCCTGGTGTCAATTCCAGGCGGCATGCTGGTCGAGGCCCGCGGCTCGCGGTTCACCATCCTCATTGCCTTTGCGCTCAACCTGGGCGGCTCGCTGGCCATCGCGCTGTGGCCCAGCTACGCGACGGCCATAGGCGGCCTCTTCGTCATTGGCCTGGGCATGGCGCTGCTGCAGGTCGTCATCAACCCGCTGATGCGCACGGCCGGCGGCGAGGCGCATTTCGCCTTCTTCTCGGTCATGGGCCAGCTCGTCTTCGGGCTGGCATCCTTTCTCAGCCCCATGGCCTTCCAGCAATTGATGGAGCGGCCTGGCGCGGCCGGCGCCAGCCTCGTGTGGGTGGCCTTCTACTGGATCTTCGTCGCCGCCTTCGTCGCGCTGATCGTCGCCAATCAGACGCTGCCGCTGCCCCAGGTGGAGCTCAAGGACGACGAGCGCGCGGGTGGCTGGGCAGCCTACCGAGAGCTGCTGGGCCGCCGCGACGTGCGCCTCTTCTTCTTGGGCATCATGGCCTACGTCGGCACCGAGCAGACGCTGGCGAACTGGATGTCGCAGTTCCTGGCCACGTACCACGGACTGTCGGCCACGGCCGAGGGCGCCGACGCGGTGGCGCGCTTCTGGGGCCTGATGTCGCTGGGCTGCCTGCTGGGCTTGCTGCTGCTCAAGCTGCTGGACTCGCGCACCGTGCTGGCCGGCTTCACGGCACTGGCCCTGGCCTGCGTGGCGCTGGCCTTGTTCGGCCCGGCCGCGGTGTCGCCTTGGGCATTCGCGTTCTCGGGCTTCTTCCTGTCCGTGATGTTCTCGGTGGTGTTCTCGCTGGGGCTGAACTCAGTCCCCCGCCACCACGGCGCGTTCTCCGGCGTGCTGTGCACCGGCATCCTGGGCGGCGCCGTCGTGCCGCTGTTCGTCGGCGTGCTGGGCGACGCCGTCGGCCTGCGCGCCGCCATGTGCACCGTCTTCCTGACGCTGGCCTACATCCTCGGCGTGAGCCTGTGGGCCCGGCCCCTCGTGCGCAACGAGACCCTGCCCTTCGCACAACTGCTGTCCCGGATCAAGCCCAAGGCGGGCGCCTGAGCCACCGCCCGCTCACAAGACAAACCATGGAGCCCAGAGCGATGAGACAAGAACACCGCATCCGATTCACACCCACGGCTGTGGCCTGCCTGCTGGCCTGCGCCGCCGCCCCTGCACTGGCCCAGGAAGCGGCCACCGACAAGGACAACGCCAGGAACGAGCTGCCCACCGTCGTCGTCAACGCGACCCGCGTCAGCACCAGCCTCTTGAAGACGCCGGTGGCCGTCACGGCCATCACGCAGGAGGCGCTGAGCCGCGAAGGCATACACGACGTGCGCGGCCTCTCGGGCACGGTGCCCAACCTGCAGATCTCGTCCGGCGCTGATTCGGGCATACAGATCAACATCCGCGGCGTGGGCTCGACGAACTTCACCGAGATCGGCGACCCGGCCGTGGGCCTGCACGTGGGCGGCCTGTACTCGCCGCGGCCGCAGGGGGCGCTCGCGCTGATGTTCGACCTGGAGCAGGTCGAGGTGCTGCGCGGCCCGCAAGGCACGCTGTTCGGCCGCAACTCCACCGGCGGCAGCGTCAACATCATCCCGGCCAAGCCCGAGTTCGGCTCCACCTATGGCAACGCCGAACTGGACCTGGGCAACTACCGCAAGCGCCAGCTCAACCTGGTGCAAAACATCGCGGTGAACGACAAGTTCGCGCTGCGCGCCACCGTCAGCCGCGTCAAGCGCGATGGCTGGATCAACCAGCAGCAGGACTTCTACGACGTCAACATGCCCGAGCACGGTTTCGTCGCCGACGGCATCCCGGATGTCGACCAGCGCCGCAACACCCTCGTCCCCAAGAGCCAGTACTACTACAACCGCGACGAATGGGCGGCGCGCATCGCCGGCCGCCTGAAGCTCACCGACAACGTCGAGTGGCTGCTGGCCTACGAGAAGTTCAAGAACAACGGTGCTGGCGACATCGCAATGAAGGACTGCGACCAGGCCGCCGGCACGGACTTCGCCTGCACCGGCGGCAAATGGGACGTGAAGGTCAACATGCCGGGCAAGACCGACATGTCGATAGACACCGTGCGCTCCAATCTGGTGTGGAACCTGAGCCCGAGCAGCAGCATCGAGTACGGCTTTGCCTACGCCAACCAGAAGCGCTCGCAGCAGGGGGACGACGATGCCGGCTACCAGCCGCTGTCCCGCCAGGTAACGGCCACGCTGCCCGTCGGTCCCGACGGCGACTGGGGCACCTGGCCCGTCAGCGACATGACCTCGATCACGCTGGGCTCGACCTACAAGTCCAGCGTGCACGAGTTGCAGTTCAAGTACCACAACGACAGCATTCAGCTCGTCACGGGCCTGTTCTGGATGCACGAGAAGAACGCCATCGACTACGCGCAGGAGCAGATGGTCACGGCGCCCTATGGCTTCCCGACCAGCCAGTTCTACCACCAGCCCGACCGCCAGATCGACGCCAAGGCCGTGTTCGCCCAGGCCGACTGGAAGTTCGCGCCGACCTGGACCGCAACGCTGGGTGGCCGCTTCAGCTACGACAAGAAGACCGACAAGGGCGGCCAGGTCTTCGGCGGCTGGGACGGCTCCACCCCGGCTTACTACAACGGGCTGTTCCACCCGGGCACGCCGGGCGACCCGGGCTTTCGCGCACACAATGGCCGCGACCTGACCGAGCAGATGGGGCCCTTCGCCGGCACCGCCGCTTATGCCGAATGGGGCCCGCCCGCGGGCAACGACAACTCCCAGAGCTGGAAGAAGTTCACCTACCGCCTGGGCCTGCAGAGGCAGATCACGCCGCTGGACATGGTCTACACCTCGCTGTCCACCGGCTACAAGGCCGGCGGCTTCGGCGACAAGGACGACCGCTGCGGCGGCCACGACTGCGTGGACGGCCCAGCCGGCCCGCAGTACACCTTCTTCCCCTACAAGCCAGAGACCGTCACCAACCTGGAGTTCGGCTACAAGGGGCTGCTGCTGAACAAGCGCCTGAGCCTGTCGGCCACGCTGTTCTACAGCCGCTACAAGGACATGCAGGTGACGGGCGACGCTTTCGCCTCGCGCATCAAGCGCACCGAGCCCTGCCCCGACGACAACCCCACCTGCGACATCGTCACCAAGTGGCAGACCGTCAACGTGGGCGTCGTCAGCATCCCGGGCCTGGAGCTGGAAGTCGACTACAAGCCCTGGCCCGGCGCACGCATGGGGGCCTTCTTCAGCTACATCAACAGCAAGATGAAGGACTACCCCTCGTACAGCGACAGCTGGAACTGCGGCGTGCGCGCCGAGATGGGCGCCCCGGCCTGCCCTGACCCGTACACCGGCCCCATCCGCGAGTTCGCCGGCCGCCAGATCCTGGACATCACCGGCCACCACCTGCCGCTGTCGCCCAAGTACACCTTCGGCATCAACTTCGCGCAGAGCTTCATGATGGGAGACGGCTGGGAGCTGACGCCCTGGGTCAACCTGAAGTGGCAGGACAAGATGTACTTCACGCTGCTCAACCTGGACAACCCGCACATCTCCGACGCGCAGAAGGCTTTCACCAAGATCGACGCCAGCCTCAAGCTGCAGGCGCCCAAATACTGGCGCGCCGAGCTCTACGTACTGAACGCGACCAACCGGATGACCAAGAACTCGGTACAGGACGGCGGCGGCTTCGTGCGCGCCTACTGGAACGACCCGCGGACCTACGGCGTCCGCGTAGGTATCGACTACTGACACGCTTCGTCAGGCCATGCCGCATAGGATGCGGCATGGACCAGCCTCAGCACGACTACCTCGTCATCTCTCGCGGGCAGTGGGACGAACGGGCCACCCGCGAAGACGTCCAGAACGCCATCGACCAGTTCTACGTCTGGTACGAGGGCCATCTCGCCGCCGGGACCATGAAGCCCGGCAGCCGGTTGATGCCCGAGCGCAAGCTGGTGGCCCACCGCCTGGTCACCGACGGCCCTTTCACGGAGACCAAGGAGATCGTGGGCGGCTACTGGTTCATCGTGGCTGCTAGCCTGGAAGCAGCCGCCGAGATCGCCTCGCACAACCCCTGCCTGGCCTTCGGCCTGACGCTGGAGATCGGCCAACTCGAGCCCGAGCGGGCACGCGCGACGGACATCACCAACGAAACGCCGTCCGAGTGGCGCCCACGTTGATGCCGCGCTAACGCAGATAGCGGTTGGGCACGTTGCCCAGGTTGGGCGCCGGCCGCCCGAGTGCCGCCAGCAACTCGGCGACGTTGGCATAGACATCAGCCTCGGTGCGCTGCATCTGCGGCAACAGGCCCAGTTGCGCATAGGACAGCGGCGTCACGTCATAGCAAACCGTCTCCCACTCGAAGCCGCGGCCCCAGGTGATGCCCGCCAGCCTCACGTCGGCCCGAGCGCCGGCCGCCAGCAGCAGCCGCATGACGGGCGCCGAGCGGTTGGCGTTGGAGTTCACGGTGTGAAAGAGCGGCGTGTGCCCGTTCAAGCCGTCGGCATCGACGTCCGCCGCCACGTTCGGGTCGGCGCCCAGCGCCAGCAGCCGTTGTGCCACGGCCAGGTGGCCGTACTCGGCCGCCACGTGCAACAACGTGGCACCTGCCAGTGGCGTGAACGTGCAGGCCATGTGGGCACGGTGCTGCAGCAGCGATGGGTCCGCCGCCACCGCCGCAGCCAGTGCGTCGGCATCGTTGAGCAGCACGGGCGCGAGCTTGGGGTCGTCGAGTTGAGCGCCACGGTCCAGCATCAGCTGAAGGCAGGCTGGAAATCCGTCTGAGCGCCAGTACATCTCGATCAGGTGGTTGACCGCCGTCTTGCCATCGATGCTCGAGCAAGGATCGAAGCCCGCGTCCAGGATGGCGCGGATGTCGTCGACGTCGTGGGTCTCGAAGGCGCCCAGCAGGCGCTCTGAAATGGCGTCCATGGCGAGGCGATGCTACGCCCCGGCCCGTCTCAAGGGCAGACGACGAAGATGCCCTGCTTGGTGCACACCCCGCGCGGGCCGATGAGGTTGGGCCCGACGCGCTGCAGCATGGAGCCATCGCTGGCAATACAGGTGGCACCGGCGCAGGTGTTGACGGTGACGGGAGGATCGAGGCGCGGCGTCGGCACGATCACCGGCGGCGTCACGGCCGCCCGTGGTGTCAGGGCGGGCCGGGCTGGTGTGGGTGGCATCACCCAGGTGTGCTGAGAGGGCGGTGGCGAGGTCGTCATGCCGCCCAGGCAGGCGTCGGCCACACGCTGGCGCAGGGGCTGCAGCTTGGCTGTCACGGCATGCTGGCGTTCGCGGTCGGAGGCGGCGGCCGACGAAGCGGCGCCAGCGGCAGCCAAGGCTTCTTCAGCCTGCTCCAGGGCCGCCAGCGCCGTGCGGCAAGCCGGCGACCGGGGCAGTTCCTCGGCTGCTTGTGCAGTGCCGCACAAGCTCAGGATCAGGAGTGCAAGGCGCGCATTCATGGCAACTGCATCTTGCGCCGATTCGAACTTGACAGTTGTAAGCCATCGCCGACCGATCAAGTCCGACGCAGCCGGGGCCAGGCCAGCAGCAGCGTGAAACCAAGGGCACCCGCCAGCGCATAGCCAGAAACGCTGCCGGCGTGCGCCGCGCCGCTCAGGCCCAGCAGGTCCAATGCGCCAATGCCGGTCTTCTGGGTGCCGACATACAGGGCGAACAGGAACAACGCCAGGAAAGTGCGCGAACCTTGCGTCAACCGGCCCAGCGCCGCCGCCATGGCACTCAGGAACAACAGGCCAGCGAGGCAAGCCAGCACGCCCATGGGCGCCTGCGGCCACCAGCGCAGCAGGGCCGGCGCGCTGAGCACCAGGCCCAGGCCCAAGGCCGCCAGGCCATGGCGCCACAGGCGCTCCCAGGCGCCGCCCGGTGTAGCACTGGCCAGGGCCAGGGTGCCGCTCTGCAGGTCACGCGAGCTGACGTCGGCCACCGCAATGCCCCAGGCCCCGATCAGCGCGGTCAGCAGCCCGGGCAATGCCTGCACCGGCACGATGACCGAGGCGACCGCACAGCCCAGCATCGCGAGGGCCAGCAGCGGCTGGCTGAGCAGCACCAGGCTCACGTCCGCCAGCCAACGGCCGGCCAAGCCGGGCAGCCAGGCACTGGCGCGCATCAGCTCGCGAAGCGCAGCGGTCAGCGGCCACATCAGCGGGCGCAGCAACCATTGCAGCAGCGACACGATTCGCCAGCGGCCGGCCGGGTTGCGCAGCTTCACGACGTCCGGCGCATAGCGGTGAAAGCGCAGCGCGGCGGGCACGAGAGGCAGCAGCGCCAGCATCATGGAGCCGACACGCAGCGCGATGAGATCGCTGCTCCACAGGCCAGCGGGCATGGTCAACACCGGCAGCGCGGGGTCGAACGGCCCGCCGCCGACGCTGATGTTGGTCACGTCCAGCAGCCGGCTCAGCGCCACGAGCATGGGCGACGCGCCGTTGATGTCGAACATCTGCCAGCCGCTCAGATGGATGGGCCCGTTGGCCAGCGCGGCCGGGATGAAGGCGAACTGCGCCATCCACAAGACCCAGTAGAGGGCATCGCCGCGCTTGCCCATCAGCGGCGCCCAGGCATCGGCCAGCACGGCCAGGCTGGCGCACAGCATCAGGCCTGGCGCCAGGCCGAAGACCAGCATCTGCAGGTAAGGCAGTGGTTGCAGCGGCCCCACGCCGCGCACAAGCTGCAGCACCCAAATCGTCAGCATCAACACCGTGCCCAACGACATCAGGAAGCCAAATGCGCCGAGCCAGCGCACGCCCAGCAACTGGGCATTGGTCACCGGCGTGGCGGCCAGCACGCCTGCCGTGCCGCAGCGCATGTCCTCCTGGCTGCGGCCGCGGGCCAGGTAGAAGCCCGCCAGGCCGAACAGCATGGTCGCGATGAGGCCGGTCGCGAACGCGAGGGCCTGGCTGTCGTAGGCGTAGCGCTGCTTGTGCGCCACCATCATCGCCATGCCGGTCTTGGGGTCCAGCACCATGAGCCAGCTCACGGCGATGACCGCCAGCAGGATGACGAGGCTGCTGATGCGCCGGCTGCGCAGCCGCCATTCGTTCAGCACCAGGGCCTTGTAGAGGGTGGGGTTCATGCGTGCACCTCCTCCCGAGCGTCCGCATAGCGTTGCGCCATCAAGGCCTCTTCCAGGCTGGCCCGGGCCGGCTCGGCTTCGGCGAAGGGGCGCGAAGGATGCGCCATGCGCACCTGCACGCGGCTGCCCTGCGGTTGCGCCTGCAGCACGTGGAAGTGGCCGCGCAGGGCCTCGTACTCTGCGGGCGCCAGCAGCGCCGTCCAGACCTTGCCCACGGCCTGCGCCATCACGGCCTCGGGCGTCTCGAAGGCGACGAGGCGGCCTTGGCGCAGGATGGCCAGGTGGGTGGCCATGTTCTCGACGTCCGACACGATATGCGTCGACACGATGACCAGGCGTTTGCGGCCCAGGTCGCCCAGCAGGTGGCGAAAGCGCAGCCTCTCTTCGGGGTCGAGGCCGGCGGTGGGTTCGTCGACGATGAGCACGTCGGGGTCGTTCAGCAGCGCCTGAGCAATGCCCAGTCGCTGGCGCATGCCGCCCGAGAAGCCGATGGCGGGGCGATTCGCCTGCTCGTGCAGGTTCACGAGTTCCAGCAGTTCCTGCAGGCGCTGCCGATCGCGCACACCCTTGAGCGCGGCAAAGTACTGCAAGAACTCCAGCGCCGTGAGGTGCGGGTAGACGCCAAAATCCTGCGGCAGGTAACCCAGGCGCTGGCGCATCAGTTCGGGCTTGGCGACGATGTCCTGGCCTTCGAGCAGGATGCTGCCGCTGGTGGGCCGCGTGAGCGTGGCCAGCATCTGCATCAGCGTGCTCTTGCCCGCGCCGTTGTGGCCGATCAGGCCCACGACGCCGGGCTCCAGGCGCAGCGAAACCCCATCCACGGCCTTGAGTTTTCCGAAGCTCTTGACGACGTTTTCTATGTGCAGCATGGCCACCTCCGATCAGGACATGGCATGCAGGTTAGGGACAGGGCCGCACATCTCAAACGGCCTTCCGACAGACCGCAGGCCACGCGGGTCAGGCCGGCAAAAGCGCGGCCTGGGCCGTTTCACTGCACGACGCCGAACAGCGGCCCGAGCTCGCTCATGCGGTCGTTTCGCCTGAGCGCCGGCGAGTACAGGCTGGACACCGCGCCATCGAGGTACAAGGCCTCACGGCAATGCAGTTCGTCACGAAAAAAGCTCGCAAACTCGTGCAGCGTGACGGGGCGCTCGGAGATGACGAAGAGGGCCTGCGGGCCCAGCGCGCAGACGCCGTTGCGGATGTAACGCGAGGCCGAGTTGGCGTTGAAGGCCGGGTGGATCTGCCCGTCCTTCAGCAGCAACGGCCCCGACTGCGTGGCGAACAGCACGCCCTCGTTCGACTGCGCATAGTCCATCGCATCGACGACCCTTGGCCCCTCCGACGTAAGCAGGAACACGCCGTTGGGCTTGAGGAAGAAATTGCCTTCTTCACCGGTGGCGAGGTTCAACGGCGCCAGTTCCTGCCCGGCGATGACCAGCAGGCCGACGGGGCTCGCGTCCGCGTGATACATGCCGGCGTTCATGCCGAAGACAAGCCGCTTGTTCTGCGTCTTCAACCATGCTGCCAGGTGGTCAAGGCGCCGCAGGGGCTTGCCCTTGTCGTCGCGCCAGAAGAGGCGCAACTGCTCCGACGCCGTGTCCACGCGAACGACAGTGAAGGTGCCGTCCCCTGCCCTGCAGCCCACGCTGGCAAGCGCGAACACAAGGGCCAGCAGAGCCCGCGCCATCATCTGCGGCCGCGTAGCGGATTCAGCAAGTCGCGCAGGCCGTTGTGGTCCATCTCCTGCATCAAGGCCAGCAGCCGGCCCATCTCGCCCTTGGGGAAGCCTTCACGCGCGAACCAGTTCAGGTAGTTGCCCGGCAGGTCGGCGATCAGCGTGCCCTTGTGCTTGCCGAAGGGCATCTCGGTCGACACGAGCTTGAGCAGGTCTTCAGGATTCATCCCCGACAGTTTGCCTTGACGCCGACCATGTGGCCGACGCGTCAATCTTGATGCGCCCTTGATGCACGGCCACCTAGATTGGCCTCCTCGCTACACCACCGGGGTCAGGCCCGGATTCCCAGATGAGATCAATCGCCATCCTGCAGCACGAGGAGCTTCAGGGCCCCGGTTTCCTTGAGCAGTGCCTGCAGCGCCAAGGATGGAACACGCGTGTGCTGCGCCCTGACCAGGGCGACACCGTGCCACGCCACAGCCGCGACTTCAGCGGCATCGTCGTGCTGGGCAGCGACCACAGCGTGCACGACCGCCTGTCGTGGATCGACAAGGAACGCCGGCTGCTCGCCGACGCGCTTGCGCAGGATGTCCCCGTGCTGGGCCACTGCTTCGGCGCCCAGCAACTCGCGCTGGCCGCCGGCGGGCGGGTCTGCCGCAACGCCTGGCCCAACATCGGCTGGAGCCGTGTCTGGGTGACGCCCGACGCACGGGAGCTGTTCCTCGGCGCGAAGGAGTTGCAGGTCTTCAACTGGCACTACGACACCTTCGAGCTGCCGCCCGGCGCGCGGCGCACGCTGTACGGCTCGCACTGCCTGAACAAGGGCTTCAGCCTCGGGCCGCACCTGGCCTTCCAATGCCACCTGGAGGTCACCGAGGACGGCGTGCGCCGCTGGTGCGAATCCGGCAGGCAGGAAATCGAGAGCCAGCGTGGCCCGGCGGTGCAGAGCTGGACCGAACTGCGCCGCGACTTGTCGCAGCGCGCTGAGGATCTGCAGCGCTACGCCCGCGAGGCCTACCGCCACTGGGGCGAGTCGATGCCGCGTCCGCCCTTCTCAGCCGTCGGCGCATCACATTGACGCGCGGCTAGGCAAGCTACCGGCTCAGACCTTGAGCCGGTAACCGACGCCGGCTTCGGTCAGCAGCCATTGCGGCCGGTTGGGGTCGGCCTCGATCTTCTTGCGCAGGTTGGCCATGTGCACGCGCACGTAGTGCACGTCCTCGGCATGGCCCGGGCCCCAGACGGCCTTGAGCAAGTGCTGGTGGGTCAGCACGCGGCCCGGCGCATTGCACAGCTCCTGCAGCAGCCGGTACTCGATGGGCGTGAGGTGCAATTCCTCGTTGCCCCGGGTGACGGTGCGCAGCGCGCGGTCCACGGCCACGTCGCCAAAGCGCAGCACGGGGTCGGCATCGTTGCCGCCACCGCCATGGCGTCGCAACTGCACGCGTACACGGGCCAGCAGCTCGGCCACACCAAAGGGCTTGACGAGATAGTCATCGGCGCCGGCGTCCAAGGCCTGCACCTTGCGCTCCTCGCCCTCGCGGGCTGAGAGCACGAGGATGGGCGCTTGCGACCAGCCGCGGAACTCGCGGATGAAATCCAGCCCGTCGCCATCGGGCAGGCCCAGGTCCAGCACGACGAGTTCGGGGCGGCGCGTGGCCGAGTCGATGAGGCCGCGCTGCAGCGTCACGGCCTCGAAGACCTCCATGCCCTCGCTCTCCAGCGCCATGCGCACGAAACGCCGGATCTCCGGCTCGTCCTCGATCATCAACACGCGTGCGGCGCCCACAGTCAGTCTCCCCTCGTCACACCGGGGGGCTGGCCGAGCGGAAGCTCGACTCGGACGCAGGCGCCGCCGGTCGCGACATTGTGGGCGCTGATGCGGCCGCCATGCGCCTCCACGATGGCCTTGCAGATGGCCAGGCCCAGGCCCACGCCAGGCGTCGCGCTCTCGCGGTCGCCGCGCTCGAACTTGTCGAAGAGCTGGGCCTCGCGGCCAGCCGGGAACCCGGGGCCCGAGTCGCTGACGTCGATCTCCACCTGCCGCCCCGCCGTGCGCGCGGCGATGCGGACGGGGCTGCCGGGCGGCGTGTACTTGGCGGCGTTCTCCAGCAGGTTGACGAGGACGCGCTCGATGAGCACAGCGTCCAACTCCACGAGAGGCAACTCCGCGGCCAAGTCGACCTGCACGTCGCGGCCGGCCAGGGCTTCGTCCAGGTTGGCCAGTGCGCTGCCGACCACCTCCTGCAGCGGCAGCCAGTGGCGGTTGAGCTGCACGGTGCCGGACTGCAGCCGCGCCATGTCCAGCAGGTTGCTCACCAGGGCGCTCATGCGCAAGGCGGAGCGGCGCATGGCCTCGGCCACTTCGGCCTGCGGCTCGCTCAGGCGGGGCGGCGCGAGCTTGAGCGCATCGGCCAGGCCCACCAGGGCCGCCAGCGGCGTGCGCAGGTCGTGCGAGATGGCCGTCAGCAATGAATTGCGCAGCCGCTCGCTCTCGATCTGCAGCGTGCTCTGCTGTGCGACCTCGATGTAGTGGATGCGCTCCAGCGAGATCGCCAGCAGCGCCGCGCAGGTATCCAGCAGCTCACGCTCTTCGGGCGACCAACGCCTATCCCCGGTCCTGCCCTCAACGGCCAGTACGCCTCGCAGCCGCATGGGCGCGGTCAGCGGCAGCATCAGGCAGGGGCTGGCGGGCAAGGTGTCCGTGCCCTGCCCTGCGGCTTGGCCATGGTCGAAGGCCCATTGAGCGACGCCAAGGTCCGGCTGGGTGCTGGCACCGGGCAGCACAGCCAGTACCTCTCGGCCTGGCGACGCACCCAGCGGTGGTGCCAGCACGGCGGATGCGACGCCAAACTCGGCGCGCAGGAAGCGCGTCGCGATCTCGGCCACCTGCTCGGGCACCAGCGCCGCACCCAGGTCGCGAGACATCGCATACAGCCCGCGCACGCGCCGTTCGCGCTCCTGGGCAGCCCTCGCCTGCGCCTGCAGCCCGGCGGCGAGCTGGCCGATGACCAGGCCCACCAGCAGCAGCACGGCGAAGGTGACGAGGTATTGCGCGTCGCCCACTGCGAACGACCAGCGCGGCTCGACGAAGACAAAGTCAAAGGCGGCCACACCCAGCAACGCCGTCAATGCCGCGGGCGCCCGACCGAACCAGAGCGCCACCCCCACCACGTTGAGCAGATAGAGCATCGCGATGTTGGTGGGAGCGATGAACTGCAGCAGCCCGCGGGCGATGAGCGTCGTCAGCGCCACGCCACCGAGCGAGGCTGCGTAGCCATGCAGCGCGTGCGGGGCCAGCAGGCCGCGAGCCTGCTGCACCGGTGCCTCGCGCTCGCGGGCGGCCGTGGGCAGCGCCACCTGCAGCACGTCCATCTCCTCGGCCAGGCGGTTCAGCGCCTCGGCCAGCGACGGCCGGCCGGGCCAGCGCCAGGCGCGCTCGCGGCGGCCCACGACGAGACGGGACAGGTTGTGCTCGCGCGCATAGCCCACGAGAGCCGCACCCACCTCGGGCGCCGACAGCACGGCCGTGCGCGCGCCGAGCGACTGGGCCAGCTCCAGCGTGCGCTGCACGCGCTGGCGGGCGGCCTCGGTCAGCGCCCGTGCGGTCTCCACGTACACGGCATGCCAGTCCAGGTCCAGTTGCTTGGCCAGGCGCGCGGCGCTGCGCACGACCTTGTCGCTGGCAGCACCTGGCCCCACGCAGGCCAGCAACGACTCGCGGTTGGGCCAGACGGCACTGGCCCTGTGTTCGCGCCGGTAGGCCTGCATCTGGTCGTCCACGCGGTCGGCCGTGCGGCGCAGCGCCAGCTCGCGCAATGCCAGCAGGTTGCCCTTGCGGAAGAAGTTCTTGGCCGCACGCTCGGCCTGGGCCGGCAGGTAGACCTTGCCTTCCTTGAGCCGTTGCAGCAGTTCGTCGGGCGGCAAGTCCACGACGACCACCTCATCGGCTTCGTCGAAGACCTTGTCCGGCAGCGTCTCCCACACGCGTATGCCGGTGATGCCGCCCACCACGTCGTTCAGGCTCTCCAGGTGCTGCACGTTCAGCGTCGTCCAGACCTCCACGCCGGCCTCGCGCAACTCCTGCGCGTCCTGCCAGCGCTTGGTGTGGCGCGAGCCTGGCGCGTTGCTGTGGGCCAGTTCATCCAGCAGCAGCACGCCACCGGGTTCCTCGCGACCCCAGGCCAACGCGGCGTCCAGATCAAACTCGCGCAGCGTCTGGCCGCGGTGAGCCACGTCCTTCAGCGCCAGCCGCGACAAGTCGCGCGCGATGGCCTCGGTATCGGCGCGGCCATGCGTCTCGACGACGCCCACGCGCACCGGTCGGCCCTGCAGCTTGGCCGCATGGGCGGCGGCCAGCATCGCGAAGGTCTTGCCGACGCCCGCGTTGGCGCCAAAGAAGATCTTCAGCCGGCCGCGTTTCGCGGCGGCTTCGTCGCGCTGCACTTTGGCCAGCAGCGCATCGGGATCGGGGCGGGTATCTGTCAAAGCCATCCCACGCGTTTGAAGCGCCAGTACAGGGCGCCGCTGACCAGCGCGATCATCCCCAGGGCCATCGGGTAGCCAAGCTCCCACTTCAGTTCAGGCATCTTCTCGAAGTTCATGCCCCAGATGCCGGCCAGCGCCGTGGAGGCCGCAAAGATGGCGGCCCAGGCCGCGAGGCGCTTGGTGACCAGGGATTCGTCGATGGTGACCAGCGTCAGGTTCACCTGCGTCGCCGCGATGATGGTTTCGCGCGCGGCATCGATGCTGGCCTGGATGCGCAGCAGGTGGTCGTAGACGTCGCGGAAATAGTCCTGCATGGCCTTGCAGACGACCGGCACGCGGCCGCCATGCAGCTTGGCCGTCACCTCCAGCAGCGGCGTGACGGCATGGCGCAACGTGGCCAGCCGCTGCTTCTGCGCAAACAAGCGCTGCACGACGGCCTGGCGGTCCTGCCCGGGCTGGAACATGGTCGACTCCAGGTGTTCCAGCTCGGCCTCGACTTCGTCGATGAGCGGGAAGTAGCGGTCCACGACGGCGTCCAGCAACGCATAGAAGACGAAGCCCGGCCCCAGGCGCAGCAGGTGGGGCTCCCGCTCGGCGCGGCCGCGCACGCCCAGGAAGCCCTGGTTGCTGCGGTGCCGCACCGACACGATGAAGCGCGGGCCGACGAAGACGTGCACCTCGCCCACCTCCAGTTCGCCGTCCGGCCCCGCCTCCAGCAGGTGCATGGCGGCGAACAGCATGTCGCCGTACTCCTCCAGCTTGGGCCGCTGATGGCCCTTGCGGGCGTCCTCGACGGCCAGCGGCGGCAGGTCCAGCTCGTGCTGCAGCCGCTGCAGTTCGTCATCGGTCGGGTCGCGCAACGCGATCCACACGAAGCCGGACTTGGCCTCCAGCGCTTCGGACACACCATCGAGACCCGGTTCGGCCACGATGCGGCCATCGTCGTACAAGGCACTGTTGATCAGCATGGCGATGTCACCCGTCGCAGGAACATCGCCCCATCCTCGCACGCCTCACTTGGCAATGGCGTCCAGCGCGAGGTTGAGTTGCAGCACGTGCACGCGCGGCTCGCCGACGAAGCCCAGCCAGCGACCTTCGGTGTGCAGTTCCACGAGCGCCTGCACCTTCTCGACCGGCAGGCCGCGCGTGCGGGCCACGCGGGCGACCTGGTACTCGGCCGCGGCGCGGCTGATGTGCGGGTCCAGGCCGCTGGCCGAGGTGGTCACGAGGTCCACCGGCACGGGCTTGGTGTTGCCCGGGTCGGCCGTGTGCAGCGCCTCCACGCGTGCCTTCACCGCGTCCACCAGCGCCGGCGCGGTCGGCGACAGGTTGGAACCCGCTGAGTTGCCGGCGTTGTAGGGCATGGGGCCGGTGGCCGACGGGCGGCTCCAGAAATGGCCGGGGTCCGCGAATGTCTGGCCGATCAGCGCCGAGCCCACCAGCTTGCCGTCATGCACGATCAGGCTGCCATTGGCCTCCTTGGGGAACACCGACTGGGCCACGCCCGTGACGACCAGCGGGTAGGCCAGGCCGGTGAGGATGCTGAGCACCACGAAGAGCGTCAATGCGGGGCGCCACAGCGGCACCTCCGTCGTTGCAGCCGTCGTGGCGGGTGTGGAAAGCGTCGTGGTCATGATGACACTCCTTTCAGAAGGTCTTCTTCAGGCCGACCACCAAGGTGGTCTTGCCCAGGAACTTGCCGTTGGCCGGGCTGGCATAGAAGGTCTTGTCGGCATCGGTGCCGATGACGGCGCCGCTCAACACCAGGCCAGAGAAATCCTTGGCCAGCGTCAGCGAGTAGTCCGTGTACGAGCCCACCGACAGATGCTTGATGCTCTGGTGGCCCACGTGCGGGGTCAGCGTCATGCTGTCGCCCAGGTCGAAGTTGGCCGACACGTCGAAGTAGCCGCTGTTCTTGCTGTTGACGTTGCCGAACAGATTGGTCGTGCTGTGCGAATACTTGGCCGTCACGGGGCCGAAGGTCACGGCACCGTAGAGCTCGAAGGTGTTGGCGTTGGCGAAGCCAGACACGTCCTTGAGCTTGTTGCTCGGGTAGAGGTAGTAGAGGCCACCCACATCCAGCGTCAGACCTTTGGCGACCTCGGTCTTGTAGCCGCCGTACAGGTCAATCTCGACATCGCCGTCGCCGCCGGGGATGTCCTTGATCCACTTGATCGTCGAGGCCCAGGTGCCGACGTAGAAGCCATTGGCGGCGGCGTAGTCGATGCCGCCTTGCAGAGCAGGCTTAAGGCGGCTCTGGGAGATGCCGCGGTAGCGGTATTCACTGACGGCACCGACGTTGAAGGACAGCGGATCGGCGGCCGGTGCGGACTCCTCGGCGAAGGCCGGAGCGACGGCAGCGAGAGCAAGCAGGGAAACGAGGGATTTCATGTTCAGGGGTTCTTTGAGTTCTGTTCGTGGCGCGCTCAGGTCAGGCCGAACGCGACGAGGAGGAGGTCGATGGCTTTGATGCCGATGAAGGGCACGATGACGCCGCCCAGGCCGTAGACCAGCAGGTTGCGGCGCAGCAGGGCTGCGGCGCCGATGGCGCGGTAACGCACGCCCTTCAGGGCCAGCGGGATCAGCACGACGATGATCAGCGCGTTGAAGATGACCGCCGACAAGATGGCCGAGTTGGGGCTGGCCAGGCGCATGACGTTCAGTGCCGAGAGTTGCGGGTAGGTCGACACGAAGGCCGCCGGCAGCACGGCGAAGTACTTGGCCACGTCGTTGGCGATGCTGAACGTCGTCAGCGACCCACGCGTCATCAGCATCTGCTTGCCGGTCTCGACGACCTCGATGAGCTTGGTGGGGTTGCTGTCCAGGTCCACCATGTTGCCGGCCTCCTTGGCGGCCTGGGTGCCGGAGTTCATCGCGACGGCAACGTCGGCCTGGGCCAGCGCGGGGGCGTCGTTGGTGCCGTCGCCGGTCATCGCAACGAGGCGGCCCTGGCCCTGGTGCTCGCGGATCAGCGTCAGCTTCGCCTCGGGCGTGGCCTCGGCCATGAAGTCGTCAACACCCGCTTCAGCGGCGATCGCTGCCGCCGTCAGGCGGTTGTCGCCGGTGACCATGATGGTCTTGATGCCCATGCGGCGCAGTTGCGCGAAGCGCTCCTTGATCTCGGGCTTGACGATGTCCTTCAGCTCCACGACGCCCAGTACCTGGATGCCATCAGCCACCACGAGCGGCGTGCTGCCGCGGCGCGCGGCCTCGTCCACCGTGGATTGCACGCTGGTGGGCCAGCGGCCGCCCAGGGCCTCGACGTGGGCACGCACGGCGCTGCCGGCACCCTTGCGGATCTGCCGCGAGCCCTGGTCCACGCCGCTCATGCGGGTCTGCGCCGTGAAGGGCACGAAGACGCTGTGCTCCGCGGCCGCGCCCTTGGCGCCGAACTTGCGCTCGGCGAGCGCCACGATGCTGCGGCCCTCGGGCGTCTCGTCGGCCAGGGACGCCAGGCGCGCGGCCTCGGCGAGCAGCGCTTCGCTCGCACCTTCCACGGGCCAGAAGGCGTCGGCCTGGCGGTTGCCCAGCGTGATGGTGCCGGTCTTGTCCAGCAGCAGCACGTCCACGTCGCCGGCCGCCTCCACGGCACGGCCCGACGTCGCGATGACGTTGGCCTGCAGCATGCGGCTCATGCCCGCCACGCCCACGGCCGACAGCAGGCCGGCGATGGTCGTAGGGATCAGGCAGACGAGCAGTGCGACGAGGACGACGATGCCCACGGGCTGGCCGGAGCCCGCCACGGCCACGCTGAACTGCGAGAACGGCAGCAGCGTGGCGCACACGCCCAGGAACACCAGCGTCAGCGCGACGAGCAGGATGGTCAGCGCGATCTCGTTGGGCGTGCGCTTGCGCTGCGCGCCTTCCACCATCGCGATCATGCGATCCACAAACGTCTCGCCGGGGTTCACGGCCACGCGGGCCACGACCCAGTCCGACAGCACACGGGTGCCGCCGGTCAGCGCAGAGAAGTCGCCGCCGCCTTCGCGGATGACGGGCGCGGACTCGCCGGTGATGGCACTCTCGTCCACCGACGCAACGCCGTCGACGACCTCGGCATCGGCCGGCACGACGTCGCCGGTCTCGATGAGCACCCACTCGCCCTTGCGCAGCGTGCTGGCCTCACGCGGATGCCACTTGAGGCCTTCGCGGGCCATGCCGGGCTTCCAGCCGTCGATGACCTTGGCCCAGGTCTCCTTCTTCAGGCCGCGCAGCGACGCGGCTTGCGCCTTGCTGCGGCCTTCGGCCAGGGCCTCGGCAAAGTTGGCGAACAACACGGTGAACCACAACCACACCGTGACCGCGATGACGAAGCCATTCGGCTGCGCAAGAGACAAGGCCGTCGTCAGCAGGCTGCCGAGGTAGACCACGAACATGACCGGATTGCGCAGTTGCGTGCGCGGGTCGAGCTTGCGGAAGGAATCGACCAGCGCTGAACGGGTCAACGCGGGGTCAAGCAGGGAAAAGCCAGCGCGAGTCATGATGCGCTCCACAGGATCAGGTGATCGACAACAGGCCCCAGGGCCAGCGCCGGCACGTAGTTCAGAAGGCCGACGAGAAGGACGGCACCGATCAGCAGCACGACGAACAGCGGGCCGTGCGTGGGCAACGTGCCCTCGCCGGGGGTCAAGCGCTTCTTGCCCACGAGCGAGCCGGCCATGGCCAGCACCGGCACGATGACGCCGAAGCGGCCTATCCACATGACCAAGCCCAGCAGCACGTTGTAGAAAGGCGTGTTCGTCGACAGGCCGCCAAAGGCGCTGCCGTTGTTGTTGCCGGCGGACGAGAGCGCGTACAGCACCTCGCTGAAGCCATGCGCGCCAGGTGCCGCGATACCGGCCTTGCCAGGCTCCACGACGACGGCGATGGCCGTGCCGATCAGCACCGCGAGCGGCGTCAGCAGGATGGCCAGCGACACCATCTTCATCTCGTGCGCCTCGATCTTCTTGCCGAGGTATTCGGGCGTGCGGCCAATCATCAGGCCCGCGATGAAGACGGACAGGATGGCGAACACCAGCATGCCGTACAGACCCGCGCCGACGCCACCGAACACCACTTCACCGAGCTGCATCATGACCATGGGCACGGCGCCGCCCAGCGGCGTGAAGCTGTCGTGCCAAGCATTGATCGCGCCGCAGCTGGCCGACGTCGTGATGACGGCAAACAGCGACGAGGCCTCGATGCCGAAGCGCACATCCTTGCCTTCCATGTTGCCGCCCGACTGCGTGGCGCTGACCACAGAGTCGACCCCCAGCTTCGTGAAATGCGGATTGCCGGCCTGCTCTGCGCCCGTGGCGACGACAACGCCGACGACGAACAGGGCCGTCATCGCGCCCAGCAGCGCCCAGGCCTGGCGCATGTCACCCACCTGGCGGCCCATGACGAAGCACAAGGCTGCCGGGATCAGGAAGATGGACAGCATCTGCAGCGCATTCGTCGCCGCGCTCGGGTTCTCGAAGGGGTGGGCCGAGTTGGCGTTGAAGAAGCCGCCACCGTTGGTGCCCAGCATCTTGATGGCAAGTTGCGAGGCGACCGGGCCCACGGCGATGCTCTGGCTCTGGCCAGACTTGTCCTCCATGACGGGCTGGCCGTCGGCGCCCTTGAGCGGCTGGCCAGCGGCGTCGAGCTTGGGTTCCTGCCAGCTCTGCGCCTCGATGGTCGTCACATCCTGGTAGGGCTTGAACGTCTGCACGACGCCCATGCCGGCCAGCACGATGGCGAACACGAGGGACAGCGGCAGCAGCACCCACAGCGTCGCGCGGGTCAGGTCGGTCCAGACATTGCCGATGGCCTTGGCGTTGTGGCGCGCAAAGCCGCGCACCAGCGCGATGACGACGGCGATGCCGGTCGCGGCGGACAGGAAGTTCTGCACCGTCAGCGCGAGCATCTGCGTCAGATAGCTCATCGTCGTTTCGCCGCCATAGCCCTGCCAGTTCGTGTTGGTCACGAAGCTGACCGCCGTGTTGAAGGCCGAGTCCGGCGTCACCGCGCCGAAGCCCTGCGGGTTCAGCGGCAGGACCTGCTGCAGGCGCTGCAGCGCATAGACCGCCACGACACCCAGCCCATTGAAGATCAGCAGGCCCAGCGCGTAGCGCAGCCAGCCCTGCTCGGCGTCGGCATTGACGCCGGCCAGCTTCAGCAGGCCTCGCTCGGCGCGGCGCAGCCACTCGATGCGGCCTTCCATGGCCGCGTAGATCCAGCGCGCCAGCGGCCAGGCCAGCGCGAACAGCACAACGAGAAAAGCAACAAGTTGAATCCAGGCCGACGTGCTCATGTCAGATCCTCCGGAAACAGCAAGGCCCAGAACAGGTAGATCACGAGGAAAACCACCAGCCCGGCCGACACCCATTCGAAAACGCTCATGCCCGGCCTCCATTGCGTTGGCCGCGCAGGCGCTCGCAGCCCCAGGCCGCCAGTGCCGTCACGAGGGCCAGGGCGAGGCCCAGACCCAGAAAAACGATGTCCATGACACCTCCTTTTGATGGGAGGAATTCTGGAAACCGGGCCGTCAAACCGCTGACAAGATAGGGATGGGCGGCATCAAGAAAGCATCAAGATCCCTGGGGCGGTGCTTTCTAGAATCGGCCCATGCCGCTTTTGCACGAGCCGCGCCGTCGTCAGATGCTGGCTCTGGCGCTGGGACAGGCTTGGGCCCTGCCCGCACGGGCCGCGCCGCTGGTGCCGCTGTTCGTGGGCACCGGCCCACCGTCGGACCAGACGCCGCAGATGCTGGCCTGGGTGGCCGCGCAGGCGGGTTTCGGCTGGGACTACCGCCCTACGCCCTGGCTGCGCGCCCAGAAGCAGACCGCCGCGGGCGAAGGCGTCATGTACGGCCTCAGCCGCACGCCACGGCGGGAGAAAGAGCTGCTGTTCAGCCTGCCGATCTGGACCAACCACACCTGGGCCGTGGTGCGTGACGGCGAGCAGGCCAGCATCAAGCGCTACGGCGACCTGAACGGCCAGGTGGTCTGCTGGGCACGGGGCTCAAGCTATGGTGACCTGTTCACTCATGCGGGCCTGGGCCGCATGGATGTGCGTGAAGCTACCGACGACGACGGTGCGCTGCGCATGGCGGGTGCCGGGCGCTGCCGCGCGGCGCTGATCACGTTGGAGACGGACGACCTGAAGCGGGCACTCCGGCATCCAGCCCTTGCTGCGCTGCAGGCGCGCGGTCTCGCGCTGGTGCCGGTTCCGCTCACGACGAGCGCCCTGCACTTCGCGACGGGCCACGGCAGCCGCTGGACCTGGGTGATCGAGAAGATCAACCAGGTCGTGGCTCGCTCAAGAAGCGAGCTTGAAAAAATGCGCCATGGCTAAGGCAGCTTGACCTGCGTCAGCTCGATGCCACGCTCCCTGGCGATGGCCTCCAGCACCGGCAGCAGCGGCCCGAGCTTCTCTTCCAGGGCGTCGCGCACCGTGTCGACGACGACCTGCGTGCTGCGCTCGATCTCGATGTGCGCCGCGTCGCCGACGACCTTGTCACCGAAGGTGGTCATGCGCAGCGTCTCGGGGATGAGCCAGACCTCGAACCAGCCTGAACCGTCGCGCTCACGCTGGGCTTCGGCAACGGTCAGGCTGCAGCCGTTGACGGCGATATAGCCCTTGGCGAAGACGTAACGCATCCACGGCGCCGGCAGCGCGAAGCGCACGACGCGGTTGTTGTCCGGCGTGCGGATCTCGGCAATGCGCGCGCTGACGTCCACGTGGCCCGACAACGGGTGGCCGCCGATCTCGGCGCCGTCCTTGGCGGCGCGCTCCACGTTCAGGCCCGAGCCGACCTTGAGGCCACCCAGCGTCGTGAGGTTCAGCGTCTGCGCCATCACGTCGAAGGTGGCGACGTCGGGCGCCGGGCGCTCGGTGACGGTCAGGCAGACGCCATCGCAGGAGACGCTGGCACCTATGGCCAGCTCGGCGTCAAAGCCCTCGGGGAACTTCAGGTGCAGGGTATGCAGCCCCTCGCGGGCGTCAATGGACTCGACGCGGGCCACGCCCTGGACGATGCCGGTGAACATCAGCGGCCTCCTTGCTTTGCTGCGAACGCCTCGGGGGTGAAACTCAGCGTCAGGCTGCCATCGGGCCAGCGCACGACAGGGCGCTTGATGACGCTGGGCTCGGTCAGCATCAGCGCGGTGGCGGAGGCGTCGTCGACAACGGCCGCCTTGGCGGCATCGCCCAGCTTGCGCCAGGTGTTGCCGGCGCGGTTGACGAGCTTGTCGCGGCCAAAGGCTTTCAGCCAGGCGGGCAGCTCGGCCTGGGGAACGCCCTGCTTCTTGAAGTCGTGGAAGGCGACCTCCAGGCCGTTGTCGGCCAGCCAGGCGCGGGCGCGCTTGACGGTGTCGCAGTTGGGGATGCCATAGACGGTGATCATGGCCGTCACCGTACCATGACAGCATGATCGACTGGCTGGATGAGGACTCTCTGGAATTCCCGCCGAGCCGCCGCGCGCTCGGGCCCGAAACCGACGCGCCGGGGCTGCTGGCGGCCGGCGGCACGCTGGGCCCGGACCGGCTGGAGGCCGCCTACCGCCGCGGCATCTTCCCCTGGTACGGCCCCGGCCAGCCGCCGCTGTGGTGGGCGCCCGACCCGCGCATGGTGCTGAAGACGGCCGACTTCAAGCTCTCGCGCTCGCTGCGCAAGGCGGTGCAGCGCTTTGCGCAAACGTCGGGCTGCGAAATCCGCATCGATCACGACCGCACCGCCGTGCTCAAGGCCTGCGCTAGCGCGCCGCGCGAGGGCCAGAGCGGCACCTGGATCGTGCCGGAGCTGCAGGCCGCCTACCTGGCCTGGCCGGCCATGCACAGCGTCGAAACCTGGATGGACGGCGAACTCATCGGCGGCCTCTATGGCGTCAACCTGGGCCATATGTTCTACGGCGAATCCATGTTCATGCGCCGCACCGATGCGTCCAAGATCGCCCTTTGCGCCCTCATCTGCCTGTGCCGGGAATTCGACATTCCCTGGATCGACTGCCAGCAGAACACCCGCCATCTGGCGTCCCTCGGCGCGCAAGAAGTGCCACGAAACGTGTTCGAAGACCATCTGGCCACCCATGTGGGCGGCACCACGCCCGGGCCTTGGACCTATCATCCCGACTACTGGAATCGGCTCCAGATCCTGACGTGACCCATCCCAAAGAACTGCCGCTTGCGCAGATCCAGTTCTATGCCACAGCCGCCTACCCGTGCAGCTACGTGCAGGGTCGGCAGGCGCGTTCCCAGGTCGCCACGCCCAGCCACCTGATCCACGCCGACGCCTATTCCAACCTCGTCGCGGCGGGTTTTCGCCGCAGCGGGCTGTTCACCTACCGCCCCTACTGCGACCAGTGCCGCGCCTGCATTGCGCTGCGCGTGCCGGTGGCCCGCTTCGAGCCCACCCGCAGCCAGAAACGCGCCCTGAAAGCCCACCGCCACCTGCAGGCCAAGGTCATGCGCCTGGGCTACTCGCCCGAGCATTACGCGCTGTACCTGCGTTACCAGGCCGGCCGGCACAGCGGCGGCGGCATGGACCACGACAGCGTGGACCAATACACCCAGTTCCTGCTGCAGTCGCGCATCAACTCCCGCCTCGTGGAGTTCCGCGAACCCATGCCCGACGGCAGCCTGCCGCTGCGCATGGTGTCCATCCTGGACATCCTCAACGACGGCCTGTCGGCCGTCTACACCTTCTACGACCCGGATGTGCCCGGCAGCTTCGGCACCTACGGCGTGATGTGGCAGATCCAGCAGGCCCGCGACCTCAAGCTCAGCCATGTCTACTTGGGCTACTGGATCGAGGAAAGCCCCAAGATGGCCTACAAGGCGGGGTTCAGGCCCCACCAGATCCTGAAAAACGGGATCTGGGAAGACGCCGCTTAAACCAGGACTTCCACGCAGGCCGGATGCCCCAGGAAGCCCTCGGGGCTGGCGCTGCGGCCATAGGCACCGCTCTGGTAGACGATGGCCAGGTCGCCGATCTCGCCCTTGGCCATGTCCATGCGGTCGGCCAGCAGGTCCAGCGGCGTGCACAGGGGGCCCACCACGCTGGCGGGCTCCGTCGCCGTCTCGGTGCGGCCCTGGGGTTCGACCGAGGCCGGGTAGTTCTTGCGCAGCACCTGGCCGAAGTTGCCGGAGGCGGACAGGTGGTGGTGCAGGCCGCCATCGGCGATCAGGAACACCTGGCCTCGTGACACCTTGCGGTCCACGACGCGGCTGACGTAGACGCCGGCCTCGCCGACGAGATAGCGGCCTAGCTCGATGACCAGCTTGGCCTGGGGCAGGTCGGCCTTGGCACGGGCCTGCAGTTCGGCCAGGTTGGCGGCGATGGGCGCCAGGTCCAGGCGTGTCTCGCCCGGGAAGTAGGGAATGCCGAAGCCGCCGCCCAGGTTCAGGAACTTGACGGGTGACGGCGCGGCCTCGGCCAGGCGCAGGGCCAGTTCGTAGCTCTTGAGCTGGGCCTCGCAGATGGCCTCGGCCTTGAGGTTCTGGGAGCCGGCGAAGAGGTGGAAGCCTTCGAAGGCCAAGCCGTCGCCAGCCAGGCGCCCCACCTCGGCCAGCACTTCCGGCAGGGCCTCGGCGTCGATGCCGAACTGCTTGGGGCCGCCGCTCATGCGCATGCCCGAGCCCTTGAGCTCGAAGTCGGGGTTCACGCGCAGCGCCACGCGTGCCGGCATGCCCAGGCGTTGCGACGCACGGGCCAGCGGCGCCAGTTCGCGCACCGACTCCACGTTGACGAGCACGCCGGCCGCGACGGCCTGAGACAGCTCCACGTCGCGCTTGCCGGGGCCGGCAAAGCTGACCTCGTGCGGGTCGGCGCCGGCGTTCAGCGCCACCTGCAGTTCGCCGGCCGAAGCCACGTCAATGCCGTCCACCAGGCCGGCCATCAACTGCACCAGGGCCGGCATGGGGTTGGCCTTCATCGCGTAGTGCAGCTCGACACCGGCCGGCAGCGCCGCACGCAATTCGGCCACACGGGCCTTCAGCAGTCCGCGGTCATAGGCATAGAACGGCGTCTGGCCGACGCGCTCGGCCAGCACGGACAGGCGCTGGCCGCCGACGAGCAACTCGCCCTTGGCGTCGCGGGGGAACAGGACGGGGGCGTGCTCCAGCACGCGCTTGGTTGGGGTGATGTCGCTCATGCCGCGTGGCGCTCGTTCCAGTCGGTCGACAGCGTCTTGCGGTCGATCTTGCCGTTGGGGTTGCGCGGCAACGGGCCCGCGCGCTCTTCGAAGCCATGGGGCACCATGTAGGCGGGCATGCGGGCCTTGCAGGCCGCCAACAGCGCGGCCGTGTCCAGCGCGGGGCTGCCCTCCGGCGGCGTCGCGATGACCTGGATGGCATGGCCCAGCGTGTCGTGATCCACGCCGAAGGCCACGCATTCGCCCACCAGCCCGGTGGCGTAGAGGATTTCCTCGACCTCGGTGGGACTGACGCGGTAGCCCGACGTCTTCATCATCTCGTCACGGCGGCCCACGAAGTACAAAAAGCCTTCGGCATCGCGGCGCACCGTGTCGCCGGAGAACACGGCGATCTCGGGCAGTTGCATGCCGGCCTCGCGGCCACCCACGCCGGCCGGCAGCGGCTTGTAGCGCTCGGCGGTCTTCTCGGCGTCGTTCCAGTAGCCCATGCCCACCAGCGCACCGCGGTGCACCAGCTCGCCCGGCTCGTCCGGCGCGCATTCGCTGCCATCCTCGCGCAGCACCAGGATTTCGGCGTTGGGGATGGCCTTGCCGATGGAGTCGGGCCGGCGGTCCACCTCGGCAGGCGGCAGGAAGGTGGAGCGGAAGGCCTCGGTCAGGCCGTACATCAGGAAGGGCTTGGCGGAAGGCGCCTTGGCGCGCAGCAGGTCCAGCGTGGCGCGCGGCATGCGGCCACCGGTGTTGGCGAAGTAGCGCAGGTTCTGATCGATGGCGGTGGGCCATTCGAGCTGCGTGAGCTGGATGTACAGCGGCGGCACCGCCGTGAGGCCCGTGACCTTCTCGCGCTCCATGGCCTTGAGCACGTCGCGCGGCATCAGGTAGTTCAGCAACACGACGCGGGCGCCGCTGTGAAAACCCGTGGTGAGCTGGCTGAAGCCGGCGTCGAAGGACAGCGGCAGCGCGGCCAGCAGCGTGTCGCTGGCGCGGTTTTCCAGGTAGCTGGCCACGCTTTTTCCCCCGGCCACCATGTTGCGGTGAGACAGCACCACGCCCTTGGGCCTGCCGGTGGAGCCCGACGTGTACAGGATGGCCGTCATGTCCGTGTCGATGACGCGATGACCGGCGCGCGCGGGCGAAGCTAGCAGGGCCGTCCAGTCATGTACCGGCACGGGAGCAGAGCCCTCGCCGCTCGTCAACACCACGTGGCGCAGCGCCGGGCAGTCCGTCAGCGTGTCGCCCAACTGGGCGAGACGTTCGGGCGACGTGACGAGCACGCGCACGTCGCAGTCACGCAGGATGAAACCCACCTGCTCGGGCTTGAGCAACGGGTTCAGCGGCACGAAAACGCCACCGGCAGCCGGTGCGCCGAAGCTGGCGACGACCGTTTCGAAGCGCTTTTCCAGGTAGACGGCAACGCGTTCGCCGCGGGCCAGGCCCAGTTGCATCAGGCCGCTGGCAAAGCCGCGCACGGCGGCGTCCAGCTCGCCATAGCTCAGGGTCGCCGCGCCATAGGTCAGGGCGGGGGCGTCGGGCGTGCGCTCGGCGGCCACGGCCACCAACTCGTTCAGCAGGGTCGATTCGGGCATGAAGCGGCGATGTCAGAAGGGCCGGAAATAGTGGAAAAAGTATCTCATGCGCCCCCGAGGGCAAGGGGTACCTTCCCCCGGAGCCAAGGGGGCGGCCAGCTAAACTGGCCGGCTTGATTTTTGGACGCCCACGAATGGACAACGACCAGGTCCTCGGCCACGTGCTGAGGCTTCTCGACGACGTGCTGAGCCTGAACGGCCGCGCCCAGACCTTCGACCGCAGCACGCCGCTGCTGGGCGCCCTGCCCGAACTGGACTCCATGGCCGTGGTGAGCCTCATCACCGCGCTGGAGGAACAGCTGGGCCTGGTCGTGGACGATGACGACATCGACGGCGACACGTTTGCCACGGTGGGCTCGCTGGCGGACTTCGTCGCCGCCCGGCTGGGTTGATCCCTCACCCGGAAGTCTTCTTCCTGCCCGCCGCTGGCGGCGAGCAGCGGCTTTGCCTGTTCCATGCACCGGCTGGTGCGCCCCGGAGCAAGGTGCTCTACCTGCACCCCTTTGCCGAGGAGATGAACAAGTCGCGCCGCATGGCCGCCCTGGCCTGCCGGGCGCTGGCCGAGGCCGGCCACGCCGTGCTGCAGATCGACCTGCGCGGCTGCGGCGACTCGTCGGCCGACTTTGGCGACGCCGGCTGGGCCGACTGGCAGGCCGACGTGCACCTGGGCCTTGAGGCGCTGGACGCTCGCGTCCAGACGGGCATCCCGCTGTGGCTCTGGGGCCTGCGCGCCGGCTGCCTGCTGGCCGCGGCCGACTGGGGCCGGCCGGTGAACCACCTGTTCTGGCAGCCTATGACCAGCGGCAAGCTGGCGCTGCAGCAGTTCCTGCGCCTGAAGCTGGCCGCCGAGATGGCCAGCGGTGCCAGCAAGGGGCTGATGGAGCAGTTGAAGACCGAACTGGCCGCGGGCCGGCACGTGGACATCGCCGGCTACCGCCTTTCCTCCGCGCTGGCTACCGGCCTTGAGGCTGCCAAGCTGGCGCCCGCAGGCGCGCCCGGCCGCGTCGAGTGGCTGGAACTCAGCACCCGCGAGGACGCCGTGCTGACGCCGGTCAGCGAGCAGGCCGTCAAGAGCTGGGGCGAGGCCGGCTGGGCGGTGCGCCCGCGCATCGTGCCAGGCCCCGGCTTCTGGGCCACCGCCGAGATCGAACTCGCACCGGCCCTGATCAGCGCGACCATGGAGGCGCTGGCATGAAGGAATCGGTGCTGAACTTCGCCTGCGAGGGCCAGCCGCTGGTGGGCATCCTGGCCGAGCCGGACGGTGCACTGGCCGAGGTGGGGATCATCATCATCGTCGGCGGCCCGCAATACCGCGCCGGCAGCCACCGCCAGTTCACGCTGCTGGCCCGCCACCTGGCCGCCCACGGCCATGCCGTGTTGCGCTTCGACTACCGCAGCATGGGCGACAGCCCGGGCGATGCCCGCGACTTCCTGGGCGTGGACGCCGACATCGCCGCCGCCATCGACGCGCTGCTGGCCGCCCGGCCCGCGCTCAAGCGCGTGGTGCTCTGGGGCCTCTGCGACGCGGCCTCGGCCGCCCTGCTCTACCTGGAGAGCCGGCAGGACGCCCGCGTGGCCGGCCTGGCCTTGCTCAACCCCTGGGCGCGCTCGGCCGCGACGCTGGCCCAGGCGCATGTGAAGCACTACTACTGGCGCCGGCTGCGCGAGAAGGAGTTCTGGCTCAAGCTGCTCAAGGGCGGCGTGGGTGCCAAGGCACTGCGCTCACTGGGCAGCAACCTGGCGCTGGCGCGCGGCGCCGGCAAAAAGTCCGATTCCCGCAGCTTCCAGGACCGCATGGCCGCCGGACTGCGCGGTTTCGGGGGGCCCGCCCTGCTCATCCTGAGCGGGGATGACTACACTGCCCGCGAGTTCAGTCTGCATGCCCAGGGTTCGCCTGCCTGGGCCGGCCTGCTGGAGGCCTCTGGCCTGCGGTGCGAGGCCCTTGCCGAGGCCGACCACACCTTCTCCGACCTCGGCCAGGCTGCCAAGGTGGAGGCCATCACGTTGAACTGGCTGCGCGAGATCTGAGTGAGAGTGATGATGAAGCCCGCCCTGCCCCACCTTCCCCGCCTGATCTTCCTCTGCCTGGCTGCTGCCGCTGCCCTGCCGGCCCTGGCCGACCCCATCAAGGAATGCGGCTCGCTGGAGTGGAACTACGGCCCCTTCGACTACCGCACGGCCAACGCCCAGCAGCGCAAGCTCGTCGAATCAGCCCACTTCACGCCCGAAGCCGAGGAGTTGAAGGAGGCGCCGACTGGCTCTTTCGGTGCCGACATCAAGTACACGCTCAGCGTCTTTCCCAACCATCCACGCGCCTTGCTCGCGATGGAGCGGCTGGTGGCCAAGGAAAGACGCAATCCGGCCAGCGGTGCGAAGTTCACGATCGAATGCTTCTACGAGCGCGCTCTGCGCTTCAAGCCGGACGATCACATCCCCCGCCTGTTCTACGTGAACTTCCTGATCCGGCGCAACAAGTTCGACGAGGCCCTCAAGCACCTGGATTTCGTGGCTGAATCGACCAAGGAAGATCCCCTGGCGCAGTTCAACACCGGCATGCTCTACATGGACATGAAGGAATACGACAAGGCGCTCATCCAGGCCCACCGCGTGCTGGCCATGGGTTTCACCCGCGGCGAACTGCGTGCGCGCCTGGCCGCCGTGGGCAAGTGGGTCGAACCCCAGGCCCCTGCCGACGCAGCCTCCGCGCCGGCCTCAGCCGCCTCGCAGTGACGCATGACCGCCCTGCCCCGCGTCAGCGTCGTCATTCCCTGTTTCAACACCGAGCGCTACATCGCCCCCACGTTGCGCGCCGTGCTGGCCCAGGCCGGCGCGTCGCTTGAGGTCATCGTCGTCGACGACGGCTCGACCGATGGCTCGGCCGCGCTGGTCGAGCACGAATTCCCGCAAGTCAGGCTAATCCGCCGCGCCAACGGCGGCGTGGCTAACGCACGCAATGCCGGCATAGAGGCTGCGACGGGCGACTGGGTGGCCTTTTGCGATGCCGACGACATCTGGCTGCCGGGCAAGCTGGCGGCCCAGTTCGAGGCCATGGAGGCCGCGCCCGGCTGCCGCATGAGCTACACGGCCTGGCATGTCTGGGTCAGCGACTCGCCCGAACCCGAGCCTGCTCTGCTGCAGCGCCTGGCCGATGAGGCCGGCGACACGAAGCGCTGGCGTGGCGCCACCGGCTGGCTCTACCCCGAGCTGCTGCTGGACTGCGTCGTCTGGACGTCCACCGTGCTGATGCAGCGCAGCCTGCTCGACGAGATCGGCCACTTCGACACGTCCTTGCGCATCGGCGAGGACTACGACCTGTGGCTGCGTGCCTCGCGCGCGACCCGCATCGAGCGCGTCGCCCGGCCTTTCGCGCTGTACCGCCAGCACCCCGCCAGCATCACGCGCAGCGCGCCGCGAGACAACTACCGCGGCCGCGTCGTGCAGCGGGCGCTGGACACCTGGGGCCTGGCCGGCCCCGACGGCCGCCAGGCCGATGCGGCCGCCGTGCGCGCAGAGCTGGCCGGCAGCTGGAGCCAGTTCGCCTACACGCAGCTGCAGGCCGGCCAGCGCGCCGCGGCCCGACGCAGCGTGGGCGAGGCGCTGCGCGTGCAACCCGGCCACTGGCCTGGCTGGAAGCTGCTGCTGCGCTCCTGGCTGCCTGGCGCAAGGCATAGCTCATGACACAGGGCATGAAGATAGGCCTCGTCGCCCGCTGCCTGAACACGGCCCACGTGCGGGGCATGGGCAAGTACGTCATGGAGTTGCTGCGCAACAGCAGCGACGACATCTCCTGGCATCTCTTTGCTGACGACCCGCGCCACCCGCTGCTGCACCCGGAGGGGCCGCGCTTCACGCCGGACATCTTCGAGTTCCGCGGCGACCGCCTGCGGCTGTGGGAGCAGCTCGGCCTGCCGCTGCGCGCCCGCCGCATGCCGCTGTCCCTGCTGCACTGCACCGAGGGCGCGCTACCGCTGTGGCAGCCCCTGCCCACCGTCGTCACGCTGCACGACACGCTGGCCTTCGAGGAGCGCCCCGATACGGTCGGCCAGCGCCTGTACTGGGACCATGTCGTTCCCGCGGCGCTCAGGCGTGCGGCCCACGTCATCACGATCAGCGACTCCTCGCGGCGCGACATCCTCGCCCGCTGGCCCGAGCTGGAGCCTCGGCTGACCGTGATCTATCACGGCATCGAGACAGACTATTTCGAGCCACCGACGGCACCCATTCCGCCCAAGCTGCAGGAGGCCCTGGGCGGCGCGGCCTATACCGTCTACCTGGGTGGGCCGATGAAGCGCAAGCGCTTCGACTGGGCGCTGCAGGTGCTGGCCGCCCAGCCCGACCCCGCGCTCAAGCTCGTCGCCTGCGGCTTCGGCGCCGGCGCGCGGGACGCTGCCCGCGCGGCCCTGCCGCAAGAGCTGCAGGGCCGCGTGCTGTTCGCCGAATTCCTGTCCGACGCCGAACTGCAAGCCCTCTATGCGGGCGCGGCCGCCGTCCTCTACCCGACGCTGTACGAGGGCTTCGGCTTCCCCGCCATCGAGGCGCAGGCCGCTGGCGTGCCGGTCATCTTCAGCCCGCTGGGCAGCCTGGCAGAACTGGTTGGCCCGCTGGCAACGCTGGTGCCGGCCGAAGACCTGGCCGCCTGGGCTGCCGCCCTTCACGAGGCCGCCACGCTGCCGGCCGAGGCGCGAGCAGAGAAGGCAACGCGGGCACGCGCCTGGGCTCAGGGGTTTCGCTGGGCCGAAAGCTGGCGCAAACATCTGGAGGTTTACCGCAAGGTAGCCGCCCAGCGATGAAGCGCCTGGGCGTCGTCATCTGCACCTGGAACCGCGCCGACATGCTGGCCGCCACACTGGACTCCCTCGCTGCCGTGCGCGCGCCGGCCGGCTGCGCCGTGGACGTACTGGTGGTCGACAACAACTCGCAAGACGCCACGCCGGCCCGCCTGCGCGAACGCGAGGCTGCCTGGCCGTTGGGGCGGCTGCACAGCCTCTTCGAGCACCGCCAGGGCAAGCAATTCGCGCTGAACACGGCGATCGCACGCGGGCGGGAGCTGGGTTGCAAGGTGCTGGCCTTCACGGACGACGACATTCACTTCCCCGCCGACTGGCTGGAGCAGATCGACGCCGTCTTCAGCGACGTTGGCCCCGCGCTCGCCGGCGGTCGCACCGCATTGGAATGGCCCGAATCGGGCCGACCGGCCTGGTACGACGGCACGATGGACGCCATTGTCGGGGGCATGGACCTCGGCCCTGAGCGCCTCGCACCACCGCCAACTGGTTATGCACCGGCCGGCGCCAACCTGGTGGCCCGCACCGAGCTGTTCGACCGCGTGGGCGGCTTCTCCGAGGCGCATTTCCGCCACATGGACTTCGAGTTCGGCCAGCGCTGTCTGGAGCGTGGCGAAGCTGTCGCCTATGAGCCCCGGCTGTGCGTGACGGCGCCCATCGACCCGGCCATGCTGACCAAGCGTTATTTCCGCCGCTGGTCGCTGAAGGCCGGCATATCGCCCTGGCAGCGCATGCAGCCGGGCGTGCGCCACCTGGCCTGGGTGCCGGTGTGGCTTTACCGCCAACTGCTGCAGGACACGTTGTTGTGGCTCGTCGCGCCGCTGCTGTGCGAGCCGCCAGCCCAGCGCTTCGCGCGCGAGCTGCGCATTTGGCGCGCGTGGGGCACCATCGCGGCACGCTGGATGTCACGGCTGCGTCCGGCGGCCTATCCGGCCTGGGTGGAGCGCCGCTCACAGAAGAGGAACCTCTACTGATGAGCACCGTGCGCCGCTCGCTCGGCTTCGCCTTCCTGGAGCGCTATCTGCTCATCGCACTGCAGCTGCTGTCGTTCACGCTGCTGGCGCGGCTGCTGACGCCGCAGCAGATCGGCCTGTACTCGGTGTCCATGGCCCTCATCAGCATGGCCCAGGTGGTGCGCGACTTCGGCCTCGCGAACTATCTGATCCAGAGGAAGGACCTCAGCCGCGAAGACGTGGGCAGCGCACTCGGGCTGTCGCTGCTGCTGGGCGGCGGCCTGTTCCTGGCCATCAACGCCGCGGCCCCCTGGATCGCCCGCTTCTACAACGACGAGAGCTTGGGGCCCATCGTGGGCATCATCTCGATCAACTTCCTGATCCTGCCCTTCAACTCCATCTCCATCGCGCTGCTCAGGCGCGACATGCGCTTCGACGCGCTGATGCGCATCAACGTGTCCGCCGCCACGGTGGGCTGTTTTACGACGCTGGGCCTGGCCTGGGCCGGTGTGGGCTCCGCGAGCCTGGCCTGGGGCGAGATTGCCAGCAGCCTGACCATCGCGACCGGCGTGAGCCTGGCCGGTGCCTGGGGGCGGCTCGCGCGGCCGCAGTTGCGCCGCTGGCGCGACATCCTCGGCTTCGGCGGGCCGGTGACCGCCGCCAATGTGGTGACCTCGGTGTCCATGGACATCAACGACCTGGCCGTCGCCAAGGTGCTGAACTTCAGCCAGGTCGCCATCGCCAGCCGCGCGCAAGGCCTGATGAATCTGTTCGCGCGCGACATCATGGGCACCGTGCGCTCGGTGGCCTACCCGGCCTTTTCCAGGGTGCACCGCGAGGGTGGTGCGCTGGAGCAGCGTCACGTGCAAAGCCTGGCCGCCGTCAGCGCCGTGGCCTGGCCCTTTTATGGCTTCGTCGGGCTGTTCGCGCTGGAGGTCCTGCGCCTGATGTTCGGCCCCCAGTGGGATGCCTCGGCACCCCTGGTGCCCATCTACTGCGCGGCCGGTGCCGTCAGCGTGCTGAACAGCCTGGTGCCCACCGTCATGCTGGCCGCTGGCCACGCCAAGCTCGTGGCCCTGGCCGATCTCATCATCCAGCCGCTCAAGGCGGCGCTGCTGGTGGGCGTGCTGTGGTGGTGGCAGGCGCTGGAGCCGCTGGCCCTGGGCTTTCTGGCCATGGCCGTCATTGCCGTGCCCTATTTCTACGCCTTCAAGCAGCGCTGCCTGCCGAGCGACTTCCGCGCCATTGCGCGCGAGCTCTCGCGCAATGCACTGCTGGCGCTGATCTGCCTGCTGCCGTCGGCCCTGGCCGCGGCCTGGCTGCGCCCTGCGGGTGGCGCACTGGCCCTGCCGACGTGGCTGTCCTGTGCTGCGCTGACCAGCCTGTTGTGGCTGGCGGGCCTCAAGCTCCTGGGCCATCCGCTGTATGGCGAACTCGTCACACTGCTGCGCCGAAAGGCGGCGTCATGAAGGTCCATGCCGTCATCGTGACCTACAACGGTGCCGCCTGGATCACGGGTGCGCTGCAGTCGCTGCGCGACAGCGTCCACCCATGCGCGGCCATCGTTGTCGACAACGCATCGACCGACGACACGGTAGCCATCGTGCGACGCGATTTCCCCGAGGCCCAGCTCATCGAAGCCGGCGCCAACCTGGGCTTTGGCCGCGGCAACAACCTAGGCATTGCGGCAGCCCTGCGCGCCGGTGCCGACGCCGTCTTCCTGCTCAACCAGGACGCCTGGGTGACGCCCGACGCCGTCGGCCAGATGGCGGACTTCCTCGCCGCCGAGCCCGGCTTCGACATCGTCAGCCCGCTGCACTGCAGCCCCGACCTGAGCCGCGTGGACCCCAATACGCAAAGCGCCTACCTGCAACGCCACGCCAGCGCCTACCTGTCCGACGCCTGCCTGAACCGCGTGCAGCCGCACTACGCGATCCGCGGCATCAATGCAGCGGCCTGGATGCTGCGCGGCGGCGTGTTCCGCCAAGTGGGCGGGTTCGATCCGCTGTTCTTCATGTACGGCGAGGACGACGATCTCATAGCCCGCTTTGCCCACCACAGCGTGCGTACCGCGCTGCTGCCGGCCGCACGCATCGTGCACCTGCGCGCCAAGGCGCCGCGCCCGCCGCAAAGCTGGGGCCAGCAGGTCGCCGGCCTGGCTGAACGAAAGCGCTCAGCCTTGTTGCTGGATTTGAAGCGCCCCGGAGGCAGCTTGCCCGGACAATTGCTGCGATTGCTGGCCGCCGGCGTCGTGCAACCGCTGGCCGACCTGCTTGCCAACCATGACGCCAAGGCCTTCCTGGCCAGCCAACTCGCCAGTCTGCGCGTGCTGGCCGAGATCGCCCGCATCCGCCACCATGCCCGCCTTTGCGCCCAGCCCGGCGCGCATTTCCTGAACCTCGACACCCCATGAACCCTGGCCTGGACTGGCAACTCCACCCGCTGACCGCCGCGCAAGGCCTTGGGTCCCACCGCGAGGCCTGGGACCGCCTCAACCAGCGCCTGATGGGCGGCCACGGCATGCTCGACGGCCTGTTCGTGGACGCGCTGCTGCGCCATTTCGGCGAGCACGGCGCGCTGCTCGCCACCGCCAGCAGCGACGGCGAGCCGGTGGCGATGCTCCTCGTCAACCGCCAGACGCGCGGGCTGGGCGTGTGGTCCAGCTTCCTGCCGTCGCAGACGCAGATCGGCCCCAGCCTCATCCCGCCGGGGCTGGACCTGCGCGGCCTCCTTGCCGCCCTGCCTGGCTTTGCGAGCGAGCTGGACCTGCTGTGCAACGACCCGCGCTTCGGTGACCTGCGCGAGCTGCCGAACCTGCCGGTGCAAGGCCAGCCGCATGCGTTGACGATGAGCGTCAACCTGAAGGGCAGCTTCGACGACTACTGGGCCCAGCGACCGCGCAAGCTGATCCAGAACATGCGCCGCTACCTGCGCCGGCTGCAGTCCGAGCCCGGGGGCGAAAGGCTGACCGTGGTTGGCGAGCCCGCGGCAATAGCGGCGGCCGTGGAGCGCTATGCGGTGCTGGAGATGAGCGGCTGGAAGGGCCGTGAAGGCACGGCCGTCAGCAGCGACAACCCGCAGGGCCGCTTCTATGCGGAGGTCATGCAGCAGTTCGCCGCGCGCGGTGAGGCCCTCGTCTACGAACTCTGGCTGGGCGAGGACCTGCTGGCCTCGCGCATGCTGCTGCTGCGCGGCGGCATGGCCGTCATGCTGAAAACGGCCTTCCACGAGCAGTTCGAGCGCTTCGCGCCGGGCCGCATCCTGCTGCTGCGCACGCTGGAGGACTTGTTCACGCGCGCTCAGGGCGGCGTCGTCGAGTTCTACACGAACGCCGAGGCCGACCTGCTCGCCTGGTCTACCTCGCAGCGCTGGATCAACCACGTCAGCGTCTACCGCCACAACGGCCTGCGGGCCGTGCTCAGCCTGCTCAGGCGCACCGCGCGCGGCTGGCTCAGGCGCGGCAAGCAGCCGGTGGACACGGAGATCATGGTCAACCGCAGCGGCGCCAGCGTGGACACCTATGTGCACGTGCGCGAGCTGCCGGCCGACGCGCTGGCGCTGATGACGCGGGCCGAGCAGCAGCACATCGAGTTCGGCCCCGACTGGTTTGCCAACCTCATCGACAACGTCTACGCGCGCGAACCGCAAACGCACGAGGTGCGCCTACACGTGCTGCGCCGCCAGGGACGGGTGCTGGCCGTGCTGCCCACCGTTGCGCAGACGGGCACGCTGGGTCGCGAGGTCAGTGCGCTGTCGAACTTCTACACGGCCATCTATGCCCCGGCGCTGGACGAGGACGCCGAGGCCGAGGACCTGTTGCCGCTGACGCGCGCGCTGCGCCGCGGCGGCGCTCGTGCAGCGGCCTACCGCTTCTCGCCGATGAACCCCGATTCGCGTGAGTTCGCCGTGCTCAAGCGCGCGCTGGCCCTGGCGGGCCTGAGCACGCACAGCTACTTCGCGTTCGGCAACTGGTACGAGCCGGTGCAGCAGAACTGGGCCGACTACCTGAAGGAGCGCAGCGGCCAGGTGCGCAGCACGATCAAGCGCAACGCCAAGAAGTTCGCGGCCGAAGGCGGCCGGCTGGAGATCATCCACGGCGGCGACCGGTTGGAAGCAGGCCTCGCGGCCTACCAGGCCGTCTATTCGCAGAGCTGGAAGGTGCCCGAACCCTTCATCGACTTCGTGCCCAGCCTCATCCGGCTGTGCGCCCAGCGCGGCTGGCTGCGCCTGGGGCTGGCCTGGCTGGGCGACAAGCCGGTGGCTGCGCAGATCTGGATCGTCGCCAATGGCCGCGCCGACATCTACAAGCTCGCCTACGACGAGGCCTACAAGCCCCTGGCCCCGGGGACGCTGCTGACCGCGATACTCATGGAGCAGGTGCTGGACGTGGATCACGTGCGCGAGATCGACTACCTGATCGGCGACGATCCCTACAAGGCCGCATGGATGAGCCAGCGCCGCGAGCGCTTCGGTCTCGTCGCCTATGACCCGCTGACGCTGCGCGGCCTGCTGGGCCTCGCACGCCAGGCCGTCGGCGAGGCTTGGCGCGGCCTGCGCCCCAAACCCGCCGCGCGCCCCGACAATCCGGCCGCCAAATAAGAAATCCCAGAGATGCAAGCCCAAGCCCTGCCGCCCGACACGCCCTTCGCCTCCGGCGCCCCTCGCTTCGCCCCGCTGGCGCCGAAGGCGGCGGCCTCCGATGCCTCGGCCGCTGACGCCCTGGCCGCCTGGCAGCAGGCCTATGCCGCGCGCGGCGCCGCCTGCGCCGCCGACGTGGGCGGCGAGTTCGCCGTGGCGCTTGCCCTGCCTGGCGGCGGCACCTATCTCGCCGTGGACCGTTTCGCCGTGCACAGCCTGTGCTACACGGTCAAGGACGGCCGCCTGCATTTCGCGGCCCGTGCGGACGAACTGGCCCGCAGCCTGGGCCTGCGCGACATCGACCCGCAGGCCATCTTCGACTACCTGTTCCACCACTGCATCCCATCGCCGCGCACCATCTACGCGGGCATCCATCGCCTGCCGCCGGCGCACTACGCGCTGTTCGACAACGGCAAGCTGACCGTCGCGCCCTACTGGACCGCGCGCTTTGACGAGCAGAAGAGCCCCAGCTTCGACGCCCTGCGCGACGAGTTCCGCGGCATCCTGCGCACGGCCGTGCGCGAACGCCTGACGGGTGACGGCAAGACGGCCTGCTTCCTGAGCGGCGGCACCGACAGCTCCACCGTCTGCGGCCTGCTGGGCGAGGCAACGGGCAAGGCGCCCGCCAGCTATTCCATCGGTTTCGAGGCCGAGGGCTACGACGAGATGGAGTACGCGCGCATCGCCGCCAAGGCCTATGGCGCCGACCACCACGAGTACTACGTGACGCCGGCTGATCTGGTGAAGGCCATCCCCGACGTCGCCGCCCACTACGACCAGCCCTTCGGCAACTCTTCGGCCGTGCCAGCCTTCTACTGCGCGGCCAAGGCGCGCGCCGACGGCTACACCCGCCTGCTGGCCGGCGACGGCGGCGACGAGCTCTTCGGCGGCAACACCCGCTATGCGAAGGAACGCGTCTTCCACGTCTACAGCCAGATTCCGTCGCCGCTGCGCGCCGGCGTGCTGAACCCGCTGTTCGCCAACCCGGTGACCGGCAGCATCCCGCTGCTCAAGAAGGGCACCAGCTACATCCGCCAGGCCCGCGTGCCCATGCCGGACCGCATGCAGAGCTACAACCTGCTGGACCGGCTGGGCCTGGCCGACGTGCTGACGCCGGCCTTCCTCGCCGCCGTGGACACCGACGGCCCGCGCAAGCACCAGCGCGCCACTTGGGGCGCCGGCCCGCACGAGGCCAGCCTCGTGAACCAGATGCTGGCCTTCGACTGGCGCTACACATTGGCGGAGAACGACCTGCCCAAGGTCGTCGGCACGACGGGCCTGGCCGATGTCGACGTCAGCTTCCCGCTGCTGGACACGCGGCTGCTGGACTTCTCGCTGAAGCTGCCCACCAGCTACAAGCTCAAGGGCCTGAAACTGCGCTGGTTCTTCAAGGAGGCGCTGCGCGGCTTCCTGCCCGACGAGATCCTGACGAAGAAGAAGCACGGCTTCGGCTTGCCCTTCGGCCCCTGGGCCGTGAAGGACGCGGCGCTGAATGCGCTGGCCGCCGAATCACTGCGCGGCGTGGCCGCCCGCGGCATCGTCCGAGCCGACTTCATCGACAGCCTGTTGACGCAACGCCTCAAAGAACACGCCGGCTACTACGGCGAGATGGTCTGGATCCTGATGATGCTGGAGCAGTGGCTGCGCCGGCATGCGCCGGACTACCGGCTCGCCTGAACGACGGGCCGCAAGGCCCGCTGCGCCAGCAGCCGCGCGCCAGCCATGCTGAGATGGTTGTTGTCGAGGTATAGCCCCTTGCCATCCGCGCCGACGACCTCGCAGCGGCCCTGGCCGCACAGCGCCGCATCGACGGCGACGCGCTGAGCACCGGTGGCGAAAGCCACACGTTGCAGCGTCGCGAGGCCCTGGCTTTCTGCGCGACGGTAGTCGTCGCTCGCCATGCCGAAGGCGGCCGGGTCGTGGCCACGGCGCTGGTACTGGGCCAATGCGGCCGGCACCGGGTAGTCGTAGGTGGGCACCGGGTCCAGCAGCCAGACCTGCTTGCCGGCTGCAATCAGTGCCAGTACGGCCTTGCGCAGCCCCTGCTCGTAGGCAACGGCAGTCTGCGGGTCGCCCAGGTAGCTGGACGTGCGGCTGATGATGAGCACACGGTCCACCTTGGCGTCCGCCACGAGGCCGGCCAGCATCGCGTCATTGTGCTTCTCGCAGTAGAAACGGCCCGGCAGCGCAAAGCCCAGCGCCGGCGGGCAGGCTGCCGCTGTCATCACCCCGAGGCTGCGGCCCGGCTCCAGCAATTCGGCGAGCACGTGGCCAATCTCCACGCCATGGCTGTCGCCCCAGACGGCGAGCTGGCGGGTTGCGTCTTCCGGGCCGAACTGGCAGCGGTCGGCATAGGTGATCTGCACGCGCTCACGCGTGTGGCAGCGCTCGCGGCCCGGGCTGTAGTCGGCCGCGGCGGTCAGCAGCGTGTTGGCCGGCGACGGTGCCTCGCCCGCGCGACGAGCGCCCCAGAACAGCCCACCGGCCAGCAGCAGGCAGACCGCAATGGCCGCGCTGCCCGACAGCAGCAAAGTGCGCTGGCTCCAAGCGGCGTGGCGCACCGGCGCTTCCACCCAGCGCAGCGAGGCCCAGGCCAGCGCCACGGCCAGCGCCACGGCCACACCGGCCTGCCATGCGTCCGGCTGACCCAGCAGCAGGTGGCGGGCAAACACCAGCATGGGCCAGTGCCAGAGGTAGAGCGAAAAGCTCAGCGCGCCCAACCAACGCAGCGGCGCCCACGCCAGCACGCGGCTGGCCAGGCTGCCCTCGCCTCGCCCGGCCTCGATCAACGCGGCCGCGCCAAGGCAGGGCCACAGCGCCGTCAGCCCCGGGAACGACGAATCCGGCTTCAGCAGCAGGCAGGACGACACGATGGCCACCAGGCCAGCCAGGCCCAGCACCTGCCGAGCACCGGCCTGCAACGCAGGCCCGCCGCGCTCGGCCCGTACGGCCAGCAGCGAACCCACCATCAGTTCGCAGGTGCGTGACAGCGCCGAATAAAAGGCCAGCGGCGCGTCATGACCGATCAGGAACTGCGCATAGGCCAGTGACACCAGGCCCACGGCCGCCAGCACCAGGCCGATGGCCCCGCGCGCCCAGCGGTACAGCGCTGCCAGCAGCAGCGGGAAGACGATGTAGTACTGCTCCTCCACCGCCAGCGACCAGGTGTGCACCAGCGGCTTGAGCTCGGTCGCGCCTTCGAAGTAACCCGTCGTGCGGTACAGCTCCACGTTGGACGCGAACACCCCCGTCGCACCGAACACGCGCGCGAACTCGCCCATGGCCTGGGGCGCCAGCAGCAGCCAGGCCGCTGGCACGATGAGCGCCAGCATGACGAAAAGCGCCGGAAAGATGCGCCGTATGCGCGCGGCGTAGAAGGATGCGACGCTGTACTTGCCCGCGGCCAGGCGCTGCAGCAGCAGCGTCGTGATCAGGTAGCCCGAAATGACGAAGAAGATGTCGACGCCCACGTAGCCGCCCGTCAGCAGCTTGGGCCAGGCGTGGAACACCACGACGGGCGCTATGGCCAGGGCGCGCAGGCCTTCGATGTCGGGCCGGAACTTCATCGCGGCGGAGTTTCCTGAGGATTGGATGGGATGAACGGTCCGAGGCGCCCCACCAACTCGGCTGCGACCAAGCTAGCCCCGTGCAGGCTAAGGTGGTTGTCGTCGAAGTAGAGCGCGCGGCCGGAATCGTCCGATATCCTGCAACGCGAGCCCTGGCAAAGCACGGCATGCATCGCCAACCGCTCGGCACCGGTGATCGCGGCAACACGGTCCAGCAGCCCCAGCACCGGTGACTGGCGCGCCAGGAAACCGGCGCTCGATTGACCGGCATCGGGCGCTTCGCCTCGCAGCCGCAGCTGGCGCAGCGTCGCCGGCACGGGGTAGGAATAACTCGGGATGGGGCCCAGCAGCAGCACCCGCTTGCCGGCCCGCGACAGCTCGCGGACGACGTCGATCAAGCCGGCCTCGTAGCCCGCCAGCGGCTCGGCGCCACGGAAATAGGACTCGTGGCGCGCCACCAGCACCACGCTATCGACGCGGGCGTCGGCCGCCAAGCCTCGCAGCGTCGCCAGGTTATGGATGGGGCATCCCGGCCTGCCCGGCATTGAGAATCCCAGCGAAGGCGGGCAATTCGTCGCAGTGTGCTCGACGACGGCAAACCCGGCCGATCGCCCCGCCTGGCCCAGCGCCCAGGCCAGCTCCACGCCGTGGCTGTCGCCCCAGACGGCAATCCTGCGGGATGCACTCGCGTCGCCAAACACGCAGCGCTGCTCGTAGGCCGTGGCCGCCCGGGTGGCATGGCAGTCGAGGCGGCGCGGGCTGGAGTCAGCCGCAGCCGCCGCTGCCTCGGCGTCCGCGCTGCCTTCCTTCGGGTGGGAGGCCGCCAGCCAGAGCCCGCCGGCAATCGCCAGCAGCACGATGGAACTCACCAGCCCAAGGGCCAGTGTCCTGCGCGTCGGCAGCCCGGACCTGCGGATGGGCGTCTCGACCCATCGCAGCGACATCCAGGCCAGCAATGTCGCCACGGCCACCGCGGCGGCCAGTTGCCACGCGCTCGGTTCGCCGAAGGTCGCGTGCCGGGTGAACACCAGCGCAGGCCAATGCCAGAGGTAAAGCGAATAAGACAGCGCCCCCACCCAGCGCAGCGGCGGCAGCGCCAGCAGGCTTGCGGCCCAGGTGCGGCCGTGCCCGCCGCTCCAGATGAGCGCCGCGGTGGCCAACGTGGGCAGCAACGCCATCAGGCCGGGGAAGGGTCTGTCGGCCCGACACACGTGGAAGGCGGTAAACAGGCCCAAAAGCCCCAACAGGCCGGCGATTTGGTGCCAGCGGCGGTTCGACGCCGCGCCACGGTCGCCATGCAGCGCTAGCAGGGAGCCCAGCATCAACTCGAAGGCGCGGGCCGCGGACGAATAGAAGACCTGGGACGGGTTGCGGTGCAGGCTGTATTCACCATAGGCCAGCGAAGCCAGCGCGATCGCCACCAGCAGCGGCGTCAGCCAACGGCCAAGCCCCCAGCGCGCGGCGGCGACAAGCAGCCAGGGGAAGAACAGGTAGTACTGCTCCTCCACGGCCAGCGACCAGGTGTGCAGCAGCGGCTTGAGCTCCGCCGCCCCGTCGAAGTAGCCGGTGTTCCCGCTGAACCAGAGGTTGCTGAGGAACAGCACGGTCGCCCCGAACGACATGGCGAAGTCCTGTCGCGCAGCCGGCGTGAGCAGGAACAGGGCCAGCGGCGCGCTGGCCAGCAGCACCACGGCCAGCGCGGGCAGGATGCGGCGCACGCGGGCCGCGTAGAAGCCCGCGACACCGTGGCGGCCCTCGGCCAGGCGATCGCGCAGCAGTGTCGTGATCAGGAAGCCCGAGATCACGAAGAAGACGTCCACTCCTACGAAACCGCCCGGCAGCAGCGCCGGCCATGCATGGAACACCACGACCGGAGCTATGGCCAGGGCCCGAAGTCCCTCGATGTCGGGCCGGAACTTCATCCGCCGGAGATCAGGCGAGTGCCTGGGCCAGCGCGGCGACCACCTGGTCCTGCTGCTCCTCGGTAAGGTCGGCGCTCATGGGCAGGCTCATGACGCGCTGGGCCGCCGCGATGCTGTGCGGGCAGTCCTCGGGCTTGCCGTACTTGGCGTAGGCCGGCTGGTGGTGCAGCGGGCGCGGATAGTGCACGGCCGTGGGCACGCCGGCAGCCTTCAACTTGGCCTGCAAGGCCTCGCGGTCGTTCACGAAGACGGTGTACTGGGCCCAGACGCAGTCGCGATCGCCCTTGACCTCCAGCAGCTGCAGGCCAGGGATGGCGGCAGCGAGCTTGCGCTTGTAGGCGTCACCCAGTTCCAGGCGGCGGCGGATCTCCCACTCGAAGCGGTCCAGCTTGCCCAGCACGACGGCGCATTGCAGCGTGTCCATGCGGCCACCCACGCCTAGGCGGGTGTGCAGGTAGCGCTGGCTCTGACCATGGGTGCGGATCTCGCGGCAGGCCTGGGCGAGCTTGTCGTCGTTCGTGAAGATGGCACCACCGTCGCCATAGCAGCCCAGCGGCTTGCTCGGGAAGAAGCTGGTGCACCCGAAGGTGGAGAGGTTGCAGCTCTTCTTGCCCTTGTAGGAGGCACCAAAGCTCTGAGCAGCGTCCTCGATGACGACCAGGCCATGGCGTTCGGCGATGGCGTTGATCGCGTCCATGTCGGCCACCTGGCCGTACAGGCTCACCGGCATGATGGCCTTGGTACGCGACGTGATCGCGGCTTCGATGAGCTTGGCGTCGATGTTGGCCGTGCCGGGCTCGATGTCCACGAACACGGGCACACCGCCCGCCAGCACGATCATCTCGGCCGTGGCCGCGAAGGTGAAGGGACTGGTGATGACTTCGTCGCCCGGCTGCAGGTCCATCGCCATCAGCACGATGAGCAAGGCCTCGGTGCCGCTGGCCACGCTGATGCAGTGCTTGGCGCCGGTGTAGGTGACCAGCGCCTCCTCCATCTCCTTGACCTCGGGGCCCAGGATGTACTGGCCGTGGTCCAGCACCTTCTGGATGCGAGCGTTGATGTTGTCGCGCAGCGCCGCGTACTGGCTCTTGAGGTCGATGAAGTCCATGTTCAGGGCTCGGTGATGAGTTGGAGTTGCTGGCCAGCGAGGCGGTAGCGGTCGCCGGTATGGGGGCAAATGACCTCGACGGGTTGGTCGCTGGCCACGGGCAGTTCAAGCCGTTCGCCGAAGCGGCTCATCCAGCCGATCTGCTTGGCGGGCACGCCCACCATCAGTGCGAAGTCAGGCACGTCCCGGTTGATGACAGCGCCGGCGCCCACGAAGGCGAAGCGGCCAACCGTCGTGCCACAGACGATGGTGCTGTTCGCACCCAGCGTCGCGCCCTGCTTCACTAGCGTGCGGCGGTACTCATCCTTGCGCGTGACGGCCGAGCGCGGGTTGTAGACGTTGGTGAACACCATGCTGGGGCCGCAGAAAACGTCGTCCTCCAGCGTCACGGCGTCATAGACGGAGACGTTGTTCTGGATCTTGACGTTGTCGCCGATGCTCACGTCGTTGCCGACATAGACGTTCTGGCCGAAGGAGCACCTGGCGCCGATGCGGGCGCCAGCGCTGATGTGCACGAAGTGCCAGACGCGGCAGTTGTCGCCGAGTTGGGCGCCTTCGTCGACGATGGCGCTGGGATGGATGGTGGTGGGCATGTTCAGTAGGCCAAGGGCAGGTTGATCCGCTTGCCATCACGCGCACTCATGTACAGCGCAATCAGCAGCTCCAGCGACTTCAGGCCCTCGCGGCCATCGGTCTCGGGGTGAGCTTCGCCGCGCAGCGTCTTGATGACGTTGTCGTAGTACAGCGGGTGGCCGAAGCCGTAGACGGAGGTGGTCTGGTAGCTGGCGTCCTTGATGAGGGCGTCCATGTCGTGGGGGGCCTCGAACTCCCAGTGCTGGATCTCGTTGACGGCGAGGCCGCCGATGCGCACGGAGCCCTTTTCGCCCAGCAGGGTGATGGAGCCTTCGAGGTTCTTGGGGTAGGTCAGCATGCTGACGTTGACGGTGCCCATGGCGCCGTTGCGCCATTTGAGGGCCGCGACGCCCGAGTCTTCGACCTCGATGTTGCGGGCGAGCGTGCCGGTGTAGGCCATGACGCTTTCGACGGGGCCGCAGATCCAGTCGAGCAGGTCGACGTAGTGGCTGGCCTGGTTCATGAAGGCGCCGCCGTCGAATTCCCAGGTGCCGCGCCATTCGGCGCTGTCGTAGTAGCTCTGGGGGCGGGTCCAGAAGACGTTGACGGCGATGTTGTACAGGCGCCCGAAGCGGCCTTCGGCCACGGCGCGCTTCAGGAGCTGCAGCGTGGGGTTGCGGCGGTTTTGCTTGACGACGAAGAGGCGCACGCCGGCGTCGTCGCACGCCTTGACCATGGCCAGACCATCCTGCCAGCGGGTGGCCATGGGCTTTTCGGTCATGACGTCCAGGCCGGCGGCTGCCACTTCGATGGCCTGGCGGGGGTGCAGGCCGCTGGGGGTGGTGAGCACGACGCAGTCGATGCCCAGCTCACTCTTGGCGGCCAGCAGTTCAGTGAGATTCGTGAAGCCGCGGGCGCCGGTCTTCTGCACGGCGGCTGCCAGGGCGGTGGCGTCGGTGTCGCAGACGGCCACCAGTTCGGCCCGCTCGGCGTGCTTCTTGATCGCCTCGATGTGGTTCTGGGCGATGCGGCCGCAGCCGATGAGGGCGAAGCGGACGAGGCGGCCACTGACGGGAGGACGGAGTTGTTGCATGCGATTCACCTTGTTGATCCGTTCTGGGCGGCATTGTCGGCACGCCGGCGCCAGAAACGCGTCAGTCTTGCAAAGGCCGGGTCGGCGGCCAGCGGGTGGTGCAGCCAGCTGAGTGCCAGCAGCCACGACACGCAGCAGCTGGCGATGGCCGCCACGAACCAGAGGGCGGGCAAGGGCTGGCCCGGCTCACGCGGATGCAGCCACAGCAGCAGCGCCGGCAGCGCCAGCGCCAGCAGCGCCACCGCCAGGCTGCGAGCGAGGTGACGGCGCAACGCCTGCCAGTCGTTGGACAGGAACTTGCCCTTGACGATGTAGACCAGCGGCAACTGCAGCAGCATGGCCAACGCCAGCGCGGCGGCGCAGGCCCAGGGCTCGCGCCAATAGGCGGCTGCCGCGACGATGAGCGCGGCACGCGCCGGCTGGTACACGACTTCCATGCGCGTCAGCAGGTCCATGCGGCCCATGGCCACCATCAGGTTGCCGATGAGGCTGCTCATGGCGGCCAGCGCACCGGCCAGGCAGAACAAGGGCACCAGCGGCGCTGCGGAGTCCCACTGCGGGCCGAACAGCAGCCGCAGCGTCTCCAGCGCGTACAGCGACACGAAGCCGTAGAACGGCCAAGCCACCACGCAGACGTAGTCGACGCTGGCCACATACAGCGGCTCCATGGCCTGCTGCTCGCGCTGAGCCTTGGCGTAGGCCGGGTAGGCCACGTTGCGCACCGCCCCCATCAGGTCGCGGTGGAAGAGGTTCATCAGGCCTTGCGCACGGCTCAGCAGCGCCACGGGCGTGAAGCCCATCAGCTTGCCCACGGCCAGGTCGTTGATGTCCATGGAGACCGAAGTGACAACGCCCACCACCGAGCTCTGGGCGCCGAACTTGAACAGGCTGCGCCATTGCGAGAACCCTGGCCGCAGCAGGCGCCGCTCGCCCTGCGCCCACCAGGCCGCGAAGCCCGTCGTCGCGCTGACGACCAGCGTGCCGGCGACGAGGCCGACGGGCCCGAAGCCCGCCCAGGACAGGCTCACGCTGGTGACCGCGCCGGCCAGCGTCGCAATGAAGTTCACGACGGCCAGCGCCTTGAACGCCAGGCGCCGGCGCAGCAGCGCCAGCGAGATGGTTGAGAACGGCAGCAGCAGAAAGTTCAGCGACGCCAGCCACAGCAGGTCGCGCATGCGCGGCTCGCGGTAGAAGCCGGCCACCCAGGGCGCAGCGCCGAAGACGACGAGGCCCAGGCCGACACCGATGAACAGCGTGACACCCAGCGCCGTGCGGATGTGGTCGTCGGTGAGGTCCTTCTCCTGGATCAAGTAGCTCGCGACGCCGAAGTCGCGCAGCACCTGGGCGATGCTCATGACGGCCAGCGTCACGGAGTACACGCCGATCTGGTCGGGCGTCAGCAGCCGGGCGATCAGCAGGTTGGCCGCCAGGTTGATGACGATCAGCGCATACCGCTCCGCGAAGGAGAACAGCAGCGCGCTGCGAACGCCGGTCATTTGAGTGGCTCCAGACGCCGGCCGTCGGCGGCTGCATCCAGCACGCTGGCCAGGCGGCGCGCGGTGGTCGCACGGCTGTAGCGATCGATCCCCTGGGGCGGCTCGATTCGCGACTCTTTGCGCAGCCAGCCGAGCAGCGTTCGGGCTAGGCCCGCGACGTCGCCGGGTTCGATGCGCACGCCGCCGCCGGTGTCATTCAGCACTTGAGCCACCTCGCTGGCCTCAGGCACGATGGCCAGGATGGGCCGGCCGCAGGCGAGGTACTCGAAGAGCTTGCCCGGCAACGACGCGGTCGCGTAGTAGCCGCTGGGCACGGGCAGGTAGAGCAGGTCGGCCTGTTTCATCAGCGTGACGGCCTGGCCGTGCGGCACGGGGCCCAGTTCGCTGACCCACTCTGTGACGCCGGCCTCGGCCGCCGGGCCGGGCGCAAAGCCGGCCGCCTGCACGCGCAGCCGAGCAAGCTCCGGGCAGCCCTGGGTCTTCAGCAGCGCGATGGCTGCATAGAGGTCTTGCAGGCCGTAGCCGGGTCGCCATACGCCTGTGTAGGCGATGCGCAGCAGGCCGTCGTCGGGCGGCGGCACGTCGCCCGCAAAATCGCTCGGCTCGAAGCCGTTCGTAATGAGGTGCAAGTCGTCGCGACCGCAGTCGCGGCCCACGCTGTCCACCAAGGCGCGCGTGACGGTGACGATGCCCGCGGCATCCTTGGCCGCGAGGCGTTCCAGCGCCGGGTTCTCGCGCAGCTGCTCGGGCGTTGCATGCTCCCAGGCCATGTCGCCGCTGGGTGTCCACTGGTCACGGTAGTCCAGGACATACGGCTTGCCGGTGCGCCGCGACACCTCGCGCGCAATCAGGAAGGCCGTCCAGGGCCAGCCGCTGGCATAGATGACGTCGAAGCCCTCGCGGTCATGCCACTGCACGGCGCGCTCGACAGCGGGCGCCAGCCAGCCGGCAGCCTCGTCGGGCACGGTGTCACGCGCGCGCAGCCGCCAGGCCAGGCCTTCGACGCCGCGCTCGCGCAAGGCGCCCGGCAGCCAGCCCGCCCAGCGCTCGGCACGCAGGCGCGAGCGCAGCGGCACGCGTTCGACACGGGTGCCGGGTCGCAGCTCGGCCAGCATCTCGGGATCCCGGCCCACCGTGCGATCGGGCTCCCAGCCCAGCACGAGAGGCTGCCAGCCGCAGTCCGGCAGGTTGTTGACGAAAGCCAGGCTGCGCCGCGTGCCGGAGTTGGCGATGGGCGGGAACAGGTAGGCGATGAAAAGGACTCGTCGCATCGACATCAGTTCGACAGGTTGCGCGCCAGGCGCACGCCGAACTTCAGCCGGCCACGGTCCCAAGGCGTGAAGCGCGGGATCTGGAAGACGTCGTCGCCACGCCGGGCCGCGGCCCAGCGCGTGGACACGGCCGCGTCAAAGCCAAGTTCTCGAACGATGGCGGGATGCACGTCGGGCAGGTAGTCAGTGCCGGGCTTGCCGTTGGGGTAGGCGAACATCCCGACCTTCTCGCCCAGCAACGCCTGCAGCGTATCGCGGCTGCGGCCCATCTCGTCCGCGGCCTGGTTGGCGGCCAGCTTGGCCAGGATGGGATGGCTGACCGTGTGCGCGCCGATCTGCATGCCGGCACGGCGAAGACCGCGCACCTGCTCGCTGCTCATCATCAGGTCGCTCGGGGGGGTGACCTCGGCACGCGCGGCGATGGCGTCCACGCAGGCCAGACGCGGCTCGGGCGGCAGGTACTTGACGCGCTCGATGAGGCGCCCCAGGGCCGCGCGGCGCGAGGCGGTGTCGCCCAGCGCATGCTGGCCGAGGTCTTCGTCATTGACGCCCTGCAGGCCGCGCAGGTCCAGCAGGGCCAGGCTGCTGCGCCGCAAGGCCTCGATCAACGTGTCGTTCCACATGCGGCCACCGTCCAGGAAGCCGGTGGCGACGAAGAAGCTGCAAGGCAGCCCATGCTTTTGCAGCAGCGGCAAGGCGACGTCATGGTTGTCCGCATAGCCATCGTCGAAGCTCAGCGCCGCGGCGCGCGCCGGCAGGCTGCCGTCCTGCAGGCGACGGGCCGCCTCGTCCAGCGGCAGCACGTTGAACCAGGACTTGACCCAGGAGAGCAGTTCGTTGAAGCGCACCGCGTCCACCTCGTCGGGGAACAGCGGGTCGGGCTGCGGCAGCACGCGGTGGAAGATCAGCACGTTCAGGCGTGCGCGCTCACCGGCCGGGGACAACAGGCTGAAAAGGGGCTTCATGGCAAGGGCACCGCCTTCGGTTTCTTCTTGATCCATTGCCGCATGAACGCCGGCCACACGATCAGTTCCTCGGGCTTCTCTGTCAGCCATTCCTTGCGCGCGAGCCAGCGCCGACCCACGACGGCCATGATCATCATGTTGTACGGCAAGTCCCAATAGGAGAGGCTCAAGAAGGCGCCACCCACTGCGTAGCCGACGAAGCCCACCTGCAGCATGCTGCCGAGGTCCGATAGCCAGTGCGTCTCGGGCTGCTTTCGGCCTTGGATGCGCAAGTGGTTGGACGAGCCCCAGGCGAACATGAAAAGCGTCAGGAAGATGAACAGACCCACGAAGCCCTGCTCGCCCAGCACCATGAAGTAGATGCTGTGGGCCGCATGCACGTCGTTGGGGTCAGGGCCATAGATCGCGAAGATCTGGCCCGTCCAGATGAAGAAACCGCCACCGAAGAAGTTGGACTTGGCCACGTTCCAGGCCAACCACCAGGCATTGATGCGGCCCATGGCCGACTCGTCCTGCTGGTAGCTCTTGATGGTGTTCATGCGGTCCCACCATTCGGCCGGCATCAGCGATAGCAGTGCTGCCCCGACTACGACGATGGCGATGGCACCGCCAAACTTGTTCTTGCCACGCCACCACAGCACCAACGCCATGGAGCCGATGGCCAGCAGCGCGCCGCGCGAGTGGCTGCCCATGGCCGCCGCCGCCATCATGACCATGCAGAACGTCATCAATGACTTGGCCCACTTGGCCGTCATTTGCAACTGCAGGAAGCGCATCAGCGGGATGACCATGACGATGGCCAGGGCGATCTCGTTGTTGCCCTCTACATAAGTGTTCTCCGGCCCCCAGACCTTGTAGCTGCCGCCGGTCAGCACCGTGAAGATGCCGCCCTTGACGCCGAAGAAGCCGATGGAGAGCACGTTGACCCAGACGAACAGCAGCAGGTGCCGCTTGGAATGCAGCAGCACCAGCGTGACAAGCACCATCAGGTCGATCTTCATGACCCGCTTGTAGAGCTCGAAGCTCTCGTCCCAGATCATCGAGAACGGCAACGTGATGCAGAACCACGTCATGAAGAGCATCAGCGTGATGTTCTCGCGGTTCATCGAGTAGTCGCGCCGATCCTTGGTGATGAACAGCCCCACCAGCGTCGCGCCGCCGATGGCGGCGGCGAAGGGTTGGCCCCGCAGCGTCCAGGACAACTGGTGGGGGTTCATGATGCTGAGCCAGGTCCAGCACATGATGCCTATCCAGGGCCGCTTGAAGGCCTGCAGGAAGCACCAGCCGATGATGACCAGCAGGACGAGGTCACGCATGGCTGCTGCTTCCCGCGATGGATTGGAAGAGGTTCAACTGGCCTTGCGTCGTCTCCTGCCAGCCGAAACGACGCGCATGGCCGCACACCGCCTCGCGCGGCGGCAGCGCCTGCCAGAGGCTGGCGGCCGCGTCGGCCAGGCCTTGGGCTGTGCGCTGCTGGACGATGCGCCCGGTCAGCGGGGGCTCGACGATCTCCGGAATGCCGCCCACCGCCGTCGCGACGACCGGCGTGCCGCAGGCCATGCTTTCCAGCAGCACATTGGGCCAGCCCTCACGCTCGGACGCCAGCACCAGCATGTCGGCCGCGCCGTACCAGGCGGCCAGTTGGTCCTGCGGCAGCGCGCCAAGGAACCGGACCTGGGCGGTGAGGCTCAGCCGCTCGGCCAGCGCCTCCAGCTCGGCGCGCAGCGGGCCGGCGCCGATGATGCACAGCCGCGCATCCAGCCCCTGGCCGCGCAGCAGGCCCAGCGCCTCGATGACGAGGTCATGGCCCTTGAGCGGCACCAGGTTGCCGACGGACAGCAACAGCGGCTGGCCTTCTATGCCCAGCCGCGCACGCAGCGCCCCGGGGTCGGCCTCGGCCTTGAAGCGGGTGAGGTCCACGCCGTTGCGCAGGGCCAGTTGCTGGCGGCTTTGCACGCCCAGTTCGCGCATGCGCTCCACCAGCGCCTGGCTGACGCCTATGGAGGCGCTGGCGACCTGCGACGCCCAGCGCATGAAACGCCGGGGCAGCGCGTGCTGACCGATCAGGTTGAGGTCGCTGCCCCGTGCCGTGACTGTCAGTGGCTTGTCGAACCAACGTGCCAGCAGCGCAGCGGCGACGCCGTCGGGGTAGTAGTAGTGGGCGTCGATGACGTCAAAGTCGAAGCCCTCTTTGATGAGCTGACTCACCGCGGCGCGCGCACCCAGCGCCAGCGTCAGCGGCGCCGATGTCATGCCCACCTTGGGGAGCAGCAGGTAGCGCGGGTGCAGCACGTCCAGCCCGTTGCGCTGCTCGCGCTCGGGCGTGGCGGCAAATTTGGCGTAGTCGCCCCAGCGGTGGTTCGTGGAGGGAAACCAGGGCACGGGGGCGATGACGCGCGATTCGACCTGGCCACTCTTCATCAGCTCGCGCAGCCGCGTCTCCACGAAGATGCCGTGGCCAGGCCGCACGCTGCTCGGGAACAGCGTGGAGAAGGTCAGGACCTTCAGGGTCTTCACAGAGCGGCCTCGACCGCTTCAACCAGGATGCGGCCGAAGACATCGGCCGCCACACGGTGGCCAAAGCGGGCCTCGACCAACTGGCGCGCCGCGCGCGACAGCTTCAGCCGCAGTGCGCCGTCGTGGATGAGTTTCAAGGTCGCATCGGCCAGCGCTTCGGGGCCATCGGCGCGCAGGAAGTGGGTACCGTCGTCGACGTCCAGGCCCTCGATGCCAATGCTGGTGGACACCACCGGCAGGCCCATGGCCATGGCCTCGAAGGCCTTGATGCGGGTGCCGCCCCCCACGCGCAGCGGGATGACGAAGGCTTGCGCGTCGCGCACATGGTCGCGCACGTCGTCCACGAAGCCAGTGAAGGTCACGCCCGGCACGCCGCGCTGCGTGAGAGACGCTGGCGGGTGCCGGCCAACCACGCGCAACTGCGCGTTGGGCACCTGGGCGCGCACCCGCGGCCACACCTCGTCGATGTAGAAGCGAATGCCGTCGACATTGGCCTCCCAGTCCATGGAGCCGGTGAAGACGACGGTCGGGCTGCCTTCGGCCGGCGTCTGCCAGGAGAAGAAATCCAGGTCCACGCCGGTGGGGATGGCGCGGGCCGTCTTCAGGCCGTCGTTCTTCTCGAACATCTTGGCGTCGCGCTCGGACACCGCCACGACGCGCGTGAAGCGGGCCAGCGCCTCGCGCTCGAAGCGGCGCATCTTGGCCGCCTGCGAGGCCCACAGCCAGCGCAGCGGCGCGCTCGCGGCCGTCTTGGCGTGGCGCTCGAAGATCTCGGCCTCGACGTTGTGCGTGAAGCAGACCGTCGCACCCTTGAGGTAGTCCGGCCGCAGCACGGCCGCGTGCACGAAGTCAAAGACCACGACGTCGAAGGCCTCGGCAGCGAGCGTGCGCTGCACGGCCTCCACGGCCGCCGGCGTGCGGTCGTTCACCACGTTGATGGGCAGCGAGGACAGCAGGTCGGGCGCCCGCTTCCAGCGCGGCTGCGGCGGGCTGGGCTGCCAGCCGATGAAACGGCTGCACAACCGATCCAGTTCGCCCTGCCATTCGCGCTGCTGCTCCGGCGTGGCCGGCGACAGCAGCGTGACGTCGAACTGGCCACTTTCCTTCAACCCGCGCAGGATGTTGCCCGTGCGGATCTTGCCGCCTGCATCAGCCGGGAACAGGAAGACCGGCGAGATGAAAGCGACCCTCAGCGGGCCGCGCCCGGCGGTGGCCTGCGTCTCCATCGTGGCTGCGTCCGGCGTCGAGGCCTGGCTCATCACCAGCAGATGCCCTCGTACTGCGCAAAGCCAGCGTCGCGCAGGTCGGCATAGCCGTTCAAGTCCACGATGCGAGCGCCCTTGGCCAGCGCGATGATGCGCTGGCGGGTCTCGGCGTCGGCGTGGCCCACGACCACGATCTCGGCCCGCGCCAGCACCGCATCAGGCGTCTCGTGCAGCAGCTTGTCGAGGTGGGGAATCTCGCGGTCGATGTATTCCTTGTTCTTGCCCAGCAGCCGCGCGATCTTGACGAACTTGTCGTAGATCGCCAGATCGAAGCCCTTGCCCAGCAGCCGCTCGGCCAGCACCACCAGCGGCGAATCGCGCAGGTCGTCGGTGCCGGGCTTGAATGCCAGGCCGAACAGCGCCACCGGCTTGCGGCCGTTGGCGGCGATCAGCTCATAGGCGCGGCCGATGTGGGCGTCGTTGCTGGTCAGCAGCGAGCCCAGCACGGGGATGTCCACGCCACGCTCGCGGGCGATGGTCAGGAAGCCCTTGACCTCCTTGGGCAGGCAGGAGCCGCCGAAGGCGAAGCCGGGGCGCAGGTAGGCCTTGGAGATGTTGAGCTGCTTGTCTTCGCAGAACAGCGCCAGCACGTCGCGCGAGTCCAGGCCCGCTTCCTTGAGCACCGCGCCGGCTTCGTTGGCGAACACGATCTTCAGCGCGTGGAAGACGTTGCACAGGTACTTGACCGACTCGGCCACGCCCACGTCCGCCGCGACGAAGTTGCCCGGCACGCCGGTGTACAGCCGCTTCATGACCTCCACGCCGGCCTCGTCCAGGCTGCCGACGATGGTCTGCGGCGGGTTGTGGAAGTCCGACACCGACGAGCCTTCGCGCAGGAACTCGGGGTTGAACACCAGCGACAGCCGGTCGCCGATCTTGCGGCCGGCGGCTTTCTCCAGCAGCGGCGCGATGCGAGCGCGCGTGGTGCCCGGCGCCACCGTGCTGCGGATCACCAGTGTGTGCTGGCTGTCCTTCTTGGCGATCTCGGCACCGATCTGGCCCACGACGGCGTCCAGCGCGGTCAGGTCGGGCATGAAGTTGGGCAGCGCTGGCGTGGCGACCGAGATCAGCGAGATCTCCGTGTCGCGCACGGCACCGGCCACGTCACGCGTGGCGGTGAGCTTGCCGGCCTTGACGGCCGCGCCGATCAGCTCCTCGATGCCCTCCTCCACCACGGGCGACTGGCCCGAGGCAATCAGCTCGACCTTGAGCGGGTTGATGTCCACGCCCACCACCTCGTGGCCGAGTTCGGGCAGGCAGGCGCAGGAGACCGCACCAACGTAGCCGAGACCGAAAACCGAAACCTTCATGTTGTCCCTTTTGGAAGTCTTTTTCAGGCCGCCGCACGCGCGGTGGCGGTGCCCAGCCCTGCATTGCGCAGGAAGGCGTCGAACATCAGCAGCGCCCACAGCGGCTGGGCGTGGTCCAGCGCGCCGCGCTCGTGCTGGTCCAGCAGGCGGGCGATGGTGGTGGGGTTGAACCAGCCGGTCTGCGACAGCGCGCCGTGCTGCAACGCCTGGCGCGTGTGCTCGCGCAGCGGGCCGCGCAGCCAGCGCGCCAGCGGCACCGCAAAGCCCATCTTGGGCCGGTACAGCACGTCATGCGGCAGCATGGGCTCCAGTGCCTTCTTGAACAGGTACTTGCCTTCCTGGCCGCGCAGCTTCAGGTTGGACGGCAGCGTGGCCACCCATTCCACGAGGCGGTGGTCCATCAGCGGCTCGCGCACCTCCAGACTGTGCGCCATGCTGGCACGGTCCACCTTGGTGTTGATGTCGCCCGGCAGGTAAGTGTGGATGTCCAGATACTGGATCAGCGCCAGCGGGTCGTCGGTGTTGGCGCGGCGGGCGTGGTGGTGGAACACCTCGCTGGCGTGCCAGCCCTGCAGGTCGCGCTTGAAGCCGTCGCTGAAGAGCTGCTGGCGCATCGGGTCGCGCACCAGGCCCATGGTGTTGAAATAGGCGTCAACCGAGTTGCGGGCAATGGCCTGGAAGGTGGTCTTGGCGCGAAACACGCGCGGCGCCCAGTCGGCCTTGGGGTAGAGCTTGGCCAGCGGGCCGAAGACGCCGCGGCGCAGCGCCAGCGGGAAGGCGCTGCGCATGCGCTCTTCCATCATGTGCATCTTGTAGCGGCGATAGCCGCCCAGGCTCTCATCGCCGCCGTCGCCGGACAGCGCCACGGTCACATGCTTGCGCGCCAGCTCGCAGACGCGGTAGGTGGGGATGGCCGACGAATCCGCATACGGCTCGTCGTACAGGTGGGCCAGCAGGTCCACCAGGCCGAAGTCGTCGCTGTTGACGGTCTCGACGCGGTGGTTGGTCTTGTAGCGGTCCGCCACCATCTGGGCGAACTGCGTCTCGTTGAACTTGGGGTCGTCAAAGCCGATGGAGCAGGTGTTGACCGGTTGGTCGTCCAGCTGGGCCATGGCCGCCACGACGGCGCTGGAGTCCACGCCGCCGGACAGGAAGGCACCCAGCGGCACCTCGGCCTTCAGCCGCATCTTGACAGCCTCGGACAGGCGCCGGCGCAGTTCCTCCGCGGCCTCTTCCTCGCCGATCTTGGCGTCCAGCGTGAACTTGACGTCCCAGTAGCGCTGCGGCTCGCCGATGGGCTGGCCGCGCTTGACGAGCAGGCGGTGGCCCGGCGCGAGCTTCTGCGCGTGGCGGTAGATGGTCCAGGGGTCGGGCACGTAGCCCAGCGCGAAGTAGGCCTCGACCGCGCGCGGGTCGATCTCCTGGCGCAGGCCGCCGTGGGCCATGAGGCTCTTCAGTTCGGAGCCGAACAGCAGCCAGCCGTCCTCGGTCATGGCGTAGTGCAGCGGCTTCACGCCCAGGCGGTCGCGCGCCATGAACAGGCAGTCGCGGCGCTTGTCGTGGATCATGAAGGCGAACATGCCGCGCAGGTGGTGCACACAGTCGTCGCCCCAGTGCTCCCAGGCACGCACGATGGCCTCGGAGTCGCTCTTGGTGCGGAACACGTAGCCGTGGCCACGCAGCTCGTCCATCAGCTCCAGGTAGTTGTAGATCTCGCCGTTGAAGACCAGCGCCACCGACTTGTCGTCGTTGAAGATGGGCTGCTGGCCGGTCGCGATGTCGATGACCGACAGGCGCCTATGGCCGAAGCCCACGCCGGGCTCGATGTGCAGGTCGCCCTCGTCAGGACCGCGATGGTGCTGGGACTCGTTCATCCGGTGCAGGCGCTCGCGCTCGGGGAGGCGCTGGCCGCGGGTATCGAACAGACCGGTGATGCCGCACATGGGGTTGGGACCTGGTTCAGCCAATCATTGGGTAAAACCGCGCCGGCCGGAATGGCATGACGCGGGGAAAGGCGGATTCTTACCGAGCTTGGTGACCGCGCCCGCCGTTCGCGTCCCCAGACGTGATGTCAGGCACGGGTTAACCCCCTGTACAGGGGATGCCCGGCCCTCAGGCGACGGGGGCCGCAGCCTGCCGGCAACGCCGATACTTCGGCGCCTTCCACCGCCCTGCCCTCAACTGCACCGGTCCACCTTGATCGCTCAGCTGTTCTCCTTCCTGTCCGTCGGCGTCCTCGCCACGCTGCTGCAGTACGCGCTGACGGCCGGCTTCGTGCTGGCGGGCTGGCTGCCGCTTGTGGCGGCATCGACGGTGGCCTTCCTGATCAGCGCCGCGTTCAACTACTGGGCCAACGCCCGCATGACCTTCGCCGCCCAGGGCAGCCCCGTGCGCAACCGCGGCCAGCAACTGCGCTTCGTGGCCATGGTGGCGCTGGGCTGCGCCCTGAACGCCGGCCTGCTGCGCGCCGCCGTCTCGCTGGGCCTGCATCCCGTACTCAGCCAGCTCATCGCCACCGCCGGCGTGCTGGCCAGCAACTTCACGCTCAGTCGCCTCTGGGTGTTCCGCAAACCTTGACCGCCATCCCCGCCATGGAACTGATCGACCCCGCCCAATTCCACCGCGCCAGCTGGGCCGGCGCCGACGCCCCCGTCGTCAACTTCGTGCTGCCCTGCTACAACGAGGAGGCCGTGCTGCGCGAGACGGCCAGCCGGCTGGGCGTGCTGCTGAGCGAACTCAAGGCCGAGGGCCTGATCGCGCCGGCCAGCTCGGCTTACTACATCGACGACGGCAGCCGCGACGGCACCTGGGCCCTCATCGAGACGCTGGCCCGCGAGCGCGGCGACGCCTGCGGCATCAAGCTCAGCCGCAATCGCGGCCACCAGAACGCGCTGCTGTGCGGGCTGATGTCGGTGGGCGGCGACGCGCTGATCAGCCTGGATGCCGACCTGCAGGACGACTTGTCCATCATCCCGGACATGATCCGGGCCTTCCGCAACGGCGACGAGCTGGTCTACGCCGTGCGGCGCCGCCGCGACACCGACACCTTCTTCAAGCGCTTCACGGCTGAGGGCTACTACAAGGTGCTGGCCATGATGGGCGTGGAAGTGGTTTTCAACCACGCCGACTACCGCCTCATGGGTCGCCGCCCGCTGGAGGCGCTGCGCCACTACACCGAGAGCCACCTGTTCCTGCGCGGCATGATCCCGCAGCTGGGCTACCGCAGCAGCGTCGTCGCCTTCGACCGCGCCGAGCGCTTCGCCGGCGAGTCCAAGTACCCGCTGTCCAAGATGCTGTCGCTGGCCTGGCGTGGCGTCACGTCCTTCTCCGCCGCGCCGCTGCGGGCCATCACGGGGCTGGGCGCCATGGTGTCCATCGTCAGCGTGGCCTTCGGCATCTGGGCCTTGTTCATCAGGCTGTTCACCGAAGTGGCCCTGCCCGGCTGGGCGTCCACGGTGATCCCGATGTACCTGCTGGGCGGCATCCAGCTGCTGAGCCTGGGCGTCATCGGCGAGTACCTCGCCAAGGTCTACGAGGCCAGCAAGCAGCGCCCGCGCTTCCATGTCGAGGCCATCACGGGCCACTGGGGTCAGCAGTGAGTGGTACGGCTGAACGCGCCCGCCCGGCGCAACTGCTCATCGTCGGCGTCGTCGTCGCGCTGGCCTATGCCTGGCTGTGCTCGGCGCTCAAGGTCGACGACGTCGACCGCTACTGGTACGAGCTGGGCGCCAACAGCTTCTTCTGGGACCTGGGCCACCTGTGGATGCAGCCGCTGGCCATGCTGCTGTACCGCGCCAGCGGCGGCGTGCTGGGTGTCAACCACAGCCTGGAGGCGATCAACGTCGTCTCGGTGGCGCTGGGCTGCGCCGTCTTCTTCGCGACGCTGCGCGAGGCCGGCCACTCGGTGCTGAAGAGCGCCGCCGCCGTCGTCTTCGTCGCGGCCAGCTTCAACCTCCTCACGCTGGGCCCCACGGCCCACATCAAGCTGATGGTGTTCCCGGCGCTGGCGTTGGCGCTGCACCATGCGCTGCGCTGGGAGCGCGCCGAGGCCGCCGGCCAGTCCGGGCTGCGCGACATGGTGCTGAGCGCCGCCTGGTCGGGTGTGGGCGTGAATCTGCTCGTCAGCGTGCTGCCACAGGCGCTGCTGCTGGCCCTCTTCATGCTCATCCGCGGCGCGCGCCGCCGCGGCCTCGTCACGGCCATCCGCCAGACGCTGCCCTATGCGATCACGCTGGCCGTGGTGGGCTTTGCACTGCTGCTGGCCGCCTATGTGATGGCGCGCCAGACCGGCACCACGCATGCGCAGGACTTGCTGGGCTTCACGCTGGGCGGCCTGAAGGAGAAGCAGGCCCTGCAGAACTGGTTGGTCTCGTGGAAGGAGATGCCGCTGCGCTTCACCTTCAGCCTCATCAACAACTTCGCCTTCCTGCCGTCGCTGGGCGCACTGGGCCGGGCCTACATGTGGGGCTGGCTGCCCGATGTGCACTCCGTGCTGCCGTCGCTGGTGGGCCAGGCCTTGCTGGCGGTGATGGTGGGCGGGCTGCTGGCGACCACCTTCCTGGTCGGCGCGGGCCAAGCGCTACGCAAGGCCGAGCCGGGCCTGCTGTCGCCCTGGGCCTTCGTGCTGGGCGCGGCGGCGTTCTCCTACTACTACAACCTCAACGACCCCGAGCACTGGTTCCAGTTCACGATGCCGGTCGCGCTGCTGGCGCTGCAACTGCGCCGCCGCTGGCTGGACATCTGGCTGCTGGGCGTCGCCATGCCGGTGCTGCTGGTGGTCAACATGGCCGGCTACGGCATCCCCAAGGCACGCTTCGCGCTGGCCGAGCGCGAGCACGCCTTGCAGGCCGCCCTGGGCCCCAAGGGCTTGTACGTGGGCTATGGCGCCTACCCGGGCGAACCAGACAGCAGCCTGTTCGAGACACCCGGCATCGAGCGTTTCCACATCGACCTGGTGCAGCAGAACGACACCAAGGCCGACACCGCCGCGCTGCTGGCCCGGCTGGACGAGCATGTGGACGCTGCGCTGGCGCGTGGCGGCCGCGTGCTGGTGTTCCGTGCGCTGGACGACCAGGACTGGCGCGGCCCGGTCATGCAGGTGGCCCTGGCTGGCCTGCCGCGCGCGCAACTGCGCGAGCACCTGGCGGCGCGCTATGCGATCAGCGGCCCGGTGGATGCCGGCGGCTTCCCGGCCTACGAGCTGAAGCCGCGCTAGCGTTCGTCGTAGACGCCGGCGTAGGCGCTCAGCATGCGGTCCATGCTGAAGCGCTCAAGCGCCTGCGTCCGCGCCGCCTCGCCCAGCGCACGGCGGCGCTCGGGTTGCTGCACGAGCGGCAGCATGGCTGCGGCCAGCGCCTCCACGTCGCGCGGCGGCACCAGTTGGCCCACCACGCCGTCGGCGACGATCTCGACGTTGCCGCCCACCGCCGTCGCGAGCACCGGCAGGCCGCAGGCCATGGCCTCCAGTACCGTGTTCGAGATGCCCTCGTTCAGCGAGGGCAAGGCGAAGACGTCGAAGCCGTGCAGGAACTCCACCACCCGGGTCGAACTACCGGCCATCCAGACGACATCCTGCATGCCTAAAGCGGCAATGCCCTCGGTCATCGCCGCGCGCAGCGGGCCGTCGCCCACGAACACCAGGCGCAGGCGAGAGCGCAGCTCGGGCTGGCGCTGGATGAGCAGCGCCGCGGCCTCCACCAAGGAGATCTGGTTCTTGACGGCCTGCAGGCGCCCCACCGTGCCAATGACCTCGGCATCGGGGGTGATGAAGCCCTCGGGCACGCCGGGCATGGGCTCGCGGGCCGGCACGGGCTGGAAGCGCACCGTGTCCACGCCGTTGTAGATCTGCGTGATGCGGCGCGACGGCACGCCCACACGCTGCTCCAGGAAGCGCTGCAAGTCCTGGGAGACCGTCACGAAGCGGTCGATCACCGGGCGGTGCAGGCGGCGCAGCAGGGCCGGCTTCCAGGCCTCGCCGTGCAGGTTGTCGACGTCATAGCCATGCTCGCTGTGGATGGCATGGCCCACGCCCGCCAGGCGAGCCGCCCACAACGCGTCCAGGCCCGAGACGCCGCGGCTGTGCACGACCTGCGGGCGGCGCTGGCGGCACAGCTCGAAGATCTTGCGGCGCACGCCCCAGGCGCCGATCTGCGAGCGGCGCAGCGCGATCACATCCACGTCGGGGCGCTGGATGCGGTCGCGGAACTCCGAATAGTCCTCGATGCACGCCACGACATGCCGGTAGCGGTCGTGCGGCAGCTGGTTGATGAGGTTGACCATGCCGTTCTCCATGCCACCGATGACGAGGTGGTGGAGGACGTGCAGGATCAGCGGTCGGGGATCGGCCGCCGTGCTCATCGAAGACCTAGGGCGTGCAGCAGGAAGACCTCGTCCGAGTGCTCCCAGTGGCAGCCCGTGCGCAGCACGTTGAAGGTATCCACGCGACCGACGTTGCAGCCGCCGTAGGCCGACAGGCAGCCGCTGTAGCCGGCCTCGCGCACCAGCTCCAGGCGCTCGGGCGTCATGTTGTGGCGCTTGCCGTAGGGGTAGGCGAACACGACCTTGTCGATGCCCAGCTCGCGGCGCAGCGTGTCGCGGGAGGCGGCGAGTTCCTCGCGGACCGTTTCCTCAGGCTCCGCGGCACAGTCGATGTGGCTCACCGTGTGGGAGCCGATGTCGAAGCCCCAGTCGCGCATCTGGCGCAGTTGGTCCCAGTCCATCGTCGGGATGGGCGGGTTGCCGCGCACCAGGTCGTGCGGAAAGCGGCCATTGACGCCCACCTTGCCGGTGGACACGAAGAAAGCCGCCGGGATGCCGTGGCGGCGCAGGATGGGCGCGGCCAGCTCGAAGTTGTCGAGGTAGCCGTCGTCGAAGGTGACGGCCACCTTGGGCCGCGACCCATGCTTCAGCGGCTCGCCGGAAAGCACCTGGTCCAGCGTCAGCACGTCGAAATGGCGGGACAGCAAGCCCATCTGGCGGTCGAACTGCTCGACGCCCACGGTGAGGTTGTCGCGCACTTCGTCAGTGACGCGGTGAAAGATCAGCACCGTGACCCGCGGCGTCGAGGCGGCCAGCATGGGGGCGCCGATGCGGCGCATCAGGCTGGCGGCCACGTCCTTGACGGCCCGGACCAGCGGCTGGCCGCCCGGCTTGGGCAGGTTGAGGCGCTGCACCAGCTCGGCCTCCTGGGCCAGCGTCGGCTTGCGATAGGTCGCGGCGCCCTCAGCAGGCTGCACGCGCGACTGCGCCGTGCCGGCCAGCACATCCTTGACGGCACGGGTCATCAGCCCCACGCCGACCTCGTCCAGCCGCATGCGCAGCCCCGTGGGCGTGCTGAAGCGCTCACGGCGCACAGTGGCTTCCTGCACCAGGTCGCCGGCGTCCAGCGCTTCGGTCATCCAGTGGATGCTGCAGCCCACCTCGGGCTGGTCGTGCCACAGCTCCCAGAACGCCGGCGGCATGCCGCGGAACTGCGGCAGCCTGCCCTTGTGCACGTTGAGCGTGCCCAGACGGGGCAGGCCGAAGAGCTTGGCCTTGAGGATGGGGGGCGCCAGCGACAGGCCCAGGTCGGCGCCAAAGTCGCGCACCTGGGCCAGCACGCCTTCGGCATGCAGGTCGGGCACCTCGATAAGGCGCAGGTTGGGCTTGGCCTCCAGCGCGGCGCGGGTCAACTCGCCGCCGGGCAACCCGCGCGTGTCGCGCTCGGGCCGGCGGCGCAGCCGCTGCGCGATGCGGTCCATCACGTCGGCGGCCTGGTAGGGGATCCAGCGCCAGCCGTTGCGCTTGAAGTTGCGCCACTGGTTGCGCAGCAGCACCTTCAGCGGCTTGCGCGGCGCATGCAGCAGCACCAGCCACTGCAGGTCGGGAATGGCCGCGTCCAGCTCGGCAATGCCTTGGCGGACCGAATGGTCGAGCTTGCCCGAGAACACCACCAGACGTGCGCTCATCGGGCTCCCCGGCTGCGGGTTGTCGGCGATCAAAGACGCCAGAGGCGGTAACCGGCGCCTTCCAGCGCCTTGGCGTCGAAGGCGGCCTTCACGTCGATGAAGGCACCGCCCTTGACGAGCTTCTTGCCGATGTCCTCGGTCGACAGCGCGGCGTACTCGCGGTGCGAGACGGCCGCGACGATGGCGTCGGCCTGGGGCAGGTCGTCGAAGGGCATCAGGCGCACGCCGTACTCGTGCATGGCCTCTTCGGCCTCGGCCTGCGCATCGGTCACGAAGATCTCGACGCCGTAGGTCTTGAGCTCGTTGATGATGTCGATGACCTTGGAGTTGCGTAAGTCGCCGCAGTTCTCCTTGAAGGTCAGGCCCAGCACGTTGATGCGCGCGCCCTTGATGTGGCTGCCGCTGGCGATCATCTGCTTGATGGTCTGCTCGGCGATGAACTTGCCCATGCCGTCATTGATGCGCCGGCCCGCCAGGATGACCTGCGGGTGGTAGCCCAGCATGTCGGCCTTGTGGGTCAGGTAGTACGGGTCCACGCCGATGCAGTGGCCGCCCACCAAGCCCGGCTTGAACTTCAGGAAGTTCCACTTCGTGCCGGCGGCCTCCAGCACCTCGGAGGTGTCGATGTTCAGCTTGTCGAAGATGATGGACAGCTCGTTCATCAGCGCGATGTTGAGGTCGCGCTGCGTGTTCTCGATGACCTTGGCGGCCTCGGCCGTCTTGATGCTGGACGCGCGGTGCACGCCGGGGACGATGATCTTCTCGTAGACCTGGGCGACCTTCTCCAGCGTCTCGGGCGTGTCGCCGGAGACGATCTTCAGGATCTTGGTCAGCGTGTGTTCCTTGTCGCCCGGGTTGATGCGCTCGGGGCTGTAGCCGACGAAGAAGTCCTGCTTCCACTTCATGCCGGACTCCTTCTCCAGCACAGGGATGCAGACCTCTTCGGTGGCGCCGGGGTAGACGGTGCTCTCGTAGACGACGATGACGCCCTTCTTCATGTGGCGGCCCACGCTGGTGGACGAGCCGATGAGCGGCTTGAAGTCGGGGATGTGCGCTTCGTCAACCGGCGTGGGCACGGCCACGATGATGACGTCGGCCTCGGCCAGCATCTTGGGGTCGTCCGTGTAGACGGCATGCGTGGCGGCCTGGACTTCCTCGTCCGTCAGCTCGCGGCTGGGGTCGGTGCCACGGCGGCAGGCTTCGACCTTGTGGGTGGCGATGTCGAAACCGATGGTGCGGACTTGCTTGCCGAACTCCACCACCAGGGGCAGGCCCACGTAGCCGAGGCCAATAACTGCGAGCGTATTCATGGGTCGTTTCTCGTTTGCTATGGTTTCTTGGGAAGCCCGTGATTGTCACTGCTTGCGCGTGACATCGCGGTCGCGGACGCCCCGCAAAGCGGTGTCCAGCACGGTCCAGTGTTTCTTCAGGAAGTCACGCAGCAGCGCGTCGTCGGGGCCAGCGGCGGTCTTGTCGGCGTAGACCAGGATGACCGCGGCGTCGTCGCCCTGCCCCAGTAGCCGCTGCCAGGCGCCGTAGAGCTTGGCCTGCCAGTCACTGGTGAACAGGCGGCCGTTGATCCAGTAGACCTGCCAGACGCGCAGCCGCGGCGCCTGGCTGCCGCCGCCGCTGACCTGGTTCAGCGCCTGGCCACGCAGCTCGGCGGTACGCCAGCCTTGCCCATCGACTTCACCTGCGCCCGAGGCCGTGCGCGACCACTCCTTGTCCTCCTCGTCGTTGACGAGGTCGTTGACCGAGGTGACGAGCTGGCGGCCGTAATGCTGGTCGCGGTAGTAACCGATGAAGACACCCACCGGCGCGCCGCCGCCAGCGGGCTCGAAACGGCCACGCAGCGACGCCGCCGGGTTCTTGAAATGGGGCTTCCAGTTGCTCAGTGGCTCGGCGACCCAGGTCGCGTCGGACAGCGCTGGCGCCGCAAGGCTGGGCTCACCGTGCGCGCCGGCACGTTCGGCCTGGGCACGGATGCCGTTGGGCAGCGCCACGAGCGCCAGGGCGGCAACCAGCACGGACGCGAAACGCTTGGGCGAGACAGCCCGCGCAGCACCATCCGGCGACGCAAGCACGGCTTCAGCGTCCGGGTCGGACCAGCGCGCGCCGATCATGAACATCGCCAGCATGATGACGCCGAAGAACACCCAGCCGTAGATGATGTGGTCCACCCCCACGGCCAGCTTGTTGCCCGACAGGTGGCCCAGCATGACGATCATGTAGGCGCGCAGCCAGTTGGCCACCAACGGCGTCACGATGGCCACGCCCACGAAGGCCCAGCGCTTCTTGTTGGTGCGGTAGTTCAGGTACGCGAACAGCGTGCCCACCATGACCGAAGCCATCAGGTAGCGGATGCCGCTGCACGCCTGCACGACCGACCACGAGCCCGACGGGATGACGAACTGCAGCGCCTCGCGGAACACCGGGATGCCGGTGGCGCGCAGCGCAATGACGGTGAAATCGGCCGTGCGCTCCATCAGCCAGGGCGTCAGGAAGTCGCCGAAGGGCACGGCGAAGAACAAGAAGCCCAGCGGGAAGGCGATGCGGCCTGCGGCCTCGGTGCCGATCAGCGCCGGCACCACGGCGACGCACAGGCCCAGCAGCGCGAACTGCGTCGCGGCGTTGGCGGCGGCCAGGTCACCCGCCACCCACAGCAGGCCCAGCGGCAGCAAGGCCAGCAGCCAAATCGGCGCCGGCCGCGGCGTGATGGAGGCCAGCTCGGCGCGGCGGCGCCACACCAGCCAAGCCGAGATCGGCGGCACCACCCAGGCGTGCGCGAAAGTCTCGGAGCGGTTCCAGATCTCGACCATGGCCGCGCCGGTCGCGAAATACAGCGTCGCGAGCAACCCCCAGGCCAGGGCCAGGCCCAGCAGGGGCAGTCTCCAGGGCTTGGGCACGGCGATCACGCGGCCTCCAGGTGACGGTCCAGCCCGGCCAGGTGGGCATCCCAGCTATAGGCGCCCACCACGAAGTCGCGCGCGGTACGACCGGCGGCATTCGCGGCCTCGGCATCGGCCAGCAGTGCCGTCACGCGTTCGACGTAGTCGGCTTCGGTCTCGGCCGGCTGCAGGCCGGGCTGCACGCCTGATGTGATGGCCCGCACGCAGGTGCCGGCCGCGACGACCGGCCGCGCCATAGCCATGGCCTCCAGCACCTTGTTCTGGATGCCGCGCGCCAGGCGCAACGGCGCGACGACGGCTGCGGCGTGCTGCAGATAGGGCCGCACGTCGGGCACGGTGCCGGTCACGTTGATCGCGTCGCCGGCCAGCGCCTGCACGGCCGGGGCCGGGCTGCGGCCCACGATGTGAAAGCGCAGCGCCGGGAAGCGCTCGCGCAGCGCGGGCAGGATGCTGCTCGCGAACCAGGTCACCGCGTCGACATTGGGCCAGTAGTCCATCGCGCCAGTGAACACCAGCGGCAGCTCGTTCGCCGCGAAGGGGCTCGCGCGGCTCGCGTCCGGCGTGAAGAAGTCCGCATCGACGCCGTTGCCCAGGGCCGCCAGGCGCAGCTCACGGCCCGGGCTGAGGTCGCGGAACAGCGCGACCTCGTTGTCTGTGACGAAGAAGCTGCAGGCCGCGCCATCGGCCACGCGCTGCTCGAAGCCCAGCAGCTTGGCGAACTCGCGACGGTACAGCCAGGACATGGGCCAGGCATGCTCGGGTGCGTAGTCGCGCCACTTGGCAGAGTCCACGTCCACAAAATCCACCAGCGTCTTCAAGCCCTTCAGGCCGCCGGTGTACTGGGCCATGACGCCGCTGAACACCACCACGGCGTCGAATCCCACGCGGGCTGCCGTCTCGTCCACCCAGGCCTGCAGGCCAGCATCGCGGTAATAGGGCAGGCTCAGCGCCTCGCCGCTCAGCAGGCCGCGCAGGCTCAGCAGCTTGGCCGAGCGCGGGTTCAGCCGCGCGGCGTGCAGGCTGGTGCACAGCTCGCGCACGCGCGGCAGGTGTTGCTCGTCGTCGGGGTCGTCGATGAATGTACCCAGGTGCACCTCATGCCGCGCCGCCAGATGCTTGAGCAAATGGTAGGAGCGCACCTTGTCGCCCTTGTTGGGCGGGTAAGGCAGGCGGTGGACGAGGTAGAGGATCTTCAAGTGATCCTCAACCCAGGTTCTTCACGATGAAGGGCCCGAGCCAGTTCGCAAAGCCGATGGGCAGCTTGCGCCAGGCCTTGATCATCAACTGGTACTTCGGGTTGTTCGGGTTGTTCTGGGGGATCGCGTCGCGCTTGAACAGCCGGTACTCGTAGGACAGCGGCTGCGGCTCGAAACCCCAGTTCTTCTTGAACGCGTAGGGGCCCGTGCCTTGCTTGCTGCGGCCGTAGTCGAAGACCTTGAGGCCGCGCGCGCAGGCGCGTCGCATCAGTTCCCAGTACTTGAAGTCGTTGGCGGCGAGGTCGCGCGCGGCCTCGTCGTCACCGGCGTAGTAGGGCAGGCATTCGTCGCGGAAGTAGAACGTCAGCACCGTGGACAGCGGCTTGCCGTCCGGGCCCACGACGGTGGTCACCTCGGCGTCGGGGCCGAACTCGTCCAGCAGTGCCTGGAAATACTTCTTGGGCATGGCCGGCGTGCCGTGGCGGTGCACGTTGTCGGCATAGAGGTCGAAGAAGCGGTCGACGTTGGCGTCGATCTCGGCCCGGAGCTCGTTCTTGATGCCCTTGCGCACCATGGCCCTCTGCTTGCGCGGGATGGCCAGCATGTTGGCCTCCTCCTCGGGCAGGATCTCCTTGCGGAAGGTCACGTAGAGGTCTTGGCGCGGCCAGTCGGCGTGGCGGGTGGGGCCGAGGTTGCGGTATTCCAGGTGCTCGGCGCCCTGCCCTCGCGCAATCTTCTCGGCCTCGGCTTCCAGTGCCGCAGCGGCCTCGTCATTCAGCGCCGCGACGCCGCCGTAGACAGCGAAGGGCAGGCTCGTGACCGAGTGGCCGAACAACCGGCTCTTGACCTCGGCCAGCGGCAACACGCCCTCGATGACGCCGTCACGCTCGGCATACAGGAAGAAGCCCTTGTGGCCAAACACCGACTCGATGACGCGCAGCCAGCCGCTGCGGTGGAAGAAGGTCGCCTGCGGGTGAGCGAAGACAAACTCGTCCCAACGCGCGGACAAGGCTTTGTCTTGCGCGGCAAGCCGCGCAATGCGAAGGGCGCTGCTCATTCAGGCGGGGCTCAACGACGGTGTCGGAGCGCGCGGGCTGGCCTCACGGCCGAGGAAGATCTCGTCCATCCGGCCCCAACGGAAGTCTTCCAGCAGCCGCGCGATGCGGCCATGGGTGCGGGGGATGTTGACGTAGTGGCGGAAGCGCGTCTTGGCATCGATGCCGGGCACGCGGGGCTGGTCGCTGTCGATCTCCCAGGGGTGGAAGTAGAAGACCGCCGGCTCGCCGTCGATCTCGTTGACGCGGCGGATCATCCAGCGCGACAGCGCATAGGGCAGCAGCCGGAAGTAGCCACCACCGCTGCTGGGCAGGTTGCGCGAGCCCATGCGCACGGTCGTCACCGGGATCTCGAGCAGGCCCTCGCGCACCGGGTAGGCGAAGCGCGGCGAGTCGGGCATGCCGTAGTGGTCGTGGGCGATGGGGTAGACGCTGCTGGAGTAGCGGTAGCCCGCGTCGCGCAGCACGTCGAAGGCCCAGAGATTGGCCTTGCCGATGGAGAAGCTCGGGGCGCGGTAACCGATGACGGGCACGCCGCCCAGGTCCTCCAGCATCTTCTTGGCGCGCGTGATGTCGTCCAGGAAGGCGGTTGGGCTCAAGTCGCTGGCGCGCTCGTGGCCGTAGCCGTGGCTGGCCAGTTCATGGCCGCCGGCCACGATGGCCTTGACGACCTGCGGGTAGCGCTCGGCGATCCAGCCCAGCGTGAAGAAGGTGGCCTTGACCTGCTTCTCAGCCAGCAGCGCAAGGATGCGCTCGATGTTGCGCTCGACGCGGCATTCCAGGCCGTTCCAGTCCTCGCGGCGGATGTAGGGCGCGAAGGCGGAGACCTGGAAGTAGTCCTCCACGTCAATGCTCATCGCATTGCGCAGGGCCGGGGTCTTGGTGGGCATCAGCATGGCTATGACCTCAGTGCTTCACCGCGTCCACGAGCTTCTGCAGCAACGCGAGCGTCTGCAGGTTGATGCGCTCCAGGCGCATCATGCTGCGCTCCAGGCGCTGCAGGCGATCGGTGTGGTGATCGGCATTCAGCGCCGCGATCTCGCTGGACAGGCCTTCGACTTCGGCCGCGCTGATCTTCAACCGCGAAACGTCCAGCGCACCATGCGCGCTGTTGGCGCCGTCCAGCGCGCCGGGGCGGCTGTCGGGCAGCTTGGCGGGCACGCTGTCCAGGGGGCTGGCGTCGCTGTGGCGCGGCGTTTCACTTTCCTGGGCGATGTCGCGCAGCACGTCCTTCACGTCAGCCAGCGTCAGGTGGCTGCGGCCCTGCATGAAGCCCAGCAGCAGCAGGCGGTCGCACAGGCGGTTGATGCGGCGCGGGATGCCGTTGCTGGCCTTGTGGATGGCCGGAAAGGCGTCGTGTTCAAAGGTGGGCTTGCCGGTGGAACCCGCGCACTTCAGGCGGTGCTCCATGTAGCGCTGGGTCTCATCCTCGTCCATCGGGCCGATGTGGCAGGTCGCCGCGACGCGCTGGCGGAACTGCTCCATCTCGGGCCTTTGCAGGATGCCGCGGAACTCGGGCTGGCCCACCAGGAAGGTCTGCAGCAGCGACTGGTTGCTGAACTGGAAGTTGGACAGCATGCGCAGCTCCTCCACCGCGCGCGGCGTCAGGTTCTGCGCCTCGTCGACGATGAGCAGGCAGCGCTTGCCCTGGGTGACCTGGTTGACGAAGAAGGCCTCCAGCGTCATCAGCAACTCGGACTTGGGCGCGTCCTTCACGCGCACGCCGAAGGCTGCGCCCACCATGCGCAGCGTGTCCTCGGCGTCGAGCTGGGTCGTCACCACGTTGCCGATGACGACGTTGCTGCGGTTCAAGCTGTCCAGCAGGCCACGCAGCAGCGTGGTCTTGCCGGCACCGATCTCGCCGGTGATGACGATGAAGCCGTCATTGCGCAGCACGCCGTAGTCCAGGTACGCCTTGGCCCGGCGATGCTGCTTGCTGCCGTAGTAGAAGTTCGGGTCCGGGCTGAGCTGGAAGGGCTTGCTGCTCAGGCCGTAGAAGGCTTCGTACATGTCAGTGGCGCCCCGTCGCCCGCAGGCACTGGCGCGTCCCCTCGGGGGACAGCCGGCAGCGCAAGCGTGAGGGCGTTTTCATTATTAGAACTGTTGGGTCAGGTTGGCGTAGGCCGCATTCTCGGAGTACGGCGTGACACTTTCGAAGCGGCTGTGGCGCGCACCCAGAAGGATGGTGATGCGCGTCCCCAGGCGGCCGGTCCAGTTGCCCGCCAGGCTGGTGAGTTGCGTTCGCGGCGTGTTCGGGTCGCCGATGCTCTCCTGGCGCGAGGCCGTGAACGACAGGCTGGAGACTGGCGTCAGCTGATAGCTGCCCGTCAACGAATAGGACCGCTGCTCAATCTGAGAGTTGTTGGCCAGATCGCCCTGGTTCAAATTGTCGCCCAGGCGGGTGGTGACCGCACGGCCGATATTGGCCGTCAGGCTGCTGCGTATGCCCTGCAGCGTGAAGCTGAGCATCTGGTTGCGCAACTGGCTGGGGCCGGTGGACAGGAAGCCCGTCGACACCGGCGCATCGGGCGAAATGCCCTGCGACAGCAAGATGCTTCGCACCAGCGCGTCGCGCTTGATCGGGTCGGGCTCCTGGCTGGCGTACATCAGGAACAGCAGGTCGTAGACGGTGCGCACGCCGCCCGTCGCACCGGTGTTGCCCAGCGTGACGGTGCGGGAGTCGGAGTAGCGCACGACCGCGTGCACCATGCGGTGCTCCAGGTTCAGGCCGTTGCTGTTGCCGTACTGGTGGCGCTGGTAGCTGCCGCTTACGCGCGTGCGCGGCGTGGGCGTCCAGTCGGCCGTCAGGCCGCCCGTGAAACCATCCTGTGTGCTGCCGCTGGCGCTGAGGTAGTCGTTGCGCTCGCGTCCCGCGTTGGCGGAGAAGTTCCAGTCAGGATCGGGCCGGTAGTTCAGGCCGCCGGTCACCGAGCTGGTGCGGTTGGAGCGCGCCCCCCAGGGGCGTGCCTGCTGCGTGCTGGCCAGCGCATACCAGCTCAGCAGGCCGGGCGTGAGCTGGGTGATGCGCAGCGTGCCGCCGGTGCCGCGGCTGTCGCCCAGACTGGCGCCGCGCACCTCGGTGATGGAGAAATTGCCGCGCAGGTCGACGCTGGCCAGGCCGCCAAGCTGGCCGTGCAGCAGCGGCGATACGCTCAGCGTGCCGGTCTCGCGCCGGTTGGGGTTGTCCAGCGCCGCCACCTGGCTCTGCGAGCCCAGCGTCGGAGCGGCCTGCAGGCCAAAGGCGGAGGCGCTCTGCTGGCCGATGTTGGCCTGCATATCGACGTAGAAGGTGCGCGGGATGAGCTCGGCCTGGCCGGTCGCCGACAGCGTGTTCTGCAGCTGCGAGCCCTGGTTGGACTTGATGTAGGCGACGCCGCTGAGCGAGTAGTCCAGGCTGCCGCGCAGCGTGCCGCTGTTGCGCACGATGCTGATGCCCGGCGATACGGTCGTGATGAAGGCCGCGTCCTTGTCGTGCTCGCTCAGGCGCAGGTTGTCGGTGAAAGCCTGCGAGAGGCCGAGGCGGGGCTGGATGGAAGAGCCGGCGGCAGGTGCACCGCCGCCGTCGCCCTGTTGGGCATGGGCCGCCACCGCGAAGGCGGCGGCAAGGACCAGGGGCAGATGGCGCGGCTCAGGACTGAGCCGAGTCATTGCTGCCATAGCCGTAGCCGTACCCGTAGCCGTACCCGTAGCCATACCCATAGCCGTAACCGCCGGCGGCGTTCGGGCTGGCCTGGTTGAGCAGCATCATCTTGACCGGGCAATTTTCGATCGCCGCCAGCGCCTGGGCGACGGCGCTCTGGGCCGTCTTCTCGGCATGCACGACGATGATGATCTGGCCCATGTGGGAGGCCAGCACGCGCGATTCCGTCGTCAGCAGCAGCGGCGGCGAATCGAAGATGATGATGCGGTCGGGATAGCGCCTGGCCATGTTCTCCAGCAGATGGCTCATCGCATCGCTGGCGAGCAGTTCGGTCGCGCGCGGGTGCGGCGTACCGCTGGGCAGGATGGTGAGCTTCTCGACGTTGGTCCGCAGCAGCACGTCGGACATCTCGACGCGCTCTTCCAGCACGTCCAGCAGGCCCGGGCCTTGCGGCAGGCCCAGCATGCGCAGCACGGAGGGACGGGCCACGTCGGCATCGACCAGCATGACGGTGTTGTCCAGCTCGGCCGCGATGCTCAGCGCCAGGTTGATGGACGTGAAGCTCTTGCCCTCGCCGGCCAGCGCGCTGGTCACCATCAGCAGATTGGCGTGGTTGATGGTGGCGGCGCCCTTGCCCATCGCGTTCTTGATCAGCGGCCGCTTGATGACGCGGTACTGGTCGCCGGTCTGCGAGCGCGGCGTGTGCGGCATCAGGAAACCCTGGGCTGCCAGCGCAACGACGTCCAGCTCGACGCGCTTGGAGGACACGTGCAGACCGTCGTCTGAGGGCTGAACCGAGATGCCGACGGGACGGGCCGGCTCCTCGATGGCAGCAGGCGCGGCGGCTGCGACAGGCGCCGCCACCGCCGGTGCCGCCGGGATGGCCGGCTCGGCCGCGGGCTGCGTCTGCTCGTCTCCGGGCAGCACGACACCGGCCTGGCGCAGTTGTTCGAGCCGCTGGGCGGCTTGTTCGATCAGGCTCGTCATGTCAAACCACCTGCCGGCTGAGTTGCACGGCCAAGACCGTCAATGCGACGGCAAACATCGCCAGCAATCCCCCGGCGCCCGCGGAGAAGCGAATCAGGTCGACGCGCTGGCGCGCGCGATCGGCATCGGTGACCAGTCGGGTCACGACGCCCAGGATGGGCAGCTCGACGCGGGTGCGAAGATCGTTCGCGTCGTGGAAGACCGGGCGCAGCTGGCTGGCCGCGAAGGTCGTGAACAGGCCCACGCCCATCGCTGCCGCCATGGCGCCGGCCAGCAGCAGCAGGCGGTTGGGCGCCACCGGCTTGGGGTTGGCGCGCGGCGGATCGATGACGCGGAAGTCGGCCACGCCGGAAGCCACGTCCAGCTCACCGGAGATGGAGGCCTGCTCGCGGCGCTGCACGAGGTCTTCGTAGTTGCGCTTGTGGATGGCGTAGTCGCGGTTGAGCTGGGCGGCCTCGGCCTCGACCTGGGGCGCCGTCTTCAGCGCGGCCATGGCCTGGCCGTAACGGCTGGAGTATTCGTCCACGCGTGCCTTCAGCGTCGCGACCTGCACTTCCGCCGTGGCCAGGATGCGCACCAGCTCCTGCATGGCCAGGCTGCCCGAAGTCTGGCCGACCGAGGCGGTAGGCACGTTCATCGCCTGCTTGCGCAACTCGGCGATCTCCTTCTTGCGCTGCTCTTCCAGGTCCTTGATGAGCTTGCGCGTGGTGATGATGTCGGGGTGCTGGTCGGTATAGCGCTGCAGCATCGCGTCGAGGTTGCGGCGGTGCTCGGCCAGGCGCGCATCGAGTTCAGGGGTGCTGACGTTGGCGGTGGATTCCTGCATCAGGCTCTGCACCGTCGTCTGCTGGCCGCCACGGGTCTTCTCGGCCTCCATCTGGGCCTTGGCCGCGTCGCGGCCGTTCAGCGCTTCGCGGTACTCCAGGCGGGCGCGTTCAAGCTGGGAGCCCAACTCGGCAATGCGGGCCGCCGAGTCCTTGCCGTCGCCGCCGGCGCTGGACAGGTTCTTCAGCCGGAACTCCTTCAGCCGCGTCTCGGCCTCTTCCAGCTTGGCCTCGTAGGACTTGATCTGCTCGTTGATGAAGGTCGTTGCGGTGGACGTGTCCTTGCGCGTGGCGCCCAGGCTGGACTCGACGAAGATGGACACCAGCGACTGCACCACGCGCTTGGCGGTTTCGGGCTCGCTGTCGCGGTAGCCAAGGATGTAGAGGTTGTCGCGGCCGCTGCTCTGGATGGACAGGTTGCTCGTCACCGTCTCGATGGTGGCTTCCTGCTGGGCCTTGGACTGGTTCTTCAGGTCCAGGTCGGCCATGCGCACCAGCTTCTCCACGTTGGGGCGGCTGATCAGCGTGCGGCTGAGCATGGTCACCTGCTGCTCCACGTTGGGCTGCACGGCAAGACCCGACATCAGCGGTTTCAGGATGGACTGCGTGTCCACGTAGATGCGGGCGCTGGCCTCGTAACGGTCCGGCAGCACGAACACCACCACGGCGCCGACCACGCCGGTCACCCAGGCCACGACCAGGCCCACCCAACGGTATTTCCACATCCGCTGGACGATGATCAGAAGCTGGCCAATCAGCAATTCCATCTGGAACAGTCTCGGTTAAAGCTATCGCGAGGAGGGGCGCGGCTAGAGGCTCACGCCCTCCGCCATTCAGAACAGGCTCTGCGGAATGATCAGGATGTCACCCGGCCGCATCTCGACGTTGGCCGACACATCGCCACGCTTGATGAGGTCCTTCAGGCGCACCGAATACTGCTTGTTGCCCTCGGCCGTGCGCAGGATGGTGGCGCTGTTGCCGGAGGCGAAGTCAGTCAGGCCGCCGACGGCGATCATCACGTCCAGCAGCGTCATCTTCTGCTTGTAGGGCAGGAACTGCGGGCGCGCGGCTTCGCCGACGACGCGGATCTGCTCGCTGTAGGGGCCGGTGAAGCTCGTCACGATGACGGTGACGACGGGGTCACGCACATACTTGCTGAGCTGCTTCTCGACCTCGCGGGCCACCTGCACCGAGGTCTTGCCCTGCACGACCATCTCGTCCACCAGGGGAGCTGCGATCTTGCCGTCCGGGCGCACCGGCACGGCCATCGACAGCTCGGGGTTGCGCCAGACCTGGATGCTCAGGTTGTCACCGGCACCGATGATGTAGCTGTAGTCGTCATTGGCCACGGTGGCCGGGGCCGCCGGGTGGTTGGTGCTGGCGCAGGCGGCCAGCAGCGCAAGGCCCAGGGCCGCCGCGGCACGGACCAGCCAGGAACCTCGGGACGTCAGTTGCGCACCTTTGTTGTTCGAAGCGTGAAAGTTGTCCAAGGCGAGTCCTCTGTGGGTCTGTTCATCGAAGCCCTTGGAGACGCGAACGGGGAAACCCGCCGCAGCAAAGGGCCAAAGCCTTGGAATCATGCCATAGGCACACCCCTTGCCAGGCAACCTGAATCGGGGGCTTTCTTTCCTCAGCGCGGACTATCACACGCGCCAGGCAAGAAGAAACTCGGTTCAGGAACCGGGCGCCCGGGCCAGGTTGTAGCGGCCCGGTGCGATCAGGTTGTCCGGGTCGAAAACCGCCTTCAGCGCCCATGTCGTGCGCCAGAACGGGTCCTGCGGGTCGACGATGTCTTCCATCATGTCCGCCCGGGCCCGGTACACCTCCAGGCCGCGGGAGCGTAAATATTGCCAAAGCGCCCGCGCGCAGGCCTGGGCATTCTCGACGGCACCCGCATCGCCGCGGTCGAACAACAGGTTGGCCACCGCCACCAGCGAGGTCGTCGTCTCGATATTCAGGGTGATATAGAGATCATGCTGGAAGCCGGCCGCCACCGATTTCATGCCGTTCACCACGTCGACCACCGCCGCGCCATCCATTGGGAGGGCCGGGTTGACGAATATCAGGCCGCAGCGGGAAGCATCCAAATCCCGCGCCGAAGCCGCCGACTGGCCGTATCGCCACAGCAGATTGGATATTGCCGCATCCGTCGGGCGGCCGTCCGCCAAACCCTGCAAGGGCTGGATGGCGGCAATGGCCGCCGCATTCGCCCGCGCCCAGGGCCAGATGCCACGCAGGGGGTGCAAGAGCTTGAATCCGGCGGCCAGCTTGGCGTCGTCCACGACCGTCAGCCGGGCGATGCCGCCCAGCACCCGCTTCACCTCGGCGACCGCCGCCCTCACCTGGGCGGCGCTGCCTGCCACGCCGCCGAGACTGGTCCATTCAAATGGCGCCACCGTCGCCAGCGCTCGGTCAGCCTCGGCCGCCAGGTCCGCCCCCGCCAGACCGCAGGATTCGCGCAAGTACTCGCTGATCCCCGACATCATGCTGGCCCGCGTGCGCGCCTGGTTGCCCACATGGGTGACGCCGCTCATGACGCCCAGGCGCTTGAGCAGCGCCAGGCCGTCCAGGAACTGCCCCAGCTTGGCGGCGTCGCGCAGCGCCAGCGACACGGCGACCGAGCGCGCGGGGCGCGGCAGCAGCTTGAAGCAGGCGCTGGTCACGATGCCGAAATTGCCCTGGAAGAACAAGCCGTCCACCATGGGCCCCAGGCCGTAGGGGTGGGTATGAGCCAGCGGCGAATCCTCGCCCAGGCGGCGAAAACCGGTTTTCAGCAAATCCCCGCGGCCGGTCACGACCTCCAGCCCGAAAACATCCTCGCGCCGCGGGCCGAGATATCCCACGCCGCGATCCAGCGCATTGCCCAGGATGCTGGTATCCACCGACGAGCCGGTCACGTTGAAACTCAGCCCGGGGTGGGATTGGCTCAGGAACTCCTGCAACTGGCGCTGGGTCACGCCGGGCTCGATGACAGCGACCGGGTGGCCCTCGGAAATCTGCGCTGCGTTGCGGATACGGTTCATGCCGCTCAGGTCCAGCAGCACGGCACCCGGCTGAGGGGGCATCGCCGAGCCATAGCCCCAGTTCAGGCCGGTGGAGATCGGGTAGATCGACCGCTTCTCCAGGCGGGCACGCTCCACGCAGGCCTGGACCTCGTCGACCGAAGTGGGCCGCCAGCACGCCAATTCACCGCGGTCCCAGCCCGTTACGTTGCCCGTGCCGCGCCGTGCGCCGTCCTGCGGATTCAAAGACTGCTCCACGTCACCCCCCAATTTGCGCTCCCAGGTCACTGTCGGCAGACTTTACAGCCACCGCCCCCGAGGGCGGGAGACCCCGTCAATCTGTCACTCGACTGCGCTCTAACTCGTTGTTTTAAAAGGCGAACACCCCAAGGCTCGAACAGTTGGCACGCTCCCTGCTACTTACCCATCGTCCGGGGCCGCGCCCCAACTTCTAGCAAGTGAATCAAGGAGATTCAGATGAGCAAGACCCTGAAGTCGCTGGTTGCCGCTGCGGCCCTCGCCGCGACGACGCTCGCTTCCGCCACCCCGATCATCGGCACCGCCAACCTGACCTTCGGTCTGGTCCGCGTCACCATCGGCAACATCGACTGGAACCCCAGCATCGATCCCCCGCCGAACGCCGTGCCGACCTTCGGTGATTTCTTCACCTCCGGCGGCGCCAACAGTGGCTCCTACTCCATCGGCAGCATGGCTGGCCTGACCCAGGGCGACGTGCACGACCTGAGCGCCAACCCCCTGGACGCCAACTACATGCCTATCGGCGCTGGCACGCTGGCTGACATGTTCAAGTTCGACGCCCACAACGGCGTGGCTGGCTCGCACTGGATGTTCACGGCCCTGTCGCTGTCCTCCGGCTCGTTCCCTGGCGCTCCGTACCTGCTGACCGAGTCCGTGTCGGGCGGCGTCACCAGCACGTCGGCCACGCTGAGCGTGACCGGTATCAGCTGCGATGACACCAACAACGACAACATCTGCCAGGCCACGGAAGACAAGACGAACTTCGTCGCGATCCTGAGCGCCCAGTACCCGGGCCAGACGATCGCTTCGCTGACCGCCACGCTGCTGGGCGTTGACGGCCTGCCGGGCACCGCCGATGACGGCGCACTGCCGAACAACACCTGGTCCGGCACGCTGACCTCGTTCGGCCTGCCTGAGCCGACGTCCATCGCTCTGGTTGGCCTGTCGCTGGCCGGCCTGGGCTTCGCCAGCCGCCGCCGCCAAGGCAAGTGATCTGTAGCGGCCTCGGCCGCTACAAGCTAAACCCCGCTTCGGCGGGGTTTTTTATTGCCTGAACGGCAAAGAGGATCGGCGTGACGGCTGCAAGCCCTGCGGGTTCAGCGCGACTCGATGCCCACGAGCATGGCTGCGGCATCCCTCACGGGAACGGCATAGCTGATACCGCTGGGCGCACTCAGCGCCGCTTCCTTGGTGCCCTTCACCAGCACCATGCTGACGACACCCACGACCTCGCCGGCCTCGACGTCCAGCACCGGGCCGCCGCTGTTGCCGGGGTAGGCTGTGGCGTCCAGTTGCACCACCTCGAACGAACCCTGGCGCAACTGCCTGACCGCCCGCTCGCTCAGGCCCTGGGGGCCGGCCGCGGGCGGCACGATGGCCGTTCGCGCCGACACGATGCCTCTATGGGTGACGTGGGAGTAGCCCAGGGCCCCGCCGATGGGAAAGCCCATGAGGGCGATGGCCGTGCCTTCCGGCGCTTCCTTCGCCGCCAGGCGCAGCGCCGGTACCGGCGGCCCGTCGATCTGCAATAGCGCGAGGTCGTGCGCCGTGTCCTTGCTGATCAGCTTGGCGCTGCGCAGCGTCCATTGCGCCTCGGGCGTCCAGACCTGCACCGCGATGCTGCGATCGACCCTGCCCGGCGTTTCCTCGGGCAGCACGTGGGCGTTGGTCAACACATGCAGCCCGCCGGCCACGACAAAGCCCGTGCCGCGAAAGCCGAAACGGGGGTTGTCCATCAGCCCGTAGCTGCCGACGAGGACGACGGAGCGCTTGGCACGGGCAACAAGATCGGGTAACGACTCGGCGCGGGCATCTGCACCCATGCAGACCCATGCCACCGCGACGCCCAGCAGGCGCCGGCGTTCAAGCCTCACAGATCGCCCGCGACATGCTCTGTCTCGAGCGCGCTGACAGCGCGGCGCCAGACCTCGTCGGGCTCCTCGAGCTTGAAACCGTAGAACTCGTCGGTGTCGGTGTGGTGGTGGCGCATCACCTTCACGTCCAGCGTCGCTTTGTCCTGGCTGCCCAGCTCCACCCGCACCGAGCCCTCGGCGCCGATGGGGATGTCCAGCTTGGACTGGGCCTGGAAGCCCGATAGCGAGATCTCGATGACGGTCATCACGATGGAGCGGTCCTCGCCCTCTCCCTCGACGCGCAGGCGCAGTTCGGCCGGGCAGCGCAGCGAGAAGCGCTGGTGGCGTCGCATCGGGTGGAAGCCCGTGAGCGAGCCGCTCATCATCGGCAGCACGGCACGGAACTCGGGCTGGTCGTAGATGGACCACAGCAGCGCCTTGCGGCGGTCGTCGAGTTCCTCGAAGACCTTGCTGCGCTGGTTGAAGAAGTGGTCGAGGATGGCCGGCGTCAGCACCGGGTCGTTGGTCGTGAAGTAGCGGCGCTTGGGCAGCTTGATGTTGGGCAGCTTCAGCGTCACGAAGTATTGGTGCAGGTTCTTGCGTTCCTTGCGCTTGCCATAGACGCGCCGGAAGATTTCCTTGGCGACGGGCAGGTCCAGCGTTGCACCGACGGCCGGGGCGCCGTTTGCGAAGTCGTATTTGTCGACGACGTTCTCCTGCAGGCGCTCGAAGAACAGCAGCGACTCGTAGAGCTCGATCTTGTCCGGGTTGACGGCGATGACGAGGTGGCGCGTATCGAAGTACTCGGTGCAGTACTCGTACATGAACTTCATCAGCGGGAACAGGATGGCACCGCCCGTCTTGCGGAAGTCCGGGTGCACGGCCAGCGCCGAGATCTCGGCGATCTGGCCCTGCTTGGCGCGCACCTCGCTGAGGTCAAAGACGGCCTGCAGCGGGAAGCCGAACACGCCCTCGCGGATCATGGACATGGTGCCGACGACGCGGCCGTCGTACTTGGCGCACAGCGTGGTCGTCGTGGGCAGCGCGTGATACATGGTCACGCGAAGGCCCGAGGCGGCAGGCTTCATGAAGCCGCTGGCGACGTAGGCGTCGTGCAGGATGCGAAAGCAGTCCTCGAGCTCCTCGCGGGTCTCGGCGACCTTGAGCTCCATCCTGGCGTCGGGCGCCGGGTCGCAGTCGATCATGCTGCGATAGATGCCATGGCGCGTGTCGCGCGGCAGCTGCGCGAAGGCCCGCCGCATCAACTGATGCAGGCGCTTCCTGAAACTAGCTTGCTTGATCTGCATGTCGGGACCATCCTACGCGAGGCGGGCGACAAACGGGCCGTTAGGCGTCATGGGGTTAGAGCGAACCCAGCAGCTTCTGCACCTCATCCTGGCGCGGGAAGTTGGCACCCAGCTGGGACAGCGTCTGCAGCTCCTGCTTGGCCTCCGACTTCTGGCCGCTCTTCAGCAGGTACTGGGCCAGGTGCAGGCGGTGCATGGGCTGCTGCGCGTCCAGTTCCACCGCACGCTTTTGCATCACCAGGGCCTTGTCCAGCTTGTTCGTGGCCGCATAGATCTCGGCTGTCGTGTCCAGGAAGGACGCGTTGTTGGGTTGCAGGGCCGCCGCCTTCTCGGCCATCTCCAGCGCACCCGGCTTGCCGGCGCGCTGCAGCAGCCAGGCCAGGTTGTTCATCGCCACGGCATTCTGCGGCGCTTTGACGAGGGACTTGCGCAGGAAGTTCTCGGCCTTGTCGTACTCGCCGGCCGCCAGCGCGCGGTCACCGATGTAGTAGGTGAACATCGGGTCTTCCGGCTGCTTGGCCAGCCATTCGGCCTCGAACTTGCTCGCGTCCGCGGCCTGGCCTGCGTCGACCATGACGCGATGCAGCTTGATGGCGATATCGCTGGCCGGGCGCTTGGCCAGCGCGGTGCGGTAGGCCGCCAGTGCAGCCGGGCGATTGCCCTTGGAGCCTTGCAGGTCACCTTCCATGATCCAGCCCACCGGATCGGCGGGCTGCTTGGTCTGCACGTCCTTGGCGAGCGCGAGCGCCTCGTCGATCTTGCCGGTGCGGGCCAGCAGGGTCACCAGCATGCCGCTGGCCGGCGGGTAGCCGGGCTTGATGATCAGCACCTTGCGCAGCTGCGAGATCGCAGCCGGCGCGTCCTTGCGGGCGATCTGCACCTCCGCCAGGCGCATCAGCGGTGCGATGGAATTGGGCTGCAGGGCCGCCATCTTGGTGAACGCTTGGCTCGCCTGGTTGACGTCGCCAGCGGCGAGTTGGGCCGAACCGAGCAGCTCATGGAACTTGGGGTTGTCCGGCGAGCGGGCAATGCCGTCCTGCGCCGCCTGGATGGCCGCCTTGAATTGCCGGTCGCCGATCAGTGCGCCGCCCAGGGCCAGACGCGGTGCATCCGCCTCCGGGAACTGCTTGATGGCCGCCTCCAGCTGGTTGCGGACTTCGGTCGCCGAGGCGCCCGTCTGGGCACGCAGCTCGATGAGGCCCATCAGCGCGGGCAGGGAGCGCGGGTCGGCCGCAACCAGCTTCTCATAGCGGGCCACGGCAGCCTGCGGCTTGCCGGCCTGGACGTCGAGGGTGGCCAGCGTCGCGACGGCCGGCAGGTAGCTGGGGGCGCGCTTGACCGCCAGTTCCAGTGATTCGCGGCCCTTGTCTGCCTGGCCTTTTGCCAGTTCGATGCGGCCACGGAAGTACGGTGCCACGGGCCGGTCCGGCTGCTTCTTCTCCAGCGCGTCGGCCACCTGCGCGGCCTGATCGAACTGGTTGTTGCGCAGCAGGGTCATCAGCATGACGACCTCGGCCTGGGCCGTGTCGTCGCTCGCGGCCACCGACTTCAGCTCGGACATCGCCGCATCCAAGCGCCCGGCGTCGAGGTCGGCCAGGGCGAGCGCCGTGCGGCCGTGGCTGTCCTTCGGGTTGCTCTTGACGGCCAGCGCATACATCTTCTTGGCCTCGGCGGCCTGGCCCAGCTGCATCTGGGCATCCGCGGCCACGGAGTAGACCTCGGCCGGCGGCGGGTTCTTGGCTTCGAGTAGCGGCTGCACGGCCGACAGCGCCTTGCGCGGGTCGCCGGCACGCAGCAGCGAGCGCGCCAGCAGCGTGCGAGTCGCGATGGGCGACATCGCACCGATGGACGCCGCCTTGCCCAGATGCGCTGCGGCCTGCATGTAGGCGCCGCGCTCATACTCGATCACGCCGGCCAGGTGGAGGAAGCGGGGGCTGTCGGGCGCCACCTTCAGCAGTTGCTGGGCATGCTCCTGGGCCGCCTTCAGGTCCTTGCGCTCCAGCGCCAGCATGGCGCCAAAGTAGTTGACGTAAGGAGTGCCGGGGAGGGCCTTCTTCAGGTCCTGCATTTCCTGCTCCATGCCGGCCAGGTCACGCTGCTTCGCCAGCAGGCCGAACACGGCGACATGCGCCTGCAGGTTGGTGGGCTCCCGCTTGATGGTCTCGCGATAGGCCGTCATCACCTCGGCCCCATCCGCGCCGGACATCTGCAGCGCCTCGGCCTTGGCAAGCCAGGGATTGGATGATTCGGGGTGGGCCTTGAGCGTGCGGTCGATCTGCGCCATCGCGGCGGGCTTGTCGCCCCCGATCAGCAGCAGACGCGCAACAGCCAGTTGCGCCACGATGTTGTTGGGGTCGGCCTGCAGGGCGGCGTCGGCGGCGGCGCGCGCCTGCACATACTTGCCCTGGGCGCCGTAGGCGGTCGCCAGCGCCGCCTTCAGCTCGGCCTGGCGCTGCGGCACGGTCAGCTCGACATCGGCGTACTCGGCGATGAACTTGTCGGTCTGCCCGCGCATGATGAGCGCCGCGGCCATGGGGGGCACGAGCTCGTCGTTGTTGTAGCCGGCCTCGCGGGCCTTGGAGAGCTCGACCCAGGCGCCCTGGCTGTCGCCGCTCTCCAGCAGCGCCTTGCCGAGCAGGAAGCGCGCCTCGACGAGGGAGCCGTCCTTCTGCAGGGCGTTCTTGAACTCGATCGCGGCGGCCCTGAACTCCTTCTTCTGCATGCGGGCCTTGCCCGATTCGACGAGCTGCGTGGCCGACTGCTCCCAGCAACCCGCCAGCAGCGCGGAGGCCGCGAGCACGGCACCGGCGAGACGGACGGGCATGGAGTGCACCTTGTTGTTCCTCATTTGATCTGCAACCGGTTCATCATGTCGTAAAGGGTCGGGCGGCTGATGCCGAGCAACTCGGCCGCACGGACGATGTTGCCATCGGTACGCGAGAGTGCCGTGATGACGGCCTGGCGTTCGGCGTTCTCGCGCACGGTGCGCAGGTCCAGCGTGGCGCTGTCGTCCGCCGGCTCGGCCTGGGCACGCAGGCCAAGGTCCAGCGCGGTGATGCGGTCGTCCTCGCACATGATGACGGCGCGCTTGAGCATGTTCTGCAACTCGCGCACGTTGCCGGGCCAGCGGTGGGCCTCCAGCGCGCGCACGGCGTCGTCGGCCAGCGACGGCACCGAACGGCGCATCTCGGTCGCGAAACGGCGTGCAAAGGCGTGGGACAGCAGCACCGGATCGCCCATGCGGTCACGCAGTGGCGGGATCTCGACGACGATCTCGGCGAGGCGGTAGAACAGGTCTTCGCGAAAGCGTCCGTCGGCGATGCGCGCCTTCAGGTCCTGGTGCGTCGCGCCGACGACGCGCACATCCATGGGGATCTCCTGGCGGCCACCCACGCGCTCGATGACGCGCTCCTGCAGGAAGCGCAGCAGCTTGGCCTGCAGCGACATCGGCAGGTCACCGATCTCGTCCAGCATCAGCGTGCCGCCGTTGGCCGTCTCGATCTTGCCGATGGTGGTCTTGTTGGCGCCGGTGAAGGCCCCCTTCTCGTAGCCGAAGAGCTCGCTCTCCAGCAGCGTCTCGGGGATGGCGGCGCAGTTGATCGCGATGAAGCGGCCCTTGCGCTTGGAGGCGTCGTGCAAGCCTTGCGCCAGCACTTCCTTGCCAGTGCCGCTCTCGCCCAGCAGCAGCACGGTGGCGTCGCTGGGCGCGACCTTCTCGATCATGCGGCACACGCGCTGCATGCCGGGGTCACGCGTGACCAGGCCCGAGAACACGTCGCTGCTCTGCTGCATCTGCAGCCGGCGGTTCTCCTGCTGCAACTCATACAGCCGGTAGGCGCGCTCCACCGTCAGCGCCAGCACGTCGGGGTCGACGGGCTTGGCGAGGAAGTCGTAGGCGCCCATGCGGATGGCACGCAGCGCGTTGTCCTGATCGTTCTGGCCGGTCAGCACGATGACCTTGATGGCCGGATCCAGCTCCAGCAGCTTCTCCAGGCACTTGAAGCCCTCGGAGACCGAGTCGCGGTCGGGCGGCAGGCCCAGATCCATCGTGACGACGGCCGGGTTGTGGCGGCGGAACTGCAGCACGGCGCTGGCGACGTCGTCGGCCGTGACCGATTCGAAGCGGTCCAACGACCACTTGAGCTGCTTTTGCAGCGCCAGGTCGTCCTCGACGATGAGCAGGGGGGCGTGGCGGGGAGTACTCATCGGGTGTCAAGAACGGCCAGCGGCGCATCGACCTGCGCATGGAACAGGGGCAACAGAAGAGTCACGGTGGTGCCTCGGTTCAATTCGCTTTGCACGCTGATCTTGCCTCCCAGTTCCTGCACGTATTGATAGCTCTCGTGAGCGCCTATGCCCATGCCGCTGGCCTTGGTGGTCTGGAACGGCTTGAATAGGCGATTCTGTATGAAATCCTCGCTCATCCCGCAGCCGCTGTCCTCCACGCGAACGCGGGCCTGACTGCCCTCGGCATCCAATGTCAGGCACACTCTGCCGCCGGGCGGCGTGGCGTCGAAGGCGTTCTGCACCACATGGCCCAGCACGCGCTCGACGCGCTCGGCATGGCCGCGCGTGCTGACGCCCGGTTGCAGCTCCAGTTCCAGCACCCTGCCCTTGCTCGCCGCGGCGGCGGCCAGGCCCTTGGCGATCTGCTCCAGGTCCACGCCGCTGGTCACGCCATGCGGCTTGTCGCCCTCGCGCAGCTGCAGCATCAGCTGGCGCATCTTCTCCAGCGAGTTCTCGACCGTGTCCAGCATGTCCTGCTGGAACTCGGGGTTGTCGCGCAATCGCTTGGCGTTCTTCATCATCAGCGACAGCTGCGTGACGATGTTCTTCAGGTCGTGCACGACAAAGGCCGACATGCGGTTGAAGGCGTCGAACTTGCGCGCCTCCAGCAGGGCCTCGGTGGCCTGGGCCTGGTCCAGATAGCCCGAAGCCTGGCTGGCCGCCATGCGCAGCAGGTCGCGCACCTCCCAGTTCAGCTCGAAGACGGCGCGCGGCCGGCCCAGCACGACGAAGCCGGTCAGCGCCTCGCGCACCAGCAGCGGCACGATGAGCCAGCAGCGCGGCTCGTCGACAAGCCAGGCGGGCAGCTCCAGCCCCGGGTAGGCGTCGCGTCGCTCGCGCCACTCCTGCACGTCGATGATCCAGGCGCGCTCGCGCCAGAACGTGGCCAGCCCGCCGTCGCGCGCCTCGCTGACCGGCAGGGCCGGCAGGTTCCAGCGCGCGGCCTGCATGAAGTCGCCCCCCGCCGAACGCTGCATCCACAGCATGCCGCTGGGGCTTTCGACCAGGTTGGCCAGTGCGCGCACCACGGTCTCGGCCGTGTGCTGCGGCTCCGCGCTGCCCGACAGCAGTTGCGTGAAGCGCAGCCACTCCTCGCGGTAGTCGTAGCGGTAGCTGAAGAAGTTCTTGCTGATGTAGACACGCAATCGCGCGCGCATCGAGCCCGAGGCGATCAGCAGCGCCAGCGCCACCAGCGCGACGAACACCAGCGCCACCGACAGCGCCCGGCCCCAGTCCCCGCCGGTGTAGCGCACGTAGTAGCCGGCAGCCGCCACGATGAGCAGGTAGGCGCCCACCAGCAGCAGCGTCGCCGAGTGGAACACCGCCGCGCGCGATACGTGCAGCTTGCCCAGCCAGTCGGCATGCCGGCGCGAGGCGACGTACAGCAGCGGCACGGCGGCCGCATGCACCAGCGCACGCACGCTGATCGCATCGCCGTCAAAGCGCTGGAACAGCGCGGCCTGCGAGCCGATGAAGAGGTCGAAGACGAAAATCCCGCCCAGGCCGAGGCACACCGGCTTGGCATTCCAGCGCGCGTCGGCGGTCGCGTTGCGCAGCATCTGCTCCACGAGCACCAGGCCCAGCACCGCAAGCGCAAGCGCCGCGAAGCCTTGGGGCCGGCTCAACACTTCGGGTGTGAAGCGCTCGCCTGCCATGATCAGGCCGAGCTGCACCAGCACGATGCCGGCCGCCATCGGGCGCATCCAGCCCAGGCCACTGCCACCGCGCGGCGGCGGCAACAGCATCAGCATGAAGCCGAACCAGAGGCCGAAGCGCAGCAGGTCCAGGCTGGGCACCACCCAGCCCGGCAAGCGGTGCGACCAGTGCCGCAGGCCGTCGACCAGCGCGACACCGGCCCATAGCGAACTCGCGGCCAGCGCCGCCAGGAACACGACTGCCAGCGCCGAGACCGACAGATTGCCACGCCACAGCCGCCACGCGAAATACAGCGCGAACAGGCCGTAGGCCACGCAGCACACCAAGTTGCCGAGGTTGCTGAGGGATGCAAGCGGCGAGAGCGCCTCGATCAAGGCGCTCTGCGCGGAGTCCATTTCTAGAACGAGGGACATGCAGGATTCAAGCACGCCCCGGAAAACGCGGGCATCGGCGTGAACGCCGAGAGCTCAGCCAGCGGTCAGCGAGCACCCTTGCCGGTCAGAACGACGGCCACCGTCTCCAGCATGATCAGCAGATCGAGGAAGAGCGAGTGGTTCTTCACGTAGTACAGGTCGTACTGCAGCTTCTCGACCGAATCCTCGATCGTGGAGCCGTATTCGTAGCGCACCTGGGCCCAGCCGGTCACGCCCGGCTTCACGCTGTGGCGCACGGCGTAGTAGGGAATCTTGCTGATCAGCTCGTCGACGAAGAACTGGCGCTCCGGACGCGGGCCCACCATGCTCATCTCGCCCACCAGCACGTTGAAGAGCTGCGGCAGTTCGTCGATGCGCACCTTGCGGATGAAGCGGCCCACACGGGTCACGCGGTCGTCGTTCTTGGTCGCCCAGCGCGGCTTGCCGTCTTTCTCGGCATCGGTGCGCATGCTGCGGAACTTGATGACGTTGAAGGGCACGCCGTTCAGGCCCACGCGTTCCTGGCGGTACAGCACCGGGCCGCGCGACTCGAAGACGATGGCCAGCGCCGTCACCAGCATGATGGGCCAGGTCACGGCCAGGATCAGCGTCGCGAAGATGACGTCGCAGACGCGCTTGATCGCCGCGCGCAGCATGCCCTGGCTGAAGCCGTCGCCGAACACCAGCCAGCCGGCGTTGACGTGCTTGATGTTGATCTGGGCCAGCGTCTTCTCGAAGTGGGTCGCGATGTCGACGACGCGCACGCCGGACAGCTTGCAGTCCAGCAATTGGCGCAGCGGCATGCTGCCGCCACGGCGCTCGCTCAGCGCGACGACGATTTCGTCGACGTTGAGCTTCAGCGCGGCCTCGGTCAGGTTGGCGCCGTCGTTGATGATCTCGCCGCGCGGCACTTCGGGCTGGTCTTCGTTGGGGCCGGCGTAGTAGCCCACGATCTGGGCGTGCGGGTCGGAGGCACGCAACGTGTTGCCGACCGTGCGGGCAGCGACGCCGGTACCAAAGATCAGGATGCGGCTGCGCAGACGGGCCTGCGTGCCGGAATGGGCCGCGTAGACGCGGTGCACCATGACGGCGGCGACGGCGGCCATGGCCACCAGCGTCAGCAGGTCGCGATGGCTGGTGTTGGACGGCACCAGGCTGAAGATGGCGTAGGCCAACGGCAGGCCGAACAGCAGGCCGAACAGCGCACGGGCGCAGGATTCGGTGATGGAGCGGTTGTGCACGTGTTGGTAGAAGCCCGTCGCGGAATTGATGACGAACATGCAGCCGGCCAGCGACAGGCCGTGCGAAGCCGCGAAGGGCAGCACCGTCTGAGCGGCCTCGCCTTGGCTCAGCACCACGGCAATGACGGCAAACACGATCAGGCCCAGATCAAAGAAGACCTGGAGCAATGTCTGCCTGTGCAGATAATGGTTGAATATTCGAATCATTTTTATCCCCGATCATTACTACCCGGCGTCATCCGCATTTGCAATCTGATCAACGAAACTCGAAATCAAATATCGATATTCCATTCACCCTAAGCGCGGAGGCCACCTGTCGCATCGTGCCTTGCGGCGGACCGACTCTTGCGGACCACCTCGGAGACCGCCCCGGCTGGCCTCAGCATGCTCCGCGCTTGACACCGCAATGAGCACCGCCGACCAACCTTGATCGCGCCGGCATCATGCCTCCGGCACCAGGCCTTGAAAGCCCCCCGTTTAGAGGGGGCGTGACCCTTGAATCCGTGTCGCGCCGGGGCGCTGCCACTGCCCGCACAGAGGGTCTGTTTCACGTCGGGCGGCAGTAGAACCGAAAGCCGGCGACACCACCATGACAGGCTACGCGCCAGCGCTCGCAAAGCGTGCGGACCGCACATGAATACGTTTGAATTTCCGTGAACCAGGGTTTAGGGAACGGGGGACTGGCAGCATCCGGGCCCAAATATCACGCTTCGTGAATATTCCACATCGCCCCTGGGAACGGGCAGTATTCACGATTTGCAGCCCAGCCCTGTCACACACTCCAATCATTTGTCGTCTTAGCTTTGCCAGCTTCGGTTTGCTGGTTTGCAAAGCGGCGGACTCGCCCGCGGAGCAGTGTCCAGGGGTGGGTCCGGCGAACAAAAAAAGCCCGCTGGAGCGGGCCCGCACCATGAAAAACGCCCGCCGAGGCGGGCATTCACGAAAAACGCCCGCCAAGGCGGGCGTCTGAGGTCAGTCAGGTTGGATCAGCGCACGACGCCGATCTGCTCGCGGGCACCACCCTTGTAGGTGAACAGCGTCAGCGAACCGTTCTTGATGTCGCCCTTGTCGTCGAAGGCGATCGTGCCGGTCACGCCCTTGTAGCCCGAGGTCTTGGCCAGCACAGGCAGGTACTTGGCCGGGTCGGCGGAGCCGGCCTTGACCATGGCAGCCACCATCACGTTGACAGCGTCATAGACGTACGGGGCGTAGATCTGCACGTCGACGTTGAACTTGGTCTTGAACTTGGCCCTGAAGTCATCCATGCCCTTCTTGGCTTCGCCTTCGACGCCACCGGCTTCGGCGCAGACGACCTGGCCGTCAGCCATGGTCCCAGCGGCCAGCTTGGGCAGTTCGCCCGTGCAGATGCCGTCGCCGCCCATGAACTTGGCTTCAATGCCCAACTGCTTCATCTGGCGCAGCATCGGGCCGGCCACTGCATCCATGCCGCCGAAGAAGACCACGTCGGGCTTCTTGGCCTTGAATGCAGTCAGGATGGCGGTGAAGTCCGTGGCCTTGTCGGTGGTGAACTCGTGGCCGACGATGTTGCCGCCCTTGGACTTGGCACCCTTCTCGAACTCGCGCGCGACGCCCTGGCCGTAGGCCGTGCGGTCGTCGATGACGGCGATGGACTTGCCCTTCAGGTCGGTGACGGCGTAGCGGCCCAGCGTGCCACCCAGCTGGCCGTCGTTGGCGACGACGCGGAAGGTGTTCTTCAGGCCGCGGCTCGTGAACTCGACGGCCGTTGCCGACGGCGAGATCTGCGGAATGCCGGCGTCGCTGTAGACCTTGGAGGCCGGGATGGAGGTGCCCGAGTTCAGGTGGCCGACCACGCCGTTGACCTTGGAGTCAACCAGCTTCTGGGCGGCTGCCGTGCCTTGCTTCGGGTCACCGGCATCGTCTTCAGCCAGCAGTTCGAACTTGGCCTTCTTGCCGCCGATCATGACGCCCTTGGCGTTCAGTTCCTCGATGGCCATGCGAGCACCCAGCTCGTTGTCCTTGCCCAGGTGGGCGATCGCGCCGCTGGTCGGGCCGACGTGGCCGATCTTGACCACGAGGTCCTGGGACATTGCGGCACCGCTGAGCAGCGCTGCAGCTGCAGCCACCACCACATTCAACTTGATTTGCATGGATCAACTCCGGTTTGAAAGAGAGAGGAACAACAACAAGAGGACTGTTGAGTTTTCAACCAATTGAACATACCCCAAATCCGGGGGGCCCTCATTCGGGAAAGCGTGGACGCAAAGTTGTCAACCCGTCGCTGAAAAGTGGTCTAGCTTGGCACCAGACTGCTTGTAGCTGCGATAGCGGGCACGCCCAGCTTGAACGCGCTCGGGGTCGGTTCCGATGACTTCGAGGACGCGCTCGAACTCGAAAGCCGCCCCCGGCAGCTCATCCCCCAGGTTCAGCAGCAGGCCGCGGTGCGGCAGGCGCGCCGCGTCGGCAACGAGCAACACCTCGCCCGGCGCGGGCTGTGTCGACCCATCCCAGCGCCGGTGGGGGATGAACTCGGTCGCCTCGAAGCTCCACAGCAGCCCGTCCAGCCGCGCGGCCAGCGCCGCCGGCACGCACACGCCCACCGGCTTGCCCGACGCGAGGGCGCGTCGGATCAGGCGGCAGGCGAAGTGCAATGGGTCCGCTGCGTCGCTATAAAAGCTGACCTGCTGAACTGTCACCGCTGGCTTACTTGGCGTGGCTGAGCACGAAGTGCGTCAGCAGGCCCACCGGGCGCCCGGTGGAGCCCTTGGCGGCGCCGCCCTTCCAGGCCGTGCCGGCGATGTCCAGGTGGCCCCAGCGGTACTTGCTGGCGAAGCGCTGCAGGAACTTGGCGGCCGTGATGGAGCCGCCCGCGCGGCCGGCGATGTTGGCGACGTCGGCGAAGTTGCTCTTCAGGCCTTCTTCGTACTCGTCGTCCAGCGGCATGCGCCAGCAGGGGTCCAGCGCGGCGTCGCCGGCCGCGGCCAGCGAATGGGCCAGCTCGTCGTCGCTGGCGTACATGCCGCTGCGCACGCCGCCCAGCGCGATGACGCAGGCACCGGTCAGCGTCGCCACGTCCACCACCACCGCGGGCTTGAAGCGCTCGGCGTAGGTCAGCGCATCGCACAGGATGAGGCGGCCTTCGGCGTCGGTGTTCAGGATCTCGATGGTCTGGCCGGACATGGACGTGACCACGTCGCCCGGCTTGACCGCGCGGCCGCTGGGCATGTTCTCGCAGGCCGCCACGATCATGACGAGGTTGAGCTTGGGCTTCAATTCGGCCACCGCGCGCAGCGTGCCGATGACGCTGGCCGCGCCGCCCATGTCGAACTTCATCTCGTCCATCTCGGCACCCGGCTTCAGCGAGATGCCGCCGGTGTCGAAGGTGATGCCCTTGCCCACCAGCACCACCGGTGCCACCGTCTTGGCCGCACCCTCATAGCGGGCCACGATGAAGCGCAGCGGCTCGTCCGAGCCCTGGGCCACGGCCATGAAGCTGCCCATGCCCAGCTTCTCGACGGCCTTCTTGTCCAGCACCTCGACCTTGAGGCCGTGGGCCTTGCCCAGGCCTTGCACCACTTCGCCCAGATACGTGGGCGTGGCGTAGTTGGCCGGGCGGTTGGCGCATTCCCGCGCCAGCTCGATGCCGGCGGCAATGGCCTCGCCACGCGCCAGGCCGGCCTTGGCGGCCTTCTGGCCAGCCTTGCCCACCAGCAAGGACACCTTCGCCAGCTTGGGCGCTGCGGCGGCGCTGGGCTTGGTGTGGCGATAGACGTAGACAGCTTCCTTGCCCGCCAGCGCCGTCTGCTCGGCGATGGACTCGGCCAGGTCATCACCAAAGCCCGCGAAGGCCACGGCGGCGCTGACCGCGCCGCGCGACTTGATCTGCGCCAGGCCGGCGGCCAGCGCGGAGCGCGCGGCGGCCAACGTGGCCTTGCCGCTGGCGGCGAGCACGAGGCGGGGCGCCTTGATGCCCTCGGCATGCATCAGCGTCAGCGCCTGGCCGCCCTTGAGCGCGAAGTCGCCCAGCTTGATCGCAGCCTGCGCATGCTTCGCCACCGCCGCATCCAGGCCCTTGGGCAACGCGTCGCCAGCAATCACGACGACCAGGGCGTCGGCACCGACACCGGCGAGCCCATCGAGCTCGGCGGTTTGAATCTTGAAGTCCATAATGACTAGAAGTAGATAGAGTGATTTGATGTTATTCGATTCATCGACGCGGTCCGAGCTGGCCAAAAGCTTCGGGGTCACGCTCGTGGTCATCCTGACCGTCATGCTGACGGCGACGCTGATCCGTACGCTGGGCCAGGCCGCGGGCGGCAACGTCGCGCCGCAGGACGTGGTGCTGCTGATGGGCTACGCCACCATCGCCCATATGGCGACGATGCTGATCCTGTCGCTATTCATCGCCGTCGTCATCACGCTGGGGCGCTTCTACCGCGAGTCGGAGATGACGATCTGGTTTGCCAGCGGCATGCCGCTGTCGCGCTTCGTGAAGCCCGTGCTGCGCATGGCCTGGCCGGTGCTGCTGGCCGTCGTGGTGCTGGAGCTGCTCGTGTGGCCCTGGGGCAACCAGAACAGCGCCGAGCTGCGCGACCGCTATCAGAAGCGTGGCGACCTGTCGCGCGTGGCGCCGGGCCAGTTCCAGGCCTCGCGCGACGGCAGCCGCGTCTTCTTCATCGAGCGCGACGGCGACAACGCGGCCACCGGCCGCAACGTCTTCATCCTGTCCAACCTGAATGAGCGCGAGTCGGTCACCACGTCGGCCCGCGGCCGCCTGGAGATGGAGGGCGACGACCGCTTCCTGGTGCTGGACCATGGCCAGCGCAACGAGACCCAGCTCAAGACCGGCGACAAGAGCCTGGCCCGCTTCGAGCAGTACAAGGTCATGACCGACACGCAGGTGCTGGCCAATGCCAACCAGTTGCCCCCCAAGGCCATGGCCACACTGGACCTGCTGCGCACCCCGACGCCCAAGAACCAGGGCGAGCTGGCCTGGCGCCTGGGCATGATCCTGGGCGGCATCAACATGGCACTGCTGGGCATAGGCCTGTCGGCCAGCAACCCGCGCCGCGCCAGCAACTGGAACCTGCTGTTCGCGCTGCTGGCCTTCATCGTCTACTTCAACCTCATCAACCTGTCCCAGTCCTGGGTCGGCAATGGCCGCACCCTGCTGCCGCAAGCCCTGCTCGCCGTGCACGGCAGCGCCTTCGTGCTGGCGCTGGCGGTGATCTGGATACGTGACAACGCGAACAGATTCGGCCTGCGACGCCGCGTCCGGAAGGAGGCGGTGGCATGAGGACAGTACGCCGTCTCCTGTACAAAGACATCGCCGGCTCGGTGCTGCTCGTCGCGCTGGCCTTCCTGTCGCTGTTCTTCTTCATCGACTTCGTCGACGAACTGGACCGCATGGCCCGCATAGGCGCAGGCGCCGGCAAGGCCGCGTTGCTGGCCGGCATGGAACTGCCGGGCCGTTTCTACGAGATGTTCCCCATCGCCGTGCTCATCGGCGCCATCGTTGCGCTGGCACGCATGGCGCAAAGCAGCGAGTTCACCATCCTGCGCACCGGCGGCTTAGGGCCCAGGCGGGCGCTGGAGCTGCTGGCGGGCCTCGCGGCTGTGTTCGCCGTGCTGACCTTCGTCGTGGGCGACTACGTCGCGCCGCGCTTCGAGCGCGAGGGCGACGACATGCGCGCCCGCTTCAGCCACGACGCCGCCCCGGCCAAGCGCGGCGCCTGGCTGAAGGACCACCAGAAGGTCGACGGCCAGGAGCGCAGCTACTCGGTCAAGGTAGGCCGCGTGGGCAGCGGCGGCGAGTTGGAGGACGTGCGCATCTACGAGTTCGACGCCGAAGGCCGGCTGATGTCGCGCACCGAGGCCGAGAACGTCGACGTGGACGGGCAAGGCCTGTGGCACCTGAAGACCGTCAAGCGCACCATCTGGAACCCCGGCTACACGTCGACGGCCAACCCGGTGGGCGACGTCGTCGTCAGCGAGCAGCAGCTCGACAAGCTGGACTGGCAGAGCTCCCTGCACGCCGGCGTCATCGCCGCGGCTGTGCTGCCGGCCATGTCCATGTCCACGCTGGAGCTGTACCGCTACACGGCCCACCTGTCGGCCCAGGAGCAGTCGGCCCAGGCCCACAACATCCAGTTCTGGCGCAAGGCCTTCTACCCCTTCGCCTGCTTCGTCATGGTGGCCCTGGCCCTGCCCTTCGCCTACCTGCATGGCCGCTCCGGCGGCATCAGCATCAAGGTCTTCGGCGGCATCATGCTGGGCATCAGCTTCGTGCTGCTCAACAACGTGGCCGGCCACCTGGGCCTCCTGAAGAACTGGACGCCCTGGGCCGTCGCGGCCACACCCAGCCTGATCTACCTGGGCCTGTCCATGGCAGCGTTCACCTGGCTCGTGCGCTACCGCTGATGGAAGGGCTGCTGCTCTTCGCCCACGGCGCGCGCGACGCGGCCTGGGCCAAGCCCTTTGAGACCGTTGCCGAAAGGCTGCGCGCCGCACGGCCCGACACGCCTCTGGCGCTGGCCTACCTCGAATTCATGTCGCCCGGCATCGAAGACGCGGCAGACGCTCTTGCAGCGGCCGGGTGCACGCGCGTGAATGTGCTGCCCCTTTTTCTCGGCACCGGCGGCCACGTGCGCCGCGACGTGCCGCTGCTGCTGGAACGCCTGCGAGAAAAGCATGGCGCCAACATCGAATGGCGGCTGCATGCGCCTTTGGGCGAGCATGAGGCCGTGCTGCAAGCCATGTGCGATGCCTGCCTGCAAACACTGACATGAACCTCCACCAATTCCGCTTCGTCCAGGAAGCCGCCCGCCGCAACCTCAACCTGACCGAGACGGCCAAGGCGCTGTTCACGTCGCAGCCGGGCGTATCCAAGGCCATCCTTGAGCTGGAGGAGGAGCTGGGCGTGGACATCTTCTCGCGCCACGGCAAGCGGCTGCGCCGCATCACCGAGCCGGGCCAGCAGGTCTTGGCCTGCATCGAGATCATCTTGCGCGAGGTGGGTAACCTGAAGCGCATCGGCGAGGAGTATTCGCGCCAGGACAGCGGCACCTTCTCCATCGCCACCACCCACACACAGGCCCGCTACGTGCTGCCCGCGCCGGTGGCCCAGTTGCGCAAGCAACTGCCCCAGCTGCGCATCAGCCTGCACCAGGGCAGCCCCGACCAGGTCGCCAAGATGCTGCTGGACGAGACCGCCGATCTGGGGCTGGCCACTGAATCGCTGGCGCAATACCCCGAGCTCGTCACCCTGCCCTGCTACGAGTGGCAGCACGTGATGGTGGTGCCGCGCGACCACCCGCTGGCCAGCGCCGAGCGCATCAGCCTGGAGCAGCTCGCCCACGAACCGCTGGTGTCCTACCACCCCAGCTTCACGGGCCGCACCCGCATCGACAAGGCCTTCGCGGCCCGCCACCTCACGCCCAACGTGGTGCTGGAGGCCATCGACTCCGACGTCATCAAGACCTATGTGCGCCTCGGCATGGGCGTGGGCATCGTCGCCGAGATGGCCATGCGCGAGGAGCCCGCCAACAGCGACCTCGTCGCGCGGCCGCTGGGCGCCCTGCTGGGCAGCAACGTCACCCGCATCGCCTTCAAGCGCGGTGCCTACCTGCGCAACTACGTCTACGCCTTCTCCGAGCTGCTGTCGGAGCGCCTGAGCCGCAAGCTCATCGAGAAGGCCATGAGCGGCGAGGCGGACGACTTCGAGATGTGACGCCGCCGGGCTATTGCCCGTCGAACTTCGAGTCGATGGGCAGCATCACGTCGACGTCTTCGCCGCGCATGCCTGCCTCGAAGAGGTCGCGCGCCACGCTGTACAGGGTCAGCAGGTCGCGGTAGGCCGGCAGGTCGAAGCTGGGCACGCCCGGGCCGCCGCCGCGGGCCAGCAGCTCCTGAAGCATCTTCATCGCCGCGCCGGGGTCGGACCACACCACCTGCAGGTGCGCAATGACGCTGGGGCAGGTGTCCAGGCTGCGGCCGCGCGCCAGGCTCTGCGCCCACTGCGGCGCCAGCGCCTTGAAGCGCTGCTCGAACTGCTTCACCAGCTCGGCAAACACCTCGGGCTCGCCGCGGTGCTGGCACAGCTCCATCAGCAGCAGATACGGCATGGCGCCGGCATTGCCGCGCCCGATGCGCGTGGCCAGCAGGTCGGCGGCGGCCTCGTGCTGGCCCAGCAACTGCAGGAAGTCCACCTGCTGCTGCAGGTCCAGCAGTTCGTCGGCCACGGTCAGCTCGTTGGACAGCACGGGTGCTGCCGCGGCCTGGATCGGCATGGGCTGGGTGCGCAGCGACGCCGAGGTCTCGGCCGCGGCCGGGACAACTTTCGGAACAGCGGCCGGCACAGGTGCCGAAACGGGCGCCTGAATAGGAGTCAAAGGCGCCGCAGCCGAAGGCACCCAGGGCATGGGCCGGGGCTGGGGGCGGGTGACCTGGTGCTGGCCTTCGTCGGGCAAGGCCGCAGCCTCGGCCACGACGGGCGGCGCCATGCCCGGCGAAGGCGCTGCCGGCACGGCCGCGGCGCCCTCTGCGGCATGCAGGGCGCGCCAGTAGGCCCGTTCACGGCGCTTGCGCTCGTCCAGCCAGCGGCTGCCGTAGAAAGCGGCCGAGCCGGCCAGCAGGCTCAACGCCAGCGTCAGCAGCCAGGTCATGGGGTCGCGAGCGGCGGACTGGCGCACGCTGCGCACCGGCGCCGGCGCGGGGGCCGGCGCAGAGGCGGGCACCGAGGCAGCGACCGGGGGCGGCGGCGCGGAAGCTGCCTCGGCAGCAGACGCCGCCTCGGCGGCTTGGCGGGCCTCCAGCTCGGCGCGCAATTGCGCCACCGTCTGCTCCAACGCGGCGATCTGGGCTTCCAGCTCGGGCGTCAGCTCCGTGTCGGCGGCGGGCTGGACGGGCCGCGGCGCGGCGCCGACCAGCACTTCCGGCCGCTCCAGCACCAGGCGCGGGCCATTCGGGCGCGGGGCCTTGGGGCGCGGACGCGGCTTGGGCGCCTCCGCCACGAGGCGGGCGGTAGGCTCGGCAACGGGCAGCGCCGCTGCAACGGCGGGTGCGGGCGGCGGCGCAACGGGCGCGGCACTGGCCGCTGGCTCGATGAAAGCGTTGAACTCGCGCGTCAGCCGCAGCGGGCAGCCCAGGGCCAGCGTGATGCGCAAGGCCGGCTCGTCGATGCGGGCCAGGCTTTGCAGGCGGATGCGCTGTTGCCCGGGTTCACCCTCGACGCGCATTTGCAACAGCCCGGCCGGCACGCGGGCGTCGCCGGCGGAGACCTCGGCGCGCAGGCAGGAATCGGGGAGCTGTTCGCCCTCGGCCAGCGTCAGCGGGATGCTGGCGTCCAAAGGCTTGCCCAGGCCGGAATGAATCTGCGGCCGGCCCAATCCCAGAGCCTGTACGCCCTGGGGCGACAGGCCCATCAGCAGGGCCAGGGCGGGTGCTAATGCACCCAGCAACGTCGGGCGCAGGGCCGTGGGGGGCATTGACGGCGAGCGGCTAGCGGTGCGGTTGAACGAGGGGGTGTGGACAGCGCGGATCACTCTAGCATGCAGGCAGGCCCGGGCCACCCCGCGCGTGGGCGGCACAATCAGCCTCAGCCATGAACGCACTCAGCCTCACCCCCGCCGAACGCCAGCAGATCGACCAGGGCGCCTGGTTCTCCAAGCTCTCCGAACCGCTGCGCAACGACATCCTGCAGCGCGCCTTCGTGCGCCGCCTGGCCGACGAGACCATGCTCTCGCACCGCGGCGAACCCGCCGAGGAGTGGTCGGCCGTCGCCAAGGGCGCCGTGCGCGTCAGCTCGGTGTCGCTGGCCGGCAAGCAGATTTCGCTGACCTACGTCGAGCCCGGCACCTGGTTCGGCGACATCGCCCTCTTCGATGGCCTGCCCCGCACGCACGACGCCTACGCCCATGGCGAGACGACACTGCTGTGTGTGCGCAAGGCCGACTTCCGCGCCCTGCTGCAGGCCCATTCCGAGCTCTACGACGCGCTGCTGCGGCTGAACTGCCGGCGCCTGCGGCTGATGTTCGACATGATCGAGGACCTCAACACCCGCCCCCTGGCCGCGCGCCTGGCCAAGCAGGTGCTGCTGCTGGCGCGCTCCTATGGCGTGCAGGAGGGCGACGAGATCCGCATCGGCCTGCAGCTCGCGCAGGAAGACCTGGCGCAACTGCTGGGCGCCTCGCGCCAGCGCGTGAACCAGGAACTCAAGGCCTTCGAGCGCGAAGGCGCCGTGCGCGTGGAGCCCACGCGCCTGGTGGTGCTCAGCCGCGACAAGCTGTTGGCCGCTGCCTCTAAATAGCTGGCGCACGCTGACCCCTCGCCCGGTCTCGCCCTGCTGAACGCGGGCGCGCCCGGTCGGTCCCCCGTGGGGACGGCGATGCCCGTGGCATCGAGCCACGGGCACATCGCCGACGGGGCCGGCTTGGGAGCGGCCCTGCGCTCGGCCCGGATGCCGCGCACGGGACACGTCGGCGCTCGGCCGCGCAGCACAATCGCGGTCATGGAAGCATTCACCGGCACCCGTCCCCTGGCCCAACCGCTGGACACCGCAGCCCTGGAAGCTTGGCTGTCCGCCCACGTCGACGGCTTTGCGGGGCCGCTTGAGGTCGAGCAATTCAAGGGTGGCCAGTCCAACCCCACCTACCTGCTGAAGACGCCGGGCGCGCAATACGTGATGCGCAGCAAGCCGGGGCCCGTGGCCAAGCTGCTGCCGTCGGCCCATGCCATCGAGCGCGAATTCCAGGTCATGGGGGCTCTCGCCGGCACCGACGTGCCCGTGCCCACCATGCATGCGCTGTGCGAGGACGAGGCCGTCATCGGCCGCGCCTTCTACGTCATGCAGTTCATGCCCGGCCGCGTGCTGTGGGACCAGAGCCTGCCCGGCATGGCCAACGCCGAACGCGCCGCCCACTACGACGAGATGAACCGCGTCATCGCGGCCCTGCACCAGGTGGATTTCAAGGCCCGGGGCCTTGAGGCCTATGGCAAGCCGGGCAACTACTTCGAGCGCCAGATTGGTCGCTGGAGCAAGCAGTACCTCGCCTCCGTCACCGAGCCCAACCCCGCGATGGACTCGCTGCTGGCCTGGCTGCCGGCCCACATCCCGGCGTCGGCGCGCGACGAGAGCGAAGTGGGCATCGTCCATGGCGACTACCGCATGGACAACGTCGTCTTCCACCCCACCGAGCCGCGCATCATCGCGGTGCTGGACTGGGAGCTGTCCACGCTGGGCCACCCGCTGGCCGACTTCAGCTACCACTGTATGAGCTGGCACATCCAGACCTCGGGCGCCGCACGCGGCCTGGGCGGCCGCAACCTCGCCGAACTGGGCATCCCCAGCGAACGCGAGTACGTGCAGCGCTACTGCGAACGCACCGGCCGCGCCGACGTGAGCGCCGTCATGGCCGACTGGAACTTCTACATGGCCTACAACATGTTCCGCATCGCGGCCATCGTTCAAGGCATTGCGAAACGCGTGGTGGACGGCACGGCATCCAGCGCCCAGGCCAAGGAAACCGCCAAGACCGCCCGCCCCTTGGCCGAACTCGCCTGGAGCTTTGCTCAGAAGGCCTAGTTCACGTCACCCGGGCGTGTCGACGGCGTCCAGGCAATTGAGGTTGTCGTAGGCCAGGCGCCGCTGTCGGACAGCCGGGCGTTCACGCGCAGTGCCTCGCGGGCCGCAACCTCCAACAGGCGCACCAGGGCCTGCACCTTGGGCAGGTCAGCCTCGGCCATCTCGGTGCGCAGGTAGAGGTTGCCGCGCATGCTCATCAGCACGAAGGGGTGGCCTTCGGGCAGCAGGTCCTGGCTGGCCTGCACCAGCGCCTCGCTGAGCTCGCCGTCCAGCCAGGCGCCGGTCAGTTCCTTGGTGACGCCCACGGCGCCGTAGCGCTGGCGCACGATCTGCGAGGCCGCGTTGTTGAACTTGGGGAACATCACCAGCCAGCGCATCTCCTCGGGCGTGTCGGTGTCCACCCGCGTCTTGAGCGTGTCCGTGTAGGCCTCGAAGACGGCGCGCTCCAGGTTTTCCATCAGCGCGCGGCACAGCACCATCATCTGCAGGTCGGGGTGCAGGCCCATCTCGCAGCGCATGCGCAACTCGGTGCCGGGCAGGTAGCTGCGCTGGGACACACCCCATTCGATGCGCAGCGGCCCGGGCAAGGCCTTGGGCTGCTCGATGAGGAAGCCCAGGCCGTCACGCGACTGCTGGAATTCGGCGTTGCGCGCCTCGGCCCAATCCATGATCGGGCGCCACCGCGCTGCGTTGGCGCGTGTCACGAGCCAGTGCTTGACTTGCTTTACCACCATAGGAGTCGTGAGAAGTCTGAGAATGGGGGCTCAATGCCAAGGCGCACCGAACGGAGGCGACGATGATCGAAGTGTATTCATGGCCCACCCCCAACGGGCACAAGGTGCACATCATGCTGGAGGAGTGCGGCCTTGCGTATCGGGTCCATCCCGTCGATATCGGCGCGGGTGACCAGTTCTCGCCGGCCTTCCTGGCCATCAGCCCCAACAACAAGATCCCCGCGATCACCGACTCCGAGGGCGTGGACGGCAAACCCATGTCCCTGTTCGAGAGTGGCGCCATCCTGCTGTACCTGGCGGGCAAGACGGGCAAGCTGCTGCCGGCCGACGTGCGCGGCAAATACGAGGTGCTGCAGTGGCTGATGTTCCAGATGGGCGGCGTGGGGCCCATGCTAGGCCAGGCGCACCACTTCCGCATCTACGCGCCCGAGAAGCTACCCTACGCCATCGACCGTTACACCAACGAGGCCATGCGCCTGTATTCGGTCATCAACAAGCGGCTGGCGCATTCCACCTACCTCGGCGGGCCCGCCTACTCCATTGCGGACATCTCCGTCTTCCCCTGGCTGCGCTCCTGGAAGAACCAGGGCGTGGAGATGAGCGACTACCCGCACCTGAAAGGCTGGTTCGACGAGATCGCCAAGCGCCCGGCCGTGCAGCGCGGCCTGGAGGTGCTGGCCGGCGTGCGCAAGCCGCTGACGGACGACAAGGCCCGCGAAGTGCTCTTCGGCAAGCGGCAGCTGGAGCAACGCTAGAGCTAAGGATTCCCCAGGTGCTGACCCCAGGTCGCGTGCGCCTGGCCGGTCAGGTCGGCCTTCCAGCTCTTGTCGGGGTCGTTGGTCAGTGCATTGCCCACGCCTACAAGGCCCGTGGCCAGCAGGCCGTTCCATTGCGCCTTGAACAGGCCCATGGCCTTGTTGCTCAAGGCCTCGCACTCGGTCTTGGTGGTGGCGTTGGACGCGATCTTGCGGCTGGCCGCGGCTCGCTGGTGCTTGGTGCCCTTGCTCGACCCGAAGGACTGCCCGCCGAGCTCCTCGCCGACGGCAGCGAACAGACTGCTGCGGCGCACATGGGCATTGACCTCGGTGACGGTCTTGCCCGAGTCGGGCGTGCGGCCCACCACCGAGAAGTTGGACGCCAGCGCCCCCGACGACGCCGGCACGCTGAGCCCCGCCGCCGGCATGGCGACATTGCCGCCGACCTCGCTGCCATCGGCCCGCGTGTCCAGCGACTCGCCCTTGTCCGCGAGTTTCTGCGCCTCCTTGAGCACCGCGGACAGCGCCACCGGCTGGTGGGCCACGTCGTGCACCGCCGATTTCAGCCAGATCGCGGCCAGGCCGGCCCCGTTGGACTTCAACGCCGCCAGCCTGGCCTTGCCGAAGTTGGCCATGCGCCCGGCCAAGACGGGGTGGACCTTCTTGATCGGCGTGGCCGCCGCGGCGAAGAACTCGCCCATGGACCCGAGCAGGATCTTCTGCGGCACGTGGTGCGACTCGCCCTTGGCCTTCTTCACCGCGGCCGGCCGCGCAACCGTGTGGCCACCAACGCACCATTCCCGCACCGTCTTGCCGACCTTGCCCTTCTTCTTCGGGTTGGCCGAGTAGGACCAGAAATAGTCCTTGCCCTGCTTCTCGGCACTCAGCGACGTGAACACCGGATGCGCGCGCTTGACGGCCGCCAACTCCTCGTTGAGCGCGTCGGGCTCGGCCACGCCCTCCACATACTTGGCCGCCACGGCCTGTATGGCCTGCTCGCCGGCCTCGATCTTCTTCTGCTTCTCCGGGTCCATGCTCTTGCTGCCGCCGCCGAAAAGCTTCTTGATGACACCCACGATCTTGGCGATGACCTTGTCGATGGCCGCGTCGACCTTGCTCTGCACCTTCTGGATGAAGCCGCGGATCTTGTCGCTGATGCCGGACAGGCCCAGCAGCCGCGCCAGGAAGCCGATGACCACGGGGATGGCCGCCGCCAGCGACTTCTCTATCCACGAGATGGCGCCACCGATCGCACCTGTGGCGATGGCGTGGATGGAGTTGATGACCGCCTCCACCAGCGCCATGATCTGCTGCGCCTTCTCGATGACGAACATCACCACGTTGTAGATCGCGATGATGGCCTGCACGATGGCGCCGGCCGGGTTGAACATGGACACGATCTTGGTCACCGCCTGCTTGACGACGGTCTCGATCAGCCAGTCCTGGATGGCGCCTATCACCATGTCCTTGAGGCTGGACAGGTCGGCCTTGACCTGCTCCCACAGCTTGGCCACGCCGCCGGTGAAGAGGGCCTGCACGTACTCGGCCAGCTTCTCGATGACGGTGACCGCCTTCTCGCCGATCAGCTTCACGGCCTTGGCGCGCAGCTTGGCGTAAGTGATGCCCAGCACGTCCAGCACCAGCTTGAAGACCGACATCAGGCTCAGGTCGCTCGGCAGCGTGATGCCCGCGGAGGCGAGCGACCCCAGCAGCCATTTGAAGAAGCCCGCTTTCAGGTGGGCCCAGATGTTGCCCACGAAGGCGCTGAAGCCGCCCTTCACCGCGGCGATAAGGTTGCCCAGGAAGCCGATGGGGTCGTCCAGGATGAGCTGGATGGTCTCCATGCCCTTCTTCAGCAGGCCCAGCAGCTTGGCCTTGAACTCCATCAGCGCCTTGACGATCTCACCCAGCTTTTCCAGGAAGCCGGACACCAGGCCCTTGTTCTCGTCCTGCATTTGCTTCAAGGCCTCGTCGGCCTTGTCGAAGGCTTCCTTGTACTTCTGCGCCAGGCCCGCGGCCAACTCGTTCTTCTTGTTCTCTATGCCCTCTTCCAGCTCCTTGAAGCGGTCATTCACCGCGCTCTCGGCCGCCTTGCCCGCGGCCTGCAGGTTGGCCGGCAGCGAGGCCACATAGGCCTTGATCTCAGCCTGGCCCGCGACCACCTCGGCCTTGGCCTCGGCCAGGCGCCGCTCCACCAGCGCCGCGACGCGGTCGATCAGCGCGTCCATGGCCCGCGTGAACACGGCCCGGCCCTGCGTGTAGAACACGTTGACCTCGTCGGGCAGGCCCAGGGCCGCGTCCTTCAGCCAGCGCGCCAGGCCCACCAGCGGGATGCTCAGGTAGCGGCGCAGCTTGTAGTCGAAGATCTTGTCGTCGACAAAGGCCTTCATCTGCGCGATGGCCGCGTCCACGCCGGGGTCGAAGATGGCCGAGACCTCGCCGTCCAGCCCACCCAGCTTGGCCTCCACCTTGGCCTTGGTCTTGGCGTAGATGCCTTCGATGGTGGACGCCACCTTGGCGCGCTCGGCCTCTTCCTTGGCGGCCTGCTGCTGCTGGCGGGTCAGCACCTTGGCATTGCCCGCGCCCTTGCGTCCGGCCATCAAGAGCGAGCCGGCACGCGCCGCGCCGCCGGCCTGCGCGGCCGCCTTGGCCAGCACGCTGCCTTCCTTGGTGCGGAAGGCGCCCGGCGCCTTGTCCGCCTGGGCCGCCACCTTGCCTTTGGCATCGGCCACGGCCGAGAAGCGCGGGTCGTTGGCCTTGGGCAGGCTCTCGGGCTTGACCTTCTCATCCTTGAGCGCCTGGTCGGTGTCCTTCTTGGTCTCCTGCAGCGACGCCTCCTGCGGCGTGGCCGGCGGCGGCATGGCCTTGTCGCCCGCCACGGGCGGCGCTGTTGCTGCCGCTTCGGGTGGCAGTGGCGTGCTGGGCTGCTCGGGCACGGCGCCCGCGTCGGGCGGCTTCTTGACGGCCTTGTCGGCGGGGCCGGTCGCGGCGTCCTTCTGCTGCGACACGCCGCCACTGGCCGCGCCCTTCATTTGCCCTTGGGCGCCGCCTTCCATGAACTTTTCGGTATCGCCCAAGGTCTTGGGCATGGCCTTGTCGATCTCGGCGCGCAGCATGGCCTTGAAGGACGTGGGTTGGGGCTTGGGGGCGGGGGCCTCCTTGACGGCGTCGACGACCTTGGCTTTGGCACCGGCGAGGCGCTCGTTGGCGGGGGGTTTGGCGGATTTGCTGGCGTCGCTGGCCTTCTTGGCAGCGGTGGGGTGCTTCTTGAGTTGGGATGCCGCGGCTTTGGCTTGATCGGTGACGGCGATGAAGCGTGGGTCGGCCTTGGGTTTGGCGACCCTTGGGGCGAAGCTGCGAGGGGCGAGCATCTCAGGTTGCCCTTGCTGAGAGCCTTCCGACTCGGTGCACCGCCGCGGAAATCCGCCCCGCGAGGGCGGGTAACTTTGGCGAAACCTTCGGTTTTCTTCTGTCGCGCCAGAAGAAAGTCACCAAAGAAGAGGCGCTTCCACTTGAGCGTCCTTGTGCGTTTGAAGCCTTGAAGGGGCTACAAGCGAATCGCTGCGCTCTCGCCCACAACTTCTCACGGCCAGTGTTCATCGCAGCAGCGGGCAGCGTTAACGCGCGGCTGCACGCCGTGCTCATCAGTGGAATACCAACACGGGCGCACGGGCGCCCCAGCGCCCGATCGTCGGACTGGTTAGAACTCGTGAGCACGGCGTGCAGCCGCGCGTTGACCGGCATGACGGCGCGATGAACGCAGGTCGTGATCGACCGGACGCGAGAGCGCAAGCGGTTCGCTTGTAGCCCCTTCAAGGCGTCAAGCGCGCCAAGACACCCGGGTGGAGGCGCCTCTCTTTTGGTGACTTTTCTCTGGCGCAGCAGAGAAAAGTTACTCGCCCTCGCGGGGCGAATTCCCGCGGCGGTGCACCGAGTCGAAAGGCTCACGGCAAGAGCAACCACCTCAAATCCCCTTCAACGGACACAACCCGCCACCACGCCTGTACTCCCTCTGCAACGCGTCAAACAGCAGCTCAGCATCCACAGAACGCTCACGCGCCAACGCCGCCGACACCGCATCCAGCACCACGTTCCGCACCTGCCCCCCAGCCAACGTGCATGCCTCGGCCACTGCACCGAGTTGCCCAGCACTCAGCCCATGATCAGGCGGCAAATGGGCATGCCACAGCCGCAGCCTCTCGGCCACCTCCGGCGGCCGGAAGGGAATGACGAAATCGAAGCGGCGCATGAAGGCCGTGTCGATGCGCGCCTGCGCGTTGGTCGTCACCAGCACCAGCCCCTGGTGGCTCTCCAGGCGCTGCAGCAGAAAGTTGGTTTCAAGGTTGGCATAACGGTCGTTGCTGGAGCCCACCTCCGTGCGCGGCGCCAGCAGCGCGTCGCCCTCGTCCAGCAGCAGCATCACGTCCAATGCCTGCGCGGCCGACAGCAGGCGGTGCAGGTTGCGCTCGGTCTCGCCGATGTACTTGCTGACGACGGCCGACAGGTCCAGTCGGTACAGCGGCAACCCCAACTCGCGCGCCAGCACCTGGGCGGCCAGCGTCTTGCCGGTGCCGGAGGGGCCCGCCAACAGCGCGCGCACGCCCGCGTTCAGGCGTGCGGCGAAGGCGCTTGGCAGAGCGCTGCCCAGCCGGTCGCGTTGCTGGCAGCGGGCTGCGAGTGCGGCAAGGTCGCGGGCCAGCGTGTCGTCCAGCACGAGAGCATCCGGCGGCGCATGGGCTGGGTCCAGGCGCTGGGCCAGGCGCGCGAGGCCGGCGGCACCTCCAGCGAGCGCGGCCTCGCGCAATGCGGCTTCGTCCACGGCGTCGGCGCGGCACAAGGCCCGGTGCAGATGGCCGCAGGCCAGATGCAGGCGCGCGGCCAGGCCCTCGGCGTCGGCCACACCGGGGCGGGCCTGGCGGATCAGCGCGAGGCGCTGCGCATGGTCCGGCAGCGGAAGCGTGATGACGAGAGAGTCGGCCGGCAGTCCTTCGAGGCCATCCTCGTCGGACGCGACGACGGCGTAGTCGCCACTCAGCGCAGGCAGCTTCAAGGCCTCGCCAGGCACCGCGTCCACGCGCAGCAGCGTCAGCGCGCCGCACAGCGCGGCCAGCGCGCCCAGCATGGGCGGCAGCGGGCTGCCGGCTTCCAGGCGGCATTCCAGCACCGGGCGGCCTTGCTCGCGGGCTAGCGCCGCGACGAGGCTGGCGCGACCGTTGTGTTCGGGGCCGCGTACCAGCAGCGGCTGCCCGGGCCGCCAGCGGGTCAGTCGTTCGCGCGTTGCGGCGGTCAGCACCAGGGCATCCAGTGCCGGCGCGGTCTCGGCCGCGCGCAGGCGCAACCCTGGCGCGGGGTCGGCAAAGGGCTCGCCGCGCAGCGCAGCCCAGCAGGCCTCGTCGACCTCGAAGCGCTGCGCCGCGCGCGACTGGCCGGCTGTCTCGGGCTTCAGCACACCCGCCTGCAGCAAGGTCCGCAGCGCGGGTCTCAGGCCCTGGCCCGGCAGGTTGCCAAAACTCTGCTGCAGCCAGGCCGGGCCCGGCTGGCCGCCCTCCTCGCCCAGCGCGTTGTTCAAGGCTTCGAAGAGCGGGCCAAAACGCCGGTCCTCTTCCACGAGGCCATGCACCAGCCACAACTCCACGGCCTGCTCGGGCCAGTCGTGGGCCAGCGCTGCAAGGTCCGGGTGTACGGGAGCCTCATCAGGCAATGCCTCGAAGGCGGCCCCGTACTCCAGCGCAAAGCCAAAGCGCGCGGCGACGTCGTCCTCGCCCAGCAGTTCCAGCGCACTGCGCACCACCCGCCAGGCCGTGGCCAGCAGCAGCGCGCGCAGGGCCGTCGCGGCCTGGGGCCAGAGCTGTTCGGGAGCGGCGTCAGGGCGCATGGCGGGCTCAGCAGGAGAAGCGGAAACGCAGCGTGCAATCCACGCTGGGCAGCCAGCCGGGGTCGCGGTCCAGGCCGGCGAGGCGCCAGGCCACGTCATGGCTGGCCAGCTCGAAGTCGATCACCCACTCGGCCTCGCTGAGCCACAGCCGCGCTGGCCGCTCCAGGGTCAGGGCTTGCGGCCAGTCTGTGGGCTCCATCCCCAGGCGCTCGCACAGGCGGTCGCGCAGCGAGGTGGCATAGGCCGGCAGCCAGTCCGCCCAGGGGCCGGCGTCAACACCGGGTGCGGCAGGCAGGTTTTCGGGCATCTGCCATTCGCCGGCCCGCTCGGCCAGCACCGCCTGCAACGCATCGCCTTGCGGCAGCCCCCAAGCCTGCGACAAGGCCAGCAGCAGCGCCCACAGCGGCACGGGCAGGCCGGGGTCGCGTGGGCTGGTGAAGTCGGGGTAGAGGCCGTCTTCGAGCAGCGCGTTGACGATGAACAGCAAGGGCGCGTGGTGGGACAGCAGGGCTTGCGGCCAAGGCCAGGGCGTTTCGGCGGCTTGGGGTGTTGCCGCGCTGATTGGGGAAACGACTGTCGTCACGTCGGGCTCGCGCGGGCGGGCTTGCTGCGATGCGGCGGCGTGGGGCTCGGCTGGCGTGCTCGGTGCCACAGACGGTGACAACTCCGGTGTGGCTTCGGCAGCGCGAACCGCAGCCGGCTTGGCCATCACAGGCTCGTGAACGGTGGCCGCGGGCTCGGGCAGATCGGCGACGGTCTTGCCGACGTCTGGTGGCGCTTCGGCCTGCGCCGCCGTGGCTTCGTCGGCCATTGGCAGGGGCGCCACCTCAGGCCGGGTTCGCAATGCCAGGGCTTGTGGCGTGGCCGGAGCTGGCCGCTCTTCCGGCGCCAATACTTCGGCCCGCAGTCGCAAGGCCTTGGGCGCCGTCAATGCAGCTTCGACCGCATCGGGCCATGCAGGCCTGGCCAGCTCGGCATGCGCAACACCCATCGCCCGCGCCGTGCTCACTTCGGCTTGGTCGAGCACGATTCCTTCGTCGACAGCCTTCAGCAACGGCTTGGCGGGGTCGCCTTGAACGGGTGCAGCATTTACGACTGGCGAATCAACGACCGCCTGTTGACGCAAGGCTTCATCGGTATGGGCCTCCGCTGAGCCAAGGGATTCACGCGTCGAGGCCTTCTCTTCGACCACCGCTTCAGTTCGCGCCTCGGCGACATCGCCGATCCCCACATCCTCGAACGCCACAACCCTCCCCTGCCCCGCGCGCACCAGCAGCCTCTGCGCCGCCCCTCGCGCCTCGGGCCTCGCGGCCCAAGCCGTCTGCCACTGGGGCCAACTCCGGCCCAGCAGGCCGCGCCACCACCAGCGGTCCAGTTGCCCCCAACGCGCGGCCAGGGCCAGGCAGGCCAGCATCTCGGCGGCGTCGGCGAACAGCACGGCCTCCACGTCCTCGGCCACGGGGCCCAGCGCGGGCCGGGCGGCGTGGGCCAGGGCGGCGTCCATGCGGTCGCGGCCGGCGGCAATCCAGTCGGCCCGCCACGCGGCAGGCGCGGGGTGGGCCAGCGCCGCGGCGGGCACCTGCAGGCTCAGACGGCGCAGCCACAGCAGGGCTTGCGGTGGCAAGCCGCGCGGCATGGCGTCTTCGAGGTCGGCGCCCAGGGCTTGAAGCGCGAGCCGCGCGGCCACCGGCTGGGCGCGCGCCGGGATGCGGGCGCTCAGGCGGTGGATGGCGAGGCCGGCGGGCATGGCAGCTAGCGCTTTTTGCGGTTGGGCGCCTGCGTCAGCGCCGACGCGGCGACGGAGAGCTCTTCCTTGCTGAAGCGGCTGTTCTTGCCAGCGCGCAGGATGCGTGCGGCGGCGGAGGCGACCTTGGGCGAGGTGCGTTCGCCCACGCCGTTGACGATCTTGACGTCGCCACCATCGAAGTTGCCGGTGGCGCGCAGCAGCAGCCGCTCGGGGTGGCCTTCGAGCTGGGCCAGGTGCAACTGCGCGCTGTCGCGGCGCACGGGGATGTCCTGCCAGCCGTCCAGCAGCGCGCGGGCGAACAGCGGCCGCTCCAGCACCTTGGGCGTGGCGGGCAGCCGGTTGGGCATCAGTGTGTGCAACCGTGCCAACTGGGCGGTATTCATGGGCAGCGTGGGCGGCAGCCAGGTGAAAGCTTCAGGCTTTTTCCCGGCCACCATCAGCTCGGCCAGGAACTGCGCCGCGAAGGCCCGCATCTCCACGGCCCAGGAGCTGGGCCACATCGCATCGCCCGCCTCGCCGGGCGGGGGTGCCAGGTGGCGGCGGGCGCTATCGGTGTCCACCCACTGCGGCGTGGCGTTGGCGTCGATCTGTAGCAGGGCCAGCGGCAGCTCGTCGGCCGTGAGCCCGGGCGCCGCGGCACCGCCGGCAATGCGCTGGCGCATCCACCAGCCCACGCGGCCACCCTCGGGCACCTGGATCAGCCCCTGGCCCGGCGACAGCAGCGCCACGGCCAGTTCGTTGCGCACGGCAGCCGCGGTCACCGCGGAAGCCTGCACCTCCACGAGGCGGGCCCGCACGGCCGACTGCTGGGTGCGGCGGTTGCAGGCGCCCACCTCGCCCAGCAGCGTGGCCGCGCGGCCCTGGCCGCTCCAGGCGGGTGTCAGCGTCAGCAAATAGATGCCGGCCAGCGGCTGGCCCTCGGCCAGGCCCGCGGCGCAGTTGCCAAAGCCGCTGAAGGAGCTGCCGCGGCCGGCGCTGCTGAGGTCCAGGTCGAGGTTGCCGATATCGATGACGGCCCCCGACGGCGTGACGCCCAGGCCGGCCGAGATGTGCAGCACGCTGCCCGCACCGGCCGCGACCGACAGCCCCTCGGCCACGCCGCAGCCGATGAGGCGGGCCAGCCGCCGCTCGGCGCCGTCGCGCGCCTCCTGCTCGCGGGTCAGGTCTTCGGCGCTGAGCAGGCGGCCGTTGAAGAAGGCGCTGCGCGACTCGCCATCGACCGGGATGACCTGGTTGAGCCGGGCGTTCAGGACGGTGGCCATGCTCAGGTCCTTCCGATGATCAGCCACTGGGGCGGGTCGAGCTTGGTGGCGGCGATGACGGTCAGCGAACCCAGCGGCTTCAGGTTCTGGTTGCCGTCGCCTTCCACGCCGCTGACGGTGAAGTCCGTGGCCCCCAGCGTGGTCTTGAGCACGATGACCCGGCCCTCGCTGATCTTGATGAGGCGTTGCTTCAGGTCGGGCAAGGCCAGCTTGCCGTTGGTCTGCAGCACGATGACGTGGTCGTTGTCGGTCACGACCATGTCGGCCGCCTTGGCCGCGTAGCGAATGCCCCATTGGCCCACGTCGGTCGCGCCGCCGCCTGTAGGTGCAGCCGTCTGCACCAGGTCACCGGTGCTCGCGTCCCAGCCCACGAAGGTCTGCGTGGTGCGCTGCGGCAACGCCGCCAGGCTCAGCGCCTGGAAGCGCGGTGCGGCGCCCTGGTGCAGCGGCTGCACGGTGTTGAGCGTCACGACGTTGGCATTGGTCACCGCCGTCAGGCTGGGTGGGCTGCTGGTGTTGCCCGCCGCCACCACCTGCGTGGCCGCGCCGCCACCGCCGCTGGCGTCAATGCTGAGCTCCAGCCCGCGCGCCACGGTCCTCAGGTTGACCTGCGTGTTCTTGCCGTTGACCAGCGTCGCCAGCGCGTAGTCGCCGCCGCGCGCCGTGGCGCCCTTCACGCCGATGAGCATCTGCATCTCGCCGGGGCGCGCCTGCAGGCCCGTGCCGCCGTCGTCGATGCGCACCGGCGCCTTCTCGTTGGGCGCGTAGACGAAGGGCGGCGGCTTGCCCGAGGCCAGTGCCGCCTCGTCGCCGTCCCAGGGCCGGGCAGCGACGACGATGCCACGGTTGTCCGTCGCCAGCAGGCTGTTCAGCGGCTGGCCCAGCACCAGTTCACCGTCGATGGACACGTCGCCCGTCACATGGGCCTTGCCGCCCACGTTGAGGTCGCCGGTGAGGTCCAGCCCGGCGAAGTCGGGGCTGGCGCTGGGGCCGATGTCCTGCACGGTGTCCAGGCGGATCTGCGGCGCGGCGCCGGTCGCGTCGACAAGGATGTTGGGCGACGGGCCCACGGGCTTGGGCAGCGCGGCGCCCACCAGGCTGCCGAGATCGAAGCGCGCCGGCGTGGTGCCTGCGGCCGCGCGGCCCACCAGGATGGCGCCGGTCGTGGGCGCCGCGGCCTGGCCCGTGCCGCCGTCAGAGACGGGGATGGGCTGGCTCATGTTGGGGCCGTAGTAGTCCGGCTTGCCCAAGGCCCCGCCGCCGGGCCACTTGATGGCTTGGACGATCTTGGCCATGTTGCCGCTGCCGCCATCAGTCGTGTCGGGCACGATGTCGATGCGGGTCATCGCATGGTCTTTGCCCGTGAAGTCGGCCAGCAGGTCCTGCGCATGGTCCAGCTCGGGGTCGCCCTTGCCGAGTACGTAGTGGGCCTCGCGCGGTGCGTCCTGGCTGCCATCGCGCAGCAGCCATTCCTGCAGCAGGCGCAGGTGCAGCAGTTGCGGGCGGCCCAGCATCTGTACATTGCGCGTGCCACCGGCGCCGGCCTTGGCGTCCACCGCGGCCAGCAGCAAGGCGTGCTCGGCCACCGGCTCGGCGGTGGGCACGGGGCCGTGGTGAGCCATGAAGCCCGAGCGCAGCAACCGCGTCCAGACCTCGAAGGCCGCGGCGTAATAGGCCGCTACCTCGGCGCGCGGGATCTGCAGCTCCTTGCCCGGCGCGGGTAGGCTCACCTTGCTGGGGTCGGGCAGCGGCGGCGTGGCCGCGGCGGGCATGGTGGGCGTGGGGTTGTGCGGGTCGCCCCAGGCGGTCTTGATGGCCTCCTTCAGCCCCGCTTCCACGTCGGTCTGGAAGGTCAGCAGCGTCTGCCCGGCCGGCGCCGTGGTGCGGATCTTGATGCCGCGTATCCACGCAACCACGGCGCGCAGCGCTAGGTCCTCGCTTGCGTCGGGTGGCGTCCAGGAGAAGTCCAGCGCAAAGCTGTCCTTGACGCGCGCATCCGCGCTCAGCTCGCTCTCGTCGCGGCAGGGCTCGCCGGGGATGGGCACGGGCGAGCCGCTGGCCTCGGCATAACGCAGCAGCACGTAGACGGTGGTCTTGGTGGCCGTCGTAGGGTCGCGGGCCTTCTCGGCGTCCAGCCAGGTCTGCAGGTTGGCGCACTGGTCTTCGGCCACGGCCACCAGATGCCCGTCGGGCGCCAGCGCCAGGCCCTTGGACACACGCACCTGCTGGCCCTCGCTGGCGGACGCCGGCTTGGGCGCGGTGACGTCCAGGCCGGTGAGCACGCCGTAGCCTATCGTCTCGCGCAGCGCCCGCTCGTCGCGGGCGGCCAGGTAGGCATGCTCCTGGCGGAAGTCGTCCACGCCCAGCACCATGCCGAACGTGTAGTTCACGCGCTGCAGCGGGTCGAGCGCGGCGTCGGGCGCGGGGGTGAAGGTGGAGCCTGTGCAGCAGCCCATGATGGTCTCCCGGGAGTTCTATCGATCGAGGCCGACGCGGTCGCGCGGCGGCAGGGGTCGTGGATACGTCAGCTGGCCGCCACCCAGGTCGCGCTCACCGAGCACGAGGGGCGGCCAGATGGAGTCCGCCGTCAGCGCAGCCAGCTCGGGGCGGCGCAGCAGGCCATGCTCCAGCCGCGTGTCGTGGCCCAGGCGCGCCTCGCCCACGCGGAACAGCTCAAAGCCGAAGCGGATCTCGGCGACGGTGTGGGCCGGCTTGTCGCGCTCCACGGCGCGCTCCACGGCGGCGCGGCGGCGGGCGAGTTCGTCGAAGTCCAGTTGCGCGTCGCCCGGCAGCGGCAGCACCACGCGGAAGCGGTGTGCCGGGCCCAGGGCCCGCACGATCTGCGCCTCGAAGCGCCACCAGTCGGCCAGCGCCACCGAGCCGGCCGGCAGCGACAAAGGGCTGGGGATGCGGTCGAAGCCGCGCCAGGCCGTGCCCCAGGCGGCATTCAGCAGCGAGATGCGGCGCCAGCGGCGGGCCAGATAGTCCTGCCAGCGCTGGCGCAGCGGCGCGCAGGGCTGAGTTGCTTTGAGGTAGTCGTCGAAGGCCTCGTCGCGCGGCCGCGGCTCGTCCTCGGGCAGGTCGGCCAGCCGCCAGGACGCCATCAACGCGGCCTCTTCCTGCGCGGCACGCGGCAAAAAGCCCAAGGCCTGCTGCAGCTTGATGAGGTCGCCCAGCAGCGACTCGTCGCCGCCCAGTTTCGCCAGCAGCACCGCCCTGCCCTGTGGCGGCCGCCAGGCGCTCGCGGCCAGCGGCGGCGCGAGGCCGAACAACTCCTGCAGCCGCAGGCCATGCACCCGCTCGGGCAAGGCCTCGGGCTCGGTCAGCCAGGGTTCGGCATTGACCGCATCGGGCTCCCACGCCAGCGTGGCCACCAGCAGCATGCCGGGCACGGTGCCGCGGCGCGCGTGCACACCCGCCGCATGGCGCAGCAGCGCGCGGCGGCGCAAGGGGCCCACGGAGCCATCGAAAGTGATGGCCAGCCAGTTGGCCAGCCAGTCCAGCGTGTCGCGCGGCGCCGTGCGGGCATCCAGCAGTAGCTGAGCCGCGGCGATGCGGTCTTCCCAGCGCGTCAGCTCGCCCTCGAACAAGGCCAGGAAGCGTTCGGTGAAGCCGGCACTCGCGGCATCAGCGCGATACACGGCCGGCAGGTAGTGCTGCAGGTAGCTGAAGCGCGGGTACCAGGCCCGCAGCGCGCCGAGGCCCGGGCTTTGCTGGCCGTCGCCGCTGGCCTGCAGGCGCAGTTGCAGGTAGCGGCCGGTGGCGGCCTGCAGCAGGCAGGTCAGCGTCTGCAGCTCGTGGCAGGCGCCGGGTGCGGATTCGCGCCAGGGCAGCTCGGAGCCGGCAGGGTGCGGCAGCAGCTCGGGTTCGTCGCGCCAGGGCTGCAGGGTCAGGTCTTGCGGCGTCTCTGCCGCGCGGCTTTGCAGGCGGATGGCGCTGCCCGGTGGCCGGCGCGCGTCCAGCGCCACGCGATGCCACACACAGCCGGGCGTGGCGCTGTCCCACACGGGGCTGGTCAGCTCGCCCTCGCGTTCGCAGCGCGGGCGGGGCAGTGTCAGCAGCGGCAGCCAGCGGCCCTGGGCGATGTAGAACGCGCGGGCCGACGGGAAGCGGTGCAGCACCTGCCCTGGCGCGAGGCTGGCGAGGCCCCCGGCCATGTAGCGGCGCAGCGGGATGAAGTCGCGCTTCAGCTCAAAGCTCCAGGTGCCGGTGTCCGACTGGCTGGCCTGGAAGCGGAAGGCCTGGTCACCGCTGGCGGCGAGGATGAGGACGTCGAAGCCCTTGGCGTTCGCATCGGCCGGCCACTCGATGGCCAGCGTGCGGGCGGAAAGCAGTGCCGCCTGGTGGTCGGCCGTGGCGAACTCGATCTGCTCTTCCAGCGGGCCGACCGAGGCGGCCTCGTCGCCGGCCCAGTTGATGACGGACAGGTAGAGGCCGTCCAGCTTCACCCGCAGCACCAGGAAGCGCCCTTGCGGCAGGCTGGCTACTGCGGTGGCGTCTGCGCCGAGCACGAGCTGGCAAGGCGGCTCGGCAGGCGGTAGGTCGGCAGGCACCGGCGCGGGCGGCGGGTCCACGGTGAACACGACGGGGCTGACCGCGCGCGGCACGCAAGGCCGCAGGTCCGGCCCCAGGCGATGCAGCATGCCGCCGCCAAAGAGGGCCAGCCCGCCGTCGTCCAGCGCCAGCAGCGCCTCGGGCACCGGCATGGCCGGCCAGGGTTGTGGCAGCGGCGGGCCACCGCCGTGCAGGTCGAAGATCAGCAGGCCACCGGCGGCGACGCTGGCGACGACGAGGTAGTGCCCCGTCGTCACCGTCAGCGCGTCCATGACCAACGGGGCTGCGGGCGTACTGGGCAAGCAGGGGCCGAAGGTGCCAACCACGGGTGCGGCGACCGCCGGCTCCGGCAGCGGCCAGAAGTCCGTGATGTTGCCGCTGCCGCTGGACCATACGCGGATGGCCGTGCCCTCGGCGTTCAGCGCATAGAGGTTGCCGTAGGCATCGAACACGCCACCTGCCCGCGAGCCCGGTTCGGGCAGCGCCAAGGCACCACTGGCCTTGAACTCGAACAGCAGCGGCCGCAGCACGAGCTGGCCCAACCCGGCACCGTCGTCCTGCCAGGCCCAGGGCGACCCGGCCGGCAGGCGCGCCAGCCAGTCACCCTGGGTGACCAGGGCGTGGTAGCGGCTGCCGTTGGCATCCATCAGCAGTTCTCCGGCACGCGCGGCACGGGCAGGCGGACCTTGGGCGTGCCGGTGCTGCCTTCCGTCGTGCCAGTGCCCTGGCCGATGAGGTCGGACAGCGGCACGGGGTCGCCCAGCGAGACCGACAGCCCAGCGATCAGCGGCAGTTGCAGGCCCGCCATCGGCACGTTGTCGCGCTGCGCGCCGTTGGCGTCGCCCAGCAGCAAGCCCGTCACGCCCAGCACGCCGTCCACGCGGGCCGCGACGGTGGCCAGTTCCAAGGCGGCGACGGACTTGAAGAGGGGCCAGCCTGCCGGGCTTGCCTCGTTGGGCAGCGGTGCGAGGAAGGCCTTGAGCGCCGCCTTCACGCGCTCGCGCACCTCGGCGACGCCCTGGCCCGCATGCAGCTCTATGCCCACACTGATCCACACGCCGGAATACGCCGGGCCGCGCAGCAACACCTCGCAGGTGACCAGCCGGCGCGGCGCGAGGTGGTCGCAGACGGCGTTGATGAAGTCGGCGCTGGGCAGCGGGTAGTCAGGCCGGCGCGGGTCCTGGCGCGGGATCAGCATGCAGGTCACCACCCCCGGCTGGTCGCCCGGCAGGCCTGGCGACAACTCGGGGTGCCAGGCCGGCAGCACCTCCACGCGCCCCACGTCGGCCTGCGGCGTCTCGCGAATGATGGCGTCGAAGTCCTCGGCGCTGACGGCGCGCTCGCGGTGGCGCAGCACCAGGGGAATGCGCTTCTCGCCGTCGGCCGCGCTCTCGGCGTCGATGCCACCATCGGCGGGGCGGGGGTTGCTGACCTTCACGCCGGGCGGCAGCGTGGGGCCCAGCTTGATGGCACCTGCTGCGACATTGCCGGCAGAACCTAATGCCCAATCGAAGCGCACCGCGATCTCGGCGTTGGCGGGTGGCCGCGCACCGCGGGCGCCGTCGCCAAAGCGGACCTCGCCGCTCTCGGCATCCAGCGAGAACACGGCAGAGCCCACCTGCCCCTCCGGCGGCGCGGCCTCCAACTCGTCGGTCCACACCCAGGGCGCACCGGCCACCGACATCAGCACCGACTCGGCCAGCACCTGGCCGTGGCTCAGGCGGCGGCGCTGCTCGGGGGAACCATCGCCCAGCGCCAGCAACTCGCGGTTCACGCGGCTGCGCTGGCGCACTGATGCGCAATGCGTGCCGGCCCAGGCGAGCTGCACGCCGGCCGTGGCCAGGCCGTCGATGCGCAGCCAAGTGATGAGGCGGGCGGCCAGGGCCTCATCAGTGAGCTGCGGCGGCAGTTCGCCCACGCCGGCCTCCAACGGCTCGGCCTCGGCCCAGGTGCCGATGTCATTGGCTTGCGTCGGCAGGGTCACCTGCAGGATGCCGGCCTGCTCGGGGAAGCCGCTGGGCGCCACGGCGTCCAGGCGTCGGTATTCGCCGGGCGTACCGGTGCCGTCGGCGCGTGCCTTGGGCACCCAGGCGCTCAGGGCCGGTGGTGGCAGCGCGGGGCGGCCAGGCTGGATGCGCGCGCTGGTCTCGGGCGGCTGGGGCACCAGGCCGATGGAGAGGGTGCGGCCGGCCAGTTCGGCGCGGGCATTGGTAAGGTCAGCGGCGCTGGGCTTGGGCGCAGCCAGCAGCGCAATCCACAGCGCACCGTCCACCGTCTCGGCGCCCACATCGATGGCGTCGGCCAGGTCGGCGAGCTGCACGCTGTCGTACAGCACCGGCTCCACCGTCGCGTCGCTGCTGTTCGAGAAGTCGCGGCCTGTGGCCTCGTAGAGCTGGCGGTAGTAATCCAGCAGCGCCGGGTTGGGCGTGCCGACAACGCGTTTGAAGACGACGACGCCGGTGACGGGCGGCAGGTCCAGGCCCGTGTCGCTCAAGAAGGGAATGGCACCGGCCAGCAGTGGCAGGCCCGAGGGCAGCGTGATGGTCTTGCGCTCGCCCGCCTCGTTGCTGAACTGCACCAGGGCGCTGGCCGGCTGCGCGGGCCGCAGGCCGATGCCCAGCAGCTGCAGGAACTTAAGGCGGTTGCGTTCGGGGATGAGGTTGGCGCGGTACAGCAGGCTCTCGGCCATGAAGGCGAAGAGCTCGACGAGCGTGACGCCCGGGTCGCTGGGGCCCGTGTGCGTCCACTCGGGCGCATGCACGGCCGCCAGCGCCAGCGTGTCGCGCACCAGGGCCGCGTGGTTGCGGTCGTCGATGGCGGGGAGTTGGATGGGCATGGTTTATTTCCCCTGGACAGGGATGGACAGGCTCATGCGGCCTGCTTGTGCGGTGGCTACCAGCGTGAAGCTCAGCACCGCGATGGCGGCTTCGGGGTCGTCGGGGTCGGCGGTGACGTTGACTGTTTCCACCTGCACGCGGGGCTCCCAGCGGGCGAGCTGGCGGCGGATGACTTCTTCGATGGCGCGCCAAGTCGTGGTGGTGTTCGGTTCGAACAGGAAGCGCTCCAGGCCGGCGCCGTAGTCGGGGCGGCGCAGGCGTTCGCCTTGGGCCGTCAGCAGCAGGATGCGGATGGATTCGCGCACGTTGGCTTCGCCTTCGCTCCAGGCGAGACGGCCTTCGGGCGTGAGCCGCAACGGGAAGGCCACGCCGCGGCCGTAGAGGGCGGCTTCGTCGTTCATGAGGCGCTCTTGGGTTGGAGGCTCTTGCCGAGAGTCTTTGGACTCGATGCACCGCCGCGGGAATTCGCCCCGCGAGGGCGAGTAACTTTCTTCTGACTGCGCCAGAAGAAAGTCACCAAAGAAGAGGCGCTTTCACTTGAGCGTCCTTGTGCGTTTGAAGCCTTGAAGGGGCTACAGGCGAACCGCTGCGCTCTCGCCCACAACTTCTCACGGCTAGTGTTCATCGCTTCAGCGGGCAGCGTTAACGCGCGGCTGCACGCCGTGCTCATCAGTGGAATACCAACACGGGCGCTCGGGCGCCCCAGCGCCCGATCGTCTGACTGTTTAGAACTCGTGAGCACGGCGTGCAGCCGCGCGTTGACCGGCATGACGGCGCGATGAACGCAGGTCGTGATCGACCGGACGCGAGAGCGTAAGCGGTTCGCTTGTAGCCCCTTCAAGGCTTCAAACGAACAGTGACGCTCGCTTGGAAGCGCCTCTCTTTTGGTGACTTTTCTCTGGCGCAGCAGAGAAAAGTTACTCGCCCTCGCGGGGCGAATTCCCGCGGCGGTGCACCGAGTCAAAAGGCTCCCAGCAAAAGCAACCCGAGCCATCACTTCTTCCCCTTCAAACCAGGAATCGGGAAGCACACCATCAAGAACGGCAACCACCGGAAGATCAAATCCAGCAACGTCGCAATGACGATCAACAAGATGAACGCCACGATGGTGATGATGGGAATGGACAGCGAGCAGATCGTGCCGAAGCTGCTGTTCCCCGAGCCGCCACAAGGCCCGCCATCCGGCACCGACAAATCCTTGTGGAAGGGCCACGGCAACACCGACAGCACCAGGTCGCCAAACCCCAGCCGCCGCACCCGCTTCATCTGCCCGCACAGCAGGTCGCTCATGATGAAAGCGCTGTTCTTGCCGAACTTGCGCAAGCCACCCGGCGACGTGTCGAAGGGCAGCGCGATGCGGATGGGGCGCAGCGGGGCGTCGGGGTCGAAGAAGCCGGCCAGCTCGAAGATCTCGCTGGGCTCGGACATCACCGCGGGATGCAGCGGCCCGCAGTCGCAGCGCTGATGCACGAAGCGCAGCACATAGCGCGGCGGGCCGGCGTCGGCCTTCAGAGTGGCTTCCAGTTCCGCGGCCAGGCGGGCGGCGTCGGGCGCCTGGGGCCGGGCGGTGCCCAGCACACCGGCGGCGAAGGCCTCGTCGATGGCGGCTTCCAACGCGGTCTGCAGCGTCACCAGGCGGTCGTTGGCCTCGTCCTGGATGTCGGCGCCCGAGCCGGGCCACTTGGTCGTGAACGGGCCTTCCAGCCCGCCAGAGACCGTGGCGACGGCGAGCGGAAATGCAAACGTGGGCCAGGCACCGGCGCCTGCATCGGGTGCCCGCGGGAAGGCGACACTGGCCTTGTCGAGTTCGACCGAGGCGGCTGCGATGGCTGCCAGCGCGGCGCGCAAATTCGTCACCGCGGTGATGCTGCGCCTAGGCGGCAGCACATCGGGCGAGAACACGTTGACGAAGACAGCCTCGGCGCGGCGCGTGGCATCGAAGGCGGCGTCCTGCAGCGTGTCCAGCAGCTTCTGCGCCTTGATGGCCGGCAGCGTGCCGCCACCCAGCGCGGCGTGCACGTCGGGCAGGTGGGCCAACAGCCATTCGTTCATGTCCTGCAGCAAGCGCCAGGAGGACTCCTGCAACTGGTCGTTGGCGATGGGCAGGCTGAGTTGCGCGGCGGCTGTGCGCTTGTCCGGCTTGTCGTCCCATGGCGCGTTGGGCACCGGCCCGCCGGCGGCGTCGCGCGAGGCGCGGCTGCGCTCGATGAGGCCTTGCCACGGGGCAATGAAGGTGGTGCGGGCGCTCGCCTTGAGGTCGTCGGCCAGCGTGGGCAGCACGGGCGGCAGTTGCGGTGCGAAGCGGAAGTCATCGTGGCGGGCCGCGGGGATGAGGCCGCCCAGCAGCTTGCGCGGTTGGCCACCGGGGGCCGTGTAGGCCAGCGGGAAGACGGACAGCCACTCCTCGCCGGGAAGCGGCTGCTTCGCATCAGACAACGGGTGCCAGCGGCCGGGCTGGCCGGGCGTCTTCACGAAAGCGGCCTCGCCACCATTGGGCATGAGGCGCCTCAGCAGCATGCCGCTCTTGTCGCCCCCCGCCGTCGTGCGCGTGGGCAGGCCCGGCAGCTCGCACACCAGGTGGGCCGCGGCGACGTAGAAGCGCTGGTGCACCGGCTGGAAGAGCTTGAGCGGCATCGGCGGCGGTGGCGGCGCGGCGACCACCGCGCGACGAAAGCCCAGCAGCGAGCGCTGGCGCGTGAGGGCGCGGGCCGTGGCGGACTTCGGCGCCTCCAGCGCGGGAGCGGGCGTGGGCGCCGCGAGCTGCTGCCAGGACTCGGGCCTGGCGACGAACTCGGGCAGCGTCTGCGGCGCATCGGCCAGCGTGGCCAGCAGCCGATCCATGAAGTCGTCGCTGTCGAAGCGCAGCAGCGTGGGGGCACCGTTCACGGGCGCTGCGACAAAGCTCTGCCCGCCGACCCAGCGCAAGACGTGGGACGCACTCATAGGATGTTCCCCGCGCCTGGCGTATAGGTCGCCGCGATGATGGTGTTGGTGATGACCGTGTCGGCCTGCACCACGCCCGAGAAGCGCGACATGCCGGCGTCCACGGTCACCATGCCGGCCGACACGGCCACCTGGCTGGCGTTGACGGTCACCTTGGCCGAGGCGGTGACGGTGATGCCCGCGGTCTCCAGCTTGATGCTGTTGCCGTTGCTGTCCTCGATGGTCACCGCCCCCGGGCCGTCCTTCAGCGTCAGCTTGCAGCCGCCGGGGGTTTCGAGCTGCAGGCGCTCCTGGCCGTCCTGGTCGTCGAGGGTGATGACCACGCCGTTGCGGCTCTTGATGACCTTGTGGTTGTTCTGCGAACTGGCGCTCTCGGGGGGCGAGTCCTGCCCGTTCCACAGCCCGCCCACGATGAAGGGCCAGCGCGGGTCGCCGCCCTGGAAGACGATGAGCACCTCGTCGTCCACCTCGGGCATGAACCAGGAGCCGCGGTCCTTGCCGGCGAACAGCGTCGCCATGCGCGCCCAGGCCTCGTAGCGCTGGCCGTCGCCGTCGGGGCTCCAGGGCAGCGCGATCTTCACGCGGCCGGTGTTGTCGGGGTCCATCAGGTCCACGACCTGGGCCACGTGGCAGCCATACCAGCGCCCGCCCCAGCCTTGGGGGTGGCGGTCGGCGTAAAGCGCTTCGGCGGGGCTGACGTCGAACATGCTCATGAGGCACGTCCAATCCACGGGCGTTCCGCCACGAATTCCGTGCGCAGCCCCTCTGCCATGTCGAAGCGATGGCACACCTCGGCCAGCGAATACTTGCCGCTGAACAGCGGGCCCAGCCCGGTCAGGTCCACGCTGGCGCCGCAGCGCAGGCGCGCATCCGGCTGGGCCAGGCCGTGGCCCACGACGAAGCGGCGGTTGATCTGGCGCAGCCAGGCCTCGGCGAGCTGGCGGGCCTCGTCGGCCGAGCCGGGGTGCAGGTGGGCCACCATGTCGGGCCGCGCGCCAATCTTTTGCTGCAGCAGGGCCGCACCGGCCTCGCCGTCGCTGGTCTCGCTGCTCAGCACGGAGTCGGCATTGGCCGTCTCCTTGACGGCCTGCTTGTCGGCCACGCTCCAGCCGGCCACGCTGAGCTCGGTGCGCTGCAGCGCCAGGTCGGCGCGCACGTCGAAGCTCATCAGCTTGCCGCCATAGTCCAGCGACAGCGTGGCGCCCGAGCGGCGCTTGCGCGCGGCCAGGTGCAGCGTGGTGCCGTCCAGCCACACCTCGGCCTCGCAGCGGCGCGCCTGCTCGCGCAGGAAGGCCAGGTCGCTCTGGTTGACCTGGGCCAGCAGGGGCAGCGTGGGCGCATCGGCCTCGACGCTGGCCGTGAGGCCATGGTCGCTCGCAATGCGCTGGGCGGCGTCCGAGAGACTGGCCTGGTCAAAGCCGCGGCTGCGGCGCTTCATGCGCAGGTCCTGCAGCTGATCTTCCACCTGCACCACGAGCTGGGCCTCGCCCACGCCGGCCTTGGGAAAGCGTGCCTGCAGCGCCATCACGCGGCCGGCGAACAGCACGTCGTCGCCCAGCTTGATGGAGAGCCTCTTGCCGAACTCCAGCCGGTCCCGGCCGAACAGCGTGAAGCCCGGCGAGCCCTCCAACGTGCCCCAGTTGCCAAAGGCGAGCTGGGCCTGGGCCAGGCCATCGATGCGTTCGCGAATCTCCAGCACCGACAGCGCGGCAGCCAGGTCGGACGCAACCTGGCCTTCGACCTCGACCGTGGGCCGGCCGCTGCTGAGGGGGATGGACGCTTCGGGCATGGCTAATGGCTGAAGGTGCGCAGTTGCAGCTCGCGAACGGCGGCCGCGATGCGGCGGCTCTGGGCCAGCGTCTGAAGGTCGGGCTCAGGCGGCGGCGTTGCGGCTGGCGCTGAACTGCCGCCGGCTTGCGCCTGCGCAGGGGCCGGCGCCGGGCTGATTTCGAATTCGTGGATTTCGACTGGCATGGTGTTACCCGCTCACGATGCGCGGCTTGGTGGCCGACAGGTCGATCAACTGGCCCGGCGGCATGGCGCGCGGGTTCTCTATGCCATTGGCCAGCGCCACGGCCTGCCAGCCGCCGCTCGCCTGGAAGGCGGCGCCGGTGCTCAGGCCCAGGCTGGCGCTGGCGCCGACACCGCCGCCAATGCCTGCGCTGGCGCTGGCGCTGAAGCCCGCGCTCAGGCCGCCACCCGCACCGGCACCCGCGCCGCTGCCGCCTGACGAAGATGACGGCGCCGCACCCGAAGCCTTGGCCGCGTCCTGCAGCGCCTGCAGCGATTGCCCCCCGGCGGCAGGCCACAGCGGCCGCGAGCCCGGCACCGTGCCATCGCCGCTGAAGGCCGGCACGAGGATCTCCTGCTGGATCATGTTCAGCGTCATGCTGGCGCGCAGGGCCTCGCCCTTGGCGGAGAAGAACTCCACGCTCTCCTCCACGCTCTCGACGATGCCGTCGAACAGGAAGTTGCCCCAGGAGAAGCGCAGCCCGGGGGGAGTGCGCTGCGAGGTGTCCTTGGCCCCCGCCGCGGCCGGCTTGGGCTTGATGAAGTACAGCACCTGGGCCGTGATGCGGCGCACGTCGTCCACGATGAAGGGGGCGCTGGTCGCGGCAGCCACGTCGAACCACAGCTGCACCGCCAGCTTGGTGGTGCCCGTGCCGACGAACTGGCGGGCCGCGCTGCCCTGGCTCTGGTTGCCGCCACCGCCGCCTCCCCCGCCGCCGCTTGCGTTGGGCTGCTCCTTCACCTGGTTGGCGTAGGAGATCTTTAGCGACTCGGGGTTGAACTGCACCGTCAGCGTCTTGCCGCCCGGCATCACGTCGCTGAGGTCGTCCTTCAGCTCGATCAACTTGGCGTGCTGGATTTCAAGTTCAGGCATCTGACTTGTCCTCCCACTTGAAGGCCTCGTAGGCGATCTGCACTTCCTCGACGGCGACGTTGCCGTCCTTGGCATTCAGCGTCGGTGCCTTGAGCTTGATGGGCAGGCAGCGCGACAGCACGAAGCGGCCCCACTCGCTCTTGTCGTGGCGCAGTACGCTGATGGTGATGCCGGCGCGCAGCGCGGGGTTGGCCAGGGACCGGTCGAACCACTTCCACAGGTCGGTGCCGCGCGTGACGCCGCGCTTGAGCGTGAGTTGCCCAAAGCTCACCGGGCCGGCAAGCCGATGCACGCGGTTCTGGTTGCCGCCTTCGCGCAGCGTCTTCACCTCCTGGCTGACCTCCAGGCCGTCGCAGTCCGAGAACGACGCGCCGGCCAGCGGCTTGCTGTCGCCATCGGGCAGGATCTCGACGACGAAGTTCAGCGTCGAGAAGGGCTGCCATTGCTCGCGGGCGGCATCGGCCATCAGCGTTCCTCGATCATGAGCTGCTCACCAGAACGGCGCAGGTGCAGCGTCAGAAAGCGCAGCGGCCGGCTGGGCGCCACCTGGATCAGCAGGCTGCACTCACCGCGCTCGATCTCGCGCGCCGCGTCGGCGCCCGAGGCCGTCTTCAGCAGGTAGGACGATTTCGCGTCCACGCCGCGGAAGGCGCCGCGCTGCATCAGGCGGTGCAGCAGCGCGTCGAAGCTGCGCTCCAGGCCACGGCGCAGCGTCAGGTCGTTGGGCTCGAAGACAAATCGCTGGCCCTCGCGGCGGCACAGGCGGCGCAGCAGGATGAAGAGGCGGCGCACACCGATGGCGTTCCAGTCCGTGTCGGTGGACAGCGTCTGGCTGCGCACGGCGGAAATGCCGTCGGCGCGCAAGGCCAAGGGGTTGGCACCAAGCGCTTCGATGGCGTCGGCCACCCGCAGCTCGCCAGCCAGCATCAACGCTGCTCCCAACGGATCGGCACCCGGCGCACCCCAAGCCCCATGCAGGCGGCTGCGGCGCGCGAACAAGCCCATCAGCGCGCCCGTGGGCGGGTGGTTGCGCAGGCGGTCATCGGCGTCGCGTTGCAGCAGCCAGGGGTGGTGGATGGCGGCGAAGCTGGCCGCGCTGGCGGCCTCGGAGGTGTCGACGAGACTGGCTTCCAGGCGCAAGTCAGCGACATGCTGAGTGATGAGCGGCGCGGCCCAGTCCGGCGGCACGGCCAGCAGCGCGAAGTGCTCGCGCGACGCGGCGCCCAGCGCCAGCAAGGCGCTGTTGACCTGCGTGACCACGTCGCTAGCGGTCTTGGCCTTCGCTCGCCAACCGGTGGCGCGCACGTCCAACTCGGCCATTTCGCTCCAGCAGCCGGTCAGGCCGGCGCGCCTGGCGCGGGCGCGCAGCCACCAGGCGCCGGCGGCCAAGGTCAGGGCCAGGTCGGCGCTGGGCGGCAGGTCGGCCACGACGCGCGCGTCGGAGAAATCCGGTTGGCCGGCGAGCTGCACCTCCAGGCGTTGCGAGCCGCCGGTGTCGGCCGCATCGGTGCGCAGGCGCAGCGTGAACTCGCGATCGGCGGGCAGCACGGCCGGTGGCGTGGGCGCGCCGGGCAGGAAGGCGATGCGCGGCGGCTGCGGCGGCACGGGGGGCGGCGGCGCGCAGTCGTCGAAGGTGGTGGGCGGGCAGGCGCAGACCGGGTCGGGCGTGGTGGTCACCGTCACGTCGCGGCGGGGCAGCGGCGCGGTCTTGAACCAGCCGGCGTGCGCGGCATCGGGCACCATCACCCAGCTCGCCTCGGTGGCGCAGGCATCGTCCAGGCCCAGCGCGCCGTGCAAGCCCTTCAGGCGGCGCGGCTTGTCGGTGAAGAAGCGCACCTGGTCGGCCCAGTTCAGCAGCAGGCGGCCGCGCAGGCCCGCGGTCCAGTCAGGGTCGAGGAAGAGCTGGGCGTTGTAGTCCGCCAAGCCATTGCGCTCCAACGCGTCACGGGGGTCCGGCAGCACGGGCGTCCAGGCCTCGAAGTCGTCGCCAATGCCCAGCGGCAGCAGCAGCCAGTCGCCGGTCAGCGCGTTGACGCGGCCGGCCAGCGGCCAGCCGCTCACATCGGCGCCAGCGTCATAGAGGCCGTCGGCGTCGGGCAGCAGCCAGGGCAGATTGGCGGCTTCCGAGGCGAGGTTGCAGGCGTCGAGATGGCGCAGCGGCTGGCCGGGCTCACGAATCGCGAGATCCAGTTGCACGCGCTCGATGAGCCAACTGGTGGCATCGACCGTGCCGCCACCCCCATGGGGCCAGATCCAGCCGGCGGGGCCCAGCGCGCTGGCGAGGTCGCCGTTGGCGCGCACGCGCTTCCAGCCCTCCTTGTCCAGCGCCGTCGGCAGGCGCGCGCGCAGCACGTCGCCCACGGCAACGCGGTCGCCGCTGTGCAAAGCCTGGCTGCGCACGCGGGCCGACAACTCCATGCGGTCGGCCCAGGCTCCCACGCTGTTGGCGCGCAGCTCGAAGTCGCCGCCTTCGATCGTCCACATCGCACCGCTCTGCTGGGCCAGGCGCAGGCCAGGCACCTTGAAATGCGCGGACGCCGCCGTTGCACCGGCCACGCGGATCACATGGCAGCGCCGACCGCCTCCGGCCAGGAAGGCCATGACGGCGGGCTGCAGATGGGCTGCGACGCGCTCGGACGGGTCATCGCCGCTGCCGCCCTGCACGAGATCCAGCAGGCCGCCGAAGACCGCCTCGAACCCGGCCGCGCTTTCGACGGCCACGGGCCGGTCCAGCGGGCCGCGGGCCGCAAAACCGATGAAGACCGGCACGTCCATGATGGGCATGCCGTCGCCACTGGGCGTCGGGTCATCGACGATGCGGACTCCGACTGGCACGCCTTACCTCATTCCATTTCGAGGCGTTCGTAGGACAGCGTCAGCTCCTCCATCGCCACGTCCGTCCCCTTCGCATTGAAGGGCCCCGAGACGTGTTTCATGATGCGGGCGTTGATGAGTCGCCAGGTCTGCACGGTCTGGCTGCGGTCCTCGTTCTTCAGCTCGACGGTGACGGTGCGCAGGCCCGTGCTGGCGCCGTTGCGCACGTCGTCCAGCCATTTGTAGAGGTCCAGCGAGCCGATGACGCCGCGCTTCATCGTCACGTCGGTGGCCTTGTTCAGGCCCGCCGTCTTGATGACGTTGTTGAAGGCGTAGTTGCCGGGGCGGTACTCGGTGATGGTGACTTCCATGCCGATACCACTGACCTCCTGGAAGCCGGCCTGGGGCGTGTTGGTCACCCCGTCGCCGAGGTTGACGTGGAAGTTGAACTGCACATAGGGTCGATCACGAACGACGGCCATGGTGGGCTCCTATCAGGACTTTTGATCGGCCGTCCACTGGCCAATGCGGAAGATGACGAATTCGGCGGGCCTGAGCGGCGCGACGCCGACCAGGCAGACGAGGCGGCCGTTGTCGAGGTCGTTCTGCGTCATCGTCGAGCGGTCGCAGCGCACGAAGAAGGCCTTCTCGGGCTTGTCGCCCAGCAGTGCGCCGTTGGCCCACTCGTTGACGAGGAAGTCGCGGATGGTGGCGCGCACGTTGTTCCACAGCGCCTCGCCGTTGGGCTCGAAGACGGCCCACTGCGTGCCCTTGTCGATGGAGCGCTCCAGGTACGCGAAGTAGCGCCTGAGATTCACGTACTTCCACTCGGGGTCGGAGCTGATGGTGCGCGCGCCCCAGAGCCGGTTGCCGCGCCCCTCGAAGAAGCGGAAGGCGTTGATGCCCTCGGGGTTGAGCACTTCCTGCTGGGCGGTGTTGATCAGCGTCTCGAAGCCGATGGCGCCGCGCACCACCTCGTTGGCCGGGGCCTTGTAGACGGCGCGCTCGGTGTCGTTGCGGGCATAGATGCCGGCGACGAAGCCCGAGGGCGGCAGGTTCAGCGGCTGGCGGGTGATGCCGTCGAAGACGGTGACCCAGGGGTAATACAGCGCCGCGTACTTGCTGTCCAGCTTGGCCTTGAGCTTGCGCACGTCGGCGATCTTCATGCCCTCGTGCGAGTCCAGCACGGCGATGCGGTAGCGCATCTTCTCGGCGTGGGCGATCAGCAGGTTGGTGATGGCCGCCACGTCGTCGGCCCGCGCGCTGGCCAGCCAGGTGGAGCCGGGTGCGGCGACGATGGAGATGTCCTCGATGGACTCGAACTGCTTGAAACCGGTGGAATAGTCCTGCGTCGGGTCGGCGCGGCCCTCGTACTCGGTGCGGCCTGGCAGCATGCCGTCGTTGCCGCCGGCCAGCCAGGCGTTGGCGGTGAGGCCGGCCTCGAACTTCTTCTTCAGCGCATTCATCTCGATGCGGGCGGCGTCGTCCCACTCGATCTGCGTGATCTTGAAGTCGAAGCCCGAGGCCAGCGTGTCCAGCGCCTTGAGCAGGTCCACGCCGCTGTCGATGCCGCCGCTGGCGCTGTTCAGCAGCACGATGGGCAGGCCACCCGCGGCCGGGCCGTTGAGGCTGAACAGGTCGAAGATGCTGTCGGGGATGCCCGCCGTCTTGTGCAGCGGCTCCAGTGGCAAGCCGCTCCAGGCGCCCAGGCTGCGGCCGTCGGTGGCGCGCACCTCCAGGCTCAGCGTCATGGGGCGTATGGAGTCGCCGCTGCCGGGCGTCAGGCTCAGCGCGAAGTCGCTCAGCACCAGCGGGTCGGGCCCGGCGGCGCCCGCAGGTGTGAGGCCACCGGCGCGGAACTGCCAGCTGCCATCCACCTGCCGGCGCGCCACGTACAGCGGCATGTCGGCAATGCCCTTGGCCGTGACGGGCGGGTTGGCGCCGCCGGCCGACAGCGGGAAGGCGGTGGCCGAGGTGATCCACACCACGTCGCCATCGGCCAGGTTGGCCAGCGTGGGGATGAGGCCACCGCCGCCACCCGGGTCGGGCAAGGCGCCCAGCACGTTGGGGCCCATCTTGGCGGTGAAGCGCACCTGCACATTGCCCGCCGCACCGGGGTAGCGGGCCACGATGCGCATGGCATCGGGCGCCGTGCCCACGGCCAGGCGCCCATGGCCGTCAGCGAATGGTGCGCTGCCGAAGGCGGCGGTCAGGTCGCTGGGGTAGGCGCCGCTCAAGGGGCGGAACACGCGGCTCACGTAGATGCGCTTGCCGCCTTCCTCAAAGAAGCTGCGCACCGCCTGCCAGATGTAGTTGGTGCTGGTGATGGGCGTGGTGGCCGGCGCCGCGGGCGTGTAGGTCAGCAGCTGCCCGTCGCCATAGGTGCGCTCGTACTCGGTGAGGCTGGTGAGGATGTCCGGCGCATCAGTGACGGGGCCGTACCGGCAGGGGCCGATGAAGCCGGTCGTCGTCGTGCTGACGCCTTCGATGGACTTCGATCGGAAGGACACCTCCTCGACGAATACACCGGGCGCAAGATATTCGGGCATGACGGTCTCCTTCGTGGAACGCGATTCAGACAGGAGCCAGGCGCAGTTCGCGATGCGCCGGTGGCAGGCCAAGGGTGGCGAGGATCAAGGGCTCGCCGGGAACGAAAGCGGGGACGGCGTACGCAGTGATGGCATCTGCTGCGGCATTGAGCGCAAGCACCTGGGGCTGAGCGGCAAAGGCCAGCACGTCGGGCGCGCCCAGGCCCAGCGCGGCGGCGGCCAGCATCGGATCGGCAAAGACGGCCAGTTGCGACACCGGCCCGGGTGGTGAGCCCGCGCGGTTGGGGCGGGGCAGCGGCAGGTGCAAGCTCAGGCGCCCTTCGGCGTCGCTGGCGCCCTCGTGCACGCGCCCGTCGCCATCGGTGAGGCGCACGCGCGCCCAGCCCGCCGGCTCGCCAGTGGCCTGCCACACGAGCAGGCCATAGACGCTGGCCATGCCGGCAGGCGCGCGGCGCGCGGGGGCGGACAAGAGGTTCACGCGCAGCAAACGCGTGCCGCCGAACACCGAGCCGCCCACGATCTGGCCTATGGGCGTGGCCGGCAGCGGCCAGGGCAGGCTCAAGGGCTGGAAGCGCTCCTGCTCGTCGCGCACGACGACGTCGGCAAAGATGGGTGCGGCCGGGGCGGGGTCGCGCCAGCGCTCGGGCAGGTCGGGCCAGTGGTGCACGCCCGAAGGCGTGGCGACGGAGCGGCCCAGCAGCTTGCCGCCGCGCCGGAGCACCAGCGTGCAGCGCAGGCCGGCCTGCACGGACTGGCCCGTGGCAGCGTCGAGGAATGCAAGTGCATCGCCGGCGGGCAGCACCACCTCGTCCAGCGGCGGTTGGAGCAGCGTGGTCGCAGCCATCAGCCGCCCTCCCCTCGCGCGCCTACGCCAAAGCGGCGCTCGGTGACTGGCGCGCCGGTGGGCTCCAGCTCGTCGATGTCCAGCAGCACCATGCGGGCCACATAGGTCATGCCGGCCTGGAAGCCGCTCTTCACGCGGTCCCACAGCGACAGGTAGTCAACAGTGTTCAGCGGGTCGGCGATGAGCTGCACGCTCTCCTCGGGCTGGAAGACCGTGGGGCTGCCCTTGGTGTAGCGGTTGATCAGCTCGCCGCTGAGCATGGGCAGCTGGTGCAGGAAGGCCATGGCCCAGCCCAGCATCTGCGTCTGCTTGTCGGCCTTGGCGGCGATGGGCAGCAGCAGGAAATACAGGTCCACCGGCAGCGAGGGCTTGTACAGCTTGCCGTCCGGCCCGCGGCGCGGCGGCAGGTTGCGCGGCGAGCCGCCAATGCCCACGCGCCACAGGATGAGATAGAAGCCTTCTTCCGGCGCGGCCTGGCCCTCGGTCAGGCTGCCAAGAGATGCCAGCTCGAACTTGGCCGATGCGCCCAGCTGCAGGTCCGCCGTGGGGCAGGCCTCGCGCATCAGCTCGAGCACGCTCTCGCCTACTGCGCGTATCGCGGTGTATTGGGCCATCGGATCAACCTCGTCTCCCACCCGCTTTGCACAGGCGAGGCGATCCTAGGAACGCGGTTTGCCGCGGTCATCATGCTTGTTAGGGACGGCAAGCTCGGCGTCCTCAACTTGAAGAAACCGAAGCAGGTGACAGGTCTGAACGCCGGTTGTCCTTGACTTGTCAGCGATCAGCGACAGGGTTCAGGGACGTACCCCTGGCGGCTGCATCGTCATGCCGGCCGAGCGGCGAGCCAGGTACACCTCCAGCGCCAGCAGCTCGGCGCTGTCCCACGCCGGCACCTGGGCCCGCACGCCGCTCAGGCAGCCGCGCAGGCGGCGCTGCAGGCTGCCCAGCGACTGCCACTCCAGCCGATAGACGGGATAGTCATCCACATGCGCTTGCGGTATGAGGCTGCCGCCCAGTCGCAGGCCCGCGCGCTCGTCGTGGCATTGCGCGCAGGACAGGTTGAGCGCGCCGGCGCGCGCGTTGTAGAGCTGCTGGCCTTTGCTGGCGGCAGCGTCCAGTTCGGGGCCCTTCGGTGGCGCGACGGGCAGGCCGCGGGATTGCTGGGCGACGAGGGCCGTCAGCGCCAACAAGGGCTCGGCCTCGGGCGCCCAGGCGGGTTGCTGCTGGTGGCGCACGCGGCAGCGTTGGATGCGGCCGGGGAGATCGATGAGGCCTTTGTCGAACGCGGGATAGCGCGTCGCCGCGCCGCGCAGTTTCTCGGGCTCGCCATGGCAGCTTGCGCAGGACTTGGAGCCTTGCGCCCACAGGTCGCGGCCCAAGGCCAGGGCGAGCTGCGCGGGGTGTTGCGCATCGTCGGCCTGCAGCGTGCGCAAGGCCGGGCTCATGGTGTCGCGGCCGGAGCGGCGGTCGTCGGCGTGCGCCGTGAGCGCCACGAGAAGGAGCAGCAGTGCCCTCATGTGACGTTCAGCGTGCGCGTCTCGAAGTGCTCGAAGCCGTTGTCGCCTCGCCATGAGAAACGCAGCTCACCGGCCTTGCCCACGCGCATCCAGAACGACACATAAGGATTCGCCGAGATGGCCGCGAAGAGGTCGGCCGCGAACACCAATTCGCCATCGAGGCGGCATTCAAAGCGCCGCACCAGGTCGCGCGGCAGGCGGGCGCCTTCGTCGCTGCTGCGGTAGCCGGTCTCCATCGCATGGGCCACGGTGGCGCGCACCTCGAAGGCCTCGTTAGCCTTGATGGCCGCGGGAATGGAGATGACCGCTCTTGTCGCCATCAGGGTTCCACGCAGGCCGCCAAGGTCACGATGACGTCCATACCCACTTGCCAGCAGCGGCCATCGGCCGCGCGCGCCACGGCCACGATGCGTTGGCTGCGGGCCAGGCGCATGCGGGTGCTGAACTCAGGCTTGGCGGCCGCAGCGCCCAGGCTCACCTGAATGACGCCGGGCTCGGGGTTCAGCGGCGTGAAGAGGGCCAGGCCCGTGACGGGCTCATTCGCCACGACGCGCACCGGCACGGCATTGCCGTTCTCCACCAGCTCGGCGATGTCGATCTTCAACGTGCCGGGCTCAGGGTCGCGGCCGGCCCAGGCGCGGATGGCGGCGCGCATGGCCTCGTCGCTGGCCTGCGCCTCGGGCAAGGAAGCGAACACGGCGGCCGCAACGATGAACTCGCGGCGCTTCATTTCTTAGGGAGTGTGCCGAGATAAGCCACGATGTCGTCGAGTTGCTGCTCGGTCAGTGCCGCCTTGCCCTGCCATGCGGGTGCCACGTCCCGCAGGCCTTCTGTCGAGCGGAACGGCGGCATGACCGTGGCGGGGTTGAAGCGGCGCATGTCGGCAATGCGGTCGCGCAAGCCCTTGGCATTGAGCCGCGCGGCCACGCTGTCCAGCGGCGGCGCGAGGTTGCCCTGGTTGGCGTCGCCCGCGGCCGTCAGTGCGTGGCACAGCAGGCACAGGGTCTGTGTACGGTCGGCCACCAGCGCACGGCCGCGCTCGATGTCCCCCGGCTCGGCGCGTGCGCTGGCCGCGAACAACAAGGCGGCCAGCAACACACGCATCACACGAGCTTGTTCTTGCTCAGCGGCAGGTCGCGGATGCGCTTGCCCGTCGCCGCGAAGATGGCGTTCAGCACGGCCGGCGCGGCCACCGCGATGGTGGGTTCGCCCACGCCGCCCCAGAAGCCGCCCGAGGGCATGACGATGGCCTCCACGGCCGGCATGTCGGCCATCTTCATCACCGGATAGGTGTCGAAGTTCTGCTGCTCCACGCGGCCGTCCTTGATGGTGATCTCGCCATACAGCGCCGCCGACAGGCCGTAGACGAAGCTGCCCTCCACCTGGGCCGCGATCTGCTGCGGGTTGACGGCGTAGCCGGGGTCGGTGGCCGCGACGATGCGGTGGATCTTGAGTTCACCCTTCTTGCTGACCGACACCTCGGCGCAGGCCGCCACATAGCTGCCAAACCCCATGATCTGCGCCAGGCCCAGGTGCCTGCCCTTCGCGCGAGGCTTGCCCCAGCCGGCCTTGTCGGCCACGGCGTTCAGCACGGCCAGGTGCTTGGGCGAGTTGGCGAGCAGCTCGCGGCGCAAGGCCAGCGGGTCGCGCTTGGCGGCGTGGGCCACCTCGTCGATGAAGCACTCCAGGTAGATGGCGTTCTGATTCAGGTTCACGCCGCGCCAGAAGCCCGGCGGCACCGGCGGGTTGCGCATCGCGTGGTCGATGACGAGGTTGGGCACCGCATAGCCCAGCGCGCCCTCGGCGCCGCCCGCGTTCAGGCCCTGGAAGACGACGGGGTCCTTCCCGTCCTTGATGTTCTGCGGAAAGATGCCCGCGATGATGCTCTGGCCCGAGATGCGCATGTGCAGCGCCGTGAGCTTGCCGGCCGCGTCCAGGCCCGCCGTCAGCTTGCACTGCGTGACGGGGTGGTAGCGGCCGTGCGTCATGTCCTCTTCACGGCTCCAGATCAGCTTGACCGGGGTGCCGGGCAGCTCCTTGGCGATGGTGACCGCCTGGCGCACCCAATCGTGCACGGCGCCGCGCCGGCCAAAGCCGCCGCCCAGGTGCAGCTTGTAGACCTCGCATTGCGCAGGCGTCAGGCCCGAAGCCTCGGACGCCGCAGCCAGCGCCGCCTCGCCGTTCTGCGTGGGCGTCCACACCTCGCAGCGCTCGGGCGTCCACTTTGCGGTGGCGTTCATCACCTCCATGGTCGCGTGGTTCTGGTGCGGCGCGCTGTAGACGGCCTCCACCTTCTTGGCGGCGCTCGCCATGGCCGCGGCCATGTCACCCTGCGTACTGCCCACGGCCGCGTCGGTTGCGTCCAGGCCCGCCTTCAGCGTCGCGGCCACGTCGGCGCTGCTGAGCTTGGCGTTGGGGCCCTCGTCCCAGACGATGGGCAAGGCCTCCAGCGCGGTCTTGGCGTGCCACCAGGTGTCGGCCACCACGGCCACCGCCGTGTCGCCCACCTGCACGACCTTCTTCACGCCGGGTTTGCTTGCAATCGCGGCGGCGTCAAAGCTCTTGATCTTGCCGCCAAAGACCGGACAGTCCTTGATGGCTGCGTTCAACATCCCCGGCAGCTTCAGGTCCATGCCGTAGACCTGCGAACCGTCCACCTTGGGCTTCGTGTCCAGCCGCTTGATGGGCCGGCCCGCGAGCTTCCAGTCCTTGGGGTTCTTGAGCTGGATGTCGGCCGGCGCGGCGAGCTTGGCGGCCTCGGCCGAGAGCTGGCCGTAGCTCAGCTTCTTGCCACCCGCATGCGTGACCCAGCCCGAGGCGGTGCTGCACTCCACCACCGACACCTGCCACTGGTTGGCCGCCGCCTGCACCAGCAGCGCCCGTGCCAGCGCCCCGCCCTTGCGCACGTATTCGTTCGACTCGCGAATACCGCGGCTGCCGCCCGTGCTCATGCTGCCCCAGGCGCGGCTGCGCGCGAGGTTCTGGCCGGGCGTGGGGTACTCGGTCTTCACCTTGTTCCAGTCGCAGTCCAGCTCCTCGGCCACGAGCTGGGCCAGGCCGGTCAGCGTGCCCTGCCCCATCTCCGAGCGCGCGATGCGGATGACGACGGTCTCGTCCGGCAGGATCTGCACCCAGGCGTTCAGCTCGGGTGTTGCTTCTGCCGTCTGGGCAAGACCTGGCACGTGAAAGCCCACCATCAGGCCGCCTGCCGTGGCGGTTGTTGTATGAAGGAAGGTTCGGCGAGAAAGAACGGCGCTCATGCTTGCCCCCCTTCGATGACGATGGGGATCTGCTTGCGCTGCACCTGGCCGGCCGCGAGGTGGATGGCCGCACGCACGCGGTTATAGGTGCCACAGCGGCAGATGTTGGTCATGGCCGCGTCGATGTCCGCGTCCGTGGGCTTGGGCTTGGTCTTCAGCAGCGCGGCCGCCGCCATCAGCATGCCGCTCTGGCAGAAGCCGCACTGCGGCACGTCCAGCGCGTCCCAGGCTTTTTGCAGCGGGTGCGAGGCGTTGGGGGCCAGGCCCTCGATGGTGGTGATCTTCTGCGCCGCCGTCAGCGCCGAGGCCGGCATCACGCAGCTGCGCACCGGCGCGCCGTCGATGTGCACCGTGCAGGCGCCGCACTGCGCGACACCGCAACCGTACTTGGTACCGGTGAGGCCGAGCTGCTCGCGCAGCACCCAGAGCAACGGGGTCTCGGCTTCCGCCTCGAACTGGACCCGCTTGCCGTTGACTGTCAGTTCTGCCATTCGCTGCTCCGTGTTGTTCTGCCGCTGGTGGTGGCGCCGGGCAGCCTAGCAGGAACGGAGGTTTGTTGTCATGCGGTGGGCATGAAGCTTTGTTGCATGGTCTTGGCGGCAAGGCCCATGCCGGGAATTCGCCCCGGCGGGCGACCCACTTTCTGGGCGACCAGAAAGTGGGCAAAGAGTCGCCCCCGAACCGCCCGCCCCTCGCAGAGCGAGGGGTTCCCTGCGGTGCGCAGAACTTGAGGCCCCGCGCAAAACTCCCGCCGCGCGCAAGCGCGCTGTGGTCGAACAGTTGCGCGGAGTCAGAGCTTGAAGCGTGCTGACGCACGCGTCCTCAAGTTCCTTGCGCTCCTAGGCGGGACTCAAAGGGGGAGTGAAGGAACAGCCCGCACCAGCGGGCTGATGCGTTTGGTGTTGAGGTTCCGGCTGTTGGCTGTTCGGCTGTTTGGGGGTCTCCCCTTCTAAACCGCCGAGCATCACAGGGCATCGAGGCGCGCGCCTTGGCGCGCTTCAACTTCTGACTCCGCGCAACTGTTTGACCAGAGCGTAGCGGCGGGAGTTTTGCGCGGGCCTCGATGACCGAGAAGCACAGGGTACCCAGCCGCTTGCGGATGGGCGGTTTTGCAGGGGCGGTTTCTTTGCCTACTTTCTTGGGCGCCCAAGAAAGTAGGTCGGCCGCGGGGACGAAATCCCCGCATGGGCCTCGCCACAAACCTCACCTCCCACCAAGGCCACCTAACATCCGCCGCCAAATGGCCCTCATCCTCATCCCCCTCCCCGCCCAAGACCACGACCCCAGCGAGGTCGCCATCCCCTGGCGGCTGCTGAGCGAGAAAGGCCACCGCATCCAGTTCGCCACCCCGGACGGCAAGCCCGCCCAGGCCGACCCCCGCATGATCGACGGCAACGGCCTGGGCCCCTGGAAAGGCGTACTGCGCGCCAACGCCGCCGCCCGCGACGCGCACGCGGCGATGACGCAGACCGAGGCGTTCCAAAAGCCCATCCGCTACGACGACATCGACGCCGCCTCCATCGACGGCCTGCTGCTGCCGGGCGGCCATGCGCAGGGCATGAAGCCCTACCTGGAATCAACCCAGCTGCAAGCCCTCGTCACCGCGCAGTTCGCCCGCAACAAACCCGTCGCCGCCATCTGCCACGGCGTGCTGCTGGCGGCGCGGTCCAAACACGCCGACGGCAAGTCCGTGCTGCATGGCAAGCGCACCACGGGCCTCACGAAGCAGCAGGAGATGACGGCCTGGCTGATGACGGCCGCGTGGCTGGGCAGCTACTACCGCACCTACCCCACGCCGCTGCAGACCGAGGTGGAGACGCTGCTCGCGAGCCCGCAGGACTTCGATGTAGGCCCGCCGGCGGTGCTGCGCGACGACCCGGAGCATCTGGGCCGGGGCTTCCATGTGCGCGACGGCAACTATCTCAGCGCGCGCTGGCCGGGCGACGTGCATGGCTTCGCGCTGAAGTTCGCGCAGATGCTGGCTTAAGGAAAGACCAACTCGACGCGCAAACCCTGCCCGTCCGCCCCGCGCAGCAGGCGCAGTGTGACGCCATGGCGCTCGGCCACGGCCTTGACGATGGCCAGGCCCAGGCCGCTGCCGGGTTGGGGCTGGTCGGGCACGCGGTAGAAGCGGTCGAAAACACGCGCGTGCAAGTCCTCGGGGATGCCGGGGCCCGTGTCTTCCACCCACAGCAGCACGCCGCTGCCTTGCTCAATCAACCCCAACTCCACCTCAGAGCCGGCGGGCGCGTACTTGATGGCGTTCTCCACCAGGTTGTCGATCATGGATGTGAGCCCCTCGCGCTCGCCGTCCACCAGGCCCTCGGTGTGAGCGCGCAGCTCCAGCTCGATGCGCCTTTCGCGGGCCAGGCCGCTCAGGGCTGCCAGCCGCTCCTGCACCAGCGCGGCCAGCGACAGGCGCTCGCGGGTGCTGTTCTGCGCGCGGGCGGCGTCGCTGCGCATCAGGCCCAGCAGTTGGGCCACCAGGCGGCTCATGCGCGCGCTGCTGCGCACCAGGCCGTCCAGCAGCTCCTGGTCGCGCGGGTTGTCGCGGTGACTGCGCAGGGCTTCGACGTTGATGCGCATGGCCGCCAGCGGTGTGCGCAGCTCGTGGGCGGCGTCGGCGATGAAGCTGCGTTCGCGCTCCATGCTGGCCGCCACGCGCGCCAGCAACTGGTTCACGGCCTTGGACAGCGGGCGCAGCTCGCGGTAGCCGCTGCCGAACTTGAGCGGCGCCAGGTCGTCCGGGCTGCGCGCCTCCACCTCTTCGGAGAAACGCCGCCAGGGCCGCAGCGCCACGCGCACCGACAGCCAGGCCGGCAGCACCAGGAACGGCAGGCTGATCAGCAGCGGCAGGATGAGGATGCCGCGCGAGCCCAGCGCGAAGATGATCTTCATCGTGTGGCCGGAGCGGATCAGCGTCACCCGCGCGTCGGACACCTCGGACTGCTGCGAATAGGTGCGCCACGGCGTGCCGTCCACCTCCAGGCGCTCCAGCTGCCCCAGCTTTTGCGTACGCAGCGGGCCGGGCTCGCCGGGCGAGGCGTAGATGATGCGGTCGCCCTTGCGCACCACCATGGTCTGGCGCAGCGCGGGGTCGTCCTCCTCGTTGCTCTCGCGGCGCTGGAAGACGTCGATGCGCTTGAGCGCCGCGGCCAGTTTGTCGGGCTGGTCATACAGCGCGTCCACGACGGCCAGGATCATGTCCGCCCGCGGGCTGGCCAGGCGTGGCTCCAGGATCTCGTCGTAGCGCGCCGTGTCGTACACCAGGTAGCCAAAGGCTGCCACCCACAGCAGCAGCACCAGCGCCATCTGCGCCAACACCAGCCGGCCCACCAACGACGAAAAAAGCACCGCTCTCAGACGGGCCAGCATCAGCTCGCGTCCCCGCTGGCGTCCTGGCGGTCGATGACGTAGCCCACGCCGCGCACCGTGCGGATGTAGCCCGGGCCTATCTTGCGACGCAGGTTGGAGATGTGCACGTCCAGCACATTGCTCTCGTTGCTGGCGCCGCCGGGCAGCACCTGCTCCTCCAGCATGCGGCGCGTCAGCACGCGGTCCACACGCTTCATCAACAGGCTCAGCAGGTCGAACTCGCTGCGCGACAGCTCCGCGGCCTTGCCGTCCACCGTCACGCGCATGGTCGCCGTGTGCAGCGCCAGCTTGCGCACCTCCAGCGTCTCGCCGGCCATGCCGTAGCTGCGCCGTGCCAAGGCCCGCACACGCGACACCAGCTCGGCCAGCGCAAAGGGCTTCACGAGGTAGTCGTCCGCGCCCCGGTCCAGCCCCGCGAGCCGGTCGGCCAGCGCGTCGCGGGCGGTGAGTATCAGCACCGGCGTCGTCTCGCCGTCGCGGCGCAGCCGCGCCAGCAGCGTGAGGCCGTCGCCATCGGGCAGGCCCAGGTCCAGCAGCACCAGGTCGAACGGCTTGCTGTCCAGCGCCTGCAGCGCGTCCCCCAGGCGGCGCACCCAGAGCAGGCTCAGGCCCTGGTCTTCCAGCGCGATGCGCACGCCGTTGCCCAGTTCCAGATCGTCTTCAACCAACAGGATGTTCATGCCAGTAATTGGAGCGGCCGTACATGAAGAAAGCCTGAACCGCCGGGCGAATGGTGCCTCTTCATGAAGCCTTCAGAAAGGCTTTGGCTTCGGTTCATTTGCGGTTTCGACACTGCATTCAGCGCCGAAACACAGCTCGGCCGCCGGCACCCCACAAGAAGCACAGGTGCCCGGCCATCACAACACGCTTCGACAACTCCACCAAGGAAACCGCACCATGAACGCCATCCAACTCGCCGCCGCCCTGCTCTGCCTGGCCGGCATCTCCTCCCCCACCCACGCTGCCGACCTGAGCGCCACCCCGCAAGAGAGCGGCCCCTACGTCGGCGCCGCGCTGGGTCGCACGTCGTTCTCCGCCAAGGGCCTGAACCTGCCCAAGACCGGCAGCGACGAATCCGCGCAGGCCAGCAAGGTCTACGGCGGCTACCGCTTCAGCGACAAGCTCGGCGTGGAAGCCGGCTACGTGCGCCTGGGCTCGCTGTCCGAAACGCTGACCGTGGGGGCCAACCCCGTCACCCAACACGCCTCGGCCCGCAGCCTCTACGTGGCCGCCACCAGCCGCCTGCCGCTGTCCACCGACTTCGCCCTCACCGGCAAGGCCGGCATCTCCTTCGGCAAGGCCAGCGGCACCAACATGCTGCCGGCATCGGCTGACATGTCGGGCTCCAAGCGCTCGCTGATGTGGGGCGTGGGCGCCGAGTACAACATCAACCAATCGGTGGCGCTGACGGCGGACTTCGACCACTTCGGCCAGGTCTCTGACAAGGTGCGCGCGAACCTGTTCAGCGTGGGCGCTCGCTACAAGTTCTAAGCCAGAAGACCGGCGTCCCGCAGCACTTCGTTGAAGGCCTCAGGGGCCTCCAGCGACGGCAGGTGGGCCACGCCGGTGAGCGGCCAGCATTGCGCATCGGGCAGGCGGGCCGCCATCTGGCGGCAGCGGTCCACGAGGTGGGGCAGATCGAGATCGCCCCACACCAGCCGCACCGGCCGGGGCAAGTCCTCCAAGCGCGGCCACGCGGCCGGCGACGAGACCGGCTCGCCCGCGGTGGGCTGCAGGCGCAGCGCAATGCCATTCATGTCCAGGAACAGCGCCCGCGCGGCACCGCCGACGCGGCCCTCGGGCTCGCCCGGGCCGTCCAGCCAGAGACGCGCTTGAAGGCGATTCACTTCGCCCAGGTCGCCTGCCCCAAAGGCCGCCTCGGTGGCCTCATTCAAGGCCTGGCTGGCCGCGTCCAGCACGGGCGCCGGCACGCCGGTCACGGACGGCGCCACCAGCGTCAAGCCGGTCACCCGCTGCGGCCACGCCAACGCAAAGTCGATGGCCATGCGCCCGCCTTGCGAACAACCGACCAGCTCCACGCGGTCCAGGCCCAGTGCGTCCAGAGCGGCGCGCAAGTCCTCTATCCACACATGCGGCCGCGCGGCGTTGATGCGCGTCTGCCCGAAGCCGCGGCGGTCCATGCGCAGAGCCGAGCGTTGGCCCGCGGCGGCGGCCATGGCGCCATCCCACAGGCGGCCATCGGTGACGCCAGCATGCAAAAAGACCAGCGGCGCGCGGCCATCGTCATGCGGGCGGTATTCAACGGCGATCTCAGCGCCGTCAACGGGAATCCAGTGCGTGATGTTCATCACCCGGACTATGGCCCATCGCCCAAGCGGCGAAGGCATGACTACCGGCAGACGGCCGTCGCGTTCAAGACCTTGCGCGTTTTCGGGTCGCGCACGATGCGCTGCTCGCATTCGGTGACTTGCGCATTCACGGCGCGCGTCAACTGCACCTCGGTACCGACGAACCAGCACCGCATCCAGACCTGGTTCGCCTCCAGCGGACCGCGAAACTTCCAGAGCTGGGTGCCGTTCGGCATCTGCTGCGGCGCCAGGTCGAACTCGCGACTGCGGTCATCGTTCAACGGGCCATCAACGATGGACACGCCCGCCAGCGGGTGCACGGACAGTGCCGGCACGGCCGCCCACCCATGCGCCGCCTGCGGCTCGGACCGCACCTGCACGGTGGCCGGGCAGCTCTGGGCGGTGGCCAGGCTGGTCAGCGTGGCCAGCACCGCGGCGCAGGCCAGTCGACTCATCATCGTGCTCATCCCGGCTCCGCAATCCGATACCCCACCCCCGGCTCCGTCAGCAGCACGCGCGGCTCGGCCGGGTCGGCCTCCAGCTTGGCGCGCAGCTGGGCCATGTACAGGCGCAGGTAGTGGGTCTGCTCGGTGTCGTCCGGGCCCCAGACGTCGGCCAGCAGGCGGCGGTGGGTGACGACCTGGCCGGCCTGGCGCACCAGACGGGCCAGCAGTTTGAATTCGGTGGGCGTGAGGCGCACGTCGGCGCCGTCGCGCTTCACGCGGTGGGCGGCCAGGTCCACCTCCAGGCCGGCGCGGCGGTACAGCGTCAGCGCGGGCTGGGCCACGGTGCCGCGGTGGCGCAGCGCCACGCGCAAGCGGGCCAGCAGCTCGCCGATGCCGAAGGGCTTGACGAGGTAGTCGTCGGCGCCGGCGTCCAGCAGGCGAATCTTCTGGCCCTCCACCTGGCGGGCGGAGATGACGATGAGCGGCGTGGAGCGCTCGCGGCGCAAGGCCTGCAGCAGCTCCTCGCCGTCGCCATCGGGCAGGCCCAGATCCAGCAGCACGGCGTCGATGGGACCGGCGTGAGCGAGCTGGGCACGGGCATCGGCGAGGCTCGCGGCGGTGAGCACGTCGTAGCCCTCCACGGCCAGGGCCTCGCGCAGCGTCACGCGCAGTTCGCGGTCGTCTTCAACAAGCAATAACTTCATATCGGGGCCTCCGGCAACTCCGGCGCGGCGCGCAGCGGCAATCTGAACTCGAAGCTGCAGCCGCCATGCCCGCGCGGGCGCAAGCTCAGCACCCCGCCCTGCGCTTCGGCAATCGCGCGGCACACGGCCAGGCCCACGCCGGCGCCGGAGGGGCGCTGCGCGAAGGCGGCCAGGTCGCCGCGCTGGAAGGCGTCGAACACGCGCTCGCGCCAGGCGGGGTCGATGCCCGGGCCGCGGTCGCGCACGGCGAACAAGGCTTCCTCGCCCACGCGGCGCACCACCAGCTCCACCGTGGCTTCGGCGGGGCTGTACTTGAGCGCGTTGTCGACGAGGTTGTCCAGCAGTTGCGACATCAGCGCCGCATCACACCACAGCAGCGGCAGCTCGGGGTCGATGCGCGCCTTCACGCGCTCACCATCGGGGCGGCGGCGCACGCGGCGCAGCGCGGCGCCCACGATCTCCTCGGCCGACTCCCAGTCGCAGCGCAGCGCCGCCACGCCGGGCGCGCCCAGGCGGGCGAGCTGCAGCGTGTTGTCGGTGAGGCGCGTCAGCCGCGCCGTTTCGTCCACGATGCGGTCGGCCAGCTCCTTGCGCTGGGCTGGCGTCAGCCGCTCGCCCTGGGTCTGCAGCGACGAGGCCGAGCCCATGATGGTGGCCAGCGGCGTGCGGTAGTCGTGCGAGATGGCCGCCAGCATCGCGTTGCGGGTGGACTGCACCTGCGCCAGCTCGCCCGCCTGGCGGGCTTCGTCCTGCACGCGGCGGCGCTGCAAGGCCAGGCCCATCTGGTCGCACAAGGCCTGGGCGTGGGCGAACTGGTCGGGGGCCAGCGCCTCGGTGCCGATGCCGCGCAGCGTGACGGCGCCCAAGGCGGCATCGCGGCCACGCAAGGGCAAATAGAGGTCGGGCTCGCCGGCATGGTGGTCGGTGCCGGGGCCCAAGGCCCGGCCGCAATCGGCGCAGAGCTTGAGGCCCGCCAACGCATTGGCATCCGGCTCGCCAAACACCAGCTCCTGCTCGCCCGCCGAGGGCCGCAACACCGCAGCCACCGGCAAGCCCGCAAGAGACTCCAGCGCCTTCAGCAACTCATGCGCATGCGCCTCGGGCCGCTCAGCGTCGCGCATCAGGTCGCCAAACTCGCGCTGGGCCCGCTCCAGCTGCGCCGCCCGCTGGGCCGCACGCAGGCTGGCCCAGGCCCCGCGCAGCCGCCAGCCCGCCCAGGCCAGGCCCGTCAGCGAGCCGATGGCGATCCAGGGCAGAAAGGGGGTGACGGTGCGCAGGGGCATGGGGTCGCGCAGTTTAGGTGGCCTCCACGACGTCGGTCAGCACGGGCGTCCTGGGCTTGTCGAGGCGGTCCTTCACCAGCCCGGCCAGCAACACATCCACCAGCGTGCCGCCCTGGCCACCGGCCTGGCCACCGCCACCCACCAGCACCTCCGGCACCAGCTGCACGCCCGCGCCGGCCAGGGCCTGCGCCACCTGCACGATGGCGTAGTTGCCCGACTCCATGGAGCCGATCTTCTGGCGGATCACTTCAGCCTCGGCCTCACCGATGGCCAGCGTCCTGCCGGCTTCGGCCTGGCCGGTGACGCGGGTCACTTCGGCATCGGCCTCGGCCGTGATCTTCTTGGAGCGCGCCGCGCCATCGGCCGTCTTCACCGCGGCTTGCGCATTGAACTCGGCCATCGCCACCTTGCGCTCGGCGTCCACCACCTGGGCCTGCGTGCGGGCCAGGGCTGTCGCTTGCTCCAGTTGCTGGCGCACGCCCTGGGCTTCCATCTGCGTGGTGAAGGTCACCTTCTCCTGCTCGGCCAGCTTGCGGTCGGTCAGCGTCTTCATCAGCTCGGCCGGGGGCACGATGTCGCCGATCAGCGTCTCCACGGCGCCCACGTCATAGGCCTTCAGCGCCTGCGCAATGGCGGCCTTGGCGTCGGCCTGGCGCTCGCTGCGCTTCTTCAGGAAGTCGATGACGTCCGAGTTCTGCGCCGCGTTGCGGAAGTAGTTGCCGATGGTGGGCTCCAGCACCTGCGTGACGAGCGCCTCCATGCTGCCGAAGCGCGCAATCACCTTGGGCGCGTCGTTGCGCGGGATGTGGATGATCTGGCTCACGTCCAGGTTGAAGGTGAAGCCGTCCGCGCTGCGCACGGTGATGGTGGACAGGTTGGCGTCCAGCTTGTGGGCCTCGGTCTTGCCGGTGGCCCAGTTCAAGACGACGTTGGCGGTCGGCACCACGCGCACCTTGTGCGTGTAGGTGTTGATGGCGTACTTGCCGGGGTCCAGCACATCCACCCACACGCCCTTCTCGCCGCGGCGCACCATGTTGGCGTGGCGGAAGCCCTCGCCCGTCACGTCCTCGCCGGGCTTGCCGACAAAGGCGACGACGACACCCACCGACGCAATGGGCACCTCGGTCATGTCGATGATCTCGACGGTGGCGAACATCGGGTTGATGAAGTAGCGGCCGGCCAGCAGCACCTGCTCCTGCAAGCCCTTGGTGCCACCGGCGTTCACGAAGGCCTGCGGTTCCTGGAACAGGTTGTGGCCCGGCACTTCGGGGCCGGCGATCTCGCCCGTCGTCAGCGACGCACCCTCGCGCGTCGTCACGATGCCCACCTTGTTGTCCGGCACGTCGGTGACCTGCACCTGCATGACCTTGAACAGGCCCGGGTTGATGCGGTACTTGCCTTGCGGGATGACGGTCATCTGCGGGCCACGCTCGCCGCCGCCTTCCATGAAGGCACGTGCGTCCTGGAAGCTGTCGCAGGCCACGGCGCGGCCGATCACGCGGCCATTGGCCAGCGGGCGGCCGTCGCGGGCCTCCACGATGCCGATCTTGCCGGGCTCGATGACGGTCATGCGCTCCAGGCGCACGGTGAACAGCAGCGTATTGATGCGCCAGGCGCCCGGGGGCACCACGCTCGTCTGCAGGCCACGCTCGCCGCTGGCCAAAAAGGCACGCGCGTCCTGGAAGTTGTCGCACGCGACATGGCGGGCCAGCACGCGGCCATCGGGCAGCGGCAGGCCGTCGCAGGCCTCGACCACGCCGATGGCGTCGTCCGGCACGATGGTGAACTTGACCAGCTCCACCTGGTACTGCCACGGCCACAGGCCCAGGTGCAGGCCAGGGGCCAGCGTGTCGGCCTGCAGGCCCGCTTCGCCGTAAAGGGCCACGATGCGGCCGGGCGGCAGTTCGCGGTGGCGGCCGAAGAGCACGAAGCCCTTGGTGACGGTGCCGATGGAGTCGTCCGGCACGATGACGAAGCCGAACAGGCGCATCGTGCGCTTGTACATGGCCAGCGCCACGAGGCCGACCAGCACGAGCGCGGTCAGCCAGGGGTGAACAACGGGGAAGGACAGGATGTCCATGAAGAGACTTCGGTTGTGAAGAGGCCTTCACTCTCTCTGCTGGCCCATATGGGCCGCATAAGTGAACCTGCCCTGCAACAGCTGCCCGTGCTGGCGCCGCCCGATTTGGCCTTATGGACTGATTGCCGCGGTCCGGAACCCCGCGAACACGTCGTGCCGATGCGGCTGGAAGAAGTTGCGATAGCGCGCGTCGTGCATGCGGCTGTGGGCTGCGAACGACCCGCCACGCAGTTCGCGATGGTCTTGGAACCACGGGGCCGAGTAGTCCTTGTACGGCCCGGGCTGGAACCCCGGGTAGGGCTCGAAAGGCGACGCCGTCCATTCCCACACGCTGCGGCCCCACTGGAATGTGCCGGGGGCCGCGGTGATGGCGGCAAATTCCCATTCCGCCGGTGTCGGCAACCGGCGCCGCGCCCAGCGGCAGTAGGCCTCGGCCTCCCAGGCGTTCACGTGGATGACGGGCTGTTCGGCATCCAGGTCGGTCCAGCGGTCGAACCAGCGGACTTCGCAGCGCCCGGCTTCCCGCTCGCGCCACCGCTGCGGGCCGGTGGCGGCGGCAGTGGCGCGCCAGGCGCCCGCCTCGCCCGGCCACCAGCCCGGGTCGGCATACCCGCCGGCTTGCACAAAGCGCAGGAACTGACCCGCGGTGACGGGCGCGGCGTCGATGCTGAAGGGGCGGACCTCGACGTCACGCGACGGCAGCTCGTTGTCGAAAGCAAAGCCTGGCCGGCCAGAGGGCCACCCGAGCTGGAACGCGCCACCGCCCAGGTGCAGCTCGCCGTGCTGCGCCACCGGCGGCAGCGCGCAGCCGCGCGGCGGCGCAAACCCGAGAACGCCACGCAGCCAGGCGAAGGCCTCGGCGTGCATGTCCTCATGGAACAGGGCCAGGCGATGCATGTAGGCCGCCTCGTCGCCGCTCCCATCCGGCGGCACGGCCGCGACGCAGGCGTCAAGCTGGGCTTGCAGGCGGTCCAGCAGCGCCTGGCGCCCGGTGGCCTCGATGTGCCAGCGCTGGGCGTGCGCCAGGCGCGCGGAGTCGAACGTGTCGTCGGGGCCGATGAAGCGGGGCGGTTGCCCGGCGACCACGAAGCCCTGGCCATCGACATGATGCGGGCCGCGCAAGACCCAGAACTCACCGAACCAGCCGACATGGCCCAGTTCCCAGGGGATGGGGTTGACGCCTGCACGATAGGGGAAGCGCCACTGCGCATCGTCGAGGTCGGTCACCCGGGACAGCAGCGTCTCGCGGCTGTCTCGCAGCGCCGCGGCGAGTGCTGCGCCGCTGAGGCGACGCGGGTCCTGCAAGGCGTGCTGTGTCAACATGAGGTGATGCCCAAGCCCTCAGTGTGCATCGTTTCGCCGGCCCGCCAGGCCGACAACAACGGCAACTGGCGCACGGCCGACCGCTGGAAGGCCCATCTGCAGCCCGTGGCCGACGTGGAGGTGCTGCAGCAATGGGACGGGCAGCCGGCCGACCTGCTGATCGCGCTGCACGCGCGCCGCTCGGCCCCTTCCATCGAGCGATTCCACCAGCGCATGCCCGGGCGGCCCACCGTGCTGGTGCTGACCGGAACGGACATCTACCGCGATGTCGAGACGGCCGCCGACGCGCAGCGCTCGCTGGCCCTGGCGTCGCGCATCGTGGGCCTGCAGCCCCTGGCGCTTCAACGGCTGGCCCCGCCGCTTCGAAGCAAGGCGCTCGCCGTGGTCCAGGGCGCCGAGCCGCTGAAGCTTGCGCGCGTGGGCGGGCCGGGGCGGTTTGTCGCCGTCGGCCACCTGCGGGCAGAGAAGGACCCGCTGACGTTGATGCGCGCAGCGCGCCGCCTGCCGCAGGGCGTGCAGGTGTTGCACATCGGCGCAGCGCTGGACGAATCCTTCGCGGCAGCCGCGCGGGACACGATGCGCGACTGCCCGGTCTACCGATGGGCCGGCGCGATGGATCACCCGCTCGTGCGCGAGCTGGTCGCCGGCGCCACGGCGCTGGTGCACATGAGCCGGCTCGAAGGCGGCGCCAATGTGGTCATCGAGTCCATCGTGTCCGGCACTCCCGTGCTCGCCAGCCGCATCGACGGCAACGTCGGGCTGCTGGGTGAGGGCTATGGCGGCTACTTCCCGGTCGGCGACGACGAGGCGCTGGCCGCGCTCATGTCGCGTTGTGCCGCGTCGCCCGCCTTCACGGCTTCGCTCGCCGCGCAGTGCGCCGTGCTCGCTCCCGAGTACACGGCCGCGGCCGAGGGCGAGCGCCTGCGCCGACTGGTCGCCAGCTGCCTCCCGCAGACCTAGACTTGCCAGCCGCCTGTTTCGAAGAGACGCCGATGAAGATTGCCCAAGCCACCGCTGCCGCGCTGCTGACGGCACTTGCATGGACCGGGGTCCTTGCGGCCGACGCGCCGGTTGTCGCCGATCCCTTTGCACCCATGGCCAGGTTTGTCGGCAACTGGACGGGCAAGGCCACCGGCCAGGCCGGGGACGGCGACGTGACACGCAGCTACAGCTTCGTCCTGAACAGGCGCTTCATCCAGGAGAGCAACGTCTCGCGCTACCCCGTGCAGGAGAAGAACAAGAAGGGTGAGGTCCACGAGCACATGGGCATGTTCAGCTACGACAAGGCGCGCAAGCAGATCGTGCTGAGACAGTTCCATGTGGAAAGCTTCGTGACGACCTACCGCCTGCAGCCGCCCGCCGAAGGGGCGGCGACGCTGGTGTTCGAGAGCGATGGCTTCGAGAACTTCAGCAACACCTGGCGCGGTCGCGAGACCTACGAGTTCACGTCGGACGACGAGTTCACCGAGACCTTCGAGCTGGCGCCACCCGACAAACCCTTCCAGGTCTACAGCCAGACGCGCTTCAAGAGAGACAAGCGCTGAGCCCATCCACATCCCCACGACAGGGGAAGGGGATTAGCCTGGGGCTGCACGCCGGCCCCCGTTCTCCGAATAATCACCCGGCTTTTCGGCAGACAACAACAGCAAGGAGACTTCGATGACGACATTGCAGATCAATGGCAATTCGATGACGGTGGAGGCTGGCGACGACACGCCGCTGCTGTGGGTGCTGCGAGACCACCTCGGCATGACGGGCACCAAGTTCGGCTGTGGCCTGGCGCTGTGCGGCGCCTGCACCGTGCATCTGGATGGCCAGCCGGTGCGCGCCTGCCAGACGCCGCTGTCCGCCGCCGTGGGCAAGAAGATCATCACCATCGAAGGCGTGGCCGCCACCAAGACCGGCAAGGCCGTGCAGGAGGCCTGGGTGAAGCTGGGCGTGCCGCAGTGCGGCTACTGCCAGGCCGGGCAGATCATGAGCGCCACCGCCCTGCTGGAGCAAAAGCCCAAGCCGACGGACGCCGACATCGACGCGGCCATGAGCGGCAACCTGTGCCGCTGTGGCACCTACACGCGCATCCGCAGCGCCATCAAGACGGCCGCCGGGCTGGAAGGCGGTGCCGCATGAATGCCTTTGTCCCCCACGGCCACCTCACCCGCCGCAACGTGCTGGGCCTGACCGGCCTGGTGCTGAGCGTCGGCCTGCCCGGCTTTGCGCTGGGCGCCGACGAGCCCCAGAAGTTCGGCGGCGACGCCATGCCGCACGGCATCCAGGACAGCCCGCGCACCTTCGTGGCCATTGCGCCCGATGGCACCGTCAGCATCGTCGTCAACCGCTCCGAGATGGGCCAGGGCGTGCGCACCAGCCTGCCCAAGGTGCTGGCGGACGAGCTGGAGGCGGACTTCAAGCGCGTCAAGGTCGTGCAGGCGCCCGGCGACGAGGAGAAGTACGGCAACCAGGACACCGACGGCTCGCGCAGCATGCGCCACTGGTTCATGCCCATGCGCCGCTGCGGCGCGGCCGCGCGCCAGATGCTGGAGCTGGCCGCGGCCCAGGCCTGGGGCGTGCCCGTGGGCGAGGTGCAGGCCGCCAACCATGCGGTCACGCACAAGCCCAGCGGCAAGACCCTGACCTACGGCGCGCTGGCCGAGGCCGCCGCCAAGCTGGAGGTGCCCGCCCGCGACAAGCTCAAGCTCAAGGACGCCAAGGACTTCAAGTACATCGGCAAGCAGGACAGCCTGCTGGTGGACGCCGAGGTCATCGTCACCGGCAAGTCGCAATACGGCATCGATACGCGGCTGCCGGGCATGCTGTACGCCGTCATCGCGCGCCCGGCGGTGCTGGGCGGCAAGGTCAAGTCGGTGGACGCGGCGGACGCGATGAAGGTGCCGGGCGTCGTCAAGGTGTTCCAGATCGACCCCACGCCGGCGCCGTCGGAGTTCCAACCGCTGGGCGGCGTGGTGGTGGTGGCCAAGGACACCTGGGCCGCCATCAAGGGCCGCGAGGCGCTCAAGATCGTCTGGGACGACGGGCCGCACGGCAGCTATGACTCGGTGGCCTTCCGCAAGGAGCTGGAGGCGGCCGTCGCCAAGCCCGGCGGCAAGGTGGTGCGCAACCAGGGTGATGCCGAAGGCGCAATAGCCAAGGCGCCCAAGAAGTTCTCCGCCAACTACTACGTGCCCCACCTGGCCCACGCCACCATGGAGCCGCCGGCCGCCACCGCGCGCATCGTGGACGGCAAAGTGGAGGTGTGGACGTCCACCCAGTCCCCGCAGGCCGCGCGCGAGCGGGTCGCCAAGCGGCTGGGGCTGGGCGCGGACAAGGTCACCGTCAACGTGACGCTCCTGGGCGGCGGCTTTGGCCGCAAGAGCAAGCCCGACTTCGCCGTGGAGGCCGCGCTCGCCGCCCGGGAGATGGGCGTGCCCGTCAAGGTCACGTGGACGCGCGACGACGACCTGCACAACGACTACTTCCACACCGTCACCGCCCAGCACCTGGCAGCCGGCATGGACGCCAAGGGCAAGGTCACCGCCTGGCTGCAGCGCGCGGCCGAGCCCACCATCCTGTCCATCTTCATGCCCGACCCCAAGCAGATGGCGCCCTTCGAGCTGGGCCTGGGCCTCGTCAACCTGCCCTACGACATCCCCAACCTGCGCATCGAGAACCCCGCGGCAGAAGCGCACACGCGCATCGGCTGGCTGCGCTCGGTCAACAACATCCAGCACCAGTTCGCGGCGCAGAGCTTCGTGGCCGAGCTGGCCCACGCCGCCAAGCGCGACCACCGCGAGCTGCTGCTGGAGCTGCTGGGCCCCGACCGCAAGATCGCCCCGCCGCAGATGGGCGACGACTGGAACCACGGCGAGTCCCCCACGCTCTACCCCGTGGACACCGGCCGGCTGCGCGGCTGCGTGGAGCGCGTGACCAAGGAGGCCGGCTGGGGCCGCAAGCTGCCCAAGGGCCAGGGCCTGGGCCTCGCCGCCAACTACAGCTTCGTCACCTACATGGCCATCGTGGTGGAGGTGAAGGTCAGCGCGAAAGGTGAGCTCAGCATCCCACGCATCGACGTGGCCGTGGACTGCGGCCCCGCCATCAACCCAGACCGCATCCGCTCCCAGGTCGAGGGCGCCTGCATCATGGGCCTGGGCCATGCGTTGTACAGCGAGATCACCTTCAAGAACGGCCGCGTGGAGCAGAGCAACTACCACGACTACGAGATCGCGCGCATGAACATCGCGCCCAAGAAGATCGTCGTGCACATCATGCCGTCCAGCGGCTACGACCAGCCGCTGGGCGGCGTGGGCGAGCCCGCACTGGGGCCCATTGCGCCGGCGTTGATGAACGCGATCTTTGCGGCGACGGGCAAGCGCATCAGGCAGCTGCCGTTGAAGGATCAGCTCACCAAGAAGGCGTGAGGGCAGCGGCTGGCGCTACTCCTGGCGCCAGCCTTTGTTGGCCATGCAGTTCTTCTGCACGCCTGCCAGCATGTTGGCCTTCCTAAACTCATCTTCCGGGCCCCGGGTCGTGCAAGCAATGCAGTTGTCCGCCCCGCCGGCCGGACGGATCATGTTTTCCAACCGCGACACGCGCTCGGTCTCCCGCTTGCACGCGGCCTCGTCGGCTTGCAAGTCCGCGCCCGGGTTCTTGGGGTTCACCCAGCGGGTGGCGCAGGCGGTCAGCAGCAGGCAGGCAAAGGCGACGGAAACGGGTCTCATGCGGGCATGTTAGGGCCGCCACACGCGCGGCCACGTCGTGCGGCAGGATGCCCTCCAGGGGCCAGGACGTGCAGCGGGTAGGGCCCCTGGGGCCCCTGGCGCCGGTTCAATGCACGATGGGGATGGCGGGCCGCGTGCCCCTTGCCATGAAGATGGCGACGTTGTCGGTCACGCTGTTGCAGCCCAGCCCGGGGTTGGGCTCGACGAACAGCATCTGCTGCCCTGCGCCGGTCAGCCGCCAGATCGACGGCCCGCAGCCGGGACGAAACTCGCTCTTGCTCCACCCCTGAAAGGCCTCGGTCTTGAAGCATTGGGGCAGGTTCACGCGCTGCGACACGGGTTTGACGTAGACCAGCGACAGCGCTGAACTGTTCCATCGGCTCTGGTCATAGACCAGGAAGTCGATCGCCTTGTCGTCAAAGCCCATGCGGCAGCGCGTGATGGCGCTGCCCTGCGCCGGCGGCACACATTCGGCGCTGCACTTGGCCTGCAACTCCGCCACCATCGCCGGCGCGATGGCGGGCAGGTCGTCGGCCGCATGCATGTCCATCATCGCCACCACGCCGCCCACCACCTCGCAGGGTGACGGCGGAGGTGGCGCGGCGACGGAGAGGGTGGGGACGAGAAGGAGGAGAAGACAGCGGCAGGCAGCGCTCACCACGGCCTCAGGGCTCCTGGCGCCAGCCCTTGTTGGCCATGCAGCGCTTTTGCATCGCCACCATCACGTTGAGCTTCTGGAACTCGCGGTTCTGCGCCTGGCTCTGGCAGTTAGCGCCCGTGCAGTTGTCGAACGAACCCGGCGGGCGGATCAGGTCCTCCAGCTTCGCCTGGCGCTCCACGTCCTTCTGGCAGGCGGCCTCGTCGGCCTGAAGGTCGGCCTTGGGGTTCTGGGTGTTGATCATGCGCGTGGCGCAGGCGGTCAGCAGCAGCGCCAGGCAGACGGCGGCGACGGTTTTGATGGGGTGTTGAGTCACGGCAGCCATGTTAGTGGGCCTTGCCCCTGGCGCCTTCGCGCGCCCAGCCCCGCACGAACGGCGCGTCGTTGGCCGCCACGAACTTGCTCTTGTCGTCGTGGGCCGACTGATCCAGGCAAATCTCCCTGTGTCCTTCTTGATGCCGGCTTGATATCCCGCACCGCAGTCTTTATGCGCCCCTGACGCGCCCGGCGCTGCAATGCAGACATCGCATTGCGCACCACGAGTTCGCCATCATGACCCACAGCTATCGAATACAACGCGTGCAGGACGCCGACCCGGTGATCGACCTGCGGTCCATGCTCAGGAGCGCGTTGGGCATGGGGCCAGCACCTCGCCCTGCCCCGCTGCCTGAACCGTTGCCCAAAGGCTGCGTGTGCTTCACCGCGATCGCGGGTGACCGCATGGTGGGCGGCATCACGCTGCACAAGCCCGACAGGCCCGCCCACGGCGACAGTGCGGCGATAGTGCGCCTGGATGCCGACGCCGACCACGAGCCGCTGGGCTGCCGCGAGGCACTGCTGGACGTGGCGCAGCAGTGGGCCCAGGCCAACGAGTACACGGCGCTGGAGGTGGTGGTGCCCGCCGCAGCGGCCGGCGCCGTGGAGTTCTACCTGGCCAATGGCTTTCACATCGCCGATGACGTGCGGGGCATGGGCATCGTCATGCGCCTGGAGCTGGCCGGCGCCAGGCCGCACACGGATGCCTGGCATTCCAAACTCCACGGTGCGTGGTTCGCATCGGTGGCGCCGCGATGACAGACAAGATCCAAAGGGAGATGACCATGAACTCGCAACGCAAGTATTGGTTCATGGCCAAGGCAAGCGGCCTGGGCTGGTCCACGCCGCTCACGTGGCAGGGCTGGCTGGTCTACACCGCCATGTTCGCCGCGGTGGCGTACTTCGTCGACGAGAGCCTTGCGGCCAAGGTACGCCTTGGATGAAGGTTCACAGCGTTGCGGCAAAAGTTACACGCGTTTGCAGCCCATTGACACCGTTTTGACCATGGAAACGGTCTCAAAGCCGGGCACGCCGTTTGCCACAAGCCGCCATTCGGCCTTTGGGAGACCCGACTTGCGGATGACCAACAAGTATTGCCCGCCCGCCATCGCGGACGCGCCCGCTGCCGCCCATGCGGTGCAGCTGGGCAGTTCGCCGGTTGCGTTGCGCGCGCTGGCCCCGACGACCGTGGAGCAGATCCGCCAGGCGCTGGGCCGCGTGATCGCGGTGCACCAGCACACCGCCAGCGGCAGCCAGCCTCAGGCGTGAAGCGCGGCCTCGTCGGCGAACGCGGGCACGTCTTTCACGGGTAGCGGCTGCGGCATCGGCGCCGGCCGCGGCGGCACGGTCATCGCCCCCAGCCACGGTTTCATCTGCTGCTGCCAGGACCCGACGGACATCATGGGCCAGCCGAAGGCCGCCGCCAGGCGCGGCCCGAACAGCGGGTCGGCCGTGATGGCCATCAACTCCCTGCCCTGCCCGTCCACGGCGCTGATGCGCCCGGCGACGGTGTCGAAGGCCCATTGGGTAATCGCGTTCGTGTCAGACATGGGAAGCTCCTGTGTGAGCCACCTGGCGCACGTCGATGGTGGTCTCTTCCCAGTCCGCCCACGTCGAGTCGCTGACGGACACGCCGGCCAGGAACTCCTGCTCGTTGCGGTCCTCCGCAGCATGCACGTGCGCCACGGTCACCCGGCGGATGGCGTCACGCAACTGCGTGACGGAAGCTTGGGCAAGGGCGGCGAGTTGGGCGTGCATGGGGGCTCCGGGATCGAAGACGTCAGTCTCGTTGCCGGGGCCTGTTGCAGATATCACCCTTAGGGGGTGAACGGCGGGGGTGCGTTGGGGGGTACCCCCCGGCTCTATCCCCCGAAAGAGGGATGCCACGCCCATCAAGACCCATCGCGCGAACGGGCGGACTTGGAGATGGGTTGAAGACGCACCGTCAGGTGCGCCGCGCGCCTGCGCAGGCGGGGCCTGCCAAGGCGGCGCTGCACTTCTGCACAGCCTAAAAAAAGAACCCCGGCCACAAGGGCCGGGGGCAAGTCCCGCGCACTCGTCACGCGGGTGCCTGCCCAGGGAGGGAGGAAAAAAGCAGGCAGATGAAGATTAGGTGACGGCCCAGGGATGCGTGTGTAGGACGATGCCGCATCGGGGTTAAGTTTGGCAAAGGAGAACCTCCACAGGGCCCACAGCGCAGGCGAGCACCTCAATGCAGATGGTCATGCAGCTTGGTCACGGTCGATCGCTATTGGATTCGGAACGCTATGCAGGCCAGAAGAGGCACTCTCTAGCTCACTCCAGCGGCACTCGTCACTCCTGCACGGACTCTCCAATCTGCGCGATCGTGGCAAACCCATATCGCTCAAGAAGAGTGTCTACAAACTCAGGATCAACGGCGTACGTGAAGGCAAGCCGGCCTCGCAAATTCGCAACTTGGCTAGGGTCGAGGAGTCTGTTGGCAGCACGGTGCAGAGCAAGTCTCAGCTCGCGCTTGGCCTCGCGGCCAATCGAGGCGCGGCCATCGTTCGATAGCGTAAGTCCCACGAGTGTTCGGCGCGCTTTCTTTGAGACGTTGACCGTCTTCTCGTTGTTCAGGCGCACTCCTAAATAGTCCAGTTTATTCAACAGAAGTTGAACCTCGTCTTCTACTTCATCCAGAACCCCAGGGACCTTTGTGGAGAACGCTAGGTCATCGGCATAGCGCGTGTAGCGAACAGCGCGGTGACTACAAAAGGCCGTCAGCTCGGAATCAAATTCGTGCAAGACGAAGTTGGAGATGAGCGGCGAACTTGGAGCACCGATCGCAAGCTGAAGGCCTCCATTTGGCTTGAGCTTTCGGCAAAGCAGGTTGCCCAGGATCCATAGCTCTAACGCTGTGTACTCCGTATCCTGCGACAAGAGAGAAGCAACAGCTGGCCACTTGATGCTAGGGAAAAAGTCTTTGAAGTCGAGCTTAAGTAAGTAACGCCCTTGAGCATGCGGTCGCGCGTGATCCGCAATGGACAGTCCACTTCGATAAGCGACCGCTGCATCATGAATCGGTAGATAAGCAAGCTCCTGCTTTGACAATAGTCGCTGTAAGAACTTGATCTCTTTGGTTGGCTGCGCGATCTCACGACGGCCTCGGCCACCACGCTTCTCGATGTAGTGCACCTTGTACCGCGAAGGAGCCGTGGCGATTAGCACGATGAGTTCGTGCTCAGAAAACGGCGATCGCGCGAGCAGCCGCTGGAACAGAGGAGCGCTAGCGATGCTCATGCTGTTCTGTCCAGTACCGAAAGTTGCCGGCGATCTACTGCGAGGCGTTCCCTGCGTTCAACTTTGAATCGACTGCGATCGAAGTTGGGCTGGCCTACTTTGGACGTGTAGTCCACCCAGGCGCGGTCTGCCTTGGTTCGACGGACGAAGAATTTCTCGAGGCCCCATTTATCTAGCCGCGCAAGCTTGAAAAAAGCAAGCAACTTGACCGCGCGCTCCAGGTCATCCAAAGCAATGGCCAAACCAAAGTGCCCAAGGGCGGCCTGCAACTCGGCAGGCCTGGCGATCATCAGCAAATCGATGAGATCAGCGATGAGCAGCAGCTTGTGAGTGGGGTTCTCAAGCTTCAGCTTTTCGGTGTGGTGTACACGAGGCAACTTGGCATCCAGAAACGCCGAGATTGCCTCCACGTCGTCCTGCGGGAGTTCACGCTTGGCATCCGTGTTGATGACGCACTGCAGCTCCCGATCGTTGGCTCGTTTGAGCGGCCCAAGATTCAGGAACGATTGACGCGTCGCATCTTCAAGGAACTGTCGCTGAACAACCACCAACAACCGATCAACGATCCAATCGTCAACGGCCAGCGCTCCAAGCTCGGCGATGGAACCCGGTGATTCCGGAAACAGGATGATGGCTCGAGCGAGATAACAAGAGTCTCGCTCGAACGACAGCAGGTCGCTGTAGCCGGAGAAGGCCCACCATCCTTCATGATTCTCTGGTATGTCCAAGTCTTTCTGCCATGGACGCGCAGCCATCGGGATGCTGGCAAGCGTCTTACGCCAGAAAGACTCGCGCAACGATGCGCAATCGTCATCTGAACCCATCCTGAAGGTGCCTTGACCTCCAAAAAGCCAGATGCGCTCAGGCAGATTCACAAGGTGGCAGCCCCCTGGATCCAACTGATCTCGAAGCTGGTCCAGGGGGTCGCCAGACACTCTCAATTACCTTTGACTGTAGGCACGGAGACACGTGACGGCTCGTCCGGCTCGGGGCTCCGTGCCGTAATTGCCGTGCAACTCAACTCGGTCCTGCGATACGCCGGACACTGATAGCTTGGCTATCGAAACGCTAATTGAGGGCGCCAGTCTAAACGGATGTCGCGCACGCAAACAACATGATTTGTCGCACTCGAACGACCGCGTCAACCCCCTCCACGTGCCACCCTTTCCCTTGAAGGCATCGCCGGTGGCACCCCATCGAGGCACCCAAACCGGGGGCTGCGCACCAGCCAGTTAGGCACGCCGCTTGCCGAAGTTGGCCGTGCTCGACACCGACTCTTCCCCCCTCTCGTCCGTCCCGCCGTCCGTGCCGCCCCAGATGGACGGCCCGCACCTGCTGGATGCCACCCTGTTCTGGGGCGCGGCCGGCGGCGTGCGCCGCGTGCTGGGCGCCAAGCACCAGGGCCTGAACCGGCTGGGCTGGCGGCACACGGTGATGGCGCCTGGCGCCAAGGGCCGGGGGCAGATCGACTGCGGCGGCGTCACGCTGCCCTTCAGCGGCGGCTACCGGCTGCTGCTGCGCAAGGGCCACGCCGCCAGGCTGATCGAACGTGCCCGGCCGGACATCGTGGAAGCCGCCGACCCCTACACACTGGCCTGGGCCGTGCTGCGCGCGACCGCGCGGCTGGGCGTGCCGGCGGTGGCCTTTTGCCACAGCAACCTGCCGGCGGTGGCGGAGCGCATGTTTGGCGAAGGCATGGGTGCGCGGGCCCGTGACTACCTGGTGCGGCTGTACAGCCATTTCGACATGGTGCTGGCGCCATCCCGTGGGCTGACGGCGGCGCTGCAGTCCTGGGGGGTGCACCACGCCGCCCACCAGCCGCTGGGCGTGGACTGCGACGTCTTCAACCCCGATGCGGCCGAACCCGCCTGGCGGCACGGGCTGGTGAAGCGCCTGGGGCTGGACCCGCGCACGCAGCTCGTCGTCTACAGCGGCCGCTTTGCGCCGGAGAAGGACTTGCAGCTCCTTGCCGACGCCGTGGGCCGCCTGGGCCCCGGCCACGCGCTGCTGGCCGTCGGCTCCGGCCCCTGCCCGCCGCAAGGCCGCCACGTGCGCCTGCTGCCCACCGAGACCGACAGCCGGCGCCTGGCGCGCCTGCTGGCCAGCTGCGACGCCTACGCCCACGCGGGCGAGCAGGAGACCTTTGGCCTGGGTGCGCTGGAGGCCATGGCCTGCGGCACCCCCGTCGTCACGGCTGCAACCGGCGGCCTGGGCGAGCTGGTGGAGGGCGTGGGCACCCGAGTCGACAGCGACGGCCCCGCCGAATGGGCCGAGGCGCTGCAGGCCTGCCTGGGCAACCAGGGCGGCGAGCCGCGCCGGCAGGCCGAGCTGGCGCTGCAGCGGGCCCTGCAGCACGACTGGCGCGTCATCCTGCCGCAGCTCTCCAGGCGCTACCTGCGGCTCACGGGCCGCCTGACGCATGCACCGCACGCACCGGCCCCTGTCGCAGGCCCCATCGCTGGGCTGACGGGATCAGTGGCGCGATGAATGGCGCGGCGGGTGGTGGCGCGCCCGCAGCCATGTCCGCATAGGGCCTTCAGCTGCGCTGGGGCACCAGCACCGTATCGATCGCATGGAACACGCCGTTCGTCGCCTCCAGGTCGCGCTCCACGATACGCGCGCCGTTCACGCGCAGGCCTTGCGCCGTGTTGATGCTCAGGTCCTCACCCAGCAGCGTTCGCAGCGTGGTGGGCCTGGCGCTGTACGCGGCGGCGCGGAAGTCGCCCGGCACGACGTGCAGCAGCACCAGGTCGGTCAGCCGAGCCTTGCTCTCGGGCTTGAACAGGTCCGTCACCTCCGCCTTGGAGAGCCTGCCAAAGGCCCGGTCATTGGGCGCGAACACGGTGTAAGGGCCGGGGCCGTTGAGCGTCTCGGTCAGCCCCGTGGCGTTGACGGCCGCCATCAGGTACTTGAAATGGCCCGTGCGGTGCAGCGTGTCCAGCAGGTTCTCCTGCAGGACCGGCGGGCGCGGGTTGGCGGTGGCAGCGGCGGCTGTGGCGGTGGTGGTGGGGGCGGCGGTGGTGGCGGCAGTGGGGGCAGTGGGGGCAGTGGGGGCAGCGTCGGCGTTCGTCATACAAATCTTCCAGATGGGCCTGCCCACCCCGGCGGCGCCTGGGGCTGAGGCACGGCGCTGATGCTGGGCCTCAAGGCGGGCGCGGGTCTGTGCGCTAGGGCACCAACGCCACGGCAGGGCCAGGGCCGCCCGCTCAGTCGCCAGCCCCCGGGCCGGGCAGGCGGGTCGCCTTGCGCGGCTGGCTCAAGTACAGACGGTCAAGCTGCAAGGTGAGCGCGCTGACCCTGGAGCAGGCTTCGAGGTATTGCTCCTGCCCGCCCCTGCCGCGCAAGGCATCGCGCGCCATCTCTGCCCTGGCGAGGCGTTGTTTCAGCGCAGCGAGATCGTGTTGGAAGGTCATGGGGGCCGCCTTGGGTTCGACAACTGGGCTGCTGCGGCCACACCAAGCGGGGGACGGCAGCCGCCCTGTTGCATGATCCGGCGCCAATGACACGCCCGTCTGTGCGCCCGCAGACAGACCACGCCCGTAAGCCCGGTCCGGGACGCTCTCGCTGGAGCCGCTTGCCTTGGGGCCGCTGCTTCATCCGAGACCGATAGACTGGCGCCGCACACCAAAAAAATCCAGGGAGCCCGGCCCATGAGCCAACCACAGCCGCAGCCACCGCAATTCCCCGACAGCTTCGACGAAGCACGCCCGCATTTGCGGCCCATGCTGCGCGGCCGCTGGCACATCGAGATGCCGCGGCTGCAGGCGCAGATCGAAGACGCGCACTACAGCGGGCACCTGGCGTCCATGCCCTTCTGCCAGGACGCCGTGGTGCTGGTGGGCTACGACTTCCCGGACCGCATCGTCCAGGTCCCGCCGGAGCAGCTCGCGATCTGGAAGATGACGCTTCAGGACGCCTTCAAGGTGGCGGTGCAGAACCTGCGCGCCGTGTCGGCGCCGAGCTTCCAGGCACTGCAGGGCGGCGTGCGGGTGGGCGACTGGCAGGACGGCCATGACGCGTCGCGCCTGCTGCTGCCCGAGGTGATGCGCCAGTGCGGCATTGACGACGAGCTCATCATGATGGTGCCGTCGCGCCGCGCGGGCGTGCTGGTGGCGCCGGCCGGCTCGGTGGACGCGCAGCTGCACATGCTGGGCTTTGCGCGCCAGATCATCGAGGACCGTGGCGGCCTCATCTCCGCCGCCATGTTCCGCTACCAGGACCGCCGCGTGAGCGTCCACCAGCCCGCGAACGCGCACCTGGCCGCCAAGCTGGGCGAGCTGCAGAAGGTGGCCGCCAGCGCGCTCTATGCCGAGCAGAAGGACCTGCTGCAGGCCTTGCATCGACGCCAGCGCAAGGACCTCTTCGTGGCCGGCTACCAGGTGGCGCAGTGCCCCGGCGCGTGGCTGTCGGCCTGCTCGTGGACCCAGGGCGTCACCGCGCTGCTGCCCAAGACCGACGTGGTGAGCATGGTGACCCTCGACCCGCGCGGCGGCGACCAGCACCAGGTGAAGATCCTCGACTGGGATGTGATGCTCAGCCTCGCGGGCGACCGCCTGCAGCCCGTGGACGGCCTGTTCCCGCCGCGCTTCATGGTGACGGGCTTCCCGCCCGAGGATGTGTTGGCGCGTGCGCCGGCGGCGAAGCTTTGAGGAGCGAGCCATGACTGACCAGCCGCACCCCATCGTTGACCGCCCTTGGACCTACGTCGTCGCGGAGCTCCACGTCAACTTCGCATCCCAAGAGCTGGTCATGACGCTTCGCAAAGGCGACGAAGTGCTGAAGCTGCGATTCACCGAGTTCCAGCAGCTCGCCATCGACGAGGGCTACACCGGCACCGAGTCCGGCATGGAGATCCTGGACTTTTCTTCCAGCGGCATGGAGCGCGCGCGCATCAGGGTGCAGAACTCCGAGCCACACCGGGCCATCACGTTCTGGGCCAGGGATGTCGAGCGCATCCAGGAGTGACCGCGGGCCGCACCATAAACTGCCCCCCAACGCCCCATTCAACCGCAAGGCCCGCCATGCTCTTCGACGAAGACAACGAACGCGTCCTTCAACAGATGCGCAACAACGGCGACGACTTGTCGCGGCCGCGGGTCATCGACTTCACGGTCGTGTTGCCCAACGAGAAAACGGCGCGGTCGTTCGGGGGCCACTTCGACGCGCTGGGCCTGGAGGTGTACGCCGAGCGGACCGAGACGGCGCCGGACCTGCCCTGGGACGTCGTCGTGAAGAAGCACATGCTGCCCACCAACGACGGCATCACCGGCTTCGAGCAGGAGCTGCAGGCCGTGGCCACGCCGCTGGGTGGGCGCAATGACGGCTGGGGTTGCTTCGAGGTATAGGCACCCACGCCCATCAACGACTACGCATGAACCTGCCACGCCGCTTCACCGCCGCCCTGCTGCTGCTCGCCCCCTGCCTGGCCTTGGCGCAAACCTCCGCACAAGGCCGCGCCCCCGACGTGCTGGACGAGGCGGCGTTCTCCACCCTCAAGCGCGACAACGCCAACCTGGTGTGCCTGGGCAAGCAGGCCTCGGTGCAAGACATGCGCGACACCCTGCTGCCCTACGTCAAGGGCGTGGACACCACGGACCGGGCCAACTACCGCACGCTGGTGCTGGCGGTGTACCAAGCCCTCCCCTGCCCCTTCTCGCCGGCGCGCCCCGAGCTCAAGCCCGCGGGCAAGGGCGACCTGCTGGGCAGCTGGGTCTTCCCGGACGCCTCGCTGAAGCTGCGCCACGGCCCCCAGTCCCCCGCGTGGCGCGACCTGCCGCCCGGGGTGCCGCAGATCAAGTGCGAGGGCGTCTCCTTCCACGAGTCCGGCGAATACCGCGTGGCGCAACTCCGCGGCACCGCCGCCACCTGCCCCACGCTGGCCAGCATGGAGGCCATGCGCGCGTACCCGCGGGTGCAGTCCTGGCAGCTGCTGCAGGACGGCCGCGTGCGCATCGACCGCACCGACGTGCCCGAGGCCTTCGAGGAATGGGACGTGTTCGTCGTGCAGTCGCCCTTCGAGTTCTTCGGGGTCAAGTTCGCGGTGGGCGACCTGGCCGCGTACCAGCGCAAGGGGCGCGGCAATGACATCGGTGCGGTGACGGTGTTCAGGCATTTGCAGCGGTTGAACTGAAGGGCAAGCTGGCACGCACAGCGCCGAGCCCGCACATCATGGAACCACCGAAGCTCCTCCTTAGCGCCCTGCAATGGGTGTGGGAGCACTGGCTGATCATCCTTGTGGGCGGACTGGCCATCGCGGGCGTGGCAGCTTTGATCCCCAAAAGTCGGTCACCCTGGGTTGCGGCGGTGTTGAAGTCGATTTCGAGACTGGCCATGTCAGTCTCGATCGCATTGGCGCTAGGGATTCCGGCCGCCTTCTTTGGCCTGGTGATGGGCTCCATGGCCATACTCATGGCCCTGGGCCCTCTGCTGGTTGGGCTCTGCGTTTGGTCTTGCATCCCGTTGTTCAAGCTGCTTGCGCGTCGATTTGCGAAGCCGGCAAAGCCCGCCGATCCGGCCGCAGGAGATTCGCGCGCGGCGCTGGACGACCTCGGGTAGGCGCAAGCACCGCGTACCAGCGCAAGGGGGAAGGTCAATCCTCGAGGTCCCTGGCCGGCCGTGGCTCCAGCCAGCTGGCGATCCAGGTGGGCAACAGCGTGCTGACCGCCTGGACGCCGAAGCCGAGGTGGAACCAGTCCATGACCTGCGGGTGCCAGAGCGACGGCACGGCCGAGGTGGTCATGTAGAAGCAGCCCAGCGAAACCGCCATGGCGAGGACGACGCCCGAGGTGGCGTGCGCACGGGCCTTCACCATGAGTTCGCGCTCATCCAGCGGCCGGTGCACCGTCGCCGTGAAACGCGGCCCCAAGGCGCGAAGAAACGCCGCGGCAAGGAAGGCGCCATAGAACACCAGCCACCCGATGAAAAAGTCGGGGACCACCGCGCCGCCCGTCCTGGCCATCAGCACATAGCCCGTGACGAGGGCCGCGATCACGAGCAGCGGCGCCCAGCGGAAGGCACGCGGCTGCTTTTCCCTGACGATCCAATCCAGGTGCAGCACCTGGACGAAGCGATCCATTTTCTCGGGCAGGGTCATTGCGGTCCTTCTCCCGCCGCGTGGGCGCGGCGCAATGTGTCGGCAACGGATTCGAAAGGGCGAAAGGAAAACAGCAACTCGATCGGCACGCCAAAGTAGGCGGCGATCTTCATCGCCAGTTCAAGGCTGGGCTTGTAGTCGCCACGTTCGAGATAACCGATGGTCTGGTTGTTCACGCCCACCGCGTCCGCGAGCTCGCGGCGTGACACGCCGCGCTCAGCTCGGAAGACGGCAATGCGGTTGTACAGGTTGTCCAAGGTTTCATATCTCCGCCGCAATCATACATTGTGTTTACACAACAATTCAAGCCGAAATCGCAACACCTTGACAAGCGACCAAGCCAGATCGACGGGCGCCCAAGGACTGCGCCCTTTGAACTGGCTTAGCCCTCACCACACGCCACCGCCCGCCACCGCTGCACGCGGCCGTCGAAGGCCAGCACGAAGCTCCCCCTTCGCCCGCCGCGGTTCTTGGCGACCTTGGCGCCGACCTGCATGGTGCCGTCGGCCTCGATGCGCTGGGTGTGCAGCAGCACCACCGCGTCGGCGTCTTCCTCGATGCTGCCGCTCTCCTTCAGGTGATGCAGCTCGGGCGCCTCGCCTTCGCCCGCGCGGTTGAGCTGGGACAGCAGCAGCACGCAAACGCCCAGCTCCTTGGCCAGCGCCTTGACGCCGCGGCTGATCTGCTCGATCTGGTGGTGGCGCTTGTCGGGGCTCAAGGTGCTGCTGCACAGCTGCAGGTAGTCGATGACGAGCAGCGCCAATCCACCGCGTTGTTGAACCTGCCTTGCCTTTGCGCGGATGTCCAGCAGCGTGAGTGCGGGCTGGTCGTCCACGTAGACGGGCAGTTTGGCCGCCTGATCTGCCACGTCGGCCACGCGGGCCCAGTCGCCTTGCTGGAGGCGCCCTGAGGCGAGCTGGTCCACGCGGATGGCGCCCAGGTGGGCGGCGGCGCGGTCCGTCAGCTCCTCGGCGGTCATCTCCTGGCTCAGCATCAGGCCACGCCGGCCCTGGGCCGCGACATGCAGCAGGATCTGCGTTGCCAGCGACGTCTTGCCCACGCCCGGCCGCGCCGCCAGCACGATGACCTTGCCGGGCTTGATGCCGCCGGCCAGCGCCTCGTCCAGCATCTCCAGGCCCGTGGGTATGCCGGGGGACGCCTCGCCGGTCTCCAGGTTCTCCCAGTGCTCAATGCGGGCGGTCATCAGCTCACTCAACGGCCGTGGGTCGCCGCCGGCCTTGAGGCGCTTCACGGCAGCCAGGCGGGTCTGCAACTGGTCCAGCGCGTCGTCGGCCGACCCGGCACGCTGCACCAGTCCTTGCACGCCGTCCACGGCCGCCAGCAGCGAGCGGCGCAGCGCCCGGTCCGCCACGATCCGCGCGTACTGCACGATGTTGGCCGCACTGGGTACGCAATCCGCCAGTTGCTGGAGGCCCCGCAGCCCGCCCACCGCTTCGGCCTGCTCCGCCAGCGCGTCAAACACCGTCGTGGTGTCGGCCGGTTTGCCGGCGCTGACAAGGCGCTGGATGGCCGCGAACACCGCGCGGTACGGGCCATGCCAGAAGCTCGCTGCATCGACGAGGCCCGTGACGAGTGACAGGGCGCCGTTGTTGATCAGCAGCGCGCCCAGCACGCTCTGCTCGGCCACGGCAGACCAAGGCAACCACGCCTCGCCGTTGTTGCTGTCGTCGTCGTAAATGACCGCGCTCATGCGTAGCTCCCAGTGAAAGGTTCATCGGCGTGCAGCACGGGCTTGCGCCTGGGCGCTCCCATCGCCCCCGCCAACGGCGCCCGCTCACGCCGCACCCAGTTGCGCCAGGTGGCGGGCCAGTCCTGCTTGGTGGCGTCCTTGCCGGTCTTGGAGGCCCAATGGTCTCGAAAGGTGGCGGCCACAACCTGCGGGTCGAGGTCGGGGCGTTGCTTGCGGCAGAAGGCCTGGTCCGCTTCGCTTGGAGCCCAATCAGCAGGAAGGCGAGATCCACGTCCAGAGCCTGAGGAGGCGGCTGCGCGGCCTCTCCCTGTTTCCTTCAGTTTCCTTCCTGTTTCCGTGTCCTGCTTTTGGGACCGTTGAACGGCAAAACCGGCATCGTTGGCAGGAGAAACCGGTACCGGTGCCGCAACCCGGATCGTTCCCTTTTCGGGCGTGTTCTCGGGTGCGTTCTCGGGAGATTCGGCATCGTTGACGGCCTGAGCTGGCCCGTCCACCGCCAACCGCCACATCACCACCTGGCCCGTGCGGCCCGCCTTGCCGGCGCGCGCAATCAGCCCCTGCGCTTCGAGCTTCTTCAGGTTACCCAGCACCGTCTTGCGGTCCTGCTGCGTGCGCTCGCACAGGTGGGCCACGGACGGCCACGCCAGCCCCTCACCCACGCTGGTAGCGTCCGCCAAGGCCAACAGCACGAACTTGGCGGGGCTGGACGGCGCACGCTGGCCCAGCGCCCAGGCGACTGCGGGCCAGCTCATGGCCGCACCTCGGCATGAAGCGCGTGGTGCGCGGGATTCAACGTCGTCTTGGCCTGCATGGCTGCCCCAGGATTGAACATGGGGGCAGTATTTTTCAACCTAGGGCCGGAATATTCGGGTAGGTGAGGTGGGCGATTTATTCGGGTGTTGGCGGCGAGGTGGCGTCGAGTGCGACGCGCAAGTTGCAGCGGAAACAGTCGTCAAGAAGGCCTTGATAGGATCAATCCGCTTGAGCTTGCCCTGTGCCATGCCCGTCGACTTCCAATGCGCTTCATGTCATTGCCGGTTCTCCGTCGGCGGCTATCACTACCACCGGTTTCAGGACGGCTACGCCGGTCAAACCCTGGCTGTCTGCCGTTCATGCGGGACTCGGCATGCCATTGAGCGCGCACTGGCCGATCGGGGGCCGCCGACCTATCCTCTCCTGCGAGTCCTGGTCTCGGCGCTGCAACCCGAGGCCCGCAGCCCAACCGCAAGATGGCTGCGACGCGACAGGAACGTCTCCTACAGCGAGGCCCTGGAACTGGTTCGTCATCCGCCCTTTGTGCTCTTCGAAAACACCTACGAGCACAAAGCCGAATCCGTCCGCAAAGAGCTTGAGGCCTTCGGTGCCACGCTCGTTGTCGAAAAGGTCGGGGAAGAGCCCAACCCAATGTTTGGCCCGGTTCAGACGGATCGGGTGCGGTTTGCGCCTTCAGGGCCGGAGAGCAGGCCGACATGGCTACTCGCATCCGTGAAAGTCACTCGGCGCGAACTGGAGCACTTGGACTGCGCCGGCTGCCACGCGCACGGCACACTCACCGCAGACCCAGAGGATCTGACAGCCTGCCCGGCCTGCAAGGAGAGCGCGCTGGTTGAGACTGGCGCATGGGTCACCTGAACGCCGCATCGCATAGAAAACGCCGCCATGCAAAACGAACTTGAGGGCGCCAAGGAGGCACGCAAGACGATCAAGCGCTTCCATGAGTGCCTGAACTCTCCGCGCCTGGTGCCGGAGCAGTGCTACCGCCGCAACCACAGCACCTACTCGCTGGTGCACTACGTCAACCAGATCACCGGCCTGTTCCTGAGCAAGAACTACGCGCCGATCCCCATCTTCCTGGGCCGAGCCTTCAAGTAACTGGAGGGTCTTCGGCAAGACCTGGTGAGCGAGCCCTACCGGCAGATCGTGCTGGCCTATCTTGGCCACATGGCCTACTTCGTCAGCACCTATTGCGAGTTCGAACCCGATGAGACGCTGAAGGCGCTCATCCCCCAGGCGCTTCTTGAGCTGGGCCGCCAGGAGCCTCCTGCCGCGGCCTTCCTGCCCGGCGAGTTCTAACCTGCCGCTCACCCGCCAGCAGCCTCCCTCTGCAGCCTCGTCATCCACTCCCTTGCCGCCCGGTTCTCCTTGGGGTTGCGCGAGCGCTCGCCGCGCGCCATGCGCACGGCGTTGATGGCCTGCTCTTGCGTCAGGCTGCGCGGTGAAGCGGCCTGCGCCAGCTCCGCCCTCTTGGCGATGGCCGCCAGCGCCAGTTCCTTCGCGTCAGACCCCGCCGGCCGACCGCGCTTTCTGGCTGGCGTGGGCGTCGGGTCCAGCAAGCCTCTGCGCGCGTCCAGCGACGCAGCCGCCGGCTTGGCCCGCCTCAGCCTGGCCTTCAGCGCCTGGACCTCGTGCAGGGCCTGCGCCAGGCTCTGCTGCAACTGGCCGCCCTTGCGCTGCAGGAACAGCGCGTAGGCCTGCCAGTCGTCGCCGGTCCACAGCGGCTGGGGCTTGGAGGTCCAGGGCTGCAGGATTTCGGGGTCCAGCAGGCCGGGGAAGGGGCGCCAGTCGGGAGGGCTGCTGTGGGGCTCAGTGGGCGATGGAAAACCATCGGCCCTAGACGTCAAAACGCAGACGCCCTTCCTCGTGTTTCGCCATCTCCGTGGCCGGAAAACCCGCGTTGTGCGCCAGGTCGGCCAGGTGGGTCGCCATCTCCTGCCAACCCACCGCCGCACCGTCCTTGCCCAACAAGGCATCCGCTTGCGCGCGGCAGGTTCGGCCGTCGATTGACCCCTTGTGGACGTGCAGCACCTTCAGCTCGGCGCCGTCGGGCACGAAGTTCTGGAACACCGCGGCAGCCTTGGACGCGTTGTCCAGCTTGCCGCCGCAGATGTCGCAAACGATGACGGGGCAGTCGCGCCCGTCGATGGATTGAATTGCCAGCATGCAGATGGATCTCTTGAGTGATTGACGGACCCAAGCATCGGCGCCGGGTGGCTCAACAGTTGAGCCTGGAAGGTTTCTGGTGATGATCCAGAGCGGCGACCGAACGCCGTCGCGCTATCGTCTGGAAAACAAGTCAGCTTCCTCGCGAAAGCCCTGACTCGCCTGCCGATGGGCCATTCGCTGCCGACAGTTGTCGCGCTGGCCTGCTCCGTGTCCGTACTGCTGGGCCTGGGCATCTACACCGTTCTATTGCGAAGGCCGCAAGGACTCACGTTGACGCGAGACGGGGTGTACGTCCTGTGCTTCGCACTGTGCGGCCTGGGCTATGCGGCTGCGCGAGCGCTGATTGACCGCCTAGGATTGCGATGACGCCCAGTGTTGATCGCAACGGACGTCAGGCGCGCGGCTTAAACAGCTGGTTGCGTCGCACCTGAATGGGGCCCAAGGCAGCCCGCGCCGCCTCGGCGGCACGCCGGTGCCAGGTCCTGTGGCGCTCTTGCAACTCCGGGTCGCTCATGCCGCTGCCCCAGAACATGACCTTGCTCCATCCTTCATCGGTCGTGGGCGCGTCATTCACCAGCGCCCAGAAGATGCTGTTGAGCCCGGGGTGCCGGCTGAGCAGCTTCAGCACCTCGTTCACATTGGCGGGCGTGACGTTGGGGACGATAAACAGGCTGACGAAGGAGTCGTCGTTTTCGTCCGGCGGATAGCGTTCGAAGGCGTCGTGGATGGCTTGCAGGTCGGGGTCCATGGCTCAGGAGAACTGAAGTGCGTATTCGATGAACTTTTCAATACTGAATGCCCTGCTCCCAACAAGAATTGAGCTTAAGAGTTGCGCGCTGGGCTCTATACCGTCTCGATAATGGTGAATTTTTGCTACCGGCACGACTGACACTCGATAGAATTGACTGATCGAACACCACAGATTGCGAATATATGGCCAACTTCCTGTCTAAGCGATTGCAAGTCTTCGTGTCGTCAACGTACACCGATCTTATAGAAGAACGGCAAGCGGCGGTTGAGGCCATCTTGACTGCAGGGCACATCCCGGCCGGCATGGAACTGTTCACTGCGGGCGACGAATCGCAGATGGTTGCAATCAAGCAGTGGATCGACGAATCAGATGTCTACATGCTGATCCTGGGCGGCAGGTATGGAAGCGTAGACCCCAAGACCGGCAAAAGTTATACGCACCTTGAGTATGAATATGCGCTTCACAAGGGAAAGCCGCTATTCGCCTGCGTGGCATCCGATGCTGCACTCGACAAAAAGGTAGCCAGTCAAGGCCGAACCGTTCTAGAACAAGACAACAGCAAGGAATTCAAGGAGTTCAGGGCTCTTGCGACGTCAAAGCTGGTGCGATTCTGGGAGGATACGAAGGACATCAAGATTTTCACCAGTGAGTCGCTGGCGCAGATTGCGCGCCGTGATGATCTGGTTGGATGGGTGAGGCCGTCAGCATCACAGGCAGATATGGCGGGTCTGGCAAATGAGATCGCAAGGCTGAGCCATGAAAATGCCACTTTGCGTGCACAACAGTTGGCCTCATCAGGACCGACAATCGAAGGATTTTCATTTGGCGAGATGAAAGAGATGGTAGAAGCCAAAAAACTACTTGGATTTCTTATCGCAAATAAAGATAAATTCCTTCGATTGGGTGGATTCGTTGACACCGGCGGAAGGTCAAGTGAGTTAGCAGCGCTCGGCCTACTCGAGCAATTAGGCAACTATGAATATAGAATAAGCCCAGCAGGCAAGCAATTCATTGCCAGAATTGAACTTCAAGCCCATCGAGAATCAGGAGTAACTCCGCAACAAGATTCCGCAAAGGGCTAGGGTGCGAATTCGAAGAACACTCTCGAATTCCAACGAATCCGCCTCACCCCATGCCCTACCTCACCACCCCCACCGACCTCGAAGCCCTGCTGGGCCCCGTGGGCGAAGCCTCCCGCCGCAAGGAGGTGCCCACGCTGCACCCCGTCTACCGCGCCTGGATTGAACAGTCCCCTTTCGCGGTGCTGGCGACCGTAGGCCCGGACGGGTTGGACACGTCGCCGCGGGGCGATCCGGCGCCGCTGGTGCGGGTGGTGGACGAGCGCACGCTGCTGCTGCCGGAGCGGCGGGGCAACAACCGCATCGACAGCCTGCGCAACATCCTGCATGACCCGCGGGTGTCGTTGATCTTCCTGGTGCCGGGGGTGGGCGAGACGCTGCGGGTGAATGGCGAGGCGCGGATCTGCGTGGACCCAGCCGTGCTGGCGTCCTTCGTGATGCAGGGGCAGGTGCCGAAGTGCGTCATCGAGGTGGCGGTGAAGGCGGTGTTCTTCCAGTGCGCGCGGGCGTTGCAGCGGTCGGCGTTGTGGACGGCGGAGCAGGTGGCGGCCAGGCCGGGCGTGCCGAGCGCGGGCGAGATGCTGGGCGCGTTGACGGAGGGCGGCATCGACGGCGTGGCGTATGACCAGGCGCTGCCGGCCCGGCAGGCGGCGACGCTGTACTGAGCCTGGCCCAGGCGGCGGCGGCAAGCCCCCTCGGCGCGCTTGAAGCGGAGGTTCTGCTCCAATCGGGCGCATCCACCGAGTGAGCCATGCCCTACGTTTCCTCTTTGCTGACCCTCGCCGCGGTCTACCTGGCTGCGTTGGCCAGCCCCGGCCCCAATTTCTTCATCCTGAGCCAGTTGTCGCTGGAAGGCCGGCGCTCGGAGGCGCAGTGGACGGTGATGGGGATCACGACGGGTTCGGTCACCTGGGCCGTGCTGTGTCTTGCGGGGCTGTCGGCCTTGCTCGCAGGCCACCCGACGCTGGCGACGGCGGTGCGCCTCGTGGGCGCGGCCTACCTCGGCTGGTACGGCTTCACGCTGCTGCGCTCGGCGCTGGCGCCCGCGCAGCCGCGGCGTGCGGTTGCCGCCCCTGCGGCTGCCGTTTCTGCGTTCGCGGCGTACCGCACGGGCCTGATGACCGGGTTGACCAACCCCAAGAGCGCGGTGTTCTGGAGCAGCGCGTTCGCCGCGCTGCTGCCGCACGGCGCACCCGTCTGGTTCCTCGCCGCCACCGTCCTCATGGTGGCCTTGATGTCGCTGGGTTGGCACCTGGGCATCACGCGGGTGTTCGCGCTGCCTTCGCTGCGCCAACGCTACCTGCGGTTTGAGCGCGCCATCAACGGCATCACCGGTGGGGCGTTGCTGCTGCTGGGCTTGCAGCGCGTCTCCAGCCGTTAGGCGGCGCTCCAGCTCCAGGCCGGGGCCTTCGCCCTGGGGATGCGCAGCTCTGCGTGGAGCCGGCGGAGCGTCGCTGCACTGAGGAGCGCCGAACATCGCGCCACAATCCCCGCACTGCACAGTCGGGGAGTGATATGAGCACGCTGTTCACCGATCCTGTTCGATGGTCCGGCGCCGCGGTGCGCACGTGGCCGCGGTTCTGGCTGATGGCCGTGGGGCTGGCAGCGCTGCTGGGGCTGGCCATGGATCAGGCCATGGCGTCCGGCTGGCGCAGCGCGGCGAGCTTGGGCCTGCTTCTGGTGGCCTTTCAGCTGATGTTGCTGTACGCGATGCGGCGCATGTACTTGTTGCTTCAAGAGCAGAAAGGCGGCACCGCCTCACTCGCACATGACTGACAACCCCTTTGCACCGCCCAAGGCGGAGGTCGCCGCCGCCGAGGCGCCGGCCAGGCCGCCCAAACGAACGCTATGGGCTTTCGCCGCGGTCATGGTCGCGTTCTTCGGGTACGCAGTGGTCAGCAGCATTCGCGAGGGCACGGCGCTGTTGCCGGCCCTGCGCCCGCTGGGTCACGGGCTGGTTTTTTCCTGCGTGCCGTTCGTCATCGCCGGCTTCGTGGGCCTGGCTGTGGCGGTCACGCGCCCAGGCAGCGGGCCGCACGCCTTCTGGGCCACCGCCAAGGCCTTGTGCTGGGTGGTGGGTGGGCTCTTCGCCTTGCTGGGCGTGCTCAACATCGTGGGCGAGATCTACAACGCCATCTTGCTGAGCTACGACTGAGGGGCGTCGCTCTCAGCCCTGCCGCTGGCGACGCTTGAGCGCCGCGATGCCCACCAGCCCACACAGCATCAGCGCCATGCTGGCAGGCTCGGGCACGGCCGAGACGGCGGGCGAGAAGGTGCCGGAGGCAGAGGTGTAGGTCCAGCCCTCGGGCAGGTTGAGGTGGAAAGCCATGGTGTGGCTGTAGTCGGCCACGGAGCCGCTGCGGGCGGACACGGACAGGTTGCCCATCAGGAAGACGGTGAAGCTGTTGCCGGGCTGGGACTCGAGGAGGCCGCCGAGCACGGTGTCGCCGCTGCCCAGCGTCACGGTGCGGGGTTGCAGCCAGCCGTTGGCTTCCACGCCGAAGTAGTAGGAGGCGGTGGCGGTGGCGCCTTCGCCGTAGGCAAATTTGCCGCGCTTCTTGGTGCCGTCGATGGCGAAGTCGAAGGTGATGGTCTCGGGCTGGCCGCCGGGTGGCGGGGTCAGGTAGAGGGTGTCCCAGATGGTGACGTTGGCATAGGTCTGCCAGCTGCAGGTGTACACGGTGCAGTAGGACGGCAGCGTGGGGTTCTCGCTGGTCCAGGCCAGGGCATGCAGGCTGAAGCCGTGGCTGGCGCCGGCCGCCATGGCCGAGGTGTTGCCGTCGGGTGCATAGGTGGCCGAGGCGGCTGACTGGTACTCGCCACCCTGCTTGAGCCCGCCGGCATCGACGATGGAGCCGAACCTGGAACCCGGCGTGACCCCGGCCCAGCTGCAGGAGGCGGCCAGCAGCGCGGCGGATAGCAGTGCTAACCGCGCCGTCAGGCGCAATGTGGTTGTGGAAGCGGTAGTGGAAGCTGGCGTCATGGCAAGGTCTCTCTTGGGTGGTTGGGTGGTTGAAACGGGGAGAACGGGTTCAGTCGACCAGGGCTTGCAGGGCCTTCAGGTCCAGCCGCTGCAGCACGCGCTGCATGGGTTCGGTGAAGACGTCGCCGCCATCGACCGCGACCTTCAGCATCTGCGGGCGGCCCGGGTGGCTGCGGTCCCAGGGGAAGGCGGGGTCGGGCTTGACGAGGCGGGGGTAGCGTTCCAGCGGCACGCTGGCGTCGTGCAGGCCGTTCAGGCCCAGCAGCGCGGGGGCGGCGAGCTGCTGCGGCGTGAGGCTGGCGCGCCAGGCCTGGACGCGGCGCGTCATGGTCTGCAGCGGGTTGGCGTCCGCGCCCGCGGCAGCGCGGCGGCGGGCGTTGCGGGCCTCGGCTTCGCGGGCAGCGAGCAGCTGGGCGCGCAGTTCGGCGGCGAGTTTCTCGGCAGCGGCGGGGTCCACCTTGCGCAGACCGGCGGCCACCTTTTGCACCTGCGCTTCGTCGTCGCCCTCGGCCGGCAGTGCGGCGCGGGCGCGGGCGCGGGCGTCCTCCTGCATGCGGCGCTGCAGGTCGCGCAGCGTGAAGGCGATGTACTCGGCCGTGGTGACCGGCACCCAGGGCAGGCGGCCGCCGCGTGTGAAGACGAGTTGGCGGCCACCGTACAGCGTGTAGCCGTTGACCTCGCCGGTGGCGGGCAGTTCGCGCCAGGCTTGCAGCTCGTCGTCGCGCAGCTCGGCGTGGGGCGACTCGAAGAAGGCGGTGGGCGCGTTGATGGCCACCGTGACCGAGGCCATGGGGCCCAGGCGGTCGGCCTTGGGGTTGACGTCGCAGCGGCCGGACAGCCACATGGACTCACGGTGGTCGCGCAGCAGCAGGCTGCCGCTGCGGGCGGGCTCATCCCACCTTCCACCCACCTGCCAGCTGCTTCGCAGCCGTGTGCGCGGCAGCTCGTGCAGTTCGCGCTGGGCGTGCAGCACGGCGTTGACCTGGCGCAGCGCTTGGCGCATGGGGGCGACGCTGGGGTCAGTGACAGAGCGTTGGTCGGCGGTGGTGGGGTGTTCGGCGTCCACCCAGCAGTCGATGGCGGCGGCGGCGGGCTGGGGCGCGCCCACCAGCACCAGGGCGGACAGCGTGGCGGCGGCGCACACGGCAGCCGCGCGCAGCCCGGCCCGCGGGCCTTGCGTGTGCGTTGTCATGGGGCCTCGGCGTCAGAAGAGGCCACGCGCGGCCGGCACACCCAGCGCGCGGGCCACGACGGCCCAGCGCTTGGCCGGCATGGCGGCCTGCACGGTGGCGGCGAGCTGGGCGAACAGCTCGGCGGGCATGTGGGGGCGGGCGCCGGCCAGCACGACGATGGCTTCGCTGGCGTTCATGCCCTGGGCCATCCAGCTCATGTAGAAGGCCGTCTCGTGCGGGGCCAGCGTGGCCTGCAGCGCGGACTCCATGGCGGCAATCTCGCCGTCGCTGAAGTGCTCCCACAGCGCCTGGGTCAGCGCGCCCTCCTCCTCGGCCATGTGCTCGAGGTTCTCGCCGATGAAGACCGACAGGCGCAGGAACAGCTCATAGGCCAGTGCGGGCGCCCGGGCGTCGGCCGCGTCGCGCAGGCGCAGCAGCAGCTTGCCCAGCGCGTGGATGGCGTCCAGCTGCTCGAGGTGGTTTTCGTGGAAGGGCAGCACGGCGCGCGGCGCGCGCTGGCGCAGCGGCTCGTGGAAGAAGCGGTTCTCGTGCGCCAGGTGGTCGGCGCAGGTGGCGAGCAGCCGCTCCACGTCTTCGACGATCTGCGCGCGGTCCTCCGCCTGGCTGGCGTCCAGCGCGCCGGCGCGGTGCAGGGTGCTGAACATCAGCACGCGCAGGCCCTTGTGGATGTAGCGGTAGGGGGCGAAGCGCGGCGAGGCGGCGGCAGCGGCGATGGCGTCGCGCTGGGCGGGGGCAGCGGTAGTGGCGGCAGCGAGAGAGCGGTTCATCGCGGGGTCCATCCGGCAACGGGGTTGACGATGGACGGCAGTGTTCCCGCCACGCGTGGCCGTGCGAACGCCCCTTTTTGAGCCCCCTCTTTTTGGGTACCTGTTGGGCCCCTACCCGACCGTAACGGGTGCTGGCGCCGCAGCTGCCACGGCCGCGCTGGCGCTGTAGGGGCGCAGCTCTTCGGGGTGCTGGCGCAGGTACTGCAGCAGCGCGCGGCGCTTCTCGGGGCCGCGGCCGCCACTGTCGCGGCTGGCGGCGGCGTCGCCCTCGCCGAACAGGCTGGGCATGGCGTCCTGCGCGCGCTGGTGCACCTGGCGCCACAGCTTCTTCACGCCGTGGCCCGAGATGCCCAGCTCCTCGCCGATGGCCTCGTCCGTCAGGTCGGTGACGGCCAGGCGCAGCAGCCGGCGTTCAGCGCCCGCGAAGCCAAAGCGCGGCGGCGTGAACTGGAAGGCGTCGCGCACCGGAGAGCCCGGCAGCAGCAGCGCGGCCTCGTGGCGCTGCAGGCCGTACAGCTCGGGCAGCCCGGGTTGGTTGCGCGTGGTGCGGGCCCTGAAGCCCATGCTCAGCATGTAGCCGCCCTGCTCTGCGGTGGCCTCCTGGTACAGGCTGTGCAGCCGGTAGCCCGCGTGGGCGAAGCGGAAGAGGGACATGGCCACGCCCAGCAGCTCCAGTGTGTCGGGGTTGGCCAGGTCGGTCAGCACCTGCTCGTAGTGCAGCACCAGGAAGCTCACCTCGCCGCGCGCATTCAGCCGCGCCAGGTCCTTGTCGGCGGGGGGCTGGAAGCGGCCGTCCAGCAGCTCCGCGTACAGCAGCGCGGGCGCGTAGGGCGGCGGGTTGTCGCGCAGCAGCTGCGTCCAGCGCTCGTCCAGCGCAATGGCCACGCCCAGGCCCACGATGCGCTGGCCCAGCGGGCGGTTCAGGTCTTCGATGACGTCGCCGTTGAAGCCGGGGTGGCCCAGCAGCCGCGTCCAGATTGCCGGCACTGCGGCGCGCACGGCGGGCTCCAGCGGCAGCCACGCGGGCACCAGCCGCTGCGCCTCCTGCAAGTCGCCATGGCCCAGCAGCCGGCCATGCAGCCTCAAGCCCGACCCATCCAGCATGTGCGCCCCTCCCCTGCAGATGGCCACGCCTTGAAAGCGGCTGGCAACAGTCTGACGATGCGATTCTATGAAGCTGCAACCTGCGGACTTCACACGGGAGTGCCATCGCGGGCCAACTGGCGCAGACTCCCCCGGCCGGACATCCCCGGCCCCTCTGGAGAGCCGCATTGAAAACCTCTTGGAATGCCAGGAACGCCAGGACCACTCGCCTCGCGCTCGCGCTGCTGTGCATGGGCCTGGCCGGGGCGGCCCATTCGCAGGCCACGGGCGACGATGCGGCGGTCCGCAGGCTGGAGGACCAGGAGCGCTCGGCCGTGCTGGCGGGCGACGTGGGCACGCTGACGAACATCTGGTCCGAGCGCATGATGGTCAACAGCCCGCTGGGCCGTGTCTCCGAGAACCGCGCGGAGACCTTGCGCCTCGTGCAGGCGGGGGTGATCCGGTACACGAGCTTTGAGCGCAGCATCGAGAGCCTGCGCGTCAGCGGCGACCTCGCGGTGGTGATGGGCGCCGAGACCGTCGTGCCCACCGGCTCCGCGCCCGGTGCGGGCCAGCAGATCAAGCGCCGGTTCACCAACATCTGGCAGCGCGACGGCGCCACGTGGCGGATGGTGGCGAGGCATGCCAACAATGTGGCCGAGGGCGCGCCGAGGTAGGCCGCTGGGCCACAATGAAACCCCTTGAGCAACTCACACCCCACCCTCACCGCCGCCGTGACGCCCGAGCTGCTGATGCAGTGGACGGGCCATGCCGACCGCGACCGGCTGAGCCAGCAGGCGCGCGCGGCGCTGTGGACGGCGTCGCGCAGCGACTGGCTGATGGGCGACATCGCGGCCCACGCCGCCTACCTGGGGCTGGAGTCGCTGGACTGGCTGGCCACTGAAGGTCAGGCGCCGTCGCGCACGACGGAGCACCAGGACAGCGGCGGCTACTGGTGGTTCGTGTGGGTGCTGTACCGCCCCGAGATCCAGGCCGGCATCGAGGGCCTGAACGCCGTGCTACGCCTGGCCCATGAGCAGCCCGGCCGCTTCGGCGCAGAGGCCGCCGACGTCGAAGCCGCGCACGCCTGGGACGCCGCGCGCGGCGCAACGGAGTTCGACCTCCCGGACCCCGGCGGCGACGGCGACAGCCCCGCCTATGTGCTCTGCACCCTGCTCGCGCTGCGGCGGCTGCTGGACATCGCGCTGGCCGACGGCCTGCCGGTCGTGCACATGCGGATCTCGTTCCGGCCGTCGTGAGCCTGCTTTTGTTCGGTGGCGCTGCGCGCTCAGGCGTCGGCCGCCTGCTGCGCCACCACCTCACCCAGCCGCTGATGCGCCTCGCCTTGCCAGACGATGGGCAACTGGTTGCGCGCCTGGAGGTAGTGGTGCGTGAAGACGCCCAGGTAGGCTTGCAGCGTCCGCCCCGCGGCCTCGTCGCCCGCCAGGTGCAGGCAGCGCGCGGCCACCTCGCTGGTGCAGAAATGGTCGCCGCAACGTGAGCGGCGCAGCTTGTATTGCGGGGCCCCGGCGGGCGCCAGGCTGAGCACCGGCATGGCATTGAGGTAGGGGCTGCGGCTGAACATCTTGCGCGCCTCGGACCAGGTGCCGTCCAGCAGGATGAACAGCGGGCGCTTGGGGCTCTCGCCCTGCCCCGCGGCGTGTGGCCGGATGGCCTGCACCACGCGTTCCGGCGCGGCGTACTGGCCCGGGAACACGACGTAGCAGTCCCAGGCGGGGTCGCTCAACAGCGCGAGCAGCGCGGGGTCGGGCGAGGTTCGCGACCAGCCGAAGGCGAAGGTGTCGGCCACCATGTCCGCGATCAGCCAGCCCGTGTTGGTGGGCTTCAGCGGCTCGATGTCGGCCATCAACAGACACACCGCGGCGCGCGTGTCCACCGAAGGCCGCAAGGCGCACATGCAATGCGTGGGCACCAGCCGGCAGCCCTCGCAACGCTCACGCTTGAAGCCCCCGCGGGCCAAGAAGGGCTTGGTGGCGCTGGCCAGGCGCGCGGCGCGCAGACGGGAGACGGCGTGGGACATGGGGCGATTGTCTGGGCTGGTGTCGACGCTGGCGCCGGAGCGGTGATGCAGCGCGGGCTAGCATCGCCCTCATGACCACATCGCAACTGCTCTGGGGCGTGCTGTTCGGCTCCGTGGGCCTGGGCTACTTCGTCTATGGCAAGAAGCAGCGCGCCATGGTGCCCCTGCTTTGCGGCGTCGCGCTCATGGCGCTGCCGTACTTTGTGGCGAGCACGTGGCTGCTGGTGCTGCTGGGCGTGGTGATCGCGGCGGTGCCGTATTTTGTGAAGAGTTGAGGGGCTCGACGCACCCCTCAGCGCCAACGCTTCAGGCGCGGGCTGATGCCTCGCGCAACGCCTTGACGTTGATCTCGCGGGTGTGGGACGGCCGGCGCATGCGCCCGGCGGCCACTTCGCGCACGAGGACCCAGACGGAGCGCGTGATGGTGTCGTCGGGCTCGGCGGCGTGCGCGTCGTTGATTTCGGCCTGGGCCGCGGCCAGGTTGCCGGCGAAGAGGTGCGCGAGGGCCAGGTTGGTGCGCAGGCCGGCGTCGCCAGGCCTCGCGCGAAGCGCCTCTTGCGCGTAGAAGACGGCCTGATCGAGCTTGCCGGCCTCGGTGGCGCTGATGCCGGCTTCTCTTGCAAAGTCGGCGTTGTCCGGCTCCATGAGGCAGGCAGTGGCGAGGCGGTCGAGCGACGCGTCCAGGTCGCCCAGCAGTTGCAGCATCTTGCCCTGCAGCCAGAGCGCTGCCGCATTGCTCGGGTACAGCACGAGGACCTTGTCCAGCAGCGCGATGGCCTTGCGCATCTTGCGCGCTTCGAAGAAGCCCGGCTTGTAAGGCGGCACCCGGGCGTAGATCTGCAGCTCTTCCACGACGGCACGGGCCTCGGCCCACAGCCGGTTGTGCTCCTCGCGCTGGGCCTCGGAGACCGGCGGCTGCCCGGCCGGCTGCGTGCCGTAGGGACGGCCGACGTACATCTCGCGCTGTTGCTCCTCGTCCCAATAGACCTCGACGTTGCCCTCGCTGCGCAGCAGCCGCATGCGGGTGCTGTCCCTGGACACGAATTCGAGCGGCTTTTGCGAGACCGAGCCTTCGAACGTCCAGCCCGCCGGCATCACGACGCGGCGCTCCTGCGTGCCCTTGATGAAGGCGACGGTGACTTCGCCGCCGACTTCCTCCAGGGCCAGGCGCGTGGTGGCCAGCCAGGCCGGCGGCACACCGGAGCGGCCCATCTGATCGACAAGGCAGGCGTCGCAAGCGTCACTTTCGTCCGAACCCGAGCCCACGCGCAGGCCCAGCGACTGCAGGTGGCGCAGAAAGGTCTGGGCATCAGCGACGACCATGAAGCCGACGCTCGCGACCTCGTTGTCGTAGCAGAACGCGCCGCCGGGAACGGCCTCGGCGAACGCGGCCCAGCCGCCGGCCATGCGTTCTTCAATCGCGTCGCGACGCACGACCGCGCACACCGCCTCTATCAAGACTGCCATCGATCCTCCCCCTCTTCTCTCAGGTCGTCATGTCCAGCGCCAACTGCCCCAGCGTGGAGGCTTGGGCGGGGTTGCTGCTGTACAGCTGCACGAAGTCGCGCATGCAGCTGCTGAACTGGCCGGTGGGTGCGCAGGCCTTGGTGATCAGGGTTTCGAGCCTGGCCTTGAGCGGCGCGGCGGGCCCGGCGGCGAGGTTCTCCAGGTTCACGTAGAGCTGGCCCAGCATCTCGGCGCGGCGCGTGGTGAGGTCCTGGTGGTTGAGCTGGAAGAAGCGGATGGTGGTGAGCGCGCGCTGGCGCTTGGGGCCGCTGGCGTGCCGTGCCTGCGCGGTGACGCCCTCGAAGCCGATGAGGTCGGTGGGGTCGTCGTCGATGTCGGACATGGGGTAGATCAGCAAGGCCTCTTCGCCCTGCATGAGCGAGGGGTCGTCGCCGTGGATGTCGCGGGTGCCGGCCACGGGGAAGTAGTTGGACTTGAGCGTGGAGTTGCAGCGCGTGCAGGCGATGGCGTAGTTGAAGGGGTGGTAGGCCAGCAGGTAGTAGCCCGCGGTGCTGGCGGTGCCCACGGGCCAACTGGGCTGGAAGGGGTCGCCCGCCGGCGGCCAGGCGTTGACGCTGCTCTTGGGGCGGAAGTGCTCCACCTCGTGCACCTTGGAGGCGAGCTGGGCGCCTTGCAGCTTGGTTTCGCAGTAGGCGCACTTCTCGTGCTGGAGCTGGATGTAGACGTCCTTGATCTCGCCCCAGAACTCGCTGCCGCCGGTGTAGGCGCCGGCGTTGCGGTAGACGTCGGTGCGGTCCTTGGCGCGCTGCAGCCAGCTGGGCTTGTGCTGCTGGATGGCGTCGATGAGGGCCTGCCGCGGGACCGGGTAGCGAACCATGCCCGTGCGGCCCTTACTTGGCGGGGCCGCGCCGCGCGGGGGCCTTCGCGGGGGTCTTCGCAGGGGTCTTGGGCTTGCGGCTGCCAATCTTCTTGAGCGCCGTCTCGACGACGACGTCCATGTCCGGGCGGCGGGTGCTGGGCTGAGGCTCGGTCGCCTCGCCGGGGTCGCGCGCGGCGCGCTCGCGGGACTGCTGCAGGTCGTTGCCGCTCAGGCCGCCGGACAGCAGGGCGAGGTATTCCATCGAGGCCTGGGTGTCGCCGGTGGCGGCCTTGTCGGACAGTGCCTTCAGCTTGTCGGCCGCCTCGGGCGCGCGGGTGCTCTCCAGGCCGAAATACGGCGACAGCAGGATCTGTTCGGCGCTGCGGCCGTGCACGCGCTCGGGCAGGCGCTTGACGACGGTGGCGCCGTTCTCGTCGTCCAGCACGAAGAGGTTGCGCCCCTCCAGCGAACCCACCACGAGCGGGCTGTGGGTGGTGACGATGAACTGCACCTGCGGCAAGGCCTTGGCCAGCGTGGGCAGCACGCTGCGCTGCCAGTCGGGGTGCAGGTGCAGGTCGATCTCGTCCAGCAGCACCACGCCGCTCAGGTCGCGCAGCTTCTGGCCGCTGCCCGCGCCGCGGCAGACGTGGAACAGCATGTCGCCGATCCAGCCGATGTAGGCGCGGTAGCCGTCCGACAGCGCGCGAAAGGGCAAGGGCACGCCGTTCATCAGGAACAGGTGCTCGCGGCCCTGGTCTGTCTCGGTGGCGCTGCGCTGGATGCGGCAGTTGTCGGGCAGCAGGTCGTCTAGCAGGTGCAGCACCTGGGTGTAGCGTCCCTTGTTGGCCTCGGCATAGGCCGGCAGCCAGTAGGACAGCGGCATGAGGCCGAGGTGGTCTTCAAACAGGCTGGAGACGCGCTCGTAGCGGCGCAGGCGGGACTTCACGCGGGCGCTCTCGTCCACGCGGGCCGAGGCCTCCACGCGCCGCGTGGCACCGTAGCCGACGATGAAGAAGGCGCTGCCGCGCTCCTCGAACTGCAGCTTCTCGACCGCGCCCGTCAGCGCCGCGGGGTGGCAGTGCCAGCGCAGCCGCTCGCTGCTGCCCAGCATCACCACGTCGGTGCCGAGCGTCACCGCGGTGGGGCCGGCCTTGCCCTTGGGTCCGCTGAGTTCGTGCGGATCGAGCTGCAACGACGCCGTCATGTGCGCGGGCGGCAGCTTGCCCAGCGCCGCGCGGCCGACGGCGCGGCGGGCCTGGGGGCGGCGGATCAGCGCGTCCGGCACGTAGCCGGAGGAGGAGCTGAGCAGCGCTCCCAGCGAGGCCAGCGCGGCGGCGCGCAACACGCTGGTCTTGCCACGGCCATTGCTGCCCAGCAGCACGTTGACGTTGGAGTAGAGCATGCCGGGGCCGCCCGGGACGTTGAACTCCAGCTCCACCGCTTCCAGCGAGCGCAGGTTGGCGATCTTCAGACGTTCGATGTACACGGCCAAGCTTCTCCCCTCGGGCAGAGTCTAGACGGCGCCGCGCGGCACGTCGCGGCGGATGTTCCCGGGCAGCCCAGCGACTTTGGCCAGGGGCCAGAATCAAGCCATGAGCGAAGGCAAGGTCGAAGCGTCAGTGCAGCTGCGCATCCTCGTGGTCGCCCCGCCGCCGGGCGTGGTGTTCGCCGTGCAGCGCGGCAAGGCCGAGCTGCTGGCGCCGCTGGCCGGGCTGCGCGAGGCGATGACGTTCGAGCTGCCGCTGCGCCTGGGCAAGCCCCTGGCCGACGGCACGCCCAACTTCCTGGGCGAGTACGCGCAGGGCACGCCCACAGACCGCTTCGTGTACCTCAACTCCGGCACGCTGGCGGGCCATGAGGGCTCCGCATGGACGCGCCGCGCCAAGCTGAAACTGGCGGGCATCCCGGCAGACGTCTTCACCGCCGCGCTGGCCGGCGGCTTCATCGAGGCGCGCGTGCAGGGGACGATGAAGGATGGCGGGCCCATCTGCGCGTCGGTCAAGCCGCATGACGTGGCGTGGAGCCACACGCCCGCTTGACCACGGCGCGGCCTTGCACTGGAATCCCCCGCAACAAGAGAGGGAGGCACCGTGGCCAGCAGCAGCATCATCGAACGCGACGGCTGCCGCATTGCCTACGATGTGCATGGCACGGGCCACCCCCTTGCTGATGCTGCATTGCGTGACGGTGACCTTTGCCGGCAACTACCTGTCGCGTTGACGGATGCCCCGAGGATGAGTCGCGGCGGTGCCGTATTTTGTGAAGCGCTGATAGCCCGCTGGGTTCAGCGTTTCCCTAAGTCGGCTGCCGGTACCTCTGCCCCCTGAACCGGAAGATCAGCTCGCGCGGGCGGATCTGCTCCAGCACGTGGTCGGGCCCGATCTGGGCGCCCTCGCGCAGCACCTCGCCATTGATCATCGCGAAGCGGCCGCGGGGGTCGTCGGAGTAGACGGAGCCGCTGAGGATGATGCGGGGCACGTCGCGGCGGATGTTCTCGGGCAGCTCGGCGAGTTTGGGGATGGGGGCTTCGGCGGCGGGGGCTGGGGCGGGTGGTGGCGGTGCGGGGACGGGAGCTGGCACGGCGGCAGGCGCGGGCGCGGCCACAGGTGCGGGCTGATGTGCGGGCTGAGGTGCCGGCGCGGGCGCAGGCACCGGGGCAACGGCGACCGGCGGCGGCACGGGCGGCAGGTAGGGCGAGGTGGAAGCCGCGGGCTGGGGTGCGGGTGCGGCGACGACCGGGGGGGTGACGGGCGCGGGCGCGGGTTGCGGAGTCGGCTGCGGGAGCGGTTGCGGCATCGGTTGCGCAATGGGCGTGACCGCTTCATGCGACCCGCTGGCCCACCAGGCGCCGGCGCCGATGCCGGCCAGCAGCAGCAGGCCGCCACTGGCCCAGGGCAGCCAGCGGCGTTGGCCCGCGGCGGGTGCGGTTTCGCCGACGGCTTGGGTGTTCAGGCCCGGCACCTGGCCCCGCTCGCGTTCGCGGTCGGCTTCGGCACGGCGCAGGGCGTCGAGGATGTAGGACATGGCGGTTACTTCGTGTTCAACCGGGGCTCGGCGATGCCGGTGGCGCGGTTGATCTGCATCAGCGTGATGGGGCCCACGCGGCCGTCGGGCTGCAGGCCTTGGCTGGCCTGGAAGGCCTGCACGCGGGCGGTCAGCTCGGCGAGGCTGGGCGCGGAGGCCGCGGCGGATGCGGCCATGCCGGGCACCTGGGCCAGTTGAGTGGCCAGCCAGTCGCGCAGCGGGCCCATGTTCTCGACGCGCGTGGCGTAGCCCGGCGGCACGCGCCACAAGGTGGTGAACTCGCCGCGCCAGGCCGTGGCCAGCTCAGGCAGCGCCACGCGGCGGGGCTTGCCGTCCACCACCAGCGTGGCGTGCTGACCGTCCAGGCCCACCAGCGCGGCGAGTAGCGCGGGCTGGCCGGGGCGCTGCAGCGTGAGCAGCACGGGGCGGTCGATGAGGCGGATGAGGGACAGGCTGCCCACGGTGCTGCGGTGGCATTGCAGGCCCGCCTGGGCGGCCACCGTGCAGGGGTCGGCTTGCGCGGGCAGCGGCAGGCCCCACGCTTTGGCCAGCGCGGCCCAGGCGTCGGCGTCGTTGGCTTTCCAGTCGACCAGGTGCAAAAGCTCAGGTAGTGGCGCGGCTGCGGAGGCGGGCTTGGCAGGGGCACTGGCGGCGGCCGAAGCGGCAGAGGCCGCGGCAGCAGGCGCCTTGCCGCCCTGCCCTGCCGGTGCCTTCTGCGGCTGCTGCAGCGCCCAGGCCAGCGCGGCCCCGGCCACGGCGGCTGCCAGCACCACCAGGCCCAGGCCAACAGGGTCGCGCCTGCGCTTGCGGCGGCGGGGCTTGGCCTGCTCGTCGAACACCTCGGCCGCGGCCTGGCGCACGATCGCGGGCGTCACCTGCGCCTGGCCGCTGGCGTAGCCGCCCAGCAGCGCGCGGTCGCACAGCAGGTTGATGCGCCGGGGCACGCCACGCGTGAGCTGGTGGATGAGCCGCAGCGCCTTCGCATCGAACGGCAGCGCGCCGGTGAGGCCGGCCACGTTGAGGCGGTGGCGGATGTACTGCGCCGTCTCGGCCTCGGACAGCGCCCCCAGGTGAAAGCGCGCGATGACGCGCTGGGCGAGCTGCTCCAGCTCGGGCCGCGCCAGCATGCCGCGCAGCTCGGGCTGGCCGATGAGCACCACCTGCAGCAGCTTGCGCTCGCTCGTCTCCAGGTTGGTCAGCAGGCGCAGCTGCTCGAGCACGTCGGCCGAGAGGTTCTGCGCCTCGTCGATGATGAGCACGTTGTTGCGCCCCGCCGCGTGCTGCGCCAGCAAAAAGGCGTTGAGCGGGTCGACATAGTCCTTCACCGTCCGCGCGCCCGCCGGCACCGGCACGTGGAACTCGTCGCACACCGACTGCAGCAACTCGGTGACGGTGAGCTTGGGGTTGAAGATGTAGGCGACGTTGCAGTTGGCCGGGATCTGCTCCAGGAAGCAGCGGCACACGGTCGTCTTGCCCGCGCCGATCTCGCCCGTGAGCAGCACAAAGCCGCCGCCACCGTCCAGCCCATACAGCAGGTGCGCCAGCGCCTCGCGGTGGCGCTCGCTCATGAAGAGGTAGTGCGGGTCCGGCGCGATGGAGAACGGCGCTTGCTTGAGGCCGAAGAAGGGCGCGTACATGGGGCGGCAGGATAACCAACGCGGTGGGGCACTAGACTTGGACCACTCGCTGGAATTGCCATGGCTGACCCAGTTTCTGACTTCGTAAAGCGCGGTCGCGCACTCGCCCCGCAGGATCGCGAGCGTCTTGCCGATCAGTTGCTGGAGTCCCTGAACGAGCCCGCAGCCGTGGAGCTTGACGCCTTATGGGAAGCCGAAATCCAGCGGCGCCTGGCTGAATTTGACCGGGGCGAGGTTCAGGCCGTCGATGCCGAAGAAGTCCTTGCCAAGGCGCGGCGCCTGGCGCAATGATCGAATTCGTGCAAGTCGACACCTCAGGCTAACGATGAACTCCCGACTGGTTGCGGCCACGCTAGGCATTGGCCTGTTCTTCGCCACTCTCGTAAGTTTCGTCGCACCCGCGCTCTGCGCCGCAGGATGCGGCAACTTGCTCGAACCCGTATTCGCCTTCGGGTATCGCGCCTTCGGTTCATGGGGTGTGCGGGCGCTGCTGCTCCTGCTTGCCGGACTGTTTTTCTGGGTGGCCATCTCCAGGCGAAACAGGCGGGACTAGCGTCGCGCCATGCAAGTCGCTACCGGCAAGGTCATCGCGGGCAAAGTCGTCGTGGAAGGACTCCAGCTCGCGGAGGGTGAAGTCGTCGCTGTCCTCACACGGGAGCCTGCAGCGGCCGTTGAGCTGACCACGGAAGAGGAGGCCGATCTTCTGGAGGCCATTGCCGAGGCAGACCGCGGCGAAACCATCACCCCTGAAGAGCTGTTTTCCCGCCTTCGTCGCGCCGGCTGACGCGTGGCGCTCTCGCTTCGGATCACGCGCCGCGCCGCGGCGCAGATCGAGAAAGCAGATGCCTGATGGAGTCGGCACGAAGATCTCCAACACCAAGTTGGAAGGTGTCAGGCGCCTTCACCCTGGGGCGAGTTCGGTACTACCTCTTCTACCGCGTCAAGAACGAGCAGGTCGTTGTCCTGTCGGTTTGGCATACGAGCCGGGGCAAGGCACCCGTTCTCTGAGGCAGCAACGCTCGACGCTTGCATCGACGGGATGTTGGCTCCCGGTCACTGGGACCGCATGGCACGACTTCACTGGCACGTACTTCACACTCGCTTCACCAACCCCTCACTGCCCTCACCCACGGTTTGCACACTGCCCGCCATCTCGCACAGAAGGCAGGCAGCCATGACACCCGGCAACGACGACAGGCACTGGATCGCGGTCACCGATGGGATGGGCCACTACCCGGTGAAGCTGTTCGGGCCCTACCCCACCAAGCGGCAGGCGGACCGGGCGCACCGCTGCTTCACGCGGCAGATCAATGGGGCGCGCTACAGCGCGGCGGTGGTGTCGCAACGGGAGGTGGAGGGGCGGAGCGAGCAGGGGCGCCGGGGAGGCATGCCGTGACGCGCATGGCGAACGTGGCCATCGCGGGCTGCCTGGGTGCCGCGCTTTTTGCGGCGTTGCACAGGCCATCCGCCGAGCGCTGTGAGGCGTCCGGCGGGAAGTGGGCATCTGCAAGCGGCGTCTGCGTCACCCGCGATTGCCTCGCGTGGGGGAGTTGTGGCAAGTGGGCCTACCCCGCCAGCCGGTGCGCCCAGGTCAAGGTGGGCGCCGAACGGGCCGAGGTCTGGTTCCAGCTCGGAGAGCCTGACGAAGTCCGCGCCGATGAAGCGCGCTGGCACGCCGGCAAGGATTCGGCGGAGATCATCACCGCCAGGTTCCAGGTTGAGCGGCTGGTGAGCCTGTCCTGCCCCGTCGAGTAGCGCTCAGCGGATCGCCGCCGACGCCGCCAACCCGCGCTCACACGCCGCCTTCTCCGCCGGGCTGCTCATCGCCAGGCAGCGCGCCGCGCCCGGGTTGACGCGGCCGGGCACGCTGCCGGGGGGCGCAGAGCCTGCGAGCTCGGCGTTGTTGGCGATGCGCCGAGCGCCGAAAGGCACGGCGATCTGCGGCAGCAGGCGCCCCTCGGGCCGCGGGTTGCCGGTCTCCTGCGCGTTCTCGGCCGCCGTGAGTGCCGGGTTGCGAGGCGGCACGAGGCGGGAGGCGGCGTTGGCGGGCATGGCGACCGAGGCGGGCAAGGACGGCGCGGATGCGGGCTCGCCAGGCGGCACCACGGCGGGCCGGGTGGCTTGAGCGCATGCAGCAGTGGTGAGGGCCGCTGCGAGCATGCCACCGACGATAGGGTCGAAGACGTTTCTCATGGGGCACCCCGCGCTTGTCAGTTCCGATGGGCGCAGTCTCCTGCCGCGGGCGGCGCAGCGGTGTAGGCCGAGGGCAGATTTACACCGCATGACACTCAGCCATGGCATGGGAGGCGTCGCAAAAGTCAGTCCGGGCACGGTCGATCTCAGGCTAGGCTGCGCGGTCCGCCATGAAAACACCCGCACGACGATGATGAAACCCGCAGCCCAGATCGGTGACGACGTCCATGCCATCGACACCCCCGCCCTGGTGGTGGACCTGGACGCGCTGGAGCGCAACATCGCCAAGATGGCCGCCTGGGCCCGGGAGCGTGGCATGCGGCTGCGGCCCCACGCCAAGACGCACAAGAGCGGCCACGTGGCAGCTCTCCAGCGCCAGGCCGGCGCCGTGGGCGTGTGCGTGCAAAAGCTCAGCGAGGCCTGCGCGCTGGCGGATGCGGGCGTGGACGACATCTACATCAGCAACGAGGTGCTGGCGCCCAAGAAGCTCGTCGAGCTGGCCCAGCTCGCCCGGCGCGTGAAGCTGTCCGTGGCGGTGGACTCGGAAGCCGGCATTGCCGCGCTGGGCCAGGCGCTGGCGGCCGCCGATGCACGCGTGGACGTCTACGTGGAGGCGGACGTGGGCCAGGGCCGCTGTGGTGCCGCACCTGGCGACGCGGGCCGGCTGGCGCAGCAGGTGGCGGCGCACGCGTCCATGCGATTCGCCGGCCTGCAGGCCTACCACGGCAAGGCGCAGCACCTGCGTAGCGTTGCGGAGCGCCAGGCCGCCATCCAGCACGCCGTGGCGCAGGCTCAGGCCGCCGTCAACGCCATCCAGGCGGCCGGCCTTGAATGCCCCCTGGTGACCGGCGCCGGCAGCGGCAGCTTCCCCTTCGAGGCCGCCAGCGGGCTCTACGGCGAGCTGCAGGCGGGGTCGTACGTCTTCATGGACCGCGACTACGCCGACAACGACGCCATCCCCGGCGTGCCGGCCTTCGAGCACGCCCTCTTCATCAAGAGCCAGGTCATCAGCCGCGACGCGGTACACGCCGTCTGCGACGCCGGCCACAAGTCCCACGCCATCGACAGCGGCCTGCCGCGCGTGTGGGGCGCGGACTGGGAGTTCGCCAACGGCGGCGACGAGCACGGCATCCTGCTGCCCGGCTCCAGCCCGCTGCCCGAGCTTGCCGCGACCGTGTGGCTGGTGCCTGGCCATTGCGATCCCACCGTCAACCTGCACGATCACTACGTCGTGGTGCGTGGGGGCTTGAGCGCCGGCAAGGTGGTGGACGTGTGGCCCGTGCATGCGCGGGGCTGCGTGCGCTAGGGGCCGGAGGCCACGTTCATGCACCGCAGCGGAATGCAATGCTGCGCCACCCGCCCTCGATGCGGCCGACCCTGACGATCGTGAACGCGTCGGGGCATTCGCCAGGCGCACTGTCAGTGGCCCGCACCAGCGCCGCGGCGGCCTCCAGCTCGGGCCGTTTGAAATAGGCCAGGTGGTTCGCGTGGACGGTCACCACGTAGACCTTGCGATCCCCGTCCTGCACGGCCGAAACGTTGGAAACCAGCGTCCCGTCTGCGCGTTCGATGACCACCTCCGTCTTCAGGTGACGCATGTCGAGCACCGCCTCGGGCGACGTGGCACAGCCCGTCAGCCCCAACAGCGCAGCCCAGCCTCCTGGCAGCAGCAGCGGCAGCAGGTGACGGCTTGATCTTGAAAGCGAGCCCATGCAGTGGAGATTCTCCCGCCAGCGCCCGATCCTTGCACGCGCACCGCTTTGTGAGCGTTCGCCGACGGCAGTTCCCGCGCCCGTCCGTCCCCGGCGGCGATGACCAGCCCCTAAGCTGGCCGCCGCGGTTGAGCACCTGTTCAGCCCGTCCACTGAAAGGAACCGCCATGAACAAGGACCAGGTCAAGGGCACCATGAAGGACGCCGCCGGCAAGCTGCAGCAGCAGGCCGGCAAGCTCGTGGGCAGCACCTCGCAGCAGGCCAAGGGTTTGGCCAAGCAGGCGGAGGGCAAGCTGCAGAAGGGCTATGGCAACGTGAAGGAAGCGGTGAAGGGCGCGGTCAAGCGCTAGCGTCAGCCGCCCGTCTCAGGCTCGGCGTGGGCATCTACCCAGGCCTCGCCCGCTTCACGGCCGCGCGCAAAGGCGGCGGTGACTGTGTCGCAGACGATGTCCACCAGGTCGCTGTGCAGCGGCTCGGCGTCGGCCGACTCGGCCACGGCCCAGGCGGGGCGGTATTGGTCCGGGCCCTCGGGGCGTGCCTGCACGAGGATCATCTTGCCGCGGTAGGGGTGCTGCTGGTTCATGCCTTGAAGGTAGAGAGACCGAGCGCGGGCGCCTGTCGGACGGGGCCTGATTCCCAGCCCTGTAGGCCCAGGCCGACCCCTGTAACGGCCCCTGTCCGCCACCGGAGGCACGGGCGATTCCTTACGCTGCGTTCCAGTGGCTGACGCTCCGTACAGCCCGTCAACCTGAAAGGAATCATCATGAACAAGGACCAAGTCAAGGGCGCCGTCAAGGACGCCGCCGGCAAGGTGCAGCAGAAGACCGGCGAACTGGTGGGCAGCACCGAGCAGCAGGTCAAGGGCGTGGCCAAGCAGGTCGAAGGCAAGGCCCAGAAGGGCCTGGGCGACGCCAAGGAAGCCATCAAGGACGCCAACAAGTCTTGATCGGCCTTGCGCCTGTGAGTGAAGCGCGGCCTGCGGGCCGCGTTTTTCTTGCATGTCTCAACAGAGCAGGTTGCCTTGTAAGCGCTTGTAGGCGCCCTCCGACAGCGGCTCCCGCCACCGTCCGCTCCCTGCGGCGGTGCCGAATTCCTAATCTGTCGCCAGCGGCCGGTAATGCGACTCTGGGAAGTTCGCAAGCCCATTCATCGAGGGAGGCGCCCATGGCGAAACGACAGGCGACACGAAAGACGCAAGGCCCCGCGCGGGCCGACACAGCGCAGGCCGAGGGCCTGCCCAAGGCGCCCACGGGCATCCAGGGGCTGGACGACATCACCGGTGGCGGCTTGCCGCGCGGCCGGCCCACGCTGGTGTGCGGCGCCGCGGGCTCGGGCAAGACGATGTTCGCGGCCGAGTTCCTGGTTCGTGGCGCGACGGAGTTCGGCGAGCCCGGCGTGTTCATGATGTTCGAGGAAAGCGCCGAGGAGCTGGTGCAGAACATGCGCTCGCTGGGCGTGGACCTGGAGCGCCTGCAGCGCCAGAAGAAGATCGCCATCGACCACGTGCACATCGAGCGCAACGAGATCGAGGAGACCGGCGAGTACGACCTGGAAGGCCTGTTCATCCGCCTGGGCTATGCCATCGACGGCATCGGCGCCAAGCGCGTGGTGCTGGACACCATCGAGGCGCTGTTCTCCGGCCTGCCCAACCACGCGGTGCTGCGGGCGGAGCTGCGCCGGCTGTTCCGCTGGCTGAAGGACCGCGGCGTGACGGCGGTGATCACCGGCGAGCGCGGCGAGCAGTCGCTGACGCGCTACGGCCTGGAGGAGTACGTGGCGGACTGCGTGATCCTGCTGGACCATCGCATCCACGACCAGGTCTCCACCCGCCGCCTGCGGGTGGTGAAGTACCGCGGCACGGCGCACGGCACCAACGAGTACCCGTTCCTGATCGGCGCGCACGGCATCTCGGTGATGCCCATCACCTCCATGCGGCTGGACCACGTCGCCTCGCGCGAGCGCGTGTCCACAGGCATCTCGGGGCTGGACTCCATGCTGGGCGGCACCGGCGTGTTCCGCGGCAGCAGCACGCTGGTGTCGGGCGCACCGGGTACCGGCAAGAGCAGCGTGGGCGCCAGCTTCGCCGACGCAGCCTGCGCGCGGGGCGAGCGCGCGCTGATGTTTGCCTATGAAGAGTCCGCCAGCCAGCTGCTGCGCAACATGGGCTCCATAGGCCTGGACCTGGCCACCTGGCAGGCCAAGGGGCTGCTGCAGATCGACGCCTCCCGCCCCACGCTGCACGGGCTGGAGCAGCACCTGGTGCACATCTACGACCAGGTGAAGGCGTTCAAGCCCGCCGTCGTCGTCATCGACCCCATCAGCAACCTGGCCCTGAGCCGCGACGACAGCTCGCTCAAGCCCACGCTGATGCGGCTGATCGACTTCCTGAAGCAGCAGGGCGTCACGGCCTTGTTCACCAGCCTGACCAACGACTCCGTCGTGGAGGTGGCCGATTCGCAGGTGGGCGTGTCGTCGCTGATGGACACGTGGATCTTGCTGTCCAACATCGCCGCCAACGGCGAGCGCACGCGCACGCTGCAGGTGCTGAAGTCGCGCGGCATGCACCACTCGCACCAGGTGCGCGAGTTCCTGCTGAGCGACCACGGCGTGGACCTGGTGGACGTGTACCTGGCCGGCGACCGCGTGCTCACCGGCACGGCGCGCGTTTCGCGCGAGGCGCAGGAGCTGGCCGCCACCGAGCTGCGCCGGCGCGACCATGACCGCCGCCTCAAGGAGCTGGCCAACCACCGCAGGGCCATTGACGCGCAGATCGCCGTGCTGAACGCCCAGGCGGACGAGCGCGCCGGCGAGGTGGAGTTCGCCATCGCCCGCGAAACGCTGGACGCCGAGGGCACGAGCGAGCGGGCTCGTGCCATCGCCAGGTCACGTGGCGCCATCACGGCCGCGGCAGCCCCACCACCCCCCGCGCGCAGCAGGAGGGGCGCATGATGAACGCGAGCCGCAGCAACGCCCTCATGGCCATGACCGAGCCGGAGGACCCGCCCACGCCTGCGCCCACGCCTGCGCCCACGCCCCGGCCACGCGCCGCCAAGGCCGCAGCGACCAAGCCGGGGACGGCCGAGTGGCAGCTGCGCCTGTACGTCGCGGGCGTGACGCCCAAGTCCACTGCGGCGCTGGAGAACCTCAAGCGCGTGTGCGAGACGCACCTGGCGGGCCGCTACACCATCGAGGTGGTGGACCTGCTGGTGAACCCCCGCCTGGCCGCGGGCGACCAGATCCTGGCCGTGCCCACGCTGGTGCGCAAGTTCCCCGAGCCCATACGCAAAATCATCGGTGACCTCTCCAACGAGGAGCGGGTGCTGGTGGGGCTGGACGTGCAACCCATCCGTTAGGACTCATGTGCCCGCCGCCGCCAAGCCCTACGTCCTCCGTCTGTACGTGACGGATGCCACCCCGAAGTCTGCGAGGGCGATCGTGAACCTGCGCCGCATCCTCGAAGAGCACCTGGCCGGCCAGTACTCGCTGGAGATCCTGAACATCGCCGACCACGTCGCCCGGGCGACGGCGGACCAGATCGTCGCCACGCCCACGCTGCTGCGCCTGGCGCCCTTGCCGCTGCGGCGCAGCATCGGCGACATGTCGGACGTCGCCAGGGTGCTGAGCGGCCTCGGCCTTTACGAGCTTCACTGACCACGCGGGGCCGACGTGATGATCGACCGCCATCTAGAAGCCGACTCGGACCGCCACGCGTCGCTCGATGAACTGGAGCGCCTGCGCCAGTGCAACGCGGACCTTGAAAACCGCCTGCACGAGGCCGAGGAGACGCTCGCTGCGATCCGCAACGGCGACGTGGACGCGCTCATCGTGGGCGAGGACGTCTACACGCTGGACAGCGCCAACGCGGCCAGCAACGCGATGCGCCGCGACGTGCTGGCGCAGATGCAGGACGCCGTGCTGGCGTTCGACCGCGAAGACCACCTCATCTACATGAACCCCGCCGCCGAGGCACAGTACGGCCACGTGGCCTCGGACATGCTGGGCCGCCCGCGCGAGGTGCTGTACCGCGAGCGCTGGGCCGACGACACCCGGGCGAAGCAGGCCCACGCGGACCTGCAAAAGCACGGCAGCTACCGCGCCGAGTCGGTGCACCTGCGCACGGACGGGCGCGAGCTCCAGGTGGAGGCCACGGTGGCCCGGCTGGACGACGCCAGCGGCCAGCCGCTGGGCACCCTGTGCGTGATCCGCGACATCGGCGAGCGCGTGGACATCCAGGCCAGGCTGGCGCGGGCGGCCGCCGAGCTGGCGCGCCGCGAGCGCCAGTTCGCCACGCTGGTGGAGAACTCGCCGGACATCTTCGCCCGCCTGGATCGGCAACTGCGCCACCTGTACGTGAGCCCGGTGATCGAGCACTACACAGGCGTGCCAGCGGCGCTATTCCTCGGCAAGAACAACACGGAGCTGGGCATGCCGCCCGCGCTGGCCGCCGCCTGGGCCGAGGCGATGGACAACGTGTTCCGCACCGGCGACGTGGGGCGCATGCAATTCCGCTTCACCGCCGTGGACGGTCAGCCGGTGGACTTCGAGGCGCGGCTGATCCCGGAGTTCGCCGAGGACGGCAGCATCGAGTCGGTGCTGTCCATCGCCTCCGACATCACCGAGCGCGCGCGCGTCGACGCTGCGCTGCGCGAGAGCAAGGCGCGGCTGGAGTTCACCCTCGCCGCGGCGCGTGTGGGCGAGTGGGAGATCGACGTCGCCACCGGCGTGTGCCGGCACTCGGCGCTGTTTGACCGCTGCTTTGGCCTGGATGAGCCGGCCAGCCCGTGGAACCTGGAGGTGATGCTGTCGCACGTGCATGCGGACGACCGCGAACGCGTGCGTGAGCAGGTGGCACAGTGCTTCGGCACCCGCGAGGTGCTGGACTTTGAATGCCGCGTCACCTGGCCCGATGGCAGCGTGCACTGGATCGAGGTGCAGGGCAACGCCCATGTGGAAGAGCTACAGGAAGTGCCGGGGGGCGAACGGCTGCGCTACCTGGGCATCATCTCGGACATCACCACCCGCAAGCACGCCGAGGCCGCGCTGCGCGACGCCGACGTGCGCAAGGACGAGTTCCTGGCCACGCTCTCGCACGAGCTGCGCAACCCGCTGGCGCCCATCCGCAACGCAGTGCAGATCATGCAGATGTCGCAGGACGCGAACGTGCATGCCAAGGCCCGCGGCGTCATCGAGCGCCAGCTCAAGCAGCTGGTGCACCTGGTGGACGACCTGCTGGACATCAGCCGCATCAGCCAGGGCAAGGTGGAGCTGCGCCGCGAGAACGTGGACGTGGCCAGCGCCGTGATGACCGCGGTGGAGACCAGCCGCCCGCTCATCGACGCCGGCCACCACGAGCTGTCGATACGCCTGGGCCCGCCGCGCACGCTGCGCGTGAACGCCGACCTCACGCGGCTGTGCCAGATCGTGGCCAACCTGCTGAACAACGCCGCCAAGTACACGCCCGAAGGCGGCCACATCGCGGTGACGGTGGAGCGCGAAGGCCACCACGTCGTCATCGGCGTGCGCGACTCGGGAATCGGCATCTCCAAGGAGATGCTGCCCCGGGTGTTCGACATGTTCGCCCAGGTGGACCGCGCCCGCGAACGCGCCCAGGGCGGCCTGGGCATCGGCCTGGCGCTGGTGAAGCGCCTGGTGGAGATGCACGGCGGCACGGTCACCGCGTCAAGCGACGGGCCCGACCGCGGCTGCTTCTTCGCCGTGCGCCTGCCGCTGGTGGAAGACTCGTCAGCGCGCGTCGCGCCGCAGGAGTCCAGCGAGCTGACGCCGGGCAGCGCCACCGCGCAGCGCGTGCTGGTGGTGGACGACAACATCGACAGCGCCCTGAGCCTGGCGCAGGTGCTGAAGATGCTGGGCTACGACACCACCACAGCCCACGACGGCGCGGAGGCCGTGCAAGCCGTGCGCCTGTCGCCGCCCGCCATCGTGCTGATGGACATCGGCATGCCGCGCATGAACGGCCTGGAAGCGGCCACCGCCATCCGCGGCCTGCCGGGCGGCCAACAGGTGATGCTGATTGCGCTCAGCGGCTGGGGCCAGACCGAGGACCGCCGCAAGTCCCGCGAGGCGGGCTTCGATCACCACTTCGTGAAGCCGCTGGATGTGAAGGCGCTGGTCGACGTGATCGCGCAGCACGCGCCGCGGTGATGGCGCGTTTGGCCTACTTGGCCACGCCGGTGGCCTGGTAGACCTGGGTCAGCAGCGCGGCGCCGATGCGCCCTTCCATCTCCTTGTGCACCGGCCACAGCGTGTTGCGCCACACCTCGCGCTCGGCGTCGGTCAGGTCGTGCACCTGGGTGCGCCCGCCCTTCTTCAGCTCGGCCAGCGCGTCGGCGTTTTCCTGCGTGACGAGGTGCACTTCGTAGTCGGTGGCCTGCTTCATCGCGTCGCTCAGCGCGGCCTGGATGTCCGCCGGCAGGCCGTCCCAGAACTTCTTGTTGACGATGGCCGCGTAGCCGGTGTGCGTGTGGTTGGTGAGCGTGACGTGCTTTTGCACCTCGTAATACTTCTGCGAGGTGTAGCTGGACAGGATGTTCTCCGTGCCGTCCACCACGCCCGTCTGCAGCGCCTGGTAGACCTCGGAGAACGCCATCGTCTGCGGCAGCGCGCCCATCAGCCGCAGGCTGGCTTCCAGCACCTTGGAGCTGGGGATGCGCATCTTCAGGCCCTTCATGTCCGCGGGCTTGAGCAGCGGCTTGTTGGCCGAGAACACATGAAAGCCACCGCTCCAATACGCCAGGCCCTTGATGCCCTTGCTCTCCAGCGACGTCATCAGCTGCTGGCCGATCTTGCCGCTCGTGACGTCGATGAACTGCTGCTCGGTGCGGAAGACATACGGCAGGTCGAACATCTCGAACTGCTTGGCGCCCATGGGCCCGAACTTGGACAGCGACGGCGCCAGCATCTGCACCGAGCCCAGCTGCAGCGCCTCCAGCTCTTCCTTGTCCTTGTAAAGCTGGCTGTTGGGGTAGATCTCCACCTTCACCCGCCCCTTGGTGGCGGCCTCGGCCAGCTCCTTGAACTTCTGCGCCGCGCGGCCCTTGGGCGTGTCGGTGGAGACGACGTGGCTGAACTTGATGAGGATGGGCGCCTCGGCCGCCTGCGCGCCTGTAGCGGTCACGGCAAGGCTGGGCAGTGCAAGGGCTGCCAACAGCAGCAGGCGGCGAGGGGTGGCTGGGTTCACGCGTTGTCTCCTGGGAACGTTTGCGGCGCATTCTTCAACCGCGTGCCAAGCCCGGGAAGTTGTGGAGTTCCACATCGTTACAGCGCGGCCTTCGTGTTTTCCTAAAGTTTGGTTCAGCCCTGCCGATACGCGTGGAATGGACATCGCCAACTCCCCCAGCGTCAACACCGCATCTCGCTATGCCTCGGCGGACACGGCCGACGCCGTGAACATGCTGGTGCTGCGCAAGGCCATGGACAGCCAGGAGGCCACCGCCGCCCAGCTGATCAACGCGTTGCCGCAGCCGCCCGCGCTGGCGACCGAGGGGTCGCTGGGGCGGAATCTGAACGTCTACGCTTAAGGGGCGCGCCTGGCCCACAGCACGAAGCGCAGCCCGTGTGCGGCGCTTTTTTCGTTGGATCGACTTCTACATGCCGACGTTTGAATCCGCCGCCAGAACGTGCCGGGACATATCAGTCCTTCGATTCATAGGCACGCGTCCACAGCATCGCTAGCGCACAAACCACCAGCCCTATGGCTGATAGATCATGGACGTAGGTCGACCATGGCTCGTACTTCAAATCGAACAGGCGCTCGCTGTAGTAAATGAGTATCGACAGTCCAGCTGCAAAAAACAGCTTTGAGCGATGCGCTATCCCTGAAACGAGCATGAACACAGCGGCAACTGACGAGATCAGGGCGTTATAGAAACCGAGACCCATTCAACCTCTCCTCAGGCACGCACGGTCGCAGTGCTCTTGTACTTGAAGCCGAACTTCTCTGTCACGCGAAACGTGCTGCCATGACTGGGCAAGAATCGCCCGCATGCAATTCCTCCGTCTCACCGCCGCGCTGCTCGCCGCCCTCGCCTGCAACGCAGCCCAACCCGCCGAATCCCCCGACCTGGCCGCGCGCTGGCTGGCCGCCATGCGCCCCGTGCCGGAGTTGGGCCGCCAGAAGAACGCCGGCGTGGTGCTGCGCGAGTTCAAGGCCGCAGGCCTGATCCCGTTCAAGCCGGACCGCGTGGACTACACGGACTACTACCCCGTCCTCAAGCCCGTGCAGGTGCTGGGCCACGACCTGGTGATCGTCGAGGAGGAGTACATGGCCCGTTACGTGGGCTGCTGTGTCAGCGAAGGGGCCGGCATGGTGCTTCGCCTGCATGGCGACACCAAAAAGCTGGAAGCCTTCGCGCAGGCCAACAAGTGCAGCGTGGAGAAGTTCAAGGACGCGGCCGAGTACCGGGACAACCACATGAACGTGCGCTTCCCGCTGCCTGCGGGCACCTACGCAGCGCTGTCCTGCCGCGCGAGGGACGAGGAACGGTAACGAAGAAGGCGCCCGAGCCCTCGCGGACCCAAGGCGCCTGAGCGTCGCTGTCGGCCGAGCCCCCTAGGCCGCCGGACGCTCCACACCTGTTTCAGCACGGCGCCGCCTGGCCACCCAGGCCAGCACGCCGCCACCCAGGGCCAGCATCAGGTAGGTGGAAGGCTCCGGCACCGCGGAAATGGCGGCCGCCGCGAAGCCTTGCAACTGCGCCGCCTGGTCGGCGGTGAAGCCGAGGTCCTTGGCGACGGTGTCGTAGCCCAGCGTGGTGGGGTTGATGCCAGTCTCCTCGCCAAAGACCACCAGCGCGTGCAGGTAGTAGCCGAAGCTGCTCGCGTGGTACGAATCAGGCGCCCACAGGTTGACCTGGCCGGGGGTGATGCCGTCGTACGGGTTGGCGTCGGCAAAGCCGGCCGCGATGGCGTTGTTCCAGGCCAGCCCGACCGGGTTGACGCGGCTGACGATGGTGGGGTTGTTGGCCGCCGCCGTGAAGTAGCCCGCCTGCACGTCCAGCCCCATCTGGAAGATGGAGCCTCCGCACCAGGGGCTGGGCGGGTTCAGGCCGTTGCAGGCCGGCTGGTAGGTCAGGTTGGCCCGCGACCAGGTGGCCGTGAGGCTGACGTCGACATTGGGGTTCTGCGACTGGAACACATTGCCCAGGATGCCCGTGTAGGTGCTGATCTTGGTGGGGTTGTTGGGGGCCGCGAAGTCCAGGTTGCTCTGGCCGTGCATGACGACCTTGTCCCAGGGCTTGTTGATCAGCGCCAGCCGGTTGTTGAAGTGGAAGTCGAGGTTGCTGCCCGGCTCGGTCTCCAGGAACACGCTGTAGTTGAGGCCGGCGTCCACCGTCATCTGCTTGAACAGTGCCGGCACGCCGCCTATGCCCAGGCCGTTGAGGTCGGTCACCGACGACGGCTTGTAGTTCATGACCGTCGGCAGGCCGCCCGCCGGGTCGCCGTAGGTAAAGCTGTTGCCGATGAACAGGATGCTGGTCTGCGCCAGCGCGGGTGCCGCCTGGCCCGCCAACAATATTGCGGCAACTATTGCGCCTCGGCGCAGCGTCAGCTGCGCTGAATGGCGGACGTACGGATCACGTGTCTTGCCCATGCTTGTCTCCAAGTCGTCGGCCGAAGCTGGCCGCGTGCCATGAGCCAAGGCGCCCAACTGCGCGCTTGGCCCGTCGTGGCAGGCGCCTGGGCGCGGTTGCAGCGCCGGCCATCCCGTCCACGAAAGCCGCAGTGCGCGGCAAATTCGGCTCCTAGGGGGATGGTGGTCGAGGCCGGGGGGCGCGAACGGGCAGCGCCAAGGAATCTGTACTATCCAGTCAAACTAGCCTTCCCCAAAGCGGCCACACGCCGCGCGCCTGCACGATGCGCACGACCTACCTCGCAGCAGCCTTCCTCCTCGTCGCCACCGCCTCCAGCCCCGCACTGGCGGACCGCAACACCCTCTGGCGCATCATCGATGGCACCTGCGTGCCGGCGGCCGCCAAGGGGGCGGTGCAACTGCCGCCGCCCTGCGCGCGCGTGGCCCTGCCAGAGGACCGCAAGCACGGCTGGGCGCTGATGAAGGACCGCCGCGGCGTGCTGCAGTACCTGCTGCTGCCCACCACGCGCCTCCCAGGCATCGAGAGCCCCGCGCTGCTGGACGCCGACACGCCCAACTTCTTCGCACAGTCCTGGGCCGCGCGCGACCTGCTGGACAAGCTGCGCGGCCAGCCCCTGCCCCGCGACACCGTCTCGCTGGCGCTCAACCCCATCCCCCGCCGCAGCCAGGACCAGCTGCACGTGCACATCTCCTGCGTGCGGCCCGAGCTGCGCGCACGGCTGGCTGCGGCTGAAGGCAAACTCTCCGCGAGCTGGGCGCCGCTGCAGGGCGGCTGGCTCAACCACACCTGGTATGTGCGCCGCCTCGACGCCGAGACGCTGGACGGCATCAACCCGGTGGCCGACGTCGCCGCCCACGTGCCGGGTGCCGCCGCCGACATGAGCCAGGTGGGCATCAGCATCGTTGGCATGACGTTCAAGGGCGGCCAGCCCGGCTTCGTGCTGATGGCCACCCGCTACAACGCGAGCGACCGCACCAGCGGCTCGGCCGAGCACGACGTGCAGGACCATGTCTGCACGGTGCTGGATGGGAAGGCAGTGTCGGGCGACCCGATGCAGTCGGCGTCGGACGATTGAGGCTGAGGCGCCCTTGCCCCCGACTACAGCTGGACTCTCGAGTACAGCCCCTCCACCACGCAGCTGTCCCGGCCCTTGAAAACCAGCTGTCCGTTGCCGCTTGCCGTCAACGCGAGCACGGCCTCTTCGCCGAGGCCCGAGTTCAGGCAGAACGCGGTCTTGATGAAGGTCTCCGTGCCCGACACCTGGTACCAGCCGTCCTCCTGTCGGCTCACGGCCACGGTGTATTTGCCGGCCGCCGTGTTCGCCGGGCCGTAGACCGCCTGGACCTCGCATTTCTCCCGGCTATCGGTGAAGAAGATGCTGCCGTCAAAGGCCGCCGCCCTGAGGATGGCATTCGCCGAAAGCGCATGCTCGTGGCAATGCCGGGTGTGGATCAGCACGTTCTTGCCGTCCACCTTGTAGACGCCGAAGGCTTGGCGCGTGACGGTCACCTGGTAGCCCTCGGCATGGGCGGTGGCGCAGGCCATGAGCATGGCGACAGCGAGCGTGGTCTTGTAGAAGCGTGACACCTGATGTTCTCCCTTGGCGCGCATCAGACCCGCAGCAGCGGGAGCGGCGCATCCGGAAAAACCACCGGGCGGGCGCGCCTTACGACGGCGCACGCGTGCGGCGCAGCACCTCGGCCAGGTCCAGTGCCCAGACGTTGCCGTTGCCGTTGTTCCACTGCTGCATCTCGGCATACGCCGCGGCGGGCGGCGTGGGTTCGCCAGCGGTGCGCCGCGCGGGCACCACACGGTCACTCATGAAGAACAGCTGACGGCCGCCGGGGCCCAGGTTGGCCTCGCCGTCGTCGCCGCCCCAGTCGTCACCGTCGTAGCGGACGGGCACCGGCTCGCGCCAGCGGTCGCCGTCGCGCCAGGCGATGAACAGATGCTCGTGGCCATCGTCGCGCGGCGCGCGGCCCTTGCTGCTGAAGATGAGCCAGGACTGGTCGGGCGCAATGCAGGGGTCCACGTCGTCCTGCGACTTGCCGGGCAGCTCCACGGGCTCGGCCTGGGCCCAGCCGTCGCCCGCGCGGCGTGCACGAAAGAGCTTCCACTGCGGCGCCGCGGGTGCGCCGGCGCCCACGTCGGACATGAAGTACAGGTCGCCGTTGGCCGCGAGGCTGGGCTTGAACACGCGCGCCGAGATGTTCACCTGCGCCGGCAGCGGCTGCGGCGCCGACCAGGCCGCGCCCTGCCGCGTCACCTTCACGAGGCGGGCCGGGTGGCGCGTGCCCGGCGCGTCCTGCTCGCCGCGCAGCAGGTTGGACACGTAGATCACCTCGCGCCCATCGGCGCTGAAGGCCGGCTGCTGGTTGGACGTGCCCGCCTCCACGAACGGCGCCAGCCGCGGCATGCCCCAGGCCTTGGCTCCACGCTCCGCCATCAGCAAGAACGTGCGCCGCCCGCTGGAGCGCTCGAACATCAGCAGCCGCCCATCGGGGCTGAACGTGGGCGCGCCGTCATTGCCGGGCCCGGAGATCACGCCGGGCTCGAACAACTGCGGGGTCAGGGCTTGCTCTGCCGCGCCGGCCGCCGCCGCCAGGCAACCCAGCAGCGCCGCTGCAATCAGCCGCCTCAGCGGGTGGCTGTGCCCGCGGCCATGTTGTTGATGCGACTGACGCCAAGACTTGTCCGACATTGCCTGAACCCTCTGCCCATCCAAGACACAACCGGCCGCGGCTTGTGGCCGCAGGCGGTCTCCGGGCGCGGATGATCGGCGGCGGGTGATGGCAAGAGGAAAGTCATGGACAGCGAGGGCCCGCGGCGTCACCCGTGGCCGTTGGCGGGGTGGCTGGCCCCTTCGCCACGCGGGTGCGCATGTTCCGCACGTTGTTGCTGCTGTTGCTGCTGCGCGGCCCGCTGCTCGGCGGCGTGTGCCGCGGCCTCTTGCTGAGCCTTCTGCGCGCGTTGTTCGGCCTGCATGCGCTGCTGCTGCTCGCGTTGGCGCGCCTGCGCTTCAGCCTGCGCGCGCTGTTGCTGCTGGGCTTGCTGCGCGGCGCGTGCGTCGGCCTGGGCATGCTCTCGCTGGGCCTGCTGCTGTTCGCGCTGCCGGGCCTGCTCCTCGGCCTGGGCGTGTTGCCGCTGCTGCGCCTGGGCTTGTGCCTGGGCGTGCTGCTGCTGCTGCTGGGCCTGCTGCTTTTCCTGAGCTGCCTGCACGCGGGCTTGCTCGGCCTGCTGTTGCGCGTGCTGTTGCGCGTGCTGTTGCGCGTGTCGCTGTGCTTGAGCGTCGGCCTGCGCGCGCTGCTGGGCAGCCTCCTGTTGCGCGTGTGGGTTGGGCTGCTGCGCAGCCGCAGCGTGCAGTGGCTGCGTGTCCTTGGCCTGGGTTGCGTTGGCCCTTGTGGGCTCAACCGGCTTGTGCATGTCCGGCCCGGTCTGCGCCAACGCAGCGGGCGCGCTGGCATTCTTTGGCGCAGCCTCCGACGGTGTTGCTGGTGCGCGCTGCGGCGGGACGATGGGTGCATGCGCCAGTTGGCTGCGTTGGGCTTGGGACAGCGCAGCCACCGGGTGCGAGGGCACGGCCGGCATGCCTTGCACCTTCTGCGGCGGGGGCAGCGTGGCGACGGTGCGGCCCGGCACGTAGGCCTGCACGGCGGCATGCGATGCCGGCGTCGGCGCGCGCACCTGCACCACGGGCTTCTGCGCCGCGGCCAGGTGCGCCTGATGGGGCACGGTGGCCTGGAACGCACGCCCATTGGCCATCGCCCCAGCCGGCGCCTCGATGATGACGTTCGTCACATTGCGCACGTTGGTGACGTTGTAGTTCGTGACCCGGTTGTCGTTGATGACCGTGGTGTTGTGGCTGTTGACGTTCACGTCGCCGCGAATGCGCATGCCCGCCTGCATCACGGGCGGCGCGCTGACGACGACTGCCGGCGGCGTGCCCACGGGCGCGGGAATGATGATGCCCGGCCGTGACCCCGGCGGCGGCGGGATGAAGATGCCCGCGGGCCCGCTGGGCGGCGGGCCGATGACCACGTTGGCGCCGACGTAGGCCCAGCGTATGGGACGGTTGTACGCAGGCGCGATGAATTCAATGTCAGGCCGCGACCAGTAGCCCGGCACAAAGATCACGCGCTCTTCGCGGTGCTCGTAATAGGGCTGCACCCACACGTACCGAGGCCGCGGCGGCACCAGCCAGCGCCCGGCGCTCCACACCCAATCACCCTGCCACGTCCAGTAGCCGCCCGTCCACACCGCATCCGGCGTGGGCGGCGGCGGGATGTCCTCCACCAGCATGGGCGGCGGCGCCCAGCCGATGGCCACGGGCTCCGGCTGCTCCAGCGGCGCGTCCACGAAGATACTGATGACCGAACCCAGGTCATAGAGCCAGCCCGCGTCGCCGCCCTGCACCACCACGGCGCCACTGATCTGGGCTTGTGCGGGCACGGGCGACAGCCCCGTGAACAGTGCGGCAGCTGCGAGCCCCACGGCCGCTGTGAGAGGCCGAATCGGCCGGCAAGCGCGCGTGTTGCGAAGGTCATTCATGGCAAGGTCCTCTTCAAAAGACGCAGGCCTGCCTTGGGCAGCAATCGTGGTGAGTCAACGCCTGCTCAGTGATGCGACGCCACGCCGTCGTGCTCATGAAACTCGATGGGGCGTTGGGCGGTTGTCGGACAAGGCCGCATCGGCGCTTTTGGTCAGGCTGCTGAAACTTGGCGGCTGAGCGGTGCGCGCCGGATGTGTCATGGCGCCTCAATACGCGTACCTGGTCACAGGCAGTTAGCTCGGTGCAACACTTTGTTGGAGCAGCCAGCTTTGGACAACCAGGCAGGCGGGGCCGAACGCAGCGGCGTTTAACCCTGATCTCTCATCGAGCCAGTACTTTCTCTATGGCCGTGATGAACTCCCGCACGTTTGCATACAGCCCGCTATCCATGAGGTGACCCACTGTGCCTTGAACCCTGACGCCCTTGACCTTCGGACCTTGCCAATCAACTAGGAAGGTGCGATCAACGACTCCGCTGGATTCCCCGGTGGGATGCTCGATTAGGTGATTGCGAACATCACGCACTCCAGGCGCCTTGAACTGGCGAGCAAAGGGCATTTTTTCAAGAATCTTGTACGCTCGAAAGGCGAAGTGGTAGAGCGCCTCGCAATGAAGCCACAGTTCCTCCATCGACGATAGACCGTGCACGTCTGAGGCGCCGCCTATCGGGTCTACGTTTACGGCCCGATGGAGCACTCGGATTCGGTTCAGAAGATAGCGAACTTCCTTGAGGCGACTTCGCACTTCCCATGCCAACTGCCACTGCACGGGCGTGAGCTGCGGTTCGAGAGGCCGTATGAAGGCCTCATACCTGCTGATGAGTGAATCGAAAGAGATGTCGTCGCCAAAGTCATAGTCGACCATCGTCTAACGATACCGACATTCAGCTGCAGGTGCGCAGCATGCTAGTCCGCGCCTTATGAGCCAACGCCTCATGAAAAAAGCGCCCAAGTCCTCTTCGAACCCAGGCGCCTGAGACGCTGTCGAGACCGCGTGGTCTCCAAGTTGTGGCCTGCCCGGAGGGACTCGAACCCCCGACCTGCTGCTTAGAAGGCAGCTGCTCTATCCAGTTGAGCTACGGGCAGACAGAACGGGTGATTATCGGAGCATCGTCAGATCAGCACGCCGATGATGGCGTCGCCGATGCCCATCAGGGCGGCGCCGGAGATGAGGCCGGCGCAGATGGGCTCCATGCCTTCGACCCAGATGCGGTGGCCGCGGGACTCGGTGGGGGCGTTCTTGTACTTCTTGGCCATGTACCAGAACATCAGCGCGCCGACGAACATCATGAAGGTGGCTTGCGGGGGCAGCGTGACGCCCAGGCCGATGGCCACGGCCGAGAGGCCTGACTTGCCCTTGGTGACGATGCGGGCCACCTCGATGATGATGGCCGCGATGGCTGCCACGGCCATGGAGATGAGGGCGGAGGTGGGCAGGCTCTTGAGGCCCTTGGCGATGATGTCGGCCACGCCCTTCCACTGCAGTGCGGCGGGGAAGCCGAACTGGTCGCTCACCATGTTGGCGGCGCTGGCGGCGCCGTTGGCGTCGGGCTTGATGAAGAGCAGGAAGAACAGCGGCACGCACACGAGCACGCCGGCGATGTTGCCGAGCACGTGGCCGATGGCCTGGTGGCGCGGCTTGCCGCCGAGCATGTAGCCGGGCTTGATGTCGCTCAGCAGGTTGGCGGCGTTGGAGGCGATCTCGGCCGTCATGCCGGCGGGCAGCAGGTTGGAGCCGGGGTTGGTGCGGTCCAGCGCGCCCATGGTGAACTGGGTGATCTTGGAGAGCGAGCCGGTGGGCGTCCACGACGTCAGCGCCATGGAGTTGGTGCAGATGACGGTGAGCACGAAGATCAGCGGCAGCGACACGATGGTGAGCCACAGCGGCACGCCGAAGAAGACGTGCGTGCAGTAGCAGCCCAGCAGGCTCACCACAGGTACGCCGATCCAGCTGATCCACAGCGGCACTTCGATGTCCTTGAGCAGGTCGTTCCGCGGGTCGGCCTTGGCGGCGACCTGGGCGGGCGTCTTGCGCTTGAAGGCGCTGGTGAAGATCTCGGGCTTGGCCAGCAGCGACACGAGCGCGCCCACCACCATCATGGTGACGCCCCACCACAGCGACCACTGGTTGACGATCTCCACGCGGTTGAGCGGGATGGGCACGCCGTTGGCGCCCAGGCGCGGGGCGATGTCGCCCACCTGGATCATCAGCGGCGCCAGGAACACGAAGTTGATGAACGCGCCCAGGAAGCAGCTGAAGGCCACGGCGATGCCCATCAGGCCGCCGGTGCCGATGAGCGCGGCGTCCACCACCAGGCGCAGGCCCAGCGTGCGGAAGTCGGTGCCCAGGATGCTGGGGATGAAGCCGTGCGCCTTGGTGGCCCAGGCGTAGTAGTAGTCGTCGATGCGCTCGTGCAGGTGCCAGGGCTCGGCCATGCCGGCCCACTTGTCCATGGCCAGCAGCTTGAACTGGATGAGCTTCATCCAGCCTTCGCCGCAGATGCCTTGCAGCAGCGCCGCGCCGCCGGCCACCCAGCCCAGCAGCTTGGCCTTGAACACGCCGTCGCCGCCCTTGCCGTGGTACAGCGAGTCCAGCACCACGCCACAGGCGCGGCCCTCGGGGAAGGGAGCCTGGTCTTCATTGATGAAGCGGCGCTTGAGCGGGAAGGCCAGCAGCACGCCCACCAGCGACACCAAGAACATCCATATGGCGATCTGCCACCCGTCGGGCACATGGCCCGTCACCAGCATGTAGGCTGGCAGGCTGGAGATGAGCGCCGTGGTCACGTAGCCCGACGCCGTGGCGATGGACTGGGTGCAGTTGTTCTCGAGGATCGTGTAGTCCTGCGCCAGGCCGGCCGCATGCAGCGCACGGAACAGCGCAAAGGCCAGGATCACGGACGTGAGGCCAACCCCCAGCGAGATGCCCGTCTTGGCGCCGATGTACAGGCCCGTGGACGACAGCACGCCGCCGAGCAGGAAGCCCGTGAGGCCCGACCGCAGCGTGAGCTGGGCCATGTCGCCGCGGAAGACGTTCTTGAACCACCACTCGTCCTTTTGGGCGCGTGTCCAGGTAGCGGTCTGCTCGTCGGTCAGGTGTTGAATGGCCATGGGTCTCGGGCACGGCTTGTGGCCGGCCGGGTGTTGCAGCGAAAGCCTGGGATTGTCCCGGCCGACCGAGCGGTCGGGCTTGGGGGGATGCCCAGGGGTGCAGCCCCCGGATGGGGGGCTTCATAAAAGCAAACCCGCCGGGGCGCGGGGCCTGCGGCGGGTCGTTGAAGGGGGCAATTATCGCCGTTTTCGGTCAGCGCCCTGCCCCGCTGCCTTCGCCCAAGCCGCGCGCCCGGCTGCTCAGGCGCGATGACGAGGCAGGGCGGCGCCATGTTGGCGGCGGGTGCCTGGCGCTGGACCCGAGGTTGCGGGTCAGGTCCCCTAGGCGCTCTCGCCTACATCCCGGCGCGGCGCCCATGGCGCCCCACAGCCATGGGGCCGCGATACATTGAACCCGTCGCAAGTCAGAACGGTGGCCTTCAAACGGTCCCGGACCGACAACCGGCTGAAGGCCCGCGGCCAACGCTGCGGGCCTTCTCTATTTATGGCCCCTGGATTTGAGGTTCAGAAAGCACAGATGACCCCTACGCACGAGCGTCGCGGCTCACCGCGACAGGCCCTTCGCACGGAAGCCAAGCTGCTCTTGGGCGATGTGCTGCTGCTCGATGCCCGCACGCTGGATTGCAGCGACAGCGGCATGGCCATCCTGACCGACGGGCCCATCGCGACGGGGACACAGTTCTCGCTGCGCTGCTACGTGCCAGTGGCCGCCGCGAAACAGGAACTGGTGGCGCAGGTGCGCGCCGTGCGCAGCGTCTACAGCCGCGAGGAAGCCGGCTTCACCACGGGCGTGGCTTTCGTGGAGGGGGAGCCTGTGCGCCGCCGCGCCGTCGGCACGTAAGCACGGCCGCCGCGATGGCCGCCGTGCCTTCGTGAGGATCAGCGGACCCAGGGCGTGCCGTAGTAGTCGTACACGCCACGGCCGTACTCGTCGGTGTACGCCGGCTCGTCGCCCTTGGCGTACTTCGGCGCCTCGCTGAGCTGCTCCTTCTCCAGGTCAACGACATAGCCATCCTTGAGGGTGTCGTACTGCAGCATGCCCCAGGGCAGCGGGTAGTGGTCAGTCCCCAGGCCGAACAGGCCGCCGAACTCCAGCACGGCGTAGCGGACCTGGCCACTGGCCTTGTCGATGATCAAGTCGTCGATGGAGCCGAGCGAGTCACCGTCGAGGTTGAAGACATCGGTGCCCTCCACCTTCGAAGACGAAATGATCGGGTTGGGGATGTGCGCTTGGGGTTGCATGCTGGGCTCCTTCAGGTTGCCGGGGGCGTGCCGCGTGATCGCAGCATCAGCCAGAGCGTGCCGCCAGCGAGGATCGCGGCTGGTCGGTGGCGGCGCAGCGGCGCTGTAGGTACGGGCTGACTTACCAAACGACCTTATGAAGGGCGCACATTGGAAAAACGGCCCGCGTCTCACGAGGCGGGCCGTTGTTCGTTTGTAGATGGTCGGGGCGGCGGGATTCGAACTAGCAACTCTCTTCACCTGACAGCCCCTACCCGACGCAAAGCTGCAGGGAGTTAGGCGGTTGATGGCGATTTCCCGACTTTCATTTGCCGGCCATCTCGCTACCGTCGTCATTCAACTTCGCTCCGTTGGAGCTATTGGGAGGTCACGATGGACAGACGCACAGAACTTTCATCAGAGGGGCTTCAAGCCGTATGGCGAGCTGTGGGGTGCAGCGCTCTTGGCGCATCAATGTTCCTAGCGGTCGCGCCAGCGGCCAACGCTGCTGACGGCGGAGCCGGCTGGATCACCATCACGAACATCTCCATCACGGATGCCTCCGGGAATGTGTTCCCGACGAGCGCCTCCAATGTTCAATTGGCCGTCGAGACGACCTTTAGGTCGGTCGACGAATACGAAGGTCAGGGAATTCTGAACGTCCAGCAGTTGCGTCGAAGGAACGAACTGGTCCCCCTCGATACCGTATTGCCCTCAACCCCTGGCTTTGACATGCAATCTGGCGCCAGCTTCACTGGCGGCGTCCTCGGGACATTCGCCGCCAGCAGCTACACCAACGTCTTCGACTCGTATGCCGGAGCGTCCTCAGGCGCCGTTTTCTCCGTCGTCGTGCCAGCAAAAGGAAGTTTCTCGATCACAGGCTTCCTGCAGTCCCGGGCCTTCAGCGTCGGTGATCCTGTCGGACGCGTTGGCCAGTCCGCTACAGCGACAACATCGATCATCATCAGCCCGCTCTTGATCAATGGCGAGGTCTTCCATGGTGACTCGGCGGCGGCCAACGATTCCACCCATACCAGCTACGTGGAGTCAACGGCGTTCACGCCGTTCAGCTTCTCATTCACGAACCCGTTCGATCTGACCATGACTACCTACGTCCAGTCGCAAGTCAGCATCGGTTTGTCGAACTCTGCCATCGCAGCAATCCCGGAGCCAGGAACCTATGCGCTGCTGATTGCCGGGTTGGCAGTCCTCGGCATAAGGCACCGATCGCTTCTCACGAGCGGCGGCAAGTCTGCGTAGGCACCATGAGCAAAAAACGGCCCGCGTCTCACGAGGCGGGCCGTTGTTCGTTTGTAGATGGTCGGGGCGGCGGGATTCGAACTCGCGACCCTCTGCTCCCAAAGCAGATGCGCTACCAGGCTGCGCTACGCCCCGACTGAGCCAACTATTCTAGCTGACTGGAACGGGGCGGCGGAATGAGCCCGTGGCGCACGCACCAGCCACAGGGCCGCAGCGAGGTTCCAGACGAGCTGGGCGACCAGGATGGTGAGGATGGCCGTCATCGTCATGTTGACGCCCGCGCCCAGCACGGCGGCGCCCACGGCGAGGTTGGCGATGGCGCCCACGATGCCGATGACGCGGGCCAAGCCGGCCTCGCCCATCAGCACGCCGGCCCAGGCCAGGGCGCCCGCGGCCTGCAGCAGCCAGCCGATCTTGGCGGCGTCGGTCAGCGCGATGCCGGCGGCGTGGACCAGTTCGTAGCCGACTTGCAGGCGGGTTGGTGAGCCGACGATGGCGTCCGCCGCGAGGTGGGGGATGACGAAGCCGTCCACGATGGTGGCGCCCACCAGGGCCACGCAGCCCATCAGGTAGGCGGCGAGGCCCGCCAGCACGGCGGGGCGGTGCAGCGACAGGCGCCGCGCCAGCGCGGAGTAGCCAAAGGCATAGGCGCAAATGCTGGCGATGGCCACGCCGTGCACGGTGGCCTTGAGCGTCGCCAGTTGCGCAATGCTTTGCAGGATGGCGAGTTGGCCCTGGCCGCCGCCGCTTTCATCGAGGGCGACGAAGACGGTGGACTCAAGGGTGGCCAGCGCGATGGCGATGCCGGCGGCGCGGGTGCCGGGTTCGGCGTCGAGCGGGGGGTCGAACGGTCGTTTGGGCATGGGTTTCGGTAGTTGGTGGCTGACGAAACTGACCATACTCAGCGCTCCCAAGCATGTCCCGTACAGACGGCAGCCGGTTGTTCGCTAGCGAACAGGCATGTGCGGTTTGTTCGGCAAAAGAACGTCACCCTCCATGCTCGAAACCCTCGCCCTCCCGGACCGCCGCGCGCAGCGCTCGCGCGACCTCATCCTCGAAGCCCTGTTTGCGCTGATGCTGGAGCGCGGCTACGAGCGGCTGACCATCCAGAACCTCATCGACCGCGCCGGCGTGGGCCGCGCCACCTTCTACGCCCACTTCCAGAGCAAGGAGGAGCTGCTGGCCGCCAGCATCGGCCGCCTGCGCGGCTGGCTGCAGCAGGCCGGCCGCGCCCGCGACGAGCCGCTGGGCTTCACCTTGCCCTTCTTCCAGCACCTGGCCAGCCACCGGCGCATCTACGAGATGACGGTGGCGCGCGACAGCGAAAGCAGTGTGGAGCGCCACGTGCGCGAGATGCTGGCGGAGCTGGTGCGGCAGGACCTGCGGCACCGCCACGCCGCCATCACCGGCACCCGACTGGACATGGCGACGCAATATGTCGTCGGCGCGCTGTGGGCCAGCTTCATCTGGTGGATGGAGAGCGAGAAGCCGCTGCCGCCGGAGGACTTGAATGCGCAGTTCCAGCGGCTGTGCTTCCCGGGGTTGGACGTGGCCGTGGCCGCCTAGACTTCATCGAAGCCCAAGCAAACCCCACCACCTGGCGGAGTGCCCCCATGACTGAATCGACGACACGAGAGCTGGCCCACGATCCCCAGGACCTGGAGCGGTTGCTGGTCGCGCGCGAGAACGCGGGAGACGTTGACGGCATGACGGCGTTGTTCGAGCCGGATGCGGTCATCGACATCGGCGAGGGAACGTTCGTGCGCGGCACGGAGGCCATTCGCGCGTACTTCACCCAACTCCAGGTGACGGGGTTTGGGCCGGAGAAACGCAAGTTCGAGTACGGGGAACAGCGGCCCGCGCTCATCTGCGGCGAGCTGGCCCTCACCTCGACGCGATGCCGCAATGGCTCCATCACCACGGAAGTGGCGCGGCGCCAAGAGGACGGCACGTGGCTGTGGGTGATTGACCGGTACTCGGTCGCTTGGTGACTCAGTCCACCGGCACAAACCTTCCCGTCCCACTGATCAACGCCGCCCTCACCGGCTCGCCCGGCTGCAGCGCCTGCACCGCGGCCACATAAGCGCGCATCTGCTCGATGTAGGCCGGCTCGCGCTCGGGCGTGGCGCCGAGCTTGTAGTCCAGCACCCACCAGGTGCCGTCGTCTTGTTGCACCAGGCGGTCGATGCGGCGGTCGTCGCCGGCGGCGTTGATGGCGACTTCGTTGCCGGCCCAAAGCAGGCGGGTGGCGTCGAAGAAGGGGCGGCAGTCGGGGCTTTGCAGGATGGCTTCTGCGGCCTTGGTGAGGCGTTGGCGGTCGGCGGCGTCCAAAGCGAAGGCCTGGCCTGAAGCAGCCACCAGCACGTCCAGGGGCTGGGCCTGGCCGGCGGCACTGGCCCATTCGAGCACGCGGTGCAGGGCTTCGCCGAGATTGGCTTGGGCGGCGTCGTTGGCGGCGCCTTGTGCGGGTGGCGCGGGCGGTGCCGTCCACGTCGGCAGGGGCAGCCAACTGGGTGCGGGCAAGTCCAGGGGCGCATCACTGCCCTCCCCGAGCTCCAGCTTCTGGGCCAAGGGCGCCAGGCGGGCCCACCAGCTTTGATCGGACGCGCCGCGCCGGGGTGGCGTGCGGCTGACGATGAGGCGGCGGCGGGCGCGGGTCATGGCCACGTAGAGGGCATTCAGCTCCTCGCGTTCGCGCAGCAGGCGTTCGGCCTCCACCAGCTCGGCCAGCGCCGGCGGCGGGCGGCGCTCGGAGACGAGGAAGGCCAAGCGAGCGGGCGCGGGCGAGGCGACGGGCCAGTCGCAGGCCAGGGACAACGTTTCGGCGCGCGGAGGCTGGGCGTCAGCGTCCAGCAGGATGACGACCTGCGCCTCCAGGCCCTTGGCGCCGTGCACGGTGAGCAGTTGCACGGCGTCCTCGGCCGGCGCAGGGGCGAGCTTCGGCGCGCGGCTCTTCAGCGCCCGCACAAAGCCGTAAAGCTCGGCGAAGCGGCCGCCGTCCAGCTCCAGCGTGGCCTCGATCACGGCGTTGACGGTTTGCAGGCGGTGCGGGGCTTCGGACGGCGGCGCCGCGGCCATCAGGCGCGGGATGAGATCGCCCTCGTGGACGATGCGGTCCAGCAGCTCGTGCGGCGTGCAGCGGGTGGCCACCGCGCGCCAGGCGAAGAGCAGGCGGCGGGCTCTTGCAAGGGCGGGGCTGGGGTCGTCCAGGCTTTGGAGGGCATCCCACCAGTTGCGGCGTTTGTGCGATTCAACGCCCAGCCACTGGGCGGTGCCAGCGGCCTCGGCGAGTTGCAGCAGGTCGGCCTCGCTCACGGCGAACAGCGGGCTGCGCAGTGCGCGGGCCAGCGACAGCGCGTGGCCGGGCGAGGCGAGCGCGTCCAGCAGCGCGATGAGGTCTTGCGCATCGGGCAGGTCGGCCAGGCGGTTGTCCTCGGGCGCCGCGTGGGGGATGCCGGCGGCCAGCAGGGCTTGGGCCATCTGGCGCAGCGGCTCGCGCTTGCGGGCCAGCACGAAGATGTCCTTGGGGCGCAGGCCTTCGGAAAGCAGTGCCTGGATGGCCTGCGTGACGCGCTCGCATTCGGGTGCGCGGCGGGCTTCTTCAGCTTCCACGCGCGGCTCGGTGAGGCTGGGGCGCCAACGGTCGGGGTCCGTCTCTTCGGCCGCGTCGGCCTCGGCCAGGTCGCCATCAATGGAGAACAGGCCCGCTTCAGCATTGGCGCCCTGCTCCGTCGTGTGGGCCCGGAAGCCCGGCATCTGCCCCTCGAACACCGCGTTGACGGCGGCCAGCACCTCGGGTGCGTTGCGGCGGGTGTGGTCGCAGGCCAGGCTCACGCCCGAGAGGCCTTCGCGCACGAACTCGCCCGCGGCGGCGAACACGCGAGGCTCGGCTCGGCGGAAGCGGTAGATGCTCTGCTTGGGGTCGCCCACGATGAAGACGGAAATCTCGCCGGGGCCTGCGCCCGCATAGGCGCTGAGCCAGCCGTGCAGGGCTTGCCATTGCAGCGGGCTGGTGTCCTGGAACTCGTCGATGAGCAGGTGGCGCACGCGGGCATCCAGACGCTGCTGCACCCAGCCGGCCAGCTCGGGGCGGGACAGCAGCGCGAGGGCGCCGCGCTCCAGGTCGTTCATGTCCACGAGGCCGCGCTCGCGCTTCAAGGCCTCGAACTCCAGCACCAGCACTTCGGAAAGGCGCGCCATGCGGGCGTGCTCCAGCGCCGCGTCATGCTGGGCAATGTCGCCAGCGATGGCTTCCAGTGCGGCCACGCAATCGAGCTGCTCGGGCGAATCGCCCAGGCCCTTCTTGGCGGTGCCGGTCTTGGTGAAGAGCGCGGCCTGCAGTGCAGGGAAAGCGGCTTCGTCGGCCAGGGCCAGTGCTTTCTCGATGCAGGTGGCGGCGTCACGCGCCTTCACGCCCTTGGCGGTGCCGAGTTGGCGGGCCAGTGCGGAGAGCCGAGTGCGCCATGCCGCGAGGCCGGCCAGAGGCTGGGGCACGTCGGGCATGCTGGCCATCAGCACGTTGGCGCCCGCGGCCAGGCGCAGCTCCACGCGCTTGTTGAAGGCCGTGAGCAGCCATTCGCGCAGGTTGTAGCGGCCGCGCGTCTCGGTCAGCGCCTGGAAGGCGGCGGCCAGCTCGGCGTCGGCCAGCACGCGGGCATGGAAGCGGCGCCACAGCGGGGGCATCAGCTCGGTTTCGTCTTCCACGAGCTGCAGCTCGGCGGACAGGCCCTCAGCTTGCAGCACGCCCAGCGGTGCTGCGCGCAGCAGTTGCGAAAACCAGCCGTGGAAGGTGCGTATCTCCACCGGCCGGCCGCCGCGCAGCAGCTCGTCCTGCAGCGTGGCCAGGCGGGGTGCTGCCGCGCGGGCCTCGGGCTCACTCATGCCGCGGGCCACCAGCTCGGCCACGCGCTTGTCATCGCTCACGGCAGCGAACTCGGCCAGCCACTCCAGCAGCCGCTCGCGCATCTCGCCCGCGGCCTTGCGGGTGAAGGTGATGGCGACGATCTCTTGTGGCTGGGCCCCGGACAGCAGCGCGCGCAGGATGCGGGACACCAGCATCCAGGTTTTGCCGGCACCGGCGCAGGCTTCGACGACGGCGCTGCGCTGGGGGTCGCAGGCGAAGGTGTAGAAGCGCTCGCGAGGGATCAGGGCGCCATCGGCGTAATACGCGTAGCTCATGCCCAGTCATCCCTTCGGCACAGGCCGCGCGCTTCGCAGAACTCGCAGGCGCTGCCCTCCCCTAACGCGGGCAGTGGCGCGCCGTCCAGCATGGCTTGCAGGTCGGCCTGCAGGCCTTGTCTCAGCACCTGAGCGGTCGCGGCGACGTCGGGGTGCTCCACCACGGCCACGCGGTCGCGGTCGTCCACGGCGAGGTAGGCGGCGCCCAGGTCGGGCTCGGCGTCCATCAGCAGTGCATAGACTGCCAGCTGGGTGTCCTCCAGCGGCTCCTTCACGCGGGCTTCCAGGTCCTTCACGCTGCTGGTCTTGTAGTCCAGCAGCAGGCGCTGGCCGGAGTCGGTTTTGTCGATGCGGTCGATGCGGCCGCGCAGCACGATACCGGCCAGGTCGCCCTCGAAGGGCTGGCATTCGCGCGCCAGTTCGCCTTCGGAAAACTCCAGGCCCGCGGCCTCGGCGCCCGCCAGCCAGTCCACGTAGCGCGGCAGCAGGCGCTCGAAGCTGGCGTGCCAGGGCAGGAAGTCGGCTTCGTCCAGGCCCAGGCTTTCCACACGGGCGGCCTCGCGCAATTGGGCCGTCACGTCGGTAAGTTCGCGGTGGGTGTGAAAGCGATGCAGCACCGCATGCAGCCAGGTGCCGTAGTCGCGCTTCTCGGGCTCGCCTTCCAGTTCGTCGGCCTCGTGCAGGCCCAGCACATGGCGGCTGAAGAACTGATAGGGGCAGCGGCGCAAGGCTTCGACGGCGCTGGCGCTGAGCGCCGCCGGCAGGGGCGACGTGGGCACGCTGGCGCGGGGGATGGGATGTGGCACCAGCCACTGCGGCTGGCGTTCATCCACCCAGGGCCGCAGCGGTGAGGGCTTGCCAGCGCGGCGGGCTGCGGCGGCCAGGCGTTCGAGCAAGGGGCTGGGCGGCAAGGGCTCGGCGCCGTTGCGGGTGCAGCGCAACAGCGTCAGCACCGGGGCGCGCAGGGCTTGCGCAAAGGCTTGGGCCTCGGCGGCGCGCTGGCTCTCCTGCGTGTCCAGGCCCAGGGCCTTGGCGTCGGCCTCGCTGAGCAGGCTTAAAGCGCGGCCGGAACGGCCCAGCGTGTCGGCGTCGGCGCCGGGCAGCACCACGGCGCCAAAGGGCCGCAGCATGGCGCGCACCAGCGGCGTGATGACGACGGGGGCGCTGCCGGCGTCGTCATCGGGCTTGAACTGGCCGGCCTCCAGCACGTCGCCCACCCAGGTGAGGAAGCCCGGGCCATCCAGCTTGGTGCCGTCCAGCACCGCCTCATGCGCGCTGCCGGGCCAGGGGTTGCGCGACAGCCAGATGGCGCTGAGCACGCCGTCGGCGCCCTCCAGGCCCACCAGCGGCTCGGGGCCCAACGCGCGGCGCAGGTCCATCAGCCAGTGGGCCAGCGTGCGGCGGCCGCCGCCCATGAGGGGCGCCAGGGCCTGGCGGCGGGACTTCCACAGGCCTTGGGCGGGCAGGTTCTCGAAGGCGTCCAGGACTTCCGCGCGGCGGATGCGGCGGCGGCGGCACAGGGCTTCGAGGGCATCCAGCGCGTCGGACGGCTCGGCGCTGAGCTTGAGCCAGGCCAACCAGTCGTCCACGGCACCGCCGCTCAAGGCCGCGCGCAGCAGGGCCATCAGCAGCGACGCGGCGGGCGTGGTGGCCAGCGTCCAGCCGGTTTCGTCGTGCAGGGGCACGCCCTGGCGGCCTAGCAGGGCGCGCAGGCGGCGCACGACGACGCGGTCCTGGGCGATGACGGCCACCGGCGCGCGGCCGGCGGCGAGATGTTGCAGCACGGCGGTGGCGCTGGCCTGAGCCAAGGCTTCGAAATCGGGGCACAAGGCCTCCTCCACGCGGGCGGGCGGCTCGGTGAGGCTGTCCAGGTCCAGGTCGGCATTGAGTAGCAACGAGGGGCCATCCCCGCGCGCCAGCAGCGCCTGGGCCAGCGGGTCGGGGCCGCCGGCCTGCAGTGCGATCCAGGCGCTGGGGCGGTGGCTGAAGAGGGCATCGGTGGCGGGCTGGCGGTCGTCGGCCTCGGCCCAGGCCAGGGCGACGAGCGTGAGGGCCCGTTCGGTGCCGCCCACGGGGTCATCGGTGAGGTGTTGGCGGGCGGCGCTGAACCAGGCGGCGCGCAGCGCTGGGTCGCGCTGGGCGGCAGCGCGGGCGAAGGCGTGGGCGGTTTCCACCATGCGGGCCAGCGCCAAGCGGTAGGTGCGCAGGTCTTCGCGCTTCAGGGCCTGGGCCCAGGACTGGTGGGCCAGCAGATCGTCGGCGGCCAGCGTGTCGACGGGCGAGTCGCCACTGATCTGGCCCGGCAGGGGCAGCAGCGAGGGGCCCAGGGCCGAGGCGAGGCTGTGCGTGGTGGCCAGCTGGGGCTGCCAGCCGCCGCGGGCCAGGAAGGCACGGCGGGCGGGGGCAAGCTGCTGGGCGAAGGGCAGCAACAGCACGGCGTCGCGCAGGCTGGCGCCTTGCCCGGCCAGCCAGTCGGCGCAGGTGGCGGCGACGCGGCGCCAGAAACCGTCGATGTCTTCCCCAGGCGCCACGCCCAGGCTCAAGGATTGATGCACTTGTAAAGCGGGCCTTTCGCCCACAGATCTCTGCCACCACTGCGGTCGCCCCTAGCGACCGTCCGGGCAAAGCGGCTATGTCACAATCATTTTGCCTATACGGACGGCCCTCAGAGGCGGCCGCCAACCCTTAGAGGCCAAGGACCTTCCATGAGCAGCGAACTGATCAAACATGTTTCCGACGCGTCGTTCGACGCCGACGTCATCCAGTCGGGCAAGCCCGTGCTGGTGGACTACTGGGCCGAATGGTGCGGGCCGTGCAAGATGATCGCGCCCATCCTGGACGAGGTGGCCACCGGCTACGGTGACAAGCTGCAGATCGCCAAGATGAACGTGGACGAGAACCGCGAAGTGCCCGCCAAGTTCGGCATCCGCGGCATCCCGACGCTGATGCTGTTCAAGGACGGCCAGCTCGCCGCGACCAAGGTCGGCGCCCTCTCCAAGGCCCAGTTGACCGCATTCCTCGACGCGAACCTATAATCGCGTTCAACTGCTGCAGCGCATGACGTGCCTCCCGGCACCCCGCTGCAGCAGCCAAAGCCAACACGCCCCGGGCTTCTTGATCTTGGATTAGGAGCCCAGCCAGCGTGGTCTCGGCCTCCCCCTCCCCTACGTTTTGCTTTGAATCCGCGCCGTTCGCCGTTTGAACGTCAGCGTTTCGATCCTTCCCCGGGGTGGCCGTGAATTCGCCGTTGTGCCTTGGCTGGCACTGCGGCCCCTGACGGGTGTTCACCCATGCATCTTTCCGAACTCAAAGCGCTTCACGTCTCCGCCCTGATCCAGATGGGCGAAGAGCTGGAGATCGACAACGTCACACGCCTGCGCAAGCAGGAGCTGATGTTTGCCATCATGAAGAAGCGCGCCAAGGGTGGCGAGCAGGTCTTCGGCGATGGCGTGCTTGAAGTGCTGCCCGACGGCTTCGGCTTCCTGCGCTCGATCGAAGCCAGCTTCATGGCCTCCACGGACGACATCTACCTGTCGCCCAGCCAGATCCGCCGCTTCAACCTGCACACCGGTGACCTGGTGGAAGGCGAAGTGCGCGTCCCTAAGGACGGCGAGCGTTACTTCGCTCTCGTGAAGGTCGACCGTGTCAACGGCCAGACGCCCGAGGAGAGCAAGAACAAGATCATGTTCGAGAACCTGACGCCCTTGTTCCCCAAGGAGCAGTTCAAGCTCGAGCGTGAGAACTACAAGGGCGAGGAGAACATCACCGGTCGCATCATCGACCTGACGTCTCCCATCGGCAAAGGCCAGCGCGCGCTGATCGTCGCCCAGCCCAAGACCGGCAAGACCGAGATGATGAAGAGCATCGCCCACGCGATGGTCGCCAACCACCCGGACTGCCACCTCATCGTGCTGCTCGTCGACGAGCGCCCTGAGGAAGTGACCGAGATGATCCGCACCGTGCGCGGCGAGGTCATCAGCTCCACCTTCGACGAGCCCGCCGCCCGCCACGTGCAGGTGGCCGAGATGGTCATCGAGCGCGCCAAGCGCCTGGTGGAGCTCAAGAAGGACGTGATCATCCTGCTGGACTCGATCACCCGCCTGGCCCGCGCCTACAACAACGTGCTGCCCAGCTCCGGCAAGGTGCTGACCGGTGGTGTGGACGCCAACGCGCTGCAGCGCCCCAAGCGCTTCTTCGGCGCGGCGCGCAACATCGAGGAAGGCGGCTCGCTGACCATCATCGGCACGGCCCTCATCGACACCGGCTCCAAGATGGACGAGGTGATCTACGAAGAGTTCAAGGGCACCGGCAACTGCGAAATCCACCTGGATCGCCGCATGGCCGAGAAGCGCGTGTACCCGTCCATCCTGATCAACAAGTCCGGCACCCGCCGCGAAGAGTTGCTGCTCAAGCCCGAGATCCTGCAAAAGAGCTGGATCCTGCGCAAGTTGCTCTACAACATGGACGAGATCGAGGCGATGGAGTTCATCCTCGACAAGATGAAGGCGTCGAAGAACAACCTGGACTTCTTCGACATGATGCGGCGCGGCGGGTAACTTCAGCCCGGAAATTGCCAAACTGCAGGAGAACCGGCTACAATCGCCGGTTTTCCGCCCAGACACCTTCGGAAAGTGCGTCGCAATGCAGCATCCTGCGCGGCGTGGCTCCCGACCTAAGCCCGAGAGGTTCCCCATGAAAGAAGGCATTCACCCCAACTACCGCGAAGTCGTCTTCGTCGACCTGTCCAATGGTTTCCAGTTTGTGACGCGTTCCACGCTCCAGACCAAGGAATCCATCGAGATCGACGGCAAGAAGATGCCGCTGGTGAAGCTGGAAACCACCAGCGAGTCGCACCCCTTCTACACGGGCACGCAAAAGAGCGTGGACAACCTGGGCGGCCGCGTCGAGAAGTTCCGCAACAAGTTCGCGCACCTCAAGAAGTAATTGGCTTGGCGGCGTCTCGCCGCGCCAACGACAAAGGGCAGCATTCGCTGCCCTTTTTGCTTTTGCAGCTTACGCTGCCAACTTCGTTGTCTGGTTACGGTTTGACGGCATGATGCCGGCCGACCTCTCCCATTCTTAGCGCGTGAATCTCCCCACCCCCGCCATCGTCGCCGAACGCGGCGTCGAGCGCCTGCCTCGACTGGCCCTGATCCTGCTGTGTGCCGCCTATGTGCTGCCCGGCATCTTCGGCCGCGACCCCTGGCGCAATGCCGACCTGACGTCCTTCGGCTTCATGGCCAGCATCGCCCATGGCGACGCGCCCTGGTGGAAGCCGGCCATCGCCGGCATCCCGGCCGAGGGCGGCCCCCTGCCCTACTGGCTGGGCGCGCTGGCCATCAAGGCCCTGCCCTTCCTGGACGCGCCCGTGGCGGCCCGCCTGCCCTATGCGCTGGTGCTGGTGGGCGTGCTCATCGCCGTCTGGTACACGTGCTTTCACCTCGCCCGCACCGAGGCCGCCCAGCCGGTGGCCTTTGCCTTTGGTGGCGAGGCCCAGGTGGTGGACTACGCCCGGGCGCTGGCCGACGGCGCGCTGCTGGCGCTGATGGCATCGCTCGGCCTACTGCAACTGGGCCACGAGACGACGCCAGAGCTGATGCAGTTGCTGGCCGTGTCGGTCTACATCTACGGCCTCGCGGCGGCGCCATTCAGGCGCACGCAGTCACGCGTGGCCGTGGTGCTGGCCTTGCCGGTGCTGGCCGCCAGCGGCGCTCCAGCTGTTGCCTGCATGCTGGGCTTGCTGGGCGTGCTGCTCAACCACCGCTCCAGCTATGACGAGGCCAAGGCGCAGCGCATCTGGCTGGTCGTGTCGCTGGCGCTGGCGCTGCTGGCGGCCTGGGCCTTCGAGGGCTGGGCCTGGCGCGTGAAGCGTGAGCTGCAGGTGGGGTCGCTGCTGAGCCTGCTGGCCTGGTTCACCTGGCCCTCGGGCCCGCTGGCGCTTTGGACGCTGTGGCGCTGGCGCCGCCACGGCCTGCGCCGCCACATCACGGTGCCGGCCATCGCGCTGCTGGTGCCGCTGGTGGCCTGCATCGCCATGGACGGCTCGGAGCGCGCGCTGCTGCTGGCGCTGCCTTCGCTGGCCATCCTGGCCGCGTTTGCGCTGCCCACGCTGAGCCGGGGCTTCGCGGCGGCGGTGGACTGGTTCTCGGTGTTCTTCTTCAGCGCGGCGGCGCTGTTCTTCTGGCTGTACTACCTGTCCATGCACGCCGGCTGGCCGCAGCGGCCGTTGGCCAACCTGCGCCGCCTGGCCGAGGGCTTCGAGCCGCGTTTCAGCGTCCTGGCGTTGCTGCTGGCCATAGGCGCGACGGTGGCCTGGCTGGCCCTGGTGCGCTGGCGCACGGCCCGCCACCGCCACGCGCTGTGGAAGAGCCTGGCCCTGCCCTCGGGCGGCGTGGCCCTGGGCTGGCTGCTGGTGATGAGCCTGCTGCTGCCGCCGCTGGACTATGCGCGCAGCCTGCAGCCGCTGGTGATGCGGCTCAAGGCCCGCATGCCGGCAGACACCGCCTGCCTGGCCGCACCCGGCCAGAACCTGGCCACGCTGGCCGCGCTGGAGTGGCACGGCGGCTGGCAGGTGCAGGGCCGCGGGTCGCTCGCCCGCACGGGCTGCCCGCATGCCGTCATCAGCGCGGGCCAGCCGCTGCCGGCAGGCTGGCGAGTGGTTGCGAACGTGAAGCGCCCCACGGACCGCAGCGGCAGCGCGGGCCTGGTGCTGCTGGAGCGTCAGTGATCTAGCAAGACCGCGGGGTTGCTGAACGCAGCCTCGTCGCCCAGCGCCGAGTCGCTGGCCTGGCGCACGCGCGCGGCCGGGAACACCAGGCGAAAGCGCGAGCCCTTGCCCAGGTCGCTCTGGATCAGCAGTTCGCCACCATGGCGCTGCATGACGTGCTTGACGATGGACAGGCCCAGGCCCGTGCCGCCGGTCTCGCGCGAGCGGCTGCCGTCCACGCGATAGAAGCGCTCGGTCAGGCGGGGGATGTGCTCGCGCGCGATGCCCGCGCCGGTGTCGATGACGGTGAGCTCACCGTTGCCGCCCTCCAGCAGCCGCCAGCAGACCTCCACGTCGCCGCCGTCCGGCGTGTAGCGCACGGCGTTGGTGACGAGGTTGGCGATAGCGCTGAGCAGCTCGCTTTCGATGCCCGCGATCTCGACGCCCGTGGTGGCCTGCAGGTTCAGGTGATGCCGGCCGGCCGACAAGGCTTCGGCGTCCGCCGCGATGCGCAGCAGCAGGCCGTCCAGGCCCACCCAGCGATCCGGCGCGGGGCGCGGGCTGCCTTCGAGCTGGGCCAGCGTGAGCAGGTCGGCCACCAGCGATTGCATGCGCTGCGTCTGCTGCGTCATCAGCACCAGCACGCGCTCGCGCTCCACGGGGGTGAGCGGCAGCGTGTGCATGGTCTCGATGAAACCCGCCAGCACGGTCAGCGGGGTGCGGATCTCGTGCGACACGTTGGCAACGAAGTCGCGCCGCATGGCCTCGTTGCGCACGCGCTCGGTGATGTCCAGCGACAGCACCAGGCGCATGCCCTCGCCGTACTCGCGCACGATGATGGACAGCGTGCCCGGCCCGCGGCCGTTGCCCAGCACCAGGGGCTCGGCGTAGCGGCCGGCCTGCAGGTAGGCCACGAAGGCGGGGGCGCGCACGAGGTTGGTGATGCGCTGCTGCAGGTCGCGCTTGGGGTCCAGCGAGAAGTGGTCGGCCGCGACGCTGTTGCACCAGACGATCTGCTCCTGCGGGTCCAGCATCAGCACCCCATTGGGCGAGGCCTCGATGGCGGAGAGGAACTGGTCCAGCTCCAGCCGGCCACGCGCCAGCGCGCGGTCACGGTCGCGCATGGCACGCTCGACGCGGTAGCCCAGCTCGCCCCACAAGCCCGTGTCACGCGGTGCATTGTCCTGCTGCGTGCCGCGCAGCCATTGCAGCAATCGGTTGCCACGCACGGCGTCGACGACCAGCAGCGTGCAGACACCGCTGAAGACGCCAAAGCCCAGGCCCAGCGCATCAACACCCGTGGCGGCGCGCACTGCGACGCCGATGACAAACCCAAGGAACGCAGCCCCGAGGGCCAGCAATAGTCGGGGCAGCAGCCAGGTCATGTACTACCGATGAGTCTCAAGCGGACAGAGCGCTGCTCTGTTGCGTCAACCGGTAGCCAGCGCCGCGGACCGTTTCGATCATGCGCGCGCATTGCACGCGCTCCAGCGCCTCGCGCAGCCGCTTGACGTGGACGTCGATGGTGCGCTCCTCGATGAAGACATGGTCGCCCCAGACGCGGTCCAGCAGCTGCGAGCGGCTGTGCACGCGCTCGGGGTGGGTCATCAAGAAGTGCAGCAGGCGGAACTCGGTGGGGCCCAGCTTGACTTCCACGCCCTCGCGGCTGACGCGGCGGGTGCCCGGGTCCAGCATCAGTGGGCCCACTTCGACCGCACTGTCCAGTGCCTCGGGCGCCTTGCGGCGCAGCACGGCGCGGATGCGGGCCAGCAGCTCGTTGGTGGAGAAGGGCTTGGTGATGTAGTCGTCGGCGCCTGCATCCAGGCCGGCGATTTTGTCGCTCTCGTCGGCGCGGGCCGTCAGCATGATGACCGGCAGCTCCTTGGTGCGAGCGGCGCCGCGCCACTGGCGGGCCAGGGCCACGCCGCTCTGGCCGGGCAGCATCCAGTCCAGCACGACGAGGTCGGGCAGCACGCGGTCCACTTCGTACTGGGCCTGTGATGCGCTGCCGGCGAGGGTGACCTCGAAGCCGGCGTGGCGCAGGTTGATGGAGATCAGTTCGGCGATGGCCGATTCGTCTTCCACCACGAGAACTCGACTCATGCTTACCTCACCATCGTTTCGACAGCCTCGGGCGTGTTGTGACGCACGTCCTGGCCTTTGACCACATAGATGACCACCTCGGCCAGGTTCTTGGCGTGGTCGCCCACGCGCTCGATGGCCTTGGCGACGAAGACGAGGTCGATGGACGAGGAGATGGTGCGCGGGTCTTCCATCATGTAGGTGATGAGCTTGCGCAGCAGGCCGTCGAACTCCTTGTCGATCTCGTCGTCGTGCTTGAGCACGTCCAGCGCGCGCTCGACGTCCAGGCGGGCGAAGGCGTCCAGCGACTTGCGCAGCTGGGCGATGGCCAGCTCGGCCTCGTAGGCCAGGTCGGACATCGGCAGGCGCAGCCGGCTGGACACGCCGCCGGACACCAGGCGCTGCACGGTGCGCGCGATGCGCGCGGCCTCGTCGCCCACGCGCTCCAGGTTGGCGATGCTCTTGCTGATGGCGATCAGCAGGCGCAGGTCGCGGGCCGTGGGCTGGCGGCGCGCGATGATGGTGGAGAGATCCTTGTCGATCTCGATCTCCATCGTGTTGACGCGGCCTTCGCGCGCCAGCACTTCGTCGGCCGACTCGGCCGAGAAGTCGCCAAGGGCCTGCACGGCCTGAGCCACCTGGGCCTCGACGAGGCCGCCCATCTCGAGCACGCGGGTGGAGATGCCGCTGAGCTCGGCGTCGAACTGGGTAGAGAGATGCTTGTCTGTCATGCCGTCCTCCTGATCAGCCGAAGCGGCCGGTGATGTAGTCCTCGGTATCTTTACGCTTGGGCTTCATGAAGAGCTCGGCCGTGGGGCCGAACTCGATGAGGTCGCCGAGGTACATGTAGGCCGTGTAGTCCGAGCAGCGCGCGGCCTGCTGCATGTTGTGGGTCACGATGGCGACGGTGTAGTCGCTCTTGAGCTCGTGGATGAGCTCTTCGATCTTGCCGGTGGAGATGGGGTCCAGCGCCGAGCAGGGCTCGTCCAGCAGCAGCACCTCGGGCTTGATGGCGATGCCGCGTGCAATGCACAGGCGCTGCTGCTGGCCGCCGGAGAGGCCCGAGCCGCTCTGGTTGAGCTTGTCCTTCACCTCGGTCCACAGGGCGGCCTTCTTGAGCGCCCATTCCACGCGCTCGTCCATCTCCACGCGCGGCAGCGTCTCGAACAGGCGCACGCCGAAGGCGATGTTGTCGTAGATGGACATCGGGAACGGCGTGGGCTTCTGGAAGACCATGCCGATCTTGGCGCGGATCAGCGAGACGTCGTCCTTGCTGGCCAGCACGTCCTCGCCGTCCAGCAGGATCTGGCCTTCGGCGCGCTGCTCGGGGTAGAGCTCGAACATGCGGTTGAGCGTGCGCAGCAGCGTGGACTTGCCGCAGCCCGACGGGCCGATGAAGGCGGTGACCTTCTTCTCGGGGATGTCGAGGTTGATGTTCTTCAGCGCGTGGAAGCTGCCGTAGAAGAAGTTCAGGTTGCGCACCGAGAGTTTGGCGCGCTCGCCCACGGGCGTTGCAATCTTGGCGTCCATGAGTCGGGTCCTTAGTGTTTGTTCTTGAAGAGCACGCGGGCGAGGATGTTCAGCAGCAACACGCCCACGGTGATCATGAAGACGCCGGCCCAGGCCAGCTGTTGCAGATGCTGGTCGGGGTTCATCGCGAAGTCGTAGATCGTCTTGGGCAGGTTCGCCATCGGCCGGGTCAGGTCCGTGGACCAGAACTGGTTGTTCAGCGCGGTGAAGAGCAGCGGCGCGGTCTCGCCCGACACGCGGGCCAGCGCCAGCAGCACGCCGGTGATGACGCCCGCCCGTGCGGCCTTCAGCGTGATGGACAGGATCACCTTCCACTTGGGCGTGCCCAGTGCGTAGGCCGCCTCGCGCAGCGCGTTGGGCACCAGGCTCAGCATGTTCTCGGTCGTGCGGATGACCACGGGGATGACCAGCAACGCCAGCGACAGCGAACCCGCCAGGCCGGAGAAGGTGTGCATCTTGGCCACGATGATGGCGTAGACGAACAGGCCCACGACGATGGAAGGCGCCGATAGCAGGATGTCGTTGATGAAGCGCACCGTGCTGCCCAGCCAGGTCTTCTGGCCGTACTCGGCCAGGTAGACGCCGGCCAGGATGCCCACCGGCGTGCCGATCAGCGTGGCCAGCGAGACCATGACGAAGGAGCCGAACAAGGCGTTGGCCAAGCCACCGCCTTCGCTCTGCGGCGGCGGGGTCATCTCGGTGAAGGTGGCCCAGCTCAGGCCGCCGATGCCGAGGTAGATGGTCTCGAACAGGATCCAGATCAGCCAGAACACGCCAAAGGCCATCGCCCCGAGGGACAGCGTCAGCGCGATGGCATTGGTGCGCTTGCGCTTGGCGTGCATGCCCAGGCGGGCTGCGTCGATTTTGCTCATTGGGAAGCCTCCGTGCTGTGCACTGCGGTGCGAGCCCCTTCGGGCGGCCGTGCGGGGCTCATGAACGCGCTCCTTCGTTCCTCTTCAGGCGCAGCAGCAGGATCTTGGAGATGGCCAGCACGACGAAGGTGATCAGGAAGAGCACCAGGCCCAGGTACATCAGCGAGGCCTGGTGCAGGCCCTCGCCGGCTTCGGCGAACTCGTTGGCCAGCGTGGCGGTGATGCTGCTGGCGGCCTCGAAGACGGACAGGGACCGGAGCTGAGTCATGTTGCCGATGACGAAGGTGACGGCCATCGTCTCGCCCAGCGCGCGACCCAGGCCCAGCATGATGCCGCCCACCACGCCGGTCTTGGTGTAGGGCAGCACGACCTTGGAGACGACCTCCCAGGTGGTGGCGCCCAGGCCGTAGGCGCTTTCCTTCAGCATGGGTGGCGTGACCTCGAAGACGTCACGCATCACCGATGCGATGAAGGGGATGATCATGATCGCCAGGATGATGCCGGCCGACAGGATGCCGATGCCCACCGGCGGGCCCGAGACCAGCGCGCCCAGGACCGGCACACCGCTCAACAGAGACTGCAGCGGCGCCTGCACGAAGGTGGCGAGGATGGGGCCAAAGACGAGCAGGCCCCACATGCCGTAGACGATGGACGGCACGGCCGCCAGCAGCTCGATGGCGATGCCCAGGGGCCGCTTCAACCAGCCGGGCGACAGCTCGGTCAGGAAGACGGCGATGCCGAAGCTGACCGGCACAGCGATGACCAGCGCGATGAAGGAGGTGGCCACCGTGCCGTAGATCATCGCCAGGCCGCCGAACTTCTCCTGCACGGGGTCCCATTCGGCGGTGGTCAGGAAGCCCAGGCCGAAGGCCTTCAGGGCCGGTGCGGCGCCCACGATGAGGGAGCCGATGATGCCCACCATCATGGCCAGCGTCAGCCAGGCGGCGCCCTGCGAGAGGGCGGCAAACACGGCGTCGGCCCAGGGGGCGACGCGGCGGCGCGGCGGCTGTGGCTTCATGGATTGCGGCTGAGGTTCGCTTCGATCAACGTTGCCGGCGTCGTCGGCTGGAAGGATGGCGGCCAAGGAACCTCCAAAGGTCTGAGAGAAGAGAGGCGGCTGATGTGGCAAAGCCCGGCGGTGCCGGGCCCTGCCTCAGAGGCCTGGGGTCACTTGTACGAGACAACCTTGCCAGACGTGTCCTTGATCTCGCCCCACTGCTTGCGCACCAGGTCCTTCACGGCGGCGGGCAGCGGCACGTAGTCCAGGTCGTCGGCCAGCTTGTCGCCGTTGCCGTAGGCCCAGTCGAAGAACTTCAGCACGGCGCTGGCCTGGGCGGCCTTGTCCTGCGACTTGAACATCAGGATGTAGGTCGGGTTGGTGAGGGGCCACGAAGCCTTGCCCGGCTGCTCGGTCGTGATCTGGTAGAAGGTCTTGTTCCAGTCGGCGCCGGCGGCGGCGGCCTTGAAGGCGTCGTCGCTGGGGGTGACCCACTGGCCGTCCTTGTTCTTGAGCTGGACGTAGGTCATCTTGTTCTGCTTCACATAGGCGTACTCGACGTAGCCGATGGAGTTCTGCAGGCGCTGCACGAAGTTGGCAACGCCCTCGTTGCCCTTGCCAGCCGTGCCAGCCATCCACTTGACCGTGGTGCCTTCGCCGACCTTTTCCTTCCACTCGGGGCTGACCTTGGACAGGTAGTTCGTGAAGATGAAGGTGGTGCCGGAGCCGTCGGCGCGGGCGATCGGGGCGATGACGGCATCAGGCAGCGGCACGCCGGGGTTCAGCGCGGTGACGGCCGGGTCGTTCCACTTGGTGATCTTGCCCATGTAGATGTCGGCCAGCACGGCGCCGGTCAGCTTGATCTGGCCCGGGGCGATGCCCTTGATGTTGACGACCGGCACCACGCCGCCGATGACGGCGGGGAATTGCATCAGGCCGTCCTTGGCCAGCTCGTCGTCCTTCAGCGGCATGTCGGAGGCGCCGAAGTCCACCGTCTTGGCCTTGATCTGCTTGATGCCGGCGCCGGAGCCGACCGACTGGTAATTGATGCGCACGCCGGTGGCCTTGTTGTAGGCATCGGCCCACTTGGCGTAGATGGGCGCCGGGAAGGTGGCGCCTGCGCCGGTCACGTCCTGGGCAAGGGCGACTTGTGCACCAAAAAGGCTCGCGACGATCGCGATCGACTTGCTGACCTGGACAAAGTTCATCTGAGACACCTTCCGCAACGCGGTTTTTGACGATGCCGTCATCCTAGGGATCGAATGTGACAGTCCGGTGACCGGTATGTCACTCGCGAGGACATTTGAGCGCGTCGGCGCCCTCGTGGGAAGGCGTCCGAGACGCTTTATGACACTGTCATTTTTGGTTCATTGGACCGTCATATTGGGCTCCTAGAGTGCGCGGCAGTCGCTTCTTGACCGCTTTTGACCCCAACCGGAGCTCCCGAATGATCCGTCGCACGTCCCTGATCGCGCTGGCCGCCAGCGCCCTGCTGGCCGCCTGCGCCACGACCCCTGCCCCCGCCCCGCTGGCCGACACGCTGGCCCGCGACCCACAGCTCAGCACCTTCAACCGCCTGGTGGCCCAGGCCGGCCTCGCGGATGAACTGCGCGCCAACGGCCCGCTGACCGTCTTCGCCCCCAACGACGAGGCCTTCAAGGCCGTGCCGGCCAAGACCCTGGAAGCCCTGGCCGCCGACCCCGCCCAGCTCAAGGCCGTGCTGGCCTACCACGTGGTGGACGGCCGCATGGCTGCCGCCGACGTGAAGCCCGGCGCCACCAAGACCCGCCAGGGCGCCAGCCTGACGCTGGCCAAGGCCGGCGATTTCGTCACCGTCGATGACGCCGTCGTGCAGCAGGCGGACATCACGGCCACCAACGGCGTGGCCCACGTGGTGGACCGGGTGCTGATGCCGCCGAAGAAGTAAAAGGCGCTCGCCCAAAGCAAAGGCCGCCCTAAGGCGGCCTTTTTCGTTGGCGCTCGAGGGCGTCGCGTCAGGCGGCGACAGCTTCTGCCAGGCGCTGGGCACAGCGCTGGGCCAACCCGGCGTCCGAGGCCTCCACCATCACACGCAGCAATGGCTCGGTGCCGGAGGCGCGGATGAGCACGCGGCCACGGTCGCCCAGTTCGGCGGTCACGGCGGTCTGCTCCTCGGCCAGGCGAGTGCTGGTCTTCCAGTCCTGGCCGGCGGCCAGGCGGACGTTGATGAGGGTCTGCGGGAACAGGTCCACCCCCTGCAGCTGCTCGGCCAGGCTGCGGCCGCTGCGGCACACGGCTTGCAGCACCAGCAGCGCGCTGACGATGCCGTCGCCGGTGGTGTGCTTGTCCAGTGCCAGCAGGTGGCCCGAGCCTTCGCCGCCGAGCTGCCAGCCACGGGCGGCCAGCTCTTCCAGCACGTAGCGGTCGCCCACCTTGGCGCGCACGAACTCGACGTCGCGCGAGCGCAGCGCCAGCTCGACGGCCATGTTGGTCATCAGCGTGCCGACGGCGCCGGGCACTCGCAGGCCCTGGGCCAGGCGGTCGGCCACCATCACGTAGAGCAGCTCGTCGCCGTTGTACAGGCGCCCGTTGGCGTCCACCAGTTGCAGGCGGTCGGCGTCGCCGTCCAGCGCCACGCCGTAGTCCGCGCCATTGGCCTTGACGGCCTCCACCAGCGCGCCGGGCGCCGTCGCGCCGAAGCCGGCGTTGATGTTGAAGCCGTCGGGCTTGCAGCCAATGGAGATGACCTCGGCGCCCAGTTCGTGGAAGACGTCGGGGGCCACGTGGTAGGCCGCGCCATGGGCGGCGTCGACGACGATCTTCAGGCCCTTGAGCGTGAGGTCGGAGCCGAAGCTGTTCTTGCAGAACTCGATGTAGCGGCCGCGCGCGTCTTCCAGGCGCTTGGCGCGGCCCAGGCTGGCGGAATCCACCCACTGCGGGGCTTCTTCCAGCGCGGCTTCGACGGCCAGCTCCCAGGCGTCGGGTAGCTTCTCGCCCTTGGCGGAGAAGAACTTGATGCCGTTGTCCGAGAAGGGGTTGTGCGAGGCGCTGATGACCACGCCCAGGTCCAGCCGCAGCGCGCGGGTCATGTAGGCCACGCCCGGGGTGGGCAGCGGGCCGGTCAGCAGCACGTTGACGCCGGCCGAGGCGAAGCCCGCTTCCAGCGCCGATTCGATCATGTAGCCGGAGATGCGGGTGTCCTTGCCGATCAGCACCGTGGGGCGTTTGCTGGACTTGCGCAGCACGCGGCCCACCGCGTGGCCCAGGCGCAGCATGAAGTCGGGCGTGATCGGGTCCTGGCCCACCGTGCCGCGAATGCCGTCGGTTCCGAAATACTTGCGGCTCATCGAGCAGATCCTTTTATTCAGTAGGCTGGATTGTCGCTGCATCGATGGCGGCCCAGACCTTGAGGGCGTCCACCGTGGCTGGGACATCGTGCACACGAATCACGTTGGCGCCGGCGCTGACGGCCCGCAAAGCGGCTGCGAGGCTGGCCGGCAGGCGCTGGTCCACGGAGCGGCCGGTGATGTCGCCCAGCGTGCGCTTGCGCGACCAGCCCACCAGCAGCGGGTAGCCCAGCTCGGTGAGCTTGCGCTGGCCGGCCAGCAGTTGCAGGTTGTGCTGGGCGTTCTTGGCGAAGCCGTAGCCGGGGTCCAGCGCGATGCAGTCGGCCGGGATGCCCGAGTCACGCGCGGCCTGGGCGCGCTGGGCCAGGAAGGTGCCGACCTCGGCGACGACGTCGCCATAGAGCGCCAGGTCCATCATGGACGCCGGCTCGCCGCGCATGTGCATCAGGCACACGCCCGCGCCGCTGCCGGCCACCGCGGCCAGCGCGCCGGGCATCTGCAAGGCCTGCACGTCGTTGACGATGTCGGCGCCGGCGTCCAGTGCGCGGCGCATCACGTCCGGTTTGTAGGTGTCCACCGAGACCGGCACGCCCAGCTTCACGGCGGCGGCCAGCACGTCGGCGATGCGGGCCCACTCGCTGTCGGCATCGACGCGAGGCGCGCCGGGGCGTGTGGATTCGCCGCCAATGTCCAAGATGTCAGCGCCCTCGGCCACGAGGCGCTCGCAGTGCGCGATGGCGGTGCGGGTGTCGTCATGCCGGCCGCCGTCGGAGAAGGAGTCGGGCGTCACGTTGACGATGCCCATCACGCGCGGCCGGCTCAGATCGATGCGGAAACGGCGGGTCTGCCAGTGCATGTTCGGTTCTGCAAAAGGAAACGGGCCCGGCGAAAGCCGGGCCCGTCATTGTCGGTCTCTTGAGGATCAGGCCGCAGCAGGGGCGCCGTCGGTGCTGACCGGGGGCGTGCCACCGGAGGGGCCGCTGGGCGCGGGCGGCGTGCTGCCGGGCTCGCGCGGCGGGCGGCCGGCCATGATGTCCAGCACCTGGTCGCGGTCGATGGTTTCCCACTTCATCAGCGACTCGGTCATGATTTCAACCTTGTCGCGGTTGTCCTCGAGGATCTTCTTCGCAACGGCGTACTGCTCGTCCAGGATGCGGCGCATCTCGGCGTCGACCTTCTGCTGCGTGCTCTCGCTGATGTTGGCCGTCTTGGTCATGCTGCGGCCGAGGAAGACTTCGCCCTCGTTCTCGGCGTAGACCATGGGGCCCAGCAGGTCGCTCATGCCGTAGCGGGTGACCATGTCGCGGGCGATGCGGGTCGCGCGCTCGTAGTCGTTGGACGCACCGGTGGAGATGTCGTGGACGAACAGGTCCTCGGCGATGCGGCCGCCGAACAGGATGCTCACTTCATTGAGCATCTGCTTGTAGTAACGGCTGTACTGGTCGCGCTCGGGGAGCTGCCAGGTCACGCCCAGCGCGCGGCCGCGCGGCATGATGGTGACCTTGTGGACCGGGTCGGTGCCGGGCAGCATCTCGGCGACGATGGCGTGGCCGGACTCGTGATAAGCCGTGGCGCGCTTCTCGTCCTCGGTCATGACCATGCTCTTGCGCTCGGGGCCCATGTAGAGCTTGTCCTTGGCGCGCTCGAAGTCGATCATTTCCACTAGGCGGCCATTGCGGCGCGCGGCGAACAGGGCGGCCTCATTGACGAGGTTGGCCAGGTCCGCACCGCTCATGCCGGGCGTGCCGCGGGCCAGGATGGACGCGTTCACGTCCTGGCCGATGGGCACCTTGCGCATGTGCACGTTCAGGATCTGCTCGCGGCCGCGGATGTCCGGCAGCGTCACGTAGACCTGGCGGTCGAAGCGGCCCGGGCGCAGCAGGGCCGGGTCCAGGATGTCGGGGCGGTTGGTGGCCGCGATGACGATGACGCCCAGGTTGGTGTCAAAGCCGTCCATCTCCACGAGCATCTGGTTCAGCGTCTGCTCGCGCTCGTCGTTGCCGCCGCCAAGGCCAGCGCCACGATGGCGGCCCACGGCGTCGATTTCGTCGATGAAGATGATGCAGGGCGCGCTCTTCTTGGCCTGCTCGAACATGTCGCGCACGCGGGCCGCGCCCACGCCGACGAACATTTCGACGAAGTCGGAGCCCGAGATCGTGAAGAACGGCACCTTGGCCTCGCCAGCGATGGACTTGGCCAGCAGCGTCTTGCCGGTGCCGGGAGGGCCGACCATCAGCACGCCACGCGGGATGCGGCCGCCCAGCTTCTGGAACTTCTGCGGGTCCTTCAGGAAGTCGACCAGTTCCTTGACCTCTTCCTTGGCCTCGTCGCAGCCAGCCACGTCGGCAAACGTCACCGTGTTGTTGGCTTCGTCCAGCATGCGGGCTTTGCTCTTGCCGAAGCTGAACGCCCCGCCCTTGCCGCCGCCCTGCATCTGGCGCATGAAGTACACCCACACGCCGATCAGCAGCAGCATCGGTGTCCAGTTAATCAGCATGCTGAGCAGGAAGCTCTGCTCCTCGCGCGGCTTGACGTCGAACTTGACGCCGCTGTTGCGCAGGTCGCCGATGAGGCCGCGGTCCAGGTAGGTGGCCGTCACGCGCAGCTTCTTGCCGTCGGTGGTTTCGGCCAGGATCTCGGCGCCACTGGCGCCGCCCTCGGTCAGCGTGACCTGCTTGATGCGGCGCGCCTGCACCTCATCCAGGAACTCGGAATAGCCGATCTGGTTACCCGGGGCCGTCGCTCCGCCGAATTGCTTGACGACCGTGAAAAGCACGAGGGCGATCACGATCCAAACGGCGAACTTCGAAAACCATTGATTGTTCACTACGACTCCTTGGCCCTGACTGGCCCAGCACGGGTTTCAGGACAGTGGGGGTGATTTTAGGCGAGGCAAGGGGGCTAGCCCTGTAATCAGCGGTTTTTCAACGCCATGCCCACCAAGAATGTCTCGGAGGAGCGTATCCGCGAGGCCTTGGGCTTGACGACTTTGACCGTCTTGAAACTCTTGCGGAACAGCTCCACGAGCTCGTTGTAACCGGCGCCGTGGAAGACCTTGGCCACCAGCGCACCGTCGGTTTTAAGGTGCTGGCGGGAGAAATCCACGGCCAGCTCCACAAGATTGGAGATGCGGGCAGCGTCCGTCGATGCAATACCCGACAGGTTGGGCGCCATGTCCGACACCACCAGATCCACCGCGCGGCCGGCCAGCGCCTCTTCCAGCCGCGCATACACCGCCGCCTCCTGGAAGTCGCCCTGGATGAAATGCACGCCCTCGATGGGCTCGAACTCCAGCAGGTCCAGCGCAATGATGCTGCCATTGAGCTGGCCCACTGCCGCCCCGCCCTGCCCCGCCTCCTTGGGCGCGAACTTGCGGCGCAGGTACTGGCTCCAGGCTCCGGGCGTGGCGCCCAGGTCCACCACCACCTGGCCGGGGCGGATCAGCTTCAGCTCCTCGTCGATTTCCTTGAGCTTGTAGGCCGCGCGGGAGCGGTAACCGTCCTTTTGCGCCTGTTGCACGTAAGGATCCGAGACATGGTTGTTCAACCACGCCTTGTTCAGTTTCTTGCTTTTGGTTTGAGTTTTCATGCCTACGGGATAATACGGGGATGGCTCAAATCAACCTGACTCCCACTCAGCGCCGGGAAAAGCGCGCCGATGCCCATCATCTCGACCCGGTCGTGATGGTCGGTGGCGACGGCCTGACGCCCGCCGTCGTCAAGGAAACCGACGCCGCGCTGAATGCCCATGGCCTGATCAAGGTGCGGGTTCAGGGCGACGACCGCGAGGCGCGCGAAGCGATGTTCGTGCAGCTCTGCGACGAGCTCAATGCCGCGCCCATCCAGCACATCGGCAAGCTGCTGGTGCTGTGGCGCCCGGTGCCGGAGAAGGCCAAGGCCGAGCGCGAAGGCGCGATGCCGGGACCGCGCGTGGTCAAGATCGTCAAGTTTTCCAAGAGCGGTAACGGCCGGCCCACGATCTCCAAGGTCAAGGTCATGGGCAACGAGCGCGTGACCCAGGGCGGCGAGATCAAGCGCATCAAGAAGCGCAGCAAGATGACCAGCGTCAAGAAGACCTTCGCTGACTGATCCAGGCAAGGGCCAGCACCGCCAGGCCCTTGACGCCGAAAAACGCGAGCGACGCGCCGTGCAGCGCCGCGAATGACGCTACGCCGGAGCCTGCCTTGGCGTCAGCCATCATGGGCTGCAACCCGTAGTAGCCGGCGATGGTGCAGAACAGCGCCACGGCGGGCAGCAGCAGCCTGGCCGAGAACACGTTGCTCGCCGCGCCCGCCTCCACCGCATCACGCGCCTGACGGCGCTCCAGCAGCATCAGCACCAGGCCTAGCGCCAAGCCCACCTGCGCCTCGATGCTGAACACACGGGCCACGAAGGCGCCGGCCTGGGCACGCTCCAGCACCGCAAACGCGCTGGGCGTGGCCACGAAGGCGATGCAAAGCAAAAAGCCGCCCCAGAGGGCGGCCAGCAGGCTTTGGAGCCGAGCGAACATCACTCGTAACGCACCTTGATGATCTCGTAGCGGCGTGTGCCGCCCGGGGCCTGGAATTCGGCGGTGTCGCCGGCTTCCTTGCCGATCAGCGCGCGCGCGATGGGCGAGCCCACCGAGATGCGGCCCAGCTTGATGTCGGCCTCGTCGTCGCCGGTGATCTGGTAGGTCACGGCGTTGCCGCTGTCCTCGTCTTCCAGGTCCACCGTGGCGCCAAAGACCACGCGGCCGCCGGCGTCCAGCGTGGAGGGATCGATGATCTGCGCCGCGGCCAGCTTGCCTTCGATCTCGAGGATGCGGCCCTCGATGAAGCCCTGCTTGTCCTTGGCGGCGTCGTACTCGGCGTTCTCGCTCAGGTCGCCCTGGGCGCGCGCCTCGGCAATGGCCTGGACAACAGCGTGACGTTCCACGGTCTTGAGGCGGTGCAGCTCGGCCTTGAGCGCCTCGGCGCCGCGCTTGGTCAGGGGAATGGTCGTCATGTCAAAACTCGATGGCAAAAAGAGTTCCGCCGCTGCGGCCCCGATCGAGGGGCTGCGGCGGCGGAATCGATAGGCTGTAGTTTAAGCCAGCTCGGCGTGCAGTTCCTGCAGGGATTGCACGAGAAGGCCGTCGCGGTGCTTCATGCCTTCCACGGCGGCCTCGCAACCGGCCATGGTCGTGTAATACGTCACACGATTGGCGAGGGCAGACTGGCGGATGTAGCGACTGTCGGCGATGGCCGTGCGGGTTTCGTCCACCGTCGTGAAGACGAGCTGGATGTCGCCGCCCTTGAGCGCGTCGACGATGTGCGGGCGGCCGTCCTTGATCTTGTTGATCAGCTTGACCGGCATGCCGGCCTCGGTGATGGCCGCCGCCGTGCCACGCGTCGCGATGAGGCCGAAGCCCAGCGCGTGCAACTCCTTGGCGACCGCGATGGCGCGGGCCTTGTCGCTGTTCTTCACGGTGATCAGCACGTTGCCCTGGCGCGGCAGGCGCGAGCCGGCACCGATCTGGCTCTTCAGCATGGCTTCGCCGAAGGTGCGGGCCGCGCCCATGACCTCGCCGGTGGAGCGCATCTCGGGGCTGAGGATGGGGTCCACGCCCGGGAACTTGTTGAACGGGAAGACGGCTTCCTTGACGCTGAAGTAAGGCGGGATGACCTCGCGTGGCACGCGGCCGTTGCGGTCGCGCTGGTCCACCAGCTTCACGCCGGCCATGCAGCGCGCGGCGATCTTGGCGAGCTGCTGGCCCGTCGCCTTGGAGACGTAGGGCACCGTGCGCGAGGCGCGCGGGTTCACTTCCAGCACGTAGACCGTGCAGGCCGCAAGGCCCGCGGTCACGTCGCCCTGGATGGCGAACTGCACGTTCATCAGGCCCACGACCTTGAGCGCCTTGGCCATGGCGGCCGTCTGGCGGCGCAGTTCGTCCTGCAGGTCGGCGGCAAGCGTGTAGGGCGGCAGCGAGCAGGCCGAGTCGCCGGAGTGGATGCCGGCCGCCTCGATGTGCTCCATGATGCCGCCAATCATCACGCCGTCGTCACCCGGGGTGCCGTCGGCGATGCAGTCCACGTCCACCTCGACAGCATCCTCCAGGAAGCGGTCCAGCAGCACGGGCGACTTCTCGGACACGCGCACGGCCTCGCGCATGTAGCGCTCCAGGTCCTTGTCGCCGTGCACGATCTCCATCGCGCGGCCGCCCAGCACGTAGCTGGGGCGCACCACCAGCGGGTAGCCGATTTCGTTGGCCAGCGTGACGGCCTGTTCCTCGGTGCGCGCGATGCGGTTGGGCGGCTGCTTCAGGCCCAGCTCGTGCAGCAGCTTCTGGAAGCGCTCGCGGTCCTCGGCGATGTCGATGGAGTCGGGCGTGGTGCCGATGATGGGCACGCCGGCGCGCTCAAGGTCCAGCGCCAGCTTCAGCGGCGTCTGGCCGCCGTACTGCACGATGACGCCGACGGGCTTTTCCTTGTCGACGATCTCCAGCACGTCTTCCAGCGTGACGGGCTCGAAGTACAGGCGGTCGCTGGTGTCGTAGTCGGTGGAGACGGTCTCGGGGTTGCAGTTGACCATCAGCGTTTCATAGCCGTCCTCGCGCATCGCGAGCGCGGCGTGCACGCAGCAGTAGTCGAACTCGATGCCCTGGCCGATACGGTTGGGGCCGCCGCCCAGCACCATGATCTTCTTCTTGTCGGTCGGGTTGGCCTCGCACTCGGCGCCCTCGCCTTCGTACGTGGAGTACATGTAGGCGGTTTGAGTCGCGAACTCGGCGGCGCAGGTGTCCACGCGCTTGTAGACCGGGCGCACGTTCAGTGCATGGCGGCGCTCGCGCACGGCATGCTGGTGGGTGCCCAGCAGCTTGGCCAGGCGCTTGTCGGAGAATCCCTTGGTCTTCAGGAGGCGCAGTTCGGCCTCGGTGATGGACTCGATGCTGCGGCCCTTGATGGCCTGCTCGATCTGCACGAGCTGCTCGATCTGCGCGAGGAACCACGGGTCCACCGCAGTCTCTTCGTAGATCTCGTCCAGCGTCATGCCGATGCGGAAGGCGTCGGCCAGGAACAGGATGCGCTCGGGGCCGGCTTCCCCGATCTCCTGCACGATGTCTTCGCGGTCGGTGCTTCGCTCGGTCAGGCCGTCGATGCCGGTCTCCAGGCCGCGCAGCGCCTTCTGGAACGACTCCTGGAAGGTGCGGCCCATGGCCATCACTTCGCCGACGGACTTCATCTGCGTCGTCAGCCGCGAGTCGGCCATCGGGAACTTCTCGAAGGCGAAGCGCGGGATCTTGGTGACGACGTAGTCGATGCTGGGCTCGAAGGACGCGGGCGTGATGCCGCCGGTGATGTCGTTCTTCAGCTCGTCCAGCGTGTAGCCCACGGCCAGTTTGGCGGCGATCTTGGCGATGGGGAAGCCCGTGGCCTTGGAGGCCAGCGCCGAGGAGCGCGACACGCGCGGGTTCATCTCGATGACGACCATGCGGCCGTCCTTCGGGTTGATGGAGAACTGCACGTTGGAGCCGCCCGTGTCCACGCCGATCTCGCGCAGGATGGCGATGCTGGCGTTGCGCAGCAGCTGGTATTCCTTGTCGGACAGCGTCTGCGATGGGGCCACGGTGATGGAGTCACCGGTGTGGATGCCCATGGGGTCCAGGTTCTCGATGGAGCAGACGATGATGCAGTTGTCCGCCTTGTCGCGGACGACCTCCATCTCGTACTCCTTCCAGCCGATCAGGCTCTCCTCGATGAGCAGCTCGTTGGTAGGCGAGAGGTCCAGGCCGCGCTTGCAGATGGTCTCGAACTCTTCCGGGTTGTAGGCGATGCCGCCGCCCGAACCGCCCAGCGTGAAGCTGGGGCGGATGACCATGGGGAAGCCCGAATGTTCCCCATTGGCGCCGATCTCGGCGTGGATGCGCTTCTGCACGCCCCAGGCTTCTTCCAGCGAATGCGCGATGCCCGACCGGGCCGAACCCAGGCCGATCTTGGTCATCGCGTCCTTGAACTTCAGGCGGTCCTCGGCCTTCTCGATGGCCTTCTCGTTGGCGCCGATCATCTCGACGTTGTACTTGGCCAGCACGCCGTGCTTGTGCAGGTCCAGCGCGCAGTTCAGCGCGGTCTGGCCGCCCATGGTGGGCAGCACGGCGTCGGGGCGCTCCTTGGCGATGATCTTCTCGACCACCTGCCAGGTGATGGGCTCGATGTAGGTCACGTCCGCCGTGTCAGGGTCGGTCATGATGGTCGCCGGGTTGCTGTTGACCAGGATGACCTTGTAGCCCTCCTCGCGCAGCGCCTTGCAGGCCTGGGCGCCGGAGTAGTCGAACTCGCAGGCCTGGCCGATGATGATCGGGCCGGCGCCGATGATGAGGATGCTCTTGAGGTCTGTACGTTTCGGCATGTCGATCTACTTAGAGTGTGGCGGTCGCGAGCTTGGCCCCGAACCCAACGAAGAGTGCACCGACGCCGGCATTGGCCGCGCCAGAGAGGCGGCGGCGGGCGCGGAAGGCCGCGGCCAGGCGCGCGCCGGCGAAGATCAGCGTCGAGAGATAGATGAAGCTGAGCACCTGGATGATGGAACCCAGGATCAGGAAGGTCAGCGCCGGGTGCGGGTAGGCCGCGTCGACGAACTGGATGAAGAAGGACAGCAGGAAGGCGATGGCCTTGGGGTTGAGCAGGCTCACCACCAGCGCCTTGCGAAAGGGCTGACTCGCGTCCACCACGCGGGGCGCGTCCTGCTGCGCCTGGCCCTGCCAGGTGTGCAGTGCGCCGCGCAGCAGCTGGATGCCGATCCAGCCGAGATACACCGCGCCCACCATCTTCACGACGAAGAAGACCTGCGGGCTGGCCATCAGCAGTGAGGCGCCACCGGCGGCGGCCGCCGTCATCAACACCGTGTCGCCCACGAACACGCCGCAGGCGGCCGTGTAGCCGGCACGCACGCCGCGCTGCGCCGCGACGGACAGCACGTAGATGGAGTTGGGCCCGGGCAGCAGGATGATGAAGATCGCTGCCGCGAGGAAGGTGCCGAGGTCGGTGATGCCGAACATGTGCGAGCCCTCCTTCAGGACTTGCTCATCAACGAGACGAAACGGTCGAACAGGTAGGCGATGTCGTGCGGGCCGGGGCTGGCTTCCGGGTGGCCCTGGAAGCTGAAGGCCGGCTTGTCGGTGCGGGCGATGCCTTGCAGCGTGCCGTCGAACAGGCTCACGTGCGTGGCGCGCACGTTGGCGGGCAGCGTCTCGGCGTCCACCGCGAAGCCGTGGTTCTGGCTGGTGATGCAGACGCGGCCGTTGTCCAGGTCCTTGACCGGGTGGTTGGCGCCGTGGTGGCCGAACTTCATCTTGAAGGTCTTGGCACCCGAGGCCAGCGCCAGGATCTGGTGGCCCAGGCAGATGCCGAAGACCGGGATGCCGGACTCGATCAGCTGCGCCGTGGCGGCGATGGCGTAGTCGCAGGGCTCCGGGTCGCCGGGGCCGTTGGACAGGAAGACGCCGTCCGGCTCCAGGTCGAACACGGCGCTGGCGGGCGTCTGCGCGGGCACGACAGTGACCTTGCAGCCGCGCTCGGCCAGCATGCGCAGGATGTTGTGCTTGACGCCGAAGTCATAGGCCACGACGTGGAACTTGGGCGACGTCTGCTTGCCGTAGCCGCTGCCCAGCTTCCATTCGGTCTGCGTCCAGGCTTCGACCTCGGTGCGGCTGACGACCTTGGCCAAGTCCAGGCCGGCCATGGAGGGGGCGGCCTTGGCGGCGGCGACGGCCGTGTCGATGTGGGCTTGCGTCAGCGCTTCACCGGCAGGCAGGGCCAGGATGCAGCCGTTCTGCGCGCCGTTGGTGCGCAGCACGCGGGTCAGGCGGCGAGTGTCCAGGCCGGCGATGGCGACGGTGCCCTGCTCGCGCAGGTAGGCGTCCAGCGTCTTGCCGGAGCGGAAGTTGGACGGGCGCAGCGGCAAGTCCTTGATGACCAGGCCGGCGGCGAAGACCTTGGACGCCTCGACGTCTTCTTCGCTGATGCCGTAGCTGCCGATGTGGGGATACGTCAGCGTGACGATCTGGCGGCAGTAGCTGGGGTCGGTCAGGATTTCCTGGTAGCCGGTCAGCGCGGTGTTGAACACCACTTCGCCGACCGTCTGGCCCGTCGCGCCTATGGATTGGCCTCGGAACACTGTCCCATCCGCCAACGCCAAGATTGCTTGAGGGGGGTGGAGCAGGTCAGCCAGCACAAAGGTCTCCGCAAGTGGGGCGCGTGCCCAGCATCGGCCCGCCAGAAAGACGGGCCAACTTGAGGAAACCGGAGGGGGTTCGCGCTGGGCAGCAGGTGGATTCGGGTAAACCTATCGAGTATAGCCGACCAGGGTTAGTACCGAGCCCACTTCAGCCTTCGTGACCCCTTCGTGACAACTCAAAGTGCCGCGATACCAGCCCTTGCGATCTCGGCATCTTCGGCCGACTTGACGCCGCTGACGCCCACCGCGCCCAGGCACAGCCCGTCCACCGTGATGGGCACGCCGCCTTCCAGCATGCCTTGCAGGCCCGGCGCGCTGAGGAAGGAGGCGCGACCCTGATTGATCATGTCTTCATACACCTTGGATTCGCGCCGGCCCACGGCCGCCGTGTGGGCCTTGGCCGGTGCGATCTGGGCCGAGGCCGGCGAGGCCCCGTCCAGGCGCTGCAGCCACAGCAGGTGGCCGCCGGCATCGGCAATGGCGATGGTGACGGCCCAGCCATGCTGGCGGGCGTGGGCTTCGGCGGCGGCGGCGATGCGCTTGACGTCGTCGAGTTCGAGTTGGGGTTGTTGCTTCATGGTCTTGCTTTCTTGACTACAGGCCCCAATGTAGCCGTCCGACACCGCTATAGACACCGCACCATAGAATGGCAGCGGTTAACCTTGGTTTACTTTTGGTCTCCGGAGGATCGTCCATGAACGACAACCTGCAATCCCTACACGGCTACGCCAACGTCGGCCTCGCGTCTGACCGCCAGCGCGTGCTGCGCAATACCTACTGGCTGCTGGCCCTGTCCCTCGTGCCGACGGTGCTGGGCGCCTGGATAGGCGTGGCCACCGGCGTGTTCCAGATGATGAGCCCGGGCATGAGCACGCTGATCTTCTTCATCGGCGCGTTCGGCCTGATGTTCGTCATCGAGCGCACCAAGGAGTCGGCCACCGGCGTCGCGGCGCTGCTGGGCTTCACCTTCTTCATGGGCCTGATGCTGTCGCGGCTGGTGGGCTATGTGCTGGGCTTCAAGAACGGCACATCGCTGGTGATGACGGCCTTCGGCGGCACGGCCGCGGTGTTCTTCACGATGGCGACCCTGGCCACCGTCATCAAGCGCGACCTGTCCTCCATGGGCAAGTTCCTGATCGTCGGCGCCGTGGTGCTGATGGTCGCCGGCATCGCCAACATCTTCCTGCAGTCCTCCGCGCTGCTGATGACGATGCTGGTGGCGTCGCTGGGCATCTTCTCGGCCTTCATGCTGTATGACGTGAAGCGCGTCATCGACGGCGGCGAAACCAACTACATCAGCGCCACGCTGGCCATCTACCTGGACATCTACAACGTGTTCACGAGCCTGCTGTCCCTGCTGGGCATCTTCGGCGGCGACCGCGACTGAGCGCGCGCATCGCTGAATGACAAAGGGCCCCTCGGGGCCCTTTTTTCATGCCGCCGTCGACTGCCTACTTGGCCGGCGCGTAGTTCTTCAGCACGAAGGGCGCGCTCAGCCAGATGGGCTGGCCCACCTGCCCGATGTGCGCCGTCAGCATCACCGTGCCGGCGGCCTGGTCGGCCTGGGCCACACCGCTGAATACGACGGGCTCCAGCTTGTTCGTCAGCGTGGCGGAGCCCGACAACACCGGCGTATAGGGCGCTGCATTCAACTGCAGCGAGACCGGCACGTTGACCTTGGCCTTGGCGTCCTCCGTGTCCAGCCGCGCCCAGACCAGCACCTGCAGCTTGTCGCCGCGCTTGATGTCACCGGTGATAGGCACGGTCGCGCCGATGTCCCAGGGGTTGGCGCGCTTGCCCTGCAGGTCCACGCGCAGGCAGCTCTTGCCCGAGGCCTCGCAGGCCACCTGCTGCGTGGACTGGCCCTCGCCGTAGACCGACCAGGCCGTGACCTTGGCGGAGTTGATGAGATGGTCCAGCGCCGGGTCGGCAGCCCGCGGGGCCGCCTGGGCCGTGGGCGCATCGGGCACCGGCACCAGCGCGGCCAGGATGGGCTTGACCCAGCCGTCCGCCTTCATGTCCCAGGCGACGAAGTCGGAGTCGAACTGCCAGTAGCTCCAGCCAAAGCCTCGCGCCTCGGCGGCACGCGCGACGGCCGCGGTCCAGGCGGCGCGCTGCGCCATGCCGGCCGTCTCCAGCGCACCGAACTCGCCCAGCAGGATGGGCCGATGGGTGCGCTGCTGCCAGGCCTTCACGCGGTCGAAGTCCAGCTTGAGCTTGTCCAGCTCCGCCGTGCTGCCCCAGGTCACGCCGGAGAGCTTCTGGAACTGCGGCGTCCAGGAAGCGCCCTGGTGCGTGAACTCCATCGGCGTGTAGTAGTGGAAGGTGACGATCAGGTTGCGGTCGGCCTCGGGCAGTTGCAGGCTGTCAAGGTGGTCCAGCGAGTTCCAGAACTTCGGGCCGACGACGACGCGGCGCCTGGGGTTGCTCTCGCGGATGATGGCCAGGTTCTCGGCCAGCATGTCGTTCCAGACCGCATCGGCCGCGCCATTGGGCTCGTTGAGGATCTCGAACAGCACCGCGTCGGGCGCGTCCTTGTAGCGTGGTGCGACCTGGCGCCAGAAGGCCTTGAGACGTGCCCGGCACTGGGCGATCTCCTTGGCGCAGTCGTTGAAGTTGTGCTGGTCCAGGATGACTTGCAGGCCGGCGTTCAGCCCCGCGGCCACCACATCGTCCAGCGTCTTCAGCCAGGCTGCCGACAGCCTGCCTTCAGCGTCCATGTGCTCGAAGGCATGCAGGTTCAGGCGCACATGGTCGAAGCCGCCGTCGCGTATGGCCTGCATGTGGCGCAACTGGAAGCGCGCCTTGGCGGGCTCGCTCCACAGCGGGTCATAGCCCAGCGCGTTGACGCCACGCTTGAGCGCCAGTTGAGGCAATGCCGCGGGGGCCTGCGCGGTCGCAACCGACGCCAGCCCCAGGGCCAGGCAGGCAGCGCCCAGCAGGCGCAACAAAAAGGGAATTCGAATGGCCATCGCTGTTGTCTCCTGTGGAAGCCAAGACTCCGGCCCGGGTGGTCCCGATGCTCGGAAGACAGAACTAAACATTTCTGTTTATTCATTTTGTCTACTTCGCGGCGGCGTCGATTCCGGACTAACACCGAGGCCAGAAAAGCAAAAATCCCGGTCGCCGCGTGGGCAGACCGGGATTCCATTCGCCGAAGGCCGGAACGTCAGCGCTCGAAGACCGCGATCGACTCGACGTGCGCCGTGTGCGGGAACATGTTCACCGCGCTCGCCGCCGTGCAGCGGTAGCCCGCCACATTGACCAGCAGGCCCGCGTCGCGCGCCAGCGTGGCCGGGTTGCAGCTCACGTAGACGATGCGCTTCGGAGCCGTCCAGCCCGGGGCCAGCGACGGGTCCTGCGCGATGTCGGCCACGGCCTTGGCCAGTGCGAAGGCGCCCTCGCGCGGCGGGTCGACGAGCCAGCGGTCGGCCGTGCCGTCCAGCGCCAGCAGCTCGGGCGTCATCTCGAACAGGTTGCGCGCGACGAAGCTCGTCTTGTGCGCCAGGCCGTTGGCAGCGGCGTTCTCGCGCGAGCGCTGCACCAGCGTCTCGCTGCCCTCGATGCCCAGCACCTCGCGCGCCTGCGTCGCCAGCGGCAGCGTGAAGTTGCCCAGGCCGCAGAACCAGTCAATGACACGGTCATCCGGCTGCACGGCCAGCAGGCGCAACGCGCGCCCCACCAGCGATGTGTTGATGTGCGGGTTGACCTGCGTGAAGTCCGTGGGCTTGAACGGCATGCGGATGCCGAACTCGGGCAGCGTGTAGGCCAGCTCCGCGCCGCCCTCGTCCAGCAGCTTGACGGTGTCCGGCCCCTTGGGCTGCAGCCACCACTGCACGCCGTGCTTCGCGGCAAAGTCGCGCAGCATCTGGATGTCGCCCTCAGGCAGCGGGTTCAGGTGGCGCAGCACCAGCGCAATGACCTCGTCGCCCATGGCCAGCTCGATCTGCGGCAGGCGGTCGCGCTCGGCCATGCCCATGATGAGTTCGCGCAGCGGCATCAAGAGGTCGCTGACGACCTTGGGCACGACCTTGCAGACCTGCATGTCGGCCACATAGCGGCTCTTGCGCTCGTGAAAGCCGATCAGCACCTGGCCCTTCTTCTGCACATAGCGCACCGAGAAGCGCGCACGGTAGCGGTAGCCCCAGGTGGGCCCCTCGATGGGCCGCAACAGCACTTCGGGCTTGACCTTGCCCAGGTGCCAGAGCTGGTCTTCCACGACGCGCTGCTTCACCGCCACCTGGGCGCCGGCGTGCAGGTGCTGCATCTTGCAGCCACCGCAGGCGCCGGCATGCAGGCCGAAGTGCGGGCAGCCCGGCGTCACGCGCAGCGGGCTTTCCTTCTTGATGGCGGTGAGCGTGCCCTGTTCCCAGTTGTTCTTGCGGCGCGCGATCTGCGCCTGGACGATTTCACCCGGCAGCGCGCCGTCGATGAACACCACCTTGCCCTCGGCGTTGTGCGCCACGCCTTGCGCTTCAAGTTCGATCGAGTCGACCTTGAGCCATTCCGTTGTCTGAGTCATCCCCCGATTATCGGAGGGAGGCCGGACCGGCCCGCGAGAGGCACCTCTAGAAGATGCTGTCCCGGTCCACGCCGTGGCGCATCATGTTGCGCTTGAGCTTGGCCAGCGCCTCGATCTGGATCTGGCGGATGCGCTCGCGCGTGAGCTTCAGGCGTATGGCCAGCACGTCCAGCGTCTCGGGCTCGCGGTCCGACAGGCCGTAGCGACCCGACAGCACCTCGCGCTCGCGGTCGTTGAGGCTGGCGAGGCCGTGCTGCAGCAGCTCCTCCACCTCATGCGACAGGCGCAGGCCCATGGGGTCGATGGCCTGGTCGTCGGCGACGAGGTCCAGCATGGACTCGCTGCCCTCGCCGTTGCGGTCCACCGGCGAGTCCAGCGAACTGGGCAGTTCGGCATAGGCCAGCAGCTCGGCCACTTCGTCGACGGGCCGGCCCAGGGCCTGGGCGACGTCTTCGGCACGAACGCGGCCTTCAGCGCCTTGCGCGCTTTGCAGCGCCTCCAGCGCGCGGCGGGCCTTGAGCACCTGGTTGAGCTCGCGCACGATGTGCACCGGCAGCCGCACGAGGCGGGCCTGGTGCATCAGCGCGCGCTCGATGCTCTGGCGAATCCACCAGCTGGAATAGGTCGAGAAGCGGAAGCCCCGCTCGGGCTCGAACTTGCTGATGGCGTGCATCAGGCCGAGGTTGCCCTCTTCGATGAGGTCGCTCATCGGCAGGCCGCGGCCCAGGTAGTTCTTGGCGATGCTGACGACCAGGCGCAGGTTGTGCTCGATCATGGCCTGCCGGGCGCGAAAGTCGCCTGCGCGCGCGGCCTGGGCGGTGTCGAACTCCTGCTGCGGCGTCAGCAGCGGCGTGCGGCGGATGTCGCGCAGATAGGCTTGCAAGGCATTGCCGAGCTCCACCTCATCGGCATTGCCGGCGCGCAGCACCTGCGCGTCTTCGTCAACGGCTTCGGGTTCGGCCTCGGGCTCCGCGCCATTGAGAGCCGACAGCACGACGGCCGGCTCATGGGGCGGGCCGTCATGGCCATTGCCATTGGATTTGAGGGGCACAGCGCGTTTCATGACGTGGTCGCTGGCCCGTGTGGGTGGGTGGTCGCTAGCCGGCCTCTTCAGCGCGCCGGCAGCAGCTTGGCCGGGTCGACGGGCTTGCCGAGCTTGCGCACTTCGAAGTGCAGCTTGACGGTGTCGCTCTCGGTGGAACCCATCTCGGCAATCCTCTGGCCTTTGCGTACGACTTGGTCCTGCTCGACCAGCATGGCCCGGTTGTGGGCATACGCAGTCAGGTAGGTGTTGTTGTGCTTGATGATGACCAAGTTGCCGTAGCCGCGCAAGCCCGAACCAGCGTAAACAACGCGTCCATCGGCGACGGCGAGAACCGGGTCGCCCGGCTTGCCGGCAAAGTCCAGCCCCTTGTTGCGCTGTTCGTCGAAGCCGGCGCTCACTGGCTGCGACACCGGCCAGCCCCAGGGCAGGCTGTCTTCGTCGGAAGAAGCGGCGGCCGTGGACGTGCTGCCCGCCGTGGACGCGGCATTCGCGGGTGCACTGGCGGCCGCGACAGGCGGCTTGCTGTCCAGCGGGCGCGACTCGACCTTGGCGCTCGCGATGGGCTTGGCCGTCGTGGCACTCGGGTCCACGCCCGGCGCCACCACGCGCAGCACCTGGCCCACTTCGATGCGGTTGGGGTTGTCGAGGTTGTTCCACTTGGCGAGGTCACGCCAGCTCTGGCCGTTGTCCAGCGCGATGCGGATCAGCGCGTCGCCGGGCTTGACGGTGTAGTAGCCTGCCTTGCCCGCGTTCTCGGCGCCAGGAGGCGGCTTGACCTCGGCCACCGCGGGTGCGGAGGCTGCGGGGGCCGGCGCGGAAGCCGCGGCCTTGGGCGGCTGGGGGTTGCGATCCTCGACGGGCGCCTGGTGCAGCGACGTGCCGCAGGCGCTGAGCAGCAGCGAGGAGGAGACAGCAATAAATAGAAGGCGCAGGCTTTTGGGCATCGCAGAGTTATACGGCACGTTGAAGGCCGACCCCAATTGTGTGGCGCGATGCGCCGGCGGCCCAGTCAGACGACGCCGGATTTTAGGGGGACGAAGAGCACGGCCTCGTGTTCGCTGCGAACCCAGCGGCTGACACCACCCTCGACGACGTGATCCAGCACCACCAGCACCTGCCCTCGGCTGCCCGAAGCGGTGGGTGCAATGAGCCGGCCGCCGGGTGCCAATTGCTCGGTCCAGGCGGGCGGAATGTCCTCGCCGCCGGCTGCCGCGATGATGCTGTCGAAGGGGCCGCTGGCCGCGTGGCCGATGCGGCCGTCGCCCCAGATGAGGCGCGGCGCGCGCGGCAGAACCACGCGCTGCAGGTTGAGCTTGGCCTTGTCGTGCAGGCCTTGCAGCCGCTCGATGGACGTGAGCTGGCGCGCCAGCAGTGCGATGACGGCGGCCTGGTAGCCGCAGCCCGTGCCTATCTCCAGCACACGGCCGAGAGACCCGCGCTGGCGTGCGCCGGGGCCCGCCATCAACAGGCCCAGCATGTGCCCCACGACCGAGGGCTTGGAGATGGTCTGGCCATGGCCGATGGGCAGGGCCGTGTCTTCATAGGCCTGGGCCGCCAGTGCGCTGTCGACAAACTCGTGGCGCGGGATGGAAGCCATGGCGGCCAGCACGCGCTCGTCGAACTTGCCCTCGGCGCGCAGCCTGGCCACCATGCGCTCGCGCACGGCGCCACTGTCCAGGCCCGTGCCGCTGGCGGGGCGGGCCAGCCGGGCCGCGTCGGCCGTGGCCTGGCGCAGGTGGCGCTGCGGCATCAGCAGCTCACGCTGCGGCGCGGTGGCCGACTTGAGGCTGGCGGGAAAGCGCTTGGCGCCGGAGGATGACATCAGATGCTCAGACGTTGGGCCCAGGCGCCCAAAGAAGAATGCTCGGTCAGGTCCACCTGCAGCGGGGTGATGGACACCTGGCCGTTGGCGGTGGCGTGGAAGTCGGTGCCCTCGCCGGCCTCGCGCGCGTCGCCGGCGGGACCTATCCAGTAGATGGTCTCGCCGCGCGGGCTGACCTGCTTGATGACGCCTTCGCTCGCGTGGCGACGGCCCAGGCGCGTGATCTTGCGCGGCAGCGTGTCGGCATCGGCCCGGTTGGGCACGTTGACGTTGAGCAAGAAGGCCTGCTCCAGCCCGCCGGCGATGACCTGCTCGATGAGGCTACGCGCGACGCGGGCGGCGGCGTCCAGGTGGGCCCAGCCCTTCTCGGCCTGCGAGAACGCGATGGACGGGATGCCGAACAGATAACCCTCGGTGGCCGCGGCCACGGTGCCGGAGTACAGCGTGTCGTCGCCCATGTTGGCGCCGTTGTTGATGCCCGAGACCACCAGGTCGGGCCGGTAGTCCAGCAGGCCGGTCAGGGCCAGGTGCACGCCATCGGATGGCGTGCCGTTCACGTAGCGGAAGCCATTGGCGGCGCGGTAGACGTTCAGCGGGCGGCCCAGCGTCAGCGAGTTGGAGGTGCCGCTGGCGTTTTGCTCGGGGGCGATGACGTCGATCTCGCCCAGGCCCTGGCAGGCTTGCACCAGGGCCGCGAGGCCGGGCGCGAGGTAACCGTCGTCATTGGAAATCAGGATGCGCATAGCTCCTAATTGTAGGGAGGACGTCACCTGCGAGACCGGGTGTAACCACCTTGATTCCTATCATGGCCGTTTCCAAAAAACAGGAGATGGCGATGAAGGCATGGCTGTGCGAGCACCCGGTGGGCGTCGAGGCGCTGCAATGGCGCGAACTGCCGGCCCCGGCGCTGCCGGCCGGCCAGATCCGCGTTCAGATCAAGGCCGCCAGCCTGAACTTCCCCGACCTGCTCATCGTGCAGAACAAGTACCAGATGAAGCCGCCCCTGCCCTTCGTGCCGGGCACGGAGTTCTCAGGTCTAGTCACCGAGGTGGGCGAAGGCGTCAAGGGCTTTGCGGTGGGCCAGCGCGTGGCGGCCTTTGGCGGCCTGGGCGGCTTTGCGACCGAGGTCTGCATCCCGGCCATGCTGGCCATGCCGCTGCCCGAGGGCTTTAGCTTCGAGGACGCCGCCGCCTTCATCTGCACCTATGCCACCAGCCACCACGCGCTGATGGACCGCGCCGCGTTGCAACCAGGTGAAACCGTGCTCATCCTGGGCGCGGCGGGCGGCGTGGGCACGGCGGCCATTCAGATCGCCAAGGCGGCCGGCGCGCGTGTCATCGCCGCGGCCGGCAGCGATGCCAAGTGCGCCGCCTGCAAGGCCCTGGGTGCCGATGCGGCCATCAACTACACGACGCAGAACCTGCGTGACGAACTGAAGACGCTGACCGAGGGCAAGGGCCCGAACGTCATCTATGACCCTGTTGGCGGGGACATGGCCGAGGCGGCCTTTCGCTCCATCGCCTGGCGCGGCCGTTATCTCGTCATCGGCTTTGCCCAGGGCGCTATTCCCCAGCTGCCGCTGAACCTGGCGCTGCTCAAGGGCGCGTCGCTGGTGGGCGTGTTCTGGGGCGAGTTCGCCAAGCGCGAGCCGGGCCGCAACGCGAAGATGCTGGGTGAACTGGCCGGCTGGTACGCCGCCGGCAAGATCAAGCCGGTGCTGGACCGCGTGCTGCCGATGGAAGAACTGCCCGCCGCCTTCGCGCGCATGGCCGCTCGTGAGGTCGTCGGCAAGTTGGTATTAACCAATCCTTGAAGCCTGAAACGGGGGCTTGCCCCCCCGCAGTCTCGCTCGGTTACAACCGGGTCGTTGCGCTACATTCGGCGGTCGAACCCGACATCGTCGTTTTTCTTGAGCCATGACCGTCAAAGTCCTCATCATCGAAGACAACCCCGTCGCCCGCAGCTTCCTGTGCCGCGTGGTGCGAGAGAGCTTCAGCGATGCGATGGAGATCACCGAGGTCGGCGATCTCGAAAACGCACGCCGCCAGGTCACCAAGATGACCACCGCCAGTGGCGAGTCGGGCTTCAAGCTCATCCTCGTCGACCTGGAGTTGCCCGACGGCAACGGCATGGAGTTCCTGACCGAGCTGACCGGCTCCACGGCGATCAAGATCGTCACGACGCTGTACTCCGACGATGACCACCTCTTCCCGGCCCTGCAATGCGGCGCCGACGGCTACCTGCTGAAGGAAGACCGCTTCGAGGTGCTGGTGGAAGAGCTGCAGCGCATCGTGCGCGGCCAGCCGCCGCTGTCGCCGGCCATCGCCCGCCGCCTGCTGTCCCACTTCCGCCCGGCCACGGGCGACAGCGGCACCATGCCGCTGAACTCGGGTTTCGGCTCGCTGTCGTCGTCGCACGCGCCGTTCTCCACCAGCCGCAGCGTGGCACTTGACCCGCCGCCCGAGTGGGAGCGCCTGACGCCCCGCGAGAGCGAGGTGCTGACCTATTTGAGCAAGGGCTTCACGATCAAGGAGATCGCGAACCTGATGGGCATCAAGTGGTTCACCGTGAACGACCACATCAAGAGCATCTACAAGAAGCTCAATGTGTCCAGCCGCGCCGAGGCGGCCGTGCTGGCGTCAAAGCAGGGCCTGGTCTAAGCCCTCTCGGCGGACGGCCGGCACGGCCCTGCCAGTGCCGGTACCTCCTGGCAATGCCGGATATGCTCACGGCCCGTAACAACGGCAACCGGCCAAGGCGTTCGCACCCATGAGCAGTTCGTTCCGGATCCACCGTGCACGCCTGGAAACCCTGGTTGACGGGGTGTTCGCGATCGCCATGACGATCCTGGTGCTGGAGGTGAAGGTGCCGGAACTGACGGACCGGCGCTCGTCCGAGGAGTTGTTCCACGCGCTGCTTCACCATGGCTATGTGATCGGGGCCTACTTCTTCAGCTTCGCAATGCTGGGGCTGTTCTGGGTCTGGCACCACCGCCTGGCCGAACAGGTCCGGGAAATCGACCTGCCGCTGTTGATATGCGCGCTGGGCTTTCTGGCCCTGGTCTGCTTCTTCCCCTTCGCCTCCGCGCTGCTGGGGCGCTACACCGTCAACCTGGCCGCCCTGCTGGTCTATGTGCCGGTGATAGGCCTGATCCTGCTGTTGCAGACCCTGTTCTTCTGGATCGCGATGCGGCGCGGCCTGGTCGCCGAGACCTGCTCGCCCGCCATGGCTCGTACAACGCACAGCCGCAACCTGATGGGCCTGGCCATCTTCTGCTTCGCCTCCATCCCCACGCTGATGCGGCTGGACGTTTACGCGTCCCTGGTTGGCATCGCCCTCGGCGGGCTGCTGATCTGGCGCGCCAAGCGGCGCGTTCCGGCAACCTGAGAGGTCAACGCAGGGCCTGGTCCAGCCAACGCGTCAACAGCCGCCCCAGGGCCGCCCTGAGACCCTCAGCCTCGCGCGCCATCGCGGCGCGCAGTTCGCTTGGCTCGATGCCGGCGTGCTCCAACTCGTCGATGTGGCCGATCAGCCATTGTTCGAAGCGGGCCGGCTCGACTTCGGGGTGGAACTGCAGGCCCAGCGCCTTGTCGTGAGGCGCGAAGGCCTGGTGGGGGCAGACGGCCGTTGCCGCGAGGGACACCATGCCGGCGGGCAGCTCGAACTGGTCACCATGCCAGTGCAGCATGGGCTGCGCGCCCAACTCGGCCAGTGCGCTGCCCTGCCCTGCTTCGGTCAAGGTCAGCGGCGCGAAGCCGATTTCCTTGACGCCCATGGGCTTCACGCGAGCACCCAAGGCCCGCGCCATCAGTTGCGCGCCGAGGCAGATGCCCAGCAGCGGCTGTTTCGCGTCCAGCCGCTGGCGGATCAGCGTGACCTCGTCGAGCAGCCAGGGGAAGCGATCTTCGTCCTCCACGCTGATGGGCCCGCCCAGCACGATGAGCAGGTCCACGGCGGCCAGGTCTACGGCTGTGAAGTCATCGACGCCGGCCTCGTGATAGCGCACATCGAAGCCGCGGCTTTGCAGCAGCGGCTCGATCAGGCCGAGGTCTTCGAAGGCGAGGTGGCGCAGCGCGAGAGCGGTCTTGGTGGTCATGGCTGCAATCATCGCTGCGCCACGCCTCAAGCTGCCGAGCGGAGCTTCACGCCGGGGAAATCCACCGGCACGGCGAACGCCACGTTCACGTAGTTGGTGAACAGGTTGAGCGCGACATGGGCCAGGATCTCGACGATCTGGTCGTCGCCGTAGCCGGCCGCGCGCAGCGCTGCGACATCGGCCTCGCTGACTTGGCCACGCTGCTCCACGACCTGCAGCGCAAAGCGCAGCGCGGCAGCCGTCGCGGGATCGGCGGATTCGCCGGCTTGTGCCGCGCTCATCTCTGCGGACGAAGCGCCCGCCTTGCGGCCCAGCGCCGTGTGGGCGGCCAGGCAGTATTCGCACGCATTGCGGTCGGCCACCGCGACTGCGATCTGCTCACCGAGCTTGGCCGGGATGCTGCCGCCACCCAGGGCACCGAAGAAGGACCACATCGCCTGCAGCGCGGCGGGCGAGTTGGCGACGGCGCGGAACATGTTGGGCGTGGCGCCAAAGGCGCCGTGAACGGCGTCCAGCGTGGCACGGCTGGCGGCGGGGGTGTCGGTGGCGGAAACGAGGGCAACACGAGCGTTCATGGGGATCACCTTTCGGGTGCAGTGGATGAAGGACTCCACTGTGCGGCCCGATATGGAACGAAAAGTATCATCTCGTCCTCCATTCGCACCCATTCGTCCCATGGCAGCCGATACACCGCTGGACCGCCTCAGCCCGCTGTTCGAGCGCCTGCATGTGCGCGCCAGCCTCTTCCATGCCGGGCCGCTGTGCGGCGTGACGCATTTCGATGCCCGCCCCGGCCGTGGCTTCCTGCATGTGATGCGCAATGGCGAGATGGAGGTGAGGCATGCGGCCGGCACCGACCTCGTGGAGTGCGTCGCCATCCGCGAGCCCAGCCTCGTGTTCTACCCACGGCCGCTGGCGCACGACTTCCACAACGCACCCACCGAAGGCGCCGACTTCGTCTGCGCGACGCTGGACTTCGACCAAGGCGAGGACCACCCCCTCGTGCAGGCGCTGCCGCCGCTGGTGGTGCTGCCGCTGTCGCAGGTGGAGGGCCTGGACGCGACGCTGGGCCTGTTGTTCGGCGAGGCGGAGCGCGTGCGCTGCGGCCAGCGCCTGCTGGCCGACCGGCTCTTCGAGGTGCTGCTGCTGCAACTGCTGCGCTGGATGCTGGACCAGCAGGCCGCACCGCTGCCGCTGGGCCTGCTGCGCGGTCTGGCGGACCCGCGCCTGGCGCGCGCGTTGACGGCCTTGCACGCCCGGCCCGGCGAGGCCTGGAAGCTCGCGGCGATGGCTGCTGAAGCCGGCATGTCACGCAGCCGCTTTGCCGAGGCCTTTCGTGCCGCGGTGGGCCAGCCACCGGCCGACTACCTGGCCCAGTGGCGGCTGACCATCGCACGCGGCGAGCTGCGCGCCGGCAAGCCCATCAAGCAGTTGGCCGCCGAGCTGGGCTATGCCAACGCGTCGGCGCTGAGCCGGCTGTTCGCGCAGCGCCACGGCGGCCTGTCGCCGCGGGCCTGGCTCGCTCAGGCCGCCGCCGCCACCGGCTGACCGGTTGCTGCGCCGCGAATCCGCGGCAGGGCCAAGGCGATCGCCGCGGCACCCAGGCCCACCATCAGCGAGCCGATGTAGAGCCACGCATAGCTGTTGAAGTGGTCGTAGATCCAGCCGCCCGCGGCCGGACCGAGCGCCATGCCCATGCTGGAGATCATGGACAGGCCGCCCATCACGGTGCCCATCACGCGCGGGTCGAAGTAGTGGCGCGCCAGCGCGGCATACAGCGGCATCACGCCGCCATAGGCCATGCCGAAGATGGCGGCCACGGCGTAAAAGTCACGCAGGCCCGAGGCCATGGCGTAGGCACCCGCCGCGACCGCCTGGATCAGCAGGCCCACGACGATCATGCGCTTGACGCCCACGCGGTCGCCCAGCACGCCGAAGACGATGCGGCCGATCAGGCCCGCGAAGCCCTCCACGCTGTAGATGGTGACCGCCGCGATGGTGGACAGGCCACAGCCGATGGCATAGCTCACCGTGTGAAAGATGGGGCCCGAGTGCGTGGCGCAGCAGGCGAAGAAGGTCAGCGCCAGCACGGCAAAGGGCCGCGAGCGCAAGGCCTTGGCCGCCAGCGCCTTCAGGTCCGCCGACGAGCCGCCAGGGGCAAAAGCCGCGGGCATCTCGGGCGGGCGGCGCACGAACATTGCGGCGGGCAGCAGGCAGGCGGCCGACAGCGCGGCCAGCATCAGCAGCACGCTGCGCCAATCGTGGCTGGCGATCAGCCAGGCGGCCAGCGGCGAGATGGTCATGGGTGCCACGCCGATGCCGGCCGACACCAGCGACACGGCCAGCGCGCGGTGCTTGTCGAACCACAGCGTGGTGGTGGACATCAACGGCGCCATGATGCTGCCGCCCGCCGCGCCCACGACGCAGCCATAGACGAGCTGGAACTCCAGCAGGCTGGTCGCCCGGCTGGCCCAGGCCAGGCCGCCGGCCAACAGCATGGCGCCTGCCAGCAGCACGCCACGCGGGCCGTAGCGGTCGCTGAGGTTGCCCCACACGAAGGAGGCGGCGCCCATGACGATGAACACCAGCGTCATGCCCATGGCGATGCCGGCACGCGGCCAGCCGGTGTCGGCCGAGATGGGCGCCAGGAAGATGGGCAGGCTCAGCAGCACGCCGAAGGCGACGCAGGAGATCAGCGCGCCGGCCGCGACGACGACCCAGCCGGCGTTGGAGGACGACGTCTTCATTGCGTGGCCTCTTCCGTCATGGCGGCTTGCAGTTGGCCCAGGCAATGCGACCAACCGCCCTCGTGCATGCGGCCTTTCTCGTCGTCGGGCAGGCCCTCGTGCCGGATGACCACGTGGGTGCCGGAATCGCGCGGCTCCAGCGTCATCGTCACCACCGACTCCAGGCCCCGCGTGTGCTGCGACACCCAGGTGTAGCGCATCAACCGCGGCCGCTCCAGCGCGACGAAGCGGCCGTAATGCGCCAGCTCGTAGTCGCCCTGCGCAGCGTTGTGCATGCGATAGAACAAGCCATCCAGCACCGGCTGCAGGATGGCCGCGACACCATGCCAAGGCGAGCCCCTGCTGTCGCGGTCCAGCCAGGCATCGAAGATGGCTTCGGGCGTGGCAGCGATGTCGCGTTCGACAGTGATGCTCGTGGTCTTGAGGTTGAAGAGGTTCATTTGGACTTGTCCTTCTCGGCCAACATGTCGGCGAGGGCATCCAGCCTCTCGCCCCAGAACTGCTCGTAGTAGCTCAGCCAGTCGCTCGCCTGGCGCATGGGCCCGGCGTTGACGCTGATGCGCTGGAAGCTGCCCTGCTTCTCCCGCACGATGAGCTCGGCCCGCTCCAGCACCTTCAGGTGCTTGGACACGGCCGCCAGCGACATGCTGAACGGCCCGGCGATCTCGCTCACCGTCGTGGGCTGTGTCGCCACGCGGCGCAGGATGGAGCGGCGCGTGGGGTCCGACAGCGCGTGGAAGACGGCGTCCAGGCGTTCGGGTGAGGCGACTTGCATTGAATTAACCATTTGGTTGAATCATGGACGCAGATTGGTCACTTGTCAACCGTTTGGTTGAATGATTTTCCTTCTCGGCAGCACCAACCCGAGTAACGCCGGAGGCGCGGGATAAGCTCTTCAGCCTCCAGCCGCTGCCCTCGCCTCAATGCCCGCCTACTACCGAAGCAGCGTGGCGGAATTTCTCCGTCGCGCCGATGCCGTGGTGCTTGCTAGTCTTCACTCAGCCTACGCTCAGGATGGTTACGTCTCTCAGTACACGACCGCCACGAAAGCGTGGGAACTGACGCTTCCGGCGCTGCGAGAAGAACTATCAGCGCTTGCACGTCGTTTTGACGGCGCACTGACCTGGCAGTTGCTGCTTGAGTACCCGCTGTACCGACTGCGGCGTCGGATTGATGCCGTAGTGCTCAGCCCATCCGCAGTCTTCGCAATCGAAATTAAGACCGGCGCCGAGGAATTCCAGTCAGGAGACAAGCGTCAAGCTGTTGAGTACGCACAAGACCTGCGTGACTTCCACGCAGCTAGTCACCAAGGCCGTTTGCACCCAATCCTGTGGGCGCTGCACGCCACGAACCCGCCGATGGCCCCAACAGAAGGCGCGCCAGACCAAGGCGTGCAAGGCCTCTCTATGGTTGGCCAAGCAGGACTGGCATTGGCACTGCACGAGTTGACATCGGTACATGCGTTCAGCAGCGTCACCGAGTCAGAAGATGCCGGGGCCGCCTGGGACAACTCCGCCTACAGGCCGGTACCGTCGGTCATCGATGCCGCGGTGTCCCTGTTTGCCGGCCACGGAGTTCGCGATATCGCGCTGGCGAGCGCCAAGAATCTCACCGAGGCGGCAGATGCCGTGTTCTCCATCATTGCCGCTGCGCGCCGCGACTCTCAGCACGCAGTTGTCTTCCTTACCGGCGTTCCTGGTGCTGGCAAAACGCTAGCAGGGCTGAACATCGTGCACGATGCGGTGTCTCAAGGCCTGTCTGCTGACGGCGACATCGTCTACCTATCAGGCAACACGCCGCTCGTTGTGGTCCTACGCGAGGCACTAGCTCGCGACAAGCTTGAGGCATCGAAGCGCGCAGGCGTTCGAACGACGCTTGAGAAGACTCGCGCAACTACGCGCGCGACGATTCAGCACGTCAACGACTTCTTGAAGGAGTACGTGCGCGCTGGCGCATCCGCTCCTTCCGGTCACGTCATCGTCTTTGACGAGGCCCAGCGTGCATGGGACGCCAAGCAGGGAAAAGAGAAGTTTCAGCGCGAAGAATCGGAGCCGTTTCTGGTCCTCGACACGATGTCTAGACACGAGGGCTGGTCGGTGACGGTCTGCTTGATAGGGATCGGACAAGAGATCAACGACGGGGAAGAAGGGATAGGTGGATGGGCAGAGGCAATTCGGAAGCTAAGCGAGACCGAACCCAGTCGATGGGCCATCTATGCACCCGAGGCGGCGTTCGGCCAGGCGCCGTCGCCAGCAACACTTGGTCCTCCCCCCAACGGAGTACGCGGCAAAGCGGATGCCTCGTTGAACTTAGATGTGCCGATGCGCGCGTATCGGTCACCGGAGCTGGGTCGATGGATTGAAGCGGTCCTAGCCGGGCAGCCCGATATCGCGCGCGCCATTTGCGATGCAATGGACTACCCCATTCATCTGACGCGCCAACTCGATCAGGCTCGTAAATGGCTCAGCGCTCGCACCAAAGGTGAACGCCGCAAGGGACTGCTTGCCTCCAGCGGAGCCCGTCGGCTTCGAGCCGATGGCATCGGGGAACTGCTCAGCGCAACGGACGGCGCATCGATCGCGCATTGGTACTTACAGCCGCCTGGTGACGTCAGGTCGTCTCATGCGCTTGAAGTGCCAGCAAACGAATACACCAGTCAAGGGCTAGAAGTGGACTTTGCCGGCCTGTGCTGGGGTGGCGATCTACTGGTTGATCAGCAAGGCAATTGGCAGTCGAGGCGACTCGCAGGCAATCAGTGGCAGTCGCTCAGGGATGCAAAGGCGGCGCTGTACGTCAAGAACTCTTATCGCGTGTTGCTATCACGGGCCAGAGAAGGGATGGTGATCTGGGTACCCTATGGATCGAGTGAGGACCACACCCGGCCACATGCAGAGTTCGACGCCGTAGCCGACTACTTGCTGCGCTGCGGCTGTATCGCCGCATCAGACAGCTAAGTCCTTGATTAAAAACAAAAAGGCCAGTCCGTTTGGACTGGCCTTGGTGCTTGTCGGTCGAGGACAACTGGCGGAGAGGGTGGGATTCGAACCCACGGTACGGGGATACCGTACGCCTGATTTCGAGTCAGGTACATTCGACCACTCTGCCACCTCTCCTGATTCGGTGCCGCATGTGGAGCGAAGCCTTGCATTATATGCAGGTTTTTCGCGCCTACCGGACAAATCAGCCGCGCAGGACCTCGATGCCGCCCATGTAGGGGCGCAGCGCTTCGGGCACGGTGATGCTGCCGTCGGCCTGCTGATAGTTCTCCAAGACGGCCACCAGCGTGCGCCCCACGGCCAGGCCGGAGCCATTGAGCGTGTGCACCAACTCGTTCTTGCCCTGGGCGTTCTTGAAGCGCGCCTGCATGCGGCGGGCCTGGAAGGCGCCCATGTTCGAGCAGGAGCTGATCTCGCGGTAGGTGTTCTGCGCGGGCAGCCACACTTCCAGGTCATAGGTCTTGGTGGCGCCAAAGCCCATGTCGCCGGTGCACAGCAGCATGGTGCGGTACGGCAGGTTGAGCTTTTGCAGGATGGCCTCGGCGTGGCCGGTCATCTCCTCCAGGGCGGCCATGCTGTGCTCGGGCTGCTCGATGCGCACCATCTCGACCTTGTCGAACTGGTGCTGGCGGATCATGCCGCGCGTGTCGCGGCCAGCGGAGCCGGCTTCCGAGCGGAAGCAGGGGCTGTGGGCCGTGAGCTTGACGGGCAGATCCTCGGCCCTGAGCACGCTCTCGCGCACGGTGTTGGTCAGCGAGATTTCCGAGGTGGAGATCAGGTATTGCTCGGCCTGTTCGTCGTCGCCACCACGCAGCACCCAGAACATGTCTTCCTTGAACTTGGGCAACTGGCCGGTGCCCTCAAGGATCTCGCGGTTGACGATGTAGGGCGTGTAGCACTCGGTGTAGCCGTGCTCCGTGGTCTGCACGTCCAGCATGAACTGGGCGAGCGCGCGGTGCAGGCGGGCGACGGGGCCCTTCAGGAAGGTGAAGCGCGAGCCCGACAGCTTGGCGCCGGTCTCGAAGTCCAGGCCGATGGGGGCGCCCAGGTCCACGTGGTCCTTGACGTCGAAGTCGAACGTGCGCGGGCTGCCCCAGCGGCGCACCTCGACGTTGCCGGTCTCGTCGCCCCCCGTGGGCACGCTCGCGTCCGGCAGGTTGGGCACGCCCATCAGCATGGCGTTCATCTCGGCCTGGATGGCGTCCAGGCGCTCGGCGCCGGCCTTCAGTTCGTCGGCAATGCCACCGACCTCGGCCATCAGGGCCGAGGCGTCTTCGCCCTTGCCCTTGGCCATGCCGATCTGCTTGGACAGGCTGTTGCGGCGGGCCTGCAGCTCTTCGGTGCGGGTCTGCACGGCCTTGCGCTCGGCTTCGAGCGCCTTGAAGCCCTCCACGTCGAGGAAGGGCTGCGGGTTCTTGCGCGCGTTCAGGCGCTCGATGACGACGTCGAGCTCCTTGCGCAGTTGGGTGATGTCGAGCATGGGTGAAATCCTTCGGGAATCGAATACGAAAGCGGCGCCTTTGTCAGGCGCCGCCGGGTGTGCGAAGCGCCGTGTTCAAGATCGTGAGGAACTCACCTCGGCCATGGACTTGTCGCCCAGCCCCATGGGCAGCGGGAAGCGCACATGCTCTTCCACACCCGGCAGGCTGCGCACCGTCGTGGCGCCCATGGCGCGCAGGCGGTCGATGACGGCCTGCACCAGCACGTCGGGCGCCGAGGCGCCGGCCGTCAGGCCCACGCGCGGGCGGTTTTCCAGCCATTCGGCCTTCAAGTCCTCGGCGGCGTCGACCATGTAGCCGGGGGTGCCCAGGCGCTCGGCCAGCTCGCGCAGGCGGTTGCTGTTGGAGCTGGTGGGGCTGCCCACGACGATGACCACGTCCACCTTGGGCGCCAGCAGCTTGACGGCGTCCTGGCGGTTTTGCGTGGCGTAGCAGATGTCCTGCTTCTTGGGCTCGCGCACCTGCGGGAACACGCGCTTCACCTCGGCCAGGATCTCGGCGGCGTCGTCCACGCTCAGTGTCGTCTGCGTGACGACGGCGAGCTTGGCGGGGTTGGTGACCTTGACCTTGGCCACGTCCTCAACCTCTTCCACAAGGAAGATGCCTTCGCTCAACTGGCCCATGGTGCCTTCGACCTCGGGGTGGCCCTTGTGGCCGATCATGATGAACTCGTAGCCCTCGCGGTGCAGCTTGGCCACCTCCACGTGCACCTTGGTCACCAGCGGGCAGGTGGCGTCGAACACCTGGAAGCCGCGCGCATTGGCCTCGCGGCGCACCTCCTGGCTCACGCCATGGGCGCTGAACACCAGCGTGGCGCCGGGCGGCACCTCGGCCAGGTCCTCGATGAAGATGGCGCCGCGCGACTTGAGGTCGTTGACGACGTAGGTGTTGTGCACGATCTCGTGGCGCACGTAGATGGGCGCGCCGAACTTGACGAGCGCCCGCTCGACGATCTCGATAGCGCGGTCCACACCGGCGCAAAAGCCGCGCGGCTCGGCCAGCAGCACTTCCTGGGGTTGCACGACAGCGTCCATCACAGCACCCCGATCACTTGCACTTCAAAGCTCACCGGCTGGCCGGCCAGCGGGTGGTTGAAGTCGAACAGCAGGGCTTCATCGCCCACCTCGCGCACGACGCCGGCATAGCCGCCCTGCCCGTCCGGGCCGGGGAACTGCACCACGTCGCCGACCGAATAGACCTCGTCCGGGTCGCCCAGCTGGCGCAACAGCGTGAGCTTCACGCGCTGCAGCAGCTCGGGGTTGCGCTCGCCGAAGGCCTCGCCGGGGTTCAGCTCGAAACGCTCGTGCGCGCCCTCGGGCAGGCCGATGAGGCGCGCCTCGATGGCCGGCGACAGCTGGCCGGTGCCGAGCGACAGGGTGGCAGGCTTGTCGTCAAAGGTGTTGACGAGGTCGGCACCGTCCGGGCCCGAGAGCCGGTAATGCAAGGTCAGGAAGGACCCGGCCTGGATGGGGTTCATGCGAGAGGGTGGAATGCTTGGCTAGACTGCGGCCGATTTTATGTCGCTCACCCATTTGCCCCCGGAAGCCCGCCCGCGCGAGAAGCTGCTAGCCCGCGGCCCGCAGGCATTGGCCGACGCCGAACTGCTGGCCCTGCTGCTGCGCACGGGCATCCAGGGCACCTCCGTGCTGCAGCTGGCGCAAGGCCTGCTGGACCGTTTTGGCGGCTGGGCGGGGCTGCTGGCGGCCGATGTGAAAGACCTCGGCAAGGTCAAGGGCCTGGGCCCGGCCAAGCGCGCCGAGATCGCCGCAGTGCTGGAGATCGCCCGCCGCTCGCTGAGCCAGCAACTGGCCGAAAAGGCGACGATGAACGACGTGGACACCGTCAAGAACTACCTGCGCCTGCAGCTGGGCGGCCTGGGCCACGAGGTGTTCGCCGTGCTGTTCCTGGACACGCAGCTGCGGCTGATCGCCATGGAAACGCTGTTCCAGGGGTCGCTGGCGCAAACCACCGTGCACCCGCGCGAGGTCGTCAAGCGCGCGCTGGCGCTGGGTGCCGGGTCGGTCATCCTGGCGCACAACCACCCCAGCGGCGTCGCCGAGCCGTCGCGGGCAGACGAGTTGCTGACGCAGCGGCTTTCGCAGGCGCTGGCGCTTGTGGACGTGCGGGTGGTGGACCACTTCGTCGTGGGTGCCGGCGAGGTGGTCTCGTTCGCCGAGCGGGGCCTGTTGTGACCACCAAGCCGGTCACCGTACGCAGCCTCGCCGACCTCAAACCCCTGGCCCGCGAGATGGCCGCCGCGCGCCTGGCGGCCGAGGTGGAGCGCGAGCGCATTGCCGCCGCCATGCGGCTGGCCGAGCAGGAACGGCGCGTCTTCGAGCTGACCGTGGGCCCTGTGACGCCGCTGCGCAGCACGGATCGTGTCATCCACGCCTTGGAGCAGCCCGCGCCCGAGCCGCGCCAGCGCGAGGCCGACGAGCGTGCCGTGCTGCTGCAGGCGCTGTCGGACGAGATCGACATCGACTCGCTGCTGGAGACGGATGAGACACTGAGCTTTCGCCGCGAGGGCATCAGCGTGGAGGTGGTGCGCAAGCTGCGCCGCGGCCACTGGTCGCTGCAGGCGCAACTGGACCTGCACGGCCTGCGCCGCGACGCCGCGCGGGAGGCGCTGGGCCTCTTCATCCACGACAGCGCCCGGCGCGGCCTGCGCTGCGTGCGCGTCGTCCACGGCAAGGGCCATGGCTCGCCGGGGCGGGAGCCCGTGCTCAAGGGCCGGGTGCGGCGCTGGCTGGTGCAGAAGAACGAGGTGCTGGCCTTTGTGCAGGCACGGGCCAGCGACGGCGGTGCCGGCGCGCTGATGGTGCTGCTGAGCGGAACGCCCTGACGCGGCCCTGACGAAACCTGACCCGGCGCTGGCGCGTGGCGCGCCGCTGACGGGCAAGAGTCACCATTGCCAGCCTCGTTAGGTCGCGGTAGCCTGGGTTCAACTCAGGCGCAGCTTGCGCGCGACACCGGTTTTCCCTGCCACAACGAGGAGTGCCCATGGAACTGTCCCGCCAATCCCCCAAGCCCACCCGCTATACGGGTATCGCCCTCGTCATTGCCGTGCACCTGGCTGGCATCTATGCGCTGAGCGCGGGGCTCATCAAGCCGCTCGTCACGCACCAGGAACCCACCATCCTGCTGCCACCCATCAAGGAAAAGCCGCCCGAGCCGCAGCCAGTTGTTGAAAAGTACAAAGCCCCGAAGCCTTCGGACATCTACGTGCCCAAGCCCGACGTGCCCCCGCCGCTGCCCTGGACCGAAGAAACGCCAAGGGTATCCACCACGTCGGAACCGTCACGCACAGAGCCCACCGCGTCAGTTGGCAGTTCGACGGGCACTGGCCCCACCATCGCGCCGCCGATTGCCAAGCTCGAGCCTGCGATTCGCATGCCGGGCGCCATCTGCTCCGTCATGCCCGCGCCGGAAGTGCCAGCCGTGAGCTGGAGCGGCGAAGCCGTGCTGCAGGTGTTGGCCACCGTCCGTGGCGGCCGCGTCGTTGGCAGCGAAATGCGTGTCACCCAGGGCGTGCTGGACGCCAAGACCAAGCGCGCGCTGACTCGCTCGGTGGAGTCCGCTTTGTCTGGCTACCAATGCCAGGGTGATGCGAAGTTCCAGCAGGACTTCGCGTTCAGGCTGGAGTAGTTGAACGGGGCCTGCGGGCCCTAGACGTTGCGCATCCAGTCGGCCGTGCCCGCAAAGGACTCGGCCAGACGGGCCTGCAGGGCTGGGTCCACCCCGGTTTCCTGCATGGCCTGGCCCATGCAGGCCAGCCATTGGTCGCGCTCGGCGATGCCGATGCGAAACGGCATGTGGCGCGCCCTCAAGCGCGGGTGACCGAAGCGGCTAATGTAGTGGTCAGGGCCACCCAGCCAGCCGCACAGGAACCAGAACAGCTTGTCGCGCGCGCCATCCAGGCTGTCGCCATGGGCCGCACGCAGCTTGGCGTAGGCCGGCTCCAGGTCCATCAGGTCGTAGAAGCGGTCGACGAGTTCGCGCACTTGCGCTTCGCCGCCTATCCACTCGAAGGCGGTGCTAGGTTGCTGCTCAGCCAAGGAGTTTCGAAGCCAGGGCCTTGATGGCCTGGGCTGCCTCGCAACCCGGGTAATGCTCCAGCATCAACTGGCGCTTGAGCACGGCCTGGCGCACGGCCTGGTCGGAACGTATTTCACCGAACAGCTCCAACCGGAAGCCCTGGCCCGGCGCGGGGCCCACGAAGCGCTGCAACACCTGCTGCAACTGGCCGCAGATCAGCTTGCCCTCGCCCACGCGGTTGGCCTGGTTGACAACCAGGCCCACGTGGCGGCGCTCCTGCTGCGTGGCCAGCACCTTGATGGTGGCGTAGGCGTCGGTCAGCGAGGTGGGCTCGGGCGTGGCAACGACGAGCACGTCCTGGGCGAGCGAGATGGCATACAGCACCACGTCGGAAATGCCGGCGCCGGTGTCCAGCAGCACCCAGTCGAAGCGCGGCTTGACGAGGTCGATGATGTGCAGCAGCTTGTCGCGCACCTCGGGCGTAAGGCGCGAGTACTCCACCATGCCCGAGCCGGCCAGCAGCACGGAGAAGCCGCCAGGTGCGGGCAGGATGGCCTGCTCCAGCGTGGCCTTCTCGGTGAAGACGTCGTGCAGCGTGAGCTTGGGGTGCAGGTTGAGCACCACGTCGAGGTTGGCGAGGCCGAGGTCGGCGTCCAGCACCAGCACTTTCTGGCCACGCGCGGCCAGCGCCGCGGCGAGGTTGGCGGTGACGAAGGTCTTGCCGACGCCGCCCTTGCCGCTGGTGACGGCGAGCGTGCGCGCGCCGGTGCGCACGGGGCGTGGCGGCGACGTTGCAGGTGCAGCAGGATCGGGAGTCGTGCTCATGGGCTGTCCTGTTGCGTTTCGAGATTCAGGGAGGCAAACAACATGCCCTTTTCTTCGGCGCTGACCAGGGAGTCGATCTGGGGTTCGAGGCAGGCGCGGTTGCGGCCTTCGGCCTTGGCGCGGTAGAGCTGGCGGTCGGCGCGCTCCATCCACAGCAGCGGCGACGAGCGCACCCATTGCGGCGCGAAGGCGCCGCCGAGGCTGATGGTGACGTTGAGCAATTGGCCGGGGCCGATCTCGATGTCGAGTTCGGACACGCTTTCGCGCACGCGCTCGGCCACCGCCAGGCCCACATGCGTGGCGCAGTTGGGCAGGATGATGGCGAACTCCTCGCCGCCCACGCGGGCGACGAGGTCCATGGGCCGCACGGTCTGCTCGATGGCCTGGGAGACGCAGCGTATGACCTGGTCGCCGGCGCCATGGCCATGGGTGTCGTTGACGGCCTTGAAGTGGTCGATGTCCAGCATCAGCAGCAGGGCCGCCTCGCCGGCGCGGGCAACGCGGTCCACCTCGCGGGCCAGGGCCATCTCGAAGCTGCGGCGATTGACGAGGCCGGTCAGCGCGTCACGGCTGGACAGGTCGCACAGCGCGTTGAGCACGGCCTGCAGCCAGGCGACGCTGTGCGGGGCTTCGTCAGGAAGCAGCGCGCCGGCCTGTTGCAGCAGCTGCAAAGCCTGTTCCAGATCGAGCGCCGAGGCATCGATCTGAGGGGTGGCTGGCAGACGTTGTTCCAAGGGGGCGGCTAAGGCGAAGGGATGGCCGGATTGTGGTGTCGGGGCAGTCTAGCAGCGGGCATCGCGCGCCCAAGTCGTGAAACTGGCACGTTCCTGCGGCCTGTTTGCACTATGCTGGGCCGCACAAGGACCGTACAACGGCCCTGCGGTGCAGAATCGGCGAGCCAACGCCAGAACTGCTGCGAGCACCAACAAATCTGATTCTCGACATGCCCGCACCCGACCAAGGCACAGAATCCCTCGACCACGAATTCAGCTTCAGCAAAGCCGACTTCGACCGCGTGCGCGAGCTGATCTACAAGCACGCCGGGATCAGCCTGCACGACGGCAAGCATGCGATGGTCTACAGCCGGTTGTCGCGCCGCCTGCGCGAGACCGGGTACAAGAGCTTCGCGACCTACCTGCAGTGGCTGGAGTCGTCGACCGGCCCGTCCGGCGCGGCCGAGTGGCAGGAGTTCGTCAACTGCCTGACGACCAACCTGACCTCCTTCTTCCGCGAGGACCACCACTTCCACGCGCTGAAGGACGACCTCAAGGCTTACGTGGGCAAGCAGGTGCGCATCTGGTGCTGCGCCGCGTCCACTGGCGAGGAGCCCTACTCCATCCTGATGACTTGCAGCGAGGCCCTGGGCGCCAGCGCCTCGGTGCAGCTCGTCGCGAGCGACATCGACACCAACGTGCTGGCCACCGCCAAACGCGGCGTCTACAACGCCGACGCGCGCGGGCTGGACGCCACCAGGCTGAAGAACTTCTTCATGCGCGGCACGGGCGCCAACTCCGGCAAGATCCGCGTGAAGCCGGAGCTGGCGCGCTGGGTGGACTTCCGCCCGCTGAACCTGATGGACGCGCAGTGGCAGCTGGGCGACCCCTTCCACATGGTGTTCTGCCGCAACGTGATGATCTATTTCGATGCGCCCACCCAGCGCAAGGTGCTGGAGCGCATCCACCGCGTCATGCGACCGGGCGGCCTGCTCTTCGTGGGGCACTCCGAGAACTTCACCGAATCGCGCGACCTGTTCAAGCTGCGCGGCAAGACGATTTACGAACGGGTCTGATCATGAGCACGCCCCTCGCCTCTGCATCGACCTTCGGCAACCCGGCCGGAATGGCCAAGGTCAACCAGCTCAAGGCCCAGCCGCGCAAGCAGGGCGAGGCCTCGTTCTTCTTCTACGACGCCCACTTCAAGAACGCCGCCGTCAAGATCCTGCCGGGCGAGTATTTCGTGGATCAGGAAGACCTGCTCGTCATGACGACACTGGGCTCCTGCATCGCCGCCTGCCTGTGGGACCGCGTGGCCAAGGTCGGCGGCATGAACCACTTCATGCTGCCCGAGGGCAACGGCGACTCGGGCCGCTACGGCTCGTTCGCGATGGAACTGCTCATCAACGAGATGATGAAGCGCGGCGCCAGCAAGGGCCGCATGGAAGCCAAGATCTTTGGCGGCGGCGCCGTCATCTCGGGCATGAACTCGCTCAACGTGGGCGAGCGCAATACCAACTTCGTCATCGACTACCTGAAGCTGGAGCGCATCCCCATCGTGTCCAAGGACGTGATGGACGTGTACCCGCGCAAGGTCTGCTTCCTGCCCGCGAGCGGCAAGGCCATGGTCAAGCGCCTGGCCCCGACGAATACCGACGCCCTGGTCCAGCAGGACAAGGCCGCCATCCAGAAGGTGCAGCCGGTCGCGAGCAGCGGCGGCTCCATCGACCTGTTCTAAGGAGACACCCATGGCCAAGACCAAGGTCGTGGTGGTGGACGATTCCGCATTGGTGCGATCGATCCTGACCGAGATCATCAACCGCCAGTCCGACATGGAATGCATTGGCGCCGCGGCCGACCCGCTGGTCGCGCGCGAAATGATCCGCAACCTCAACCCCGACGTCATCACGCTGGACGTCGAGATGCCCCGCATGGACGGCCTGGACTTTTTGTCGCGCCTGATGCGGCTGCGGCCCATGCCCGTCGTGATGGTGTCCACGCTGACCGAACGCGGCGCCGAGGTGACGCTGAAGGCGCTGGAGCTGGGCGCCATCGACTTCGTCGCCAAGCCCAAGATCGGCGTGGCCGACGGCATCCGCCAGCTGGCCCAAGACATCACGGACAAGATCCGCATCGCGTCCAAGGCCCACATCCGCCGCGCACCCGCGCCGCCCGCCCCGGGCACCGCACCGCCAGCGCCGGTCAAGGCCGTCACGATGGCGAGCCTGGGCAAGGCCTCGACCGAGAAGATCATCTTCATCGGCGCCTCCACCGGCGGCACCGAGGCCACCAAGGACGTGCTCATCAACCTGCCGGCCGACAGCCCGGCCGTCGTCATCACCCAGCACATGCCGCCCGGCTTCACCAAGAGCTATGCGACGCGGCTGGACGGCCTGTGCAAGATCCGCGTGAAGGAAGCGCAGGACGGCGAGCGCATCCTGCCCGGCCACGGCTACATCGCGCCGGGTGGCATGCACCTGAGCATCGAGCGCAGCGGTGCGAACTACATCGCCCGCGTGCAGGACGGCGAGCCCATCAACCGGCACAAGCCGTCGGTGGAGGCGCTGTTCCTGTCGGCCGCCAAGGTGGTGGGCCCGAACGCCATCGGCATCATGCTGACCGGCATGGGCGCCGACGGCGCCAAGGCCATGAAGGTCATGAAAGACGCCGGCGCGTACAACTACTGCCAGGACGAGGCGAGTTGCGTCGTCTTCGGCATGCCGCGCGAGGCTATCGCGGCCGGCGCGGCGGACGAGGTGCTGCCGCTGAACCAGATCGCGACAAAGGTGCTGGAGCGGCTGCGCGCGACGTCGGGCATCTCGCTGAACCGGGTCTAGCCTCGCCGCCTCGCATGGGGCCGCGCACAGGCGGCTGCCAGCGGCTCACCGCTTGACGGCGGCATTGGTGTTGGCCGCATCCGCCTTGGCCAACAGCACCGGGCGATGACGGGCAACGACCACCGGGTCTTGCGGAAACACCGGCTTGAAGCCGTCGAGCGACTTTGAGCTGGCCGGTACCCAGGCCGTCTGCACGGGCCTGGCCGCCTTGCCGACCACGACGACGCGGTCCGCCTTGTCGGCAGCGGCCTCCTTCAGTTCGGCGTTCTCGTCCGTGAACGCCCGGGCTCCCGTCGTGGCCAGCACAAGGATGGCGGCGAACGAGGCAAAAGAAATCCAGCGAGGCAGGGTGTTCATGGTGGGCTCCTTGATGACGTGCTGGTTATGCTACGCATCCAGCGCGCGCTTCAGAAGCGCTCATTTCTGCACTGATTGGTTTGATTGGCTAACCAGATGGCATCCTTAGACCGTTTTCCGCTGCATTACCTGGCCGCCTTCCGCGCCGCAGCCCAGTCCGAGAACCTGCGCGCTGCCGCTGAGAGCCTGCACCTGACGCACAGCGCCGTCAGCCAGCAGATCCGCGGCCTGGAGACTCAGATCGGCTTCGAGCTGTTCTCGCGCCAGGGCCGAAAGCTCACGCTGAACCCGGCCGGCCAGGCGCTGCAGCGCGCCGTCAGCAAGGTCTTCGCCGAGTTGCAGGCCGGCCTGCTCGCGGCGAACCAGGCCCACAGCAACACGGCGCAGATGCTGCGCGTGACCTCCCTGCCCTCCTTCGCGCAGCGCTGGCTGATGCCGCGGCTGCCGCGCTGGCAGGCCTTGCAGCCCTGCATCACGCTGGACCTGCACACGGGGCACCAGATCATCGACCTGGAGCGCGAGGGCTACCAGATCGGCCTGCGCGTGGGCCGCGGCCCCTGGCCGGGGCTGGTCACGGAGCCGCTCTTTCACTCTCCGATGATCGCGGTGGCGGCGCCGGCGCTGGCGCACAAGCTCATCGGCCAGCCGGCCGCGGCCCTGGCCGACGAACCACTGCTCGGCCACACCGAAGAGTGGCAGGAATGGTTTGTCGGGGCAGGCATCACGTCCAGGCCGGTCGTCGTCGCCAGCTTCAACGATGCCGGCGTGGCATTGCAGGCTGGCGAGCAGGGCATGGGCGTCGTCCTGGCGCGCGAGCTGCTGGCGGCCGATGCCCTGCTGGACGGCCGCCTCGTGCGCGTCCACGCCCACGCCAGGGATCTCGACGCGACGCGGGAATACCAGATCGTCTATCCCGAGGCGCTGCGCGGCGACGCCGCCGTGCGCGCCTTCTGCGACTGGCTGCACGCCGAGATCGCAGCCCTTCAACAGAGGCTTACAGAAACAGCTGCTGCAGGTCGCTGAGGAAGTCGAAGCCGCGCTCGGTGGGCTGGATGCGCGCCGGGTCGTCGGTCAGCAGGCCGCGGCTGCGTGCCGCCTCCAGCCCCTTGGCGATGCTGGACCTGGGCAGCCCTGTGCGTTCGAGGAACTGCGTCATCGTCACGCCCTCCTTGAGCCGCAGTGCATTCAGCATGAACTCGAAGGGCAAGTCCTTGCGCGCCACCTCGTTCTCGTTGCTGACGGCCTTGCCTTCCATCGCGTTGGCCATGAAGGCGGCCGGCTCGCGCCAGCGCACTTGGCGCAGCACCCGGTTGGGGAAGCTGAGCTTGCTGTGCGCGCCGGCGCCAATGCCCAGATAGTCGCCGAACTGCCAGTAGTTCAGGTTGTGCGTGCAGCGGTGGCCTTCGCGAGCATAGGCCGAGACTTCATAACGCGACAGTCCCACGGCCCCGGTCCTGGCCGTGATCAGGTCCAGCATGTCGCTGGCCAGGTCCGGGTCGGGCAGATTGGCCGGCGTGCGCGTGGCGAACACCGTGTTGGGCTCGATGGTCAGGTGGTAGATGGACAGGTGCGGCGGCTTGAAGCTCAGCGCCTCGTCCAACTCCCTGGCCAGGTCGTCCAGCGTCTGGCCCGGCAGCGCATACATCAGGTCGAGATTGAAGGTCTCGAAGGCCCCCGCGGCCTCGGTCAGCGCCTCGCGCGCCTGGGTCGCGCTGTGCACGCGGCCCAGGGCCTTGAGCTGCGCATCGTTAAAGCTCTGCACACCCACCGACAGCCGCGTGACGCCGGCCTCGCGAAAGCCCTTGAAGCGCTCACGCTCGAAGGTGCCGGGGTTGGCCTCCAGCGTGATCTCGCAGCCCGGCTCCAACGGCAGGCGCGCGCGGATGTCGGAGATCAGTTGCGCGATCTGCTCGGGGTTGAACAGGCTGGGCGTGCCGCCACCGATGAAGATACTGACAACGTGGCGGCCCCAGATCAGCGGCAACGCGGCTTCGAGGTCGGCGCGCAGCGCGGCGAGGTAGGCCTCCGCCGTGTCGGTCGACAGACCGCCGTTCTTGACCTCGTGCGAATTGAAGTCGCAGTACGGGCATTTGCGCAGGCACCAGGGCAGGTGAACGTAGAGCGCGAGCGGGGGCAGCGCAGGCAGTTGCAGCGTGCCTGGGCGCATCAGATGAATCACATCAGCCATGACTTCAGCCCAGGCGCCAGACCTCGCGGAACTGCTGGATCAGGTGCTCTGCGGCCAGCGCGCGGTGGCTTTGGCGGTTCTTGACCTCGGCGCGCAGCGCGGCCACGGTCTGGCCCAGCGCGGGGATGTGCATCAGCGGGTCATAGCCAAAGCCGCCGTCGCCGCTCGGCGCGGTGAGGATCTCGCCGCTCCAGCGCCCCATGGCGATCAGCGGCTCGGGGTCGTCGGTGCTGCGCACGGCCACCAGCGCGCAGACAAAGCGCGCGCGGCGGTCGGCAACGTTCGCCATCTCGCGCAGCAGGCGCGCGTTGTTGGCCGCGTCGCTCTTCTCACCACCGGCATCCAACGCATAGCGGGCGGAGCGCACGCCGGGTGCGCCGCCCAGCGCGTCCACGCTCAGGCCCGAGTCATCGGCCAGCGCCGGCAGGCCGCTCAGCTTGGCCGCATGACGGGCCTTGACGAGGGCGTTTTCGACAAAGGTGTCGAAGGGCTCCTCGGCCTCGGGGATGCCCAGGCTGCCCTGGTTCACCAGCTCAATGCCCAGCGGCGTGAACAGCGCCTGCAGCTCGACGAGCTTCTTGGCGTTGTTGGAGGCGAGGACGAGCTTCACGCTGTGAGCGCCACTTGCTGGGCTGTGAGGAGTTCGCCGATGCCCTTCTCCGCCAGGTCCAGCAACTGGTTCATCTCGGTGCGCGTGAAGACCACGCCTTCGGCCGTGCCCTGCAGCTCGACGAAGCCGCCGGAGGCCGTCATGACGACGTTCATGTCGGTGTCGCAGGCGACGTCCTCGATGTATTCCAGGTCCAGCAGCGGCACGCCGTCGACGATGCCCACCGAGATGGCGGCCACGGCCTCCTTGACCGGCGAGTGCGTCAGCTTGCCACTGGCCAGCAGCTTGTTGACGGCATCCTGCGCCGCGATGAAGGCACCGGTGATGGCGGCCGTGCGCGTGCCGCCGTCGGCCTGCAGCACGTCGCAATCCAGCGTGATGGTGCGCTCGCCCAGGGCAGCCAGGTCGAACACGGCGCGCAGCGAGCGGCCGATGAGGCGCTGGATCTCCTGCGTGCGGCCGCTCTGCTTGCCCTTGGCCGCCTCGCGGTCGCCACGGGTATGCGTGGCGCGCGGCAGCATGCCGTACTCGGCCGTGACCCAGCCCTCGCCCGAGCCGCGCTTGTGCGGCGGCACGCGCTCCTCGACGGACGCCGTGCACAGCACGCGGGTGCCGCCGAACTCGATGAGCACCGAGCCCTCGGCATGCACGGTGAAACCGCGGGTAATGCGCACCGGGCGCATTTGGTTGGCGGCGCGGTCGGCGCTGCGCGTGAAGATCTTGGTCATGGGGGCTCTGGCTGAAGTGGGGGCCGGCGGACACATCCGCCGGCGCAAAACCAGATTGTCTCGCGCCTAGCGGCGCGCGCCGCGGCCGGATTGGCGGATGGCCTCGTTGATCTCGCGCACCGAGCGCTCGATCTCCTCTTCGTCCATGCTGGCGACGAGGTCGGCGTCCAGTGCGCCCTGGATGGTGGACGCGAAGCCCGAGTTGCCCAGGTTCTGCGTCGTCTCGCCGCTGGGCTCGCCCTCACCTTCCCATTCGACGGCCAGCACGGTGACGTTGTCGCTGCGCGCCCCACCCTTGCGCAGCGCCTGCTCGACGAGTTCGGGTGCGGCTTCGGAGATGGCCTGGTCGGCCAGGTGCTGGACGATGTCGTGATCCTCGACGCTGCCCCACAGGCCGTCCGAGCACAGCAGCAGGCGATCGGCCTGCTCCATGACGAGGGGGCCCTGGCAGTCGATCATGGGCTTGCCCGGGCTGCCCAGGCAGGTGAACAGCACGTTGCGGTTGAAGGGCTCGCCGCCACGGGCCACGCGGCCCAGGGCTTCCTGCAACTCGGAGTAGGAGTGGTCGCGGGTGCGGGCGATCAGCTTGCCGCCGCGCACGAGGTACAGCCGCGAATCGCCGCAATGCGCCCACCAGGCCTGGTTGCCTTGCAGGATGCAGGCGACGACGGTGGTGCGCGGCGTGTCGGTCAGGCCCTTGCTCTCGGCATAGCGCAGCAGCTGCTGGTGGGCGATGACGATGGTTTCCTGCAGGAAGCGCTGCGGGTCGTCCAGCACCGGGCGTGCCTCCTGCTGGAACAGCGCGGCCAGCGTCTGCAACGCGATCTGGGCGGCGACTTCGCCTTCCGGATGGCCACCCATGCCGTCGGCGAGCGCGAACAGGCCCGCCTCCCGCGTGAAGCAATAGCCCATGCGGTCTTCGTTGGTCTCGCGGCCGCCGCGGCGGCTGACCTGGAAGACACTGAATCTCAAGCTTTGGCTCCGGATTTGAGGTTTTCGAGTTGGAGTTTGAGACGCTCGCTGAAACTGAGCTTGGTGTAACGCCTTTCGGTCTCGCGGGCGAGCTCTTTTTGCAGCGCGAACACGCTCTGCGGGCGCGACAGTGCGTCCAGCGACATGCACCACTCGGTCACTTCGAGCAGGTTGTCCGAATAGACATTGCGCAGCCGGGACAGGCTTAAAGAGAGGCGGTCCTTCTCCAGGCGCTGCGGCGCATCATTGGGCGGGTAGCCCTGCATGCAGGCGTAGATGCAGGCGCCAATGGCGTAGATGTCGGTCCAGGGGCCCAAGCTGCCATCGCGGCGGTACATCTCCGGCGCGGCAAAGCCCGGCGTGTACATCGGGCGGATGAAGTTGCCTTCCTTGCTCAGCACTTCGCGCGCAGCGCCGAAGTCCAGCAGCACGGCCTTGTTGTCATTCGTGATGAAGATGTTGGCCGGCTTGATGTCCAGGTGCAGCATCTTGTGCTGGTGGACGATGCGCAGGCCGCGCAGGATCTCGTCGAACAGGCTGCGTATGGTCGACTCGCGGAAGACCTTGTCGCGCTTCATGTCGCGCGCGGTCACGATGAAGTCCTGCAGCGTGTCGCCCTGCAGGTAGTTCATGACCATGTAGACGGTTTCGTTCTCGCGCAGGAAGTTCAGCACCGAAACAACGCTGGGGTGCGAAATCTGCGCGAGCGAACGCCCTTCTTCAAAGAAGCTTTTCAGCCCGAGTCGGTACAGGGGCTGCTTCTCGGGTTTGACGCGCGGCGTCAATTCGCCCGGCGAACGTTCGGCCAGCGACGAGGGCAGGTATTCCTTCAACGCGACCAGGTGGTGGTCGGGGTCCTCGGCGAGGTAGACCACGCCAAAACCGCCCGCCGCCAGTCGCTTGATGATCTGGTAGCCCCCAACCACCGTGCCTGCGGGCAAGGGCGCCGGCTTCGGCTTGGACATAATCGCGTTTTGTCTGTTTTGCGAGTGCGAAATGCCAGTCTACAGCATGACCGGGTACGCCAATTCCCTGGCGCAACCCCCTAAAGCCGAGGATGGCACAAATCCCGCGCCAGCTTCTGTCAGCGTCGAATTGCGGTCGGTCAACGGCCGGTTTCTGGACTTGTCCATGCGCATGCCCGAGGAGCTGCGCGGCCTGGAACCCCAATTGCGGGAGCTGATTGCCGCGCGTTTCAAGCGCGGCAAGATCGAGTTGCGCATCAACACCCAGCGCGATGCCGAGGGCGGCTGGCCCCAGCCCCTGCCGGACCAGCTCAACCGCCTGGCGAGCCTGGAGTCCAAGGTGCGCACCTGGCTGCCTGACGCGGCGCCGCTGTCCGTCCACGAAGCCTTGAACTGGTGCAAGAGCGGTGGCGGCGCGCCCGTGCAGCTCGACAGCGCCACGCTGGAGGCTGCCAAGGCCTGCGTCGAGGGCCTGGCCGAGTCCCGCGAGCGCGAGGGCGAAAAGCTCGTCGCCATCCTGGCGGAGCGCATCAAGCGGCTGCGCGAGCTGGCCGACGAGGCCGAGCCGCTGCTGCCCGCCGTCGTGCAGCGCCAGCAACAGCGCTTCCTGGAGCGCTGGCAGGAGGCGCTGGCGGCCACGGGCAACGCGTCCAGCGTGCCGCAGGAGGCGCTGCAGGAGCGCGCGCTGAACGAGGCGGCCGCCTTTGCCATCCGCATCGACGTGGCCGAGGAGCTGGCGCGGCTGCGCGCCCACCTCGACGAACTGAGCCGACTGCTGAAAAAGGGTGGAGAACTGGGCAAAAGGCTGGACTTCCTGATTCAGGAGTTACATCGGGAAGCCAATACTCTGGGGTCGAAATCGGCTGCACTGGAGCTGACGAATATCTCGGTCGAAATGAAGGTCGCCATCGAGCAGATGCGCGAGCAGGTCCAGAACATCGAATAAACAAACCCCGACATGGAATATCCCGGCAATCTTTTCGTCGTCGCCGCGCCCAGCGGTGCCGGCAAGTCCAGCCTGGTGAAGGCGCTGCTGGAGCTGGATTCACGCCTGGCCGTGTCCATCTCGCACACGTCGCGCGGGCCGCGTGGCCAGGAGCAGCACGGCCGCGAATACTGGTTCATCTCGCCCGAAGAGTTCCGCGCCAAGGTGGACCATGGCGACTTTTTCGAATGGGCCGAGGTGCACGGCAACCTCTACGGCACTTCGCGCGCCGGCATCGAGAGCCGGCTGCAGCATGGCGAGGACGTGGTGCTGGAGATCGACTACCAGGGCGCGCTGCAGATCAAACAGCTCTTCCCCTATGCTGTGCTGATCTTCATCCTGCCGCCCAGCTGGGACGAATTGCGCCTGCGGCTGAACCGCCGCGGCGACACCGAACCCGAGGTCATCGCCACCCGCATGAACAACGCGCGGGTGGAGGTGGCGCAGGCCCAGCACTTCGATTTCGTCGTCGTCAACGCGGTGTTCGACACGGCTGTTTTCGATCTGAAGACCATTGTTCACGCGCAGCGGCTAAAATACGCGGCTCAGCGCCGCAACCGCTCGGCCGTCTTTCAGGCGCTCGATCTGCCCTGATCGCGCTCCCGACCCGATTTACTCAAGGAACACCATGGCCCGCATCACCGTCGAAGACTGCCTGCAAAAGATCCCGAACCGCTTCCAGCTCGTGCTGGCCGCGACTTACCGCGCCCGCATGCTGAGCCAGGGCCACAGCCCCCGCATCGAGAGCAAGAACAAGCCCGGCGTGACCGCGCTGCGCGAGATCGCTGCCGGCGAAGTCGGCATCGAGATGCTGCGCAAGGTTCCGGTCTAAGCACCACAGCCTGCTTTGCATCAACGGGCGCCCTAGGGCGCCCGTTGCCTTTTGCGAGCGCCACGCCAGGCCTTTCGCCCTGGCTGCCCCTCTGGGGCCTCAAGGTACTTGAGGCGCTCGGCGGATGCCCGAGCAGCATGGGCTAAATTCGGGGCCAATATGGCCCAACGTTCCATCACTGCCTGGTTCACGCTGCCCGGTCTGCGCGAGAAGGCGCCACCGACGCAGGCGGAGGCGGCTTCTTTCGACGCCCTCCTGCCCAAGCTCGGCTACCTGAGCAAGGCGGAGGTCAAGCGAGTGCGCGAGGCCTACAAGTTCGCCGACGAGGCCCACCTGGGCCAGAAGCGCGCCACCGGCGAGCCCTACATCACGCACCCCATCGCGGTGGCCGGCATTTGCGCCGAGTGGCGGCTGGACGCCCAGGCGCTGATGGCAGCGCTGATGCACGACGTGGTTGAGGACTGCGGCGTCTCCAAGACCGAGCTGATCGAGAAGTTCGACGCGACGACGGCCGACCTGGTGGACGGGCTCACCAAGCTGGACAAGCTGCAGTTCTCCACCAAGGAGGAGTCGCAGGCCGAGTCCTTTCGCAAGATGCTGCTGGCGATGGCGCGCGACCTGCGCGTCATCCTCATCAAGCTGGCCGACCGCATGCACAACATGCGCACGATGGGCGCGATGGCGCCGCACAAGGCCCGCCGCATCGCGCGCGAGACCTTTGACATCTACGCCCCGATCGCGCACCGGCTGGGCCTGAACCAGACCTTTCGGGAGCTGCAGGACCTGTCCTTCCAGTACTTCCACCCCTGGCGCTATTCGGCGCTCTCCAAGGCCGTGGGCAAGGCACGCGGCAACCGGCGCGACCTGGTGTCGCGCATCGAGGCCGAGATCCGCGCGTCCTTCACCAAGGCCAGCCTGCGCGTGGAGGTGCAGGGCCGCGAGAAGACGGTCTACTCCATCTACAAGAAGATGCGCGAAAAGGGCGGCCTGTCCTTCGCCCAGGTCAGCGACATCTTCGGCTTTCGCATCCTCACCGAGGAGCCGTTGCAGTGCTACACGGCTCTCGGCGTGCTGCACCAGCTCTACAAGCCCCAGGCCGGCCGCTTCAAGGACTACATCGCCAACCCCAAGGACAACGGCTACCAGTCGCTGCACACAACGCTGATGGGGCCGCTGGGCACGCCGCTGGAGTTCCAGGTGCGCACCGAGGGCATGCACCAGATCGCCGAGCAGGGCGTGGCCGCGCACTGGATCTACAAGAGCCGCGGCAAGCAGGCCTCGGCCCTGGTGGCCCAGCAGGCCAATGCACGCTGGCTGCAAAGCCTCATCGACATCCAGGACGAGACGCGCGACGCCAACGAGTTCCTGGAGCACGTCAAGATCGACCTGTTCCCCGACGCGATCTACGTCTTCACGCCCAAGTCCAAGATCATGGCGCTGCCCAAGGGCGCGACGCCGGTGGACTTTGCCTACGCCATCCACTCCGACGTGGGCGACCACTGCGTGGCCGCGCAGATCAACGGCGAGGCCGTACCTCTGCGCACCGAACTGCGCAGCGGCGACATCGTGGAGGTCATCACTGCACCCGGCGCCAGCCCCAACCCGGCCTGGCTGAGCTTTGTGCGCACGGGCCGCGCGCGCTCCAAGATTCGCCACTACCTGAAGGACCTGGAGCAGGAAGAGTCACGCGAGCTGGGCGAAAAGATGCTGGCACAGGCGATGCGCGTGGAAGGCCTGGGCCTGCCGAGCCTGGAACTGGACGACCCAGCCGCGGCCATCTGGCACGACCTGGCCGCCTGGGCCGGCAGCGCCAGCACGGAGCAGTTGCTCATCGACATCGGCGCCGGCCGCAAGATCGCGGCCATCATCGCCAAGCGGCTGGCCCGGCTGATGGCCGAGCAGGGTCAGAAGCCCGATGCGCTGGCGCTGACGCTGGGGCGCTACACCGAGGCGCCGGCCGACCAGGGCAGCGTCACCATCGACGGCAGCGAAGGCGCCTCGGTGCAGCTCGCCACCTGCTGCCGCCCCATCCCGGGCGACGAGGTGCGCGGCTACCTGGGCCGCGGCGAAGGCCTCATCGTGCACACCTGCGAATGCGCCGTCGGCCGGCGGCTGTTCCAGCGCGATAGCGAGCACTGGATCCAGGTCGAATGGGCCGAGGAGCTGACGCGCAGCTTCGAGGCCGGCATCGCGCTGTTGATGACCAACGGCAAGGGCGTGCTGGCCCAGGTCGCGCAGGCCGTGGCCCAGGCCGAGGCCGACATCACGCACATCTCCATGACCGAAGAGTCGCAGATGCGCGAAACGGCCGAGATGACGCTGCTCATCGCCGTGCGCGACCGCCTGCACCTGGCCGATGTGCTGCGCGTGCTGCGCCGCACGGCACCGGTACAGCGCGTCTGGCGCGTCAAGCCGGTGGCCGAGGCTCGGGGTAGCTGACCTCGACGACCTCGATCTTCTCCACGCCCACGGGCGTGACGAGCTGCAACTCATCCCCCACGCGAGACTTCAGCAGCGTGCGCGCGACGGGTGAGATCCAGCTCACCTCGCCGCTGAGGCTGTCGGACTCGTCGATGCCCTTGATCGTGACCGTGCGCTCCTCGCCCTTGGCGTTGGCATAGGTCACCGTCGCGCCGAAGAAGACCTGCTCCGAGCCGAAGTGGGCACTCGGGTCCACCACCTCGGCGATGTCCAGCCGCTTGGTCAGGAAGCGCAGCCGGCGGTCGATCTCGCGCAGCCGCTTCTTGCCGTAGAGGTAGTCGCCGTTCTCCGAGCGGTCGCCGTTCTTGGCCGCCCAGGACACCGTCTCGACCATCTTGGGCCGCTCCACGTCGATGAGCTCCATGAACTCCGCGCGCAGCCGCGCATAGCCGCCCGGCGTCATGTAGTTGCGCGTGCCGGCCGGCAGGGCGGGCAGCGAGGGGCCGTCATCATCGTCATCGGCCGCGTCTGATTCCTTGGTGAACGCTTTGTTCATGCGAGCATTGTCTCCATGGAAGCTCCATCCCGCAGCGGCCCGCTGGCCGGCCTCACCGTTGTCGAAATGGCCGGCATCGGCCCCTGTCCCCTCGCCGGCATGCTGCTGGCCGACCTGGGCGCCACGGTCACCGTCATCGAGAGGCCCGGCGGCCAGGTGCTGGACACGGGCACGGCACTGGACCGCGGCAAGCAGCGCGCCTGCCTGGACCTGAAGACGGCCGAGGGCCTGGCCGAGGCGCGCCGGCTCATCGAAGCGGCCGACGCGGTCATCGAAGGCTTCAGGCCGGGCGTCATGGAGCGGCTGGGCCTGGGGCCTGCCATGTTCGAGGCCAGCCACCCCCGCCTCGTCTACGGCCGCGTGACCGGCTGGGGCCAGACCGGCCCGCTGGCACAGACCGCGGGTCACGACATCAACTACGTGGCGCTGACCGGCGTGCTGTCAGCCGCGACGCGCGCGGGCGTGGCGCCCAGCATCCCGGCCACGCTGATCGGCGACATGGGCGGCGGCACCATGTTCCTGGCCTTCGGCCTGATGTGCGCGCTGTGGGAGGCGCAGCGCAGTGGCCGCGGCCAGGTGGTGGACGCGGCCATGGTGGACGGCGTGGGCGTGCTGTCCAGCCTGCTGCATTCGCTGCGCGCGGCCGGCCGCTGGAGCGACGAGCCAGCGCAGAACTTCTTCCTGCACAGCTCGCCCTTCTACGACTGCTTCGAATGCGCCGACGGCCGCTTCGTGTCGCTGGGCGCGCTGGAGCCGCAGTTCTACGCCGAGCTGCTGCAGCGCCTGGAGCTGGCCGACGTCGACCCCGCTGCCCAGCTGGAGCACCGGCAATGGCCTGCGCTGCGCGAACGCGTGGCCGCACGCATCCGGGAGAAGACGCGCGATGAATGGACCGCGCTGCTGGAAGGCACGAACGTCTGCTTCGCGCCGGTGCTCAGCCTGGCGGAGGCACCACTGCATGCGCACGCACAAGCGCGCAACAGTTTTGTGCAGGACGCGCAAGGCCACTGGCAGCCCGCCGTGGCGCCGCGCTTTTCGCGCAGCCGCTGAAGCTGGCGCGCAAGAAAAAACGCCCCGGAGCGAACCCCGGGGCGTTTCACTGACAGGTCCCAGTCTTACTGCAGCGGCAGCAGCTTGGCCTGGGTGGCGCCGGACACGTTGTCCGGCATGGTGACCATGATGCCCAGCGCCGGCGTGTTGACCAGTTCGGCGGCATTGGTGGTGACGGTCGCGGAGCCCGTGCCATTCGCAGGCACGACGGGCGAGGCGCCGAACGTGATGGCGGGCGTGAACGCGTTGAAGCTGCCCGTCCCCGGCAACTGCGCGCCAAACCCATCGGTGCCGAAATAGCGCACGACGTACTTGAAGCGCGGTTGGGCCGCCGTCAGCCCCAGACCGGCCGCGCCAGCGCGCGGGACCGGCATCTGGAAGGTCGAGTTGTCGGTCGGCTGGGTCACCGTGAACAGGATGGAGCCGCTGCCGTTGATGTTGCAGTTGGCATCGGTGGGGAAGATCGCCGTTGCGTACTGCGACAGCGCCAGGCTGGTGCTGAGTGCATTGCCGTTGATGCCGATCAGCACCTTGTTCGGCGTGAAGCCCGGACCGCCGCTGGTGTCGATGCAGATGTCGACCTCCTGGTAGGCCAGCGTCGTCGAGGTGCGGTTGTGCACGTTGACGCCGAAGATGACGTTGGTGCCCGACAGCCGCACACCCGCTGCCCGCACGTCGTTCTGCTGGATGCCTTGCGGCGCCGGCTGGTACTGGCCCAGCGTGTAGAACGTGCCCTGCCCTGCAAGCTGGCCGCCGGCATTGGTGAAGTTCAGCGTGCTGCCGGACTGGCTGACGTCCAGATTGGACCGGCTGTGCGCCACCATGTAGAACGGCACCGACAGCTTGACGTTGCCGTTCATGCGCGAGTTGGCCGGCGTCAGCTGCACATAGCCGCTGACGTCCTGGAAGCCCGTACCACCGCCCATGGAGTTGGCCGGCACGTCCAGGCGCACGGGAATGGTGGCATCGCTGTTGGCATTGACGATCACCGAGGCCGGCACGGTGACGGTCGCACCGGCCGGGCCGGAGGACTTGACCGCCGTGACGTTGAACTGCACCGCCTTGACGGCCGCGTTGTGCACGGTGACCGTCTTGGTGGCGCTGAAGTCGCTCAACAGGTCGGCGTAGCCGAAGCCAATGCTCTCGTTGGGCATGCGCACAACGGCTTGCGTCGCCGTGGCCGCCGGCGCCTGAACCAGGCCGCCACCCTCGTTGCGTTGCAGCAGGTCCAGCATCATGCTGGGCGCCGCCGTCTGCACGATCGCGGCGCGCAGGTCGGCCGGTGACCAGCCCGGGTGAGCCTGCTTGGCCAGCGCTGCGACGCCGGCGACCAGGGGCGTGGCCATCGACGTGCCGGACAGGAGCTGGAAGCCGTTGCCCGTGCCCGAGGCTGTCGACACCACCGAGACGCCCGGCGCCGTGACGCTGGGGCGCAGTTCGCTGTCACCGATGCGCGGGCCCTGCGAAGAGAAGCTCGCGATCTTCTCGAAGCCGGCGTTCGGATTGAGGCCGGTGCTGGTCGCAGCCGCCGTGGCCGGAGCCGGCCCGCCGGTCGGGCCACCGATCTTGGCCGCATCGGCCCCGGCGACGCCGAAGAAGGGGATGGTCACCGGCTCATAAACGTTGCCGGCGTTCGGGTCGGACGCACCGCCGCCGATGACGCCCTCATAGGGCGGCAGGCCCGCCGCGTTGTTGATCATCGCGGCCGCCGCAGCGCCGAAATGCTGGGCCGCACCGGCGCGGTAGGTGCGCGCGCAGGTGCCACGCGCCGTCACGACCATCTTGCCGGCCAGGCTGACGCCGGTCACCGCCGGGTCGTACTCGTTCGGGTTGCAGCCCAGCGAGACGGTGCCGTCGGGATTGCGCAGCACGCGGATCGGGTAGATGGTGCCGTTGGCGTAGGCGCCGCCGTTGGCGTTGATCACCGCGATGTTGGTGCCGCCGGCCAGGGCCAGTTGCGCGGTCGGGATACCGGCCAAAGCGTCGGTCGCCGCCACCGAGATCGCGCCGGCGTAGACGCCCGGTGCACTGGTGATGTAGGGCGTCGGCCCAGCGTTGCCCGAGGCCGCCACGACGATGACACCCGCCGCTGCCGCATCGGCCACGGCCTGCGCCTCGGCCGTGCTGCCGGCATCACCGTTGCCGACATTGCCGAAGTTGGAGCCCAGCGACATGCTGATCACGTCGACGCCCTGGGCCACGGCCCAGTCGATGGCTTCGGCCACCACGTTGGTGCTGCCGTTGCAGCCGAACACGCGGGCGAAGTAGAGGTCGGCCTTGGGCGCCATGCCGGGGCCGATGAGGAAGCTGTTGGACGCGTAGGTGGACGCACCATAGGAGCCGGTATACGTCTGGCCAGAGGTCAGCACACCCAGGCCGGTCGCCGTGCCGGCCACGTGGCTGCCGTGGCCCACGGTGTTGCCTTCATTGAAGCGGCAGTCCAGCGGGTTGGGATCGGGCACCGCTGCGTTGCTGCCGGTGTAGGCATCGCCCACCAGGTCGATGCCGCCCTTCACCTTGGGTGCGCCGGGGCCGACGAGGCTGGGGTCGGGCGCCAGCGTCGCGGTCGCACGGGCCGTGTTGTAGGCGGCGACCGTACCCGGGCCGCCGAAGTTGGCGTGGGTGTAGTCGATGCCGGTATCGATGATCGCGATCTTCATGCCCTGGCCCTGGAATGCCCCCAGGGTCGACGCCCAGGCCTGCGGGCCGCCGCCCAGCTGCACTTCGTTGGTGTTCAGGCGTTCGTAGGTGCCGACGGCCTTGACGTCCACAACGCCCGGCAGGCGCTTCAGCGCGGCGAGGCGGTTCTTGGGAACCTCGATCTTGATGCCGTTGATGGCATGCTGGAGGCGGGCCAGCACCTTGCCGCCCAGCCGCTCGATGTGCGGCCGCATGGTGTCCTGGTCGGCCTGGCGAGCGCGGGCGATGGATTCGCGCTCGCTACGCTCCATGCGCCGGCCGAGCTTGCGCTCCATCTTGACGACCGAGTCGCCGGACAGCATCACCATCACCGTGATGGGCTGCGTGTCGTTGCCGCGCTGGACGAAGGCCTTGTCGAGGGCCACGTCGCTGCCGACGGATTGGAAGGCCTCCTGGGCCATCGACGAGACGCCGATGGAAGAACCCAGCATGGCGATGGCGGCACTGATGGCCGACTTGCGAACAACGCTACTAGACATCTCTCGCTCCTGTTTCGGCCGTGCAATGACGCGGCCTCCTAGTTACCGAGCAGCCATCTGCTGCAGCTTGCTGCGACTCGCCTTGGCGGTGGTTGCAGCACCAAAAAGCAAAGCCGGGCGCAGAGCCCGGCATCAGACCTTGCGATCTTCAGGTGGACGGGCTGGCCATCACCTTGCGGCGGCGCCCGGCCGCGATGCCAGCCAGGCCCGCGGCTGCCAGGAGCGCGATGCTGCCGGGCTCGGGCAAGGTCACGTTGACCGAGTCCAGGTCCCAGAACGAGGGCGTATTGCTGAAGTGGAAGGTCAGGTCGGTCGTCGGCCCACTCGCAGTGAAGATGGCCTCGAACTGCGTGTAGCCGAAGGCCGCGGCATTGCTGATGGCGCCCTGCCCGATGGCCGCGCCAAAGTCGTAGCTGAAGGCATTGGGCGAGGCGTTGCCCGTCACGTCGTTTTCCAGCATGAGCCAGAACGTGAGCTTGTAGTAGGAGCCGGCGACCGTGGCGATCGTCTGCGTGATGGAACTGCCTGACGGGTTGCCGAAGAAGGCGGCATAGGTGCCATCTTGCGGTACCAGGGAGTCGACACCATCAAATGCCGGGTTGGTCGCCGTGGCGTCCCAACCGGTGAAGTCTCCGGTTTCGAAGCCTCCGTTGGTCACGAGATTGGCATGCGCCGCGCCTGAGGCGAGCAGCGCCGCAGCGAACACGCTGCTGGCAAGGAACCTTGTAGTTCGAGACAACATGATCGACCTTTCCCAATAGGAGTTTGGTTGGACTGCATGCGTGCCCGCGCAGCGCGAGACGCTCTGCGAAACCTTCGGAAACAATCGCTTTCCGATACCTGTCTGAAGCAACTTCTGCGCCCAGAGGCAAGTAATCACATGAAATCAAGCACTTGCAGGCGACTTCGATGTGCTGTACGCAGCTGGATGTAAGCGTTTTCGACACGCGGGTGTTCCCGGATTCGTCCGGTCCGGCTGCCGTCACGACAGACCTGAGCGAGGGCGCGGCGAGAGCCTCAAGGAAGAACGGATCGGCGGAATAGCCAGCCTGGCATTGCACCGGCTGTACCAAGGCAGGAAGCCTCGAAAATCGGACCCGGAAAAGGAAAACGGGCTAGACGCTTTCGCATCTAACCCGTTGATTCTCTTCTTATTATTGGTGCGGCTGGCAGGATTCGAACCCACGACCCCTTGGTTCGTAGCCAAGTACTCTATCCAACTGAGCTACAGCCGCTGAAGCCTCACAGTATAACCAGATTTTTTGGGCCTCGGCAAGACTTCGGCGTTTTTTTCGAAAATAGTTCGACTGCCCTTTTTCAAGGCAGCCGCGCCGCCGACTCGAAGCAGCGCGCACGGCGGGCTTCGTCGCCCTCCTGCTCGGCCAGCGCCGCCAGCGCCAGCCAGCTGCGGCGGCGCGCCGGACTGGGCATGGACGTATCCTCGGCCACGGCTTCCAGCATCAACCTTGCCTTGCCCCAGAGCTGGCGTTCGGCCAGCGCATGGCCCAGCGCATAGGCCAACGCGCGCTCGCGCGGGAAGCGGGACTGGGCGGACTCCAGGCGCTGCAGCCAGTCCGGGCCGCAGCCGGCCAGCACGGGCACCAGCGCGTTGGCCAGCGCGGCGCGGTCATCGGACTGCAGTTCGGCCAGGTCGTCGAAGAAGGGGCGCAGCCAGCCACGGCCATCGTCGGGGGCGCCGAGCTGGCCGGCACATTGGGCGGCGCGCGCAGCCACGACCGGGTCGCGACGGTCTGCCGGGTCGAGCTGCTGCCAGGCCGAGCGCAGTTGATCGACGTCGCGCGCGGCGTCCAGCGCCTCGAAGGCCAGCGAACGCAGCAAACCCTGGGCAGCGACCTTGGAGAAGGCCTGGTGCTTGGCCAGCAGCCGCGCGGTGCGCAGCGCATCCAGCGGCTGCTGCGCCAGGCGCGAGGCCTGCAGGCGCAGTCGCAAGGCTTGCGTGCGGCGGGCCACGCCGGGAGCCAGTTCGCTCAGCAGCCCTAAAGCGCGGGCGGCGTCGCGGTCGTCCAGCGCCCACTCGGCGGCCAGCAGGCGCGCGCCGTCTTCCTGGGCGCGGGCGCCACCGGCGCGGCGGGCAAGTTCGAGGGCCTGGTTGAGTTGCTCGTCGCGGTGGCGGCGGTCCTGCAAGCGGTGCGCGCTGGCAGCGGCCAGCAGATGGGCCAGGGCCATGAAGGATTGGTCGGCCGCCAGCTCGGGCGTGGCGGACTGGATGTTGAGCGCCTTTTGCGCCGCCTTCTGCGCGCGGCTGAAGCGGGCGCCGAAAAGCTCCACCAGGGCCTCGCGCAGCGCGAGCTGGGCACTGCGCTCGCGCTGGGCCAGGCGCCATTCGCGGGCGCGCTTGGGCAGCGTCGTGAGCGCCTCGATGGCCTGGATGGCCGTCACGAGGGCGAAGCAGCTCGCGACGAGCAACAGCAGGAAGAGGTTGAGCGAGATGTCCACCCGCCAGCCGGCCCAGTAGAAACTGGCGAGGCCATCGTTGGAGCCCAGCGTCAGCGCCGCGACGACGGCGACGACGAACAGCAGGACCAGCCAGATCACGAGACGCATAGTCAGCGCCGCCCGGCCGCCCGTAGGCGATGACGCGCCCCCTCGGGGGGCAGAGAGCAAAGCGAGCGTGGGGGCACCATGACTAGCGTCCTCTCAACGGCCGGCCGCAGCAGCGGTCAGTGCTGCGAGCGTGTCGTCCGGGCGCGGCACGCTGACCTGGCGGGCCTGGCCGGACACCTGGCGCAGCAGCTCGGACACGCTGGTCACCTTGCGCGAGCGGGTATCGAAGTAGCGGGCCAGCATCTCCTGGCTGTCGCGCAGGTCGGACTGGGCCGTGTCGAACTGGCGGCTCAGCAGCGCCAGGCGGGCGTTGAGCAGGCGCAGCTTGAGGTTCTCGCGCAGGAAGAAGCTCTGGTCGGGCGAGATCAGGGCCGCCTCGGGATGGTCGATGCGCGTGACACGCAGCAGCGTCCTGGCCTCGCCCCAGACGATGCCGGTCCATGACGAGACCTGCTGGGACGCCTGCCACCACCACAGGGCCAGCTTGCCGTCGGCCGCGGCGGCCGCCTGCTCGCGCTGCAACCGGGCGGCGCGCTCGCGCTCCTTGGCCGCATCACCGTTGCGCTCGTCGCGCGGCTTAGTGACGGCTTCGTTGCTGGACACCAGGGGCAACTCGTCGGCCATGCGCACGACCTCGTCGAGCTTGATGGTCAGCGTGGACACGTCCACCACCGCCACGGCCTTGACGCGGTCCAGGTCGCGCGCGACGGCGCGGCGCACGCCTTCCATGCGCGGCTGCTTGTAGCGCAGCAGCCGCTCGTCGGCCTGCTTCAGCGTGGCCACGAGTGGCTCGGCGCTGCCGGTGATCTGGGTCTGCTGCAGCGCGACGCGGATGGCCGCCTCGATGTCGCCCACGACGTTCTCGTCCCGCGAGCGCGACATGGACTGGATCAGTTCCTCCAGCTGGCCGCGCTGCAGCGCGACCTCGGCCAGGCGGGCATCCAGCAGCGAGACCTTGGCGGCGGTGTCGCGCACCAGGTCGGCCGACTGCTTGGCGGCGAGCCGTGCCTCGGTGGCCTGGGCCTGGCTGGCCTCCTGGCGGCGCACCAGCTCCTGCTCCAGCGACTGCTGGCGCGACAGGCTCTGCCAGGCCAGCGCCACGCACAGCAGCAGGGCCGCACCCATGGCGGCCAACAGCCAGGGCAGCCAGACGGGCAAGGCGGGGGCGGACGGGGGCGGCAGAGATGGCGGCAAGGGCGCCGCAGGCTCGGCCACGGGCACCACGGCAGGGGGGGACATCGGCTCACTCACAGTGCGAGAGATTCTGTCAGAGGCCTTTGAGGGCCTGAGTCACCGCTTCAGGGGCCGGTCGCGCCAAAACCACAGGAGCGAAACCTGCCCCGCGGGCAGCGTCGGCAATGCGCGGATGGGTGGCGATGGCCCGCTGACCGGCCAGTTTGCGCCCTTTCAGGTGCCCGACGGCCTCGGCGCTGCTGAAAAGCCAGACATACGCCAGCGGCGCCGCGAGCGCTGCCTCCAGCAGCGCAGTCTCGGCGGCATCGAAACGCGGGGCTGCACGGTGGTAGACCGTCACGGCCTCGACGCTGGCGCCGGCTTCGGCCAGTCGCTCGGCCAGCCACTCCCGCCCGCCATCACCACGCAGCAGCAGCACGCGCGCGCCGGCCCAGTCACGCATGGGCGCCAGTTGCTCCCAGAGGTGCTCGGAGTCCAGGCTGGCCGCATCCATCGCAGGTTGCACCACCTGGGCAGCGGGCACGCCATGCTCGACCAGCGCCTGCGCGCTGCCCGGCCCGACGCAGGCCGCCAGCGTGTGTGCAGGCCATGGCCCCGTCGCCTGGCTGAAGAACTGGTCGACGGCGTTGGGGCTGACGAAGACGGTCAGGTCCGCACCGGCCAGCGCCACCCAGGCGGCCCGGACGGGGCCGGGGTCGCGGGCCGGCAGGATCTCGATGAGGGGTAGCGCCGCCGCCTGCACACCCAGATCGGCCAGCCGCGCCAGCCAGGCCGCGCACTGCGGCCGCGGGCGCGTGACCAGGAGCGTGGTCATGCCGGCAGGTAGGAGCCGGCGCCCAGCTCGCGCAGCCGCGCGGCGGCCTGCTGGCCCAGGTCGCGCGCGGCAACCACGTCATCCACCTCACCGGCCACGCTGGAACGCAGCAGTGGCGACGTGTGCGCCTCGGCGTGGCCCAGGGCCGCGTCCAGGCGCAGCGTGCCGCCTTGCCAATGCGCGTGGGCCGCCAGCGGCAGGCTGCAGCTGCCGCCCAGCGCCCGCGACACGGCGCGCTCGGCCTCGCAGGCCAGCAGCGTGGGCGCGTGGGCCAGCCTGGCCAGCGCCTCGCCCAGCGCGGTGTCGTCCACGCGTATCTCAATGCCCAGCGCGCCCTGCCCTGCGCACGGCAGCATCTGGGTGATGTCGAACAGGCTGCGAACGCGGTGGGCCAGCCCCAGGCGCTTGAGGCCGGCGGCCGCCAGCACGATGGCGTTGTAGCCGCCTTCGTCGAGCTTGCGCAGCCGCGTGTCGAGGTTGCCGCGCAGCGGCTCCACGCGCAGGTCCGGGCGCAGGCTCAGGATCTGGGTCACGCGGCGCAGGCTGGAGCTGCCAACGACGGCACCCTCGGGCAGGTCCATCAGGCTCGTGTAGTCGTTGGAGACGAAGGCGTCGCGCGGATCCTCGCGCTCCAGCACGGCCGCGAGCGCAAAGCCCTCGGGCAGCTCCATGGGCACGTCCTTCAGCGAGTGCACGGCGATCTGGGCGCGGCCCTCGGCCAGCGCGGCCTCGAGCTCCTTCACGAACAAGCCCTTGCCGCCGATCTTGGACAGCGTGCGGTCGAGGATCTGGTCGCCGCGCGTCGTCATGCCCAGCAACTGGGCCTGCAGGCCCAGTTCGTCGCGCAGACGGGCCTGCACATGCTCGGCCTGCCACAGCGCCAGGCGGCTCTCGCGCGTGGCGATGATGATGGGAGTGGTCATCCGGCCATTATCGAGGCCACCATACTAGGCTCGTTGCGCGTTGGCTCATGGCGTGGAGCACGTCGCAGCGGGCGATGCCTTGCGCGTCATCGGTTCACGCGCAATGAGCCCTTAAAAAACACCCCGCCACCGTGCGTAGCACGGTGGCGGGGTCAAGTGCCCCGGCCCTCGATTGGCCGGGGCAGCAGGTTCAGTTCAGCGGGCCGTGGTCGTGGCGGTCGTGCCGGCCACCTCGGTCTTGCCGGCGCCGTCGTCATAGCGCTTCACCAGCGTGGCGTAGTAGGGCGAGTTGCGCAGCTGGGCGTACTTGGCCTGGGCTTGCGCGCGGCGCGCGGTGTCGAGGCCGTAGGTCTCGGGCAGCTCGGCCAGGGCCAGGCCGGACTCGCGGTAGATCTGCAGGTCAGCCAGCACTTCGGCGCGGCTGATGGTGCTGACTTGCGGGGCAGACCCTTGGCTGGCGTTCGGGTTGTCGGCGGCCATGGCCTGACCGGCGACAGCGGTCAGCGAAGCGAGGATGGCGGAGGCGATGAAGGTCTTGGCGCTCATGATCATTCCTTTCAGAGTTCGGCCTCGATCCATGGAGGCCTTGGGTCCTGTCGACGGGCCGGTGTGGCTGTCGATGGCTCTAATCTAGGAAAAACCCTGAGATTCAGAAACAGCATCGCGGGCAATGGGTCATTGCCGAAAATGAATTAATCGAAGTCGGCCGACGCTTTTTGCCGACATCAGGGCCCGATGAGATCGGCGTCTTCCGGGCCGAGCGCTGGGCCGCTCCCGAGCCGGCCCGCTTGGGCGCGTGCTTGCGGCTCGATGCCGCAAGCATCGCCGTCCCCTCGGGGGACCGACCAGGTTCGCGCGCCCAGCGCCGCGAAACTGGGCGAGGGGCAGTCAAGCCTCCAGCCGGTACCCCACGCCGTAGACCGAAGCGATGCACTCCTGCGGTGGGTCCAGCGCCGCCAGCTTGCGGCGGATGTTCTTCACGTGACTGTCGACGACGCGGTCCGACACGTCGCGGAAGTCCTCGTGGATCAGGTCCAGCAACTGGGCGCGCTCGAAGACGCGCCCAGGGTGCTGCAGCAACTGCCGCAGCAGGCGGAACTCCACCGGCGTCAGCGACAGCGCCTGCTCCTGCCAGACGATGCGCTGGCCGGCTTCGTCCACCGAGAAGCCACCGCCCGCTGGCACCAGCGTCACGGGCGCGAGACGCCCCTGGGCGCGGCGTAGCAGCGCCTTCACGCGCGCCACCAGCTCCCGCGGGCTGAAGGGCTTGCAGACATAGTCGTCCGCGCCCAGTTCCAGCCCCAGCAGCCGGTCCAGCTCCTCCACGCGGGCGCTGTTGATGAGGATGGGTACGTCGCTGAAGGCGCGCACCGCGCGGCAGACCTCCAGCCCGTCCAGGCCCGGCAGCATCACATCCAGCAGCACGGCGGCGGGCATGGGGCCGGTCTTGAGCCGCTCCAGCGCCTCGCGCCCGTCGGCCAGCCATTCGCTGCGAAAGCCGGCGGCCTGCAGATAGTCGCGCACCAGCGCGGCGAGCTTGGGTTCGTCTTCGACGATGAGGATGAGGTCGCCCATCAGACACTCCCTTCGGGCTTCAGCGGCAGCGTCAGCACCATGGCGAGGCCGCCCAGCGACGAGGGCTCGGCGCGCAGCCGCCCGCCATGCGCTAGCGCAATGGCACGGGCAATCGCCAGACCCAGGCCCGAGCCGCCGAAGGCGCGGCTGCGCGAGGGATCGGCGCGGTACAGCGGGTCAAAGAGGCGGTCCAGGTCGGCCTCGGGCACGCCGGGCGGCGTGTCGTCCAGGCGAATCTCGATGGCCGCGCCCAGCGAGCGCGCCGTCACCTGCACCATGCCCGGCGCCTCCGTGTAGCGCAGGCTGTTCTCCAGCAGGTTGGCCAGCAGCTGTGAGATGCGCACGGCGTCCCAGCGCGCGGCGGGCAGCACCTGGGGCACGGGGGCCTCGATGACCAGGCCCAGCGTCTTGGCGCGCGGCGCGATGCGCTCGATGGCCGCCTGCAGCAGCGCGGCCGGCGCGACGGGCTCGAACTCGCAGGGCAGCGAGCGCAACTCGGACGTGGCCAGCAGATGGAAGTCCTCCACCAAACGCGACAGGCGCTTGATCTCCTCTTGCAGCGACCCGAGGGCCGCGCGGTCCAGCGGGCGTATGCCGTCCACCAGCGCCTCGACCTCGCCGCGCAGCACGGCCAGCGGCGTGCGCAACTCGTGAGACAGCTCGGCAATCCAACGCTGGCGGCTGGTCTCCAGCAGCTTCAGGGACTGGGCCATGACGTTGATGTCGCCATGCAGGCCGGCGATCTCGCTGGCGCCGCCGCCGTCCTTGGGCTCGGGCAGGCGCACATCGAACTCGCCGGCCGCGATGCGCCGCGCCGCCACCTGCGCCTCGGCCAGGGGCCGCGCCCAGCGCACGGCCAGCAGCCGCGCCAGCACCAGGGCCACGATGAGAACGCCGCCGGCCACGATGGCCAGGCCCAGGTATTGCCGGCGCAGGAAGCTTGCGTCCACGCCCTCGGCCGGGCCCGCGCGTTCGGCCAAGCGCAGCATGGCCACCGTCTCGCCGTTGAGCTTGAGGGCGCGCGTCTGGCCTGGGCGGTTCAGCGTCTCGCGCCTGCCGGCCAGCGGCGTGACGCCGTCGGCCGCCAACACCACCACGCGCGGGCCGAAGTTGGACGGATCGCGCCGCGGGGGCGGGGGCTCGCGGCGCGCCTCGGGAGGCGGCGGGCGGCCCTCGAAGCCCGCGCGCTCGGGCGGCGGCGGCTCACCCGGCGGGCCCTCGGGAGGTCCGCCGGGCGGGCCTTCGCCCTGCATGCCACGACCAGCCACCATGCGCGAGGCCTCCAGCCATTCACGCAACGCCGGCCGCCAGTCCTGCGGCGGGCCGCCGCGCCGGGCGAGGTCGCGCTCGGCGGCCTCCATCAGCCGCGTGAGGTGCTCGCCGTCCTGCGCTTGCAGGTAGTCCGAGAAGCCCTCGCGCAGGTTCCAGCCGACGAGGCCGGCCACGGCCGCGACGGCCACCAGCGCGGTGGCGATGAGGAGAAGGGACAACTGGTGGACGAGGCGCATGCGGATATGTTGCCGGGCAACTGTGAAGGCGGCCTCCACAGTTTCTCCATGCTCGGCTCACGGTCGGCCGAGATGCTCCGCACCCAGTTCACACGGAGCAACGAGGAGACAACCATGTTCACACGCCAATGCACTGCGCTGCTGTCGGCTGCACTGCTGATCTGCCTCGCCGGCTGCGGCGGCGGCAGCGGCGGGGGCACGACCGCGTCAGCCGACGACGCCAGCGCCGATGCCGCCGCCCTCCGCCCGCCACGCAACCCACTGCCCGCACCGGTGCCCGTGCCCACGCTGGCCGAGGTGGGCGACCGGCTGTTCGACGAGGTCACGCTGTCCGCCAGCGGCAAGCTGGCCTGCGCAAGCTGCCACGTCGAGGCGCGGGGACACGCCGATGCCGCCGGCAGCTTCCTGCCGCTGGGCGGTGCCGACGGCACACACCAGGGCCTGCGCAGCTCGCCCAGCGTCCGCTACCTGGACCAGGCCGGCGCCTTCGGCTTCGACGCGCAAGGCCGCGCCCGTGGCGGCTTGTTCTGGGACGGCCGAGCCAGCAGCCGCGTGGAGCAGGCACGCGGGCCGCTGTTCAATGTCGACGAGATGGCCAATGCCGATGTCGCGGCCCTGGCCAAACGGCTGCGCGCCCTGCCCTACGTGGCCGACCTGCGCGCCGCCGCCGGCCTGCCTGCCGCAGCGACCGACGACCAGCTCGTCGATGCCGCCGTCACGGCGATTGCGCGCTACCAGGCCGACGACGCCAAGTTCCATCCCTTCACGAGCAAGTTCGACGCGGTGCAGGACCGCCGCGCCACCTTCACGGCCCAGGAGCAGCGCGGCCTGAACGCCTTCAACGACCCACAGCGCGGCAACTGCGCGAGCTGCCATGACAGCCGCCCCGCGCCCGGGCTCAATCGCGCCCTCTTCACCAACTTCAGCTATCACGCGCTGGGCGTGCCCCGCAACAAGAGCCAGGCCACGGCCAACCCGGCCTTCTTCGACCTGGGCCTGTGCGGCCCGCAGCGCAGCGACCTGGCCGGCCGCAACGACTTGTGCGGCCAGTTCCGTGTGCCGACGCTGCGCAACGTGGCGCTGACCGCGCCGTACTTTCACAACGCGAGCTTCGCCACGCTCGAAGACGTCGTGGCCTTCTATGCGACGCGTGACATCGATCCCGCGCGCTGGTACCCCGTCGTCAACGGCCAGGTGCGGGTCTACGACGACCTGCCGGCCGCCTACCGCGCCAATGTGCAACAGGGCGCGCCCTTCCGTCGCCCGGGCCAGCCGCCATCGCTGACACCGCAGGACGTGACGGACATCGTGGCCTTCCTGCGCACGCTCAGCGACGGCTTCACGCCGGGCCAGCCGAACCAGTGAGGGGGTCCGTTTCGGGGAAGAAACTGCTAGAGTCGAATTTCGGTAACTCGGTTACCGCGACCGCAGCATTTCTTCTTTCTCGGACGACCCGCCATGCCCTCACGAGCCGCCCCTGCCCGCACCGAAGCCGACAAGAACGAACCGCTGGTGGCCGACATCCGGCTCCTCGGCCGCATCCTTGGCGACGTGATCCGCGAGCAGGAGGGGCGCGAGGCCTATGAGTTGGTGGAGCGCATCCGCCAGCTCTCGGTGGCCTACCGCCACAAGCACGACAAGGAAGCGGGCAAGCGCTTCGACAAGCTGCTCAAGAGCCTGTCGGGCGAGCAGGCCGTCAGCGTCATCCGCGCGTTCAGCTACTTCTCGCACCTGGCCAACATCGCCGAGGACCGCCACCACATCCGCCGCCGCGACGTGCACGAGCGCGCCGGCAGCCTGCAGCCCGGCTCGCTGGCCTATTGCCTGGAGCACCTGCACGAGGCCGGCATTCGCCCGACCGAGATCGCTGAAGTCCTGAAGCGCGGCTTCATCTCGCCGGTGCTGACGGCCCACCCGACCGAGGTGCAGCGCAAGAGCATCCTGGACGCGGAGCGCGCCGTGGCCGGCCTGCTGGAAGCGCGTGACCGCGCCGGCACCGAACGCGAGCTGCGCGAGGCCGAAGGCCTGCTGCGCGCCCGCATCACCCAGCTCTGGCAGACGCGCATGCTGCGCTACTCCAAGCTGACGGTGGCCGATGAGATCGAGAACGCGCTGTCCTACTACCACGCGACCTTCCTGCGCCAGATCCCCAAGCTCTACGCCGAGCTGGAGGAGCACCTGCCGGGCGAGAAGCTGCCCAGCTTCCTGCGCATGGGCCACTGGATTGGCGGCGACCGCGATGGCAACCCCAATGTGGGCGCCGCCACGCTGCAACAAGCCATGAAGCGCCAGGCCGAGGTCGCGCTGCGCCACTACCTGACCGAGCTGCACGAGCTGGGCGCCGAGCTGTCCATCTCACTGCGCCTGACCGGCGTGTCGCCCGACATGCAGGCCCTGGCCGAGCGCAGCCCCGACCAGAACGCGCACCGCATGGACGAGCCCTACCGCCGCGCGTTGACTGGCATGTACGCGCGCCTGGCCGCCACGCTGCACGACCTGACCGGCACCGAGGCGCTGCGCCACGCCGTTGCGCCGCAAGACGCCTACCGCGACCCGGCCGAGCTGCTGGCCGACCTGCGCACCATCGAGGCCTCGCTGAAGAGCCACCATGCCGAGGCGCTCGTCGCACCGCGCCTGAGCCCGCTGATCCGTGCGGTACAGGTGTTCGGCTTCCACCTCGCGACGCTGGACCTGCGCCAGAGCAGCGATCAGCACGAACTGGTGCTGGCCGAGCTGCTGGCCACGGCCCGCATCGAGAGCGACTACGCCGCGCTGGACGAAGACGCCAAGCGCGCGCTGCTGGTGCGTTTGCTGAACGACGCACGCCCGCTGCGCGTCATCGGCGCGACCTATACGGACAAGACGCTGTTCGAACTCGCCACCTTCGAAGCCGCCCGCGAGGCCCTGGCCCGCTTCGGCCGCGAGTCGCTGCGCCACTACATCATTTCGCACACCGAATCGGTGTCGGACCTGCTGGAGGTGGCACTGCTGCTCAAGGAGACCGGCCTGCTGCGCGGCCTGCTCGCGGAGCAAGCGGTCAGCGACCTCATCATCGTGCCGCTGTTCGAAACCATCGGTGACCTGCGCGTCGCGCCCACCATCATGGGCGAGTACTACGCGCTGCCCGGCGTGCGCGCCCTCATCGACCGCAGCGGTGGCGAGCAGGACATCATGCTGGGCTACTCGGACAGCAACAAGGACGGGGGCATGTTCACGTCGTCCTGGGAGCTGTACCGCGCCGAGATCGCGCTGGTCGAACTTTTCGACGAACTGCGTGAGCAAGGCCCGCTGACCTTGCGCTTGTTCCACGGCCGCGGCGGCACGGTGGGCCGTGGCGGCGGCCCCAGCTACCAGGCCATCCTGGCCCAGCCCCCGGGCACCGTGAACGGCCAGATCCGCCTGACGGAACAAGGCGAAGTCATCGCCTCCAAGTACGCCCACCCCGAGATCGGCCGGCGCAACCTGGAGACGCTGGTGGCTGCCACGCTGGAGGCCACGCTGCTGCACCCGACGCAGAGCGCGCCCAAGAGCTTCCTGCAGGCCGCGCAGGCGCTGTCGGATGCGAGCTTTGAGGCCTACCGTGGCCTGGTCTACGGCACGCCGGGCTTTGCCGATTACTTCTTCGCCAGCACGCCCATCCGCGAGATCGCCGAGCTGAACATCGGCTCGCGCCCGGCCTCGCGCAAGGCCACGCGCGCCATCGAAGACTTGCGCGCCATCCCCTGGGGCTTCTCCTGGGGCCAGGCTCGCGTGGCGCTGCCGGGCTGGTGCGGTTTCGGCTCCGGCATCGAGGCCTTCCTGGGTGAAGAGCCCACGCAGCGTGCCAAGAACCTGGCGCTGCTCAAGCGCATGCTCAAGGGCTGGCCGTTCTTCCGCGCGCTGCTGTCCAACCTGGACATGGTGCTGGCCAAGACCGACCTGGCGCTGGCAGAGCGCTATGTGGAGCTCGTCGAGGACAAGAAGCTGGGCAAGCGCATCTTCGCGGCCATCAAGGCCGAGTTCGAGCGCACGCAGCAAGCCCTGAGCCTGATCACCGGCGACGAGAAGCGCCTGGCGACCAACCCGTCACTGGCGCGTTCCATCGAGCACCGTTTCCCCTACATCGACCCGCTCAACCATTTGCAGGTGGAGCTGATGCGCCGCTACCGCCGCACCGCCGCCGACGACCCGGCGATGGAGCGGGTGCAGCGCGGCATCCACCTGTCGATCAACGGCGTTGCCGCGGGCCTGCGTAATACTGGCTAACGCGGCGGGCCGAGCGCCGGGCCGCCCCTAGCCGGCCCGCTCTGGCGATGTGCTTGCGGCTCGACGCCGCAAGCATCGCCGTCCCCTTGGGGGACCGGTCAGGCGCGCCCGCGTTCAGCGCGGCGCGACTGGACGAGGGGCGTCAGTTGCTCAGCGTCGCGCGACTTCGAGCGTGTCGCCGACGACTCGAACCGGGTCGCCCACACGGAAAGGCGGGGCCTCGGCGTACATGACCGTGCGCTGCTGGCCGTCGTTCATGCGCACCACCACCTCGTACTCCGTGTGCTGGCTCTGACGGCGCTGGATCTCGCGGCCCAGCAACGCGCCACCCACGGCGCCGGCCACGCCAGCGGCCGTGCGGCCGTCGCCCTTGCCAAACTGGCTGCCCACCACCGCACCCAGCACGCCGCCGGCCACGGTGCCCAGCACCCTGCCGTCGCCGTCCACCGTCACCGGGTTCACCTGCTGCACCGTGGCGCAGTCGTAGCAGGCGGCGGCCGCCGCGGCGCGGCGACCATGGAAGTTCACGCCTTCATACGCATTGGCCGTGCTGGATCGCACGGTGCGGTTGCCCACGCGCAGTTGCGCCACCAGCGGCTGCTCGGTGTCCACCCAGGCGCCCTGCGGCAGCACATAAGTGCCGCTGTATTCGCCGGGGCGTACTTCGTCGAGCACAACGTTGCGGGCGGGGCTGCCCTGCAATTGCACGGAGGCCTGGCCGCCCGGCGTGCCGCGCACCGTGTAGCGCAGCGTTTCTGCGCGCCCACGGCCCGGCTCACGCATGACGCCGGCCGTCTGGATCTCGGGCGCCACGGCCTGGCCCGGCATGGCCCAACCCACCTGCAACGGCTCGCCCAGCACGGCGGTCATCACGCGACTGCCGTTGCGCAGGTTCACATGCACGCGAGATTCCGGGCTGATGCGGTCCGAACGGCTCACGGTGTAGCTGCCTTGGTAGCGGCCCGGCGAGGTCTCATCCAGCCGCATCGTGCGGCGGCCGCCGTCGATCTGCAGCAGCGCCGTGGCGCCGGCCGTGCCCCAGACGGTGAAGTTCAGTTCAGCACCGGGCTCGATGCGGTCCACCTGCTCCACGTCGAAGCCGGTGACGCGCAGCGGGGCGGTCTGCGAGCTGCGCTGGGCTTGCGCCGTGTCGGGCATGAACGGGGCACCGACTGCCAGCACACAAGCCAGTGCCGTGGCCGAGATTTGCATGGAATGCTTCATGTGCCGCTCCTGCGGGTTGAGACGTCCCAGCCTAGGGCTCAGGGGCATGCGCACCTATCGGCACTGCACCTGCCTGGCGGTAGGCCAGGGCCTACAGGTGCCGCCCGCCCGGGCTGAAACGAACGAAACAAGAACGCGCTGCGGCTGCAGTCCGCCTGAAACGCGCGCACCAGACGATGCCGGCATGCCCACGGAGAACCCCATGCCCAACGCCCTCGCCACCCCCGTCGTCTGCCTGCATTCCAGCGCCGCCAGTGGCCGCCAGTGGCGCAAGCTTGCCGCCGAGGGCTGCGGCGCCTGGCAATGGCACATGCCCGACCTGTACGGCCACGGCAGTCGGCCCGATTGGCCCGAGCTGATGCCCAGCGAGCTCGGCGTCGAGGCCAACGGCGTGCTGGCCAGCCTGCCATTCGCGGCTGATCAGGGTTTTCACCTCGTGGGCCACAGCTACGGCGGTGCCGTGGCTTTGCAGATCGCGCTGCAACAGCCGCAACGCGTGCTGTCGCTGACGCTGTACGAACCCGTCGCCTTCGGCGTGCTGCCGCTTGCCGCAAGCCAGGAAATCACCGAAGTCGCCGCCACGCTGAGTGCCGCGCTGGACCGCAATGACGATTTCGGCGCCGCACGCGGCTTCTGCGCCTACTGGCATGGCCGCGATGTGTGGCCGGAGTTGGACGTGGCCCAGCAGTTGCGCATCGCCGAAGCCATGCCCACCGTGCGCCGCCATTTCGAGGCTCTGTTCGCCGCGCCCTGGAGTGACGGTCGCTTGGGCCAGTTGCGCGCGCCCGTGCAGCTGATGTGCGGCACCGCCACCCGCGCCAGCGCCCGAAGCGTTGCCCAGTGCCTGGCCGCACAACTGCCGCAGGTGCGCATGCATTGGCTGGAGGGGGCCGAACACCTGGCGCCGCTCACGCAGGCCGAGCGGGTCAACACCATCATCCTCGACAGCCTGAGCGCGATGCGCCAGGTGCCGGTGGCTTGAGGTAAATCGCGGCCCCACCCATTCGGGTAGCCGCTGCGGTGAATCTTCCCCACGGGAGAACCCTGAGACCCACCATGATGGCTACAAGCGGCGCAGCGGCCCCTGAAACGAATGAAACACGGACAAAGCCCGCTGCAGTCCGCCTGAAACGCAGGCCTTCGACGATGGCCGGCACCCCACCGGAGAAGTCCATGCCCGCCACCCGCGCCACCCCCGTCGTCTGCCTGCACTCCAGCGCCTCCAGCGGCCGCCAGTGGCGCCGCCTCGCCACCGACGGTGGCGACGGCTGGCAATGGCATGCGCCCGACCTGTTCGGCCATGGCGGCCGGCCCGGCTGGCCCGAATTGATGCCCAGCCAACTCAGCGTCGAAGCCAATGGCGTGCTGGCCGGCCTGCCACTCGCGGCTGACCAGGGTTTTCACCTCGTGGGTCACAGCTACGGCGGCGCGGTGGCGCTGCAGATCGCGCTGCAACAGCCGCGACGCGTGCTGTCGCTGACCTTGTACGAGCCCGTCGCCTTCGGCCTGCTGCCGGCGCTGGGCCCGGCCGAGCCGGAATGGATGGAGATCAACGACGTGGCGGCCGAGCTGGGCGCCGCGCTGGACCGGGGCGACGCCATGGGTGCCGCGCGCGGCTTTTGCGCCTACTGGCACGGCCGCGACGTCTGGGCCGAACTGGACAGCATGCAGCGCATCCGCCTGGCCGAGCAGATGCCCACCGTGCGCCGCCACTTCCAGGCCTTGTTCGCGGCCCGCTGGAGCGACAGCCTGCTGGACATGATCCGTGTGCCCGTCATGCTGATCTGCGGCACCGCCACCCGGGCCAGCGCCCGGCGCGTCACGCAAAGCCTGTCCGTGCGCCTGCCTCTGGTGCGCACGCACTGGCTGGAGGGCGCCCGCCACATGGCGCCCATCACCGAGGCGGCGCGCGTCAACGAGGTGATCCTGGAGAGCCTGGGCACGATGCGCCAGGTGCAGGTGGTCTGATTTCAGCGCGGCGCCGAGGCCGAGGCCGCCTTCAGCCGGGCCCGTGCATAGGCCAGTTCGCCCTGCCGGGTCAGCATCGCGATGTGCTGGCCCATGCGCTTGATGCCCGCGCAGCTCAGCCGATTGGTCTCGTTTGAGCCGTCATCGGCTATCGCCTGATTGACCCGCTGCGCGGCCTCTTGAGACAAGGCCTGTGGGCTGTGGGTCAAGCCAAGACGCTCCTCGAGCGAGTACAGCATGCTGGCCTCCAGCAGGTTTTTTGTCATACCCGGCATGCGCTGCACGGTCTGCTCGCACAGCTGGCGACGGTTGGCGTCGCGCAGGTCGGCTGCACGGCAGACGGAGTTGATCTGGGCGACTGAACCGTCCAGGGTCCCCGCCGCGTCGACGCCGATCGCCGTCACCAGGGCCATGACCTCCGTCAGTGAGGGCTCGTCGCCGACAACCTCCAGCACCACCTCGCTGAACGGCCTGCCGCTCATGGAAACCCGGGAGCGCTGGGCAATCTGATAGAGGGCTTGCGACACGCCGGCCGCATCGCCGCGGTCCCGGCTGTCGGCCAGGCGCAGCAACCAGGGCCAGGCGTCACCCGGGTCCGCCGCCTCCAGGCGCTCAAGGCTCAGCGCCGCGCATGCCGTGGGCTCCGTGCCCGGCGCGGACAGTTCGGGAACGGAAGCACCGCTCGCCGCCAACGCCGGCCTGCTGGCGTTGTGCAAGGCCACGAAGCCCCGGAAAGCCGCGTCCTTGCGACAGGCCCGAATCGCGAGGCGGTAGGCGTTCAAGTCGCTGCTGGATGCCGCCAACTGGGCCGCGCTCTGGGCATCGTCTCTCAGCAGCGCCGCCGCGACGCGTTGGGTGGGCGTCCCTGCATCAAGCCGCCTGCGGACCTCCGCCATCCCTTGCTGGGATTGCTGGTTCATGGCCTCCTCCCAGGCCGGCGGCGGCTTGCCCTCCCCCTGCTGCTGTTCAAGATCACTGGCCTTGAAGCGGCCAACGCCGCAGATCTCGATGAACTCGCCGTGCGCATCGGCGCTTGACGCGGCTGGGCTCCGCACGGGTGGAGCAGCGGGGACGACTGCAAGGGCAGGCCCTGCGGCCGATGCAACCGCTAAAGCCGCAGGCGCGGATACGGCCGAAGCAGCAGGCGGCGGCGTCATCGCCGAGCTGGGTGGGGCAACAGAAGGCTGTGGACGCCCCATCAGCAGGCCAGTGCCTGTCGCAGCCAACAGCAAGCCCAGCCCGATGAGCAGCCAGCGCCGCCTCAAACGACCATCCTCAGCTCTTGAGCCCGGCCAAGGCTTCCCGCACCGCCGCCACCTGGCGCCTGGATACGGACAGCCACTCATCCACATGGACGATGCGCACGGCCCAGCTGTCGGCCGCTTCGGCGGCGTCGCCGCCGTCAAGGTCGCCAAAGCTTGTCACCGCATGACGCTCCAGCTCGCGCACCGCCCAGCGTGCAACGAGGGCGTTGCGATGCACGCGCAGGAAGCGCTCGCCCAGGCGCTGTTCCAACTCGGACAGCGCGCCGTCCATCACATGGCTTTCGCTGGCGGTGCGCAGCGTCAGGTATTTCAGCTCGGCCTTGAAGTACAGCACCTCGCCGATGGGCACGCGCAGCAGGCGGCCGCGGTCGGTCAGCGTGATGAAGTCGGCCTGCTCTGGCGCGGCCGGCGCATCGGCGGGCTGCTGCACCTGCACGGCAGCGCGCTCGGCCAGGCGCTGGGCGGCGCGGGCGAGTGCTGCCTGCAGGCGTTCGCGGCGCACGGGTTTGGTGAGGTAGTCCAGCGCCTCCAGCTCGAAGGCGCGCACCGCGTGCATGGCATGTGCGGTCACGAAGATGATGAGCGGCGCTGGCAGCCCCGGCTGGCGCTGCGCCAGCGCGTCGGCGAACTGCAGGCCGTCCACGCCGGGCATCTGCACGTCCAGCAGCACGATGTCGCAGCCATGCTCGCGCAGCCAGCTCGCGGCCTGCGAGCCGGTGGCGGCCTCGGCGACCACCTCGCAGCGCGGCTCCTGGATGGCTTCGACAAGCCCGCGCAGGCGCAGCCGTGCGAGTGGCTCGTCATCGACGATCAGAAGACGCAATGCGCTCATAGGGGCACCACGATGCGCAGCGAGAAACGCTTCTCGGTGGATTCGAGATCAAAGCGCGCGGCAACGTCGTGCATCAGCCTCAGGCGCTGGCGCACATTGCGCAGCGCCAGGCCATGACCCTGGGTGCGCGCCGGCGCGCCGACCGTGTTGACGATGCGGATCTCGACCTCGGCGCCGCGGCGCACGGTGCTGACTTCCAGCTCACCACCCTCGTCGTTGGGCTCCACGCCATGGCGCACCGCGTTCTCCACCAGCGGCTGCAGCAGCAACGGCGGCACGCGCGCGGCCTTGGCCTCGGGGTCCAGGTGCCAGACGACACGCAGGCGCTTGCCGAAGCGGATCTGCTCGATGGCGAGGTAGCGGCGCGCGAGCTCCACCTCCTCGTCCAGCGTGACGGACTCGCTGGCGTCGGCCAGGGCGACGCGGAAGAGTTCTGCCAGATCCTCCAGCACGCCCTCGGCGCGCGCCGGGTCCACCTGCACCAGCGCGATGGCGCTGTTCAGCGTGTTGAACAGGAAGTGGGGGCGGATGCGCGACTGCAGCTCCACGAGCTGGGCCAGCGCGTCGGCCGGGCGCTGGGTGTGCTCGCGCAGCTTGAGCCAGGCCAGCAGCATGGCTGCACCGCTGGCGCCGGCGGCGGCGATGCTCAAGAGGCGCCAGGCGCTTGGCGGCTCATCGCCCGTCAGGCTCAACATGCCAAAGCCCAGCAGCGCGGCGACGGCGCCCAGCCCCATCAGCGCCAGCCACTGGGCCGGTTCGGGCAGGCGCGGCCACAGCCGCTTGGCCGCGCAGACGATCAGCAGCCAGGACAGCACGGCAAACATCGTCACGACGGTGCCGTTGGCCGTCAGCGTCAGCCACTGGCCGAAATCGCGCGCGACGATGGCCGTGCCCAGGCCCAGCAGCAGCTGCACCCCCAGCACCGCGCGCAGCACCAGTCCCACATGGCAGACGTCGAAGGCCCGCGTCGGGTCCAGCAGCGGCGCCTTGTTCAGCTCGGGCAGCTCCGGCAGCTCGGTCGGCGCAAAACCCAGCCATTGGCTGAGCTGCATGGACTCGTGCCAGACGCTGTGTTTGGGCTCGGCGCGGCGCTTGAAGAAGGGCATGGAGGTGCAGTGGAGGTGCGGCGTTCGATAATCGCAGGCTGCGGCGCATTTTGCGCGCTGATTTCCACCGCCTGCCCCATGTCAGACAACCAACTCGCCAACAAATCCCAAGCCTGGTCCGCGCTGTTCTCCGAGCCCATGAGCGAGCTGGTCAAACGCTATACGGCCAGCGTCGACTTCGACAAGCGCCTGTGGCGGGCCGACATCGACGGCAGCCTGGCCCATGCGGAGATGCTGGCCGCCCAGGGCATCCTGAGCACCGAGGACCATGTCGCCATCCAGCGCGGCCTGAACGAGATCGCCGCCGAGATCGCGGCCGGCCAGTTCGAGTGGAAGCTGGACCTGGAGGACGTGCACCTCAACATCGAAGCCAGGTTGACCGAACGCGTGGGCATTGCCGGCAAGCGGCTGCACACCGGCCGCAGCCGCAACGACCAGGTCGCCACCGACGTACGCCTGTGGCTGCGCGGCGAGATCGACGAGATTGGCGGGCTGCTGGCGCAACTGCAGCGCGTGCTCGTCGAGCAGGCCGACAAGCATGCCGACGTGATCCTGCCCGGCTTCACCCACCTGCAGGTGGCCCAGCCGGTCAGCTTCGGCCACCACCTGTTGGCCTATGTGGAGATGTTTGCCCGCGACGCCGAGCGCATGCAGGACACACGCAAGCGCGTGAACCGCCTGCCGCTGGGCGCCGCCGCGCTGGCCGGCACCAGCTACCCGCTGGACCGCGAGCGCGTCGCCAAGACGCTGGGCATGGAAGGCGTGTGCCAGAACAGCCTGGATGCGGTGAGCGACCGCGACTTCGCGATCGAGTTCACCGCGGCTGCGTCGCTCGTCATGCTGCACGTGTCGCGCATGTCGGAGGAGTTGATCCTTTGGATGAGCCAGAACTTCGGCTTCATCGCGCTGCCGGATGCCTTCTGCACGGGCTCATCCATCATGCCGCAGAAGAAGAACCCCGACGTGCCGGAGCTGGCACGCGGCAAGACCGGCCGCGTGGTGGGCCATCTGATGGGCCTCGTCACGCTGATGAAGGGCCAGCCGCTGGCCTACAACAAGGACAACCAGGAGGACAAGGAGCCCTTGTTCGATACGGTGGACACCTTGAAGGACACGCTGCGCATCTTTGCCGACATGCTGGCCGGCCTGACCGTGAAGCCCGAGGCCATGCGCGCCGCGGCGCAGAAGGGCCACGCCACGGCCACCGACCTGGCCGACTACCTCGTCAAGAAGGGCCTGCCCTTCCGCGATGCGCATGAGGTGGTGGCCCATGCGGTGAAGACGGCCACGGCTCAGGGCGTGGACCTGGCGGCGCTGACGTTGGAGCAACTGAAGACCTTCGATGCCCGCGTCGAGGTCGACGTATTCGACGTGCTGTCGCTGGAAGGCTCGCTGAACGCGCGCAACGTGCTGGGCGGCACCGCGCCGGCCCAAGTGCGCGCCCAGGTGGCCCGCCACCGTTCGCGTCTCGCATGAGTACGCTGGCCTGGACCGACAAGCTGGTCCTCAACCACTCGACGCTGGACCACACCCACCAGGAGTTCGTTGAACTTCTGAACGCCTTCGGCGCCGCGCTGGACGCGGGTGTGGACGCCCTGCCCGCCTACCAGGCGCTGCTGGCCCACACCGAGGCGCATTTCGCGATGGAGGAGGACTGGATGGCGCGCTGCGGCTTCGAGGCGCAGAACTGCCACGCCAGCCAGCACGCGATGGTGCTGAACGTGATGCGCGAGGCGCTGCGCTATGCCAACGAGCTGAACGACCGCGAGCCGCTGAACATCCTGCGCACGGAGCTGGCCGGCTGGTTCCCGCAGCATGCCGAGATGATGGACGCGGCGCTGGTGTTCACGATGGAGCAGCAGGGATTCAACCCCGCAACAGGCGAGCGCCGCGAGACCGCTGAAGCCGGCAGCGCGAGCTGCGGCTCCAGCAGTTGCGGCCACTGACCGCTTACTTCTTCAGGTACTCGAAGAAGGCCTGCGAGTTGCTCTCGCGGCCCAGGAAGTCCTTGACCAGCTCGGGCGCGGGCTTCTGTGCACCCTGGCCCAGCACCAGGTCACGGTAGCGCTTGCCGGTGTCGGTGCTCAGCTTGTCGGCCGCGAAGGCGGTGCGCAGGTCCATGGCGACGACGAGGCTCCACAGGTAGCCGTAGTAGCCGGCGCCATAGCTGCCGGCAATGTGGGCGAAGCCCGCCGGGAACATGGTGCCGGGCACATAGCCCAGCGGCGTTGCGCCTTCCATCTTGGCCCACAGCGGCAGCGGCTCGGGCTTGGCTTGCTGGTGCAGGCCGAGGTCATAGCTGGCGTACAGGTGCTGGCGGCCGAACTGGCCGCCCTTGCCGTAGTGCTTGGCGGCCACGGCCTGGTCCACCATCGCGTCGGGCACGGGCTTGCACTCGGCGCAGACCTCCTGCATGAGCTTGAGCACCTTCTTGTCGTAGACCCAGTCCTCCAGCATCTGCGAGGGCGCCTCGACGAAGTCGTGCATGACGTTGGTGCCCGACACGGCCGCATAGCGGGTGTTGGACAGGTTCACGTGCACCGCGTGGCCCAGCTCGTGCAGCAGGGTCTCCACCTCGTCCAGCGTCAGGCCGTTGCGGTCGAAGTTGACGACCAGCGCCGCGACCGGCGTGCGGCCGATGCGGGTGGCGCTGCCGCGCAGTGGCCACACCGCCGCATGGTTGTACTTGCCGTCGCGGGGGTAGAGATCCACGTAGAGCTGGGCGATGGGCTTGCCCGAGGCGGCATCGCTGACGACATAGGTCTGGGCCTCGTCCTGCCACAGCTTGTTGTCGATGCGCTCGTACTTCACGCCCATCAACTTCTCGATGATGCGCATGGAGAACTGCAGGCTGGCCTGCGGCGGGAAGTAGGGGCGGAAGGCGTTCTGATCGACGCTGAACTTCTCGCGCTTGACGCGCTCGCTGTAGAAGGTGGCGTCCCAGCGCTCGACCTTGGTCTGCTCCAGCGCGGTGCCCAGATGCTGGGCCTTGCTGGCGCGCAGCTCCTGCAGCTCGGTGTTCTCGCGCGCGTTGACGGCGCCGGTCACGGAGTCGAGGAAGCGCGCGGCCGTGGCGCCGTTCTTGGCCATCTGGCGGCGCAGGTTGAAGTCGACGAAGTTGTCGAAGCCGAAGAGCTTGGCGTACTCGCCCCGCAGCGTGACGATCTGGGCCAGGATGTCCAGGTTGGCCTGGCCACCTTCATTGGTCTTGGCCAGCCACATGCGCTGGCGCGCCTCGCCGCTCTCGGCGCTGCGCATGACGGGCACGTAGCTGGGGTAGTCCACGCCCAGCAGGATGCGGCCCTGGTCGTCGCGCTTGGCCTTCTCCCACACGCTCGCGGGCACGCCCTTGAGCTCGGCCTCGGTGAAGGCGACGCGGGTGCCGGCGTCGCGGATGTTCTTGTTGAACTGCTGGTCCAGCTCGGTGAGCTTGTCCAGGATCTGCTTGGCACGCTCACGCTTGGCCTTGGGCAGGGCCACGCCGCTGTCCTCGAACTGGCCGGAGGCCAGACGCACCAGCTCGGCGTCCACGCCGTCCTTCTTGGGCGCCTTCTGCAGCGCGCGGTAGATCTTCTCGTTCTGGCCCAGGTTGGAGCCGAAGTCGGCCCAGCGCAGCGAGCAGGCCTGGGCGGCGTCGCGCACGGCCTTGTCGGGGTGGACGTTGAGGACGAAATCGTTGGGGCCCTGGTTGTCTTCCAGGAACACCGTCAGGTCGTCGTAGGCGGCCAGCCAGCCGCCGTCGACCTTGCGCTTTTCCAGCGCCTGCACACGCAGGGTGGCGCCCTTGAGGCCGGCGTCGCAGGCCTTGTTCACATCGGCGACGGAGCCAGGGGTGGGGAAATTGGGGGCCGGCAGCTGGGGGGCGGCATGTGCGGCGGCGCTCATGGCCAGCACGGCCAGGGTAGTCAGGACGGGTTTCATCGCGTCTCCTTATGGGAAGGGCGCGATTCTCATGGCCCGATCAGGCCGGGCCGTTTGGCATACCCCTATTTGTGCAGCAGGGTTTGTACCTGGGCGAGCGCGCTGGGGTCGTCCAGCGTCGTCAGGTCGCCGGGGTCGCGCCCCTCGGCCACGGCCTGCAGCGCGCGGCGCAGCAGCTTGCCGGAGCGGGTCTTGGGCAGCAGGCTGACGAAGAAAACGCGCGAAGGTCGCGCAACGGCGCCAAGCTGTTCGTCCACGCGCTTCATGATCTGGCCTTCCAGCGCAAGCGCCGCCTCGCGTGTGGCGGGCGCTTCGCGCGGCACGGCAAAAGCCAGGGCCACCTGGCCCTTGAGCTGATCGGCCACGCCCACGACAGCAACCTCGGCCACGGCCGGGTGGCCGGAGATGCACTCCTCGATCTCACGCGTGCCCAGGCGGTGTCCGGCCACGTTGATGACGTCGTCGGTGCGGCCCAGGATGAAGGTGTAGCCATCGGCGTCGCGCGTGGCCCAGTCAAAGGTCGAATAGACCTGGCGCCCCGGCACGCTGCCCCAATAGGTGTTGACGAAGCGCGCGTCGTCGCCCCAGACGGTCTGCAACGCGCCCGGTGGCAGCGGGTGTTCGATGACCAGCACGCCCTTCTGGTCAGGCCCGGCCAATTCGGCGCCGGTGTTCTCGTCCAGCAACTTCACGTCGTAGCCGTACATGGGCACGCCGGGCGAGCCCAGGCGCGTGGGCACGGCCTCCACGCCGGGGATGTGGTGGGCCACGGTCAGCAGCGGCCAACCGGTCTCGGTCTGCCAGTAGTTGTCGATGATGGGCACGCCGATGCCGCCAGCGATCCAGCTTGCGGTGGGCTCGTCCAGCGGCTCACCGGCGAGGAAGAGCGCGCGCAGCGACGACAGGTCATGCCGCTTGAGCAGCGCCGCGTCGTGCTTCTTCAGTACGCGCACCGCCGTCGGCGCGCTGAACATGACCGTCACCTTGTATTTCTCGACCAGGCTCCACAGCACGGCGGCGTCAGGGTGGATCGGCGTGCCCTCGTACATCAGCGTGGCCATGCCCGCGATCAAGGGCCCGTAGACGATGTAGCTGTGACCCACAACCCAGCCAATGTCGCTGGTGGAGAAATAGGTTTCGCCCGCCCGGCCGCCGAAGATCCAGTCCATGCTGGTGGCCAGCGCCACCGCATACCCGCCCACGTCGCGTTGCACGCCCTTCGGCTTGCCCGTCGTGCCGCTGGTGTAGAGGGTGTAGCTCGGGGTGTTGGACTCCAGCCATGCGCAGGGCACGGGCTGGCCCCAGTGCCGGGTGCGCAGTTCGGCGTAGTCCAGGTCGCGGCCGGCCACGCGCTCAAAGGGCGCCAGGCCACGGTCCACCATCAGCACGTGCGCCGGCTTGTGGGCGGCCAGCGAGATGGCCTCGTCCAGCAGCGGCTTGTAGGCGATGCGCTTGCCGGCACGGCTGCCGGCATCGGCGCTGACGACGAGCTTGGGTGTGGCGTCGTCGATGCGGCTCGCCAGGCTCACCGACGCGAAGCCGCCGAAGACGACCGAATGGATGGCACCGATGCGCGCGCAGGCCAGCATCGCGAAGGCGGCCTCCGGGATCATGGGCATGTAGATCAACACGCGGTCACCGGGCCCCACGCCCTGGGCCACGAGCACCGCGGCCATGGCCTCGACCTCGGCCTGCAGTGCCGCGAAGCTGTAGACGCGCTCCTGGCCCACCTCGGTGGACACCCAGATCAGCGCGCGGTCCCCGGGCCGCGTGGCCGCATGGCGGTCCACCGCGTTGTGGCAGAGGTTGGTCGTGCCGCCGACGAACCAGCGCGCGAAGGGCGGGTTGCTCGCATCACAAACCTGCTGCGGCGGGGTCTGCCAGTCAATACGCCTGGCCTGCTCGGCCCAGAAGGCATCGCGCTCGTCCAGCGAGCGGCGGTGGAAGTCGGCGTAGGTCTGCTGCGTCATGCCGTCCAGTGTGTGCCAGGGGCACTGACGTCAGTCTGACCTTCGTCAAGCCGTGACAGAATTCAGGGTTTCCACGGACTTCGCGGTTCGCCACTCAGGGGTTTGCCCTGAAAATTACAAGCTTTACGTCCGCTTTGATTGACGGTGCCGGGGTGCCCCCCCTAACCTCCGCGCCGCTGTCCCCTCTCCGCTATTCGCGGCCGCCTGCGGCCCGCTCCCGGTTCCCGGTTTTCGTCTCTCCTCGATGTCCCTGGTGTCTTCCGCTGCACTGCTGAATCGCATCGCCGTTGCCTGCCTGCTGGCAGCCGGCTGCGCCGCGCATGCGCAAGGCGTGGCCCAGGCCGCAACGACACCGCCTCCGGGCACGATGACGGGTGCCTATGGGCAGAGCCTTCAGCAGCAGGCCGCCGCCGAGAAGGCCGCGCCGCCCGCGGCCAAGGCTGCACCGGCTGACAAGCCCGCACAGGACCCGGTCAGCCGCTTCCTGAGCGAGCGAGGCCTGCTGGTCACCTCCGAGCCGGGCGCCCCGTCGCGGCTGTTGGAAAGCGTGCGCGACACGGCCTCGGACCTCGTGCTGTCGGCCATGAACTTCCTGGGCGTGCGCTACACGCGCGGCGGCAACTCGGTCGAGAACGGCTTTGATTGCAGCGGCTTCACGCGCCACATCTTCGAGATGAGCGTGGGCCTCGTCCTGCCACGGCGTGCCGACGAGCAGGCCAAGCTGAACAGCCTGCTGCCCATCCGCAAGGACGAACTCAAGCCCGGCGACCTGGTGTTCTTCAACACCATGCGCGCCACCTTCAGCCACGTGGGCATCTACGTTGGCGAGGGCAAGTTCATCCACGCCCCCCGCACCGGCAGCGCCGTGCGCGTGGAGGACATGCGCGACTCCTACTGGTCCAAGCGCTTCACGGGCGCTCGCCGGGCCGACCTGAAGGCCGCCACGGCGGCTGGCGAAGGCGCGCAGGTCCGCTAGGCGCCGCCGAGGTCTCTCCAGGCCTCGATCAACAAGGTCTTGACCCAGGTCGGCTTGGCCTTAGCCAGCCACACCTTCACGCCGCGGCGCTTGCCGCCCCACAGCAGCGACTCGACCGCGCCGGCCTCGCGCGCAATCCACGCGTCGCGCGAGTCCTCGTCCTTGATGAAGACGCGCAGTTCGGCACCGTCGGGAGTCATGGTCGCGAAGATGGGGCCCTTGGCACCTGGCAGGCGAAACGACTTCAGCTCGTGATGCGGCTTTTCGATGGCACCGGGCAGGCCCAAGGCAAGTGCTCGGGCCTGTCCGGCGTTCATCAAGTCCTTTCGCGTTTGGCAACCAGCGTCAGGATCTCGTAGCTGGCGCAGAGTTCGCCACGCTGGTTGGTCACGGCCACGTCCCAGCCGATGACGCCCTGGGCGGGCTGGTCATCGCGCGGCGGGCGGTCGATCTTGCGCTTGGCGGTCAGGCGAGCCTGGATGGTGTCGCCGATGGCGACCGGCGTCACGAAGCGCAGGTTCTCCAGGCCGTAGTTGGCAAGCACCGGGCCGGGCGCCGGGCTGACGAACAGGCCGGCCGCGGCCGACAGCACGAAGTAGCCGTGGGCGATGCGCTTGCCGAAGGGCGATTCCTTGGCCGCCACCTCGTCGAAGTGCATGTAGAAGTAATCGCCCGACAGCCCGCCGAAGGCGACGATGTCCGCCTCGCCGACCGTGCGGCGGTGCGTCAGCAGGCTCATGCCGACCTCGACGTCCTCGAAGTAGCGGCGGAAGGGGTGGATGTCGCTCTCGGTGACGGTGCCGCCGCGCTGGTACTCGCCGGTGACGGCGCTCATCATCGTGGGCGAGCCCTGCACCGCGCAGCGCTGCAGATAGTGCTTGACGGCACGCAGGCCGCCCAACTCCTCGCCACCGCCCGCGCGGCCGGGGCCGCCATGCTTGAGCTTCGGGAGCGGCGAGCCATGGCCGGTGTTCTCCAGCGCCGCTTCGCGATCCAGTACCAGCATGCGGCCGTGCCAGGCCGCAAAGGTCGGCACGGCTTGCGCGGCCAGGGCCGGCGTCTTGGTGCAGACGGTGCCCACCAGGCTGCCACGACCCAGCGTCGCGAGGTGCAAGGCCTCGTCGAAGTCGCCATAGGGCAGCAGCGTGGTCACGGGGCCGAAGGCCTCCAGGTGGTGGGCATCGCTGCCCGCCGAGTCACGCGCCAGCAGCAGCGTGGGCGCGAAGAAGGCGCCGTCGGACACGCCCTCGCCCTTGGGGGCGAAACCGTCGTTCGCCGACAGCAGTACCTCGCAGCCGCGCGCGAGCTGGGCCACGCGCTCGGCCACGTCGGCCTGCTGGGCCTTGCTGGCGAGCGCGCCCATGCGCACGCCTTCGACGGCGGGGTCGCCCACCACGGTCTTGGACAGGCGGGCCTTGAGCGCGGTTGCAACCGCATCGGTCAGGTGGCGCGGCACCAGCGTGCGGCGGATGGCCGTGCACTTCTGGCCGGCCTTGGCCGTCATTTCGCGGGCTACTTCCTTGATGAAGAGGTCGAACTCCGGGTCATCCGGCGTCACATCGGGCGCGAGGATGGCGCAGTTCAGGCTGTCGGCCTCGGCGTTGAAGGGGATGCTCTTCTTCAGCAGGTTGGGGTGGGCCTTGAGCATGAGCGCCGTGTCGGCACTGCCGGTGAAGGTGACCACGTCGGCTTCATCCAGGCGCTCGAACAAGTCGCCCGTGCCGCCGACGATGAGCTGCAGCGCGCCGGTAGGCACCAGGCCCGAGTCGACGATCATGCGCACGCAGGCCTCGGCGACATAGCTGGTCGCGGTGGCCGGCTTCACGAGGCAGGGCATGCCGGCCAGGAAGCTGGGTGCGAACTTCTCCAGCATGCCCCACATCGGGAAGTTGAAGGCGTTGATGTGCAGGGCCACGCCACGCTTGGGCACCATCACGTGGCTGCCGATGAAGTGGTTGTTCGGACCCAGGCGCATGGGCGGGCCTTCATGCAGCACGTTGCTGCTGGGCAGGTCCTTGCCGCCGATGGAGGCGTACGCGAACAACGTGCCGATGCCACCCTCGATATCGATCCACGAGTCGGAGCGCGTGGCGCCCGTGTGCGCGCTGATCGCGTAGAGCTGCTCCTTGCGCTCCATCAGGTAGTTGGCCAGCGCCTTCAGCACACGCGCACGGTCTTGGAAGTGCGTGCGCAACAGGCTGGGCAAGGCCGTGCCGCGCGCAAAGGCCATGGCCTCGGCGAAGTCCAGGCTCTCTTCGTGGGTGTGCGCGATGACGCGGCCATTGATGGCGCTCGCCAGCGGCTTGGCCGCCGTCGCGCCGACCCAGCGGCCGGCGATGTAACTCTGAAGCGTGCTCACTTGATGAGTTTCCAGGTTCCGTTTTCGATCTGCACCATCACGCGGGCGCGCTGGTCCAGGCCCAGGTGGTCGCCGGCCGACATGTTGTAGACGCCGTGCGCGCCGGCCACGTTCTTCACGCCTTCCAGCGCGTCGCGCAGCGCGGCGCGGAAGGCGGGCGTGCCGGGCTGGGCCTTCTTCAGCGCCTCGGGCGCGGCGGCGGCGAGCAGCAGGCCGGCGTCCCAGGCGTGACCGCCGAAGGTGGAGACGCTGCCCTTGCCATGCGTGCCCTCGTACTTGGCGATGTAGTCCTGGGCACTCTTCTTCACCGGGTGGTCGGCCGGCAGCTGGGCCGCGACGAGCACCGGGCCGGCCGGCAGCAGCGTGCCGTCCACGTCCTTGCCGCCCACGCGCAGGAAGTCGTTGTTGGCGATGCCGTGCGTCTGATAGATCTTGCCGGCGTAGCCGCGTTCCTTCAGCGCCTTGGCCGGCAGAGCTGCGGGCGTGCCCGAGCCTGCAATGAGGATGGCGTCGGGCTTGGCGGCCACGAGCTTGAGCACCTGGCCGGTGACGGAGGTGTCCGTGCGGTTGTAGCGCTCGCTGGCGACGATGTTGAGTTTCTTCGCCGCAGCGATCTTGTTGAACTCGCCCCACCAGCCTTCGCCGTAGGCGTCGGCAAAGCCGATGAAGCCGGCCGTCTTGATGCCGTTGTCCACCATGTGGGTCACGATGGCCAGGGCCATCATGATGTCGTTCTGCGGCGTCTTGAAGACCCAGCGCTTCTTGGCGTCCACGGGCTCCACGATGCGGGCCGAGGCGGCCATGGAGATCATGGGCGTGCCGGACTCGGACACCGCATCGATCATCGCCAGCGAGTTGGGCGTGACGGTGGAGCCGATGACGATGTCGACCTTGTTCTCGGTGATGAGCTTGCGCGTGTTGGCCACGGCCGTCGTGGTGTCGGAAGCGTCGTCCAGGATGATGTAGTTGACCTTCTGGCCGCCCAGCGTGGTGGGCATCAGCGCGAAGGTGTTCTTCTCCGGGATCCCGAGCGAGGCGGCCGGGCCGGTGGCCGACAGCGTGACGCCGACGTTGATGTCCGCCTGCGCCGCAAGGGCGAGCGTTGCGGCGAAAGCGACGGCGAGTTGCTTGAACAGTTTCATCCGGATCTCCTCAGGGGTTGTCGTCATTGAATGAGTGCGGGCTGGCGCAGCTGCACCGCGCCCAGGCCACCAAAGAACAGGTCGCTGACCAGGGCCGCGAGCGCCTCGTGCGACAACTCGCCTTCGGGACGCAGCCATGTGTGGGTCCAGTTGATCATGCCAAAAAGCAGCATGGTCAACGGCTTGTGCAGCCGCGCATCGTGCAATTCCGGCCGCACGCGGCTGATGGCCGTCGCGAATTCGCCAACGACGCGGCGCTCCACCTCCAGCAGGCGCTCGCGCTCGGCGTCGGCCAGGAACTTGATCTCGCTGGTCAACACGCGGTGCTGGGCCTGCGCATCGGCATAGGCGCGCGTGAAGCGTTCGATCAGCGCACGCAACTGCGCGTCGGGCCCGAGTTGGCGGGCCTTGATCTCCTCCACCAGAGCCAGCAGCGCATGCACGTGGCTGTCGCAGATCTGCGCCAGCAGGTCCTGTTTGTCCTGGAAGTAGTGGTACAGCGTCGGCTTGGCCACGCCGCAGGCCTCGGCGACCTGGTTCATGGACGTGGCGCTGAAGCCCTGCTCGGCGAACAGGCGCGCGGCAGCGGCAAGGATGTCCTCGCGCTGGGCTTCGAAACCGGGAGCTCTTTTTCTGGCCATGTCAGTGATTTGTTGCGGGCCGAGCGCTGGGCCGCTCCCGAGCCGGCCCGCTTGGGCGATGTGCTTGCGGCTCGATGCCGCAAGCATCGCTGTCCCCTCGGGGGACCGGCCAGGGTATTCCTTGGACGAGGGGCTCCATGTTTTCAGCGTTCGTCGAAGGAGATGACTACGCGCTCGGTGAGCGGGTGGGCCTGGCAGCTCAGGATGAAGCCTGCGGCGACCTCGGCCTTGTCCAGCGCGAAGTTCTTGTCCATGCGCACTTCGCCTTCCACCAGCTTGCAGCGGCAGGTGGAGCACACGCCGCTCTTGCAGGAGAACGGCACGTCCATGCCCTCTCGCGCGGCGGCGTCCAGCAGGCTGGGGTCCGTCGAATGGAACTCGATCTCGCGCGACAGGCCGTCGCGGATGACGGTCACGCGCGCTTGCGGCGCATCACCCGGCTTGACCTCGTGCGGCACGGGCTTGCCCGACAGCGTCTCCGGCGTGCCGAAGCGCTCGATGTGGATGCGCTCGGCCGGCACGCCCGAACCCAGCAACGCAGCCTCGGCCTGGTCGTTCATCTCGAACGGGCCGCAGACAAAGACCTGGTCGATGCTGGCCGCCGGCACCGGGCCGGCGAGGAAGGCGCTGAGCTTGCCGGCGTCCAGGCGGCCGCCGTAGAGCGGCGCATCCACGGCTTCGCGGCTGAAGATCAGGTGCAGCGACAGCCGCGTCATGAAGCGGTTCTTCAGGTCTTCGAGTTCTTCCTTGAACATCGTCGACGCGGTGCGGCGGTTGGCGTAGATCAGCGTCGCGCGCGACTGCGGCTCGCGCTCCAGCAGCGCGGTGACCAAGGCCAGGATGGGCGTGATGCCCGAACCGCCCGCGATGAAAAGCACATGCCGGCCCTCGCCTGCCGCCGGCAGCACGAAGCGGCCCTGCGGCGGATAGGACTCGATGACGTCGCCGGCCTTGAGCTGATCGTGCACCCAGCTGGAGAACGCACCGCCGTCGACGCGGCGTATGCCGACCTGCAGGCGGCGGTCGGAGCAGATGGAGTAGCTGCGGCGCAGCTCCTGGCCACCGACGCTGGCGCGCAGCGTCAGGTATTGGCCGGGCTCGAAGCCGAAGCCCTCGGGCGGCGACTCGAAACCCACGACCATGGCGTCGTCGGTGTCGCGCTCGACGGAGGTCACGCGCAGGGGGTGGAAGTGAAGTGCCATGTCAGAAGGGCTTGAAGTATTCGAAAGGCTCGCCGCACTCAATGCAGCGCCATGTCGATTTGCAGGGCGTGGAGCCGAAGCGCGACAACTGCTCTGTTCGGCCGCCATCACAGCGCGGGCAGCGCAGCCGGGGCACAACCCGGATGGCCTGCTCTGCGCTGCATTGCGGGGGCACGATGCCGTACTGCTGCAGCTTCTCGCGGCCCTCGGGCGTGATCCAGTCGGTGCTCCAGGCCGGCGCACGCTGCATCGTGACGGTCACGTCGCCGAATTCGGCCAGCGCCGCACGCACGTCGTCGGCGATCAGCTCGGTGGCCGGGCAGCCGCTGTAGGTGGGCGTCAGCACGACCTCAACGCCCGACGCCGTCTCGCGCAGCTCGCGCACGATGCCCAGCTCCACCAGGCTGACCGCCGGGATCTCGGGGTCGGGCACGGCGGCGAGCTTGGCGCGAGCGGCAGAGAGGTTCATCACCAGGTACCGCCAGGGTAGGTGCGTTGCAGGAACTGCATGGTCCCCAGCATGTGGCCCATGTGCTCGCTATGGATGCCGTCAATGCCTCGCGGCTGCATGGCGCTGTCGCGCGGCAGCGTGAGCGTGGCCTCCTGCATCAGCGTGGCCCAGCGGGCGCGCCATTCGGGCTCCAGCTCGTTCCAGGTCGGGCCCACGCCATCCACGCCTTCGGCGGCGAACAGCTCGTTGAAGTACGGCCACAGCACGTTCAGCGCGGCCTGCATGCGGGCTTGCGATTCCGGCGTGCCGTCGCCCAGGCGCACGACCCAGTCGTTGGAATGCTGGCGGTGGTAGCGCACTTCCTTCAGCGACTTGGCGGCGATGCCGGCCAGTTCGGTGTCGACGCTGGTCTGCAGGCGCTCGTAGAGCAGCTCCAGCCAGATGGCCATGGCGGCATTGCGCAGCGTCGTCAGCGCGAAGTCGCGCCCACTGCCGCCATCGCTGGGGCTGGCCGCGGCATTGGGCAATTCCACGAGGATGATGTTGCGGTAGTCGCGCTCCTCGCGCAGGAAGGCGAGCTGGTCTTCATCGCGGCCGGCGCCTTCGAGGGCGGCGGCATGCGTCAGCAGCGCGCGGGCCTGGCCCAGCAGGTCCAGCGCGACGTTGGACAGGGCCAGGTCTTCCTCCAGCACCGGCGCATGGCCGGCCCATTCGGACAGGCGCTGGCTGTGGATGAGGCAGGTGTCCGCCAGGCGCAGGACGTAGGTGGTCTTGGCGTCCATCACATGTGGTTGAGCTCGTCGGGGAGCTCATAGAACGTGGGGTGGCGGTAGACCTTGTCATCGGCCGGCTCGAACAGGCTGCCCTTCTCGGTCGGGTCGCTGGCGATGATCTGCTCGGAGCGAACGACCCAGATGCTGGTGCCTTCCTGGCGGCGGGTGTAGACGTCGCGGGCCATCTGTATGGCCATGGCCGAGTCGGCCGCGTGCAGGCTGCCGCAGTGCTTGTGGTCCAGGCCCGCCTTGCTGCGGACGAACACTTCCCACAGCGGCCATTCGTTCTTCGGATTGCTCATTACGCTGCCTCTTGTTTAACGGCTTGCTTGCGGGCGTGGGCCAGCGCCGCGTCGCGCACCCAGGCGCCGTCGTCCCAGGCCTTGTTGCGGGCGGCCAGGCGTTCGCGGTTGCAGGGGCCTTCGCCGCCCACCACACGCCAGAACTCGGCCCAGTCGATCTCGCCGAAGTCATAGCTGTCGCGCGCGGCGTTCCACTTCAGCGCGGGGTCGGGCACGGTCACGCCCAGGATCTCGGCCTGGGGGATGGTCGCGTCGACGAACTTCTGGCGCAATTGGTCGTTGGTGACGCGCTTGATGCCCCAGCGCATGCTCTGCTCGGAGTTGGGCGAATCCTTGTCGGCCGGGCCGAACATCATCAGCGACGGCCACCACCAGCGGTTCACGGCGTCCTGCACCATGGCCTTTTGAGCAGCCGTGCCGTGGGTCATCATGGTCAGCAGGCTTTCATAGCCCTGGCGCTGGTGGAAGCTCTCCTCGCGGCAGACGCGGATCATGGCCCGTGCATAGGGCGCATACGAACACCTGCACAGCGGCACCTGGTTCATGATGGCGGCGCCATCCACCAGCCAGCCGATGACGCCGATGTCGGCCCAGGTCAACGTGGGGTAGTTGAAGATGGAGCTGTACTTGGCCTTGCCGGACAGCAGCGCCTCGGTCATCTCGTCGCGGCTGGTGCCCAGCGTCTCGGCAGCGGCGTAGAGGTAGAGGCCGTGGCCGCCCTCGTCCTGCACCTTGGCCAGCAGAATGGCCTTGCGCTTGAGCGTGGGCGCACGCGTGATCCAGTTGCCCTCGGGCAGCATGCCCACGATCTCGCTGTGCGCATGCTGGCTGATCTGGCGCACCAGCGTCTTGCGGTAGTGATCGGGCATCCAGTCCTTGGCCTCGATGAAGTCGCCGGCGTCGATGCGGGCCTCGAAGGCCTCCTCGCGCTGCAGGTCTTCGGCGCTCTTGACGACTTTGGGCTTGGCTTCCCGGGCCATCAGGTCCATGGCTTGCGTGTACATCGCTCGCTCCTTACTTCTTGCGTTGGTCCACGACGCGGCGGGCTTTGCCGACCAGCGTGCGTTCGATGGAGTTGTTCGGCTCGACGCTGATGGTGGCGGTCACGCCGATCAGGTTCTTGATGCGCTCCGAGAGTCTGCGCCCAATGCCGTCATCGGCAGCGCCCACGGCCAGTTCGCAGCGGATCAGCAACTCGTCCAGGTGGCCGTCGCGGCTGACGACGAGCTGGTACTGGCCACCCAGGCCCTGCTCCTGCAGCACCAGTTCCTCCACCTGCGTGGGGAACAGGTTGACGCCGCGGATGATGAGCATGTCGTCGCTGCGGCCCACGATCTTGCCCATGCGGCGCATGCTGCGCGACGTGGGCGGCAGCAGGCGCGTCAGGTCGCGCGTGCGGTAGCGGATGACGGGCATCGCCTCCTTGGAAAGCGACGTGAACACCAGCTCGCCCTCGCTGCCGTCGGGGAGCACTTCGCCGGTGTCGGGATCGATGATCTCGGGGTAGAAATGGTCTTCCCAGATGACCGGGCCATCCTTGCTCTCCACGCACTCGCTGGCCACGCCTGGACCCATCACCTCGGACAGGCCGTAGATGTCCACCGCGTCGATGCCGGCGCTGGCCTCGATGTCGCGGCGCATGGCCTCGGTCCACGGCTCGGCGCCGAAGATGCCCACCTTCAGCGACGACTCGCGCGCATCCAGCCCCTGGCGGGCGAACTCCTCGACGATCACCTGCATGTAGCTGGGCGTGACCATGATGATGTCGGGCTTGAAGTCGTTGATGAGCTGCACCTGCTTCTCGGTCTGCCCACCCGACATCGGGATGACCGTGCAGCCCAGGCGCTCGGCGCCGTAGTGAGCGCCCAGGCCGCCGGTGAACAGGCCGTAGCCATAGGCCACGTGCACCAGGTCGCCCGCACGGCCGCCCGCGGCGCGAATGGAGCGCGCGACGAGGTTGGCCCAGTTGTCGATGTCCTTGAGCGTGTAGCCCACCACCGTCGGCTTGCCCGTGGTGCCTGAGGACGCATGGATGCGCGCCATCTTCTCGCGCGGGATGGCGAACATGCCAAAGGGGTAGTTCGCGCGCAGGTCCAGCTTGGTCGTGAACGGGAACTTGGCCAGGTCGGAGAGCTGCTTCAGGTCCGATGGATGCACGCCGGCCTTGTCAAAGCTGGCCTTGTAGTGCGGCACGTTGTCGTAGGCGTGCTGCAGGCTCCAGCGCAGGCGTTCGAGCTGCAAGGCTTGCAGCTCGTCGCGGCTGGCGGTCTCGATGTGTTCCAGGTCGCCGGGGCGTGGGGATTTGACGGTCATGCTTCGCTCCCGCCGGGCCGCCCCAAGGGAGCGAGCACCCCCTCGGGGGGCAGCATGCGAAGCGTGCGCGGGGGCATCATTCAAAAACCTTTCTGTCGGCGAGCCGGTAGGAGCGGCCACGGAACATGGCGATCAGGTCGCCGTTCTGGTTCTTCACCGTGATGTCGTACAGGCCCGTGCGGCCGGCCAGCGATGTCTCCTCCGCCGTCGCCGTCAACACGTCATTCAATTTGGCGCTTTTCAGGATGTCGATGCCAAAGCCCGACGCCACGGTCAGCGCGTTGCGGCTGTTGCAGGCGAAGGCGAAGGCCGAATCCGCCAGCGTCGCGATCAGGCCGCCATGGCAGATCGCAAAGCCATTGAGCATGTCGGCCCGCACGGTCATCGTCAGCACGGCGCGGCCAGGAGCGATCTCGGCGATCTGCATGCCCAGCATCTTGCTCGCGGCGTCGTCCGCGAACATGGCGTCGCGGACTTTTTCTGCAACGGCTTGCGGCTCCATCAACGATCCTTGAACTCAGGCTTGCGCTTGTCCATGAAGGCGGCCACGCCCTCCAGGTAGTCGTGCGAGAAGCCCAGCTGGCTCTGCAGCGCTGCCTCGCGCTTGAGCGCGGGCTCGAAGTCCAGCTTCATCGCCTCGTCCAGCGCACGGCGCGTCTCGGCCAGGGCCCGGGTGGGCATGCCGGCCAGCTTCTGGGCCAGGGCCATGGCGGTGTCCTGCAACTCGGCGTCGGGCACCACGCGCGAGATCAGGCCCAGGCGTTCGGCTTCCACCGCCTTGAGCTTGTCGCCCAGCAGCGCCAGCTCCAGCGCCTTGGCACGGCCGACGAGGCGCGGCAGCAGCCAGGTGCCGCCGCAGTCCGGGATCAGGCCGATCTTGGAGAAGGCCTGCAGGAAGCTCGCGCTCTCGCCGGCCAGCACGACGTCGCAGCCGAAGGCCATGTTGGCGCCCGCACCGGCCGCCACGCCGTTGACGGCGGCCACCACCGGCACCGGCATGCTGCGCAGCCGCAGCGCCAGCGGGATGTAGTAGTGGTCCAGCATGTGGCCGATGTCCTTGGGCGCGGCACCCGGATCGCGGCTGGGCGCCACGTGCGGGTCGGCCAGGTCCTGGCCAGCGCTGAAGGCGCGGCCGGCGCCGGTGATGAGCACGCAACGCGTGGCGCCGTCCTCGGCAGCCGCCTCCAGCGCCTGGCGGAGCTGGCCCAGCATGGCGGCCGTGAAGGCGTTGAGCGCCTCGGGGCGGTTCAAGCGCAGCAGGCGCACGGCACCGTGCCGTTCGATCTGGATCAATTGCTCGGACATGGAATTCCTCTACCGACCGGTCGGTTAATCGTAGAAGGCCACTCGACCGAGATCAAGTGAGACGCGGGAAAACCCTAGGTTTTGATGATTTCGACGGCTTCGGCCAGGGCCGCCACCAGGCCCGGCCGCGGCGGCGCAAAGCCCGGCGCCGTACAGGCCGCGGCACCTGCTGCCAGGGCCCAGCGCAGATGGGTCTCGGCCGGTGCGCCGGCGTCGCGCATCAAGCTGTCCAGCAGGCCGGCCAGCGACGAGTCGCCCGCACCCACCGTGTCGACCACGTCCACCCGCGGCGGCTGGGCGCTGCACTCCTCCACCCCGTGGTACAGCGTGGCGCCCTCGGCGCCGCGCGTCAGCAGCAGCCAGGCGCCGGGGTTCCAGGCGGCGATCTGGGCCAGGCCCGAACGGTAGTCCGGCAGGCGGAACAGGCCCCGCAGGTCTTCGTCGGACACCTTGATGACGTCGGCCAGCCGGCACATCTGCTCCAGCGTGTCGTCGTAGCTGGCGTCCATGGGCGGCGCGCGGAAGTTGGGGTCGTAGCTGATGAGGCGGCCCTCGGCCTTCAGCGCTTCGGCCAGCGCGAGCAACCGGCCGGCCAGGGGTTCGCGTACCAGGCCCAGGCTGCCGAAATGCGCCCAGCGCAGCGAGCGCGTCCAGCCCATGGGCAGGCCCTCGGGGCGGAAATGCAGGTCGGCGCTGTCCTGGCCGATGAAGAAATAGCGCGGCGGGTCCACCTCATGCACGACGGCCAGCAGCGGCGGCCGCGGCAGTTGCTGGATGAAGCGCATGTCCAGATACGCCTCCTGGCTGGCTTGCCAGATTTCGGCGCCGAAGGGGTCCTGGCTGATGGCGCCGGCGAATGCGCTCAACTGCCCCAGCGCCGACATCGCGACCGCCACGTTCCACGGCGAGCCACCACATGCGCTACGCCAGCGATCGGGTCCGGTCCGGATCAAATCGGTCAGGGCTTCGCCAAAGGCGACGAAATGCGGCAGGTCGGGATGCAGGATTTGGGTCATCTCCACCCATTCAAGCGCTTAGCGACAACCACCGCAAGCCCCTGGATTTCCGTCCACTGACACAATCGCTCCATGTCCGCTCGCGTGATCCCCCTGCACGACGCCCGTCCGGCGCACATCGCGCTGCCGCCGTTGGCTGCCATGCCCGCTTTGCCGCTGGCCGACGCCCTGGGCCGCCCGCTGCACGACTTGCGCATTTCGGTGACGGACCGCTGCAACTTCCGCTGCGGCTATTGCATGCCCAAGCAGGTGTTCGACAAGCACCACGAATTCCTGCCCCACGCCGATCTCCTCAGCTTTGAGGAGATCACGCGGCTGGCCCGCGTCTTCGTGGGCCTGGGCGTGGAGAAGCTGCGCATCACCGGCGGCGAGCCGCTGCTGCGCCGCCACCTCGAAACCCTGATAACCATGCTGGCCGAGTTGCGCACGCCCGACGGCCGTGAACTGGACCTGACGCTGACGACCAACGGTTCGCTGCTGGCCCGCAAGGCCGCCGGTTTGCGCGCCGCCGGCCTGAAGCGCCTGACGGTCAGTCTGGACGGACTGGACGATGAGGTCTTCCAGCGCATGAACGACGTGGGCTTCCCGGTCGCCGACGTGCTGGACGGCATACGCGCGGCGCAAGCCGAGGGCCTGGGGCCCATCAAGGTCAACATGGTGGTGCAGCGCGGCGTCAACGACAGCCAGATCCTGGCCATGGCCCGGCACTTCCGGCACAGCGGCGTGGTGCTGCGCTTCATCGAGTACATGGACGTCGGCGCCACCAACGGCTGGCGCATGGACCAGGTGCTGCCTTCCAGCGAGGTGCAGCGCCGCATCGCGGCCGAATGGCCGCTGATGCCGCTGTCGCACAGCGCGCCGGGCGAGACGGCCGAGCGTTGGGCCTATGCAGACGGCGGCGGCGAGGTGGGCTTCATCTCCTCGGTCACGCAAGCCTTCTGCGGCGACTGCAACCGCGCGCGGCTGTCCACCGAGGGGCGGCTCTACACCTGCTTGTTCGCGCACCGCGGGCACGACCTGCGCGGCCTGCTGCGCGGCGTCGAGCCGGTGGGCGACGAGCAGCTTGCCGGCGCCATCGCGGGCGTGTGGGCCGGACGCACCGACCGCTATTCACAACTGCGCGGCCAGGGCAGCGCCACGCCCGAAGGCGAGCGCCGCGTCGAGATGCACTACATCGGTGGCTGAACTGCACGCCCTCGTCTTGGCCGGAGGCCGCGGCAGCCGCATGGGTGGCGTGGACAAAGGACTGCAATTGCTGGACGGCCAACCCCTTGCCGCCCAAGTCATCGCCCGCCTGGCCCCACAAGCCAGCCGCGTGCTGATCAGCGCCAACCGCCATCTCGACGCCTATGCCGCCCTCGGCCATGACGTGCTGGCCGATCCGCCCGGCCTGGCATTCGTCGGTCCGCTGGCCGGCATGCTGGCGGGCTTGCAGGCAATCCCCCAAGACGCCTGGCTGCTGACGGCGCCCTGCGACTGCCCTCACCTGCCGCTGGACTTGGCTGAGCGCCTGCTGGTTGCCGCCCAGCCGCACGGCCTGGCCTTCGCTCAGGCCACCCGCGAGCACCCGACGCACGCGCTGCTGCACGCCCGCCTGCGCGAACCGCTGGCCGCTCACCTGGCAGGCGGCGGCCGCGCCGTGCTGCGCTGGATGAAATCACTTCCCCATGGCGTGGCTCAGTTCGACGACGAAGCCGCCTTCGCCAACCTCAACACGCTGGCCGAACTGGAGGTGCAGCGTGATTGACAGCATCAACATCCGGCTCATGGTGGAGCCCGACCTGATGGCCTACAAGGCGCTGCGCGACGCGATGCTGTCGGCGCACCCGGACGCCTTCACGTCCGATGCCGAGACCGAGGGCCAGCGCGACCTGTCCAGCTACCGCAACCGGCTGACCGGCGGCGCCAGCGGCAGCACGCTGTTCACCCTGGTCGCCCTGGACGGCGGGCGCCTGATCGGTGCCTTGACCTGCGAGCGCGAGCCACGCCGCAAGGTGCAGCACCTGGCCCACCTGATCGGCATGATGGTGGCCGACACCCACCGCGGCCGCGGCATAGGCCGGGCCCTGCTGGCGGCCGCGATCGACAAGCTCAAGGCCACGCCGGGCCTGGCCCAGGTCACGCTGAGCGTGACGGCCAGCAACCGCGCCGCTATCGGCCTTTATGAAACCCTGGGTTTCGAGCGCTATGGCACGCTGACGGACGCGATACGCCTGCCGGATGGGCGCAGTCTGTCCAAAGACTTGATGCGCCTAAGGTTGGCTTAGTTCGAACTGCACGACCAGCGCATCTTGCACGGCCAGCAAGCCGTTCAGCACCGTGAACGGCTGGATGCCGAAGTCGCTCTGGCGGATGACCACCTCGCCACGGGCCCGCTTGCCATCCACCTGCACGACGAACCATTGCCGGCGCACCATGCCGTGCAGCGTGATCTCGGCCTCTACGACGCGCCGCGCGCCCTCGCCCACCTGCTGCAAGGTCTGCACCGTCACGTCCGGCTGGGCCGCGGCGCCCAATGCCTTCAGCAGGTTGGCGCGCGTACCGGCGCGGTCAGCATCATCCACGGTACTCGCAAACGCAGGGCCCAGGCCGGCGCGCAGTGCGGGCGGGTCGATGTCCAGCGCATCCAGCCGGAAGTGCAGCACCGGCCCGGCGGCCGGCCATTTGACGCTCAGGTCGGCGGCGCGCAGCACGTGGTTGTGCCCCAGGCGGGCGGCGGCGCCACCGCGAAAGACGAGGATGCGCAACTCGTCGCCGCCCCCCGACTGGGCCACCATGGGCGCCGGCGGCGGCACGGTGCAGCCGCCCAGGACCGCCATGGCCGCCAGCAGTAACAGGCGGCGGAAGGGTGTCGTATGCACGCTCAAGTTGGGGGGTTTTCCGGGGGGTTTGTCAGCCAGTGCACGATGCTTTGGCGCTGCGCTGGACTAGCATAGCCACATCCTCCTTGACGGAGCACCAATCATGGCCAGCTTGTTCCGCCCCGCACTCGACCTGATGGCGCAATACGCCGCCTACCACCGTGACCGCCGCAACATCGCGACGCACTTCATCGGTATCCCCCTCATCGTCTTTGCGATCAGCGTGCTGCTGTCGCGCCCCGAGTTCTCGGTCAACGGCACGGTCATGACTCCCGCCATCGTGCTGTGGGGCTTGTCGGCGCTCTGGTACCTGACGCGCGGCAACCTGGTGCTGGGCGGCGCCACCGCCGTCGTCAACGGCGTGCTGACGGCGCTGGCCATGCCCGCAGCCCAGGGCTCCATGACGAGCTGGCTGGTCATCGGCGTCGGCAGCTTCGTCGTCGGCTGGGTGTTCCAATTCATCGGCCACTACTACGAGGGCCGCAAGCCAGCCTTCGTGGACGACCTCGTGGGCCTGCTGGTGGGCCCGATGTTCGTCGTCGGCGAGGGCATGTTCATGCTGGGCTGGGGCCGCCCGCTGTTGGCCGAGATCGAGAGGCGCGTCGGTCCCACCCACCTGCGCGACCTGGCCCACCCCGTCTAGGGTGAAGCCCCTCGTCCAAGGATTACCTTGGCCGGTCCCCCAAGGGGACGGCGATGCTTGCCGGATTGACCGGCAAGCACATCGCCAAAGGCGGGCCGGCTCGGGAGCGGCCCAGCGCTCGGCCCGCAACGCCAACACGCGAAACACAACGGAGCACTAAACACGATGACCGGCGTTCTTGTCATGGGCGCCGGCTCCGTCGGCTGCTATGTCGGCGGCCTGACCCAGCTTGCCGGCGTGCCGGTGCACTTCGTGGGCCGCCCGCGCGTGCTGGCCGCACTGCGCAAGAACGGCCTGCACCTGACCGACCAGGACGGCCTGGACCGCCACATCCCGCCGCTGCAATTACGGCTGCACGAAGAACCGCCAGCCGGCCTCAAGCCCGATCTGGTGCTGCTGTGCGTGAAGTCCGGCGCCACCATGGAGGCCGCGACGGCGCTGGGCCTGACGCTGCCGCTGGGCACGCCGGTCGTCAGCCTGCAGAACGGCATTGGCAATGCGGTCGCGGCGCGCGAGGCCGCGCCGCAGTTGCACTGGCATGCGGGCATGGTGCCCTACAACGTCGCCGAGATCGCGCCCGGCCACTACCACCGCGGCACCGGCGGCGCGCTCGCGGCCGAGTGCAACCCCGACGACATGGCGCTGACCGCCTGGCAGACGGCGCTGGCCCGCGTCGGCATGGGGCTGGAGCTGCATGCCGACCTCGCGCCCGTGCAATGGGGCAAGCTGTTGCTGAACCTGAACAACCCGGTCAACGCCCTCTCCGGCCGGCCGCTGCGCGACGAGTTGCTGCAGCGCGGCTACCGGCGCGTGCTGGCGGCCCTGCAGGAGGAGGCACTGGACCTGCTGGACGCCGCCCATCGCCCCGTTGCCCAGCTCACGCCGCTGCCGCCGCGCCGGCTGCTGACACTGCTGCGCATGCCCACCTTCGTCTTTCGCTTGGCCGCCGCGCGCATGCTGCGCATCGACGCCAAGGCCCGCTCCAGCATGGCCGATGACCTGGCGCAAGGCCGCACGACCGAGATCGACGCGCTGTGTGGCGAGATCGTGCGCCTGGCGCGCAGCCAGGGTCGCGGTGCGCCGCTGAATGCACGCATGCAAAGCCTGGTGCAAGGCTGGCCCAAGCGCCGCCAGTCCTATTCGCCGACCGAACTTCTGCAGGCGCTTGGAATGTCCTGAATTGATCGATCTCCGTCTGGCAGCGCGTGGCAACGACTGCGCGCCGGCAAGACACTGGAGGCCTCAACCAACACCACGAGGCCTCACATGACCACCGCCCTCATCGTCATCGACGTCCAGCACTCCTTCACCCAGCGCCCCACGTTCGAGACCGACGGCCTGCCCGCCTACCTGGCCGCGCAGAACCGCCTCATCGAGGGCTTCGAGGCCGCCGGCCTGCCCATCGTGCGCGTCTTCCACGTGCAGCCCGACGCCAGCGGCGCCGACCCCTTCAGCCTGGAAAGCGGCCATGTGCGGCCGCTGGACGGCCTGCGCGACTTCACGGCCGACCTCACCGTGCACAAGATGCGCCACAGCGCGCTGGTCGGCAGCGGCCTGGACGTGTGGCTCACGCAGCAAGGCATTCGCCAGCTCGTCATCAGCGGCATCCGCACCGAGCAGTGCTGCGAGACGACCACGCGCCACGCCAGCGACCTGGGCTGGGACGTCATCTATGTGCCCGAGGCGACACTCACGTTCACCATGCAACACCCCGACGGCAGCCCGCTCACGCCCGCCCAGCTCCGCGCCCGCACGGCCGCCGTACTGGACGGCCGCTTTGCCCGCGTGATGGATGCCGAAGCCGCGCTGCAGGCCGTCACTGAAAAGGAAGCCCTCGTTGCCTGAAGCAAAACAGGTGCTGTTCGTCCTGCAGGACGATAGCCTCGTTCTCGACTGGGCCGGGCCGGCCGAAGCGCTGCGCCTGGCCAGCCTGGAGATCGCCGCGCTGAAGCTGGACGTCGCACCGTTCGGCCTGCGCTTCGCAGCCGCCAAGGCGGAAGCCACCGGCTCGGTGGGCATCCGGTTGCAGGCGCTGGAGCCACTGCCAGCGGCCCTGCCCGAGGGCAGCTGGATCGTGCTGGTGGGCCGCACCTCGGCCGCCGAGGCGCGCTCGCCCGCCGCGAAGCGCGAGCTGCTGGCCTGGCTGGCCCGCCTGGCGCCCGGGCGGACTGGCCTGCGCCTGGTGACGGTCTGCTCCGGTGCCCTGCTGGCCGCCCAGGCCGGGCTGCTGGACGGCCGCAAGGCGACCACCCACCATCAGCACCTGGACGACCTGGCCCGCCTGGCGCCGCGTTGCACCGTGCTGCAGGACCGCGTCTTCGTGCAGGACGGCGAGGTGTTCACCAGCGCCGGCGTGACGGCCGGCATCGACCTGGCCTTGCACCTCATCGCCCTGCATGCCGGCGAGTTGGTGGCGGCCCGCGTGGCCGAGCAGATGGCCGTGGCCTTGCGCCGCGGCCCGGCCGACCCCGAGCTGTCGCCGCTGCTGGCCCACCGCCAGCACCTGAACGCGCGGCTGCACCGCGTGCAGGACGCGTTGAGCCTGGCACCTGGCGAGGACTGGCCGCTGGAACGCATGGCCGACCTGGCCGCGACGACCACGCGCACGCTGAGCCGAATGTTCGCGCAGCACGCCGGTACCAGCCCGCAGGCCTATCTGCGTGGCGTGCGCCTGGCGGTGGCGCGCCGGGCGCTGGAGGCCGGCGCCAGCGTCGCGGCGGCCAGCGAGGCGGCGGGCTTCAACTCCGAACTGCAGTTGCGCCGCGCCTGGAGTGCCGCGGGTTGGCCGGGGTCACCGTCTGGCGCGCGGCGTCAGCCACAGCAGGCGTAGAGCGCCTGCACCAGCGCGGCCGCATTGGGCCCGCCGACAACGCCGGGCGCCATGCGGTTCATCATGTAGCTCAGGCACATGCGGCGCTCCACGTCCACGAGTACCAGCGAGCCACCCCAACCGCCCCAGAAGCAGATGCGCTGCTCGGGGATGAAGGGCAGCGTGGCCGGCTCCGGCAGGCCGTAGCCCAGGCCCATGCACAGCGGCACCCCGAGAACAAGGTCGATGCCGCGGGCCTGCACGTCGAAGATGCGCGCCACCGTCTCGGGCTTGAGCCAGCGCCGCCCGCCCAATGTCCCCTCGCAGGCCACGATGGACTGCAGCTGCGCGACCGAACGCGCATTGCCGTGGCCGTTGGCGGCGCCGATGTCGGCGCGGCACCAATCCTCGCGGTGGCTGTAGGCCGCGTCGGGCACGGGGTTGGCGAGGGTGCGCACCATGGGGCTGGCCGGGTCCAGCGCGGCGAGGTCGAAAGGCGCCGGCGGCGGCGGCACGACGCGGGCCACACGAGCATCGGCCTCGGGCGGCAGGCCAATGTGGAAGTCGGCGCCCAGTGGGCCGGCCAGCTCCTGGGCCAGGAAGGCACCGGTCTTGAGGCCCGTGATGCGGCGAATCAGCTCGCCGACGAGGTGGCCGTAGTTCAACGCGTGATAGCCCGAGGCGCTGCCCGGCACCCACCAGGGCGGCTGCGCGGCCAGCATGGCGGTGCTGCGCTCCCAGTCGCACAGGTTGCCCATGGTCACGGGCGTCGCCCAGCCACTGACGCCTGAGGTGTGGCCCAGCACGTCGCGCACGAGGACGCTGGCCTTGCCGTTGGCCGCGAACTCGGGCCAGTAGCGGGCGACGGGGGCGTCAGGGTCCAGTTCGCCGCGGTCCACCAGCGTCAGCGCGCACAGCGAGGTCATGGTCTTGGTGGTGGACCAGACATGCGTCAGGGTGTCTCGCTCCCAGGGCTGCGTGCGGGCCTCGTCGCGATGGCCGCCCCAGAGGTCCACGACGAACTCGCCGTCTATGGTGAGAGCGAGCGATGCGCCCAGGTCGTCGCCACGCTCGAACAGCGCGTCGAAGGTGCGTGCCAATGCGTCCCAGCGCGGCTGGTGATGGCCATGGATGTGCTTCATGGTGTTCTCCTCCCCGCGGTTCAGAAGTCGTAGCTCGCGCCGATGGCGTATTGCCGCGGCGCCGTGTAGGTGACCTGGCGGGCCGCGCCGAGCAGGGGCGAGGCGATGCTCATGCTGTTGTAGGCGGTGGTGTCGCCGACATTGCGCACATTGGCCCAGAGCTTCCAGCGGCCCTCGGCAGGGCGCAGCGTGGCGGTCAGGTTCAGGATGCCGTACGCCGCCTGCATCGCGTCCGGCGTGTTGAACTCGGTGAAGTAGAAGCGGCCGCGCCAGCCGTAGTCGGCGCGCAGCGTGGCGCGCAGGTCGCCCACGCGGCCGGCCCATTCGGCGCCCACGGTGATCTGCTCTTTGGAAGCCTGCGCGAGCTGGCGGCCACGCACGTCGACCGGCGTGGTCGGCGCGTTGCGCAGGTCCACATTGGTGAAGGACGTGTATTTCGGGTCCATCAGGCCCAGGCCGGCCGACAGCGTCAGCTGGGGAACAGGGCGCACGGCGGCCTCGATCTCCAGGCCATCGATGCGTGCGGCCGAGGCGTTGGCGAGGATCGTCGTTGCCTGCCCGACCTGCGAGACCTGCATGTCCTTGTAGCGGCTGCTGAAGACGGCAGCGCTGAGCACGCCGCGGCGCTCCAGGAACTCGGTCTTGAAGCCCAGCTCGACGCTGCTGACCTTCTCGGGCTTGACGAGGTTGGGCTGCAGCGCGCCGAGGTTGACGGCACCCGACTTGAAGCCGTGCGACAGCTTGGCATAGGCCAGCGTGCCGGTCGCGGGCTTGTACTCGACACCCAGGCTACCTGGCGTGCTCGTCCAGCCGTCGCTGGGATGGCCCGTGCCGGCCACGCCGAAGGCGGCGATGTTCTGGTACTCGTCGGCGCGCTTGCTGTCGTGGTTGACGCGCAGGCCGCCCAGCAGCGACCACTGCGGGTTCAGCGTGTAGCGCAGGTCGACATAGGCAGCCGTGGAGCGCGTATGCACCGTGCCGCCTAGCAAAAGGCCCAAAGGGAAAGGTACGTTCAGCGGCTGACCCGGCGCGATGAAGCCCAGCGGCACCAGGGCGCTGATGGCGATGTCCTGGCGCTGGTCGAAGTCGATGGCCGTGACGCCGAACATCCATTGCAGCGGGCTGGCTTCGTCGGAGGCGAGATGGATATCCAGGCCCTTGTCCGTGCTGCCGGTGGAGAAGCCCGAGGTGGTGACCAGGGCCTCGGTGGTATCGCTGTCCCACAGCCGGTCGGCCTTGCTGCGCCGCCAGCTCAAGCTGGCGCTCAGCGTGTTGGTGCCGATGGGAAGCTCCAGCAGCGCCTGGGCCGTGCTGACCTCGACGCGGTTGGACGAGCCCTGGCTCTTGACGACGCGTGGGTCGCTGCTTTGCGTGACGCCGAACAGCAGCATGGGGATGGAGACCGGGTCGGCCAGCACCGGCACGCTCATGCCGGCTTCCGACTCGCGGTAGTGGCCGCCAATGAAGCGCAACGTGCCGTTGCCGCCCAGGTTGGTCTGCAGCTGGGCGCGCAATGCGCGGCTGGACATGTCGTCCAGGCGCTTGGGGCCGACCGAACTGGGACCGCCCGGCAGCACCGGCCCGGCGCTCTGGCCCGCCAGCGGGTTCTTCGTATAACCATCCGCCGCGCGCACCTGGTAGGACAGGCGGCCCAGCAGGCCACCGCCTTCGCCCAGCGGCCCGGAGACGAAGCCCTCGCTCTCGCGCCGGCCGTCGCTGCCCAGCAGCAGGCCCACGCGGCCCGCCAGGCTGCTGGTGGGCAGGGCCGAGATGATGTTGACCGCGCCGCCGGTCGCGTTGCGGCCGTACAGCGCACCTTGGGGACCGCGCAGGATTTCGACGCGCTGCGTGTCGAACAAGGCCGTGTTGGAGCTGGTCTGATCGGAAACGTAGGCGCCGTCGTTGTAGAGCGCCACACCGGGGTCGCCGCCGGCCAGGATGAAGACGTTGCCGATGCCGCGCACGAAGATCTGGCTGGCGCCCTGGCCGTTGGTGAAGCTGGTGTTGGGGCTGAGCAGGGCCAGGTCGGCCAAGCCCGTGTCGCCGCGCTCGGCCAGGCGCGCGCCGCTGAGGGCCGTGATGGCCGCGGGCGTGGTGTCCAGCACCGTCACACGCCGCTCCGCGGTGACGACGACACGTTCGATCTGGGTGGTCTCCTGCGCGGCCGCGAGCGCCGGCAGCATGGCCAGCGCGGCGGCCCGCGCGATGGGGCTGAGTCTCATGCTCTGTCTCCGGTCGCCGCGTCTGAGTGGCGGCGTGGAGTCATGGTCGCGGGCGGCGCGCGGGCCGGCTATGGCGAATCGGCAAGGCACTGTGCCGAATCGGAACCTGCGGTTGTCAGAAGCCTTTCAGCGTCTGGCTGGGCGACTCGCCGAAGCGCTCGCGGTAGCGCGCCGCGAAGCTGCCGAGCTGCCAGAAGCCCCATTGCGCGGCGATGGAGGTCACCGTCGTGGCCGAGCCGACTGCCGCTCGCAGCTCCTCGCGCACGCGGTCCAGCCGGTACTCCTGCAGGTAGCGCTGCGGCGACACGCCGAAGTGGCGCTCGAAGCCGCGTGCCAGCGCGCGCACGCCCACGCCGGCGGCGTCAGCGATGTCGGCCACCGAGGGCACGTCGGCCGCGTGGGCATGGATGTAGTCGCGGGCGCGGCGGGTGGAGGTTGGCAGCGCGGCCGGCATGTCCAGGCCGCGCGTGTAGCTGTTGGGCCAGGCCAGCAGCAGCTCGAAGAGGGCTGCGTCACGCAGACTGGCCTCCATGCGCTGGGCGGCCACGTGCGGGTAGGCGGGCGTGGCGGCCAGGTGGCCCAGCACGCGCAGCAGTGCTGCGACCGGCGCGCCGCCGGCCTCGCAATGGTCGGCAAAGCGCAGCGGGTGGGCCATGTCCGAGCCCAGCAGGGCGCGGCAGGCGCTGCCCATGTCGGCATCGTCCACGCGCAGGTTCAGCAGCTCCATGTCGCCGGACATCTCCAGCCCATGCACCTCGTCCGGCGCGATGACGCCGGCATCGCCCGCGCCATAGAGCTCCTGCCCGGCACTGCGCCACACCTCGCCCTGGCGCAGGTAGGAGAACACCCAGTGCCCGTGGGCGCGCGGCATGGCCATGCGCGTGGGCGTGCCGTAGCGCACCTCGCCCAGGTGCAGGCGCGCGAACTCGGCGCCACGCAGCTTGAGCGCGAGGCCTCGCTCGTCCTGCACGCGCAGCGCATGCGGGCCGTAGACGCCGCACAGCACGGCCTGGGCCTCGTCGGGGTTGGTTGTCTCGCACACCTCGACGAGGCGGGAATTGCCCAGCGCGGCCTGGACTTCGGCCCCCTGCAGCGGGTGCTCGGCACTGACGTTGGCGGCCAAGGGCGACATGACCGGGTTGTAGGCCAATTCCGGCGCGCGCGCCATCGGTGGGCGTGCGGGCACGCGACAGTCACCCTCGGGACAGGCATGACGAAGCTCATCCCCTAGTTCACGGCGCCTTTCGTGCACTTTGTCCATCCCGTCGCGGCAGTGCCGGACTGGGGCTTCGATTTGCCGCATCGGTCTCAAGCCGGTCGCCGCGCCACGGGGCGCTCCACACACTGCCCGCAGCCCCGGCCTGACGCCGCGGGCCTCAATCCCAAGGAGCATGTGATGAACCTGAAGAAGAGCTTGTGCGCCGCCGTGGCGGCGCTGTCCCTATCCGTGCCGGCCCTGGCCCAGGACTCCAGCTACACGCCGGGTTCGGTCTGGTTCTTCTCCAACATCAAGGTCGAGCCGGGCCACTTCGAGAAGTACATGGACTACCTCGGCACGAACTGGAAGAAGGTGCAGGAGCTGGGCAAGAAGGAAGGCATCATCGTCTCGTATCACGTGCTGGCGGTGAACGCGCAGCGCCACGACGAGCCCGACATCGTCCTGGCCGTCGAGATCAAGGACTACCAGAACAACGCCCAGCAACTGGCCTTCCAGAAGAAGGTCGAAGCCATGCTGGCGGCCGACACGCGCAAGCAGGACACGGCCTCGGGCGAGCGCGGCGCCATGCGCAAGATCGTCGGCAACATGCAGCTGCAGGAGCTGGTGCTCAAATAATGGAAAGCGGGCCGAAAGGCCCGAAATACCCCAAGAAAAAGCGAAGTGTCATTCAGCCTCCGACTGGCTGCGGATTGCGGGAAGCCTGACGAAAATCGCAGGCTTTCCCCGACGGACCCGCCATGCTCGAACTGCTGACGAACCCGCAGACCTGGATCGCCCTCGCGACGCTGACCGCGCTGGAGCTGGTGCTGGGCATAGACAACATCATCTTCATCAGCATCCTGGTCGACAAGCTGCCCAAGGCCCAGCAGGAGCTGGCGCGCCGCGTGGGCCTGTTCATGGCGATGTTCATGCGCATTGGCCTGCTGCTGATGCTGGCCTGGATCGTGGGCATGGTGGAGCCGCTGTTCACGCTGTTCGGCAAGGACATCTCGGGCCGAGACCTCATTCTCATCGGCGGCGGCCTGTTCCTGATCTGGAAGAGCACGGCCGAAGTGCACGGCTCGCTGGAGGGCGAGGACGAGAACCCCGGCGGTGCCGGCAAGGCCGCCAAGGCGGCGTTCGGCGCGGCCATCCTGCAGATCATGGTCATCGACCTGGTGTTCTCGCTGGACTCCATCATCACAGCCGTGGGCATGGTGGACGACGTGCGCATCATGATCGGCGCCGTGGTTTGCTCGGTCGCGCTGATGATGCTGTTCGCCGGCCCCATCGGCCGCTTCGTGTCCAACCATCCGACGATCAAGATGCTGGCGTTGAGCTTCCTGGTGGTTGTGGGCGTGGTGCTGGTCGCGGAGGGCTTCGGCCACCACGTGCCCAAGGGCTACATCTACTTCGCGATGGGCTTCTCGCTGGCAGTGGAGATGCTGAACATCAAGATGCGCAAGAAGTCCGCCAGCAAGGTCAAGCTGCGCCAGCAGATCCCCGGGGACTGACGCGGGGCCTGTTCTCGCCACGGCAATGGGCCGCGAAGGCCCGCCATAAGGGGCCAATCTAGACGCAGCGCGCAGCCCGCACTCGCGTGCGGGCCAGGGATGCAACAACGAGTGGCCCCTTATGGCGGGCCTTCCCGAAGGGTTGTGGCCAGAAAAGGCCGGATGCTGTGTCCCAAATCCTCGCCGGGTAACGACCCGGCTTGCGGTTTGTGACTTGCCTGCGACCTTTCTGGCCACAACGCGGCCCATTGCCGTGGCGAGAACAGGCCCTAGCTACCTTGCCATCCAGAAGAACACCGCCGTCATGCGGCGGTCCTCCAGCGCCTCGCCCACATAGGCCGAGGCGCTGTGGATCAGGTCGGCGCGGTACACCAGCAGGCGGTTGAAGCGCGCGTCCACGGCCACGTCTTCCACGAAGAGGTCCGGCGGCACGAAGCGCGTGCCCAGCGCCTCCACCAGGTTGGCGAAGCGCGACGGCACGCAGTTGCCGCCCGGCCGGCCATCGGGGTGGCGCACGCGAAAGAACGACGTGCCGGCATGGACCGGGATGTCGGGCGACAGGTACAGCACGCCGGCATAGGTGCACAGCGCGCGCGAGTCGGTGTGCGGCTTCACGTGCCCCTCGCCCAGCGCCACCGCCTGCACGCAGTTGTGGTTGACGCGGTCCGCAGCGCCCACCTGCGGCGCGAAGACCTTGCGGCAGCCGGTCTGCTTCAGCATCCACTGCTCCAGCGGTGCCAACTCCTCGTCCAGCAGCCCCGGCTGCAGGCGCATGCCCGGCCAGCTCTCGGCCCGGTGCGGTGCACCCAGCACCCAGTCATGCCGGGCCAGCGCGCGCTGGCGCACGGCCATGGGGTCGGGCAGTGCATCGTCCAGCACCCAGTAGTCGCGCCCGAGCTGGGGCTCACGGTAGACCAGACGGTTCAGCTGCGGGGCAGGCACGGGGCGGTTCATGGTGGGGCGGGAGTCTAGGGCCGGTACACAATGGCCCGTCATGGACGGCCTGCTCGATTTCCCCAGCGTCGCGCGATGACCTTGCACCTGACGCCCTTCGTCGCCTTCGACGATATCCCCTTCAGCCTGGGCGTCGAAGAGCTGGTGGCCCGGCTGGGTCCGCCCAGGCACCAGTCGCGCAACGCGGTCGACCTGAACGAGTACGACTACGGCCACAGCGTGCTGCGCTTCCAGGACAACGGCCGGCTCGAAGAGATCACCCGGCGGGCCCCGGTGCTGCAGCTGGACTCGGTCGCCATCCCCTTCAAGGCGCTGGAGAGCTTCGTGCGCGCACAGGACGATGACGCCTTCGAGCGCGCCGGCTTCCTCGTCAGCCCGGCCCTTGGCATCGCCTTCGTGCCGGGCGTGCCCGACTGGGTTACGGCGCTGGCGCGGCATTGCATTCCGTCGTGGCGGGCGCTGTGATTCGTGGGCTGCTGGCCCTGCTGCTCGCCGCGAGCCTGCCGGCCGGCGCGCAGCCACTGGTGCGGCTGGACCACATCCCCACCGCCGTGCGCGAACTTGAGCAGGCCCAGGCGGACTTCAAGGCGCTGGGCTTCGCCCTCAAGCCCGGCCGGCCGCATGGCAACGGGCTGCGCAATGCCCACATCAAGTTCGCGAACGGCGCGGGGCTGGAACTGATCACGGCCACTGAACCGCGCGATGCGCTGAGCACGCGCTACGTTACCTTCCTGCGCGAAGGCGAAGGGCCGGCCTACCTGACGCTGCATGCCGATGACGAAGCCCGCGCCGCCGCCGCCCTGAAGACGGCCGGCATATCGCACCGCTTCGATGCCGACGGCCTCTCGCTGACCGACCCGCGGCTGGACTGGATCTTCTTTGCCGGCGACAACCGCTCGCCCACCGATCGGCCCGAGCATTTTGCCCACGCCAACGGCGCGTTCGCGACGCGGGAGGTCTGGGTCGCGATGGACGATGCGACGCCGCTCGTGCAGTTGCTGTCGGCCCTGGGTGCCAAGGTGCGCGACGAACTGCGCCACCAACCCTTCGAGGCCCAAGCCCGGGTGTTCGAGCTGGCCGATGGCGGCAGCATCGTGCTTGTGCCGGCACGGCATCGTCTGGTGCCCGGTCACCCGCTGATCGCCGCTGTCATGGCCACACGGACTGGATCAGCGCGTTGGCATCAGGTCCACGGACTCTGGCTTGGACTAAGTGGCCCAGATGCGCGGGTCGCCGCCCGCGAGTGACCACAACCGCTCCCGCCACAGCGCCCTCACCCGCCGCAATGCGATGGTGACGGTCTCGACCTCGTCGCCGACGATGCGGGCCAGCAGCAGTGCACCCTGCGGGCTCACGAGATGGGTGACACCTGACAAGGCGACGCCATCCAGCAAGGCGCGGCTGTCGGTCAGTAGCGCCTCCGCGTCGTGCAGCGGCCCGCTCTGCGCATAGACCAACGTGCCCAGCACGCGGTGCCCCGCCAGGCCGCAGCGGCCATCGAGCAAGGCCTTGTCAGTGGCGGCCAGCCAGCCGCGGTCCAGCCAGCGGCCGGGGATCTCCAGGTGCTGAAGCATGCGGCCACGCTCGAAGGCCTCGCCCGCGGCGGGCAGCCCCAGGGCCAGCACCTCGCCGGCGATGAGGCTGGCGCCGGCGTCCAGTTGCAGCCTGACCTCGTTGCGGCCTTCGCAGCCGTTGTAGGCCAGCGTCTCCTGCGGCAGCCATTCCAGCCGCGCGCCAGCCGCCACGCGTGCCGTGACGGCTTGCACCGCCTCGCCGGCAATGGAGCGGTAAAAGCGCGTCGCTGCCGGCGTTGTGACGAGCAGGTGGGCGCCGGGCTGCACGGCGATGTCTATATCCAGCCGGTCGCCGCCCACCAGTCCACCGGGTGGATGGACGAGCACCGCGTGGGCGATGGCGTTGCCCTCCGGGTACAGCGTCTTCAGCAGCCGCAGCGGGCCATCGTGGCGTGCATGCACACGCGTGGCCGTGCCGTCGTGCGTTGCATTCAGCGCCAGCCGGGCCGGCCAGCGGACCCCATCAGTCAACGAGGAGGCCCTTCTTCTCGATGAAGCTCACCACCTCGTCCAGGCCCTCGCGGGTCTTGAGGTTGGTCATGACCCAGGGCTTCACGGGCCGCATGCGCTGGGTGTCGCTGCGCATGACGTCGAGGTTGGCGCCCACGTGCGGCGCGAGGTCGGTCTTGTTGATGACGAAGAGGTCGCTCTTGGTGATGCCGGGGCCGCCCTTGCGCGGGATCTTCTCGCCGGCAGCCACGTCGATGACGTAGATGGTCAGGTCGGACAGCTCGGGGCTGAAGGTGGCCGCCAGGTTGTCACCGCCGCTCTCGACGAAGACGATGTCAGCGTCGGGAAACTTCTCCAGCATGCGGTCCACGGCTTCGAGGTTGATCGAACAATCCTCGCGGATGGCCGTGTGCGGGCAGCCGCCAGTTTCAACGCCCATGATGCGCTCGGGCGCCAGCGCGCCGGCCACCGTCAAGAGGCGCTGGTCTTCCTTGGTGTAGATGTCGTTGGTGACGACGACCAGGTCCCAGCGCTCGCGCATGGCCTTGCAAAGCATCTCGACCAGGGTGGTCTTGCCCGAGCCCACAGGCCCGCCCACGCCTACACGCAGCGGCGGCAACTTCTTGGTGCGATTCGGGATGGCGTGCAGTGGAGTCATGAGCGGAACAGGCGTGAGTACTGGGTTTCGTGGCGAGCACCATGGATGCCCAGCAGCGGCGCAAAGGCCAGGGGCTCTGGAGCCGCCAGCGCCGTGGCCACGGCTTGCGGAATGGCTTGCACGAGGCGTGCCAGCAGGCGCTGCCCAGAGGTCTGCCCCAGCGGCACCGAGCGCACGGCGGCCTGCATCAGGTTCTCGGCCCAGCCGAAGGCGATCGCCGTCAACGCCGGCTCCAGTGCGGCGCCGCGCGCAGCGGCGGCCGCGCCCATGACGACCGGCCAGGCGGGGGCGGGCTTGAGTTGCTGCAGCAGCGGCAGCACGGCGGCATCCGCCACCAGGCCTTGCATCCAGGCCAGCAGGCTGCGGCCCATCTGCTGGGTCTGCTGCAGGCTTTCGCTGGTTTCGCGGGTTTGCAGCACCCAGGCGTTCAGCTCGGCCAGGCGCGGGCCGTCCAGGGCCAGTGTTGCGGCATGGGCTGCGGCGGCTACGGGCAGTTCGGCGCGGGCCTGCACGAGTTCCAGCTGGTTCAGCAGCCAGTCGCCGGCGCTGGCCTCGTCATGGACGATGCCGGCGTCGACGGCCGCTTCCAGGCCCTCGGAGTAGCTGAAGCCGCCCACCGGCAGCGCCGGCGAGGCGAGCCAGAGCAGGTGCAGCAGCGCGGCGTCAGTGCTTGTGGCCATGCCCGTGGTCGTGGTCCCCATGGGCGTGGTCGTGACCATGATCGTGCGACTGCCCATGCGAGTGGTCGTGCCCGCAACCGGGGCCATGCACGTGCACGGGAGCGACGGGGATGGACACAGGCTTGCGGGCCGGTGCCGGCTCATGGGCATGGTCGTGGTGCTCATGCCCGTGGTGGTGGCCATGGCCGGCCCCTTCGCCGTAGGCCCCGCCCTCGGGCTCGAAGGCCGCCTGCGCCTCGGTGACGATGAGATGCTGGCGGCGCAGCATGTCTGCCAGCACGGCGTCGGGCTCGAACTGCAGCAGTTCGGGCTGCAGCTCCAGCGGCACGTGGCGGTTGCCCAGGTGGTAGGCCGCGCGCAGCAGGTCGAACGGCTGGCCGTGCTCGCTGCAATGGCGCACCTGCATGACGGCCTGAGGCGCGGCGATGACGCGCAGCAAAGTGCCGTCCTCGGCGACGAGCACGTCGCCGCCGCGCAGGTGGGTGCCGCGCGGCAGCACCACGCCGATCTCGCGGCCCGTGGAGTCGGTGGCGGAGAAGCGGCTCTTGCTGCGGGCGTCCCAGTCGAGTTCGAGCGTGGGGGCGCGCTTGACGAGCACGGCGGCGAGGCCGGCGCCGCCGGCAATGCGTTTGGAGGCGTGGATCATGGCGCAAGTGTGCCCGAGAGCCCTTTCAGGCTGCCGCCGTGGGCTTGAATTGGGGCTCGCGGCGAAGTTTGCTGCGCTGTTCGTAGTCGGCGGCCAGCGCCAAGAGCTTGGCATCCGTCCACGCGGCGCCAAAGAAGGACAGCCCCACCGGCAGGCCGCTGACCTGGCCCATGGGCACGGTCACGTGGGGGTAGCCGGCGACGGCGGCGGGCGTCGTGGCCGAGGGCGTCGTGTCCTGGTCGCCCTTGACGGTGTCGATCAGCCAGGCCGGGCCGGAGGTGGGCGCGACGATGGCGTCGAGCTTGTGCTTCTTCAGCATGGCGTCTATGCCCTGGGACCGTGCCGCACGCCGACCTGCGGCCAGAGCCTTGACGTATTTGGGCGCTTTGAGGCCGCCGGCCTTGGCCGAAGCGGCAGAGGCCTCGAACCACTCCTGGCCGAACAGGGCCAGTATCTCGGGATGGGACTGGTTGAAGGCGACCAGGTCGGCCATGGACTGGAAGCTGCTGCCCGGCGCAAACTGGCGCAGGTAGTCGGCCATGGACGGCGCCATCTCGTAGACCAGCACGTCCAGTTCGCCCGCGCCCATGGCCTGGAACTGCGGCAGCGGTTCGCGCACCAACGTCGCGCCGGCGGCCTGCAGCACGGCCAGGGCCGCTTCGAACAACGCCACCGTTGCGCGGCCATGGCCTTCCACGAGGTTGGTGGCGACGCCTATGCGTTTGCCCTTCAGCGCTTCAGGCGGCAGCTTCAGCAGCGCGTCACGGTCGAAGTGCTTGAGTTGAGCCTTGGTGGCGGGGTCGGCCGGGTCCACGCCGGCCATGGCCCACAGCAGCAGGGCGGCGTCGGCCACGTTGCGGCACATGGGGCCGGCCGTGTCCTGCGAGAACGCGATGGGGATGACACCATGGCGCGAAATCAGGCCCACCGTGGGCTTGACGCCCACCAGCGCCTGCAGCGAGCAGGGCGAGGTGATGGAGCCGTCGGTCTCGGTGCCCACGCCCAGCAGCGCGAGGTTGGCGGCCAGGGCCGCACCGGTGCCGGAGGACGAGCCGCTGGGCGAACGGTCCAGCGCATAGGGGTTGAGCGTCTGCCCGCCACGGCTGCTCCAGCCGCTGATGGAGGCCTTGCCGCGGAAGTTGGCCCATTCGGACAGGTTGGTCTTGCCCAGGATGACGGCGCCGGCCTCGCGCAGCCGGGTCACCAGCGTGGCTTCCTTCGCCACCGCCACGCCGGCAAGCGCGATGGAGCCGGCCGTGTTGGACATGCCTTGCGCCGCGATGTTGTCCTTCAGCAGTACCGGCAGGCCGTGCAGGGGCCCGCGCAGCTTGCCGGCGGTCCGCTCTGCGTCGAGCCCGGCGGCGGTGGCCTCGGCATCGGGGTTCAGCTCGATGACGCTGCGCAGCCTGGGGCCGCCGCGGTCCACGGCGGCGATGCGGGCCAGATAGGCCTGCGTCAGCTCGACCGACGTGAGCCGCCCTTCGGCCATCTGACGGCCCGCGTCGGCAGCGGTGAGCTCGGTCCAGCGGAAGCTGGGCACGGTGGCTGAGGCGGCGGTCGCCATGGTGGCTGCGGACAACGCGGGGGTGGCGGAAAGGAAGTCTCGGCGTTTCATGGGGCCAGCGTACGCGGCCCGGACGAAAGACCCAACGGTGACAGCCCTCACCTGCCGGCCAAGGCATGATTCCGGATCTCTCCGAGACAACCCGCCATGCAACTCGAAACCCTTACCGTCTCCGTCCAGGACCACATCGCCACCGTCCGCCTGAATCGCCCCGACAAGGCCAACGCGATGAACGCGACGATGTGGCAGGACATCCGCCGCGCCTTTGACTGGGTGGACAGGCAACCCGAGGCACGCGTGGCCGTGCTGGAGGGCGAAGGCAAGCACTTCACCGCCGGTATCGACCTGTCGATGATGATGGGCCTGGCACCGCAGATCGAGGACCCCTGCGACGGCCGCACCCGCGAGGGCCTGCGCCGCGTCATCCTGGACATGCAGGACACGCTCACCAGCCTGGAGCGCTGCCGCAAGCCGGTGCTGGCGGCCATCCACGGCGCCTGCGTGGGCGGCGGCATCGACCTGATCACCTGCGCCGACATGCGCTACTGCAGCAGCGACGCCTACTTCTCCATCAAGGAGATCGACATCGGCATGGTGGCCGACGTCGGCACGCTGCAGCGGCTGCCCAAGCTGATCGGTTCGCAAGGGCTGGTGCGCGAGCTGGCCTACACGGGGCGGCGCATGGAGGCGACGGAAGCCCAGCAACTGGGCCTGGTGAACCGCGTGTTCGACGGCCGTGAGACGCTGCAGGCCGGTGTGCGCGAGATCGCCGCAAGCATCGCTGCCAAGTCACCGCTGTCCATCCGCGGCACCAAGGAGATGCTGAACTACGCCCGCGACCATTCGGTGGCCGATGGTCTGAACCATGTCGCCACCTGGAACGCCGCCATGCTGATGAGCGAGGACCTCACCAAGGCCATGATGGCCGGCAAGGCGACGCCGACGTTCAGGGACTAGGCACGGGGTTCACGGCTGCCCCACCAGGCCGCGCCGACGATCATCGCGCCGCCAATCGCCAGCGAGGCCGACAGCGGCTGGCCGGTGACTGCCATCACGACCGCCGTGGACAGCAACGGCGTCAGGAAGGCCAGCAGCCCGATGCGCCGCGGGTCGCCGGCTTTCAGCGCCGCGTCCCACAGGAAGAAGGCGCCGCCCAGCGGCCCCAGGCCCAACGCTGTGATCAGCGCCACGTCGCGCGTGCCCAGGCTCACGGCGGGCTCCCACAACGCATGGCAGGCCAGGGACAGCAGGCCGGACACAGCCGCAAAGCTGCCGACCGCGCTTGTCGGGAAAGCCGGCACGCGCCGCGTGGCCAGCGAATAGGTGGACCACACCAGGGCTGAACCCAAGGCCAGCGCGTAGCCCAGGTGCCAGCTGCCGTCCCAGGTGCCCTCGCCTCCACGGCCCAGGATGACCACCGCCGCGCCGGCGAAGCCCAGCAGCGCCGCGCCGACCTGAGCCGCTCGCCACTTCAGCCCCGGCAGCACCAGCGGCGCCAGCACCACCATGCCCAGCGGCCAAAGGTAGTTGATGAGGTTGGCCTGCAGCGCCGGTGCCGTGCGCAGCGCGATGAAGAGCAGCAGGTGAAAGCCGAAGAGGCCGTACACGCCCAGGGCCAGCGTGCGCCAGGGCACGGCCCAGGCCTGCCAGCGAAAACGCGACAACGGCAGGGCCAGCGCGCTGCCAACGAGCAGGCCCAGGCCCGTCAGCAGGAAGGGCGGCACATGGGCGAGCGACACGCCCAGCGCCGCGAGCGAGGCCCACATCACGATGGCGCCCAGGGCCAGCAGATCGGCTTTGGTCATGCCGGCAGTCTGCGGCCGGCGCCGTCGCGCAACGCCGGGCGGTCGTCGCGGATCAGCGATCGCTGGGACTGGCCTGGCGCCGCAGCGCCGCCGTCAGCGCCGATGGCGAGTCGTAGCCCACACGCTGTGCCACCAGCGCGACGGCCAAGCCGGCGGCTCGCAAGGCGCGGGCCCGCTCCAGCCTCTGCGCGCGCAGCCACTGCATGGGCGTGAGCCCGGTGGCCGACAGGCAGCGCGCGCGGAACTGGCTCTCGGCCAGGCCCGCTCGGGCGGCCAGGTCCGCCACGGTCAAGGGTGCCGCCAGACGCGCCTGCGTCCAGCGGCGCAGGCCCACCCAATCGATGGCACGGCCACCGCGCAGCACCGCACGCACTTCGCCAGGTCCCCAGGCCTGCACCAGCAACTGCGCACCCAGCTCCTGCGACACCGGCAGGCCTTGCCGAAGCGATGCGGCTAGGAAGCGCGCCAGATGGTCCAGCGGCTGCGCATGCAGCGGTTGCAGTGCGCGGCCCAGCCAGGCGGGGTCTGCCGTGTCGAGCACCAGGCACTCGCTGCCCCGGGGCGCCTCGAAGTCGTGCAGCGCACCCGGCGGAATCAACAGGCCCTGCCCTGCCGCCAACCGCTGCCCGCGGCCGTCCAGCTCCAGTTCCAGCGCGCCGTCTAACGTCCACAGCACCTGGGCGTGGCTGTGCGCATGGCTGCCCCGTGAGGGGCCATAGCGGCGGAGGGTGAGCGAGGGGTTCACGGTAGCCAAGCCTACAGGAAAGGCCTGTCCGCTTAGCATCCGCTCATGCTGACGCTCTCTCAAACCCTGGCCTTCCTCCTGACCGCTGTGGTGCTGACCGCCTCGCCGGGGCCGGACAACCTGATGGTGCTGAGCATGGGCATGTCCCGCGGGCGGCTGGCGGGCATCGTGTTCGGCCTGGGCTGCGCGCTGGGCTGCCTGAGCCACACGCTGCTGGCCGTGCTGGGCGTGAGCGCGCTGGTGGCGGCGTCGCCGTTCGCGTTCACACTGCTCAAGGTGGCTGGCGGCTTGTATCTGGTGTGGATGGGCGTACAGGCCTGGCGGCATGCCGGCGCGGTGCGGGTGGGCGGTGGAAATGGCGACACAACTTCGCTGCGGCAGCTCTTCGTGAAGGGGCTGATCGCGAACGCCATCAACCCCAAGGTGGTGCTGTTCTTCCTGTCCTTCCTGCCGCAGTTCGTCGTGACGTCGCAAGGCCAGGTGGAATGGCAGCTCGGGCTGCTCGGCGTGCTGTTCACCGCCCAGGCGGCCGTGCTGTTCGGGTTGCTGGGCTACTTCTCGGGCAGCGTGGGCGCCTGGCTGAACCGCCGCCCGACGGTGGGGCAATGGCTGGACCGGCTGGCGGGCACGGTCTTCATCGGGTTGGGTGTGCGGATGATCACGAGCCGCTGAGCCGTCGGCCAAGGTTGGGAACCATTCGGCGGCTTGGGCCACTCACGCCGCGAGTCCGGGGGCAGCAACCCCGGGCGTTCGTTGGGCATCCAAATCCGAAAGACGAGCCATGGCTGAAAAAATAGATCTGCTGAAGAAATCCTGCGAGGCGGCCGAGAAGGTCATCGAGGACTGCTACGCCGACATCAAGGACAACGAGCGCCTCGTGGGCCAGACGGCCGGCGTGATCCAGGAAGGCGTCAAGGAGATCGGCCTGCGGGTGCAGGAGCTCAAGGACCAGGGCGCCAAGGGCACAGAGCTGAAGGACTTTGCGGGCGACGCCGAGATCAAGAAGATGGTGGCCTCCATCGAGCAGTTCTTTGGCTCGCTCGACAAGTCGCTCAAGAAGGTCACCGCCACGCACACGGCCGCCAAGACCAAGGGCCTGGACGCGTTCTGGGCCGTCAAGGTGGATCTCGAGAAGGAGATCAAGGACCGCAAGAAGGCCATCAGCACCAAGCTGGGCACGGGCAACAAGTCGCTGCCGGACATGGAAAAGCTGCTGGTCGCTATGAACAAGTTCAAGGACACGGCCAGTTTCTTGGGCGTCGCCGGCTTCAAGCCCGAGACCATCGAGGACCACCGCAAGGAGTTCGGCTACCAGGTCAAGGACGAGATCGCCAAGTCCAAGGACTTGCGCCTCTCCAGCGAGCAGCAGATGCTGGACGAGCAGGCACTCAACGAGCGCAACCTGGCCAAGAACATCGGCCTGTGCAAGACGGCCCTGGGCGCCGCCACCGCCGCACAGCAGGCTGCGAAGGCCGCGGCTTCCAAGAAGGACGCGAGCGCCCTGAAGCAACAACAGCAGATCGTGGCCAAGGCGCTGACCGAGGTTCGAGACCTGGAATCCATCTTCGTGCGCGCCTTCAAGGACCAGTGGATCAAGACCAAGATCGCCGACTCGTCCATCAAGGGCAAGGTCGAGAACTCGTTCAAGGCCACCACGCAGGTCCGCCAGGCCATCGAGGTCATCGACCTCCAGGTCAAGGCGCTGGAGCTTTGATCCCTGAGCCCAGGGCTCAAAACAGGAAGTAGCGCTGCGCCATCGGCAGCTCCTTGGCTGGCTCGCAGGTCAGCAACTGCCCATCGGCGCGCACCTCGTAGGTCTGCGCGTCGATCTCCATCGCTGGCAGGTAGTTGTTGAGCACCATGTCGGCCTTCTTGACGGTGCGGCAGCCCTTCACCGGCACCAGCGTCTTGGCCAGGCCCAGCTTCTCGACACTGCCCTGCCCCGCCTGGCTGACAAAGGTCAGCGAACCCTGCGACAGCGCGCCGCCGAAGCTGCCGAACATGGGCCGGTAGTGCACCGGCTGCGGCGTCGGGATGGAGGCGTTGGCGTCACCCATGGCCGCCGCGGCGATGAAGCCGCCCTTCAGGATCAATGAGGGCTTCACGCCAAAGAAGGCGGGCTTCCAGATGACGAGGTCGGCCCATTTGCCGACTGCTATCGAACCCACCTCGTGGCTGATGCCATGGGCCAGGGCCGGGTTGATGGCGAGCTTGGCGAGGTAGCGCTTCACGCGCGCGTTATCGTTGCCGGCGCCGTCGCCTGGCAAGGCACCACGCTGCACCTTCATCTTGTGCGCCGTCTGCCAGCAGCGCAGCGACACTTCGCCCACGCGGCCCATGGCCTGCGAGTCCGACGAGAACATGCTGATTGCGCCCAGGTCGTGCAGCACGTCCTCGGCCGCGATGGTCTCGCGGCGGATGCGGCTTTCGGCAAATGCCAGGTCTTCGGCGATGCCCGCGTCCAGGTGATGGCAGACCATCAGCATGTCCAGGTGCTCGTCCAGCGTGTTGACGGTGAAGGGCCGCGTCGGGTTGGTAGAGCTGGGCAGCACATTGGCTTCGCCGACGACCTTCATGATGTCCGGCGCATGCCCGCCACCCGCGCCCTCGGTGTGGAAGCTGTGGATGGTGCGGCCCTTGAAGGCGGCAATGGTGTCCTCCACGAAGCCGCTCTCGTTGAGCGTGTCGGTGTGGATGGCGACTTGCGTGTCGGTCAGTTCGGCCACATTCAGGCAGTTGTCGATGGCCGCGGGCGTGGTGCCCCAGTCCTCGTGCAGCTTCAGGCCAATGGCGCCGGCCTCGATCTGCTGCATCAGCCCTTCGGGCCGGCTCGCATTGCCCTTGCCCATGAAACCCAGATTCATGGGGAAGGCCTCGGCCGCCTTCAGCATGGTTGCGATGTGGCTGGGGCCGGGCGTGCAGGTGGTGGCCAGCGTGCCGGTGGCCGGGCCGGTGCCGCCGCCGATCATGGTGGTCACGCCGCTCATCAGCGCCTCTTCGATCTGCTGCGGGCAGATGAAGTGGATGTGGGTGTCGATGGCGCCGGGCGTCACGATGAAGCCCTCGCCCGCGATGATCTCGGTGCCGGGGCCGATGACGATGTCCACGCCGGGCTGTACGTCGGGGTTGCCGGCCTTGCCGATGGCCGCGATGCGGCAGCCGCGCAGGCCGATGTCGGCCTTGACGATGCCCCAGTGGTCCAGGATGACGGCATTGGTGATGACGGTGTCGACTGCGTCACCCGCACCGGGCCCGCTCGGCCGCTGCGACTGGCCCATGCCGTCGCGCACGGTCTTGCCGCCGCCGAACTTGACCTCCTCGCCATAGCCGCCCGAACGCAGCGTCAGGTCCTGCTCGATCTCGATGACGAGCGCCGTGTCGGCCAGGCGCAGCTTGTCGCCGACGGTGGGGCCGAGCATCTCGGCATAAGCCCTGCGGGAAATCTTCATGCGAGCCTCCGCACGGCCGCCCGAAGGAGGCGAGCGCCCCCTCGGGGGGCAGCGAACGCAGTGAGCGTGGGGGCGGACATGTTCATAGCTTGCCCTGCACCAGGCCGCGAAAGCCCCAGACGGCACGGTCACCGGCCAGCTCCACGAGCTCCACGGTGCGCGCCTGCCCGGGCTCGAAGCGCACGGCCGTGCCGCTGCAGATGTTGAGCCGCATGCCCCGCGCCGCCGCGCGGTCGAAGCTCAGCGCCGCATTGGTCTCGGCGAAGTGGTAATGCGAGCCCACCTGTATGGGCCGCGTGCCGCTGTTGGCGACCTTGAGGGTCAGCGTGCGCCGGCCCGGGTTCAGCTCGATGTCGCCGTCGGCCGTGATCAGCTCGCCGGGGATCATCACTTGCGGCCCTTCACCAGCCACCAGACCGCGACGCCGGCCGCCGCGACGAGCGCCGTCATGCCGACGCCGTCCCAGCCGTGCAGGTGCATGGCCGGCGCACCGTGGCCGTCGTGGGCAAACGCCGGGGCGCTGATCAGGGCAAGCAGGAGTGCACGCATGGCTAGGCAATCGGTTGGTGGACGGTGACGAGCTTGGTGCCGTCGGGGAAGGTGGCTTCGACCTGGATCTCCGGGATCATCTCGGGCACGCCGTCCATGACATCGGCCCGGGTCAGGATCTCGCGGCCTTCGCTCATCAGCTGGGCGACCGTCTTGCCGTCGCGCGCGCCTTCGAGGATGGCTGCCGAGATGAAGGCTACGGCCTCCGGGTAGTTCAGCTTGAGCCCACGAGCACGGCGCCGCTCGGCGAGCAGCGCGGCCGTGAAGAGCAGAAGCTTGTCCTTCTCACGAGGGGTCAGTTCCATCCCGGTCTCTCTTGCAAGGTGGGTGCCAATCCTGCAGCACTTCAGTAGCCGACGGCTTACGCGCCTGCCCGGACGGCTTGCGCACCGTTGTGCCCAGTGCAATCCAGCCCACCAGCGTCTCACCCGGCCCGCAGAACGCAGCGGCGATGGCCGGGTTGCGCACCTTGGCGCCACTCAGCATCTTGCCGCCAAACCCCAGCAGGTGGGCTGCCGTCATGAGGTTGGCGATCGCGCCACCTACCGCCGCCCATTGCTCGTGCGCCGGCACTTGCGGATGGCCCATATCAATGCGGGCGACGACGGCCACGGTTATGGGTGGGCGCAACGCGCGCTCCGCATCGAGAGCCGCGCCCTCCTCGCCCTTGCCTGCCTCGCGCGCCGCGTCGGCAAACAGGGCGGCCATGCCCTCTTTGGCGGCGCCGCGCACCAGTCTGAAGCGATAAGGCACCAACTCGGCGTGATCCGGTGCGCGCAGGGCGGCTTGCACCATCATCGCCAACTGCTCGTCGCTCGGGCCAGGTTCGACGAGGTGCTTGGGGCCGACGGAGTAGCGGCTGAGCAGGGCTTGCAATGCGGCTTGTTCGGGAGTCATGCTGCGAGTGTGCCCGTGCCAATGGCGGAGGGGCGAGGGAGTCGAACCCTCCCGGGAGCGCATGGCGCCCCCCACCGGGTTTGAAGCCCGGCCGACACACCGGTGTCGTTGCCCCTCCATGTTCATGCCAGTTGTTCGGCGAACAGTGCACTGTCCGCCCTCAACCTGTGCTCGTCGCCCACCCGGCGCAGCAGCCCGACGCGGTCGAAATGCTCGAGATGCTGGATGGCCCGCTTGCGCCCCAGGCCTGTCGCATCACGGAACGCCGCGGCCGTGACGTTGCCCTGCTCGGCGCCCAATACTCGCGTGATCGCCGCGAGTCTGGTCATCGTCGCGGTGTCGCAGTAGAGGTCTTTCACCACCTGATGCAGCTCGCCCTGCTGTGCCAGGCGCGCGAGTGTGGCGCGCATCAACGCCTCGGGCTCGGCGCAGTCCTTGGCGAGGTCGCGGGCCCAGGCGCCTTCTGCACCTGCGGTAGTGAGCCGAGGAGCGACCTTCTGCGCGATGCGCTGCTCGGCGGCCGACAACTGCACGCCGTGCTCTGGCAGGTGCACGAAGGCACCGCGCACGGCGATGCGACCGACGGCGCGCAGATCGGCCAGCAGCTCGCGCCACAGCGGCTCGGCCATGCGCGGCGCGACGAGGCGGCGCAGCCTGGCGGCATCGGGACCCAGTTCATCGGGCGATTTCGCGTGGAAATCGGCAAGGGCTGCAAGCAGTCTGGCCGTCAATGCGGCACGGGCATCCGCACCAAGTGCCCAACCCTGCAGCGGCTCGGCCAGCCCTTCGGCTTGCGCAAAGCGGGCCAGGTCCAGACCGAGCGGCGACAGCGCCAGCAAGCGCTCCCGGCGCTCCGTTGAAGTGGGCAGTTCGCAGGCCGTCAGCTCCGTCAGCCGCTCCGGCGTGCGGCGGTAGCGAGCCGGCGCAAATGGATCCAGCACGATGCCGCCGGCCAGCGTGCGGGCGGCACCGGCATCGCGCAGCACGAGGCGATCGCCGCGCCACGCACCGACGGGGGCGTGGCAGACGACCTGCACGCGTGCTGACGCGCCGGGTTCGATGATGTCACCCTCGTCCAGCACGGCGATGCTGGCCGTCACGGACTGGGCGCCCAGGTGCAGATGAACTCGCGTGCCGGAGCGCAAAGGCTTGGCCTCGCCGGGCCAGAGCGTCAACCGTGCATCGAAGCGGTCCGTCGCCAACGCCGCTGACGGCGCCGTCAGCCACTGGCCGCGCGGCGCCTGCTCCTTGGCGAGGCCGGCCAGCGCGACGGCGCAGCGCTGACCCGCATGCGCACGATCGACACTGCGGTTCTGGGCATGCAGGCTCTTCACGCGGGCGCGACGGCCCTGGATGACCAGTTCGTCGCCCACCGCAATCTCGCCGGCATGCAAGGTGCCGGTGACGACGGTGCCCACGCCATCAAGGCTGAAGGCGCGGTCCACGGCGAGCCGTGCGGCCAGGCCTTGGAGGTCGCGCAGCGGTGTGCAATGCGCCGCATCGAACAGCAGCTCGCGCAGCGCCTCCACCCCCTGCCCGGTCTGGGCGGAAACGGCCAAGATGGGCACATCGTCCAGGCCGGTGCCAGCCAGCAACGCCCTCACCTCGCTTTGCAGCGCTTCCACGCGGCCTGGCTCGGCCCGGTCGATCTTGGTGATCGCGACGGCACCCCGCTTGAGGCCCAACAGGCTCAGCACAGCCAGGTGCTCCAGCGTCTGCGGCATGACGCCATCGTCGGCCGCAACAAGCAGCAGCGCGCAATCGATGCCGCTGGCACCGGCCAGCATGGTGTGCACGAGCTTCTCGTGGCCGGGCACGTCGATGAAGCCGATGCGCTCTCCATGTCCAGGAACGTCCAGGTAGGCATAGCCCAGCTCGATGCTGATGCCGCGTGCCTTCTCCTCGGGCAGGCGGTCAGTGTCCACGCCCGTCAACGCGCGCACCAGCGTCGTCTTGCCGTGGTCGATATGGCCGGCGGTCCCGACGATCACGCCAAGGCCTCCTTCAGCACGCCCAGTTGCGAGGTCAGCAGCGCGGAGTCTTCGAGGCAGCGCAGGTCCAGCAGCAGGCGGTCATCCTGGATGCGACCGATGACCGGGCGCGGCAGGCCGCGCAGTGCTGTCGCCAACGCGTCCAGCGTGCGACCGCGGCCATCGACCGCCTTGATCGCCAAACCCGCCGACGGCAGGCGCTCCACGGGCAGCGAGCCGGAGCCGATCTGGCTTTGCAGGGCGACCGTCTCGACAACGAAGCGCGGTGAGACGGCGGCCGCAACATCGGGCAACAGACGCTGAGCCAACTCGGCAATCTGCACCTGATTTCGAGTCAGGAGCCTCAGGGTTGGCAGGTCCTGCGCCAACCGCTCGGGCCGCAGGTAAAGCCGCAACGTGGCCTCCAGCGCTGCAAACGGCAGCTTGGACAGGCGCAGCGCGCGCTTCATCGGGTACTTGCGGATGCGGCCGACGGCTGCCTTGCTGCCCACGATGAGGCCGGCCTGCGGGCCGCCCAGCAGCTTGTCGCCGCTGAACGTGACCACATCGCAACCAGCCGCCAGCATCGCCTGCGGCAGCGGCTCGGCAGGCAACCCCCACTTCGACAAGTCCACCAGCGCACCGCTGCCCAGGTCGGTCATCAGCGGCAGGCCCGCGGCATGCGCTATTGGAGCGAGCGTGGCCTCGTCCACGGCGGCGGTGAAGCCTTGCACCTGGTAGTTGCTGGTGTGCACCTTGACGATGAGGCCGGTGCGCGGCGTGATGGCGCCCTCGTAGTCGCGCGGGTGGGTGCGGTTGGTGGTGCCCACTTCCACCAGCGTGGCGCCAGCCGCGGCCATCACGTCCGGCATGCGGAAGGCCCCGCCAATCTCCACCAGTTCGCCGCGCGACACGATGGCTTCCTTGCCGCGCGCCAGCGCCGCGATGCCCAGCAGCACGGCGGCGGCGTTGTTGTTGACGACGGTGGCCGCTTCCGCGCCGGTCAGCTCGCACAGCAGGCCTTCGATGAGATCGTCACGGTCACCGCGGCCGCCGGCTTCGAGGTCGAACTCCAGGTTGTTGGGCGAGCCCATCAGCGCCAGCACCTGCTGCAGCGCCGCGTCGGCCAGCAGCGAGCGGCCCAGGTTGGTATGGATGACCGTGCCGGTGAGGTTGAGGACCGAGCGCATGTTGGGTTGCATGCGCGCGTGCACGCGTTCGGCCAGGGCCTGGGGTAATGCGTCGAGTTCGGCGCGCGCCAGCTCACCCGCGACGGCACGCGCGCGCAAGCCATCCAGCAGCGCCCTCGCTTCGTTCGCTACAAGCGTGTGGCCATGCTCGGCGACAAGTGCCGCGCACTCGCGAAGCAGCTTGTCCAGCGCCGGCAGGTCTTTCGGACTCGCCTTGGAACCGTGGACCACGGATTCGTCGGGCGCAGCCATCAGTGGCTCCGTCCAGGCGGTGGCTGCGCTTCCTCGGGCTCGCCGAACAGCAGCAGCAGGTTGACGCCGTGGCGCTGCAAACCGGCCTCGCCCACCAGCAGGTCCAGCGTCAGGCTGGCGAGGTCATCGGCGATCGGCTCCACGCCGTTGTCGCGCGCCGGGTGCATGAGCTTCAGGTAGTGGCCGCACTCGCTGCAGCACTCGGCCTGCACGACGGCATCGGTCGTCGTGGAGCTGTCGTCGGCCGCCACCAAGCTTTGCAGCGAGATGCCCTTGGTGCTCTGGCAATGCGTGCACTTGACGCGCACATAGTGCCACTGCGTCGCGCACAGGCCGCAGGCCAGATAGCGCGCACCGTCGGCACCCAGGCGCTCGACGGAGGCGACCGGGCGCGAGCCGCAGCAGGGGCACAGTGTGGTGTCGTCGATGCGGCCGAACGCGGCCACAGGCGCCGGGGCCGCGGCCGTCTGCTGCGCGAGGCGCACGAAATGAAGCTGCAGGCCAGCGGCGATCAACGGCGCCGCCGCCAAGTCCAGCCCCAGCATGACGCCGGACAGCAGGCGCCCGGCCTGCGTCTCCAGATGCTCGTCGCTGGCCTCGGCGAGCTGCAGCGCCGTGGTCTTGGCGGGGCCGTCAGCAACGCGGCTGGCCAGGTCGACGAGCAGCGCCCGCAGTGACTCACGCCAGACAGGTGCGCGCGGCCTGGTCTCGGCCGGCAGCAACGGCAGCCCGGCGCGGGCGGCGGCGTCGATCTCGTCAGGCGTTGGTAGTGGCACGGTGACACGCGAAGTCAACGCACGATGCTGAGCCTCGGCCAGTTCGGCGACGAAGAGCAGGAAGTCGCACATCGCATGCCCCGGCGCCAACGCGCGCAGGCGCAGCGCACGCTCGGCGAAGACGCCGGGCTCGGGCAGGTGCAGGAAGGTCAGTTGCTCGCCGGCGCGAACGGCGATCTCTTCCGGGCTGAGTAGCTTCTGGGGGCTGGCGGTCACTGCTTTCCTGTCATCTCACGGTGCCACAGCGGGTGATTCTGGCGCGCCCAGCCCTCGGTGACCGTGCCGCGCGTCATCGCCCGCAACGTGCCCCTGACCCAGATCGCCGCGTAGACGTGCACGATGACCGTCAGGATCAGCACCGTGGCCGACAGCGCGTGCAGCACGACGGCAATGCGGCGGGCCAGGATGGGGAAGCTGTCGGCGAACCAGGGCTGCCAGAACATGAAGCCGGTCAGCACCAGCACCAGCAGGGAGATGACCATCAGCCAGAACACCTGCTTCTGGCCGGCGTTGTAGCGGCCGGCGGGTGGCATGTGGCTCTTGTCGCCGCGCAGCATCTCGCCGCTGTGCTTCATCCACTCCTTGTCCTGCTCGTTCATCACGTTGTGTCGCCACAGCTTGAGGAACATGAACAGGAAGCACAGCGCCATCAACAGCCCCATGAAGGGATGCAGGATGCGCGCCCAGGTGCCGCCGCCGAACAGCGCGGTCAGGAAGTAGAAGGCGGGGTGGAAGAAAGCCAGGCCCGACAGCCCGGCACCCAGGAAGAGCAGCACGATCAACCAGTGGTTGGTGCGCTCGCCAGCGTTGTAGCGCTGCAGAAAGCGTGTTCGCATGGTGCGCTCCTGTCAGGCGTTGGGGTGATCCGCATCGTCGCGGGCGACGTTGCGGTCAGCTTCAGGGTCGTCCGGGTCCTCGATGGGGCCCACACGCGTGTAGTGGAAGAAGCCGGCCACGGCCGCGCCAATCATGGCGGCAACCGCCAGCGGCTTGGCCACGCCCTTCCACAGCGACACCAACGGGCTGATCTTCGGGTCCTTGGGCAGGCCGTGGTACAGCTCGGGCTGGTCGGCGTGCTGCAGCACGTAGACGACGTGGGTGCCACCCACGCCCGGCGGGTCGTAGATGCCCGCGTTGGCGTAGCCGCGCTCCTTCAGGTCCACGATGCGTTCGGCGCCAAAGTCCAGCATGGCCTCCTTGGTGCCGAAGCGGATCGCCCCGGTCGGGCAGGCCTTCACGCAGGCCGGCTCCAGGCCCACGCCCACGCGGTCGGAACAGAGGCTGCACTTGTAGGCCTTGGAGTCGACCTTGCTGATGCGCGGCACGTCGAAAGGGCAGCCCGTCACACAGTTGCCGCAGCCCACGCAGTGCTCGGAGATGAAGTCCACGATGCCGTTCGTGTATTTCACGATGGCGCCGGGCGCCGGGCAGGCCTTGAGACAGCCGGGGTCTTCGCAGTGCATGCAGCCGTCCTTGCGGATCAGCCATTCCAGCCTGTCCTTTTCGACCTCCACCTCCGAGAAGCGCATGACCGTCCAGCTCTGCGGCGTCAGGTCGCGCGGGTTGTCGTAGGTGCCGTGGGTCTCGCCCACTTCGTCGCGCAGGTCGTTCCACTGCATGCAGGCGACCTGGCAGGCCTTGCAGCCAATGCAGGAGGACACGTCGATGAGCTTGGCCACCTCCGCCACGCTCTTGCGGGCCTGCGGGGATGGCGTCGTCGTGGCTGAGCGCTTGGCAATGTCGAGTGATTGGAGTGATGACATGGCGCTCCCCCTCAGGCTTTTTCAAGGTTGACGGTGAAGCTCTTGAACTCCGGCGTCTGCGTGTTCGCGTCGCCCACGAAGGGGGTCAACGTGTTCACGAGATAGCCGGGCTTGGCCACGCCGACGAAGCCCCAGTGGTTGGGCAGGCCCACGGTGTGCACGCGCTTGCCGTCCACGTCCAGCGACGCGATGCGCTTGGTGACCACGGCCACGGCCTTGATGAAGCCGCGGTTGCTGGTCACCTTGACCCAGTCGCCGTTGGCGACCCCTTTCTCCTTGGCAAGTTCCTCGCCGATCTCGACGAACTGCTGCGGCTGCACGATGGCCGAGGTGCGCACGTTCTTGGTCCAGTAGTGGAAGTGCTCGGTCAGCCGGTAGCTGGTGGCCACGTACGGGAAGTCCTTGGGCGCGCCGAAGGCCTCCATGTCGCCCTTGAACACGCGAGCGGCCGGGTTGGACTTGGCCTTGGCGTTCTGCGGGTGCATGGGGTTGGCTGCAAGCGGCGTCTCGAAGGGCTCGTAGTGCTCGGGCAGCGGGCCGTCCACCATGCCGGTAGGCGCAAACAGCCTCGCCACGCCCTCGGCGGTCATGATGAAGGGGCGCACCGCATCGGCGTCCGTCGGGTTGGCGTCGGGCCGGATGTCGGGCACGTCGGAGCCGCCCCAACGCTCGCCGTTCCACGCGACCAGCCGGCGCTTGCCGTTCCAGGGCTTGCCGGTCGGGTCGCAGGACGCCGTGTTGTAGAGCACGCGCCGGTTGGCCGGCCAGGCCCAGGCCCAACCCAGCGTCTGGCCTATGCCGTAGGGGTCGCTGTTGTCGCGGCGAGCCATCTGGTTGCCGGCCTGCGTCCAGGCACCGGTGTAGATCCAGCACCCGGCAGAGGTGCTGCCGTCGTCGCGCAGCAGGCCGAAGCCGCTGAGCTGCTCGCCGGCCTTGGCCAGCACCTTGGTCGGGTCCTTGGGGTCCAGCACGTCGGCCAGGGCCTTGCCGTTGTACTCCTTGGCCAGTTCCTCGGCCGACGGGTTGGTGGGCTGCAGGTAGGGCCAGCTCAGGTTGACGATGGGGTCCGGGAAGGCGCCACCGTCCTTCACATAGGCCGCCTTCATGCGCGTGAAGAGCTGCGCAATGATTTCCGGGTCGCCCTTGGCCTCGCCCGGGGGCTCGGCGCCCTTCCAGTGCCATTGCAGCCATCGGCCGGAGTTGGTCAGCGAGCCGTCCTCCTCCGCGAAGCAGGTGCTGGGGAAGCGGAACACCGTCGTCTGTATCTCCTCGCTCTTCACGTCGTTGTGCTCGCCGTGGTTCTTCCAGAACTCGGCGGTCTCGGTGTTGAGCGGGTCGATGATGACGAGGAACTTCAGCTTGGACAGGCCGCCGATGATCTTCTTCTTGTTGGGGAAGGAGCCCACCGGGTTGAAGCCCTGGCAGATGTAGCCATTGACCTTGCCCTGGCTCATCAGCTCGAAGGTCTGCAGCACGTCATAGCCCTTGTCCCACTTCGGCAGGTAGTGGTAGGCCCAGTCGTTTTCGGCCGTCGCGGCCTTGCCCCACCAGGCCTTTTGCTGGCTGACGAAGAACTTGGGGTAGTTCTGCCAGAAGCTCATCTGGCCGGGCCGCAAGGCCTTCAGCGCGCGGGGCTTGTAGTAGGTCTCCAAATCCTGCTCAGCGTCGCGGGCCAGGCTCATGTAGCCGGTCAGTGACGTGGACAGCAGGCCCAGGTCGGTCAGGCCCTGGATGTTGGAGTGGCCTCGCAGCGCATTCATGCCACCACCGGGCAGCCCGATGTTGCCCAGCAGCAGTTGCACGAGAGCCCCGGTGCGGATCATCTGCGAGCCCTGGCTGTGCTGCGTCCAGCCCAGGGCGTACATGATGGTCATGACCTTGTTGGGCTTGGAGGTCTCCGCGATCATTTCGCAGACCTTCAGGAACTTGTCCTTGGGCGTGCCGGTGATCTTGCTGACCTGCTCGGGCGTGTAGCGCGAGTAGTGCGCCTTCATCACGTTGAGCACGCAGCGCGGGTGCTCCAGCGTCGGGTCCACCTTGGCGAAGCCCTTGTCGTCCAGCTCGTAGCCCCAGGTCTTGGGGTCGTAGCGGCGCTTGGCCTCGTCGTAGCCGCTGAAGATGCCGGCCTCGAACTTGTAGTCCTCACCAACGATGAAGCTGGCGTTGGTGTAGTTCTTGACGTACTCCGTCTGGATCTTGTTGTTGGACAGCAGGTAGTTGATGACACCGGCCAGGAAGGCGATGTCGGAGCCCGCGCGTATGGGCGCGTAGTAGTCGCTCATGGCGGCCGAGCGCGTGAAGCGCGGGTCCACCACGATGAGCTTGGCCTTGTTGTGGTGCTTGGCTTCGATGACCCACTTGAAACCGCAAGGGTGGGCCTCGGCGGCATTGCCGCCCATGATGAGCACGAGGTCGGCGTTCTTGATGTCCACCCAGTGGTTGGTCATCGCGCCGCGGCCAAACGTCGGGGCCAGACTGGCCACCGTCGGGCCGTGTCAAACACGTGCCTGGTTGTCGAACGCCAGCATCCCCATCGAGCGCATCGCCTTGTGGGTGATGTAGCCCGCTTCGTTGGAGGATGCGCTTGCGCACAGCATGCCGGTGGTGAGCCAGCGGTTCACGGTCTTGCCGTCGGCGTTGGTGGCCTGGAAGTTGGCGTCGCGGTCGGCCTTCATCAGCTTGACGACGCGATCCATCGCTTCGTCCCAGCTGACGCGCTTCCACTCCTTGGCGCCCGGCTCGCGGATCTCCGGGAACTTCAGCCGGTTGGGGCTGTGCACGAAGTCCAGCAGGCCCGCGCCCTTGGGGCAGAGGGTGCCGCGGTTGACCGGGTGGTCAGGGTCGCCCTCGATGTGGATGATGGACGACGTGACGTTCTTCGCCTTGTCGCCCAAGCTGTACATGATGATGCCGCAGCCCACCGAGCAGTAGGGGCAGGTGTTGCGGGTTTCGGTTGCCCGGGAGAGCTTGAAGTTGCGCGCTTCGGCGAGAGCCGCCGTTGGCGAGAACCCCAACGCGACAAGGCTGGACGCTGCCAGCCCCGCGCCGCTCACCCGGAAGAACTGCCTCCGGTTCATGTCCATTCGGCCGTCTCCTGCGGGCACCGCCCGCTCTTGTGCAGGATCGAATCAACGCAGCAGCCGCCAATGGCCACCGTGACGCGATTTCTTCACAAAGGGAAGCCCTTGTCCATAGAGGGCATTCCAGGGGGACAAGACCGGTCGGGTATCCGACCGTGTCAGCGCGGCGTCAGGTGGACTTGGAGATCGAGATGCTGGGGAACTTGGACGAGTAGTCCTTGCCCTGCGAGGCAATCTTGGACGCGACCTTGCGCGCCAACGCCTTGTACAGGCCCGCCACCTCGCCGTCTGGCTCGGCCACCACCGTGGGCGTGCCGGAATCGGCCTGGGCGCGGATGCTCATGGCCAGCGGCAGTGCGCCCAGCAGCTCGGTGCCGTACTGCGCCGCCATCTTCGCGCCGCCCTCGGCGCCGAAGATGTGCTCCACATGGCCGCAGTTGGAGCAGATGTGCACGGCCATGTTCTCGACGATGCCCAGGATGGGCACGCCCACCTTCTCGAACATCTTCAGGCCCTTCTTGGCGTCGATCAGGGCGATGTCCTGCGGCGTCGTCACGATAACCGCGCCGGTCACCGGCACGCGCTGCGACAGCGTGAGCTGGATGTCGCCAGTGCCCGGGGGCATGTCCACGATGAGGTAGTCCAGCTCCTGCCAGCGCGTCTGGCGCAGCAGCTGCTCCAGCGCCTGGGTGGCCATGGGACCGCGCCAGATCATGGCCTGGTCGTCGTCCACCAGGAAGCCGATGGAGTTGACCTGCACGCCGTGGGCGATGTGGGGCTCCATGTTCTGGCCGTCCAGCGTCTCGGGCCGGCCGCTGGCGCCCAGCATCAGCGGCTGGCTGGGACCGTAGACGTCGGCGTCCAGCACGCCCACGCGGGCGCCTTCGGCCGACAGGGCCAGCGCCAGGTTGGCGGCGGTGGTGCTCTTGCCCACGCCACCCTTGCCTGAGGCCACGGCGATGATGTTCTTCACGCCCGGCAGCAGTTGCACGCCGCGTTGCACCGCATGGGCTACGACCTTGGTGCTGATGCTCACGCTGACATTGCCAACACCCGGGAGCTGCTTTGCCGCCGCCACCAGGGCCGCACGCAGGCCGGCGTGCTGGCTGGCGGCTGGATAGCCCAGCTCCACATCGATGGCGACGTCCGCGCCTTCGACCTTGACTGCCTTCAATGCCCTGGCCTCGCCCAAGGTGCGGCCGCAGCCGGGGTCGACGACGGCTTGCAGCAGGGGTTGAAGCTGGGCTTCGGAAATGGCGGTCATGGGCGGGAGGAGTTCACTGAAACGAAGACCGGCAGTCTAGCCCTGGGCGCTTTTGCATCCAGCGGGCGGGGTTTGTGCGTAGAGTGAAACGGCCATCCACTGCAAGCCGAGATCTTCATGCGCCGTTCCGTCCTCATGCTCAGCGTCGCCCTGCTCAGCGCCCCCGCTTTGGCCCAGTCCAACGGCAAGCTGCTGCTGACCGGTGGCGTGTCCAGCATCGACGGCGCAGCCGGTGGGGGCCTGACGCCCTGGGCCATCACCGGCAGCTATGCCTCCACCGGCGAGTGGGGCGCCACCGCCTTCGTCACCCGCGCGAGCACCGACAACTACGGCCTGCTGACCTACGGCGCCGCGGTGGGCATCGGCGACCGCGTGGAGGTGTCGCTGGCCAAGCAGGACTTCAACACCCAGAGCAACCTGGCGCCGCTGGGCCTGGACGGCCTGCACCTGAAGCAGGACATCGTGGGCGTGAAGCTGCGCGTCGCCGGCGACGCGGTGCTGGACAGCGACACCCTGATGCCGCAGATCGCCATCGGCATCGAGGCCAAGAAGACCCATGCCGGCAACCTCGGCCCCACGCTGTTCGGCCCGCTGGGTGCCAAGTCCTCCGGCACGGACGCCTATATCAGCGCCACCAAGCTTTTCCTGGCCGACGGCGTGCTCGTCAACCTGACGCTGCGCGCCACCAAGGCCAACCAGAACGGCCTGCTGGGCTTCGGCGGCGCCCAAGGCAAGGGGTACCGGGTGCAGCCCGAGTTTTCGGTGGCCAAGCTGCTGGCCCGGGACCTGGCCTTCGGCTTCGAGTTCCGTGCCAAGCCCGACAACCTGAACCAGTCGGTCCTGGGCTCCGGTGCGCTGAAGGAAGACGACTGGAAGGACATCTTCGTTGCCTGGGCGCCGAGCAAGCATTTCTCGCTGACCGCCGCCTGGGTGGACTTGGGGTCCATCGCCCCCGCCGTGCAGCCCAAGCGCCAGACCGGCAGCTATCTGTCGGCCCAGTTCGCGTTCTAGGAGGCACCCATGCCACGCCACGCCCTCGTCTGCCTGCTTCTCGCCAGTGCAGCAACCGTTGCAAACGCGGCGCCGCCGGCCAATGACAACGTCTACCAGGCCTGGGGCGGCAAAGCCGGCATACGCGCAGTGATGGAGGACTTCGTGCCGCGGCTGATTGCCGACCCGCGCACAGGCCCCTTCTTCAAGAACGTGAACCGCGAAAACCTGACGACCCAGTTGACCGAACAGCTCTGCCAGGAGGCCGGCGGCCCCTGCACCTACCAGGGCGCCCCGATGAAGCTGGTGCACCAGGACCTGGACATCGCCCGGCGCGACTTCAACGCCCTCGTCGAGATCCTGCAGCAGTCCATGGACGCCAAGGCCATCCCGTTCGCGGCGCAGAACGGCATGCTGGCGCGGCTGGCGCCCATGCATCGCGACATCGTTACAAGCAACTGAACAGCTTTCTGCAAGGTCCGTAAAGAAGTCTTTCGTTCACCGAGCGGCCACAGGCGCGCCCAGGTGGCATGGCAAGCTTCGGCCCATGCAACTTCTCCGTGTGCCCGCGGCCGCCGCACTGGTGGCCTGCGGCAGCCTGTCTGCTGCCGCTTTCGCCCAGACCCAACCCTCCTCGCCTGAGGCGGCAGCCTCGGCGCCCGCGCCGCGCCGCGCGCCGCCCCGGCCGGCCGACACCAGGAGCAAGGAGCAGTTGCAGCGCGTGGAGGTCGACGGCAAGGCCAGCGACGAGTCCATCCGCCGCGCTTCCACGGCGAGCAAGATCGTCATCACACGCGAGGAGATCGACCGCTACGGTGACTCCACGCTGGGCGAAGTCATCAAGCGCCTGCCCGGCGTGACCACCGGCGGCCGCCCGGGCCGCGGCGGCGAGATCCGCATGCGCGGCATGGGCGGCGGCTACACGCAGATCCTCGTCAACGGCGAGCGCATGCCGCCTGGTTTTTCGCTGGACCAGTTGCCCCCCGACCAGGTCGAGCGCATCGAGGTGCTGCGCGCGCCCACCGCCGAGTACGGCGCACGCGCCATCGCCGGCACCATCAACGTCGTGCTGCGCGAGGCGCTGCAAAAGCGCGCCAACGACGTGCGCCTGCAAGTGGCCGAGGAGCGCGGCAAGCTGCGGCCCAACCTGGGCTGGACGCGCAACGACAAGTTTGGCCAGACGGGCGCCTACAACATCACGCTGAACGCGACGCGCAACGAGCGCATCGACGACACCCACAGCAGCAACACCACGCACCTGCTCGCCACGGGCCAGGACAGCACCATCGTCAACGAGGGCCACAGCAACTCGTCCAACGAGGCGATCAACCTCAATGCCCGGGTGCAGTGGCGCGAGCCTGGCGGTGACAGCTTCTCGCTGCAACCCTTCGTGGTCGTCACCCGCGGCTCCAATGCAAACGCCGTGGACCAGACGCAGAGCTTTTGCCTCAGCGACCCGGTGAGCCAGATCCGCTGCTTGAACTACGACCACGCCCAGACCGAGAGCAACAGCCGCTCCACCATGGGCCGCCTGCACGGACAGTGGCAGCACCGCCTGGGCGAAAGCACGCGGCTGGAGTTGCGTGGCGCTTTGGGCAGCATGAATGCCCACGGCCACAGCTACCGTGAGGAGCGCAACGCCGGCGCACTGTTCCGCACCCAGGACGACATGAGCGACAGCCACCACGGGTCGTGGAGCCTGGCGGGCAAGCTGTCCCACCAACTGGCCAGCGAGCACAGCCTCGTGTCCGGCCTGGAAGCGGAAGGGCAGGACCTCGACCAGACCCGCGTGACGCTGCAGAACGGCCTGCCGCTGCCGGCGTTGCAGGACTTCGGCGACAACCTGTCGGCCTCGACGCGGCGCTATGCCTACTACGCGCAGGACGAGTGGAGCGTGGGCAAGCAATGGGGCTTCTATGCCGGCCTGCGCGGCGAGTCCCTTGTCACCACGAGCACCAGCGCCGGCAACCCGGTACGCAACCGCTCCTCGGTCTGGACGCCGCTGCTGCACGCCGTCTGGAAGTTCAACGAGAACAGCCGCGACCAGGTGCGCGCCAGCCTCACCCGCTCCTACCGCAGCCCCAACCTGAGTGACCTGATCGCGCGGCCCAGCATCAACTCGCAGTACGCCTGCCCTGACAACGCGCTGTGCGGCCCCAATGTCATCAACTACCCCGACCGCATGGGCAACCCCGGCCTCAAGCCCGAGGTGGCGCGCGGGCTGGAGCTGGCCTACGAGAACTACCTGAGCCTGGGCGGCATCATCAGCGTCAACGCCTTCTACCGCCGCATCCAGGATCTGATCCGCGTAGAGGCACAACTGGAGACCGTGCCCTGGGCCGGCGTGCCACGTTGGGTTGCGCGGCCGCGCAACATCGGCGATGCGACGACCTACGGCGTGGAGCTGGAGGCCAAGTTCCGGCTGGACCAGTTCATCGAGGACGCGCTGCCCGTCAACATCCGCTCCAACCTGAGCCTATTCCGCTCTCATGTGGAGCAGATCCCTGGCCCGCACAACACGCTGGACCAGCAGCCTCGCGGCACGGCCAATCTCGGCTTCGACTACCGCCTGCGCAGCCTGCCTCTGACGCTGGGCGGCAACGTCAACTACACGCCAGCCTACGAGATCCAGCAGACCGAGCTGCAGCTCACCAGCCTGGACAAGAAGCGCGTGGCCGACGCCTTCGCGCTGTGGACCTTCAACCCCGAGGTGGGCCTGCGCCTGTCGGCCACCAACCTGGCGCCGCTGAACTACTTCACCGGCAGCGTCATCACCACCGACAAAGCCGTCATCACGTCTCGCAGCGGCGGCCCCAGCTACACGCAGTGGCAGCTGCGCCTGGAGCTCAAGCTTTGATGCTGGTGGTGATCCAGGGGCCAGTCAGGCCGTCCAGCTCGCAGTCCCACAGGGCCTGTGCGTCCATCTCGTCCACGACGCCTTCGCCGTAGACCTTGAGCGCCAGGCTGCGCAGCATGATGACCATGCCGCGCACGAAGGCCGCGCGGCCCGCTTCGCCGGCCACGCCCAGTAGCACCGAGGCGTCCAGCTTCACGTAGTCCAGCCCCGCCTGGTAAAGCCGCTCGACGTGCGCGAGGCCCGCGCCCGCATGCTCCAGGCCCAGCTTGACGCCCAGCGGGCGCAGTTGGCGGCCCAGTTCCAGCAGGCGCTCGAAGTGCTCGGTCGCCGCGGCCTCGGCCAGGTCCAGCAGCAGCGAGCGCGCGGCCTGGGGCGCATGACCCAGCATCTCGCGCAGGGCCGGCAGGAAGTTGCCGTCCGCCAGCGACGCGGGCGCCACATTGATGCAACGCGCCTGGCCGTCCGCGGCGATGGCCTTGAGCGCCAGTCCCACGGCAAAGAGGTCGACAGATGCCGTCATGCGCGCCCGCACAGCCAGCGGTAGCCAGGTGGCCGCGGGCAGGAAGTCGGCGTCCAGTTGCAGTTGCAGCGGGCATTCCAGGTGCAGCACGCGGCCCGCACGGTCGCGCACCGGGTATTCGATGAGGCGGCCATGCTGCCGGCTCATGGCCTCCTGCAGCTGCGTGCGCCACAGGCCTTCGCCCTGCTCGCGGCCCACGCCCGGGTCGGCCACGATCTCGACAACGAAGCCGCCGCGGGCCTCGCTCAGGTGCTCGGCACGGGCAAGCGCCGCGTCCGCCTCGCCCAACCAGACGCCGCTGGGCCGGTCGCGCGGCAACTCGATGGCGCCCAGCGCCACTTGCACGCCGGGCCCGAAGGCCGGCAGGCTGGCGCGAAGCGCGTCGGCCAGCGCATGCGCCGTCTCGGCGGCCACGCCCTCAGCGGGCAGCCACAGCGCAAAGTCGCCCCCGTTTAGCCGGCCCACACGGCAGCCGGCCACCGACTCGGGGTAGGCCTGCAAGGCGGTAACGATGGTCAGCAACACGTCGTCGACGCCGGCACGGCCCATGCGCGCGTTCAACCCGTTCAGGTCGCGCAGGCGCACGAGCACCAGGCCGGCAATGGCGGGGCCGTCGTCGCGGCGCAGCGCCGCGTCCAGCTCGGCCAGGAAGTGTCGGCGCGTGGACACGCCCGTCAGCGCATCGTGGTGCACCTGCTCGCGCAGCACCAGGAGCTGGCCGGCCTGGGCCTCGAACAAGTCCTTGACCCGCTGAACCATGGCGTTCATGGCCTTGGTGAGCCGCTGCAGCTCGGGCACGCGCGGCTCGGTGACCTGGCCATAGCTGCCGGCCAGCACACCCTCGGCCTGGGCCACGGCCGCATCCAGCGGGCGGCGGATGCGCCCCAGGCCTGCCCAGGCCGCCACGGCAGCACCTATGCCCACGACCAGCAGCCAGGCCAGCAGCCGGCGCGACGCGCGCCACAGCTCGTCGTGGGCATAGCTGGAATGGCTCTTGAGTTCGACCGAGCCAATCGCGTTCCAGCCACTGGACAGCTGGGCCACGCCCGGCCGCGCGTCGATGGGCACCAGGCCGCGGAACCAGGCCGGCGCTTGGCCGGCCTTGGGGGCCTCGCTGCGCTCGAACAGGGTTTCGCCGTTGGCCGAACGCCAGCGCACGAACTCATAGGCGCCGGTGTCGAACTGGGCCGATACCAGCAGCTTGATGAGCTCCGTGTCGCCATGCTGCTGCGACAGCGCCAGCGCCAGCGACTGGGCGTTGTCGGCGTTCTTCAGCTCGAGCTGGGTCTGCATGAGCTGTTTCAGCGATAGCGTGGACAGGCCGACCGCGCCCACCAGCGCCGCCAGCACCACGCCCAGCACCAGCCAGGCGATCTGCCGCATCAACGACATGTCTCATCCCTCATTACAGAAATCCTTCCGCCCTGACCTTGGCCACCAGCTCGCGCCATAGCGACAGGCGTGCCAGCGGGTCGCCTGCCGTCACCTGGCCCACGCCTTGCCAAAGCCCCTCGGTATTGAAGCTGAACACCGGCGTCAGGTCAGGCCGCTGCGACGCAGGCAGCACCTCGGGGCGCAGGTTGTCCAGGATCAGGGGCTCGGCGCCCGGCTGGGCATAGTAGGCCAGCACCATGTGGGCCAGCGACTGGCCCTGCAAGCGCGCCCGCACATAGACCATGCGCAGCTTGGCCGTCGGCACGCCCGAGGCCGCCAGGCTGAAGTATTTGGCGATCGCATAGTCCTCGCAGTCGCCGGCGCGCTTTTCCAGGCTTTCCAGCGGCGTGGCCCAGTAGTCGGGGACGCCCCAGACGACCGAGTCGTCCTTGAACGCCAGGCGCCTGTTGAAGAAGTCGTTGATGTCCCTGAGTCGGGTCAATTCTTCCTGCGTGCTGCTACGCTCGATCAGCTGTACCAGTGCCTGGGCCTGTTCATGCACCCTGGGACCACGTCCGGCGGCGACTTCCAGCACCCGGGCAGCATCGTAGGCAGCGGCTGCCAGCAGCGGAAACGCGAACAGCAACGCCAGCCACCGCCGCCACGGACGGAAGACCAAAACGTTACAGATCGTGGAAGTCGGCAAGATTGACGGCGCGCGGCGATTGAATTCACTGTACCCGGCGTCAGTGCCTCTAAGATTTTTGCTGGCCCCATGTGCGTGAACTGATGACGCGCGGCAGCCTTGATACATCTTCAGCCGCTTCGGCAACAGACAAAGCGCCAAGAAACCTGATTGCCATGCAGAACTCGGCACCTTCCCACGCCCCCCGCGCTCGGACACAGCAGATCCGTGAGGATCTGGACCAGTCGCGTCGGCGCGGCCCCTTGCAGCAGATCCAGATTCCCCCCTGCCCCGAGCTGCTGGCCCAGCTCCAGCAGGCCATGGGCACGCCGGAGCCCGACCTCAACCTCGTGGCCCGCATCGCCTCCAGCGACGTGGCCATGGCCGCGACGTTGCTGCGCATTGCCAACGGCCCGCTGTTCAAGCCCGTGGGCCTGCCTTGCACCACCGTGGGCCAGGCCATGACGCGCATCGGCCTGCGCGAGAGCGTGGCCGTGATGACCGGCTTCCTGGCGCAGCACGCCATCCCCGTCAACGCGCCGCAGTTGGCCCGCTTCTGGCAGCGCAGCACCAAGCGCGCCATCGCCATGGCCACCATCGCCCAGCAGTTGCCGGGCCTGTCGCCGGACCTGGCGCACAGCTTCGGCCTGTTCCTGCACGTGGGCATGCCGGTGCTGCTGCAAAGCGTGCGCGGCTATGCCGCAACCATGGTGGAGGCCGGCGCACGCATCGACCGCCCCTACATCGCCACCGAGAACGCCAACCACAAGACCGACCATGCCGTCGTGGGCGCGCTGGTGGTGCGCGTGTGGAACCTGCCGCCGCCGCTGATGTCGGCCATCCGCCTGCACCACGACTTCGTCTCCCTGGGCCATGGCGACATCGAGCCCGAGATCCACACGCTGATCGCCGCCGGCCTCATCGCCGAGCACCTGATGCGTCGCCACGAGGGCCTGCCCGAAGACGCCGACTGGGCCGGCCACCATGCCGCGGCCATGGATTGGCTGCAGATCGGCTGGGACGAACTGACCCAGTGGGAAGAAGCCGTCGTCGCCCAGTTCGATGCCGAGTAGGCTGCCGCGGCTTCGCGTGATCGTCCTCGCCGCCATGGTGGTGGCGACGCTGGCGACGCTGGGCTGGTGGATCTTCGGCCCGCCCGGCGTCTACGTGGAGTTGACGCGGCGCAGCTGGCGCATGGAAATCCTCGTCGAGCGGCTTCGCGACGAAGCCAGCTCGGACTGGTGCGACGAGTTGCCCGAGGGCGCCTTTGGCGTCACCCGCCGCATGATGGCCGACCCCAGTGGCCAGCGCGCCGAGCCGGCCGAACATTGCCGCTACAGCGTGCGCGTCTGGCGCCGCAGCTGGATCGCCAAGACCGAGGGCGGCCCCGAGACCCGGCCCGACTGGCCCCGCCCGCCGCTGCGCGTGGCCCCGCCCGGCGAGGCCGGCAGCGAGCGGCTGGGCAAGCGCGAGGCCTATTACGAGATCGAGTTGCGCGACCGCGAAAACCACGCCTGGACCTGCCGCGTGGACCCTGCGCACTGGGCGCAACTGCGCCCGGGCCAGACCTTTCGCATCCCCGTAGACCGCTTTGGCACTGCGGATTGCCCGCATATGTACCCATCCAGGCTCTGACGGGACCCCGGCTACCATTGGCGCCTCGGCCGGGCCTGCACGCTGCCCGGACCGCATTTGAGGAGGAAAAACATGATTTTTGGATTGCGCCCTGCGGTGACGCTGGGGCTGGCCCTGACCATCCAGGCCGCAACCGCAGCGGACATGACGCCCGCACCGGCGGTTCAACAGAAGCAGGCCGTGAGCGCCCAGGGCGCCGACCTCAAGAGCACGCTGTCCATCGACAAGCTCAAGGTCTCGCTGCTCCAGGGCGATGAGATCGGCCACAACTCCTACGGCTGGTTCTGCGGCAACAAGCAGCCGGCGGCGGCCAACGAGAACTTCGTCAAGAACTTCGGCACCTACGTAGCCACTCTGACCACCCAGGAGCTGAAGCGCCTGGGCTATCCCCTGGCGGGCAAGGGCCAGGCCAACGCGTTCGACGTGGACGTGGCGGCGGCGCCCGACTTCCGCATCGGCGGCATCCTGACGGAGGCCAAGCAAGACCTCTGCTGGCTCGACAGCCGCTCCGAGGGCTGGGTCTACTACAAGATCGAATGGGCGCTGTTCTCGGAAAAGAAGCAGAAGGTCGTCTTCCAGGCCACGGCCGAGGGCCTATCCGCCAGCAAGGACAAGATCGCCGACATGCCCAAGAAGGCCATCCTGTCGTCGCTGGGCAACTTCCTCGCCTCTCCCGAAATCCTGGAGGCGCTCAAGGCCAATGATGCGCCTCCCGCTGCCGCCGCGGCAGCCGCCTCGGCAGCGTCCGCGGTCGCCACGGCAGACGCTGGGCCCGCCCAGGCCTTCAAGGCCGTGACGGCCCCCAGTGGCGGCGCGTTGAAGAATCAGGCGCAACTGCGCAACGCCGTGGTCACGCTGGAAACGGCCGCCGGCTCAGGCAGCGGCTTCTTCATCGACAAGGCCGGCCATTTACTGACCAACGCCCACGTCGTCAAGGGCTCCAAGTACGCACGCATCAAGCTGCAGAACGGCGACAAGGCGGTGGCGGAGGTGGTCAAAGTCAACGAGCAGACTGACGTGGCGCTGCTGAAGACCACCCTGACCGACGGCGATGCGCTGGCATTGCGCATTGGCGCCACGCCGGAGGTGGGCTCCGACGTCTTCGCCATCGGCTCGCCGCTGGGCGTGCTCAACAACTCCATGACCCGCGGCGTGCTCAGCGCCGATCGCGTACTGGCAGGCCGGCACGTGCTGCAAAGCGACGCGGCGGTGACCTTCGGCAGCAGCGGTGGCCCGCTGCTGGACGGCGATGGCCGTGTCATCGCCATCACGCGCAACGGTGTGGATGCTGGCAAGGGCTTCAACTTCTTCATCCCCATCGATGACGCGTTGAAGGCGCTTCAGATCAACATCGTGCCCTGAGGCCCACGCCCCAGATCCAAAGCCCCTGCCGTCACCGGCAGGGGCTTTTTCATTGATACGGCTCAACCGGCCTTGGCGGCCTTCCAGCGCTTGAGGATCTCGGCCTCCTGCTCCGGCGTGAACGCCATGCGCGTGCGGCCCTTCTCTTCCTTCAACTGACCCTGGTACCAGGCCAGCGTGTCGGTCACCGTCTGCTCCACGGGCCGGAAGCGCAGGCCGGCCTGCACGGCACGCTTGTTCTGCCAGGTGTGGAAGCCCTTGGTGTCGCCCACATAGGGTGCCCAGATCGGGAAGTCGATGCCGTCCTGCTTGGCGACGAACTCGCCGGGGATCCAGGTCAGCGTGCTGGGCGTGGGCGTGGCCTTCTGGCAGGCCGTGATGACGCGGCCCCAGCTCATGGGCTTGTCGGGGCCCAGCGCGTTGAACTTGCCAATGGTGCGGTTCTCCACCATCAGCACCAGCCACTCGGCCAGATCGCGCACGTCGATGAGCTGCAACGGGTCGCTCGGCGCGCCGGGCACGGCCACCTCGCCGCCCTTGTCGAAGCGCGCGGGCCAGTAGGTGAAGCGGCCTGTCGGGTCGTCGGGGCCCACGATGAAGCCGGGGCGCACGACCGTCGTGCGGCCCGGCAGGGCTGCTTCAGCCGCGGCCTCGCAGGCGGCCTTCAGGCCACCGTAGTTGGCGAAGTCCTTGCCCATCTCCTCGACCTTGGGGTCGGCCAACTGGGCCAGCGGCGTGTCCTCGTCGCCGCCTATGGGGCTGGGCTCTTTGTAGCAACTGATGCTGGAGATGAAGATGTACTGCTTGACCCGCGGCGCCAGCAACTGGGCCGAGGCACCCACCATGCGCGGGTAGTAGCCCGAGTCGTCGATGACGGCATCCCACTCGCCCGTCTCCAGCGACTTGATGCCCTCGCCCTTGAGGGGGTCGCGGTCGCCCTGGCGCTTCTCGATGTGCGGGAACAGGCCCGGCCGCGTGCGGCCGCGGTTGAACAGCGTCAGCGTGTGGCCGCGCTTCTCGGCCGCCTCCACGATGGCCGGGCCCAGGAAGCCCGTGCCGCCGAGGATGAGGATGCGCTTGGGCGCCGCGGCAGGCGCGGCGAAGGCGGAGGCTGGAAGCAAGGTGGCGCTCATCTGCAAGACCTGCCGACGGGAAAAACCATTCTTCATGCTGTCTCCTTTGGACTGAAGCTGTGGGAATTGGAGGCGGCGGGTGCGCCCTTGTGGCGTCGCTTCACCAGGCGCCCGAGCCAGCCGGCGGATGCGACCCAGAGACCAGAGCTGCCCAGGGCCGCGAGCGAGACCGGCACGGCCAGCGCGCTGAAGAACGCCGGCGCCCAGACGCCGAGGAAGTCGCCGCCGCGAAAGACGAAGGTGTCGATGAAGGCCTTGGACTTGTAGCGCTCCTCCGGCCCCAGCGGGATGTAGAGGATCTCGCGCGCCGGCCGGTCCACGGCATAGTGCAGGCCACGGCGCAGCACCTGCACCAGGGCCAGCACCACAAAGCTGGGCCACAAGGCCAGCGCACCGAAGCCCACCGTCGTCAGCAGCGGCAGCACCAGCAGCACGCCTGACACGCCAATGCCGCGCAGCAGCCGGCTGGTCAGCAGCAACTGGATCGTCAGCGTCAGCACGTTGACCCAGAAGTCCAGCTTCGCAAACGCTGCCGTGCGCTCCGTGCTGCTGGCAAAGCTCTTGGCCACGATGTCGCCCTGCATCAGGTACAGGAAGGTCGACGTGATGGTGAACAGCAGCATGTACAGGCAGATCAGCTGCAGGTAGCGCGAGCCCATGATGGCGCGCATGCCGGCCTTGAAGTCCGGCCCTGGTTCGCGCGCCTGCTGGCCTTCGCCCGACAGGCCAAAGTGCGTGGCCAGGCGCAGCATGCACAGCACGGCCACTTCCAGGCCCAGCGCCGCCACCAGCATCAGGCCGGCCGGCTCGACCTTGACGCCCAGGCTGCCGCTGCTGAGCGCCTCGGTCACGCCCGCGCCGACGACGGCGCCCAGGGTGCCGCCCATGGAGATCATGCCGAACAGGCGCTTGCCCTGGTCCTCGCTGAACAGGTCGGCCATCAGGCTCCAGAACACCGACACGACGAAGAGGTTGAAGACGCTCAGCCACACGTAGAACGCATAGCCCAGCAGGCTGCCGCCGTGCGCGGGCAGGCCGTAGAACAGCGCGGCCAGCACCAGCAGGTTGGCCGCGAAGAAGTGCGACACCAGGGGGATGAAGCGGCGGCGCGGCAGGCGCGACACCAGGGCGGCGTAGACAGGGTTGACGACGAGCATGACGACAAGGGTCGTCGTCATCAGCCAGGGCAGCCATTCGGCGCCGCGCGCAATGCCCATGGCCTCGCGCACCGGGCGTAGCAGGTACAGGGCCAGCAGCAGGAAGAAGAAGTAACCCGCCGCCCACAGCAGCGCCCGCCCTTCGCCGGGGCGCAGCAGGACCAGCCTCTGGAGGCGTGAACTCGCCGTCGTCATGCCGCCATTAGCGCTTGGCTCAAGGGTTGCGGCGATTCGTCACGGCGGGAAAACCCATGCAGGCAAAACCCGGCCGTGACGCCTGGCACGGGTCAGCGTTTGTCCGGCTGTGGGGCGCGCCCTTCGATCAGCGGCAGCAGCGCGCGCGTGCCTTCGTACAGATGCTCGAACAGCCTCTTGACGCGCGGCACTTGGCGCAGCTCGACGCGGGTCAGCAGCCACAGCTCGCTGCGCCAGTCCCGCGGCGGATCGAACACGCGGCGCAGTTCGGGGTCGGCATCGCCAAGATAGCAGGGCAAAGCTCCCAGACCCATGCCTGCACGCACCAGCCGACGTACATGGGCCAGGCTGTTGGTGCGCACCGCCACCAGGTGGCCCAGGCCCTGGCTCTCCAGCCAGCGGGCCGAGGCCAGATGCGCCAGGTCTTCATCCACGCCCACCCAGGGCTGAAGGTCCAGCGTCTGGGCACTGACGCCGCCGAGCTTGCGAGACGCGTAGACCGTGGCTTCGACCCGCGCCAAGCGCCGCCCGACGAGGGGTTCGGGCGGCGGGCCACCGGAGCGCAGCGCGACGTCCGTCTCGCCCTGCTGCACGTCCAGCAGGGCGTTGCCGCCACGCACCTGCAACTGCACCTGGTTCTTCGCCTGGTAGCTGGCCAGCAACGGCGGCAGCAGCTCCTGCATCCAGGTGTCGGCCGCACTCAACCTCAGCAGGCCGCCGGGCCAGGCCTCGCGCCCGCGCAGGCTCTCGGTCACGACATTCAGCTCGCGCGCCATGCGGCGCGACAGCTCGACCAGCTCGGCCCCGGCACGCGTCGGCACATAGCCGCTACGCAGGCGCTCGAAAAGCCGCAGATCCAGCTTCTGTTCCAGCGTGCGCAATCGACGGAACAGCGTGGCGTGGCTCAATCCTCCAGCGCTGGCCGCCTTGGCCAGGCCACCATGTCCGGCGATCAGTTGCAGCAGGCGCAAGTCGTCCCAGTTCAGATCGTTGACGATGGGTGATGTCATGGCGGTCAATTTTGCAATACCAGTTTGCAAATTTGTCTATGCACACCAAGGGACACATTCCTAGACTGAGGCCCTCTGACAACAACAAGACCGCGCCATGTCGATGTATGAACAACTGCCCTTCCAGCCCGCCAACCCGGGCGAGATTGATCGCCTGGTGGCGGACTTCCCGCTGGCCACGCTGGTCAGCGCCGACCAGGGCCGGATGTTCGCCACGCCCTTGCCGCTGATCCTGCGGCGCGATGCGGCCGGCGGCGAGGCGCTGCTGATCGGCCATCTGTCGCGCCGCAACCCACAGTTCGCCATGCTGCAGCGCCAGCCGCGCGCGCTCGCCACTTTCACGGGTGCCCAGGGCTATGTCTCCAGCAGCTGGATGAGCAACCGCCGCTACGCGCCGACCTGGAACTACGAGTTCGTCCAGTTCGAGCTGGACGTCACGATCGAAGACAGCCCCGAGCAGACCCTGCGCGCACTGGAGTTGCTGAGCGCGCACGTCGAGGCGCCCTACCCCAACCCCTGGCGACCGGCCGAGATGGGGCCGCGGCTGGAACAGCTGGCCCAGTACATCGTGCCCTTCAGCGCCCGCGTCCTCAGCACCCGCGCCCAGTTCAAGCTGGGCCAGGGCGACCCGGCCGACGCGCTGGCCGACACCTATGCCGGCCTCTCCCGCTACGGCGGCCACGAGCTTGCCGCGGCGATGCGTCGCCACGAGCAGCTGCGGCGGGAGGCGTAAAAAAGGCCGGCGATGCCGGCCTTTCGGGTGTCGTGCTGCGCTTACTTCTTGCGCACCGGCGGCACGTCCGTGCAGGAGCCGTGTGCCACTTCCGCGGCCATGCCCAGGCTCTCGCCCAGCGTCGGGTGCGGGTGGATGGTCTTGCCGATGTCCACCGCGTCCGCGCCCATTTCGATGGCCAGCGCGATCTCGCCAATCATGTCGCCGGCATGTGTGCCGACGATGCCGCCGCCGATGATGCGGTGGCTCTCTTCGTCGAAGAGCAGCTTGGTGAAGCCTTCGTCGCGGCCGTTGGCGATGGCGCGGCCCGAGGCCGTCCAGGGGAACAAGCCCTTGGTGATCTTGATGCCCTTGGCCTTCGCCTCGTCCTCGGTCATGCCCACCCAGGCCACCTCGGGGTCGGTGTAGGCCACGCTAGGGATCACGCGGGCGTCGAACTGGCTCTTGGCGTATTCGGCATTGCCCAGCAGCTCGCCGGCGCAGACCTCGGCTGCCACGTGGCCCTCGTGCACCGCCTTGTGCGCCAGCATGGGCTGGCCCACGATGTCGCCGATGGCGAAGATGTTGGCGACGTTGGTGCGCATCTGCACGTCCACCGGGATGAAGCCGCGGTCGCCCACGATGACGCCGGCGTTCTCGGCGCCGATCTTCTTGCCATTGGGCGTGCGGCCCACGGCTTGCAGCACCAGGTCGTAGCGTTGCGGCTCCTTGGGGGCGCCCTCGCCTTCGAAGCTCACCCAGATGCCGTCGGGCCTGGCCTCGGCACCGACCGTCTTCGTGTTCAACATGATGTTGTCGAAGCGGTGCTGGTTGAACTTCTGCCAGACCTTGACGAGGTCGCGGTCGGCGCCGGTCATCAGCGTGGGCAGCATTTCGACGACGTCCAGGCGCGTGCCCAGCGTGGAGTAAACGGTGCCCATCTCCAGGCCGATGATGCCGCCGCCGACGATGAGCATCTTGGCCGCCTCGACTTTCATCTCCAGCGCGCCCGTCGAGTCGACGATGCGCGGGTCGTCAGGCAGGAAGGGCAGGCGCACAGCCTGCGAACCGGCCGCGATGATGAGGCGCTTGAAGGCGACCGTCTGCGATGCGCCGGTCTTGGCCTGGCCGACAGCCCCCTCGGTGGCTTCGACCTTCAGGTTCTGCGCATCCAGCAGCGAGCCGACGCCGCGCAGCACCGTCACCTTGCGCATCTTGGCCATGGCGGTCAGGCCACCGGTCAACTTGCCGGTGACCTTGTTCTTGTGGGCGCGCAGTTTGTCGAAGTCGACTTCAGGCTCGCCGAAGGCCACGCCCAGGTCGGCCATGTGGCTGACCTCGTCCATGACGGCGGCCACGTGCAGCAGCGCCTTGGACGGGATGCAGCCCACGTTCAAGCAGACGCCGCCCAGTGTGGCGTAACGCTCGACGATGGCGACCTTGAGACCCAGGTCAGCGGCGCGGAAGGCAGCCGAATAGCCGCCGGGGCCGCCGCCGAGGACGACCACGTCGAAGGCCTGGTCGGCATTGCCGCTGTAAGTTGCGGCAACGGGCGCTGCGACGGGAGCCGGTGCCGCAGCAGCGGGTGCCGGCGCGGCAGGCGCCTGCGCAGGCGCGGCCGCATCGGCCGACTCCAGCGTCAGGATGACCGAGCCCTTGGCGACCTTGTCGCCGATCTTGACGCGCAGCTCCTTGATGGTGCCAGCGGCCGAGGACGGGATCTCCATCGAGGCCTTGTCGCTCTCGACGGTGATGAGGCTTTGCTCGACCTTGACGGTGTCACCCGGCTTGACGAGCACTTCGATGACGCCGACTTCGTCGAAATCGCCGATGTCGGGGACTTGAACTTCAACCAATGCCATGTCCGTCCCCAATCAGAGCGCAATCCGACGGAAGTCGGCAAGCAGCGATGCGAAGTACACGTTGAAGCGTGCGGCAGCGGCCCCGTCGATGACGCGGTGGTCCCAGCTCAACGACAGCGGCAGGATCAGGCGCGGCACAAAGGCCTTGCCGTCCCACACGGGCTCGGTGCTGCTCTTGCAGACGCCCATGATGGCCACTTCGGGCGCATTGATGATGGGCGTGAAGTACTTGCCGCCGATGCCGCCTAGGCTACTGATCGAGAAGCAGCCGCCGCTCATGTCGGCCGGGCCCAGCTTGCCGTCGCGGGCCTTCTTGGCCAGCTCGCCCATTTCGGCGCTGATCTGGAAGATGCCCTTCTTGTCGGCGTCCTTGATGACGGGCACCACCAGGCCGTTGGGCGTGTCCGCCGCGAAGCCGATGTGGAAGTAATTCTTCAGCACCAGCGTGTCGCCGTCCAGCGAGCTGTTGAACTCGGGGAACTTCTTCAGCGCCGCGACAGCCGCCTTGATCATGAAGGCGAGCATCGTGACCTTGATGCCGGCCTTCTCGTTCTCCTTGTTCAACTGAACGCGGAAGGCTTCCAGCTCGGTGATGTCGGCATCGTCGTGGTTGGTGACGTGCGGGATGACGACCCAGTTGCGGTGCAGGTTGGCGCCAGAGATCTTCTTGATGCGCGACAGCTCCTTGCGCTCCACGGCACCGAACTTCTCGAAGTCCACCTTGGGCCAGGCCAATACCGAGAGGCCCGAGCCGCCGGCTGCACCGCTCGCGGGTGCAGCAGCCTTCTGCGCGGTGGTCTGCACCGTGCCGGCCATGACGGCCTTCACGAAGCCCTGCACGTCGCTCTCGGTGATGCGGCCCTTGGCGCCACTGCCCTTGACCTCGGCCAGCGGAACGCCCAACTCGCGCGCCAGCTTGCGGATGCTGGGCGAGGCGTGAGGCAGCTGGCCCGTGGGCGACTGGGGCTGGTGCGGCGGCAGCGCGGCCGCCGGCGCGGCCTTGGCCTCGGCGGGTGCGGCCACGGGGGCGGCGGCCTGGGCCGGCGCGGCGGCAGGTGCTGCGGCAGCCGGTGCAGGCGCGGCGGCAGCACCGCCAGCAGCCTTCACACGCGCCAGCGGCGAGCCCTTGCTGACCTTGTCGCCGACCTTGACCAGCAGCTCCTCGATGACGCCCGCCGTGGACGACGGGATTTCCATCGAGGCCTTGTCGCTCTCGACGGTCACCAGGCTCTGCTCGACCTTGACGGTGTCACCCGCCTTCACGAGCAGCTCGATGACGGCCACTTCGTCGAAGTCGCCGATGTCGGGCACTTCGATGGTGACGGAGCCACCTGCGGCGACGGGCGCCGCAGCGGCGGGCGCCGGTGCGGGCGCGGCTTCAACGAGCGCGGCCTGCGCAGGAGCCGCTGCTGCGGCCGGAGCGGGCGCGGCGGCACCAGCAGCCTCCAGCACGACCACCACGCTGCCCTGCTTGACCTTGTCGCCCACGGCGACCTTCAGCTCTTTCACGACGCCAGCCTGCGACGACGGGATCTCCATCGAGGCCTTGTCGCTCTCGACGGTGATGAGGCTTTGCTCGACCTTGACGGTATCACCGACCTTGACGAGCACCTCGATGACGCCGACCTCGTCGAAATCGCCGATGTCCGGAACTTGAACTTCAACCAATGCCATAGCTTTGTCTCCAGCTTGGGGCCACTTGTGGTCTTCGCTCACGACGCAAGCGTCATGAGCTTCGCCCCAAGATCAACCCCGTCGTCCGCTTACGCGTACAGGGGGTTGATCTTGTCGGCGTTGATGCCGTACTTGGCAATGGCCTCGGCCACGCGCTCGGCCGGCACCGTGCCGTCGTCAGCCAGTGCCTTGAGGGCGGCGACGACCACGTAATGGCGGTTGATCTCAAAGTGCTCGCGCAGCTTGGACCGGAAGTCGCTGCGGCCGAAGCCGTCGGTGCCCAGCACCTTGTACGTGCGGCCCTTGGGAACGTAGGCGCGGATCTGCTCCGCGTAGTTCTTCATGTAGTCGGTCGACGCGATGACCGGGCCCTTGGTGTGGCCCAGCTGCTGCGTCACGAAGGGCACGCAGGCCAGCTCGGTGGGGTGCAGCAGGTTCCAGCGCTCGGCGTTCTGGCCGTCGCGGGCCAGTTCGTTGAAGCTCGGGCAGCTCCACACGTTGGCGCCCACGCCCCACTCCTCTTCCAGCAGCTTCTTGGCCGCGATGCTCTCGCGCAGGATGGTGCCGGAGCCCAGCAGGTTGACGGCCACGGGCTTGGACGCGTCGGCCTCTTCCAGCAGGTACATGCCCTTGAGGATCTGCTCCTCGGTGCCGGCCTTCAGGCCCGGCATCGGGTAGTTCTCGTTCAGCAGGGTGATGTAGTAGAAGACGTTTTCCTGGTCTTCCACCATGCGCTTCAAGCCGCGCTGCATGATGACCGCCACTTCATGCGAGAAGGTCGGGTCGTAGCTGATGCAGTTGGGGATGGTGCCGGCCAGGATGTGGCTGTGGCCGTCCTCGTGCTGCAGGCCTTCGCCGTTCAGCGTCGTGCGGCCGGACGTGCCGCCCAGCAGGAAGCCTCTAGCCTGCATGTCGCCGGCCGCCCAGGCCAGGTCGCCGATGCGCTGGAAGCCGAACATCGAGTAGTAGACGTAGAACGGGATCATCACGCGGTTGTTCGTCGAGTACGACGTCGCCGCGGCGATCCAGCTGGCCATGCCGCCCGCTTCGTTGATGCCTTCCTGCAGGATCTGGCCGGCCTTGTCCTCGCGGTAGTACATGACCTGGTCCTTGTCGACCGGCGTGTACAGCTGCCCCTTGGGGTTGTAGATGCCGATCTGGCGGAACAGCCCTTCCATGCCGAAGGTGCGCGCCTCGTCGACGAGGATAGGCACGACTCGCGGGCCGATTTCCTTGTCGCGCAACAGCTGCGTCAGGAAGCGAACGTAGGCCTGCGTCGTGGAGATCTCACGGCCTTCGGCGGTCGGGTCCAGCACGGCCTGGAAGGTGGCGAGGTCGGGCACCTTGAACTGCTCGTCGGCCTTGGCGCGGCGGCTTGGCAGGTAGCCGCCCAGCGCCTGGCGGCGCTCGTGGAGGTAGCGCATCTCCGGCGTGTCCTCGGCCGGCTTGTAGTACGGAATCTTGGGCAGTTCGCTGTCCGGCACCGGGATGTTGAAGCGGTCGCGGATGTACTTGATGTCCTCGTCCGTCAGCTTCTTGGTCTGGTGGACGGTGTTCTTGCCCTCACCGGCCTTGCCCATGCCATAGCCCTTGACGGTCTTGACCAGCAGCACGGTGGGCTGGCCCGTCTTGGTGTTGTGGGCAGCGTGGAAGGCGGCGTACACCTTCTCCGGCTCATGGCCACCACGGCGCAACTCGAAGATCTCTTCGTCGCTCATGTGGGCGACGAGCTTGGCCGTCTCGGGGTACTTGCCGAAGAAGTTCTTGCGGACGTAGGCACCATCGTTGGCCTTCATGGCCTGGTAGTCGCCGTCCAGCGTTTCCATCATCAGCTGCTTGAGCTTGCCGCTCTTGTCGCGCGCCAGCAGCTCGTCCCAGCCCTTGCCCCAGATCAGCTTGATGACGTTCCAGCCGGCACCGCGGAACTCGCCTTCCAGCTCCTGGATGATCTTGCCGTTGCCGCGCACCGGGCCGTCCAGGCGCTGCAGGTTGCAGTTGACGACGAACACGAGGTTGTCGAGGTTCTCGCGAGAAGCCAGGCCGATGGCGCCCAGCGATTCAGGCTCGTCCATCTCGCCGTCGCCCATGAAGGCCCAGACCTTGCGGTTCTCGGTATTGGCGATGCCGCGGGCGTGCAGGTACTTCAGGAAGCGCGCCTGGTAGATCGCCATCAGCGGCCCCAGGCCCATGCTGACGGTCGGGAACTGCCAGAAGTTGGGCATCAGCTTGGGGTGCGGGTAGCTGGACAGGCCTTTGCCGTCCACTTCCTGGCGGAAGTTGTCCAGTTGCTCCTCGGTGAGGCGGCCTTCCATGAACGCGCGGGCATAGATGCCGGGCGCGCTGTGGCCCTGGATGTAGAGGCAGTCGCCGCCGTGGTCTTCACTGGCGGCATGCCAGAAATGGTTGAAGCCGGCACCGAACATGCTGGCGACCGATGCGAAGGAGCCGATGTGGCCGCCCAGGTCACCGCCGTCAGCCGGATGCAGCCGGTTGGCACGCACCACCATGGCCATCGCGTTCCAGCGCATGTAGGCGCGCAGGCGCTTCTCGATCTGGATGTTGCCGGGGCAACGGGCCTCGGCGTCCGCGGCGATGGTGTTGACGTAGCCCGTGGTGGCGGAGAACGGCAGGTCGACGCTGTGCTGGCGCGCATGCTCCAGCATCTCCTCGATCAGGAAGTGCGCGCGCTCCGCGCCTTCCCGGTCAATGACGGCGGATAGCGCATCCAGCCACTCCTTGGTTTCCTGCGGATCAGCGTCGTTCGGTACGGCGCCGAGAAAGTCTTGCGGCTGGGCGGACATGGCCGGTCTCCTTCTTGAAATCCGCCTCTTGCGGGCGGAAGTGGGTGTTCTAACAGGGTTGGCGCGGGTCGGCGAAAACCGACCTTCCCGCGGGCCGGCGGAGTGTCTCACAAGCTTTTCCATTTCCCAAATGGCGCGAATCGATTTCTTATTATGAAATTTTCATGAGCATATGGCCCCGGATAATTTGCGGATGCCCGTCGAGTCCCCCGCCCCCGAGATCCGCACCCGCAGCCAGCGCTGGATCGCGCCGTTGCGCCGCCTCATCGCCGGCTGGTGGTTCAGGCAGTCGCCATCGCGCCAGGACCGCCTCGCGACACTGGGCCCGCTGATCTCGGTGCTGCTGTTCCTCGCGGCCATCATTTCGGCCTTCTGGTACCTGCGCAACGAGGAAATCGAACGCGAGACCGAGTCGGTCAAGCGCGACACCGAGATCGCCCAGCAGCAGATCCGCCTGCGCCTCATCGAGAACCAGGAGCAGCTGGTGCGCATAGCCCGCGAGGTCGTCACGCGGCAGATCGACGCGCACGAGTTCTCGGCCCAGGCCCAGGCCTTTGCGCGGGAACGCCCCGAGCTCACGCACGTGACCTGGCTGAGCGCCAAGCGCGAGCGCCGCAGCAGCGTGGGCGCGGCGGGCTTCCAGGCCGACGGGCTGATGTCGGCGGACGGCAGCGACCCGTCCATGCCCATGCCCAACCAGTCCAACGCGGCCGAGATCGCCTTCGAGGCCGCGAAGGAAAGGCGCCAGCCGGTCTACTCGCCACCCTTTGCCGACGCCAACGGCACGACCGTCTTCCAGCTGCAGATCCCGCTGATCGACCGCGGCGGCTTCGCCGGCGTGCTGATCGCCGAGTACACGGTGGAGTCGCTGCTGCGCTACTACGTGCCGAGCGAGGTGGCCACGCGCCACACCATCGCCGTGCTGGACGCGCGCGAGCAGATCGTCAGCAGCACCGTCACGCCCATGCCCGGCCAGGTGCACCGCCGCGCCTCGCTGCTTCATGACGTGCCGCTGGCGCCGGCCTTGAACGGCCTGGTGCTGCGCGGCCAGGGCTGGCGCACGTCCATCGGCCTCATCAGCAACACGCTGTTCTGGATGGTGCTGGCGCTGGCCGGCCTCACGGTCTGGATGCTGCTGGGCACCTGGCGCCACATGCGCCGGCGCACGCAGATCCAGAACGCGCTGACGCTGGAGACCAACTTCCGCCGGGCCATGGAGAACTCCATGCTGACCGGCATGCGCGCCATGGACATGGACACGCGCATCACCTACGTGAACCCGGCCTTCTGCGCGATGACCGGCTTCTCGGAGGCCGACCTGGTGGGACGCACCCCGCCCTACCCCTTCTGGCCCAGTGACCGCCGCGAGGAGAACGCCCGCCTGCTGCAGCAGGAGCTGCAGGGCCGCAGCCCGTCGGGCGGCGTGGAGGTCAAGATCCAGCGCAAGGACGGCAGCCAGTTCGATGCCCGCGTCTACGTGTCGCCCCTGGTGGACACCAAGGGCAAGCAGACCGGCTGGATGACCTCGATGACCAACATCACCGAGGCCAAGCGCGTGCGCGACCAGCTCTCGGCCTCGCACGAGCGCTTCACCACCGTGCTGGAAGGCCTGGACGCGGCCGTGTCGGTGCTGTCTGTGCAGCCGCCCGAGCTGCTGTTCGCCAACCGCAGCTACCGCCTGTGGTTCGGCGCCGACCCGGCCGGCCACGCACTGCTGGCCGGTGGCCAGCTCGTGGGCACCACCAGCCGCCGCGGCCTGGGCGACGCCGCCGACGAGGTGGACGATTTCTCCGGTCTGCCCGCCGAGGCGCTGACCGAGACCGGCTCCGACCCGCGCGAGGTCTATGTCGAATCCCTGGCCATGTGGTTCGACGTGCGGGCCCGCTACCTGCAATGGACCGACGGACGCCTGGCGCAGATGCTGATCGCCACCGACATCACCATGCGCCGCCACGCCGAGGCCCAGGCCGCACTGCAAGCCGAAAAGGCCCAGGTGACGAGCCGGCTGATGACCATGGGCGAGATGGCCTCCAGCGTGGCCCACGAGCTGAACCAGCCGCTGACCGCCATCACCAACTACTGCAACGGCATGGTCAGCCGCGTGCGCAACGACAGCATCCAGAAGGATGCGCTGATGGCCGCGCTGGAGAAGACGGCCAAGCAGGCCGAGCGCGCCGGGCAGATCATTCACCGCATCCGCAACTTCGTGAAGCGCAGCGAACCTCAGCGCCAGCCCTCCAACGCGGCCGACATCGTCGAGGACGCGGTGGAACTGGCCGGCATCGAGCTGCGCCGGCGCACCGTGGCCATCCACACCTATGTGGCCCAGCGCCTGCCACAGCTGATGGTGGACCCCATCCTCATCGAGCAGGTGCTGATGAACCTGCTGAAGAACGCCGCCGAGGCGATCGACAACGCCTCGCTGCCCACGTCGCGCCGCCACATCGAATTGCGCGTGGTGCCCAAGCACAGCGCCGAGCTGGGCGGGCAGATCGAGTTCTCGGTGACCGACATGGGTCCGGGTTTGCCCGATGAAGTGATTGCCCGCATGTATGAGGCATTTTTCTCGACAAAAGCCGACGGATTGGGCATTGGATTAGGGTTATGCCGGTCTATCGTGGAGTCCCACCAGGGCCGGATCAAAGCCGAGAACCTCTACAATGGTTCCCTGGTCGTAGGGTGCCGATTCGCGTTCACGATCCCGGTCACCATCACGCCTGAACATCTTCGGCAAGAAGCCCCGAACAGCGCCAGCCACGGCGCGCAGAGAACCGAACCCAGCACACCATGAGCCTGATTCCCAAGAAGGGCAACGTTTACGTCGTTGATGACGACGAAGCGGTCCGCGACTCCCTGCAATGGCTTCTCGAGGGCAAGGACTACCGGGTCAAGTGCTTTGACTCCGCCGAATCCTTCCTGGCCCGTTACGACCCCCGTGAAGTCGCCTGCCTCATTGCCGACATCCGCATGGATGGCATGACCGGCCTGGAACTCCAGGACCGCCTCATCGAGCGCAAGAGCCCCCTGCCCATCGTCTTCATCACCGGCCACGGCGACGTGCCCATGGCGGTGCAGACGATGAAGAAGGGCGCGATGGACTTCATCGAGAAGCCCTTCAAGGAAGAAGAGCTGCTGGCGCTGGTTGAGCGCATGCTCGACCAGGCCCGCGACGCCTTCTCCAGCCACCAGGAAGCCGCCAGCCGCGACGCCCTGCTGGCCCGCCTGACGACGCGCGAGGCCCAGGTGCTGGAACGCATCGTCGCCGGCCGCCTGAACAAGCAGATCGCCGACGACCTCGGCATCAGCATCAAGACGGTCGAAGCCCACCGCGCCAACATCATGGAGAAGCTCAACGCCAACACCGTGGCCGATCTGCTCAAGATTGCGCTCGGAGCGACGGCGAAGGCCTGACCCACCCTATCCCAACAAGGCCGCTGCACCCCAGCGGCCTTTTGCATTTGTCCGGAGTAGTTCATGACCGCCCAACTGATCGACGGCCTCGCCCTCTCGAAAGCCACCCGTGCACAGGTCGCCCAGCGCGCCGCCGCCCTGACCGCCCAGGGCCACCAGCCTGGCCTCGCCGTCGTTCTCGTGGGCGACAACCCCGCCAGCCAGGTCTATGTGCGCAACAAGGTCAAGGCCTGCGAAGAAGCCGGCATCCACTCCGTGCTGGAGAAGTACGACGCCTCCATGACCGAGGCCGAACTGCTGGCTCGCGTGGACGCGCTGAACAACGACCCCACGATCCACGGCATCCTGGTGCAGTTGCCCCTGCCCAAGCACATCGACGACCACAAGGTCATCGAGGCGATCTCGCCGGCCAAGGACGTGGACGGCTTCCACGTCGCCAGCGCCGGCGCGCTGATGGTGGGCGAGCCCGGCTTCAAGGCCTGCACGCCTTATGGCTGCATGAAGATGTTGGAAAGCATTGGCATGGGCAACCTCAAAGGCAAGCATGCGGTCGTCATCGGCCGCAGCAATATCGTGGGCAAGCCAATGGCCATGATGTTGCTGGCCGCCAACGCAACCGTGACCATCTGTCACAGCGGCACAGCCGACCTCGGCGCCATGACGCGCCAGGCAGACGTGATCGTCGCCGCCGTGGGCAAGCGCAACGTGCTGACGGCCGACATGGTCAAGCCGGGCGCCGTCATCATCGACGTCGGCATGAACCGCAACGACGAAGGCAAGCTCTGTGGCGACGTGGACTTCGACGGCGTCAAGGAAGTGGCCGGCTTTATCACGCCCGTGCCAGGTGGCGTGGGTCCTATGACCATTGCCATGTTGCTGGTGAACACGCTTGAATCCGCGGAGCGAAGCCTCAAGTCCGCCTGATCATGACGAATCCCCTGCTCTCCACCGCCGCCCTGCCCGAGTTCGCAGCCATCCACCCAGAGCACGTGCAGCCGGCCATTACGGAGCTGCTGGCAGCCGCCAAGGCCGCGCTCGACGAGGCCACCAAGCCCGAAACGCCGGCCGACTACGACGCACTGTCGCGCATCCTCGACACCACCACCGAGCGCATGGGCGCCGCCTGGGGCGCCGTGGGACACCTGAATGCCGTGGCGGATACGCCCGCGCTGCGCGAGGCCTTCAACGCGATGCTGCCGGCCGTGACCGAGTTCAGCACGGCCATGGGCGCCAACGAAGCGCTGTTCGCCAAGTACAAGGCCGTCATGGCCAACCAGGGTGCCGCCTTGAGCGCACCGCGCCAGCAGGTGCTGAAGCACGCGATCCGCAACTTCGTGCTGTCCGGCGCCGAGTTGCAGGGCGAGGCCCGCGACCGCTATGCGGCCATCCAGGAGCGCAGTGCCGAGCTGCAGCAGCAGTTCAGCGAGCATGTGCTGGACGCAACCGATGGCTGGAGCTACGTCGCCTCGACCGAGGAGCTGGCCGGCGTGCCGCAGGACGTGCTGGACGCCACCAAGCTGGACGACGGCGGCCACAAGCTGACGCTGCACTTCCCGGTCTACCTGCCCGTCATGCAGTACGCCGAGAACCGCGAGCTGCGCGAGAAGCTGTACCGCGCCTACGTGACGCGCGCCAGTGAGTTCGGCAAGCCGGAACTCGACAACACGGCCGCCATGCGCGAGATCGTGGCACTGCGCCAGGAAGAAGCCAAGCTGCTGGGCTACGCCAGCTTCGCCGAGGTGTCGCTGGCGCCCAAGATGGCCAGCTCGCCGGCCGAGGTCGTGACCTTCCTGCGCGACCTGGCCAAGCGCGCCCGCCCGTTTGCGGAGCGAGACCTGGCCGAGCTGCGCGAATTCGCCAAGGGCCAGCCGCTGGAATCCTGGGACATCCCGTACTGGAGCGAGAAGCTCAAGGAAGCCCGCTACGCCTTCAGCGACCAGACGGTGAAGCAGTACTTCACGGCGCCCAAGGTCGTGGCCGGCCTGTTCAGCATCATCGAGCGGCTGTTCGACGTGCAGATTGCCGAAGCGCATGCCTCGGTCTGGAACGAGACCGTCAAGTTCTACGAACTGCGCCGTGGCGGCAAGCTGATCGCACAGTTCTACCTGGACCTCTACGCCCGCACCGGCAAGCGCCCGGGCGCGTGGATGGACGAGGTGCGCAGCCGCTGGCTCAAGCCCACGGGCGAACAGCAGACGCCGGTCGCGCAGTTGGTCTGCAACTTCGCGTCGCCGGTCGGTGACAAGCCCGCGCTGCTGACGCATGACGACGTCATCACTCTCTTCCACGAGTTCGGCCACGGCCTGCACCACATGCTGACGCAGGTGAACGACCTGGGCGTGTCCGGCATCTCCGGCGTCGAATGGGACGCCGTGGAGCTGCCCAGCCAGTTCATGGAGAACTTCTGCTGGGAGTGGGACGTGCTGCAGCAGCTGAGCGGCCACGTCGACAGCGGCGCGCCGCTGCCGCGCGAGTTGTTCGACAAGATGACCGCGGCAAAGAACTTCCAGAGCGGCCTGATGACGCTGCGCCAGATCGAGTTCGCGCTGTTCGACATGCGCCTGCATGGCGAGCCCGGTGCCGAGACCGATGTGCAGAAGGTGCTGGACGAAGTGCGTGCCGAAGTGGCCGTGCTGATCCCGCCCAGCTTCAACCGCTTCCAGCACAGCTTCTCGCACATCTTTGCGGGCGGCTATGCGGCCGGCTACTACAGCTACAAGTGGGCCGAGCTGCTGAGCGCCGATGCCTGGAGCGCCTTCGAAGAGGAAGGCGTGTTCAACGCCGCCACCGGCAAGCGCTTCCTGCACGAGGTGCTGGAGCAAGGCGGCGCGCGCGATGCGATCGACAACTTCAAGGCCTTCCGCGGCCGCGAGCCCAAGATCGACGCATTGCTCCGCCATCAGGGCATGAGCTGATGTCGTCACAGCCCGCGTCGCCGAGACTGCGGGCATGCGACTACACACCCTCTTCGCCGCCGCCCTGCTCACGCTGGGCGGCGGCGCTGTTTCTGCCCAGTCCCTGCTCATCCACAACGCCCGTGGCCTGACGCTGGACGAGCGTGGCCGCGTCGTGCGCTTCGACGCCATGCAGGTCGGCGCCGATGGCCGCGTGCAGGCCATCGGCAAGCTGGTGGACCTGCAGGCCGAGGCCGGTGGCGTGCAACGCATTGACGCCGGCGGCCGCGTGCTGATGCCAGGCCTCATCGACGCGCACGGCCATGTGCTGTCGCTGGGCGCCGCCCGGCGCAGCCTGTCGCTGCGTGACACGGCCGACGTCGCCGCAGCACTGGCGGCCGTCAAGGCGCATGCCGAGGCCCGCCCGCAAGCGGCCTGGATCACCGGCGGCGGCTGGAACCAGGCCGTCTGGAAACTGGGCCGCTTCCCCACCGCCGCCGAGCTGGACTCGGCTGAAGCCCAGCGCCCCGTCTGGCTGAGCCGCGTGGATGGGCATGCCGGCTGGGCCAACAGCCGTGCGCTGCAGGTGGCCGGCATCACGCGCGACACGCCCGACCCTAGCGGCGGCCGCATCGAGCGCGACGCGAGCGGCGAGCCGACCGGCGTGCTGGTCGACGCGGCCATGGGCCTCGTGGAGCGCCATGTGCCGGGCGAAGACGCCGCCGAGCTGGCCGCCAACCTCGACACCGCCGAGCGCGAACTGCTGTCGCTGGGCCTGACCAGCGTGCACGATGCCGGCGTCTCGGCCGCAGCCGACCAGTTGCTGCGCCAGCGCGCGACGGCAGGCCAGCTCAAGATCCGCATCTACGGCATGGCCCGTGGCAGCGATGAGGCCTTCATGGCGCGGCTGCGCGCCGCTGGCCCGCTGCAGGACGCCGGCGATGGCCACTATGCGCTGCGGGCCGTGAAGCTGTTTGCCGACGGCGCGCTGGGCAGCCGCGGTGCGGCCCTGCTGGCGCCCTACAGCGACGCCGCGCAGAGCCGCGGCCTGCTGTTCCGCAGCGATGCCGAGTTGCAGGCACAGATGCGCGCGGCGGCCAAGGCCGGCTTCCAAGTCAATGTGCATGCCATCGGCGACGCCGCCAACCGGCAGGTGCTGGTGGGCTTCGAGGCGCTGCAGAAGGAGCTGGGCGCGCGCAGCACCGCGCTGCGCCACCGTATCGAGCACGCCCAGGTCGTGGCGCTGGCCGACATCCCCCGCTTCGCGAAGGACCAGGTCATCGCCTCGGTCCAGCCCACACATGCGACCTCGGACATGAACATGGCCGAGGACCGCGTCGGGCCGCAGCGCATCCAGGGCGCCTATGCCTGGCAGCGACTGCTGAAGAGCGGCGCGCGCCTGGCCTGCGGCTCGGACTTCCCCGTCGAGGAGCCCAGCCCCTGGGCCGGCCTGTATGCCGCCATCTCGCGCGAGGACGCCAATGGCAAACCCATAGGCGGCTGGTACCGCCAGCAAGCGCTGAACCCCGTGCAGGCGCTGGACTGCTTCACGCGCGGCGCGGCCTTCGCGGCCCATGCAGAGAAAGACCTCGGCTCACTGACCCCCGGCCACCGCGCCGACTTCATCCTCGTGGACCGCGACCCGCTGACCTCCTCGCCCGCGGCGCTGCTGAAGACGCGCGTGCTGCAGACCTGGGTGGGCGGCAAGCTGGTTCACCAAGGCAAGGAAAACTGATGCGCTACATCGCTCTCTGGCGCGGCATCAACGTCGGCAAGGCCAAGCGCCTCGCGATGGCCGACCTCAAGGCCTTGCTCACCGAAATGGGCGCCACCAACGTCAGCACGCTGCTGAACAGCGGCAATGCCGTCTTCGAAGCCAAGAAGAAACTCACGGCCGACAAGATCCGCAAGGCCGTGAGCGAGCAGTTGGGTGTGGATGCCGCCGTCATCCTGAAGACGGCCGCAGAGTGGGCGGCGATCTCGGCCGAGCAGCCCATCAAGGAGGCCCACGACCACAGCCGCCTGCTCGTGGCCGTCACGGCCGACGCGGCCACACTGAAGGCCGCGGAAGGCATAGTCACCGCGGGCGACGAGCGTTTCGTCGTCACCGCCCATGCGGCCTACCTGTGGTGCGCGAACGGCATCCTGGAGAGCAAGGCCGGCGTGCAGTTGCTGAAGAAGCTCGGCGACGGCGGCACGACGCGCAACTGGGCCACCGTCGAGAAGCTCAACGCGCTGGCTCAGGGCTGAGCGCGGCCGCCGCGTCGGCCACGCTCCAGAACTGCCTCTCCTCGCGGCCCAGCCCATCGGGGGCACTGAGCCGCAGCAGCGCGCGCACCGGCTCCTTCACGCGCGCCAGCAGCAGGCGCTGGCCACGTGCTGCGAGACGCATGTCCAGCTCCAGCAGGCACTCCAGCGCTGTGCTGTCGAGGTCGCCGCTCTCCTCCAGGCTCAGCACCAGCGTGCCGACGCCGCTGGCCGACAGCCGCTCGCCGGCTTCGGTCATCACGCGCTCGGCGCTGGCGAAGAACAGCGGCTCCTGCGGCCGCAGGATCAAGGCGCCCGGCACCGGCACGGCGTCGGGGTGCTCGGGCCGGTTCACGAAGTTGCGCGTGCCCGGCAGTGCACCCAGTTCATGCAGCACCGGCTGACTGAAGCGGCGCAACGCCTCGACGATGGACAAGGCGACAGCCGCCAGCATGCCGTGCAGCAGCCCCAGGGCCAGCACGGCGACGACGGCGCCCACGACCAGCAGCCGGTCACGACCCAGCGTCCAGGTCGCAATCAGCGGCTTGACAGACAGTGAGTGCAGCAGCGCAGCAATGACGGCCACGGCCAGCACGGGCCGCGGCAGCCACTGCAGCGCCGGCAATGCGAAAGCGATCGCGCCCGCGATGAAGACGCAGGCCACGACACCCGCCCACCGGCTTTGCGCACCGGCGCCATGGTTCGCCGCACTGGCCGAGAAGCCCGCCCCCACCGGCATGCCCTGCAGCAGGCCGCTGGCAACGTTGGCTAGCCCCAAGGCCGCCAGTTCGCGGTTGGCGTCCAACACATCGCCGCGCCGAAGCGCCAGCGAGCGCATGCTGCCCCAGGACTCGGCGAACAGCAGTACCACCAGGCCCACGGCCAACTCAGCCACGCTCAGCCAGGCGTCGCTGCTCAACCTGGGCAGATGCGGCATGAAGGTCGGCGCAGCCACCTGGCCCACGACCTCGACACCACGCGCCGGCAGGTCCAGCGCCCAGGTCGCCGCGATGGCCACAACGAGGGCCGTCAGCGAAGCCGGGAAGCCCGGCCACGGTGGCCAACGCCGCAGAAGGGCGATCAGCCCGCCGCTGGCCAGTGCGATGGCAACGCTCAGCAGTTGCCACCGATCCGCGTGAGCCAGCACCCACAGCAGCAGCCGCGTTATGTCCAGATTCGGTGCCGGCGGCAGGCCCAGTGCATCCGGCAACTGCTTGACGACGATGGTCAGCGCCAGCGCGAACGCAAAGCCGCGCAACACGGGCCGAGACACGAAGGCCGACAGTTGACCCTGCCGCGCCACGGCCAGGAGCAGCAACACGCCACCGGCCGCCAGCGTCAGCGCGAGCAGTGCCTCGGCATGGGCGATGCCCGCCAGTCCTGCAGCCGCCGCAGCAGCGAGGGTGGCACTGGACGACGTGGGCGACACGATGGCGTCGCGACTGCGGCCCAGCAGCGCATAGACCGACAGGCCCACAAGGCAGGCCATCAGCGCATGCGCGACCGGCAACCCCGCCAGGCCTGCATAGGCCACGCCCTCGGGCAACAGCAGGCCGGCCACGCACAGGCCAGCGCCCAGGTCGGACCGCCACGCGCTGGCGTCAGAGCGGGATGGCGCCGTCGTCACAGGCTTGATTGAAGAGGGCCGAGTCCTCACGAACCTGCCGCGCAGCGACGCACGAGGCCTGCAACAGCCGGTCGCGCCATTTGCCGGGACCGCAGCCTCGTTGCCCAAAGTCGATCAGCTCGTCGGCGTTGTCCGAGCCCTGGCGGCCCGCCGAGCGCAGCTGCGCCCAGGCCACCAGCCGGCCCATGGTGACCAGGCTGTGGCGCAGCCCGTCGCCGCGCTGACGCGCGAGGGCAGACAGGTCCAGCCGGTCTTCGCTGGGCTGCAGCGCGCGCAGCACATAGGGCTGGCCAACCCAGCGCACCGCATGCACCAGGCCCATGCCGACGGCCTGCATGCGCTGCTGCACGGCCACCTGACGCTCCGCCTCGGTCTTGAAGCGCGGCTGCTTGACGCCACTTGCCGCCGCCAGTGTGGAGGCCAGCGCGGGCTTCAGATCCAGCAGTTGCGCCCCGGCCGGGCCGCCAGCACCGCGCACCAGCACCGCATAGCGGTCCAGCCCCAGGCTGCCGGTGCCGGCCACGCGGCGGGCCACGTCCAGCACCTCATAGAACCGGCTCTCCTGCGCGGCACTGGCGAACTCGGCCAGGAAGGCGCGCACGCGCTCGCTCTGCTCTTCGCTCGCAGGCAGCGCATAGCGGCCATCCACGCGCAGGCGGCGGCGCTTGCCCTGGCCCACCGAGCGGCGCGCCAGCAGGTTGGCCTGCGGGCGCAGGGCCACCTGGTCCAGCAGCAGGCGCACGGGGCCATCGGCGGTTTCTCGTTGCAGCCAGTAGGCTTTGCCGCTCGCCAGCGCGTCGGCGTAGGCGCCCTGCATCGCACGCACCAGCTCGCCAGCGTCGTCGGACTTCAGGCCCATCTCCTCAGCGGCCAGCCACAGGCTCGTCAACAAGTGCAGCAGGTCTGCGCTCGCGGGGGCCAGCGCCGCTTCGTCGAAGTCGTTGATGTCGAAGTAGGCCAGCCCGTTGCTGCCGTGATAGCTGCCGAAGTTTTCCAGGTGCATGTCGCCGCAGCACCAGGCGAGCGGCGCGGACTTGAACATGCCGCGCTTGAGCCGCGCATGGAAAAGGTGTGCCGAGCCGCGCAGGAACAGGAAGGGGCTGCGCCGCATCTTGGCGAACTTGAGCGCCAGACGCTCGGGGTCGCGGCCGGCGTTGTACTGCAGGATGGCGCGAACGGCGTCCATTCAGCCCCGGGACTGCGGCAATGTGTGCACGCGCATGCCGACGTTCTCGTCCACTGGCTCGCGCCAGGCAGCGCGCTTGATGACCCGCCGCCCGTCGTGCAGGCCGGCCTGCCAGCGGGCCTGCAGTCGCTCGGTGGTGAAGTCGATGTCGCGCCAGGAGTCCTCGCCCGGCATGGCCTGCATGACGAGGTGCTCCACGTCGATGCGCGAGTCGCAGCCCATCGCGAGCAGCTCCTTGATGGCCGGGTCGGCCGCGGCCTTGGGGCCGAGCTTGCGGCCCAGCTGGCGCACGGCGCGGCGCAGGTTCTGCAGCCGCTCGTGGTCGTCCAGGTGCTCGCAGATGCGGCTGGCGTACTGGATGTCCTTGTAGCGCGTCAGCGCCTGGGCCATGGTGCTGGGTGCGGCCTCGCTGGCGTCCCACAGGTCCACCATGAAGCACAGCGTGTCGCGGCGCTCACTGTCGTCCAACACCACGTCCAGCGGCGTGTTGGAGTAGATGCCGCCGTCCCAGTAGGCCTCGCGGCCAATGCTCACCGGTGCGAAGCCGGGCGGCAGCGCGCCACTGGCCATCACGTGCTCAGGTCCAATGCGCGTGCGGCCATCGCGGTTGTCGAACAGGGCGAGGTTGCCGCTACGCACGTTGACGGCGCACAGCGTCAGCCGCGTGTCGCCTCTGGCGATGCGGTCGAAGTCCACCAGCTCGCGCAACGTCGCGGCCAGCGGCGAGGTGTCGTAGAAACCCAGCTCTGACAGCGGTGCGCGGCGATTCATGTCCCAGGCCTGCGGGCCGCGCGGCTTGAAAAAGCCCGGGATGCCGGAGGTCAGCGTCTGCCAGGTCTGCCAACCCTGCAAGGCGGCGGTGAAGGGGTTGGCCGACATCTGCGGCGCGAAGGAGGAGCGCGTCACCCGCGCCCAGAACTTGTGCAGCGCCGGCAGGCGGTCGGCGGGCGCATTGCCGGCCATCAGCGTGGCGTTGATGGCGCCGATGGACGTGCCCACCAGCCAGTCCGGCGCAATGCCACCGGCGTCCAGCGCCTCGGCCACTCCCGCCTGATAGGCCCCCAGTGCGCCGCCGCCCTGGAAGACATAGACCGTCTGCGGTGGGCGGCGCGTCGCCATCAAGCCGCCCTCAGCGTGACCGAGTCGTCACAGGGAATGGCCTGGAAGACCGGCAGCGCCTCGGTGGCAGCCGCATGCGCCACCAGATGCGGGAAGCCCGCGGCCGGCACCACCTCGGGCAGCAGGAACTGCGTGAAGGTCCAGGCCGTGCCCACCGTGATGCCGGCCTGGCGGATGCCCGCTTCGCTCGTGTCCAGCGGCTGGCGGGCCAGCTCGGCGTCCAGCGCGCGGTAGGCTGCGTCGAGCTGGCCGCTGACGCGCTCTATCCAGGGCTCGTGCCGCTTCTCTGCGGGCCGCAGGCCGCGCTCGTAGACGATCTGCGCGGTCTTCTCGCAGGCCGCAAGCGCCAGGCCCATGACGCGAAGCTCATGCGCCAGTGCTGCAGGGTCGCTGGCCATCAGCCGGCGACCAGACAAGACCTCGATGTATTCGAGCATCAGCTGCGAATCCATCAGCAGCGTGCCATCGTCGCAGACCAGCGTTGGCGCCTTGACGACAGGGTTGATCTGCCGGAACGCATCGAAGCCGCGGAACACCGAGATGGCCGCGTGTTCGAAGGGAAGGCCCACGAGGCGCATCGTGATCGCGACGCGGCGCACGTAGGGAGAGTCCAGCATGCCGATGAGCTTCATGATTTCGCTAGCCCTCGCGTCTCATCATGGTTGTCTGAAGGCGAATGAATCGCTCAGCAACGTTGTCGCCGTATTTGAGTCTGATTTCCGCGTGCATCACCTTGTTGTAAGCGTCCATATAGGCCACGGACAACGGCGTGACATCCTTGCTGTGCAGTACCCAAACGACGCCGTAAAGCTTTTTGGCCTTGACGATCTCTGCCTCGTCCATTGGCCTGCCCACCGTCTGTAGTTTCAACTCGCCAGCTTCGATGTCTGCCCGCGCCTTGGCATCGCCGCGCTCGGCAGCGCCGGCCGGATTGCCGACGCGCAGGTCGATGCTCGCGATCAACTGCTTCTCCGGCTTGGGCTTGCCGCCAAAGACCGCCATCTTGTTGAAGAGGGCGAACACGGTGCCTGCAATGAGCACCGCGCCCAGAAAGGCGAAGACGTGAATTCTTCGAATGCCGCGACGGCGCTGCCAGACAACCTCGACCCGATCAGAGAGCATGGCCGCCCACGGGTCGGGTTTCGCGGTGTTCGCCAAACGCCGCGATCAGCGGCATGGCCTGGGCGATGACGGCCTTGACGGCCGGCAACTGCAGCGAGGCCTTGTGCGCCTCGGCGCTGTCCCAGACCTCGGTGACCCAGACGGTGACGTCGTCGGCCGGGTCTTCGGCCACGACGTAGCTGCGGCAGCCGGGCATGGCGCCCGTCTCGGCCAGCAGCAGTCGAATGAGCGCAGCGCGCTGCCCCTCGGCGGCCTTGAAGCTGCCTATCAATCCGTACATCTCGAAACTCCCGTGCGATGGCCCTTATTCTCGGGCCAGTGGCGCGAGAGCGTCGGTCACCCGGCTTTGCCAACGGACGCGCTCGTCGGCGCTCCAGTCCGGCCAGCGCGGCGCCTGGGCCTCCAGCTCGTCCGCCAGCGCCTGCAAGGCAGGCAGGCCCGACACCGAAGCAGCCAGGCTCAGCCGGGCCAGCCACTCCTGTGCCTCCCGCATGCGCGGGTAGGCAGCGAACAGCCAGCGCGCCACGTCGGTGCGCACGCGCCAGTCGGCGCTGCCGAAACGCTCCACAGCCATCGCAGTAAGCCTTTGACCTGCCCCCAGGCAGTCGAAGGCCACGCAGCCAGAGAAGCCTCGGTCAATCAGCTCGGTGTGGATGCCGCAGCGGTGGTCGGCGCAGAGATGATGGCAAGGGGTCTCGGCCGGCTTGTCGAAGCCGAAGCCCTGCACCGCGTCGAAGGGCGGGATCACGCAGCACAGGGCCACGCAGGCCGAGCAGTCGGCCTTCAGGTGTGCAGGCAGCTGTGCTCTGACGGTCACGCCTGAGGCGCCGAGATGCCCACCATCCAGCCCACGCCGAAACGGTCGTTGACCATGCCGAACAGCGGCGCCCAGAAGGTCTTGCCCAGCGGCATGCTGACCTTGCCGCCATCGGCCAGCCCATTGAAGAAGCGGTGCGCGGTGGCTTCGTCGGGGCAGTCCAGCGACAGCGAGAAGCCCTTGAAGGCCGTGTCGCCGCTGCACATGCCGTCGGACATCATCACGAGGGCACCGCCGATCAGCAGCGAGGCATGCATGACCTTGTTCTCCGAGCCCGGCGGCAACATGCCGGGCGGCGGCGGCTCGGGGCTGTCCGAGTTGCGCATCATCATCTGCACCTCGGCGCCCAGCGCCTTCTTGTAGAACTCGATGGCCTCTTCGCAGCGGCCATCGAAGAACAGGTAGGGATCAATCTTCATTGCAGTCTCCGTGGGGTTGAGCCAACTCGGGCGTCATGGATTCTTGAAGTCGCCGGCCGTCGAAATGACGAAGGCGTCGGGCTTGACGTACTTGCGCCAGGCGGCATTGGCCTGCTCGACGGTGACGGCCGCGAGCTTGTCATCGCGGCCTTGCGCGGCCGCCCAGGTCTCGCCGCGCTCGGCCAGGCTGGTCAGCGCGCCGGACAGCCCGCCCAGGTCGGCGCGCCCCTGCTTGCGGCCTTCGAGGATGTCGTGCTTGGCGCGCGCCAGCTCGGCCGCCGTCACACCCTCCTTCGCCATGCGCGCCACCTCTTCCTGGATGACGGCGATGACGCGCTCGCGCTTGTCCGGCGCGTAGCTGGCCTGGATGGCGAAGCTGCCGGCATTGCCCCAGGGGCTGGCGCTCAGGCTCGCGCCTATGCCGTAGGTCAGGCCCTCCTTCTGGCGCACGCGCTCGGACAGCCGGCTCTCCAGCCCGCCGCCACCGAAGATGTGCGTGGCCATTTCCAGCGCGGCGTAGTCGGCGTCGTCGCTGTTCAACGGCAGCGTCTCATGCAGGCGCACGATGGCGTTGGCCTTGTCGCGGGCGATGGCGTCAAAGCGCGCTGGCGGGATCACCAGGTGCTGCGGGATGTGGCGCACGTATTTCGGTGTGGCCGGCTTCTTCCAGTCACCAAAGAGCTGACCCACCTCCGCCGCCAGGCCGTCCGGCAGCGCGCCAACGACGCTGACCTGAGCATCATTGGCGCTCCAGTAGTCGGCGTAGAAGCGCTTCACCTCGTCCAGCGTCGTGGCCTTGAGGTTGGCGATGCGCTCGTCCACGCCCATCACGTAGTCGGGGTGGCCCAGGCTCACGCCGCGTGCCTTGTTGTAGTGACCGCGCGTGGCCTCCTGGCGCAGCACGCTGGGCTCCTGGCGCGAGGCCTCGATGCTGGCGATGCCCGACTTCATCTCACGGTCGAAGGCATCCTGCGGCAGCACGGGCTTGCGCAGCACGTCGGCCGCGATGCGCAGCGCCGGCAGCAGCGTGTCGCGTTCGGCACTGAGGAAGACCGTCGCACCCTGGTCATAGCTCGTGATGTTGAGGTTGGCGCGCAGCTTGATCAGGGCGTCCTGCAACTGCTGCTTGGTGTAACCCGCGCTGCCTTCGCTCATCAGCGAGCCCACCATGCCGGTGCCGTTGCGCGCAAAGGTCGCGTCGCGCTCGCCCCAGCGCAGCTGCATCTGCAGCACCACGGTGTTGCCGCGGGTCTGCTTTTTCAACGTGTGCAAGGCGATGCCGCTGGGCAAGACGGTGCGCGCCATGCGCGACTCCAGCACCGCGGGCACAGGTTCTAGCTGCTCGCCCTCCTCCACCTTCGGCGGGCCCTTGAGTTCGGCCAGGCGCTGCGCGAGCGCTGGCGCCGCGGGGATCTCGACGCGCTCCACGGCGGCAGCCGGCAGGTAGCGGCCCAGCGTGCGGTTGGCGGGCTTGAAGTAGGCACTGCGCACGCGCTCCACGTCGGCCAGCGTCACCTTGGGAATGTCTTCCATGAGCTGGAACAGCAGCCGCCAGTCGCCGGCGGCGATGAGGCTGGAGATCTGCTGGATCAGCGCCTCGGGGTTCTTCATCTGCTGGCGGTAGCTGTTGACGGCGATGTCGCGCACGCGGGTCAGCTCGCTCTCGTCGAAGGGCTTGGCGGTGCGGCCTTCGGCCAGGTCCAGCAGCATCGCCTCGACCTTGGCCACGTCGCCGTCCGGCGGCAGGGCCGCGTAGGCGCCGATGGTGCCGGGGTCCACCCCACCGGCGCCGCCGATGCCGGCCGCCACGGCCAGCTTGGATTCGACGAGCTGCTTGTAGAGCTGGCCGCTGGGCTGCAGGCTCATCAACAAGCCGTAGACGATGAGGGCCGGCGTGTCGGGGTGGGTGATGGCCGGTACGTGGTAGTTGGCCAGCAGGATGGGCTGGCCGCCCACGCGCCGCACAACGACCGTGCGCTCGCCGTCCTGGGCGGGTTCCACCGTATAGGGTTGCGGCACGGGCGCCGCTGGCTTGGCGACGGGGCCAAAGGTCTTGGCGATCAGCGCCAGCGTGGCCACCTTGTCGAACTGCCCGGCGATCAGCAGCGTGGCGTTGTCGGGGCGGTAGTAGCGCTTGTAAAAGCCCTGCAGCTTTTCGATCGGCACATTCTCGATGTCGCTCTTGGGGCCTATGGTGGCGTGGCCATACGGGTGCCAGGCAAAGGCCGCCGCGTTGACGCGCTGGGACAGCACGGCAAAGGGCTGGTTCTCGCCGCGCTCGAACTCGTTGCGCACCACCGTCATCTCGGTGTCCAGGTCGGCCTTGGCGACGCGGCTGTGCACCATGCGGTCGGCTTCCAGGTCGAGCAGGAAGGCCAGCGTGTCGGCGTTCGCATTGAAGCTCGCGAAGTAGTTGGTGCGGTCCACCGTCGTCGTGCCGTTGAAGCGCACCCCGCGCTGCGCCATCGCGCCCGGGATGTCGTGCTGGCGCTCCGTGCCCTTGAACAGCATGTGCTCCAGCAGGTGGGCCATGCCGTACTCGCCCGGCGCCTCGTGGCGGCTGCCCACGCGGTAGGTGATGTTGACGGTCGTGGTCGTCTGCGTCGCGTCAGGCAGGAGCAGCAGTTGCAGGCCGTTGGGCAGGCGGTATTCCTCGATACCGCCCAGTTCGCGCACGCGCTCAGGCGCAGTCGCAGTCGCAGTAACTTGCCGCTCTTCGCCGGCCTTCGGCGCCGTCTGGCAGCCCGCCACGCCCAGCGCCAGCCACAGGGCTGCCGCGCACAGGCCCGACGGCCCCCATCGGTGCAACTTCATCCTCATGCGCTTTGTCTCCGCCTGTGCTTGTTATGGGTCGCGGCATTCTGCGCGGTTTCCACGGCCCAAGCTTTCGTCAGGCCTGTAACAGGCGGACGGCTTTACGAGGAGAAATCAAAAGCGGCCTAGCGCTTCCACGGCGGGCTCTGGATCGCCGCCGTCGCCTGCGCTTCCGGCAGCGCCTTCGCGAACAGCCAGCCCTGCCCCACCTGCACGCCCAGGTCCGTCAGCACGCGGGCCTGGTTCTCGTCTTCCACGCCTTCGGCCAGCGTCTGCTTGCCCAGGGCCAGGGCCAGGCCCACGATGGTGCGCACAATCTCCTGGGCCTCGCGGCCGGCGGCCAGGCGGATGACGAAGCTGCGGTCCACCTTCAGCGTGTCGAACGGGAAGCGGTGCAGGTAGGCCAGCGATGAATAGCCCGTACCGAAATCGTCGATGGACAGCTTGAAGCCCATGCGCGCCAGCTCCTGCAGCACCTCGGCACTGCGCTGCGGGTTGGCCATGGCCATGCTCTCGGTGACTTCGAGCTTGAGGCGGTGGGTAGGCACGTCGCCCAGGGCCGCGAGCGTCGCGCGTGCGTCGGCCAGCAGCTCGAGGTCGCGCTCCAGCTGCACGCCGGACAGATTGACGGCCACCTCGCCCGTGAAGCCCAGCGGCTGCCAGCGCCGCAGTTGCGCCGCGGCCTCCAGCAAACCCCAGCGGCCGATGGCCGCAATCTGCCCGCTGGCCTCGGCCACGGGGATGAAGTCGCCCGGCATGATGATGCCGCGCTCGGGGTGGCGCCAGCGGATCAGCGCCTCGAAGCCCAGCAGCGCGCGATCCGACAGGCGCACAAAGGGCTGGTAGTGCAGCTCGAACTGGTCACCCGCCGCGAGCGCCGTGTCGATGGCGTCGCGCAGCCAGCGGCGCGACTGCTCCACGAGTTGCTCTGCCGGGTCGAACTCATGCGTCTGGCCGGGGCCGCCAGCCTTGGCGCGGGCCAGCGCCCCTTCGGCGGCGGCCATCAGTTCGTCGGCCGACATCGGGCCATGGCGGCGCTGCGCCCACGCGAGGCCGGCCGTCACCTGCAGCAGGGGCGTCGCAACGTTGAAGGGTGAATGCAGCAGCGCCTGCACGCGCTTGGCCAACTCGGCGGCACTGTCACCGCCAGCCAGCAGCAGCGCGAACTGATCGGGGCCCAGTCGGGCCACGAGGTGGCGGGCGCCAAAGGCGGACTTCAGGCGCATGGCCAGTTCGGTCAGCACGGCGTCGCCGGCCACCGGGCCGTGGGTTTCGTTCAAGGCCCGAAAGCCGTCCAGGCCCAGCAGCAGCAACCCTGTCTCCGGCGCCGGCACGCCGGTCAGCAACTGCGTCAACTGCTCGCGAAACAGCACGCGGTTGGCCAGGCCCGTGAGGCGGTCGTGCAGTGCGTCGAAGCTGATCTGGCGCTGCAGGCGCTGGCTCTCGGAAATGTCGGTCAACGAGCCGGCCATGCGCACCGGCTTGCCGTCCTCTCGTACCGCGAGGCCACGCGCGAGCAGCCAGCGCTCCTGGCCACCCTGGTTGAAATGCAGCACGTGATGGAACTGCATGCTCCTGCCGTCCAGGTGAGCCTGCAGTTCGGCCTCGAAGGCCTGGCGCATGGATGGATCCAGCGGCAGCGTCCATGACGAGATCGCGTGACCGGCCTCGGCGGCCGACAAGCCCATCAGCCCCAGCCAGCGCGGCGAGTAGTAGACCTCGCCGGTCGTCAGGTCCCAGTCCCACAGGCCGTCGTTGGCCCCCTGGGCTGCCAGCGCATAGCGCTGCTCGCTGGCCGCGAGCTGGCGGGCGGCGAGGCGGCGCTGGCCTTGCTCGATGCCGGCACGCAGCGCGCTGGCCCCCAGCGTCGCAACGGCCAGCGCCAGCAACGGCGCCGCGAGCGAGAAGACGAAGTAGCGGCTCTCGAACGCCCATTGCGTGAACCCCAGCAGCACCAGCGTGCCCAGCGCGATCAGCGCCAGCGCGCTGCCCAGCGGCCGGCGTGCGAGCAAGGCCACCGCCGCCAAGGGCAACAGCAACAGCGCCGCCAGCTCTGCCGCCCCACCCCAGGCCGGGCGCACCAGGCTGCGGCCGGTCAGCAGGTTGTCGGTGACGGTGGCAATGCGCTCCATGCCGGGCAGGCGGGCGTCGAAGGGTGACGGCAGGTGGTCGCCCGCGGCCAGGGCCGACACGCCCAGCACGGCGATGCGCCCCTGCAACCGCGCCGGATCCACGCGACCGGCCAACAGATCGGCGAAACCGACGCTCTCGAAGCTGCCACTGGGTCCGTAGTAGTTCACGCCCAGGCGGGACAGCTCATCCAGCCGGAACTGCAGCTTGTCGCCGGCGCTGAACTCGGCACCGAAACGCGCGCGGGCTGCGGCCCAATCGGCGCCGAGCGCAAACGCCGCCAGGCGCAGTGGCATCGACGGGTAGACCTCGCCGTTCACGCGCAGCAACGGCAGGTCGCGGCGCAGGCTGCCATCAGACGAGGGGCGCACGCTGATGTGGCCCAGCCCCGCCGCGGCCTCGGCCAGCTCAGCCTCGGGCGCGACAAGTCGCGTGGGGCGGTAGAAGCTCTCGCTGCGTGCCAGCGCGGCCTCGTCGTCGTAGCGCAGCAGGGCCTGCTTCAGCACGGCCGGCGGTGGCGAGGATGCATCGGCCTTGCCGTCGTCCGGCAGCGAGAAGGGGATCAACGTGCAGGCGCAGTCCTTCATGACCTTGGCCAGCGCCGCGCTGCCCTGCGGCGTGCCGCCACCCGGCAGCAGCAGGATGTCCAGCGCAACGGCGCGCGCGCCGCCGGCATGCAGGGTCTGCACCACGCGGGCAACCTCGGCACGGTCGGGCACGCGGCCACCCAGGGCCTCGAAGGCGGCATCATCCACGCGCACCAGCAGCAGCGGCATGTCCTTGCCCGGCGCGATGGGCCCGCGCCACCCCGTATGCCAGTCCAGCAGCCAGTGGTCGAACCGCTCGAAGATCTCAACGTCGGCCCGCTGGGCGAACACGGCAAAGCCCAGCAGCACCGCTGCCAGCAGGATCAGCGCATAGGCCAGGCCGGCCTTCGCGTGCCTCAATCCAGAGACCCCAACCGCTGCTCGACGCGCTGCACCTTCTCGGCCGACCAGGCCATGGAGGCCACGCACTCGTTGGCGTTGCAATGCGTGCCGTTGAGCTTCTTCTCCAGCCGCACCGGGTAGCGCGGCTTGATGCCGCGGGTCTGCGCGGCGGCCGGCTCCACGTCGACCTCGCCGGTCTTCACGTGCACGGCAGTGACGCGGTCGTCGCCGACCTCGACGCTGAACTCGGTACCGCGCACGGCCGTCACGGCGGTGGGCGTGCGGACCTTCCAGGACCCATTGGCCGACGGCGTCACGCGTTGGCCGATGAGGCCCAGTTCCAGCAGGAACTCCGCCACACGCGGCTGGCTGGCCGCGGCGCTGAAGGCGTCGATACGCAACTGGCTCTTGTCGGCCAACACGAGGACGGAGCCGTCGACAAACTTCAACCGCACACGGCCGGTGGCGCCGGTGCGCAACGTCGCGCCGACATCGAGTTTGTCGCCCACGACGAGCGCTTTGCCATCGGCACGCTGGGCCTCACCGCTGACGGAAACCACCTCGCAGGCCTGCTGGGCGAAGGCGAGGGAACTCAACAAGGACAGCGTCAAAACCAAAGACTTCATGACCAACTCCTAGCGGGATGGGTCGCCAAACAAGGCGTAGCCCGCCCAGTAGAACGGATGCGCCCAGCGACCGCCACCGAGTTGTCCCTCGATCATCCTCACTTGTGCCACGCGCAGTGCCTCGGCCCGGGGTGCCTGGGCCGAGAAGGTGGCGGCCGTCAGCGCGGCGGCCGACGAGGTCTCCACGGACCAATGCGTGGCCAGCACCGAGCGGCTGCCGGCAAAGAAGAAGCCACGCACCAGGCCTGACATCGCTGCCCCGCCCTGCTCGCCTGCAGCCGTGTTACAGGCCGACAGCAACACGGCCTGGGCGTTCAGGCGCAGCGTCAGCACGTCGTCCAGCTCCAGCAGCGGCGACACGCTGGCATCCTTGCCCGGCGCCAGTGCCAGGGCGGGTTTGGACACACCGGGCAGTTCGCCCGGCATCAGCCCGTGCGTGGCGAAGGCCACCACACGGCGGTCTTGCAGCGGCGCGGCGAGCACGGCCTCGCGCGTGGCGGCGGCGCCCAGCAGCAAGTCGGTCTGCACGTTGGCACCGAGGGCCTTGGCCAGAGCCGTCAGCTCGGTACGGGTTTCGGGTAGCGGTGGGATGTCGCCATAGCTGAAACCCCAGGCGGCGTCGTAGCGGGTCGCCTTGCTACCCAAGGCGGCGCGGCCTGATTTCGATTCAGCGGCAGTGGACTTGAACAGCGGGTCGCCCACGCCGAACAAGGGCTTGGCTGCCAGCGCCTGCGGCGAGGAGCGGCGCAGCGCAAACAGCGCACCGGCCGAAGGCAGTTGCGTGACCGCCATGCGGCGGACCACGAAGGCGTCGGGCTCTGGGGCCGTCAAGGTCGCAGCAAAAGGCAATGCAGCAAGCGCGCCGTCGGCCGCGACGAGCAGGCTCTTCACGTCGGCATCCGGCTTCAGCGGCGCCACCAACTCGCGCCAGACCTCGTTCAGCCCCGCCACGGGCAGCGTCGGCGGCCGGCCCGTGCTCAGGTCCAGCGCGGTACGGATCTGGCCGACCTTCTCTGTCCAGGCTGCTGCACCGATGCTGGATGCCGCAAAGCGCGTGGGCGCGCCGGGCGTGACCAGCCAGGTCAGCGTGGCGCTCTCCAGCGGCTGCACGACAAGCAAGGCCTCGCCGGGAGACATCAGCTTTTGCAGCGCGGCCGGCGCCGGCAATGGCGGCGTGACGAGGTCGGCATAGGCGGGGTAGGCCTTGGCGACGCGCTCACGCTGAGCCGTCAGCGCCTCGCGCGCAGCCTGGGCCTGCTCGCGCCCCTGGCGTACCTGCTCGCGCGCGGCGGCAAGTTCTTCGGCCATCTTTTTCTGGCGCGCCTTGCGCTCGGCGTCCGGCAGGGCCTTCAGCTCGGCCTTGGTTTCGTCGCTGCCGTTGCGGCGGCGCAGGCGGTCTTCCTCGCTGAGTTGGGCGGCCAGCGCACCATTGCGCGAGCTGGCCGTCGCGCGCAGGCTGGCCTCGGCGTCGAGCAGCTCGCGCAACGCCGGTGTGGCAGCGAGCAGGCGGGCCGTGGCGTCGGTCAGCGCGCGGTGAGCGGCACCGGCCTGCAGCCGGTCGGCCACCTGCATGGCGCGGTCGGTCCAGGCGGGCTCCAACGCGTCGCCGCGCAGCGCACGCGCCGCGGTCTCGCGCAGGAATTCGTCGAAAGCCAGGCCCAGCACGAAGCCACGTGCACCGGTGAGGTCAAGATCCTGCCAGCCGCCGGGGCTGTCGAGCAGGGCCACGAAGAGGGGCTGGTAGTCGCTCCAGGCGCCGCCCATATCGCCCTTGAGCAGGCGAACGAGGGCCCGCACGCCGCTGGCCTCCTGCGTCTGCGGGTGAGCGTCGCCATAGAGGCGCTGGCGATAGCGCAGGATGCGATCGACGGCGTCCATGGCCTCGTCGAAACGACCGTTCTTGGCCGCCAGCAGCGCGCGCAGACGCCAGTCGCTGGCGCGGTCGCGGGCCAGGCTGTCGGCCGGCAGGCTGGCCAGGAAGTCTCGATAGAAGGCATCCGCCTCGGGCCAGCGACGCAGGCCTATCAGCGCCCTCACCTGCTCCTGGCGCGCCAGCCAGCGGGTGTGGCTGGCGGGGCTGGCGCCGGAGCGCTGCAGCATCTCGTCGGCGCGCTGCGCGTTCTCCAGCGCCGCGGCGTACTGGCGCGCCGCCACCTGCGCCTGGCCCAGGCGGTAGCTCCAGCGCGCGCCCAACGCGTCGCTCAACTGCCCGGCCCGCCACAGCGCCAGGTTGCCCTGAGCGACCTGGATGGCCTCGGGCGCGCGGCCGTGGCGCACCAGGGCGTAGATCAGCATGCCCTGCGAGCCGTCATACCAGCCGTAGGCATCCTGCACGGCGGGGTCGCGTGGCGGTCGCTGGCCACCACCGGGCAGGCGGCGCGCGTCCTCCACGCCCTTCTGGCCCAGGCGCACGGCTTCGCGCAGCGTGACCACGGCGTCGCCCAGGCGCCCTTGCCAGCGCTCCATCTCGGAGCGCACCTGCAGGTGATCCACGCGCAACCGCAGCGTCGTGGCGGGGTCGCGGTCGCCCAGCGAGTCCTGCGCCTGCTTGACCAGCCCCTGCGCGCGCGCCCACATGCGCTCCATGACGGAGCGGTCGCGCGCCTGCGCCAGCGCATAGACCTGGCGCAGCGCGGCTTCTGCGCGTGCGGTCAGCGACAGCGTCGTGTCGCTCGCGAAGGCATCAGCCGCCTGCAGGGATTGGCCCGAACTGCCCCAGATGAACTCGGCGCTCAGGTACTGGCGAATCCAGATCTCGCCGCCCGGCTGCGTGCGGCCCAGGTTGGCGAGTTCGCGCAGCAACTCCACGTACTTCCCGCGCTGCTCCAGCGCCTGCGCCGCCCGCGCCTGCTGCTGCAGCAGCGCGTAGCGTGCCGCCGGCTCCGCGGGCAAGGGTTGCGCCAGCAGTCGCTCGGCTTCGGCTGCCGGCATCAGTACCGCGGGCGCGTCGCCCGGGTCCTCGTCGTCGAGCTGGGCCCACGCGGCCGACGCGACAAGCAACCCGGCCATCATCCATAGCAGCTTGCGCATCCAGCCACCTCCTGGCGCTGGATGCTATCGGCTCGCGACAACCCACAACCACCCGGGCCGCGGGGGCGTTTGAATGAAAAAGCCGGCGTGGTGGCCACGCCGGCAAAAGGCGACCGTGGCCGCCCTGAGGTCACTGCTGAGGTTTGCTGCCGCTGCGACGCCCCGCCGTCATCAGGTTGGCCGTGCCATCGGTGGCGATGCGGATTTCGGTCGACGCTTCCACCAAACCGGCCGGGTTCAGGAACTGCAGCACGCCGAAATAGCGCTTGCCGCTGGCAAGGCCCGACCAGCTCAGGCCCGCCGTCGCCGTCGTGCCGCTGACGACCTTGGCCGGCGGCAAGGCCACCAGGCCGCTGCCCTCGCCCGCGCCGACGATCCAGCTGGACAGCCGGTGGCCGATCTGGGCCGGGCCCTTGTAGGCACCCACGCAGACCTGATAGTGGCCAGCCTGCGGGGACATCAGCGTGATGGATTCATCCGCCGCCAAGCCACCCGAATAGTCGAGCGGCTTGCCATCCGGGCCGATGACGAGCAGGTCGAGGTCGGCACCCGCGCCTTCCACGTCCAGGCCGCGCAGCTCCCAGCGCGCCGCCACCGCGCCGGCTGGCACGTCGAAGACGTGCTGCTTGACGCTGGCGCTGCCGCCGGCCGTGCAGGCGGCCTTGAAGTCGGCCACTGTCAGGCTGCTTTGCGGGCTCAATGTGGCAGGCTCGGACAGCGTCACCTCCTTGAGACCGGCCTTGCGCAGGCTCACCTTGCCGGTGTAGCCGGCGCGCACGCCGACCAGGCGGCTGCCCGAGGTCTCGCCGGCCACGACTTCGCTGGGCGCGATGAGGCCCACGCCAACCCGGGCCTGCAGCGGCAGCGTCAGCCGGCGGGCACCGTCGGACAGCTGTACCTGGCCGTAGCGCCAGGTCGCACGAGGCGCCGTGGCACCCGGCACCAGCGTCACGGTGAAGCTGCCACTCGCGCCCGGCGCCAGCGTGAGCGTGGCCGGCGCGACCGTGACGGCATGGTCGGCCAGGCTGGCGCTGACGGCGTAGGTCGCCGTCGTCGTGCCCGTGTTGGTCACGCTGCGAGTCACGGCCGTGGGCACGCCGCCGAACGCGCTGCCGACGGTGATGGACGGCAGGTTGAGCTCGTAGGACCCGTTGAAACGGCCGGCGGCCTTGCATTCGGGCGACCAGGTGTCGTTCATCTGCGTACAGATGTAGCGCATCCAGTCGTCCAGGCCCGTGGGGAACACCAGCGTGGTGCCGAGTGCGTCCTTCGGTGCGACATGGCCGGCGCCCTGGGCCCACGGCAGCTGGCCACGCTGCTCGTCGGTGCGGCCGTCGGGCAGCGTGGGCGTGGCCGTGGTCATCAGCGCCGACTTGATCTCGGCCGGCGACCAGTCCGGATGGGCCTGCTTGAGCAGCAGGGCCAGGCCAGCCACGTGTGGCGACGACATCGACGTGCCGGAGTAGGAGCCCCAGGCCGGCGGCGGCACGAGGTTGCCGGCGGCAACGGAGTCGCGGGAGGCCACGTCCAGCGTCGGCGTGAGCTGGGCGATCACGTCGACGCCCGGGGCCGTCATGTCGGGCTTCAGGATGTCGGTGTCGAACAGGTTGGGGCCGCGCGACGAAAAGTCCGCCATGACGGGCGCCGGCTTGATGACGATCTCGGCCTTGGCCAGGCTGGCGTGCGCACCAGCAACAGCGGCAAAGGCCGCGATGGCCTGGCCGTCGGCGCGGCTCACCTGCAGCGTCGGCAGGACCTGGAAGTCGGCATCCAGCGACTGGCCGTCGGCCGAGTTGGCCAGCACCATGCCGGCACCGCCGGCGTCCTTGACGGCCTGCCCCTTGTCAAGACGGGCCACCACGCCGCGCGTGCAAACGACGATCTTGCCCGCCACCTTGGCCGGATCCAGCACATTGGGCGACAGGCCGCAAAGCTCGGGCGAGACGGCGCCTGACAGGGCGGCATCCTCGGCGCGGACCAGCGGCAGGCCGTTGAGTGCCACCGCCGCCGTCGATGCACCGCCAAAGCTGCGGCCGTCGGCCAGCGTCAGATGGCCCTGGAAGGAACGGTCATGCGTTGACGCGGCGATGGTTGCGACCCAGGGGCTGCCATGGTTGACCGCCGTGCGCGGGCCACTGTTGCCGGCTGCGGCCGCCACGAAGACGCCGGAGGCCGCTGCGTTCAGGAACGCCCATTCGACGGGATCGGACAGGATGTCGGTGCTGCCGCTGATCGAGTAGTTGATGGCGTCCACGCCATCTTCGACGGCGGCGTTGACGGCGGCAAGCAGGTCACCGGTCGGGCAACCGAAACCTGCGACGGGGTCGTCGCCGTACTGCATGCCCCAGCAGGCCTTGTAGACCGCCACGCGGGCGCGCGGCGCGACGCCCGAGGCCAGGCCTATGGGCTGGCCGTTGATGCTGACCGGCACACCCTCGTTGCCGGCCACCGTCGACGCGGTGTGATCGCCATGGCCGCCACCACCGAAGGGAGCGCCCAGCGAATCACGGCCGGAGTCGAATTCGGTCCAGTGCAAGGGATCGCCGTACGACAAGGCCTCGGCGTTGAAATGCTTGATGCCGATCAGCTTGTGGTTGCAATGCTTTGCCGGATCAATGCCCTCACCGGCCACGCAGCCGCCCTTGAAGTGGGCCGGCACCGAGCCGTAGACCTGTGTGGCGCCAGGGTCGTTGCTGGGCAGGCCATTGGCGTCGACGCGGTCGAAGAACGCCGGGTTCTCGGGCCAGACGCCGGTGTCGACGACACCGATGACGAGGTCCTCGCCCTTCAGCGCCTGGCCGCCAGGCCCTTGGCTCCAGACGCCACCCGGCGTGCTGAGGCCCAGGAAGCGGGTGGTGCTGATCGTCGCCGGCTTGTGGATGCGGCTCTCCCAGATCCGGGCAACACCGCCATTGGCGAGCAAGGCCTTGACCTGGTCGTTGCTCAGCTGGGCAGCAAAGCCATTGAAGGCGCTGCCGTAGCGGGCCAGCACGGGCGCATCGCCCAGCGTCGCGATGACGCTGCTGGCATTGCGGTCCAGATAGGCCAGATAGGCCTGGACTTCGGCAGCGTGGGGGTTGTATCGGCGCGCCGTCGTCGGCGCGGTCTGGGCGAGGCCCTTGACCGTGCCGCGATAGCTGATGGCAGGCTGATCCTTGAGCTGGACGATGTAGGTCTTGCGCTGCTCGGCCTGGGCTGCCAGCGCAGCGCACAGCAAACCGGCGGCCAGCGCCAATGTCTTGAATTGGGTCATTTCTTATCCTTGGATTGCGGGCGGGCCGTGCTTCAGGACCCGCGGCGGCGGCGCCAGGCCACGGCCAGCAGGCCGATGCTCATCAGGCCCCAGGCCGCCGGTTCAGGCACGGCCGACAGCGTCACCGCCAGGTTGTCCAGCGCGAACTGGCCGCGGCCGGTCGTGAAGGGCGTGCAATTGAGGCCATCGGCATCGCAGGCGGCGCCGAAAAACATCAGGGCGCTGAAGTCCGTCTGCGCGAAACCGCTGTCCAGCGCGAAGTTCTGGAACGAGAAGCTTTCGGTATCCCAGGAGTAGCCGGGCAGCATGACGCTGGTCTGTTGCAGCACGCCGTCGCTAGCGCGCACGCCCACCACGTTCAGCAGCACGGGGTTCTTGCCGTACAGCACCATCTCGTCGCCGATGACGTTGGCGTCGAAACCGCTCAGGCGCAGGCTGCGGCCCGGCTCGGTCACGCCCATGACGAGAACCGCATCGCCCAGCACGGCCAGGTAGTTGGACGCATTGCCGTCCGGGCAGGCGGTCTGCAGGCAAGCGCCAGCACCGAGCCGGCCGTCCACGAGCGCACCCACCAGGGCTTCGCCCGGGCCGACGTCCGGGTCGTTCAGCGCAACACCGAACCAGTAGGCCCCGCTGGCGAACTCATCGCGATTGCTCAGCAGCGGGAAGAACGAGGCGCCGGTCGGCGTCACCGTCTCGAAGTCCAGCACGTCGGCGCGGGCGCAGGTACTCAAGGCCAGGCCCACCAGGGCGGCCGTCATCCATGTCTTCATCATTTACTCCGATCGATTCAGTCGCAACAGCGGGGTCAGCGCGCGGCGCGGCGACGCATCCAGGGCAGCGCGGCAAGGCCGGCCAGCAACAGCCAGGCCTGGCTGGGCTCGGGGACGGGAGCGCCGCCGAAGCCGGTCATGTCGATCGAGAAGTAAAAGCCGCTCTTGTCGCCTAGATGGCCGCCAATGGCCTGTGCGACGCCATCCACGATGCCGTGCGCCGCGATGCCGAAGCGCGAGGCCAGGATCAGGCCGTTGAAGTCATTGGTCGTGAACTTGAGGGCGTAGTGGCCGGGGCCGACCTCGGTCAGCGCGTCGCCATGGATGGTGATCAGGTTGCCGAACGGCATGTCGGGCACGCTGGGCACCACCATCTGCAGGAAGAGCTGATCGAATTCAGCAAGGCCGTCGGTGTAATAGTCGACCAGTACCGTCGTCGAGACGATGTGCTGGCCAGCGAGGCTGAGGAAATCACCATTCGTGTCGGCAAAACCCATCCCCAGATACATCGCCTCGTAATTCATCGGTGGCGCCGGATAGAAAATATCCAGGTTGTCGGCCCGCGCACTACCGGCCATCCAGACCATTAAGAGCCCGAGAATCCAGGCCAATTTGCCCTGGGGCCGGCCAAAACGTTTTGTTGCCATATCAAGACCTCGCGTCGAATTCCGAATACGCCGCATGAAATTCGCATTGCGGCGGCATGAGAGGCCAGCATAAAAGCGCCAAATTCGTCACGGTTGGCAGGCTTCTGCCAAGGCAGAAGTCCGCCGCCTGAACCAGCGCCAGACCTAGGGATTGCCCTTGCCGGCAGCCGAATCCGCTCCACTCAATTATTTGGAGAGGTGGCAATTTATGTGAACCAGCTCGGGGCATGACGCACCGCCCTGGAACAATTTTTAAAAATCAACTGCCAGCCAATAGAAAAACGTCTGTCATGGTTTGCAAGTTTTTATGGAAACTAGGGATAGCCCTGGAGATTCCAGACCGCTTCCAGCCGTTATGGTGCGGCCGCCAAGCCGGCGGCGAGCAAATTGCGTCGTGTTTCTCAAGAGGAATCATGGAAGTCTGGAATCGTCAGAACCGCGTGGGTTGCCTGGGCATCCTCGGCGTCTCCGAACTCGCGGAATCCGCGTATCGCGCCCTGCTGCGGCAGCCAGGGCAGACGCTGGCCGAGCTGGCCGACCTGCTGTTGATCCGGCGCGAGCTGATGCAGGACGCGGTGGCGCAGCTGTACGCGCTGGGCTTCGTCACGCAAGCCACCGAGCCCCCTGCGCGCCTTTTTCCTACCTCGCCTGACATCGCTGTCGAAGCGCTGCTGAACCAGCATCAGGCGCGCTTGCAGCGGGTACGGGCCGGCATCGCCGAACTGGAGCGCGAACGTGTACAGGCACCCACGCAGCGGCCGGTCGTCGAGGTCATCGACTCCGACCTGGAGGCCAAGCGCCAGCCCTACAGCCAGAGCCTGGAGCGGGCCACCCGCGAGGTGCTGTGCCTGGTGAGGCCGCCCTTCATGGTGTCGGCGCCCGGTGCACGCGAGCCCATCCGCAGCGCGGCGCGGCAGCGCGGCGTGCGCTTTCGCAACATCGTCCACCCCGAGACCCTGTCCATGCCCGGCTGGCGCGAGGTACTGCGCGCCGACATCGAGGACGGCGAAGAAGTCCGGCTCTCGCCCAACATCCCCTTCAAGCTCATCGTCACCGATCGCGAACTGGGCCTGCTGCCGCTGGAGGCGGGCAACCCCACCGGCCCGGTGCTGCTGCTGCGGCCCTCGGCGGTGCTGGAAGCGCTGTGCCGCCTGTTCGATAACCTGTGGGCCAGCGCGGTGCCTATCAGTTTTCGTGCCGATGGCAGCATCTGCCTTGGCTCCGCGCAGAACTTCGCACCCCAGCTCGATGCGCTGGTGTCTCTGCTGGCCAGCGGCGTCAATGACAAGGCCGTCGCCGAGCGCCTGGGCATCTCGGAGCGCACACTGATGCGGCGCATGGACCAGCTCTACCAGCAGCTCAATGCCAAATCGCGTTTCCAGGCGGGCTGGCTGGCCGCCCTGCAGGCCAACGTCGGTGAGGCCTGGGACGAGCTGGCGTTGGACGCCAGCACCGAAGCGCTCTGATCAGAGCCTTCGGGCCGGCGCCTGCGCGAGCACCAGCAGCGAGGCCATCAGCCACATGGGCGCGGCCAGCGCCGTGGCGGCGGCGAGGATGCCGAAGCCCGCCGGCATGGCCATCGTCGCGCCATTGACGAACAGCATGCGCAAGCCCAGGGCCTGGCCGTGGCGCTCGGGTGGCGTCACGCGGTGCAGCATGGACAGGATCATGGGCTGCACGGAGCCCAGTGCAATGCCCAGCATGGCCGAGCCGCAGATCAGGCCGGCCGTGCCGGGCAGCCAGGCGTAGGCCATGAACGTGAGCGTCGCGACGGTCATCGCAGTGCGCAGCGCCTTGACCTCGTCCAGATCATCGGCAAAGCGCACGATGGCCAGGCGCACGCAGGTGGCCGCCACGGCGAAGCTGCCCAGCACGATGCCGATGCTGGACGCCGACAGACCGCGCGAGTGACCCACGACCGGCACGACGAAGCTGTGCGCGTCCCAGCAGGCCGACAACACGAGGTTGACGAGCATCAGCCGCCGGAAGGCCGGCGAGCGAAACAAGTCCCAGGCGGCGGGCTCGCGAAAGCTCTTGGTGAGCGGCTCGGGCTGGTGGCGTGGCACCTTCTGCGCCATCGCCCAGGCCAGCGCCGGCAGCAGGGCTGCGAAGGCGAACGAAGCCGTCATGCCAACGTGGTCGATGAGCAGGCCCGCGATGACCGGCGCCAGCGCGTTGGACACTGCCGGCCCCAGCGCCACCCAGCTGAAGATGCGCTTGAGCTCGCCCGGCTCGTCGGCCATCAGCCCGGCCTCACGCTGCATGGCCACGGCCGCGACCGCGATCGCGCCGCCGCAGGCCAGGCAGCCGATGGCGATGGCCCAGAGCTGCTGCACGGCCAGCGCCAGCAGCGCGCCGCCACCCGCCAGCAGCACGCCCACGCCGACGGGGCGGTGGAAGCCGTGCCGGTCCGCCAGCCGGCCGGCCCACAAGGACAGGCCTATCGGCGCGACGGCGAAGAGGCTGAGCAGCAGCCCGACCGAGGCTTCGTTGTAACCGTGATTCAGGACCCAGAGGCTGGCGGTGACACGCGTGACCGCCATGCAGGCGTGCACGCAGATCAGCGTGGCAATCAACCACGGGAAGGCATGGCGCAGGTTGGGTTTGCCGGCGCCGCTCACTCGGCGTCCTCGCCGAGATCCAATCCCTTGTCCAGGTGCAACAGGCGCTGTGCCGAGTCATCCGGCAAGGCCTCCACGCCCTTGAGCTTGCGTGTCATCGCCCGCGTGCGCACCTCGGCGGCGTCCAGCGTGTTGCCGGCTTCTTCGAGCTTCTTCTTGGCCTTGGCGAGCACGTCGCCGAACTTGCCGAACTCGGTCTTCACGGCGCCCAGCACCTCCCAGACTTCCGCCGAGCGTTTCTCCAGCGCCAGCGTGCGGAAGCCCATCTGAAGGCTGGTCAGCGTGGCGAGCAGCGTCGTGGGTCCGCACAGCATGACCTTGAATTCGCGCTGCAGCCCTTCCACGAGGCCCGGGCGGCGCAGCGCCTCGGCATACAGGCCTTCGGTCGGCACGAACAGGATGCCGAAATCGGTGGTGTGCGGCGGGGCAATGTACTTTTCGCGGATGGTGCGGGCCTCCAGGCGCAGCCGCACCTCGATGGCCTTGCCGGCCGCCTCTGCCGCGGGCGCATCGGCCCGCTCCTGGGCATCCAGCAGGCGCTCGTAGTCCTCGCGCGGGAACTTGGCGTCTATGGGCAGCCACAGCGGCTTGCCGTCCTCGCGCTGGCCGGGCAGCGAAATCGCGAACTCGACTCGTTCCGATGAGTTGGGCAGCGTCGCCACGTTGGTGGCGTACTGCTCGGGCGTGAGGACCTGATCCAGCAGGCCCGCGAGCTGCACTTCGCCGAAGACGCCGCGCGTCTTCACGTTGGTCAGCACGCGGTTGAGCGATCCCACGTCGCGCGCTAGGTTCTGCATCTCCCCGAGGCCCTTGTGCACCTGCTCCAGCCGCTCGGCCACCTGCTTGAAGCTCTCGCCCAGGCGCTGCTCCAGCGTCGCGTGCAGCTTCTCATCGACGGTGGCGCGCATCTGCTCCAGCTTCTTCTCGTTGTCCTGCTGGATGCTGGTGAGGCGCTGCTCGACCGTGTGGCGCAACTCGGCCGAGCGCTGCTCGTTGAGCGTGGACATGGCCTGCAACTGCTCGCGCATGCCGTCGGCCAAGCGCTGCATCGCTTCCGCCTGGGCCTGGGCGCTGCGCAGCGCGGCGGCGTCCTGGGACTCGCGCGCGGCCAGGGCCTGCTGTGCGAGCGACTGGTTGCTGCCCTGCAGGCCTTGCGTCAGCACCTGCTGGAACTGAGCCAGGCCTTGCACCAGCTCCTGGCGCGTGCCGCTGGCGCTGCGACCCAGCTCGTCGCGCAGTTCGCGCTCCAGCCTTTCGTTGCCCTGCAGCAGGGATTGGGTCAGTTCCGGGGGGACGCCCGTTTGGCCTTTTTGACGTGTCCAGATCGAGATCAGCAGCAGAAGGATCAGGGCCAGAAAGGCCAGCAGCAACACGTCGAAAAGGCTCATGAAGGCCATTGTCGCCCGGCCTGTAAACATTTCCATTGGTCTCTTATTGGTATCACATAAAGTAAAGGCATTGGTCTTTTACTGGTAGCAACTGGAGACGTGATGGAAAGGCGGCAATTTCTGGCCCTGGGAGGCTCGGCTCTGCTGGCCGGCTGCGGCGGGGGCGGCGCTTCGCCTTCACCCGCGCCCTCCCCTGCACCAACCCCTGCGCCAGCGCCCGCCCCGAACGGCCCGGACTGGGACGCCCTGGGCCGCCAGATGCAAGGCCACGTGCTGCGCCCCGGCAGCTCTGACTTCGACCGCATGCGCCGCGGCGCCAACGCGCGCTACGACGCACAGGCACCACTGGCCATCGCGCGCTGCACCAGCGGCGCCGACGTGGCCGCTGCGCTCACCTTCGCGCAGCAGCAGAAGGCCGCCTTCACCGCACGCAGCGGCGGCCACAGCTATCTCGGCGCAAGCACAGGCAGCGGCCTGCTCATCGACGTCGGAGCGATGGACTCGGTGACGCTGGACGGCGACCGTGTCACCGTCGGCGCCGGCGCCAAGCTCACCGATGTCTACGACACGCTGATCACCGCCGGCCGCTGCATCCCTTCGGGCAGTTGCGTCAGCGTGGGCATCACCGGCATCACGCTGGGTGGTGGCATCGGCGTGCTGGACCGCGCCTATGGCCTGACCTGCGACACGCTGCTGTCGGCCCGCGTCGTGACGGCCGACGGCCAGCAACTGGAATGCAGCCAGACGCTGCGGCCCGACCCGTTCTGGGCGCTGCGTGGCGGTGGCGGCGGGCAGGTGGCGCTGGTCACGTCGCTGACCTTCCAGACCCATGCGGTGGCGCCGCTGACGCAGTTCGGCGCCAGCTTCGCGCTCAGCGAGCTGCCCGCGGTGCTCGCGGCCTGGCAGGCCTGGCCGCAGACGTTGCCGGACCGGGTCTGGTCGCAGCTGGCGCTGTCTGGCCAGGGCGTCTATCTGTGGGGCATCGCCATTGGCGACGCCGCCTTCGTGCAACCGCACTGGAGCGGCCTGCTCGCCCGCATCGGCCGCACGCCGCCCGACGCGGCGCTGCAACCGCGCACGTACCGCGACGTGATGCTGGGCAGTTGCGTGACGCTGAGCCGCGCCCAATGCCACCTGCCCGCGCAGAACAGCAGCGGCGTGCTCAGCCGCGTGGCGATGGCAGCCAGCTCGGACTACTTCGATACGCCGCTGGACGCCGCCGGCATCACGGCGCTGGCCACGGCCTTGCAACAGCGCCGCGACGGCGGCCGCCCGGGGTCGGTGCTGCTCAACTTGATGGGTGGCGCGATAGGCCGTGTGGCGCCCGACGCAACAGCGTTTGCCCACCGCCGCGCCCTCTTCAGCGCGCAATACCTCGTCGAATACGCGGCAGGCACGGCGGCCGCGACGCTGGACGAGGCCGCGAGTTGGACGCACGGCATGCGCACGACCATGCAGCCCTGGAGCAGCGGCGGCGCCTATGTGAACTACCTGGACGGCTTGCTGGCCAAGCCGGCTGAGGCCTATTACGGCACCAATCTCGCGCGGCTGCGCCAGGTCAAGCAGGCCTGGGACCCGACAGGCGTCTTCAAGGCGCTGCCGGACCTCGCCACTTAAGGCATCACCAGGCTCTTCACCGCAGCCGGCAGCTCGGCCTCGATGAGGGCTTCCAGCGCCTTCACGCGTTGCTCGGTCGTCGTCGCGGCCCAGGGGTTGGCCGCGGCCTCGCGTGCGACGGGCAGGCGGGTCGCGACGGCCAGCGACTGCTCGCGCCTGAGCTTGAGGTCGCTCAAGTCGATGAGGGCCACGCGGATGGAGACATAGGGCGCGAAGACGGGCAGGCCCGCCTCGCCGTCAAAGCCGACCTGGGCGCTGGGGCGCTGATCCAGCACGAAGCCGGGGCCTTCCAGCGTCGTCAGGATGCGTGCGGGCAACGCGGCGGCAAGCGCCGGCTCCTGGCGACTGCGCGTGATCAGCAGCAGATGGCCAGCGCCGCTCTGGCGCACCGCATCACCCAGTTTGCCCGGCAGGTTGAGCTTGCCGTTCACAAAGAGGTTGGCCGGGTCGCCGAACAGGCTGCGCGTGGACGAGGTGTAGAGCTTGACCTCGCGGCCCTTGGCCGAGGCCTTGACGGTGGCATCCAGGGTCTGCAGCACCGCGTTGTCCAGGCCGCCGGCCGGCCCGGAAGTCCATTCGCCGGACTGCACCGAATCGCCACGTGCCGGGCTCAGGCTGATGAGCTGCACGTTGTCGCCCAGCAGGGACAGGACCGCGAACTTGTTGGCATCGCGCGGCGTCTTGTCCTCGACGACGGGTTCGGGCGGCGGCGGTGGGGGCTGCTTGTTCTTCAAGGACTGGCCAAAGGCCAGGACGGGCAACAGGGCAAGCAGGAACAGCAGGCGGGATTTCATCGGGTCAGGACTTCGGGGTTCAGCGGCGTGGGCGGCTTGGCGCCGGTCAGCGCGGCGATCAGATTGTCGGCGGCCAGCGTGGCCATCGCGACGCGTGTGGGCATGGTGGCGCTGGCGATGTGGGGCGTCAGCACGACGTTGGGCAGGGTCAGCAGCGCGGCGTTCACGCGCGGCTCGCCTTCGAAGACATCCAGGCCCGCCGCGGCGATGCGCTTCTCCCGCAGCGCGGCCGCCAGCGCATCCTCGTCGACGATGCCGCCGCGGGCGACGTTGACGAGGGTGGCCGCGGGCTTCATCAGCGCGATCTCGGCCGCGGCGATGCAGTGGTGCGACTCGGCCGAGTACGGCAGCACCAGGACGAGATGGTCGGCCTGGCGCAGCAGCTCTTCCTTGCTCAGGTAGTGCGCGCCGAGCTGGCCTTCAGTCTCGGCATCCAGGCGGGAGCGGTTGTGATAGATCACGTTCATGCCGAAGCCGAAGCGGCCGCGACGCGCAATGGCCTGGCCGATGCGGCCCATGCCCAGGATGCCCAGCGTGGTGCCATAGACATCGCCGCCCGCCAGGAAGTCCCAGGACCAGCTCTTCCAGCCGCCATCGCGCAGCAGGCGCTCGCCCTCGCTCATGCGCCGGGCCGTGGCCATCAGCAGGGCAAAGCCGAAGTCGGCCGTGGTCTCGGTCAGCACGTCGGGCGTGTTGGTCACCAGCACGCCGCGCGCGGTGCAGGCTGGCAGATCGATGTGGTTGTAGCCCACGCTCATGGTGCACACGGCGCGCAGGCCCGGGCAGGCGTCCAGCAACTCGGCCGTGATGCGCTCGGTGCCGGTGATGTAGGCGCCCGCCTTGCCTTGCAGCCGCGCGCGCAGCTCGTCCGCGCTCAGCGGCACCTCGCCCTGATGGAAATCCAGCTCGAAGTGGGCCGCGAGTTTTTCTATCACCGCGGCCGGTGCCCGCCGCGCCACCAGCACCTTGGGCTTCAATGCATCCATATCAACGCCATCACGAAAAGAAGCGGCAGCAGCACCGCGCCGGACCAGAGCAGATAGCCGCCAAAGCTCGGCATCTTGACACCTCGCTCCTCGGCAATCGCCTTGACCATGAAATTGGGTGCGTTGCCGATGTACGTCATCGCCCCCATGAAGACCGCGCCGCCCGAGATCGCCGCCAGCACGGCGGCGCCCTCGCCCATCAGCTGCGCGGCATTTCCGCCGGCTAGGTTGAAGAAGGCGAGGTAGGTGGGCGCGTTGTCCAGCACCGAGGACAGGCCACCGGTGAGCCAGAAGTAGGCCGCCGGCGACGGCTGGCCATCAGCACCGGTCAGCAGCGCGGCCAAGGGCGCGAACACGCCCGCCGGGCCAGCCTTGAGCATGGCGATGACGGGCACCATGGTCAGGAAGATGGCGATGAAGAGCTTGGCGACCTCTTGCATGGGCGCCCAGCTGAAGCGGTTCTTCTCGCGCACGCCGGCGGGCGTGAGCCACAGCGACGCGAACGTCACCGCAACGAGGCCCAGGTCACGCAACAGGGCCTGCAGCGGCAGCGGCGTGCCCCACAGGTCGAAGACGATGCCGGGCTTCCAGGTGCCGCTCATCAGCACCAAGCCCACGGCCACGGCCAGCGGCAGCAGGTTGATGGTGCCTTCCAGGCCCAGCTTGGGCGCATCGGGCGTGGGATCGGCCGGCGTGATGCCTTCCTTGCGGTACAGCCAGGCGTCGATGGCCCAGAACACGGCCAGCAGCGCAGCGAGCAGGAAGACCGTCTCGGGCAGCAGATGGCCAGCCGTCCAGAAGAAGCTCACGCCCTGCAGGAAACCCAGGAACAGCGGCGGGTCGCCCAGCGGCGTCAGCGATCCGCCGACATTGCTGACGATGAAGATGAAGAAGACAACCACGTGGGCGTTGTGGCGGCGGTTGTCGTTGGCGCGGATCAGCGGGCGGATCAGCAGCATCGAGGCACCCGTGGTGCCCATGACGCTGGCGAGCAGCGCGCCCAGCAACATGATCCCGGCATTCAACGCCGGGCTGCCATGCAGGTTGCCGCGGATGAAGATGCCACCGGCCGTGGTGTACAGCGCGCCCAGCAGGATGGTGAAGGGCAGGTACTCCTCCACCAGCGTGTGCACCAGCACGCCACCGGTCGCCGCCGCGCCAAAGCTCATGGCGAAGGGCACGAGCAAAGCCAGCGTCCAGGCCGCCGCGATCTTGCCGAAGTGGTGGTGCCAGAACGCGGGCGCCGCCAGCGGCATGACGGCGATGGACAGCAACAGCCCCGCGAAGGGTGCCGCCCAGGCCAGGCCGAGTTGTGCACCGTGCAGCGCCATCAGTTGTTTGCTCCGGGCCGAGCGCTGGGCCGCTCCCGAGCCGGCCCGCCTGGCGATGCTTGCGGCTCAATGCCGCAAGCATCGGCGTCCCCGCGGGGGACCGACCAGGTTCGCACGCGTTCAGCGCTGCGAGGCTGGACGAGGGGCTTCATTCTTCGATGAAGCGGGCGAACTCGGCCACCGGCGCGCGTTCGGTGACGAGGCTGTTTTCGACAGCGTCGGGGTCGGCAAAACCCATGGACATGCCGCAAACCAGCATCTGCTCAGTCGTAAGGTTCAGCTCCTCGGCAATGAGGCGGTGGAACTGCGTGAACGCGGCCTGCGGGCAGGTGTGCAGGCCACGCGCGCGGGCGGCCACCATGACGCTTTGCAGGAACATGCCGTAGTCCAGCCACGAGCCCTGCTGCATGACGCGGTCTATGGTGAAGAACAGGCCCACCGGCGCGTCGAAAAAGATGAAGTTGCGGCCATGCTGGTGCTGCATGCGCGCCTTGTCGGTCTTGGCGATGCCCAGCAGCCCGTAGAGATCCCAGCCCACCTTGCGGCGGCGGTCGATGTAGGGGCTGCGCCACTCGGTCGGGTAGTAGGCGTACTCCTCCTTGTGGCTGGCGTTCTGCTCGGCGTCGAGATACGCGGCCTGGATGCGCGAGGAGATGCGCTTGAGCGCGTCGCCGGTCAGCACATGCACCTGCCAGGGCTGGGTGTTGGTGCCCGACGGCGCCCAGGAGGCCACCTCCAGGATGTCCTCGACCGTCTGGCGCGGCACGGGGGTGGGCAGGAAGGCCCGCAGCGAATGGCGGGTCTTGATGGCGGCGTCGACCGCGGCGGTCTGCTCGGGCGTGGGCATCGCGAAACGGCTCATGGTGTCAATGTCTTGAGGGCTTGGAGGTAGGCGGCGGGCAGTTCTGCCACCGGGCGGCGGTTGTCGCGATCGACATAGACGTGCACGAAATGGCCGCGCGCGGCGCAGGTGGGCGCGCCTTCGGCAAACAGGCCGATCTCGTAGCGCACGCTGGAGCGGCCCTGCTGGGCCACGCGCACGCCGGCTTCGATGCGCTGCGGAAAGGCCAGCGACTCGAAGAAGTTGCAATGCGTCTCGACCACCAGGCCTATGACTTCGCCGCCATGGATGTCCAGCGCGCTGGCTTCGATTAGCAGGCTGTTCACCGCGGTGTCGAACAGGCTGTAGTAAACGACGTTGTTCAGGTGGCCGTAGACGTCGTTGTCCATCCAACGGGTGGTCAGCGGCACGAAGCGGGGGTAGGCGTCTCGGGTGTCGGGCTGGGGGCGTGACGTCATGTCAACATTCTTTCACGCGCCGTGTTGCCCCCATGTTGCCCAGGCTTCGGCAGCCAAGGTCAGTGTGTTGACCTGCACCGCCACCGTCGTTTCAAGGTCATGGCCGTAACCACCCGCCATGCTCAATGCGACCGGGATGCGCCACTTGCGCAACGCGTGCAGCACGCGCCGGTCACGCTCTGCCAGACCCTCGTAGGTCAGTTTGAGCCGGCCCAGGCGGTCGCCCTCGTGCGGGTCGGCGCCCGCAAGATAAAACGCGAGGCCGGGCTCCCAGCGCCGCCAGACCTCGGCCAGCGCCCCGTCCAGGGCGGCCAGGTAGTCGGCGTCACCGCAGCCGTCCGGCAGTTCCACGTCCAGGTCGCTGGGCTCCTTGCGGAAGGGGAAGTTGCGCGCGCCGTGCATGGAGAAGGTGAACACCGTGTCGTCGTCGCGGAAGATGGCCGCCGTGCCATTGCCCTGGTGCACGTCCAGGTCGATGACCAGCACCTTCAGAAGAGAGCGGTGGCGCCGGCTCCATTCAGCCTGCATCAGCCGGGCGGCCACCGCCACGTCGTTGAAGACGCAATAGCCCGAACCCTTGTCGGCATAGGCATGGTGGGTGCCGCCGGCCATGTTGGCGGCCACGCCCTCCTCCAGCGCCGCCCGCGCGGCGGCAATGGTGGCACCCACGGAACGTCGCGAGCGCTCGGCCATGGAGGGGCTCCAGGGAAAACCGATCTCGCGCTGCTGGGCTTCGCTCAGGTGGCCTTGCAACACGGCGTCGATGTAGTCCGGCGTGTGGGCCAGCGCCAGTTCGCCTTCGGTGGCCGCCGGCGCGGGCTGCATGCGCAGCCGGCCCGGCTCGCGCTCGAAGTGCTCCCGCAGCAGCCGGTACTTGGACTGCGGGAAGCGGTGCCCGGGCGGCAGCACCAGGCTGTGGGCGTCGGCGTGGAAGGCCAGCATGGGTCCGGACGATAGCTTTGCGGCGAAGTCGCGGCTTTGTCACACACCGACACCCCTAGTTTTGTGCAGTGCACAAAAAGTTCTTGCAATCCGCCGCCAAGGCCCTATCATTCAGTTCATGTTGCAGTGCAGCAATTAAGCACGGCAAGTCCTTCACCCCACCTGAAATTGGAGTTCCACCATGCTGACCGCTGAACAAGTCCTCGCCGCCCACAAGGCCAACGTCGAAACCCTCTTTGGCCTGACCAACAAGGCTTTCGAAGGCGTCGAGAAGCTCGTCGAGCTGAACCTGCAAGTCGCCAAGACCGCGCTGAGCGAAGCCGCTGACACCACCGCTGCCGCCCTGTCCGTCAAGGACGCGCAAGAGCTGCTGTCCCTGCAAGCTGCCCTGCTGCAGCCGACCGCCGAGAAGGCCGCTTCCTACAGCCGCCACATCTACGACATCGCCTCCAGCACCGGCGCCGAAGTCGCCAAGGCTGCTGAAGCCCAGTTCGCCGACGCGCAGAAGAAGTTCACCGCCGTTGTCGACAACGCCGCCAAGAACGCCCCGGCCGGCACCGAGAACGCCGTCGCCCTGGTGAAGTCGGCCGTCGCCGCTGCCAACAACGCTTTCGAGTCGGTCCAGAAGGCCGCCAAGCAAGCCGTCGAAGTGGCCGAAACCAACTTCCAGGCCGCCACGTCGCAAGCCGTCAAGGCCACGCAGACCGCCGCTCGCGCCAGCAAGCGCGCTGCCTAAGCGTCAGGCTCACGCCTCCAAAAAGCCCGGTGCACTGCACCGGGCTTTTTTCATTGGCGCCGCGGTTTGTCGATTCGTCGGCGGATGGCGTCGATTCGCCGGAAGCGGCTCGGAACCCGGTCTCTCCCAAGGTCTACTAGCGGCACGCCAATAGACCGGAGCCCCTCCATGCACGGCCGACGCTTTCACCGCCGCCACCGTCACTATCAATACCACCCCGCCCGCCACATCGCCTTCGGGCTGGGCGTGATGGGCATCGGCAGCCTGGTGCTGCTGGACAACCTGCATATCTTCAACATCCGGTTGCTGCAGACCTTCTGGCCGCTAGCGCTGACGCTGTGGGGCCTGAGCCGGCTTTTCATGGGCCGCAACTACGGCAACTGGCTGTTTGGCATGGCGCTGGCCTTGTTCGGGGTCTTCATGACGGCCGACAACCTGGGCCTCGTGCAGTTCCATCCCCGCGACTGGTGGCCCGCACTCATCATCCTGGCCGGCCTGTCCATCGTGCTGAGGGGCGCGTTTCCGCGCTATCGCCGCGCGATGGCGGACGCCGTCGACAGCTCCACGCTGGAGCATGGCGAGCGAGTTGACATCAATGCCGCCTTCAGCGCCGTCAACCAGCAGAACGACTCGCGCAGCTTCAAGGGTGGCCGCATCGACGTGAGCTTCGGCAGCGTGGAACTGGACTTGCGCCAGGCCGCCATGGATGGCCCTGAAGCCATGCTGGAGATCTCGGCCCGTTTCGCGGGCGTCGAGCTTCGTGTGCCGCGCGACTGGTTGGTCGTCGTCAACGTCGCGCCGACGCTGGGCGGCGTCAACGACCAGACCGTGCCGCCCATGAACCCCACCCAGCGCCTCATGCTGCGCGGCGACGCAGTGTTCGGCGGCATCGAAGTCAAGAACTGACCGTCCCGCCGCGTGCATCCCCTGCTCGCCCACTGGCGCGGCCTGGCCGCCTACCTGCTGGCCGCTGCGCTGGCCGGTGCGGCGTTGGCCGCACTCCTGGCAGCCGACGAGCTGGCGGCCTTCGGCTGGGCGCTGGCCTGGGCCTTGCCGCTGACCACCGTGCTGGCCGTGGTTGCACTGTCGGTCTACTACCCTTGCCGCAGCCAACCCTTCGGCACCGGCCGTTGGCCACGCGCACTGGCCACGCGCGTGGCGGCGGTGCTGCTGCTGGGCGGCGCGGCCGTGGGGCTCGCGGCGGGCTGGAACGCAGTGGGCCTGCCACTGGGTCGCCCAGCAGGCCTTGTGGCCATGCCCGCATATGGCTGGACCCTCTTCCTGCTGGCCGGCCTTGGCCTCTTCACCCTCTCCGTGCTGGCCCACGACGTGCTGATCGCCGTGGAGGCCGCCCAGGCCGCCGTCGCCCGCGAAGCGCAGGCGCGGCTGACGGCGCGCGACATGGAGTTGCAACTGCTACGCCTGCAGATCGACCCCCACTTCCTGTTCAACAGCCTCAACTCCATCAGCGCGCTGACGAGCTTTGATCCGGCTGCCGCACGCGCCATGGCCATAGACCTGGCCGGCTTCTTCCGCCAGACGCTGGCGCTGGCCGGGCGCGAGCGCATCCGGCTGGAGGACGAGCTGGGCCTCGTGGAGCACTACCTGGCCATCGAGAAGCAACGCCTGGGCGACAAGCTGCGTACCACCGTCGATGCGCCCGCCGACAGCCTCAACGCGCTGCTGCCGCCGCTGACGCTGCAACCCCTGGCCGAGAACGCGCTGAAGCACGGCCTGCGCCTGCGCGACGACGGCGGCACGCTGCAGTTGCAGGCCCTGGTGCGTGACGGTTGGCTGCACCTGGCCGTGCGCAATCCCGTGCCCGAGACGCCCTCGCGCGAGGCCGGCTTGGGCCAGGGCTTGCGTCATCTGCGCGAACGCCTGGCCGCCCAGTACGGTGGCCGCGCCCGCGTGGACTGGGGGCCCACGCCCGAGGGCTTTGCCGTCGAGATCGCCCTTCCCTTCGAGACAACGCCACCATGACCCTGCGCGCCCTCATTGCCGAAGACGAAACGCTGGCCCGCCGCCTGCTGCTGGAATACCTCAAGCCGCATGCCGACATCGGCGTCGTCGCCGAGGCCGACAACGGCCTGGATGCCGCCCGCGCCATCACCGAGCTCAAGCCCGACCTCGTCTTCCTGGATATCCAGATGCCCAAGCTGACTGGCCTGGAGGTGCTGGAGCTGACCGGTCGGCGCGACGGCGTCATCTTCACCACGGCCTACGACCAGCACGCGATGCGCGCCTTCGAGCTGCACGCGGTGGACTACCTGCTCAAGCCCTTCACGCAGGCCCGCTTCGACGCCGCACTGGAGCGTGCGCGCAAGCTGCTGGGCCAGGCGCAGCCGGGGCTGGACCGGCTGGTGGTGCCCCAGCCGCTGGCACGCGTGCTGGTGCGAGACGCGGAACGGGAAGGGGGCATGCAGGTGCTGGCCGTGGACGCCATCGACTACATCGAGGCCCAGGCCGACTACGTCGCCTTCCACAGCGCGGGCCGAGAGCACCTGAAGGCCCAGCGCATCTCCGAGCTGGAGGCCCAGCTCGATCCGGCCCGCTTCGTGCGCGTGCACCGTTCCTTCATCATCAACCTCGCAGCGCTGCAAGGCCTGGAGAAGACCGACAGCGACGCCTACGTCGCCCGCATGAAGAACGGCAAGCGCATCCCGGTCAGCCGCAGCGGCTACGACAAGCTGAGGTCCGTCCTCTAGAGTGGGGTTGTCCACCCCCTGGGCATTGCAGCCAGAATCGCGCCCGACGCCTCAACGGACGACGCGATGACCATCACCACCGACGACGGACTGCAGCTCCACATCCAGCACTGGCCGGCAAGCGCCCCCGCGCGCGGCCAGGTGCTCATCTGCCACGGCCTGGGCGAGCACATCCTGCGCTATGCCCACGTGGCCGCGGCGCTGAATGCTGCTGGCTGGGACGTGCACGGCTGGGATCACCGCGGCCATGGCCGCAGCCAGGGCCGCAAGGGCGACATCCCCGACCCCGACGCGCTGCTGCGCGACACGGCGCGCGTCATCGACGCCGTGCGCAAGCCGGGCAGCCCCTTCGTGTTGCTGGGCCACAGCATGGGCGGCCTCGTCGCGGCGCGCTTCGCGGCCGAGGCGCTCTCGGCCCAGCCCGCCGCCTGGAGCCGGCCGCTGGATGGCCTGGTGCTGTCATCGCCAGCGCTGGACCCCGGCTTGTCCGGCGGCCAGAAGGTCTTGCTCGCGATTGCCAGCACGCTGGCGCCGGGCGTTGCCGTCAGCAACGGCCTCAAGCCCGAGTGGATCAGCCGCGACCCGGCGGTCGTGAAGGCCTATGCGACCGACCCGCTGGTGCACGACCGCATCACCGCGCGGCTGACGCGCTTCATCGTCGACAGTGGCGCCTTCGTCATCGCTGCCGCGCCCCGCTGGAAGCAGAACACGCTGCTGATGTGGGCCGGCGCCGATCGCTGCGTCTCGCCGCGCGGCAGCGAGGCCTTTGCGGCTGGTGCGCCAGCCAATGTCGTCGCGACCAAGCCCTGGGACGGCTTCTCTCACGAGATCTTCAACGAGCCGGAGAAGGAGCAGGTGCTGGCGACGTTGACGGAGTGGCTGAACCGCTAGCCACCCAGCGCATCAAGGCGATCGACCACCAGCTCCAGGCGCAATAGCGGGTTGTCCATCGCCATCAGCCGCTGGCGCTCGGCCGGCGGCATGGGCAGCAGTTCGGCCCAACGGTTGGCCAGCCAGCCGGCATCGTCCCAGGCATGGGGAGGCTGAATGGGCAGGTCCTCCGGCGCGGTGCGCTCGGCCCAGCCGGCCAGCAGGTCCCGCAGTTGACGTGCAGCCGGGCGCAGATCGTCTGGCACCTTCACGGCCAGGTCGTCGGGCAGCAGTTCCAGCTTGCCGACCCACAGGCCGTGGCTCAGGCAACGCGATTCCAGCACCTTGAAGCGCTGCCGGCCACGCGTACGGATCTGGATGAGCCCGGCCTGGGGCTGGTCGAAATGTCCGATGCGCGCCAGCGTACCGACCCCGTGAAAGGCCTCGCGCCTGAAGCCCTCGCCGTCACGCTGCCTGACCTCGTCGCCGTCGGTCAGCGCAACAACGCCGAACGGCTCGCCGCGCGCATGGCAGCGCTGAACCATGTCCAGGTAGCGCGGCTCGAAGATGCGCAGCGGCAGGTAGCCGCCGGGGAAGAGCACCGAGCGCAGCGGGAACAGCGGCGTCTCGGTGTCCATGGCCGTCAGGGGCGCACGGCCGCCCGAAGGCCCTGACGCGCCCCCTCGGGGGGCAGCGCGCGAAGCGTGCGTGGGGGCTCCATTACTTCGTCTTTTCGGCGATGCGCTGCTTGATGATGGGCAAAAGGGCCTGGGCCGCCTCGCGGCCGGCCTGCACCGCACGGCGGCGCGCCGTGAAGTCGGCGCTGCCCACCCCATCCAGCTTGGGACGAATGATGACGTCCGCCTCCTTCAACTCGAACATGTTGATGCTGCGGCCCATGATGGAGAAGGTCTGCATCAGCATGCGGAAGGCGTCGCCGGGCGGGTCTTTCTCGGGCGGCGAGGTGATGTCCACCGCGATGACGAACTGGGCACCCATCTCCTTGGCGAAGCGCACCGGCACCGGCGACACCAGGCCGCCGTCGACGAACTCGCGCTGGCCGATACGCACCGGCTGGAACACGGCCGGCACGGCGCTGGAGGCGCGCACGGCGGTGCCGGTGTCACCACTGCGGAACAGGATGGACGAGCCGTCCGACAGATCGGTCGCGACGATGCCCAGCGGCACCACCATCTGCTCGATGTTCTTGCCGCCGGTCTTGTCGCGGATGAAGCGCGCCAGCGCCTCGCCGCGGATGAGGCCGCGCAGCGGGAATGACCAGTCGGTGATCGCACCCTCGTCCATCGTGTCGGACAGCGTCTGCATCTCGCGGCCGCTCTTGCCGGACGCATAGAGCGCCGCCACCAGGCTGCCGGCCGACGTGCCGGCGACCAGGTCCACCTTGATGCCGTTCTCCTCCAGCACCTGGATGACGCCGATGTGGGCAAAGCCGCGTGCGGCGCCACCACCCAGGGCCAGGCCCAGGCGGGGCGGCTTGGGCGCGGGCCGGATGATGGGCTGCTCAGGTGGCGTCGGCGTGGGCACGACGACCGGGGGCTGGGGCGGCTGTGTGGTCATCACCGAGCAGCCGGTGAGGATGGCGAGCGTGGCCACGGCAAGGCCGCGGCGGATCAGGTCAGGAGTCATCGGGAACAAAAAGGGCAAAGCGCGGCGAACGATACCCGAGCGCTACTCAACCAAGTTTGTAGCTCTGCAGGTGGATGCTGGTCTCGGTGCCGGCAATGCCCTTGATGAGGCGCACCCGCTCCAGCACCTCGGCCAGTTCCTGCAGGTTGGAGCTGCGGATCTCGGCCAGCAGGTCCCAGCGGCCATTGGTGTCGAACAGGCCCGTGATGCCGGGCTCGCCCAGCAGCATGGCGACGACCTCGCGCGTGCGGTTGCCGTCCACGGTGATGCTCATCCAGGCCGTGATCTCGTCAGGCACGGTGTCAGGCCGCAGCCGCACCGTGTAGCCGGTGATGACGCCACTGTCCTCCAGCCGCGCAATGCGGTTGGTGACCGTGCCGCGCGAGACCTTGAGCTTGGCGGCCAGCGTGGCGACGCTGGCGCGGGCATCGGTGCGCAAGAGAGCGAGGAGTTGCTGGTCCAGAGCGTCCATATCAAGCAAATCGTCAATTTCCATTGTCATTTTGCCAAATTGCCATTCATTACGTGGCAAGAGTTGCGCTTCTGTTTGGCAGGCCGTATCGGAAGAATCCAGATCAAGGCTTTACAGAACTTGACCGGAGACTTCGCATGACCACTGTCCTCACCACCCAAGACGTCGCCCGCCTAGTGCAGCGCGTGGGACTTCCCGATTTACTTCGCCGCCTCGTCAGCTACCTCGAATCCGACTACCTGCGCTGGGCGGAGTTCGATAAGACGCCGCGCGTCGCGGCCCATTCGCGCGATGGCGTCATCGAGCTGATGCCCATTGCCGACGAAGCCCACTACAGCTTCAAGTACGTCAACGGCCACCCCAAGAACTACCTGCACGGCCTGCCCACGGTGATGGCCTTCGGCGTGCTGGCCGACGTCGATACCGGCACCCCCGCCCTGCTCTCCGAGCTGACCCTGACCACCGCGATGCGCACCGCCGCGACGTCGGTCATGGTTGCCAAGCGCCTGGCCCGCCCCGACAGCCGCGTGATGGCGCTGATCGGCAACGGCGCCCAGAGCGAATTCCAGGCCCTCGCCTTCCACCACCTGCTGGGCATCCGCGAGCTGCGCCTCTTCGACATCGACCCCGCTGCCACGGCCAAGCTGGTGCGCCACCTGCAGGGCACGCCGGGCCTGACGCTGACGGTCTGCACGTCCACGGCCGAGGCTGTGCGCGGCGCCGACATCGTCACCACCGTCACCGCCGACAAGACCAACGCCACCATCCTGACGCCCGACATGATCGAGCCCGGCATGCACATCAATGGCGTGGGCGGCGACTGCCCCGGCAAGACCGAGTTGCACCGCGGCGTGCTGGAGATGGCCCGCGTCGTCGTCGAGTACGAGCCGCAGTCGCGCATCGAGGGCGACGTGCAGCAGATGCCGGCCGACTTCCCTGTCACCGAGTTCTGGCGCGTACTGGCCGGCAAAGCCCCGGGCCGCGAGACCGACGCGCAAGTCACCGTGTTCGACTCGGTGGGCTTTGCGCTGGAGGACTTCTCGGCCCTGCGCCTGCTGGCCGACATGAGCCGGCAACTGGGCCTGGGCTCACCGCTGGACCTCATCCCCCAGATGGCCGACCCCAAGGACTTGTTCGGCGAACTGCACCTGAGCCGCCAGCTCCAGGCCGCCTGACCACGCCCGAGGCTGGCAAGCCCCGAACGCGGCGGGGGCACGTCACCAATATGCACGACGCCCAAAGTCACGCAGCGCCCCCACAATGGGTTGCGCCATTCGTCGACGGAGGGTTTCGATGGGGTCGTCTGCCGCGTACCAAGCAAGCCGTAGCCGCCGGCTGATCTTCCTGCTCGCAGCGGCGCCGGCGTTGGCCGCCGCTGAAGCCCTGCCAACCGACCCGCTGGAACGCCAGTGCTGGCTGGCGCATACCGCGCAGCGCTCGGCCGTCGACGTGCGTGAGCCGGTGTCGGTGCACTTCAGCAACCTCAAGACCGGCTACCGCGTGCGCACGCCGTTCTGGGTGGAGTTCGGCATCCGTGGCATGGGCGTCATCCCGGCCGGCAACAAGAACGACAAGGCCGGCCACCACCACATCCTCGTCGACACGCCGCTGCCGCGCGACCATACGGCGCAAATCCCCTTCTCGGCCACGCACAAGCACTTCGGCAAGGGCCAGACCGGCACCGAGCTTGACCTGCCGCCCGGCAAGCACACGCTGCGCTTGCTGTTCGCCGACCACGAGCACCGACCCTACTTCGTTTTCAGCAACGAGATCACGGTCGAAGTCGTCGGCAAGCGCGCCACCGACCCAGCGCCCAAGGTCGCTGCCGGCGACGCCGACAGCTGCGAGGCCTGGTACCAGGACCAGCGCGCCGTGCCGCGCAAATCGGCCGAACGCGAGGTCTACGTGAAGAACCTGCGCGACGACGAAGCCGTGTCCAGCCCCTTCACCGTGTCGCTGGGCGTGCTGGGCGCCGGCTTTGGCGTTGCGCCCGCCGGCACCAGCATCAAGGACACCGGCCACTTTCGCCTCACCTTCAACCAGAAGGGCGGCAATGTGGTGCGCCAGAACCTTGCTGACGGCCGCACCGAGGCCATCGTGGATCTGCCCATCGGTGAATACGAGTTGCAGGTCTCGCTGCACGACGGCGCCGGCAATCAGTTGCTGAAGGGCCAGCCGCTGAAATTCAGCGTCAACCGCCACGACCGCCTGTGAAGAAGCCGCGCTACGGCCGGTAGCCCTCCACGTCTGTCACGTCGACGAGGTCCGCCGGCATGAAGCGCTCGGCATAGGCGCGGCACACGCCCGAGCGCAGGAAGAGCTCGAAGAGCTCAGGGTCCAGGTGCCCCTCGCGGGCCATGCGCTGCATGATGGACAAGGCTTCGGACAGGCGCTTGCCGGGCTTGTAGGGCCGGTCGTCGGCCGTCAGCGCCTCGAAGACGTCGGCGACCGCCATCACGCGCGCCGGCAGGCTCATCTGTGCGCCGGCGAGGCCCTTGGGGTAGCCCTTGCCGTCCATGCGCTCGTGGTGGCCGCCGGCGATCTCGGGCACGTCGCGCAGGTGCTTGGGGAAGGGCAGCTCGTGCAGCATCTTGATGGTCTGCACGATGTGCTCGTTGATCTTGTAGCGCTCCTCGTCGGTCAATGTGCCGCGCGAGATGGCCAGGTTGTGCAGCTCGCCGCGGTGGTACAGGTGCTCGGGCTGCGTCAGCTTGAAGCCCCAGCGGTTGCCCGTGGCCAGCTTCTCCGTCGCCGGGCGCGGCACGATGTGCTCGGGCCGGTCGGCGAGCAGCTTTTCTTCAACAGGCAGCGCGGGGCGCGGCTTGGGCAGGCGGCGCGTTTCCTCGAACGACAGGCCCAGCGTGTCGTCCATCGTCCGTGACCACCGTTTCTCAGCAATGCCGCGCAGCCGCTGCAGCGCCGCGGGGTCCAGAAACTCGCCGCCCTGGTTGCAAGCCGCCACGAAAGCGTAGTCGGCGTCCAACTCGGCCAGGGCGCCAGCCGCCGCAGCACGGGCTCGCGCCGTGCCGGCCTCGCCCAGCTCGGCCTGCAGCTTCTCGATCAGCACGTCGCGCTTGAGCACTTCGAAGCGGGTGCGGATCTCGTGGATGCGGTTGTAAAGCGTCTCCAGCTTGGTGGCCTTGTCGACGACGTACTCCGGCGTCGTGACCTTGCCGCAGTCGTGCAGCCAGGCGGCGATGTGCAAGGCCTCCCACTGGTCGGCGTCCATCGTGAAGCCGGCATGGGGGCCTTCGGTCGCGTCGCAGGCAGCCTGGGCCAGCATCTTGGCGAGCTCCGGCACGCGCTGGCAGTGGCCGCCGGTGTAGGGACTCTTGGCGTCGATGGCGCCGGCCACGAGCTGGATGAAGCTCTCCAGCAACTCCTTGCGCGCGCGCAGCAGCAACTGGTTGTCTATGGCCACGGCCGCGGTGCCGGACAGCGCACGCACGAAGGCGATGTGGGCCGCGCCCAGCGGCCGCTGCTGGCCTTCCGCCGACAACGGGAAGCTCAACGTCAACGTGCCAATGGTCTCGTCCTGGCGGTTCTTCAGTGGCAGCGACAGCAGGCGCAGCCTCGAGGCGCCCAGTCCCGAGAACAGCACCTGGTAGGCGGCCAAGTGGGCCGGGTCTTCCCAGCGCAACTCCACCTCGACGGCATCGTTGGCGCGCAGCGCCTGCACCGGCGCGCCCAGGCTGTCGGCCGAGTCCACCTCCCAGGCCCGTCCCACGCCGGAGGCCGTGTCGCCATGCAGGTGCGTGGCTGCTGGCTCCAGCACGCGGCCATCGGGGGACAACAGGTGCACGGCGCCGCCGCTGGCGCCGGTCACCGCGATGGTCTCGCGCAGGATGAGATCCAGCAAGGTGTCGAAGTCGCGCTGGGCGCTCAGCGCGCCGCTGATGTCCAGGAAGCGCCGCAGCGAATGCTTCATGGCCGTCATCGCGACGGCCAGGCGGTCCACCTCGCGGATCAGGCTGCGCTTGGGGTCAGGCCCGTCGAACTCGAAGCGCTGTATGGCCTCGGCCTCCCGCGCCAGGTTGCGCAGCGGCCGCGACACCCGGTCGGCCAGCAGGTGCACGATGGGCATCAACAACAGCATCATGCCCATCGAGATGTAGAAGCCCTGCTTGCGGTTCTCGATCTGGAAGGCCTGCAGCTCGTCTCGCGGCGCGGCCATCATGAGCACCAGCGGCGCACCGGCCTCCGCGGCACCGGCCAGCGGCAACGCATGGCTGACCCATTCGCGCTCGCTGATGCTCTGAACCGGGGCCAGCCCACCCTTGTCGTCGCGGCGCTGCCAGAGCATGCGCATCAGCGGCGACGCGGCCTCCGTCACGCGCGGCAGGCCTTGTCCGTCCTGCAGCACCGACGCCTTGTCGCGGCGCGCCTGGGCCAGCATCTCGCCATCATGGGTGGCGATGAGCAACTCGGCCGAGCGGCTGATCTGCGGCCGCGTCAGCATCTCGCCCAGGGACTGCAAGCTGACGTCCGCACCCACCACGGTGTCGCCACGCGCCTGGGCCAGCGTCACACCGGGCTCGGCTGTCGTGTAGAACATGTACGGCGCCGACTGCACCACGGCGCCCTCCTTGGCACGGCGGGCCAGGTCGAACCAGGGCCGCGTGCGCGGGTCGAATTCGTAGTCGCGCCGCTCGCGCACCTGCAGCTCGTGCAGCTCGGTGTCATAGAAGCGATAGAAGCCGCGCGGGGCGCCGCCGTCCCGGTCCACGCTCTGCAGCGCATAAGCGGCCTCGGCCGGCGCCGACATGCGCCGCCGCGTGCCGGCATCGGCAAGCTTTCTCAACAGCACGAAGGAGCCGCCGGTGGTGCCCACGTAGACGGCCGATACCGAGGCATTGCTGCGCAGCACGGCCGCGAGCTGCGGCAGCGTGGCGATGCGCTCGGCATCGTTGCCCGCGCGCCAGCCAGCGGACAGCAGATTCACGCTGACGCGGGCCGGCCTCAGCTCGGCCTCCACCGTGGCCGCGGCCTCGCGACCGATGCGCCGCGCCGCGGCATTCGCCTGCTGCAGCATCAATGCGTCGCTGCGCCAGCGTTCATGCATCAGCAGCACGCCATACACCAGGGCCACCAGGCCGACCATCAGCATGCTGAGCGTGATGTAGAGCGTCTTGGGCTTGATACCTGGCATGGGACCTGGGGGCAGCGGAGACACAAACAGTATCGGCGCCTATAGGGCAAGACTTTGCTTTCCGTTACCCGATTAAGGGGATGCAGGCCGTCGTCCGTGGCGCTCGGGGGAAGTGGTCCTACAGAGCAGCGTGCACGCGCCGCCGAGGATGCACCCGCGACAACCGGTCGCTAAGTCGATGCAGCGCCCTTACCGGGTCGCTGCGCTCCGATGAATGAACAGGAATCCAGACCCATGAAGAAGACTCTCGTCACCCTCGCCGCCCTGGCCCTGGCCGTTTCCGCCCAGGCCCAGTCGTCCAACCCCAACAGTGCCCACACCTATGGGCTGCTGTCCCTCGGCCAAGGCCACCTGAACGCCGACTGCACAGGCGTGCAGACCTGCGACAGGAGCGCTGTCGGCGGCAAGGCCATGCTGGGCTACTCGTTCGGCAACGGCTTTGCCATGGAAGGCGGCTACACGAACTTCGGCAAGTTCCGCGCCTCGCAAGGCGCGGTCGGCCTGGCCGCCAAGCCCGAGGCCTTGTCGCTGAGTGGTGCCTATACCGCCGCGCTGACGCCGCAATGGGGCCTGGTGGGCCGCCTGGGCGTGGCCCGCGTGCGCACCAAGCTGAACGCCGACGTCGGCACGCTGTCCGGCTCGGACAGCGAGAACAGCACCCAGCCCCTGGTGGGCCTGGGCGTGAACTACGCGCTGTCCCCGGCCATGCGCCTGGAACTGGGCGTGGATGCGACCCGTGCCCAGTACCAGGGCGAGCGCAGCAATGTACGCCTGGTGTCGCTGGGCGCCCGCATGGCGTTCTGAGCGCTGCGCTCACTCACCCAAGGCCGCCGCGGCGGCCTTTTTCGTGCCCATCTCGAAGACAAGGGGCGGCAGCGTCGTAACGCCGCGACAGTGACGTCCGGACCTGACACGGGGCATGGCTAGCATGCGCGCGCCTTCAAAGGCTTCAGGGACCGTGCAACCGCCCGGCCCTCCATCGAGAAAACCAGGGAGAGTTCTCTTATGAAAAAGCATGCAATCGCCCTGGCCGCGCTGATCGGCGCCGCCTCCGCCCAAGCCCAGGTCTACGGCACCGTCGCTGGCGGCTCCTCGCACCTGAACGTGGACTGCACCGGCGTGACCTCGTGCAACTCCAGCGACACCGGCGTCAAGCTGGTGGGCGGCTATGGGTTCGGCAACGGCTTCAGCCTGGAAGCCGGCTACATCAGCTTCGGCAAGTTCGGCGCCGCTGACGGCAGCATCGCGCTGACGGCCAAGCCCACCGCCTTCACGCTGGGCGGTGCCTTCGCGATCCCGTTCAACCCCGACTGGGGCATGAACGTGCGCCTGGGCATGGCCCAGGTGAAGACCAAGATCGATGCCCGCAACGGCTCAGCCACAGGTTCGGACTCCGAAAGCAAGGCCAAGGTCTACGCCGGCGTAGGCCTGACCTACGCCGTCAGCAAGACGGTCAAGTTCGAACTGGGCGCGGATTCGACCCAAGCCGAATACGCTGGCGAGAAGGGCACGCTGCGCCTGATCTCGCTGGGCGCGACCTTCGCGTTCTGACCGGTCTCGCACCGACATCCAGGGCCGCTTCGTGCGGCCCTTTTTGCTGCCCTTTTCCTGCGCCTTCCTACACTGGCGCCATGGACTACGCCTCGTTGATCAAGGAAGTGGGCCGCGGCGCACGCGGTGCGCGCGACCTCACGCGCGAGCAGGCTGAAGGCTTGTTCGGCGACATCTTGGATGGCCGCGTGCCCGACCTGCAGCTGGGCGCCTTGCTGATCGCGCTGCGCGTGAAGGGCGAGAGCGCCGACGAGGTGGCCGGCTTCCTGGCCGCCATGCAGGCCCGCACGGCAGCGATGACAGCTCCCGACGGCCCACGCACCGTGCTGCTGCCCAGCTTCAACGGCGCGCGCAAGCAGGCCAACCTGATGCCCCTGGTGGCCCGGCTGCTGGCTCGCGAGGGCGTGCCGGTGCTGATCTTCGGCCGGCACGACTTCGACAGCCGCATCAGCCCCTTCGAGCTGCTGCAGGCCCTGGGCCTGCCCGCCAGCGACAGCCTCGCGGATGCACAAGCCCGGCTTCGCGACGAGCGACTGGCGGTGCTGCCGCTGCAATTGCTGAACCCCGGCCTGGACGCACTGATGGCGCTGCGCCCGCGGCTGGGCCTGCGCAACAGCGGCCACAGCCTGGCCAAGCTGCTGGACCCCTTCCCCCAGGGCCGCGCCGTGCGCGTCGTCGCCGTGACCCACCCGGAATACCTGGACAGCATGGGCGCCGCCCTGCCCGGCCTGACGGTTGGCGGCGGCCGGGCGCTCCTGATGCGCGCCAGCGAGGGCGAGGCCTATGCCCACCTGCGCCGCAAGGCCCACCTGGTGGGCTTCCAGGACGGCGTCACGGCGCCCTTGCACCCCGCCGACACCACCGACCTGGACTGGCCGCTGTCCCCCGCCTGCGAGCCCGCCGAGAATGCCGCCTTGATCCAGGACATGCTGAATGGCACCAAAATGGTGCCGCCGCGGATCACCGAACAGGTTGCCGTGTTGAGGCTTCTCGCCACAAACTGAGGTTGCTTATTCTTCTTGAGCATATGGCCCGAAGAATTCTGTAGTTCTGCGGCACTGCAACATTCTCTAGAGTCGCGCCCTCGGGTGGCATGGGGCCACTGAATGGAGTTTTGGGTGCTGGACGGCATTGCAATCGCGAGTGGACTGGGCGTTGGCCTCATCGTCGGCATCACCGGCGTGGGCGGCGGCTCGCTGATGACGCCGCTGCTGCTGTCCGTCTTCCGCCTGAGCCCCGCCGTGGCCATAGGCACCGACCTGTGGTTTGCCGCGCTGACCAAGATGAGCGGCTCCATCGCCCACGCCCGCCACGGCCATGTGAACTGGCCCATCGTGCGCCGCCTCTTGACCGGCTCGGTGCCGGCGTCCATCGCCACCATTGCGCTGATGCATCTCTCCGGCGTCACCAAGGGCTGGGCCCAGGCGCTGACCTTCTCGCTGGGCATCGCACTGCTGCTGACCGCCGCCGTCGTCGCCTTCAAGCAGAGCTGGCAAACCTTGGGCCTGAAGCTGGAGCGCTGGATCCCGGAGTCGCGCAAGCCCGCGCTCACCATCGCCTCCGGCCTGGTGCTGGGTGTGCTGGTGTCGCTGTCGTCCATCGGCGCCGGCGCCATCGGCGCGACGCTGATCCTGCTGATCTATCCACGCATGAAGGCCCGCGATATCGTTGGCACCGACATTGCCCATGCCGTGCCGCTGACGCTCGTGGCCGGCATCGGCCATGCGAGCCTTGGCAACGTGAACTGGGCCTTGCTCATGTCGCTCCTGATCGGCTCCCTGCCCGGCATCTGGCTGGGCGCCCAACTGACGCGCCGCCTCCCGGACGGCGTCGTGCGCAGCCTGCTCTGCGCCTCTCTCCTGATGGCCGGCTGGAAGGTCATCCACTAATGAACCTGAAGCCCCCACGCCCGCTGCGCTGGCTGCCCCCCGAGGGGGCGCGTCAGTGGCTACGGGCGGCCGGGCGCCACTGACTATGTACCAGTACACCGACTTCGACCGCCGCTTCGTCCATCAGCGCGCCGCGCAATACCGCGACCAGCTCGAACGCCACCTGGCTGGCCAGCTGGGCACCGACGAGTTCCGCGCGCTGCGCCTGCAAAACGGCTGGTACATCCAGCGCCACGCGCCCATGCTGCGCGTGGCCGTGCCCTATGGCGAGTTGTCCTCGCGCCAACTGCGCCAGCTCGCCAAGATCGCCCGCGAGTACGACGTCGTCACCGAGGGCCCGTTCAAGGGCCAGGGCGGCTATGGCCACTTCACGACGCGCCAGAACCTGCAATACAACTGGATCCCGCTGGACAAGAGCGCCGACGTGATGGACTTGCTGGCCGACGTGGACATGCACGGCATCCAGACCAGCGGCAACTGCATCCGCAACATCACCAGCGATGCCTTCGCCGGCATCGCGCCGGACGAGATCGTCGACCCGCGGCCCTACTGCGAGATCCTGCGCCAGTGGAGCACGCTGCATCCCGAGTTCGCCCACCTGCCGCGCAAGTTCAAGATCGCCGTCAGCGGCGCCGAGGAGGACCGCGCGGCCATCGGCTGGCATGACATCGGCCTGCAGCTGAAGAAGAACGCAGCCGGCGAGATCGGCTTCCAGGTGCTGGTGGGCGGCGGCATGGGCCGCACGCCCATCCCCGGCGTGGAGATCAACGCCTTCGTGCCCTGGCAGCAGATCCTCGTCTACATCGAGGCCATCGTGCGCTGCTACAACCTCGCCGGCCGCCGCGACAACCTCTACAAGGCACGCATCAAGATCCTCGTCAAGGCCGAAGGCCAGAAGTTCTTCGACGCCGTCAACGAGGAGTTCGCCCGCATCCTGGCGGACGACCCGTCGGGCCACGAGCAGATCATTCCGCAGGCCGAGCTGGACCGCGTGAAGGCCAGCTTCGTGGACCCCGCCGGCGTGAAGGCTATAGCCCCCGCGCAGCTCGACAGCAGCGACCCTGTCTTCGCCCGCTGGCTGCAGCGCAACGTGCACGGCCACCGCCTCAGTGGCTACCGCGCCGTCACGCTCAGCCTCAAGCGCGTGGGCATCCCGCCCGGCGACACCGATGCCGACGTGATGGACACCGCCGCCGCGCTGGCGGACCGCTTCAGCCAGGGCGAGTTGCGCGTCACGCACCGGCAGAACCTGGTGCTGCCCTGGGTGAAGGAATCCGAATTGGCGGACCTGTTCGTGGCCGCCCGCGCCGCCGGCTTCGCCACCTCCAACGCGGGCTTGCTGACCGACCAGATCGCCTGCCCCGGCGGCGACTACTGCGCGCTGGCAAATGCCCGCTCGCTGCCGCTGGCGGCCGAGATCGCCGAGCGCTACCAGGACCCCGACGAGCTGGAGAGCCTGGGCGAGATCGACCTGCACATCAGCGGCTGCATCAACTCCTGCGGCCACCATCACAGCGGCCACATCGGCATCCTGGGCGTCGACAAGGACGGCGCCGAGTGGTACCAGCTCACGCTGGGCGGCAGCGATGGCTCCACGCTGTCGGGCACCACGACGCCGGGCAAGGTCATCGGCCCCAGCTTCGCGGCCGACGAGATCGCCGACGCCATCGACGCCGTCATCGAGACCTTCAAGCGCGAGCGCACCCAAGGCGAGCACTTCATCGATGCCGTGCGCCGCCTGGGGCTGGACCCGTTCAAGACCGCCGCGAATGCCGTTCGCGTTTCGACGGCGAAGGCTCAAGCATGAAGTTCATCAACGCCAACACCTGCTGCTGGAAGCACGCCATCGGCGAGGACGGTCCCAAGCCCGATCCCGATCCGGCGCCCAACCGCCTGCTCACGCTGGAGCAATGGCATGCCGTGAAGGACCGTTGGCCGGCCGACCTCAAGGTCGCCATCGAGTTCCCCAACGACGCCGACATCCACGAGCTCGCACCGGACCTGCACCGCATCGCGATGGTGGTGCTCGACTTCCCCAAATGGACCGACGGCCGCGCCTACAGCCAGGCCCACCTGCTGCGCATCCGCCACCACTTTGCCGGCGCCATCCGCGCCCGCGGCGAGGTGCTGGTGGACATGATGCAGCTGTTGGCCCGCACCGGCTTCGACGAGGCCCTGTTACGTGGCGACCAGTCCCAGGCCGCGGCGCAGAAGGCGCTGGACCTGTTCGCGCCCGTGGGCTTCTACCAGGGCGACGTGGCCGAATCGCGCCCCTGGTTCCTGAGGCAGACCGCGGCATGAAGCTCTACGTCGACCGCGAATACGCGTCGCCCTGGGCCATGGCCGTCTTCGTGGGCCTGCGCGAGAAGGGCGTGTGCTTCGACCTGGAGACGCTGGATCTGGACGCCGGAGACCAGCGCGACGCCGGCTTCGTGCGCCAGTCGCTGACGCAGCGCGTGCCCACGCTGGTGCTGGACGATGGCTTCGCGCTGTCCGAGTCCACGGCCATCCTCGAATACCTGGACGACACGCTGCCCGCTCCCGACCTGCTGCCGCGCAAGGCCCATGAGCGCGCCCGTGCGCGCCAGGTCCAGGCCTGGCTGCGCAGTGACCTGGCCGCGCTGCGCGCCGAGCGTTCCACCGAGGTCGTCTTCTTCCGCCCCACCGACAAGCCGCTCTCCGCCGCCGGCCAGGCCGCGGCCGACAAGCTCATCACCGCGTCCCAGCAATTGCTGGACGGGCGCGAACAGCTCTTCGACGCCTGGAGCGTGGCCGACACGGACCTCGCGCTGACGCTCAACCGCCTGATCCTGAACGGCGACCCCGTGCCCGAGGCGCTGAAGAGCTATGCCGCCCGCCAGTGGCAACGCCCCTCCGTGCAGGCCTGGGTCAAGATGGAAAGGCCCCCGCTGTGAACAGCTCCGCCCTCCCCTGGGTCACCACCAACCCGGCCGGCCACGCCATCGGCCTGTACGCCAAGTGGACGCCGCAGCTCGACGCCAAGATCGAGGCTGCCCTGCAGCGCCTGCGCGACGCGAACATCGAGCACGGCGACGGCCTGGTGCAAAGCAGCAGCCTGGGCGTGGAAGACATGGTCATCACCGACCTGATCGCCCGCACCCAACTGCCCATCGCCATCGCAACGCTGGACACCGGCAAGCTGCACCCCGAGACGCTGGGCCTGATCCCGCGCATCCACGAGCGCTATGGCCGCGAGGTCGAGGTCTTCAAGCCCGTGGCAGACGCCGTCATCCAGTTCGTGAAGCGCGAGGGCGATGACGCGATGTACAAGAGCATCGAGCTGCGCAAGGCCTGCTGCGGCCTGCGCAAGATGGAGCCGCTCTCCCGCATGCTCAAGGGCCGCAGCGCCTGGATCACCGGCCTGCGCCGCGAGCAGAGCGGTGCGCGCGCCGAGGTCTCGTTTGACGAGGACGACGGCAACGGCAAGCGCAAGATCAGCCCCATCGCCGACTGGACCTGGGCCGAAGTCTGGGCTTATGTCCAAAAATACGAGGTTCCGTACAACCCGCTGCATGACCAGTTCATGCCCAGCATAGGCTGCGAGCCGTGCACCCGCGCGATTGCGGTGGGAGAAGACTTCCGCGCCGGGCGCTGGTGGTGGGAGGACTCGACGAAAGAATGCGGCTTGCACGCCAAATCATGAACGCTGCTGTGAAACCTGAACATCTGATTGCCGACGTAGACCACGCCCACCTGGACGCGCTGGAGGAAGAAGCCATCTTCATCCTGCGCGAGGTGGCGGCCAGCTTCGAGCGCCCTGCCCTGCTGTTCTCGGGCGGCAAGGACTCCTGCGTCGTGCTGCGCCTGGCCGAGAAGGCCTTCAAGATGAAGAACCCGGCGCACCCCAGCGGCTACTCGGGCCAGTTGCCCTTCCCGATGGTGCACATCGACACGGGCCACAACTTCCCCGAAGTCATCGAGTTCCGTGACCGCCGCGTGGCCGAGATGGGCGAGCGTCTGGTCGTGGGCCATCTGGAAGACTCCATCGCCAAGGGCACCATCCGCCTGTCGCACCCGCTGGAAAGCCGCAACGGCCACCAGACCGTGACGCTGCTGGAAACCATCGAGGAGCACCGCTTCGACGCGATGATCGGCGGTGCCCGCCGCGACGAGGAGAAGGCGCGCGCCAAGGAGCGCATCTTCAGCCACCGCGACAGCTTCGGCCAATGGCAGCCCAAGGAGCAACGCCCGGAACTCTGGACGCTGTTCAACACGCGCATTCGCCCGGGCGAGCACTTCCGCTGCTTCCCCATCAGCAACTGGACCGAGCTGGACGTGTGGCTGTACATCGCCCGCGAGAACATCCCGCTGCCCAACATGTACTTTGCGCACGAGCGCCAGGTCATCCGCCGCAAGGGCCTGCTCGTGCCGCTGACCGACGTGACGCCGCCGGAAGACGGCGAGACCGTCGAGACCGCCACCGTGCGTTTCCGCACCGTGGGCGACATGACTTGCACCTGCCCGGTGGAGAGCCCCGCGGCCAACGCGACCGAGGTCGTGGCCGAGACCCTCACCGTGACGATCAGCGAACGCGGCGCCACGCGCATGGACGACCGCACCAGCGACGCCTCCATGGAGCGCCGCAAGAAGGAAGGGTATTTCTGATGAAAGCGCTGCGTTTCCTCACCGCCGGCTCGGTGGACGACGGCAAGAGCACGCTGATCGGCCGCCTGCTGTTCGACAGCAAGGCCATCCTCGCCGACCAGCTCGACACGCTGGAGCGCCGCGCCGCCGGCAATCCCATCGACCTGAGCCTGCTGACCGACGGCCTGGAGGCCGAGCGCGAGCAAGGCATCACCATCGACGTGGCCTACCGCTACTTCGCGACCAAGACGCGCAAGTTCATCATTGCCGACGCGCCGGGCCACGAGCAGTACACCCGCAACATGGTCACGGCAGCGGCCGGCAGCGATGCCGCCGTGGTGCTGGTGGACATCACCAAGCTGGACCTGACGCAGGACGAAGTGCCCCTGCTGCCGCAGACGCGCCGCCACTCGCTGCTGGCCCAGCTGCTGCGCGTACCCAGCATCGTGTTCGCCATCAACAAGATCGACGCGCTGGATGCGCCGGCCGAAGGCTTCGCCAAGGTCAAGGCGGCGCTGGACAAGTTCGCCGCCGCCGCAGGCCTGAACGTCGCGGCCACGGTGCCGGTGAGCGCGCTGCGCGGCGACAACGTCACGCAGCCGCTGGCCTCGGATTGGTGGAACGGCGAATCGCTGCTGCAGGTGCTGGAGCGCCTGCCCACCAGCAGCGAGCGCGTCGACGCGCCGGTGAGCCTGCCGGTGCAATACGTGCAGAAGGACGCCTACCAGTCCTCTGGCACGGGCTTCCAGCCGCGCGTGCTGTGGGGCCGCATCGCTCACGGCGCCGTGAAGGCTGGCGACACCATCGAGGTGTTGCCGTCCAAGCAGACCGCTGTCGTTTCCGAAGTGCGCCTGGCCGGCGAGGTCGTTGCCAGCGCCGAAGCCGGCGACTCGGCCGGCCTGGTGCTGGACCGCCAGCTCGACGTGAGCCGTGGCGACTGGATCGTCACGCCCGGCTCGGCATCGAGCACCAAGACCTTCCCCGCGACCCTCGCCTGGCTGGACACCGAGGCCGCCAAGCCCGGCCGCAAGTACTGGGTGCGCCACGGCAACCGCTGGGTGCAGGCGCGCATCTCCGCCATCGACTCGGTGCTGGACATCCACACGCTGCAGCCGCAGGACGCGCACGAACTGCCCGTCAACACCATTGGCCGCGTGCAGATGGAAGTGCAGCACGAACTGCCGGTGGAGCCCTTCGCGGCCAACCGCGTGGGCGGGGCCATGATCGTGGTGGACCCCGCCAGCCACCGCACCAGCGGTGCGCTGCTGGTGGACGCCCAGACGGCTGTCGCCGACGAGGCCTGGTGATGACTGCCGGAAAGGTCATTTTCGTCAGCGCCGGCCCCGGCGCGGCGGACCTGATCACGCTGCGCGGCGCCCGTGCGCTCAGCACGGCCGATGTGGTGCTGGCGGACGCACTGGCCGACCCGGCGCTTCGCGAGCTGGCGCCGGATGCGCGCTGGATTTCGGTCGGCAAGCGCGGCTTCGAGCATTCGGCCAAGCAGACCGAGATCAATGCGCTGCTGGTGAAGGCGGCGCGCGAGCATGCTGTCGTCGTGCGCCTCAAGGGCGGAGACGCGAGCGTGTTTGGCCGCCTGGAAGAGGAACTGCAGGCGCTTGAACAAGCCGGCATCGCTTGCGAAGTGGTCCCTGGCGTGACGGCGGCCCTAGCCGCCGCCGCCCAGGCTCAACGCCCGCTGACTCGCCGCGGCCGTGGCCGCAGCGTCAGTCTCACCACCGCCATGACCGAGGCCGGCGAGCTGCGCGCCGCGCAGTCCGCCGACACCGAAGTCTTCTACATGGCTGGCCGCCAGCTGGCCGCCCTGGGCCGGCAACTCATCGCTGCCGGCTGGGCGCCGGAAACGGCCGTTCTGGTTGTCTCCCGCGCCGGTTGCGCCGACGCCATCACCAGCGAACACCGCCTCGCGGACCTGGCCGCCGCCGCGCTGCTTCACCGCGGCCGACCCACCGTCGTCACGGTGGGGACAGGGGCTGAACCGGTGACAGCCCAGGATAAACCCCTGCCGGCCTCTAAAATCGCTGCTTTGCCCGAAGCGGCATCCTTGACTCAGAGCACCCCATGACCCACGTCGTCACCGAATCCTGCATCCGCTGCAAGTACACCGATTGCGTCGACGTCTGCCCGGTGGACTGCTTCCGTGAAGGTCCGAACTTCCTGACCATCGACCCGGACGAGTGCATCGACTGCGCCGTCTGCATCCCCGAGTGCCCGGTGAACGCCATCATGCCGGAGGAGGATGTGCCGGGTGAGCAGATCCACATGATCAAGCTCAACGCGGACCTCGCCAAGAAGTGGCCCAGCATCACCAAGCGCAAGCCGGCCCTGCCCGACGCCGACGAGTGGAAAGACAAGACGGACAAGCTGCCCGAGCTGATCCGCTGAACTACGCCAGCCTCCGCTGAGGCCGGCCCACCTCATGCAACAAGAAGCGCAAATCCGTCCTGACCTGAGCCAGGCCATCCAGACGGACGCCGTCATCGTCGGCGCCGGCCCGGTGGGCCTGTTCCAGGTCTTCGAGCTGGGCCTGCTGGAGATCAAGGCCCACATCATCGACAGCTTGGCCTACCCCGGTGGCCAGTGCATCGAGCTCTACCCTGACAAGCCCATCTACGACATCCCGGCCGTGCCCGTGTGCACCGGCAAGGAGTTGACCGACAACCTGCTCAAGCAGATCGAGCCCTTTGGCGCGACCTTCCACCTGGGCCAGGAAGTGACGGTGGTGCAGAAGCTCGAGGACGGGCGCTTCTTCGTCGAAACGAACAAGGGCACGCAGCTCCTCACCAAGACCGTCTTCATTGCCGGCGGCGTGGGGTCTTTTCAGCCGCGCACGCTCAAGGTCGAGGGCGTGGAGCGCTATGAAGGTACGCAGGTGCACTACCGCGTGAAGAGCCCTGCCCAGTTCGCCGGCAAGAATCTGCTCATCATGGGCGGCGGCGACTCGGCGCTGGACTGGGCGCTGAACTTCTGCGCCGGCAATGCGGACGGCAACCCGCACAAGGCCGAGAGCGTCATCGTCGTGCACCGCAGGGAAGACTTCCGCGCCGCGCCCGCGAGCGTGGCCAAGATGAAGGAACTCTGCGACGCGATGGAGATGCAGTTCATCGTGGGCCAGGCCACCGGCATCGACGAGGCGCTGATTGACGGGACCAGCCAACTCACCGGCGTGAAGATCACCGGCAACGATGGCATCACCCGCGTCGTACCTTGCGACCAGGTGCTGGCGTTTTTTGGCCTGAGCCCCAAGCTCGGTCCCATCGCCGAATGGGGCTTGGCGCTGGAGCGCAAGCAGATCGTCGTGGACACCGAGAAGTTCGAGACCAGCGTGCCCGGCATCTTCGCCGTGGGCGACGTGAACACCTACCCGGGCAAGAAGAAGCTCATCCTGAGCGGCTTCCACGAGACCGCGCTGGCTGCCTTTGGCGCGGCGCCCTACGTCTTCCCCGACAAGCGCGTGCACCTGCAGTACACGACGACCAGCCCCAAGCTGCACAAGGTGCTCGGGGTCGAGTCACCAGTCTTCGACTGAACGGCGAGCCGCCTCCGGGCGGCTTTTTTACGCCTTGTCGAGAAACGGCGTGCTGAATCGTCGTACCTTGCACACCTCAACCAAGGAGACCGAGATGCGTGTCATGGTGATCGTGAAAGCCACCGCCGAGTCCGAAGCTGGCCTGATGCCCAGCACCGAGTTGCTGGCCGCGATGGGCGCCTACAACGAGGAACTGGTCAAGGCCGGCATCATGCAAGGCGGCGACGGCCTCAAGCCCAGTTCCGCCGGCAAGCGCGTGCACTTCTCGGGCAAGGACCGCACCGTCGCCGACGGCCCCTTCTCCGAGACCAAGGAGCTGATCGCCGGCTACTGGCTGTGGACCGTGAAGTCCATGGACGAGGCCGTCGAATGGGTCAAGCGCTGCCCCAATCCGATGACCGGCCCCAGCGACATCGAGATCCGCCCGTTCTTCGAAGCCGAGGACTTCGGCGCCGAGTTCACGCCCGAGCTGCGCGAGCAGGAGGACAAGCTGCGCGCGGAGATCGAAGCCCGCAAACCGACCTGAAGCCGCACAGCCTTTAGAATTCGGCCCTCGCGCTGACTCGTGCAGCGCGCTTCGCTAGGGGTGTTAGCCGAAAGGCTGACTGAGACAGTCCCTTTGAACCTGATTGAGGTAATCCTCGCGCAGGGAAGCAGCCGGAACCGCGGCCCCCACTCTCTTTGTTCGTCTCCCGGGGCTTGGCGTCTTCAGTGTTTGCCGACCTGCCATCGCTTTGCAATTCGATGGCAACCCACTCTTTTTCCCGTTCCACCCTCGGCACCGCCGCGGCACTGCTTTTCGCCGGCCTGGCCAGCGCCCAGACCCTGCCCCAGGTCAGCGTGACCGGCAAGGCCACCGAGGTGGCACCTGGCCTTGCCGGCTTCAGCGACCCGCCGGCCAAGCTGCCCATGCAGGCGCTGAGCCTGTCGGCCGACCGCCTGGCCGACCTGGGCGTCACACAGCTCTCGGGCATCACCAAGCTCGACGCCTCGGTCTCCGACGCCTACAACTCGGTGGGCTATTGGTCGCAGCTCAAGGTGCGCGGCTTTGACCTCGACAACCGCTTCAACATCCGCCGCGACGGCCTGCCCATCAGCGGCGAGACCTCGCTGTCGCTGGCCAACAAGGCGGCGGTCGAGGTGCTCAAGGGCAGCTCCGGCATGCAGGCGGGCACCAGCGCGCCAGCCGGCCTCGTGAACCTCGTCGTCAAGCGCCCGCTGGCCGAGGACGCGACGACGCTGGAGATTGGCGCCATCCAGGGCGGCACCGTGGAAGCCAGCATCGATCATTCGCAGCGCTTTGGCGCGAACCGCGAGTTCGGCCTGCGCGTGAACGTCGCCGCGGCCCACCTTGACCCAACGCTGCGCAACACCAAGGGCAACTCGCACACTGCGGCCCTGGCCGCCGACTGGCGCCTGAGCCCCGACACGCTGCTGGAGGCCGAGGTCGAGTTCAACCGCCAGAGTCAGCCCAGCCAGGCCGGCTTCAGCCTGCTGGGCAACAAGCTGCCCGATGCGAAAGGCGTCGACCCCAACCTCAACCTGAACAACCAGCCCTGGAGCCTGCCCGTCGTCTTCGACAATACGCACGCCTCGCTGCGCGTGCAGCAAAAGCTAGCCGGCGATTGGCGCGCCCAGGCCCATCTGGGCATACAGCGCCTGCGCACGGACGACCGCATCGCCTTCCCCTTCGGCTGCTCGGCCGCTGACGGCACGTACTACGCCGACCGCTACTGCCCCGACGGCACGTTCGACCTCTACGACTTCCGCAGCGAGAACGAGCACCGCGACACCACCAGCCTGGACATCTCCGCCAGCGGCCCCGTCACCCTCGCCGGCATGCGCCATGACCTGACCGTGGGCGGCCTGACCAGCCAGTTCAAGAGCCGCTTCCAGCGCCAGGCCTACAACTACGCCGGCACCGGCAACGTCGACGGCACCGCCGTCACGCCCGCCGCGCCCGACCTGACCGACGAGAACACCAACCGCGACGAGCGCAGCAACGAGCTCTATGTGCGCGACCGCATCGCGCTCGGCGCCGACACCAGCGCCTGGCTGGGCCTGCGCCACACGCGCCTGCACCGCGAGAGCGTGCGCACCGACGGCTCACGTCGCACGGACTACTCGCAAAGTGTCACAACGCCCTGGGTCGCCATCAGCCACGCCATCGCCACCGACTGGCTGGCCTATGCAAGCTGGGGCCAGGGCATCGAAAGCGACGTCACGCCCAATCGCTCGCGCTACGTCAACGCCGGCCAGGCCCTGCCCGCGCTGAAGAGCCGCCAGACCGAGGTGGGCCTGAAGACCGGCACGCAGCGTGTCGAGGGTGCGCTGACCGCCTTCGACATCCGCCGCCCGGTGAGCCGCGACATCGGCACCTGCGACGTCAACCTGAGCTGCGAGCACCGCACCGACGGCTACGCCCGCCACCGCGGCATCGAGGCCAGCGCCGACCTGAAGTGGAGCGGCGGCGGCCTGTTCGCCAGCGCCATGCGCCTGCACGCGCGCCGCGAAGGCAGCACCGACGGCTACGCCGGCCTCGTGCCGCCCAACGTGCCACAGACCACGCTCAAGGCCCAGTTCCGCCAGGACCTGTTGCCCGGCCTGCAAGCCCAGGTGGGCCTGCTGCACGAAGGCAGCCGCTTCGCCACGCCCGACAACAGCATCGCCGTGCCCGCCTGGACCGTCGCCGACGCCGGCCTGCGCTACACGCAGAACCTGGGCAACCAGACCTGGGTCTGGCGCGCCGCCGTCGACAACCTCACCAACCGCCGCGCCTGGCGCGAGGCCCCCTGGCAGTTCGAGCACAGCTACCTCTACCCCCTCGCGCCGCGGACTTTCCGCGCGAGTCTTGAGGTTCGCTTGTGAGGCACCCAAAAAGCTGTCTATAATGGCGGGCTCTGTTCCTCGATAGCTCAGTCGGTAGAGCGCCGGACTGTTAATCCGTAGGTCCCTGGTTCGAGCCCAGGTCGGGGAGCCAACAGAACCCGCAGGGGTTGATCAATTGATCAGCCTTTGCAACAACAGCGCGCCGCAATCGAACGGCGAGCAAAAATACCGAACTTTTCCTCGATAGCTCAGTCGGTAGAGCGCCGGACTGTTAATCCGTAGGTCCCTGGTTCGAGCCCAGGTCGGGGAGCCAAATCAAGCCTCATTCGCGAAAGCGGGTGGGGCTTTTTCTTTTGCTCATCGAGCTGTGGCGGCTCGGCCGCAAGCGCGCTTTACCCTGGTATGGCTCGCCATACGAACGGGTACATCGGTATGGGCCAGCGCCGGCTGAGTCTCGCTGCCCTGGATGAGGCCGGTCAGCCCGCGCCGGCCGTGCGAGGCCATCACGATCAGATCGCATTGCTGCTGATTCGCCGCGCGCTGGCGATGGAAGACTTCCTCTATCGATGACGCTCAAGGTGCTGACAAGTCAGTCGAACGCCGTTTTCCGCAGTTCGATCATGACGTCGGCGAGATTGGGCGCCAACTCCTCCCAGGCCGTCGAGTCGAAATGTCTGGGTCGTCGAAGTTGGGCCGTCCTGCCGTGCTGCAAGCGTCGCCCGTTGCAGGCGAAGACGATGCTGTTGCCGCAATCCCGGTCGCCCACGACGAGGATGCGGCCGTCGAACGCCCTGCGGACTCGCTCGACGTGGAGGGCGTAGTCGCAATGACCCATGTGCAGGTTCACGACCAGCAGTCCCTCCGATTGCAGCGAATCATGGCAATCGTCGTAAAAGCCTTGAGAGCACAGTGCGGGCGGGATTCCGTCGGTGTCGTAGCCGTCAACCATCAGGACGTCCAGCCGATGCGGAGGCGAACGCACGAAGTCCGCGCCGTCGCCTCTGCGCACGGAGAACCGAGCGTCGTCAGGCGGCACATGAAACACATCCCTGAGCGCGATCACGTGCGGGTTGATTTCGACCACGTCGATGCGCGCCTGCGGCACGTAGGCGCGGCAGAACTTGGCCAGCGATCCGCCGCCCAGGCCGATCATGCCGATGGTGTCGGGCCTGTCATTGAACAGCAGGAAGCCCATCATCGTGCGCGTGTAGTCCAGGTCCAGGGCGAGCGGCTTGAGCGACTGCATCCGGCTCTGGATCTCACAGATTGAAAAATGAAGGGCCTTGGTCGTGAGCGTCTCGTAGACGAAAGGCTTGACGTGACCCTCGGCGTTGGCAGTATCGGGCATGGTCCTGGCGGAGATGTTGATGTTGGCGGTATGAGGCTGCGACGCTGAACACGCGGCCTCACGGGTTCACGGGAGTTGCGTCCTCGGCAAGGAACTGCGCGGCATGAGAGTGGTCATCAGCGACGCGCCCGCCATCCACGTCGAAGGTCGACCACGAGGGCTGGAGAGGCCACCAACACGAGCAAGCAGGCGATGGGAATCGTCGCGAAGAACCCGAACCGCTTGAAGCCGCTGGCGCCGACCAGGCCGCCGAGAAAGAACAGGCCCAGGATCGTGGCGTGAATGAACAGCTTGTCGCGGTTGGCGCGGACGAAATGGATGGCGTTGGCGTCGCGCGCTTGATTCCAATACAGCAGCCGGCCGATCTCTAGCCCCAAGTCGGTCACGACTCCGGTCATGTGCGTCGTGCGGATCTCGGCCTGCGAGATCTTCGTGATGATCGCGTTCTGCAGCCCCATGATGAAACAAAGCAGCAGCACCGTGGCGGGCACCACCAGATGCGCAAAAGACGCCAGGTTCGCGCCCAGCACGCCGAACAGCAGCAGCAGCACCGCCTCGACCATCAAGGCCAGCGCATAGATGCCGTGCAATTTGCGGCGCCTGGCCCAGTTGATCATGAGGGCCGTGCAGGCAGCGCCGGTGAGGAAGGCCAGCAATGACGCAACACCGGCCAGCGCCAGACCCAACCCACCCGTGGCCAGATCGTCAGCGATGGCCGAAATGATGCCGGTCATGTGCGAGGTGTAGCGCTGCACCGCCAGAAAGCCGCCCGCATTGGTCGCCCCGGCGACGAAGGCAAGGATGGCGCCCAACTGGCGGTTGACGGAACGGCTGCGTTGCGGCCCGGCGAGTCGATGCAGGTGATGAATAGCCACTAAACGGCAGGGCCGTCGGCCCATGAAGCCATGAATCCCGCCAGTTGGTTGATCATCGACCAGCTCAGCGAGAGGCTAATTTACTTTGCATTCCATTTGCTTGCAATTATAATGTTATTAACATAGGAGCTGCTTGATGGAGCAGAAAACTGCACGCCTGACCGTCTTGATCGATCCAGAAAAGAAGAAAGCCTTCGAGACGCTGTGCGCCACGCAGGACGTCACGCCTTCACAAGTCGTACGGCGCCTGATCCGCGAATACCTGGCTGCTCACGGCGTCGACTTCGGTGCCGGCAGCAGCAACACACCCAAGGCCAACTGAGCATGTCGGAGGTGGTGCCGTTCGGCCCACCCTTCGATGAGCACCCACAGCGCAGCCGTGCGCTGCAGCCCGCAGGCCCTGCATGAGCAACCCCGCGGACGTTTCCCCATTCCTCAAGCCCCTCTATGAGCCTCCTGCCCGCCTGCCCCAAGTGCCAGTCTGCCTACACGTACGAGGACGGTGTCCAGCTGATCTGCCCCGAATGCGGTCATGAATGGCCGGCTCAGCGGTCGGAGCCCACCGCCGAAGAAGTACGCGTCATCAAGGACGCCGTGGGCAACGTCCTGCAGGACGGCGACACCGTGACCGTCATCAAGGACCTGAAGATCAAGGGCTCGTCACTGGTCGTCAAGGTCGGCACCAAGGTCAAGAACATCCGCCTGACCGACGGCGACCACGACATCGACTGCAAGATCGACGGCATCGGCGCGATGGGGCTGAAGTCGGAGTTCGTGAAGAAGGTGTGATCAAGCGTTCCAGCTGATCGACAGCCGGACTCATTGATCGAACACAGACCTGCCAATCCGCAGGCTCCTGGTTCGAGCCCAGGTCGAGGAGCCAAATCGAAGCCTCGTTGCGCATGCAGCGGGGCTTTTTTGGTCGAACGTCGAAACCTGAGGGTTGCACATTTGGCGGGAAGATCTCCCTAACATTTACGGCATGGACAAGGCTCAGCCACCTGGGCCATTGGGCTCCGTCAGCGGGACCGAGTGAAGATCAAGTGCGAGGAATTGCGAGCGTACTTAGCCGGCTAAAACTCGACCATGCCCAATGAGCAGCTGGTTGTGCGGCTGAGACTCAAACCAACGGGCCTGCGGCTCGCGCATGAAGCTACAGCCTGCTGCAGGACCAGTTGCCGATCGGGTCGGTGGACTGGCCGCCGAATGTTGACGCTGTGTAAGTGCCCGTCAAGCCTGCCTGCTCAGGATTGCTGGCGTCCAGTTGACCGTAATAGTGCGCCTTGTAGTTGCTCCCAACGACGACTTCCAATTTCCCTATACCTTCGTCAAAGTTCGAATACGACGGAAAGTAGTTCGTTCCAACCACGCCATCAACAATGGTTAGGCTGAAGAACGTACACGCGTACCTGCCGTCAAATGGGTGCGCTGAAGGCGTCACATTCACATCGAATTTCACACTCTGCCCACCAGCGAGAGAGGCTGTGACGGACTGCAAGCCTGCGGTGTGGAAATAGATGTCGGGCGGCATGTTCGAACCGTCACCGACCGGGATATACATCCGCGCAACACCGTTGTCGGCCCACGTCGAGACAGTGACCGGATTTGCAGCGTAGTACCCACCCGATGCACGGAACGTTACCGAGGCCCCGACGACTGGATTGCCAAGCCGGTCGGTCACTTGGACCCACGGTATAACCGGCAGCGACTTGTGCTGCACGATGGTCTGCGCGTCGCCTTGCACCTTCGTGATGAAGGCTGGCCCGGCGGCATAGCAGTTCACCACGGGGGCCGCCACTGCAGTCCCAACCGTTCCCGTGCCATTCACAACGGCGCAGATCTGCCCGGACGGCGGTGTCTGCACAGCGATGCTGAACTGCGCGCCATTGGCCAAGGCAGATGCAAAAGCGAAGCTGGTACCGCCCGCAGCGACGGCGATCGTCTCGGCGGTATTGAGCTGCAGCACCATGCCCGCCCCCGTCACGCCGGTGATCGTGCCGCCAAGCGCCTGGCTCGCTACACCCCAGGCGCTGGAACTGGCACCCACGGACAGCGTGGACCTGTGAGTCATCCCGTAGCCCAAGGCCGTGACGCGCATGGCAAGCGTGTCACCGTTTTGCGCGATCGTGCGGCCGCCCGCGACGACTTGGCCGTTCTTGATCAGTGTCGAGCCCGCATCCACGGCAACGGCTGCAGACACCCCAGCACCCAGGCCAGCCACGGTGATCGTGTTACTCGTGACCAGCGTCGCCGGATTGGCACCCGTCACGTCGGTGAACACCAGGCCGGTGACCGGCGTCTGGCGCTGCGGCAGGACGCCCGAACCGCTCGCGTCCACCCATTCCTCGAACTTGGGTGCCACGATCGCTGCGGATTGGCTGGAGTAATAGGTCTCGACGTTCGATCGCACCATCGAGGTGTTGATTTCCGTCTGCGCCTGTTTGCGCACCGCCACGATGGACGCACTGGTGATGACCCCGCCGGCGCTGAGCTGCGACGCGATGGTGTTGATGAGGCTCGACAGCTCGGCCGCCTGGTTGGTGCCGTTGGCCTTGGCAGCATCGCTGGCCATCTGTGCCAGCGTGGCGGACACAGCCAATAGCACGGCATCGGCGTCGTTGCTGCCGTCGATTCGCATGGCGCTCAGTGAGGTCAAACCGTTGACCTTGGCTGCGTCCACTCCGAAGGCGGTCAGCACCTCGGTCTGGGATTGAGTCGAGGCGGCAGCAAAAGTCTGGCCCTGCGTCATCAGCGCCTTCAGCCGTAGCGCCTGCAGCGAGGTCAAGGCATTGACCGTCGGCGTGGGCAGGACGTTCAGGTCGGCCGTCGCACGGAGATTGATGACCGACGCTGACAGGCGCCCGGTGATTTCGTCCAGGTAGTAGCCACTGGCCGAAATATCGACGAGCCGCGTGGCGATCTGGGTTGAAAAAGCAAAGCTGCCCAGGTTGTCGGTCGTCTGGGCGTTATAGACCTTGCCGTTGGCATTCAGATCATTGCCCAACTCGCTGACCGATACCTGTGAGCCCACCGCCAACGGGCCTTTCTGCGCCCGGCCAGAGAGGCTGTACCGCACCTCTGGCGTAACCGGCGGGCCGGAATCCGTGCTGCTGCCACCTCCACCGCAGCCGCTCAGCAGCGACAGCATGCACCAAGCAAGCAAAGCTCTCATGTTCACCTCTAACGCAACCTTACGTTGGATTTTATGTGCGCGACCGGTAAAGACTTCGTGTTGAGTTGGGATTGCAAAGTGAGAGGGAACGATCTTCTTGCATGGCACGCGAAGTATCGGTTTCAGTTGTAAGACTTTCCGACACAGCTTATAGAACTGACCTGATGCAGCGTCCTGCGATGCTGAAGGAGCATGCGATCTAGAAACCCCTGGTCGAGGTTCAGATCGAGGCTCCGCTCAAAAAGCCTCAATCGCGCATGCGGATGAGGCTTTCTTGTTGACGGAGCGCTTAGCGGGTCAACATGCTTTCTACTTACCGAGCCTTCTCGGCCCGCAGCTTGCGGAATTCCAAGGCCGGCAGGCCGCCCCAGCCCCAGTTGTCGGTATCGACCTCCTGGATGACGACAAAGGTGCTGTCCAGCGGCTTGTTCAGCACGGCGCGGAGCAGCTCGCTGGCGCCCTTGATGAGGGCAGCTTTCTCGGCGGCGGTGACTGAAGTCGTGCCGGGTTGGGTCCCCTCGCGGGTGACCTGGATGGTGACGATGGGCATGGTGTCCTCCAATGGATCAGTGAGGTTCAGTGGCCGGCGCTCTGGCCGCCGTCGACGTGCAGCACCTCGCCGGTGACGAAGGATGCGCCGTCCAGGTAGAGCACGGCGTCGGTGATGTCGCTCGTCTCGCCCATGTGGCCGACCGGGTGCAGGCCGGCGAGCGCGGCGTGCGTGGCCTCGGGGTGCATGGGGGTCTTGATGATGCCGGGCGACACGATGTTGAAGCGCAGGCCGCGGGCGGCGTACTCGATGGCGAGGGACTTGGTGGCGGCGTTGATGCCGCCCTTGGTCAACGAGGCGATGACGGAGGGCACGTTGGAGTTGGCATGGTCCACCAGGCTGGTGGAGATGCTGACGACGTGGCCCGTGCCTTGGCTCTCCATCACCGCGACGGCGGCCTGGGTCATGTGGAAGAAGCCGGCCACGTTGGTGGCCATCTTGGCCGCGAAGTCGTCCTCGGTGTATTGCGTGAAGGGCTTGGCGATGAAGACGCCGGCGTTGTTCACCAGCGTGTCGATGCGGCCAAAGCGCTTCAAGGCTTCGGCGATGACACGCCGCGCGGTCTCGGGCGAGCCGATGTCGCCGGCCACGGCCAGGACGTCGGGGTCGTCGGAGGGCGCAATGGAGCGGGATGTGGCAACGACGCGGTAGCCGCGCTCGCGGAACGCGTTCACGAGGGCGGCGCCAATGCCTTGGGATGCGCCGGTGACGATGGCGACTTTTTGCGGGGTGCTCATGGTGGGTCTTGGATGGGCGTCGCCAAGGGAGTGGCGACAGGCTCTGCGGTCACGATTGACCGTGAGCCCCATCTGGGAGCGCTGCCGCCATGTTTGAGCGGCCACCATGTAATGACTGAACTTCCTATCCCAGCCTGTAGAACCGCACCGCGTTGTTGTAGAGGATGTCGCGCTTCTGCTCCCGGGTCAGGAAGGCGGCTGACTGGATACGGCCGATGGCCAGGCCAATGGCGTCGGGCCAGAACATCTGGTCGGTGCCGAACATGATGCGCTTGCCGAAGCCGGCCTTGACGAGGGCCTGCAGGTAGTCGTTGAAGGCCGCTTGCGGCAGCAGCCAGTCGATGGCGCCGGTGTCGGCGTACACGTTGGGGTACAGCATCAGCATGGCCATCGTGTCGTCAAGATAGGGCCAGCCGCAGTGCATGAGGTTGAGGCGCAGCTTGGCGTGGCGATTCAACGCCTCTTCGATCAGCCCGGGGTTGCCATGCCGTGCGCGGGCGTTGCGGCAGCAGGGGTCGAAGGGCGTGCCCTCGGGCATGCTGCCGGTGTGCAGCGCCACCGGCACGTCCAGCTCTTCCGCCAGGGATAGGAGTGCGTCGTATGACGGGTCGCTCAGCGTGAGCCCCGCGTACTGGGCGCTGAGTTCGCCAATGACCTGGAGCTTGCCCTGGGCGTGCAACTGGCGCAGGGCATCGAGCGGTGGCAGCGGTGTGTCCTCCGAACCGCGCACGCCTGCGCCGACGAGGATGCGCGCCGGGTCGCGGTCATGCCAGGCCACCGCCGCGCCCAACCGGTCGCCATTGCCGCCGCTGACGATGCCTCGCGTGACGTTCAAGCGCTTCATCTCGGCCAGGCAGGCCGCCATGTGCTCTGAGCCATTGCGGATGACGGTCTTGCGCCCGGTGATCGGGTTGACGATGGGGCTGTCGAACGGCTGGGTTGCAGGGTAGGCGTGCAGGTGGACGTCGATGATGGGCTCGGCCGCTGCAGCGCCCGCATCCGGGATGTTCAGCAGCGCGAGGGAACCTCCGCTCAGCTTCAGGAACTCTCGACGCGATGGGTGCATGGGCAGCTCTCCAGGATGGGGCTCGATCTTCACGGCAGGTCCTTGTGCTCGTAGCTGAACACGCGCGTCAGCCGCCACGTGCTGCCGTCGTAACGCCAGAGCATGAAGTAACGGCCCTCCTGCTCGCAAGCGTCACGGCCGACACGATAGAAGCACTGCACCCCCTCTTCCAGCGCGCCAACGCCGGCCAGCGGGTGAACGAGGATGGGCGCCGTGGCGCGCCGCTGCACCTTGCCGCAGATGTTCTTGCGAATGGCAGCGAGCAACTGTTCGCGATTGAGCACCTTGCCGTTGAGGTCGTGATAGAACTCGACGTCAGGGGCGTAAAGGGTTTCCAGCGCCTTCAGGTCGCAGCCATTGAAGGCGTCGTAATGCTGCTTGTCCAGCGCCCGGATGACCTCCGTGAGTTCCGCACCGGATGGCATCGGCCACGCAGGGGGCTGTGCCTGAAGCGCAAGCGCGCAAAGCGACAGGGTCATCGCGGCCAGCCAGCGCAGTGGCTTCGGCGCGCTCGGGAAGCGAACGGGCGTCATCCGGTGCTGTCCTCTTGATGTGTCGAATCCGATGATGACATCGCCTGTCGGATGCTGGGCCTGGTCGGCCCACGGACGGGCCCTGCAAGCACCGGTTGTGCACCGCCCAATGTCGAAGCTGGAATGGCTCTTTGGGCGCCCAGGACGCACGGAAAGCCGGCCGCCCATGCGGCGGCCACAACTCACCGACGGCTGCATGCAAGACGGCCGACAGCCCACGGACAGCTAAGGACTTTCCCGAAACCGTGTTTCTGTTGTGTGAACTGTCATTTCATTTTCAACTGATATATCATATGGTTCACCGCATCGATGGCAAGACGCCGTCGCTGGAGTGCATGCGGTGGGTTCCTGTTCTGGCATTTCCTTGCCCTTGGCTGAGTGGCGTGAACGCGCGAGTTGGTGCAGTTCTCAGCTGCGACCAGGCGCAACGGCCGCACCGCGCCCGCTCGCGGCGGCGCCATCACCTGCCCTCCTGACCGGCATCGCCGGTTTCACTCCTCCAAGCCGGGCCGCCTCGGCCCGCGTTGCGCTGGCTCCCTCACGCCGGTGCCCCACCCCCTTCTCACTGCTTCGGGCTGACACCTTTGTCCGCCCGCAGGCCTACACAACCAACGGAGACAAGATCGTGAAGCACCAGAGGGCACCCATCAGTCCGCCGCAGGCCGCCATGGCCCGCACCACAACCGCCGGCCACGGCGCGGCCCAGGGGAGCGCGACATGAGCCGCTGCACCCCCTTCTCCTGGCGCAGCCACCCCTTCTTCCTCGTCGTCATGGCCTTCCTGACGATGGCGTTGTCGGCCTGCGGCGGTTCGTCCGACGGCGACACCCCGGCCACCGTCGCACCGGCCACCTACCGCAGCGTGTCCTATGAGGTCGACGGCAAGGTGACGCAACAGTTCAACGTCTTCGACCAGACCGTCATCGACCCGCCCGCACGGCCCAGCAAGGGCAAGACCTTCTACTTCGCCGGCTGGTTCGTGTCGGACGCGGGAGCAGGCTATATGTGGGACTTCGCCCACGACAAGGTCAAGGCCGACGTCGTGCTGAAGGCCAAGTTCGTGGAACTGTCGGCCACCAGCGTCGTCGTGGACGCCTATCTCGAAGAAGCCAACCGCGTGACCGGCGTCTACAAGACGCTGCAGGAGCTCAAGGCCGCCAACATCGCCAACAACGCGACGGTCAGCTTCACGCCGGGCGTGTACTGGACGGATGACTACAAGGACCCCAACATCGCCAACACGCCCGAGCACCCGGGCCTGGTGGGCATCACGTTCACGCAGTCGGGGCTGACCTTCAAGGGCCTCACGTCCAACGCCGACGACGTGCGCATCGCCGGCAACCGCGGCCAGACCATGGGCGCCAATGGCAACTGGAACGTCATCGCCATCGGCACCAACTTCTCGGCCTACAACCTGACGGTGGGCAACTACACGTCGGTGGACCTCGTCTTCCCGCGCGACCCGACCAAGAACGTGCCGCGCCGCGGCGACGCTCGCGTGCAGGCGCAAACCATCACGTCCGCTGGCGGCTCGCTGGACCGCATGTATTTCGAGAACGTGCGCTTCGTCAGCTTCCTGAACCTGATCGCCATCGGCCCGGCCCGGGCCTACTACAAGAACTCGTACTTCCAGCTCACCGACGACTCCATCGCCGGCGGCGGCATCAACGTCTTCGACAACTGCACTTTCGACTTCTACGGCAGCCACCCCTCGGGCGGCGGCTCGTCCACGATCGCCGTGTTCGTGCACACGACGTTCAACTGGCTGAACGACAGCCCCACGTTCTGGTTCTCCAAGAGCGGTGGCTCCTGGGCGCTGATCGACAACGTCTTCAAGGGCCCGAAGGAAGAGGTGCGCTGGGAGAACATCCAGCGCGCCGACGTGAAGCACTACGTCTACGGCAACACCTATGCCGACGGCACGCCCATCGTCTTCGACCCAGCCAACCCGCAGGTCACGCAGGCCCTCAACGCCGACTCGCTGAAGATCTTCAAGATCGGCACCGAGTACAACGTCTACAACCTGCTCAAGGGCACGGACGGCTGGAACCCCTCCAACCAGCAGGCACGCAACGACACGGCCTTCAAGATGACGCTGGCGGCCAACGCGGCCGATGTGCAGTCGGATAACCCGGCCAACGAGGTGATCCTCACGCCGACCTTCACGCCGGCCAACGTCTTCGGCTTCGATGCGCTCACGTTCGACTACGACACGGCTCTGTTCACCAAGCTGGACAACGCGGGCGACGGCAAGCTGCACCTGCGCGCCAAGCTGAACGCGACCGGCCGTGTCATCGACACGGTCGTCAAGGCCGCGGCGCCCAACGGCCTGGTGTCGCAGCTCACGCTGCACGTGCGGCCCACCACCGTCGCGCCCCCCGTGGTCGTCGGTACGCCCGCCATCGCCGTGGCGCAGAACACCGCGGCGCTGAACATCGTTTACGACCACCCGCAGTACAACGACTGGTCCACCATCACCTGGTACCGCGGCAGCTTCCCCGGCGACAAGGCCGTGCAGGTCGCCGTCACGACGCGCAACACACCCTACAAGAACTACAAGCTCTCGGCGGGTGACGTGGGCCAGTACCTGACCGCCGTCATCACGCCGCGCTACGAGTTCAGCGCCGCCGCGGGCAGCTCGGTCGAGGTGAGCATCTCCAAGGCCATCACGGCCGCGGACGTGACCAACCCGAACGTCATCGCGACGGACTTCGCCAACATCACCTGGACGGGCCACACGCTCAACCAGCGCGACGTCTGGTACGCCGATGCGGTGAAGCCTGCCGACGTGAACCAGGTCTGGGTGCCGTCCACGACGGCCACGCCCTGGGTCTACGGCGTGGGCGACCGCGACGGCGCGTTGGGCATCGCGGGGCTGATCACCAACACCCAGGGTGCGCGCCTGCTCTACCAGCCACAAGGCACGTACACGGACGCGTCCATCAAGCTGGACCTCACGCCGGAGAAGATCGCCGGCCAGGGTTTCGGCAGCGCGACCGACCAATACCTGGAGGTCTACCTGAAGTGGGACCCGCTGACGCAGACCGGCTACGCCTTGCGCTTCCAGCGCCTGGCCGCTGACCCGCTGAACGGCAACCAGCCCATCCCGTCATCGGGCAACTCGACGCGGGTGTCGATGATCGAGTACGTCAACGGCAACCGCACCATCCTGCCGAACTGCTACGTGGAAAGCTCGGTCTACATGCCGGGCGCCCACGTCACGTTCAAGCTGGTGGGCAACAAGCTGACCGCCGACGTGACGACCGACTCGCCGCAGACCACCGCGCAGGCCGGCTACAAGCTGCCCGCCGAGATCCACTTCAGCGCCACGCTGCCCAGCGTGACCAACACCTGGGGTGGCTTCGGCTTCCAGTTCACCGGCACCACGTCGGCGGGCAACCGCACCGAGCTGGAGAAATTGGAAGTGACTCTCAAGCCGGTCAACTGATCTGACACAGCACCAATGAAAAAGGCCCCAGGCATTGCCTGGGGCCTTTGTCCTTTCAAGCCGTCAGAGTGACTTCAGGAAGGCCAGCAGCGACTCCCGATCCGCCTTGGACAGCGCCTCGAAGCGCTGGCGCGACTTCTCGGCCTCGCCGCCGTGCCACATGATGGCCTCGGTCAGGTTGCGGGCGCGGCCATCGTGCAGGTAGCCCACCTTGCCGCTATTGCCCATGACCTTGTCGGTGTAGCCAATGCCCCAGAGCGGCGCGGTGCGCCACAGGGCGCCCTTGGCCTGGCCCTCGGCGTAGTTGTCCGCCAGGCCAGCGCCCATGTCGTGCAGCAGCAGGTCGGTGTAGGGCTTGATGGTCTGGTTGCGCAGTTCGGCAAACAGGTGGCCCGAGCCCGTCTTCATGGACACCGTGTGGCAGGCCGAGCAGCGGGCGTCGCTGAAGAGGCGGCCGCCGTTGGTGACCTGCGTCGGGTCCACGCGGTGCTCGTCCAGCGGCGCCACGCCCTTGGGGAAGCCGCTGGCCAGGCTGCGCTGGGCCGGCACGGCCACGAGGGCCAGGTAGCGCGACACGGACTGCAGGTCGCCCTCGGAGATGCCGGGTTCGGCCTTGCCTGCGGCGCAGGCGACGGGGCCGTTGTTGCACGCACGGCTGGGGTAGACCGGCGAGGTGACGGCCATGTCCTGCAGCAGCGCCGCGGCAGCCTGGTGGCGCAGCGAAGCCTTGCCCGCCTTCCAGCCGAAGCGGCCCAGGCGCACGGCCCCCGTTTCGGGGTCGAAGACGTAGTTGGGCACGCCCACCACGCCGTCGGCGTCCGGCGTCGTGCGGGCACGGGCCAGGATGTCGGCCTCGGGCACGGCCTCCAGCAGGCCCGTGCCAATCATGGGCTGGGCCGCACGCAGCGAGTAGACGGCAGGCACCGGGCCGTCGAAGGCCAGCGTGGGCTTGCGCAGCTCGATGGACGTGCCGTCGGCCAGCTTGGCGGTGCTGGTCACGAAGCCGGCCACGCGCACGCCGTTGCCCCAGTCCTGCGGCGCGCCGGTGGCGGATTGCGCATTCATCTGGATGGACGTGCCGTAGTGCGGGTGCGGCAGTTGCTGGCCGCTCGCATCGACTGTGGCCGCGCGCACGGACATCGTGTCCAGCCGTTGGTTCAGCGCCGTGGGCGCCGGGCTGCGGCCGTTGTTGGTGTGGCAGCCAATGCAGGCCGACTGGTTGAAGCGCGTGCCCTGCAGGCCCACGGCCGGCTGGTAGCGGTCGTTGCCGGGCTCGTTGTGATCGCCGGTCGTGAAGTTGGTGTGCACCAGGCGGCGGCCCTCGACGAAGCGCTGCACGTTCTGCATGCCAGCGTTGTTGTGCGGCTGCTGGAACATGAAGAGGCCGTTGTCGGAGTAGTTGTACGACACCGAGCCGTCGCCACCCGACAGCGTGGCCACGGGCAGCGGCGCGTTCATCAGCCGCGGCTGCACACCGTAGGACGGGCGCAGGCCTACGCCGACGACATAGGTCCACTCACCCGCGTAGTAGCGGATGCCGCCGTTGTCGCCGATGGCCTGCATGGCCTGGGTCGTCGAGAAGAACGACGGCGACACCTCGATGACGTCGCCCACCACCAGTGGCCGTGCGGGCGAGTTCTTGCCGTTGGGGAAGCCGTCGGCACCGATGTCGTCGTGGCCGGGGTACTCCTTGACCGTCAGGCTGCAGCCGTTGTTCAGCACGTTGGCGTTGAGCAGCTTGCCATTGGGCGGGTAGGCCACGGGCGGGCAGATGGTGACGTTCTGGTCGGCCAGTTGGCCGGGGTTCATCCAGCCGTAGCCGGTGACGCCCACCCGGTCGAACGCGCGGAACCAGGCCACGCCGCCGGGCAGTTGCGGCTGCGTGAAGTACTGGTTGACGCGCAGCGTCGGCTTGGTGACGCCGGTCACGTGACTGTTGTCGACGACCTCGAAGCCCCAGGTGCGGTTCTTGAAGTACTGGGGCACGAAGGTCAGGAAGTTGCCGGGGCCCTTGTCGACCGGGTTGCCGAAGGCGTCCACGGTCTCGTTGGGGCCGTAGCCGATCTCGTTCCAGTCCTCACCGCGCTCGCGGCCGTGGCGGGCCAGGCCGCGAATGCCAAAGCGGGTCACCAGCGTGCCGTCGGGCAGCGTGAACTGCAGCGACTCGATGGGCTCGGCGGTCGTCGGCAGCGGTGCCAGGCCGATGCCGTTGGCCGGGAACTTGATGGCTGAGGTCGCGACGTCGGCAATGCTGTTGTCGCTGCCGGGCGTCTTGAACTCGACCTCGAACAGCGAGTAGCCGTATGCCGTGGCGCGGGCCACGCCCTGCAGCCGGATGAAGCGGGCATTGGCGCCGAGGTTGAAGAACTCCTCGGTGCCGCCGCGTCCGTTGCTGACGTGGCGCAGTTCGGTCCAGGTCTGGCCGTCGTCGGAGACGCGCAGCGAGTACTCCTTGCCGTAGGCGTTCTCCCAGGTCAGCTTCATGTAGCCGACCGCCGTCTTGGCGCCGAAGTCGAACTGGATCCAGGCACCGTCCTCGAAGGTGCTGGCCCAGCGCGTGCCGGGCTTGCCGTCGATGGCGTTGGGCGCGGCGTTGCCGGCGTTCTCGACCGCCGACGACGTGGCCGCGACCGGCTTCACCGGTTGGCCGGGCTGGCTCAGGTCGGGAGCCGGCGCGGGGCTGGGTGCCGGCGAAGGCGCGGGCGAAGGAGCCGGCGACGGAGCGGGTGCGGGGGATGGGGCCGCACCCGAGAACGCCTGGATCTCGAAGATGGAATAGCCGTAGCCCGAAGAGCGCGTGACGCCCTTCATGCGCAGGTAGCGGCCCTGGCTTGAGAGGCCGGCCCAGTCCTCGCTGCCGCCCTGGCTGTTGTCGACCGTCTTGATCGTCGTCCAGTTGGCGCCGTCGCTGGACACCTGCAGTTCGTACTTGGTCGCGTGGGCGCGCTCCCACTCGATGTGCACGCGGCTGATGGTCACCGTGCGGCCATAGTCCAGCACGAGGAACTGGTCGTCCGAGAACCCGCTGCTCCAGCGCGTGTTGTCGTCGTGGTCGATGGCCGCCGCAGCGCCCAGGTCGGCCCGTTCTGACGAACTGGCCGTTGCGTTGACGGGCGTCAGCGTGGCTTCCGAGTCGTTGGCGCCGGCTGCCGCCATGGCCCGGGACATCGTGCCGCTATCGCTGCTTTGCGCCTGCAGCTGGGGCTGCGCAGAGTCGCCAGAACCGCCGCCGCAGGCCGAGACCAGCAGGCTCACGGCAAGGGGCAGTCCACGTGTTGAAAGATTCCGTAAGGCGTGTCGCTTCATTTGTCCTCCTCGAGTGATCCCTGGGTGCCGCACCTAAGATGACATCGTCGTCATCGAGGACGACATGGCCGGCTGGAATGCCGCGCATGCTGCCGATGCGCATGCCGCTGGTCGCAGGCCAATCCATGGCACCATCAGCAAACCAATTCGATCCAACCATGCGCCGTGCTGCCGAACATTCCCTGGTCCTGGGCCCACGTCCCGAAGGCGCCACGCTGCAGCAGTGGCTCTACACAGTCCTTTGCAAAGCCATGCGCGACGGCCGACTGCCACCCGGCGCCCGCCTGCCCACGACCCGCAGCCTGGCCCGCGACCATGGCCTCTCGCGCTCCACGGTCACTGCAGTCTTTGAGCGACTTCTTGCTGACGGTTACATCTCTGCCCACGTGGGGCGCGGCAGCTTTGTGGCGCCCAGGCTGCCGCTGGACGAATCCTTGCAGGAAGCTGTCCCGCTAACGAGCCAACCGAAGGTGGCAGCGTTGTCGCGCCGAGGCCGCCAGATGGCCGAGGCCGGCGCGAGCGTCATGAGCCGCAATGGCCCGCTGCCCCGTACCTTCGAGGCTGACCGTGTCGACACCAGCCTCTTCCCGACGGCGACCTGGGCCAGGCTCGCCGCCAAACGCGCGCGCTGGCACGAAACCCGCCTCATGCAAGGCCCCGAGTGGCAAGGCCTGGCACCGCTGCGCCAGGTGCTGGCTGAGCAATTGGCCCTGACCCGCGGCCTGCGCTGCGACGCCAACCAGATCGTCATCGTGCCGGGCGCCCGCCAGGCCCTGGACCTGCTCGCCCGGCTACTGCTCAACCCTGGCGAGGAGGCCTGGGTGGAGGACCCCGGCTCGCCCGCCGTGCAGGCCCTGCTGACGGCGGCCGGCGCCCGCGTCGTGCCGGTGCCGGTGGATGAGCAAGGTCTGCAGGTCGACGCCGGTGTGCGGGCCGCGCCACGCGCCCGCCTGGCTTACACCACGGCTGCCGCGCAGATGCCACTGGGCCAGCCCATGTCGGCCGAACGCCGTCGCGCCTTGCTCTCCTGGGCACGCACGGCCTGCGCCTATGTCATCGACGAGGACCGCGATGGCGACTTCGTCTTCGACGGCAGCGGCGCCGACGCACTCAAGGCCATGGACGATGGCGACTGCGTCATCCACCTCGGCAGCCTGGCCTTCAGCTTGGCACCCTGCATGCGCCTGGCCTATCTGGTGCTGCCGCGCCGTCTCGTGGAACCGGTCTGCACGGCGCTGGCGCTGACGCAGGCCCAGCCCTCGCTGCTGGACCAGGCCGTGCTGCATGACTTCATCGCCGACGGCCATTGGGCCCGCCACCTGCGAGAGGTGCGCTTCGTCTACGGCGCCCGCGCCGACGCACTGCGTCATGGGCTGGACAAGCATTTCGGCCGCTGGCTGGAGCTGGTGCCCGCGCGGCGCGGCCTCAACCTGACGGCCTGGCTGCCCGGCTCGACCCGCGACGCCGACGTCGCCGGGCGCGCTGCCGCCGCCGGCATCACCGTCGCGCCGCTGGGGGCCTACCGCCTGCAGCACCCGGCACCGGCCGGCCTGCGCTTCGGCTTTGCGGCCTTCTCCGAGGCCAGCATCCGAGGCGGCGTGCAGAAGCTCGCCGCCGCCCTGGAACAGTTCTAGGGATATGCCTTGAACCTGCCGGCCGCGGGCCGGCACACACGCCCAGACTCCAACCCTAGGAGAAGGCGTGCTTCCCATTCTGGTCGGCCACAGTTTCTTCCTGCGCTTCGATGCCAAGCAGTTCGAGCGCGCCAAGCCGTACCCCCCGCTCGCGACGCTGCAGGTCGCTGAAGCGTTGCGCCGCCAGGGCCATGAGGTGGCCCTTTTCGACGCCATGCTGGCCGCCGGCACGCAGGATTTCGACGTGCGGCTCGCCGAAGTGCAGCCCCGGCTCGTGCTGCTCTACGAAGACAACTACAACTACCTGAGCAAGATGTGCCTGGCGCGCATGCGCGAGGCGGCCTGCACCATGATTGCCAGCGCCCGCCGGGCCGGCGCGCGCGTCATCGTGGCCGGCTCGGACGCCAGCGACGCACCGGAGCCCTATCTGCGTGCCGGCGCCGACGTCGCGCTGCGCGGCGAAGGCCTGGATGCGCTGCCGGCGCTGCTCGCGCGGCTGGTTGCCAGCTCGGACCTGCCCGCCGCCGAGCTCATCGACGGTGTTGCGCACACCGTCACCCTCGTCGACGGCCGGCTGCTGTACGGACAGGCCGCAGCCACCATCGCGCTGCCTTCCTCTTCCACCCGCCATGCAGAGCTCGAAGCGCCCGCCGCCTGGGACCTGGTCGACATCGAGCGCTACCGCTCCACGTGGATCGCGGCCCACGGCTATTTCAGCCTCAACATGGCGGCGTCCAAGGGTTGCTCCTTCCGTTGCGCCTGGTGCGCCAAGCCCATCTGGGGCCAGCGCTACCAGCAGCGCAGCGCCGCGGCCGTGGCGGCCGAGATGGCCGAGCTGAAGGCCCGCTTCGCGCCTGACCACATCTGGTTTGCCGACGACATCTTCGGCTTTCGCGCCGACTGGGTGCAGCGCTTCGCGGCCGAGATCGACGCCCAGGGTGGCGGCATCCCGTTCACCATCCAGACCCGCGCCGACCTCGTCAGCGACGCCATGGCCAAGGCCCTGGCCGACGCCGGCTGCCGCGAGGCCTGGATAGGGGCCGAGAGCGGCAGCCAGCAGGTGCTGGACGCGATGAACAAGGGCACCACGGTCGAGGAGATCCTGCAGTCGCGCCGCCACCTGCAGGCCGCGGGTGTGCGCGTGGGCTTCTTCATCCAGCTGGGCTACCTGGGCGAAGGCCTGCCCGAGTTGCTGCAGACGCGTCGCCTGATCGAGGAAGCCAGGCCCGACGATATCGGCGTCAGCGTCTCCTACCCGCTGCCGGGGACGCGCTTTCACGAGCAGGTCAAGGCCCAGCTCGGCGCCAAGACGCATTGGGACGACAGCGCCGACCTGGCCATGATGTTCCGCGGCGCCTTCGGCACCGACTTCTACCGCGCGGTGCGCGACCTGCTACATGCCCAGGTCGACCTGGGGCGGCTGGACGCCGATGCGCGCAGTCGCATCGCGCGTGAGCTACAGCAGCGCTGGGCACGCCTCATCGACGGCGTGCGCCCGGCTGCCGCGCTCACTTCATGAGCAGTTCGCGCAAAGCCACAGCGCCGTCGCGAGGATGAGCCCCCCGCTTCAGCACCCAGCCATGCAGGCGCACACAACCCTCGACGAAACCGGCCCAGCCCGGCTGGCCAGCGGCGTAGGCCTGGGTGACGTGCAGACGCTGCAGCGTCTCTTCGGCATCGAGCGGGCTCAGCAGCTCGCCACTGCCCGCGGCCTCGGGCGAGGCGAACACCACGTGCCGCAATTGCAGCGGCGCGGCCGCCAGTCGCGCCCAGCCGGTACGCAAGTCCAGTTCGTGCTTCTCGACGCCGCTGCGGCGGCGTATCACCGGCGAGGCTTGGATGCGCTCGCGCAAGCCCACGTCATCAACCCAGGTCAGCGCATCGAAGCGCAGATGCAGGAAGTTGGCCACGCCCGTCGCCAGCATGCGCTGCGGCTCGACGAAGCTCGCGTCCTCGGTCAGGAAGTCCAACCCCTGCAGCATCGCGTGCAAGGCCAAGGTGGACTTGCCTGCCCCGCTCTCACCGATCAACAACGCGCCGGCACCGTCCAGCCCCACGCAGCCGGCGTGCAATGGCACCAGGCCCTGCGTGCGGCTGGCCAGCATGAAGACGGCAAACTCGATGAGCTCGTAGCGGGCGTAGTAAGGGTACCTCAGCAGCGCGGGCGACAGATGCACGACGGCACGGCCCGTCGCGGGGCTGACGAGGGTCAGGTTGTGCGCATCCATCGCCGCGCCGACCAGCCCTGCGCCGCCAAACATGCGTGCCAACGGTGGCTCTCCGTTGAAGCCCGCACCGCCTTCGGCCAGCCGCAGCTCGACCTGCAGCGCCTGGCCGCCCAGCGCGTGCGCCGGCAGGTCGCGGTAGGCCACATCCACGAGGTCCAGCAGCTCGACGCTGTCGCTGCGGAATTCAAAGGCAGCGCCCAGCAGCTCGAAGCGCCGGCTCAGGGCCAGTGGTGCGCGCTCGTCGAAGGGGTCGGCAATCTGCCGCGGGTCGGCACGCCAGGTGGTGGGTTTCATGGAGAGCTGAGGTGAAGGAAGTGGTGCTGCCCAAGGGCCCGGTCCTGCAAGCCGCATTGCGGTTGACGACGGACCGTCTCGCCGCGGAGCTGGCCAGCCCCGCGGACAGGGCGCCTGAATGGAACGATTTTGAATGGCGCACCGCGATGGCGGTTGCCGTCATGCATGGCGTCAGCGGTCTGCTGGTCGGCAAGCTGCGCTGGCAGGGGCCACCGGACTGGCAGTGCTTCCTCGCCGAGCAGTCCGAGCAAGGACGCAGGCGCGAACAGCGCATCCGCACGCTGTTGGGCGAGCTGGACCGGCACGCAAGGGCGGCCGGCTTGCCCATGCTGGCCATGAAAGGCTCGGCCATGCTGGGACTGAACCTCTACGCGCCGGGCGAGCGGCCCATGAGCGACGTGGACCTGCTGGTGCGTCCGGGCGATGCTGATGCGGCGGACCGGTTGATCCTGGCCACCGGCTACGAACGCGGTGTGAGCCAGCCCCGGCATATCGCCTACGAGCCGCAGGGCCAGTCCGCGCAGCGCGCCTTTGGCGAGCATGCCGGCAACCCGGTCAAGATCGAGTTGCACCAGGCGGTGTACGAGTCGCTGCCACAGCATGGGATCGACATCACGGCCCAACTGTTGCGAGCCGATGCCGCGCCGGGCCTGACGACCTATCCCAGCCTCGCTGCCCTGATGCGCCATCTGCTGCTGCACACCGCCGGCAACCTGTGCAACTGCTGCGTGCGGCTGATCCAGCTTCACGACATTGCGGTACTTGCCACCCGGCTGGACGCGGCCGATTGGGACGAGGTGTTGGCGCCCGCCTCCGATGGCCGCGCGGCCTGGTGGGCCGTACCGCCGCTGCGGCTTGCGCAGCGCCTCTTCCCCGGCAGCGTGTCGCAGACGGCCGCGCTGGAGCGCGCCATCGCGGCATGCCCCCCGGGCTTGCGCGGAAAGACCCACAGCCTGGTGGACGTGTCGCTCTCGCGGCTGACCATCCCCATGCTGCCCGGTCTCGAATGGTCTCGCGATGTCTCCGAGGCGTGGGCCCTGGCGCGCCGACGCCTGCACCCCGGGCGTGAGGCGCTGGTCATCAACGAGCAGATCGTGCGCAGCCAGCACCCGCTCGCTGGCGCCGCATGGTCCCACCGGTCGCGCTGGCTCAAGGCGCTGACCTTCCTGCTCGGTGCGCCACCACGGGTCCAGACGCTGTACTCGCTGCATCGCGCTCTCGCCTACCGGCCCAGCAGCTCGGCGTAGAGGCGCTCGAACTCACCATGGCAATGATCCGCATCCTCGGCAAGCGCACGCCGCTGGGCCTCGTGAGCCAGTTGAAGCCGCAAGTCTTCGTCGCCGGCCACTCGGGCGATCAACCCGGCCAGGCCGGTGGCATCGCCCGGAGCCACCACGAGTGCCGCCTGCGGTGCCCACTCGGCGAGATGCCCGACCGCAGTACCGACGCTTGGCACACCCAGCACTGCAGCCTCCAGCACCGCCAGCGGACCGGCCTCGTGGCGCGACGTGATGACGTGCAGGTGGGCCTGAGCCAGCAGCGGCCGCAGCGCGGCCTGCGTCATGAAGCCGTGGAAGCGCACACGGCCGGCCAGGCCCAGGCTCCGCGCCAGCGCCTGGATCTCGCCACGCAGCGTGTCTTCGCCGATGAGATCGAGCTCAACCTGCGGCACCTGAGCCAGCGCCTGCAACAGGCAGGTCTGGTCCTTCACCCGGTTGAGGCTGGCCACCTGCACAAGGCGCAGTGGCGCGCCGGCTTCGCGGCGTTCTGCAGGTCGTGTCGGCCAGGCGTCGAGGTCGACACCCAGCGGCAGCCGGCGGCCAGTGCGGCCCAAAGCGACGAGTTGGTCCAGCACGGGGCGGCTGGCGGCCGTCAGCGCACTGGCGCCACGCAGCACCCAGCCTTCGCGCAAGCGACCGCGCACGCCAAGGCGCCCACCGTAGCCGATGTCATGCAGCGCAACCAGTTCCCCGCCGGCGACATGCACGGCGCTGCGCAAGCCCAGCAGCTTCGCAGCCGCCACGGCCACGGCACCCGCGGGGCCGGACCAGATGGACTGCACCAGATCAAAGCGGCCGCGGCCATGCTCCCGCGCAATTGCCCGCACGGCCTTGATCTGGCCCAGCGCCATGCTCGGCCCACCGATGTTGTGCACGTGCGCGCCCAGGAGCGGCCACTCGCCGGGCTCGGCCTCCTGGCGCAGCGCGAACACATGCACCTCATGCTGCGCAGCCAGGCGCTTGAGCAGGGCCAGCAGCGCCGGCACCACCCTCACCTCGCCCGAGCGGTCCACGCCACCGGGTACGACGACCGCCAACTTCAAACCCACACCCTCCGCCGATGAATATGCAAACCCGCCTGCGCGACACGCAGGAAGCCTTCGACAGCGTCGCCGCGGACTACGACGGCCCGCGCGGCAACAACCTGGCCATCCAGGACATGCGCGACGAGATGTGGCGCTGGCTTGACGCCAGCTTCGCGCCCGGCAGCCGCCTCATCGACCTGGGCTGTGGCACGGGGCTGGACGCCGTGCACCTGGCGGCACAGGGCCACCGCGTGACGGCGACGGACTGGTCGCAACGCATGGTGGAGCGCACCCGCAACCGTGCCCAAGACGCAGGCCTGGCCGAACGCGTCCAGGCGCTGGCCGTGGGCGCCCATGAGCTGCAACAACTCGAAGGCGACGCGGCCTTCGACGGCGCTTACTCCAACCTCGGCCCGCTGAACTGCGTGCCGGACCTGAACGCCGTCGCCCGCGAATGCGCCCGCCTCATCCGCCCCGGCGGCCGCCTCGTGTTCACCGTCATCGGCCGCTACTGCCCCTGGGAGGTCGTCCACTACGCACGCCAACGCCGCTGGGCCCGCGTGGGCGTGCGCTTCGCACGCGACACGGTGGCCGTGGGCATGAACGGCCGCACCATCTGGACACGCTACTACACGCCGGCCGAGTTCTACGCCGCCTTTGCGCCGCAGTTCGAGCTGGAGCAGCAGCGCGGCCTGTGCGTCTTCGTACCGCCGCCCTACATCACCTGGATGGCCGAGCGCCACCCGCAGTGGCACGAGCGGCTGTGGCGGCTGGACCGGCGCGTGGCCGGCTGGCCGGGCATCAACAGGCTGGGCGATCATTTCCTGCTCGTCATGCGGCGGCGCACGAGCTGAAGCACCTCGCCCAGCAGCGGGTGGCGCCGCCAGCGCAGCGCCGCCAGCCAGGCCAGCGGCGCCAGCGTCCACGGGACCGCGACAACGGCCAGCGCCGCCAGCGCACTGCCGCCCACGGCCGACAGCAGCGCGCGCGGCGGTTGGCCGAGGTAGCGCGCGCAGAGCCACAACTGCAGCGGCAGCACCGCGCAGGCTGCCGCGCACAAGGCCCAGGCAAAAGACGCCAGGCTGCCGTCGAACAGCGCAAAGCCCAGCACGATGCGGGCGGCCAGCGTCAGGCCCGTAGGCCAGGCGGCCAGCTCGGGCCGGCCCACAGCCGCCAGCGCGGCGCAGAGCTGCGCGAAGACAAGCCCCAGCGCGGCTGCCAGCGCGAGCGGCAGCACGGCCGATGTGCAGTCCATCCATGCCGGACCGTACAGCAAGTGAACCAGAGGCTCGCGGTAAACCACCGTCAGCGCCAGCAACGGCCAGCCCAGGCCAGTCAGCAGCGCCGTCGCGCGGCGCAGCGCTGGCTCCAGCGACTGGCCGCGCGCATGCTGCCCGGCCAGCACCGGCAGCGCACCGAAGCTCAATGCATGCCCCGCCACGGCCTGCAGCAGCCCGACGGCTGCCTGCGCCCGGCCCAGCAGGCCCACCTGGCGCGCCGAGCCGAGCTGGCCCAGGAACAGGTCCGGCAGCACACTGTTGAAGCCGTTCAGCAGGCTCACGAAAAGAGCACCCAGGCCGAAACGCAGCACCTCGGACCAACCCCGCAAGGACGGCCACCAGTTGCGGCCCTCGGTCGGCATGAACGCATAGGCCAGGCCACAGACGACCACGTTGGCCACCTGGGCCCAGGCCAGGCCCAGAGCACCCCAGCCTTCGACGGACAGCATCAGCGCAACACCCGCATGGCTCAATGTGCCGATGCGCGACACGAAGGCGATGGGGCCGGCGGCCAGGCCGCGCAGTTGCAGTGCGGCCATCACGACGCCGAACGGCGACAACAGCTGCGCGAGCGACAGCACCTGCAGCAGTGGCACGAGACCGGGTTGATCGAACTGTCGCGCCAATGGCGCCGCCAGCAGCCACAGCGCCAGCGTGCCGGCCAGCGTCGTGCTTGCGAGCAGGCCCAGACAGGCCGAAAAGCGCGCCGGCGTCAGCTCCGGCTCGCGCTGCAGATAGGCGGACACGCCCGCGTCGCGCAGCATCTGGGCCACGCTGAACACCGCCAGGCCCAGCGCATACAGGCCCAACTCGGCGGGCTGCAGCAACCGCGCGAGCAGCAGGCCCAGCACGAAGCGCGTTGCGACGCCACCGGTCGACGAGGCCAGGTTGACGAGGAAGGCGCGCCGGAAGTCGACGGCTGCAGGCGCCAGGACGACGGTGTTCATGCGGCGAGCAAGTCCTCGTAGGCCGCGATCAGGCAGCGGCCCAGGGCCTCGGCCGAGCAATGCGACTCGAAGCGCGCGCGCGCAGCCGCACGGCGCTGCGCCGCCGGCTGCGACGCCAGCGTGACGATGGCATCCGCCAGCCGCGCCGCATCGCCCGCTGGCCACAACCGCGCCGCCATGCAACCGCCAGCCAGCGCACGGAAGGATGGAATATCCGTCACCGCCAGGCCCAGGCCGCAGGCCAGCGCCTCCACGACGCTGTAGCCCGTCGCCTCGCGGTGGCTGCCCTGCACGAGGATGTCGGCCGCAGCCATCAGCGCTTCGATGCGCGCATGGGGCTGCGCGCCTAGCAGGTGCACGCGACCCGCCAGCATGGGGTCACGCATGCGCTCGCGCACGGCCTCGTAAAGCGGCGCGCGGCCGTAGCAGAGCCAGAGCTGCAGGCCCGGCAGTCGCTGCGCGGCCAGGGCAACGCCGTCCAGCACGGTCAGCGGGTCCTTGTTGTCGTCCAGGTGCGCCACCCAAAGCAGGCAGGGGCTGCCCGCAAGGCTCGTGTCTGCGCGTGCCTTGGCCTGGTCACGCGGCACGAAGCCGCAGCTGGACCCCGGTACCTCGTAGACACGCGTGCCGGCGGTGATGAGCCCGCGGCGGCGGAAGGGCTGGGCCTGCTCGCGGGCGCAGAACATCAGGCCGCTGGCCGTCGTCAGCGCGCGCCGCCAGGCGGGCCAGTGCCAGGGCCGCGGCGGCGCATCGGCGCGGTCCTGCAGCACGATGGGCCGTCCCGGCACCAATGCGGCCAGCGCCCTCACCTCGCGTACGAAACTGAGGCCTTGCACATGCAGCACCTCAGGTTGCAGCCGTGCGAGCAGCGCACCCAGGCGCTCGGGCTGGCTGTCGCAGGGCAGGAAGTGATAGGCAATGCCTGCCTCGTGCAACTGCTGCACACCGGCGCTGGCCTGCACGACGCTGACTTCGGCACCGGCGCCTGCCGCAGCTTGCGCGAGCTGGGTCACGGTCGGCCAGTCCTGCAGCAGCCGCTCTGGGGCACGGCCCTGGGGGTCGCGGTGAAAGCCGATCTGCACCACCTTGACCATGGTTCACCTCCTCACAACGCGTTCAGTTGCGGGTCCCACAGCTTCACGGCGCGCTCCAGCCAGCGCAGCTCGCGCGGGCTGTCGTAGCGGGCCAGCCGGTAGCGCCAGGCCGACGCGGCGCGCAACGCGGCTTTCTGCCAGCGCGGCGCGCGGATGTCGGTCAGCGTCGGGAAGCGACAGCCCAGCACGGTACGGAAGTCGCGGATGCGCTCGCGCAGCGCGGGGCTCAGCCAGGGTGCGTCCTTGTGGCACCAGTAGTCCACCCAGGCCTTCTCGGCCCAGGCGTCGGCGCTGTCCGGGAAGACGAAGCCCTTGGGCAGCGCCGGGTCGCGCGGCGTCCAGCGGCCGTCGCCCAGCCGCCGGGGCGGCAGCGGCGTGTGGATATGCAGCATGATCTCGGCGCCCGGATGCAGGCGCTTGACCTGGCGGATGAAGGCGAAGGTCTTCTCCGTCTCGCCCTCCGGGTCGTGCGGCGGCGCGAGCATGAAGGACAGCTCCGGCACCACGCCGTTGCGGCGGCAGGTCTCGACGACGGCCAGCGTCTGGTCGGAGCGCGTGCCCTTTCGCATGTCGCGCAGCATGCTGTCGCTGGGCGATTCGGCGCCGATGTAGGCCATGCGCAGCCGGCTGCGCCGCACCAGCGCCCATGACGCCTCGGACAGGCCTTGCAACGCGTCGGCGCGCGCATAGCACCACCAGGGCATCTGCAACTTCGCAAGCACCTCTAGCAGCGGCTGCATGTCGACCTCGCGGTCGAAGAAGTTGTGGTCGTAGAACTGCACTGAGTCCGCGCCGAAGCGGGCCCGCAGGCCGCACAGGTCGCGCTCCAGGCGCTCGGCCTCGGGCAGCGCCGTCTTGCCGCGGAACATGGCCGCCACGCCGCAGAAGGTGCAGCGGTAGCGGCAGCCCAGGGCTGCCTGATAGCCCGTGGTGCGCCGGCCCAGATAGGTGGGGCCGACGTAGCGCTGCGGGTCGTCGACCTCGTCGTAGCTGACGTCCAGCTGCAGCGGTGCCGTCGAGAAGGCACGGTCGGCGTTGTGCAAAATCTCACCCCCGCGGCGCCAGGACAAGCCAGCGACCTGGCCGAGCGCCTCGTCACCCTGGCCCAGCGCATCGAGCAGCTCCATGAAGCCCTGCTCGCCCTGGCCGCGCAGCGCGAAGTCCACGCAGTCGCTGTTCAGCGCCGCGTCGGTACATAGCGTTGGGAAGTAGCCGCCCCAGACGATGGGCAGTTGCGGCGCCACGGCGCGTATCGCGCGCGAAACGGCCAGCGCCGCCGGCAGCTGCGGCCCACCCATGACGCTCAGGCCCACGGCCGCAAATACACCGTCACGCACGGCCGCGGCGGCCGTCTCGGGCAGATGGCGGTCCAGATTGCCGTCGAGGATGCGCGTGGCATAGCGCCCCTTCAGCGCCGCTGCCAGGTGCATGACGGCCAGCGGGAAGCGCGCGTTGGACGTGATGCGCGGGTTGATTAGCAGCACGCGCTTCATGCCAAGGCCTCCTCGCGCAGCATGTCCAGACCGGGCTCCCGCAGCGTTGTCGCCGTCAGCGCGTCGACGAGGCGACGGGCCAGTGCCTTGGGCCGGCCATCGACTCGCACCGGAACCAGCCCCAGCGCTTCACCCAGGTCGGCGTCGGCATACAGTGGCCGGCCACTCACAACCACCAGGCGCAGATCGGCCCGTGTCGCGCTGGCCAGTGGCAGGTCCGGCGGCAGCGCGATCAGGTCAGCCCTCAGCCCGGCGTCGAGACTGCCGCGATCAGTCAGACCCAGCAGCCGCGCGGCATCCTGCGTGACCCAGGTTTCCAGGCGCTCGTCGCTCCAGCCCGTCAGGTCCCGCGCCAGGGCCAATTCATGCAGCAGGTCGCGACCGCCGCTGATGCGCGAGTCGCTGCCCAGCGCGAGCCGGCGCTGCGCGAACAACCACTCGGGGTCAAGCGTGCGGCCGAACAGGTGCAGGTTGGAGCCGGGGCACCAGATGACTGCTGCACCGGCCTTGACGAGCCGGCGTTGCTGCGAGCCGCTCAGCCCCAGGCCATGCACGAGCAAGGTGTGGGGTGCGATGCAACCCAGCGCATCGAGGCGATCAAACTCCAGCGTCGCCGCGGCATCCACACCTTCGGCGGCGTGGACGACCCAGCGCCGGCCATGCCCGACGGCCCGGCAGGACGCGCGCACCGCCTCCTCGCCATCCAGCGCCAGCGAGTGCGCCCAGCCGCCCAGTTCGGGCACGCTGACCGGGAAGTCTTCATGGTCCAGCACCGCCACGCGCGGGTCATGGTGGGCCACGGTCGTTGCGCCGCTGAGCAGGTTCTTCAAGCCACCGACAAAAAAGCGCTGTTCGCGCGGCACCGCGCGGTGGGCCAGCAGGCGTGCATCGGTCGCCAGCCGCGGCGTGATGTCGTCTATCCATTCGCTGGCGTTGCGGTAGACCTCGCGGAAGCCCAGCCGCGGCAGGGCTGCATTGATTTGCAGATGGTCGTGGGCGTTGATGAGGCCGGGCAGCAGGCGCGCGCCGCCCAGGTCCAGGCCCAGGTCGCTGGCGCGTGCCGGTGCGTCGGCTATGCGGCCCGAAGCGATGCGCAGGCTCAGGGCCTGGCCGGCTCCGTCGACCGCGTTGAACAGATGCAGGTTCATTGCTTCACCATGCGCAGCACCAGCACGACGGCGAGATTGCGCCAACGCGCGTAGAAGGCTTCAGAGCCGCTGAAGTCCTCGCTCAACTCATGGCCCACCCGCACCGTGCGGCTGGCCTCAAGCCTCAGGCCTGCACGTTCCGCGGCGTTGCGATGGGCGTCGAGGTCGTAGAGCGCATGGAGCAGCTCGTGACGGTGGCCGCTGGCGTCGGAGAAGCTGCGCGTCATGCCGGCGCGGGCGGCGTCGGGATGGAAGTCGGAATAGACGAGCTGGCCACCGGGCGCGAGCACGCGCGCCACGCCGCTCATCCAGGCATCCAGGTCGTCCGCATGGCCGACTGCCAGCCCTGAGACGATCACGTCGAAGCTGCCAGGCGCAAACGGCAGCCGCATCATGTCGGCCCGCACGCGCAAGTCCAGCGGCGCGCGCGCGAGCATCGCGCCGGATAGGTCACTGCCCACAACGAAGGCTGCACCACGCTGGCCCAGCAACAAGCCGTAGCGCCCGCTGCCACAGGCCAGGTCGAGCACGCGCTGGCCCGCCACGTCGGGACACAGGGCCAGCAGCGCCTGCTGCTCCGCGCGCATCAAGGGGTTGTGCGGCAGCGGTGGGTAGGACTCGGCCCAGAGGTCGTAAGCCTCAAGGTTGGCGAGGGCACTCATGAAGTGAACCACTTGGAGCAAACGCAGCGCTGGCATTCGGGCCGGCGGCCGGCGCGAATGTCGGCGCGAAGGCGGCGCTGGGATGGTCCATTCAAGGCTTCGCCGAGGCTGCCCTGTCCCAGGCCGTTCGTGCCGGCGATGAAGAAGCAGGGCCGCACGGCGCCATCGGCCTCGATAACGGCCGAGAACTCCGGCGCGTTGCAGCGCACGGGCGGGGGCTCGCCCAAGCCGAGGAGGGCTCGGTAGTGGGCGTGGATGCGGCGCAGCTTGGAAGGAGACTCGGCGATGAAGCCGGAGGCGAAGTCTGCGGCATGGTCGCGCTCCATCGCGTCCAGCGCCCGCGCCAGCCTGGGCAAGTCCTCGACCTGCAAGGCCACACCATCGACCGCCTCGCCGTGGCGGCCAAAGGCCTCGGCATGGCTGACATCCGCCGCGAGGAAGGAGATGCCTTGCACGCCGAGCATATGCGCGAGTTGCACGAGGTCACCCAGTTCATCGACGTTGCCGCGCTGCACCGTCACGCGCAGGCTCACCGGCAGCCCCTCGCGCACGGCCGCGCGGATGCCGGTGCAGACGGCCTCGAAGGCGTCCAGCCCGCGTATGGCCGCATAGCTGGTCGCCGTGCTGCCGTCCAGAGACACTGTCACCTGCTCGAACAGCCGCGCCGCCTCGACCGCATGCTTGGCCAGGGCCAGACCAGCCGTCAGCAGCCAGAGCTTCAGGCCGCGCGCGCGCAGTTGCGCCGCGATGTCGGCCCAGCGCGGGTGCAGCAGCGGCTCGCCACCAGAGACCAGCACGGTCTGCGTGCCCAGCGCCGCCAAACCGGGCAGCACGCGTTGCACGGTCTCATCGTCGATGTCGCGCCGGCCATGGCGCCAGTAGTCGCAGCTGACGCAACGCGAGTTGCAGCGCTCGGTCAGGTACAGCGTCGCCAGCGGCAGGCGTGTCAACGGCTCGGCCAACGTGGCGCCGGCCAGGGCAACAGGCCTGGCGATGACGCTAGAACAGTCCATGCAGCTCGACGAAGCTCTGCCGCCGGTTGTCGATCGCGTTCTGCGGGATGCCGCCGAAATGCCGGTAGCCCGCGCGCAACTGGATGAAGGCGACCGGCGTGTACTCATAGACCAGGCTGTAGCGCACCTTGTTGTCGTGGGCCACGTTGCGGTCGGGGTCCAGGTATTCGCTGGTCAGCTTCAGGTTGTGGCCTTGCCGCATCAGCCAGTTGGCCTCCAGCAGCGTCGCGTACTGTCTTCGCGTGCCTTCGGGGTAGCCGGCGTCACTCACCATGTCGATCTCTGCCAGCCAGGCTACGGTTCCTGTCGTCGTGCCGGCAAATAGCCCATAAGCCTGGCGGTTGCCAGCCGTGGACTTGACCTGTGCCGCTGCCGCACCCACACGGCCCCAGGGCTGCATCCAGATGGCCTGCGCCGTGGTCTGATGGCCGGTCGTGGTGCCCTTGTTGCCGGGGCCGTTGCTGCGCACGAGCTGGATGGACCATTCATCGCTCTCGTGCCCCAGCTCCAGGCCCTTGTCGGGCACCGTCATGCTGACGCCGCTCAACTGCCGCACGAAGGCCAGGTTGTCCTGCAGCCGCCAGCCGAAGGGCAGGTAGAACTGGCCGGCCTTGGCATACCAGCCCAGGCCCGGCGTGGACAGCCGCACATAGGCCTCCTGGCGCTCCGACTTGCCAGGCGCAACCTGCTGGTCGAGGTATGCACCGAGATAGTCCTTGATGACTTGCACGTCGGCGTAGAGGCGCGTCTGCTCCGTGCCGCCAATGGTGCTGGTGGGCCGGCCGGAGACCGAGGTGCGCGTCGTCGCGGTGCGGAAGTCGCCGCCTATGCGCAGGTGGTCGTCCAGCAGCGAGCCGTTCCAACCCTGCAGCAGTTCGGGCGGCGCGTTGGCGGCGATGGAGCCCTGCACGAAGGCGTTGCCGACCATGTTGCGCAAGCCACCCCCGGTGGGGTTCACGTGGCAGGCCACGCACTTGAGGCCGGCGCGGATGGCGAGGTAGGGCTCGGCATGCGCGGCGGCCGACAACAGCAAGGTGAGGGCCAGGCCCATCAGCAGGCGGGCGGCCTTCATTTCTGCGCTCCGTTGTCGATCCACTGGCGGATGAGGCCAATCGTCTGGGCATCCAGATACGGCCCGCCGAAGGGCATGCGTGCCCCAACGGATTGGTGGCCTTCCAGCTTGTGGATGATGTAGCTGTTGTTCGCATCACCGGGCGCCACGCGCTTGAGCGACGGCACCTCGGCGCTGGAGACACCCACCAGCATCGCGTAGCTGTTGGTCGCGTCCAGCCTCAGGCCCTGCGGCGCCGCGCCACCGGCGTGGCAGGCCGTGCAGATGGGCGTGAACACATGCGACTGGATGGAGCTGAAGCTGGCTGTCATCGGCCCGCTCGGGTCGTCGCCTTCGCCCAATGGCCGGCCGTTGGCGTCAAGCCCCGCGCCGCTGCCGCCGCCGCAGCCGGCCACCAGCCCGGCCGAGACGCACAGTGCGCCCAAAGCCCAAACGAATGCTCTTCTCATTGCTGCCCTTTCCTGGCTCTCACTGCGGGGTGAGTGCCGGCCCACGCGGGGTGGGTTCAAGGGGCGAAGAAGCTAGGGGGTCAGAAAGCGACGGTCAGGCTCAATACCGCCGTGCGGCGGCGGGTCGAATCGGTCCAGGTGTAGGAGCCACCACGGCTTGCGGCAATACAGGCGAGCTGCAACTCGCTGCCTGCAGCTATCTGCCAGGACGCACCGGTACGCAAGTCCACACGCGTGGGACCGTGCGGCTCCAGATAGGACAAGACCCGGCCCCCATGGCCATGCAGCACGCCGACGTGGCCAATGGCCGAGACGCCCTTGGCCAGCGGCCAGCGCAGGTTGAACTCGCCGTAGACCGTGTGGTCGCCGCTGCCGTAGTAGTCGGGCGAGTGGTAGAGGCGCAGGTTCCAGCGCTCGCCCAGCAGCCCGGCGTACACCTCGTAGAAGTCGTAGCGCCCGACATGCTGGAAGCTGTGGGCCACCACGCCCGCTTCGCCGTCCAGGCCCGGCATGATTTCGAACACGCGGCCGCCATAGCCTTGCAGCCAGGCGCCGTGCTTGTCGGCGTCGAAGCGCGCCCGCGCGAGCTGCAGGCCGGCGTACCAACCGGCAGGGCCGTCCCAGGACAGGCCCAGTTGGGCGCTGGGCCGGTTGCCGCTGTAGCTCATGCCGCGGTCGCGCGCATCCGTCTGCAGCGACAACGTGCCACCCACGTCGGCCCACGCCGGCGCGGCGGCGCCGAGCAGCGGGAGAAGCAGGGTTGTCAGTCGGGCCAGGTGCGCGGGGGGCATCAGTCCGGAGTTTGCCCCACTGCCGCGCAGGCCGGCCCACGACCGCCGGCATGGCGGGCCAGCGTCGCGCAGCTGTCGATGCGCCCCTGGGCCACCGTGACGAGCGCCGTCTTCAGCACGGCAGCCTGCAGGCCCTTGGCGTCCAGCTCGCGGATCAGCGCAAGCAGTCCGGAGGCGTGCGCAGCTGCGAAGGATGAGCCCGTCACCAGGGCCCAGCCGCCGCCCACGGCCGCGCTGGGCACGTCCCTCCCAGGCGCAATGACGGCGCCCGCAGGCGCCGGTGGGGCACTGCCGACAACCAGTACCCCCGGATGATTGGACGGGAAAGGCCCGCCCTTGCTGGGTAAGGCCGCGACCACGGTGGCGCCGCGAGCCTGCGCCTGGTCCAGCAGCAGGGCCAGCAGCCGGTCGTCGGGGCCGCCCAGGCTCATGTTGATGATGTGGGCGCCCTGCTGGATGGCGGCATACAAGGCCTTGGCTAGGCCCAGGCTGGTGCACAGCGTCTGGTCCTGCGGTGCCTGCCAGCAGGCGCGCAGCGCCAGCAACTTGGCATTCGGCGCGATGCCGGCAATGCCGGCGCCGTTGTCCGCCCGCGCCGCGATGATCCCGGCGATGGCCGTGCCGTGGCCCTCGGCCGGCAGCGGCTTGTCGTCGACGAAGTTCTCGCTCAGCGCAATCTGCCCGTCAAGGTCGGGATGGCGGGTCTCGACGCCGCTGTCCACGACCGCCACCCGCACGCCACGGCCGGTGGCCAGCTTGTGCAGCTCGGCCAGGTGCCATTGCTGCGCGGCCGGCTGCGCGGCGTAGAGCGGCTCCTGCTGGCTGGCCTGGCCCTGGTAAAGGCTCACCGGCTGGGCCCAGGCAACGCGGCGGTCCCCGGACACTTCATGGGCGACGTCCGTCGTCGAACGCGAATCGCCCTCGGGCAGGCGCATGACAAAGCAGTCCACCCCTGCCATGGGCATGGCCCATTCGCTCTTCATCTCCAGCCCGTGGGCGCGCGCCAGGGCCTCGGCGACCTGCTGGCGCGACTGCCGCCCCACGCCCTCGCCATAGGTGCCGGCATAGCTGCCGTCGGGCCGGTAGTGGGCCTTGGGCAACTGCAACATGACGAGCACCTGGCGCTGAGCCTCCTCGGCCTGTGCCCAGGCACCGCCACTGGCGAGGCAGGCCAGTAGCACCAGGAGGGTGCGCCAAAACCTCATCGGGCAGGCCCCGGCTGCAGCGGCTCGGCCATCGCGACGATGGGCGCCGTGCGCAGTTGCGCCAGGCCGCGTGCGTCGATGCGCAGCAGCCAGGCGCCGGTCTCCGTCGGCCCGGCGACGACGCCGGCGCCTTGCGCCTGCAGCAGCTCGCGCACGGCCTTCTCGCTGGTGCCGGGCTTGAACATGACCAGGGCATCGGCCACCACCGTCGCGCTGCCAGCCGCCGACAAGCCCTCGTAGACCGGTTCAGCCTGGCGGGCCTGCAGCCACAGCCCCATCAACAGGGCGCAGGCTGCGCCTTGCAGGCCCAGGGCCCAGGGCATCCAGCGCGGGGCATGTGCCTGGGCCTTCTGCTTGGCGGGCGCCATCAGCGCGTGCATCTTGGCCAGGCTCGCCTTGACGTCGCCACCCTCGGGCAGTGCGCCGGCCACGCTCAGCAGCGTCTGCATGGGCTGCTCGGCCGCCAGTTCATTGCGGCAGGCCTGGCAGTGCAGCAGATGCTGCTGCACCTGCTGCATCTCGCCGTCGTCCAGCCGCCCCTTGGCATACCAGGGCAGCAGGGCTTGCACGGCCACGTGTTCATCATGTTCCATCGGTACAACCACACTCATCACAGTTCTCCAGACCCAGCCAGGTCATCGAGCAGCACGCGCAACCGGCGGCGTGCGTAGAACATCCGCGTCTTCACGGTCTCGGCCGGGCAGCCGACGACGTCGGCAATCTCGGCATAGGCCATGTCGTGGAAATAGCACAGCTCCACGACGGCCCGGTGCTCGGGCGACAGCTCGGCCATCGCCCCACGCAGCCGCCCTCGCAACTGCTCCAGGCCCAGGCGCTGTTCGGGGCCGGGGCCGGGGTCGGGCGGCTCGTCGACGTCGTCGCCGTCCACCGGCAAGTCCTGCCGGCTCAGCGATTTCAGCGCCTTGCGGTAGGCGATACCGAATACCCAGGTGGACAACTTGCTGCGCCCGTCGAAGCTGTCGGCCCTCTGCCAGACGACCATCATGGTGTCGTTCAGCACCTCCTCGATGGCGTCCGGCTGGCGCATCAAATGCACCAGGAAACGCCACAGCCGGGGGTGGTAGAGCCGGTAAAGGGCGTCGAATTCCGCCCGCCGGCCTTGCTTGATGCCCTCCAGCAACTCCAGTTCCAGGCGCTCCGTGGCCGACGCGCGGCCTTGCGCCGGGGCGTCTTCGCGCTTTTTTCGGATGCTGGGCCACTTCAACATTGCTCGGTCCTTGGTTACCCGTCTGTTCCAGACCGGCGCAAGAAGGTTCAAACCGATGGTAGCCATCGGCGCTATCGTTGCACCCATGAGCGAAGCCGGTGCCCTGTCCCTGGAAACCCAGACCTCGGTCTGGACCGGGGAGTCGACCGACGCCACGCCCCACCTGCAGGCCAGTGGCGGGCCGACGGGCGGCGCCCGGGAGTGGCTGGTGGGCGGGGACTGGACGCTGCTGGCCCTGCGCGGGCGCTACGGGGAGTTCCGCCAGCGGGTGGCCGCCGCCGTCGCGGAAGGCGGCGAGGCTTTGTGGGATTTGCGCAACCTGGGCCGCCTGGACACCGCCGGCGCGCTGACGCTGTGGCAGGGCTGGGGCCAGAAACGCCCCGCACGGCTGCTGTGGCTGCCCGAGCACGAGGCCTTGTTCGCCCAGTTCCTGCACCCGGGCGCCTTGCCCCGGCGCCGGCCCCGCCTGGGCCCAGGGCTGGAAGCGGCGGGGCACAAGCTGCTGGCCTTTGCCCGCCATGGCGTGGACGTCGTGGCCCTGCTGGGCCGGCTGCTGCTGGACCTGGGCCGCGTGCTGCGCCACCCTACGCTGATCGGCTGGCGGGAGATTTCGGCCAACGTCTACCGCACGGGGGCACAGGCCCTGCCCATCACGGCCCTGGTGGGTTTTCTCGTCGGGTTGACGCTGTCCTACCTGATCTCACGCCAGTTGAAGACCTATGGCGCCGACATCTTCGTCATCAACATCCTGGGCCTGGCCGTGCTGCGAGAGCTGGGGCCGCTGCTGGCCGCCGTCATCGTCGCCGGCCGCTCGGGTTCGGCGATGACAGCGCAGATCGGCGTCATGCGAGTCACGCAGGAGCTGGATGCGCTGTCCGTCATGGGCATCTCGCACACGGTGCGCCTGGTGCTGCCCAAGGTCATTGCGCTGGCGATCTCGCTGCCGCTGGTGGCGCTGTGGACCGGCGCGCTCATGATGCTGGGCGGCATGACGGCTGCCCGCGCGCAACTCGGCATAGACCCGATGCAGTTCCTGCAGGTGCTGCCCAGCGTCGTGGAGCCGGCCAACCTGTGGCTGGGCTGGGCCAAGTCCATCATCTTTGGCGGTCTGGTCGCCCTGCTGGCCTGCCATTTCGGGTTGCGAGTGAAGCCCAACACCGAAAGCCTGGGCCAGGCTGTCACGCAGTCCGTCGTCACGGCCATCACGCTCGTCATCGTCGTCGACGCAGTGTTTGCCATTCTGTTCTCCAACGTCGGTATCTAGCCATGCCGTTCGAACCCATCATCGAAGTCGAGGGCGTGACCACGGTCCTGGACGGCCACGTCATCCACCGCAACCTGGACCTGACCGTCTACCGTGGCGAAGTCATGGCCTTGATCGGCGGCTCGGGCTCAGGCAAGACGACGCTCCTGCGCCTGCTGTTGGGCCTGGAGGTGCCCAAGGCCGGCCGAGTGAAGATCTTCGGCCACCCGCTGGGCCGCTGCGCCGCGCGAGACCTGGAGTGCGTGCGCTACCGCTGGGGCGTGCTGTTCCAGAACGGCGCGCTGTTCTCGGCGCTGAGCGTGTATGACAACGTCGCGCTGCCGCTGCGCGAGCTCAAGAGCGTGCCGCCAGACCTCATCAAGCCGCTGGTGATGCTCAAGCTCGCCCAGGTGGGGCTCAAGCCCGACGACGCGCTCAAGCGCCCGGCCGAGCTGTCGGGCGGCATGGTCAAGCGCGTGTCGCTGGCCCGCGCCCTCATCCTGGACCCGCAACTGCTGTTCCTGGACGAGCCCACCGCAGGGCTGGACCCCGACAGCGCCAAGCAGTTCGTCAAGCTGCTGCGCCGGCTGCGCCAGGAACTGGGGCTGACCGTCGTCATGGTCACGCACGACGTGGACACCCTCTTCGCCGTGGTGGACCGCGTCGCCGTGCTGGCCGACCAGCACATCATTGCCGTGGGCCCGCTGGCCGACGTGGCCCCCCTGCCTCACCCCTTCGTGCACAACTTCTTCCTGGGCCACATCGAGCGCTGCGCCGAGGAAGACGTGCGGCGCTTCCGCCTCAGCCTGGACGACACCAGCGACGATGGCGGGGTGCCCGCCGTACTCAGGGAAGAGGAAACCACCTGACCGCCTATGGAAAACAAAGCTCACGCCATCGCCGCCGGCCTGTTCCTGCTGCTGCTGGGCCTCGCGCTAGCAGCCACCGTCGCCTGGTTCCAGGGTGACCGCACGGAGCGGGTGCACTACACCGTCGTGGCGCGCAGCGGCGTGCCGGGGCTGAACCTGAAGGCGCCCGTCAAGCTGCGCGGCGTCGAGGTGGGCTATGTCGAAAGCATTGGCTTCGACCCCACCGATGCGCGCCAGATCCTCGTGGTCATCGCGGTAGACAAGGCGGCACCGGTGTCGGCCAGCACCTATGCCCAGCTGGGCCTGCAAGGCGTCACCGGCCTGTCCTTCGTGGGCCTGGACGAGCCCGATGCCAAGGCGCCGCTGCGCCCGGCCACGCCAGGCGCGCGCATCGCGCTGCGGCCCACGCTGCTGGACCGGCTCGCCGAGAGCGGCCCGCTGGTGCTGGCTGGCTTTGCCGAGACAGCCGAGCGGCTCAACGCCTTGCTCAGCGACAGCAACCGCGCCCAGCTCACCGAGAGCCTGGCCCAGTTCAACCGCACGGCCGCGGACGTGAGCCGGCTGACCGTCGCATTGCAGCCCGGCGCGCGCGAGCTGCCTGGCCTGCTCAAGGACGCCGATGCCACCGCTCAGCGCGCCAGCGCGGCCCTGCGCGAGATCGAGACCCTGGCCGCCGAAGGCCGCCAGCTCACGCAGGAGCTCAAGGCCCGCACCGCGCTGCTGGACCGCCTGGACGGCGCTGCCGCCCAGGTGCAGGCGACCAGCCGAAACCTCGAGCTCGCGCTGGTGGGCGACACGCCGCCGCGCACCCGCCCCGTGCTGGCCGACGTCTCGGCCGCCAGTCGCAGCGTGGAGCGCGCCGCCAACGACCTGGGCGACCAGCCGCAAAGCATCCTCTTCGGCCGCAGTGCCCGGCCGCCCGGGCCCGGCGAGCCCGGCTTTGCTGACCGACTGAAGGCGGCCGGCAAATGAAGGCGACGCTCACATCCCTCGCCGCCGCCCTGGCGCTAGCCGCCTGCTCCCTGGCCCCGACGGCAACGCCGCGCACCGTCTACGACCTGGGGCCCGCGCCAGCAGCCCCCGCCAGCAGTGGCGGCGCCCTGGCCTGGCGCATCGCCGACGTGACGGCCGCACCCTGGCTTGGCAGCGACGGCATCGCCTACCGCCTGGCCTTCCAGCAGGCCCAGCGCCTGGAGCATTACCGCGACAGCTTCTGGGCCGCGCCGCCCGCCGCGCTGTTGACGCAGCGCCTGCGAGAGCAACTCGCCGCCGCGCCCGCCTGCGCCGGCCGCCCGGCTGCACTGCTGGCCGTCAACCTGGACGAGTTCGAACAGGTCTTCAGTGGCCCATCGAGCAGCCAGGTCGTGCTGCGCGTGCACGCCACGCTCTGGCCCGCCGGCACAAACGGTGCTGCGCTGCAGCAGCACTGGCGGCTGGAGCGCCCCGCCGCCACGCCCGACGCGCCGGGCGCCGTGCGCGCCCTGGCCCAGGCCGTGGACGACTGGCTGCCGCAACTGGCCAACTGGCTCGCCACGTCGGCCTGCCGCTGAATCCGGAGCGCTGAAACGCACGTAGCAACGGTCATGAGTCAATTCGGCCAGCTGCTGCGCGTGGGCCTGCAACGCGCCCGCCAGGACGCCAGCTCGCGCTGGAGCGTCGAGCAACTGCATCGCCACCAGCAGCGAGGCCTGGCCGAACTGCGCCGCTTCGTGCGCGAACGCTCGCCCTTCTACCGGCGCTTCCACTACGGGCTGGACGACGCAGCCTTGGCGGAGCTGCCCATCCTCGACAAGGCCACGCTGATGGCCGAGTTCGACCGCCTCGTGACCGACCCGGCCATCCGCCTGGCTGACGTCGAAGCCCATCTGGCCGCGCCCGACCCCGGGCTGCCCTATCTGGGCCGCTACACGGCCCTGTCCACGTCCGGCTCGACGGGCCTGCGCGGCGTATTCGTCTTCGACCCGCAGGAGTGGCGGGCGGGCCTGGCGGCCATCATGCGGCCGCTGATGTGGTCGGGGGCGCCGTCGCCGCTGGCGCGGCCACGCACCGCGCTGATCGCCTCGGGCGCGCCCTGGCACTACTCCGCCCGCGTCGGCGCCTCACTGTCCACGCCGTTGCTGCGCGGCCTGAAGCTGGACGCCGGCCTGCCGCTGGCCGAGCTGGTGACGCGGCTGAACGACTGGCAGCCGGTGTCCATGGCGGTCTACCCGTCCATCCTGCGCCAACTGGCCGACGAGCAGCTCGCCGGGCGGCTGCGCATTCCCTTGCGCCATGTGGGCACCAGCGCCGAGCTGCTGCCCGACGCGACGCGCGAGCGGGTACGCGAGGCCTGGGGCATCCCGGTCTTCGACACCTATGGCGCGACCGAGTACGCGCCCATCGCCACCGAGTGCCGCGAAGGCAGCCTGCACCTGATGGAGGACCGCGCCATCTTCGAGATCGTCGATGAACAGGGCCGCGCCGTGCCGCCGGGCGAGTCCGGCGCGCGTCTGCTCGTCACCGTGCTGGACCGCCGCACCCAGCCGCTGATCCGCTACGAGATCAGCGATGGCCTGAGCGAGCTGCCGGGGCGCTGCGCCTGTGGCCGGCCGTTCCGACGCCTGGCGCGTATTGAGGGCCGCGTCGAAGAGGCCTTGCACCTGCCCGCGGCCCAAGGCGGCGCGACCGTCGACATCCATCCCAACCTCGTACACCAGTTGCTGGAGCGCGTGCCGGCCACGGGCTGGCAGCTGCGCCAGGAGTCCGCCGAGGCGCTGACCGTGCTGCTGACCGGCCGGCCGAGCGAAAGCGATGCGAACACGCTGCGGCGAGGCCTGGCCGCCATGCTGACGGGCCGCGGTGCCGCGCTGCCAAGGCTGAATGTGCGCTGGGTGGCCGAGTTGCCGCGCGGCGCCAGCGGCAAGGCGCCACTCATCGTCGCGCTACCGCACTGACGGGTTGCCGGCTGGACTGGCTCGCGCTACCTTCGCGGTGAGCGCTGGCAGCGCCACAAGGAGAGGCATGGCCCCGGCTGGCGAATGCGGTTTCGATGGCGGCACGCGGCGTCGACTGCTGGGCGGTGCGCTACTGGGCCTGGCTTGGCCCACCGCGCGTGCGGCAGAGCCCCTGCTCATCACCGCTGTCAACAAGAACGGCGCCAGTGGCGTGGCCGCGCTGCTGCTGGCCGATATCTATCAACGCGCCGGGCTGGCCTTGCAGATCGACGTGCTGCCGCCGGCACGGGCCAACCAGATGACGCTGAACGGCAAGGCCGACGGCGACCTGATCCGCATCCCCAGCTATGGCCAGATCTACCCGCAGCTCGTGCGCGTGGACCCGCCCTACTACCGCATCGTCATCAAGGCCTATTCGTTGGTGGCCCGCAGCGCCAATGTGCAGACGCGCGACGACCTGAAGCACTACGCGCTGGGCTCCATACGCGGCATGGCCTATGCGCAGGAGCTGACCGAAAACCACCCCGCGCTGACTCTCGCGCAAAACCCGCTGCAACTCTTCCGCATGCTGGCCGCCGGCCGCGTTGACGTGGCCCTCTGCACGACGTTGGCGGCCCAGGCGGCCATCAGCAACCTGGCGCTGAAGGACGTGGAAGTCTCGCCCGACCTCGCCCGCTTCGAAATGCATCACTACCTGCACATGCGCCGCAAAGACCTCGCACCGCGCATCGGCGAGGTCATCCGGAAAATGAAGGACAGTGGCGAACTGGAGCAGCTCACCACGCGCTACGAGGCGGTGGTCAGCTGGGACTAGATATCGAGCAGGTAGACGGTGGCGTCGGCCCGCTCCTCGGCGCTGTGGCCGGCCAGCGCGCGGTCCCATTCGGGGCCGCTGGCGCCCGTCGTTGCCGCGGCGCCCTGGGTCATGACCGTGATCTCCTCGGTACCGGCGTCGAACTCAGACACCTGCTGGAGATCGGCCAGGAACAGCCGCGCGATGCGGTCACCTCCGGATGAGATCACCACCAGATATCGGCTGACCTGCCGGTGATCCTTCTGCGCGTGCCGGGTGGGCACTTCATGACCGAAGCCTTGGTTCATCTCGCCTCCTCGCCCTCGTGGGGCCATCGCGGTGAAGCGAAGCCATCTTAGGCTTCGTCCTGCAGCTCGGGCCAGATCGGTTGCGTGGGCGCGAAATCCATGCGCTGTTCCACGTCCACCTTGCGGGCCACGAGCCGGGCGCATTGCCTCAGGCAAGCCAGCGCGCTTTGCTGCAGGTCCGGCTGCGCAGCCGTGCTGAAGCAGCAGACCGTGCCGTAGACGCGGCCGTCCGGCAGCACGACCGGCGTGCTCAGGTGGGCACCCACGGGGATGCCTGTCTCGGGCAGCTCGCCATGCGCGACCATGGGCGCGGCGTCCGTCACCAGCTCGGGCATGCGGCCCTCGACGACGCGCTGGCAGTAGCTCTGCTCCAACGGCGCCGCGTCGCCCGCATGGATGCCCAGCGCCCTGCCGCCCTGCACGAAGCGAAAAACGCGCTCGCCGTCAACGAATTCGGAGACGAAGACGACGTCCATCTGAAGCTGCTTGCGCAGCATCTTCAGCACGTCGGTGATCTGGCGGTCCAGCTCTGGGTCGTAGTGGTCGGCGGTGGCGACCAGCAGCTCCGAGATCTTCACGTCCAGCGCGTGCTGGTCCATCGGTTCCGGGAAGGACATTTGCGCGGCTCTCCTGCGAATGAGGTCCGGTACATCATCCCTGCAGACTCACCCGGCCGTCGAGTAACGACAGGTTTCTCGGTGGCCCTCAGTCAGGTGCCGCCGCGATGCACTCGATCTCGACCCGCGCGCCCAGCGCCAGCCCGTTGCAGCCCAGCGCGCTGCGCGCCGGCATGGGCGTCGTGCCGAAGACTTCGCGATAGACCTCGTTGAAGGCCGGCCAGTCGGCCATGTCGGCCAGCATGACGGTGCACCGCACCAGGTGCTCCAAGCCCAGCCCCTGGCCGCGCAACACGGTGCGGATGTTCTCCAGCGTCTGGCGCGTCTCGGCGCGCAGGCCGCCATCGACCAGCTTCATCTGCCCCGGCACGTTGCCGAGCTGGCCGGACAGGTAGAGCATGTGGCCCACCCGCACGCCCTCCGGGAATGGCACGACGGCCGGCACGACCTGGCCGCTGTTGAAACGTTGGATGCTGCTCATTTCGGGCTCATTCCCATGGCTTGTTCGAGGGCTGCGGGGTCGAAGACCTTGCCGCCCTTGATGGTGCGGTGGACGCGCCGGATGTCGCTCATCGTCATTAGCGGGTCGCCGTCGACAAGGATCATGTCAGCCAGTTTGCCCGCGGCGATCGTGCCGCGGTCCTTCTCGACGCCCAGCACGCGGGCCGGCGTCAGCGTCGCAATGCGCAGCACCTCGGCGTTGGGAATGCCGGCCAGTGCGTACAGCTCCAGCTCGCGGTGCAGGCTGTAGCCGGCAAAGCCGTCGCTGCCGGGCATGATCGTCACGCCGCCGTCGTGCAGGCTCTTGAGCATGCGCAGCAGGCCCGGCAGCGCCTGGGCATAGGCGGCCTCCTTGCCAGCGGGCACGGCCACCGCGCCGGAGAGCTGGCGGCGGCGCACCACCGTCGGGAAGCGTTGCACCAGCGGCCGCAGCGCCGGTGCGGCGCGCGCGGGCTCGCCGGAGAACAAGCCCTCCAGCACCACCATGGTCGGATCCAGCACCGTGTGGTGCTGGCGCAGGAAAGCGACGAACTCGGCAAAGCGCCCGTCCTGCAGGTCGAACTGCGCCAGCCGCTCCGCCAATACCGTGTAGCGGTCGCGGGTGCGGGTGTCCTTCACGTCGGGGAAGAAGTTCAGCAGGATGAAGTTCAGGTGCTGGATCTCGTCGGCTCCGGCCTCGACGAAAGCACGCGCATAGGTGAAGGCCGGCACATGGCCGCTGACACGCATGCCGCGTTCGTGCGCCCGGTCGGCCACCGTCGCCACCAGCGCCGGGCTGAAGGACGAATAGATCTTGACCTGGGCATAGCCATGGTCGGCATACCAGTCCACCGCGGCGCGTGCCTTTTCGGGCGTGTCCACGCGCACATCGGTAGGTCCGGCCAGCGGGCCAATGCCCTCGATGATGCCGGCCAGCGTCACGCGCGGACCCAGTTCGCTGCCGGCGTCGAAGCGCTTCACGCGCGCCAGCATGGGCTCGTTGTCGTTGGCCATGTCGCGGGCGCTCGTCACGCCGGCGATGAGGTCGAACACGCCGTCGACGTTGCTGAAATGCTGGTGCACGTCCCACAGGCCGGGCATCAGCAGCTGGCCGGCCGCGTCGATGACTTCGACGTCCGCAGGCGCCTCGACGTCGGCATCGGGGCCCACGCGCACGATGCGCTCGCCGCGCACCAGTACGCTGGTGTTGGCACGGACGCTCAAGTCCGCGGGGTCGAAGAGGCGTGCATGGCGGATCAGCAGCGCGCCCTTGGGTTTGTGCGTCTGCTGTTCCGCCAGCTTCGCATGCCAGGCCTGGTCGGCCGCGTGCTGTGCGGCCTGCAGTTTGGCAAGCGCCGGCAGCGTCGCTGCCTCCAGCACCTCGAACCAGTCGTCGACGACGGCGGCCGTCTCGCCCTTGTCGTCCAGCCACACCGGGACCGGTGTGAACTCGATGCCGCTGATGCGGTACATCGTCAGCTTGCGGCCGGGCTGGGCATCGACCGTGTCGCCTTGCTCCAGCCAGGCCTCACCGGCGGGCAGCAGCTTGAGCTTGCGGGCCGGTGCCTTCAGCAACGCCCGCGCCAACACGCCCATGAATTCGGGTGGCGGGTTGGCGGGCAGGTAGAAACCGGCTGCGGCCGACTCGCCCTTCTCGATGCGGTTGTCCCAGCGCGCGCGGCCGGTCTTGGCGTCGCGCTCGAAGCGCTCGCTGAGCGGTGCCTTCCAGTAGTCGTTCCCGCTGGCTTCATAGCGCGTGGGCAGGCCCAGCTTGTCGAGCTGCCAGCGCGCCTGGATGACGTCGCCCCGGCCACGGTCGTTGAAGCGGTAGTCGGCGGCGGTGACGCCGGGCTCGGGTGCGGTCAGCGTCTGGGTGCCGGCGGATGTGCCGTGAATCTGGACCTGGTCTTCACGCGCGGCGGCGCTGCCGGCCACCAAGGCCAGTGCAATAAGCAAGACCTTCATTGCCATGCCTCCGCCATCACGCGGCGGAAGTTGCTGCCGAGGATCTTGTCGATACGGGTCTGCGAATGGCCGCGCGCTTCCAGCAACTCGGCCAGGCGCGTGAACTGCGTGGGCCCGCAGAGGTCGGGCAGGAAGAGGCTGACGTCGGGCGTCTCGCCCGGCGCCCCTATGCCCATGCTGCGCCTGAGCTCGGTCTCGGCGGCGAGGTGGTCGCGGTAGGCGGCCATGTCGTCGATGGCCGTGGTGCCACCATCGGTGCCCAGGCCCACATGGTCTTCGCCGCACATATTGACGGCGTGCTCCAGGTGGGCGATCAGGTCCGCGGCCATGGGCTGGCCTTCAAGGCGCAGATAGGGCATGAAGTACATGCCCACCACACCGCCGCGCTCGGCCAGAAGGCGCAGTTCGGCATCGCTCTTGTTGCGCGGGTGGTCGGCCACGGCGCGGCAGCCGGTGTGCGTGATGGCCAGCGGCCGGCGCGCGAGAAGCAGCGTGTCGAGACAAGTCTTCTCGCTGCTGTGGCTCAGGTCCACCAGCACGCGCTCGGCCTGCAGCCGCTCCACGACCTCGGCGCCAAAGTGGCTCAGACCCTGGTCGTCGGGCACGGTCGCACCGTCGGCCACCGCATTGCGGCCGTTGTAGGTGAGCTGGATGACGCGCACGCCCAGGTTGGCGAAGAGGGCGATGCGGTCCAGATTGCGGCCCAGCATCTCGGTGTTCTGGAAGCCGTAGATGACACCCACCTGGCCTTGCTCGCGCGCGGCGTCGATGTCCGCCGCCGTGTGCACCTTGCGCAACGCGTCAGGCCGGCCGCGAATGAAGGCGTCCCAGCTGGCAATGTCAGCCACCGTGGCCTCGAAGGGCTCGGCGCTGCCGGCCACATGACCCAGCGTCACGTTGACGGCCGTGAGGCCCGCCGCACGCGCATCGGCCAGCGAGCGGGCATCGACGTTCTGGCCCGTGCTCGTGTAGGCATTGGCGAGCCGGTTGCCGGCATGGGGCTCCAGCTGCAGGTTGTTGTTGTCGAGGACGCCCAAGGCGTTGATGACGAGTCTCATGGCTTTTTGATTCGTAAAAGCGGCAGAAAAAGGAGGCTGGCCAGGCCCACGACGGAATCGATACCCAGCGTCGTGGCATAGCCCCAGTGCTTGATGGCATAGCCCTGCCAGACGGCGCTGTAGGCGATGGACAGGTTGGTCAGCGCCATATAGGCCGCGAACTGCGTCGCGGCGACGGCGGGTTGGGTGATGTCGATGAAGAGGGCCGCACGGGCGCCGTAGATGAAGCCAAACACGAGGTGATAGGCCAGCGCCGCGATCCAGAAGGCCGTGACCAAGGCCGCCGGTGCCGCCTGGCCCGGCGCCCAGCCATGGCGGTTGAGCTCGGCCATCAGGTACAAGCCGGGCAGGCTGATCACCATGATGTAGATGAGCAGCGCGCGTCGCCGGTCGAAGCGGTCCGACAGCCAGCCGCCCACCACGCAGCTCAGCGCCGTCAACGCGGACGAGGCACCGCCCAGCACACCGATCTGGTCGTTGCTCAGGCCCAGGTCCACGGCAAGGTTGGCCTGCAAGGCCAGCGACAAGGCCATGGCGGCGATGGGCATCAGCCCGAACAGCAGGCCGCCAAAAGCCAGCCGCGAGCCCAGCAGCGCACGCAGCGCCTCGCGCAGGAAGCGGCCTGCCTCGCCCGCAGCGGCAGCCAGCGCCGAGCCCTGGCGCGGTGCGGCGTTGCCGACTGGCTCGCGCATGGGCAGTACGGCGAACACCAGCACGGCGAGGATGGTGGCCGCCAGCACGAGGATGCTGCCCGTGAAGCCGATACGGCTGCCCAGCAGCAATGCCCCGCCGCCACCGATCAGCATGCCCACGGACTGGCCGCCGAACATCATGCCGCTGGCAAACGCCCGCTCGTCGGCATGCAGCGTCGAGACGGCCAGCGCGTCCACGGCCACGTCCTGAACGGCGGCAAAGAGGTTGTGCACGAACAGCGCTGCGGTGAAGAGGGCCAGCTGGCCCGGCAGCTCCAGGCCCGGCAGGGTCAGCAGCGTCAGCACCATCATGGCCTGCGCCAGCAGGATCCAGCTGCGCCTTGGGCCCAGGCGCCGCGAGCCTATGAGGTCCACGAAGGGGCCATAGGCCCACTTGAAGGCCCAGGGCAGCATGATGAAACCGAGGAAGGCGCCGATCTCGGCCGTGCCCATGCCCAGCCTGCGCATCTGCGTCGCAACGGCCGTCGTCGCAAAGCCTTGCGGCACGCCCTCGGTCAGGTACATCAGGAAGAAGGCCGCGATGCGCCCCTTGCGGGTCGCCAGCAGATTCGGCAGTCGCATCGCCTCTATCCCTTCGCGTGAGCAGAAAACGATTCTAGAATATTGTTCTAATGTGCAAGCTCCGTGGTTCCACCAGCGTCCCCAAAGTCACGGTAGATGCGGTCCTCGAACAGGCCTGCCCCGGCGAGCGCGGCGCCAGCCGGCGCGCGGTGCTGCGCCATGCGCTGGCCTGCTTCAATGCCAAGGGCATCGAGGCCGCCACCATCGAGGACTTGCGCAGCGGCAGCGGCCAGAGCGTGGGCACGATCTACCACCACTTCCGCAACAAGGAAGGCGTGGCCGCTGCGCTGTTCTTCGCCGGCTTCGACGACCAGAGCCGCGCCATCGCGGCGCGCACGGCCGAGGCGAAGGACGCACACACGGCGGTGGCCGAGCTGGTCAATGCGTATGTGGGCTGGGTGACCGCCCTGCCCGATCTCGCCGCCTTCCTTTTTCTCGCCCGCGAGACTGTCGCCCAGGGACCGCACGCCGCCGAGCTGCGCGAACGGCTGGAGGCGCGGTACGCGCCCATCGACGAGCGCCTCGCCGAGGGCGTTCAAGCCGGCCTCATCTTGGACCTGCCTGCCGACCTGATCCCGGCGCTGGTGCTGGGAGGCGCCGAGTCCTACTGCCGCGGCTGGCTGGCCGGGCGACGCAAGGCCAAGCCGACAGCCTATGCCGCGCTGCTGGCCGAGGCGGCCTGGCGGGGCATTGCCGGCTGAGTTCGCCAATCAGGACGCGGCTGGCGGCGGCGCTGTCTCGGCGACGGGCAGGCCCGCCCTCTTGACGTCGTCGTCAATGCCCGTCTTCAGCTTGCGCGCTGCCTCCAGGTCGCGCTGGGCGGCTTCCGCCTTGCCCTGGCGCTGGTAGGCCAGCGAACGGCCGTAGAGCGCGAACGGCGTGACCCGCATCTCGATCGCCGCGTCGAAGGCTTTGACGGCCGCTGACGCGTCATCCAGGCGCAGATAAGTCCAGCCCAGGCTGTCGCGATAGGCCGGCTCGTTGCGCTCCCGGCTCACGGCCGACTTGCAGTCGTCCAGCGCCAGCTTCAGGTCGATGTTGTGGCGCGTGCGCAGCCAGCAGCGGCTGTTGAGCACCTGCGCCAGGCGCGCATCCGCCTCGTGCGTGGACACCCACAGCTCCCATTGGCGCAGCGCTTCGGGCACCTGGGCCAACCTGGCATAGGTCTGCGCCATGCCTTCGCGCAGGTGCGACGAAGGCGGCAGCGCGGCGTCCAGCGCCTGCAGGTCCGCCTGCGCACCGGCCCGGTCGCCGCGGGCCGCGCGCATCGAGGCGCGCAGGCCCAGCGCGTCGTTCAGACCCGGATTCAGGCGCAACGACTCGTCGAGATCCTGCTGCGCCTTGAGCGGCTGCCTCATGGCCAGATGCACCCGCGCCCGCGCAAGGAAGTTGGTCGCTGACGTGGGTTCCAGTTCGCAGGCACGGTTCAGGTCTTCGAGGGCCCGGGCATGTTCGCCCTTCGCCGCGAATGCCTCGCCACGCCGGGCCAGGGCTTCCGCATCGTCGGCCGCGATCTCCGCGGGGAGTGCCGCATATTTCGTGTCATAGGCGGCAACTGCATCACCGCGCGCGAACACCTGGCCGCCGTTCCAGGTCGCGTAGACCTTGCGCTGCAGCCGCGACACATAGATGCGGTGGGACAGGAAGTAGTCCAGCCCGATCAGCATCTCGCCACTGCGGCTGCCGTCGACCTCGTCGATTCGCATCACATTGTTGGCGATCTTCTCGCCGCCCAGCTCGAAGGTATCGATCTGCGCTGACCATGACCGCGCGCGGCCTGCGCCCGCGCCACCCACCTTGCCGGCCTCCTTCATGTCGCCGTCTTTGATGCCGGCGCGGCGTGCGGCACGCAGCCTCAGCGACGTCTGCGGCGCACCGGTGTCCATGATGGCGCGCACCCTGGAGCCGTTGACGCTTACCGACACGCGGATGTCGTTGTTGCCCTCGCGGTTGGTGTTCTCCAGCTCAGTCTCGATGACCGGAGCGTCGCCGGCCCAGTAGGCGAAGTTCACCTTCTCGCACTCGCCCTTGGGGAACATCAGGCGCACCACGCCGTGGGCCAGGTCGTATTCGGTGTCGCCGATGGACAGGAAGTTGCGGCCCAGTACGCCCATGATGCCGGAGCCCAGTTCATTGCCGCCGACGATGAACTCCACGTTGGGGATCTCGTTGCCGAGCAAGCCCACCTTCTCCACACGGGTCATGCTGGCCTCGATGGAGCCTGTGTAGCCTTCGATGCGCATGCCATACGGCAGCGACCGCAGGCGCAGCCCCAGCTGCGTGGCCGTCGACGCCTGCAGCATGCTGAAGAAGGCGCCGCTGTCGACCAGCATGGGGACTTCCGTGCCATTGAGCGCCAGCGTGCCAATGGGGCGGTGGTTGACGATACGCACGGGAATCTCGAGCTTGCTCACCGAGCAGGCGCCCCAAGCCGTCGACGCGGCCAGCAACACGGCCAGCACGGCAGCGCCACGCCGAATCCGATCCACCGCGCCACGATCTAGGCGCCTACCACTCGTCTTCATCTCTCTGCTCCCTGGATCTTTGTCCTGCTATCGGCCCATCGCCACAGCGGACGCACTCTAAGACAAGGCCCAGGGCGGGGTAAACCATGTGAGAAAAATGGACCGGGCGCGATATCTTTATTGAACCGTCGTTTCATTTTTAAAGATTCGTGAATCCCTCTCCCGGGGCTGTCAGCCGGCCCGTGTCCATTGCCGCTCTGGGCGAATGCATGCTGGAACTGCAAGGCCAGGCCTTTGGCGCCCTGCGCCAGAGCTTTGGCGGCGACACGCTGAACACCGCCGTCTACCTGGCCCGTTGCGGCGGCCCGGGGCTGCGCGTGCACTATGCGACCGCCCTGGGCGACGACAGCCTCAGCGCGGGGATGCTGGAGCGCTGGGCGGCCGAGGGCGTGCAGACCGGCCTGGTGCAGCGCCTGCCCGGGCGGCTGCCGGGGCTGTACCTGATCGAGTTGGACGAAGGCGGCGAGCGGCGCTTTCACTACTGGCGCGGCCAGGCCGCGGCGCGCTCCTACTTCGACGCCGCGACAACCGCGCTGGAGGAGCAGGCCGACGCGCTGGACGCGCTGTATCTGTCGGGCATCAGCCTGGCCATCCTGCCCCAGGCGGGCCGTGAACGCGTGCTGGCGCTGATGGCGCGCATGCGGGCCCGTGGGGCCGTCGTGGCCTTTGACAACAACTTCCGACCGCGGCTGTGGGACTCGGTGGCCGATGCCCGCTACTGGTACGGCCGCGCCTTCGCGGCCGCCACGCTGGCCCTCATCACGGCCGACGACCACCAGGCCTTGCACGGCCTGCCTGACCTGGACGCGGCCGTCGCTGCCGCACAAGCCCTGCCCGTGGCTGAGATCGCCATCAAGCGCGGCGCCCTGCCCACGCGCGTGGGCGGCGGCAGCGACTGGCAGGACGTGGCCACGGAAGCAGTGCCACGCGTCGTCGACACCACCGCTGCGGGCGACTCCTTCGCCGCCGGCTACCTGAGCCGGCGCCTGCGCGGCGCCACACCCGCCGCGGCTGCGGCCTTTGGCAACCGGCTGGCGGGCCGCGTCATCCAGCACCCCGGCGCGTTGATCCCGCGCGAGGCCATGCAAGACCTTCTGGAAAGCTGAAAACCATGCGACTGCTCTGGACCCTGGCGCTCTGTGCCGGGCTTTGTCATGCCCAGGGCAACGCGCCCTTGCACCCCGCCACCTACGTGCACGCCGGCTGGGCGCAGACAACCGGCGGCCAGGGCGGCCGCATCCTGCGCGTGACGACGCTGGCCACCGACGGCCCGGGCAGCCTGAAGGCGGCGCTCGACACGCCGGGGCCACGCATCATCGTCTTCGAGGTGGGCGGTGTCATCGACCTCGCGGGCAAGAGCTGGAAGTTGCGTGAAGGCAAGGTCACCATCGCCGGCCAGACCGCGCCCGACCCCGGCATCACCCTCGTCAAGGGCGAACTGGAAGTCTTTGCCAAGGACGTCATCCTGCAGCACGTCAGCATCCGCCCCGGCGCCTTCGGGCGTGGCAAGCGCAGCGGCAACGACCACGACGGCCTGTCCACCGGCGACGGCGCAGAGCGCGTCATCGTGGACCACTGCAGCTTCTCCTGGGCCACGGACGAGAACCTCTCGGCCAGCGGCAAGCGCTTCGAGGGTGCCACGCCCGACGATTGGCGCGCCCACACCTCGCATGCCATCACCTACAGCCACAACCTCATCTACGAGGGCCTGAACGAGGCCGTGCACATCAAGGGCGAGCACAGCAAGGGCAGCCTCATCCACGACAACGTCACGCAGATCCTTCTGCTGGGCAACATCTACGCGTCCAACCGCGAGCGCAACGCCCTCTTCAAGGGCGGCGTCTGGGGCGCGATGGTCAACAACCTGATCTACAACCCCGGCTGGCGCGTCGTCCACTACAACCTCATCGCCCACGAGTGGGTGGGCCGCCCCTATCAGGTCGGCAAGCTCACGCTAGCCGGCAACGTCTACCGCGCCGGGCCGGGCACTGAGCGCAACCTGCCCTTCTTCACGCTGGGCGGCGTGGGCGACGTGCAGCTCTACGAGCAGGACAACATCGCCGTCGACCGCCAGGGGCAGCCGCTGCCCATGACGGGCAAGTACACGACCAGCGCCGAGATCATTCCCGTGCGCCAACCCTATCTGCCGCCCGGCCTGAACTGGCTGCCGCCGCGCGAGCTGGAAAAGCTGCTGCCGCTGTACGTGGGCTCGCGCCCCTGGGCGCGCGACCCGCTGGACTTCAAGCAGCTCTCCGACATCGCCGAGGACCGCGGCATGCTCATCGACGACGAGACCCAGAACAACCCCGAAGGCCTGCCCAAGCGCAAGCCCACGCAGCGCGCCTTCGTCGAGGCCGACTGGAACCTCGCGGACATGAGCCCCAAGGCGGGCTGGCAATCCTTGTTCACGCAGGTCTCGAAGTGACCCTACGTCGCCGCGCGGCCCTGGCCCTGCTGGCGACGCCGCCATCCTGGGCCGCCGATTGCAGCGACGCGCCTGGCAACGCCTACCTGCCGCCTTGCACACCACCGCCGCGCGGCATCGAGGGGCAGCGCAAGGCTGACCTCGGCGATGGTCGTTATCTCAACCCCGTGCTCGCCGGCGACCGGCCCGACCCCACGGTGCTGAAGGATGGCGACGACTACTACCTGACGCATTCCAGCTTCGAGGCGCTGCCGGGCCTGTTGATCTGGCATTCGCGCGACCTCGTCAACTGGCAGCCGCTGGCCAACGCGTTGCATGAAGCTGTCGGCAGCGTCTGGGCGCCAGACCTGTGCAAGCACGGCGGGCGCTACTACCTCTACCTCCCGGTCAAGGCACAGCCCAACGACATCCTCGTCATGCACGCCGAACGCATCACGGGGCCCTGGTCCAAACCGGTGCCGCTGGGGCTGCCCAGGCACATCGACCCCACCCACGTCGTGGGTGAGGACGGCCGGCGCTGGCTGTTCCTGTCCGGCGGCGACCGCGTGCCGCTCAGCGATGACGGCCTGAAGTTGGCGGGCCCCGTGGAGCATGTGTACGACCCCTGGCGCTACCCGGAGGACTGGGACGTCGAGAGCTTCTCGCCCGAAGGCCCCAAGATGCTGCGCCACGGCGGCTGGTGGCACATGCTGCTGGCCGTGGGCGGCACGGCCGGGCCGCCCACCGGCCACATGGTCATCGCCGCACGTTCGCGCTCGCTGGACGGTCCCTGGGAGCAGGCGCCACACAACCCGCTGCTGCGCACGCGTTCGCCGCGCGAGCGCTGGTGGTCACGCGGGCACGGCAGCCTGGTGCTGGGGCCTGATGGCAGCAGTTGGTGGATGCTGTATCACGGCTACGAGAACGGCTTTCACACGCTGGGTCGGCAGATGCTGCTGGCCCCCGTGCGCTTCGGCGCCGACGGGTGGTTCCATGTCGATGCCGACGACGGCGCGCCGCTGCCCAAGCCGCAAGGCGGCCAGGCCTTGTCGCATGGCCCGGCGCTGTCTGACGACTTCGCTGGCAACACACTCAAGCCCCACTGGCAGTTCCTCAGCGGCGGCGCCGGCCAACTCGCGCGCGCCAAGGTGCGTGACGGCCGCCTGCACCTCGCCGCCATCGGCCGCGGCCCGGCCGACAGCCCACCCATTGGCTTCATCCAGGGCGACCCGGCCTTCGAGGTCGAGCTGGAGCTGGATTTCGACGAAGGCGTACAGGCCGGCCTGCTGATGTTCTACAGCCCGCGCCTCTACGCAGGCATGGGCATCAACGCGCGCAGCTTCCAGTTGCACCGCTACGGCCAGGACATACGCGCCGTGCCCAAGCCCACCGGCCTCGCGCGACGGATGCAGCTCAAGCTGCGCTGTGTGCGCCATGTGCTGACGCTGTACTCGCGCGCCGACGCGAGCCAGCCCTGGGCCAAGTTCCCAGTGCAGATGGACGTGACCGGCTACCACCACAACACCGCGGGCGGCTTCGCCAGCCTGAGGCCGGCCCTGTACGCCGCCGGCCGTGGCGAAGCGCGCTTCGCGCAATTGCGCTACCGAGCGCTGGACTAGGAGACAAGCCATGAAAAGACACCTCACCCTGCTCGCAGCACTGCTGCTGAGCCCCGCGCTGCACGCGCTGGAGCTGAAGTCTGCCGACGTGCACAACAGCGACGACTACCCCACCGTCGCCGCGGTGAAGCACCTGGGCGAGGTGCTGGCCAAGAGCAGCGGCGGCACGTTGACCGTCAAGGTCTTCAACAAGGGGGCACTGGGCAGCGAGAAGGAAACGGTCGATCAGGTCAAGCTCGGCGCACTCGCGATGACGCGCGTCAACCTCGGTCAGTTGACCGCCATGTGCCCCAGGACGCTGGTGCCGGCCCTACCCTTCCTGTTCCGCGACACAGCCCACATGCGCCGCGCTTACGACGGCGCCCCGGGCGACGAGATCCTCAAGGCCTGCGAGCACCAGGGCATGGTGGGCTTGGCGCTGTACGACTCCGGCGCCCGCTCCATCTATGCGCGCAAGCCCGTCAAGACGCTGGCCGACATGAAGGGCCTGAAGATCCGCGTGCAGCAGACCGAGCTGTGGGTGGCCGCGATGACGGCCCTGGGCGCCAACCCCTCGCCCATGCCCATCGGCGAGGTCTACACCGGGCTCAAGACCGGCCTCATCGACGCGGCCGAGAACAACATTCCCAGCTACGAGGGCTTCCGCCACTTCGAGGCCGCCAAGTTCTACAGCCGCACCGAACATGCGATGACGCCCGACGCCCTTTTCATCAGCAAGAAGGTCTGGGACAAGCTGACACCCCAGCAGCAGACCCAGCTGCGCGCGGCCGCCAAGGCCTCCGTCACCGTGCAGCGCGAGCGCTGGGACGCCCAGGAGGCCAAGGCCCTGGCCACCGTGAAAGCCGCCGGCGCCGAGATCGTCGACGCCGACCGCGAGGCCTTCCGCAAGGCGGTGCAGCCGGTCATCGCCAAGTTCGTCAACACGCCCGAACTGCAAGCGCTGGTCAAAAGCATCCAGGACACGAAATGAACGGCTTCACCCGACTCTGCGCCGCGCTGTCGCGCTGGTCACTGCGCGCCGCCGTGCTCGGCCTCATCGTGCTCGTCATCTGCGTGCAATGGCAGGTCGTGGGCCGCTACCTGCTGAACGACTCGCCTACCTGGACCGAGCCCTTCGCGCTGCTGCTGGTGCTCTACATCACGGCGCTGGCCGTGGCGGTGGGCGTTCGCGACGCCGGCCATCTGGGCATGGAATCGCTCGTGGCCTTGCTGCCCAAGCGTGTGCAGCGCATCGCTGAAAGCCTCATCCACCTGTGCGTGCTGGCCTTCGCCGTGCTGATGGCCGTCGCCGGCTGGGAGTGGTTGACGTTGAAATGGGACGAGCCCAAGCCCATGCTGGGCGTGTCCGAGGGGCTGGACTACCTGCCACTGGTCATCGCCGGCGTGCTGATGGTGCTGTTCTGCATCGAGCACCTGATTGCGCTATGGCGCGGCCAGGCCATCGAACCGGCAGGGGTCTAGAAATGAAGCCCCTCGTCCAACGAGTACGTTGGCCGGTCCCCCGGGGGGACGGCGATGCTTGCGGCATCGAGCCGCAAGCACATCGCCAGAACGGGCCGGCTAGGGAGCGGCCCGGCGCTCGGCCCGCAGCCATGCACTACGGCCGCGAATACGGAATTGGGAGCTGAGATGGAGTTATGGGTTCTCTGCGGCAGCTTCGCGCTGCTCCTGCTGTTGGGCGTGCCGGTGGCCTTCGCCATCGGCCTGTCCTCGGTCGCCACCGTGCTGGTGGCCGACCTGCCCATGGCTGTCGTCTTCCAGAAGATGGTGGGCGGCATGCAGGTGTTCTCCTTCCTGGCCATTCCCTTCTTCATCTTTGCCGGTGAGCTGATGCTGCACGGCGGCATTGCCGAGCGCATCGTCAACTTCGCCAACCGCCTCGTGGGCCATGTGCGCGGCGGCCTCGGCATGAGCAATGTGCTGGGCTGCACGCTGTTCGGCGGCGTGGCCGGCTCGCCATTGGCAGACGTGTCGGCCATGGGCTCGGTGATGATCCCGCTGATGAAGCGCGAGGGCTATGACGCCGACTACGCGGTCAACGTCACCACGCATGCCGCGCTGGTGGGCGCGCTGATGCCCACCTCGCACAACCTCATCATCTACGTGCTGGCCACGGCAGGCATCGCGGCAGTCAGCGTCTTCAATCTCATCCTCGCGGCGCTGCTGCCGGCACTGTTACTGACGCTGTCCAACCTTGTCGCGGCCTATGCCGTCGCACGCAAGCGCGGCTACCCCACGCACGGCGCCTTCCCCGGCTGGGCGGCGGTGTTCTCGGCCTTCCTCGCGGCGGCACCTGGCTTGCTGGTCATCGTCATCATCCTGGGCGGCATCTTGAGCGGCGTGTTCACGGCCACCGAGTCCGCCGCCACGGCCGTGTGCTGGGCGCTGCTGGTGACCGGCCTGGTCTATCGCTCCCTGAGTTGGCGCGGCTTCCTGGAGGCCTGTGCCAAGGCCTGCAAGACGACCGGCGTGGTGCTGCTGCTGATCGGCATCTCGGCCGCTTTCGGCTACTTCATGGCGCTGTACGAGGTGCCGCAGTTGACGGGCACGTGGCTGCAGCAGCTCAGCGGCAACCAGCCCTGGCTGATCTTCCTGTGGGTGAACGTGCTGCTGTTCCTGCTGGGCACCTTCCTGGACATGGCAGCCACCATCCTGATCTGCACGCCCATCTTTCTGCCCATCTGCATGAAGGCCGGCATGGACCCGACGCAGTTCGGCGTCGTCATGCTGCTGAATTGCGCGCTGGGTCTGAACACGCCGCCGGTGGGCAGCACGCAGTTCGTCGGTTGCGCCATCGGCGGTGTGACGGTGGGCCAGGTGATGCGCTCGATCGCGCCTTTCTATGGAGCGCTGCTGGTCACCTTGCTGGCCGCGACCTACATCCCGGCGCTGTCGCTGGCGCTACCGAAATGGGTCGGTGGCTAGGGCCTGTGAGCCCCACGGCAACGGGTCGCGTTGTGGCCAGAAAGGTCGCAGGCAAGTCGCAAACCGCAAGCCGGGTCGTTACCCGGCGAGGATTTGCGACACAGCATCCGGCCTCTCTGACCACAACCCTTCGGGAAGGCCCGCCGCAAGGGGCCACTCGTTGTTGCACCCCTGGCCCGCACGCGAGTGCGGGCTGCGCGCTGCGTCTAGATTGGCCCCTTGCGGCGGGCCTTCGCGACCCATTGCCGTGGGGCTCACAGGCCCTACACGCCGGGATAGCGCGCCAGCGCCTGGGCCCACTCGGGCTGCTGGCGCGCCCGCTGCAGGCCGTGGTTGAGCCTGGTCAGCAGCTCGGGCCGTTGCTCCAAGAGGTGGCGGCCCACGAAGACATGCACGGGACCGTGGGCCAGCTCCAGCGCAATCTCCAGCGCTTCACCCGGCAGACGCTGGGCACGGTAGAGCAAGGTGCCGGGCTCGTCGATGACGTAGTCCACGCGCCGGCCGCGCAAGGCGGACAGCGTCAGGTCGTTGGCATAGAGCGGCACGAGCAGCTTCGCGAACTCGGGGTCCTCCAGCTCACGCCGCACGCTGGCCGGGAAGACAACACCACGGATGAAGCCCACCTTGACCGGGCGACCTCTCAGGTCGGACAAGCGCTTCGGCGCCGGCGCGCCGCCCGCCAGGGTAAACAGCGCAACGCGCTCCTGCCGATAGGCCTGGGTGAAGTCACCGAACGCCAGCCGCTCGGGCGAATGCGTCGCCGACGGCACCAGGTCCAGCTCACCCTGGGCTACGTCAGACATCTGTCTCGCCCAGGGGCGGCGCGACCACTGCAACCGCTCACCCGCAGCCTGGGCCATCAACTCCAGCAGCTCCACGTCCAGCCCCTGTGGGTTGCCGGACGGGCTCTTGAACTGGTAGGGCGGGTATTCGCTCCAGCCTATGCTCAGCGGCGCCTTGTCGTCGGCCCAGGCCGCCAACCCGGGCAGAGCCAGGGGCAGCAGGCAGGCATCGCGACGGCGCAGGCGCATTCGGGTTTCTTGTCGGGGTGGCGCCTCCCGACTCTCTCACAGCCCCGACGGCTTGGCAGCCCCTTGCAACCATGAGCCTGTTACGCCGACACGTCCTTGCAAGCCTGGCCCTGTGGCCGTTGGCCGGCGGCGCCGCCGGGCTGGACGACATGCTGGCGCGGCTGCAGCAAGGCTGGCGCCCGCGCCTGGCCTGGCGGTTCGAGCCCGGCTGGCGCGAACCTGCCCTGGCCGCCGCGCGCCGGCTGATGCTGCGGCCCGGCGACGACGGCAGCGGCTTTGCGACCGAGGTACACGCCGAGGAAGACCGCGGCAGCCACGTCGCCCAGTCGCTGACCTTGCGTGGCGCTTTCGGCGAACGCGTGCCGGCGCTCTGGCTGCACCCCAAGGGCCGGGGCCCGCATCCGGCCGTCCTCGTCATGCACGACCACGGCGCGCGCTTCGACATCGGCAAGGAGAAGCTGATCCGGCCACTGGGCGGCGCGCCGCGGTCCACACAAGAGGCAGCCAGGGCCTGGGTGCAGCGCTACTACGGCGGCGCCTTTGTCGGTGACACGCTGGTGGAAGCGGGTTTTTCCGTTCTCGCTATCGACGCCTTCGGCTGGGGCGAACGCAGCCGGCCCGGCTTCGCCAAGGACGATCAGCAGGCGCTGGCCAACCTGTTGATGCAGCTCGGGCACAGCTGGGCCGGCGTCATCGCCAGCGACGACCTGCGTGCCCACCGCTGGCTGCGCGAGCGAGCCGACGTCGACGCCCGCCGGGTTGCCGTGCTGGGTTTCTCCATGGGCGCCTTCCGCGCCTGGCAGCTCGCCGCCGTCTGCGATGAAGTCTCGGCCTGCGTGGCCGCGCACTGGATGTGCACGCGCGAAGGCCTGCTGCGCGCTGGCGAGCACACGCTGCAGGGCCAGTCGGCCTTCAGCATGCTGCACCCGGGGTTGGCGGCCGAGCTGGATCACCCCGACGTCGCGGCGCTGATCGCGCCCAGGCCGCTGATGCTGACCGGCTCACCGGATGACAAGCTCTTTCCTTGGGATGCCGTGCAGGCCGCCTGGAAACAGCTGGGACAGATCTGGAAGAGCGGATTGACGACACAGGCTTGGGCCGGTGGCCATCGCTTTGACCTGCCCCAGCAGCAGGCAGCAGCCACCTGGCTGGGCCAGCAGCGATGATCCGGGCATGGACCTGCTCGCCGTCTTCACCACCGTCTCCAGTGAGGCCGAGGCCCAAGCCCTGGCCCAGGCCGCTATCGAGCAGCGGCTGGCTGCCTGTGTGCAGGTCGAGGCCATACGCTCCACCTACCGCTGGCAGGGCGCCGTCGCCTGCGAGCCAGAGGTCCGCCTGCTGTTCAAGACGACGCAGGCGCTCTACCCCGCCCTGGAAGCGATGCTGAAGGCCCGGCACCCCTACGAGTTGCCGGCGATCTTCGCGCTGTCTGTAACCGAGGCATCGCCGGAGTACGCCACCTGGGTGAGGGAGTCCCTGGAGCCACAAGCTTGAGGATGAACCGGCTGCCCGGATGGTTTTTCGGGCAAGCTGGCGCCACACTCCCGACAGACCGCTTCTTGGCCACCTGACATGAACGAACTGCTCGCCGCCTACCGCTACACCACCAACAACTTCGCGCTGATCGAAAAAAGCAGGCAGTGCGGCTGCTGCAACTGCGTGGAGCTGTTCAAGCCTGACGAGATCGTCGGCTGGACCGGCCTCACCGTGCAGAACATGGACGACCCCAAGGCCATCAACGACCAGACCGCCATGTGCCCACGCTGCGGCAGCGAGGCCGTGCTGGGCGACGGCTGCGGTTTCCCCATCAACGCCAACTTCCTCGCGCGCATGAACGAGGCCTGGTTCCAGCGCACGATGATCCACAGGCCGGCGCAGAAGAAGTGAGGCGCCGGCTCGCGGCCGGCGTCCTGTTCAGCGCACTGGCCAGCCCCGTGCTCGCCGCCGACAGCCAGTGCTTCGGCACGGTCAGCAAGGGCCGCATCGATGACAGCGTTGCGCTGCCGACGGCCGGCCCCAACTTCACGCCCTACAGCCGCCTGGGCGTCACGCTGGGGCGAACGCATGTGCACCACCAAGTGGCCGGCATCGTCGCCGAGGCCTATGCGGAACTGGCAAAACGGTCGCCCGAAGTCCACTACGTCTACGGCGAAACGGGCTGGCCGTCCGGCGGCAGCTTCAAGCCGCACCGTTCTCACCAGAATGGGCTGTCGGTGGACTTCTTCGTTCCCGTACGCGATGCCGCTGGCAAGTCAGTGCCCCTGCCCACCGACGTGGGCGACAGGTTCGGCTACGACATCGAGTTCGATGCCACTGCGCGCTGGGGTGAGTACCGCATCGATTTCGCCGCGCTGGCCGAGCATCTCTACGAGCTGCATCGCGCGGCGAAGGCGCGCGGCCTCGGCATCACCCAGGTCATCTTCGACAAGCCCTACCTGCCCCGCCTGTTCGCGACACCGCGCGGCGCCTACCTGCAGCAGCACCTGGTCTTCATGAAGGCCAAACCCTGGGTGCGGCACGACGAGCACTACCACGTAGACTTTGCCGTGCCATGCAAGCGCTAACTGGCCACTGCCTTTGCGGCGCCGTCAGCTACCGCGCGGCGGGGCCGGTGCTGTTCTCCATCGTCTGCCACTGCCGAGACTGCCAGCGTGCATCCGGTTCCGGTGGCGTGCCCATCCTGGGCGTGCCCAAGCCCTCGTTTTCCTGCAAAGGCCCCGTCAAGCAGTCACGCGTGCCAGGCGGTAGCGGCATGCCCGCCGTGCGCAACTTCTGCGCCGAATGCGGCAGCCTGCTGTTCGGCACGCCGGAGTCGGCGCCCGAGATGGTCACCCTCTATGTGGGCAGCCTGGACGACTCTTCGTTGTTCGCGCCCACGGACGCCCTCTTCGCCGACCAGCGCCCAGCGTGGGCCAAGCTGGCTCTGCCGCTGGCCGAGCCATGAGGAGCCAGGTACTCAAGGTGCCAAGGTCTTTGCGCTCGCCAGTTCCGGCTTGAGCTTCAGCAGCCCCTCCATCACCTGCTCGGAGAACAGCGCAGCGCCTTTAGGCCCCAGGTGGGTGCGGTCAAAGCGCGGCGGCGCCTCGGCCAGCGTGTCGGCGGCCGGCTGTCCCATCGCGCGCACGGCGTCGGCGCTGATGGCGTTCAGGTCCAGCACCGGCACGTTCTGCTCGGCACCGACGTGGATCACGGCCTCGGCCCAGGGGCGCAGGTCGTTGTCGAGCTGGCCGTTCTTGAAGCTGCGGCGCGTCAACGGCGTGATGAGCACGACCTCCGCCCCCGCCGCCTTCGCCTCCTTCACATAGCCGGCCATGTTGGGGCCGAACTCGGTGGCGAGGTCGGTGGAGCGCTCGGGCTTGCCGGGCTGGTCGTTGTGACCCAGTTGGATGAGCACCAGCGTCTTCTGCCGCGTGTCGCCGGGGCCCTTTTCGTTCAGCAGCGCCAGCACGCTGTCCCACAGGCCCTCGGCGCGGTAGCTCTTACTGGAGCGGCCACCGCGCGCGAGGTTGATGCAGGCCACTTGCTGAAAGCGGGCGCACAGTGCGTTGCCGTAGCCGCTGCGCGGCGCCATCGTCGAGTCGCCGACAAGGACGATGCGCGGACCGGCCGGCGGCAGGCCCTGCGCGTTCGCCAAGCCGACGACCAGCGCCAATGCAGCGGCGACGATCTTCACGGTGCCGGCACCCAGCCGCCGGGCGCACCGGTGGCGATGGTGGAGTTCTGGAAGATCTCGGCCCGCGTCGTGAGGCCCGCGGACGAACCCAGCGGCTTGGCCAGTTGGATGTTGGTCGGCACGTTGTTGACCTTCACCGATTGCACACCCAGCCGCGCGCTGACGTCCAGCGGCGCGCCAGCAAGGTCCATGCTGCCGAACTCGCGCCAACCCACCGCGTCGGTCGTACCGCCATCGGCCGTTCCGGCCCAGGACGGCGGGTTGCTGCCGCAGGTGCCGGTGCCCACGCCCGTCTTGCTGGTGCCGGTGCCCACGCACCAGCCTGCGGGCAGGATGTGCGGGCCCATCTTCGTGTTCACGAAGGCGATGTGATCGATGTAGGTCGTGGAAGTGGTGCCGCCGCTGCGGGCGAGATACGCCTGGGTCACGCCGGGCTCGGCGGTGAGTGCGCTGTTCAGGAACACGAAGCCCTTGTCGCCTGCCGTGGCGCGCGACTGCAGCACGAAGCCCGCCGAACTGCTGGACGTGTCGACGACGGTGCGGATCTCGCAGTCCTCGAACAGGCTGGCCATGACGCTGCCCCAGATGAAGTCCACGTTGCCGGCCACGAGGGACTGGTAGAACCAGGTGTAGCCCTTGAGCTGCAGCGTGTCCTGCTGGCTGAGGAAGTTCATCTGCTTGGCCACCAGGCGAGCCGCCGCGGCGGTGGTGCTGGTGTTGAAGTAGATGGTCTCGGCCTGGTTGTCCCAGCTGGTGCTGCGCACATGGGGGTTCTGCATCGTGAAGGTCTGCAGCGTCAGCAGGTCCGAGGTCTCGATCAGGAAGGACGCGCGGCCGCCGCCCAGGATGCGATGGCCTACCGTCTTGCCCGACGTGCTCAACGCGGTGCCGGCCGATGCGCTGCTGGCGCCACTGCCCGAGTTCAGCGACTCGAAGTTCACGTCTCCCACCACCACGCCGTCGCGGCTCTCGCCCACGATCGTCAGGTTGGACACCTTGCGCAGGATGTTGAGTTCCGGGTAGCTGCCGTTGGCGATGTTGATGACCTTGGGTGTGGCCACCGTGTTGCAGCCATTGGCGGCCGGGCTGTTGGTGGAGCAGTTCTTCATGACCCAGTTCAGCGCACCCTGCAGCGTGCGGAAGTCGGCGCTGGTGCCGCTGTCGTCCACGTTCAGCGTCGTGAAGCTCGCAGGCGCTGCGCGGGTCGTGAACTTCCAGTTGTCGGCCTTGGCGATGCCGGCAAAGGCGGCGCCCTTGATGGTGCCGGAGAGCACCGAGGCGTCCATGGTCACGTAATAGGTCGTGCCGAAGTCCAGCTTGTTGTTGTGCAGCTTGACCGAGGCCGTGCTGCCCTTGACGGTCAAGGGGCGGTACCAGACATAGCGCGCGAAGGTGGCGCCATCGGGCATGGCGCCCAGGCCCAGCGCGTCGATCTCCAGGTTGGTCTTGGCGAGCACCACCTGCGTGTCGCTGGCCGCCACGCTGGCGCTGACGTCGATGCTGTCCACCAGCACGTCGTCGCTGGCGCGGTAGACGCTGATCTTTCCGGTCGTGCCGATGGTGGGCGTCGCGTCGAAGGACAGCGAGACGCGCGTGTCGGTGTGCACGTTGGTCTCGTTGGCCGCAGGTGCCTTGGTGCCTGCCACGTCGCTGACGTTGCCGTTACCACTGATCTGCGTCGTCAGCTTGCCGGCGCCGGCCTGGGCCAGCGCATTGGCTTTCACCAGCGCGACCGGCCTGGGCTTGTAGGCATAGCCCGGCACGAACGGCGTGCCCGGCAACGCGCTGCAGGCGCCCAACGGCGCGCCATTGAGCGTGGAGCCGCTGTCCTGGAAGACACCGCTGTGGTCGCTGCTGGGATAGGTCACGACGCTGTCGCAACCCGCAGCGCCGTCAATGGCGAAGACGTTGTTGTGCGACAGGATGTTGCCCTGCTTGCCCACGCCAATGCTGTACAGATGGGCGTAGGGGTTGGCCGTCTTGCTGCCGACGAAGTAGTTGTTGAAGACGTGGACCTGGCCGAAGCGCACGCGCGGCACGCGCTGCGTGGTGCCGTCGAACACGTTGTTGGCGATGGTGATGCGCAGCTTGCCCAGGTCGCTGGTCAGGCTGTCTGAGCCGCCGATCAGCATGGACTTGTCATGCTGGGTGACGACGTTGTAGGAGACCGTGATGAGGTCGGCGCCCTTGGTGATGTCGATGGCACCGTCGTGGCACTGCTTGGTCTTGCCGTTCTCGATGGGCAAGGTGTCATCGGTGACCGGGGCGTCGGTGATGGTGTTGTGGTCCACCCAGACCTGGGTGGCGGTGACGATGCCGATGGCGTCGTACTGCGAGTTCCAGTTGCCCAGGGCGCCGTCGGTTGGGTCCCAGATAGGGCCCACGTCGCAGGGTGCCACGAGGTGCAGGTTGCGCACGATGACCTGGCTCACGCTGGTGATGTCTATCCAGGCATTGATGAAGCCGGCGCCGGGGCCTTCGCCGATCAGCGTGGTGTTGCTCGTCAGCTTGATGCGGGCGCGCACCTTCTGGTCGGCCGTGTTCGCGAACGGCGTGCCCTCGGTCATGTCGATGGTGCCGGCCACCTTGATGATCTTGGGCGCATTGCCGCCATTGGCCAGCGCGTTCAGCAGCTCGGCGCGGTTGTGCACGGTGTAGATGTGGTCGGGCGTGGCGGCGCTACCGCCCACGGTGCCGGCGCCCCAGCCGTCGGCAGGCGCAACCTGCTGGGCCACGTCTGCCGCCAGGGCCGGCAGGCTCAGCGCCAGCAAGGCGGCCAAACCCAGATGCTTGAAGGTGTTCATGCGACGGCCCTCCTCGTGCCGCGCAGGCCGGCGAACAGGCCCAGGCCGGCCAACAGCAGCGCGCTGCTGGCGGGCTCAGGCACGGCGGTGACGTTGAGCTGCGCGGTGAAGCTGCCGAACTCGGTGCCGAAGCCCAGGTTGGAGAAGCTGATGCTGATGCTGTGCTCACTCACGACCTGCAGGTTGACGCTGCCGCTCAGGCCCGAGACATCCAGCGGCACGAAGCCGGCGATGGCGGGACTGCCCGCACCGAAGTCGAAGGTCAGCGTGTAGCTGCCAGGCAGGCTGGCTGCGCCGCTGTTGTTCCACACCTGTACATGGCCATCGCTGAAGAAGTCCACCGCGACGGCGAAGTCGCCAGTCATGAACTCCAGGTCGGCCGCGGCCAGCGCCGTGGTGTTGCTGCCGGGCTCGTCGGTAAAGCCATGGTCCAGGCCCAGCAGCGTGGTGCTGGCGCCGCTGACGTGGCCGGTGATGAGGGTGCCTGGGGGCAGGCTATCAGCGGCCGCGCTGCCGGCGAGCAATGCCGCGGCAAGGACCGCCAGGGTCTTGTGCGTCTTCATGGGTTGTCTCCGTGGTTGAGCTCGGCTGCAACCGGCTCGGTTCTAGGAGCGTGCAGAGCCCCTGAAGGGAAAAAGGGCACAGACAGAGGTCTGTGCCCTGGGTGCTTCACGCTATTCCGGGCCGAGCGCTGGGCCGCTCCCGAGCCGGCCCGTGCTGGCGATGTGCTCGCGGCTCAATGCCGCGAGCATCGCCGTCCCCTCGGGGGACCGGTCAGACGCACCGCGTTCAGCGGTGTGCGGCTGGACGAGGGGCCTCATTTCAGAACTTGTAGCGGGCGCCGATCAGGTACTCGCGGCCCGTCACGTTGTTGACGACGACGTTGTTCATCACGCTGCCGATGTACTGGTCGTTGGCCTGGTTGGTCAGGTTCACGCCTTCCAGCGTGAACTCCAGCCGGTCGTTGAGCTTGTAGGACAGCGAGGCGTCGATGTTTCTCGTGCCGTTCTTGCCCTCGACGTCGTTGTTGTTCTGGCCCGGCACGCGCTGCAGGTAGCTGGAACGCTTGGACAGCGACACGCGGGCGGTGAAGGCGCCGTCGTCGTAGTACAGCGTGCCGTTCCAGGAGCGCGGCGACATGTTGACCAGGTTGGCCGTGATGGGCGTCGGGTTGCTTGCCGACGTGAAGTAGGCGATCTTGGACGTCACGAAGGTGTAGTTGGCCGTGACGCCGAAGTTCTTGGCAAAGCCCGGCAGGAAGGTGAAGGGCTGCTGGTAGTTGACCTCGAAACCCTTGAGCTTGCCGCCCGGGGTGTTGAAGCTCGAGGTCAGCGCGAACTGCTCGTCGCCGGTGAAGTTGGCCGGCAGCAGGCTCATGGGCAGCCCGGTATCCCTGTACTTGACCGTCGCCACGCTCTGCTGGATGTAGGAGCTGATGTCCTTGTAGAACAGGCCCAGGCCGATCAGCGCGTTCTTCTGGAAGTACCACTCGAAGCCGGTGTCCAGCGTCTTGGCACGGAAGGGCTGCAGGAAGGGGTTGCCGTTGGTGATGGACAGGTTGCCCGTGGTGTTGACGGTGCCCCCCGGGTTCAGCGCGGCCAGCGTCGGGCGCGTCATGACCTGCGACGCACTGGCGCGCACCAGGAAGTCGCGCGTCACTTCGGCCGTCACGTTGGCCGACGGCAGCATGTCGTCGTAGTGGTTGTTGACGGTGACCTGCGTGCCGCCGCCGGTGGCCACGTAGCCGGTGGCGACGATGTCCGTCTTCACGTAGCGCGTGCCCACGTTGCCGCGCACCGGGACGCCACCCAGGCGGGTCGCGAAGTCGGCCTGCACGTACCAACCGCGATCGGTCTCGACGACGGCGCGGTTGTTGCCGCGCGCATTGCCGTTGGTGATGGAGGCCAGCGTGAAGTCGCCAGGGCCGCCCACCGGACCACTCTTCAGGCAGTTGCAGTAGATGTCGTAGAGGCTGGCGATCGCGTTCAGGTTGGGGATGACCCAGGACGTGGCGTTGCCCGCGGGCATGTCCGACTGCTTGCCGAAGCCGTTCAGCGTCGTCATCAGGCTGGATGCAGCGGTGCCGGCCGGCGGGGCATACATGTTTTCGGTCGCGCGGCGGAACTCGTAGCTTTCGAAGCTGTACTTCTTGTAGCTGCTGCCGCCCTTGAGCGTCATGCCGTCCGTGGCTTCCCAGGCCAGGTTGAGCTGCAGCACGTCGCTGCGGTTGTTGGTGCCGTTCGGGCGGATGCGGATCTCGCTGGACGTGCCGTTGGTGATGGCCGTTGCCGTGCCGTTCTGCGGCACGCCGATGAAGCCCATGGCACCGCCGATCTGGGCCGGGTCGAACGGGTAGGTGATGGCCGGCGCGCGGTTGTTGCCACGGAAGTCGATGGTGTAGCCGCTCACGTTGGCGGCATCCAGCGTCGTGGTCGTCTGGATGGGGTTCGTGAACTTGGAGTCCGCGCGGCCCGCGATGCCGTAGAACTTCAGCGTGTCGGTGAGCTCATGCTCCACCGTCAGCGTGGGCTGCTTGAAGACCGTGCTGAGCTTGTCGAAACGCGACTCGGCGCGCACGTCCACGTTGTTGTACTTGCCGTACAGCAGACGGCCGGCCGTGTCGTACTGCGTCTCGACGACGCTGGTCTGCGGCTTGCCGCCCTGGGCCAGCGTGCGGCTGAAGGAGATGGTCTCCAGGAAGTCTTCCTGGCGGGTCGCATCCAGCTTGGCGTAAAGGAAGTCCAGCGTCGCCAGCGTGCGCTCGGTCGGGCGCACCTGGATGGAGGCCGTCAGGCCGATGCGCTCCTGCTCGTGCGTCAGGCGGCCATAGCGCGGCAGGCGCGGGTGGAAGTTGGTGGCCAGCGACGCGGCGTTGTAGGCCGCGATGTTGTCCGGCGTGTTGGGCAGGCGGGTCGCGCCCTGGGCGGCAGGGCCGCAGGTGGTGGCCGTGGAACCGGCCGGCAGCGTGGTGCCCGGTGCAACCGTCGCGCCCTGGGGCACGCACCAGCCGCCGGACGAGGGGCCGTTGTCCCAGCGCACCGTCGAGAAGCCTTCCTCGTACAGGTTGCGCTTGGAGTAGGCGCCGGACAGCAGCACGCCCACCTTCTTGTCGGCGAAGGTGTCGGCGATCAGGAAGGTTGCGCGCGGCGTCGTCTTGCCGGAGAGGTCGTTGTACGAGCCCTTCACCTGGGCCAGCGCCGTGAAGCCCTTCTTCAGGTCGAAGGGGCGCGAGGTCAGCAGGTCCACGGTGGCGCCCAGCGAGCCTTCGTCCACGTCGGCGGACTGGCTCTTGCGCACGGTGATCTGCTGGAACAGCTCGCTGGCGAAGACGTTGAAGTCCATCGTGCGGCTGCGGTTGTTGCCACCCGAGCTGTCGGTGCCGCCGGTGGTGGCCAGGCCTTCGATGCCATTGATGCGGGTGCGGGTGAAGTCGCCACCCAGGCCGCGCACGGTGATCTGGCGGCCTTCGCCGGCATCGCGGTCGATGACGACGCCGGGAATGCGCTGCAGCGACTCGGCCAGGTTGGTGTCGGGGAACTTGCCGATGTCTTCGGCGCGGATGACGTCAACGATGCCCGCGTCCTCGCGCTTCTTGTTCAGCGCGCTTTCCAGCGAGGCGCGGATGCCGGTGACGGTGACGGTCTCAAGGCTCTTGGGAGCGTCGGCAGCCGGCGTGTTCTGCGCCCAGGCGGGCAAGGTGACCAAGGTGACGGCCAGGGCCACCGGACGCAGGGCCAGGCGGTGGGACGGACGGATTGCGGGCATGGAAGTCTCCTGGTGCTAGGCCGCCTCGGCGCATGCCAGCGCTGGCGGCTCTCGGGTTCTGGGTGGTTCGGCTACCCGGGCGCACGCAGGGCACCCGTCAATCTTGCTGCCGGCTCCGCTGTAGTGCGGTCACCGGCGGTGGGCGGCGGCTACAGGTAGCCGCCGCGGCGAGGGGAAAACAGGTCCAGCAGCATCACCAATTCGATCAAGGGCTTGTCGTCATTGAGGAAACAGGTGCTCATGGTGGGCTGCCTGGAAGGCTTTTTCGGTCTGTCTGTGGACGATCATAGGCTGAAGAGAGCAAAATCGGAACATCGGTTCACTAATTAGAAACCATGATTCCGCAGCACTTGCGAGCGGCCTAAAGTCCGGCCACCGGAAAAGTGGAATCGCGTTTCAACAGATCCGGCCCTGCCGACCACACCCATGGAAATCCGCCAGCCCATCCACAGCGACCACGCCCGCAGCCTCGACACGGCAGGCCTGCGCCGCCAGCTCCTGGTCGAGGCGCTGTTCAGGCCCGACGAGGCGACGCTGACCTACAGCCAGATCGACCGCATCATCGTGGGCGGCATCCAGCCGGTGACCAAAGCGGTGACCTTCTCGCCCGAACTCGGCAAGCACACCGGCACCGACTTCTTCCTGCAGCGCCGCGAGCTGGGCCTGATCAACATCGGCGGCGCCGCGCGCGTGACGGTGGACACCCAGGTTTACGAGATTGGCCCGCGCGAGGCGCTTTACGTAGGCCAGGGCGCCCGCGACATCGCCTTCGAGAGCCTGGACGCGCAACAGCCGGCCAAGCTCTACTTCAACAGCGCGCCGGCCCACACCCCCTACCCGACCCGCAAGGTCACCCAGGCCCAGGCCTCGCCCGAAACGCTGGGCAGCGCCGAGACCAGCAACCGCCGCACGATCTACAAATACCTCGTGCCCGACGTGCTGCCCACCTGCCAGTTGCTGATGGGCCTGACCCAGCTTGAGCCCGGCTCGCTGTGGAACACCATGCCCTGCCACACCCATGCGCGGCGCATGGAGGTGTACTTCTATTTCGACATGAGCGAGCAGGCCGTCGTCTTCCACATGCTGGGCGAACCGACCGAGACCCGCCACCTGGTCGTGCGCAACGAACAGGCCGTCATCAGCCCAAGCTGGTCCATCCACAGCGGCGTAGGCACCCAGGCCTACACCTTCATCTGGGGCATGGTCGGCGAGAACCAGGTTTTCAAGGACATGGACCACGTGCCCATGACCGCATTGCTTTGATCGGACACAACAACATGGTGCTTGACTACTTCCAACTGGCCGGCAAGACCGCCATCGTCACTGGCTGCAACACGGGCCTGGGCCAGGGCATGGCCTTGGCACTCGCCCAGGCCGGGGCCGACATCGTCGGTGTCAACGTCTCCGAGCCGGACGAGACCCGCGCCGCCGTCGAAAAGCTCGGCCGCCGCTTCCTGGACCTGCGCGCCAACCTGGCCGACGTGAGCTGCATCGCGGACGTGGTCGCCAAGGCCAAGGCGCTCAACGGCGCGGTGCATATCCTCGTCAACAACGCCGGCATCATCCGCCGCGAGGACGCGATCAAGTTCTCCGAGGCCGACTGGGACGACGTGATGGACCTGAACCTGAAGTCGGTGTTCTTCCTGTCGCAGGCCGTGGCCAAGCTCTACCTGGCCCAGGGCAGCGGCGGCAAGATCATCAACATCGCGTCCATGCTGAGCTTCCAGGGCGGCGTGCGCGTGCCCTCCTACACCGCCAGCAAGAGCGGCGTCATGGGCATCACGCGGCTGATGGCCAATGAGTGGGCCCAGCACGGCATCAACGTCAACGCCATCGCCCCAGGCTACATGGCCACCAACAACACCGCCGCGCTGCGCGCCGACGAGCAACGCAACAGCGCCATCCTGGAGCGCATCCCCGCCGGCCGCTGGGGCCGCCCGGAAGACCTGGCCGGTCCGGTCGTCTTCCTGGCCTCCAAGGCGTCGGACTACGTCAATGGCTATACCGTCGCGGTCGACGGCGGCTGGCTGGCGCGCTGACACTTCCTGCAGTACCGGGCCCGCAACAATGCGGGCCTGCATGACAGCCACGGACGGAGACACCGGGCGATGTACGAGAACAAGAAAATCGGCTTCCTGTTCGTCCTGCCCTTCGTGCTGGGCGTGCTGCTGTTCAAGGCCTTCCCCTTCGTGATGAGCTTCGCGCTCAGCTTCACGCAGTACGACTTGATCGACCCACCCGAGTGGGTGGGCCTGCGCAATTACGAGGAAATGCTCACCGGCGACCCGCTGTTCCGCAAATCGCTGGGTGTGACGCTGACGTTCGCGCTGCTGGCCGTACCGCTGCGCGTGGGCTTCGCCCTCGTCGTGGCCCAGGTGCTGAACTTCCGCCTCAAGGGCATCAACGCCTTCCGCGCGGCCTTCTACATCCCGTCCATCCTGGGCGGCTCCATCGCCGTGGCGGTGTTGTGGCGCTTCGTGTTCGCCAAATACGGCCTGGTCAACATCATCCTGTCCAAGATAGGCCTGGACCCCATCCCCTGGCTGGCTGACGAGCACTACTCGATGTGGACCATCGTGCTGCTGTTCACCTGGCAATTCGGCTCGGCCTGCGTCATCTTCCTGGCCGCGCTGCAGAACGTGCCCAAGTCGCTCTACGAGGCCGCAGAGATCGACGGCGCCAGCCAGGGCCAGCAGTTCTGGAAGATCACCGTGCCGCTGATCACGCCGGTCATCTTCTTCAACCTCATCATGCAGATGGTGCATGCCTTCCAGGAGTTCAACGGGCCCTACCTGATCACCGAGGGCGGCCCGCTGCATTCCACCTATGTGCTGGCGCTGTACATCTACGACCAGAGCTTCCGCTTCTTCAACCTGGGTTATGGCGCGGCGCTCTCCTGGGTGCTGTTCGCCCTCGTCGGCGGGCTAGCAGCAGTCTCGTTCTGGAGCAGCAAATACTGGGTCTTCTACGCCGGCGAAAAGGACATCAAGAAATGAGCGCCGCCGCTGAAATGAACGAACGCGCCGTCGGCGACGACGGCCGCACGCCCTGGCTGCGCTACCTGATGCTGGCCGCCACCGCCATCGTCATGCTGTACCCGCTCTTGTGGCTGATCGGCGCGTCCTTCAAGAGCAACAGCGAGATCTTCACGTCGGCCGGCTTCTGGCCCAGCAAGTTCTCGTTCGATGCCTACGCCAAGGGCTGGAAGACCAGCACCGAATACACCTTCGCGACCTACTTCCTGAACAGCTTTCTCATCACCATCCCGCGCATCATCGTCACGGTGATCTCCTGCGTGCTGGTGGCCTACGCCTTCGCGCGCTTCGAGTTCTGGGGCAAGAAGATCCTGTTCAGCATCATGGTGGGCACGATGATGCTGCCCCTCATCGTGCTGCGCCTGCCGCAGTACCTGGTCTTTCGCGAACTGGGCTGGCTGGACAGCTACCTGCCGCTGATCGTGCCCTCGGCTTTCGCGACCGACACCTTCTTCGTCTTCATGCTGGTGCAGTTCCTGCGCGGCATCCCGCGTGACATGGAAGAGGCGGCGCTGATCGACGGCTGCAATGCGCTGCAGCTGCTCTGGCACATCATCGTGCCGCTGCTCAAGCCGGCCATCATCAGCGTCATCGTTTTCCAGTTCATCTGGACGATGAACGACTTCATGGGCCCGCTGATCTACCTGTCCTCGGTGGAGAACTATCCCGTCAGCCTGGCGCTCAAGATGAGCATTGGCGCCACCGAGGAGGTCGAGTGGGCCAACGTCATCGCGATCTCCGTCGTCGCGCTGATCCCGTCCGTCGCGGTGTTCTTCGCCGCCCAGAAGCATTTCATCGAAGGCGCCACCTCCAGTGGCGTGAAGGGGTAAGCCTTGGCTGCCGTGAGTCTCAGAAAGGTCGAAAAGACCTACCCCAATGGTTTCAAGGCCGTGCACGGCGTCGACCTCGACGTGCGTGATGGCGAGTTCATGGTGTTCGTGGGGCCCTCGGGCTGCGCCAAGTCCACGCTGCTTCGCATGGTGGCGGGGCTGGAGTCCATCAGCGGCGGCGAGCTGCACATCGGTGGCCGTACGGTCAATGACCTGCCGCCCAAGGCACGCGGCATCGCGATGGTGTTCCAGAACTACGCGCTGTACCCGCACATGACGGTGTACGACAACCTGGCCTTCGGCCTGAAGCTGGCCAAGACACCCAAGGCCGAGCTGGACCAGCGCGTGCGCCACGCGGCCACCCTGCTGGAGATGGAGCACCTGCTGGCGCGCTACCCCAAGCAGCTCAGCGGCGGCCAGGCCCAGCGCGTGGCGGTGGGCCGCGCCATCGTCAAGAAGCCCGACGTCTTCCTGTTCGACGAGCCGCTGTCCAACCTCGACGCCAAGCTGCGCGCCGCGATGCGCGTGCGCCTGACCGAGCTGCACCGCGCGCTTCGCGAAGCCGGCCAGCCCGCCACCACCATCTACGTGACGCACGACCAGACCGAGGCCATGACCATGGGCGAGCGCATCTGCGTGCTCAAGGCCGGCGTCATCCAGCAGGTCGACACGCCCACCGCCCTCTACGACCGGCCAGCCAATGCCTTTGTCGCGAGCTTCATAGGCTCGCCGGAGATGAACATCGTGAAGGCCGAACTGCGCGACGGCTCGCTGGTGCTCGGCGGCGTCAGCCTGCCGCTGCCCGCGGCCCGCTTCGGCCCGGTGCCCCAAGGCCCCGTGCAATTCGGCCTGCGCCCTGAGCACATTTCCCTGCAGCCGCGCGCTGGCAGCATCGCCGTCCAGGCCACGCTGAAGTTCTGCGAGCACATGGGGGCCGAGGTCTTCACCTATTTCGACGTCGGTGGCGTGCCCTTCAGCGCCCGTATCCCGGCCGAGGAAGGCACGGCCCTGACCACGCTGCCCCGCGGCTCGGCATTGACCTTCCACTTCCAGATGAACCAGGCCCACTTGTTCGCCGATGACGACGTGGGACTGAGCTTCCTCGCATGAACATCAGCCGCCGCACCGTCCTCGCCAGCGGCGCCGCGCTGGCCGCGCCCTTCGTGCATGCGCAGAGCCAGCCCGTGCTGCGCTTCGCCTGGTGGGGCGGCGCCGGCCGCCACCAGGCGACCCTGGGCGCGCTCAAGGTCTTCGAGCAACGCCATGGCGTCAGGGTCAAGGCCGAGTACATGGGCTTCAATGGCTACCTGGAGCGCCTGACGACGCAGATCGCCGGCCGCTCCGAGCCCGACGTCATGCAGATCAACTGGGCGTGGCTGGCCATGTTCAGCAAGCGCGGCAACGGCTTCACCGACCTGAACGCGCATGCCAAGGAACTGGCGCTGGACCAGTTCACCGAGGACGACCTCGCCTACGGCCGCGTGCAAGGCAAGCTCAACGCCCTGCCCTCGTCCTTCAGCGCCCGCGTCTTCCTGTGGAACCAGACGGCCTTCCAGCGCGCGGGCGTCGCGCTGCCGCAGACCTGGGACGAGCTCTTCGCCACCGGCGCCGCCTTCCGCTCCAAGCTGGGCGACAGCGCCTACCCGCTGGACGGCGAGCTCTACGACATGATCCTGCTGTCGCAGAGCTACATCCAGCAGCTGCACGGCACACCCTTCGTGGACCCGGCCAAGCCGCGCGTCGCGATGAGCGTCAGCGCCGCCCACGACTGGGTGCGCACCTACCGCCGCCTTGTGGACACGCACGTGGCCACGCCGCTGCCGCTGCGCGCGAGCCTCGGCGGTGCCGAGAAGCCCACCGAGCAGCAACCCGACTGGGTGGCCGGCCGCTGGGCCGGCAACTACACCTGGGACTCGACCATCGCGCTGCGCTCCTCCACGCTGGCGCCCGGCGAAAAGCTAGTGCTGGGCAACTTCCCCACGTTGCCGAGCAGCCAGGACAGCGGCCTGTTCGGCCGGCCCACCGTCATGTACACGATAGGCCGCAACAGCCGCCAGCCCGAGCTGGCCGCGCGGCTGATGAACTACCTGCTGACCGACCCCGAGGCCGCGCGCATCCTGGGCCGCACCCGCGGCCTGCCCAGCGCCAAGAGTTCGCTGGCCGTGCTGCAGGCCCAGGGTGGCCTGCCGCCGTTGGAGCTGGCCGCGCACGACCAGATCCAGGCCCAGCGCGATGCCGGCCGGCTGCGCCGCCCCGCGCCGCTGTTCGAGCACGCACGCTTCCAGAAATTCATGCGCGAGGTCTTCGAGACCGTCGCCTATGGCAAGACCACCGGTGCCGAAGCCGCGCGCCGGCTCGTCGAAGAGGGCAACGCCCTGCTGCAGAGGATCCAATGAAGGCCACTGAACGCCAATTCAACTTCGTCACGCGCGAGGACCGCGACACCGGCGCCCTCGTCACGCGGCTCACGCCGCTGGATCACACTTGCCACCGCAACTACTTCTATCAGAAGTGCTTCACGAACGACGGCCGCAAGCTGATCTTCGGTGGCGAGTTCGGTCCCCAGCCCAGTCCCAATTGGAACTACCACCTGCTGGACCTGGACTCACAGACGGCCATCCAGCTCACCGAGGGCGCGCGCGAGAACACCTTCGGCGGCTTCATGAGCCCCGACGATCGGTTCCTGTACTTCGTGCGCGCCGAGCGCCAGCTCATCCGCCTGGAGCTCGCCACGCTGAAGGAAGAGGTCGCCTACGTCGTTCCCGAGGGCTGGGTGGGCTATGGCACCTGGGTCAGCAACAGCGCCTGCACCAAGATGGTCGGCATCGAGATCGCCGCCGAGGACTGGTTCCCGCTGAACACCTGGCAGAAGTTCAACGACATGTTCCATCGCAAGCCGCTGTGCCGGCTGTTCAGCGTGGACCTGGCGACCGGAAAGCAGACCGTCATCCTGGAGCAGCGCGGCTGGCTGGGCCACCCGCAGTACCGCCCCTTCGACGACAACACGGTCGCCTACTGTCATGAAGGCCCGCACGACCTCATCGACGCGCGCATGTGGTTCATCAATGAAGACGGCACCAACCGCCGCTGCGGCAAGGCGCATGAAAACGGCGAGAGCTGCACGCACGAGTTCTGGGTGCCGGACGGCAGCGCCATGATCTACGTCAGCTACAACCATGACTCGCCAGAGCGCTTCATCTGCAGCCTGGACCCCGTCACGCTGGACAACAAGGTGCTGACGACCATGCCGCCGTGCTCGCACCTGATGAGCAACCACACCGGCACGCTGCTGGTGGGCGACGGCTGTGGCCAGGCCAGCAGCGACGCCAGCGCCAGCAACGAGATGCTGACCGGCGACCCCTACCTGCACCTGTTCGACCTGACCACCGGCACCACCCGCCCCATCGCACGCCACGACAGCAGTTGGGGTGTCTACAAGGACAGCCGCCAGGTCACCCACCCCCACCCCAGCTTCACGCCCGACGAGAAGCAGGTGCTCTACAGCTGCGACGCCGAGGGCGAGCCGGCCCTCTACCTGGCCGACGTCTGATGCGCGCCTGGGCCTTGCTGTTGATGGCTGCCGTCCAGGCACAGGCCGCCGACGTGGCCCAGTACCTGGACGGCTGGCAGCCCGCGCCGCTGGCCGACCTCACGGCCGCGCCGGATGTCGTCGTAGGCCCCGGCGACTCGCTGCAGGCCGCCATCGATGCGCTGCCCGCCAAGGGCTCAACCGCCAAACGCTGGGTCGTGCAGCTCAAGCCCGGCACCTACCGCGGCCCGCTGTGCATCCGCGACAAGGCGCCGCTGGCCCTCGTCGGCTCGCCCTTGGACGCGGCAGCCGTCGTCCTCGTCGACAGCCGCTATGCCGCCCAGCCGCGCACAGGCCCATCGCCCTGCCAGGTTGACAGCGCTGCCGCCACCTATGGCACAGCCGGCAGCACCACAATGGCCGTGCTCAGCGACGACGTGCAGCTCATGCACCTCAGCATCGCCAACGACGCCATGGAGCGCGTGCGCGCCGGTGAAACCTACCCGGCCGGTGCCGGCGAAAGCGGCGGCGCCCAGGCCGTGGCGCTGACGCTGGCCGGCGACCGCATCCAGCTCGAAGGCGTGCGCCTGCTGGGCCATCAGGACACCTTGTTTGCCCGCCGCCGCGAGCCGGCATCACCGGCCCGCATGCTGATCCGCCACAGCCTCATCGCCGGCGATGTGGACTTCATCTTCGGCAACGCCACGCTGGTCATAGATCACAGCACCATCCTGAGCCGCGCCGGCCGCCGCACGCCGGGCCACGGCGGCATCATCCTCGCGCCCAGCACGGCGCCAGACGTGGCCCACGGCTTCCTCGTCACGCACAGCCGATTCGTCGCCGAGACAGGCCTCGCGCCCGGCAGCGCGGCACTGGGCCGCGCCTGGGATAGCGGCGTCAAGCCCGGCACCTGGGTCGCGGGCACCAGTCCCAACGGCCAGGCCCTGGTGCGCGACAGCGAGCTGGGCGCCCACATCGGCCCCTGGGCGGCCAGCACGTCGCGCCGCCCCTTCGATGCCGCCAGCAACCGCCTGGCAGAACTCAACAACAGCCGCCCATGAACGCTACCCGCCGCCACCTGCTCGCCCTTGCCGGAGCCACGCCGCTGTGGCTGACCGGTTGCGCCAGCCCGCCAGTCACAACTTCGGAGAACCCGCTGGGCTGGGCCGGCGTCGGCGCCACGACCGGCGGCGCTGGCGCCAAGCCCGAACACATCTTCGACGTGCACGACCGCGCCGGCCTGGACAAGGCGCTGCGCCTGGGCGACACGCCCAAGATCATCCGCGTGCACCGCTTCATCGACCTCTGCCCTGGTGGCCTCGAAGCCTTCCGCGACCCGGCCTTCGACTTTGACGCCTTCGACCGCGCCTACGACCCCGCCACCTGGGGCCGCGACGACCCCAAGGGACCGCTGGAAGAGGCACGCAGGCGCTCGGCCAAGCGCCATGCCGAGGCCGTGGTGGTGCGCCTGCCGTCCAATACGACGCTGATCGGCGCCGCGCCGGGCGCCGGCTTCGAGCACGGCATGGTGTTCCTGGAGAAGGTCAGCAACATCGTCATCCGCGACCTGCGCTTTTCGGACGCCTACGACCTCTTCCCCGAATGGCAGCCGCGCGACAACGAGCACGGCGAGTGGAACTCCGAGTACGACAACCTGTCGCTGCGCGGCGCCACGCGCGTGTGGGTGGACCACTGCCACTTCGACGACGGCAAGCGGCCCGACAAGCTGGAGCCCGTCCGCCTGGGCCAGCGCGTGCAGCACCACGACGGGCTGCTGGACATCACCAACGAGAGCGACCTCGTCACCGTGTCCTGGTGCCGCTTCCAGGCCCACGACAAGACCATGCTGATCGGCAGCGGCGACGGCCGCGTCACCGACGAAGGCAAGCTGCGCGTGACGCTGCACCACAACCACTTCCACGGCTGCAAGGAACGCACGCCGCGCGTGCGCTACGGCCGCGTGCACGTCGTCGCCAACCTGTTCAGCGCCGACCGGGCCGAGGACTTCGGCTATTCGCTGGGCGTGGGCATCAAGTCGCGGCTGTACAGCGAGTTCAACGCCTGGGAGTTGCCGCCCGAGGTCAAGGCCGACAAGCTGATCCGCCGCCTCAAAGGCAACGCCTTTTTCGACCGCGGCAGCCTGCTGAACGGCCAGCCGGTCGACGTGCTGGGGGCTTGGGCAGCAGCCCACCCAGGAGAGGCCTTGTCCGCCGACATCGGCTGGCGGCCCGACGAGTCCTACGACGCGGCAGCCTTGCGCCCAGCTGAACCCACGCGGCTGGCAGGGCAAATCCGTGCCGGCGTGGGCCCGCGCTGAGTCAGAATCGCGCTTGTGAAACACGCACCCGAAAGAATCGAAACGATGGACGACGACATTGGTGATTCGAAGCAGCCAGAGTCGGTTGCCGCGGTGCTCAAGGTGTTCGCCATCCTGAATGCCCTGGGCGAACGCAGTGACATCGGTATCACCGACCTCTCGGTGCGCCTGGCCATGCCCAAGGCCACGGTCTACCGCTTCCTGCAGACGATGAAGAGCCTGGGCTATGTGCGCCAGGAGGCCGACAGCGAGCGCTACGGCCTGGCCATGCGCATGTTCGAGCTGGGCGCCAAGGCCCTGCCCTCGCCCGAACTGGTGGACCTGGCCAAGCACCACATGCAGATGCTGGCCGACGCCACCGGCGAGACCGTCCACCTGGGCAGCCTCATCGACAGCGAGATCATCTACATCCACAAGGTCGACTCGCGCCACATGCTGGGCATGTACTCGCGCATCGGCCGCCGCGCGCCGCTGCACTGCACGG